>JAESGD010000008.1_pt1 | contig 827312 bp, 783 predicted proteins | sample 9269581 | NCBI WGS metagenome assembly JAESGD01 (sample SAMN14515903, study PRJNA621661) | algae metagenome | isolation source: Cyanomargarita calcarea GSE-NOS-MK-12-04C and co-occurring heterotrophs from... | place: USA: Grand Staircase Escalante National Monument, Utah | collected 2007-12-30 | reverse complement strand
GACTGGCGCCGCATCGCAACCCGCTACGACCGCTGCGCCACCACCTTCTTCGGCGCCATCACCCTCGCCGCCATCGTCATCTTCTGGCTCGAACAATGAGTCCTGAGGCTATAAACATTTATATCTGCAGCAAGAAATCCGCCCACACTGATTCAGTGTGAGCGGATATTGCTGTAGGCTGGCCGACCGGCGCGCGGTTGCGAAAAGCGCACCTACCCCCTTGCTACCTCCACGGTCGCACTCACGCCCAGCGCCGCCGCCAGCGCATCCAGCCGCCGCTGCACGCTTTCGCCCGCGAACACGCCCGTCCCCTCCACCAGGCGCAACTGCATCTCGGCGCCGAAGCGCCGCAGCGCGGTGCCGGCCAGCAGCACGGGCGTGCCGCCGCTCAGCGTGAAGGCCAGGCGCAGCGCGGCGCCCAGAACCTCGGCGCGGCGCACCGCCGGCACGTCCAGAAGCGCGCGCGCGGTGGCGAGATAGGGGGCGGTCGGCTCGGCCTCGTAGCGCAGCGCCACCACCAGGGCCAGGAAGGCGCGCTGGTGGTGATCGAGGCCGACACCGGGCTGGCGCAGCACGCGGTAGAAGCTCTGCTCGGCCCGGTAATCCGGGTGGTCGTGGCTGCCGATGTCGGAGATCCAGCAGCTTGCCTCCCGCAGGGCCGCCTGCTCGGCGCCTTCCTCCTCGAACAGCGGGTCGGTCCAGGCGAGCAGCGCGGGCGGCAGGTCGGCGTCGCGGCCCCAGCGCAGGCCGAGGTCGCGGCCGGCGGCGCGCAGCGGGTCCTCCTGCCGCACCTCCTCGGCCAGAAGCCGGCTGTACCACCCCTCCCGCAGCCCGTTCGCGCTGAACACCACGCGCGCCGCGCCGGTGGCGCGCAGCAGGCGGCGCAGCGCGAGCGCGGCATAGGGCATGTCGCCAAGGCGCTTGAGGGGTGCGCCCGGCATGCGTTCGAGCATCTTCCTTGTCGCGTGGCTGACGACGCCAGCCAGGTCCCGCGCCTCATCCCGACGGAGCACATAGTGGTGCACGATGGACAGCGGGTAGGCGGTCTGCGCGATATGCATGCGGGCCAAAGCGCGCCAGGCACCCCCCACAAGATACAAATCGCGTCCCTCCCCGCGCCTAAGCCAGGGCAGGGTCGCGAGCTCGGCCTCCAGGATGCCGCGGGCACGCGGCAAGTCGCCCTGCGCGCGATCGGCCAGGCGGATGGCGCCCAGCGGCAGCGATGCCTTCAGGCCCGGCGTGCCGCCATTCAGCTCCACCAGTTCGAGCGACCCGCCGCCGAGGTCGCCGAGCATGCCATCGGCGCCCGGAAAACCCAGCAGCACCCCATCGGCCGAGAGCGCGCCCTCCTCCTGCCCGGTCAGGATGCGGATCGGGATGTCGGGGTGGCGCGTGGCGATGGCGGCGATGAACTCGGCGCCGTTCGTCGCATCCCGCGTGGCGGCGGTGGCCACGATCTCGATCGGGTCAGCGCCCATGGCGCGCGCCACCGCGGCGTAGCGGCCGAGCACGGTCAGCGCCGGGTCGATCGCCTCCTCGTTCAGGCGGCCGGTGTTCTGGAGCCCCCGCCCAAGGCCGAGCACCGCCTTCTCGTTGAAAATGGGCAGCGGATTGCGCGACAGCCCCTCGAACACCACGAGCCGCACGGAATTGGAGCCGAGATCGACCACGCCGAGCCGAGGCGGGTGGCTGCGCGCCCGCATGGCCCCGGCAGCGTGAAGATGCGTGTCCATCAATCCTGCTGCACGCGGTCCTGCCGGACCCGACGGGACGCGGTCCGGGCGGGGCGATGCAGCGCGCTGCCGCGCCCGGAAAGAGAAGGATTGGTCATGAAATACTCATGCGCGGAAACCGGCTTTTCCCCAGGGTTCAGCCGACGATATACGCCATCAGGCCCCAATTCCCAGGATTGCATCGTGTCCGCCAGATTGACGACCATGACCTGGTCCAGGATCTGCGCATGCACGGTCGGGTTCTCGATCGGCACCATGGTTTCCACGCGCCAATCCATGTTGCGGGCCATCAGGTCGGCGGAGGATATGAACACGCGCGCGCGGCGGCTGGGCAGCTTCTGGCCATTGCCGAACACGTAGATTCGGCTGTGTTCCAGGAACCGGCCGACGATCGACTTCACGCGGATATTCTCGGAAAGGCCGGGCACGCCGGGGCGCAGGCAGCAGATGCCGCGCACCACGCATTCCACGCGCACGCCGGCCTGCGACGCCTTGTAGAGCGCGTCGATCAGCTGTTCGTCCACCAGGGAGTTCATCTTGAGCCAGATCGTCCCCGGCTTGCCATCACGCGCCAGCGATGCCTCGCGCTCGATCAGGCCGAGCAAGGCGGGGCGGATGGTCAGCGGCGCGAAGGCCAGGCCATCCATGGTTTCGGGCCGGGCGTAGCCGGTCATGTAGTTGAACAGCTTCTGGGCGTCGCGCGTCAGGCCGGGGTCGGCCGTGAAGAAGGACAGGTCCGTGTAGATGCGGGCGGTGATCGGGTGGTAGTTGCCGGTGCCGAAATGCGCGTAGCTGCGCAGGGAATCGCGCTCTCGCCGCACCACCAAACTCACCTTGGCGTGGGTCTTCAGCTCCACGAAGCCATAGACCACCTGCACGCCGGCGGCTTCCAATTCGCGGGCGAGTGCTATGTTGCGTTCCTCATCGAAGCGCGCCTTCAGCTCCACCATGGCAGTCACGGACTTGCCGGCATCCGCGGCCTCGATCAGGGCGCGGGCGATCGGGCTTTCCCGGCTGGTGCGATAAAGCGTCTGCTTGATGGCGACCACGTTGGGGTCGCGCGCCGCCTGGCGCAGGAACTGCACCACCACGTCGAAGGATTCGTAAGGGTGGTGGACGACGATGTCCTTGGCGGCAATGGCCGCGAAGCAGTCGCCGCCGAAATCCAGGATGCGTTCGGGGAAGCGCGCCGTGTAGGGCGTGAACAGCAGGTCGGGCCGGTCATCCACGATCAACTGGCGGAGGTCCGCCACACCCAGCAGGCCCTTCACGGTGAAGATCGCGTGGCGGTCGGAATCCAGCTCCTCCGCCACCAGCTCGATCATGTCGGGCGCCATGCGGGCATCGACGGACAGCCGGATGGCGCGGCCGCGGCGGCGGCGCTTCAGCGCGCTTTCGTAGGAGCGCACGAGGTCCTCGGCTTCTTCCTCGAATTCCACATCGGTGTCGCGGATCAGGCGGAACAGGCCGGTCTCGGCGGGGATGAAGCCCGGGAACAGGCGATGCAGGAACAGGCCGATCAAATCTTCCAGCATCAGGAAGCGGATTTTCCCGCGCGCGTCGGGATCAGCAGGCAGGCGGATGAAGCGCTCGATCTGCGGCGGCAGCGGCAGCAGGGCGCGCATCGTGCCGCCATCCTCCTCCCGCACCAGCTTCAGCACCATGCACAGCGCCAGGTTGGCGATGAAGGGGAAAGGGTGCGCGGGATCGACGGCGAGCGGCGTCAGCACCGGGAAGACGCGGTCCATGAACCAGGCGTCGAGCCAGGCGCGATCGGCCTCGGTCAGCTCGGCGGGTTCGCAGACGGTGATGCCCGCTTCGTGCAGCAGGCCGCGCAGCTCCATCCAGGCGGATTGCTGGGCGGCGATCAGCGCCTGCGCCTCGACATGGATGGCGGCCAGCGCCTGGGCTGGGGTCAGCCCATCGGCGGAGGGGACGGCGACGCCGGCGCGTTCCTGGCCGATCAGCCCGGCGACGCGGACCGAGTAGAATTCATCGAGGTTGCTGGCCGAGATCGCGACGAAGCGCAGCCGCTCCAGCAGCTTGTGGCGCGGGTTCGCCGCTTCCTCCAGCACGCGGGTGTTGAAGGCCAGCCAGGACAGTTCGCGGTTGATGAAGCGCGCGGTGCTGTCGGGCGCGATCCCAGGGGGTGGCGCGGGCGGAGCCAGGGCTGCATGGGTGTCCATGCGGCGCACCCTAGCCCGGCGGAGGCGTGGACGGGGAGGTGCCGTGTTGCCGGGGAACGAAACAGTCATGCGCCCGGCGCGTCCTGCAGGCCGAGCACGCGGGCGGCGAAGGGCCGCGTGACGGCATGCGCCTCGGCCAGCGCGGCGGCGTCGAGCCGCGCCACGGCCTCCGCGATGGCGGCGGCCTGCCGCGGCAGGCGAGCGAGCAGATAGGCCTGCGTGGCAGCGTCGAGGCGCATCTGCCGGTCCGCCAGATGCTTTGCCAGCAGCGCCTCCAGCAGCGGGTCCGAGGGCTCGGCGATGGCGGCGGCGGTGGTGGCGCGGAGCCGGGATTTCAGGTCCGGCAGCGTGGTGTCCCAGCGGGCGGGCGGCGTGCGGGCGGCCAGCAGCAGCGGCGCCCGGGCTTCGGCGCAGCGGTTGATGAGGTGGAACAGCGCGGCCTCGGGCGCCGCATCGGCATCATCGAGGGCGGTCGGGGTGGCGGGGGCGAGGGCCGCGGCCTCGGTCAGCGCGGCCCCCGCGATGTGCCGGAAACTTGGCGCGAAGGCGCGCAGCAGATGAGTTTTCCCGACGCCTGCCGGCCCGTGCAGCGCGAGCCGCCCGAGCGGCCAGGTGGCGGGCGCGGCGAGCCAGGCGAGCGCCGCTTCGTTGGAGGAATCGGCCACGACATCAGCCGCCGCGAAAGAGGCGCGGGGGGTGAGGGGAAGGGGGAGTTGGCGGGGCGGTGGCGCCGGGATCATGGCGCATCGGTAGCGGAATGCGCGGGGCAGAGCGATGGTCGTGCATGGACCGACTGCCCGCCCCCGGGCATTGTTGCGATATGTCCACCGTTCATCTGGTGCCGGACGATATCCGGCGGCTCTATCACGTCAAGGAATGGCGGAACGCGGCCGGTGTGCTGACCACGGCCTGCCAGGCGGAGTGGCAGGACATCCTCGACGTGTTGCGCGGGTTCCGGTTGCTGCGGTCGGAAGTTGCCGTGGGCGGTGGTAACCGGTCGCTGATCTCGCGGCGTATCGATGGCGCCTTCTACGCGAAGGGCTGGGTCGAGAAGGATTTCCAGACCGCCTTCATCGTCGATGGCCTGGAACTGGCCAGCCCGACGCATGCCGTGGATTGCTTCCGCAATGGTGTCGCGCTGGAGGTGGAGTGGAACAACAAGGACCCGTTTTTCGACCGCGATCTCAACAATTTCCGTCTGCTTTTCGAGCTGCGCGCCATCCAGGTCGGCGTCATCGTGACGCGCGCGACCGAATTACAGGCGCTGTTCAGGGCCGAGGGCAAGGGTGGGTCCTATGGTGCAGCGACAACACACCACGAGAAGCTCTGGCCGAAGCTGGAGGGCGGCGGTGGCGGGGGCTGCCCGATCCTGACCTTCGCGATCACCCCGGCGCTTTATGTGGATGACGGCGATGCCGCCGTCGCCCGCGCCAAGGCGGATCAGGACGAAAAGCGGCGGCTGGCCAAGCTGAGAGGTTTGCCCGCGGATGAGGACGACGCTTAGTCCCCGAAGGGCAGCATCTGGTCGGACGCGCTGTTGTGCTGGTAGGTCGGCCAGGAGGGTGCATAGGCCGCGGCCTGGTCGCCCCATGATGTCCAGCCGGGGCGGGAGCCGCGCGCGAAAAGCTCAAGCCGAGGGCCTGGCGAGCATGCCTCGATCAGCTTGTAGGTTTCATCCGGCTTTCGCGAATGTTCCCGCTTGCGCGTGCCGAGATAGTTCACCTGCGTGCGGCCGGGTGCGAGGGTGCGTGCGTTCTTGCCCCGGACGCCGAACAGCAGCAATTCGGTGACGTTCCGGAAATAAAAGCCGACTCCACGACCGTCGCTGCCGCCATCCTTGCGCAGCTTGTGCCAGACGATATTGGATTTGTAGGCGAACCCCCAGGCCTGCATCACCGCGAGCCCGTCCGGCAGCAAGGCGTTCGGGATCCAGAGATAGAGATGCGCTGTCTCCGCCGCGCATGATGCGACTGGCAGGGCGGCGATGTCCGTGAGCGTCATGGTGGCATAGCGGCTCAGCCGCTTGTGCTCCGGCGCCACTTTCCCCGTGCTGTTGTGGAACTGCCAGGGCGGGTCGGCGAGGATCGTGGCGAAGCGTTGCCCGGCCACCACGCCGCGCAGATCAGAAGCGGCGTCCATCGGAGGGGCAGTGTGGCCGTCGGGCATGGCCTGAGGGGGACCTTGTGGCAGTGGCGCGCTTCGGGGTGTGAGATTCGGGCATATCACCCGATGACGCAACCGCCTTATCCGCGCCACCGCGCATCGGCGCCGCCAAGCTCTGGTGCGGCGCGGGCGGGGGATGGTAGCGGTTTCGCATGGCAAAGGGACGCATGCCCCAGCCCCAGGGCGACCTTTTCGTAACCGCGGCGCCGGCGCCGGCCGAACCGAACCCGGGGGTGGAGGCGATCCTCCGCCGCCGGCTGCATGCGACGCTTGCGCTGGTGAAGGGCGCGGAGCGCATGCCCTGGACCGACCTGCTGGACATCATCCGGGAAGACAACGCCTTCCGCTGGGGCAAGGACGCGCTGCCGAAGGAGGAAGGGGCGGCGCTGTGGGCCGAGTTCGACGTGGAGATGGACCGGCTTTACGCGGTGATGAACGCGGAGCTGGCGGCGCTGCCTGAGTAGGGTCTCACCCCCCCGTCCGCGGCGGGTCCAGATACAGCGGGCTTTCCAGGTACCGCCGCAGCCAGTACCGCGCCACCACGCCGATCGCCGCCGCCATCGGCACCGCCAGCAGAACGCCCAAAAACCCGAAGGCCACGCCGCCGGCGAACAGGGCGAAGATCACCCACACCGCATGCAACTGCACCCGGTCCCCCAGCAGGTAGGGGTAGATCACATAGCCCTCCACCGACTGGCCCACGAAGAAGATCAGCACCACCACGCCGACCTCCCCCCAGGTGCCGAACTGCGCCATGGCCAGCAGCACCGCCGCCAGAAAACCCGTCAGCGACCCGACATAGGGGATGAAGCTCAGCACGCCGGTCATCAGCCCGACCGTGAGACCAAGCTCCAGCCCGATGGCGGAAAGCGCCACCGCGTAGAAGATGCCGAGGCTGGCGCAGCACAGAAGCTGGCCGCGCAGCCACGCGGCCAGCACGCGGTCCGTGTCGCGCGCCAGATGCCGCAGCACATGGGCGGAGCGCCGCGGCAGCCAGCCATCGAGGCGCGCCATGATCCGCGGCCAGTCGCGCAGCAGGTAGAAGCCGACCACCGGCGTCACCACAAGCAGGGTGAACACGTTGAACAGCGCCATGCCGCTGCCGATCACGCGCCCCACCGCGGTGCCCAGGAAGTTCACGATCTGCCCGGCCTGCCGCACCGCCAGGTCGCGAAGCTGCGCGTCCACCACCTCCGGCCCGAAGGCTTCCTGCGCGGCTTCCAGCGCGCGTCGCACCGCCTGGCCGATGCCGGCCACATAGGCGGGCAGGCGGTTCACCAGCACGCCGATCTGCGCGATCAGCAGCGGGTACAGCAGCAGGATCGCCAGCAGCACCAGCGCCGTCATCGCCAGCACCAGCAGGAAGGCCGCCATGCCGCGCGGCATGCCGATGCGCGCCAGCCGGCTGGTCGGCGGATCGAGGAAATAGGCGATGCAGGCGGCCAGCACGAAGGGGGTCAGGATGGCCGAGAACATCCACAGCGCCGCCAGCAGCACCGCCACCAGCCCGATCACCAGCGCCAGGCGCTGCGCGGAGGTGGCGCTGCGGGCGCGCGGGTTGGGGGCGGCGGTCTGGGCGCCGGGTGGGGCGCGGGTTGGCGCGGGCTTCGCCGGTTCCGGGCTCATGCGGCGCGGCCGAAGGCGCGCGCGGCATAGGCTGCGCCCGACGCCAGGGTGCTGGCCGCCACCAATACGATCAGCACGTCGCGCACCCCCTCCGCCATCAGGCCGAAGCCTTGCAGGCCAAGCGCCACGGCGGCCAGCGCAATCTGCAACACCGTGTTCAGCTTCGAGACCCAGAGCGGCCGGATCGGCTGCGGCTGGCCGAGCAAATGGAAGGTCAGCACGCCGCCCATGATCAGCACGTCGCGGAACACCACCAGGATCGCCAGCCAATCCGGCAGGACGCCGATGGCGGCCAGCGTGACATAGACCGAGATCAGCAGCGCCTTGTCCGCCACCGGGTCCAGGATGGCGCCGAGATGGCTGCGCGCCTGCCTGACGCGCGCCAGCCAGCCATCCAGCGCGTCCGAGATGCCGGCGGCGACGAACATCAGGAAGGCGAGGTCGAGCCGCCCTTGCAGCATCAGCCACACCGTCGCCGGCACGGCGCAGAGCCGGCCGAGCGTGATCGCATTGGGAAGCGTGAAGCTTCCCGCATCCGGCTCCGCCGGAGGGGCAGCATCCGGCTCCGCCGGAGGGGCAGCATCCGGCTCCGCCGAAGGGGCAGCATCCGGCTCCGCCGGCGGCGGGGTCGGGTCAACGCCGGCCGGCAAGGCCGATGCGCCATCCCTCGCCGGGCGTGGCGCCGATCGGCGCCGGGCCGAGCAGCACGCCGCCCGCCGCCAATTCGCCCGAGGCCACGCTCGGCTCGCTCCGCAGCGCCAGGCGCAGCCGCGCCATGTCGCCGCTGATCGTCAGCACCTGCACGCGGGCCACCGGCCCGGCGCTGGCCAGCCGGCGGTTCAGCTCCGCCCATTCGCGAAAGCTGCCATAGCGGGCGATGGCGTCGAGCGTCGCAACAGTGGGGCCGCCAGGGCGGGGCGTGAGGCTCGGCGGGCTTGCCGTCGGGCTGCCGGCCAGGCCGCCGCCAGAGCTGCCTCCCCCTGGCACACGGCCCGGGTTGAAGTTCACCGTGATGCGGCCGGTGTAGCGGTTGGCCGTCACGCGTTCCTGCTCGATGACCAGCGAGGTCACCATCTGCTCGATCTGGGAATCCGACAGGCCCCGCTGCAGGCCGAGCTGGCTGGCCAGGCGCTCATAGGCGAGGCGCTGGCCGTTGATCAGCGCCTGGTCGCGGGCGATCACCGCGTTCTCCGCCGTGGCCTCCGCCGGGACGCCGCGCTGGATCAGCGGCGTGTCGGCGGAGGAGATCGGCGGCAAGGCCTGCGCCGCCACCAGCGCGGGGGCGCCCAGCAGACCCAGGGCGACCCCGCAGATTGCGGCCAGCCCCCCCCTGTGGTTCCTTCCCGTCCGCGCGCTGACCGGCATGGTGCCACCCTTTTCGACTCGCAGCCGCATAGCCGATCGGGGGCCGATGTGACCAGCCTGACCTACCGCGACGCCGGCGTGGACATCGAGGCGGGCGATGCGCTGGTCGACCGCATCAAGCCGCTGGCCCGCGCCACCGACCGCGCCGGCACCATGGGCGGCCTCGGCGGCTTCGGCGCGCTGTTCGACCTCAGGGCGGCCGGCTACCGCGACCCGATCCTGGTCAGCTCCACCGATGGCGTCGGCACCAAGCTCAAGGTCGCGATCGATGCCGGCATCCATGGCTATGTCGGCCAGGATCTGGTTGCCATGTGCGTGAACGACCTGGTGGTGCAGGGCGCCGAGCCGCTGTTCTTCCTGGACTACTTCGCGACCGGCGCCCTGGCCGTGGACCAGGCCGCCGCCGTGGTGGCCGGCATCGCGGAAGGCTGTCGCATCGCCGGCTGCGCGCTGGTGGGTGGCGAGACGGCCGAGATGCCGGGCCTGTACAAGCCGGGCGACTACGACCTCGCCGGCTTCACCGTGGGCGCCGCGGAGCGCGGCGCGCTGCTCCCGCGGGGCGATATCGGGCCCGGCGATGTGCTGCTGGGCCTTGGCAGCTCGGGCGTTCATTCCAACGGCTTCTCGCTGGTGCGGCGCGTGCTGGAGGAAGCGCATCTGCCGCTGACCAGCACGGCGCCCTTCGCGCCGGAAACCAGCGTGGCGATGGCGCTGCTGGCGCCGACGCGCATCTATGTGAAGCCGGTGCTGCGCGCCCATCGCGCCGGCCTGGTGAAGGCGGCCGCGCACATCACCGGCGGCGGCCTGCCCGGCAATCTGCCGCGCGTGCTGCCGGCCGGCGCGGTGGCCGTGTTGGATGCGGGCGCCTGGGCGGTGCCGTCCGTGTTCGCCTGGCTCGCCCGGGCCGGCGGCATCCAGCCTGCCGAGATGCTGCGGGTGTTCAATTGCGGCATCGGCATGGTGCTGGCGGTGGCGGCGAACGACGCCGCCGCCCTGACCGCCCTGCTGGAGGCGGAGGGCGAGCGCGTGTTCCGCATCGGCGTGCTGGACGCTGCCGAAGGCGCAGCCACCGTGCGGATCGACGGCCTGTCCGAGACCTGGCCCGCATGACGAGTGGCGTCAGCACTGGCCGCGTCGCCACCGCCATCCTGATTTCCGGCCGCGGCAGCAACATGCTGGCGCTGCTGGAGGCCGCGGCAGACCCGGCCTACCCGGCCGAGATCGTGCTGGTGCTGTCCAACCGCGCCGATGCGCCCGGGCTGGCCGTGGCCGAGGCGCGCGGCACCCCCACCGCCGTCGTCGAGAGCCGTGGCCGCAGCCGGCACAGCTTCGAAGACGCCATGCAGAGCGTGCTCGACCGCCATGGCGCGCGGCTGATCGCGCTGGCCGGCTTCATGCGCGTGCTGACGGAGGGGTTCGTGGCGCGCTGGCAGGACCGGCTGATCAACATCCACCCTTCCCTGCTGCCGAGCTTCCGGGGTCTGCATACCCACGAACGCGCGCTGGCGGCCGGCGTCAAGCTGCATGGCTGCACGGTGCATCTGGTCCGGCCCGGCGTCGATGACGGGCCGATCCTGGCGCAGGCCGCGATCGGCGTGCGCGACGATGACACGCAGGAGACGCTGGCCGCGCGCGTGCTGGCCCAGGAACACCGCATCTATCCCGCGGCGCTCGCCTGGCTGGCCGCCGGGCGCGTGCGGGTGGTCGGCGACCATGCGGTGGTCGCGGCGGAGGTGCCAGGGGGCGGCTTCATGAGCCCCTTGCCCGCACCCAACCCGCTTCCTACAAAGCCGCCGCAAGGTTGAGCACGCGTATTGAGCATGGGGACAATCATGGCCGAACAGGATCACGGGCCGGCGGAGCTGGTCGAGGTCAGGGCCGAGGACATCATCGATGAGCGGCGCGGCTTCTACGAAGCCTTCATGGGCGCCAGCAAATACGCGATCGGCGCGACGATCGCGGTCCTGGTGCTGATGGCGATCTTCCTGGTCTGACCAGGGCTGACCCCTCTCCACCCGCAGGGGGGAAAGAGCATTCGCTTCCGCGAAGGATCGCAGCATGCAGCCCATCGTCGTGGCTTCCCCCGAAAGCGTGGGCCTTTCCGCCGCGCGGCTTGCCCGCATCGACACCTGGCGGCAGCGCCTGGTCGCCGACGGCAAGGTGGCGGGCGCCACCACGCTGGTCCATCGCCGCGGGCAGGTGGTGCATTTCGGCAGCTCGGGCCTGGCGGATATCGCCCGCGGCACACCGATGGACAGCCAGACCATCCACCGCATCTATTCGATGACCAAGCCGATGACGAGCGTGGCCATCATGATGCTATACGAGGAAGGTCACTTCCAGCTCGACGACCCGATCAGCCGCTTCCTGCCCGCCTTCGCCGGCCAGCGCGTCTATGTCAGCGGGGCGCGCGGCAAGCTGGAGACGCTGCCGGCGCAGCGCGACATCACCTTCCGCGACCTGCTGACCCACACCTCCGGCCTGACCTATGGCTTCATGGAGGCGAATGGCGTCGATGCGCTGTATCGCGAGCGGGGGATCGATTTCGGCGGCGCCGAGACCTCACTGGCCGAGGTGGTGGACAAGCTCGCCGCCCTGCCGCTGATCGCCGAGCCCGGGACGGCATGGAACTACAGCGTCTCCACCGATGTGCTCGGCCATCTGGTCGCCATCATCTCCGGCCAGCCCTTCGCCGAGTTCCTGCATGAGCGGCTGATCGATCCGCTGGGCATGGTCGATACGGGGTTCCATGTGCGCGAAGGCGAGGGCGCGCGGCTTGCCGCGAATTACGCGCTCGGTGCCGATCGCGCGCTGCGGCTGATCGATGATCCCGCGACCAGCCGCTACCTCAGCCCCCGTGTGGTGCATTCGGGCGGCGGGGGCCTCGTTTCCACCGCGTCGGACTATCTCCGCTTCTGCCGCATGCTGCTGGGCGGCGGCGCGCTGGATGGCGTGCGCTATCTCGGCCGCAAGACGGTGCAGTTGATGATGAGCAACCATCTGCGCGGCGACATGGCGGCGATGGGCCAGAAGCGCTGGTCGGAAAGCACCGCCGAGGGCATCGGCTTCGGCCTCGGCTTCTCGGTCATGCTGGACCCGGCGCGGGCGCAAATCCTGGGCACGCCGGGCGAATGCGCCTGGGGCGGGGCGGCCAGCACGGCCTTCTGGGTGGACCCTGTCGAGGAGTTGGCGGTGATCCTGCTGACCCAGCTCATGCCCTCCTCCACCTGGCCGCTGCGCCGCGAATTGCGGGTGCTGAGCTACCAGGCCGTGGTCGATTGAGGGTGCGCGCGAAAGCCCTCTCCCCCCTGGGGGGGAGAGGGTTGGGTGAGGGGGGCCACGCTGTGGGCGGGGCGCCCCCATGACCCTCGACAGCATCTTCGCCGCGATCCTCATGGGGATCGTGGAGGGGATCACCGAATTCCTGCCGATCTCCTCCACAGGCCATTTGATCCTGCTGGGCGAGGTGCTGGGCTTCGAGGGGCCGCCCGGCAAGACCTTCGAGATCACCATCCAGCTCGGCGCCGTGCTCGCCGTGGTGGTGGTGTTCTGGCCGACGCTGATGAACCTGGTCCGCCGCGCGTGGCACCCCGGGCCGGAGCGGTTCTACGCCCAGAACCTCATCCTGGCCTTCCTGCCGGCGGCGGTCATCGGCGCCACGCTGCACGGGCCGATCACGCGGGCGCTGTTCAACCCCTGGGTCGTCTCCGTCGCGCTGATCCTGGGCGGTGTGGCGATCATCGCGATCGAGCGGTTCCGCCGCACGCCGACCATCCTGTCCGTGCCGCAGATCGGCCCGCTGGCGGCGGTGCTGATCGGCTTCGGCCAGGCGCTGGCGATGATCCCGGGCACGTCGCGATCGGGTGCGACCATCATCACCGCGCTGCTGGTGGGCGTGGAACGCCGGACGGCGGCGGAGTTCAGCTTCGTCCTGGCCATTCCCACCATGCTGGCCGCCACCGCCTATTCGCTGTTCAAGGCGCGGGCGGAGCTGGATGCGTCGGGGCTCGGCCAGATCGCGGTGGGCTTCGTGGTGTCCTTCCTGGTGGCGCTGGTGGTGGTGCGCTGGGTGATGGGGGTGATCGGGCGCATCGGCTTTACCCCCTTCGGCTGGTACCGCATCGGGCTCGGCTCGCTGATGCTGGCCTGGCTGACGCTGCGATGAGGTTGCGACGCGCGCGGCTTCTCGGCATGGTCTCGGCCATCATGTTGAGACAGCCCAACCGTTTCGGGATTTCGCCCATGCGCCCCCTGTTCGCTGCCCTGCTCCTGCTGGTGGCCTCGCCCGCCGCCGCGCAGCATTGGAACGATTCGCCGCCTGGGCGCGATCTGCTGAGCTCCGTCCCCAGCGAGTTCGACGCTTTCCGTCAGCGCGTGCCGGTGGCGCCCGCCTTCACCGCCACCGCGCCGGCCGGGCAGGTGGATGTGCTCGGCCAGCCGCGCGACCCGATTCCGATCCTGGACTGGACGACGCCACAGGCGGCCCCCGCCGCCACGCCGCGCCGCAGCACGACGCGCCGCGTGCGCCGCCGCGCCCCGGTGCAGCAGGACACCACGCGGTACGAACCCGCCCCCGCCCCGGTGGCGCGCGCCGCCACGCCCACCGGCGGCGCCGATTGGGAACGCAGCCTGGCCGAGCGCGAGCGGGAGCTGGAGCGCCTGCGCCAGCAATTGCAGCAGGACCGCCTGCGCTACGAACAGGCCCGCCAGCCGACGCTGCAATAGCGGCTCAGCGCAGCTCGGCCAGGAAGGCCATGACGTCCCGCCGCGCGGCTTCATGCGCGGCGCGATCATAGCCGACGGTGGCGCCGAAGCCCGAGGGCCGGTTCGGATTCTGGTAGCGGGCGATGAAGATGGGCCCGGCGTTCTCCGGCTCGTCGAAGCCGTGATGCGCGCCGGGGTAGATCACCAGGCGCGGGCGCGGCTCGGTGCGGACGCCGCGCACCCATTCCTCGCAATCGGTGGTGGGCGTCCAGTCATCGGCGCCGCCGAGCAGCAACAGCGCGGGGCCGTGCAGGCGCGACGGGAAGAAACTACAGATGGAGTAGAGGTTGATGCCGCCGGCCGGCCGCGGCATGGGCGGGGCGCCGAGGGGGTCCATCAGGTCCCATTGCGTGGTCATGGCGCCGAGCGAGAGCAGCCCGCCCTGCGAAAATCCCATCAGCACGATCCGGTCCGGCCGCACATCGGGGCGCGATTGCAGGTATCGCACCAGCGAATGGGTGTCCCGGAAGCGCTCCCACAGCGCCCCCTGGCGTTCCAGCGTATCCACGATTCCGAGCGGCCCGTACTGGTCCGGCACCACCGTCATGTATCCGAGCTGCCGGACCTCCGCCGCCCAGCGCTCGCCATTCGCGCGCGGGCCGGCGGCGCCGTGCAGGATGATCGCCACGGGGAAGGGGCCCGGGCCCTCCGGCTTGGCGACAATGGCGCGCAAGGCGCGGTCCGTGGCGCTGGTTTGCGGCCGCAGCGTCGCGTAGCGGTCGTTGCAGCCGGCTAGCACCAGCGCCGCCAGCAGCAGGACGATGGGTCTCATGGTGGCTCTCACGGGATGCCTCGGAGGAAATCCAGCGCCAGCGCCTCCGCCTGCCGTGTCGCGGCCGGGCAGTAGGAGACGGTGGCGCCGCGCCCGGTCGGGCTGTAGCCGTTGCGCGCGTTATGCGGCGGCACTGCCGCCGAGAAGGGGCCGGGCCCCTCAGGCCGCTCGATCGTGGCGCGGATCGCGGGCTGCCCGCCCGCGGCGGGGCGCAGCGTCTCGAGCGGCGCGGCGCAGCCGGCCAGCAAGCATGTCAAAACGAGGACAAGGCGTCGAACCATGCCGGCTTTCACCCCATGGGGCTTGCGCGCCCGGAAAACCGCGCCTATCCGCCGCCGATACCTTATCAGACCGCAGGATGTTTCCAATGGCCATCGAACGCACCTTCAGCATCATCAAGCCCGACGCCACGCGCCGGAACCTGACCGGCAAGATCAATGCGGTCTTCGAGGAGAACGGGCTGCGCATCGTGGCGCAGAAGCGCATGCACATGACCCGCGCGCAGGCCGAGACCTTCTACGGCGTCCACCGCGAGCGCGGCTTCTTCGGCGAGCTGGTGGCCTTCATGATCTCTGGCCCCGTGGTCGTGCAGGTGCTGGAAGGCGAGAATGCCGTGGCGCATCACCGCGAGCTGATGGGCGCCACCAACCCGGCGAACGCCGCGGAAGGCACCATCCGCAAGCTGTTCGCCGAGAGCATCGAGGCCAACAGCGTCCATGGCAGCGACAGCGCCGAGAACGCCGCGGTCGAGATCGCGTATTTCTTCGCCGGCACCGAGATCGTCGGCTGAACTTCGCGCCAGCGTCATAGGAAGCCCGGCGCACGGCCCCCATTTCCGGGGTCATGCGCTGGTTCCTTCTGCTGATCGCCCTGGCGGGGCTGGCGGCCCTCGGGCTGCGGCATCTGCCCCCCGAATGGGACCCGCGCGCGCCGCTCGACCTCAACGCGGCGCCGAACCTGGTCACCGGGCTCAAGCTTGCCCGGCTGCGAAGCGACCCGGCGCTGTGCCGGGCTGCCTTCGCTTCCTCCGGCATCGCGGTTTCATCCGTGCCGGATCGCGCTTCGGAGACGGGCTGCCCGATCACCAACGCGCTGCGCCTGCCGGGCACGCTGCGCACCTTGCCCAACACGCCCTTCGTCACCTGCCCGATGGCGGCCGCCTGGGTGCTGTTCGAACGCAACACGGTGCAGCCGGCGGCGTGGGCGCATCTCGGCCAAGCGGTGACGGGCGTCCGGCACCTCGGCACCTATGCCTGCCGCGATGTGAACAATGCGGCGTCGGGGCGGCGCAGCCAGCATGCGACGGCGAATGCGATCGACATCGCGGCCTTCACGCGGGCCGGCGCGCCGGATGTGGTGCTGCTGCGGGACTGGGATGCCGATGATGCGGAGGCGCGTTTCCTGCGCGCGGTGCGCGATGGCGCCTGTCGCTGGTTCAGCGCGGTGCTTGGGCCGGACTACAACGCCGCGCACCGCGACCATTTTCACCTCGACCTGGGGCGGGCGCGGGTGTGTCGGTAAGGGGGGCGCGCGCCCCCCTCACCCGGCGGTTCACCGCACCGTCTGGGCGGCGCTGAAGGCGAAGTTGTCGAAGCTGTTCTCGCTCACGCGGAACCACTGGTACTGGTCGGTGCGGAAGCGGTTGTAGCTCTCCATGATTTCCTTGAAGCGCGCATTCTGGCCGCTGAGGTCGGCGACCATCGCCTCATTCGCGCGCCAGGCGGCTTCCAGGATCGGGCGCGACCAGAAGCGGAGCTGCGCGCCGGCGGCGACCAGGCGGCGCAGCGCCTGCGGGTTCAGATGGTCGTAGCGTGCCGTCATGTCGCTGTCGGCCTCGGCGCAGGCGACGTCGAGCGCGTGCTTATAAAGGTCCGGCAGGGCGTCATAGGCGCGCTTGTTGGACATGAAGTGCAGCCGCGCCCCCGGCTCCCAGAAGCCCGGCGCGTAGTAGAAGCGCGCGACGCGGACATAGTTCGCGCGTTCATCGTCGTGCGGGCCCACGAACTCCACCGCGTCGATCACGCCGCGCTCGAGCGAGGGGTAGATGTCGGCCGGCGCGATCATCGTCGGCGCCGCGCCGAGGCGCGTGAACAACTGGCCGGCCAGCCCGGGAATGCGGAACTTCAGGCCGCGCAGCTGCTCGACCGTGGTGATCTCGTTGCGGAACCAGCCACCCATCTGCGCGCCGGTGTCGCCCGCCGTGATGCCATGGATGTTGTAGTCGGCGAACAGCTTGTTCGCGAGCTCATTGCCGCCGCCGAAGCGGAACCAGGAGGTCATCTGGCGGGTGTTCAGGCCGAAGCTCATCGCGGTGAAGGGCGCGAAGGCGATGTCCTTGCCGATGTAGTAGTAGCTGGCCGTGTGCCCGGCCTCCAGCGTGCCGGCCTGCACGGCGTCCAGCACCTGCACGCCGCTGACGATCTCCCCGGCCGGGAAGGTCTGGATGCGGAAGCGGCCCTCGGTCAGCTGCGCCACGCGGGCGGCGATGCGTTCGAAGGTGCCGTACAGCACGTCGAACACGCGGGGGAAGCTGGACTGGGCGCGCCAGCGCACTTCCGGCATGGCGGTCTGCGCGACGGCGGGCGTGGCGAGGAGGGCGGCGGGCGCGGCTGCGGCAGCGGCGCCGACAAGGGCACGGCGGTTCATGCGTTTCTTCTCCCGAACGAGCGTCCAGCCTGATTACGCCAAGCCGCGGCTTTGGTGAAGCGGGGCCTGTCCTACAGGATGAACCCGGCCAGCACGACGCCCGCCACGACCAGTTGCAGCAGGTTCGCCGCGACCGAGAGCTTGTGCGCGCGGTCGAAGGCGCGGTTCGCGGCGGCATCGCCCGCCAGCCCGGCATCGCGCAGCGCGTTGATGCGGGGCATCAGCACCTGGCGCAGCCACAACGTGAGCGCGGCCACCACCGCCAGCAGCCCGGAATCGAATTTCGACAGCGGGAACAGCGCCACCGCGCCGGCGGCGGCCGTCGCCGCGACCCAGACGTAGTAGGCCGGAAACAGCCCGCGGACGAAGCGCGCCGCGTGCTCGGCCGGCAGGATGCGGAAGATCAGCGGCGCGACGACGGCGGCGAAAAACGCCATGCCACCGAACAGGCAGGCGACGGCGAACAGGCCGATGGTGGCAAGGATGGACATGCGGCGGGCCCTTGATGCGTCGCGCGCATGTTTGGCAGCCGGCGGCGCCCGCAAGGGGGCCCGGCGGCTGGGCCTGCCGCCCGCCGGTCACGCACAGTTGCGCGTCTGGCGGAGGCCCCCATGTGACCCTGCGAGGAAGGCCCACAGATGCCCCGGCAATCACTCCGGCCCGCATCGCAGACGCCGTTAGGAAGACCCGCTCGTGAACATTGTTGCTCCGCCCGTTCTTGCCACGCCCGATGCCTCGGCCACGCCGCGGCCGACCCAGGCGGAGGCCGAGGACGCGATTCGCACCCTGCTGCTCTGGGCCGGGGACAATCCCAACCGCGAAGGCCTGCTCGATACGCCGAAGCGCGTGGCGAAGGCCTATCGCGAATGGTTCTGCGGCTATGAGGAAGACCCGGTCGAGCTGCTCGCGCGGTCCTTCGAGGAGGTCGAGGGCTATGACGAGATGGTGCTGCTGCGCGACATCCGGATCGAGAGCATGTGCGAGCACCACATGTGCCCGATCATCGGGCGCGCGCACATCGCCTACCTTCCTTCCGGCCGGGTGGTCGGCATCAGCAAGCTGGCGCGTGTGGTCGAGGCCTATGGCAAGCGGTTGCAGATCCAGGAGAAGATGACGGCGCAGGTGGCGAACGTCATCAACGAGGTGCTGAAGCCCAAGGGCGTCGCCGTGGTGATCGAGGCGGTGCACCAGTGCATGACCACGCGCGGCGTACACAAGACGGGGGTCAGCATGGTGACCAGCCGGATGCTCGGCGCGTTCCGCGACGATGCCAGCACGCGGCGCGAATTCCTGGCGATGATCGGCGCGCCGCGGGGCCTGCCGGAGGCCTGAGGGCGCGGGCTCCTGCCTGGTTAGGCTGAGCCCCCCTCACCCAACCCCCCCCAAACGGGGGGGAGAGGGCTTTTTCAAAGCGGCATGCAGCGGACGATGTCGTCGTGGCCGCGGGCAAGGGTTGCGAAGGTGCCGGCGGGGCAATCGCGCTGGGTCATGCTGGCACTCGACAGGCCGCGATGCCAGCCGGCGACCGGGTTGCGCGCCACGCGGCGCTGCGTGGTGCAGACCGTGCGGCCATTGCGGCGCGTGCACCTGCGGGCGCTGGCGGGCTGGGCGATCCGCGGGATGGCGGCGGCGGATGCGCCACGCACCACGATGCCTTGGCGCTGGCTGCGGACATCGCCCGGGCGGCTGTTGCTTCGTGCCGCGATGCGCGTGGGCGCGCGGCGGGTCGTGCGGGACGCCGCGGCGCGGGTCGTGCGCGCGGCGGTCGGTCGGGCAGCGCGAGTCGTGCGGGATGCCGTGGCGCGAGTCGTGCGCGCTGCGGTCGGCCGGGCGGTGCGTGTCGTGCGGGACGCCGCGGCGCGGGTCGTGCGGGACGCCGCGGTGCGTGTCGTGCGGGATGCCGTGCTGCGGGATGCCGTGGTGCGCGCTGCGCTGGCGCGCCTGGGTGCCGCGTGTGCGGTGCGGGTCGCGGCAGCCTTCGCGGCGCTGGCAGGGGCCGAGGTCCGGGTCGCCTGGGTGGTCCGCTCATCCCGCCGCGCCGCGTCGGCGCCCTGCGGCAGGAGAAGGAGGAAGGCCAGCAGGAACCCGAACAGCGTCCGCATGCGTCTCATATCCCCCGAATGGCACGCCCGAAGGCGCCCTCGTGCTTCCCCGACAAGCCTTCGTGGCCGAGACGGGGCGCGGCTGTCAACCGCACATTTCCGGATGTTACAGACCGTTCCTGTCATCACCTGCGCGAGAGACAGGGTCGTTACGGCAGGTGCGGCAGCCCAAGCCAGTCCTGGCTTTGCATCTCGTTCAGGCGGGAGGCGGTGCGCAGGAAGATCGCGGCATTCTCGCCCCTTTCGTACAGCAGGTCGGGCGTCGCCTCGGCGCTGGCCACGAGTTTCACGCGATGTTCGTAAAGCGCGTCCACCAGGGTGATGAAGCGCCGCGCCCGGTCGAAATTCTCGGGGCCGAGGCGCGGGATGCCGTCCAGCACCAGCGTGTGGAACTGCGTCGCCAGCGCCAAATAGTCGCCGGCGCCGAGCGGCCGGCCGCACAGCGCATCGAAATCGAAGCGCGCCACGCCGCGCGCCGCCTGCGGCACCTCCAGCGTACGGCCGAACAGCGTGAGGTGCATCGGCTTGCCATGCGCCTCCCCGGTCAGTTCGGCGAAGCTCGCATCCAGCGCGCGTTCGGCGCGGCCATCGGGCGGGACATGCCAGGTCGGCATGGCGCGCACACGGTCGCGGCGGAAATCGCGCGCGGCTTCCAGCACCAACACCTCCAGCCGGCGGCTGATCAGGTTGATGAAGGGCAGGAAGGCATCCCGCCCCGGCCTTCCCTTGAACAGGTCGGCGGGCGCGGTGTTGGAGGTGGCGACCACCACCGTGCCGCGCGCGAACAGCGCCTGGAACAGCCGGCCAAGGATCATCGCATCGGCGATGTCGTGCACCTGGAATTCGTCGAAGCACAGCAGCGCGGCCTCGGCGGCGATGCTGTCGGCCAGCGGCGGGATGGGGTCCGCCGTGTCGCGCCCTGGCTGCCCGGCGTGACGCTGCTTCCAGGCATGGATGCGCTGGTGCACCTGCTGCATGAACTCATGGAAATGCAAGCGCTTCTTCCGCGGCACCTCGGCCACGTCGAAGAACATGTCCATCAGCATGGATTTGCCCCGCCCGACCTCCCCGACCAGATACAGGCCCATCGGCGTGCCGGCCGGCGCTTCCTCGGGCGCGACGGGCTTGCGGCGAAGGAAGCGGCCGAAGAAGCCGCCGGCCTCCGGCCTTTCGGGGTCGGGGTCGTAGCCGCGGGTGCGGCGCCACAGGTCCTGCAGGATTTCGGCGGCGCGCGCCTGCGCGGCATCCGGCGCCAGCGTGCCGGCGGCGAGCCTGGCGCGATAGGCGTAGAGCGGGCCGGCCTTCAGATCCGTCGTGGTCAGCGCCTGGGACATCGAGGCCGGGCGATACCCCGAAGGCGGGCGCGCGTCCATGCGGCGAAGATTGACGCGGCCGGCGGCGCGCCGCAGCGTGCCCTTGCATGAGCGAACCGACCGCCGCCCTCCTGTATGCGCAGGAAGGCTACGACACCTCCCGCCCCAGGCTCATGGGCCGGCATGCGGCCGGCGAGGGGTTTTTGCGCGCGCTGGTGCGGCACAGCGGGTTTTCCCGCCTGCTGGCCGTGGTGCGCACGGATGCCGATGCGCAGGCCTTCGCGCGCCACGTCGCGGCGATGGGCGGCGCCATGCCCGTCGCCACCTTTCTGGAGACCGAGCTGCACCGCGCGCCGGGTGCCGTGATGCTGCCCGGCCCCGATCTGTCGGATTATGCGTGGCGGCGGCGGCGGATCGGGCCGGCGCGGGCCTTCAGCATCGTGGGCGTCACGCACACCACCGCCTCCGCCAGCGCCATGGATTCGATCGCCGGGCTGCTGCTGGCGCCGGTGCAGCCCTGGGATGCGCTGATCTGCACATCCCGCGCCGTCGCCGGCATGGTGCGGCGGCTGCTTGAGGCGGAGGGCGCCTATCTGGCGCGGCGGCTGGGCGCCACGCGGCTCACGGGCCCGCTTCTGCCGGTGATCCCGCTCGGCGTCGATGCGGCGGCGGTGGCGCCGGCTGCGGAGGCGCGGGCGCTGTGGCGGGCGCGGCTGGGGGTGGCGGCGGCCGATGTGGTGGTGCTGCACCATGGCCGGCTCTCCTTCCATGCGAAGGCGCATCCGGCGCCGATGTATCTCGGCCTCGCCCGCGCCGCGTCGCGCGCGCCGCAGGGTGTCCGTGTGCACCTCGTGCTTTCGGGCTGGTTCGCGGACCAGCATCAGCGCCGGGCCTTCCTCGACCAGGCGCGGCATTTCGCGCCGAACCTCACCGTGCATCACGTCGATGGGCGGGAAAGGGCGGTGCGCGGCGCCATCTGGTCGGCCGCCGACATCTTCACCCTGCTGTCCGACAACATCCAGGAGACCTTCGGCCTGGCGCCGGTGGAGGCGATGGCGGCCGGGCTGCCCGTGGTGGCCACCGATTGGGACGGGCTGCGCGACACGGTGGCGCAGGGGGAGACGGGGTTCCTGGTGCCGACGCTGATGGCCGGGCCGATGGGCGACCTGGCCGCGCGGCATGACCTTGGCCTCGACAGCTATGACAGCAGCATCGCGGCGGTCGCCCAGTTCACCGCGGTGGATGTGGCGGCGACGGAGGCGGCCTTCGCCGCGCTGATCGCCGACCCGGAGCGCCGCCGCGCCATGGGGGAGGCCGGGCGGGCGCGGGTGATGGCGGCGTTCGACTGGGCGCCGGTGATGCGCCGCTACCTGGATTTGTGGGCCGAACTCGCTGCGATTCGGCGCCTGGGCCATGGCGAGGTGGCGGCGCCGCTGCCGGGGGAGGAGCGCGTGCCGCGCCGCGCCGACCCCTCCCGCATCTTCGCCGACTACCCGACACGCCGCCTCACGCCCGAGACGCGGCTGGTGCTGGCGCCGGATGTGGCGGATGCGGCCGCTGCGCTGGCGCGGCTGGTGGCGCTGGCGGGCGTGACGGGTGCGGCACCGCGGCGCGACCTGCTGCCGTTGCAGGAGGCCTTCGCCGAAGCCCTCGCGATGCTGGAGGCGGGCCCCGCGACGGCGGGGCAGCTTACCGCCACCTTCCCGCCGGCGCGCGCCGCGCGGCTGCACCGGGCGCTGGCCTGGCTGGTGAAGATGGATGTGCTGCGGCTGGCCTAGCAGGCTGCGTTCACTTGAACGCAGTGCGCGCTACACCCGCTCGCTGACCTTGATCGCCACCTTGCAGCCTGCCTTGATGACGGCGCTCAGCAGCTTGTAGGCCGGAGTGAGCTCGGCCTCATGCGACAGGCCGATGTCGCGGTGTTCCAACTCCTCCGCCCGGAAGCGCTCGATGTCGGCGCGCAGCGGGGCTTCGTCGTCGCCGAGCGTCTCGGCCTGGGCGCGGTAATGCTCGTCGATCGCCTCCTCGACGGCCACCGTGCAAGCCATGGCCGCGCGGTGGCCGAGCAGCGCGGTGCCCGCACCCAGCGCGAAGCCCGCCACATGCCAGATCGGCAGCAGCGCCGTCGGCCGCACGCGGCGCTGCGCGATCAGGCGCGAGAAGGTATCCAGGTGCACCTGCTCCTGCTCCTGCATGTGTTGCAGGATCGGGCCGTATTTCGTGCGGCCGAGCACCGCGCGCTGCCCCTGGTAGATGCGTTTCGCGCCGTATTCGCCGGCATGGTCCACGCGGATGGTGCGCGCTACGTAGTCGCGCGGCGTCGGGTCCCCGGGCAGGCGGCGTTCGGCGGTTTCGCGGTTCGGCATCAACTGTTCCTCCAGGCGCCGCGCAGCGTGAAGCCGCCCAGCAGCGCCGCATAGATCAGGTTCATCTGGGCCACCGAAAGGGGCAGCCGGTCGAAGAAGTACGCGGCCTCGTCGCACGGCTTGGTGGGGGCGGCGGGCAGGCCGCGCAGCAGATCATCGACGCTCATGCCCATGGCTTGCGGCACCAGGCAGGCGGGCAGGGGGGAGGGCCACCAGCCGAACTCCACCCCCACATGCAGCGCAGCCACGGCGCCCGATCCCAGCACCGCCAGCCCCGCCACCGCCAGCGCCACGCGGCGTGCCCGCGGCGGCAGCGCGACCGCCAGCGCCGCCAGCCCCGCCGCCACCCAATAGGGCCAGCGCTGCCACAGGCACAGCGCGCAGGGTGCCAGCCCCGGCCAGATCTCGGAGCCGATGGCGATCAGCGGCGCGGCGGCGGCGAGCAGGGCGACGGTCATGGCGAAACGCATGACGCTTACATCGCGCCGCAGGCGCGTGGCAGCAAGCCGCGCCGCAGGCGCGTGGCAGCAAGCCGCGCCGCAGGCGCGTGGCAGCAAGCCGCGCCGCAGGCGCGTGGCAGCAAGCCGCGCCGCAGGCGCGTGGCAGCAAGGCGCGCCGCAGGCGCGTGGCAGCAAGCCGCGCCGCAGGCGCGTTCCGGCAACTGGACCGGGCGCCGCGCCGCTTCTACCCTCCGTGCATCACCGTCCGGGAAAAATCCTGCCATGCTGCGCATCTGGGGCCGCGCCTCCTCCTCCAATGTGATGAAGGTGATGGTGCTGTGCGAGGAGCTCGGCCTGCCCTTCGAGCGAGTCGATGCCGGCGGCGCCTTCGGCCGGACCAAGGACGCGGCCTATCTCGCGATGAACCCGAACGGCCTGGTTCCCACCATCGAGGAGCCGGACGGCTTCACCCTGTATGAAAGCAACGCCATCCTGCGCTACCTGGCGCGCAGGCACAGGCCGGGCAGCCCGATCTACCCGGCCGAGCTGCGCGCGGCCGCCGATTGCGACCGCTGGATGGATTGGCAATCGGCCACCCTGAACCCGCCGATGACGACGATCTTCTTCACCTATGTGCGCATCCCCGAGCCGGAGCGCGACTATTCCGCGGCCGACCGCGCGCGCGATGCCGCCGCGCGGCTTTGGGCGATGGCCGAAGTGCGGCTGGCCGGGCAGCCCTGGCTGTGCGACGCGGACATGACGCTCGCCGATATCGCGCTCGGCATCTATGTGCATCGCTGGTTCGTGCTGCCGGTCGCGCGGCCCGAGATGCCGGGCCTGCGCGCCTGGTACGACCGCCTGCTTGCCCGCCCGAGCTTCGCCAAATACGCGGCCGGGCCGCTGGTGTAGCGCCGCCAGGGTCCTGAACCAGACATTCGCTGGATTGACGGTGATGCTGGTGGCGGTGCGTCGCGCAGACCGCAGCGCTCGATGCTGGCGGGGACATGGTTGGCGGGTCTGGTCCATCGGAAGGGCTTCGGGCCGGCATTGTGCAGGTCCAGGAGCGCCGGGATGGCGCCCTTCAAGGCCGCAACCGAGCGATGAATGCCCCGCCTGAGAACGCCCCGCCTGATCGGCTTTTCGGCCAGCAGGGCAAAGAACCGTTCGACCCGGTTGCCGGATCGCGCGACGGACCGCCTCTGTCGTGGTGGCGCCGCGGTGAGGAACCCGGCCGATCGCGCGTCCTTCGATGCCCGGGAAAAGACCGCGCCATCAAGCCCTGCGAACGAACACCGGGAGCCGTTTCACCACAAGTGCAGACGGTGATACGGCTCCAGGGCACCTGCGTTCGCTTGAACGCATAGTGCCCGAATTTCATGGTCTTGCGCATTCTTCGAGCCGCCCTGCGAAGCCGAGCGGCTTGAAAATGCTCCCGCAGCGCCACGCTGGTTCAGCCGCGCCCGGGGTAGGTGAAGGCGGTGCGGGCCTTCAGGCTCTCCACCGTGGCACCCGGCAGCACCCAGCGCTCACGCTCGGCATTCCAGCGCAAATCGCTCAGGCCGACCGCGACGTAGCGCTCGCCGATGCCGAGGAAGCCGCCGACCGACAGCACGGCGACGATCGGGCCACCCGACGGGGAGATCATCAGGTCGTGCACTTCGCCGACCGTGTTGTTCTCCTCATTGATGATATCGGCGCCGATCACGGTGCTCGCGCGGCGGGCCTGGCTGTCGAGGATCGGCGCGCCGCGCATGTTCGCCCCGGCGGCGGGCGCCGTGACGGCGGGCGGGTTGGTGGACGGCGTCATCGGCGAGGGCGTCGTGGTCTGGGCCATCGCCAACGTCGGGAGCATCACCGCGAGGGCGGCAGCATTGCGAACTGTGCGCATGATTTCTCCTCCTTGTCGGGTCTCCGTGACCCGTGCAGAGGTAACCGGCGAATGGCGTGCAGGTTGCAGTTCAGGCCGAAGCCGCGACCACCTGCGCCACCTCCGCCGCCAGGGCGAGCGAGGCCGTCAGCCCCGGGCTTTCGATGCCGAGCAGGTTGACCAGCCCCGGCACGCCATGCACCGCCGGCCCCTGGATCACGAAATCCTGACCCGGCGCGCCCGGCGGCACGATCTTCGGGCGGATGCCCGAATAGCCGGGCGCCAGCGCGCCATCCGGCAGGCCCGGCCACCAGCGGCGGATGGAGGCGTAGAAGGCATCGCCGCGGCGCGGATCGACATCGTAGTCGATGCGGTCGATCCATTCGACATCCGGCCCGAACCGCGCCTGCCCGCCGAGATCGATGGTCAGGTGCGTGCCGAGGCCCCCCGGCACGGGCACAGGGTAGATCAGCCGGCGGAACGGCGATGCCATGCTCAGGCCGAAGTAGTTCCCCTTGGCATACCAGGTGCCGGGCACATGCGCCTCCGGCATGCCCTCGATCCGCTGCGCGAGACCCGGCGCGTGCAGTCCGGCGGCGTTCACCAGCACGCGGCAGGACAGCGCCATCGGGTCGGCGCCGCCCACCGCGATCTCGATGCCGGTGCCGGTCGCGCGGCCGCGCAGCAGCGGCGCGCGGAAGGCGAACATCGCCCCCGCATCCTCGGCATCGCCCTGCAGCGCCAGCATGTAGGCATGGCTGTCGATGATGCCGGTGGAAGGCGAGACCAGCGCCGCCGTGCAGGACAAGGCGGGCTCCATCGCGCGCGCTTCCTCGCCCGAGATCAGCCGGAGGTCGTCCACGCCATTCGCTGCGGCGCGGCTTCGGATGCTTTCCAACTGATCGGCCTCGGCCGCGCTGGTCGCGACGATCAGCTTGCCGCAATTGCGTGCCGGCACGCCGTGGCTGGCGCAATAGGCATACAGCATCTGCTTGCCGGCCACGCAGGTGCGGGCCATCAGGCTGCCGGCGCGGTAGTAGATGCCGGCGTGGATCACCTCCGAATTGCGGGAGGAGGTCTCGGTGCCGATGCCCTCGGCGGCGTCCAGCACCAGCACCTCGCGGCCCGCCAGCGCCAGGGCGCGCGCAACCGCGAGGCCCACCACGCCGGCGCCCGCCACCACGCAATCCACCTGGTCCATCGACGCCCCCATCCTGCCTGCCCCTCGGTTCGCCCCTCGGTATCACAAAAGCCATGGCGCGCGACGAGGCCCCTTGGGGGGCGGCGATGGAGCCGAAAACCCGCCCGCAGGCTGCGGAAAAACGGGTGGTGCGGGGTCCGCGCGGGAGTTGTCGTGCGGGTCGGGACAACGCGCCGCCCCGCCGACCCATCCCGGTTTTCCGCAGCCGGCGCGCGGAATGAGCAGCCGTCCACATCCAGAAGCCGTTGTTCCGCTGCGCTCCAGGCTGTGTCTGGGTTCGATCACGGATCAGTGTGTCTCCGATGCCTGGGTGTGGCTTTATCGCCACAGGCTCCGCGGTTTCGCCCCCGTGAACGCGCAAGCCCTTCGCGCACCGGCGTCCGATCCGTTAATAGATCGTCAAGGCCCGACCAGGGCCTCATCGTTCTTGCGCCCCCGAGGAGAATGCCCGTGAAGACCCTGCGCTCCGCCCTTCTGGCGACCACCCTGCTCGCCCTTCCGATTGTTGCCCAGGCGCAGCCCGTGACGGGCCTGTATGTCGGCGCCGGCGCCGGTGTGAACCTGCTGCAGGAAAGCGACATCTCGCTGTCCAACCAGCTCGGCACCAATCTCGGCGGCCGCAGCGGCAGCGCCGAGTTCAATTATGGCTATGTCGGTGCGCTGAGCATCGGCTACGGCTACGGCAATGGCGTTCGCGTCGAGTTCGAAGGCAGCTATCGCCAGAACGAGATCGACGACGTGTCCGGCTTCACGGGCGGTGCGCCCGGCCTGCCGCGCCCCGTCCGCAGCTCGGGCGACGCCAAGACCTACGCGCTGATGCTGAACGCGCTGTATGATTTCGACCTCGGCCCGGGCAGCTTCTTCACGCCGTATGTCGGCATCGGCGCCGGTTATGCATGGCACCAGTATGACGACGTGGTCGCCCGAGGCGCGAACAACAACGCGCTGTTCATCAACGGGATCGATGGCCAGTTCGCCTACCAGGCGATCGTCGGCGCCGCCTTCCCGATCGCCTCTGTCCCCGGCCTGGCCGTGACCGCCGAGTACCGCTTCCTCGGCTCGCTCGAGCCGTCGCTGGACGCGGCATCCTCGGGCGGTGCGCGCGGCTCGGCGGATGTGGACAACTACAACCACAGCCTGCTGCTCGGCCTGCGCTACGCCTTCGGCGTGACGCCGCCGCCGCCGGCCCCGGTGGCGCCCGCCCCGGCCGCCGCTGCCCCGGCCCCGGCCCGCACCTTCCTGGTGTTCTTCGACTTCGACCGCGCCGACCTGACGGACCGTGCCCGCCAGATCATCGCGGAAGCGGCAACCAACGCGCAGCGCGTCGGCACGACCCGCATCGAAGTGGCCGGCCACGCCGACACCGTCGGCACGCCGCAATACAACCAGGCGCTGTCGCAGCGCCGCGCCGCGGCCGTCGCCGCCGAGCTGGAGCGCCGTGGCGTTGCCCGCAGCAACATCACGACGCAGGGCTTCGGCTTCACCCGTCCGCTGGTGCCGACCGGCGCCGGCGTGCGTGAGCCGCAGAACCGCCGCGTGGAAATCGTCCTGCGCTAAGCGCGGGACACCCACCGCTGACCATGGGAAAGGGCGCCGCGAGGCGCCCTTTTTCGTGGGCTCAGGCCGGTCGGCTGAACGCGGAAAAATCCCGCGCCAGGACCTCATAGATCGGCCGCTTGAACGCCACGGCCAGGCCCGGCAGCTCGGCAAGCTCCGCCCAGCGCCAGGCGTCGAATTCGGGATGCGGGTCGGCGTCCAGCCGGATGTCGGAATCGACGCCCAGGAACCGCAGCGCGAACCAGCGCTGACGCTGCCCGCGGTATTTCTGCGCGATCCGCATGGCCTGCAGCTCAGCCGGGAAATCATAGGTCAGCCAGGCCGGATGCTCGGCCAGGATCTCGGCCCTGTCGGTGCCGATCTCCTCCGCCAATTCGCGGATCACCGCCTGCCGCAAATCCTCGCCCGGATCGACGCCGCCCTGCGGCAATTGCCAGCCGCCGGCGGCGCCTTCCGCATTGGGCATATCGGCGCGGCGCGCCACCAGCACGCGCCCCTCGGCGTTGAACAGGACAGCGCCCACATTGTCGCGATAGGGAAGTTGGGTCATGGCCCCGGAGATAGCGCGACTTCACATCCCCACCAATCGGGGCAATAAGACCCGCCCCAACGCGACCCCCCTTTGGTAACGGACCAAAATGCGCGCCGACGCGACCGCCCTGAATGAGCAGATCACCGATTCGGTGGCCCTGCTGAGGAGGCATCTTTGACTGGGATGCCGCACTCCGCCGCCTGGAAGAACTGAACGCCCTCTCGGAAGACCCGACGCTCTGGAACAACGCCGAGAAGGCGCAGATCCTGATGCGCGAACGCAACCGGCTTGCAGCCCAGGTGGAAGGCGTGCAGCGGCTGGCGCGCGACGTCGCGGATGCGATGGAACTGATCGAGATGGCGGAGGCCGAGGGCGATGCCGGCATGGCCGATTCCGCGGTCGCCGACCTCAAGCGCTTCGCCGAGGAAGCCAAGCGCCGCGAGATCGAGAGCCTGCTGTCCGGTGAGGCCGATGCCAACGACGCCTATCTGGAAGTGAACGCCGGCGCCGGCGGCACGGAGGCCCAGGATTGGGCCGAGATGCTGGCCCGCATGTACACGCGCTGGGCGGAGAAGCGCGGCTTCAAGGTGGCGATGACCGAGCAGAGCGAGGGCGAGCAGGCCGGCATCAAATCCTGCACCCTCCAGATCACCGGCACCGACGCCTTCGGCTGGCTCAAGACCGAAACCGGCGTGCACCGCCTGGTGCGCATCAGCCCCTTCGACGCGGCGGCGCGCCGGCAGACCAGTTTCGCGAGTGTCTATGTGTATCCGGTGATCGATGATCGCATCGAGATCGAGATCAACCCGGCCGACCTTCGCACCGACACGTTTCGGGCCTCCGGCGCTGGTGGCCAGCATGTGAACAAGACCGAATCGGGCGTGCGCTTCACGCATATCCCGACCGGCATCGTCGCGGCCTCCACCCAGGACCGCAGCCAGCACAAGAACCGCGCGATCGCGATGGAGATGCTGAAGGCGCGTCTGTACGAGTTGGAACTGCGCAAGCGCGAGGCGATCAGCGCGGGGATCGAGGCCGGCAAGACCGATATCGGCTGGGGCCACCAGATCCGCAGCTACGTGTTGCAGCCCTACCAAATGGTCAAGGATCTGCGCACGGGTGTCGAAAAGGGCAATCCGGACGCCGTGCTGGATGGCGAGATCGACGATTTCATGGCCGCCGCGCTGGCATCCCGGGTCGGCACCACGCGCTCGGAAGCCAGCGCCAAGGCGGATTGAGGATGGCGCGGGACCTGACCACGCCGGCAGGTCGCCGCGCCGCCTGGCTGAACAGCCTGTTCGTCGATCATGCGGGCTTGCGCCTCGGCTGGCGGAACTGGGGGGTGGTGGAGGCAGGGCGGCTCTATCGCTCGAACCACCCGCTGCCCTGGCAGTTGGCGGATGCGCAGGCGCGGGTCGGGCTGCGCAGCGTGGTCAATCTGCGCGGCCATCGGCAGGATTGCGGCAGCGATGCGCTGGGCCGGGCGCGGGCGGATGCGCTGGGCCTGCGTCACGTGGACGCACCCTTCGAAAGCCGCGGCGCGCCGCACAAGGACCGGATTTTGCGAGTTGCCGAGCTGTTCGCCGAATTGCCGGAACCGGTCCTGATCCACTGCAAGTCGGGCGCCGACCGCACGGGGCTGGTCGCCGGCATCTGGCTGCTGTTGCAGGGCCGCAGCGTGGCGGACGCGCTCGGCCAATTGCATTGGCGCTTCGGCCATGTCGCGGCCAGCCGCACCGGCATCCTGGACGCTTTTTTCCGTGCCTACGCCGCCTTCCAGGCCGCGCACGGCCCGAAGCCGTTTCTCGATTGGCTGCGCGAGGACTATTCCGAGGACGCGCTGCGCGCCGCTTTCCGCAGCCAGCCCTGGGCGGACCGGCTGGTGGATGGGGTGCTCAGGCGGGAATAGGCTGATACAGGGGATGCCAGGCGGAGGCCCAATGTTCGCGACATCTGATCTTCTTCTCTATCTGGCGGTGGCGGGCATCATCGCGCTCTCGCCCGGCCCCGGCATGTTCTATGTCGCGGCGCGGTCGCTGTCGGGCGGCCGCGTCGAAGGCGTGGTGTCGAGCATCGGGACCGGCCTCGGTGGCTGTGTGCATGTCCTGGCCGGTGCGCTCGGCGTCTCGGCGCTGGTGCTGGCGAGCGCCGAGGCCTTCACGGCACTCAAGCTGGCCGGCGCGGTCTACCTCGTCTGGCTCGGCATCCGCACTTTCCGCAGCGCGGGGGAGAGCCCCGAACCCGTGCTCGTGCCGCCACGCCAGGATGCGTGGCGCGCCTTCCGGGAGGGCGCGGTGGTCGAAGCGCTGAACCCCAAGACCGCGGCCTTCTTCCTCGCCTTCCTGCCGCAATTCGTCGATCCGGCGCGCGGCGATGTTGCCACGCAATTCGTGGTGCTGGGGGTCATCTCGGTCGCGCTGAACACGGGCGTCGATGTGCTGGTGGCCTTTGGTGCCTCCGGCTTGCGATCGCGCCTTCTGGGCTGCGCGAGCATCATCCGGCGGCTGCGGCAGGCATCGGGTGCGATGCTCTGCCTGCTTGGGGCGGCACTCGCTTTCGGCCGCAGGCCGGCCTGACGGGCGCTCAGCCGAGGGCGTCCAGGTCACCCCGCACCAGCGCCGGAATGGCACGGGCGATGCGCGCCGGTTCCCAATCCCACCAGGCCAGCGCCAGCAGCCTGGCCCGGGTTGCGTCGTCGAAGCGCTGGCGGACCACGCGGGCGGGATTGCCCGCCACCACGGCATAGTCCGGCACATCTCGGGACACCACGGCGCGGGTGCCGATCACGGCGCCATGGCCGATGCGCACGCCGGGCAGGATCAGCGCTTCCGCGCCGATCCACACATCATGCCCGATGACAGTGTCGCCCGTTTGCTTCCACGGGTAGTCGGCCAGCGGCAGGGCATGCGCGAAGGCGCCGCCCATGATGCCGAAGGGGTAGGTGGAAACGCCCGCCATGGCGTGGTTCGCATCCGCCATCATGAACTGCGCGCCGGTCGCGATGGCGCAGAATTTCCCGATGCGCAGCCAGGTGCCGCCGCTGAAATTGTAGGTGACGTTGCTGCGGAAGAAGTCCCGCGCCGCGCGCGGATCGTCATAATAGGTATAATCGCCGACCTCGACGTTGTGCGGACCGGGAAGGCTTTCCAGCAGCGGCTTGAGGAAGACGATCCGCGGCTTGTTCGGCACCGGGTGGATCGCGCCCGGGTCCGGCAACCGCTCCGCATCGCCGCGGATCATGCGGAAAAGGCCTGGGTGCGCACGAGGCGCGCATAGAGCCCGTCCTGCGCCATCAGCCCCGCATGATTGCCCTGTTCCACCGCGCGCCCGCCCTCCATCACCACGATCAGGTCGGCGTCGCGCACCGTGCTGAGGCGATGCGCGATCACCAGCGTGGTGCGGCCTTCCCGCAGCCGCGCCAGGGCCTGCTGCACCAGCGCCTCGTTCTCGGCATCCAGCGCGCTGGTCGCCTCATCCAGCAGCAGCACGCGCGGGTTGCGCAGCAGGGCGCGCGCCAGCGACACGCGCTGCCGCTGCCCGCCCGACAGCCGCGATCCCGCATTGCCGAGCGGCGTGTCGTAGCCGGCGGGAAGGGACGCGAGGAAATCATGCGCGGCGGCGGCGCGGGCCGCGTCCTCCACCGCCGCGCGCGTGGCCCCCGGGCGGCCGCAGGCGATGTTGGCGAAGGCGGTGTCGTCGAACAGCACCGCGTCCTGCCCGACATAGGCGATGGCGTCGCGCAGGCTGGCCAGCGTGACGTCGCGCAGATCGGCGCCATCGATCCGCACCGCGCCCTCGGTCACGTCATAGAGCCGCGGCACCAGCGCCAGCGCGGTGGATTTGCCGGCGCCCGAAGGGCCGACCAGCGCCACGGTGCGCCCGGGCTCGGCCACGAAGCTCAACCCATGCAGCGCCGCGTCGGAGACACCGTCGTATCGAAAACCCACATCGTCGAAGACAACGCTGCCCTGGCCGGGCGGCAGCGCCTTGGCGCCGTCGCGGTCCAGGATGCGCGGCGTCTCATCGACGGCGGCGAACACCCGAGCGAGGCCCGCCAGCCCCTCCTGCAGGGCGGCGTTCAGGCTGCCGAGCGCGCGCACCGGCCGCGCCGCGATCAGCAGCGCCGCCACGAACCCCGTGAAGTCGCCGATCGTGCCGAGGCCGCTCGCCACCCGCCACCCCACGAAGCCCAGCACGCCGGCCACGGCCAGGCCGCCGAGTGCCTCCAGCACCGGGTCCAGCCGGGCGCGGTTGCTGGCGATGCGCAGCAGGGATTCGCGCAGCCGCAGGAAGGCGCCATCCGCCCGCGCTTCCTCCTGCGCCTCCAGGCGATAGGCGCGCACCACGCGGGCGGCGCCGAAGCTTTCCACCAGCAGCGCGCTGGTCTCCCCCACACGATCCTGCATGCCCGCCGATGCGCGGCGGATGCGCTTGCCGATCGCCAGGATCGGCCAGGCGGCGACCGGGTACAGAAGTGCCGCCAGCAGCGCCATCTGCCAATCCATCCACAGCATGGAACCCACCAGGCCGAACACCGTCAGCACATCGGCGACACCGGAGATGCTCTTGCCCAGTGCCTCCCGCACCATCCCCGCATCGGTGGTGAAGCGGGCCGCGTGGCGGGCCGGCGCGTCGCGCGCGACGGTCGCCAGGTCGGCGCGGGTCAGGGCGCGGAACAGGCGCTGCTGCAAGCCCTCGATGGTGCGGAACACCAGATTCTGCGTCGCCATCGCCTGGCCGAACATGGCCAGCGCGCGGGTGCAGGTGGCCAGGATGATGATCGGCGGCAGCAGCCAGGCGACGTTGGGGTCGCCTTCGGAAAACCGATTGAAGGCCTGCTGGATGATGATCGGGTACAGCGCGGTGGTGCCGGAGACACCGAGCGTGCAGATCGCCGCCAGGATCAGCCAGCGCCTGTTCTGCCGGATATGTTCGCGCCAGAGCCGCTTCACGAGCGGCAGGGAGGCGGCTGAGAGCGGTGGGCGTGCCATGCAAGCGGCTGTAGCGCGCGCGGCCGGTTCCGGCGAGGGGCGCTGGCCTCAGGCTGGCGCCAGGGTCAGCACCAGGTTCGGGGCGGCATCGACCAGTGCGCCAGGCGGGGCGATCTCCAGCGCTTCCGACAGCACGCATTCCGCCGCCAGGCGGCGCAGCCACCAGCCGATCAGCGCCGGGCCCGTGCTGCCACCGAGCCCCGGCACGGTCAGCACCACCACCCGCCAGGGCAGGGGGGCCGCCATGTTGCGCCAGGCCTCGACGCCGGTGGCCGCGGGCGCGATGGGGACGGGCGGCGGCAGGTCGGCGAAGATGCGCTCGGTCAGCGCGGGCTCGGTCTCCCGCGCCATCACGCCGAGGAAGCTCGGGCCGGAGGCTTCGCCGATCTCGCGCCGCGGCAGGCAGGCGAGGTCGGCGCGGGCGATGATCGCCTCGGCGCGAATGAGGGCGGAGGCCATGGCGGGGTGGCGCAGCCGCAGCGCGGAGAGCAGCAGGCGCAGCAGCACCATCTGTCCCTCCACCGTCAGCTGCTGCCCGTCATGCCGCCAGAGCGCCATGGGCTGCGCATCGCGCGCCAGGGCCTGGCGCAGCGGCAGCCAATCCTGCGCCAGCAACGGCCATGCGGCGGCCTGCTGTTCCAGGGCGAGGGCCGGGTGGGCGTTGGGTTCGGCCTGGCCGCGCCTGACCACGGCGCCGCGGGGCGGGATCAGCGCGTGCAGCACCGGGATGCCGGCCCGGTGCAGGGCCAGCGCCATGGCGTGCATGGCGCGCAGCGGCGGCGCGTCCGGCGCCGCGTGCGGGGCTGGGATTTCCGGCCGCGGCGCGGGGGCGGTGGCCGGCGGGGGTGCGGCTGCCGGGCTGCGGGACGGGGGGGCGGGCGGCGGCGCTGGCGGCGGGCTCACCCGGGGTGGGCTCGGTGGCGGTGGGCTTGCCGGGGGTGGGCTCGGCGCCGGTGGGCTCGGCGGGGGTGGGCTCGGCGGTGCGGCGCGCGGCGGGGTTGCGGGCCGCGTCGGGTCCGGGGCGGCGGCGCGGGGCGCCACGGTGGGTTCCCACCCCGCGCGTTCCTCGAGCACCTCCCGCATTCGGGGCGTCATGGCGAGCGTCGTGGCTGCCTGACGGCCCGGCGCCACGGCGCGCACCCGCACCCGGCCCTCCAGGAAATCCTCCGGCGTGAGCGCCACGGGGGGCACCAGGCGGAAGCCGGGGTTGCCATCCTCCCGCGCGATCGTCGCCTCCACTTCTGCCAGCACTTCGACGCCGCGCAGCAGGCGGATCAGCGGGCGGGTTGCCGGGTCTTTCGGGTCGCGCGCCCAACCCACCACCGTCCCGTCCGGGCGCAATGCATCGAGGAAGCCGACCAGACCGCGCGAAGCTGCCGTCATCGACATCCGGCGGTGCTCCTCAGAGAGTGCCCGGGCGGCGGACCGGCTCGACACCGCCGCCGCGCGACAGGCCGCGGCGGCGCAGGCAATCGCTCAGGGCCGCGCGTTCGGCCACCGCGCGTTCCTGGTCCAGCCGGAACTGGTTGCTCTGGTTGTTCGGCACGGATTGGCGGGCGAAGTCGCGGCTGGCGCCGGCGGCCCGGGCTTCCTCCCGGCAGGCGGCGATGCCGGGGTTTTCGGGCGCGGCGGGCTCGGGCGTGGCACCACAGGCGGCCAGTAGAAGCAGCGCGGCGGTGACGGCGGAGAGTTTCATGCCGTGGCCTCCAGCCAATCCTCGATCAGGCGGCGGGCGATGCTGTCCACGCGCGGCAGGGAGAAGCCGTGCGAAGCGGGGTCGCGCAGCTCGGCGCGGGTGAACCAGCGGGCGTCCTGCAATTCCTCCGGGTCGATGCGGATCTCCTCCGTCAGACCCTCGGCGTGGAAACCCAGCATGATGGAGCTCGGAAAGGGCCATGGCTGCGAGGAATGATACAGCACCCGACCGACCGAAATGTTGGATTCTTCGAGAACTTCGCGGCGCACCGCTTCTTCCAGGCTTTCCCCCGGCTCCACGAAGCCGGCCAGGGTCGAGAACATCCGCGCATTCGGGAAGCGGTGCGAATGGCCGAGCAGGCAGCGTTCGCCGCGCACCACCAGCATGATGACGGCGGGGTCCGTGCGCGGGAAATGCTGCGCGCCGCAGCCCTGGCAGACCATGGCGTGGCCGGCGCTGCGCGGGGCGCAGACCGCGCCGCAGACGCCGCAGAAACCGTGCCGAGTGCGCCAATGCATCATGCCGCGGGCATGCGCCAGCACGCTGGCCTCGCCCTCCGGCAGCAGGCCGGCGACCTGCCGGAGGTCGGTGAAGGTGCCGAGGCCGGCGGGCAGCGGGTCCTCCGCCGCCGAGCAATCGAGGGCGAAGACCGGGCGGTCCTGCCACAGGCCGAGGAAGGCCCAGGGGCGTTCGGTATTGTCGGGTGTCACACGCAGGGCAGAAGCGGCCTCGCCGGTCAGCAGCACGGCTTCGGGGTGGCCGTCCGCGACGCCCCGCAGCAGGCTGCGGCTGCGCCAGACGGGTGCGAACAGCGTATCGGGCGCGGCGAGCGCGGCGTGGATCCAGTCGGCATCCTCCCGCCGTGCCGCGGCACGGTCGAGCGGGCTACCGGTATAGGCGTTGGGGCGGCTTGCGGGGAGGCTGAGCATCGGCGCGGACCCTGCCACGCGGCCCCTTTCGCGGCAACCGAGCGGCCGGGATTGTCCGCAACCGCCGGACAGCCGATATAGGGGGCGGAAGGTCGGCGACGGACGTGCCCCTCGCCAACCCGGTCAGGTCCGGAAGGAAGCAGCCGTAACGAGTTCTCGCGCGGGTCGCCCGCCGATCTTCCACCCTTTCAGGCGGCATACGGGCGCATGGCGAGCGACATTTTCGGTGATCCGCTGCCAGAACCCCTTGCCGATGGCCCCGGCCTGTTCGGCGAAGCGCCGGCGCCGCCCGCCACGACCCCCTATCGCGTGCTGGCCCGCAAATACCGGCCGCAGACCTTTGCCGAGCTGATCGGGCAGGATGCGCTGGTGCGCACCCTCGGCAATGCCTTCGCGCAGGGCCGCGTGCACCACGCCTTCATGCTCACCGGCGTGCGCGGCGTGGGCAAGACCACGACCGCGCGCATCATCGCCCGGGCGCTGAACTGCGTGGGCGCAGACGGCACGGGCGGCCCGACGGCCCACCCCTGCGGCGTCTGCCCCGAATGCCGCGCCATCCTGGCCGACCGCCACCCCGATGTGCAGGAGCTGGACGCCGCTTCCAACAACGGCGTCGACGATGTGCGCGAGCTGCGTGAGCGGCTGCGCTTCCGGCCCGCCCAGGGCCGCTTCAAGGTCATCATCCTGGACGAGGTCCACATGCTGTCCGGCGCGGCCTTCAACGCGCTGCTCAAGACGCTGGAGGAACCGCCGCCCGACGTGAAGTTCATGCTGGCGACGACCGAGCTCCGGCGCGTGCCGACCACCATCCTCTCGCGCTGCCAGACCTTCCGCCTGAAGCGCGTGCCTGCCGAAGTGCTGCGCGCGCATTTCGCCCGCATCTGCGACCTGGAATCGGTCCCGGCCGAGGCCGAGGCGCTGGCCATGGTGGCGCGCGCCGCCGATGGCAGCGTGCGCGACGGCCTCTCGATCCTGGACCAGGCGATCGCGCTGGCCGGCGGCGGCGCGGTGCAGGCGGAGGCGGTGCGGGAGATGTTGGGCCTGGTCGAGCGTGGCCTGTCGCTGCAACTGATCGACTGCCTGATGCGGGGCGATGTGGCCGCGGCGCTGGCGCTGGCGGAAGCCGCGCATATCGCCGGCACCGATCCCGCCGTGATGCTTTCCGACCTGCTCGACCTGACCCATCTTCTGTCGCGCATGAAGTCTCTGCCGGCGCTGGCGCGCGACGCCAGCCTGACCGAGGCGGAGCGCGTGCAGGGCGCCGCCCTTGCCGAGCGCCTGTCCATTCCGGTGCTGGCGCGGGCCTGGCAGATGCTGCTCAAGGGCCTGCAGGAAGTGGCGCAGGACGGTGTTGATCGCCGCGCCGCGGCCGAGATGGTGCTGATCCGCCTGGCGCATGTGGCCGACATGCCGACACCGGGCGACATCGTGCGGCGGCTGACCGATGCGGGCGGCGCCGCGCCGCCTTCCATGGCGCCCTCCGGTCCGCCCGGCGGCGGGTTGCGCGCCGTCGCCGGCGGCGGCGCCGTGGTGCACGCGCAGCCGGCGCCGGTGGCGTCCGCCGCACCGCAGCCCGCCACCTTCCGCGATATCGTGGCGCTCGCTTCCGGCCGGAAGCCGCTGCTGCACGCGCATCTCGTGCACAGCGTCCACCCCGTGCATGTCGCCCCCGGCCGGATCGAACTGCGCTTGAAGCCCGACGCACCGCGCGACCTGGCGCAGCACCTCGTGGCCTTCCTGGCAGAGGCGACGGGCACGCGCTGGACCATCTCCCTGGTGAGTGCCGGCGGCGAGCCGACCCTGGCCGAACAAGGCGAGACGGCGGATGCCGACCGCAAGCTGCTGGTGCGCAGCCACCCTTTGGTGATGGCGGTGCTGGAGGCGTTCCCGGGTGCCGCGATCGAGGCGGTGCGCGATGCGACGCTCGACACCTACGGCCTGCCGCCGCCTGAATTTGCGCCGGATGCCCGGCAGGACGATGGCCGCCCCTTCGCCCCGGCGGAGGCCGAGCCCGCCGGCTGGACCGACCCCGACGAATTACCCCTGGAGGACTGAGCCCCATGAAGAACATCGGCAACATGCTGAAGCAGGCGCAGCAGATGCAGACCCGCATGGCGGAGATGCAGGCCAAGCTGGAAGCCACCGAAGTGGAAGGCGGCGCCGGCGCCGGCATGGTGAAGGTGTTGCTCTCCGGCAAGGGCGACCTCCGCCGCGTGACCATCGACCCCTCGCTGATGGCGGCCGATGAGCGGGAAGTGCTGGAGGATTTGCTGGTCGCGGCCCACGCCGACGCCAAGCAGAAGGTGGAGGCGATGATGGCCGAGGAGATGCAGAAGGCGACGGCGGGGATGAACCTGCCGGCCGGCCTCGGGGGCCTCAAGCTGCCGTTCTGAGGATGAACGACAGCCCGATCGAGCATCTGATCGGCATCCTGGGGAAATTGCCTGGATACGGTCGGCGCAGCGCGCGCCGGGCGGTGCTGCGCATGCTCCAGAAGCCCGAACAGGTCATGCTGCCGCTGGCGGAGGCGTTGCAGCAAGCGGCCGCTGCCGTGCGCCCCTGCGAGGTCTGCGGCAACCTCGACACCGCAAGCCCCTGCCATATCTGCCGCGACCCGGACCGCGCGCGCGGCCTGGTCTGCGTGGTGGAGGGGGTGGCCGACCTCTGGGCGCTGGAACGCGCGCATGCGCATGGCGGGCTGTACCACGTGCTGGGCGGCACGCTTTCCCCACTTGCCGGCATTGGGCCGGAGGAGCTGGCGATCCGCCCGCTGCTGGCGCGCGTTGCCGCCGGCGCGGTGACGGAGGTGATCCTGGCGCTGCCGGCGACCGTGGATGGCACGGCGACCGCCCATTACGTGACCGACCGGCTTTCCGGCAGCGGCGTGACCGTCACACGCCTGGCGCAGGGCGTGCCGATCGGCGGGGCGCTGGATGTGCTGGATGAGGGGACGCTGTCGGCGGCGTTTCGGGCGCGGCGGCCGGCGTAGCTACGCCCGCTTCGAGAGGTCCACCACGCCGGCAAACCCGCCCTCGGTCCCGAAGGCGATGTGCGAGCCCGCCGCGTTCCACGCCAGGGCGGACACGCCGCTGCCACGCGGCGGCGCCACCGGCACCACCTTGCCCGACGCGATCTCGGCGATCAGCACGAGGCCATCGTCGAAGCCGGCGGCGACGACCTCGTGCTGCGGATGGCAGGCGACGGCGGTGCACAGCGCCGCATCCCCGCCGGCGAGTTCGGTCGGCGCCTTGCCCATCGGCCCGCCGCCGAAGAAGGGCCACAGCACCACGGATTCCGCGCCGCTGGTGGCCAGCCAGCGCCCGCGCGCGGTGAAGGACAGGCTGCGCGTCTTGCCCGGGTAGCCCGACATCCGCATGTGCTGGCCGTCCGTCAGCCGCCAGCCATGCAGCGCGGATTCCTGCATCGCCGTCACCACATGCTCGCCCGCCGGGTCGAACAGGATGGCGTGGTGGCTGCCCTTCCATTCCAGGCGGCGCGGCTTGTCTTCCTTGGCTGCCACGAAGCAGATCGAGGCGCCGCCATAATGGCTGGCGGCGATCCGCTTGCCCTTGGCGTCGAAGGCGAGCCCGCCGACCGAGGACGGATGCGGCGGCAGCGTCTTCAATGCGCCGCCCGCGCCATCCAGCAGATGCACGAGCTTGCCGACACTGGCCGCCCGAACGCCCGCTTCATGCGCCGCCACATGATCCACCCATTTGCTGCCGTAGCGCGCCACTTCCGTCACGCTTCCATCCGGCGCCAGGCTCAGCATGCGGCCGTCATCGCCGCCGGTCAGCATGCCGGCGCGGCAATCGGCGACGGCGCTCAGCACCGCGCCGTCATGCAACGCGACCTGCGCCCAGCCGGTTTCGAGTGCCGCGGGCGCCACGACATGCGCGGTGCCGTCGGACAGCGCGAAGAACAGGCTGCTTCCCTCGCGCCCGAACACGGTGGCGACCACCCAGGCGCCGAGATCCCGCGCGACCCCGCGCGAGGCCAGCAGGAAATCCGCTTCGGCGACCTCCGCCATCAGGCCGCCACCTGGCAGGCCTCGAACCCACGGCGGAGCTGCGGGCGGTTCAGGTCGCGGCCGATGAACACCAGCTTCGATCGACGGTCCTCGCCGGATTTCCACGGCCCGATGAAATCGCCATCGGCGATCATGTGCACCGCCTGGAAGGCGAAGCGCCGATCCTCGTTCGCATAGGCCAGGATGCCCTTGGTGCGCAGCAGGTCCTGCCCCTTGGCCTGCAGCAATTCGCTGATCCAGACATTGAACTTCTCGGCGTCGATCGGGCGGGAGACCTCGAAGGAGACGCTGTTGATCTCCCCGTCATGCTCATGCTCGGTGTTGTCGAGGAAGTCCGGCATCTGGTCGAGGATGCGCTCCAGGCTGAAGGCGTCGCGGCCGAGCACGGCGGTGATCGGCACCTCGGATTTCGTGGTGCGGCGGATCTCGGCATAGGGGTTGATGCTGCGGATCAGGCGCTCGACCTCGCTGGCTTCGTCCTCGGTCACCAGATCCATCTTGTTCAGCAGCACCACGTCGGCGAAGGCGATCTGCTCCCGCGCTTCTTTGGTGTCGGCCAGCCGCGCGGGAAGGTTCTTGGCGTCCACCACGGTGATGATGGCGTCCAGCCGGGTGGTGCGCTTCACATCCTCATCGGTGAAGAAGGTCTGCGCGACAGGGGCGGGGGCGGCGAGGCCCGTGGTTTCCAGGATGATGCCGTCGAACCGGCCGCGACGCTTCATCAGGCTGCCGATGATGCGGATGAGATCGCCGCGCACCGTGCAGCAGATGCAGCCATTGTTCATCTCGAAGACTTCCTCATCGGCATCGACGACCAGGTCGTTGTCGACGCCGAGCTCACCGAATTCGTTGATCACCACGGCGTAGCGGCGGCCGTGATTCTCGCTGAGGATGCGGTTGAGCAGCGTGGTCTTGCCGGCGCCGAGATAGCCCGTCAGGACCGTGACGGGCACGGTTTCGGCCAGGGGCTGGGGAAGCAGGGTGGTTTCGGCCATGGTTCAGGCCTCCGTATTGGGTGTCGGTTGGCGCCTATATGGGCGAGGGGGGGACGGATACGCTACCCCGCAAGGCCTACCCCGCTTTGGCCGCCAGCGCGGAGGCCAGCGCGGCGCTCAGGTCATCCAGGCTGACCGGCTTGATGAGGTAGCCGTTCATGCCGGCGGCGGCGGCCGTGGCGCGCGCGCCATCCTGGTCCTGCGCCGTCACAGCCAGCACGGGCAGGCGCCCGGTTGGGCCGGGCAAAGCGCGGATCAGCCGCGTCGTCTCGAACCCATCGAGGCCCGGCATCTGCACATCCATCAACACGGCGGCATAGGGACGGGCGCGCAGCATCGCCAGCGCCTGCTCGCCGCCGCCCGCCCCCTCATGCCCATAGCCGGCGCGGGCGAGCAGCATGCCCAGCAGCCGCCGGTTCACCGCCACGTCATCCACCACCAGCACGATCTGGCCCGGCTGCGGCGCCGCGCCATGCTCGGCGTGCGGCGGCGGCACCAGCGGCGCGGGCAGCACGCCGGGCAGGTCGGGTGTTTCGATCCGCGGCAGGGGCAGCATGACGGTGAAGGCGCTGCCGCGGCCGGGGGCGCTGGTCACGCTGATGCTGCCGCCCATCCGGCCGGCGATGTCGCGACAGATGGAAAGGCCGAGGCCCGCACCGCCCTCGCTCGGCTGGAAGCGTTCGAACATGCGGCTCAGCCGGTCGGCGGCGATGCCGGCGCCGGTATCGGACACGTTCAACTCCAGCGCGCCCTGCGGCGTCTCCCGCGCTTCCAGACGCACCTCGCCACCTTCCGTGGCGCGGATGGCATTCGCCGCGAGGTTGGTCAGGACCTGCCGGATGCGCGTCGAATCGCCGCGCCAGGTGGGTGCGGTGCCCAGCGCCACGGCGGTCGCCAGCCTTGTGCCGCGCTCGGCCGCGCGGGCGCGCAGCAGCGCCACCACCTGCTCCATCACCTCATCGATGCGGAAGGGCTCGCTGGCCGGGGCGGCGGCGCCGCCGCCAGGCACCTCGATCAGGTCGCGCAGCAGCAGCATCAGGTCGGCGGCCGCCTGCCGCGCCACCGCCGCATCCGCCCGCGCCGCGCGGTTGAGCCCGCTCGATGACAGCAGCAGGTCCAGCAGGCCCAGCACGCCGCCGAGCGGGGTGCGGATTTCATGCGCGGCCACGGCCAGCATCTCCGCCTGCTGGCGCATCAGCCGCTCACGCGTGGTGGCGGCTTCATCGGCCAGGCGAGCGGCGGTCGCGGCGGCGATGTCGCGTTCCTGCCAGCGCCGCACAGCCACCGAGGTCACTGCCGCCTGCGCCAGGGCGAGGGTCAGCAAAAGCACGGTGCAGACCTCATGCGGCAGGCCGACCACAAGGTCCATCGCCATGACGGCGACCGCCGCAAGCGCCGGACTCATCAGCAGAAGGAAGCGCAAGCCTGCGGGCGCGCCACCGCCGGCTGGGGCGGCCGCTGGCGCCATCGTCAGGCCGGAACCGCCCGGATGGCGTCGGACAGCGTGCCGAACAACCGGTCGATATGGTGGTTCTCGATGATGAGCGGCGGCGAGACGGCGACGATATCCCCGGTGACGCGCACCAGCACGCCCTGGTCGAAGCACCAGCGGAACACCTCCATGGCGCGTGCGCCCGGCTTGCCGGCGCGCGGCGCCAGTTCGATGCCGGCGATCAGGCCGATGTCGCGCACATCCACGACACCCGGCGTGCCGCGCATGCTGTGCGCGGCCCCCTGCCAATAGGGCTCGATCGCGCGCGCCCGGCCGGGCAGATCCTCGGCCCGGTGCAGTTCCAGCGTCGCGATGGCGGCGGCCGAGGCCAGGGGGTGGCCGGAATAGGTGTAGCCGTGGAACAGCTCGATCCCCGCTTGCATGCCGTTGACGATGGTGTCGTAGACGGCATTGCTGGCGGCGACCGCGCCCATCGGCACGGCGGCGTTGGTCAGGCCCTTCGCCATCGTCATGATGTCCGGCGTGACGGCCAGGCGCTCCGCCCCGAAATTCGTGCCGAGGCGCCCGAAGCCGGTGATCACCTCATCGAAGATCAGCAGGATGCCGTGCTTCGTGCAGATCTGCCGGAGTTTTTCCAGATAGCCTTTCGGGGGCACCAGGACGCCGGTGGAACCCGCCACGGGCTCGACCATCACCGCGGCGATGGTGTCGCCATGCAGGGCAACGAGGTTCTCCAGCACCTCGGCGAGGTGCGCGCCGTGTTCCGGCTGGCCCTTGGAAAAGGCGTTCTGCGCCGGCAGGTGGGTGTGCGGCAGATGGTCCACGTAAGGCAGGCTGGCGCCGAACTGCTTGCGGTTGGGCCCGATGCCGCCCACCGACATGCCGCCGAAGCCCACCCCATGATAGCCGCGTTCCCGCCCGACCAGACGCACGCGCTGCGCCTCGCCGCGGGCGCGGTGATAGGCGAGGGCGATCTTCAGCGCGGTATCCGCGGCCTCGCTGCCGGAATTGACGAAGAACACCCGGTCCATGCCCTCGGGCGTGAGTTCCGCCACACGCGCCGCCGCCTCGAAGGCGATCGGGTGGCCGAGCTGGAAGGTCGGCGCGAAGTCCAGGATCGCCGCCTGCTTCTGGATGGCTTCCGTGATTTCCCGCCGCCCATGACCTGCATTGCAGCACCACAGGCCGGCCGTGCCGTCCAGGATTTCCCGTCCCTCTGGCGTGAAATAGGACATGCCCTCGGCGCGGGCCAGCAGGCGTGCGGTGTCGCCCTTGAAATATTTGTTGTCCGAATAGGGCATCCAGAACGCGTCGAGGTTGTTCGGACGCGGCACGCTGATCTCATTCATCGCAGGGTCCTTCGGCTGGGCGCCACCAAAGCCTAGCAAACCTTGCGCCGCAAGCGCGCGCATGGACGGCGCCCGTCGCGAAACGTAGGAAGGTGTGATGAAACTTCTTGCCCTCGATGGCGCGCTGGCCCGCTGCTCGGCCGCGCTGGTTGTGGATGGCGCGGTGGTGGCGGAGCGCGTGGCGGAAGGTGCCCGCGGCCAGCCCGTGGCGCTGCCGCCGCTGGCGGATGCGATGCTGGCGGAAGCGGGCGGGCGGGTGGACGCCATCGCGGTCGTGGTCGGCCCGGGCGGCTTCACCGGGCTGCGCGCCGCCATCGCGCTGGCCGAGGGGCTGGCGATGGGCCTCGATGTCCCGCTGATCGGCGTCACCACCGGGGAGGCCCTGGCCGCTGGCCTGCCCGATACGCTGCGTGCCACGCGGGAGGTCTGGGCAGCGGTGGACACCCGGCGCGGGCGCCTGGTGCTGGAACATGTCGGCTTGCCGGAAGCGCCCCGGGCGGGCGCGCCTCTCGCCCTGCATGAGGCCGACCTGCCGCGCCCGGCCCGCCCGGTGGCGGTGGTGGGGGATGCGGCCGGGATGGTGGCGGCGCGGCTGCTGGCCCGGGGGCAGGATGCGATGCTGACCGACAGCCGCCTGCCGCGCGCGGGGGCCGCGGGGCTGGTCGGCTGGGCGCGGCTGACCGGCGCGCTGAGCCCCCGCGATGCCACGCCGCTTTACGTGGAACCGCCCGCCGTGCGGGTGCCCATGGGCGTTTCGTGACGCCGGCGGAAGCGGCGGCTCTGCATGCGGCGGCCTTCCCGCCGGCGGATCGCTGGGGCGCGGACGCCTTCGCGCTGCTGCTCGACCTGCCCGGACATGTCGCGCACCACATCCCGGATACCGGCTTCATCCTGGCCCGCGTGGCCGGCGGGGAGGCCGAGATCCTGACCCTGGCCGTGGTGCCGGGGGCCCGCCGGGCCGGCCATGCGAGCATGCTGCTCGCCACCTGCCTGGCCCGCGCCGCGGCCGCGGGGGCGGGGGCGATGTTCCTGGAGGTGGCGGAGGGCAACGCCGCCGCCCGGGCGTTGTATGCCGGCTTCGGCTTCGCCGAAATCGGGCGCCGGCGGCGCTACTACCCGGATGGCGGGGATGCGCTGGTGTTGCGCCGAACCCTTACCCCGCTTTCCTGATCCGCAATTCGGTCACCCCGTCCGGCGCGGTCGTCTCCGAAAGCACCGCGTGGCCCTGTTCCGTTGCGGTGCGAGGCACGTTCCGGCGCGGTTCGTCGCCCTGCATGCGGACCAGAAGCACGGCCCCCGGCGGTAGCCGATCCAGCGCCAGCCGCGTGCGGACGAAGGTCATCGGACAAGTCTCAGCGGTGATGTCCAGGCTGGTCTCGACGGTGTGTTCTTGCGACTTTGGGCTATTCATGCGCGCTCGCTCCGAAACTTGCCGCTAAAGTTGCAGTGGCAACTTGCGAAACGGGGTTTTCGCTGACTATGTTCACCACCACGCGCAGCCGCCCGGAACATCATGTTGCCGGGAACGACTGGTGGACGGGGAACGCTGCCCCCGTGACGCGCGCAATGAGAAGACAACGCATGGCCGATACCACGGCGAACCCCGATCTTCTGGGCCTGACGGCGGAAATCGTCTCGGCCCATGTTTCCAACAATCCCGTCTCTGTCAGCGATCTTCCGAACTTGATCCAGGAAGTGTATCGCACGTTGGCCGGCATGGGCCATGAGCCGCCGCCCGCCCCGGAAAAGCCGCAGCCGGCCGTTCCGGTAAAGAAATCCATCACGCCCGAATACCTGATCTGCCTCGAGGACGGCAAGAAGCTGAAAATGCTGAAGCGCCACCTCAAGACCTCGTTCAACCTGACACCCGACCAGTATCGGGAACGCTGGGGTCTCGGCGCGGATTATCCCATGGTGGCGCCGAACTACACCAAGCATCGGTCGTCGCTGGCGAAGAAGATCGGCCTCGGCACCAAGCCGCGCGGGCGGCCGCCCAAGGCCGGGCGTGTGGCGAAGGACGCCTGACGGCGGGCACCGGCCGGCAGGATCGCGCCTGCCCGCCGGCACCCCTGTGCGGCAAGCGGCATTTCCTTGCGCGTGCCTGCGATTTTTCCGTGCGCGCCCGCGATTTCCCCATGCGCGCCCGCGATTTCCCCATGCGCGCCCGCATGGCGTTGCCGCGCCAGGGAAGCTATGACAGGCCGAGATGGTGAGCACCGCCGCACCCCCCATGCCCGCGCCCGCGGGAACCCGGCCCGATCCCTCCCGGCCCGATCCCTCCCGGATCGAGAGGCTGTGCATCGAGCGCGGCCTGAAGATGACCGGCCAGCGCCGGCTGATCGCCCGCGTCCTGAGCGAGGCCGAGGACCATCCGGATGTCGAGGAACTGTATCGCCGCGCCAGCGCGCTCGACAGCCACATCTCGGTCGCCACGGTGTACCGCACCGTGCGCCTGCTGGAGGAGAAGGGCATTCTCGAACGCCGGGATTTCGGCGGCGGGCGCGCCCGCTACGACCCGGCCGATCGCGGCCACCATCACCATCTGATCGACGTCGACACCGGCCAGGTGATCGAATTCGAGGATGCGGAATTCGAAGCCGTGGCCCGCCGCATTGCCGAGCGCCTGGGCTTCCGGCTGGAAGGCCAGCGGCTGGAATTGTTCGGCCGCCGCGCCGAAGCATCGCCGCCCGCCCGCCCCGCGCCCAAGCGCGGCGGCTGACCGAAGCCGACCGCGCGGAAGCCGCCGATGAGCGTTGATGGCCCTCTGCCCGAGGACGTGGTCCCGCCCGACGCGCCGCGCCCCGCGACCGATGGCGGCTTCGCCGAGCTGCGCGCCGGCAATCTCGGCCTGCGGCTGGCCGAGAGCGCGGCCGAGATCGACGCCGCGCAGCGCCTGCGCTTCCGCGTGTTCTACCAGGAGATGGGCGCCCGCGCCGACGCCCGGACGGCGGCCGCCGAGCGCGACATCGACGATTTCGATGCCGTCGCCGACCATCTCGTGGTGCTCGACCATGATCTTGGCGATGGGCCGGAGGCGGTGATCGGCACCTACCGGATGATCCGCCGGCCGGGCGCCGAGAAACTCGGCCGGTTCTATTCGGCGGCCGAATACGACATCGCCCCCCTGCTCGCCTTCGAGGGCGAGGTGATGGAGCTCGGCCGGTCCTGCGTGGCGCAGGCCTATCGGACCCGCGGCACCCTGCAATTGCTGTGGCGCGGCATCGCCGCCTTCGTCTTTCGCCACCGCATCGACCTGATGTTCGGCTGCGCCAGCCTGCCGGGGACGGATCTGGCGGCGCTGGCGCCGCAGCTCAGCTATCTGCGCGCCAACCATCTGGCGCCGCCGGCGCTGCGCCCACGCGCCCTGGCCGACCGGTTCGTGGCGATGGACCGGCTGCCGCAGGGCGCGGTGAAAAGCCGCGTCGCCCTCGGCGCGCTGCCGCCCCTCATCAAGGGCTATCTGCGGCTCGGCGGCTTCGTCGGCGATGGCGCGGTGATCGACCACCAGTTCAACACCACCGATGTCTGCATCGTGGTGAAGACCGACCAGGTGACCGACAAATACTACCGGCACTTCGAACGCACGGCCGGGACCGGGCGGGAGGAGTAACGAAAAGCCCCGCCGCATCGCTGCGGCGGGGCGGGATCAGGTGCCGAGCGAACCGCAACGGCGGTCCGATGGCGGCCGCGGCAGGCGGCCGAGGCCGCGAAGGCGGCCCGCCGCAAGTGCGGCGAGCCAGGCGGCCGGAGGCCGCGCCCGGCACTTGAGGGCGACGCTCAGCGGCGCATGCGGACGTGGCGCAGCTCCAGGTCTTCCTGCACGCGCATGGCGAAATCCGCCACCGTCTCCCGCACGGCAAACACCTGCGGTTCCTGGTGCAGCGGGATCATCGGCAGCAATTCGCGGAAGCGGGTCCAGTACAGGGCTGCCAGGTCCTGGCGCTTCGGATTGTCGAGCGGCAGGGTGCTCATCTCCGCGACCCAGGCTTCCATCTGCGCATCACGGAAACGGCCCCAGTTGAAGCTGCCCTCGCCCAGCAATTCGCGCGCCGGGTTGGTGATGTCGAAATTCCCGGGCGTCCAGCCGAGCAGGTAGAACTGGTATTCGCCGGCACCGCCCCCCTGGAGGAAGCGGCCGAAGGGCACCGCGTTCAGCCGCGCCTGGATCCCCGCCCGCTGCAGCATGGCGACCGCGGCCTGGCAGATCGCCTCATCGTTCACATAACGGTTGTTCGGGCAGTTCAGCGTGACCGGGAAGCCGTTCGGGTAGCCCGCTTCGCTCAGCAAGCGGCGCGAGGCTTCGAGGTCGAAGGGCAGGCGTTCAGCGAGGGCCGGCACATGGCCGCCGACGGCCGGGGCGATCGGCAGGCCGGAGGCGACGGTGGAGTTGCGCAGGATCACGCGGGTGATCGTGCCCATGTCGATCGCCTGGTACATGGCGCGGCGCACGCGCGGATCGCGCATCGGGTTGGGCTGGCCCGGCGCGTCCAGGCTCTGCTCCCGCGCCACGTCCATGGCGAAGTAGATGCTGCGCGCGGTCGGGCCCTGCACCAGGCGCACGCCCGGCGCCGAACCCACCTGCTGCACGTTCTGCAGCGGCACATGATACATCAGGTCGAGCTCGCGGCTCAGCAGCGCGGCCACGCGTGTCGGCGCCGAGGCCACCGGGCGGAACACCGCTCGGGTGATGCCGTGGTTCATCGCCGCCGCGTCCCAGTATTGCGGGTTCGGCACCATCACCGTGCGCTCATCGGCCAGGCGCTCGACCAGGCGGAAGGGGCCGGTGCCGTTGGCGTTGAGCTGCGGGAAGGCGGTGCCGGCGCCGGGCTGGCCGGCGCGCGCCACGGTCATGGCGTTGTTCGCCTCGACCCAGGTCTTGGACATGACGAAGAACAGCGTCAGATCCTGCAGCAGGATCGGGTTCGGCGCGCGTGTCACCATCTCGACCGTGTGGTCGTCGATCGCCTTCACCTCCACGACCGTCTGCAGCACATAAGCCATGTCGTTCTGGCGCACGCGGGTGGCGGACATCACGACATCGGCGGCGGTCAGCGGCGTTCCGTCATGGAAGCGGACATCGCGGCGCAGGTGGAAGCGCCAGGTGGTCGGGTTCACCGTCTCCCACCGCTCCGCCAGGGCCGGCTTCAGCGACCCGTCCGCATCGCGGCGCACCAGCGGCTCATAGATGTTGGACTTCATCGCATTCGTCACGCCGTGATTGTTGGCGTGCGGATCGAGGCCGAGGATGTCGTTGGCCGTGGCCCAGGTGAAGGTGGTGGCCTGGGCGGGCGCGACGAGCGCGGGGGCGAGCGGCGCCCCGGCAAGGAGCGTGGCCATCGCCGCGGCGCCGAAGGCGGCCCGGATGGGGGTCATGCGCATGTCCTGGATGGTCCTGTCCCGGTTGTGACGGTGGTGGGGAAGATGCGGGAGCGTGACGGGACTGTCCAGAAGGCGACGGCCCGCCCCCGCGAGGAAGGCTGGGCCTGGGGCCGGCGGTGGCGACAACGGTGTCGGGCCTTGCGCGCAGGTCTCGGTGCGGCGTGCCGGGGTCAGACACCCGGTCGCCAGGGGTGCGAGGTCGGCCGTTCTGAGCCCGCTGGCGTCGTCATCCCCTCCCGACTGCGGCGGTATCCGTCCAATCGGACCGATGGCGCATCCCGTCAGGCCCAATCCGCCTGATCAGCGAACCGGATCAAGGCCGATTTGACCAGACGAATTTCCGCAACCTGTCGAACCTCGCCGAAACCGCTGTCAGAGACGGAACCGTCGCCAACCCCGCCAACACCGCGCCCGCCGTCAGGAACATCACGGCCAGCGCCGCCGACCAGGGTGCTGGCGTCCTGCACGCCTGATTGCGGCGTGTCGTTGCCATCGCCGCCGGGGCGCGTGGTGTCCCCGACAGCGTCGGCTGCAACACGATCATCACCGCCCCGGGCGCACAGCCAATACTTTGCGGCCGATGACCCGACGATATCGGTGAAGTCGTGTGCTTCCGTGCCGCCGATCGACGCGAAGCCGCTTATGCCGTCATCGCGGTGCAGGACAGCAAGGTCGCGGATGACCCATGGCAAGGCGGTCCGTGCCCGGCGGGGCGAGGCCTGGCACCGTCAACCGAAACGCTGCCGGCTCCGCCGGGTGTCGCATCGGACCGGCGGCGCCGGTCAGCCGAGCGATCAGACGATGCTGACGACGTCGTCGAGATTGTCGAGCAGGTTGTCGCGCGACACGCCCTGAAGGGTGATGCTGTCGCCATTCGGGAAGGCGATCACGGCATTGCCGCCGATCTCGGTGACGAAGGGGGCGAGGTCGGCCGGGCTGTCGATGGCCAGGCCGTTGATGTTCTCCTGGATTTCCAGCGTGTCGCGCGCGAGGTTGAAGCCGGTGATGATGTCGTCGCCGAAATTGCTCTCGAAGACGAACGCGTCCTCGCCCTGTCCGCCGGCAAGGCTGTCATCGCCGGCGCCGCCGATCAGCGTGTCGGGGCCGCCTTCGCCCGCGAGGGTGTCATCGCCGGTGCCGCCAAAGAGGCGGTCATGGCCGTTGCCGGCGAAGACCAGGTCATTGCCCGCGCCGGCATCGATCCGGTCCTGCCCGGCGCCGCTGGCGATGCTGTCATCGCCGCCGCCGGCACCGATCGTGTCGTTGCTGCTGCCGAATGCGGTGGTGTCGAACGCCTCGGCGCCGTCGCTGCCGTGGATGGAGGCGAAGCCGGTCATGGTGTGTCCCTTTCCCGGGCTGGGCGCCGCGCGCCGCAGAACATCCCGATTGCAGGACTAGTCGTATTATTGAGATGAATACCGAGTCAATGATCAATTTTGCGGGATCAGCGTCGCGGATGCTCAAACGCGGTGTCTGAATCTCCGAGGCGTCGCTTTGCCGCGCCTGGACGCAGACCGCAGCGACGCTGAATAGCATCATGATTTCAGGAGATTTCATCCGCCCGACGCCGCGAGCGCCGCGCGCCTTGGCGGGCAGGCAGGTCGAGTTATGCGATGGACCATACTAAAATTAAGACAAGCGATGCAAAACGCGTCATGCCCCTGCGGCGCTACCCCGGCGTGCCGCGATCCTGCCTTCAGCCGGCCGCTCAGCAGCAGCCGACAAAGCCGCAAATCGCTCAGTAGGGACCGGGCGGGATCGGTCAGGGTCGCCGGCCGGTTCCGCTCGATCAGCATGGGCGACCCCCCGCGCACCGCTCGCCGCATGAACCGCGAAGGGCCGCGGATCGGCGTGTTCCCGCGGGTCGTGGGCCAGACCTCGGCAGCGGTCGCGATGCGGTCCGTCATGACAGCCGGGCAGGGCATCGCGTCGCGGCGATCCAGGCCGAATCCGCCTTCCTGTCCTCGCCACCGCCTGCCAGGGTGACCGCATGCGTCTTCCCGCCGCCCTGGTTCCGCTGCGCCACCCGGCCTTCCGCCTGCTGTGGCTGGCGAACCTCTGTTCCAACACCGGCATGTGGATGCAGAACACCGGGGCGGGCTGGCTGATGACCAGCCTGGCGCCCTCGCCCCTGATGGTATCGCTGGTGCAGGTGGCGATCCTGCTGCCGACCTTCCTGCTGGCCCTGCCCGCCGGCGCGCTGGCCGACATCATGGACCGCCGCCGCTACCTGCTGATCGCGCAGGGCTGGATCGCCGCCTGCGGCATCCTGCTGACGATCCTCACCCATGCCGGCGCGCTCGGCCCCTGGGGGTTGATCGCCTTCACCTTCGCGATCGGCATCGGCATGGCGGCGAACAGCCCCGCCTGGGCCGCCACCACGCCCGAGGTCGTGCCGCGGCCCGATCTGCCGCAGGCCATCGTGCTGAACGGAATCGGGTTCAACCTGACGCGCAGCATCGGCCCCGCCATCGGCGGCTTCACCGTCGCGGCGGCGGGGCCGGAGGCGACCTTCGCCCTCAACGCCCTGTCCTTCATCGTGGTGATCTTCGCCCTGCTCGCCTGGAAGCGGGAGGAGGTGCGGCCCACACAGCCGAAGGAACACTTCCTGTCGGCCATGCGGGCGGGCATTGGTTTCGTCCGCGCCTCCCCGATATTGCGCGCCACCATCATCCGCGGCGTGGTGTTCTTCCTGTTCGGCGCCGCCGTCTGGGGCCTGCTGCCGCTGCTGGTGCGCGCGCAGCTTCGCCTCGGCCCCGAATGGTTCGGGATCATGCTGGCGGCGATGGGGGTCGGCGCCGTCACCGCCGGCCTGCTGCTGCCGATGCTGCGCGGCCGGCTCGATCGCGGCGGCACCGTCACGGTCGCCAGCATCGTGGGTGGGATCAGCCTGATCGTGCTCGGCCAGGCCACGCATTGGGCGGTCGCGCTGCTGGCCATGCTGGTCTACGGCATGACCTGGCTCGCTGGCGCATCCTCCCTGCAAGCCAGCGCACAGATCGCGGTGCCGGCCTGGGTGCGGGCGCGCGCCATCGGCATCTACCAGCTTGCCACCTTCGGCGCGCTGACGGCCGGCGCGCTGTTCGGCGGCTGGGCCGGGGAGGCGCTGGGCCTGCCCTGGGCACTCGGCACCGCAGGCGGCATTGGCGTGCTGGCGGCACTCGCCGTGCGGCATCTGCGGATCGAGCCGGCAGCGGCGCCGGCCGACATCACGCCCGCAGCCGCGCCCGCCCCGCTGCCAATGCCCGAGCCCGCCGACGCCGCGCTGCTGGCGACGCTCGCCGGCACCACCGGCCAGGTGCTGGAGGTGGTGCGCTACCAGGTGGCGCCGGCCGATCGCGCGGCCTTCCTCGCTGCCATGGCGGAATGCCGGAAGGTGCGGCTGCGCACCGGCGCGCTCGGCTGGCGCCTGTTCGAGGACATCGCCCACCCCGAGCGCTGGGTGGAGTTGTGGGCGGTCGAGAACTGGACCGACCACCTGCGGGAGGCCGGCCGCCTGACGGAGGCCGACCAGGCCTCGCTCGCCCGCGCCGCCGCGCTGCATCGCGGCGAGGGTGCGCCGGAAGCCGCGCGCTATCTGGATGTGATGCCTTGATGCCGATGGCCGCGGATTGGATTTAGCGGTCAGCGAAGCTGGCCGAGCGCCCGAACGGGCGCCGCCGCAAGTGCGGCGAGCCAAGCCGCCGGAGGCGGCGCCCGGCGCCTGAGGGCAGCGTAGCTTATTCCAGCAGCGCCACCAGCGCCTGCGGCCGCGTCAGCACGATCTGGCCGCCGCGCACCTCCAGCACCGCCTCATCCCGCCATTGGCTGAGCTGCTTGTTCACCGCTTCCCGCGTCGCATGCACCAGCGTGCCGATCTCGGCCTGGGACAGCCGCATCGGCAGGGTGATGCCGCCCTGCGGGGCGGGCCTTCCGTAATCGGCGGCCAGGCGCAGCAGCAGATGCGCCATGCGCGCCGGCAGGCGCTGCATCGCGAGCCGCTCCAGCCCGTTCGTCGTCTCCCGCAGGCGCGTGCAGAGCAGCACCAGCAGGGCCTTCGCGACACCGGGATGGGTGCGCACCGCGGCGAGGCAGGCCTCGCGCGGGATCACCAGCAGCCGCGCCGGTGTCACGGTCGTGACATCGGCGCTGCGCGGCCGGCCGTCCAGCGCCGCAATCTCCCCCACCACCTCGACGGGTTCAACCAGCCGGAAGGTCAGCGCGCGGCCTTCGAGGGAGACGGCGGAGACACGCAGCCGCCCCTCGATCAGCACCATCATGGAGGAGCCGGGCTCGCCCTTGCCCATGACCTGCACGCCGGCGGGCAGGCGGGTGTCGCGCGCGCCATGGGTGAGCGCCGCCAGCTCCTCCGGCGTGAGCGCCGCGAAGGCCGGGATCGACAGCAGCGGGGCGGGGGCCGGCATGAAGGCGATCATGCGCCGATGCGCGGCATGCTGACAATTCGAAGCCTCAGGGTCGGATGCGCGCCACGACCTGCAAGGCACCATCCCGCGCCCGCAGCACGATCCCTTCGCCGGAGGCCGGGAAGATGCCGGTCAGCGCCGTGATGTTCACCTGATGTGTGCTGACCACCAGCGCGCCAGGCCCGGCCCAGGCCAGCAGGATGGCCCGCGCGGCCTCGGTCTGGGCAGGGCCGCGGCCGCGATCCCCGAAGAAGCTGTTGAAGGCGGGCTCCATCGCGACCCGCCCCGGAAAGGCGATCTCGGCGGTTTCGGTGGCGCGGCACCAGGCGGAGGCCAGCACCCGCCCGACCGCGATACCCCGCGCGCGGAAAGCCGCGCCGATCCGCGCCGCCTCCGCCCTTCCGGTGGCGTCCAGATTGCGCTGGGTGGCGCAGTCGCCGAGCCGCATCGCCGGCGGGTCGCCGCCGCCCGGCGCCGTCGCGTGTCGGAACAGCACGATCCCGCCCTGGCGCAGGGCGTCCCAGCCATCGGCCGGTGCCTGGGCGGAAGCCGGGCTGGCGAGGGCAAGCAGCGCGACTGTGCGACGAAGGATCATCAGGCGGATGTCGGGACGATCCGCCGGATGGGAACTGCCTTCAGCCTTCCTCGAAGCGCAGCCCGCGCGCGGCGATCAGCCCGCTCCATTTCGCGGTCTCGGATGCCATGAAGGTCGCGGCGCCGGCCATGTCGGTGCCGCGCAGCACGAAGCCCACTTCCGCGGCGCGGCTCCGCACATCCGGCTGCGCCAGGCCATGCAGGGCGGCGGCGGCAAGGCGGCGGGCGACGGGCTCGGGCGTCGCGGCGGGAACCCACCACATGATCCAGGAATTGGCATCGAAGCCGGGCGCCACCGTCTCGGCCATGGTCGGCACGTCGGGCAAAGCGGGCACCCGTTCCGGCGTGTTCACCGCCAGCGCCTGCAAGCCGCCCTGGCGGATCTGGCCGAGTGCGGCCGGCATGTCGGCGAACATGAAATCCACCGTGCCGGCGCGCAGATCGGTCAGCGCCGGCGCCGTGCCGCGATAGCCGACCAGGGTGAACGCGGCGCGGCTGCTGCTGCGATAGAGCTCGGCCGCCAATTGGTGCGGCGTGCCGGCGCCGCCCGTGGCACCGCTGAACCGCGCCCCCTGCGCGCCCCGCATGTCGCGGTCCCAGGCCGCCACATCGGCCCAGCGGCCGGGGCGTGCCACCAGCACGAAGGGCGTGGTCGCCAGCCAGCTCAGCGGCCGGAATTCCGTCAGCGCATAGCCCGGGTCGCGCATCATGAAGGGCGCGATGACCGAGGAAATAGGCGCCAGCAGCACCGTGGTGCCATCCGGCGCGGCGCGCGCCACGCTGCGCGTGCCGACGGCGGCACCGGCGCCCGGCCGGTTTTCCACCACCATGGGCTGGCCGAGGAAGCCCTGCATGTGCGGCGCCATGGCGCGGGCCAGGATGTCCGGGCTGCCGCCGGGGGCGAAGGGATTGACCAGCCGGACCGGGCCGGGGGGCACCCATTCCTGTGCCTGGGCATGCCCGGGCAACGATGCGGCCGCGAGGCCAAGCGTGGTCAGCCGCAGCGCCGCGCGCCGCGAGAGGTTCGTCATGGTGGGGGTCCCGTCGATGAAGCCGATTTTTGTGGAGCCTCGGCCTTCTGTGGGCCGATCGCAAAAACTGGCGTGACGGCCCGGCGCCGCGCAAGGCAAATCGCGCGCTTTCGTGCTACCGGCCTCGGCCATGTCCCGCGCTGCCCGCCGAGTCGCGCCCGCCCGGAAACCTGCACCCACATCCGCGGCGCCCGTCGCACGCCCCCCCGCCCGCCCGCGCTTCCGCTGGCTGCGCTGGGGGGTGCTGGCCGCCATCTGGGGCGGGCTGGCCCTGGCCGCGCTGCTGCTGGCGCTGACCTGGGATCTGCCGCGCACCGACCTCGCGCTCAGCGCCACGCGCCGGCCGGGCATCACGCTGGAGGCCGCGGACGGTCAGGTGATCGCCACCAGCGGCGACGTGCATGGCCAGATCGTGCGGCTGGCCGCGTTGCCCGCGCATCTGCCGGCGGCGCTGCTGGCGATCGAGGATCGGCGTTTTCGGGCGCATCTCGGCATCGACCCGATCGGCGTGCTGCGCGCGGCACTGGTGAACTGGCGCAGCGGCCGGGTGGTGCAGGGTGGATCGACCCTGACGCAGCAACTCGCGAAAAACCTGTTCCTGACCGCCGAGCGCAGCCTGTGGCGGAAGGCGCAGGAAGTGGTGATGGCGCTGTGGCTCGAGCACCGCTTCAGCAAGGACGAGCTTCTGGAGATCTACCTCAACCGCGTCTATCTGGGCGGTGCGGCCTTCGGCGTGGACGCCGCAGCGCGCCTTTATTTCGGCGTGCCGGCGACGCGCGTCAGCCTGTGGCAGGCGGCGATGCTGGCTGGGCTGCCCAAGGCGCCCTCCCGCCTCAATCCCCGCGCAGCACCCGATGCCGCCATCGGCCGCACGCTGGAAGTGCTGGCGGCCATGGTCGAGACCGAGGCCATCACCCCCGCGGCGGCGGCCGCCGCGATCGAGGCGATCCGCCTGCCGCCGCGCCCCTCCCGCGATTCCGGCTGGTTCGCGGATTGGGCGCAGGAAGCCGCGCTGGCGCGGTTTCCCGGCAATGCGGATCTCGTGCTGCGCACCACGCTCGATCTCCGGCTGCAGGCCCTGGTGGAGGCGCGGCTGGAGGCGCTGCTGGCGGGCCCGGGCGCACGCGCCCGCGTTGGGCAGGGGGCGGTGGTGGTGATGCGGGCGGGCAGCGGCGCCGTGCTGGCCATGGCGGGCGGGCGCGATTATCGCGACAGCCAGTTCAACCGCGCGGTCCAGGCCCGCCGGCAGCCGGGCTCCGCCTTCAAGCCGATCGTCTTCGCCGCCGCCCTGGCGAGGGATGCCGGGGCGCGCGGCGGCGGCGAGCCGGTCGAGGATACGCCGGTCCGGATGGGTGGCTGGTCGCCCGGCAATGGCGGGTGGCGCAGCCAGGGGGAGATCACGGTGGAAGACGCGCTGGCGCACAGCGTGAACACCGCGGCCGTGCGCCTGCTGGTCCGCGCCGGCGGCGCGCGGGCGGTGGCGGAGGCCGCGCGCCGCTTCGGCCTGCCCGGGCCCTTCCCGAACGACGCGACACTGGCGCTCGGCACCGGGGAGGTCACGCTGCTGGAACTGGTCGCCGCCTATGCCGCCTTCGCCAATGGCGGGCTGCGGCCGGAACCCCGGGCGCTTGCGGAAGCGCGGGCGGATGGCGCGCGGGTGGCGCTGCCCGCCCCGGTGCAGAATCGCGCCATCCCGGCCGAGGTGGCGGCCGAGATGCGGCGCATGCTGGAAGCCGCCGTCGCGCGCGGCACCGGCCGGGCCGCGCAACCGCCCGGTCGCCGGCCCGTGGCCGGCAAGACCGGCACCACCCAGGATTTCCGCGACGCCTGGTTCGTGGGCCTTAGCGGGGAGATTGTCATCGGCGTCTGGCTCGGCAATGACGATGCGGCGCCGATGGCCGAGGTGCGCGGCGGCACCCTGCCCGCCCGCCTGTTCCGCGATATCGCGGCAGTGCTGCCGTGAAGGAGCCCCGCATGGATGATGCGCTGATCGCCCGCCTGGCCACGCTGCGCGCCGCCGCACCCGCCCTCCAGCATGCGGCGAACAATGCGGTGATGGTGGTGACTGCCAATCTGGAATTGCTCAGCCGCAGCGCCCCGACCGAGGCCGCGCGCCGGCAGGCCGGGCGGGCGCTGGATGCGACGCAGCGGCTGGACGCGACGCTGCGTGCCTTCCTGGCCCTGATGCGCGCCACCCCCGGCGAGAAGCCGGTCGCGGCGCCGGCGGAGACCATCCCTTCCGTGCTGCCGCTGCTGCGCGCGGTGCTCGGCAGCCGCACGCCGGTGGAGATGACGCTGGCAGGGGCGGACACGCCGGTGGCGCATGATGCGGCGGCGGCGCAGGTGGCGTTGCTGGCCCTGGCGCTCGCCGTGGCGGGGAAGGGGGAGGCCGGCGTGCCGCTCGACATCGCGTTTCTGCCGGCCGAGCCGGGCCTGACGCTCCGCGCGACCCCGCCCGCCACTGGCGGACCATGCGTGGATGTTGTCCTGTAGCGACCGCCCTGTGGCTAGGGCACGCTGCGTTCGGATGAACGCATATTGCTCTATCGCCGCGCGGGGATCATCGTCGCCGCGCGGGGATCATCGTCGCCGCGCTGGGATCATCGCTGCCACGTCGTCCGGCCCCTGGAAGCGCGGGAAACGGCCGGCGGCCAGCGCATCCAGGCTGGGCGAGGGCAGGCCGAGGCGGGCGGCATAGATCCAGGAATAGGCCAGGACGCGCTGCACGAAGGCGCGGGTTTCGCCCACCGGGATGCTCTCCAGGAACAGGAAGGGGTCGTTCCTGTGGCGTATCGCCGGCAGCCAGCGGGAGAGGTTCCCCGGACCATTGTTGTAGGCGGCGAGCAGGCGGATCAAATCGCCATCCACCACATCCGACCGTGCGAGGTAATGCAGGTAGCGCTGGCCGACCTCGAGCGAGAAGGCGGGATCGTGCAGCCGGCGCGCGCCAGCGCCGCGCAGGCTGGCGTCGCCGGTCACGTAGACCGCCGTGGCCGGCATGATCTGCAGCAGACCGCGCGCCCCGGCCGGGGAGACTGCGCCCGGATCGAAATTGGATTCCTGCCGGGCCAGCGCGTAGATCAGCGCCGGATCCATCCGGAAGCCGTGCATCGGCCGCAATTCGGGCAGCGGGAAACGGGCGAAGTCGCGCGGGCGGCCATCGGCGTTCTGCGACAGCGTGGCGAGCTGCGCCGCCAGATCCGTCATGCCGGATTGCGAGGCGACCAGCAGCATGGCGCGCATGACGCCGGCATTGCCCTGCACGCGCGGCCATAGCACGCGCAGCTCCGCCTCCGCACGCTCACGCTGGCCGATCTGGAGCAGCGCCAGCGCGCGCCAGCCGGAGGCGCTTTCCGCGATCGCCGCCCCCTCGCCCTCACCGGCCACTTCCCTTTCCCAGGCGAACCCCATCGGCAGGCCGAGCGCGCGGCGGGCGACCAGGCCGTAGAAGGTGCGGGGTTCCTGCGCCGCCTGCATCATCCAGGGCACATAGGCCTGCGGCCGGCGGGCGCGGACGGAGGCGCGGGCGGTCCAGAAGGCGGCGGCGGCGCGCGTCGCGGGTGCCGCGATCTCGCTGCGGGCCGCGTGTTCGAAATAGGCCAGCGCGACTTCCGGCCGGCCGAGGCCCCAGGCAGAGAGGCCGGCGATCAGCCCCGGCATGGCGACGCCGCCGGAATTCCGCGCGGCCTCCGAGGCGATGGCCAGCGCTTCCTGATCCTTGCCCTGCTGGAACAGGATCTGCGCGACCTCCGCCCGCAGCAGGGCCGAATAGGCAGTGGACAGCCGGGCGCGAGCGATGGTGGCCAGCGCCGCCGTGACCTCGCCATCGGCGGCGCGCGACCGCACCTGGCGATCCAGCGCGGCGTTGCGGGTGACACGGCGCGCCGGCGGCTCGCTTTCCTCCGGGACCGCATCGGCATCCTCGGAGAGAGCCACCGAGAGCGGCGCCGGTGGCAGGGCCATGCCGCGGGGTGCGCGGCGCACCAGCTGCGCATGGATCGCCGCGGCGTCCGGGTGGTCGGCGTGGTCGGTCAGCCAGGCGACGAGGTCGGCGATTGGCGGTTCCTGCCCGCCGCGCAGCCAGCGATCGGCCAGGACATGGCCGACCAGCCGCTTATCGTCGAGGCGTTCGACCTCACGCGCGGCGAGCGCGTGGTCACTGCGCGCCTGGAGGTCGAAGATACGCCTCAGGCGCGCCGCATCCGACGGCGCGAGGGGTTGCGGGAACCCGGCGATCCCACCCTGAAGCGCAGGGCGTGGAACGCTCATGGCGGTCTGGTCGGCCCGTTGCGCGAAAGCCGGGACCTCAGCCCCGACAGTCAACGTCGTCCCGACGAGCAGACCCAGCGCCAGGCGGCGGATGGGTCGGCGGAGGCCGGAACGCAGGGCCATGTGGCAGATCGCTTGCATGGCGCAGCACCCCTACCGGCGGGTAAGCGGGGCGCGCAACCCCTCAAAACTGGGCAAATCCCGATTATTGAGACACGCTACCGTGAATCAGACGTTTAGGCGTCGATGCTGCGTTAATTTTTTGTCAGTGACCCTGCTTTTCCGCGTCCAGACGGCGCCGCAGCAGAAGCAGGTCGGTCCAGGCATCCCGCTTGGCGGCCGGGTTGCGCAGCAGATAGGCCGGGTGGAGGGTCGCCAGCGCCGGCAGGGGCGCGGCTTCCATCGGAATCTCATGCCAGCGGCCGCGCAGCCGCGTGATGCCATCCTTGGCGCGCAGCAGCGTCTTGGCGGCGACACCCCCCAGCAGAACCACCTGCCGGGGGCGGACCAGGGCGATGTGGCGCAGCACGAAGGGCAGGAACAGCGCCATCTCGGCATCCGTCGGCGTCCGGTTCCCCGGCGGCCGCCAGGGCAGGATATTGGTGATGTAGAAATCCTGTTCGCGCCGGAGCCCGACCGAGGCCAGCATCCGGTCCAGCAGCTGGCCGGAGACGCCGACGAAGGGGCGGCCGAGCCGGTCCTCATCGGCGCCTGGGGCCTCCCCGATCAGCATCAGGCCGGAGTCCGGCACCCCATCGGCGAAGACAAGGTTGGTCGCGGTGTCGCGCAGGGCGCAATCGACGCCGGCCATGGCGTCCCGCAACGCGGCCAGGGTGGCGGCGGTGGCGGCGAGCGCGGCGGGGCTTTCGGCGGCCGGCTGGGGGGCGACGGGCGGGGCGGCAAGGCTCGGGCGCGGGCGTGGTGCGCTGGGCGCGGCGAAACGGTCCGGCGGCAGATCGGCCAGCGCCTCATCGGCGCCCCAGGCGATCTGCAGGCGCAGCGCCGCCAGCAACGCCTCGGTCGTCATCTGCATATCGCTTGGCATGCCAGGATATCGGCCCAGCGGCCGGCTTTCGGCAATGGGGTTCCGTGCCCCGCCATGCGGCCCTACATCCCGAAGGGCGAGTTGAGGGGACATGGCGATGGCGGATGCGGGCGAAGTGCGGGAAGCGATGGAATTCGACGTGCTGGTGGTGGGTGGCGGCCCCGCCGGCCTCGCCTGCGCCATCCGCCTCAAGCAGTTGCGGCCCGAGGCCAATGTCTGCCTGATCGAGAAGGGCGGCGAGATCGGCGCGCATATCCTCTCTGGCGCCGTGCTGGAGCCCCGCGCGCTGGATGAGCTGTTCCCCGATTGGCGCGACGACCCGCCGGCGCTGACGACCGCCGTCACCGATGACCGCTTCATGCTGCTGACCGAGACGCGCGCGTTCAAGCTGCCGACGCCACCGCAGATGAACAACCACGGCAACTACGCGGTCAGCCTCGGCAATGTCGCGCGCTGGCTGGGGGCGCGCGCCGAGGCGCTGGGGGTGGAGATCTATCCCGGTTTCTCCGCCTCCGAGGTGATCCTGGAGGATGGGCAGGTCCGCGGCGTGGTGGCCGGCGTGATGGGCATCCAGAAGGACGGCACCAAGGGCCCGAACTACCAGCCGGGGATGGAGCTGCGCGCAAGCCTGACCGTATTCGCCGAGGGCTGCCGCGGCAACCTCACGAAGACGCTGTTCGAAACCTTCGATCTTCGCGCGGGGGTTGCCCCGCAGACTTTTGCGTTGGGTGTGAAGGAGCTGTGGGAAATCCCCCGCGAGCGGCATACGCCGGGCCTGGCCTGGCATTCCACCGGCTGGCCCTTGTCCAGTGACACCTATGGCGGGTCCTGGCTGTATATGCTGGGCGAGAACCTGGTCAGCATCGGCTTCGTGGTCGGCCTCGACTATCCGAACCCGTGGCTCTCCCCCTTCGAGGAATTCCAGCGCTTCAAGACCCACCCGGCGGTGCGGGGCTTCCTCGAGGGCGGCAAGCGGATCAGCTACGGCGCGCGGGCGCTGAATGAAGGCGGCATCCAGGCCATCCCCAAGCTGGTGTTCCCGGGCGGGCTGCTCGTGGGCGACACGGCGGGTTTCCTCAACGTGCCGAAGATCAAGGGCACGCACACCGCGATGAAGTCCGGCATGGTGGCCGCCGAGGCGATTGCGGCCGCCATGGAGGCCGGCCTGCCGCCGGTGTTGGACAGCTACCCAGCCATGCTGCGGGAAAGCTGGCTGTGGGCGGAGCTGGAGGGGGTGCGCAACATCCGTCCGGGCTTCGCCAAGTTCGGGTTCTGGGGAGGCATGGCGGCGGCTGCGCTGGATACCTACGTCTTCCGCGGCAAGGCGCCCTGGACCTGGACGCACCACGCCGACCACGCGGCGACGCGGAAGGCCGCGGACTCGGAAAAAATCGCCTATCCCAAGCCGGATGGCGTGCTGACCTTCGACCGGCTGTCCTCCGTCTTCCTGTCCAACACCAACCATGAGGAAGACCAGCCCGCGCACCTGGTTCTGCGGGATCCTGGGCGTTGGCAGGGCGTCAACTGGGCCGAATACGCCAGCCCCGAAAGCCGCTACTGCCCGGCCGGCGTCTATGAGGCGGTGGGCGCCGAGGCCGGCAATGGCGAGGGGCCGATGCGCCTCGTGATCAACGCCCAGAACTGCGTCCACTGCAAAACCTGCGACATCAAGGACCCGACGCAGAATATCGACTGGAAGACGCCGGAGGGCGGGGGCGGGCCGGCGTATATTGGGGGGATGTAGCGCGCCACGCCTGCCCGCCGCCGCCCGACCGCTTGGTGAAGCCAGGGCGGTGGCGGGCCGGCTTATATCGGGGGGATGTAGCTATCGGGGGGATGTAGCGCGCCACGCCTGCCCGCCGCCGCCCGACCGCTTGGTGAAGCCAGGGCGGTGGCGGGCCTGCGTATATCGGAGGTATGTAACCTCGCGGTCCGAGCCGAAGCATGCGCCGGGCCGCCGCGCTAGGGTCGGGCCATGACACAGCCCGCCGACCTCGCCCGAATCGCCGCCCTGCTGGGCGACCCTGCCCGCGCCGCCATGCTGCTGGCCCTCATGTCCGGCATGGCGCTCACCGCCGGGGAATTGGCGCGGGAGGCTGGGATCACCCCGCAGACGGCCAGCGGCCACCTGGCGCAGCTTCGCGAGGCAGGGCTGGTGCTCACCGTCTCGCAGGGCCGGCACCGCTATGTGCGGCTCGCGGGGCCGGAGGTTGCGGCGGCGCTCGAGGGGCTGATGGGCCTCGGCGCACGGCAGCCCAAGCACCGGCCGGGCCCGCGCGATGCGGCGCTGCGGGCGGCGCGGATCTGCTACGACCACCTCGCCGGCCCGCTCGCGGTGCGGCTGCATGATGCGGTGATGGGGGCCGGGCTGCTGGCCGCGACGCCCGCCGGCTTCGCCTTCACGCCGCAGGGGGCGGCGCGCTTCGCTGCCGTGGGCCTCGACCCCGCGGCGCTCACGGCCGACCGCCGAACCCTGTGCCGCCTGTGCCTCGATTGGAGCGAGCGTCGCCCGCACCTCGCCGGCGCGCTCGGCTCGGCGCTGCTGCGGCACACGCTGGACCAGGGCTGGCTCCGCCGCGACCAGGGCCGGTTGCTGCGCCTGTCGCCGGTCGGGAAGGCCGGCCTCGATGGCTTCATCGCTGGCATCGAGACGGCGCGCGCGGCATGAGCCTGATGATCATCGCCGCCATTTTCGCGCTGGCGGGCTTCGTGAAGGGGGTGATCGGACTCGGCCTGCCGACCATTGCGATGGGGCTGCTGGCGCTGCTGATGCCGCCCCTGCAGGCCGCCGCGCTGCTGGTGGTGCCGTCGATCGCGACGAACATCATGCAGGTCGCGGGGCCCGGGCTGGCCGTGCTGCTGCGCCGGCTTTGGCCGATGCTGCTGGCGCTGGCGGCGGGCACGCTGACCGCCGGCGGGTGGATGGAGGCCGGCAATACCGCCGGCCTGGTGCTCGGCCTGGCGCTGGTCGCCTATGCCACGGTCGGTCTGCTGCACTGGCGCCTGCGCCTGCCGGCGGGGGCGGAGCCCTGGGCCGGGCCGCTCGCCGGCCTGCTCACCGGGCTGCTGACGCTCGGCGCCTGGCTGGCGGTGCAGGCCGTGACCTGACGCTTGGCGAACCCCGCGCGCCGCCCCATCCTGATGGGATGGCCGCGTCCGCACCCCTGACCCACTCGGAAGACCCCTCCTTCGCCGAATTGCTGGCCATCCGCCCGCAGCTCCGCATGGAGCCCCTGGCCGGCCTGATGCTGGAGGAGGTGCCGCTGGCGCGGATCGCCGCCGTCCATGGCACGCCGAGCTACGTCTATTCCGCCGGCACGCTCCGCCGGCGCCTCGGCGCGCTGCAAGCGGCGCTGGCCGAGGCGCGCACCGGTGCGGCCGTGCATTTCGCGGTGAAGGCGAACCCCAGCCTCGCTGTGTTGCGCGTGCTCGCCGCGCAGGGTGCCGGCGCCGATGTGGTCAGCGAGGGCGAGTTCCGGCTGGCCCGCATGGCCGGCATCGCGCCCGACCACATCGTGTTCTCCGGCGTCGGCAAAACGCTCGGTGAATTGGGGCATGCGCTGGCGGAGGGGATCGGCCAGATCAACGCCGAAAGCGCCGAGGAGATCGCGATGATCTCGGCCGTCGCGCAGTCGCTCGGCGTGACGGCGGACGTCGCACTCCGGGTGAACCCGGATGTGGACGCGAAAACCCACGCCAAGATCACCACGGGAAAATCCGAGAACAAGTTCGGCGTGCCGATCGCCGATGCCGCCGGCGTCTACGCCATGATGGCCGCCACCCCCGGCATCCGCCCGGTCGGCGTCGCGGTCCATATCGGCAGCCAGATCACCGCCGGCATCGGCGCCTTCCGCACCGCCTATGGCCACCTGGCCGACCTCGTCCGCACGCTGCGGGCCCAGGGGCTACAGGTGGAGCGCGTGGATTGCGGCGGCGGCCTCGGCATTCCGTACCGCGACGAACCCGCGCCGACGCCGGCCGCGCTTGCGGGTGCCATTGCCGGCACGCTCGGCAATCTCGGCGTCGATCTGATGGTCGAGCCCGGGCGCTGGATCAGCGGGCCGGCCGGGGTGCTGCTCGCCAGCGTCATCCTCCAAAAACGCAGCGCCGGCCGCCGATTCGTGGTGCTGGACGCCGCGATGAACGACCTCGTGCGCCCCGCCATGTATGAGGCCTGGCACGGCATCCTGCCGGTCGGCGCCGCCGATTTCGCCCGAGCCCCGACGCCCGCCGACATCGTTGGCCCGGTCTGCGAAACCGGCGACACCTTTGCGCGAAATCGTGGCATTCCGGAGCTCGATCCCGGTAGTCTGGTCGCCTTCCTCGATGCGGGGGCCTACGGCGCGGCGATGGGCAGCACCTACAACAACCGGCCGCTGGCGGCCGAGATCCTGGTGGACGGCGCGCGCTTCGGCGCGATCCGCGAACGCCAGACGATCGATGAATTGCTGGCCACGCAGCGTCTGCCGGAGTGGATGGACGCATGAGCGGGGCGATCAAGCGCCTGACCGCGCGGCGGCGCCTCGCCCGCGCCGCCATTTTCTGGGAACGGCTGTGGCCCGCACTGTGGCCGCCGCTCGGCGTGCTGGGCGTGTTCCTGATCGTGGCACTGCTCGGCCTGCCGCTGTTCCTGCCGGGCTGGGCGCGGATGATCCTGGCGATGCTGTTCGCCGGCGCCATCGGCTTTGCGGCCTGGCGCAGTTTTCGGGATTTCGCGCTGCCGCGCGCCGACGCGGCCGACCGGCGCCTGGAAAACGCGAGCGGCTTGTCGCACCGCCCTCTCGCCACGCTGGCGGACAAGCCCGCCGGCGGCGATCCGCTGTCGCAAGCCGTCTGGCAGGCACACCAGAAGCGCACGCTGGCCAGCGTGAAGCGGCTGCGCGTCGGCCTGCCGCGCCCCGGCCTCGCGCGGCGGGACCCGGTGGCGCTGCGCAGCGCACTGGCGCTGTCGCTGCTGGCCGCGCTGATCGTGGCCGGGGCCGAGGCGCCCGAGCGGCTCCGCCGTGCCGTCGCCGCCGAATTGCCGCCGCCCCCGCCCACGCCCGCGCTGCGCCTGGAAGCCTGGGTGACGCCGCCGCCCTACACCGGCGCGGCGCCGATGTTCCTCGACCCCGCCGGCACCGCGGCCGACCAGCATGTGACCGTGCCCGCCGGCAGCCGCTTGCAGGTGGCGCTGTCGGGCGGCATCGGGGCCGGGCCCGTGCTGGCGGTGGATGCCGTCGAGCAACCCTTCCGCGCGCTCGATTCCCGCAGCTTCGCGGCGGAGGTGCCGCTGGATCAGGGCGGCCGTCTGACCGTGCGCCGGGATGGCCGCGACCTTGCAGCCTGGACGCTGGTTGTGCAGGCGGACCTTCCGCCGGTGGCGCGCTTCACCGAAGCACCCCACCGCGCGCCGCGCGGGCTCGCCGTGCGGCTGCCCTGGATTGTCGAGGATGATTGGGGCGTGGTCACCGCCCTGGCGGAGCTTCGCCTGAAGCCGCGCCCAACCGCGCCGCTGCATGTGGTGGAAATCGGCCTGCCCGGCGGCCAGGTGCGCAGCGCGAGGGGTGTCGTTTCGCCCGACCTTTCGGCGCATCCCTGGGCCGGGCTGGAGGTGGAAATCACGCTGCGCGCCCGCGACGGCGCGGGGCAGGAAGGTGTCGCCGAGACCACCACGCTGACGCTGCCCGAACGGCCCTTCAATCACCCGGTCGCCCGCGCGCTGATCGCGCTGCGCAAGCAGCTTTCGGTGGACCCGAACGCACGGCGGGAAGCGCTGCGCGTGCTGGATGTGCTGGCCAATGCGCCAGAAGCCTTCGAGCACGACACCACCACCTACCTGGCGCTGCGCGCCGCCCGCCACCGCCTGCTGCGCGACCGCAGGGGCGAGGCGGTGGGTGAGGCGCAGGAGATCATGTGGGAGGTTGCGCTGGCGCTGGAGGAAGGCCGCGCGGAGCGCACCCAGCGCGCCCTCGCCGAGGCCCGCCAGCAGCTGCGTGAGGCGCTGGAACAGGCAACGCGCGAGCAGCAGGACAACCAGCGCAACCAGACCCCCGAGCAGAAACAGGAAACCGACCGCCGCATCCAGGAATTGCGCGACGCGATCCGCCGCCACCTCGATGCCCTGGCCGAGCAATTGCAGCGCGAGAATGCGGAATCGATGCCCTTCGATCCGCAGAACCGCCTGATGAACCCGCGCGAGCTGGAACGCCGCACCAACCGCATGCGCGACGCCAACCGCGAGGATCGCCCGCAGGACGCCGAGCGCGAATTGGCGGAGCTGGAGGACCAGCTGCGCGCGCTGGAGGAAGGCCGCAGCCCGCGCAGCGAGGCCGAGCAGCGCCAGCGCCAGCAGCGCGAACGCGGCCAGCAGCAGATGGGCGTGGTGCAGGACATGGTGCGGCGCCAGACGCAGATGCTGGACAGCGGCCATCAGCGTGCCGAATCGGAAGCGCAGCGCCGCGAAGCCGAGCGCCGCGCGCTGCAACAGCAGAACCGCACGCCCTGGCTGCGCCCGACGCCCGAGCAGGAGCAGCAGCAGCGGCAGGCGCGTGAGCAGGCCGAGCAGGAATCCCGCGACCAGGCGAACCGCGAGGCGCGTACCCAGCGTGCGCTGCGCCGTGCACTGGGCGAGGTGATGCAGCAATTCGGCGACCTGACCGGCGAAATCCCGCCGCAGCTTGGCCGTGCCGACCAGGCGATGCGGGACGCGCAGGAAGCGCTCGGCGAAGGCCGTGACGCACGCGAATCGCAGCAGGCGGCGATCCGCGAATTGCAGGAAGGCGGCCGCCAGATGGCGCAGCAGATGCAGCGCCAGTTCGGCCAGGGCGAAGGCGAGGGGGAAGGCGAGGGCGAAGGCGAGGATGGCGATTTGATGGGCGAGGGGCAGGGCGAAGGCCAGGGCGAGGGCCTTGCGCAGGACCAGGGCCAGGGCCGCGACCCGCTCGGCCGCCGCACCCGCGAAGCCGCCGGCGCGCAGGACAATGGCAGCGACACCCGCGTGCCGGATGAGGCCGAACTGCTCCGCACCCGCCGCATCCAGGACGAGCTCCGCAAGCGCGGCGCCGAGCGTGGCCGCGCGCAGGAGGAACTGGACTACATCGACCGCCTGCTGAAGCGGTTCTGAACCTGCGCCCTCAAACGCCGGGCGCAGCCTCCGGCTGCTTGGCTTCGCGGCACTGGCCGCGGGCGCCATTCGGCGCCTCGGACCGCTTCGCGGTCGGCCTTTACCCCTCCAGCGTCTTCAGCACCGCATACAGCGCGTTCTTCGCCTCGAACCCGATGCCGGGAATGGTCGGCATCGCGACCTTCCCGTCCACCACCGGCACGTCGTCCGCGAAGCCGCCGAAGGGCGCGAAGACTTCCGGGTAGCTCTCATTCCCGCCGAGGCCCAAGCCCACCGCGATGTTCAGCGCGAATTGGTGGCCGCCATGCGGCACGCAGCGACGCCGCGACCAGCCGTGTGCATCGAGCATCTCCAGAGTGCGCAGATACTCGACCAAGCCGTAGGACAGCGCGGGGTCGAATTGCAGCACGTCGCGGTCCGGCCGCAGCCCGCCATGGCGGATCAGATTGCGCGCATCCTGCATGCTGAACAGATTCTCGCCCGTCGCGATCGGCGGCGCGTAACGCTCGGCGAGCGTCGCATGCGTGGCATAGTCCAGCGGGTCCAGCGGTTCCTCGTACCAGCGCAGCCGAAACGGTTCCAAAGCGGCGGCATAGGCCAGCGCGGCGTGCAGGCCGAAGCGTCCGTTCACATCGACCGCGAGGCGCGATCCATCGCCGCCGAGCAGCTGCACCACGGCCTCGATGCGCTGCATATCCTCGCGCAGCGCATCGCGGATCGGCGTGCCGGGCGCGCCGCCGATCTTCATCTTCACCGTGCCGTAGCCCATGTCGAGATAGCGCTGCATCTCGTGCATCAGCGCGCCGACATCCTTGCCGGGATAGTAGTAGCCGCCCGCCGCATAGACCCAGGCCGCGTCATCCGCGACGCTGGCGTTGAAGCGATCCGCCAGCAGCCGCCACAAGGGCACGCCCGCCAGCTTCGCCGCCGCATCCCAGAGCGCCATGTCGAGCACGCCGACCGCGACACTGCGCTCACCATGCCCGCCCGGCTTCTCGTTCTTCATCATCGCGGCCCAAGCGCCGGAGACGTCCAGCGTGCCGTCGGGCGCGGTGATCTGCGCCTCGGTGGCTTCGGTCAGGCGCGGCACGAAACGCTCGGCCAGCAGGCCAGGCTGGGCGTAGCGGCCATTGCTGTTGAAGCCGAAGCCGGTGGCGCGGTGGCCGGCGCCATCCTCCACCGTGACGGCAACGATCGAGGCGGTCATCTTCGAGAAATCGATATAGGCATTGGCGATGGCACTCGCGATCGGCGCGATGCCCTGCCTGACGCTCACGATGCGCATGGCTTGTTCCCTTCTGCGCGCGCCTTGTTGCGCCCGACGCCGCGCGGCACAAGGGGTGCCCGAGGGGGAGCAATGCCATGTCCGACATCCTGCACGAAACGCGAGACGCCGTGGCCTGGACCACGCTGAACCGCCCGCAGGCGCGCAACGCGCTGACCTTCGCGATGTATGAGGGCCTGTTCGACCAGGCGGCCGCCGTCGCCGCCGACCCCGCGATCCGCGCCTGGGTCATCACCGGCGCGGGCGGCAAGGCCTTTGCCGCCGGCACCGATATCAGGCAGTTCCAGGAATTCCGCACCGGCCAGGACGCGCTCGACTATGAGGTGCGGATCGACCGCGTGCTGAGCGCGATCGAGGATTGCCCGAAGCCCGTCATCGCCGCCATTCCCGGTGCCTGCACCGGCGGCGGGCTCGGCATCGCCGGTGTGTCGGATCTGCGCATCGCATCCGCCAATGCGCGCTTCGGCCTGCCCATCGCCAAGACGCTCGGCAATTGCCTGTCCATGGCCAACTACGCGCGATTTGCCGCGCTGATCGGCCCGGCCCGGGTGAAGGATCTGGTGTTCACCGCACGCTTGATCGAAGCGCCGGAGGCGCTGGCGCTCGGCCTGGTGACGGAGGTGCTGGAGACGCCGGAGGCGCTGGAGGGGCGCGCGATGGAGTTGGCCACGAATATCGCCGGCCTCGCGCCGCGCACGCTGACGGCGACGAAGATGGCGCTGAAGCGGCTGCGACTGGCGGCCGGTGCCATCCATGGTGATGACCTCGTCACCATGTGCTTCGGCAGCCAGGATTTTCAGGAAGGCGTCAGCGCGTTTCTTGCCAAGCGCAGCCCGAACTGGGCGGGCGCGTAGCGCCGCGCCTGGTTCAGTTGCGGCGGGCCAGCACCTCGGCGTTCACCACGATGTCCGGATCAAGCCGGTTTTCGAAGCACGCCAGCACGGCGGCGGCGCTGTCCATCGCCATGCGGCGCAGCCCTTCCTGCGTGCTGGCGGCCACATGCGGCGTCATCACCAAATTGGGCGCGGTCAGCAGGCTGATCGGCGTCTCCACCGGCTCCTCCTCGAACACGTCGATGCCTGCTGCGGCGAGGTGGCCGGCGCGCAGCGCGGCTTCCAGCGCGGATTGATCGACGATGGTGCCGCGCGCCGCATTCACGAACACCGCGCCGGCCTTCATGCGCGCGAAGAAGGCGGCATCGACCATGTTCCGCGTGGCCGGACCGCTCGGCACATGGATGGTCACGATGTCGGCGGCGCCTGCTGCTTCGGCAGCGTCGTCCACCGGCGTGAAGCCAAGGCCGCGGATGCTGCCCTTCGCCACGTTCGGGTCGCGCACCAGCACGGTCATCCCAAAAGCGGCGCACAGCTTCGCCACGCGCGTGCCGATGCGCCCGAACCCCACCACCAGCACGGTCTTGCCGGCTAAATCGAAGGTCGGCAGCCCGGCCTGCGCGCCCCAGACCGGCACGCGCATATTGGCGTCGAACGCCGTCAGCCGCCGCGCGCAGGCCAGCATGATCATCAGCGTGTGTTCCGCGACACTCACGGCGTTGGCGTCCGGCGTGATGGTCAGCCGAATGCCGCGTTCCGTCAGCGCATCCACATCGACGATGTCGTAGCCCACGCCATGCCGCGCCAGGATGCGCAGCTTCGTGCAATGCGCGAGGAATGGGCGGTCGATGCGGATGGTGCGCACGATCAGCGCGTCCGCCGTCGGCAGCTTGGAAGCGAGCGAAGCCTCCGACAGGTCGTGCAGCACCTCCACCGTCACGCCCGGTGTTTCACGGAGAAACGCCAGCGCATCCTCATGGATGGGGCGCAGCGTGATGACATGCGGCATGGACCTGCCCCTATTGCTGGTGATGCGCGGCGGCGCCGAGGATCGCCTCGCGGAAGCGCCCCGTCAGGTAGGCGCCCTCCCGCGGCGGCAGCGCCAGCGGCAGGTTCGTGGCGTCCACCTTCACCACGGCGAAGATCGGGCCCTGCGCGGTGTGGATGGCCTCCCGCAGCGCAGGGATTTCCGCTGCGCTGCGCACCGTGCGGCTTTCCAGAATGCCGGCACCCCGCGCCATCATGGCAAGGTCCACGCCATGCCGCGTGGCGGTTTCCTGGCCGCCCGTCTCGCCGTAATGCTCATTGTCGAGCACGACGATGGCGAGGTTGGCGGGCCGCTGGACGCCGATGGTCGCCAGCGCGCCCACACCCATCAGCATCTCGCCATCCCCGGTGATGACCAGCACCCGGCGGTTGGGCTGCGCGAGCGCCAGGCCGAGGCCCATCACCGCGGCACCGCCCATGCCGCCCCACAGCGGCAGATTGTTCGGCCCATCGCCGGCCGCGGTGATGTCCCAGGCCGGCGCCCCAAGCCCCGCGATCACCAGCAGGTCGCCACGATTCTGGAGCAGCGCGGGCACCACCGCCCGACGATCCAGCAGACCCGAAGATGCGAGCATGTCCCTACTTCCCAAAGGTCTTGGCGCCGAGCAGGCGCTGGCCGAGCAGCGCCGCCGCCGGGCGGTAGGTGTTGAAGGCCATGCGCAGCGTGGCATCGACCACCGCTTCCACATCGCCCGGCACATCGGCGCGGCGCACCACCGTGCCCATCGCTTCCAGCACCGCCTGCGTCGCCTGGCCCATCGGCATCTGCGCCGGGTTGAACTCCCCGAAGTCGCCGCGCATCGTCACGATCATCGGCAGCGGCGTGCGGTACAGGATCGGCATGCTGAGCATGTTGATGCAATTGCCGACACCGGAGGATTGCATCAGCAGCACGCCCTTCGCCCCGCCCATCCAGGACCCGGCGAGGAGTGCCACACCTTCTTCCTCGGTGGTCAGGGTGACCACGCGCATGGTGTTGTCGGCGAGGCACCGGCGGATCAGCCGCGCATGGCCGGCATCCGGCACCAGCGCGACCTGCGTGATGCCGTGCTGCTTCAGCAGGTCGTAGAGGCGGTCCGGCCAATCATCCGCGGCATCGGGCCGCATTTCCAGCGCGTCGCGCTCCATTCCCGCCCACTCCCTCTCTTGCGGCGAGCCTGCGTCGAGCGGAACGGGCTGGCAAGACGGCGCGGCCGGTGCCATGTCGCGGGGGCAAGTCAGGGATGCGGCGGATGGCTTTCCGGCAGGATGTGGGCGGCACGCGCTACGTGTTCGACGATCTCCGCCGGCTGCTGGCCGCGGCCACGCCGTTTCGCTCCGGCGATGCGCTGGCGGGGTTGGCGGCGGAGAGCGCGGCGCAGCGCGTCGCGGCGCAGCGCGCGCTGGCCGACCTGCCGCTGCGGCACTTTCTCAACGAGGCGCCGATCCCCTATGAGGCGGATGATGTGACGCGCCTGATCATCGACACGCATGATGCGGCGGCCTTCGCGCCTGTCGCGCACCTCACCGTGGGCGGCTTCCGGGATTGGCTGCTGGGCACGGCCGATACCGCCGCGCTGACGTCCCTGGCACCCGGCCTCACGCCCGAGATGGTGGCGGCACTCGCGAAAATCTGCCGGCTGCAGGATTTGATCGCGATCGGCCAGAAATGCCGCGTCGTCACCCGCTTCCGCAACACGCTCGGCCTGCCAGGCACGCTGTCCATCCGCTTGCAGCCGAACGACCCGGTGGATGATCCGAAGGGCGTCGCCGCGCAGATCATCGATGGGTTGCTGCTCGGCGCCGGCGATGCGGTGATCGGCGTGAATCCGGCGACCGACAATGTCGAAAACCTGCTCCGCCTGCTCGGCCTGCTGGACGCCGTGCGCGACCGCTACGCCATCCCGACGCAAAGCTGCGTGCTGGCGCATGTCACCACCACGCTGCTGGCGATGGAACGCGGCGCGCCCGTCGATCTCGTCTTCCAATCCATCGGCGGGACGGAAGGCGTGAATCGCAGCTTCGGCGTCTCGCTGTCCGTCCTGCACGAAGCGCATGAGGCAGCGCTGTCCCTGAAGCGCGGCACGGTCGGCGACAACGTCATGTATTTCGAAACCGGCCAGGGCAGCGCGCTCAGCGCCGATGCGCATCACGGCGTCGACCAGCAGACGCTGGAGGCGCGCGCCTATGCCGTGGCGCGGCGCTTCCGGCCGCTGCTGGTGAACAGCGTGGTCGGCTTCATCGGCCCGGAATACCTCTACGACGGCAAGCAGATCATCCGCGCGGGGCTGGAAGACCATATGTGCGGCAAGCTGCTCGGCCTGCCGATGGGGGTGGATGTCTGCTACACCAACCACGCGGAGGCCGACCAGGACGACATGGATGCGCTGCTGACGCTGCTTGGCGTCGCGGGCGTCACCTACATCATGGGCGTGCCGGGTGCCGACGACACGATGCTGGCCTATCAATCCACCAGCTTCCATGACGGGCTCTATGCGCGCGCCGCCCTCGGCAAGACGCCGGCGCCGGAATTCGCCGCCTGGCTGGCGCGGATGGGTCTCACGGGTCGCACGCCGGAGGCGCTGCCGATGCAAGTCGCGGGCTTCCTGTGACAACGCCCGTCCTCTGGCAGGATCTGCGCCGGCATACGGCGGCGCGCGTGGCGCTGGGGCGAGTCGGCAACGCCTTGCCCACCGCCGCGCATCTGGATTTCCAGGAAGCGCATGCGCGGGCGCGGGATGCGGTGCATGCGGCGCTGGATGTGCCCGCGCTGGCGGCCGCCCTCCGCACGCCGATCCTGCCTGTGCGGAGCGAGGCGCCGGATCGCCGTACCTATCTGCTCCGCCCCGATCTCGGTCGCCGCCTGCGCCCCGACGATTCTTCCCGGGTTGCCGCCACGCCCGCCCCCGGACGTTTCGTGTTCGTGGTGGCGGATGGGCTGTGTGCCACCGGCGTTCAGGCGATGGCGCCCGCGCTGATCGAAGCCGCCGTGCCGCTGCTGGAACGCGCGGGTGTCGTGCTCGGCCCGGTGGTCGTCGCGGAACAGGGGCGCGTCGCGATCGGGGATGCCATCGGGGGCGCGCTCGGCGCGGCTTTCGTCGCGGTGCTGATCGGCGAGCGGCCGGGCCTGACCGCGCTGGACAGCATGGGCGTGTACCTGACGCACAACCCCCGCCCCGGCCGCACCGATGCCGAGCGCAACTGCATCAGCAATATCCGCGCGGGCGGCATGAGCGCGCAGGACGCCGCGGCGAAACTGCTCTGGCTCGTCGGCGCCGCCTTGCGTCTTGGCGCGACGGGTGTTGCCTTGAAGGACGAACAGGACAGCGCATTGCTGCCATAGCGGCGCGCAGGGGAGTATCGAGACATGGACAAGGATGAGCTCACCGCCTGGGCGCTGCGCAATGGCTGGCGGATGATGGCGGGCTATCCCAGCCTGACCAAGCCGCGCGCCCATACGGAGGCGATCGTGCGCATGGTGCTGAAGGCGACCGTCGTGGCGATCGAGGTCAAGAAACCGAGCGGCAAATGGGAAAAGGTGTCTTCCGAATCCTACGGCAAGATCGCGCCCGACCCCGACACCGGCCTGCCGAGCGGTCTGAAGTTCGACACCATCCTGGGCTTCACCAAGCTGATGCAGGACAACAAGGATTCGCAGGTTTTCGCGAGCATGCGGCCCGAATAGCTACTCTTCCGCACGGGCCAAATGCCGCTGCACCACCGGGCTGTCCGGCGCATAGGCGTAGCAGGAGCCGATAGGCAGGTTGCGCGCCGGCGGCGCGGCCTCGCCCCGCGCGATCGCTTCCTGGCGCGCGGCCTCCGCGCGGCGCCACCGCACCGGCGCGATGGTCTGGTAGGCGACGGTCGCCATCTGCGCCAGCACTTCCCGCAGATGGGTGCAGCCGAGCACGCCGCCGACACGTTCCTTCACGGCGCGGTTGAAGCCCGGCCCGACCGAGACGCCGGCCAGCGCGGCAAAGTTCGGCGCGGCCTTCGGGCAGATGTCATAAGGCGTGAAATCCGACACGGCTTCGCAGGCGCGGATCACCATGTCGTCGCCGACGGTCAGGCGCAGCCACATGCCGTGCAGCGCCTCGCCGGGTTGGATCTGTCCGCGGTCGAAATTGCCGAAGGCGTAGGTCTTGGTGTCGGTGAGCTGCGCCTCGATGTCGAACAGGCCATCGGCGCGTTCATAGCCGTGCATGTCGATCAGCCGACGATGCAGCGCCTGGCGTTCGGCGGGCGGGGAGAGGGGCATGGCGAAGGTCCCGGCAGGTTCCCCCGCTTCTGCCATGCGACCCGGCCGCAGGCTACAGCGCGTGCGCCTGCAGATGCTCCAGCCGCACCACGCGGAGCGCGGCCTGATGCGTCGCTTCCAGCAGCACCGGCGGCGCATGGCCGGCGCGGCGGGCTTCCTCCCACCGCGCGGCACAGAGGCACCAGCGGTCGCCGGGCTTGAGGCCCGCGAAGCCGTATTCCGGCCGCGGCGTGGACAGGTCGTTGCCGGCGGCGCGGCTGAACGCCAGGAAATCCGCGGTCACTTCCGCGCAGACCACATGCAGCCCGCGATCCTGCGGGCCGGTGTTGCAGCAGCCGTCACGGAAGAAGCCAGTCAGCGGCGCGACCGAGCAGGGCAGCAGCGACCCGCCCAGCACGTTGCGCGCGGGCTCCGGCCCGCCGCCTCGTCGCGCCGTGTCGTCGAGAGGCATGCCCAGCGCCCCCTAGGCCGCCGCCCGGATCGCGACGGCCTTCACATCGTCGCCAACCGCGTCGGCAAACCCGGCGAAATTCTTCTCGAAGAGGGAAACCAGCAGCGCCGCCTGTCGGTCATAGGCCGCCTTGTCCGCCCAGCCCTCGCGCGGGTTGAGAACGGAGGCCGGGATGCCCGCCAGCGCTGTCGGGATCATCAGGCCGAAGAACGGGTCCTGCACGAATTCGGCGCGCGCCAGCGAACCATCCAGCGCGGCACGCAGCAGGGCGCGGGTGTGCTGGATGCTCATGCGCTTGCCGGTGCCATAGGCGCCGCCGGTCCAGCCGGTGTTCACCAGCCAGCAATCGGCGCCGTCGCGCGCGATGCGCTCGGCCAGCATGCGGCCGTACACCTCCGGATGGCGGGGCAGGAAGGGCGCGCCGAAGCAGGTGCTGAAGGTCGCCTGCGGTTCGCGGCCCAGTCCCTTCTCCGTGCCGGCCACGCGCGCCGTGTAGCCGGACAGGAAGTGGTACATCGCCTGGGCCGGCGACAGCTTGGCGATCGGCGGCAGCACGCCGAAGGCATCCGCTGTCAGCATCACCACATTCTTCGGCTTGCCCGCGCGGCCGCCGATGCTGATGTTCGGGATGTATTCGATCGGGTAGCAGGACCGGGTGTTCTCGGTCAGGCTGTTGTCGTCGAGGTCGAGATGGCCGCGGTCATCGGCGACCACGTTTTCCAGCACGGCGCCGAAGCGGTGCGATGCGTCCCAGATCTGTGGCTCGGCCTCGCGCGACAGCTTGATGACCTTGGCGTAGCAGCCGCCCTCGAAGTTGAAGACGCCGGTGTCCGACCAGCCATGTTCGTCATCGCCGACCAGGTTGCGTTCCGGGTCGCTGCTCAGCGTGGTCTTGCCGGTGCCGGACAGGCCGAAGAACAGCGCTGTATCGCCGGATTTGCCGAGGTTGGCGCTGCAATGCATGGGCAGCACGCCGCGGTCCGGCAGCAGCCAGTTCATCACGGTGAAGATCGACTTCTTGATCTCCCCGGCGTAGCTCGTGCCGGCGATGCAGATGACGCGCGCGGCGAAGCTCAGCGCGATGCAGGTGCTGGTGCGGCAGCCATCCACCGCCGGGTCGGCCTCATATTCCGGGGCGTGCAGGATCACGTAGTCGGGCCTGAAATCGGCCAACTCCGATTGCGGCGGCCGGATGAACATGTTGCGCGCGAACAGCGCGTGCCAGGCATTCGTCGTCACCAGCCGCACCTTGATGCGGTGCGCGGGGTCGGCGCCGGCGTAGAGGTCCTGCGTGAACAATTCTTCCCGCTGGCCCAGCCATTCCCGCACCTTGCCGCTGAAGGCCGCGAATTTGGCGGGTGGCATCGGCTGGTTGATGCGGCCCCACCAGATCGCGTCATGCACGGCGGGGGCGTCCACCACGAACTTGTCCTGCACGGAGCGGCCAGTGTGCTGGCCTGTCGCGGCCATGAAGGCGCCATCCGCGGAAAGCCGGCCCTCGCCCCGGCGCAGCGCATGGCCATAAAGCCCCGGCGCGGTCAGGTTCGCATGCACGGCGGCGCCACCGGCAACACCGGTGCCGGCCAACGCGTTTTCCTTGGACGTCATTCCCATTCTCCACACAGACAGGCGCCGCCGCGATTCCCGCGGCCCGCGCCCACGACCCCAACCATACAACGACGCGGATATGGTCGTCCGGTCGCGGCGAAATTAGGGCGGGTAAGCTGCCCTAATCAATCCAGGCGCAGGATAACCGGGCAGTTACTTCTCGGCCCTTCCGGCCCGCGCCGCCAGGATGAGCGCCTTGCGCACATCCTCGGGGGTTGCCACCGCCATGCCCCAGGGGTGGCGCAGCACAACCTCGTCCAGCGCCAGATCGCAGCCATCGACATCGATCGCGGCCAGCCGCCACGCACCCGGCGCGGCGCCATGCAGCCCCTGCGCGATGGCGGCGACGGCATCGGCATGGTCGGCATTCACATGGTCGCGGATCTCCGCCTCGGCAGCTTCCAGCGCCGCCACCGTTTCCGGGTCCGGCAGCAGATCGGCCAGCTTGATGCGGGCCGCGCGGGCAAAGCCGCCGACCAGCAGCGCGCCGAGCGGGCGTATGCGCCACAGCGCGAAATCGCCGAAATCGGCGTAGAGCGCCGCATAGGGGTGATGCGCCAGCCAGCGCGCCTTGAGTGCGGGCACCTGATCCTCCGGCACCGGCTCCGCCAGGCCCGTCAGAGTCAGGCGTGGCGCGGTCTGCGGGTTGCGCGATGTCGGCGTGCCCGCCACGAGCAGCGCGCAGCGCGGCTCCACCCGCAAATGCCGTGTGTGCTCGGACAGGGACGACAGCAGCAGCAGGGGCGAAAGGTCGGGCGCCATGGCGGGTGTCGCCAGGCTTGCGAAGGGCTGGCCCTCCGCGCTGGTGGCCAGCGTGGCCCGCGCAGCGCCGCGCAGCAGCGCGCGCGCCTCGGCGCCGGGATCCCCATCGCTCATTACAGCATCCTGCCCAAATGCGTTCTTGTTCCGACCCGGCTTTGCCACAATCTCCTGCCATAAGGGAGAGGGGGCGCATTGCCCCAGGGAGTACCCCCGTGCCGCACACGATCGTCCTGGTGGATGACGACCGCAACATCCTGACCAGCGTCTCCATGACGCTGGAGCAGGAAGGCTTCACCGTGCGCACCTTCACCGATGGCGAAAGCGCGCTGCAGGGCCTGATGGCGCGCCCGGCGGACCTTGCGGTGCTGGACATCAAGATGCCGCGCATGGATGGGATGGAGCTGTTGCAGCGGCTGCGCCAACGCACCGCCATGCCGGTGATCTTTCTGACCAGCAAGGATGACGAGCTCGACGAATTGATGGGCCTCAGGCTCGGCGCGGACGACTACATCACGAAGCCGTTCAGCCAGCGCCTGCTGCTGGAACGCATCCGCGCCCTGCTGCGCCGGAACGAGGCCGGGCGCGCCGAGGGCAGCGGCACGCCGACCGGCGGCATCATCGCCCGCGGCGATCTGATGCTCGATGAGACCAAGCATACCTGCATGTGGAAGGGCAGGCAGGTGCAGCTCACCGTCACGGAATTCTTGCTGGTGAAGGCGCTGGCACTCCGCCCCGGCATGGTGAAGAACCGCGACCAGCTGATCGACGGCGCCTATGGCGAGAACATCTATGTGGATGACCGGACCATCGACAGCCATGTGAAGCGCGTGCGCAAGAAGTTCCGCGCGGTGGACAACGATTTCGCGCAGATCGAGACGCTGTACGGCCTTGGGTATCGCTACAAGGAAGCCTGAGCGGCAGCGGTCACGGCACGCCGAAATGGCCGGCGAATTGCGCGCGTAGCTGCGTCTTCAGGATCTTCCCCGTGGCAGTGTGCGGCAATTCCGCCACGACGACGACATCGTCGGGCAGCCACCACTTCGCCACGCGCGGCGCGAGGTGCGCGAGCAGCACATCGCGGTCGATCACGCGCCCCGGCTTCGGCACCACGACCAGCAGCGGCCGTTCGTCCCATTTCGGGTGCCGCGCCGCCACGACTGCCGCCTCCAGCACGTCCGGATGGCCCATCGCCAGATTCTCGAGCGCGATGGAGCTGATCCATTCGCCCCCGGACTTGATCACATCCTTGGTCCGGTCGGTGATGTGCATGTAGCCATCCGGGTCGATGGTCGCGACATCGCCCGTCTCGAACCAGCCATCCGGCGTCAGCGCATCGTGCTCCGCCTTGAAATAGGCGCGCGTCACGGTCGGGCCGCGCACCTGGAGGTTGCCGAAGGTGACGCCATCCCAGGGTTGCTCCGCGCCATCATCGCCGACGATGCGCATGTCCACCGTCGCCGGCGGGAAGCCCTGCTTCTGCTGCAAATCGAGCTGCCCTTCCGCATCCAGCCCCGCAAGCTGCGGCTTGGTGGCGCAGATGGTGCCGATGGGCGAGGTCTCGGTCATGCCCCAGGCATGCACCACATGAACGCCGCGCTCGGCGAAGGCACGCGTCAGGGCGCGCGGGCAGGCGCTGCCGCCGATCACCACGCGCTTCAGCGTGGAAAGCGGCGCGCCGGTGGCTTCCAGATGCTGCAGCAGGCCGAGCCATACGGTGGGCACGGCGGCGGTGAAGGTGACACCCTCCGCCTCCATCAGCGCATGCAACGAAGCGCCATCCAGCTTCGGCCCCGGCAGCACCAGCGCGGCACCCGCCATCGGCGCGATGAAGGGCAGGCACCAGCCATTCGCGTGGAACATCGGCACCACCGGCATCACGCTGTCGCGCGCCGAAAGCCCGAACATGTCGGGCGAATTATTTGCCAGCGCATGCAGCACGTTGGAGCGGTGCGAATACAGCACGCCCTTGGGCTCGCCCGTGGTGCCGGAAGTATAGCACAGGCCCGCCGCGGCGTTCTCGTCCACCGCCGCCCAGGCAAAGTCGCCATCCGCCTCGGCCAGCCAGCTTTCGTAATCGACCGCGCCGGGCAGGGTGGTGGCGGGCATATGCGCGGCATCCGTCAGCACCACGTAGCGCGCGATGCATGGCAGGCGCGGGGCCAGTTGCTCCAGCAGACCGACGAAGCTCGAATCGCACAGCATCAGCCGGCTTTCGGCGTGGTTGAGGATCCAGGCGATCTGCTCGGGGAACAGGCGCGGGTTCAGCGTGTGGTAGACGCCGCCGGCGCCGGTGATGCCGTACCAGGCCTCGATATGCCGCCAGGTGTTCCAGGCGAGCGTCGCCACCCGGTCGCCCGGCGCGACGCCTTCCCGTGCCAGGCGCTGGGCGCAGCGCAGCGCGCGGGCGCGCAGGCCGGCGTAGTCGGTGCGGTGCACCGGGCCTTCGACGCTGCGGGTCACGACGGCGCGGCCGCCATGATGGCGCGCGGCGTGGTCGATCAGCCGGTGCACGCGCAGCGGCCAATCCTGCATCAATCCCTGCATCCGCGCCCCTCCCCTGCCGTTATTGGCCGGCATGGTCCACCGGAAGCGCAGCCGGATGCAACACGCGCCCAGCCGGGCTATCTTCCGGCCGCAAGCAGGAACCCTTCATGCCGGATGCCGGTGGCGCACCGCTGACCAAGACCCAGGCCGGGGCCAAGCCCGCGGATCCGCGCCGGCGCCGGCTTTCGCCGCTGCTGCGGCGCATCCTGCTGCTCAACGCCCTGCCGCCGGCGCTGCTGGCCGCCGCCCTGCTCTATCTCGACCAGTACCAGAACGGGCTGCTGGCGGCGGAGGTGGAGGCGCTGCGCACCCAGGCGCGCATTTACGCCGCCGCCATCTCCGAGACCGCGACCCGCCCGCGTGAGGATCGGCCCGTGCTGGTGCCCGAAGCCGCGCGCCCGCTGCTGCGCCGCCTGGTCGAGCCATCCCCCAACACCCAGGCGCGGCTGTTCGACAATGCCGGGCTGCTGGTGGCCGACAGCCGCGTGCGGGAGGGCCCAGGCGGCGCGATCGTGACCGAACCGTTGCCGCCGCCGCAGCCGCGCGGGCCTGTCGCGGACACGGTGGGTGGTCTTTACGACCGCATCCTGACCATCCTGCCACGCCGCGCCCCGGCCGGCGTCACGGTGGACGACAACCCCGACGCGCCGAGCTTCGACTGGCAGCCGCAATTCGGCGAAGCCAGCCCCGACCGGCGGGAGGAGCTGCGCCTGGCCCTCGAAGGCGGCGTCCGCCCCTATATCCGCCGCACCGCCGATGGCCGCCTGCTGATCTCGGTCGCCGAGCCCGCGCGGCGCGGCGCGGCCAGTGTCGGCATCGTGCTGCTGACCCGCGAAAGCCGGGAGGTGGACCGCCGGCTGCTGGAGATCCGTGTCTCGGTGCTGGTGCTGTTCGGTGTGGCGCTGCTGCTGACCGTGCTGCTTTCGCTGTACCTGGCGCGCACCCTGGCCACGCCGATCCTGAGCCTCGCGCAATCCGCGGCGGCGATGCGGGAAGGCGAGGGCCGCGGCGGCAGCGTGCCGCCGGCCCTCCTCGCTCGGTCGGACGAGATCGGCGTGCTGGCGCGCGATTTGCAGGCGGCGGCCCGCGCGCTGTGGGCCAGGATCGACGCCAATGAACGCTTCGCCGCCGATGTCGCGCATGAGCTGCGCAACCCGCTGACCAGCGTGCGCAGCGCGATCGAGACGCTGCGCCGCATCGAGGACCCGGTCAAGCAGCGCCGCCTGCTGGCGATCATCTCCGATGACGCCGTGCGCATGGACCGGCTGATCAACGACATCGCCGACAGCTCCCGCGTCGATGCGGAGCTGTCGCGCACGATCGCGCAGCCGGTGGACATCAAGCCGATCCTCTCAGCGCTGGCCGAGCTGCATGCGGCGACGCGGGAGGAGGAAGACCCGCTGGTCGAGCTCGACGCGCCGGCCGGGGAGCTGGTGGTGCGGGGCGTGGAAGGCCGGCTGGTGCAGGTCTTCCGCAACCTGCTCGGCAATGCGCTGTCCTTCAGCCCGGAGGGCGGGACGGTGCGGGTGCGCGCGCGGCAGGCGGGGGCCATCGTGGAATTCGTGGTGGAGGATGAAGGCCCCGGCATACCGGAGGGCAAGCTCGAGAGCATTTTCGACCGCTTCTATTCCGAACGCCCGAGCAGCGAGCGCTTCGGCCAGCATTCCGGCCTCGGCCTGTCGATCTCGCGGCAGATCGTGGAGGGGCTGCGCGGGCGCATCAGCGCCGAGAACCGGCGGGACGCCGATGGCCGCGTGGTCGGCGCGCGTTTCATCGTGGCGCTGCCGGCGGCTTGACCCGGCCGGGGGGCCGCAACAGCCTCCGCAGTGTATCGGGGGGCAGGGTCGCCATGGCCATTCGCATCGGGATCGCTGGCATTGCCGGCCGCATGGGGCAGTTGCTGGCGGAGGAAGTCGTGGCGGCCGGCGCGGTGCTGGCCGGCGGCACGGCGCGCGCCGGCGCCGAGACGGAGGCGCCCCTGTTTCCCGATGCCGCCGCGCTGTTCGCGGCCAGCGATGTGGTGATCGACTTCACCCATGCGCGGGAAGCGGCCCACCACGCCGCGCTTGCGGCCGAGACCGGGCGGCGGCTGGTGCTGGGCTCCTCCGGCCTCGATTCCGCGCAGGAAGCCGCGGTGGCGGCGGCGGCGCGGCGCACCGGCATCGTCTACGCCGCCAATTTCGCGCCTGGCGTGAATTTGGTGCTGGCGCTGGCCGAGCGCATGGGGGCCGCGCTGCCCGCCGCGCAATACGACGCCGAGATCGTCGAGATGCACCATCGCCAGAAGGTGGACGCGCCGGCCGGCACCGCGATCGCCATGGGCCGCGCCGTGGCGCGCGGCCGCGGCACCACGCTGGAGGAAGCGGGGCGCGAATCGGGGCGGGATGGGCATACCGGGCCGCGCGGCACCGGCACGATCGGCTTCGCCGCACTCCGCGGCGGGCAGGTCGTGGGGGAGCACACGCTGCTGTTCGCCGCCGCCACCGAGCATATCGCCATCACCCATCGCAGCTTCGACCGCCGCGCCTATGCCACGGGCGCGGTGCGGGCCGCCGCCTGGCTGATGGACCGGCCGCCGGGCCTTCATGATATGATGGATGTGCTGGGGATGCGGTGACCCGAAGCTGGACCGCAGCGCAACTTCTGGCCGAGACTCGCGGCGAGGTCTGGCACTGGGCGCCGGAAGCCGCCGTGCCGCTGATCCGGCGCCACGGGCTGTTGTCGGCGGCCGCGCTGGTCGCGCTGTTCGCGGTGCCGGAGCCGCGTGCGGCGCGCCTGCTGACCGAGAATCGCCGCGGCTTCGAGGTGCTGTGCCACCCCGACCATGGCCGGGCGGAGCTGCGCCGGCAGCAGATGCCGGAAGGCAAGCTGGCCACCGCGCTGTCCGCCGCGGGCACCACCCCTGCCGCCTGGCGCCGGCACATCAACGCGCATGTGTTCTTCTGGATCGATCGCCACCGGGCGGAGAAGCTGCGCGCCGCCGATCCGCAGCGGGCGCAGGTGCTGCTCGCGGTGGACCTCGCGGCGCTGCTCGCGGCGCATGGCGCGGCGGCGCGCCTGACGCCGATCAACACCGGGGCCGTGCGCCTGCCATCGCATCGTCGCAGCCTGGCCGATTGGCATCCGCTCGGCGCCTACGCCGACCCGCGCCGCCCGGTGGAGCTGGCCGTGCCTTGGGCGGTGCCCGGCGCGCGGGCGGGCGGCGCCGTGCCCTGGCGGGAAGCCCGCCATGCTCCGCCCGTCTTGACCCCGCCATGACGCGCTGCAATACGCGACTGCCCGGAAACCCCCGGGCGAAAAAGCCAGGCCGGGGCAAACCGGTCCTCCGCGACAAGAGGCCGAACCACGCCATGCGCGATACGGGCGAATATCTTTTCACGTCGGAGAGCGTCTCCGAAGGCCACCCCGACAAGGTGGCGGACCGCATTTCCGACACCGTCCTCGACGCCTACCTGTCGGCCGACCCCTATGCCCGCGTCGCCTGCGAGACGCTGGTGACGACGAACCGGGTGATCCTGGCGGGCGAGACCCGCGGCCCCGGCAATGTGACGCCGGAGCTGCTGATCCACCTGGCGCGCATGGCGATCCATGACATCGGCTATGAGCAGGACGGCTTCCACTGGAAGAACGCCCAGATCGAATGCCACCTGCATGCCCAGTCCGCGCATATCGCGCAGGGCGTGGACGCCGCCGGCAACAAGGATGAAGGTGCGGGCGACCAGGGCATCATGTTCGGCTATGCCTGCCGTGAGACGCCGGAGCTGATGCCGGCGCCGCTGTACTACGCGCACCTGATCCTGCGCCGCGTGGCCGAGATGCGCCGCGCCGGCGATGTGGCGGTGGCGGGCCTGCTGCCCGACGCGAAGTCGCAGGTGACGCTGAAGTATGTGGACGGCAAGCCGGTGGGTGCGACCAGCGTCGTCGTCTCGACCCAGCACGCCGAGGGCCTGGAGCAGGCCGACATCAAGCGCATCCTGCGCCCGATCGTGGAAAGCAGCCTGCCGAAGGGCTGGATGTGCCCGGACAACGAATTCTACGTGAACCCGACCGGCACCTTCATCATCGGCGGCCCCGATGGCGATTGCGGCCTGACCGGGCGCAAGATCATCGTGGACACCTATGGCGGCGCGGCCCCGCATGGCGGCGGCGCGTTCAGCGGCAAGGACCCGACCAAGGTCGATCGCTCGGCCGCCTATGCGGCGCGCTATGTCGCGAAGAACGTCGTGGCCTCCGGCCTCGCGGAAAAGTGCACGATCCAGGTCAGCTACGCGATCGGCGTCTCCAAGCCGCTGTCGGTCTATTTCGACCTGCACGGCACGGGCCGCGACGTGGATGAGGCGAAGCTCGCCAAGGTGATCGACGGGATGGTCAACCTCTCGCCGCGCGGCATCCGCGAACACCTGCACCTCAACCGCCCGATCTATGCGGTGACCAGCGCCTACGGCCATTTCGGCCGCACGCCGGACGCGGAAAAGGGCACCTTCACCTGGGAACGCACCGACATCGCCGACGACATCCGCCGCGCCTTCAACCGCTGAGGCAAGCTTGCGCGAAAAGGGGGCGGCGGGCGCGGGCCTGCCGCCCTTTTTCTGTGAGGAACCCCGGATGACCGCCGACCGCCCGCCGCTGGCTGAGGGCGTGCCCGACCGCCTCTATGGCCGCCAGCGGGGCCACAAGCTGCGGCCGCGCCAGCGAGTGCTGCTGGACGCCACCCTGCCGCGCCTGCGTCTGCTGCCCGAACAGGCCGCCGACCCGCTCGCCGCCTTCGGGATGCCGGAAGCACCCCTGTGGCTGGAAGTGGGCTTCGGCGGGGGGGAGCACGCGCTGGCGCAGATCGCGGCGAATCCCGGCGTCGCCACCATCGCCTCCGAAGTGTTCGAGAATGGTCTCTGTTCGCTGCTGACGCGCCTGGCACCCGAAGGGGAGGAAGCCACCGCGACGCTGCCCGCGAACCTTCGCCTTTGGCCGCAGGATGCGCGGCACCTGCTGCAGGCGTTGCCGGACGGCGCGCTGGATAGGCTGTTCCTGATGTTCCCCGACCCCTGGCCGAAAGCCCGCCACGCCAAGCGCCGCTTCGTGCACCCCGAGACGCTGCCGCTGGTGGCGCGGGTGATGCGGCCGGGCGGCGAATGGCGCATCGCCAGCGACGACCCGACCTACCAGGCCTGGGTGGACCAGGTGTTCGCCGAGACGCCCCTGTTCACCCTGGCCGAGCACCACGCCACGCGCCCGGAAGGCTGGCCCGGCACCCGCTATGAGGCGAAGGCGCATCGCGAAGGCCGGCATCCGCGCTACTGGGTTTTTGCCCGCGCCTCATAGCGCGACCTCGGCCGGCGCCGCCTGCTCCGCATCCCGGCGGCGGGCTCGGACGGCGATGGCGACGGCGAAGCCCAGAACCCCGATGCGGCCGATCGCCATCAGTGCGATCACCACGGCCTTGCCCGCCGGCGACAATTCCCCGGTGATCCCAAGCGAGAGGCCGACCGTGCCCAGCGCGGACAAGGCCTCGAACAGCAGCCGGTCGAAGGCCAGCGCCTCGGTCACCGACAGCGCGAACATGGCGCAGGCAAGCAGCAGCGCGGACAGGGTCAGGATGCCCGCCGCCTGGCGCAGCCTTTCCTCCCGCACCGTCTCGCCGAGCAGGCGCACCTCACGCTCGTCGCGCGCCGCCGCCCTTGCCGTGCCGAGCAGCACCGCGACGGTCGTCACCTTCAGGCCGCCGCCCGTGCCCGAAGGCGAGGCACCGACCAGCATCAGCACATACAGCGCCATCACGGACGCGGCGGACAGCCCGACGGTGGGGATGGAGTTGAAGCCCACCGTCGTCGCGGCCGAGACCGATTGGAACAGGGCGTTCCACAGCGCCTCTGTCCAGGCGCGGCCGGCCAGCACGGGCTCGGTCGCCAGCAGGGCGAGGCCCCCGCCCAGGATCATCACCGGGGTGATCCGCAGGATCAGCCGGGCGGTGAGGCCGAGCGCGGCGCGGCGCCCGCGGAGGCGGTCCCAGACTTCGGATACCACCAGGAAGCCGAGCGCGCCGAGGATGCTCAGCAGCATCACCACCGCCAGCACCAGCGGATTGGCCGCGAAGCGCTCGAGACTGTCGGGGAACAGCGAGAAGCCGGCGGTGCAGAAGGCCGAGACGCTGTGGAACAGCGCCGACCATGCGGCGTCCTCCACGCCCGCTGCGCGGAACAGCGGATAGAGCGCGGCGGCGCCGAGCGCCTCCACCGTCACGGTGAAGACCAGCACGCGGCGCAGGAAGCGGCCGATATCCTCTGTGGCAGCCACCGAGAAGACGCTGCGCGCCACACGGTCCCGCAGCGGGCCGGCCGGGCGGGACAGGGCCGCCCAGGCGAAGGAACTGATGGTCATGAAGCCGAGGCCGCCGGCCTGGATCAGAGCCAGGATCACGATCTCGCCGAACAGCGTGAAGGAGGCGCCGGGATCGACCGAGACCAATCCCGTGGTGGAGACGGCCGAGACGGCGATGAACAGGCTGTCGAGCGGCGCCACCGGCACCGTCTGGGCGAAGGGCAGCGCCAGCAGGGCGAAGCCGACAGCCATGTAGCCGATGTAGCCCAACGCGACGTAGCGCGCCGGGTTCGGCCGGGTCAGCCAATGGTGCAGGCGGGCGAGCAGGCGGGTGGCGCGACGCGCCGGTTCGTGGGCCATGGTCCTTGTCCGTGACAACGAGGTCACCACGCTGCGCACCAAGTGCACGCCCGATGCAGTGTGCCCGGGATCGGGCCTGCCATGTTGGGAATGCGCTTCTCAGCACCGAGTGGTCCGGACGTGTCCGCCAATCATCGGTCACCCGCGCCACAGCCGCTGGAGCACGGCGCTGCCCGCCCGGTGGTGCAGCAGCGCCACCGCCGCATGCGCCGCGGCCAGCCCGACCAGCGCCCAGGCCAGCGTGGCATGGATTTGCGCCAGCAGGGCGAAGGCCGCTTCGTCCGCGGCCAACAGATGCGGCACCGGGATCACCAGGACCAGCGTGGTCGGGATATCGCCCGGCGCCGTGCTGGCGGTGAGGTAGCCCAGGACCGGCACCAGCAGCAGCAGCGCATACAGCGCCGCATGGGCCGTCGCCGCCGCGCGCCGCTGCCATCGCGGGCCTGGCTCTGGCGCCGGGCGGCCTCGCCGCGCCCGCAGCCACAACCGCCACAGCACGAGCGGCGGCACCAGCAGCCCGATCGTCTTGTGCGCCTGGTAGGCCAGGATTTTGGCGAGCAGCGCCGAAAGCGGCAGCGCCACCATCACCAGGCCAAGCACGAAGCCCGCGGCGACCAGCCCCGCCACCGCCCAATGCAGCCGCCGTTGCGCGCGCGACCAGCTCTCAGACCACAAGGCGCACCGCCACGCGCAGCCGGATACCGTCCCCGATGGCGAAGCGTTCCGCCACCATGCCGAATTCGCTGCGGCGCAATTCGCCGGAGGCTTCGAAATCCGCGACCTCCCGGCCCAGCGCGGCGTCCATCCGGCGTTCCACCAGCCGCGCCTGCATGCGCTGCGGCCGCGTGATGCCGCGGATGGTGAGCTGCCCTGCGATCGCGAAGCCCGCCAGCGTGCCCTCGCCGGTGGCCGCACCCCGGAAGGTGGCCATGGGGTGCCGCGCCACATCGAAGAAATCGGGCGAGCGCAGCAGATCGACCGCGCCGGGAAAGGGCAGCGCCACCGCCTCGGTCATCACATCCACGGCGATATCGGCGGTCAGCGGCTTCGCCGGGTCGATCAGCAGGGTGGCGGAGAAGCGTTCGAACCGCCCGGCGGAACTCAGCAGGCCGAGATGGCGGGCGGTGAACTCCAGCCGCCCGGACGATTCGTCGAAGCCATAGCGCGCCCGCGTTTCCGTCGGCTGCGCGCTGGCCGGGCCCGCGAGGCCCAGCAGCAATGCGGCGCGGCGTCCGATGGCGATGGGGTGCGGCATGGGCGGCCCTTTGCGATCCATCTGCATGTCGGGGCCAGGGGCCTGCCGGCAAGGGCCACTTGCGCGGGCCGTCATGGCCGGCCATATTCTGCATTGTAAGACCGTCCTTATGGAGGGTGGCCTCGCAAGAGGCCGCCTTTTTTGTTGCTTGGAAGCCAACCTCACCACACCGGATCCCGACCAGCCCCGGCATGAAGGGCTGGAAGCGCGGATCGCCGATGCCATCACGCCGACGCTCGGCCAGATGGGCTATGAACTCGTGCGCGTGCAGGTCTCCGGCAAGGAACGGCCGGTGGTGCAGATCATGGCCGATCGTGCCGACCAGGCACCCTTCCGCGTCGAGGATTGCGAGGCGATCAGCCACGCCGTCGGCGCCGTGCTGGACGTGGCCGACCCGATACGCGGCGAATGGACGCTCGAGGTCAGCAGCGCCGGCATCGACCGGCCGCTGACCCGCGCCAAGGATTGGAACCGCTTCGCCGGGCATCTGGCGACGCTGGAACTGATGGTGCCGCAGGATGGGCGCAAGCGTTTCCGCGGCGTGGCGCTTGGCGCCGATGCGGATGCGGTGCGGATGACGCTGGACGATGGCAGCGACGCCATCTTCCCGCGCGGCAATATCCGCCGCGCCAAGCTCGTGCTGACTGATGAGCTGATCGCCGCGACCGCGGCGGAATTCGACGTCGATGAGGCCGAGGACGCGGAAGACGACGCGACCCCGACCCCCCAACAGTCAAGGAACTGAACCATGGCGATGGATGTCGCGATCGCACGCCCGGAACTGCTCCAGGTCGCCGAAGCGGTGGCGCGCGAGAAGATGATCGAGCGCGACGAGGTGCTCGAGGCGATGGAGCAGGCCATCCAGAAGGCCGGCCGCGCCAAATACGGGCATGAGAAGGACATCCGCGCGGTGATCGACCGCCGCAACGGCGAAGTGCGCCTATCGCGCTGGAGCGAGGTGGTGGACGCCGAGCCGGTCGAGAACGAGGCCACGCAGATTCCGCTGCGCATCGCCCAGAAGATCAAGCCCGGCATCACCACCGGCGATTTCATCGTGGACCCGCTGCCGCCGATCGATTTCGGCCGCATCGCGGCCCAGACCGCCAAGCAGGTGATCGTGCAGCGCGTGCGCGAAGTGGAGCGCAGCAAGCAGTTCCTGGAATACAAGGACCGCGTGGGCGAGGTGATCAACGGCGTCGTCAAGCGCACCGAATACGGGAACCTGATGGTCGATCTCGGCCGCGCGGAAGCCCTGCTGCGGCGCGACGAAACGATCCCCCGCGAAGCCTTCAAGAATGGCGACCGCGTGCGCGCCTATATCTACGACGTGCGGGAAGAACCGCGCGGCCCCCAGATCTTCCTGTCCCGCACGCATCCCGGCTTTCTCGCAAAACTGTTCGCGCAGGAAGTGCCGGAAATCTATGACGGCATCATCGAGATCAAGGCAGTCGCGCGCGCCCCGGGCGCGCGCGCAAAGATGGCCGTGATCAGCCGCGACAGCGGCATCGACCCGGTCGGCGCCTGCGTGGGCATGCGGGGTTCGCGCGTGCAGGCGGTGGTGGCGGAATTGCAGGGCGAGAAGATCGACATCATCCCCTGGTCGCAGGACCAGGCGACCTTCATCGTCAACGCCCTCGCCCCGGCGGAAGTCACGAAGGTGGTGCTGGACGATGATGCGCGGCGCGTGGAAGTGGTGGTGCCGGACGACCAATTGTCGCTTGCCATCGGCCGCCGCGGGCAGAATGTGCGCCTGGCGTCGCAGCTCACGCGCTACGACGTGGACATCCTGACCGAAGCCGAGGAATCGGAGCGCCGACAGGAGGATTTTCGGAAGCGCAGCGGGCTTTTTGTTGAGGGGCTCGACGTCGATGACGTGATCGCCGGCCTGCTGGTGACGGAAGGCTTCAGCTCGATCGAGGACATCATCAGCGTCGATGATGAGGAACTCGCCGAGATCGAGGGCTTCGACGAGAATGTCGCCACCGAACTGAAGCGCCGCGCCCAGGCCTTCCTCGACAAGCGCGAGGGCGAGATGGACGAGAAACGCCGCGAGATGGGCGTGGAGGATGCGGTCGGCGAGGTCGGCGGCTTCTCCGCCGCCATGCTGGTGACGCTGGGCGAGAAGGGCATCAAGACGCTGGAAGACCTGGCCGATCTGGCCGGCGATGAGCTGGTGGAAATGCTCGGCACCGAGGCGCTGGACGAGGACACGGCGAATGCGGTGATTCTGGCGGCCCGCCAATCGGCCGGCTGGTTCGGCGATGAGGATGTGGTCGGCGCGCATGCCGCGGCCCATGGCGAGCTGGAGGAGGCTGCGGGCGACGATTCGGATGCCGAATTCGAGGCCGAGGATGTGACGGCTGGGGACGCAGCCGAGGGTGGCGAAGACGACCAGCGCGCCTGACCTTACCGACACCTCCCCCGACCCTTCGGACGACGAGGAGCTGCCGCCGGAGCGCGGGCCTCGGCGTCGCTGCCTTGTCACGCGCGACAGCGCGGAGAAGGCCGCGATGATCCGCTTCGTCCTGGCACCCGACGGCACGCTGATCCCCGACCTGGCCGCAAGGCTGCCCGGCCGGGGAATGTGGTTGAGCGCGCGGGCCGATGTGGTAGAACGTGCCGTGAAACGCGGCGCCTTTGCCAAGGCGACGCGCGGCGCGGCCAAATTGCCCCCCGACCTTCGCGCGCAGATCGAGGATGGCCTGCGTGGGCGCATCGCCGATCTGCTCGGCTTTGCGCGCCGGGCGGGTCAGGCGGTGAGCGGCTGGCAGGCGGCCCGCGAATGGCTGCAGGCCGGACGGGTCGGGTTGGTGGTTCAGGCAGCCGATGGCAGCCCCGCAGAACGTGCGCGGCTGGTCGGTGCGCGGGCGGTTCCGGCCGTGGCCCCCTTGACGGCGGCCCGGCTGGGGGCGTTGTTCGGCCGCGACCATGCGGTGCATGTCGCCATCGCCCCCGGGCGGCTGGCGATGGCGATTGCCGCCGATGTGACGCGGCTGGCCGGGTTCGACCCGGCCGTTGCGGCGGGCCAGACCGGCACCGCGGGACTTGGCGACCCCGCCCCGGACGATCGGGATGGGCAGGACTGACCGCTCCGCCCGAATGGCGGGCGGGACAGGGGCCGCGGTCTTTGCGGCGGAACAAGACGGACGGATCGGGTACGAACGGCGGATGAGCGACCAGAACGACCAGGATGCAGGCAAGGGCCGCCTCTCTCTCCGGCCCACGAGTGGACGCCTGGACGTGGGGAAGACGGTGGACGCGGGCAGCGTCCGCCAATCCTTCAGCCATGGGCGCACCAAGACGGTACAGGTTGAAGTTGTGAAGAAGCGGGCGCCCGCCGCGGCGCCTGCCGCACCGGTGCGCCCGGTGGCCGCGCCCGCAGGGGCGCCGCGCGCGGCGGTGATCCCGCCGAAGCCCGGCGCGCCGATCCCCGCCGGCAAGCCGCCGGCCGCGGCCGGCCGCCCGCTGACCAGCGCCGAGATCGCCATCCGCCAGCGCGTGGTCGAGGAACAGCGCCGCGCCCAGGCCCTGCGCGAACGCGAGGAGCGAGAGCGCCTGGCGCTTCAGGTGCGCTCCGCCGCCGAGGAAGCGGCCCGCCGCGCCGAAGATGAGCGGCGCCAGGCCGAGGAGGCAGCGGCCGACGCCGCCGATGCCGCCCGCCGCGCCCGCGATGAGGGCCGCCCGGCGCCGGAGCCTGCAGCCCAGCCGGAACGCGCCGCAGAGCCGTTGCCCGTCGCCGCCCGGCAGGAGGCGGCTGTCGCCCCGCCGATCGTCCCGCCGATCGTCCCTGCGCCCGCCGCACCCGTGCCTGTCGCGACGGCACCCGTCCCGGCAGCGCCGCCGCGGCCGGCTTCGCCGCCGGCCTCACGCATTCCGCCCGTGATGCCGCGCCGCGACTCGCCGCCGCCGCGCGAAAGCTATGCCGCGCGCGATGGCGCCGGCCCGCGCGCCGACTACCCGCCGCGCCGCGATGGCGCGCCGCCGCGCGGCGTGAGCATCATTCCGCGCGCGCCGGAAGGCGGCCGCAGCGATTACGGCGCGCCGCGCGATGGCTACCGCGCCGATGCCGGGGCGCGCCCCGGCTACGGGCCGCGCCCGGCCGCGGTGATCGGCGCCGCACGCCCGGCCGCGCAGCCGCTGCGCACCGGCCGCCCCGGCCCGGTGCCAACCGGCCTTGGCGCGCGCCGCCCCGGCGGCCCGCCCGCTTCGGCGGGTGCGGCCATCTCGATCCCGCCGGCCGATGCGCCGCCGCCGCCCAAGCTCACGCTGAAGGCGCGCGGCACGCGCGACGATGAGGGGGAAGAAGCCCGCCCCGTCCGCCGCGCCGGCCTGCCGGCTGGCGGCGGCCTCAAGAAGCCCGCCTTGCCGCCGGCCAAGAAGACGCTGGTGCCGAGCGACCGAAAGCGCGAAGGCCGCATCGATGTGAACGCGGCGATCGAGGGCGAGGATGAGCGCACGCGCTCCATCGCCTCGGTCCGCCGCGCCCGTGAACGCGAACGCCGCCAGCAGGAACTGGCGCGTCTGCGCAGCGGCACGGAACGCGTGGTGCGCGACGTCGTGGTGCCGGAAAGCATCACCGTGTCCGAACTCGCCAACCGAATGGCCGCGCGCGGCGCGGATGTGGTGAAGGCGCTGTTCCGCATGGGCGTGATGGCGACGCTCACGCAATCGATCGACGCCGACACGGCCGAGCTGGTGGTGCAGGAATTCGGCCACCGCGTGAAGCGCGTGGCGGAAGGCGATGTGGAAATCGGGCTGGAGGGCGAGGTCGATACCGACACCGACCTGACGCCGCGCGCCCCCGTCGTGACCATCATGGGCCATGTCGACCACGGCAAGACCAGCCTGCTCGACGCACTCCGCAAGGCCGATGTCGCCAGCCATGAGGCCGGCGGCATCACCCAGCATATCGGCGCCTACCAGATCACCGTGCCCGATGGCTCCAAGGTGACCTTCATCGACACGCCGGGCCACGCCGCCTTCACGGCGATGCGCGCGCGCGGCGCCAGCGTGACCGACATGGTGGTGCTGGTCGTCGCCGCCGATGACGGCGTGATGCCGCAGACGATCGAGGCGATCCACCACGCGCGCGCCGCCGAAGTGCCGCTGATCGTGGCGATCAACAAGATCGACAAGGCCGGCGTCCGACCGGAGCGCGTGAAGCAGGAATTGCTGCAGCACGAAATCGTGGTGGAAAGCCTGGGCGGCGAGACGCAGGAGATCGAGGTCTCGGCCACCCAGAAGCTCAACCTCGACAAGCTGCTGGAAGCCATCAGCCTGCAGGCGGAAATCCTGGATCTCCGCGCCAATCCCGACCGCGCGGCGGAGGGTACGGTGATCGAAAGCCGCCTCGACCGCGGCCGTGGCCCCGTCGCCACCATCCTGGTCCAGAAGGGCACGCTCAAGCAGGGCGATATCGTGGTGGCCGGCGCCGAATGGGGCCGGGTGCGCGCGATGCTCGACGACAAGGGCCGCCAGGTGAAGACGGCACCGCCCTCGCTGCCGGTGGAAATCCTCGGCCTGTCGGGCGTGCCGACGGCCGGTGAGAACTTCATCGCCGTCGAGGACGAAAACCGCGCGCGCGAGATCAGCGAATTCCGTCAGCGCAAGCTGCGCGACAAGCAGGTTGCCGCCGCCTCCGCCAGCCGTGGGTCGCTGGCTGACATGCTCGCGCGCATCCAGGCGGGCGAACAGAAGAACGTGGCCGTCGTGGTCAAGGCCGATGTGCAGGGCAGCGCGGAAGCGATCTCCGTGACACTCGGCAAGATCGGCAATGACGAAGTGCGCGTGCGCGTGCTGCACAGCGCGGTCGGGCAGATCACCGAAAGCGACATCCAGCTCGCCAAGGCATCGAACGCCGTCATCGTCGCCTTCAACGTCCGCGCCACCACCCAGGCACGGGACCTCGCGGCGCGCGAAGGCGTCGATATCCGCTACTACTCGATCATCTACGAAGTGGCCGACGACATCGAGGAACTGGTGCGCGGCAAGCTCGCACCCGTCCAGCGCGAGAAGTTCCTGGGCTACGCCCAGATCCTGCAGGTGTTCGAGGTCAAGCGCATCGGCAACGTGGCGGGCTGCCGCGTGACCGAAGGCGTGGTCCGCCGCGGCGCCGGCGTGCGCCTGCTGCGCGACGGCGTGGTGATCCACCAGGGCGAACTCTCGACACTCCGCCGCTTCAAGGACGACGTGAAGGAAGTGGCGAACGGCTACGAATGCGGCATGTCGTTTGCCAACTATAACGACATCCGCGTGGACGATCAGATCGAATGCTACGAGACCGAGACGATCGCCGGGACGCTGTGAGCGTTGACTGGGGGAAGCGTTGCTTCCCCCAGACCCCCATCACCAGGGACCCTAGGCCCCTGGACCCCAATCTATTGGTACTGGGCTTGGGGAGGGAGGGGCGTGGTGCGCCGTTTGGTTAAGCGCGCGCTGTGGACGCCCCTCCCTCCCCAAGCCCATAACAAAAGGGTTCCAAGGGCCCACTGGCCCTTGGTGGAGGGAGTTTGAGGGAGGCAAAGCCTCCCTCAACCCACCCGCGCCCGACCATCGAAGGAACACCGTCATGGCCCGAAGGGCCGCGCCCGTTGGGCCCAGTCAGCGTCAGTTGCGTGTGGCGGAGGAGGTGCGTCATGCGCTCTCCGCCGTTTTCATGCGTGAGGAGTTCCATGATCCGGACCTGCACAAGTTGCATGTGACGGTGACGGAGGTGCGGGCCTCGCCGGATCTCAAGCACATGACGGCGTTTGTCAGTGCCTTGGGGAAGGAGTTGAGCAAGGAGCAGTTCGCGGCGTTACGGCGGGTGTCGCCGTTCTTGCGGCGGGAGGTCTCGCGCGCGGTGCGGTTGCGCTATGCGCCGGATTTGCATTTCCAGCCGGACACGGCGCTCGACTATGCGATGAAGATCAACACGCTGATGCAGCGGCCGGAAATCCAGCGTGATCTGGTGCCGAAGGCCGAAACCAAGGACCAGGACGACAAGTGAATAGGAATCCGCGCCAGCGCAAAAAGCCGAAGGGCCGTGCGCTTGATGGCTGGCTGATCGTCGACAAGCCTTCGGGCATCGGCAGCACCGATGTGGTGAACAAGGTGAAGCGCGCCTTCGATGCGCAGAAGGCAGGCCATGGCGGCACGTTGGATCCGCTCGCGACGGGGCTTTTGCCGGTGGCGTTCGGCGCCGCGACCAAGACCGTGCCCTATGTGATGGACGGCACCAAGACCTACCATTTCACGCTGCGTTTCGGCGAGGCGCGGGACACCGACGACGCCGATGGCAGCGTGATCGAGACGCATGAGAAGCGCCCAACGGATGCCGAGATCGACGCTGCATTGCCGGCCTTCCGCGGCGACATCATGCAGGTCCCGCCGATCTATTCCGCCATCAAGATTGGCGGCGAGCGTGCCTACGATTTGGCGCGGGAGGGCCAGGTGGTGGAGATCGCCCCTAGACCCGCGCGGATCGATCGTTTCGACCTGATCGCGCGGCCGGATGCCGATACGGCGGTCTTCCACGTGGAATCCGGCAAGGGCGTGTATATGCGCAGCCTGGCGCGGGACCTGGCGCGGGCCTGCGGCACGGTCGGGCATATCGCGGCGTTGCGGCGGCTGCGCGTGGGGCCGTTCCTGGAAGCCCACGCGATTCCGCTGGACAAGCTGGTCGCCACGGGCGATACCTCCGCCCCTTCCCCGGACCTTCTGCTTCCGGTGACGACCGCGCTGGCCGACATCCCGGCACTGGCCGTCACGGAGGAGGAGGCCGCCCGCCTCATCCAGGGCCAGGCGATCAGCCTGGTGGACCTGATGGGCAGGGTTCCGGCCGATGCCGACCTCGAAGGGGGATTGGTGCGTGTCATGGCGGGGGGGCGCCTGTTGAGCCTCTCCCGGCTTGCGGAGGGATGGATGCAGCCCGAGCGGCTGATCCAACCCGGACGCGACGGGGGCGACGAGGGGGCGATCCTTGAACCCCGAGACGGAGGTTGACGATGTCGGATTTGGTGGCGCAGCGCGCCGAGATCATCAAGAACTATGCGACGAAGCCCGGTGACACGGGCAGCCCGGAAGTGCAGGTGGCGCTGATCAGCTCCCGCATCATCTCGCTGACCGAGCATTTGAAGACCCACAAGAAGGACTTCCACAGCCGGCGCGGTCTGCTGGTTCTGGTCGGCCAGCGCCGTGGCCTGCTGGACTACCTCAAGCGCAAGGACCAGAAGCGCTACGAGACCCTGATCGGGCGCCTCGGCATCCGTCGGTAAGCTTTTCCGCGTTGCGGACGTGACGAAAGGCCTGCGGCGATGCCGTGGGCCTTTTCGCGTTTCAGGCGGGAAGGCTCGCAAAAACGTCGTCCACCGCGTCGCCGAAGCGCGAGACGATCGCGTCGATATCCGCCGCCGTCGCGATGTAGGGCGGCGCCAGCAGCACATGGTCGCCCTGCCTGCCATCCAGCGTGCCGCCCATCGGATAGCAAGCCAGGCCGCGCGCATAGGCCGCGTGCTTGATGCGATCGTGCAGTTTCAGGGCGGGGTCGAAGGGCGCGCGGGTCGCGCGGTCCGCCACGAATTCGGCGCACCAGAACAGGCCGCGGCCGCGGATGTCGCCGACATGGCGGTGGTTGCCGAGCCGCTCCGTCATCCGCTGTTCCAGCAGCCCGCCCATGGCCTGCACATTCGCCAGCAGCCCTTCCTCCCGAATCACCTGCTGCACAGCGAGTGCGGCGGCGGCGGCGACGGGATGCGCCTGGTAGGTGTGGCCATGCATCATGGCGCCCGAGCCATCGCGGATCGCCGCCACGACGCGCCCGGCGATCAGAATGCCGCCGACCGGCTGGTAGCCGCCGCCGAGGCCCTTCGCCACCACCTGGATATCCGGCGCGACACCTTCCTGTTCCCAGGCATGCATGGTGCCGGTGCGCCCCATGCCGCACATCACCTCGTCCAGGATCAGCAGCGCGCCGTGGCGGTCACACACGCGGCGGATGGCGCGGAAATAGCCGGGCAGCGCGGTGACGCAGCCGAGCGTGGCCCCCACCACCGGCTCGGCGATGAAGGCGGCGACGGTGTCGGGGCCGAGCCGCTGGAACTCGGCTTCGAGTTCGTCGGCCAGGCGCGCGACATACTCGGCATCGGTCTCGTGATCGCCGCGCTCGCGATAGGCATAGCAGGGCGAGACATGGCTGAACGCGTCGGACAGCAGCGGCATGTACATGGCCCGCCGCATGGCGTTGCCGCTGGCCGCCAGCGCCCCCAGAGTGTTCCCGTGGTAGCTCTGCCGCCGCGCGATGAAGCGCGCGCGCTGGGGCTGGCCGATCTCCACGAAGTATTGCCGCGCGAGTTTCAGCGCGGCCTCCGTCGCCTCGCTGCCGGAGGAGCACAGATACATGTGCGTCAGGCCGCCCGGTTCGTCGGCCAGCACAAGCTCCGCCACCGCCTCCGCGCTTTCGCAGGAATAGAGGGAGGTGTGCGCGTAACACAGCTGTTCCTGTTGCCGGCGCATCGCCTCCAGCACGCGCGGATGGCCATGGCCGAGGCAGGCCACGGCGGCGCCGCCCGAGCCATCGATGATGGTGCGGCCGTTGGAATCGAACAGGTGCATGCCCTCGCCGCGCAGCGCCCGCGGCGGGTCCTGGCGGAGGTTGCGCTGCATGAGGCGGGACATGGCGGTTACTCCGGCGCCAGGGCGATGCAGTCGAAGGCCACGCGCGCTTCCGTCGGCACGCCGAAGCGCGCCGTGTGGCGCGCCGGCAGGCCGCCCGGGAAGTGTTTCACGTATTCGGCGTTGCAGGCGTGGTAATCGGCCGGGTCGGTGATCAGCATCGTCACCTGCACGACGCGGTCGAGGCTGCTGCCGGCATCGCGGAGATACGCCGACATGGCGGCGATGGCGTTGCGCACTTCCTCCGCCGGTGTGTCGCCGCGGAACACGCCGCGCGCCGGGTCGTGGGGCGCGGTGTGGCCGGAGACGAACACCAGCCCGCCGGCACGCGCCACATGGCTGAAGGGGCGGGTCTCGCCGGGTTCGGGTTGGCCGAGGAAATCGATCATGGCGCGGTCAGCATCCCCACAACGGCGCCTGTCATGCAACAGGCGATGGTGCCGCTGACCAGCGCCGGCAGGCCCAGCCGCACGATGTCGGCGCGGCGTTCCGGGCACATCGCCGTCATGCCGCCCAACATGATGCCGACCGAGCCGAGATTGGTGAAGCCGCACAGCGCATAGGTCAGGATCAGGCGTGAGCGTTCCGTGAGGCCAAGCCCGCCGCCCTGCGCCAGTTCCAGATAGGCCACGAATTCGTTGACCATCATCTTGGTGCCGAGCGAGGCCGCGACCACAGCGGCGCTTTCCGCCGGCACGCCCATGGCGAAGGCGATCGGCCACAGCACGAAGCCCGCGATCTGCTGCAAGGTCAGGCCGGTGATCGGCGCGATCGCCATGTTGACCAACGCCACCAGCGCCACGAACACGATCAGCGACGCCATGATGCCCAGCAGCAAAGCGAGGCCATCGCCGGTGCCGCGCACCAGCGCTTCCATGGTGCTGTCATACAGGCGCGGCGCTTCCGCCTCGGCCGCTTCCATGACCGGCAGCGGTTCGGCGGGCGCGCCGGGCAGCATCAGCAGCGCCACCAGAATCGCGGCGGGGGCGGAGACCAGGCTCGCCACCAGCAACTGCCCGGCGGCATCGGGCACGACCGGCGACAGGATCACCGCATACAGCGCCAGCGTGTTGCCGCTGATGGTGGCGAGCCCTGCCGTCATCACCACGAACAGCTCCGACCGCGTGAGCCGCGCGAGCCAGGGGCGGATCAGCAGCGGCGCCTCCACCATGCCGACGAAGACATTGGCGGCGACCGAGAAGCCCGCCGCGCCGCCGAGGCCGAACAGCCGCGTCAGCACGCGCGCCATGGCGCGCACCACCACCGGCAGAACGCGCCAATGGTACAGCACGGCCGAGAGCGCGCCGACCACCAGCACCAGCGGCAAGCCCTGGAAGAACAGGATGAAGGCGGCGCCAGGAAAGGGTTCCGGGAAGGGCAGCGGCGCGCCGCCCAGATAGCCGAACACCAGGCTGGTGCCCTGGCGCGTGGCGGCGGCCAGCGCGTTCACCGCATCGCCGATCAGCGCAAAGCCGGCGCGCAAGGGTGTGATGTGCAGCAGCGCCGCTGCCAGCCCGATCTGCAAGCCAAGCCCCGCGCCCACCACGCGCCAGGTGACGCCGCGCCGGAACCCGCCCAGCGCCCAGGCGAGCAAGGTGAGCGCGCCGAGGCCGAGCGCGGATTGCAGTTGCAGCGCGGTCATGCGTCATCATCTCCGTCATCCGCCGCATCGGTGATGCCGAGCACGAGGCCCGTCTGGTCGCCCGGCATCGCCTCCACGCTTTTCAGCTTGCGCGCGATCTGCCGCGTGCGGCTCTGCGCCTCGCCGATCGTCTTGGTCACGGTGCCGACCTGGTTGCCGAGCTTGTCGAGCACCGTGCTCATCTTCTGCATCTCGCCCTTGGTGGCCGACAGCAGCTCGCGCACGCTCTCGGCGTTCTTCGACAGCGCGAGCGTCACATGGCCGAGCTGGATGGTGCGCAGAAGTGCGGGCAGCAGCGAGGGGCCGAGGATCAGCACGCGATGCTTGCGGCCGACATCGTCGATCAGCCCGGGGATGCGCGCGACCTCGGCGTAGAGACCCTCGGTCGGCAGATACATCACGCCGAATTCCACGGTGCGCGGGGGCACGATGTATTTCTCGGCGATCTTCCGCGCCTCGCCCCGGATGCGCACTTCCAGCGCCTTGCGCGCGGCGGCTTCCGCCACCGGGTCGGCGGCGTCCCAGGCGTTGAGCAGGCGTTCGTAATCCTCGATCGGGAATTTCGCATCCACCGGCAGCAGCACGCGCTGTTCGCCCGTGCTTGGCATCACCACCGCGAACTCCACCGAATCCGCGCTGCCTTCGCGCAGCCTGGCGTTCACCTCGTAGGATCCCTCGGGGAGGATATCGTCGAGCAGCGCCTTCACCTGCGTCTCGCCCCAGCCGCCGCGCGTCTTCACATTGCCGAACAGGCGCTTGATGTCGCCGATCTGCGCGGTCACGGCCTGCACATCGCCCATTGCCTTCTGCACGGCGGTGAACTGGTCGATCACGCGGTTGAAGCTTTCGGCCATCTGCTTCTCGACGGCCGATTGCAGCTGCTCGTTCACCGATTTCTGGATTTCCCCGAGCCGCGCATCGTTGGAGTCCCGCATATCCTTGAGCTTGGCCTCGACCAGGGTGCGGGTCTTCTCGGCCTCGGCCGCCATCGCCTGCTGGGCGCGCGTTTCCGCTTCGGCGAGTGTCGTCCGGAAACTCTCGACCGTCAGCTTCAGCGCGTTGATTCCGGCATCCATGTCGCGCTTCAGCGTCGCCTGCGTCTCCGCCTGGTCGCGCAGCGCGGCGTTCAGCGCCTTGGTCTGGTCCAGGATCGCGGCGTTGAGCTTTTCCGCGATCTCCTGGCTGAGGCGCGCGACCTCACCGGGCAAGGCCGCGATGCGTTCCCCCTGGCGTTCCTGCGCGGCCTGCAGCAGCGGCAGGGTGGGGTCGGCGGGCGCGCGGCGCAGCAGCAGCACCGCCAGCAGCAGGATCACCAGCAGCAGCGCGCCGAGCAGGATCGGATCGGGCATCATCCCCCCAGAGACGCCCGATTCGGGCGCGGTTCACAGCAATATCCGATCACACTGACTGCGTGTGATCGGATTTCTTGCTGTGGAATCATAAGGTTCTAGGATGCGATCCGTCCAAGCGGACGGCTCGCATCCTAGTGCCGGAAGTGTCGCATCCCGCAGAACACCATGGCGAGGCCGGCCTTGTCGGCTGCCGCGATCACCTCGGCGTCGCGCATCGACCCGCCGGGCTGGATCACCGCCGTGGCGCCCGCCGCCGCCGCGGCTTCCAGCCCATCGGCGAAGGGGAAGAAGGCGTCGCTGGCGGCGACGCTGCCCTCGGCGAGGGGGCGCGGCAGGCCGGCGGCCTTCGCGGCGGCCTCCGACTTCCAGGCGGCGATTCGGCTGCTCTCCAGCCGGTTCATCTGCCCGGCGCCGATGCCGGCCGTGGCGAGGTCCTTCGCGTAGACGATGGCGTTGGACTTCACATGCTTGGCGACGCGGAAGGCGAAGATCATGTCGGCGATCTCGCGCGGCGTCGGCGCGCGCTGCGTCACAACGCGAAGGCTGGCTTCCGTCACCCGCCCCGCATCGCGCGACTGCGCGAGAAAACCGCCAGCGACCGAGCGGAACACCTGCCCCGGCGCCGCCGGGTTCGGCAGGCCGCCCGTCAGCAGCAGGCGCAGATTCTTCTTGCGGGCGAAGATGGCGCGCGCGGCATCATCCGCGTCGGGTGCCACCACCACCTCGGTGAAGATCGCGGTGATGCGTTCGGCGGCCGCGGCGTCCAGCGTGCGGTTGGCGGCGACGATGCCGCCGAAGGCCGAGACGGGGTCGCAGCGCAGCGCGAGGTCCCAGGCGGCGCCAAGGTCGGCGGCTTCCGCTACGCCGCACGGGTTCGCGTGCTTGACGATGACGATCGCCGGGCCGTCGAACTCCGCCACGCATTCGAAGGCGGCGTCGGTGTCGTTGAGGTTGTTGTAGGACAGTTCCTTCCCCTGCACCTGCCGCGCCGTGGCGACGCCCGGGCGCGAGGAACCATCGACATAGAAGCCGGCCTGCTGGTGCGGATTCTCGCCGTAGCGGAGCGTCTGGCGCAGCACGCCAGCCACCGCGAGGCGCGGCGGGAATGGCTCCTGCTGCTGGCGCGCGAACCAGGCGGCGATGGCGGAATCATAGGCGGCTGTGCGCGCATAGGCCGCGGCGGCAAGGCGCTGGCGAAGTGCCAGGGTGGTGCCGCCTTCCTGCAATTCCGCGCGCACCTCGACGAGCTGGTCTGGCGCGGTGATGACCACAACAGCGGAAAAGTTTTTGGCGGCGGAGCGGATCATGGCAGGGCCGCCGATGTCGATGTTCTCGACGATGTCGTCGAAGGGCGCGCCTTTGGCGACGGTCGCCTCGAAGGGGTAGAGGTTCACGCAGATGAGGTCGATCGCCGCGATGCCGTGCTGGTCCATCTGAGCCAGATGCGCGGCCAGGTCGCGCCTTCCGAGCAGCCCGCCATGGACCTGCGGCACCAGCGTCTTCACACGCCCGTCCAGGATTTCGGGGAAGCCTGTGTGCTCCGACACATCCTTCACTGGGATGCCGGCGGCGCGGATGGCGGAAGCGGTGCCACCCGTGGAGAGAATCTCGGCCCCCTGAGCGGCAAGAAACCCGGCAAATTCGACGATGCCCGCCTTGTCGGAAACGGAGAGCAAGGCCCGGCGGATGGGAAGGCGTGCGGTCATGGTCTGGCCCGGGAAGTTGCGAAAGTTACCCGGTCTTCTGCGCCCAGGCCCAGGCATCTTCAACCATGCGGTCCAGGCGCGCATGGCGGGGCTGCCATCCCAATCCGTGCAGGCGCGTCGCATCCGCCACCACCGAGGCCACGTCGCCCGGCCGACGCGGTGCCATGCGGACGGGCAGCGCGTGGCCGGTCACGTGGCGCACGGCGGCCACCACCTCGGCGACCGAATGGCCCTTTCCGTAGCCGACATTCAGCGTCAGGCGGTCGCCCGGGCGGAGGGATTCGAGCACGCGCAGATGCGCCGCCGCGACATCCGCCACATGCACGAAATCCCGCACCGCCGTGCCATCGGGCGTCGGCCAATCGGCCCCGAAGATGTCGAGGGCGGGGCGCCGCCCGAGGCACACCGACAGCGCCGCGCCGATCAGATGCGTGGGGTCGGCATGCCGGCTGCCGGTACGCCCCGCCGGGTCCGCGCCGGCCACGTTGAAGTAGCGCAGTGCCGCGGCCGCGTGGCCATGCGCGGCGGCGGCCTCCATCAGCGCTACCTCCGCCGCCAGCTTGGAACTGCCATAGGGGGAGGCGGGGCGCGCCGGCGCATCCTCGGCCACCGGGCCGTCGCCCTCGGGCATGCCATAGGCCGCGGCGGTGGAGGACAGCAGAACGCGCTCCACGCTGGTGCCCATGCAGGCTTCCAGCACGGCGAGCGTCCCGCCGAGATTGTTGCGCCAATAGGCGAGCGGCTTCACGACGGATTCCGCCAGCGAGACGGAGGCCGCGAAATGCACCATCGCGCGCACGCCATGCGTGGTTACCGCGGCGCGCAGCGGGGACACATCCTGCACGGGCTGCACGATCAACGGCACGCCCTCCGGCAAGGCCGCGGCGAAGCCGGTCGAGAGGTCGTCCACCACCACGACCGGGATGCCGCGGTCGTGCAGCAGCCAGACGAACTGCGCGCCGACATAGCCGCAGCCGCCGGTGACCAGAACCGGGCCAAGGGGATGCCGCGTCATCGGGCCGCGATCCCCTCCAGCGCCGCGACGGTGCGCCCCGCCACATCGGACAGGCGGTAGCGGGCCAGGGCGGAGTCCCGTGCCGCCGCGCCCATCCGCGCCCGCAGCGCGCCATCCTGCGTGAGCCGCGCCAGCGCCGCGCCCAGCCGCGCGGCGTCGCGCACTGGGACCAGCAGGCCGGTCGCGTCCTCCGCCACCTGTTCGCGCGGGCCGGGGATGTCGGTCGCCACCACCGGCAGGCCGGCCATCATCGCCTCGATGATCGAAACCGGCAGGGCCTCGTAATGGCTCGGCAGCACGAAGATGTCGGCGGCGCCGAGGATGCGCGGCAAATCGGTGCGGTAGCCGAGCCTACGGATGCGTTGCGCCAGCACGGGGTCGGATTCGGCGGCGGCGAACACCGCCTCGATCCCGTCATCCGGGTCGCTGGCCAGCTTGGCGCCGGCGACCAGCAGCACCGCCCCCGGCACGGCCCGCATCGACTCCAGCAACTCGGCAAACCCCTTGGCGAGGACGAGGCGGGAGGCGATGGCGATCAGCACCGCGTCCTCCGGCAGGCCGAGTTCCGCCCGGAAATCCGCGCGTTCCTCCGGCGTGCCGGGGCGGAACACCGCCTCGTCCACGCCATTGCCGATGGCGATGGCACCCGCATGGATCCCGCGCGCGCGGGCGATTGCGGCATCGGTTTCCGACACCGTGAGGAACAGGTCGGTCATGCGCCCCGCCAGCCACTCCGCCGCGAAGACGCCGCGCGCCAGCCATGGGTTGGACAGGCTTCGGAACCGGAAACCGTGGCAGGTATAGGCCACGCGCGGCACCCCCGCGATCCGCGCCGCGACCCGTGCCAGCAGGCCGGAGACCGGGAAATGCGCATGCACGATATCCGGGCGCTCGCGCCGGAAAAGCCGCACCAGCCGTACCAGCGTGCCGAGATGGGTGAAGGGGTTCAGCCCCCGCCGCGCAATCGGCAACGTCTCGACCCGCAGGCCGGCTTCGCGCGCCCGCGCCAGCAGCGGCCCATCCGCGCAAACCCCCGTGACGCGGTGCCCGCGCGCCGCGATCGCCAGCATCAGGGGGCGGACAAACTGGTCCAACGCGAAATCGACATGCGCGACTTCGATGATGTGCAGCGGCTTTCTGTGTTCCGCCACACTCACGTCAGGTCGGGCACATCGGGCGCGTTGCCGCCGACCGAGACGCGCACGATCTGCCAGTTCAGGCTTGCCGCGCCATCCTCGGCATAGAGCGCCACCTGCTGGCTGCGCCGCGCCTCCCCACCCAGGTAGATGCTCTCCTCGATCGCCACGCGCGCCCCCTTGGCGCGCAGGCGCCAGCCCACGCCCGAGGGCAGGCGCAGCAGCGCGCCCGCTTCATCCTGCTGCAGGCTGGCGACGACGGCGGGATGCAGATGGAAGCGCACGACGAAACCCGGAACGGCCGTCTCGCGCTCGGCTTCCAGCACATCCTCGCCACGCAGATCGTCGCCCGATTCGGACAGGTACAGGCGCCGCCGGTGCCGCAGGCCGAATTGCCGGACCCAGCCATCCTGGGACGTTTCCAGCCACTGTGCGCCGTTCAGCTCATCCCGTTCGGCGGCGGCTTCGGTGACGCGGCGGCCGAGGCCCTCGGGCTTCAGCTCGCTGGAATTGGTGTCCGCAAGCACCAGCGCGGAATGGGCGGCTGTGGCGCGCAGCGCATCGCGCCAGGCGCCTTCGGCGGCCGGGGCGGCGCCGCAATTGACGATCATGCGGTCCTTGCCGACCGACATCTCGAAGCTGAGCGTGCCGGCATGCGCCTGCCGGTCGGCGCCGCGGGCCAGCCCCCCTGCCGCCGGGTCTCGCCGGGCGGCGGGCGGCGCGCCGGCATCCACGATCACGAGCGTCCGGCTGGCGGCAAGGCGATGGAACCCGGTATCCGGCAGGCTGGCCGGCGCCCGCCCGCGCGCCTGGCTTTGCGTGAGCGCGAGGTCGATCAGGCTCGCCGGTTCCTCCCGCGTGCCGTTGAACAGCGCGAGGCCGCCATCCGCGTGGCGCATCAGCCGCAGCGCTGGCGCGGCGCGGTCGATCACCTGCGCCAGCAAGGGCGGCGCTTCCACGCCCGCGCCCTGCAGCAGGTTGCGGATTTCGATCAGGTCCTGCAGCGCGAAGAATTGCTGGGAGGGGCTGCGTTCCACATGCCCGCCATCAGCGGCGAATTGCCGTTCCAGCTCCGGCACCAGGAAGCGGGCGCAGCGGGCCAGCCAGGTTTCCTCATCGAGCGCCACGGCCGCCGCCATGCCGCCCTTCAGCGCCACCAGCGCGCCACGGTGCTGCGCCTCCGCCGGCAATCCCGCGACCAGCCCGCGCGCATCCTCGGCCATGCGCTGCATCAATTGCCGGCGGAACCCGTCCTCGGCCGTCGCGGCCAGGAAATCCCAATGGCCGAGCCAGGCGGAGATGCGCGCCCCCACCACCTCCGGCGCGTCCATCAGCGGGTCGGGCGCCGCCAGCGCCAGCCAATCGGCCGCAAGCGCCCGGCCACGCAGCCGCGCCGCGTCGCTGCCGAGCGCCCGCAAATCGCGCAGCCAGACGAAGCCATGGGCGGCGGCGCGCCAGGCGGTGGCGCCGGCCTCCGGCCCCCAGCATTCCGGCGCATCGGGCAGCAGCGGGCGGGCGGTGCCGGCCACGTCCAGTTCCCCCCGCAGCAGCCGGGCGCCGCGCGCGCCATCGCCAGGCCAAAGGTCGCGAAAGGCGCGCGCCGGCCCCTCCGGCACCTTCATCGGCTTGAGATTGGCCAGGATGCGGCGGGCGCCGCGGAGCACGCCGCCGATCATGCGCTGGCCCCACGAAGGTCGCGGATGGCCGTCGCATAGTCCGGCGCGCCGAACACGGCCGTGCCCGCCACCAGCACATCGGCGCCGGCAGCGATGCAGGCGGGCGCGGTGGCGGCCGTCACGCCGCCATCCACCTGCAAGGCGATGGCGCGGCCTGTCGCGTCGATCATCGCCCGCAGCGCGGCGATGCGGGCGAGTTGGCTGTCGATGAATGTCTGTCCGCCGAAGCCCGGGTTCACCGACATCACCAGGACCAGATCGACCATGTCCAGCACGGGCTCCAACGCCGAAAGCGGCGTGGCCGGGTTCAGCACGACGCCCGCCTGGCAGCCGAGCGCCCTGATCGTCTGGAGCGATCGGTGCAGATGCGGCCCGGCTTCCGGATGGAGGCTGATCAGATTGGCGCCGGCTTCCGCGAAGCCCGCCAGATAGGGGTCGGCCGGGGCGATCATCAGGTGTACGTCGAAGGGCATCCGCGCCACCGGCCGCAGCGCGCGCACCAGGGCCGGGCCGAAGCTGATATTCGGCACGAAATGGCCGTCCATGATGTCGAGGTGCAGCCAATCCGCCCCCGCCGCCTCCACCGCCGCCACTTCGGCGCCGAGCCGGGTGAAGTCGGCGGCGAGCAGGGAAGGCGCGATACGGATGGGGCGCGGTGCCATCGCAAGGTTCTAGCGGTGCGGGGGCGCGGGCGAAACCGAGCCCCGCGGGAAAAGTGCTGTTCCGCTACACGTCCACGTCGTCAAGGCTGAGGCCGAAGGCCGCGACCCCTTCCTCCAGCAGGTCGCCGAGCCCGTCCATGCCGAGCAGGTAGTCCGACGCATCCCGCCCGGCATTGCGCTCGGCGGCCAGGGACCGCGCTTCCTCCCACTCGGCGGCTTCGTAGTCGCCGCGGCCGACCCAGGCGAGGGCGATCAGCGCCGCCTGCTCGTCCTCGTTCAGCTCAGTGATGAAGGCGCGCAGCGTGTCTTCCGGCATGGCGTCCGAATCGTCGTCGTCCTCATCCTCATCGCCGAGCTCGGCCTCCTCGGGCTCCTGCACAGCGCGGGCATGGTCCACGATGGTGGCCACCGCCACCAGGCTGATGCCGAGGTCGAATTCGTCGTCGGGCGAGACCGCCATGATGCGCTCCGGGAGGGGTGCGCCGCATTACACCCGGGCGCGCTGCGGCTTTCCAGCCCGCCGCGCAAAAAACCTCGCAAGCCGGCGCAAAGCCGATGGAGAGGCAGCGGCCGCATGCGGCGCCGGCCGGGCAATCAGCCCCGACCAGGGGTGGACGCGCCGCCCCGGCCGCCAGGTCGCACGCAGCCTGTGCAGCCGCAGCAGCGCCATTTGCACCTCCGCCTCGTTCCCGGCGAGCCGGGATCGGAGGCCGGGTAGCAGCCGTGTCAGCAAGGCGCGATACGCCCCGCTGTCCCCGGCCTGGGCGGCCGAAAGCAGCGTGGCGAGTTCGCGATCCTCAGCCTTGTCATGCCCCTGCTGCCCTTTCAGGCCGGGCATGGGGTTCAGCGCGCCGGGGCGCTGGCCGCGCGGCGCATCTGCTCCACCATGGATGCCGGGACATAGATCGTCATCTGGTTGGAACCATCGCCGACCAGCACCGGCACGAAGCCCGGGCGCGGCTGCTGGGCGAAAACGCTGTCCAGGTGCATCACCATCGTGTTCATGCCGCCGGCCTCGGTCACGACCACGCGGCCGCCACCCACCAGGTTGCCCTGGCCCATGGGCCCGTAATCGACCGTGCAGTCCATGCCACCGGTGCAGACGACGCGCGGATAGTTGGTCTGGGCGGAAGCGTCGGGCGCGCTCAGCGCGACGCCGCCGACCAGGGCCAGGCCGGTCATCGTGGCCCGGAAGGAAATGCGCATAGATGAACTCCTCAAATCGTTGCGGACGCCCCTGCCATGGGGCTTTCCGAGGGCGGAGTATTCGTGAAGGCCCATCCTCCACACCAATGCGACGGCAGCATCGATTTCATGCTCGGCGCGTATCGTGCACGGCAAGCGAAAGGGGCATCAGGATTACCCGGTGATCGCGATCGGCCGGCGCACCGCCTCGATGAAGCTGGCCAGCGGCGGGGACCAGCGGCGGCCGGCCACCGTCACCAGGCAAATCTCGCGCATCAGCGGCGCGTCCCGCACCGGGCGCAACACCAATCCCGGGATCGTGGCACTGAATTCCGGCAGGAAACAAACGCCAAGCCCGGCGGCAGCCAGAGACTGAATCCAGTCCTCCCTTTCGCTGCGCACCGCGACCTTGACCCGGGCATTCGCGGCGCGCAGCTTTTCTGCCAATTGGCTGCGGATTTCGCAATTGATGCGCAGCAGATAGGTCTGGCCGTCCATGTCGGCCAGCTCGATGCTTTCGCGCTCGGCGAAGGGGTGGGTCGGCGCGCAGGCGACCATGGTGCGCTCGGAATACAGGGTCTCGATGTTCAGCCGCTCGCCCTCGGCATCGGGGCGTGACAGCAGGGCGGCGTCGTATTCGCCGGCCAGCAGGCGTTCCGAGAGGCGGTCGGGCGGAGCGTCCGACATGGTCAGCGCGACCCCGGGCTGCGCCTGGTGGAAGCGCCGGAGGAAGGCGGAAAGCCGGGACGGCCCGATCGAGCACATGATGCCGAGCCGCAGATCGCTGGACGCCAGGCGCCGGTGCTGCTCGGCCTGGCGGCCCACGGCCTGGCTCTGCGCCATCAGCGCGGAAAGCTGCGGCTGCACCAGGCGCCCGAGCGCCGTCAGATGGGTGTGCCCGCGTTCGCGCGCGAAAAGCGGCCCGCCCAGCTCCCGCTCCAGCTTCTGGATGGCGCGCGTCAGCGTCGGCTGGGTCACCCCGCAGGCCTCGGCCGCGCGGGTGAAGTTCAGGGTCTCGCAGACGGCGAGGAAATAGCGGATTTCGCGCAGGTCCATCGGGTTGTCCTCCGCCGCGCAGGGAGTGCCGCGGTCACAAGCGCTTCGCCCCGGGAAGCGCGGGGGTTCCGCGCCTCGGACGGCGATTTCGTGACGGGCGATGCCGGCGCGCGCATGCTAGCGGGCCCGACGGGCCCGACGCTTCCAGATTCCTGCCGGCGCGGATATTTCACCGCAGCGCAGCAAGAATATATCAGCCGCGACGATACGTGGGGTGCATGAAGTGCTGCGCTGCACGCAACCCGAAGATCCCTCAGGCCGCGCCGGCCATCCAGGCCCGCAGCCGCGCCGGCGCCTGCTTCATCGCCGATTCGGGCCCGCAATAGCTGAAACGCAGGAAGCGGGCCCCGCGGCCGCGGTCGAAATCGACGCCGGGGGTGGCGGCGATGCCCGCGCCCTCCAGCATGCGGGCCGCGAAATCCAGGCTGTCATGGGTCAGGTCGCCGATGTCGCACCACAGGTAGAAGGCGCCGTCCGCCGCCGCGATCCGGTCGAACCCCGCCGTCGGCAGGCCCGCCAGAAGGGCCGCGCGGGCGCGCCCGTAGGCGGCCTTGTTGGCCTCCAGCTCCGCGGTGCAGTCGAAGGCGGCTTCGGCGGCGACCTGCGCGATGTGCGGCGCGCTGATCACCATGTTCTGCGCCAGGCACTCCACCGGCCGGACCAGGTCTTCCGGCAGGACCAGCCAGCCGATTCGCCAGCCGGTCATGGAGAAATACTTGGAGAAGCTGTTCACCACGATGGCGCTGGGGGAGGCGGCCAGGGCCGTCGACTCGGCGACCGCCCCATAGGATAGGCCATGATAGATCTCGTCCGAGATCAGGCGCACGCCGTTCGCATGACACCAGCGCGCGATCGCCGCCAATTCCTCGGGCGCCAGCATGGTGCCGGCCGGGTTGCAGGGGCTGGCGACGATCAGCCCGGCCGGCGGCGGGTCCAGCCTTTCCAGCATCGGCAGCGTCGGCTGGAAACGCGTGGCGGCATCGCAGGGCAGCATCTCGGGAACCATGCCGAGCGCCGCGAGGATATTGGCATAGGGCGGGTAGAAGGGCGCGGCCATCGCGATGCGGTCGCCGACGTCGAAGGCCGCGAGGAAGGCCAGCGGGAAGGCGCCGGAGGCCCCGACCGTGACGGCGATCCGCGCGGCCGGCACCGCCACGCCGTATTTCTGCGCGTAATGCGCGGCGATGCGGGTGCGTAGCGAAGGCAGGCCGAAGGCCTCCGTATAGCCCATCGGCGTGCCGGCCTGCAGCGCGCGGATCGCCGCCTCCGCCGCGCCGCGCGGCGCGCCGGTTCCGGGCTGGCCGACCTCCATGCGGAGGATATCGGGGGCGCCGGTGGGAAGGCTGGCGGCGCGCGCATTGGCGGCCGCGATCACATCCATCACCAGGAAGGGCGGCGCCGCAGCGCCGCGCCCGGTCTTGAGCATCAGCGGTCGGCCGCGCCGACCGCGAGGCCGGCGCCGCGCGGATCGGTGGCGGCGGTGCAGCCGACCTCGAGCCCCGGCAGGTAGCGGAGGCAGCTCACCGCCTGGGCGCGGCCGGGATCGGGCGCGGTCGCCACGGCGTCCGCGGCATTGGCGCCGCCGAGTGCGGCGCGCATCGGTGCCGCGACGGCCGCACCGGCCGCGTGCTGGCCGCTGGCGGCGACCGCGGCGCGGAAGGCGCGAAGGTTCGGGTTGTGCGCGATGGCGGCGGCCAGCAGCGGCGGTTGCACATCGCCGATGCCGGGTGCGGCGGCCAGCAGCACGCCGGTGCCGGGCACCACCCGGCCAGTGCCGAACAGATTGTTCATGGTGAAGGCGCAGGCCACCGCCATGCCGGCATTGTCGATCACCACGAGGCTGGTGGAGGCCGGCAGCACCGGCCAGGCCGTATCGGCCGACGCAGAGGCGGCCAGCAGCGTCGCCGCATCGCCGCCGCCGCTGCGCCAGGCGCGCGACACCGCGACGCTGCGGGCCATGGCCGCGTCCGCGTTGCCGCCCGCCGCCAGCGCATTGAACGCGGCCGCGGCGGCCAGCCCGCCATCCGCGGGAAGCGGCAGGAAATGCACGATGTCATTGCCGGCCTGCACGCGGATCGGCGGCAGCACCTGCGGCACCGCCGCGCGCAATTCGGCCACGGTCAGGTTTCCGCCGGCCGGCACCGAGCCTTCCTCCATCCGGCGCGCCAGCACCCCCTGGTGCAGATCGCCCACGCCGGCGGTGCGCAGCGAGCCGAGCGTGCTGCCCAGCTCCGCCTGGACCAGCCTTTCGCCGAGTGCCAGCGGCCGGCCGCCGGGGGCGAAGATCGCTGCCGCCACCGGGTCCGCCGCCAAGGGCTGCGCGACGGCGGCCAGGTCGGCGGCGAAAGCGCGGGAGACCTCATGGCCGAGGCGCGCCGCCTGCTCGGCGGGGGCGATCACTTCCTCGAAAGGCCGGCGGCCGGCGCGGGCATGCAGCGCGAACAGGCCACGCGCCATCAGCGGCACGGCGGCGGGACGGTCGGCGCCCGGTGGCACGGCGGCGCGGGCGCCCGGGGCGAACAGAATGGCCTCGGCCTCGTTCCGGCGGGGGTCGAACAGCAGGCAGGCGCCACCCCCGCCAAGCCCGGCGCGGGATGGCAGCGTGGTGGCCAGCATGAAGCCCGCCGCCGCCGCCGCATCGGCGGCGCTGCCGCCGGCCGAGAGGATGTTGCGCGCGGCCAGCGCGGCGCGGGGTTCCTCCGCCGCGACCCCGCCGATGAAGCCGCGGACGAAGCCTTCCCGACCGGCCTCGACCGGCGGTCCGGCGGTGGTGCTGCCGCCGCACCCGGCCAGCACGCTGCCCGCCAGCATCAGCGCCAAGCCAGGCTTCGCCACCCGGTCGAAACCGGGTAGCCTGAGGTCCATGCCACGCCCCCCGACCTTCCCATCCGGGCTGTGCCTGAAGCTGCGGGTTAGGGCCGCCCTGTCCACGCTGGTCGTCATACTGGTCGTCCTTGCCGCCCTGGTCGCCGGCCTGCTTCCAACACTTGCCGCGGCGCAGGCCGCACCGCCGCGAATCGTCACGATCCGGGACGCCGAGACGGAGCACCTGATCCGGCGCCTCGCCCATCCCGTCCTGCAGACCGCCGGGGTCGATCCATCCCTGGTGCGCATCACGCTGATCCAGAACCGGGCCATAAACGCCTTCGTCAGCACCGGCAACCGCATGTTCCTCCACACCGGGCTGATCCAGCAGGCTGGCCAGGCCGGGGAAGTGGCCGGGGTGCTGGCGCATGAGACCGGCCATATCGCCGGCGGCCACCTGATTCGCCTGCCGGAGGAGATGCGCAACGCCATGCTGCGCAGCGTCGCCGCCATGCTGGCAGGCGGGGCCGCGGCGGCCGCCTCCGGCGAGGCGGGCGCGCTGGCGGCGGGCATGGCGGGCGGGCAGGCGATGGCGATGGGCCAATTCTTCGCCTTCACCCGCAACCAGGAACAGGCGGCCGACCAGGCGGCGCTGACCTATCTGGATCGCCTTGGCTGGCCGGCGGATGGCATGGAGCGATTGCTGGAAAAGCTGCTCGACCAGGAATTGCTCGCGGTCGGGCGGCAGGACCCGTATTTCCGCACCCACCCGCTGTCGCGCGACCGGCTGGAATTCGTGCGCGAAAGCCTGGCCCGGAACCGCCGTCCGACAGCGCTGCCGCCCAGCCTCGATGCGTCCTTCGCGCTGGTGCGCGCCAAGCTCGATGGCTTCATCGACGCGCCTGCCATCACGGCCCGCCGCTACCCCGAAAGCGATGCCAGCGCGCCGGCCCGCTATGCCCGCGCCATCGCCCAGTTCCGCTCGGGCCGGCTGGCCGAGGCGCTGGCGATCCTGGACCCGCTGTTGCGGGAAGCGCCGACCAGCCCCTGGCTGCATGAGCTTCGCGGCCAGTTCCTGTTCGAGGGCGGCCGGCCCGCCGATGCCCGCCCCGCCTATGCGGAGGCCGCGCGGCTCGCCCCGCAGGAGGGGCTGATCCGGCTGAACCATGCCCGCGTGCTGATCGCGCTTGGCGAGCCTTCCCATCTGAACCTGGCGGTGCGGGAGCTTGAGGCGGCGCTGGTCACCGAGCGCGAAAGCGCCTTCGCCTGGCGGCAGATGGCGATCGCCCGCGGGCGGCTCGACCAGATGCCGCTCGCCGATTTGGCGCTGGCCGAGGAAGCGCTGTTGCTCGGCGATCCGCGCTCGGCCGGGCTGCTGGCGGCACGGGCCGAGGCAGCGCTGCCCGCCGGCCCGCTGCGGCTGCGCGCCCAGGATTTGCGGAATGCGGCCCTGCCCGCCAACCAGCCGCGTCGCGGCCGATGAGGATGTTTCCCATGCGGTGGTTTCTGGCGGCAGTGCTCGCCCTCGGCCTTGCGGGTGCGGCCGCGGCGCAACCCTTCACGCCCGACCAACGGGCGGAGGTCGTGGACATCCTGCGGGAGGCGCTGGCGCGCGACCCCGCCATCCTGCGGGAGGCGCTGGCGGGGCTGGATACCGCCGATCGCGCCGACCGGGCCGAGGCGCAGCGCGCTGCCATCACCGCACAGGCCGACGCGCTGTTCCACGACGCCGCCGACCCGGTGAAGGGCAACCCCCGCGGCGATGTGACGCTGGTGGAATTCTTCGATGCGCGCTGCGGCTACTGCAAGCAGCTGCACCCGACGATGGAGGCGCTGATCGCCCGCGATCGGAACCTGCGCGTCGTGATGAAGGACCTGCCGATCCTGGGGCCCAACAGCATCCTCGCCAGCCGGGCGCTGCTGGCCGCGCAGCGCCAGGGCAAGTATTCGCCCCTGTATGACGCGCTGATGACGCTGCGCGCCGAGCCGACCGAACCCGTGCTGCGCCAGCAGGCGGAACGCGCCGGCCTCGACTGGGCGCGGCTGCGCCGCGACATGGACGACCCCGCGATCCAGCGCCGGATCGAAGGCAATCTGCGGCTTGCGCAGGCCTTGGGCATCGAGGGCACGCCGGCCATGGTGATCGGCCAGACCCTCGTGCCCGGCGCGGTCGATCTGCCGACGCTGGAGCGGTTGGTCGCCGAGGCGCGGGCAGGCAGGTAGCTTTACTCGGGCTGCACGCCGGCACGCCGCAACACATCCAGCCCGTTGGCGGCGGAGCGCGCGATCAGCTCGGCGAAGGCTTCGGGGCATTCGCCCAGCACCGGCGCGCCGCCGAGGTCGGAGAGCTTGCGAACCACCTCCGGCATCGCCGCCGCCTGCTGCACGGCGGCGTGGATGCGCGATACTTGCGCGGCGGGCAGGCCCTTCGGCCCCCAGATCGCGAACCAGGGCGCGATCGGCGCCAGCGCCGGCATGCCGACCTCGGCCGCGTTCGGAATTTCGGGCGCCACGGCGGCCCGGCCCGGGCCGGTCACGCAATAGGCGCGCAGCCGGCCAGCCTGGATCAGCGGCAGGGCGGAGACCAGCGGCGCCATCATCAGGCTGGTCTGCCCGCCGCCCACATCCTGGATCGCCGGCCCGGTGCCGTGATAGGACACGATCAGCACCGGCACGCCGGCTTCCAGGCGGAACACCTCGGTCGCCAGTTGGCCCGATGTGCCGAGCGAGGTGTTGGCGAAGGCGTGGCGGTCCGGGTTCGCCTTGATGTCGGCCAGCAGCACCGGCAGGTCGCGCGGCGCGAGACCCGCGCCGCCCACCAGCACCAGCGGCGAGATCGCCAGGCGGGCCACGGGCGTGAAATCCGCCACCGGGTCGTAGGGCACCTGCCGCATCACGCCGCGCGCCAGCAGATGGCTGTCGGAATTGCACAGCAGCGTCCGGCCATCGGCCTCCGCCCGCGCCACCACGGCCGAGCCGACGGAGCCATTGGCGCCGGAGCGGTTCTCGATCACCCAGGTCTCGCCGAGCGCGGGGGCCGCGGGTTCCGCGAAGATGCGGCCCGAGATGTCGATGCCGCCGACGGCGCGCCGCCTGCTCAACCCCCCCACCATAGCCCGGGTCTGGGCGGGCCGGCTGGCCAGGTTGCCGGCGGCGTGAGCCTGCAGCCCCCCGGATTGCCCGGATTTCACCGATTGCTAAGCTGGCAGTCGGAGAGGCTCAACGAATGGGATTGGCGCAGGCGGTCGAAAGCCTCGCGCGGCTGGTGGCGTTCGACACAACCAGCGCGCGCAGCAATCTCGACCTGATCGCTCATGTGGCGGCGGAGCTTGCGGCGCGGGGCGTCGAGAGCACGCTGGTGCACGACCCGGACCAGCCGAAGGCGGCGCTGCATGCGGTGATCGGCCCGCGCGTGGCGGGTGGCGTCGCGCTGTCGGCGCACAGCGATTGCGTGCCGGTGGAGGGGCAGGCTTGGTCAGCCGACCCCTTCCTGCTGCGCCGTGCCCATGGGCGCCTGACGGCGCGCGGCGCGGTGGACATGAAGGGTTTTTGGGGCTGCGTCATGGCCAGCGTCGCTGGCTGGCAGGCGCGCGGCCTCACGCGGCCCATCCACCTCTGCCTTTCCTATGATGAGGAAACCAGTTTTGCGGGTGCGCCGCGCCTGGTGGCCGCGCTCGGTCAGGGTTCGCCACCGCCCGCCCTGTGCATCGTGGGCGAGCCCTCCGGCATGGCGCCCATCGTGGCGCATAAGGGCTATGCCAGCTTCGAGGTCACGGTGACGGGTCGAACGGGCCATTCCAGCCTGACCCATCGCACGGCCAACGCGCTGGAAGCGGCGGCGGAGGCCGTGGCCTGGCTGAAGGCGCGGGCGCGCGACCTCGCCCGAAATGGCGCCCGCGCGCCCGGTTTCGAACCGCCCTGGACCACGATCCACACCGGCACCTTCCGCGCCGGCAGCATCCTCAACATCGTGCCCGACGAGGCGGAGTTCGTGTTCGAAATCCGCAGCGTGCCGGGCGACGATTCCGAGGCCGAGCTCGCGGCCTTCCGCGCCCATCTCGACACGGTGATCCTGCCCGAATTGCGCGACGTGGCGCCGGAGGCCGGCTTCACCATCCGGCGACGCTGCTTCGCGCCCCCCCTCGACCTGCCGGAGGACGCGCCGCTTCTCGCCCTGGCGAGACGCTGCGGCGCGGTGGGCCCGGCGCAGCGCATGCCCTTCGGCACCGAGGCTGGCGTCTTCCAGCGGGCCGGCATCGCCGCCATCGTCTGCGGCCCCGGCCACTTGGCGCAGGCGCACCAGCCGGAGGAATGGATCGCCGAGGCGGAGATGGCCGCCTGCCTCGGCTTCCTCGACCGGCTCGGCGAAGGCCTGGCCGCGTGACCACGCACCTCGCGATGCTGCCGCCCGACCCGCCCGACCCCGACGCGCCCTGCACCGAAGTGGCGATCCCGGTGCCGGATATCGGCCCCTGGCGCGCCGGCAATACCGCGGTGGAGGGGGTGTGGAGCTTCGCCGCACCCCTGCCCGGGCCGCATCTGCTGGTGACGGCGATCATCCATGGCAACGAAATCGCGGGGGCGGCGGTTCTGGCGGAATGGCTGGCGGCCGGCATGCGGCCGGCGCGGGGTCGGCTGACGCTGGCCTTCGGCAACCTCGCCGCCTTCGACCGTTTCGACCCATCCGACCCGACGGCGAGCCGCTTCGTGGAGGAAGACCTCAACCGCAGCTGGTCGCCCACGCTGCTGGCCGGGCCGCGGCGCTCCGTGGAGCTCGATCGCGCCAGGGTCTTGCTGCCGGTGGTGCTGGAGGCGGATGTGCTGTTCGACCTGCATTCGATGCTCTGGCCGTCGGACCCGCTGCTGCTGGCCGGGCGCGGCACCGCCGTGGCGCTGGCCCGCGCCATCGGCACCCCGCCCGTGACAATCCTGGATGAGGGCCACGCGGCAGGGTTCCGGCTGATCGACCATCCGCATTTCCACGGCACCACGGCCCAGGACCCGCGCGCGGTGCTGCTGGAAGCCGGGCCGCATTGGCAGCCGGAGACGGCGCCGCAGATGCGCGCCAGCCTGGCCAACCTGTGCGGGCTGCTTGGCTTCATGCCGGCCGGCGCGCCGCCGGAACCGGGGCGGATCGCGCGGGTGACCCGCACGGTGACGGCGCAGACCAACGCCTTCGCCTTCCTGCGGAGTTTTCGGGGCGGTGAGGTGATTCCCCGGCGCAACACGCTGATCGCCCTCGATGGGGAGTCGGAATTGCGGACGCCGCATGACGACTGCCTGCTGGTGATGCCAAGCCCGCGCGCGCTGCGCGGCCACACCGCAGTGCGGCTGGCGCGGTTCGAAGCCTGACTCAGCGCGCGATCAGCCTTCCTTCCAGCGCTGGCGATACCGGGCCACGCGCGATGCGCTCGGCCAGCGCATCCTCGAGCGGCGGGCCGGCATCATAGGCCTCCAGCGCGCGGTCGCGCAGCATCGCATAGGCATCGCCGCCGCCGCGCAGGAAGTTGTTGGTAACCAGCACATAGTCGCGCTCGGCCTGCACCGGCCCGGCCTTCGGCCCCTGGGTGATGCGCGCGCTGCGCAGCCGCTGGCCGGCGGGGGCCTGCGGCGACCATTCCACGACGATGCCGCCGAGCTGGGGAAAGCCACCGCCCCCGGCGCGCGACAGGCCATGCTCCAGCGCCGCCAGCAGATCGGCGCCGCGCAGCCGCGCCGTGGCCACCGTATTGCCGAAGGGCAGCACCGTCAGCACGTCGCCGAGTGTCACCGTGCCCGCCGGCAGGGTGGCGCGGATGCCGCCGGCATTCATCAGCGCGACATCGGCGGTGGGCGCGGCCGCCAGCATCGCATCCGCGATGAGGTTGCCAAGGCCGCATTCGGCGACCCGGCAGGCGGTGATGTCGAAGGCCCCCGCGGCTTCCCCCACGCGCCGCGCGCGCAGGGCCGCGAGCGGCGCGGCCTGGGCGGCGATCAGCGCGGCGGTCGGCGCGTGCTCCGGCGTGGTGGCGCCGATGTCCACCGTGTTGCCTGCCGCGGCCGCCACGCGCCCATCGGCGGCGAGGTCGAGGTCGAGCCGCCCGATCCAGCGGCCGAGCGCACCGGCCTGCACGATCCGCACGTCCCGGTCCACACCGGCCAGCACGGGCTCCGGCAGATGGGTGTGGGAGTGGCCGCCGATAATCGCGTCGATGCCGGGGATGGCGGCGGCCAGCGCGCGGTCGGCGCCGAGGCCGCGATGCGACAGCACCAGGATGGTGATCGGGCCGCTGGCGCGGAGCACCGCCACGGACCGCGCCGTCGCTTCCTCGGCGGCGGTGAAGCGGAGGTTGGGGCCGGGGGAGGACACGGAAGGCGTGCCCTCCAGCGCCAGCCCGACCACGCCGATGCGGGCGCCGCCCACGGTAAAGACCGCATGCGGCGCGACCAGGCCGCGCAGTTCGGGCTCGGCCGCCGTCTCGAGGTTGGCGGCAAGCATCGGCGCGCCGAGCGCGCGGATGAACCGCGCAAGGTTGGCGGGCCCGTGGTTGAATTCGTGGTTGCCGGGTGCCATCGCCTGCACGCCCCATGCGCGCTGCACCGCGGCTTCCGTCAGGCCGCGATGCTGCGTGTAGAACAGGCTGCCCATGAACTGGTCGCCGGCATCCAGCGCCAGCACGCCGCGCCCCGCTGCCTCGGCCGCCGCCCGCGCCGCCTGCATGCCGCCGACCAGGCGCGCGCTGCCGCCGAAACACGCGGCGCCTTCCCGGCAGCCGGCGCCCGAGCCCTGCGCGCCTTCGTGCCGGCTGTGGAAATCGTTAAGGTGCAGCAGCGTGATCCGCGCGCTGGCCTGCGCCCCGGCGCGGCGCAGCGCGGGCAGCGCGAGCGCCGTGGCGGCAAGCGCGCGGCGCGTGAGGCGAAAGGTCATCGGCGATCTCCCGGCGGGTGGGCCGGTGTAGCCAAGCGGAGAGGCGCCGTCATGCGCGATCGCGTGACGATAGCGGGTTGCGATGGAACCCGACCGGGTCGATACCAGGGGCGGAAGCGCCTTCTGCGCAGTCTGGTGTTGGACGCGGGATGCAGGTTTATCTGCCGATCGCCGAGATGTCGGTGGATGCCCTGCTGTTGCTGGGCATCGGCTTCGGCGTGGGCTGGCTTTCGGGCCTGTTCGGCGTGGGCGGCGGCTTCCTGCTGACGCCCGTGCTGATCCTGATCGGCATCCCCTCGGCCGTCGCCGTCGGGTCGGGCGCGAACCAGACGCTCGGTGCCAGTGTCTCCGGCCTGATGGCGCAGTGGCGCCGCGGCAATGTCGATGTGCGGATGGGCGTCGTGCTCATGGCCGGCGGCTTCGCCGGCAGCGTCGCCGGGGTGCAGTTGTTCGCCTGGCTGCGGCGCGCCGGCCAGGTCGATCTGGTGGTTGCCGTGTTCTACGTGGTGGTGCTCGGCGCGGTCGGCGCGCTGATGGTGCGCGAGAGTGTCTCGGCCATCCTGCGGCGCAATCGCGGCCGGCCGGCGCGGCTGCATGAGCACCTCTGGGCGCATGGCCTGCCCTTCAAGATGCGCTTCCGCAAAAGCCGGCTTTACATCTCGGTGATTCCGCCGGCGCTGCTCGGCTTCGCGATCGGCGTGCTGAGCGCGGTGATGGGTGTTGGCGGCGGCTTCATGCTGGTGCCGGCGATGATCTACCTGCTGGGCATGCCGACCGCCGTGGTGATCGGCACATCGCTGTTCCAGGTGGTGTTCGTCACCGCCAACGTGACCTTCCTGCAAGCGATCCAGGTCGGCAGCGTCGATATCGTGCTGACGCTGCTGCTGCTGGCCGGCGGCGTGATCGGCGCGCAATTCGGCGCGGCCATGGGCGGCAAGCTGCGCGGCGAGGAAACCCGGGCGCTGCTGGGCGCGCTGGTGCTGGCCGTGGCGCTGGCGCTGCTGTGGGATCTGCTGCGCGTGCCGGCGGCGCTGTTCACCATCGGCCCGGTTCCGTGAGGGGGTGGGCCATGAGGCGCTGGCCGCTGGCCGCGCTGGTCGCCCTGCTGCTGGCCGATGGCACGCAGGCACAGCCGGCGCCCCCGACGCTGGCGGCCGAATTGTCCTCCAACCGGATCGAGGTCACCACCGCCTTCAGCGGCGGCGAAATCCTGGTCTTCGGCGCCACCGAACGCCTGATCGGCCCGGGCGCCGACCAGGTCCTGGTACTGGCGACCGGGCCGGAGCAGTCGCTGCTGGTGCGGCAGAAGGTGCAGGTGCTGGGCTTCTGGATGAACGGCCCCTCGGCACGCTTCAACCGCGCGCCCGCCTATTGGGTGCTGGCCGGCACCAGCCCGGTGGCCGAGATGGTGGCGGCGGAGGAACAGGCGGAACTTCGCCTCGGCCTCGATCGGCTGCCGCTGGTGCAGCTTGGCGCGCGCGGGGCGGAATACCGGGATGCGTTACTTGATCGGCGCCAGGCGCAGGGCCTCTGGATGGATCAGCCGGCGCCGGTCGCCGTCTCCGGCGGGCGGCTGTTCCATGCGCGGCTGCCGGTGCCTTCCTCCGTGGTGACCGGCGTGTATCGGGTGGAGGTGCTGCTGGTGCGGCAGGGGCGCGTGGTGGCGCGGCAGGAATTGCGGCTGGATGTTGTGCGCACCGGCTCCGCCGCCTGGATCGCCGAGATCGCCGAGCAGCAGCCTGTGCTGTATGGCTTCGCCTGCATCGTGCTGGCGGGGTTCGCCGGCTGGCTCGGCAGCGTGCTGTTCCGACGGAACTGAGGGGGAAGGGGGATCGGCATGGGCGAATCCGCAGAAGCCGCGCAGGCCCGGCGGGACCGTGTGTTCCTGGTGGTGGTGGATGACAGCGCGGAACGCCACGTGGCGCTGCGCTATGCCGGGCTGCGCGCCCGCAAATCCGGCGGGCGCGTGGCCCTGCTGCGGGTGATCGAGCCGGCCGGCCAGGTGGAATGGGCCGGTGTCGGCGCCATGCTGGCCGAGGAACGGCGGGAGGAAGCGCAGCGCCTGCTGTCGGGCCTCGCCGCCGAGGTGAACGAGATCACCGGCGGCATCCCGATCATGGTGATCCGGGAGGGCAACCCGCGCGACGAATTGCTGGCCCTGCTGGCCGAGGACCCGCGCATTTCCATCCTGGTGCTGGCGAGCGCCACGGGGGGGTCTGGCCCCGGCCCGCTGATCCAGGCGCTGACCGGGCGCTATGCGTCGAAGCTGGTGGTGCCGATGACGATCGTGCCGGGGGCGATGAGCGATGCGGAGCTGGATAGGGTGACGTGAAGCTGGCTTGCAGCGCGCCCCAATAAGGACCACCTTGGTCCTCTATAAACTCTGTCACGCGGACCGAAAAAATGTTCATCGAAACCGAAGCCACGCCGAACCCCGCCACCCTGAAGTTCCTGCCCGGCCGTGACGTGATGGGCGCGGGCACCGCCGATTTCACCACCCATATCGACGCCGCCGAGCGCAGCCCGCTCGCCGCGCGCATCTTCTCGGTCGGCGATGTGGCGCGGGTGTTCCTGGGCGGCGATTTCGTGACCGTCACCAAGACCGAGGACGCCGAATGGCAGGCGCTGCGCCCGCGCGTGCTGGGCGCGGTGATGGAGCATTTCGTCTCCGGCATGCCGGTCTATGAGGGCAGCGAGGAATCGCTGGAGGCCGAGGATTTCGACCCCGACCAGGCCGAGATCGTGACCCAGATCAAGGAACTGCTCGACACCCGCGTGCGCCCGGCCGTCGCCGGAGATGGCGGCGACATCGTCTTCCGCGGCTTCCGCGAGGGCGTGGTGCGGCTGCGCATGCAGGGTGCGTGCAGCGGCTGCCCGTCTTCCCGCGCGACGCTCAAGCACGGCGTCGAGACGATGCTGCGGCACTACGTGCCCGAGGTCGTTCGCGTGGAGCAGGTGGAGGCGTAGCCTTCACCCACGCGCGGCGCGGATAACCTCTCGCATCTTCCGCACCGCGCCGGGCAGGCTGTCGAACACGGCCTGGCCGACCAGGAAGTGGCCGATGGAGACCTCGGTCACTTCGGGCATCGCTGCGATCGGCCCGGTGTTCTCATAGGTCAGGCCGTGGCCGGCATGGGCCAGCAGGCCGTGTTCCACGGCGATCCGCGCCCCCTCCCGCAGCCGCGCCAGCAGCGGTGCACGGGCCTGCGGCGCCGCATCCGCATAGGTGCCGGTGTGCAGCTCCACCGCCGCGGCGCCGATCCGTGCGCAGGCCGCGATCTGCGCGGCATCCGCTTCCACGAAGATCGATACACGCACGCCGGCGGCGCTCAGGCGCGCGACGAAGGGCGCCAGCGTCGCGGCGGCTGCCACCACATCCAGGCCACCCTCGGTGGTCAGCTCCGCGCGTTTCTCTGGCACGATGCAGCAATAGGGCGGGCGGAGGCGTTCCGCGATCGCGACCATCTCCTCCGTCGCCGCCATCTCGAAATTCAGCGGCGCCGCCACCTCGGCGCGGATGCGCTCCACGTCGCGGTCGCGGATATGGCGGCGGTCTTCGCGCAGATGCACGGTGATGCCGTCTGCGCCGGCCTCGATGCAGGCCTGCGCGGCCGCCACCGGGCAGGGATGCGCGCCGCTGCGGGCGTTGCGCAGCGTCGCGACGTGATCGACGTTGATCGAGAGATCCAGGTGCTTCATCCGAAATGCCGCGGATCGTAACCGATCCGCGCCTCAGGCGCCGGCGCTGCGCTTGGCGCGCCGCATAGGCGGCGGGCCGCGTTCGCGGCCTCGGCCGGCTGTGCCGGCCGCATGGTCCGATTTGGCGTCACGTGGAAATTCCTTTCGCGCGGGTGGCGGCGATGTCGGCGGCCATGCGGATGGCGGCGATCAGGCTGCCAGGGTCGGCACGGTCCTGGCCGGCGATATCCAGCGCGGTGCCGTGGTCCGGGCTGGTGCGGACGATGCGGAGGCCGAGCGTGACATTCACGCCCCCATCCATGTCGATGGTCTTGATCGGAATCAGCGCCTGGTCGTGGTACATTCCCAGCGCGCAATCATAGGTGGCGCGTGCCCGCGGCGTGAACATCGTATCCGCCGGCAGCGGCCCGCGCGCCGCGATGCCCATGGCGCGCAGCGCTGCGATGGCGGGTGCGACGATCGCCGCATCCTCGGCGCCCATCGTCCCATCCTCCCCGGCATGCGGGTTGAGGCCGGCGAGCGCCAGGCGCGGGTTCACGAGCCCGAAATCCTGCCGCAGGGACGCCGCGACGATGCGGCCATGCTCCACGATCAGCGCCGTATCCAGCCGGCTTATGGCGTCGCGCAGGGCCAGGTGCACGGTCACCGGCACCACGCGCAGCCCGGGGCAGGCCAGCATCATCACCGGCGGCTGGCCGGTGCCGGCCAATTCGCCGAGGAACTCCGTATGGCCCGGATGCGCGAAGCCGGCGGCGGTCAGCACGGATTTCTGGATCGGGTTGGTCACCACGCCCCCGGCCCGGCCCGCCAGGCACAAGGCGACGGCTTGGCGGATACTCTCGATCACCACAGGCGCATGCGCCGCATCGGGCCGGCCCGGCGTGACGGGGCCAGCGAGGCGCAGGGGCAGCACCGGCAAATGCGTCGCAAAGGCGGCGGCGGCCTCGGCGGAATCGGCGATCTCCGCCACCGGCACGGCGTCGAACAGGGCCGGGTCGCCGATCACGCAAAAGACCGGCCCGGCTTCGCGCACCGTGCGCCACGCCTTCTGCGTGATCTCCGGCCCGATTCCGGCCGGTTCGCCAAGCGTGAGCACCAGGGGCAGGGTCATGAAGCCGGGGTTAGAGGAATATGCGTTCCGATGGAATCATCGGAACGCACTTCCTGCCCTGGAATCAACGATGTCTCGAGCGCGCCCTGATTTCATGACGCCGGACCATTCGCTCGCGCTGCGCCTGCGCGCTGACCAGCCTCCGCCCGGCCGACCCGCCGCCGGGATGGGAGGCGGAGCGGGGCGCGATGCCCCACCGGCAGAAGACCTGAGCTATATGTTTGGTCCCGGGCTTTGATGGTGCAGTCTTCTCCCCGGCATGGAGGGATGCGCTATGGGCCGGATTCTTCACGGCTGCGCCCGCACGACAGAGGCGGTCCGTCGCGCGATCCAGCATGGTCAATAGAGCCTGAGGGCCCTGGCCCGTCGTCACGGCGTGAACCCGAAGACCATCGCCAAGTGGCGCGCGCGGGGCGGAGGGCTTGCGCGCCGTTTTTCCGCAGGCTGCTACCCCCGCCCGGCCATCACCAGGTAGTTCACGCTGAGGTCGCGCCCTTCCCGCCAGCCACCGGTCAGCGGGTCCATGCGCATGCCGGCGATGTCGCGGACCGCAAGCCCGGCCCCGCGCAGCCCGGCGCCGAGCTCGCCCGGTGTCACGAACATCCGCCAGTCATGCGTGCCCACCGGCAGCAGCCGCAGCAGGTATTCCGCACCGAGCTTGGCCATCAGGAAGGATTGCGGCGTGCGGTTGAGCGTCGAGAGGAACACCTGGCCGCCCCCTGGTTCGCCCCCTGGCCCGCCCCCTGGCTCGCCCCCTGGCCCGCCCCCTGGCCCGCCCGGTGCCGCCAAGCCCGCGAGTGCGGCGAAGAAGGGCGTGCGGTCGGCCACATGCTCCACCACTTCCAGCGCCACCACCGCATCGAAGCGCCTGCCCTCGGCCAGCAGATCCTCGGGCGCGCCGTCGCGGTAGGTGATGGAGAGGCCGCCGGCCGCGGCATGGGCCCGCGCGGCTGCCACGGCCTCGGCTGCCGCGTCCACGCCGGTGACGGCGGCGCCCATGCGGGCAAAGGCTTCGCTCGCCAGGCCCGCGCCGCAGCCGACATCCAGCAGCGTCAGGCCCGCCAGGTCGCGCCCCTGGCGGCCATGGGCGCGGGCGATCCGGTCGGCGATCCAGCCGGTGCGCAGCGGATTCATCCGGTGGAGCGGCTTCATGGGCCCATCGGGGTCCCACCAGCGCGCCGCCAGCGCCCCGAATTTCTGGATTTCCGCCTCGACCGCCGTGCCTGCCACGCCCCGACCCCCTTCGCGGCCGCCCAGTTGCTCCCCGCGGCCGCCGCCGTTATCTGTCCCGGCCGACGCCCCGCGCAACCGCGGCGCACCCCCTCGGCCCCGATTCCGGAACACCATGGCCCGCATCGTGATGAAGTTCGGCGGCACCTCCGTCGCCGATCTCGACCGTATCCGCAACGTCGCCGCCCGCGTGAAGCGGGAGGTGGAGGCCGGGCATGAGGTGGCGGTGGTGGTCTCCGCCATGTCGGGCGTGACCAACCAACTGGTCAAATGGTGCCAGGAGCTGTCGCCCCTGCACGATGCCCGCGAATACGACACGGTGGTCGCCACCGGCGAACAGGTGACCATCGGGCTGCTGGCCATCGCGCTGCAGACCATCGGCGTCGATGCGCGGTCCTGGCAGGGCTGGCAGGTGCCGATCCGCACCGACACCGCCCATGGCAAGGCCCGGGTGGAGGGCATCGACGGCGCCTTGCTGATCGAACGCATGCAGATGGGCCAGGTGCCGGTCGTCGCCGGCTTCCAGGGCATTGCCCCCGACAACCGCGTGACCACGCTCGGCCGTGGTGGGTCCGACCTTTCGGCTGTGGCGATCGCCGCGGCGGTCAAGGCCGATCGCTGCGACATCTACACCGACGTCGATGGCGTCTACACGACCGACCCGCGCATCGTGCCGCGCGCCCGCAAGCTCGACCGGATTTCCTATGAGGAAATGCTGGAACTCGCTTCCGTCGGCGCCAAGGTATTGCAGACACGCTCGGTCGAGCTCGCCATGAAGGCGCGGGTCCGGGTGCAGGTGTTGTCGAGCTTCGCGGATCTCCCCGGCTCGCTCGTGGTGGATGAGGACGAAATCGTGGAACAGCCCATCGTCTCCGGCATCGCCTATTCGCGGGATGAGGCGAAGGTCACGCTCCGCCGCGTGCCGGACCGGCCGGGCGTGGCCGCCAGCGTGTTCGGGCCGCTGTCGGCGGCGAATGTGAATGTGGACATGATCGTGCAGAACATCGGCGACGATGGCAGCACCGACATGACCTTCACCCTCTCGCGCGCCGATTTGCCCCGCGCGCGCGACCTGCTGGAGAAGCAGGCCGCGTCGATCGGGTATGAGGCGCTGATCGCCGACCCGGACGTGGCCAAGATCAGCGTCGTCGGCATCGGCATGCGCACCCATGCGGGTGTGGCCTCCACCATGTTCCGCACCCTGTCGGAGAAGGGGATCAACATCCAGGTGATCTCGACCAGCGAGATCAAGGTGTCCGTCCTGGTCGCCGCCGACTACACGGAGCTTGCGGTGCGCGCGCTGCACACCGCCTATGGCCTGGACGGCCCCGAACCCGCGCGCCGGGCGGAGAGCTGAGCGATGGACGCGCTGCCCCCCGCCTCTCCCCCGGCCGAGGCTCTGGCAAAAATCGACGCGCTGATGGCGCGCGGCGCGGCCTTCTTCGGCACGCGCTATGCCCTGATGGGGGGTGCGATGTCCTGGGTGAGCGAACGCAACCTGGTGGCCGCCCTGTCCAATGCCGGGGCCTTCGGCGTGATCGCCTGCGGCGCCATGCAGCCGGACCGCCTGGCCGAGGAAATCCGCGCCACCCAGGCGCTGACCACGAAACCGTTCGGCGTGAACCTGATCACCATGCATCCGGCGCTGGAAGCGCTGGTACAGGTGTGTCTCGACCACAAGGTCGGCCATATCGTCTTCGCCGGCGGCATCCCGCCCGGCACCGCGATCAAGGCCGCGAAGGAAGGTGGGGCCAGGGTTGTGTGCTTCGCCCCCGCGCTCGCGCTCGCGAAAAAGCTGGTGCGGTCAGGGGCCGATGCCCTGGTGATCGAGGGGGCGGAGGCCGGCGGGCATATCGGCCCCGTGTCCCTCACCGTGCTCGCGCAGGAAATCCTGCCCTTCATCCGCGACGTGCCGGTGTTCGTGGCCGGCGGCATCGGGCGGGGGGAGGCGATCCTGTCTTACCTCGAGATGGGGGCCGCCGGCGCGCAGCTCGGCACGCGCTTCGTGTGTGCGACCGAATCCATCGCCCATCCCAAGTTCAAGCAGGCCTTCATCCGCGCCGCCGCGCGCGACGCCCTGCCCACTGTGCAATTGGATGAGCGGTTTCCGGTGATCCCGGTCCGCGCGCTCCAGAATGGCGGCACGAAGCGCTTCCTGGAGCATCAGGCCGAGACCATCCGCCGCTTCCTGGCCGGCGAGGTCGAGAAAGCCGCGGCGCAGCTCGACATCGAGCATTTCTGGGCCGGCGCGCTGCGCCGTGCCGTGGTGGATGGCGATGTCGAGAACGGGTCGCTGATGGCCGGGCAGAGTGTCGGCATGGTGACGCGGGAACAGCCGGCGGCGGAAATCGTGCAGGAATTGGTGACGCAGGCCGCAGCGGCGCTTGCCGCCCGACCCTGAGGGCGTTTGCCCGCGTTTGGTTTCAAGACCATGAATTGGCCGGATTGCATTTGCGGCAATGCCAGCCCCGCGCTAGGTGTATGGGCGTGCCCAACGAGTTGAAACGCATCTCCCGCCCGCCTGAAACCGACAGCGCCGAAGCGGCGCGGATCGGCGAGGAATTGCGTGATGCGCGCCTCGCCCTCGGCTATTCGATCGAGGAGGTCGCCGCACGCCTGCGCATCCGCCGGCCGCATCTGGAAGCGCTGGAGGAAGGGCGCATCCGCGACCTGCCCGGCGTCGCCTATGCCGTCGGCTTCGTGCGCGCCTATGCGGGCGGCCTCGGCCTCGACACCGAGGATCTGGTGCGGCGCTATCGCGACGTCACCGGCGCATCGGTGGCGCGCAAGCCGAAGCTGATCTTTCCCGAGCCAGTGCCCGAACGCGGCATGCCCGCCGGCATCGTCATCGCGGCCGGCGTGATGGTGGCGATCGGCGCCTATGTCGGCTGGTACAATTGGGCCGGCAATGGCAGCCGGACCGTCGATGTGGTGCCGCCCTTGCCACCGCGGCTGGAACAGGCGGCCGAGCAGGGCCGCAGCCAGATTCCCGGGCGCGAGGGGCTGGTCCGTTCCGAAGCCGGTGCGGTGCCCCTGGCCGCCCTGCCGCCGCCGGGCGGATACGCGCCCGCCGGCAGCCCGCCCAATACCAGCGCACAGGCCGCGACCGTGCCGCTGGCACCGATCCCGACCGCCATCGCCCCGGTACAGCCCGCCCCGCCGGCGTCAGCGGTGGTGGCTCCCGCCATTGCCCCGCCCCCGCCTCCGGCGGCGCCGCCCTTCGCCAATATCCCCGGCATTCCGGATGGCACGCGGATCGTGCTGCGCGCCCGTGCTTCCATGCCGGAAGGCGCCTGGGTGCAGGTGCGGGATTCCCGCTCCGGCCAGGTGCTGGTGAACCGCGTGCTGCGCCCGGGCGAGGTCTGGCCCGCGCCGGTGCGGGACAACCTTCTGCTGGATACCGGCAAGGCCGATGGTCTCGAAATCCTGGTGGATGGCGGGGCCTCCCCGGTGTTGAACGGGCTGGTCGGCGTGCGCCGCAACATCCCGATGGAGCCGGAGCGCCTGCGCCCGACCGCCAGCGCCGCCGGCACCCGCACGAACTGAGGGGTTTCGCCCTCCCCCTGTAAGCCGCGCGGCCGGACCGCTATCTTCCGCCCGAAACCGCACGGAAGCCCTTGCATGTCCTACCGGCCCTACCAGCAGATCCTGCGCCGCACATCCCGCCAGATCATGGTGGGCCGCGTGCCGGTCGGCGGCGACGCGCCGATTTCCGTCCAGACCATGACCAACACGCCGACCGAGGACGCCAAGGCGACGATCGAGCAGATCCGCCGCTGCGAACTGGCCGGTGTCGATATCGTGCGCGTCTCGGTGCCCACCGAGGAAGGCACCGCCGCCCTGGCCGAGATCGTTAGGGAAGTGAATGTCCCGATCGTGGCCGACATCCACTTCCACTACCGCCGCGCCATCGAGGCGGCCGAGGCAGGGGCCGCCTGCCTGCGCATCAACCCCGGCAATATCGGGTCGAAGGATCGCGTGAAGGAGGTGGTGAAGGCCGCCCGCGACCATGGCTGCTCGATCCGCATCGGCGTGAATGCCGGGTCACTCGAAAAACACCTGCTGGAGAAATACGGGGAGCCCAACCCCGAAGCCCTGGTGGAGAGCGCGCTGTGGCACGCCGCGCATCTGCTGGATGAAGGCTTCGACAATTTCAAGATCAGCGTGAAGGCGAGTGACGTGTTCCTGGCCGTGGCCGCCTATCAGCAGCTGGCCGAGGCCTGCGACCACCCGCTGCATATCGGCATCACGGAAGCCGGCGGCCGCCGCGCCGGCACGGTGAAATCCGCGATCGGGCTCGGTTCGCTGCTCTGGGCCGGCATCGGCGACACGCTGCGGGTGTCGTTGAGCGCGGAGCCGGAGGAGGAAGTCAGCGTCGGCTGGGAAATGCTGAAGTCGCTGCATCTGCGCCACCGCGGCGTGAAGGTGATCTCCTGCCCATCCTGCGCGCGGCAGGGCTTCGACGTGATCCGCACTGTGGAGAAGCTGGAGGACCGGCTTTCCCACATCACCCAGCCGATCAGCCTGTCGATCATCGGCTGCGTCGTGAACGGCCCCGGCGAGGCGCTGATGACCGATATCGGCCTGACCGGCGGCGGTGCCGGCACCCACATGATCTACGGCATGGGCAAGCAGAGCCACACCATCAAGACCGAGGAGATGGTGGAACACATCGTGCGCCTGGTGGAGACCCGCGCGGCGGAGATGCAGGCGGCGAAGGAGGCCGAGGCGGCAGAGGTGGCGCGGGCGGCGGAGTAGGTGGGGCTTTCCGGCTTGAACCATGCCCCGGCCACCGCTAAGTAATACTTGTCAGGCCGAGGTATTACGCCGATGGGCATGCCCGTCACCATCAAGGGTCAGGTGACCATCCCGAAGGCGATCCGCGACCGGCTGGGCATCACGCCCGGCGACAGCGCGGTGGATTTCGATGTTCTGCCTGACGGGCAGGTCGTGCTCCGCCGCGCCGGCCCCCCCCTGTTGCCGAGCGCGCGTTTGGCCCGCTTTCAGGGCAAGCCGCCGCCGGGCTGGAACGGCATGACGACCGAGGAAATCATGCGCCTGACCCGGGGTGAGCACTGGGGCAACGATCAGATTGACCCTGATTGATACGAATATCCTGATCGACCTGTTCGCAGCCGATCCGCACTGGGCCGACTGGTCCGCCAACGCCCTTTCGACTGCGGCGGCAGCCGGGCCGCTGCTGATCAACGACATGGTCTTTGCCGAATTGTCGGTCGGCTTCGACCGATGCGCGGCGTGCGAGGCTTTCCTGGCCGATTTGCGGATCGACCTGGCGCCCATGCCGCGCGCTGCGCTGTTCCTGGCCGGCAAGGCCTTCCGTGCGTATCGGCAACGGGGCGGCGACCGGTCGAGCGTCCTGCCTGATTTCTTCATCGGCGCCCATGCCGCGCATGAGGGCCTGCCGCTGCTGACCCGCGACCCGCGCCGCTACCGCCGGGCCTTCCCCACGCTCCGCCTCATCTCCCCCGCACCCTGACCCCTTGTCGTCACGCGCCCCGCGCGGGATATCGCCCCCATGTCCACCCAGATGCAGCCCGTCCGCGGCACCCGTGACCTGATCGGCGAGGAATTAAGGCGCCACCACCATGTCGCGGAGACCGCGCGGCGCGTGTGCGCGCTGTACGGCTTCGAGGAATGGGCCACCCCCATCTTCGAGGAAACCCGCGTCTTCGCGCGCTCCCTCGGCGAGACCTCGGACGTGGTCGCGAAGGAGATGTATTCCTTCACCGATCGCGGTGGCGACTCCCTGACGCTGCGCCCCGAGAACACCGCCGGGGTCTGTCGCGCCCTGGTTTCCAACGGGCTCACGCAGTCCAACCTGCCGCGTAAGGTCTTCTACGCCGGGCCGATGTTCCGCTACGAGCGCCCGCAGAAGGGCCGCTATCGCCAGTTCCACCAGATCGGCGCGGAAATCCTTGGCGCCGCCGAGCCGTTGGCCGATGCCGAGGTGATCGCGGCGGGCTGGCACATCCTGCAGGCGCTCGGCATCGATCAGGGCGTGGTGCTGGAGATCAACTCGCTGGGTGATGCCGAAAGCCGCGACAGCTACCGCGCCGCGCTGGTCGCGCATTTCACCGCGCACCGGGACCAACTCAGCGCCGACAGCCTGATGCGGCTCGAGAAGAACCCGCTGCGGATCCTCGACAGCAAGGATGAGGGCGACCGCGCGCTGGTCGCGACCGCGCCCCTGATGCGCGACCACATGAGCGAGGCCGCGGCTGCCTTCTACAGTCAGGTGAAGAACCATCTGCGCGGCTTCGGCGTGCCCTTCCGGCAGAATGACCGCATCGTCCGTGGCCTCGACTACTACAGCCACACCGCCTTCGAATTCGTCACCGACCGGCTCGGCGCGCAGGGCACGGTGATGGCCGGTGGGCGCTACAACGGCCTGGTCGAGGACATGGGCGGCCCGCCCACGCCCTGCGTCGGCTGGGCGGCGGGGATGGAGCGCCTCGGCATGCTTCTGGCCGAGGCCCCCGCCGCGCCACGGCCCGTGGCGGTCATCCCGGTGAGCGAGGCCGAGGAAGAAACGGCACTTGCCATCCTGCAAACGCTGCGCGGCGCAGGCGTTGTCGCGGAGATTGCCTACAAGGGCAATCTCAAGCGCCGCATGGAACGCGCCAACAAGCTCTCGGCCCGCGCCGCGCTGATCCTGGGCGCCGAGGAAGTGGCGGCGGGTACGGTCAACCTGCGTGACCTCGATGCCGGCACGCAGGAAAGCGTGAGCGTGGCGGAGGCCGTGCGCCGGCTTTCGGCATGAGCATCTCCGACAAGCTCGACCGCCTGCTGAGCCGCGCGGCGGAGCTGCGCCACAGCCTGAACACTGCTGGCGGCAGCGATATCGGCGCGATCTCGAAGGAGCTGTCGGACCTCGAACCACTGGTTGCCAAGGTCGAGGAATTCCGGGCCGCCGAACGCGCGCGCGACGAGGCGCAGGCGATGCTGGCCGACCCCGAATTGCGCGAACTGGCCGAGCCCGAACTGGCGGACCTCAAGGAACGGCTGCCGCGGCTGGAACGCGAGCTCCGCCTGCTGCTGCTGCCGCGCGACATCGCCGATGAACGCAGCGCCATCCTGGAAATCCGCCCCGCCGCCGGCGGCGACGAGGCCGCACTGTTCGCCGCCGAATTGTTCGGCGCCTATCAGCGCTATGCCGGCAGCCAGGGCTGGCGGTTCGAGATCCTTGACTATGACGAAAGCGAATTGGGCGGCGTGAAGGGTGCCTCCGCGAGCATCGAGGGCCGCGGCGTCTTCGCGAAGCTGAAATTCGAGTCCGGCGTGCATCGCGTGCAGCGCGTGCCGGCGACCGAGACGCAGGGCCGCATCCACACCTCCACCGTCACCGTGGCCGTCATGGCGGAAGCCGAGGAGGTGGATGTGCAGATCAACGAGGCTGACCTGCGGATCGACACCTACCGGGCGTCGGGGGCCGGCGGCCAGCATGTGAACAAGACCGACAGCGCTGTGCGCATCACCCACATCCCCACCGGCACGGTGGTGGCGATGCAGGAGGAACGCAGCCAGCACAAGAACCGCGCCAAGGCCATGAAGGTGCTGCGCGCGCGCATCTATGACGCGCAGCGTTCGCGCCTGGATCAGGCGCGCGCCGCGGACCGCAAGGGTCAGGTCGGCACTGGTGATCGGTCGGAACGCATCCGCACCTACAATTTCCCGCAGGGCCGCGTGACGGACCACCGCATCGGCCTGACCATCCACAAGATCGACCGTGTGATGCTCGGCGAGTTCCACGACGTGATCGACGCGCTGGTCGCCGAGGATGAGGCCGCGCGGCTGGCGGCCGAGGCGGCGTGACCCCCACCTTCGGTGAGGCGCTGTGCCAGGCGGGCGCGGCGTTGCGCGCGGCCGGCATCGCCGATCCCCGGATGGAAGCGCGGCTGCTGCTTGGGGCTGTTGCGGCGCTCGACGCGGCGGCGCTGCTGGCACGGCGCCATCATGCGCTGCCGGCCGACCTCGACACCCGTTTCCGCACCGCGCTGGCCCGGCGCGCGGGCGGCGAGCCCATGGCGCATATCACCGGGCGGCAGGGGTTCTGGACGCTCGACCTGGCGGTCTCGCCCGCGACACTGATCCCCCGCGCCGATTCGGAAGCGGTGGTGGAGGCGGCGCTGGCGGCCTGCCCCGATCCGGCGCGGCCGCTGCGGGTGCTCGACCTCGGCACCGGCACGGGCTGCCTGCTGCTGGCGGTGCTGGCGGAACGGCGCGCGTCCTTCGGCGTGGGGATCGACCTGTCGCCCGCGGCGGCGGCGCTGGCGGCGGGGAATGCGGCGGCCCATGGGCTGGCCGACCGCGCCGCCTTCCTGGCGGGGGATTGGGCGGCGGCGATCGCCAGCCGTTTCGACCTGGTGCTGTCCAACCCGCCTTACATCGAATCCGCCGCGATCCCCGGCCTGATGCCCGAGGTGGCGCGGCATGAACCGGTGCGGGCGCTGGATGGCGGGGCGGATGGGCTGGATGCCTACCGCGCGATCCTCGCCGCCCTGCCTTGCCTGCTGGCCGAGGGCGGCGCGGCTGTGCTGGAGATCGGGCAGGGGCAGGGGCCGGCGGTAGCGGCGATCGGCGCCGCGTCAGGCCTCGTGCTGTGCGACACGCGGGCCGATCTCGGCGGGATCGACCGGGCGCAGGTCTTCGCGCGGCGGGGATGCGACTGCGAAATATCGGCAAAATAGCGATTGGCTGCGCAGCACAGCGGGACTAGTGTGGCCGCGCGGGCGGTGTGCAGAGTGGCGCGCCGCAGGTGCCGGGAACCGGCGGGTGGCCCTTCGAGGCGGCCCTGGCCCCCGGTGCGGCCCCGCAGCGACGCAACCCGATGATGCCGTTTCTGCCCTGGTGCTGTCGCCCAGGCGGCCGGCGTGATTGCGAGACGGTGAATAACCAACCAATGAACATCAAGCGCATGCGCGGCCGTGGCAATGGGCAGTTCCGCCAGGGTGGCGGGGGTGGCGGCGGCGGCGGAACCCAATACCGCCAGGGTGGCGGTGGCGGTGGTGGCGGCCAGCAACCGGTCAACCGCAACCATGTCTTTGACAGCAACGGCCCCGATATGCGGCTGCGCGGCACCGCGCAGCAATTGTTCGAGAAGTATCTCCAGCTCGGCCGCGACGCGACCGGCGGCGGCGACCGGGTGATGGCCGAAAGCTACTTTCAACACGCCGAGCATTATTTCCGCATCCTGAACGCCATGGCGCAGGCGCAGCAGCAGCAGCCGCAAAATCAGGGCATGAACCAGGGTGCGAACCATGGTGGGGTCCAGCACCCCTACCAGCAGCGCCGCTGGCAGCAGGACCAGGATGGCGATCCGCAGGACGGAAATGGGGGCATCCAGGATTCGCCGCAGGATGGCTACGGTGCCCAGCATGACCCCAGGCAGCATGACCCCCGGCAGCATGACCCCCGGCAGCAGGACCCGCGCCGGCAGGAACCCCGCGCCGAAGCCCAGCAATTCGAACGGCACACGCCGCACCAGCCCCGCCGCAGCCAGCCAAGCCAGGCGGGCGATTCGGTGCAGGCGGGGTCTGACCGCCAGGCGGCGCCGCCGAACGGCCAGCTTGGCGGCGACGAGGCCGATCACGCCGGCAGCCATGACTCGGACAACGAGGCCGAAACCCTGCCGCTGCCCGAACCCCGCGACTGACGCGGAAGGCCGCCGCCCACCCCGCCGGGTCACCCCTCGGCGCTGTCGCGGGCGCGGTCGAGGGCAGCGCGCAGCCGGCGAAGATCCGGCAGCATTGCGGTGATCTGCTCGGGCGTCAGGCCATGCGCCACATCGGCCATGCAGGCCTCCGCCATGCCGACCGCCGCGGCACGGGCGGCGCGGCCATCCTCCGTCAAATAGACCAGCTTGCCGCGGCCATCGCGCGGGTCGGGGGCGGTGCGGACCAGGCCGCGCGCCTCCAGCTTCTGGATGGTGTTGGTCATGGCGGGGCGTTCCACCTGCACGGCGCGGGCGATGCGCGCGAGACTCCGCCCATCGCCCAGCCGCGTCAGGTGGTTGAGCACGATGAAGTGGGACAGGCGCAGCCCATCGGGCAGCGCGCGTTCCAGGCGGTTGCGCGCCAGATGCTCGATGATCGCGACCTCGTTGAGCAAGGCGAACAAGGGCGGATCTTTCGGGGGCGGGCCAGGCGTGTCGGTCATGCGGTCCTGATGCGGCTCTCCACCGGCCAGCGCGGCGTCGGGCCGGGGGCCTGTCCGGGCAGATAGCCGATGCGCCCCAGCATCTGCGCCACCCCGCCCTGCCCGAGCAAGGCCTGTGCTTCGGCATAGGGGCCGGCCATCTCGGAAAATTCCTGCAGGGTCTGGCTGACCGGGTGCAAGGCGAGGCCCATCGCGGTTGCCGCCAGGTTCAGCCGCAGCCAGTCCCGCCCCGCCCAGAAGGCCTCTGCGCGCGAATTTCCGGCGCTGCTGGACCACACATAGGCATTGGTGTTCGCCAGCATCGGGCGATAGCGGTTGACCATGATGTCGAAGCCGGGCCGGCCCGGCAGCATCGCCTCCCGCGTGATCTGCCCCGCGGCCACGGCCTGATCGAGGCCCGGGCCATAGATGCTGATGCCATCCGGGTTGGCCGCCACTTCGGCGCGGCCGAGGCGCATCAGATTCACGCTTTCCAGATGCGCGGCTTCCGTCCTGCTCTCGATCTCCCAGGCGCGCCAGGCGAGGTCGCGGATGGCCTCGACCTGCGCCGGCCGGTTCGTGGCGCCGTAGCGGATCGGCGCGCTGGCGGTGGCGGCAAGGGCGGCCAGCGCCGCGTCGGAGACCGGCCGCGCCATGTCATAGGGCAGCTTGGCGGAGCGGCGCGCCGCGGCATGCGCGAACAGCGGGTCCGCCACGCCGCCCGGCGCCAGGCGCATCACGGCGACCGGCCGCGCATCCAGGCGGGGCCGCGGCTCGCCGTCCGGGAAGGGGGTGACGGTGGCGGACATGCCGTGCGCGGCGGCCGCCATCCGGAACAACTCGCAAAAAGCGCCGAGGCCGATGGTGATCTGGCGGTCGAAGGGGTCGGTCACCGGCAGGCGGCGATCGAGGTCGCAGCGCAGCACCACCGTATCGGCCGCACCGCGCGGCAGCTCCGCGATCCAGGGCTGGCGGTTGTGCGGGTTGGGCGCCAGCACGGCCCAGGCGAGGGCGCGGATGCGCGGATCGGCGTGGGTCGCCGCCGCCGGGGCGGCCGCCCAGGGCGCGGTGGGATCGCCCGCCGTGACGGTCTGGCCCTGGGCGCTGGTGGCGACGGCGAGGCTGCCTGCGGCGGCCTGGAGGAGGAAGCGGCGGGAGAGGGACATCGGGGCGTGCCTTCATGTTCGATATCGAACTACATAATTCGACATCGAACATACTGCAAGCCAAATCGCCATGGCCGCGAAAAAAGCTGGCGGGCCCTGTCGATCCCGCCGCCCCTCCCGGCTCATGCTGCCAGGTGGGGATGTCCCTCACCGCACCGGAGCGATCCCATGCAGTACATGCTCGCCTTCACCGAGACCGCGAACGACTTTGCCGCCCGCACCGATCCCCACCGCGCCGGCCCCTATTGGGGCGCCTGGACCGCCTATATCGGCGCGCTCAGCGCGGCGGGCGTGGTGGTCTCTGGCAACGGACTCCAACCGCCGCATACCGCCACCACGGTCCGCATCCGTGACGGCAAGCGGGAGGTGCAGGACGGCCCCTTCGCCGATGCGAAGGAGCAGCTCGCCGGCTATTTCATCATCGAGGTGCCGGATCTGGACGCCGCGCTGGACTGGGCCGCGCAGGCGCCCTCCGCCGCCTATGCCAGCGTCGAGGTCCGCCCGGTGATGCCGCCGCCGGCTTCCTGACCATGGACGCGGCGCGCGACACGGCGGAGGCGGTGGCGCGCGCCTTCTATGGCCGGCTGGTGGCGCTGCTGGCGGCCCGCACTCGCGACATCGCCGCCGCGGAGGACGCCCTGGCCGAGGCCTTTCGGCGCGCCCTGGAGACCTGGCCGGTACAGGGCGTGCCGGACCGGCCGGAAGCCTGGCTGCTGACGGTGGCGCGCCGCGCGCATGGCCATGTGGCGCGGCATGGCGCGGTGCAGGCGGCCGCCGCGCCGACCCTGCTGCTGTCCCAGGAGGAGGCCGTGGAGCACACCGACGCGTTGCCGGATGCACGCCTGAAACTGCTGTTCGTCTGCGCCCATCCGGCGATCGACGAAGCCGCGCGCGCGCCCCTGATGCTGCAGACCGTGCTCGGCCTGGATGCGGCGCGGATCGCCGCTTCCTTCCTTGTCGCGCCATCCGCCATGGCGCAGCGCCTGGTGCGGGCCAAGGCCAAGATCCGCGATGCCGGCATCCGTTTCCGGGAGCCCGAGCCCGACGCCCTGGCAGACCGCCTGCCGCCGGTGCTGTCGGCGATCTACGCGGCCTTCGGCGCGGGGTGGGAGGAAAGTGCCGCCGGCGAAACCGGCCTGGCCCACGAGGCGATCTTCCTCGCGCGGTTGCTGGTGGCGCTGCTGCCCGATCAGCCGGAGGCGCGCGGGCTGCTGGCCCTGATGCTGTATTGCGAGGCCCGGCGCCCCGCCCGGCGCAGCGCCGCCGGCGCCTTCGTGCCGCTGGAAGCGCAGGACACGAAGCTGTGGTCACGCCCGCTGATCATCGAGGCCGAGCGCCTGCTGACCGAGGCGGCGCGCGCTGGCCGCTTCGGCCGCTTCCAGACGGAGGCCGCGATCCAATCCGTGCATGCGCAGCGCGCGATCACCGGAACAACGAACCGCGCCGCGCTGGTGGCGCTGTATGATGTGCTGGCCGGGCAGGTGCCGGCGGTGGGCGTTCTGGTCAGCCGCGCCGCCGTGCATGGCGACGCCTTCGGCCCGGCGGCGGGGCTGGCGCTGCTGGATGCGATCGCACCTGCGCGCGTCGGGGGCTACCAGCCCTATTGGGCGGTGCGCGCGCATCTGCTGGGCCTGGCCGGCCGCGCGCATGCCGCGCGGGACGCCCGGGCGCGCGCCATCGCCCTGGCCACCGACCCGGCGGTTGCCGCCTATCTCGCCGGATTGGGCTGAGCGCTTACGCCACGCGCACCGCGACCCCGGCGGCGGCCAGCGCGCGCGCCAGCGCGTCCGGCGGCTCCACATCGCAGATCAGCGTGCCGAAGGCCTGCGCGGGCGCGATGCGGTGCAGCGCCGAACGCGCGAACTTCTCGCCATGGCACAGCAGGATCGCGCTGCGCGCGGCGGCCATGGCAGCGCGCTTCACCGCCACCTTCTCGGGGTCGAAATCCATCGGCGCGCCGGCCGCATCGAAGCCCGAGCAGGCGATCACCGCGACATCCAGCGCCAACGCCGCCAGGGCCCGCACCGTCTCGCCGCCGACCAACGACCCGTCGGCGCCGCGCAGCGTGCCGGGCAGCACATGCACCGCATCGCTCGGCGCCTTGCCGAAGGCCAGCGCCGCGACGATGCTGTTGGTGAACACCGTATCGCCGCCGCGCCGCGCCAGCGCCGCCGCCGCGGCCTCCACCGTCGTGCCGACATCCAGGAACAGCGCCTGCCGTTCGGGCAGCATCGCGGCGAATGCCGCGCCGATGCGCGCCTTGGCGGCCGGGGCGCGCAGAGTCTTCTCGGCATGGCCGAGCCGCACCGCGCCGGGCGGGCCCGCGCCGCCATGGAATCGCTGCAACAGCCCGGCGGCCGACAATTCGATGATGTCGCGCCGCACCGTCTGGGCGGAGACGCCGAATTGCCGGGCCAGCGCCTCGATCGTCGCGAAACCCTGTTCGGCGACCTGCCGCAGGATGGCCTGCTGGCGGTCATTCGGGATGGCGTCTTGTCCGGGGTCGATAGGCATGGAAGAATGTTTACACCACCGATCTCGAACAGGACAAGGGAAAGTGCCCGATGGACCTTCGCCTGCACCACGATGCCGAGGGGCCGGCGCTGTGGAACGCCTCTGGCCGCTTCGACCCCTGGGCGTTGCGCTGGCAGGCCGCGCCGCCCCCCGCCGGTGGCGTGGCGGTGACACCGCGGGCGGCACTGGCAGCGCTCGGGCAGGCGCGGCTGCTGCGCGGCGTGCCGGTGGCGGTGATCGGCCCGCGTGAGGCAACGGCGGAGGAACTGCAACAGGCCGAGGCGGTGGGGGAGGGGCTGGCAGACACCGGCCTCGTGCTGCTGTGCGGCGGCAAGGGTGGCGCGATGGCGGCCGCCTGCCGGGGCGCAAGGCGCGGCAAAGGCGTGGCGCTCGGCCTGCTGCCGGATGAGGAATGGCAGGGTGCGAATGACGATGTGACGATCCCGATCGCCACCGGCATCGGCCCCGCGCGCAACGCCATCCTGGCGCGCGCGGCGGTGGCGCTGATCGCCGTCGGCGGGTCCTACGGCACGCTGTCGGAAATGGCGCTGGGGATGCAGTTCAGCCGGCTGGTTCTGGCCCTCGGCGCAGCGCCGGAGGTCCCTGGCGTAACCCGCTGCGACGGCGTGGAGGAGGCGCTGGACCGCGTCGCCCGGCGCCTGCTCGGCATGTCATAAAACAATCATTCGCCGGAGTGATGTAAGAATCCGTAAGTGGGCGCGCAAAGGAGCGCCCGTGCCGCCTGACCGTCCCCCTCTCGGAATCACGCTGCGCGGCATCACCAAGCGCTATGGCGCGGCGACCGTGCTGGACGGCATCGACCTGGCCATTGCGCCGGGCGAATTCCTGACCCTGGTCGGCCCCTCCGGCTGCGGCAAATCCACCCTGCTCCGCACCATCGCCGGCTTCGAGCCGCAGGATGCGGGGCAGGTGCGGATCGGCGACCGCGTGGTCGATGCGCTGCCGCCGGCCGCGCGGGATGTCGCGATGGTGTTCCAATCCTACGCGCTTTATCCGCACATGACCGTCGCGCAGAACATCGCGACACCGCTTGAGATGCGGCGGCTTTCCCTGGCGGAACGCCTGCCGCTGATCCGCCTGCTCTCGCCGCGCCGCCCCGCCATCCGTCGCGCGATCCTGGCCGAGGTGCAGGCGGTGGCGCGGCAGCTCGATATCCTGCCCCTGCTCGGGCGCAGGCCCGCGCAATTGTCGGGCGGGCAGCGCCAGCGCGTGGCACTCGGCCGCGCCATGGTGCGCAACCCCGCCGCCTTCCTGATGGATGAGCCGCTGTCGAACCTCGATGCGCGGCTGCGCGTGCAGATGCGTACCGAACTGGCCGAGCTGCACCAGCGCCTCGGCGCCACCTTCGTCTATGTCACGCACGACCAGGTCGAGGCGATGACCATGTCGGACCGCGTGGCGCTGATGGAGGCCGGGCGCATCCTGCAACTCGGCACGCCCGCCGCGCTGTACGACACGCCCGCCAGCATCGCGGTGGCGCGCTTCATCGGCAGCCCGCCGATCAACCTGCTGCCGGCGATGGCGCATGCCGACGGCACGGTGTTCGCCGAGGGCGTGCTGCTGCATGCCGACACGGCGCCGACACCCGGCCCCGTCACGCTCGGCATCCGGCCGGAAGCGCTGGCGCTGGCCCCGCCGGACGCGCCGGGTTGCCTGCCCGCGCGCCTGCGCCGCGCCGAGAATCTCGGTGCGGAATGGCTGTTGCACACCGCAACCCCGGGCGGTGCCGCGCTGACCGCGCGCGTGCCGCAGGCGGCGAACCTGCCGCAGCAGCTGCATTTCGCGCTCGATCCCGCGCGGCTGCATCTGTTCGACGCGGCGGGTGCGCGGATCGCCGCGCGCATCGGCTTGCGGGTGGCGGCATGAACCGCGCGAAAGCCCTGGCCGGCGCGGCCTTCGCGGCACCCGCCTTCGCGCTGATGCTGGCATTGCTGATCGGCCCGCTGGTGGTGCTGCTGGTGCTGTCCGTCACCGATTACCGGCTGGGCGCACTCGCCGTGCGGTTCGTCGGCCTCGGCCACTACGCCGCCCTGTTCGAGGACGCGGTGTTCCGCCGCGCGCTGCAAAACACCTTCCTTTACGTGGCTTTCGTGCTGCCGGGCGCGGTGTTCGGCGGCCTCGGCATCGCGCTGCTGGTGCATGCGCGTACCCGCACGCGCAGCGTCTATGAGGTGATCTACTTCCTGCCCGTCACCTCCACGCTGGTGGCGATGGCGACGGTCTGGCAGTTCATGCTGCATCCCTCGCTCGGCCCCGTCAGCGCGGCCTTCGCCGCACTCGGCTTCGCGGGCGTGGACCTGCTGAACGATCCTGACCTCGCGCTGGGCAGCATCGCGCTGATCGGCCTGTGGCAGCAGATCGGCTTCAACATGGTGCTGTTCCTCGCGGGCCTCTCCGCCATTCCGCGCGACCTGTATGAAGCGGCGGCGCTGGATGGTGCGGGCGGCGGGGCCGATCGGTTCCTCCGCGTCACCTGGCCGCTGCTGGGGCCGACCACGATGTTCGTCACCATCACCAGCACCATCGCCGCCTTCAAGGTGTTCGACACCGTCGCCGTGCTGACCAGGGGCGGGCCGCTGGGGTCCACCGAGACGCTGCTGTACGTGCTGTATCTGGAAGGCTTCCAGTATTTCCGCACCGGCTATGCGGCCGCGATGACGGTGGTTCTGCTCGCCTTCCTGATCATCCTGTCCATCCTCCAGGCGCGCGCCATCGACCGCCGGGTGCACTACGCATGAGGCGGACCTTTGCCCTCAAACGCCGGGCGCCCGCTCCGCGGGCTTGGCTTCGCGGCATAGGCCGCGGCGCCCGTTCGGGCGCTGGTCGCACATGAAACTCCGAAGCTTGAGCGCCGGCCTGCTCTCCCACACCGTGCTGCTCGTCGGCGCCGTGCTGATGGCAGCACCCTTCGTCTGGATGCTGCTGACCTCCGTCCGCCCGCCGGAGGAGGTGTTCGGCGCCGTCTTCGACCCGATCCCGACGCGCTTCGCGGGCGCCGAGAATTACGGCGCCGCGCTCATGCAGGGCAACCTGCCGCGCGCCATGCTGAACGGCGCCATCGTCTGCCTGGGCATTCTGGTCGTGCAGTTGCTGTTCGCGATCCCCGCGGCCTACGCACTCGCCAAGCTGAAATTTCGCGGGCGGGAATGGCTGTTCGGCCTGGTGCTGTTCGGCCTCTGTGTGCCGATCCAGGTTCCAGCGCTGCCGCTGTATCTGGGCCTCGCCCAGGCCGGGCTGCTCGATACCTTCTTCGCGCTGATCGCGCCCTTCGCGCTGACCGTCTTCGGCATCTTCCTGTTCCGCCAATTCTTCCGCACCTATCCGGACGAGGTGCTGGACGCCGCGCGCCTCGATGGTATGGGGGAATTCGAGATCGTCTGGCGGCTCGCCGCCCCGGCCGCGCTGCCGGCCATCGCGGCCTTTTCCATCTTCTCGATCGTGGCGCATTGGAACGATCTGTACTGGCCGCTGATCGTCGTCACCTCCTCCGAACGCTCGGTGCCGCCGCTGGCCATGCTGGCCTTCCGCGATGCCGAGACCGGCGGGAATTACGGCGCCCTCATGGCCGCCGCCGCCATCACCACCGCGCCGCTCATCCTCGGCTTCTTCGCGGCACGGCGCGCCTTCCTGCGCGGCATCACCATGACCGGGCCGCGCGGATGACCCTCCACACCCCAAAGGGAGAACCCACCATGATCAGCCGCAAGACCTTCCTGACCGCGACCATCGCAAGCCTCGCCACGCCCGGCATCCTGCGCGCGCAGGCGCCGGTGACGCTGGACGTGCTGTTCGCCAACCCGTCCTTCGCGCGCTTCTTCACGCCGATCGCGGAAGCCTTCATGCGCGCCAATCCCGGCATCCGCATCGCCTTCCGCCAGCCCGCGCCGAACTACGACGAACAGCACCAGGCGCTGCTGCGCGGCGCGCTGACCAACCAGCTGCCGGACGTGACCTTCCCCGGCTTCAACCGCCTGCCGGAGCTGGCGCGCACGCTGGCGCCGCGCAACCAGATCGCGGACCTGGCACCGCTGATCGCCGCCGAGGGCGCGGCCTGGAAGGAGGCGAATTTCAGCGCGCGCATGCTGGCGTTGGGCCAGGTGGATGGCCGCCAATTCGGCATGCCCTTCAACGCCTCCTCCCCCATCGCCTACTACAACCCCGAGCTCGTGCGGCGCGCCGGCGGAAACCCCGATGCCTTCCCGACCAGCTGGGACGCGGTGGTGCAGCTTGGTGCCCGCATCAAGGCGGCGGTGCCGGCGGCGATGGGCGTCTCCTACTACATCAATTCCTTCGACAGCGACTGGCTGTGGCAGGCGCTGATCCAGCAGGGCGGCGGGCGGATGCTGGGGCCCGATGGCGCGGTTGCCTTCGGCGGTCCGGCCGGCCAGGCGGCCATGGTGCTGGCGCGGCGCTTCGTGGCGGAAGCCGGCATGGGCCTGATCGGCGATGAGCAGAACCGCCAGCAATTCGGCACCGGCGGCACGGGCGTGATCTTCGACAGCCCCGCGCGCCTCAACGTGATCACCGGCCTGGTCGGCGGCCGCTTCCCGCTGCGCACCGCGCCCTTCCCGATCACCGATGCGGCGAATGGCGGCGTGCCGACGGGCGGCAATGCGGCGGTGATCCTGACGCGCGATGCCGCCAAGCGCGACGCCGCCTGGGCTTACGTGAAATACAGCGCCGGGCCGGACGCGCAGAAGGTGGCGGTGGAAATGACCGGCTATCTGCCGACCAACAAGCGGGCAGAGGGCGCCGATTTCCTCGGCCCCTGGTACGCGCAAAACCCGAATGCCCGCAGCGCCGCGATGCAGGCCGACAAATCGCTGCCCTGGGAAGACTACGGCGCCAATGGCCCGCGCATCCATCGCGCCCAGCAGGACGTGCTGACCGCGGTGATGCGCGGCGATGTGACGCCGGCGGCCGGCCTCGCCCGCATGGTCGAGCAGACCACGGCGATGATGCGCGTGTGATGCGCCGCGTGACGGGGCGTCTTCATCGCCCCGTCACGACCTTGCAGCACAAGCGCAACGCGGCGTGGCGATAACCCGCGTTGAATTCGGGAGATTGTCGCATGCGCCGTCGCCACCTTTTCGGAGCCTCCGCCGCTGCCTTCGCCGCGGCACATTGGGGCGAAGTGGCAGCGCAAAACGCCCGCGCCGTCTGCTACAACTGCCCGCCGGAATGGGCCGATTGGGGTGGCGCGCTGCGCGCCATCCGCGCCGGCCTCGGCATCCAATTGCCGCATGATAACAAGAATTCCGGCCAGGCGCTCGCCGCGCTGCTGGCCGAACGTGCGCGGCCTGTGGCGGATGTCGTCTATCTCGGCGGCAATTTCGGCCCGCGCGCCACGGCCGAAGGCGTGCTGGCCCCCTATCGCCCGGCGCTGATCGAGGAAGTGCCCGCCGACCTGCGGGATCCGAACGGCCATTGGTTTGCCATCCATTCCGGCACGCTCGGCCTGTTCGTGAACCGCGCCGCGCTGCGCGGCCGCCCGATGCCGACCGGCTGGCGCGACCTGCTGAAGCCGGAGTATCGCGGCATGTCCGGCTATCTGAACCCGACCTCCGCCGCGGTCGGTCAGGTCGGCATGGTGGCGGTGAATCTGGCGCTGGGCGGCAGCTACGCGAACTTCACGCCGGCCATCGAATATTTCCGCGCGCTGCGCGCCAATGGCGCGGTGGTGCCGCTGCAAACCTCCTACGCCCGCGTCGTCTCGGGCGAAATCCCGATCCTGTTCGACTACGACTTCAACGCGATGCGCGCGCAATTCACCGAAGGCGCCGATACGCGCTTCGTGCTGCCGAGCGAGGGCACCGTCTCCTTCCCCTACATCATGGGCCTGGTCGCCAACGGCCCGAATGCCGAGAATGGCAAGCGCGTGCTGGACTGGACGCTCTCCGACGCAGGCCAGCGCAACTGGGCCAACGCCTTCCTGCGCCCCGTGCGCCCGGCCGCCATGCCGCCCGAAACCGCCGCGCGCTTCCTGCCCGCCGCCGACTACGCCCGCGCCCGCGCCATCGACATCCCCGCGATGGTCGCCGCGCAGGACGCGTTCGTGGCGCGCTACCGGACGGAACTCGGCGGCTGAGCCTTCGGCTTCTCCTGCTGGCGCCGGCGCTGATCCTGCTGCTGGCCTTCTTCCTGCTGCCGCTGGCGCGGCTGGCGGCGGCGGGGTGGGAAGGGCAGGGGGCGGCGGGCTATGTCGCCGTGCTGACCGAAGCGCGGCATCTGCGCGCGCTGCGCGACACGATGCTGCTGTCCGCCGCGGTCGCGCTGGTGTCCGTGGCGCTGGCCGCCATTGTCGGGGCGTTCCTCGCGCGCGCGCGGTTCCCGGGGCGGCGCCTGCTGGTGGCGCTGCTGACATTGCCGCTGGCGTTTCCGGGCGTGGTCGTCGGCTTCATGGTCATCCTGCTCGCCGGCCGGCAGGGCGTGATCGGCGGCGTGACGGAAGCCATCACCGGCGAACGCCTGGTCTTCGCCTATTCGCTGGCAGGCCTCGCGCTCGGCTATCTGTATTTCTCGCTGCCGCGGTGCATCGCGACGGTGATGGCGGCGGCCGAGGGCCTCGACCCGGCGCTGGAGGAAGCGGCACGCACGCTCGGCGCCGGGCCGTGGCGCGTGGCGCGGGATGTGATCCTGCCGGGGCTGGCGCCGGCGCTGGTGGCCTCCGGCGCCATCGTCTTCGCGACTGCAATGGGCGCGCTCGGCACGGCGTTCACCCTGGCGACCGACATCCGCGTGCTGCCGATGGTGATCTACACGGAATTCACGCTGGCGACGAATTTCGCCACTGCCGCGGCGCTGTCCGTGCTGCTGGGCGTCGTCACCTGGGCGGCGCTGGCGCTGGCCCGCGTGTTCGGCGGCGGCAGCGTGGCGGCCCAGGCGTGATGCGCTTCCTGGCCGGCGCGCTGACCGTGCTGGTCGCGGCCTTCCTGATCGTGCCGATCGGGCTCTCCGCGCTGGCAGGCGTGACGGAGAACTGGTTCCTCGGCATCTCCGGCGGCCTCACCACGCGCTGGATCGCGCGGGTGTGGGAGTTGTATGCCCACACCATCGCGCTGTCCGGCTGGATCGCCCTGTGCTGCCTGGCGTGCACGCTGCTGGTCGGCGTGCCGGCGGCCTATGCGCTGGCGCGCTCCGAAGGGCGCTGGGTGGGCCTCGTCGAGGAATTGCTGACACTGCCGGTGGCGGTGCCGGGCCTCGCCACCGCGCTCGGCCTGATTTTGCTGTGGGGGGCGATGGGCGATTTCCGCACGCATTGGACCTTCCTGCTGGTCGGCCATGTGATCTTCACCCTGCCCTTCATGCTGCGCGCCACCCTCGCTTCCATGCGCGGCGCCGATCTGCTGGTGCTGGAGGAAGCGGCGCGGGCCTGTGGCGCATCCTTCCGGCAGCGCTTCCTCGGCATCGTGCTGCCCAATGCGCGGCGCGGCATCCTGGCGGGCAGTCTGATGGTGGTGGCGCTCAGCCTTGGCGAGTTCAACACCACGCTGCTGCTCTCCACGCCCTTCACCATGACGCTGCCGGTGGGGCTCGCGGATTCCTATGCCTCGATGCGGCTTGAGATCGGCTCGGCCTTCACGCTGCTGTTCCTGCTGATGGTGCTGCCGCCGATGGTTGCCTTGCAGGCGGTCGTGGATCGGGTCGCGCGATGAGCATCGCCGCCGCCCTGGAGAACTGCGCCCGCACCTTCGCCGATGGCACGATCGGCCTGCATCCGACCACACTCGATTTCCCCGCCGGTTCCGTCACCGCGCTGCTCGGCCCCTCGGGCTGCGGCAAGACCACCACGCTGCGGCTGCTGGCGGGCCTCGCCATGCCCGACCCCGGCGGCCGCGTGCTGTTCGATGGGCGGGAGGTGACGCGCCTGCCGGTCGAGCGCCGCGGCATCGGCATGGTCTTCCAGGGCTATGCGCTGTTCCCCAACCGCGATGTCGCCGGCAATATCGGCTATGGCCTCGAAGTCCGCGGCGTGCCGCGCCCGGCGCGGGAGGCGCGGGTGGCGGAGATGCTGCGGCTGACGCAGATGCAGGGCCTCGGCGCCCGCCGCGTGGACCAGCTTTCGGGCGGGCAGCGGCAGCGTGTGGCGCTGGCCCGCGCCCTGGCCCCATCCCCGGGCCTGCTGCTGCTGGACGAGCCCTTCGGCGCCCTGGATGCCCGCCTGCGGGAGGCGCTGCGGGCGGAGCTCGCCGTGTTGCTCGCGGCGCTCAACGTCACCGCCGTCTTCGTCACGCATGACCAGGCGGAGGCGATGGCGCTGGGCAGCCGGATCATCGTGATGCAGGCGGGGCGCGTCGCGCAGATCGGCACGCCGGAACAGGTCTATCGGGCGCCGGCCAGCCGCTTCGTCGGCCGCTTCCTGGGCGCGCTGAACCATCTGGGCGGCGACCGCTTCTGCCGGCCGGAGGGGCTGCGCCCAGACCCCGTCGGCCCGATCGAGACCATTGTGCGCGCCGTCTTCTTCGAAGGCGAGCGCCACCGCGCCCTGCTGCACCTGGACGGGGCGGAGGAGGACCTGGCCATCACGCTGCCAGGTGCGCCCCCCGAACCCGGCAGCCGGCTTCGCCTGGCGGTGGACGAACAGGCGGTGCTGCGCCTGCCGGCGTGACGCGTCAGGGCGCCTCGCTCGTGCCGATACTCCCCGCCAGGTGGTCGCGCAGCAGCGCGAGCAGCTCGGCCGCCGCCGGGGGCAGTTGCTGGCCCGCCAGGAAGGCCGCCGTGATCGGCGGGGACACCACCGGGCCGGCCAGCGCCACCACCGACGCCGTGGTCGCGCGGGCGGCATAGGCGGGCAGCACCGCCACACCGAGGCCGGCCTCCACCATCGCCAGCGCCGTCGCCACCTGCCCAACCTCGAAGATCGGGCGGATGCCGGCGATGCGCGGCGCGATCAGCCGCCTGATGCCGCTTTCCCAGTTCAGCGTGACCAGGGGCTGGCCCTGCAGCCAGGACCAGGCGACGGGCCCGTCCGGCACCGGCCAGCCCGCCGGGTGGAACAGCGCGAGGCGATCCCGCGCCAGCACGATCTGCGAGAGTTCCGGCTCGGCCTCCTCGAAGGTGCCGATGGCGAAATCCACCTCCCGCTGGCGCAGCCTGGCCACCAGCGCATCCATGCGTTCGTCGAACACCGCGACCTCCACCCCCGGATGCGCCGCACGAAAGCGGGCGAGCACAGGCGGCAAGGCGAGGGCCGCCAGCAGCGGCGGCGCCGCCACCGCGACGCGCCCGCGCCGCCCCGCACCGCGCGCCACCATCAGCGCGGCATCGAGGCGCAGCAGCAGCGGCCGGATATCCTCGGCAAGCGCGCGCCCGGCCGCGGTGGGCACCAGGCGCCGCGTGGTGCGGTCCAGCAGCCGGACGCCGAGCGTCCCCTCCAGGTCGCGCACCAGGCCGGAGAGATGCGGCTGGGACACCCCCATGCGCCGCGCCGCCGCGGTGAAGGACCCGGAATCCATCACGGCAAGAAAGGCGCGGAGCGGGCGGAGCGGTTCATTCATCGGCGTTGGTTATGAATATAGTGGCAGGGAGAGCATTCAACCCCGCCGCCCGATGCGCTTGCTTGTGGTGCGTGCCCATCGCCCCAGCCCAGGATGGCCCAGCATGACCCCGTTCGAGACGGCGGCCGAGACGCAGGCGCCCCCGGTGCTGAAGCCGCTCATGGCCTATGGCATCGACCCTGTCCGCGGCTTCCTGCCCGCGCAGGATCCGCCCAGCGCGCTGCCGCCCGCCTTCGCGGCCTGGGACGCGTTGGCCGCCCGCATGCCCTTCCTGCTGCGCGCCGGCCGCTTCCGGGCCGAGGCCGCCGGGGTGGCGGAGTTGGATGCCAGCGGCCTGGACGGACCGGATGCGGAACGCGCCTTCCTGCTGCTGACCGGCTTCGCCAGCGCCTGGGTGTTCGGGGAGGCGCCCGCGAACCCCCATCTGCCCGCCAACCTCGCGCGCCCGCTGGCCGCGCTGGCGGCGGCGCTGGACCGGCCGGCCATCGCCGCCCATGCCACGCTGGTGCTGCACAATTGGGTGCGGCCGGACCCGGACCGGCCGCTCGGCCTGGATAATGTCGATACCGCCTACGACTTCCTGGGTGGCGTCGATGAGAAGTGGTTCTTCCTGGCGACGCTCGGCGTGGAGCTGGCCGGCGCGCCCTTGCTGGTGGCGCTGCATGACGCGGCGACGCGCTCCGCCGCGCCCGATGCGGACCTCGCGGCACCGCTGGAGGAAGCGGCCACGCGGCTTGATGCGACGATCGCGGCCCTCGAAGACATGCGGCGCTGGTGCGACCCGCATGTGTTCTATCGGCGGTTGCGGCCCTTCCTCGCCTCCTGGCCCGCCCCCGGCCTGGTGCTGGAAGGCACTGGCCTGCCGCCGCAGCCCTTGCCCGGCGGCAGCGCGGCGCAATCCTCGCTGTTGCAGGCGGTGGACGCGGCACTCGGCATCCGCCACCCGAGCCCGCTGACCGGCGAATTCCTGACCGGCATGCGCCGCTTCATGCCGCGCGCGCACCGCGCCTTCCTGGGCGACCTGGAAGCCGCATCCCGCGTGCGGGAGAACGTGCTCCGCGCCGGGCCGGACAGCGCCGCGGCGCGCGCCTATGATGCCTGCATCGCGGGCGTGGCGGAGCTGCGGCGGCGGCACATGGCGCTGGCCGCCGACTACATCACCAAGCAATCGGGCGGCGCGGACGCCACCGGCACCGGCGGCACGCCCTTCAACGATTTCCTGCGCGCGGCTCGGCGGGAGACGCGCGATTCCGCCGTGGCCGCCAAGCCGTGATGCACCAGGCGCTGGAGGGGGAGGCGCTGCGCCGCGCCTATTCGCCGAGCAGCCTGGTCGCCGACCTCAACCCCTGGCTGGCGGTGGCGGCCAGCGAGAGTTCGGCCGTGCATGCCGCGCTGGCCGACCGCGGGCGGATCGGCCTGCCCTATGGCGCGGACCCCGGACAGCGGCTGGACCTGTTCCATCCCGGCGGCGAAGCCCGTGCCTGCCTGGTCTATATCCATGGCGGCTATTGGCAGGCGCTGTCGGCGGCCGAAAGCGCCATGCCCGCACCCGCCTGGCTGGCGCGCGGCATCGCCTTTGCGGCGGTGGATTACCGGCTCGCCCCCGGGCCGAGCCTCGATGACATCGTGGCCGATGTCCGTGCGGCGGGGCGCTTCCTGCGCGACAACGCGCCGGCGCTCGGCCTCGATCCCGCGCGGCTGGTGGTGGCGGGGCATTCCGCGGGCGCGCATCTGGCGGCGATGGCGCTGCTGGACGCTGATCCCGCCTTCGCGGCCGGCGGGCTGCTGGGCGGCGTGTTCGATCTGGACCCGATCCGCCGCTGCTATGTGAATGACGCGCTCGGGCTGGACGAAGCCGCTGTCGCCCGCCTCTCGCCGCTGCGCCACGCGCCGCCCGGCCGCCCCGTGGCGGTGGCCTGGGCGGAGCGCGACACGGACGCCTTCAAGGACCAGTCGCGCGCGCTGGCCGCCGCCTGGGGCAGCGTGGTGCCCCCCTTCGAACAGGCGGGGCGCAACCATTTCGACAGCCCCTTTGACCTTGCCTATCCCGGCACCGCGCTGTTTCGGCATACGCTGGCGCTTCTGGAGGGACGCCATGGCTGACGCCGCCACACTCGCCGCCGCCTTGGCCGAAGCCGTTGCGCAGGACGCGATAGCGGAGCTGCCCCTGCGGAAAACCTTCCGCCTGCCACCGGGCGTGACCTACCTCGCCGGCAATTCGCTCGGCGCGCCCCCCGCCCAGGCTTTTGCGCGGCTGGCCGAGGTGGCGGAGGCGGAGTGGGGGGAGGGGCTGGTGCGGTCCTGGAACTCCGCCGGATGGTGGCAGCGGCCCCTGGCGCTCGGCGACCGGCTGGGCGCGCTGCTGGGTGCGGCGCCGGGGCAGGTCGCGGTGTGCGACAGCATCTCGATCAACCTCGCAAAACTGCTGGTGGCGGCGCTGCGGCTGCGGCCCGGCCGCCCCGTGATCGTGACCCAGGCCGAGAATTTCCCGACCGACATCTACGCCGCCCAGGGCATCGCCGCGCTGCTGCCCGGCACCGAAATCCGCTTCTGGGACGGGGTATCGCCGCTGGCTTCGCTGCTCGGCCCCGATGTGGCCGTGGTGATGCTGAGCCATGTGGATTACCGCACGGCCGAGATGCTGGACGCCACCGCGATCACCGCCGAGATCCAGGCGGCCGGCGCGCTCGCGCTGTGGGATTTGGCCCACAGTGCCGGGGCCGTTTCGGTGGCGTTGGATGGCTGGGGCGCCGACATGGCGGTGGGCTGCACCTACAAATACCTCAACGCCGGGCCGGGCGGCCCCGCCTATCTCTACGTGGCGGCGCGCCACCAAAACGCCGCGGCGCAGCCGCTCACGGGCTGGATCGGCCATGCGCGCCCCTTCGCCTTCGAACGCGACTACGAACCGCATGCCGGCATCCGCCGCTTCCTCGCCGGCACCCCGCCGCTTCTGGCCTATGCGCCGCTGGAAGCGAGCCTTTCCCTGCTGGGATCCGTGCCGCCCGAGGCGCTGCTGGCCCGCACGCGCGACCTGACGGGGCATCTGATCGCGCTGGCGGATGCGCATCTGCCCGAACTGGTGCTGCGATCCCCGCGCGATCCGCTGCGGCGCGGCGGGCATGTGGCGTTTGCGCACAGGGACGCCTACGCGCTGATGCGCCGCCTGATCGCCGGCGGCGTCATCGGCGATTTCCGCGCGCCCGATTTGGTCCGCTTCGGATTCTGCCCGCTCTACAACACCCGCGCCGATGCCGTGCGCGCCGTGGCCGCGCTGCGCGACGCGCTCGACCACCCGACGGAGGTCGCGGCGCCTTCTCAGCTCGTCACGTGAGAGCCGAGCATCGCCCGCAGGCGCGGCATCCAGCCGAGGCCATCCTCGGTGCGCCCCGCCGGCCGGTATTCCGCCGATACCCAATCGTCATAGCCCGCACGCCGCAAGGCGGCGAAGGCCGCGGCGAAGTCGAGGCCGGCGGAGAAGGGCTCATGCCGGCCTGGCGTATCGGCGAATTGCACATGGCCGATCAGCGCGCCGGCCTCGCCGATGGCGACGGGCAGATCGGGTTCGGTGCGCGCCATGTGATACAGGTCGAACTGCACCGCCGCACCCGGATGCGCCGCCGCCCGCACCGCCCGCAGCGCCGGCGCCAGGCGGTCGAGGAACACGCCCGGCACGTCGATCGGGTTGATCGGCTCCACCATCACGCGGATGCCATGCGGCGCGAAGGTTTCGGCCGCCAGGCGCAGATTGGCCGCCAGCGCGGCATGGCAGGCTTGCGGATCGGCATCCGGCGCCGGCCGCCCGGGCAGGATGTTCACCCGCCGCACACCAAGCGCCCGCGCATAGGGCAGGCATTGCGCGACGCCCGCCGCGAACTCCGCGCGCCGGTCGGGCAGCGCGCCGAGCCCCACATCGCCGCCCGCGATATCGCCCGCCGGGATGTTGATCAGCGCAACCGGCATGCCGGCCGCCCGCGCCGCCTCCGCCAGCGCCTCGGCTTCGTGGTCGTAGGGGAACTGGATCTCCACGCCATCGAAGCCGGCATCGCGCGCCGCGGCGAAGCGCGCGGGCAGCGGCACCTCGGTGAACATCAGCGAGATATTGGCAGCGAGGCGCATCGCATTCTCCAGGGCTGGCCGCCTTGACAGGGCGCGACCCCGCGCCGCCAAACTGCAAGCCGCAGCCAGGATCGGCGGGGGATGATCGCGTGTCGAGCGAAGGCGTGAAAAAACTGCGGTCACGCATCACCACGGATGGGCTGGACCGCACGCCGCATCGCGCCTTCCTGCGCGCCATGGGCCTGGACGATGCCGCCATCGCGAAACCCATGGTCGGCGTGGTGTCGATGAAGGGCGAAACCACGCCCTGCAACATGAGCCATGGCCCGCAGGCGGAAGCGGCGAAGCAGGGCATCAGCGAGGCCGGCGGCACGCCCCGCGAATTCACCACCATCTCCGCCTCCGACGGGCTCGGCATGGCGCATGAGGGGATGAAGTTCTCGCTGGTCTCGCGGGAGATCATCGCCGACAGCATCGAGGCGGTGGTGCACAACCACGCCCATGACGGGCTGGTCGGCTTCGGCGGCTGCGACAAGACGCTGCCGGGCGTGCTGATGGCGATGGTGCGCTGCGACGTGCCATCGGTGTTCGTCTATGGCGGCAGCGCGCTGCCGGGGCGCTGGCGCGGCCGCAGCGTCTCCGTGCTCGACGCCTATGAGGGTGTCGGCGCCGTGCTCGCCGGCACGATGACGGAAGCGGAATTGCGCACGCTGGAGGAAGCCTGCGCGCCGACCATCGGTGCCTGCGCCGGGCAGTTCACTGCCAACACCATGGCGATGGTGGCGGAGGCGATCGGCCTCGGCCTGCCGGGCAGTTCCATGATGCCGGCCGTGCATGCGCAGCGCGCCGCGCTGTGCCGCCGCGCGGGCGCGCTGGTGATGGCGCTGATCGCCGGCGGTGGCCCGACGCCGCGGCAGATCGTGACGCGCAAGGCCATCGAGAATGGCTGCGCCATCGTCGCCGCCACGGGCGGCTCCACCAATGCGGCGATGCACCTGTGTGCCATTGCGAATGAGGCCGGGCTGCGCTTTACGCTGGATGACGCGGCCGTGGTGATGGCGCGCACGCCGCTGATCGGCAATCTCCGCCCCGGCGGCGCCTTCCACGCGGCGGAGGTGCATGAGATCGGCGGCGCCGCCGTTGTCATCCGCGCGCTGATCGAAAGCGGCCATCTGCATGGCGACATCCTGACCATCACCGGCCGCACGCTCGCCGAGACCTATGCCGATGCGCCAGCGCCGGATGGGGAGGTGATCCGCCCCGTCGCGCGCGCCATCCTGCCGACCGGCGGTGTGGTGGTGCTGAAGGGGAATCTCTGCCCCGATGGCGCGCTGCTGAAGGTGGCGGGCCTCAAATCCGTGGTCTTCGAGGGGCCCGCGCGCGTCTTTGAAAGCGAAGGCGAGGCCATCGCCGCCGTCACCGCGCGGAACTACCAGGCGGGCGAGGTGCTGATCGTGCGCAACGAAGGCCCGGTCGGCGGCCCGGGCATGCAGGAAATGCTCGGCCTGACCGCGCTGATCTATGGCCAGGGAATGGGGGAGGCGGTGGCGCTGCTGACCGATGGCCGCTTCTCCGGCGCCACGCGCGGCATGTGCATCGGCTACGCCGCGCCGGAGGCCGCGATCGGGGGGCCGCTCGGCCTGGTGCGCAATGGCGACCGCGTGCGCATCGATGGCGCCGCCGCCACCATCACGCTGGCGGTGGATGAAGCCGAGCTTGCCACGCGCCGCGCCGCGTGGTCGCCACCTGTCACGCCGCATGTCTCGGGTGCACTCGCTAAATACGCGAAGCTGGTGGGCCAGGCGAATGCGGGCGCGGTGACGCATCAGGGTGGCGGCGTGTTCCCGGATGGGCGGCGATGAGCGCGCCGCTCGCCTATATCGGCCTCGGCCTGATGGGCCTGCCCATGGCGAAGCGGCTGCTGGCGGCGGGCCATGCGGTGCGCGTCTGGAACCGCACGGCTTCGAAATGCGCGCCGGCCGTGGCGGCGGGCGCCGTGCTGGCCGACACCGCCGCCGAGGCCGCGCGCGGCGCCGAGGTGGTGTTCATGTGCCTGACCGATACGCGCGCCGTGGAGGCTGCGGTGTTCGGGCCGGATGGCATCGCGGAGGGGCTGGCACAAGGCGCGGTGCTGGTCGATTTCTCCTCCATGGCGCCCGACGCCACGCGCGCCTTCGCCGCGCGCCTGCTGGCCGAGCGCGGCGCGCATTGGGTGGATGCGCCGGTCTCCGGCGGCACGCCCGGGGCCGAAGCCGGGACGCTCGCCGTGATGGCCGGCGGCGATCCGGGCGCCTTCGCGCGCGCCGCGCCCTATGTGCGCGCCATGGCGCAGCGCTTCACGCTGATGGGGCCATCGGGTGCGGGGCAGACGACGAAGCTGTGCAACCAGGTGATCGTCGGCAGCCTGATGTGCGTGCTGGCGGAAGCGACGCGCCTTGCCACCAAGGCCGGCATCGATGCGGCCCGCCTGCCGGAGGCGCTCGCGGGTGGATGGGCGGATTCCAAGCCGATGCAAATCTGCGTGCCGCGCATGGTGGCGGGCACCTACGACCCGCCGCTCGGCCACGCCTACACCATGCTCAAGGACCTCGACACGGCGCGGCTGCTGGCGGTCGCCACGGGCAGCCCGCTGCCGATGGCGTCGCTGGCCGCCGAGACTTTTCGGATGCTGTGCGCCCGTGAGGGCGATGAGGCCGATGCGCTACGCATCTTTGCGTTGACCGAACGTCAAACACCCAGGGGAGAAGCAGGATGACGACGAGACGGATTCTGATGGCGGGCACGGCGGCGCTGCTGGCCACCCCGGCGCTGATCGGCCGCGCCCAGGCGCAAACCCGCGCCATCCGCGTCGGCAATTGGCTGCCTGCGCATCATCTGATTCCGCGCGGAATCATCGAGCCCTGGGCGCGCGCGATCGAGGCGGAGAGCAATGGCTCGCTGAAGTTCGAGATCATGACGAGCGCGCTCGGCCCCCCGCCGGCCACCTTCGACCTGCTGCTCGATGGCGCCTTCGATGTCGGCTACGGCGTGTCCGGCCACAATCCGGGCCGCTTCACCATGACGCAGGTGATGGACCTGCCCTTCTCCTCGCCCGATCCCTGGGCGGGCGCGGCGGCGGCGTGGCTGACCTACCAGCGCTATGGTGCCCGCTACAACGAACACGCCGGCGCCCGCGTGGCCGGCCTGTTCGTGCATTCCGTGCCGGCGCTGCATTGGCGTGGCGAGCCGATCACCAAGATCGAGGACATGGCAGGCCGGCGCGTGCGCGTGGGCGGCAATGTCACCGGGCGCATCATCACGGCGCTTGGCGGCACGCCGGTGCAATTGCCGCCGACCGAGGCGCAGCAGGCGATGGCGCGGGGCGTCGCGGATGGCATCACCTTCCCGATCGAATCCATCGCCTTCTTCAACATCACGCCCGCCATCCGCTCCACCACGCTGATCCCGGGCGGGCTCTACACCGACACCTTCTGGGTCGCCTTCAACGACCGCACCTGGCAGGCGCTGACCGACCAGCAGCGCGCCGCCATCGACAAGCATTCCGGCATGGCGATCGCGCAGCAGGCCGGCTGGGCCTGGACGATGGGCGACCGCGTTGGCCAGCAGGGGCTGGAGGCACGCAATGTGCGCTTCAACACCCTGCCGCCGGAGGAGATCACGAAGATGCAGGATCGCCTCAAGGTGCTGGAGACGGAATGGCTGGCCGAGGCGCAGCGCAAGAATTTGCCCGGCCAGGAAATCCTGGCCTACGCCCGCACCATGGCGCGGCTCTACACCGCCGAGCGTCGCGTGAACGTCCGCTGATGGCGCGGCGGGACTTCTGCCAGTGACCGACGGCGTGGCGCGCCTCGCGGATCGGCTGTTCCTGGCCCTCGCCGGCATTGCCGGGCTGATGGCGGCGGCGATGATGGCGGTCACCACCATCGACGTCGCCGGCCGCTTCGCCCTCAACGCGCCGCTGCATGGCGCCTTCGAGGCGACCGAGGTGATGATGGGCCTGATCGTGTTCCTCGCCTTGCCGCTGACCACGCGGCGGCGGGAACACATCACGGTCACCATGTTCGACCATCTGCTGCCCGAACGGGTGAAGCGTGGCGCGGCGCTGATCTTCGGCGTGGTCTGCGCCGTGCTGTGCGGGCTGCTGGCGTGGCGGCTCGGCCTGCATGGGGAGCGTCTGCTGCGGGTCGGCGAGGTGACGCTGGAACTCGGCATCCCGCGCGGCGGCATCGCTACCGCGATGTGCTGGCTGCTCTGGGTGGCGGCCATCGCCTTCGTGCTGGATGGCATCGCCGGCCTGCGCGGCCGTGATGCGGCGGAGATCGGCGGCTGATGGGGGTCTGGGAAGGGGCGGGACTCGGCTTCCTCGCATTGTTCGGCCTGATGATGGCCGGCCTGCCGATCGCCTTCGCCATGCTGGCGGTGGGCTTCGGCGGGTTGTGGCTGACGGTGGGCGAACGCGCGGCCTTCGGCATCGTGGGGCAGATCCCCTTCACCGCCACCATGTCCTACGAATTGTCGGTGGTGCCGATGTTCCTGCTGATGGGCGCCTTGGTGACGCGCGCCGGCATGTCGGAAGATCTCTATCGGCTGTGCCACGGCTTCCTCGGGCACCGGCGCGGCGGCCTGGCCATGGCGACCGTCGCGGCCTGTGGCGGCTTCGCGGCCGTCTCCGGCTCCTCCATCGCAACGGCCGCCACCATGGCGAAGGTCGCGATGCCGGAGATGCGGCGCTACGCCTATGCCGATGGGTTGGCGGCGGCCTCCATCGCGGCGGGCGGCACGCTTGGCATCCTGATCCCGCCCTCGGTCATCATGGTGCTGTACGGCATCGCGACGGGCACGGATATCGGGCAGTTGTTCATCGCGGGCATCGTGCCGGGCGCCATCGCCATCCTGTTCTACATCCTGGCCGTCGCCTTCGTGGTGCGGCGGAACCCGGCGGCGGGTCCGGCGGCCGAGCCCGTGCCGATGCGCGAACGCTTCGCGCGGCTGCTTGGCATCGGGCCTGTTGTGGCGCTGTTCGCGTTGATCATCGGCGGCATCTATTTCGGCATCTTCACCCCGACCGAGGCCGCGGGCATCGGCGCGGCCGGCGCGCTGGCCTTCGCGCTGTGGCGTCGCAGCCTGACGCCCGCCGCCTTCGCCTCCAGCCTGCTGGAGACGGTGCGCACCACCGCATCGCTGTTCATCGTGCTGATCGGCGCGTTGGTCTTCTCCAACTTCATGAATTTGCTCGGCCTGCCGCAGGCGCTGTCGGACCTGGTGTCGGATACCGGGCTGTCGCCGATGATGGTGATCCTGGCGATCTTCGCGATCTACCTGGTGCTCGGCTGCTTCATGGAAAGCCTGTCGATGATCCTGCTGACCGTGCCGGTGCTGTTCCCGGTGGTCAGCGCGCTGGGCTTCGACCCGGTGTGGTTCGGCATCTTCGTGGTGATGGCAACCGAGCTCAGCCTGATCACGCCGCCGCTCGGCCTCAATCTGTTCGTCATCCAGGGCGTCATCCGCGACATCCGCCTGTCCACGATCTATCGCGGCATCATCCCCTTCGTGGTGGCGGATGTCGCGCGCGTGCTGCTGATCATCGCGCTGCCCGGCCTCGTGCTGTTCCTGCCGCGGCTGATGGGGAATTGAGCATGCCGCGCGCCCTTGTCACCGCCGCGGCGTCCGGCATCGGGCTGGTCACGGTCGGCGCGCTGCGCGACGCCGGGTGGCAGGTGGTGCTGTCCGACCTGCCCGGCAGCGACGGTGCGGCCCGCGCGGCGGCGCTCGGCGCGGAATGGGTGCCCTGCGACCTGCGCGACGCCACGCAGATCGCAGCACTTGCGGAGGCCGCGGGCGATGTCGGCCTGCTGGTGAACAATGGCGGCATCGCCGGCCCGACACTGCCCGTGGCGGAACTGCCACCGGCCGCGTGGAATGAGGTGCTGGCCGTGAATCTCACAGCACCCTTCCTGCTTGCGCATGCGATCGTGCCGCGCATGCTGGTGGCGGGCAGCGGCGTGATCGTCAACATCGCCTCGGTCGCGGCAAAGATCGGCTATCCCGGCCGCAGCCCCTACGCGGCCTCGAAATGGGGCCTGCTCGGCCTGACGGCGAGCCTGGCGCGCGAAGTCGGCGCGCAGGGCATCCGCGTGAACGCCATCCTGCCCGGGTCGGTGCGCGGCCCGCGCATCGCCGCCGTGATCGCGGGCTATGCCGCGGCGAATGGCGTCACGATGGAGGCGGCGGAAGCGCATTACCTCAAGCGCCAGGCCACCGGCCGCTTCGTCGAGCCGGAGGAGATCGCGGCGATGGTGCTGTTCCTCGCTTCCGACGCCGCGCGGTCCATCACCGGGCAGTTCCTCGGCGTGGATGGCGGCTTTGAATAGGGCGGGACCTGCCATGCGCGTTGCTGTCGCGAGCTTCGAATACGAAGGCAACAGCCTGTCGCTGCGCGTCGAGCGTCGCGCGGATTTCGCCCGCATCGGCATCTTCGAGGGCCCCGCGCTGCTCACCGCGATGGAGGGCAAGGATTTGGCACTCACCGGCGGCATCCATGCGCTGCGCGATGCGGGGGCGGAGGTGGTGCCGATCTTTGCCGCCAAGGGCGGCGCCGGCGGGCATGTCGAGGATTCCTTCTTCGAGGAAGCGCGCACGCGCATCGTGAATGGCATCGCCGAAGCCGACCCGCTCGATGGCGTCTACATCGCGATGCATGGCGCGATGATCTGCGCCGTCGAGAAGGACCCGGAAGGCGCCGTGCTGGAAGCGCTGCGGGCGCTTATCGGCCCTGGAATTCCCATCGCCATCAGCCTCGATCTGCATGCGCATGTCACGCCGCGCATGGTGGCGGCGGCGCAGATCGTGGTGGGGTATGAGACCTATCCGCATGTGGACGCCTACCAGACCGGCGGCCGCGCCGCCGGGCTGCTGGTGCGGGCCTTGCGCGGCGAAATCCGGCCGGTGACGCGCATCCGTAAGTACAACGCCATTCTGCCCGTGCTCGGCGGTGCGACGCTCGGCGACGCGCCGATGGCGCAGGTGGCGGGGCAGGCGCGCGCGATGGAGGAAGCGGGGCGCGCTCTGTCGGTCAGCTACTTTCCCGTGCAGCCCTGGCTCGACATGGCCGATGTCGGCATCACCGGCCTTGCCGTGACGGATGCCGATCCGGCGGGCGCGGACGCCGCGGCGCAGGCGATCCTGGACGCCATGTGGCAGCGAAGGCGGGATTTCGAACTGCCGGCGATGACCCCCGCCGAGGCAGTGCGCGAAGCCCGCGCGCGGCCCGGCCGCACGCTGCTGATCGACACGCCGGATGCGATCGGCGGCGGTGCCTCCGGCGACAGCCCCGCGCTGCTGGCGGCGATCCTCGCGGAGGCGCCGGCGCTGGACAGCGCGCTGTGCCTCGTGGACCCGCAGGCGGCGAAGCGCGCCTTCGACCTCGGCGAAGGTGCGGAAGCCCGCTTCACGGTCGGTGCCTGGCAGGACAGGCGCTTCTTCCAGCCTGTCCAAGCGACCGCGCGCGTGGAGCGCCTCTGCGAGGGCAGTTTCCGCTATCGCGGCGGGCCGGCGGCGGGGGCCACGGCGCGGCTCGGCCCATCCGCCGTGCTGCGTATCGGTGGCTTGCGCCTGCTGGTCGCCAGCCACGCGGTTTATGAGCACCTTGATGAGCACTATGCCGCCTGTGGCATTGACATCGCCACCTGCAAGCTCGTCTCCTTCAAGAACCTGATGAACTACCGCAAGCTGCTGGGCCCCGGCGTCGATTTCATCGCGCTGCACGGGCCGGGCGCCACGCCGCTGCGCCTGCAGGACGTGGATTGGCAGAACCGGCGCCGGCCCTTCTGGCCCGCCGATGATATGGACGTGCCTGAACGCCTCGTGTGAGCATCGAAGAAGGACACGCCAGAATGATCCAACGCAGAACTCTGCTCGCCACCGCTGCCACCGCACCCATGCTGTCGATGCCCGCCATCGCGCAGGGCAGGGCGCGCATTCTGCGCTATGTGCCGAGCTCCAACCTCACGCTGCTCGACCCGATCTTCACGCCGGCGGCCGTCACGCTCGCGCATGGCTATGCCGTGTTCGACACGCTCTATGGCGTCGATGCCGAATTGAAGCCGGTGCCGCAGATGGCGGCGGGACACACCGTGTCCGCCGATGGGCTGACCTGGGAAATCACGCTGCGCGACGGGCTGCGCTTCCATGATGGCGAACCCGTCCGCGCGCGCGATTGCGCCGCCAGCCTGAACCGCTGGTCGAAGCGCGACAGCTTCGGCCAGGCGCTGGGTGTCGCCACCGAAAGCTTCGGTGCGAAGGACGACAAGACCATCGTCATCAAGCTGAAGCGCCCCTTCGGCCGGCTGCTGAACGCCATCGGCAAGCCGCATTCCTCGCCCGCCTTCATCATGCCGGAGCGCCTGGCGCAGACCAGCCCGACCACGCAGGTGACGGAGATGGTGGGCTCCGGCCCGTTCCGCTTCTCCCGCGCCGAATATGTCTCCGGCGCGCGCATGGTCTATGAGAAGTTCGACGGCTACCTGCCGCGCAGCGAAGCCGCGGCCTGGACCTCGGGCGGAAAGGTTGCGCATTTCGACCGGGTGGAATGGCAGGTGCTGCCGGACCCCGCGACGGCGGCGGCGGCGATCCAGGCGGGCGAGGTCGATTGGGTGGCCGCCATCCTGCCCGAACTCGCCCCGCTGCTGCGCCGCAACCGCGACATTTCGCTGTTCCGCGGCGATCCCTTCGGCGTGGTCTCCGTGCTGCGCTTCAACCACCTGACGCCGCCCTTCAACAATGTCGCGCTGCGTCAGGCGGTGCTGCGCGCGATCGACCAGACGCCCTTCATCCAGGCGATCACCGCCGATGCGGCGAATGGCCAGGTGTGCCGCTCGATGTTCCCCTGCGGCATGCCCGGCGTGCAGGAAATCGGCGCCGGCATCATGGGCTCGCTGAACGTGGCGCAGGCGCGCGAAGCGGTGCTCGCCGCCGGCTACAAGGGGGAGCGCGTGGTGCTGCTCAACCCGACCGACCAGCCGAGCATCAACGCGCATGGCGTGCTGATCGCCGATCTGCTGCGGCGGATCGGCATGAATATCGATCAGCAGGACCTCGACTGGGGCACGGTGGTGCAGCGGCGCCTGTCCAAGAACCCGGTGGAGAGCGGCGGCTGGAGCATCGCCGCCACCAACTGGCCCGCCATCTCGATCGACAACCCCGCCACCAACACCACCACGCGCGGCGTGGGCGATGCCGGCTGGTGGGGCTGGTTCAACGATCCGGTCACCGAGGATCTCGTGCAGAAATGGCTCGGCGCGACGGCACCCGAGGAGGCCGATGCGCTGTTCCTGGCGGCGCAGCGGCGCGCGATGGAGACGGTGCCGACCATCCCGCTCGGCCAGACGCATGCCGATGGCGCGATCCGCCGCGACATCCAGGGCGCGCTGCATGCATCGGTGAACCTGTTCTGGAACCTGCGCCGGGCATAGCGCCCGCCGGCTCCATCGGATCGGCCAGGTGCCCGGTCATGGCCTGGCCCTTGGCGACGGGCAGCACCAGGCCAGCGCCGACGCCGCGCGATCCCATCCCGAGAGCCAGCGAGTCACGCGCATCCCGACCGATGCAAGCCCGGGCGGGAGCGAGACATCGCATCTGCTGGCGTGACACCATCCCGTGTCGTCACGCGACGGCGATCCTTCGCTGGGCCTCGGCGGCAGGTCACGCAGGCAGGGGAGAAACTTCGGATCTTGCCGGCGGGCCGCGATGATCCGGAGCGTACTCCGTCCGATCGGACGGATTTCGTGCTGCATCATCGACGGCTTCCAGAGCAGGCATTCCGATCGGATGTTTCCATTCGGCCGGAAAGTGTTCTAGAATGGGCGCTCCAGAATGGGGATGCCGCTGCCCATGGCCCGCGCCCGCGAGTTCGACGACACGGCGGTGGTCGATGCCGCCACCGACCGGTTCTGGCGGCAAGGCTACGCGGCGACCTCGGTACGCGACCTCGGCGAGGCGATGGGGCTCGTGCCGGCCAGCCTCTATAACGCGTTCGGCAGCAAGCACGCGCTGTTTGCGCTGTGTCTCGATCGCTATCTCGACCGCAACATGCGGGAACGGATCGCGCGGCTGGAAGCGCAGCAGGCGCCGCGCACTGCCATCGAGGGCTTCCTGAACGAGATCGTGGCGCGTTCCCTTGCCGATTCGCGCGGCTGCCTGCTGGTCAATGCAGCGCTGGAAGTGGCACCGCACAATGCGGAGATCGGTGCCGTCATCGCCGCGCGTTTGGCCGAGTTGGAGGCCTTCTTCCGCCGTTGCGTCCTTGCGGGGCAGCGCGATGGAAGCATCGCCGCGGCGCCGCGCGCGCGCGATCTCGCGCGGCTGCTGCTGACCACCGTGTTGGGGTTGCGCGTGCTGGCGCGCAGCAAGCCGGAACCCGCCCTGTTGCGGGGTGCCGTGCGCCAGGCGCTGGCGCTGCTCGATCCCCGTGCCGCGATCGTCGCCAAGGCCTGACAAAGGAAACGCGCCCATGATCCGCTTCTATTTCCATCCGACGCCAAACCCCGCGAAAATCGCGTTGTTCCTGGAGGAGGCCGGCCTCGCCTATGAGATCGTGCCGGTCGACACGATGAAGGGCGAGCAGCACGCGCCGGCGTTTCGCGCCATCAACCCCAACGGCAAGGTGCCCGCGATCGTCGATACCGACGGGCCTGGCGGCACCGAGGCACGGATCTTCGACAGCAGCGCCATCCTGCTCTATCTCGGCGACAAGACCGGGCAGTTCCTGGGTAGGCAAGCCGACCGGCCGGCGTTGCTCTCCTGGCTGTTCTTCATCGCCTCGGGCCTCGGCCCCTTCTCGGGCCAGGCGGTGCATTTCCAATGGGCCGCGCCCGAGGGGCTCGACTATGCCCGCAACCGCTACCGGCGCGAGGCCGAGCGGCACTACCAGGTGCTGGACGACCACCTCGCCGGCCGCGAATTCGTCGTGGGCGACGCCTACACGATCGCCGACATGTCGGCCTGGGGCTGGATCGACCGCGCATCGCGCGTGATGAAGGGCGAGGCCGATCCGCTGGCCGCGTTCCCGAACATCAAGCGCTGGTTCCAGGGCATCGATGCCCGGCCCGCGGTGGCGCGCGCGCGCGCCGTGGGCAAGGACCATGCGTTCAAGAAGGAGTCCGACGAGCAGTCGAAGCGCGCGATGTTCCCGTCCAACTACCCAGCCGCCTGAACGTCTCCGCCATCAAGGACATCGTGTCATGACCCACACGACGAAATTGGCCGCCGGCGCCGCCTTCCCGGCGATCACCGTGCCGCGCCTGGGCGGCGGGGAGATTGCCCCAGCCGCGATGGAAGGCTGGCGCCTGCTGGTCGTCTACCGCGGCAAGCACTGCCCGCTGTGCAAGCCCTATCTCGGCACGCTCGACAAGCTGACCGAGGAGTTCGAGGCGGCAGGGGTCAAGGTGGTCGCCGTCTCCGCCGATCCGGAGGAGAAGGCGGCAGCCGACCATGCCGAATTCGGCTGGCGTTTTCCGCTGGGCTTCGGGCTGACCGTTCCGCAGATGCGGGACCTCGGGCTGTACGTGTCCACCCCACGGTCGCCGCAGGAAACCGACCGGCCGTTTTCGGAGCCCGGCCTGTTCCTGATCAACCCCGCCGGGGAGGCGCAGCTGATCGACATCTCCAACGCGCCCTTCGCGCGTCCGGATCTGGCCGGAATCCTCCGCGGTGCCAAGCGCATCCAGGAGATGAACTACCCGATCCGCGGCACACTGGCCTGACACGGCGATGCTCACCGGCATCCGCGCCTGCGTCTTCGAAGCCTATGGGACGTTGTTCGACTTCGCCTCCGCCGCGGCGGGTTGCGCCGATGTGCTGGGCGACAAGGCCGCACCGCTCGCGACGCTGTGGCGCGACAAGCAGCTGCAGTATTCCTGGCTGCGCGGGCTGCAAGGGCGCTACGTCCCGTTCTGGCAGGTGACCGGAGAGGCGCTGGACTTCGCGCTCGAGACGTTGGCGCTGCCCGCGGATGGCCCGCTGCGCGCGCGGCTGATGGATCTGTACCGCACGCTCGGCACCTTCCCCGAAGTGCCCGGCGTGCTTGGCGTCCTGCGCAAGGCCGGCTTCGCCACCGCCATCCTGTCGAACGGCTCGCCGGAGATGCTGGCGAGCGCGGTGGCGGGCGCCGGGCTGACCGGTGCCTTCGATGCGGTGATTTCCGTCGACGAGGTCGGCAGCTTCAAGCCGGACCGGCGCGTCTATCAGCGCGCGGTGGATCGGCTGGGCGTGCCGGCGGCGGCGATCGCCTTCCAATCCTCGAATGCGTGGGACGCGCATGCGGCTTCGGCCTTCGGCATGCGGGTGGTGTGGTGCAATCGCCACGGCCAGCGCCGCGAGCGGCTGCCCGGCGCCCCCGATCATGAAATCCACAGCCTTGCGGACCTGCCGGCCTTGCTCGGGCCGTTGCCGATGCGCCCGTGACGGGCCTTGCTGAAATCCACGAGGCTGACGCAACGGTGGACATCGCCACCGCTCAGCATGGTGCGGAAAAGGTGGCGGCGGCTCAAGCACAGACGGATTGCCTGCCGCGCGACGCCCGCAATACTACCCAACGACCATCATGCATGCAGGAGTATCCATGGCCCGCGTCCGCTCGATCCCGTCCTCCGAACTTCCGCCCGATCTCGCGCAGATCTACGAGGAATTCGCGAGCCTCTATGGCCCCTTCCGCAATCAGGTCGCGGTCTTCGCGCATGTGCCGCCGGCGCTGCGCCACCTGATGTCGATGCTGATGGAATTGCGCGCGGCAGCCACGCTGCCCAAGCGCTACCTCGAGATCGCCATCGTCGTCGTCTCGCGCCTCAACGAGTGCCATTACTGCGTGGCGCACCACAAGCCGTTCCTGGTCGTGGCGGGCCTTTCCGCCGAGGCGGTGGACCGCATCATGGACGCCGACCTGCCGGCGGAACTCGATGCGGTGGATCGCCTGGTGATCGCCTACACCAAGGTGGCGTGGGAGACGCCGAACCGCGTGACCGACCGCATGCACAACGCCCTGCTCGAGCATTTCTCCGAGGCGCAGATCGTCGAACTCACCCTGCGGATCACCCTGTGCGGCTTCTTCAACCGCTTCAACGACGCGCTGCGCATCGAGGAAGAGGAGGAGGCGCACGCGGCGCTGGCGGCTGTTGGCGGCCACTGACGCCCAAGGCCAGGCCGGGGGGCTTGTCGCCGAGGGGCTGGTCAAGCGCTATGGCGGCATCGCCGCGGTGGATGGCGTTTCCCTCACGCTGCGGCCGGGTGAGATCGTCGGCGTGATCGGGCCGAATGGCGCGGGGAAATCCACGCTGTTCGATCTTCTCTCCGGCGTGGCGTCACCCGATGCCGGAAGGCTGCGCGTCCATGGTCGGGATGCGCATGGCCTGCCGGCGCATGGCGTGGCGCGGCTCGGCCTGACGCGCACCTTCCAGATCGCGCGCGGGCTGGGCCGGCTGACGGTGCTGGAAAACCTGCTGTTGGCGGCACCTGACAGGACCGGCGAGAGGCTGGCGGATATCTTTTTGCGCCCGCGCGCGGTGCGCGATTCCCAGGCTACGCTCACCCGGGCGGCCAGTGCCGTGCTGGCGGAAATCGGCCTCGCGGGCCGCGAGAATGCGCTGGCGGGCGCCTTGTCCGGGGGCCAGCGCAAGCTGCTGGAACTGGGCCGCGCCTTGATGACGGGCGCCAGCCTCGTGCTGCTCGACGAGGTGACGGCGGGTGTGGCCCCCGCGCTGCGCCAGACGCTGTGCGATGTCGTGACCCGGCTGCGTGAGGCGCGCGGCACCGGGTTCCTGTTCGTGGAGCACGACATGGGCGTGGTCTCGCGCCTGGCCGACCGGGTGATCGTCCTCGCCCAGGGGCGCATCCTGGCCGAGGGCACGCCGGCCGAGGTGCTGCGCGACGCGCGTGTGGTGGAAGCCTATCTGGGGGCCGTGGCGTGACCGAGGTGACCATCACCGGCCTTGCCGCCGGCTATGGCGGGCGCGCCATCATCGCCGATGTCTCGCTCAGCGTCGGGCCTGGCGAATTGGTGGCGCTGCTCGGGCCGAACGGCGCGGGGAAATCGACGCTGATGGCGGCGATCGCCGGCACGATGAAGCCGCTGGCGGGCGAGGTGCACCTGGATGGGCGGGACGTGACGGGCATGGAGCCCGCGCGCCTTGCCGCCGCCGGCATGGCGCTGGTGCCGCAGCGGCGCAACGTGTTCCGCACGCTGAGCGTGGCCGAGAACCTTGCCATCGGCGCCTGGCTTGCACCGCGCCAGGCGCGGGCGCGGCGCGATGAGGTGCTGGCGCTGTTCCCGGCGCTGCGTGCGGCGCTGCCCCGTGCCGCGGGCCTGCTCTCGGGCGGGCAGCGGCAGATGCTCGCCCTCGGCATGGCGCTGATGGCCGGCCCGCGCTTGCTGCTTCTCGATGAGCCCACCGCCGGCCTCTCCCCCGCTTTGGTGGAGGAGACGCTGGTCGCCATCGCGCGGCTGCGCGCGGCGGGCATCGGCACGCTGCTGGTCGAGCAGAATGCGCGTGAGGCGCTGCGCCATGCCGACCGCGCGCTGGTGCTGGCTGGCGGCGGCGTGGCGCGCCGCGGCACCGCCGCCGCATTGCTGGCCGAACCCGATCTCGGCGCGCTGTTCCTGGGCGTGGCGGCATGATCCAGCTGGTTTTCGACACGTGGCTTCCATGATCCAGCTCATCTTCGACACGCTGGCGACAGCCGCCCTGGTGGCACCCGCCGCGGTGGGGTTCACGCTGCTTTTCGCCCTGCTGGGCTTCGCGAATTTCGCCGTGGGCGCGGTGATGGCGGCGGGCGCCTTCGCCGCATGGTCGGCCAATGCGTGGCTGGGCTGGCCGATCTCGGCGGCGACCGTGGCGGCGATGCTGGCCACCGCTTCGCTGGTGCTGGCCTGCGACCACGCCGTCTTCCGGCCGCTGCGCGAAGCGCCGGGCTGGGCGCTGCTGGTGAGCAGCGTGGCGCTGTCCTTCGTCATCGAGAATTTGTTGCGGCTGATCTTCCGCGCCGATGTGCGCGGCTATGACGTGCCGCTCTCCCGCCCGCTGATCTGGCTGGAAGCGCGCATCGCGCCCGATGCCGCCTGGTCCATCCTGGTCGCCGCGATCGTGCTGGCCATCGTGCTGGCCGGGCTGCGGCTGCTGCCCTGGGGGCGTGCGCTGCGGGCGGCGGCCGATGATCCCTCGCTCGCCGCGCTGCGCGGCATCCCCATCGGGCGACTACGCCTGTTCGCCAATCTGCTCGCCGGCGCGCTGGCCGGGCTTTCCGGCACGCTGGCGGGCTTCAGCCTGGCCATCGAGCCGGGGCTCGGCTGGTCGCTCACCGTCTCGGTCATCGCGGCGGCGATCCTGGGCGGCATCGGCTCGGCGCCCGGGGCTGTGCTGGGCGCGCTGCTGATCGCCTTCGTGGAGGAAGTCGCGGTGAAGTTCGCCACACCCGCCTACCGCCCGGCGATCGGCTTCGTCGCCCTTGCGCTGGTGCTCCTGGTGCGGCCGCAAGGGCTGCTGGGCCGGCCACTGGCGGCAGGGCGCGACCAATGACCTTCTACCTCATCGCCATCGCCACCTCGGCCGGTTTTTATCTGTTGCTGGCACTCGCGCTCAACCTGCAATGGGGTCTGACGGGGCTGGTGAATTTCGGCGTGGCCGGGCTCTACGCGCTGGGCGCCTATGCCAGTGCCTTGGCGACCGAGCGCCTGGGACTGCCTTTTCTCATCGCCCTGCCCATGGCGGCGCTGGTGGGCGCGCTGGCGGCGCTGCTGCTGGCGGCACTTTCCGCGCGCCTGTCGGGCGACTACCTCGCCATCGTCACGCTGGGCTTCGCCGAACTCGTGCGCCTTGTCGCCATGAACGAGGATTGGCTGACGCGCGGCCCGCGCGGCCTCGCCATCGCCACGCGTCCGCTGCCCGATGGCCTGTCGCGAGAGGGCGCGGCCATCGGCTACCTGCTGCTGGTCCTCGCCGCCGTCGTCATGGCCTTCTGGGCGCTGGAACGCATCCGGCGCGCGCCGATGGGCCGCGTGCTGCGCGCGATCCGCGAGGATGCGCTGGTGCCCGCCACGCTGGGGCGGGACGTGCAGGGGTTTCGCCTTCGTGCCTTCGCCATCGGCGGCGCGCTGATGGGTGTGGCCGGCTCGCTCTATGCGCATTGGGTGCTGAGCATCACGCCCGACCACTTCCAGACGCCGGTGACGATCATCACCTGGATGGCGGTGGTGATCGGCGGTGCCGGCAACAACCGGGGCCTGGTGCTGGGTGCCTTCCTGGTTGTGGGCATCGTCGAGGGCACGCGCTTCCTGGGCGGCGTCCTGCCCGGCATCGATGCGGAGCGGCTTTCGGCGTTGCGCATCGTGCTGATCGGCGTTCTTCTCATCCTCGCCATCCGCTTCCGGCCTCAGGGCCTGATCCCCGAGCAACCGCTGCGCCACACCCCCAAAGGAACCCCGCCATGACCTTGATCCTCTCGCGCCGCGCGGCTCTCGCCGGTGGTGCCGCCATCCTCGCCACGCCGCATGTCGTGCGCGCGCAGACCAATGAGCCCATCCGCATCGGCAGCCTCACGCCCAATACCGGCGGCGGCGCGCAATCCGGGCCGGAGATCGCCGAGGCGCACCGTCGCGTCGTCGAGCTCGTGAACAGCCAGGGCGGCATCCTCGGCCGGCGCATCCTGCTTACGCAGGAAAACGATGAGACCAACCCCGAGGCCGGCGTGCGCGCCGCGCGCAAGCTGATCGATGCGGACCGGGTGTCGGCGCTGCTCGGCCTCTGGGCGTCGTCCGTCACGCTCGGCGTGCTGCCGCTGGTCGAGGCCGCCAATGTCCTGCTGTTCTGCACCTCCTCGTCCGACGATATCCCCGCCGCCAACAAGCGCGGGCTGCTGTTCAACTTCCAGCCGCTGAACGCCGCCTGGGCGGTTGCCATCGCGCGCCTGGCGGTTCGGCAGAACTACCGCGAGATCGCGCTGGCCGGCCCCAACAACGACTTCGCCACCACCCTGGTCGCGAGCTTCCGCCGATCCTTCGAGGAAGCGGGCGGGCGCGTGGTGAACGAGCCCTTCTTCTACAACACGACCCAGCCCAGCTTCCGCGCGGAGGTGGACCGGCTGCTGCGCGGCAACCCGCCCGCCGTGTTCATTCCGGGCTACGTCGCCGACTTCACCGCCGTCTATCGGGACATCTTCCGCGCCGGCTATCGCGGCCGTGTCTTCACCATCTCCTTCGCCGTCGGCCCGCAGTTCAAGACGGCCGTGGGGGCCGCCGCCAATGGCATCCTGCATGGCTTTCCCGTCCCCCCCGTGGGCAGCCCGGCCTATGACGCCTTCCTTCGCTTCATGGGACGCACGCCGAACGGGGAGGTGCAACTTCCCTTCGGCTCGGCCGGCTACGACCAGATCAACGTGCTGCTGCTGGCCATGGCCGCGGCCAACAGCACGGATGTCGATGCGGTGAAGGCGATGATCCCGCGTATCGCCAACGGCCCGGGGGAGCGTGTCACGACGGTGGCCGAGGGTCTTGCCGCGCTGCGCGCCGGCCGGCCCATCAACTATGACGGCGCCAGCTCCTCGGTGGCGTTCAAGGCCGATGGCAGCCTGCTGGCGCGCGACTTCGAACTGTACGAAATCCGCGACGGCCGCGACGTCTCGGTCGAGCGCATCACAAGCGCGTCCTGACGCCGGGCGATGCGGCCGGCGGCGCGCGGGTGGCGAACACTTCGACACTCGCCTGCGCGCCGCCTGGCCGCATGAGCTTTGCGGCGGGCAGCGGCAGCGCGTGGTGATCGCACGCGTCCTCGCCGGCGATCCGACGCTGCCGCTGCTCGCCGGCCACGCCGACGCGATGCTGGTGAGGCATCGCGGCGCGGCGGTGGATGCCGGCCCGCCTTGCGCGGTGCTCGGCACGCCGCGCCATGCGGTTTCGCGCGCCATGGTGGAAGCCGCGCAGCTTGCCCGCGCGCCGGCGGCACGCGCCGCAGCGCCGCGGCTGCGTGTGGAGGGGCTGCGCATCGCCGATCGTCGTGGTGCGCAGACGGTGCATGCGGTGCAGGGCGTCGGCTTCGAGATCGCGGCCGGCGAGGCGCTGGGCCTGGAGGGCGAGAGCGGCAGCGGGAAAGCGGCATCGCGCGCGCCGTGGCCGGGCTGATCGCGCCGCTCTCCGGCAGCATCGCGCTGGATGGCATGAGCCCCGGCGATCCGCTTGCCGGGGCGCGGCGCTGCCAGCGCGTGGCCCAGGACCCGCTCGGCGCGCTCAATCCGCCGCACACGGCGCGCCGCACGCGGGAGGAGCCGTTCCGCATCCACCGCCTGCCCGACGCCGATTCGCGCATCGCCGCACTGCCGGAGGAGGTCGGGCTGGGTGCGGAGGTGCTGGGGCGCTACCCGACGCAGCTGTCCGGCGGGCAGCGGCTGCGGCTTTGCATCGCTCGCGCCCCGCCTGATCCACGATCGGCGACATCGTGGAGGCCACGACCGGGAGGGCTGCGCCGTGGTGGCGCATACGGCCCGCCAGCGCCCGGATGGCGAGCCCGACGCGCCGTTCTTCCGCAATTGTTTCTTCTTCATCAGGGGCCTGGTGGCGCTTGCGCCGGCGCAGATCGCTGCGGTGGACAAGGGCGGAATCGCGATCTCCGACCATGAGATGGCGGGCCGCTACCCGGCCGACACGCGGCCACGCCGCGCGCGCCTGACGGCGGCGGGGCTGATCCTGGGCGCAGAGGGGATCAATCGAACGCATGTCTCGCTCCATCTTCGACGGCCTCCACAGCAGGAGCTGCGTTCATGAGAACGCAGCATGCACCAGCCTTGCGCGGCTGGGGGTAGTCCTGGGCAATGCTGCGCTCGCCGCCGCGGCGGGGCGCCTGCGCCGTGGCGTTCCCGGTACCGAGCAGCGCGGGCAGGGTGACCGCCCTTGTCGGGCCGAGGATCGGGCGGCGGGCGCGGATCGAGGGCTGCGACACGCCCTCCCGCACCTGAATGCCGCCGCCGCAAGGCTGCGCGCCACCGCGGATCGTCACGCGCGCGCGGGCCTGCGTCGGTTTCATGAATCTTGGTCTCGGGCAGCCATGCCCGGCCCGGTCGCAGCGCCCTGCAGCGAAAGGCCTGCTCCCGCGTACTGGCCGCGCCATCGCGATGACCCCGACGCGCAGGCCCGTTCGAGATTCGTCCGGTCAAGCCAGGGACCGCCGAAGCAGGCGCCGGGCCGGCGGCGTTCCTCGAGGCCCGGCTCAGGCGGTTTCGCAGATCTCGATCATCGCCAGCATGTAGATGCGGATCATGTCGAGGAAATCGGCGATGTCCACGCGCTCGTCCGGCATCGTGTTGTAGCGGCCGCCCGGCCCGCACACGATCCCTTCCATGCCCGCCGCGTGCTGGAGGTGCGCGGCATCGGTGCCGTAGTAGCCGGGCGGGCGGATGGCGCCGGTCGGCTGCGCGGCGCCGCGCACGGTCGCATAGGCGCGGTTCACGGCCTGCACGACCGGGCTGTCGGGATGCACCTCGAAGGTCGGCATCATCGGCCGGCCGAGCTGGTGCTCAAGGGTCAGGGTGGCTTGCAGCCCGGGGAAGCGCGCTTCCAGCGCCGCGAGTTCGGCGCGCATGTCGGCCAGCACCTGCGCTTCCGTCTGGCCCGGCGCGTAGCGGCAGGACCCCCTGAGGCGGGCGAAATCCGCCACCTGCGGCGGCCGCCATTCGGCCAGGTCGCGGCCGAGCGCGCCGTGCACCACGCCGACATGGCATCGATTGATCGCGCGGTGCTGCTCGCTCAGGGCGCCAGAAAAGGTCATCGCGTTGAGACGCGGGATCAGGTCGCAGGCGGCCATGATCGCATCCACCGCCTCCTCCCGCTTCGACAGATGGCGGGTACGGCCGGTGAGCTCGATGATGAAAGTGAAGGCCGCGGCGTGCATCGTTAGCGCCTGGAGATCGGTGGGCTCCGCATTGATGAAATAATCGGCGCGCAGCCCCTGCCGGATGAAGGCCAGCGTGCCGACGCCGCCCTGCAACTCACCGACGACAAAGGTGAGGATCACATCGCCCTTCAGCCGCACGCCGGCATCCATCAGCGTCTTGACCGCACAGAAATAGGCGGCGTCGCCGGCCTTCATGTTCGACACGCCGATGCCGTAGATGAAATCCTTGTCGACCACGCCGCCATAGGGATCGACGGTCCAGCCCTCCGTCACCGGGTTGGTATCGACATGGCCGTTGAACATCAGGCTCTTGCCGCCGCCGGTCCCGCGCCAGCGGCCGATCGCATTGGCACGCTCGCCCTCGACCGGGCCGAGCTCCGTCTCCAGCCCGATCTCGCGCAGCCGGTCCGCCATGAAGTCCACCAGCACGCGCTCGCCCGGCGTCTGCGAATGGCTCGGATGGCGCACCATGGCGGCGACGAAGTCCAGGCACGCCTTCTCGTCCACGCGACGGATCAGCTCCTCAGGCGACATGCGGCGTCTCTCCGGTGATCAGCCGCGGCACGGCGGCCATGAGTTGCGCGGTGTAGGCATGCCGGGGGCCGTTCAGCGCCAGCTCCTCGACGGTGATGGTCTCGACCAGCCGGCCGCGGTGCATCACGGCGATGCGATGCGCGATCTGCCGCACCAGGTTGATGTCATGCGTGATGAACAGATAGGCGGCACCGGTCTCGCGCTGAAGCTGCACCAGCAGCCGCACCACCGCGGCCTGGACCGAGACATCGAGCGAGGAGGTGACCTCATCGCAGATCACGAGCTTCGGGCGCGGCGCGAAGGCGCGCGCGATGGCCACGCGCTGCTTCTGGCCGCCCGAGAGCTGGTGCGGGAAACGATCGGCGAATTCGGCCGGCAGGCTGACCGATTCGAGCAGCGCGCCGACACTCGCGCGGTCGGCGCCGCCGGCGCCATAGAGCCGCAAGGGCCGGCCGAGAATCTCCCGCACGCGCTGCCGCGGGTTGAGCGAACTGTCCGGATGCTGGAACACGATCTGCACATCGCGCCGATAGTCGCGCCCCATATCGGCGATGCCGCGCACCGGCTTGCCATCGAAGGTCACCGCGCCCTCGAAGGCCGCGAGGCCGGTCAGCGCGCGCGCCATGGTGGATTTGCCCGAGCCGGATTCGCCCACGATGCCGAGGATCTCGCCCGGCTGCACCGAGAGGCTGACCTCGGCCGCGCCGACCACGCCGGCGGGCCGCCGGCGGAGCAGGCTGCCCAGCAGCGTCGGCCGCCCATAGCGCACCGTGACTCGCTCCGCCGAGACCAGCGGCGCGCCGGGGATGGGCGTGGTTGCCGTCAGCCGCGCTTCGGGCCGCGGCACCGCATCGAGCAGCGCCTGCGTGTAGGGGTCGCGCGGCGCGCGGAACACCTCGCGCGTCGGCCCCCGCTCGACGATGCGGCCGCGATGCAGCACGGCGACACGCTGCGCGATGCCGGAGACGATCGCCAGGTCGTGCGAGATATAGAGCGAGGCGACGCCGGTTTCCCGCTGCAATTCGGCGAACAGGTCCAGGATCTGCCGCGCCGTCACCACATCCAGCGCCGTGGTCGGTTCGTCGAACACGATCAGTTCGGGTCGGCAGGCGAAGGCGGTCGCGATCACCACGCGCTGCTTCTCGCCGCCCGAAGCCTCATGCGGGTAGCGCCGCAGCATCGCCTCCGGATCGCGCAGGCCGACGCGCGTGAACATCGCCGCGGCGGCTTGCCGCGCGGCGCCGGGATCGAGGCCGCGATGCTGCTCCAGCGCCTCGGTGATCTGGCGGCCGAGCGTCAGCGTCGGGTTGAGCGAGGTGGCGGGATCCTGGAACACCATGCCGATCCGCGCGCCGCGGATCGCGGTCAGCGCGCGGGGCGAGATGGCGCGGAGATCGGTGTCCCCCAGATGCAGCGTGCCCGCGCGCTCGATCGCATTGGGCGCCAGGTAGCGCATGATCGCCCAGGCGAGCGAGGTCTTGCCGGAGCCGGATTCGCCGACCAGCCCAACCACCTCGCCGCGATCGACATGAAGCGAGATGTCCTCCAGTGCGCGAACGTCGCCCTGCCGTGTTGCGTAGTCCAGCGTGTAGCCGGTGATGGCGAGAACCGGGCCTTGACTGCGCATCCGATTCACGTCTCCGGTGCTCGGCTGCGTCTCCGCCCCATGGCGATCGGAAGCGGTCATGCGCGCGGGTTCAGCGCATCGCGCAGCCCATCGCCGAGCAGATTGAAACCCACGGCCACCAGCGCGATCGCGACCGAGGGCCAGACGATCATCCAGGGCGACAGGTGCATGAAGCGCCGCGCCTCGCTCACCATCAGCCCCCATTCGGAGGCCGGCGGCTGCGCGCCGAGGCCGAGGAAGGACAGGGTTGCGAACAGCATCACCGCGAAGGCCACGCGGATGCTCATTTCCACGATGATCGGCGCGACCACGTTGGGCAGCATTTCGCGCAGCACGATATAGGCCGCACCCTCGCCGCGCGCGACGGCGGCGTTGACGTAGTCCTGCCGCCGCACCGACAGCGCGACCGAGCGGGTGATGCGCGCCATGCCCGGCGTGAAGGCGATGGCGATGGCGAGCACCGCATTCTCCGCGCCGCGGCCGAGCATGGAGACGATCAGCAGCGAGAGCAGCAGCGAGGGCATCGCCATGATGGCGTCCACCGTGCGCATCACCGCCTCATCCACGCGGCCGCCGAGGAAGGCGGAGAGCGTGCCGATCACCGCGCCGGCGGTGGTGCCGAGCACGGTCGCGAGCAGGGCCAGCAGCACGGTGGCCCGCGCACCGGCGAGAAGGCGGCTCAAGATGTCGCGGCCGAGTTGATCCGTGCCGAGCCAGTTCGCGGCGCTCGGCGGGCGATAGCGCCGCAGCGGGCTGAGTGCCTCGGGACTGTGGGGCGCGATCTCCGGCCCAAGCAGCGCTAGCGCCAGCACCAGCGCGACCAGCACCAGCCCGATCGCGCCCTGTGGCGTGCGCAGCAATCGCCGCATCACCTCACCCATACTGGATCCGCTTGTCGAGCGCGGCGTAGGTCAGGTCGGCCGCGAAATTCATCACGCAATAGGTCGCTGCCATCACCAATGCGCCGGCCTGGATCATCGGCAAATCGCGATTCTGCACGGCGACGATCAGCGTGCGGCCGATGCCGGGGATGGCAAAGATCTCCTCCACCACGATGATCCCGCCGAGCACATAGCCGACATCGAGGGCGACGATAGTGATGGTCGGCAGCAGCGCGTTGCGCAGCGCGTGGCGGCGCAGCACCAGGCGCTCGGGCATGCCCTTGAGGCGCGCGGCGCGGACATAGTCGGTGTGCAGCGCATCGATCACCTCGGAGCGCACCATCCGCGAGACATGCGCGACCAGGATCAGCGAAATGGTGGCGACCGGCAGGACCAGATGCAGCAGCGCCCGTCCGGGATCCTCGGCGAAGGGCACGTAGCCCGTCGCCGGCAGCCAGCCCAGCACATCGGCGAACAGCAGGATCGCGAGCGTCGCGGTGACGAATTCCGGCAACGAGATGCCGATATAGGACGCCAGGCTGACCAGCAGGTCGGCCGCCGTGCCGCGCCGCACGGCCGCCAGGATGCCGAGCGGCAGCGCGATGACCAGCATCAGGCCGATGGCGAGGAAGGCGAGCAGCAGGGAACGCGACAGCGCCTCGACGATCTGCGGCAGCACCGGCAGGCCGCTGCGCATGGAGACGCCGAATTCGCCCGTCAGCACGCCGCCGAGCCAGCGCAGATACTGCGTCCAGACCGGGTCGTTCAGGCCGAGCCGTTCGCGGATCGCGGCCAGCTGGTCCGCCGTCGCATTCTCGCCCAGCAGCATCGTGGCCGCATCGGCGGGCAGCACCTGCGTGATGCCGAACACCAGCAGCGACACCACGATCAGGGTGTAGAGCATCAGCCCGATGCGTTGCAGCAGATAGCGGCCGGACATGGCGTTTCAGCCCCGCCGCGGCGCACCATCGCCGAGCCACACGTGATCCAGCCGGAACACCGCGCCGCGGGGATGCAGAGTGTAGCCCTGCACGTAGCTGCGTTGCGCCGACAGCAGGTCGAAGAACACCGGGATGATGCTGGGCACGTCACGGTGCATGAGGGCTTGCGCCTGGCCATACAATTCGCGGCGCTGCGCGACATCGGCGGTGACGCGCGCGGCTTCCACCAGCCGGTCGAATTCGGCGTTGTTCCAGCGCGTCTCGTTCCAGGCGGCGTTGGAGGTGTACAGCAGCGAGAAAATGCCGTCCGCGGTCGGCTGCATGTTGTAGAAGCCGATGTAGAAATTGCCCTTGCGCCACACCTGGTCGAGGTAGGTGGCGTGCGGCATGGTCTGCACATCGATCTCGAAGCCCGCCGGCCGCGCCATCTCGCGCAGCGCCACGGCCAGCTGCGTGCGCACCGCCGGCCGTTCCGAGGCGATGAGCGTGGCGCGCAGCCCGCGCGGATGGCCGGCTTCCGCCAGCAGCCGGCGCGCGGCGGCAATGTCGGGCCGCCTGGCCGGCAGGTCGCGGTGATAGGTGTAGGCGCCGTTCAGCGCAGTGTCGTTGCCCGGCGTGCCATAGCCCTCGCTCACGAAATCCACCATCGCCGTGCGGTCCACCGTCAGCGCCAGCGCCTGGCGCACCCGCACATCGTTGAAGGGCGCGGTATCGCAGCCGAGATTGACGTTGCAGAACTGCCCCGAGGGGGTGCGCAGCACGCGCACGCCGCTGGCGCGTTGCAGCCGCGCGAATTCGGTCGGCAGCGCCAGCATCATCAGGTCGGTGTTGCCGGAGATCAGCGCCGAGCCTTCGGCCGTCGGGTCGGGGAAGACCACGATCTCGACGCGGTCGAGGTAGGGCCGCGTCGGCTCATAATAGGCCGGGTTGCGCTGCACCACCACCTGGCGTTCGGGCTCGTAGGAGACCAGGCGGAACGGGCCGGTGCCGATCGCCTCGCGGTCGAGCCGCGCGAGGCCGGCGCCGCGCGCCAGCGCCGCGGGGACGATTCGCGCATTGGTGTAGGCCAGCATCACCGGCAGGTCGGCATAGGGCGCGCGCAGCGTGAACACGATGGTGCGCGGATCGCTGGCGGCGACGCGGGCGATCGGTCCGATATTCTGCCGCGCCGGCGAGGCCGTTGCGGGGTCGAGCATTGCCTCGAAAGAGGCGACCACATCGGCCGCCGTGCAGGCCGACCCGTCATGGAACATCAGGTTCGGGCGCAGCACGAAGGTCCAGGTCGCGAGATCGGCGCTGGCGCGCCAGCTTTCCGCGAGATCGGGCTCCGGCGTCATGTCACGCGACAGGCGCGTGAGGCCGCTGTAGAGCAGCTCCGCGAGCAGATATTCCGGGTTCACCCGCGTCAGCAGCGGATTGAGCTTGGCGACCGATTGGTCGACGCTGAGCCTGAGCGTGCCGCCGCGCCGGGGCGCTGTCTGCTGCGCCAGGGCGAAGGTCGGCGCCATGCCGAGGGCCGCGGCGCTGGCGATGATCTGTCGGCGGGTGGTCATGCGGGGGCTCCTGATGGGATCGGGGCGTCGGCGAGGTAGGCGAGCAGGGCGCGTGCCAGCGCCGTCACGTCCGGGATCGTGGTGAATTCGTCGGGTCCATGCGTGCGGTTGTCGGGGCGCGAGAGGCCGCCGAGCATGATCTCGCGCAGCCCGGCCTGCTGCACGAAGCCCATGTCGGAACTGCTGGATGCGCCATAGCGGGTGAAGGCCGCGGGCGCCCAGCCGAAGCCCCAGCCCAGCGCCGCCTGCCAGCGCGGCCAGCAGCGGCCGCCGGCATCGGGATCCAGCACGGGATCGAGCCGCCCGACCACCTGCGTCGTCACCGACAGCGCGCGGCTGCCGGCGGCGCCTGCGGCGACGGTCGCCTCGATCTCGGCCAGCGCGTCCTGCATCGTCTCCTCCGGCATCACGCGGCGGTTGACCAGGATCCGGCAGCGGCCGGGCAGCGCGGAGCCCTTTGTGCCGCCCTGGATCGCCGCGATGGTGAGCCGCGCGGTGAGGGGCCGATCGCGGCGATAGGGCGGCGCCGGCAACGCCGAGGCACGCGCCTCGACCCGCGCCTTGAGCGCCATCAGCGCCGCCAGGATCGGCAGCGCTTCCTCCACCGCATTGATGCCCTGCGCGCCGGGATCGCCGGAATGGGCGGCGCGGCCGACGACCGTGATCCCGATGTCGAGGCTGCCGAAGCAGCCGGCCCAAAGGCGCGGCACGGCGCCGCCATTCAGGCAGATCAGCTGGTCGCAGCCGAGCAGCCCCTGCTCGGCCAGATACCGCACGCCAGGATACAGGCCGCCTTCCTCATCGGTGCAGAACAGCAGCACCGGATCGAAGGCGAGCGCCAGGCCCGTGGCGCGCGCCGCACCCAGCGCCGCGAGTACCGCCGCGACCGCGCCCTTCATGTCGGCGGCGCCGCGCCCGTACAGCACATCGCCTTCGCGCGTCAGGGCAAGCGGCGGACGGGTCCAGCCATCGCCGGGCGGCACCGTGTCGGTGTGGATATAGATGCCGCAGCCAGCGCGCCGGCGCGCTGCCGGCTCGGCGATCAGGTTCACGCGCGGCCCATGCGCTTCCGGGCTTTGCCACAGCGCCTCCGGCACCTCGACGCGGCGGACGGCGAAGCCGAGCGGCGCGAACAGCGCCTCCAGCGCATCGGCGAAGGCGGCGTAGCCGGCACCGGGCGGGAAGCTGGTATCCAGCGTCAGCAGCCGCCCGAGCGCCGCGAGCCAATCGGCCTGCATGGCGCCGATGGTCTGGGCTGCGCATTCGAGGCTGGGGATGACCGAGATTGGACCTGCCCATATTTCTGTATAGAATTCGATGATGCCGTTGACGATCCCACCCTTGTCAAGCCGAACTTGCGCCGAGACGCCCTTCACCCCGCTGCATGAGCGGGTGCAGCGCGAGTTGTCGGAGCGCATCCTGCTCGGCCATTGGGCGCCGGGGACGCGGCTGCCGGGCGAGGTGGAGCTGGCGGAACGCTTCGCGGTGGCGGTCGGCACGGTGCGCAAGGCGCTGGCGGCGCTCGTCGCGGAGGGCGTGCTCGCGCGTCGGCCACGCGTCGGCACCGTGGTGACGGGGCGCAGTCCCGAACATTCGCTGCGCTTCTTCTTCCGCTACTTCCGCCTGCATGGCGCGGATGGGTCGCTGGTCAATTCGCGGCCCGTCACCATCGCGCTCAGCGAAACCCAGGCAGGGACGGCCGACGCAAAGCGGCTCGGTATCGCGGCGGATGCGCCTGTCATCCACCTGCACCGTCTCCGGCTGGTCGAGGACCGGCCGGTGATGACGGACAGCTACCGCATCCCCGCCGCGCGCGTGCCGGGCTTCGGTCTCGATCCCGCCGCCCTGCCGCCGCTTCTCTATCTTCATCTGCTGGAGCATTGGGGAATCCGGGTCACTGCCGTCCGGGAGGAGTTGCGGGCCGAGATCGCGACGGCCGAGGATCGAAGGCTGCTCGCGCTGCGCAATCCTGCCGCGGTGATGGTGATCGATGCCGTCTGCTTCGACCAGGCAGGGCAGCCTTGCGTGGCCGCAACGCAACGTGCCCGCACCGATGACCATCGATACATCAACGAGGTTCGCTGACGGCACTCGAACCTGGCGGGCAGGTTACCTCAGGCAACAGCCGTCCACGCGGAAGCGGCGCGTGATCGAATAGGGAGGCAGCCTGGCTGGACGCGCCGGGCATCGACGCGGGTCATGCGCCTGCCGCCGGTGCATCGCGGAGGGCCGTCAGGGTGGAGGGGCCAGGCGCCGTCGACGACGCTGTTGGTAAGCTTGATCCCGGGCGTCGGTCTTCCGTCGGGGAACCCGATCCCGCTGCGCCAGGCACCGGGGCAAGGCCATGCGCGCCCCGGCCCGCGGGCGCCGCTCAGGTGCCGGCGTAATAGGCCGGGTCGGCGATATCGGCGAGCAGGCCGGGGCCGGTCGGCTGCCAGCCCAGCGCCGCGCGCGTCGCGGCGTTGGCGGCCAGCATATGCTCCGCCGCGAAGCCCGCGAGGAAGCCGAAATGCGCGGCTTCCCGCGGTTCCACGGGCAGGCCGAGCTTGCGGCCGATGGCATTTGCGATGGCGCGGAAGGGCACGCCCGCCTCGCCCACCGCGTGGAAGGCGGGCAAGGGCGCACTGGCCTCCAGCGCCAGGCGGTAGAGGCGCGCCGCATCGGCCACATGCACGGCGGGCCAGCAATTCGCGCCATCGCCCGGATAGGCCGACACCCCCGTCCGCCGCGCCAGGTCGATCAGCATGGGGATGAAGGCGTGCGCCTCGCCCACGCCGTGCACGGAATGCGGCAGCCGGATGGTCGCCGCGCGCACGCCCGCCAGCGCGCGCGCCGCGATCTCGGAGCGGCGCGGATAGGCCGGATCGGCGATGGGCAGGTCGGCTTCCGTTGCCTCGCGCCCATGCACCCGCAGGGCGGAGAGCGTGCCGGTCACCACCAGCGGCTTGTCGGTGCCGCGCAGCGCCTCCCCCAGTGCCGCGATCACACGCTGGTCCTGCGCGGCATTCTCGGCATAGCGCGCGAAATCATGGTTGAAGCCGAGATGCGCGACAGCGTCGGCCTGTCGCGCCGCATCGTGCAGCGCGTCCAGGTCATCGAGCGTGCCCTGCATCACCGCCGCGCCCATCGCCGCCAGCGCCTGCCCCTTCTCCGCCGAGCGGGCGAGACCCCGCACGGCATGCCCATGGGCCAGCAATTCCGCCACCAACGCCTGTCCGACCCAGCCGGTGGCACCCGTCACAAACACCTTCATCGCCATGGTTTCCCGTGTTGCGGCGGCAGGGATGCGCGATGTTGCCATCCCATAAAAGTCGAGAGTTTATCCCGGTATAACCACCACCAGGATCGCCCATGCCGCTGACCGATCTCGGCCCCTATCTGCGCGCGCGGCGGGAGAGGCTGGACCCCGCCGCGCTCGGCCTGCCGCGCGGCCGCCGCCGCACGCCCGGCCTGCGGCGGGAGGAGGTGGCGGCGCGTGCCGCCATCAGCGCCACCTGGTATGGCTGGCTGGAACAGGGCCGCGGCGGCGCACCCTCGGCGGCGGTGCTGGACCGCCTCGCGAGCGCTCTGCTGCTGACCGAGGCGGAGCGCGAGCATCTGTTCCTGCTCGGCCTCGGCCGCCCGCCCGCCCTGCGCATGGCGGCGCCGGGCGCCGTCACCCCGCGCCTGCAACGCGTGCTCGATGCGATGGAGGCGAGCCCCGCGCTGGTCATCAGCGTCACCTGGGATGTCGTCGCCTGGAACGCGGCGGCGGCCGCGGTGCTGACCGACTACGCGGCGCTGCCGGAGAGCGCGCGCAACGTGCTGCGGCGCCTGTTCCTCGACCCGCGCTCGCGCGCGCAGAACCTCGACTGGGAGGAGGTCGCGCGCTTCGTGGTGGGCGTGTTCCGCGCCGGAATCGCGCGCGCCGGCGCGCATGCCACGGTGGCGCCGCTGGTGGAGGACCTCAGCCGCGGCAGCGCGGATTTCGCGCGCATCTGGCAGGCAGGCGATGTCGCCATGCTGGACGCCGGCACCAAGCGCCTGCACCATCCTGTGCTCGGCAAGATCGCGCTGGAGTATTCCGCCTTCGCGGTCGATGGCCGGCCGGATCTGACGATGCTGGTGTTCACGCCGCTGCGGCGTGGCGACGCGGCGCGGATCAGGGCGCTGGCCGCGCCCGATCCTGACCCGCCGCGGGCGCCTACCCGCCCAGCACCCGCCTGAAGGTGGCGTCAACATGGACGAAGTCGCGCGCCGGGTTCATCGCGGCGTCCAGCGCGGCGGCGTCCAGCTGCGCCGCCACCTCCGCATCGGCCAGCAGGTTCGCCCGGAAGTCGCGCGCGCCCGGCGTGCCGAGTGCGGTCCAGGTCGCCATCGCGGCGCGCTGCACGGCGGCATAGGCGGCTTCGCGGGCCAGCCCCGTCTGCGTCAGCGCCAGCAGCACCTTTTGCGAATGCACCACGCCGCCGAGGCTCTCCAGGTTCGCCCGCATGCGCTCCGGATATACCACCAGCTTCTGCATCATGCCGACCGTGCGCATCAGGGCGAAGTCGAGGGCGATGGTGGCGTCGGGGCCGATCACGCGTTCCACGCTGGAATGGCTGATGTCCCGCTCATGCCAGAGCGCCACATTCTCCATGGCCGGCGTGACATACCCGCGCACGAGCCGCGCGAGGCCCGTGAGGTTCTCGCTCAGCACCGGGTTGCGCTTGTGCGGCATGGCGGAGCTGCCCTTCTGGCCGGCGTGGAAGAACTCCTCCGCCTCCCGCACTTCGCTGCGCTGCAGGTGGCGCACCTCAGTGGCAAGGCGCTCGATGCCGGCCGCCACCACGCCCAACGCCGCAAAGAAGGCCGCGTGGCGGTCGCGCGGGATCACCTGCGTGGAGACGGGCTCCACGCTCAGGCCCAACTTCGCCGCCACATGCGCCTCGACGCGGGGATCGACACTCGCAAAGGTGCCGACGGGTCCGCTGATGGCGCAGGTTGCCACTTCGGCCCGCGCCGCCACCAGCCGCGTCCGGTTGCGGGCAAACTCGCAAAAATGGCCGAGCAGCTTGAGGCCGAAGGTGGTGGGCTCGGCATGGATGCCGTGGCTGCGGCCGATGGTCGGCGTGTGGCGGTGTTCCTCCGCCCGCGCGCGGAGTGCCGCCAGCAGCGCATCCACATCGGCGATCAGCAGGTCCGCCGCGCGCACCATCTGCACGGCGAGGCAGGTGTCGAGCACGTCGCTGCTGGTCATGCCCTGGTGCAGGAAGCGCGCCTCCGGCCCGATGCCCTCGCCGAGCCAGGTGAGGAAGGCGATCACGTCATGCCGTGTTTCGCGCTCGATCGCATCGATCCGGTCGAGGTCGGCCTGGCTGATGTGTGCGACGCGCGCCGCGCCCCGCGCGCGGATGGCGGCGGCGGCGTCCTGCGGAATCGTGCCGAGTTCGGCCATGGCATCGGCGGCCGCGCTTTCGATCTCGAACCAGATGCGGAAGCGTGTCTCGGGGGACCAGATCGACGCCATTTCGGGGCGGCTGTAGCGGGGGACCATGGCTTCGTTCCAGTCTGGTGATGCGGGCGCGCAGCGGTGGTGGCGTGCGGGCGGTTGACAAGGCAGGCTGTGGCAAGGTCATTACCGCGCCGCGGCTGGGGAATGGATAGCACCAAACATGGAATACTTGTCATCTTGGGGCCCGGAGCTGGCGGCGCTCGGTCAGGTTCTGCTGATCGATCTCGTGCTGGCGGGCGACAATGCGATCGTCGTCGGCATGGCGGCCGCCGGCCTTCCCGCCGACCAGCGCCGCAAGGCGATCTTCTGGGGCATCGTCGCGGCGACGCTGATGCGCATCGGCTTCGCCTCGATCACCGTGCAGCTGCTGTCGATCGTCGGCATCGTCCTGGCCGGTGGCGTGCTGCTGCTGTGGGTGTGCTGGAAGATGTACCGGGAGCTGCGCGACGGCGGCAGCCACGACCTCCAGCATGAAGGCCAGGAAGCGCTGGATGGCATGGGCCCCGACGGCAAGCCGCGCAAGACGCTGCGCCAGGCCATCGTGCAGATCCTGGTGGCCGACGTCTCCATGTCGCTCGACAATGTGCTGGCGGTGGCCGGCGCGGCGAAGGACCACCCGTATATCCTGGTCTTCGGCCTCGCGGTCAGCGTCGTGCTGATGGGTGTCGCTGCGACCTTCATCGCGCGACTGCTCGACAAGAATCGCTGGATCGCCTGGGTCGGGCTGCTGGTCATTCTCTATGTCGCCGGCTCGATGATCTACGAAGGCACCTTCCAGATCGCCGAGACGGTGCCGCAGGCCTATGGCTACCTGATGCTGCCCTTCGGCTGGCTGGCCGTGCCGGGCGGTGCGGCGACCTTCCCCATCGTGCTCTGGGCGCTGGCCACGCTGGCGCAGGTGATCGTGCTGGCGATGGTGGCCACACTCGCCATCGACCTGACGCGGACGCTGACAAGGCGGGAACATTGAGGATGCGGGGCCACGCGGCCCTGTTGCTGCTGGCCCTCGGTGCCTGCACCGCCGAGGGGGAGCCGGCGACCGGTGCCGCGGCAGCGGAGCATCGCGCCGCGGACCGGCCGACGCTCGAAGCGGCCGCTGCGCGCCTTCCGGCCGAGGTGGCCGGTTTCACGCGCGGCGATTTTTCCTGGTATGAGCGCGATCAGCCGGGCTTCGGGGTGGGCGCCGATTATGCCGGCCCGGCGCGCGCGGCGGTTGCGACCGTCAGCCTCTATGACCGCGGCCGCCAGGTGGATGGCACGACACTCGCCGATGAATTGTCGGTGGCCGTGGGCGAGGTGATCGCCGCTTCCCAGGCGCGCACCAGCCAGGTGCTGACGGAGCGGGAGCGGACGAATGTCGCGGTCTCCGACGGCACCTCGCTGCGCTGCGCGCGGCTGGCGGGCACCTATGGCCGGCAGCCTCTCAGCACGCTGGTCTGCCTCGGCCCGGCGGCCGGGCGGTTCCTCAAGGTGCAGGTGACGATGCCGGCGCGGCCGGTGGCACCGGTCGATCCGGTGCCCTTCGTGCAGGGCATTGCCGAGGCGATGCGCGGGTAGCTCAGGCGTCCAGCGCCTCGGCGTCCAGCTTCGCCGCATTGTCCTGGATGAACCGGAAGCGCAGTTCGGGGCGGCGGCCCATCAGCTCCTCGATGCGCTCGGCGGTGCTGGCGCGATCCTCGGCGGCCAGCACCACCCGCAGCAGGGTGCGGCGCTTCGGGTCCATGGTGGTTTCCTTGAGCGAGGCCGGCGGCATCTCGCCCAACCCCTTGAAGCGGCTGACTTCCACCTTTTGGTTGGGCTTGAACTCCCGCTTGATCAGCCGCGCGCGGTCGGCGTCGTCCCTGGCGTAGATCGTCTTGCCGCCGGCCTGCAGGCGGAACAGCGGCGGCTGCGCCAGGAACAGGCGGCCCTGTTTCACCAGCTCCGGCAATTCGCGGTAGAAGAAGGTCATGAGCAGGGCGGCGATATGCGCGCCGTCCACATCGGCATCCGTCATGATGACCACGCGCCCATAGCGCAGCCGTGCGAGATCGAATTTGTCGCCGGCGCCGCAGCCCAGCGCCTCGATCAGATCCTTCAGCTCCTGGTTGGCGCGCAGCTTGTCGGCGCTGGCGCTGGCCACGTTCAGGATTTTCCCGCGCAGAGGCAGCACCGCCTGCGTCTCCCGGTCGCGGGCCTGCTTGGCGGAGCCGCCGGCGCTGTCGCCCTCCACCAGGAACAGCTCCGTGCCCTCAGCGGAAGCGCGGGAGCAATCGGCGAGCTTGCCGGGCAGGCGGAGGCGCCGCGTGGCGGATTTGCGCGGCGTATCCTTCGCTTCCCGCCGGCGGATGCGGTCCTCGGCGCGTTCGATGCAGAAGGCCAGCAGGTTGTCGGCGCGGCCGGGGTCGCCGGTCAACCAATGGTCGAAATGGTCGCGCAAGCCGGCTTCCACCAGGCGCGCGGCGTCCGGGCTGGTCAGCTTGTCCTTGGTCTGGCCCTGGAATTGCGGTTCGCGGACGAAGACGCTGAGCATCCCGGCCATGCCGCCCAGCACATCCTCGGCCGTCACGCTCGCCGCGCGCTTTTCCCGCTTGAGGTCGCCATAGGCGCGCAGGCCCTTGACCAGCGCGGCGCGCAGCCCCGCCTCGTGCGTGCCGCCCTGCGGCGTGGGGATGGTATTGGCGTAGGTGGAGAGAAACCCCTCGCCATGGTCGAGCCAGGTCAGCGCCCATTCGGCGCGGCCGGCGCCGTCGGGGAAGGTCGCCTCGCCGGCCCAGGGGGCGGGCACCACGGCGGCGCGGCCCTCGATGCTGGCGGCCAGGTAGTCGGACAGGCCGCCCGGGAAATGCAGCACGGCCTGGGCGGGGGTATCCGTGCCCTCGACCAGCTTCGGGTCGCAGGCCCAGCGGATTTCCACACCCTTGAACAGATAGGCCTTCGACCGGCACAGGCGGTGCAGCCGCGCCGGGCTGAATTGCTGCTTCGCGAAAATCTCGGGGTCGGGGTGGAAGCGGACATGCGTGCCGCGCCGGTTCTGCACCGCGCCCATGTTCTTGAGCTTCTGGACAGGCTTGCCGCGTTCGAAGGCATGCGCGAACAGGGTGCGGTCGCGCGCGACCTCCACCTCCATCCGGTCCGACAGCGCGTTCACCACGGAACTGCCGACGCCATGCAGGCCGCCGGATGTGTCATAGGCCTTGCCGCTGAATTTCCCCCCCGAATGCAGCGTGGTTAAAATCACTTCGAGGGCGCTGAGCTTCGGGAATTTCGGGTGCGGGTCCACCGGGATGCCGCGCCCATTGTCGCGCACGGTCAGCCAATTGCCGGCTTCCAGCGTCACCTCGATGCGGTCGGCGTGCCCCGCCACGGCCTCATCCATCGCGTTGTCGATGATCTCGGCGGCCAGGTGGTGCAGTGCGTTTTCGTCGGTGCCGCCGATATACATGCCGGGGCGCCGCCGGACGGGCTCCAGCCCCTCCAGCACCTCGATGTCCTTGGCGGAATAGTCGGAAGACGGCGTCTTGGCGTTGCGGGCGAACAGGTCGTTCATGCTGTGTTCATAGCGAGCGCAACCGGGGCGGACAACCGCGGCCGCGCTCGCCGCAGGGGCTACTGGCCCGCGGTCGCCTCCAGCATCCACAGCGCCTTGTCGAGGTGCTTCGACACGCCGGTCAGGATGTCGGCGGTGTCGGCGTCGCCGGCCTCATCCGTCTCATCGATGCCGGCGCGGATGGTGGCGGCGAGGTCGGCGTAGCGGTCGGTCAGCGCCTTCACATGCGCCATGCCATCCGTCAGGTCGTCCGGATAGGCGGCGAGGCGCGTGGCCTTGCCGACCACCTGCGTGGTACCGAGGGCGGTGCCGCCGAGCTGCACGATGCGCTCCGCCAGTTCATCCGTGTCGGCGGCGAGGGTGTTGTAGAATTCCTCGAACATCACGTGCAGGCCGTGGAAATTCGGGCCCTTCACGTTCCAATGCGCCTGGCGGGTGGCATTGGTCAGGTCGATGATATCGGCCAGCGCGCCGTTGAGCACGCCGATCGAGGCCTTCTTCGCATTGCTGGGCAGGTCGTTGCGGGTCATCGCGGTATCCTTTTGGTGTCGTCGTCAAGCTGGCGATCCGGGCGCTGCGTTTCAGCCCCGCCGGGGTTGCGCGGGGTCGCTGTGAGGCATGCGGCGGCCGCCGGCCTCGCCTTGGGCAGGGAACGCCGGGGGCAGGTCAGGGTTGCCTATACGGCGAGCAGGGGGGCGGCGCTGCCGAACAGGCGCACGCTGCCATCCGGCGCGAATTCGATGGGTGCGATACCACCCGGCATATGCACGCGCAGGCGCGGTTTGGTGACAAGGCCGAGCCGGCGCGCCGCGCATGCCACCGCCGTCGCGCTGGTGCCGGAGGACAGGGTCGGCCCCTCGCCGCGTTCGAAGATGCGGGCGCTGAGGTCGCCATCCGGGCGCAGCGCGGCCCATTGCAGGTTGATCCCCGCCGGGCAGGGGTTGCCGCTGCCCTGGCTGGCGGCGGCGAAGGCGATACGGGTCAGCGCCGGCAGCAGGGGCGGCGTGCCGAGCGCGCCCATCTCCGGCAGGGTGGCCGGATCGTCCAGCACGGTCACGGCATGCGGGTTGCCGATGCGCAGCGGCACGGTGCGGGTCCAGCGCGGGTCGATGGCGGCAAGCGCCGGCACGGTGACGCTGCCGGAAGCGGCGCCGGCGACCATGCCGCCCGGCCGGGCGCCCACAGCCTCCGGCCCGAAGCTGGGGCGGCCGAGCGCCAGCCAGAAGCCGGGCGCGCCATCCTGCTCCGCCGCCTCGACGGTGACCGCGGTGGGGGTGTGGGCGTGATGCACGCAGAGGTCGAAGGGCCCGGGTGGTGCCAAGCCGCACGCGGCGAGGTGCGTCGCGAAAATGGTCAGGCCATTGCCGCTGCGTTCGGCGAGGGTGCCGTCGGTGTTGAGGATCAGCAGGTCGAAGGGCGGCGCGGCCTGGAAGGGGCCGACCAGCAGCCCGTCGCAGCGATGCGCCTTGGCGGCTTCCGGCTTCCGGCCCGGCCAGGCGCACAGCGCGTGGATGGTGGCCTGCCCCCATGCCGCCGTGCTGCGCGCGGCCGCTGGCGCGTCCGTCGCGGTCAGGCCGAGGGCGTGCAGGGCGTTCGGCGCGACCACGCCGTAGGTGTTGCCCCGCGCGTCGTAGAAGGTTGCGGAGGGAAGGGCGGGGACGGGCAGGCGGGCGGCGCTCAGAACAGGGCGGTGGCCACCACGGCCATCACGACGACGATGACGATGAGCGAGGCGCTGGCACGGATCAATTCGGATTTGCGATCCTGGTCCAGAACGGGCGCGGAGGGGCGCGGCGCGCCCGGCTTGTCGCCCGGTTCGTCTGCATAGGGGTCATGCAACCCCAGGAATTCCGATTTTGACCTTCGCGCCTGGGACATCTGTGCCCTGTTCGACTGTTGACGCACCGTTACCGCAGGCCCTGATGACCAGGAAACCAACCTACGGTTGCAAATCCGATAATCCCTGACGCATAGCAGATTTGCGCTTCGGCATCCGGCGGCGGCCCTGGCTGCCGCTTGACTACAACCTTGTCGACAACCGCCAGACAAAACAATACAATAAAATTAGATATACTCAAAAAATCAGACAAATCAGCCTCAAAGGCAGGGAAAATCCCGCCAGGGAGCAGATCACATTCCCGTGTGACCGTGAACCGTGGCGGCCTGGGGAACCCTGGTGGAGTCCCGCACCACCAGCAGCGGCGCCAGCCGAACCTGGCTGGCGGTACCGCCGGGTTCCGCGATCCTGGCCAGCAGCAGCGTCGCCGCCTGTTCCCCCATCGCGGCATGCTGGATCCGCACCGTGGTCAGCGGGGGCGCGATGCGGTCCACGAAGGGCATGTCGTTGAAGCCCGTCACCGAGATGTCCGCGCCGACCTTCAGCCCGACCTCGGCCAGCGCGTCGTAGATGCCGAGGCAGAGCATGTCGTTCGCGGCGACCACCGCGGTGAAGAAGGGGCCTGTCAGCAGGCTGCGCATCGCGGCTTGGCCGGCCTCCGTGCCATAGGCGGTGGCGGCAGCGACCGGCGCTTCGGCGGGGTCGAGCCCGGCGGCCAGCAGCGCGGCCAGGAAACCCTGGCGCCGGTCGATCGCGGTGGAAATTCCGGCGGGGCCCGCCAGGTGGGCGATCCGGCGGTGGCCGAGCGAGACCAGATGCGCGACAGCCAGGCCGATGCCGCCCTGATCGTCATTCACCACGCTCGGCACGGCCGAGCCTTCCAACCCGCGGTTGATAAGGACCGCGGGGATGGCGTGGCGCGCGCACAGCGCCAGGGCCTGCGTGCCCTCGGCCACCGATGCCAGCATCAGGCCATCGACCAGATGCGTCGCCATGCGCTGGATCAGCAGCGCCTCCCGCGCCGGGTCGTTGTCGGTGTTGGCGACGAGCGTGGCGTAGCCCTGCGCGGCGAGTGCCGTTTCGGCGGCGCGGACGATCGGCGGGAAGATCGGGTTCACAAGGTCCGGCACCAGAATGCCGATGGTGCGGCTGCGCCGTGTGCGCAGCCCGGCCGCGAGGGCGGAGGGGCGCCAGCCCAGCGCCTCGGCGGCGTCGCGCACCCGCGCCTGCACGGCCTCGGTCACCATGCCGCTGGTGACGGGGTTGAGCGCGCGGGAAACGGTGGAGGCATGCACCCCGGCGGCACGGGCCACATCGGCGATGGTGGCGCGCGCCGAGGGCGGCGCGGCGGGCCGGCGAATCGACATGCCCCTCCTTAGACGAGGTCTGGCCGGAAAGCGAAATACAATCGATTGCATCATTTGCTTGACGGCCGCCCGGCCACTGTCCTAACTGCCGCGGCCAGCCGAAAAGGACCCAGACGACCATGCCGGACGCGCCGCATCCTGCCGTCAGCACGCAGGCGCTGCCCGCCACCTCCGCGGCGTTGCGCTTCGACGCCTTTGGCGGGCCGGACGCGCTGCGCCTGGTCGCGCGCGCGGTCGCCGCGCCGGCGGCGGACCAGGCGCTGGTGGCGGTGCGCGCGGCCAGCGTGAACCCCTCCGACGTGAAGAACCTGGCCGGGCGCATGCGCCAGACCGTGCCGCCGCGCACGCCGGGCCGCGACTATGCCGGCGTGGTGGTGGCGGGGCCGGCGGATTGGCTCGGCGCCGAGGTCTGGGGCACGGGCGGCGACCATGGCTATACGCGGGATGGCAGCCATGCCGCGCATCTGCTGGTGCCCGTCGCGGGGCTGGCTCGGAAGCCGGCGAACCTGACCTTCGGGCAGGCGGCCGCGGTCGGCGTGAACTACGTGACCGCCTGGATCGGGCTCGATTATGCCGGCCTCGCCGCCGGCGAGACGCTGGTGGTGGTGGGCGCCACCGGGGGTGTCGGCGGGGCCGCCGCCTGCATCGGCGCGGGGCGCGGGGCGCGGGTGATCGCCGCCTGCCGCGGCACGCCACCCGACGATGCCCCGGCGCGCCATGTGACACAGGATTTCGTGGACCTCGACGCCGGCGACCTGGCCGCGCGCCTTGCGGCGCTCACCGGAGGGCGCGGCGCCGATGTCATCTATGATTGCGTTGGCCGCCCGGATTTGACGGAGGCGGCGCTGGCCGCACTCGGCTTCCGCGGCCGCCTGATCGTGATCGCCGGCACGCCGGCCGAGCAGGTGAGGTTCGAGCTGATCCCCTTCTACCGCCGCGAATGCCGCATCCTTGGCGTGGACAGCCTCAAGCGCGGCACCGCCGAATGCGCGCCGATGCTGGAAGCGCTCCGCCCCGGCTTCGAGAGCGGCGCCTACCCGGCGCCGGTGATCGCCGAGGCGCATGCGCTGGAAGCCGGCCGCGCGGCCTATGAAAGTGTCGCCCGCGGCACGCGCGGGCGCGTCGTCATCACGATGGGCTGAGGGAGAACGACCATGGCCGATGGCCACATCACCTATACGAGCGAGAATCTGACCGGGGCCGTGCTCGATCGCATCGCGCCCGATGCCAGCCCGCGCGTCCGCACCCTGATGACCGGGCTGATCACGCATCTGCACGACTACATCCGCGAGGTGGAGCTGACGCCCGAGGAATGGGAACAGGCGGTCGGCTTCATCACCGAGCTCGGCCGCTGGTGCGACGACAAGCGGCAGGAGGTGATCCTGCTGTCGGACATCCTCGGCGTGTCGATGCTGGTGGACGCGATCGCGCACCGCACCCATGCGAGTGTGTCCGAGACCACCGTGCTCGGCCCCTTCCACCGCGAAAACCCGCCGCCGATGCGCAATGGCGAGAACATGTCGCCGGGGGTGGAGGGCGAGCCCCTGCAGGTGGAGGTGCGCATCCTGGATGAGGATGGCGCGCCGCTGGAAGGGGCCCAGGTGGATGCCTGGCACACCTCGCCGGACGGGTTCTACGACAGCCAGATCGGCGATGCGCACAATATGCGTGGCCGCTTCGTGACCGGGCCGGATGGCGTGATTTCCTTCCCGACGGTGGTGCCGGCCGCCTATCCCGTGCCGCATGACGGGCCGGTGGGGCGCGTTCTGGCCGCGATGGGGCGCGGGCCGATGCGCCCCGCCCATGTGCATTTCTGGATCAAGAAGCCCGGCTATCGCGACCTGATCACGCACATCTTCAAGGATGGCGACCCGTATCTGCATGACGACGCGGTGTTCGGCGTGAAGGCGAGCCTGGTGACGGATTGGAACGCCGCCAAGGCGCAGGGCAAGCCCGCCACCCTCAGCTATGAATTCCGCATCCCGAAGCAGGTCGCCGCCTGATGCTGTTCCTGATCCATTGCACCCAGAAGCCGGACGGCCAGGCGATCCGCGACGCGCAGTACGACGCGCACCGCGCCTACCTGAATGCCAGCCCCGTGGACATCAAGCTGGCCGGGCCGATGGTGGCCGATGACGGGGGTGCGCGCATCGGCAGCGTGTTCATCGTGGACGTGCCGGACCGCGCGGCTGCCGAAGCGTTCTCCGCCGGGGACCCGTTCAGCCAGCATGGGCTGTTCGAGCGTGTCATCATCACCCGCTTCCTCGACATCACCCGCGGCAAGCCCGCCTTCGGCCCGAGCAAGGACTGACCATGCGGAAGAAGTACATCCTGACCTGCGCGGTGACGGGCAACATCACGACGCCGGAGCAGACACCCCATCTGCCGATCACGCCGGAGCAGATCGCCAATGCCGCGATCGAGGCCGCCAAGGCCGGCGCCGCCGTGGCCCATTTGCATGTGCGGGACCCGCAGACGGGCAAGCCTTCCATGTCGCTGGACTTGTATCGTGAGGTCGTGGACCGCATCCGATCGAGCGGCACCGATGTGGTGATCAACCTGACCACCGGCCCCGGCGGCCGTTTCGTGCCAGCTCGGGACAACCCGCGGGAGGCCGCGCCGGGCAGCACGCTGCTGCCCCCCGATGAGCGTGTGGCGCATATCGTCGCCCTCAAGCCGGAGATCGCGACGCTCGACCTGAACACCATGTGGTCGGGCAGCGCCGTCGTCATCAACGCGCCCTGGTCGGTCGCGCGGATGGCGGAGCTGATCTATTCGGTCGGCACCATCCCCGAGCTGGAAGTGTTCGACAGCGGCGACATCGCCCTCGGGAAACACCTGATGGCCGAGGGCGTGCTGAAGGGCCCCTGCCTGTTTCAGATCTGCATGGGCATCCGCTGGGGCTTCGACTGGAACCCCGAGACTCTGGCCTATGCGCGCTCCATCCTGCCGCCGGGCAGCCCCTGGGCCGCGTTTGCCATCGGCCGGATGGAATTCCCGATGCTGGCGCAGGCCTGGCTGCTGGGCGGCCATGTGCGCGTGGGCCTCGAGGACAACATCTACCTCAACAAGGGCGAGCTTGCCGTCAGCAACACCGTGCTGGTCGAGCGCGCCGTGCGCATCCTGCGCGAGTTCGGCGCCGAGCCGATGACGGCCGCCGAAGCGCGCGCGGAACTGGCTCAGGTTGGCGGGTGGAGCCGATGAGCCGGGGCGTATTGGTCATCACGGGTGCGGGCCGCGGCATCGGAGCCGCGATCGCGAAGGCCGCCGCGGCCGATGGCTGGCATGTCGCGGTCAACTTTGCCCGCGATGCGGACAGCGCCAACGCCACCGTCGCCGCCATCGCGACCGCTGGCGGCACGGCGCGCGCGATCCAGGCGGATGTGCAGACCGAGGCAGGCATCGAAGCGCTGTTCCAGGCGGCCGACGCCATGGGCCCGGTCCGTGGCCTGGTGAACAATGCCGGCGGCAGCGCGGAGGCGAAGATCGCCGACATCACCGCCGCCGATTACGACCGCATGATGGACGGCAACCTCCGCACCACCGTCTTCTGCGCGCGCGAAGCCGTGCGCCGCATGGCGACGGATCGGGGTGGGCAGGGCGGCGTCATCGTGAACATCGGCTCCCGCGCCAGCGTGCTCGGCGGCCAGCCGGGCCGGGTGATGTACGCCGCCGCCAAGGGCGCGGTGGACGGGTTCACGATGGGTCTCGCGAATGAGGTGGGGAAGCTCGGCATCCGCGTCGCCTGCGTGCGGCCGGGCGTGATCCGCACCGAAAGCCACGAGGCGCGCGCCGGCGCCGACCGCCTCCGGCAGATCACCGCCGCCATCGCCCTCGGCCGGCCCGGTGAGCCGGAGGAGGTGGCGGGCGTCGTCGCCTTCCTGCTTTCGCCGGCTGCGTCCTACGTCACCGGAACGCTGGTGGATATCGGCGGCGGTCGCTAGTCTTGTCGCAACCCACGGAGGAAAAACGATCCATGACAATGTTCCGTCGCGCCGCACTCGGCGCCGCGCTGGCTTTCGCTGCGGCGCCGGCACTCGCCCAGACGTTTCCGACGCAGCCGGTCACCATGATCATCCCCTTCGCCCCCGGCGGCCCGACCGATGTGGTCGGCCGGCTGCTGGCCGATGTGATGGGCCGCAATCTCGGCCAGCAGGTCGTGGTGCAGAATGTCGGCGGCGCCGGCGGCACGATCGGCGTGAACCGTGTGGTGCAGGCCCGCAATGATGGCTACACGATCCTGTACACGAATATCGGCATCGCGACGCAGCCGACGCTGTATCGGCGCCTGGCCTACAACCCGGTGACCGACCTCGAACCCTTCGGCCTGGTGACGCCGACGCCGATGATCCTGACGCTGCGGCCGGATTTCCCCGGCGGCACGCTGGCCGATTTCATCCGCTATGCGCGGGAGAAGCGGGACGGGGTGAATTTGGCCAATGCCGGCCTCGGCTCCGCCAGCCAATTGTGCGGCACGCTGTTGCAGGCCGCACTCGGCATCAATTTCACGACGGTGCCCTTCACCGGATCGGGCCCGGTGTTTCCGCAGATGATGGCCGGGCGGCTGGATATCTATTGCGACCAGACCACCTCCTCGCTGCCCTTCGTGCAGGACAACCGGATCAAGGGTGTCGCGATGGCGACGGCGCAGCGCCTCAGCGTGGCGCCGAACATCCCGACCGCGGCGGAAGCCGGGCTGCCGGGCTTCGAGATCAGCATCTGGCACGGCATGTATGCGCCGCGCGGCACGCCGCGCCCGGTGATCGACCGGCTGAACGCGGCGCTGCGCGTGGCGGTGCAGGACCCGACGGTGGTGGCGCGCCTCAACAGCCTGGCCAGCCCGCCCGAGCCGCTGGAGCGCGTGACGCCGGAAGCGCATCGCGCGCATCTGGTCGCGGAGATCGAGCGGTGGCGCCCGATCCTGCAGGCCGCAGGGCAGTTCGCGGATTGATGGGGATGGCGCCGGCAAGCCTGAATGTCCTGGCCTTTGCCGGCGCCTCCAATTTGCCGCTCTGGGCGGGTCAGGATCAGGGTATCCTTGCCCGTCATGGGCTGGATGTGGCGCTGGCGCTGACGCCCAATTCGCGGGCGATGGCGCAGGACCTGCATACAGGCGTCTGCGACGTCGCGCTGACCGCGATCGACAATCTCGTCGCCTACAATGAAGGTCAGGGCGAGGCAGCACTCGACGGCACGCCGGACTTCGTCGCGCTGTTCGGCGTGGATGACGGCATGCTGAGCGTGATGGCGGTGCCGGGCCTCGCCAGCCTGGACGAACTGGCGGGGAAGGCGGTGGCGGTCGATGCCATGACCACCGGCTTCGCCTTCGTGCTGCGCGACATCCTGGAACAGGCGGGTGTCGCCGACCGCGTGGAATGGGTGGCGGTCGGCGGCGGCGCGCAGCGCCTGGCAGCGCTGGTCGAGGGCAGGCAGGCGGCGACGCTGCTGAACACGCCGCTCGACCTGGCGGCGGAGGCGCAGTGCTGCCACCGCCTGGTCCGCGCCCGCGAGGTGGTCGGGCCGTACCAAGGCATCGTCGCGGGCGTCCGGCGCGACCGGATGGCGGCGCTGCGGCCGCACCTGATTGCCTTCGCGCAGGCCTTCGCGGGAAGCATCGCCTGGGTGGAGGCACATCGCGCACAGGCGACCGAGCTGCTGGCGGGAAAAACCGGCATGGCGCCGGCCGTCGCGGCGCGCGCCGTGACGGCGTTGCTCGACCCGGAATACGGCCTGTTCCGCGATCTGCGCATCGATCGCGAGGGCCTCGCCACCGTGCTGCGCCTGCGCAGCCGCTACGGGCGCCCGGCGCGCGACCTGCGGGACCCGTCGCGCTATCTCGACCTATCGGTGCGCGATGAAGCGATGCGCGGCTTCACCCCCGCGGCGTGACCTCGATCCGCGCGCCGTTGCGGGTCTCGGCGGGCAGGCACAGTGCGGCGATCCCAGGCGCGATATCGGCGGGCGCGGGGATGCTGGCCGGGTCCTCGCCGGGCATGGCCAGCGCCCGCATCTTGGTGGCGACCACGCCGGGATCGGCCAGGTTCACGCGGAGCGGCGTATTGTCCACCTCCTGCGCCCAGGTCAGCACCAGATGCTCCATGCCGGCCTTGCTGGCCCCGTACATGCCCCAATAGGCGCGCGGCCGGACGACGCGCCCGGTGGTGACGAACACGGCGCGGCCGGCATCGGAGGCCCGCAGCGGCGGGTCGCAGGTGCGGATCAGCCGCCAGGATGCGGTCAGGTTCACCGCCATCGTCTCCGCCCAGTCGCGCGGCTCGATATGCGCGACCGGCGTGAGCTTACCGAGCGAGCCCGCATTGTGGACCAGGATATCCAGCCGCCCGAAGCGCTGCATGATGGACGGGCCCACCAGATCGAGCTGCTTGTCGGCATCCTTCTGGAGGTCGAGCGGCAGCAGCGTCGCGGGCTTGCCGCCGACGGCGCGGATCGCGTCATCGGTTTCCTCGAGCCCACCCTGGGTGCGCGCGATCAGCACAAGCTGCGCGCCCATCCGCGCAAGTTCCACGGCCAGTGCCTGCCCGATTCCGCGAGACGCGCCGGTGACGAGGGCAACGCGCCCATCCAGCGGCTTCATCGATTGGCTGCCTGGAGCAGCGGGAGCGGCAGCGGGCGCTGCGTGTTGTCCTGCTGGTCGATCAGCGGAATGGCGTAGTCGCCGGTGAAGCAGGCGTCGCAATAGGCGGGCGAAGCCGGGTCGCGCCCGTGTCGACCAAGCGCACGATACAGCCCGTCGAGGGAGATGAAGGCCAGGCTGTCGGCGCCGATGATCTGCGCCATCTCCGCGATGTCGTGATTGGCGGCCAGCAGCTTGGACCGCTCCGGCGTGTCGATGCCGTAGAAGCAGGAATGGGTGGTCGGCGGGGAGGAGATGCGCATGTGCACCTCCGTCGCACCGGCCTGGCGCACCATCTCCACGATCTTGCGGCTGGTGGTGCCGCGGACGATGCTGTCATCCACCAGCACCACGCGCTTGCCGGCCAGCACGCTGCGATTGGCGCTGTGCTTCAGCTTCACGCCGAGATTGCGGATCTGGTCCGTGGGCTCGATGAAGGTGCGGCCGACATAGTGGTTGCGGATGATGCCGAGCTCATAGGGCAGCCCGGCTTCCGCCGCGTAGCCCATGGCGGCCGGCACGCCGCTGTCCGGCACCGGCACGATCACATCCGCCGCGACGCCGGATTCGCGCGCGAGTTCCGCGCCGATGCGGCGGCGCGTGTCATAGACGGGCGTGCCCTCCACCACGCTGTCGGGGCGGGCGAAGTAGATGTATTCGAAGATGCAGAAACGGCTGGCCGTGCGCGCGAAGGGTTTCTGCGAGTGCAGGCCGGTATGGTCGATCAACACGATCTCGCCGGGTTCGACGTCGCGGAGAAACTCCGCGCCGATGATATCCAGCGCGCAGGTCTCGCTGGCCAGGACGTAACCGCCGGTCGCCAGCTTGCCGATCACCAGCGGCCGCACGCCGAGCGGATCGCGCGCGCCGATCAGCGCGCCGTCATGCAGCCCGACCAGGCTGTAGGCGCCCTGCACCTGCTTCAGCGCGTCGATCAGCCGGTCGGTGACCGTGGTGTAGAGGCTGATGGCGATGAGGTGGACGAACACTTCGCTGTCCGTGGTGGACTGGAACAGGCAGCCGCGGCGCACCAGCGCACGCTTCAACTGATGCGCATTGGTCAGGTTGCCATTGTGCGCGACGGCGAAGCCGCCGAACTCGAAATCGGCATAGAGCGGCTGCACATTGCGCAGTGCCGTCTCGCCGGTGGTGGCGTAGCGGTTGTGGCCGAGTGCCGCATGGCCGGGCAGCCCCGCGATCACGGCGGCGTCGCCGAAATTGTCGCCGACAAGGCCGCGGCCCTTATGGGCGTGGAATTGCCCGCCCGCCTGGAGGCTGACGATACCCGCCGCTTCCTGCCCGCGATGCTGCAGCGCGTGCAGGCCGAGCGCGGTCAGCGCCGCGGCATCGGCGCTGCCCCAAACGCCGACGACGCCGCATTCCTCATGCGGGTGGTCGTCATCGTCGTGCAGCCCCAAGGGCATTGGGCGTGTCTCGGACATGGCGGTCTTTCAGATCCGGTCCCGCGCCGGGGGGCGCAGCAACTGGTCCATGCTGGGGTCCTGGCGGCCGGTGGGTTCCGGCAGGCGTGGGCGGATATCATCCGGGATCTGCGCCACCACCCACCGCGCGCCCTGCTCGGCGAGCGGCAGGCTTCGGGCCTGCCGCACGGGCTCCGGCCAGCGATCGGTGGCCGGCAGCACCAGCCCAGCCACGATATAGGCGACGACCACGACGAAAGCACCCCGCACGAGGCCGAAGACCGTGCCGAGCGCGCGGTCCACGCCGCCCAGCATCGACCGGCGCACATGGCTGCTGATCCAGGCTACGATCAGCTTGAGGATGATGAGCACCAGCAGGAACACGCCGCCGACGGCAAGCCCCGTCGCCAACCAGTCCGGCTGCACATGCGGATCGAGCAGCGGGCGCACCTGCGGCTCGGCCACCACGCCCGCGATCACGGCGCCAGCCCAGGCGGCGACGCCCAGCACCTCGCCCACGAAGCCACGGAAGAAGGCGAGCCCGGCCGAAACCAGCAGCACCGCCAGGACAACGCCATCGACCCAGGTCATGCGGGGCGTATAGCGGGCGGGGGGCGGGGTGTCATGGTGGGGGTGCGCGGGGGTTGTCTGTAGCTGCGTATGTAGCTACATAAAGACAATACGTGTGACCATGCCCGCTGCGGCATGTCTGGTGTGTGATCCGTGGGCGCTGCGGGGCAGGATCGTGCCCTGCGCTGTCCGTGGGGGATGCGATGGAGTTCGAGTGGGATGAGCGCAAGCGGATAAGCAACGCCGCGAAGCACAGGCTGGACTTCGAGGACGCCATCGAAGTGTTCTCCGAGTTCCATGTGAGACTGCCTGCCCGCGCTGTCGGTGACGAACTGCGCCACAAGGCAATCGGCTATGTTGCCGACATACTCGTGGCGGTTATCTTCACGGAACGCGGATCGGCCATTCGAATCATTTCCATGCGGAAGGCGCGCAACAATGAGCGACGATACTTTCATCAGGCGCTATAGCGCCGAAGAATTGCGGGCGAAGCTCGCGAGGGGCGAGAGCCGGACGGATCACGAGTATCTCCGCAATCTGAGCGAGGAAGACCTCGAACGCTCCATCGCCGACGACCCGGATTGGAAGGACGTGCCCGCCGATTGGTACAAGGACGCCGTGCTGGTCGTGCCGACCTCCAAGAAGCTCCTCTCGCTCCGCCTCGACAAGGATGTGGTCGAGTGGTTCCGCGCGACCGGCCCGGGCTACCAGACGCGCATGAATGCCGCGCTGCGCGCCTACATGCTGGCGCGCCAGAAGGCGGACGCGAAGTAGCCCCGCCTCAGAACCGGTTGCGCAGCCGAAGTTGGAAGCGCGTCTCGTCGAAATCGGACGCCTTGTCGTAGCTGACCCCCGCGCCGATGGTCAGGCGCGGGTTCAGCGCATAGTCGAGATCCCCGCGCAGGCTGCCGACGAAGCCGGCCTGCGCCTGGCTCGGATAGCTGGAATTGACCGTGACACCGCTGCCGAGCGAGCCGCTGCCGGCCAGGAATTCCAGCTGCGCCTGCGCCGCCGGATCGTTCGGGAAATAGGGCGCGCTGTCCTCCCGCCAGGACGCATAGCCGAGCGTGGCGCCGACCCGGTAGCCGAGGTCGCCGTTGCGGCCGCGATAATCCACCGGGAAATTCAGCGCGGTATATTGCTGCGGCGAGAAGTAGCCGCCGTGACCCAGCGTGAAGAAGCGCAGGTTCTTGTCGTAGGCGAGGTAGACCAGGTCGGTGCCGACCGTCAGTTCGCCATCCTCATGCGTCCAGACCGGCACAGACAGGCCCGCGCCCCCCTCGATCCGGGAGTTGGAAGCAACGCCCTCCCCCTCCAGCACCGAATAGCCGCCGCCGACATAGCCGAAGCCGCGGCCGAGCGGGAATTCGATCTGCGCCCGCCCGCCGGTGCGCAGCACCGGGCCCCAGACATCGCCGGTGCGCGGATCGGTGGCGCCGGCCCAGCTCAGCAGGCTTTCCTCGACGGCCCTTCGTTCGCCGCGCAGCCGCAGCCGCAGCCCGCTTTCCGTCAGGCGCGGCGCGACCTCGACGCCGCCGACGAAGTTCCAGCTGCTGAAGCCGACCGGCGTGGTGCCGAAATCCAGCCGCAGCCAATCCCCGCGCGCATAGCCCAGGCCCAGCCCGACGCCGGAGGCCGAGGCATCGGGCCGGGGCGGCAGCGTGCCGGCGGCGTTCAGCGCGGCGCTGCCATAGCGGGTGCGGGCCTGGGCGCTATCCTCCTGCGTGCCACCGTCCAGCGCCACGGGCTGGATCAGCGCGGTGATGCGCCCGCCGATCACCGGCGCGCCGACCGCACCCTCGATCCGCGCACCCAGCTCGCTCAGGGCGTCGATGCCGGGGTCGCCGGAGCGCGTGCGGCCGGTGGCCGCCACGCTGATGCTGGGGCCGACCTCGTTGGAAATCGCGGCCAGTTCCTGCTGGATTTCCCGGGTCAGGGCGTCGGTCGGCTGGCCGCTGGGGCGGGCAGCGGCGGCCGGGCCGAAGGGGTTGGCGACACCGCCTGGCGTGGCACCCTGCATGGCGACGCCCCGCGCGCCGGTGCCGAGTTCCGCGGCGCGCTGCCGGGCGGCGGCCTCCAGCGCGCGCTGCGCCCGCGCGCCGTCGCCCGCGGCCCGCGCGACGCGGGCCTCCAGCAGCAGCAGGCGCGCATCCGCGCCCGGCGCCGCCTGGCCTTCCGCCAGCAATTGCGCGGCGCGCGCCCGGTCGCCGGCGGCCAGCGCGGCGTCCACGGCGGCGCGGCGGGCATCGACATTGCGCGGGTCCCGCGCCAGTGCGGCTTCGGCGATGCGCAGCGCCTCCCGCGGTTGGCGCGCGCTGATATACAGGCGCGCCAGGGCCAATTGGGCGTCGCGGTTGTCGGCCGAGGCCAAGGCCGGGCGCAGCCTTTCGAACGCGCCGGCCTGGTCGCCGCCCTCATTCAGGCGGTCGGCGGCGCGGATCGCCGCACCGTCGCGCAGCGCGGCCAGGTCGCGGCGCTGGTCGCCGGTGACGCCGCCGGCCTCGATCTCGGCGGCCATCGCCACCGCCTCCGACTCCAGCCCGGCCGCCAGCAATGCGCCGGCGATGGCGATACGGGCGGCGGGCAGGCCGCGATTGGCGATGCTGGCCACGCGCCCGGCCTCGGCCGCGCCGAAACGGTCATTGGCATCGGCGAAGGCCCGGATGACGGAGGCAGCGATGCCGCCGGTCGGGTCCGGCCGGGCGGCAAGGCCGAGCAGTTGCGTGCGTGCCTCGATCGGCGAGACAGCGAGGCGCGCCACCGCGCCCTCCACCTCGCGCTGCGAGCGGATGCGGGTGGCGAGCCGGCCCATATCGGCGCTGCGGCGGGCCGGTGGAACGCGGCTGAGGAAGGCGTCCGCATCGGCCGTCCGGCCATCCTCCTCGGCCAGCAGCGCGGCGGCGTAGGTGGCGTCCGGCGTGCCGGCGCGGAAGGCCAGTTCCTCGACCAGCGCGCGGCCTTCCCCGCCGCGCCCCTGCCGGCGCAGCGCGCGGGCGAGGTCGAGCCGTGTCCAGGGGTCGTCCGGCGCGGCGGCGACGGCGTTGCGCAGCAGGGCCACCGCCATTTCCGGGTCGGCGGTGCGGGCGGCTTCGTTCCGCAGGGCAGCGGCGGCGGGCGGGGTCGGCGTGCCGCCGCCCGCGAAGACCGGCGCGGCTGGCGCGGCGGCGGCCCGGGGTTCCGGCGCGCGGCCCTGGGCGCGCAACGCCTGGGTCAGCCCGGCCTCGGCGGGACCATAGCCGGGGCGGCGCGCCAGCACGGCGCGAAACCGGGTCTCGGCGGCGGCGGCGTCGCCACGGCGCAGCGTCACCTCGGCCAGCAGCGTCTCGGCATCGGTGCGGTCGGCCACTTCGCGCTGCGCGGCGCGGCGGGCGGCGGCCTCGGCGGCATCCAGCGCGCCGCTGCGCAGCGCGGCCCGGCCGGCGGCGACCTCGCCGGGGTAGATCGCGGCGTCCAGCGCCCCCTGCCAGCGGCGGCCGCCATTCGGGTCGGCGGCCATGGCGCGTTCCAGCAGGTCGCGCGCGGCAGTCATGTTGCCCTCGCGCAGGCGGATCACGCCAAGGCCGCCCAGCGCATCCGCATCTTCGGGGTTGGTGCGCAGGATGGCCTGGAAGCGCTGCGCGCTGTCGCCCAACTGGCCGGCTTCCAGGCGCTGGAAGGCCTGGGCGCGGGCGGTGGCCTCGGCGTCGGGGGGCGGGGCGGCGGCGATGGCGGCGCGCAGGCCCTCCAGCCGCTGGCGCATCGCGGTGTCGTCGGGGAAGCGCGCCAGATAGGCCTCGGCCTGCGGGGCCATCGCCGGATCGTTGCCGCCGAAGCCGATGGCCTGCGCCCAGGCGCGCCGTGCCTCCGAGCCCACATCCGGTGCCGCGACCAGGGCCGCGAGGGCTTGCATGCCCTGGATGCGGGTGGCGGGCGCGTAGGTCAGCGCGCGGGCATGGGCGAGCCGGTCGCGCGCCGTGGCGTTGGGGCGGGCGGCGAGGCGCGAGAGGGCCTGCAGGCCCTCCGCCCGGGTGCCTTCCGCGCCGGCCAGCGCCTCATAATATTCCTGCGCGAAGGCTTCGGGCGGCGGCTGGTTGCCGAACAGGGCGCGGTAGCGGGCGGCGGCGGCGGCGCTGCGCCCCTCCTGCGCCAGGCGGCGGGCTTCCTCGAGCCCGGCCCGGTCTATCGTGGCGGCGCGGATCGCGCCCTGCACCTCGGCCGCCTGTTCGGTGGCACCGGTGCGGCCGAGCCGCGCGAGATAGGCATTCGCCGCGTCGCGATTGCCGCGCGCCACTTCCAGGCGCGCCGCGGCCGCCAGCGCGTTGGCGTTGTTGGGTTCGGCCTGGAGCGCGCGTTCGACGGCGGGGGCGGCCAGGTCCGGCCGGTCCTGCGCCAGCCAGCGTTCGGCCTGGCGCACCAGCACTGCGACGGCGGCTGATGCACCAGCGGGGGTGGCAGCGGGGGTTGCAGCGGGGGTTGCAGCGGGCGGCTGCTGCGCGGCGGCGGGCCATGCGATGGCGGCGGCGATCAGCGCCGTGCCGATCGCATTCTGCGAAGCCGTGCCGCGCATGGTGCTCAATGCTCCTTCGGCGTGCGCCCGCGCAGCCGCATGGCGGAGCGTCGGCGCAGGAACCAGGCGGCGGGCAGGCCCAGCAGCAGCGCGGCCATGGCCATGATCGCCCCGACCGCCCAGGGATTTTCGTCGATCAGCAGATAGGGCACCAGCCACCAGGGTGGGTTTCCGACCGCATAGCCCTGCGCCGTGCGGAAGGCGCTGACGCGGCCGGCGTTGAGCAGCACGAGATCGCCCTGCACCTGGCCGGCGCGGCTGGCATCGCGCAGCGTCGCGACCGCATCGGCCATGGCGGCCGGCGTCGCGCCGAGGATCGCGACCACCGAGCGCCCGCTGGCCAATGGCGATTGCGTGCCCGCCATCACAGCCAGCCCTTCGCCCAGCTCGGCAAGCTGGGCGGCGGCGCGGCGGCGTTCGCCGCTGGTCGGCTGGTCGAGGAACAGGCCACGGATATCGGCAAGCCGGTCGGGGGCGGCGATGCTCAGCCGGTCGGCGGTGATCTGTATCGGCGCATCGCGCAGCAGCGCGGTGGCGGCCGGCTGGCGGCCGATCGTGCCCATCAGGATCAGGTCGCGGCTGGCCACGCCCTGGAGGCCGGCGGGATGCACCACCTGCACCCCCGTGGCCGGCAGGCCGACCTTCACCGCCAGCGCGCCGATCAGATCGAGGAAGGCGCCGGTTTCCACCGTGTTGGGCGCTTCCGGCAGCACCACGGCGGTCTGCGACAGATCCGCCATGCGGGTGAAGGGGAAGCCGGCCGAGGCGAAATAGCCGAGCGAGGGCATGCGGGCGTGCCGCCAGGCGCCGCTGATGTCCACGGTGGAATCGGGCTCGATCGCCGCCTGGATGTCGCCGGGGATGGCGCCGCATTCGCCGCGGTTCAATGGGCGCATGTCGAAGCGCATCTGCACTTCGTCCTGGCCGGCCAGCAGGTAGGGCGGCACCAGCACCCGCCCGCGCCGCACCGCGCCGTCGTCCAGCAGCGTGCCGACCAGCCAGGGCTCGGCGAAGGCGGGCAGCCACCAGCGCTGGCCGGAGCCCAACGGGATCGAGCGCAGGAACACGCCGGAGACCGAAACATCGAGGCGCGAGGCGCCGATATCCACCGTCTGCCCGGTGGGCGCGCGGAAGCGGATATCCACGGGCAGGCCGCGGCCGGCCCAGGTGATCAAATCCGGCGCGGTGCGCAGCGGCATGCGGATGGTGCCGGGCGTGTAGCCGCTGGCCTGCAATTCGGACCGGTCGAGCCGCGCGCCGAATTGCTCGGGCCGGTCGGGTGCCACCCAGCGCGGCGCGTCATAGGGAAGCCGCGGCGCCACGATCGGCGCCGAGACCCGCACCGCATCGCCGCCGAAGGTATCGCCGCCGGCGGCGAGCGCCGTCGCCGCCTGCGCCAGTTCCGCCTCGCTGCGGCCGCCGATCACCAGCAGCGTGCCGAAAGGGTCGGTCGGGTTGGCGATCAGCGCGAGCGTCGGGCCCTCGAAGCGCGGCAGGGTCAGGTTCGGGATGGCATCGGCGGCGGCGGCCAGCACCAGCGCGTTGCCGCGTTCGGGAATCTGCCGCGCCACGGGGAAACGCGCGCCCCGGTAATCCGCCTGCACCGCGAAGTAGCTGGCGGCGATGGCGGCGGCGCGCAGCGCGCCGGGGCCGGATTCGGACGGCATGATGACCGGCAGCATCAGCGCTTCCCGCAGATTGCGCCGGTCGAACAGGGGTTCGGGCAGGCGCGCCAGGTCGCGCGTCGGCATCAGGCGTTCGACCGTGAGCGTGACCGTCGAAAGGTCCGACACATTGGCGAACAGCAGGCCCGACATCGGGTCGTTGCAGTCGGGCGCGTAGCGGCCGGTGAAGCGGAAGTTCAGCCGGTTCAGTTCGGTGAAGGCCAGCGGGTCGAGGTCGAAGCCGACCGGGCCGAAGGCGCCGCGCGCCGGGTCGAGCGGGATGTTGCCGACGAATTGCTCGTTCAGCGTGACAGCGAGCTGCGAGAGGGAGGGGATGAGCGCGGCGGAGGACCCGCCCTGCACCGTCAGCCGCGCGGCGGTGACGACCTCATCGCGGGAGAAGCCGAACAGCACGCCTTGCAGATCGGCGGTGCCGCGGAACTGCATCGGGCCGCTGAGGCCGAGGTCGCGCAGCGTCAGGCGCAATTCGCGCGCGGGTGCCGCGGCCAGGGTGGGTGTCGGCGTTGGTGCGGGCGTCGCGACGGGCGCCGGCGCGGCCTGGGGCGGGATCTCCGGCAGCGGGTCCAGCACGAGGGGGGGCGCGGGCGGCGCCGGATCGGGCAGCCGCACCGTCGGCGCCGTGCGCGGCGCCTGCTGCGCCAGCGCGGCGGTGGGAAGCGCCAGCGCCAGGCCCAGCAGCAGCGAAGCCGCCATGTCGCGGGCGCGCTCCGCCGGCGCGCGCGCGCGGGGGCGCAGCACATCCGATTTGCGCTCCAGCTTCTGCGGAATGGCCTCGACCGGGGTGCGCTTCGGCGCGCGGCGGATCTGGAAACGGTAGCGCGCGAAGACCGCGTCCCGCGTGGCGGCCACCACGTCGCGCAGCGCGCGCAGCGGGCGGTCTGCCGGCCAATTGTCCCACTCCACCCAGGCATCGGGGCGGCCGAAGAACACGCGGACCAGGGCGGCTTCGTCGGCCAGGTCCTGCACCTCGAACTTCACCACCGCCTCGCTGTCTTCCCAGCGCAGCAGCGTGGCGGGCACGGACTGTTCCTCATCCTCCATGTGGAAGGCGATCTTCACCCGCACCTCATCCGCCACACCAAGCGGCCGGTCGATGGTGAGCCGCGCGCCGGAGAGCGAGATGTCGGAGGTGGTGGCGCGGAAGCGCGTGCCGTCCTCCAGCACGATCTCGGCCGGAAGATCGACCCGCACCCGGGCGCGGGCGCGCATCTGTTCGCGCTCCACCCCCACGGCCACGGCGGCGGAGACCGGCACCAGGCACAGCAGCGCCCAGCCGCTGTTCAGCAGGTAGGCCTGGAATTCCAGCGAGCCCCAGGGCGAGGTCGCCATGCCGAAGATGCCGATCGAGACGCCAGCCAGAAGCAGCGCCAGCAGCACGAGGGAGGGGAGGGAGGCTTCGACATCGAGATAGCCGTTCTCGACCATGCCGCCCTTGTCGGTCACGTTGAACTTGCCCTTCAGCGGGTCCCACAGCGTGGCCAGTGTCACGCGCACCAGCGGCCCGGCCAGCGTCGCCTCATAGATTTCCGACCAGAAGGAATGGCGGTTGTTGCCGTTCAGCCGCGCCGCCGTGCCGAAGGCGTGCACCATGTGGGAACCGGCATAGGCGATGATCGCCAGCGGGCTGGCCGCGATGATGTTCTCGCCCAGCATCAGGAAGGCCAGCGGCGACGTCAGGAAGACGATGCGCGGCAGGGCGAACAGGAAGCTGAAGCCGGCGGTGAAGTAACACAGACGCTGCGCGATGGTCAGTTCCCGGATCATCGGGGTGTTTTCCTGGCGCAGGATCTGGATCATCCCGCGCGCCCAGCGCATGCGCTGGCCCTGATGGATCGAGAGCCGTTCGGTCGCGAGGCCGGAGGCCAGCGGCAGGCGGATATAGGCGCTGTGCCAGCCGCGCTTCGCCATCAGCAGGCTGCAATGGCAATCTTCCGTCACGGTCTGGTGCGGCACGCCGCCCACTTCCTCCAGCGCCGTGCGGCGGATCAGCGCGCAGGAGCCGCAGAAGAACGCCGCGTTCCAGAGGTCGTTCCCCGGCTGGATGGCGCCGTAGAACAGCAACCCCTCGTTGGGCACGGGGCGGCGGCGCGCGAGGTTTCGCTCGAACGGATCGGCCGAATAGAAGTAGTGCGGCGTCTGCACGCAGGAGATGCGGGCGTCCCGCACCAGCCAGCCCGCGGTCATCTGGAGGAAGGCGCGCGTCGGCGCGTGGTCGCAATCGAAGATCGCGATGTATTCGCCATCGGTGTGGCGCAGCGCGTGGTTGATGTTGCCCGCCTTGGCGCCCTTGTTGTCGGGGCGGATGATGTAGCCGCAGCCCACCTGCTCGGCGAAGTCGCGGAATTCCGGCCGGCGGCCATCGTCCAGGATGTAGACGTTCATCTTGTCGCGCGGCCAGTCGATGTTCATCGCCGCCAGCACGGTCGGCCGCACGATCTCCAGGCTTTCATTGTAGGAGGGGACGTAGATATCGACCGTCGGCCAGGTGTTCGGGTCGCGCGGCAGCGGCACCGGCTTGCGGTTCAACGGCCAGGTGAGCTGGACGTAGCTCAGGAACAGCAGGCTCGCGGCGTAGACTTCCGCCAGCAGCAGCCCGACCGAGAGCGTGCCGCCGAGCCAGCTTTCGAATTCCAGCGTCTGCGTCACGCGCCAGAACAGGTAGCGGCTGGTGATGGCGACCGAGAGCATCACCAGGATCACGGTGACGCGCTTGGAGCGGAAGCGGTTCAGGACGACGAAGGCGAAGATGCCGATCAGCGTCAGCACCGCCTGCGCCTCACCGGGCAAGGGCACGGTGATGCAGAGCAGCATCGCCAGCAGCCCTGCGCCGATCAGAACGCCGCGCAGCACGCGCCCGGGCAGCGGCAGGGTGCCTTCGGTCGCGGCGGCGATCATCGGCGCATGCCCCAGGCGGTCAGCGCCGAGAAGGCGGGGCGGTTCGGCTCGGTCGGCGGCTGCACCGTGAGGCCGAGGCGGTCGGTGAGCATGTTGGCCAGCACGACCAGGTCGTCGGAGCCGGGGCCCGCGGTTTCCACCGGCAGGCGGCGGTCGGCCAGCGCCTCCGCCACCAGCGGATCGCGCGCGACGACGCCGACCGGGCGGTCGCCCATCGCCTGGACCGCGAATTCCAGCACCGCATCCGACAGCGCCGCGCCGAGCTCCACCTGGTTCAGCACGAGGAAGGCGCGGGAAGCGAAGCGCGAGGCCAGCGTGCCGCGGCCAAGGAAGCGGCCGCTGGCGATCGAGGGGATCAGCGACGCGCTGCCCGCATCGGCCAGCAGCACAACGACGATCGCATCCGCCAGCGGCAGGATGGCGGAGAGCGCCGGACCCGGCCCGGGGGCAGCATCCACCACCACGATGCGGCGCGGATCGGCCAGCATCTCGCGCACCTGGGCCGCCAGCATGTCGGGGCGCTCCAGCAGGGCGCGCGTGAGGTCCAGCGTCTGCTTGGGCTCCAGATAGCCATGCGGCAGCAGCGCCACGCGGGCGCGGGTCTGGCGCAGCGCGGCGGTCCAGGCTTGGCCTTCGAGCAGGCCGGCCATGAAGCCGGTTTCCTCATGGATCGGCACGCCGAGATGCAGCCGCAGCGCATTTTGCGGGTCGAGATCCAGGGCCAGCACGTCATGCCCGCGCGCGGCGAGCACGGCGGCGATGTTGGCGGACAGGGTGGTCTTGCCGACACCGCCCTTGGGCGAGACGAAAGCGATCAGGGGCATGAAGGGGCCACGGTGCTGGAGGGGGTGCGCCTGAAATGGCGGCCTTTGGGGCTGTCAGCGGGCATCGGGGCGGCGTCTGTCCGGCGGTGTGGGGGGTGGGGCCATTTCGTCGAGCAGCGCGAAGCGGCGCGGCGCGGCCTGTGGCGCCGCGTGCGGCGCAAGGCGGGGGCGGCCTGCGGCGGGATGGGCTGGCGAGGTGGCATGCCCAGGGGATGGCCCAGGGGATGGCCCCGGGGATGGTCCAGGGGATGGAGATGGCGATGGCGCAGCCCCCAGCGGGAGCGGCGGCGGCAACACCACGGGCGGGCGCCCGCGTGGGGCAGGGTTGCGCGATGCCGGGCTTGGCGTAACCGCGAAGACCGGGTCGGGGGGCGGCAGCACGACCGGCGGCGCGCGCATGGGGGCGACCAGGGGGGCGACCAGGGGGACGACCAGGGGGACGACCGGGGCAGGCATCTCGGGCTCCAAGCCCGCCGAGGCCGGCATGACCATTGGCGGTGCGGCCGTGCGGGGCGGGGGCGCTGCCGCCGGCGCTTCGAGGCGCATCTCCGGCGCATCCGCCACGACCCCCGCGGGCGCGGCATCCGCCATGGGTTCCGATGGCGCGGCATTCGCCACGACTTTGGAGGGCGCGGCATTCGCCAAGGCCGTTGATGGCGCGGCATTCGCCACGACGCTTTCCGGCACCGGTCGCGGTGCCTCGGCGAAACTGGGCGCCGGCCACCGGCGATAGGGAAAATACGCCAGCGCACAGGCGCCGGTCAGACGCTCGATCGAATCCGGCATGCCTCTCCCGATGAGTGGGCTAGGCCCTTGTTATACACTTGCAACCGCGCGCCGATAGTCGCCTTTTCGGCGAGTTTCAGCGGGGTTCTGCAACAGCATCCTTTTCGGAACGCCGGCTCCGCCGGCACAGGCTTGACCGCCGGCTCCGCCGGTAGGGGCATTAACGCCGACTTCAGCCGGCATCGGCAGGATGACGCGGCGCCCCTCAACCCGCAGCGGAAGTCACAGCGGTCCATGTCCGGCTTGTCCGCCGACCCCACCGACAGCCTGTTCACCTGGGTGTTCCGCGCCCATTCGGGCGATTCCTGGGGGGGCTGGCTGGTCGAGGACAGCAGCCGCTACGCGGTGGGCAGCACACTCGCCACGCCGCACGGCACCTACAGCATCACCGTCGCCGAACCCCAGGGCACCGACCTTTCAGGGGTCGGCCTGGCGGAGGGCATGATGCATGTCGAGTGGTACTGGGATGCCGGCACGCGGCAGTTCCTGGTGACGCGGGCCGGGCCGACCACGGCGGTGGGGTTCGCGGGGCTGGGCTCGGAACGCGATGCCGCCTGGGGCGGGGCTGGCTGGGAAACCTTTGGGGATGGCGGCGCCTTCCAGGCCAACACCACGGATGGGCCCGACAGCCTGTTCCGTTGGCTGTTCGTGCACGACCAGGGCGACAGCATTTGGGGCACGCTGCACGACAACAGCGACGCCTTCGCGGCAGGGGATAGGCTGCGCGGCGCCGCCGGCACCTATCGCATCCTGGAGGAGACCGCCTACGGCCAGGATACCGGCGTGGCGGAGGGCACCGTCACCACCACCCGCTATCGCGACGCGCAATCGGCGCTGGACCTGCAACTGGAAAGCGGCGGCGCCTATCCCACCGGCCTTGCGGGGCTGGGGAGCGAGGCCGACCGCGCCTATGACGGTCGCGCCTGGGTGCAGGTGGGCCTCGGCGGCCGTGCGACCGCCACGCGCAGCCCCGACGCCGCCTTCTCCTGGGTGTTCGAGGCGACATCCGGCGACCGCTGGGGCGGCTGGCTGGTGGGCCATGCGCCGGCCTGGGCGGTGGGCGACACGCTGGCGACCGCGCACGGCACCTATCGCATCCAGGGGGAGCAGGCCTGGGCGGGCGATGCGTCCTTCAACCAGAATGTCTGGGTGGTGAACTATATCGACGGTCAGTCGGGCCGCAGCTTCACCACCCAGGCCTGGTCGCAGGGGCGCCCCGCGGGAACCGCCGGCCTCGGTCAGGAATACGATGTCGCCTGGAACGGCGTCGGCTGGGACGATTACGGCCGTGGCGGCAGCCGGCAGGCGGACATCGACGCGCCGACCCTGTTCGCCTGGCAATTCTACGCGGACAGCGGCGACCAATCGATCGGCTGGGTGATGCAGCAGCCGAACCACTACGCCATCGGCGAAACCTGGCGCACCGCGCATGGCCGCTACGAGATTTATGGCGCGGCACCCTGGACCGGCCCCGCCGTCGCCACCGACACGGTGTGGTTCATCTACTACTATGACGGCGCCGCCCGCACCTGGCTCGGCACCGAGCGTTGGCACTTGTCCTTCCTGCCGGTGGAGCAGCGCGGCCTCGGCAATGAGGTCGATCGGGTCTGGAACGGCTTCAACTGGGAAACCGCCGGCCGGGGCGGCGCGCAGCAGGCCGACATGCCGGATGCGCTGCTGTTCGCCTGGCGCTTCCGCGCCAGCAGCGGCGACATCGCGCAGGGCTGGGTGGTGGATGGCTTCGACGCCCACACCGTCGGGCAGAGCTGGACGACGGCCCATGGCCGCTACGAGATCTACGGCGTCTCGGCCTGGAGCGGCCCCGATGTCGTCGACCAGACGGTGTTCTTCACCGACTACTACGACAGCCAGGGCCGCGCCTGGCTGGGCACGGAAAGCTGGCACCTCAACCGCCGGCCGGTCGCGCAGACCGGGCTCGGCAATGAACGCGACCGCGTGTGGGATGGCGACGCTTGGGACGAGGCCGGGCTCGGCGGCGCGCTGCAGGCCGACATCGAGGTGCTGCGGCACTTCTCCTGGACCTTCCGCGCCACAGGCGGCGACCGCTACATCGGGCAGGTGGTGGCGGAGTCCACGGCCTACACGGTGGGGCAGACCATCGCGACGGCGCATGGGCGCTACGAGATCACCGGCAGCGCCGCGCCGGGCGGCGGCGCGGTGCCGCTCGGGACAGTGTGGCTGACCGACTATTTCGACGCCACCGGCAATGCCTGGCTCGGCGTGCGCCGGTGGCACCTGGAGCGCCGGCCGGTGGACCAGCTCGGCCTCGGCCAGGAGCGCGATCTGGTCTGGGATGGCGACGCCTGGGACGAGGCGGGCCTCGGCGGGGCCTTGCAGGCCAATGTCGAACCGCTGGGGCGCGGCAGCGACGAGCTGCTGGGCTGACCGCCCCGCCGCCAGGGGTATCAGACGCGGAGGAAATGCCGCGCCTTGTTCGCCGCGCCGCGCTTGCCGCGCTGCAACAGCTTGCCGAGCACCCGGCGGCTCAGGATCTGCGGCCTGCGGAAATCAAGCGCGTCGCGCAGCAGATCGGCGGCACCGAGATCGTGGAACGTCTTGCGCGGCACGCGCCGGCGCGAATTGACATAGGCCAGCAGCCCGCCGATCACCTCCGACACGCGCACTTCCGCGGCCGCAACCTCGTCGGGCGTGGCCTGACCGTCGATCAGCAGGCGCACCGGATGGGTGATCTGTGCGAGGTGGAATTCCAGTGCCCAGGGGATGTCCACCCAGCTTTTCAGGTTGCGCAGATGGTGCCGCGCCTCCGCGCCGCGGTGCAGATGCTCGCCCTGGTCATAGGCCAGCGGGGTCGTGCTGACGGTCAGCCCGTCGGCGATGGAATCCAGCACGCCGACATCGTCCCAGCTCTCGATCTGCATGACGCCGAAATTCCAGTCGATCGTCTGCGCGATCCGCGGCAGCGTGTTGCCGATGCGCATCGCGATCGGGTGCATCACCGTCCAGCGGCCGACATAGCCGCTGTTCAGCCGCACCAGCATGTGCGCGGGCAGCGGGTGGTTCACGCCGCGCGGATTGTCGAGGGTGAAGGCCTCGGTCAGCGGATGTTCGTGCTTCATCGCCAGCCGCAGCAATTCGGGGCCCGAGAGGTTCCAGGCGCCGGATGTGGCGATATCGGTGATGAAGCTTTCCTCCACCACGCGCAGCGCCGGCGACAGCACGAGCCGCTTCGTCTCGAGCAGCGCCAGGGTGCGGGCGAACACCTCGCGCGAGAAGAAGCAGTCGGAGGTGAGGAACACATAGGCATCGCCCGCCACCGCACTGGCCAGCGCCGCATTGTAGCATTGCGTCAGCTTCGAATAGGCGTCGGATCGCTGTTGGAAGCTCGTCGCCATGATGGTGACGCGCAGCTTCTCCCGCAGGGTGCCGATGATCGGCGACTGCCCGAGCATGTGCGCGCCATCGGAATCGGTGACGATGACGTATTCGCAATCCTGTTCCTCGGCGAAGTCGATGCTGCCATTGTCGATCTGCGCACGCAGGCCGAATGTCAGGAACGCATCGATGAAGGCGGTCCCCCAGACCGGCAGGATGAAGCGGGTGCGCGGCGGGCGCGTGGCCAGTGCGCCGCTTCGCCGCAGCCGCGGATAGCGGGCGGAGACGGGAAACAGGTTTTCCCCCACGCGCTCATGCCCGCCGACGTCCTGGCGGGGTACCAGCGCACCGTCCTTTTCCTCCACGTAGTAGCGGCCATCGAAAGGCACGACGAAGTCCGTCTCGGCACGCTTGCGCAGCAGCGCGAACACCGCCGTGAATTCGGTCGCCATGACCGCGTTCTCGGCCAGGAAGCCGTCGGTGTAGGCGTAGAGTTCCTCGCCGATATTGTACCAGAGGCCGAGCACCTCGTAGTCATTCGCGGCGGCGAGATCGAGGAAGAGCGAAGGGTGGTAGCTGTAGAAGGCGTGGTTCTGGTAGCCCTGGGACGGCAGGGCGTGCAGCATCATGCCGCCCGGCGCGGTCAGCCGGTGCGCATTCTCGAAGCAGCGCATCTGGTCGAAGGCGTGTTCGGTGGTGCCGTGGTTGGTCACCATGTCGAAGGTATCGCGGAAGCCATAGGCGGCGGCGAGGTCGAGGTTGAGATTGTAGCCCAGCGCACCGTCATGCTGGTCGAGGTCGATTGCGACATAGCGCCTGAAGCCGATGGCGCGGTACAGGTCGCGCGGCGTCTCGATCGCGTCGGTGTCGAGGTCGGGCATCAGCTCCGAAAGCGCGGCCCGCGCGCGGGCGCTGTCGGGCGCGAAGGTCTGGCTGCCGAATTCGATGATGGAGCGATACGGCCGCAACAGCCCGCGCTGGCGGAGATCCGCCATCAAGGTCAGCGCCTGAACACCAATGCCCATAGCCGAAGCTCCCGTGTTCGAAGACTCAATGCCAGCCCATGCGCTGCCGCAGCGTGTCGGGCAGGCAGGCGGTTGCGGCCGCGACCTGCGCCGGCGTCAGCACGCGGCGCCATTCCTTGTCGTCGCCCTGCCGGAAATGCGCGCCGCCATCGCGGGCGACCGCCGCGAAATCCTGCGCCGCGGGCAGGCCGACATGGGCGCAGATGCCGCGGAGATAATCGCCTTCCTGCGTCGCCAGCGCCTCATAGCGCGTCGTCAGCACGCGGGCGGCCAGGGGCGGATCGCCATCCAGCGCCGCCAGCCAATCGGCGATCCAGGTGACCGAAGCGGGCAGGTAGGTGGCGATCATCGCGTCGAGCTGCATGGCCATGGGGGAAGCGTGGAAACCGGCCGGGAAGGCCACACCGATGCGCGCCAGGAAATGCCGGAGGTTGGGGTCCGCGTGGTAGCTGCGGATATGGTGCAGCATGCTGAGCATGGCGGGTCGCGGGTCGCGCAGATGCAGCACCGGCCGCAGCGTGCTGGCGCGGATCGCGGCGATGTTCGCCGCACGCGCATCGGCATGCGACATCGCCAGCCTGCCGCCGCGCGCCAGCACGCCAAGGGCCACGGGATCGAGCGCCGCCCTGGGGAATCCGCCATGGCACACCTGCCGCGGCCGCAGGCCGAAGCTGCGCGTCAGCTTGGCCTGGGTGTACACCGTGCCGGATTTCGGCAGGGTGATCACCAGCACGCCCGGCAGCGCCGCCACGGCAGGATCGGGCGCGCGGTCGAGCCCCTGGCCGACCAGCGCCGCCTCGGCGCGCAGCGCGGCCACCTCGGCATTCACGGCCTCGAAGGCGGCGCGGTAGCCGTCACGCTCGGCGAGCATCCGCACCGCGTCGATGTCGGGCGCATGGAACGCCCGCCAGGCCTGCCGCAAGCGGTGCCGCAGGCGCCGGGCGCGGTCGGTCACGGCGCCTCCGGCCGGTTGTCATGGCCCTCGGCCTCCGGCCGGTAGTCATGCACCGTGAAGCGGCGCGCGAAGATCGCGTAGGGGCCCTGGTCCGATGCCTCGATCCCGAAGCGCTCCACGCATTCGGCCCAGGCGCGGCGTTCGCCCCTGCGCGGATCGGCGCGGTTGCAGCTCCAATCGTCGAAATAGATGTAGGCGCCGCGCTGCACCTGGCCGCGCGCGAACAGCGGCGCCAGCACATCCATGGCCGAGACATAGAGGTCGCCATCGATATGCAGCAGCGCGTAGCGGGTTTCGGCGGGCAGGGCGGGCACGGTGTCGGCGAACCAGCCGGGAAAGATCTTCACCCGGTCATCCGGCAGGAATTCGGTGGCGACGGCGCGCAATTCCTCTGGCGGGATGCCGCGGCAGGTGCCGGCGGACCACACGCCGTCCTGCACATGCGGGCTATCGGCATCGATCGGGTTGGTGGTGGCGGGCAGGCCGGTGAAGCTGTCGAACAGATGCAGTTCGCGCCGCGCCTGGCCATAGACCTGTTGCGCATGCGCCATGGTGGTGTCGCAGCTGGCCATGGCGCGGGCCAGGCCGCGCGCGGTGCCGCCGGTCATGGTGCCGAATTCCGCCACATGCCCCTCGACATCGAAGCCAACGATTGCGGCGACGCCTTCGGCCAGCGCCGAACAGGCGGCGATCGTGTGGTAGTCGAAGGGGTGGCCCTCGCCGCTCCAGCCCGGGCCGATCGCGCGGCCTTCGGCGGCGGCGGCCAGCGCGCGGCGGAGCTGCGCGATCTCCTCCGCCTGCTGCACTTCCAGCGCGCTGCCGCGTTGCTGCGACAGGATGTAGAGGATGCGCCGGTCCACCGCTTCCCGCAGCCTTGTCTTCATCCAGCGGAGCATCGTGCGGGGCTTCTCCTGTTCAGAAATCGAGGGCGGGCGGCTTCACCGCCACGATGCCGAGGGGCGCGAGCCGCGCGGCGATGGCCTCCGCCACGGCAGGCGCCAGTGCCAGGAACACGGTTGCACCCGGCGGCACCGCGGACGGCGGCAGGATGGGCTTGCCGAAGAAGTCCCGTCCCTGGCGGCTGGCATCCTCATCCACATGGAAATCGATCAGCGGTGCCAGCCCGCCGGCGAGCCAGGTGGCGGCGATGGAGGTGCCGAACACGCCGAACCCCTGCGCGCCCTCGGCGGCCCGGCGCGCGGCTTCCAGCGTGGCGTCCAGCCAGCCGAGATGCCGCTGCGCAAGGCCCTGCGGCTGCGCGGCCTGGGCGGGCGTGGGCGGCGCATCAACGGGGCGGGCCAGCACCGAAAGCTCCTTCTTCACCCATTCGGTTTCCATCCGCACCACCGCATAGCCGGCGCGGATCAGAAGGGCTTCCAGGCTGGCGGGCGTGAAATGCGTGGCGTGGTCGGCGATCAGCAGGTCGAAGGGGTTCTGCGCCAAGTTCGGCACCTGGATGTAGACGAAGCCATCCGCCGCAACGCGCGACCGCAAGGCTGACAGCGCGGCGAAGGGGTTGGTGAAATGCTCCAGCGCGTGCACCATGGTGACCAGCGTGTAGCTGCCCTCCAGCGCGTCGAGTTCGCCCACATGCAGACCCTGGAAGCCTGGGATGTCCTGCATCACAGCCAGGTTGCGGTCATCGAGCTCGAGGCCCCACAGCGCGTAGCCCGGGAAGCGCGGTGCCAATTGGCGCAGCAGCGCGCCATTGCCGCAGCCGATGTCGATGGCGCTGCCCGCCCCCGGCAGAAGCCCTGTCGCGGCGATACGAGAGGTGAGCAGGGCGGAGCGCCGCATGGCGCCGCCACCTTCGGAATCGAACACGATCTGCTCCGCCCCGCCGCCCTGGTAGTACACGTCATAGGCCGCGTAGATTGCGCCGATATCGGCCAGGAAGGCGGGGGTCGCGGGCTTCTGCGCCGCGCCGCAGGCCTCGCATACCGCGAGCGCGCCGCCCGCCGCCACCGGCCGGCAATCGGAGCTGACGCGCGGCAGCGCCGGATAGCCGCCGAGCCGGCGCAGCGCCGGCTGGCCGCAGACATGGCACACATGTTCGAGGCTGCTCATGCGGGACGATCCTCGAGGCGAGCGGCGCGCCTGGAGAGCGCGGTCGTGGCCAGCCCGACCAGCGAAGTCGGGCGGAAACGCAGGGTCAACGCGGCCAGCAGCAGCGGGTTGCGCAAGGCCCGGGGCAGGCGCAGCAGCGGCGGCAGCCAGGGCGGGCTGCCGCCCAGCATGGCACGCAGCACGGCGGTATCCACGGGGTCGGCCTGCACGGCGAGGCGCGCCGTGGCGAAGCGCCAGCGACGCTCGAACAGCGCGGGATACCAGGCGGGAAAGGCAGTGTCGCGTTGCAGGTCGCGCCGCACCGCCGCGAGCGCCGCTTCGGCGCGCGCCGCATCGCGGGAGAGGCTGCGCGAATAGCCGGCTTCCGCCACGCGCCATTCCGCCAGCACCGTCGGCACGAAGCAGAACCCTTGGGTCAGCGCCAGGCGGCGCGCCAGCACGCCGTCGCAGAAACTGCCGAGTGCGGCATCGAAGCCGCCCGCACCCTGCACGGCGGTGCGGCGGAACAGCGCGGCCTGCGTCAGGAAGATATTGTCGATCCGGCGGAGCAAGGCCGCGACCTCGGCCGGCGTGAAGCATCGCGCGCGGCCGGCCGGGCGCACCGGCGGCCGCTGGCCGACCGGGGTGCCGTCCTCGGCGCGGACCAGCGCCACCTCCGCCGAGGCGAAGGCGACGTTGGGGCGGGCTTCCAGCAGGGGTGCGAGGGTCGCCACCAGCGCCGGCCGGAAGGCATCATCGGCGGCGGCGAAATGCACGAGATCCGCCTGCGCGGCGGCCAGCCCGGTGTTCATCGCGGCGACCGCGCCCTGGTTCCGCGCATGGCGGATCAGGCGCAGCCGCGGCTCCGACCCTGCGAGGCGGGTGATGATGGCGATGCTGTCATCGGTGCTGCCATCATCGACGACGATGATCTCGTCATAGGGCCGCGTCTGCGCGCGAAGTCCCGCGATGGCGGCGGTGATGAGGTGGCCGTGATTGTAGTTCGGCATGATGGCGGCGGTGGTGGCGCGCATCGCTCAGGCTTTCGCCGGGCCGAAGGCGGCGGTGGCGATGGCCTCGGCGACCTGCTCCATGCTGCGGAAGCCGCCCGGCCGCAGCGCCTCGATCCGCGCCGTGTCGAGGGAGGTGTCGAGCGGCCTGGGTTCCAGGAAGGGGATGTCGCGCAGGCTGATCCGCTCGAGCCGCGCCGTGACCGGCGTGCGTCGGGCGATGGCGCGCAGCAGCGCCGCCGTCAGGTCGTGGCGGCTCCATGGCACGGGGCCGGCGACGTGCAGGATGCCCCGCACGCGCATGGCGGGAAGCGCGGCGAGCGCAGCGGCGACATCCTCGACATGCGCGGGAGAAAACACCTGGTCGGTGGCCATGCGCAGCACCGCGCCGGCGCGGATATCGGGCAGGAGCTGCGCGAGCACGCTGTGCAGGGCAGGGTCTTCCGAGACCACCTTGGACAGCCGCGCCACGATGTGCGGCCGGCCGCTGGCCGCGAGCCATTGCTCGACCGCGGCCTTCTGGCGCCCATAGGCGGTGGTCGGGCACTGGGCCTCATGCTCGCGCCGCTTCCCGCGCGTGCCGTCGAAGACGTAGTCCGAGGAGGCGAAGATGGGCAGCGCGCCGGCCGCCCAGGCGGCCTCGATCAGCGCCTGCATGGCGGTGACGTTCACCGCCGCGGTGCCGGCCGGATCACGCGCGCAGGCTTCCGGGTTCACCGCGCCATGCAGCAGGAAGACGGGGCCTACGGGGCCCGCGGCGGTGAACAGGGCGGAAGGTGGATCGATGCCGGCGTCGAAGCGCAGGCCGCCGGCCACGGGGCGCGTGCGGAATACCGGCACGGCCCGCGCCGTGCCGAGGCGCGCGGCCAAGGCACGCCCGACCAGCCCGGATGCGCCGAGGATCAGCGCCCGGTCAGGAAGGCCTGTGCTCAGGCGGACCTCGGATGGCTGCAGACGCCGATGACGTAGTTGGCCATGCGCAGATAGCCGGTGTGCACGACCTCATCGTTCATCGAGAAGACGAAGACGGTGTGGAAATGCTTCTCGAGCGTGGCCTTCAGCGCCTCGCCGGTCTTGCAGTTCACATGTCCGGCCTTGCTCTGCGGCGACGCATAGGCCTGCGATTCCAGGCTGGGCATGCCGAAGATCGCGACGCCGGTCGGGCCGAGGGAGGCGACGGCATTGGCGAGGAAGGCATCCTCCACCGCGGGCTCGATATGCTCGAGCACGTCGAGCGCATAGAGGGCGTCGAAGGTGCCGGGCACGGGGCCTGCGAGAAGGTCGTGGACGAAGGTCTCGAACGGCCAGTGCGGGTTCATCCGCGCCTTCGCATCGGCGATGAACACCGGGTCGAAATCGACCGCTGTCACCTGGCCCACGGTCTGCTGCACGATCCGCGTGCCGAAGGCGTCGGCGCAGCCGATTTCCAGCACGCGGGCGCGGCCCGCCAGCATCTTGGAGACGAATTTGTAGCGGGCGAGGGTGAACACGGTGCGGCGCGGATCCTGGTTCCAGGATTCGTTCGCCATCAGGCCGAATCGGGCGATGCCGTGCTTGTCCGCGACGTCGAAAACCAGATTGTACTGCGGCTCCCGCGTGGTGGCGGATGGTGTACCGGCAGCCTCCGGTACGGCCGACTCAGTCGCTCCGTTGGTCATCCTGTCCCTCGTGCATCGGGGCCTCGTTTCGGGGCCATCCGCAGATGTCCGACACTATCGCCGCGCAGCCATAACGGAGGCCGCTCCGCGTCACAAGGCCGCGCACCGCATTCGGAACATGCAACCCACCGGAAAGGATAACGTTTCTGGACACCGCTGTAATCGCCGCAGCGATGCCATCTTTGCACTTCATGGTTGAAACCAGTATGCATCGGGTCGGGCCAAACGAGGGAATACAGACGTTGGAGTCGGTCATCGGGGTGCGCACGGCGCCAGGGCAACTCGAAATTCCGCGTGGCGCCGCGGGCGCGGCGGGCAGCATCGCGGAGATTCGCCGCAATGCGGCAGGCCGGCGCATCGTGTTCGTTTCGGGTAATTTCAATGTCATTCATCCCGGCCATTTGCGGCTCCTGAAATTCGCGGCCGAAACAGGTGAATTTCTTGTCATAGGCGTAAATCCGGACTCGACGCCCGGGATCAGCGTGCCGCTTGCGCTGCGACTCGAAGGGGTGGCCTCGCTCGGCCTCGTGCATCACGCGGTGGCCCTGGAGGAGCCGGTGGACGGTTTCATCCGCCGGTTGCGGCCCGATGTGGTGGTCAAGGGACGGGAACACGCCGAACGGCCGAATGCCGAGCAGGCGGCCGTGGAATCCTATGGCGGCAAGCTGCTGTTCGGCTCGGGCGAGGTGCATTTCGCGTCGATCGAGCTGATGCGCCGCGAATACCTCCAGACCAGCTTCTCGACGCTGCGCAAGCCGCGCGATTTCCCGGCCCGGCACGGCTTTACGGTCGAGGGTCTGAAGCGCGTCCTGCCGCTGCTGTCGGGCATGCGTGTGCTGGTGGTCGGCGACCTGATCGTTGACACCTACATCAATTGCGATGCGCTCGGCATGTCGCAGGAAGACCCGACCATCGTGGTCACGCCGATCGAGCAGAAGACCTTCGTGGGCGGCGCCGGTATCGTGGCGGCGCATGCGCGCGGCCTCGGCGCCGTCGCGCGCTACATCACCATCGCCGGGCGCGACGAGGCGGCTGGCTTCGCGCGCGACGCGCTCGAACAGCACAATGTACAGGCCGATCTGCTGGTGGACGACACGCGCCCCACCACCCACAAGCAGCGCTTCCGCGCCGGCGGCAAGACGCTGCTGCGGGTGAACCATCTGCGCCAGCACGCGATCGAGCCGGCGCTGATGGAACGCCTGCTGGCGCGGATCGAGGCGGAGCTGCCGCAGACCGACCTGCTGCTGTTCTCCGACTTCAACTATGGCTGCCTGCCGCAGCCGCTGGTGGACGCCGTCGTGGAACGCGCGCAGGCGCGGGGTGTCCTGATGGCCGCCGACAGCCAGGCATCCTCGCAGCTGTCCGACATTTCCCGCTTCCGCGGCATGGCGCTGATCACGCCGACCGAGCGGGAGGCACGGCTCGCGCTGCGCGATTTCGAAAGCGGGCTTGCGGTGCTGGCCGAGAACCTGCGGCAAGGCGCGCGTGCGACCAATGTCATGATCACGCTGGGCGCCGAAGGCCTGCTGGTGCATGCGCCTTCCGCCGGGGAAGGTGCCGTGCCGACAGACCGCCTGCCAGCAATGAATGTCGCGCCGAAGGACCCCGCCGGCGCCGGCGACAGCCTGTTCACCTGCGCCGCCATGGCGATCCGCGCGGGCATCGACATCTGGTCGGCGAGCTACCTCGGCGCGCTGGCGGCGGCCTGCCAGGTGGGGCGCGTCGGCAACATCCCGGTGACCACCGCCGACATCGAAGCCGAGATCGACGCGGAAGACGCCTGATGCGCGCGCTGCTCCTTGCCGCCGGCCTCGGCACGCGACTGCGGCCGCTGACCGATACCGTGCCGAAATGCCTGGTGCCGATCCACGGGCGGCCGCTGCTCGGCCTGTGGTTCGACCTGCTGTTTCCTGCCGGCGTGTCGCGCGCCCTGGTGAACACGCATTGGCTGGCGCCGCTTGTGGAGGAATTCGTCACCGCATCGCCTTGGCGGGATCGCGTGGATCTGGTGGCGGAGCCCGAATTGCTCGGCACCGGCGGCACCGTGCTGGCGAACCGCGCCTGGCTCGGCGATGGCGCCTTCCTGGTCGCGCATGCCGACAACCTGACGGATTTCGACGTGGCGGGCCTGCTGCGCGCGCATGCGGCGCGCCCGGCCGGGGTGGCCCTCACCATGCTGGCGTTCCGCACCGACGCGCCGCAAAGCTGCGGCATCCTGGAGACGAATGCGCAGGGCATCGTGCAGGCCTTCCACGAGAAGGTGGCGAACCCGCCGGGCAACCTCGCGAATGCCGCCGTCTATGTGTTCGAGCCGGAGGTGGTGGCGCTGGCTGCGTCCCACGGACGCAGGGTTGTCGATTTGTCCACCGAGGTGATCCCCCATTTCACCGGCCGAATCCTGGCCGTGGAAACGCAGGGCTACCACCGGGATATCGGCACGCCGGAAGCGCTGGCGCTGGCGCAGCGCGAATGGCCGGCGCCGATGGACAAGGCAGGGGCCATTGTGTAACCCCCGCACAGCCCGGGCCGCGTCCCTGCCTGACGTTCGGCCGGCGCCATCAAACATTGAGGGTGCGTGATGAAGGTCTTCGTGACGGGCGCCTGCGGCTACAAGGGCAGCGTCCTGGTGCCGAAGCTGTTGGCCCGCGGCCACAGCGTGGTCGCCTTCGACATCCAGTGGTTCGGCAATTTCCTGCCCGAACATCCGAATTTGGAGATCGTGCAGGGCGATGTGCGCGACCCGGACCAGATCGATCTGGATGGCGTCGATGCTGTCATCCATCTTTCATCGGTGGCGAACGATCCCTGCGGCGATCTCGATCCGAAGCTGACCTGGGAAATCTCCTGCCTCGCCACCATGCAATTGGCCGATCGCTGCAAGCGGCGGGGCATCGGCCGCTTCATCTACGCCTCCTCCGGCAGTGTGTATGGGGTGAAGGAGGAGGAGCAGGTGACGGAAGACCTCGAACTCCTGCCGATCAGCGAATACAACAAGACGAAGATGTGCGGCGAACGCATCGTGCTGAGCTATCAGCGCGACATGGTGGTGCAGATCGTGCGGCCCGCGACGGTGTGCGGCTTCTCGCCGCGCATGCGCCTCGATGTCAGCGTGAACATGCTGACGATGCAGGCGCTGATGAACGGGCGGATCACGGTGTTCGGCGGCGACCAGACGCGCCCCAACATCCACATCCAGGACATCTGCGACCTGTACATCTTCCTGCTGGATAATCCACAGCATACGGGCGTCTACAATGCCGGCTTCGAGAACATCTCGATCCTCGACATCGCGCGCATGGTGCAGGAACACGTGCCGGCGGAGCTGGTGGTAACGCCGTCCAACGATCCGCGCAGCTACCGCGTGAACAGCGACCGCCTGCTGGCCACCGGCTTCCGCCCGAAATACCGGGTGGAGGATGCGATCAAGGAGATCGTGGGCTACTACCGCCAGGGCGCGCTGACCAACCAGGATCGCTGGTACAATCTGAAGTGGATGCAGGCCGAGGTGCTGAAGTGAGCGCCAGCGCCACCTACGCAGCCTATGTCGAGCGCCTGGGTGCGGCGCTGAAGCTGCTCGACCTCGCGCTGGTCGAGAAGCTCGGCGAGGATCTGCTGGATTGCTGGAAGACCGGGCGGCAGGTGTTCCTGATCGGCAATGGCGGCAGCGCGGGCAATGCCAACCATCTGGCGAACGACTATGTCTATGCGCTGTCCAAGACCATCGGGTCGGGCATTCGCGCGCATGGGCTGGCGGCGAATAGCCCGATCGTCACCTGCCTGGCGAATGACGAGGGCTATGACCAGATCTTCTCGATCCAGCTCGCGGTCATGGCGCGGCCGGGCGATGTGCTGATCGCCTTCAGCGGCAGCGGCAATTCGCCCAACATCGTGCGCGCGCTGGAAGAAGCGAAGCGGATCGGCATGGTGAGCTACGCCGTGCTTGGGTTCTCGGGCGGCCGGGCCAAGGCGCTGGCGGATGTGCCGATCCATATCCCGATCGATGACATGCAGGTCGCCGAGGATTTGCAGATGGCGGTCGGGCACATGGTGATGCAGTATCTGCACGCGCAGCGCGGCAGCGTGGGGCCGCGCGCATGACCCGCTTCCTCGTCCTTGGCTCCAACAGTTTCTCGGGCGCCTTCTTCTGCGACCATCTGGCGGCGGCGGGGCATGAGGTGATCGCGACCTCGCGCTCGCCCGAACCCCACGAAGCCTTCCTGCCCTATCGCTGGCATGCGCATGCCGTGCCGGTGCGGTTCTTCAAGGTGGACATCAACCACGACCTCGACGCGCTGGATGCGCTGCTGGCGGCCGAGCGCCCGACGCATGTGGTGAACTTCGCGGCGCAGAGCATGGTGGGCGAAAGCTGGAAGCATCCCGAGCATTGGATGATGACCAATGCCGTCTCCACCACGCTGCTGTTCGAACGGCTGCGGCGCTACGAAGCCCTGCAGCGCTACGTGCATGTGACCACGCCGGAAGTCTATGGCAGCACGGATGGCTGGATCACCGAGGATGCGCCCTTCAATCCGACGACGCCCTATGCGGTGTCGCGCGCGGCGGGCGATATGCAGTTGAAGATCATCCAGGCGCAGTACGGCTTCCCCGCCGTGTCCACGCGCGCGGCCAATGTGTACGGCCCGGGGCAGCAGACCTATCGAATCATCCCGCGCACCATCCTCTCCGCCATGGCGGGCAAGAAGCTGCAGCTGCATGGCGGCGGCGTGTCCATCCGCAGCTTCATCCATATGCGCGATGTCAGCGAGGCCACGCTCGCCATCGCGCTGCGCGGCACGGATGGCGAGACCTATCACATCTCGACCGACCGGATGGTGAGCATCCGTGGCCTGGTGGAGATGATCCTGGCCGGTCTCGGCAAGGATTTTGCCGAGTCCGTCGACGTGGCGCCGGAACGTGCGGGCAAGGACCAGGCCTATATGCTGCACTCCGGAAAACTTCGCCGCGCGCTCGGCTGGGCGGATCATGTGACGCTCGAAGCCGGCATCGCGGAATGCGTCGCCTGGGCGCAGCGCTTCCAGGGGCATCTGCTGGCGATGCCGTCCTGGGACTACCAGCACAAGCCTTGAGGGGAACGCGATGACCGCGAACACCGCGCCCGATCCCGCGGCGCTGAAGCTGATGGCGGCGAAGCTGCGCGGCCGCGTGGTGGAGATGTCGCACGCGGCGCAGGCGGCGCACCTTGCTTCCTGCCTGTCCTGCTGCGATATCCTGGCTGCTGCGTATTGGCATGCGCTGCGCGTCGATCCGGCGAACCCCACCGATCCGCTGCGCGACCGCTTCATCCTGTCGAAGGGGCATGCGGCCGCCGCGCTCTACACGGCGCTGGCCTTCCGCGGTTATTTCGACCCCGCGCTGCTCGACACCTATTGCCAGGATGGCGGCAAGCTTGCCGAGCATCCGCCGGCGCATGGGCTGCCGGGCGTGGAAGCGGCGACCGGCTCGCTCGGCCATGGGCTGCCGATCGGCGCCGGCATGGCGATGGCGGCGCGCGTGCACGGGCAGCAATATCGCGTGTTCGCGGTGCTGTCGGATGGCGAGAACAATGAAGGCTCGGTCTGGGAAGCGGCGATGTTCGCGGCGGGCCAGCGGCTCGGCAACCTCTGCGTGATCGTGGACTACAACAAGTGGCAGGCGACCGCGCGTTCGAACGAGACGCTGGCCCTGGCCCCACTGCGCGACAAATGGGCCGCCTTCGGCTGGGATGCGCATGAGGTGGATGGGCACGACGTGGTCGATCTCGCGCGCCGCATGGCCGCCGTGCCCGGCACGCCGGAAGGGCAGCCGATGGCGCTGGTCGCGCATACCGTGAAGGGCAAGGGCGTGTCCTTCATGGAGGATGACAACAACTGGCACTACCGCGCGCCCACGGCCGAGGAAGTGCAGAAGGCGCATCGGGAGCTTGGGCTCGCATGAACAACGCCAACCGAATGCGCGACCTGCGGCTCGCCGCTCTGGCGGTGAGCCGAGCGCCCGAACGGGCGCCGCGGCTTATGCCGCGAAGCCAAGGCCGCGGAGCGGCCGCGTCACGCCGACGGCGTGCCTTCGGCACGACGCGTGTGAGGGCATAGAAAATGAGGAATGAATTCGCCGACGAGCTGACCAAGCTCGGCGATACCGATCCGCGCCTGATGATGCTGTCGGGCGATATCGGCAACCGGCTGTTCGACAAGTTCCGCGCGAAGCACCCGACGCGCTTCCTGAATTGCGGCGTGGCCGAGCAGAACATGATGGGCGTCGCGGCGGGCCTCGCGATGTCGGGCCTGCGGCCGATCGCCTACACGATCACGCCCTTCGTGACCACGCGCTGCCTGGAGCAGATCCGTGTCGATGTCTGCTACCACAATGTGCCGGTGATGGTGGTGAGCGTTGGCGCGGGCCTGGCCTATGCCGGCCTCGGGCCGACGCATCACGCCTGCGAGGATATCAGCTTCCTGCGATCGATCCCGGGCATGGTGGTGTGCTGCCCGGGCGATGCCTGGGAAGTGCGCGCGGCGATGCGTGCGGCGCTCCAGCAGGACAGCCCGGTCTATATCCGCATGGGCAAGAAGGGCGAGCCGCATATCCACGGCGACGTGCCCGCCGACTTCGCCTTCGGCCGCGCCATCACGATGCGGCAGGGCGATGAGGTGTGCCTCGTTTCCACCGGGAACATCCTGCCGGAGGTGATGCACGCGGCGGACGATCTCGCGAAGCATGGGCATTCGGTGCGCGTGCTGTCGATGCACACGGTGAAGCCGCTGGATACCGCCGCACTCGCCGATGCCTTCGCGACCTGCCGCGTGGTGGCCACGCTGGAGGAACACGGGCCGATGGGCGGCCTCGGCTCCGCCGTCGCGGAATGGATGGTGGATAGCGGGACGCCGGCGCCGCGCGGCGGCGTGATCCGCTTCCACACCGGCGACGCCTTTTTCCGCGCCTCCGGCGAGCAGGAATTTGCGCGCGAACAGCTTGGCCTGACCGGGCACCAGATCGCGGCGCGCATCGAAGCCGTGCTGCATGGAAAGGCCTTCGCATGAAGACGCAGGCGATGCTGCTGGTGGAGACCGGCAAGCCGTTGGTGATGGCGGAGCTCGATATCCCCGCGCTCAAGCCCGGCCAGGTTCTGGTGGAGATCGCCTTTTCCGGCGCCTGCGGCACGCAGGTGATGGAAGCGCGCGGCCTCAAGGGCGAGGACAGGTGGGTGCCGCATTGCCTGGGCCATGAGGGCACGGGCACGGTGCTGGAAGCGGGTTCCGCCGTCACCAAGGTGAAGGTCGGCGACAAGGTCGTGCTGAGCTGGATTCGCGGCACCGGCATCGAGGCCGGCGGCGCCATCTATGAATGGGACGGCAAACGCGTGAATGCCGGCGGCGTCACCACTTTCCAGCGCCACGCGCTGGTCAGCGAGAACCGTCTGACTTTGCTGCCGCCAGGCCTGTCGATGGAAGTCGCGGTGCTGCTGGGTTGCGCCGCGCCTACCGGCATGGGTGCCGTGGTGAATGTGCTGCGCGCCCTGCCGGGCGAGAGCGTGGTGGTGTTCGGCACGGGCGGCATCGGGCTCAACGCGGTGATGGCGGCAAGCATGGCGGGCGCCACGCCGGTGATCGGCGTCGATCCCAACCCGAGCCGCCGCGCGCTGGCGCAGGCCTATGGTGCCACGCATGTGATCGACCCGAATGCGGGCGATCCGGTGACCGAGATTCGGAAGGTCCTGCCGCAAGGCGCCGACGCTGCCGTCGAAGCCACCGGTCTGCCCAGCGTGATGGAGCAGGCGCTGAAGGCGGTGCGGCAGCAGGGCGGGCGCGCGGTGGTGATCGGCAATGCGAAATACGGCGCGCAGCTCACGCTCGATCCCGGCCTGTTCAATGCGGGCAAGAGCCTGATGGGCACCTGGGGCGGCGATGCCGTGCCGGATCGCGATTATGCGCGTTTCGCGCGGCTGCTGGCGGCGACGCGCTTCGATGTGCGCGGCTTGCTCTCGGCGCCCTATCGCCTCGACCAGGCGAGCCAGGCGCTGGACGATTTGGCGGAGGGGCGCGTGGGCCGGCCGCTGATCGATATGAGCCTGACCTGACGTGCTGATCGGGATCGACTTCGACAACACCATCGCCTGCTATGATGGCGTATTCCACGCCGCGGCGCTGGAGCGCGGGCTGATCCCGCCCGATATCGCCACCGACAAGACCAGCGTGCGCAACCATCTGCGCAACGTGGGGCGTGAGCCGGATTGGACCGAGCTTCAGGGCTATGTGTACGGCGCGCGGATGGACCTCGTTTTGCCCTATCCGGACGTGCTCGATTTCGTGGCGCAGGCGCGCGCGGCAGGGCATGACATCGCGATCGTCAGCCACAAGACGCAGCATCCCTTCATGGGCCCTCCCTACGATCTGCACGCGGCGGCGCGCGGGTTTCTGGCGGCGCAGCGCTTCGATGTGCCGGCGCATTTCGAGCTGACGCTGCCTGAGAAAATCGCGCGGATCGCGGCGCTGCGCTGCGACGCCTTCATCGACGATCTGCCCGAATTGCTGGCCGAGCCCGACTTCCCGCAGCCAACGCGGGCGATTTTGTTCGACCCGGACGGGCATGCGCCGGATGGCACGTGGAAGGGCCATCGGTTCGAGCGGCATGGCGATTGGCGCAGCATCGCGCACGCGCTGCTGGCCTGACGGTGGATCTGCCTGCCATCGCCGCACGGCTGCTGCGTGACGCCGGCGAAGCGGGCGATGTGGTGGCGCTGACGCGGCTGTCGGGCGGGCGGAACAACCGCGTATTCCGCCTCGACCGCGCCGGCGCGCCGCCGCTGGCGCTCAAGCTGTACCACCATGACCCGCGCGACACGCGAGATCGGCTCGGCGCGGAATGGGCGTTTCTGCGCTTCGCCTGGGATGCCGGGCTGCGCGATGTGCCGCGGCCCCTGGCGGCGGATCCCGATGCGCACAGCGCCTTGTACAGCTTCGTTCCCGGTACGCGCGTTGCGAGGGTCGAAGCCAGGCATGTCACCTCCGCCCTGCGCTTCATCGCCGCGCTGAATGCGCCCACGCCCCCCAACCTTGCGCCCGCATCGGAGGCGTGTTTCTCGATGGCGGCGCATAGTGCGACCGTCGATCGGCGCGTGGCACGCCTGCGCATGCAGATCGACGCGGATGCACCGCATGCGGACGCGGCACGGGCGCTGGTGGAAACGCGTCTCGCGCCGATGTGGCAGCGTATCTCGGCATCGCTGCCGCATGATGATGCGCCGACGCCGTGCTGCGTCTCGCCCTCCGATTTCGGGTTCCACAATGCGCTGGCGGATGCGGATGGCGCGCTGACTTTTCTCGATTTCGAGTATGCGGGCCGCGACGACCCCGCAAAACTCGTCTGCGACTTCTTCTGTCAGCCGGAAGTGCCCGTGCCGATGGTGCATTACCCTGCGTTCCGCGATTCGGTCGCCGGTCCGTCCGCTGCACGCTGCGATGCGCTGCTGCCGGCCTACCGCGTGAAATGGGCCTGCATCATGCTGAACGATTTCCTGGTGACGGATGCCGCGCGGCGCGACTTCGCCGAAGGGCAGGACCGCGCCACCCGTTGCGCCGCGCAGATCAGGAAAGCTGCCGCCGCGCTCGACCTCATTGCCTGACCGGAGAGACCCCATGGCCTATCGCGACTTCGTCAGCCTGATCCACAAATCCACCAAGCGGGACTACCTCGCGCGCGTCACGCAGCGCGACAAGGCGGAGGTCGCGGAGCTCGCGATCCAGTACGGCTATGACTACTGGGATGGCTCGCGCGAGACCGGCTATGGCGGCTACCGCTACGATGGGCGCTGGCGGAAGGTCGCGGATGCAATGCGCGACACCTACGGCCTCAAGCCCGGCATGCGCGTGCTGGATGTCGGCGCGGGCAAGGGTTTTCTCATGCACGACCTGATGGAAAGCGTGCCGGGGCTGGAGGTGGAGGGCATCGACATCTCCGCCTATGCGCAGGACCACGCGATGGAGAGCGTGCGGGACCGCATCAAGGTGGGCAACGCGAACAGCCTGCCCTGGCCGGACAGGCATTTCGACCTGGTGATTTCCATCACCACGCTGCACAACCTCTATATCCACGATCTGTTCGCGGCGCTGGCCGAGATGGAACGTGTCGGCCGCGGCGGCAAATACCTCTGTGTCGAGGGCTACCGGAACGAACGGGAGAAGGTGAACCTCATGTACTGGCAGCTCACCTGCCGCGCCTTCCACACGCCCGCCGAATGGGAATGGATTTTTGACCGCGCCGGCTATACCGGCGACCATGAGTTCATCTTCTTTGAGTGAAGCTCAGTTCCAGCCGAGCACGTTGTTGATCGTCGGCGTGATCGCCGCCCCCAGGATCGCGTAGCCGACCATGGTCAGGTGCAGCCGATCGAAGGCGACATGCTCGGTCAGGCGGCCATCGGGCGTCACCAGCAGGCCGCCGACATCCTGGTAGATCGTCGCGCGGCCATCATGGCAGCGGGCGATCAACTGGTTCACGCGCTGGTTCACCTGCCGGATCGGGTCGGCCGAATTCTCGCCGCGCGGCAGCAGGCCCAGCAGCAGCACGCGGGTGTTCGGCGACCTTCCATGGATGAAGCGGATCACCTCGGCGATGCCGAGCGCGATATCCTCCGGCCGGCTGCCATATTGCGCGTTGTTGGTGCCGATCAGCAGCACTGCCACTGCCGGGCGAAGATTCCCCCATTGACCGGCCTGGAGCCGGTGCAGCAGGCCTTGCGTGAAATCGCCCCAGATTCCGAGGTTCAGCGTGCGGCGATGGCCGAAGAACTGGGCGAACATCAGCGGGTCCCAGCCCTGGGTCAGGCTGTCGCCAAGGAACACCAGGTTGACGGCGCGGCGGTCCACCCGTGCTGCGGCCTGGTCCACCTCCGCCACGCGCTGCCGCCATTGCGGGATATCGAGGTTCTCGGGCATCGCTTCGCGCGGGGCGGGGTTGCGCGACGGAATGCCGGGGCAGCCGGGCGCCGCCCAGGCCGGCAGGCCGAGCGCCAGCGCCATCAGCCCACCGAGCAGGGCGGCACGCATCAGCGACCTGGCGGGGCGATGGTGTCGGTGGAGCGGAAGATTTGCGGCGTGCCGCCAGGCGCGATCAGCCAGACGCTGTGCAACTGCCCGGCCTCCAGCCGCCCGAGATCGAGCGGGCCGACGCGCCCCCCCGCGCAGCTTGTGCGCACGCGCGCGGCTGCCGGCGCGACGGTGCGCGCCCGCATGCCGGCATTCTCGACATTCGCCAGGACCGTCTGCCCGCCCGGGTCGAGTTTCAGCGTGGCCGGGCCGCAGGTGAGCGTCGCGTTGTAGAAGGTCAGGCGCGCGCGGATCTGGTTGTATTCGGTCGCGTCGCGGATCACGCGCGCAACCAGCGCATCACCTTCGCGCAGCAGCAGCAGGGTGGAGAAGGCGTTGGGGGTGAGCTGGAAGCGGATGCGCATCGTCTCCGCGCCGACCGCCACCGCGGCCTCCAGCGTCTTGCCCTCGACATTCTCGATCACGTGGAAGGGGGTGACGCGCGCCGCGCCATCGGTGCCGAGGTTGCGCGGCAGGTCGAAATCGCTGCGGAAGGCGGCGGGCGCTTCCAGCGTGTTGACGTAGCGCAGCAGCGCCCAGCCATCCGGCAGGCGCTGTTCGTACAGCAAGGGCGCCTGCGCCTGGACGGCGACCGGCAGGCCGAGGGCCAGTGCGACCAGGGGGGCGAGCAGCGCGCGCTTCATCGGCGGGGCAGGCTCGCCTGCACCTGCCGCACGACCGGGCTTGCCACGATCTGCTGGGTGATGGCGGCGCCCCAGCGCTGATAGGCCGGCAAGGTGTGGTGCTGGCCGTCGAAGGTCGGCCATTCGCCGGGACGCGCCATGCTGGTGCTGTCGATGAACTGGCACGGCGAGACCTGGGTTGCCAGGTAGTCCGCCACCTCCCGCACGCGGGCGAAGTTCTTGAAATAGGGACCGCCCTCGCTGCCCCAGCTTGGCCCGACCCAGACGCAGGGCATCTGGTTGGCCTGGAACCGCAGGGTCAGGCTGCGAACCTGTTCGGTGATCCAGCCACGCGGCAATTCGCGGTTCTGATAGCCGGCCATGGGATCGCCGACACCGACGATCACGATATTCGGACGGTGCTTGCGGATGAGCGCATCAATCGACCAGCTGCGCGCCTGGGGGGAGCGGTTGATGCGCGGCGCGGCATTGCCGACACGCTCGGCGACGCCGCAAGGCACGGTGCGCGGGCTGACCCAGGCGCCGGAGGCGACGCCGCACGCGCCATAGGTGATCACGCGGGCGCCCTGGCGCTGCAGCTGGTCGTGCAGCGTGGTCACGAGATACCCTTGGGTGACGTAATGGCTGTCGCCGATGATCAGCAGCGTCAGGCCGGCAAGAGCGGACATGAAGTCTCCGTGATTGGTTCCGGGCGGCTAGGCGCCGCGCTGCGCGGGCACGCTAGACAGGGTCCGCCCGCCGTCAATCACCTATGCGCACGCGCTGAGACGATGTCGAGTATTTGTGATGTTTTGTCTGGAAGACGCAATGTTGCGACATTGATGCGGGGCGCCGGTTGCGTGATCCGCATCCAACCGATGCCTGGCGCTGCGTTGACGCCATGACGCAGCGCACCATACAACGCATCGTGATACAGGAGCAGGCGCGGCACCCTTGGCGGGCCGCGCCGCACGGAGCAGCCGCATGGCATCAGCCGAGGACAAGCGGGAGGCCCTGATGATCGGGACCCGCACGGACGGAACGCCGATCCGCAGGCCGCTTTCGCCGCATCTGCAAGTCTATGACATGCTGCAGATGTCGAGTGCGCTGTCGATCATGCACCGCGTGACCGGCGTGGCCTGGAGCTTCGGCGCCATCCTGATGGTGTGGTGGCTGGTCGCGGCCTCCCTCGGGCGGGATGAGTTCGACACGGTGCAGTGGTTCCTCGGCTCCTTCATCGGCATCATCGCGCTGATGGGGCTGACCGCGACGGTCTGGTACCACACCCTGGCCGGCATCCGGCACATGATCTGGGATTCCGGCCATGGCTACGACATCCCCGCCATGTATCGCAGCGGCTATGCCGTGCTGATCGGCACCGCCGTGCTGACCGCGCTGACCTGGCTGCTGCTGCTGGTGTCCTGGTGAGCGGGATGAGCCCCCCGGGGACGAGCCCCGCTCGGCAAACCCGCCTGCAAACGCCGCTTGGCCGCGTGCGCGGCTCCGGCAGCGCGAAATCCGGCGTAGAGCATTGGTGGGGCCAGCGTGTCACCTCGCTGGCGCTGCTGCCGCTGACCTTCTGGTTCGTGCTGTCGCTGGCTGGCTCCGCGGGCATGACCCATGCGGAAGCCGTGGCCTGGATCGGCGCGCCGCTGAACACGCTGCTGCTGCTGGCGATGATCGGCCTGACCTTTCACCACATCGCCGCCGGCCTGCAGGTGGTGATCGAGGATTACGTGCATGTGGAGGGTGCCAAGATGGTCGCCCTGCTCGGGGTGAAGGCCGTGTGCGCGCTGCTGGCGCTGGCCGGCGCCCTGGCCGTTCTGCGCATTGCGGTCTGACGCGGCGCACCAAAATACCGGGATGACAAAGGCGGGGCCGCATTCGGGCGCCCCGCGACGGATGGACGGAAAGCGGACGACATGAACGCGATTTCCAAGCCCGCGATCGGCGGCGGTGCCTATCGCATCGTCGACCATACCTATGACGTGGTGGTGGTCGGGGCCGGCGGGGCCGGGCTGCGCGCCACCTTCGGCATGGGCGCCGCCGGCCTGACCACGGCCTGCATCACCAAGGTCTTCCCGACCCGCAGCCACACGGTCGCGGCGCAGGGCGGCGTGGGTGCGGCGCTGGGCAATATGGGCGAGGATGACTGGCGCTGGCACATGTACGACACCGTGAAGGGGTCGGACTGGCTCGGCGACCAGGATGCCATCGAATACATGTGCCGCGAGGCGATCCCGGCGATCATCGAGCTGGAGCACTACGGCGTGCCGTTCAGCCGGACCGAGGACGGCAAGATCTACCAGCGGCCCTTCGGCGGCCACATGCAGCACTACGGCAAGACGCCGGCGATGCGTGCCTGCGCGGCGGCCGACCGCACCGGCCACGCCATCCTGCACACGCTGTACCAGCAGTCGCTGAAGCACAATTGCGAATTCTTCGTCGAATACTTCGCGCTCGACCTCATCATGGATGAGGAAGGCGTGTGCCGCGGTGTCACCGCCTGGAACCTGGAGGATGGCTCCCTGCATCGGTTCCGGGCGCAGACCGTGGTGCTGGCGACGGGCGGCTATGGCCGCGCCTATTTCTCCTGCACCTCCGCCCATACCTGCACGGGCGATGGTGGCGGCATGGTGCTGCGGGCCGGCCTGCCGCTGCAGGACAATGAATTCGTGCAGTTCCACCCGACCGGCATCTATGGCTCCGGCTGCCTCGTGACCGAGGGCGCGCGCGGCGAGGGCGGCTACCTGACGAACTCGGAGGGCGAGCGCTTCATGGAGCGCTACGCGCCGACCGCGAAGGACCTGGCCAGCCGCGACGTGGTCTCGCGCGCCATGTCCCTCGAAATCCGGGAAGGCCGCGGCGTCGGTCCGCACAAGGACCACATCCACCTGCACCTGGAACACCTCGGCGCCGATCTGCTGGCGGAACGCCTGCCGGGCATCTCGGAAACCGCGAAGATTTTCGCGGGCGTGGATGTGACGAAGGAGCCGATCCCGATGCTCCCCACCGTCCACTACAACATGGGCGGCATCCCGACGAACATCCACACCGAAGTCCTGAACCCGAGCAGCTCCGACCAGGACCGCGTCGTGCGCGGCCTGATGGCGGTGGGGGAGGCGGCCTGCGTCTCCGTGCACGGTGCCAACCGCCTCGGCACCAACAGCCTGCTCGACCTGGTGGTGTTCGGCCGCGCGGCCGCGCATCGCGCCGCCGAGACGATCAAGCCCGGTGCCTCCCAGCCGCCGCTGCCGGCCGGCGCCGGCGAGTCCAGCATTTCCCGATTTGACCGGGTGCGGAATGCGAAGGGCGGCTCCTCCGTCGCCGATGTCCGACTGACCATGCAGCGCACCATGCAGGAGCACGCGGCCGTCTTCCGCACCACGGACCTGCTGCGTGAGGGCGTGGAAAAGATGAACAAGGTCGCCGCCGGCTATGAGGATATCCGCATCGCCGACCGCAGCCTGATCTGGAACAGCGACCTGGTCGAGGCGCTGGAGCTCGACAATCTGATCGGCAATGCGTTGACCACGGTGCATGGCGCCGAGGCCCGCAAGGAAAGCCGCGGCGCGCATGCGCATGAGGATTTCCCCGATCGCGACGACCAGAACTGGATGAAGCACACGCTGGCCTGGGTGGATGGCAACCGCAACGTCAAGCTCGACTATCGCGACGTGAAGATGCGCACCCTGACGAACGAAGTGCAGGTCTTCCCGCCCAAGACCCGGGTGTATTGAGGGACAGATGGCCACTTTCACGCTGCCCAAGAATTCCACGATCCAGAAGGGCAAGCACTTCGCCGCACCCCCGGGTGCGACGAAGGTGCGGTCCTTCAAGATCTATCGCTGGGACCCGGACACCGGCGACAATCCGCGCACCGACACCTACGATATCGATCTCGCTGCATGCGGGCCGATGGTCCTGGATGCGCTGATCAAGATCAAGAACGAGGTCGACACCACGCTGACCTTCCGCCGTTCCTGCCGCGAGGGCATCTGCGGCAGCTGCGCGATGAACATCGATGGGCTGAACACGCTGGCCTGCCTCAAGCCGATCGAGGATGTGAAGGGCGAGGTGCGAATCCATCCGCTGCCGCATATGCCGGTGGTGAAGGATCTGGTGCCCGACCTCTCGCAGATTTATGCGCAGCTTCGCAGCATCGAGCCTTGGCTCAAGGCCGATACGCCCCCGCCGCCGGATGGCGAACGCCTGCAATCGAAGGAGGAGCGCGCGAAGCTGGATGGGATGTGGGAATGCATCCTGTGCTTCTGCTGCTCCACCGCCTGCCCGAGCTATTGGTGGAATGGCGACCGCTATCTCGGCCCGGCCGTGCTGCTGCAGGCCTATCGCTGGATCGCGGATTCGCGCGATGAACGCACCGGCGAGCGCCTCGATGCGCTGGAAGACCCGTTCAAGCTGTATCGCTGCCACACCATCATGAACTGCACGCGGACCTGCCCGAAAGGGCTGAACCCGGCGCAGGCGATCGGTGAGATCAAGAAGATGCTGGTCGAGCGCGTCGTCTGACGCCTACAGGCGGCGGAACGCCACGGTCAGGTTGTTCGCCGGCATCTCGGTGACCTCGGGCGCGCCGAAGCCGGCGCCCTCCGCCACCGCCGCCACGTCGCGCAGCGCGCGGATGCCCAATTCGGGGTCGCGCGCGCGCAGGCTGGCGTCGAAATCGCAATTGCTCAGCGCGGTCGCCACGCCCTCCCGCAGGAAGGGTCCGTAGAGGATCAACGGGCCGCCCGGCGGGAGGATGCGCGCGGCGCCGGCCAGAAGCCCCTCGGTCGCGGCCCAGGGGGCAATGTGGATCATGTTGATGCACAGCACCGCATCGGCGCGGTCCACCGGCCAGGCGGAAGCGGTGGCGTCCAGCGCGATGGCACGGCGCACATTCGGCAGGTCGCCGCACCAGGCATCGACGCTGGCGCGATTCTCCGGCGGCAGGGCGGTGGGCTGCCACATCAGGTGATGCAGGCCCGCGGCGAAATGCGCGCAATGCTCGCCCGTGCCGCTCGCCACCTCCAGAACCAGACCGGTGCTTGGCAGCAAGCGCGGCAGGATGGCGAGGATCGGGTCGCGGTTGCGGGCGGCGGCGGGGGCAGTGAGGCGCGCATCGTCGGTCATGCGGCCTGTCTCGGGTGCGCTGCGCCCGCGGTCAAGCGACCGCTTCAACCGATTGCACGCAACCCTTGCGTGCAGGCGCGGCAGGCGGGCATGATCAACGCGGAAGGCGGCGCCGAACGGCCGCCACGAAGGGAGCAAACCATGCGCAGCGCCTTGATTGCGGCGGGTATTCTTGCCGCCGGGCTGGTCTTTCCCGCCCTTGCCCAGCAACCCGCGCCAGTGCCCGGATGGGCGATCGGCCGGCCGGAGGGCTCCACCTTGGCGCCGCACGCGCCGCGCCTGACGGTGACGCCGCGGGACCAGGTTCCGGTCGGCGCCATCCGCCTGCCGCCCGGCTTCCAGGCCGAAATCTACGCCCACGGAATCCCTGGCGTGCGCGCCATGGCGGAGGGCCCGAACGGCACGATCTTCGCCGGTACCCGCGTGATCGGCCGTGTCTACGCCATCAGCCGCAACGCCGATGGCACCACCCGCACGCGCATCATCGCGCAGGGGCTGGCGCAGCCGAACGGCCTCGTGATGGTCGGCGACAGCCTGTATGTCTTCGCGGTCAACCGCGTGCTGCGCTACGACAATATCGAGGCGAACCTGGACAATGTGCCGGCGCCGGTCGAGCTGACGGCGGCCTATGCGCTACCGACCGAGCAGGAGCATGGCGGCAACCACCATTGGAAGTTCGCAACACTCGGCCCGGATGGGCGCGTCTACACCAATGTCGGCGTGAATTGTAACGTCTGCACCTTCGACCGCGAGAAGTTCGCGCTGCTGGTTTCCTTCAACCCGGATGGCAGCGGCCGGCGGATCGAGGCGCGCGGCGTGCGCAACAGCGTCGGCATGGCGCATCACCCGGTCACGCGGGAGCTGTGGGCCACCAATCACGGCCGCGACTGGGCGGGCGATGACAGCCCGAGCGATACGCTGCTGCGCGTGCGCCGTGTCGGCGAGGATTTCGGCTTCCCGCATTGCGTCGGAAGCTGGGCCGACCCGCAATACAATGCCGGCCGTGCCTGCAGCGAATTCGCGCAGCCCGCGGCGCTGCTCGGCCCGCATGTCGCCGCACTCGGCATGCGCTTCTATACCGGCACGATGTTCCCCGAAGCCTATCGCAACCAGGTGTTCATCGCGCGCCGCGGCTCCTGGAACCGCTCCAAGCTCACGGGCTATGACGTGGTGACCGCGCATCTGGATGCGCAGGGCAATGTGACACGGGTCGAGGAGTTCCTCGGCGGCTTCCGGGATGAGGCGAACAACCGCTTCCTCGACCGCCCGGCCGATGTGCATGTGATGCGCGACGGGTCGCTGCTGGTCGCCGGGGAGCAGATGGGCGCCATCTATCGCATCACCTACGCCCGGTGATGCGGGTCTGGGCCTGGGTGGCGGCGTTCTGCGCCGCTGCCTTCCCGGCGGCGGCAAAGGACGCGGCGCGCGGAGCACAGTTGGCGGCCGCGAACTGCGTGGCCTGCCATGGCGAGGCAGGGGTCAGCCGGCTGGCCGGCGTACCCTCCCTCGCCGGTCAGTCGGCCGAGTTCGTCACCTTGCAGATGATCCTGTTCCGCGAAGGGTTGCGGCAGGTCCCGGCCATGGCGGGTGCCGCCGCCGGTTTGCAGGACAATGATATCGAGGATCTGGCCGCGTTCTTCGCGGCCCTGCCGCCCGGCGTGCCAGAGGATCGGGGCGCACGGAACGCCGCGCTATACGCGGCCGGGCAGGCAATGAGCGGCCCGCGCAATTGCGGAGTCTGCCACATGCCGGATTATCGGGGCCAAAACCAGGTGCCACGCCTTGCCGGGCAGCGCGAGGATTACCTCGTGCATGCGCTGCTGGAATACCGCGGGGGGCTGCGCGTCGGGACCGACACGAGCATGAGTGCGGTGATGCACGGTGTGACCGACGCCGACATCGCGGCGTTGGCGCACTATTTGTCGCAGCGGGACTGAGCGCCCCGCTGCGCGGATCAGGCGGCTGCGTCCGAAGACGCAGCGCCCGTTCAGCCGAGCTTCAGGTTGGTCGCGGAGACCTTGCCGTTGCGGCCCTGCTGAAGCTCATAGTCGATCCGCGCGCCTTCACGCAGTTCGGTGATGCCGGCGCGCTGCACATCGGTGATGTGCACGAACACGTCCGCGGTGCCATCCTCGGGCTGGATGAAGCCGTAGCCCTTGGTGGCGTTGAACCACTTGATGCTGCCAGTAGCCATAATGCGATTCCGATCGAATTCACGGGTGCCGCAGCACGAGGTCGCGCCGCGGATCAAGCATCGGAAGGGGGGCGGTGGCAGGCTCGGCGCGCACGGGCCGCGGCACCAGGGCCAGGGGCAGCGTGGGCAAAGACAAGACAGGCCGAACCGTTCGTAGGCTGACGGCGACATGATGGCGGGTGTAACGCGATGATGCAAGGACAATCGACGCGTGTCTGGCATGCGCGGAATCAGGCCGGTGTGTCAGGTGCGAAGTCGAAGGCGCGCGCGAAACGCCGGCTGTACAGCGGCCAGGCTTCGGGGTTGACCAGCCGTGGTGGCACACGGCCCTGGAAGATACCGATCCATTGCTCGGCCGCCGCGCGCGCCATCTCATGCAGGGCTTCGTGGGTGATGCCGGCGATGTGCGGTGTCGCGATGACAGTGTCGAAGCCCAGCAGCGGATGGTCGGGCGGTGGCGGTTCCTTGAGGAACACATCCACGCCGGCGCCGGCGATGCGCCCCTGCGCCAGCGCCTCGGCCAGCGCCGCCTCATCATGGATGCCGCCGCGCGCCGTCTGGATGAAATAGGCGCTGGGCTTCATTTTTCCGAGTTGCGCGGCGCCGATCAGCCCCAGGGTGTCCGGATTGCGCGGGCAATGCACGGAGACGAAGTCGCTCTGCGCCAGCAGTTCCTCCATCGTCACCTTCTCGGCGCCGCGCGCGGCCAGCGTCGCAGCATCGAGATAGGGATCGCAGCCGAGGACGCGCATGCGGAACAGGCCGCGGCAGAGCTCCGCCACGCGCGTGCCGATCGCGCCGCAGCCGATCAGGCCGATCGTCTTGCCGAGGATATCGTTGCCCGTCATCGCATAGCGATCGAGGCCGGCGCTGCGCCGCATCGCGCGGTCCGCCGGCATCATCTTCTTCGAAAGTGCCAGCATGAGGCCGAGCGTGTGCTCCGCCACCGCTTCCTTGTTGGTGCCGGATTGATGGCAGACGATCACGCCCGCCGCCGTGCAGGCCGCCACATCGATCACGTCGAAGCCGGCACCGGTGGAGCAGGCCGCGAGCAGCGCGGGTGCCCTCGCCAGCAGCGCCGCATCGCACAGCCACTCCGGCTGGATTTCGGTGTGCGGCAGCGCCTGGTAGCCATGCGCCGCCGCCATCGCCTCATCGAGCGCGCCGCGTGGTGCCGCGAAGTCCAGGCGTTGCAGCGCGATGTCCGATGCGTCGCCGAGCATGCGCTCGGCGACGGGATCGACCCAGCTCTCGAAATAGACCAGGCGCGCCATCAGGCCGGCTCGATCCCCAGCCGCTTGAGCAGCGCGGCATTGGCGGCGGATTCCGCTCGCGCCTGCGCGGTGATTTCGGCGCAGGTCGCCATGGATGCGCCGATGCCCTGGCCGGCCAGGCGCGTGACGATCGCCGGGTCGGTGAACAGCGCATTGAGCGCCTGGTAGGCGGCCTGCACCAGTGGCGCGGGCGTGGCGGCGGGCAGGCAGACGCTGGCCCAGATTTCCGTCACCGCATCGGGGAAGCCCGCTTCCACCACGCTTGGCACATCCGGCAGCAGGCTGGCGCGGGTCGGCGTCATGGCGGCCAGCGCGCGCAGGCGGCCGGATTGCACATGCGGCAGCAGGCTGTTCATGGCACCGCAGAAGGCGTGCACGCGGTTGGCCAGAAGGTCGGGCATCAGCGCGCCCGCGCCGCCATAGGGCACATGCACCATATCGTCGCCCACCAGCTTGGCGACGCCCATATGCTGGAAGCTGCCAATGCCGGAGGATGGGTAGGACAGCGCGCCCTTGCGTTCCCGCGCGAGCGCCACGAATTCGCGCACATTGCGCGCCGGCAGATCCGGGTGCACCACCAGCAGCGTCTGTACGCGGGCCACGCGCGCCACCAGAATCAGGTCGCGCAGCGGGTCGAAGGCGCTGCGGCGAAGATGCGGGTTGGCCGTGATCACCTAGTCCGGCGCCAGCAGCCAGGTCAGGCCATCGGGCGCCGCGCGCGCCACCGCCTCCGCGCCGATGCTGCCGCCGGCGCCGGGCCGGTTCTCGGCCACGAAGGGGCGCTGCCATTGCGCGCCCAGCCGTTCCGCGATCAGCCGCCCGAGCACGTCATTGCTGCCGCCCGGCGGATAGGGCACGACGATGCGCATCGGACCCGCGGGGAAGTCCTGCGCGCCTGCGCCACGCGCAAGCAGCGCCGCGGCGCCCGCGGCCATCATTGTGCGTCTTTTCATGGTTGTTTCCTCCCTTGGTGGCGGTCTCAGGCGTGGCGGGTGAGCCCCGCCATCATCGCCGGGTTGTAGCCAGGCAGCACCCGCGCATCGATCAGCACCGAGGCGCCTGCGCGCACCTGCGCCACCGCATCGCGGATGGCGGTGACGAGCGCACCGGTGGTCTCAACCGGCCCGATGCCGACCAGGCCCTGCGCGCGCGCCATGCCCGCGATGTCGATATCCGGGTCGCCGATGCGCTGGCCGATCCACTTGTTCTCGACCGGTCGGTTGCGCAGCTTCGCCACGCGTTCCTGGTGCACCTCGTCATTGTAGAAGCTGCGGTTGTTGCAGATCACTGCCAGCATCGGCACGCGGTAATGCGCCGCGGTCCAGAAGGCGTTGATCGCCATCAGCGTATCGCCATCGCCGAGCACCGCCACGGGCAGGCGCGCGCTGCCCGCATCCGCCAGCGCGATCGCGGCGCCGATCAGCATCCCCGGCCCCGCGCCGACACCCGCGCCGCCATCATTGCCGAGATAGTCGAGCGGGTGGCGGAAATGCCAGCACTCGCCGCGCCAGCCGAGCGGCAGGCGCACCATGCAGACCGGCGTGTCGGCCAGGGCCTCACCGAGTGCGGCGGGCAGCGTCGTGACATCCAGCGGCGTGCCGGCGGGCACGGGCGGCACTGCCGCGCGGGCCGGCAGATCGGCGGGCGGTGTGCCGGCGCCGACGCCGAGCGCATCGGCGATGGCGTGCAGCGCCACCATCGGACCGCAGGCCAGCGGTACATCGACGGTGGGCAGGCCGAAATGCTCCATGCCGAAGCCATTGTGCAATTGCTGGTCGAGCGTCGCGTGGATGATCTGCGCCTCCACCGTGCCTGCCTGGCGCAACGTGCCGGCGAGGTCGATCCAGTCGAGGGCCAGGATCACATCGGCGTCGCGGATCGCCTGCGCCGCTTCGGGCCCGAGGAAGGTGGCGGGCGCGCCGACATGCAGCGCGTGGTCGGTCGGGAAGCTCGCGCCCGCACGGCCATCGGAATGCACGCGGGCGCTCAGGTGTTCGGCGAGTGCCACGCGCCGTGCCCAGCCCGCCGTGTCGCGGCCGCAGCGGCCGGTCAGCAGTAGCGGCGCGCGCGCGCCCTGCAGCAGCGCGACCGCGCGCGCCAGGGCCTCGGCGTTCGGCGCGGCGGGTGCGGCGGGCGCGTAGCGCGCCACATCGGGAATTGCGGGCGCGGCATCGAGCCGCGCTTCCTGCAAGGCCGCGTCGAAATTGATGTAGACCGGGCCGGCGGGCGCGGTGCGGGTGATCTGGTCGGCGCGCAGCATCGCCTCGATCGCGGCGGGGATGCTGGCGGGCTGGTTGTCCCATTTCAGGAAGGGACGCACGAGTGCGCCCTGGTCCGCCATGGTGTGCAGCCAGTCGATCCAGGGGCGGCGCGCATGCGCATCCACCGGGCCCGTCGCACCCAGCACCAGCATGGGCACGCGGTCGCACCAGGCGTTGAACAGGCCCATCGTTCCGTTCATCAGCCCGACATTGCTGTGCAGCACCACCGCCATGGGCTTGCCCGAGACCTTCGCATAGCCATGCGCGATGGCGACGGCATTGCCCTCATGCAGGCACAGCAGCATCTGCGGCTCGCGATTGCCGAGGTGGTTGACCAGGCTGTCATGCAGGCCGCGGAAACTTGCACCCGGATTGAGGGCGATGTGCCGGTAGCCAAGGGCGCGCAGCATCGCCGCCATCACGTCACTGCCCCAGACGCCACCCTCCGGCGAGAGGACGGGCTTCTCGATCGCGCTCATGCTGGGTCTTTCCGGGCGCGGCTGGCGGTGGCGGTGATGGTGGCGACGAAATCCTGCTCGGCCGCGCCTGCACTGGCATAGCGCGGCGCGGTGGTGACGAAGGGGCTGGCGCTGTCCGCCGGCATGAAGATCTCGAGGAACCAGAGGCCCGTCGCGCGATCCTGCGCGGGCTCGATGCGAAGCGTCGCCATGTTTCCCCCGTCAAGCGTCGCGCGTGGCGACCTGATGCTTGAGCGTGATCTCGCGGCCTTCGCGCGCCGATTGCAAGAGGGCGAGCACCACTTCCAGCGTCGCCATGCCCCAACGCGCGTCGTGCAGCGGTGGTGCGCCATCGAGCACCGCGGATGCGAGCGCATCGAGCACTTCGCCGCGCGGCACCACGGGCAGCGGTGTCGCTTCGAAGCGGCGTTCGCTGTCGGCGTAGATGGTGACGCCGCTGGCATCGGGGCGGAAATCGGCGCGTTCGCAGCTCGCCAGGACCAGGCCGAAATGGTTGTGGTAGGCCGGCGGCGCGGCAGGCGGCAGGCCGGGCGGCGATCCGGGCGCGCCATAGCCTCGCCCGCGCTTGAGTGCCACCTCGTCCTGCGTCGCGGCCAGCGCGGCGCGGGCCGCGCCGTAGCGTGTCGGGTCGCGCTTCGTGCCGGTCTCGCCGATCCAGCCTTGCAGCGCGTCCGTGTCGAAACGGCCATGGCCGGAATAGGTGAGCGTGGCGGAGGCGCCATCCTCGAAGGCGAGGAAGGCGTTGACCGCGCCCTCTGTCGGGCGCGCCGCATCCCAGATGCCGGTGGCGGCGCGCACACTGGCAACGCGCCCGCCGCCGAGCAGCCGCAGCACATCCACCTGATGCGCGCCCTGGCTGAACACCACGCCGCCGCCGTCTTTCGTGCGGAGTTCCTCCGGCCGGCGCGGGCGATACAAGAAATCCGTATAGGTCAGCGCGGTGATCATGCGCAGGCGGCCATAGGCACCGCCGGCGATCAGGCGGCGCGTGTGCAGGATGGGGCCGTCATGCGCATGGCTGTGGCCGATGATGAGGTGAATGCGCGCGCGCTCCGCCGCCTCGACCATCGCGGCGGCTTCGGCCAGCGTGACGGCCATCGGCTTCTCGACCAGCAGGTGCTTTCCAGAGGCGGCGGCGCGCACGGCCTGCGCTGCGTGGAACTGGTGCGGCGTGGCCAGGTAGATCGCGTCCACATCCGGGTCGTCGCACAGCGCGGAAAACTCGACATGGGCGCGGCCGCCGAAATCCTGCCGAAAACGCGCGCGGGCTTCTTCGCGCGGATCGCAGGCCGCCACCACCTGCACGCGCGGATGATGCGCCAGCGTCGGCAGCATCAGCATGAAGGCGCGGCCGAGGCCGGCCACACCAAGGCGCAGCCGCCGCGTCATGCCAAACCCCGGTGATCGTGGCCGATCACCGCCTCAGTCGCCGGCGCCGGCATCCGCCGGCTTGGCTACGCGCCACCTGTCGCGGCTGCCGTTCGGCCGCTCGCCCGCCTCCGGCGGTCGCAGATTGCTTCTCATGAAACGGGGCATCACAAATCCAGCACCAATTCCTCGCCGCTGGCGGCGGCGCGGGAGACGCAGGGCATGATCTGGCTGGCCTTCTCATGGTCCATCAGCACCAGGTCACGATGGTCGGCCTCACCCGCCAGCAGGCGCGTGCGGCAGGTGCCGCAGGTGCCGCTCTCGCAGGAGAAGGGCAGGGCGTGCCCGGCCTCGGCCAGCGCGGCGAGAATGGTGGTGCCCGCCGGCACCTCCAGCACCACGCCGGCCTTGGCCAGCCGCACGCGAAACGGTGTGTCGGCCGCGCGCGCCTGGCCCTGGCCTTGGGAAAAATCCTCGAAATGGACGGCGGCGCCGGACCAGTGGCCGGTCATGTCGCGCACCGCCTGCATCAGCCCGCGCGGGCCGCAGCAATGCACATGCCGGCCCTTGGGCTGTTCCAGCAGCGGCCACAGGTCGAAGGCGCGGTCCGGGTCGCCCCCATCATGGTGGATCGTCACCTTGCCGCGCAGCGGCCTGAGCTCCTCCAGGAACGCCGTCTGCGCCGCGCTGCGCGTCAGATACACCAGCTTCCAGGGCGGGCCGCCCGTGGCGTCCAGATGGCGGATCATCGCCATGATCGGCGTGATGCCGATGCCGCCCGCGATGAACAGGTGGGAGACAGGGCGGCCGACCAGCGGGAAGTCGTTGGCGGGCGCGGCGCAGGGCAGCGTGTCGCCTTCCTGCACCAGGTCGCACAGCGCCACCGACCCGCCGCGCCCGGCGGCATCGCGCTTCACCGCGATGCCGTAGTGATCCGCCTCGGCGGGATCGGAGCAGAGCGAATAGCGGCGTTCCAGCCCATGCGGCAGGCTCACGCGCAGATGCGCGCCGGCGGTCCAGGCGGGCAGGGGCGCGCCGCCAGGGTCGGCCAGGTCGAAGCGAAAGATGCCCTCGGCGATGGCCGTCTTGGCACGGACACGCAACGGCATGAAGCTGGTCATCGCGCCCATTCCTCCGGCGTTGAAACTTAGCTTTCTAAGGAACGACGTCAATCGGTCTGGACGCAATCGGCCCGCAATCGTATAAGTTAGATACCTAAGCATTTGCCACGTCGGGAGAACGCCATGCTCACGCATGAGGACAATGACCTGCTCTGCCGCGTCACCGGCGATGCGCCGATGGGCCGGCTCATGCGCGCGCATTGGCTGCCGGTGTGCCTTTCGGAAGAAGTCGAGGAGCCGGACGGCAAGCCGCTGCGCGTGCAGGTGCTGGGGGAGAAGCTGGTGGCTTTTCGGGACAGTGAAGGGCGCCTTGGCCTGGTCGGCGAGTTCTGCCCGCATCGCAAGGCGTCGCTGGTGTACGGCCGCAACGAGGAAGGCGGGCTGCGCTGCCTCTATCACGGCTGGAAAGTGGACGTGGACGGCAATGTGCTCGAGATGCCGTCCGAGCCGCCGGAAGCCTGCGCCGCCCAGAAATTCAAGCATCCGAGCTACCCGGTGGAGGAAGCGGGCGGCTTCGTCTGGGCCTATCTCGGCGACCGCGCGACGATGCCGGCATTCGAGCCGCCGCCCTTCGCGCCCACGCCCGAGACGAAGGTCTCCATCGGCAAGACAATGGTGCCCTGCAACTGGGCGCAGATCGTGGAAGGGCAGATCGACAGCGCGCATTCATCGTCGCTGCATTCGTCGGACATGGTGCCCGCGCGCGTCGGCCGCGCCGGTGCCAACGCCAAGAATTGGACGCGCCCTTCCACCGACAAGGCGCCGCGGTTGCAGGTGCAGCTGACCTCCTACGGCTTCCGCTACGCCGCGATCCGCCGGCCGATCACCCAGGCGGCGACGCATGACTATGTGCGCATCACCACCTTCGTCGCCCCCGTCACCTCGCTGATCCCGCCGAATGCCAGCTACAATGTCGCGCAGGTGACGGTGCCGATCGACGACCATCATTCCTGGTTCTACTTCATGGCCTGGGGCGACGGGCCGGACGTGCCCTCGCCCGAGGATTGGCGGAAGTTCCTGGCCTTGCAGCCCGGCATCGACGTGGATGCCGAGTGGCAGAAGAAGCGGGTGCGGGCGAACGACTACATGCAGGACCGCACGCTGATGGCGCTCGGCAATTTCACCGGCATCAAGGGCATTCCCGCGCAGGACATGGCGATGTGGGAAAGCATGGGCCCGATCGCCGACCGCACCACCGAACGGCTCGGCGCCAGCGACGTGGCGATCGTGCAATGGCGCCGCCTGATGATCGAGGCGGCGCGCGCCGTGGCCGAGGGCGCGCCGGCGCTCGGCCGCACGGAACCGCGCGTGCCGCTCCGCGATATCCAATCCTTCGAGGGCGTGGTGCCGAAATCCGTCGATTGGCGCAGCTTCGGCACCACCGAGGCCGAGCGCGCGCTGTTCGTCGATGCGCCCTCCCAGCAGGCGGCCGAATAATGGCGCGCCTGCAACTCTCCGTCGCGATCGGCCCCTATGACCGCATGATGCCGCTGGTGCAGGGTGAGGTGCAGATCGACGCCGTCGATCCGCATTTCATGCTGCTGGAGCCGGAGGAGATCTTCTTCCGCGCGATGCGGCACGAAGCCTTCGACATCTGCGAACTCTCGCTGTCGTCCTACACGCTGCGCGTGGCGCGCGGCGATGCGCCCTATGTGGCAGTGCCCGTCTTCCCCTCCCGCGCGTTCCGCCACACCTGCATCGTCGTGCGGAACGATCGCGGGATCGCGAAGCCGGCCGATCTCAAGGGCAAGCGCATCGGCCTGCCGGAATGGCAGCTCACGGCGAATGTCTGGGCGCGCGCGATCCTCGCGGACGAGTACGGCGTGCAGCAGCAGGACATCACCTGGGTGCGCGGCGGCTATGAGACGCCGGGGCGGATCGAGAAGCTCTCCGTCGCCCTTCCGGCCGGCGTGGTGGTGGAGGATGCGCCGGCCGACCGCACCATTTCCGGCATGCTGGCGGCGGGCGAATTGGATGGCGTGATGGGGCCGCGCGCGCCCTCCTGCTTCGAACGCGGCGACCCCGCGATCCGCTGGCTGTTCGACGACCCGACAGCCGAGGCCACGGCCTGGTTCCAGCGCACGCGCATCTTCCCGGTGATGCATGTTCTCGGCATCCGGAAATCCCTCGTGCAGGCGCATCCCTGGCTGCCAGCGGCCGTGCAGAAGGCGTTCGAGCGTTCGAAGGCGCTGGCGCTGGCGAAGCTGACCGACACCTCCGCCACCAAGGTCACGCTGCCCTTCGTGGAAGAAAATCTGCGTCGCGCCCGGCTGTTGATGGGCGAGGATTTTTTCTCCTACGGCCTGGCCGCGAACCGCCACGTCTTCGCGTATTTCCTGCGCCACCACCATGCGCAGGGCCTGTCCTCGCGCGTGGTGACGCCGGAGGAACTGTTCCACCCGAGCACGCTGGAAGCGCACAAGGTGTGATCACGCGGCGGCGTCTCAGCCGTAGTGCAGGCGCGCCATGCGGTACAGCAGCCGGTCGAGGTCGGTCAGGCGCAGCAATTCGCGCTCGACCTCCTTGGTGATCTCCGGCGGGCGCGCCGGTTCCAGCAGCTCATTGACATCGCTGCGCGTATTCACCGGCACCAGCGGGCCGGGATCGGGCAGGCCAAGGGCCTTCATCAGCTTCGGCCGGTCTTCCTCCAACCGCTCCACGAAGGCCACATAGTCCATCGCCAGCAGATTGGTCAGCGCACGCTGGAACAGCTGCGGCCCTGTCAGGTCGGGCATGCCCGGGAGATAGCGGTGTTGGTACCGCGTGCCGGTGGGCTTGGCGCGGTAATCGCCGGCGAGGTTCACCGTCATGCCGTTGTAGAGGCTACCGCGCAGATGCGGATCGTTGCTGCGCAGGAACTCGAGCAGCGTGGAACTGCGCGCGATGCGCTGCTTATGCAGGTCGCGTTCCTCGACCACCTCCTCCCGATGCCGGTTCCAGTAGACGTAGAGCGAAACCAGCCGGTCGCGCGGTTCACGCAGCACGGTGAACACCTTCTTTGGCCCCGGCACATGCAGCGCGTCGTCGCAGGTCATGTGCCCCGCGATCAGCCGGTATTGCGCCAGATCCTCGATCGTCTGCTGGCCTGGCCGACCCTGCGCTTCGGGATACACGGTGCCGGGGGGAACCAGGGATTCCAGCCGCCGGCGCAGCGCATTGCCGGCTGTTTTCATGAGGTGGACGAAGACGATCCGGGATGGACCGTCCAGCACGTCGGGCTGCGCCGACGCCAATGTCTTTTTCGTCGCCTCCTGCAAGCGAAGGATGGCGCTGGGCGCCACCTTCGCGAGCTTCCGGGGAAATTCCTCGCCATCCAGGATCCAGCGGCGCAGCGTCTCCAGCGTGCCGGCGGACAGGCCATAGGCGATGGCCTTCTCGCTTTCCGGCGGGCGGCCGAGCAGCGTCCTGTAGGCGAATTCAACGCCTTCCCGCGTGATGGGCGTACCGTCGCTCATGCCTCCGCTCATGCGCCGGCTAGGGTCAGCGTTTCCACGCGGATCGTCGGCGCATCCGAACCGCGGCGGAATTCCAGGTCATCGGCGGGCGTCATGTGCAGGAACATCTCCTTCAGATTGCCGGCGATGGTGATCTCGCTGACAGCTTCCGCCAGCACGCCTTGCCGGATCATGAAGCCGGCGGCGCCGCGGCTGTAGTCGCCGGTCACGCCGTTCACGCCCATGCCGATCAGGTCGGTCACATAGAGACCCTCGGTGATGTCGGCCATCAGCGCCTGCGGGCTCAGCGTCCCCGGCTCCAGCCACATATTCGTGGGCGCCGGGCCGGGCGGGCCGCCGGTGCCGCGGCTGGCGTGCCCCGTGGACGCCATGCCGAGCTGCCGCGCGCTGCGCCAATCCAGGATCCAGGTGGTCAGCACGCCATCCTGCACGATGGCGCGGGGCTGGCCGGCCATGCCCTCGCCGTCGAAGGGGCGGGACCGCAGGCCGCGCTTGCGCGTCGGGTCGTCGCGCACGGTCAGCCCGCGGGCCAGCACTTGCGTGCCGAGCCGGTCGCGCAGAAAGGACGTGCCGCGTGCGACGGACGCGCCATTGATCGCACTCACCAGATGGCCGAGCAGGCTCGCCGAGACGCGCGGGTCGAACACCACGGGGATGCGGGCAGTCTTGGCGCGCACCGGGTTCAGCCGGGCGAGGGTGCGTTCGGCGGCGCGCTGTCCGAGCGAAACCGGGTCCGCGAGGTCGGCCAGGTGCACGACCGAGGACCAGTCATAGTCGCGCTCCATCTTCGTGCCGCTGCCGGCCAGCGCCGTGACCGACAGGCTGTGCGAGGACCGGCGGTAATGGCCCGCGAAACCGGCCGAGGTGACAAGGGCGATCGACATGCGCCCCCAGCCGGCCTCGGCACCTTCGCTGTTGGTGATGCCGGCGACGGCCAGCGCCGTATCCTCGGCAGCGGAAGCGCGCGCGATCAACTGCTCGGCGGTCGGCTCGACGCCATCATCGAGGTCGAGCGCGGCCACGTCGCGCGCCGTCTCGAACACATCGCCGAGGCCGCCATGGGGGTCTTCCGGCACCACCTTCGCCATGGCCACCGCACGCTCCGCCAGGGCTGTGAAACCACGCGGATCGGGATCGGTGGAGGAGACGATGGCCTGGCGGCGGCCGACGAAGACGCGGAGCCCGATATCCATGCCCTCGGCGCGTTCCAATTGCTCGATCTTGCCGAGACGGCGCCCCACGGACAGGTTCTCGTTCTGCACATGCAGCGCATCGGCGGTGTCGGCGCCGGCGCGCCTGGCGGCGGCGACCAGCGCCGCCAGCACATCGAGGTTGCTCATCGCGGGGCCCTCCGATTCAGCTCTCCGGTGCTCGCGGCGACACGCCGCTGCGCCCTGCGACCATCGGAGGGCATCATGCCGCCAGCTTCTCGGTGATGGCGATCAGGCTCGGCACCTTGCCCGCCGGGCCGAGCGCCGCCAGCGTCGGCGTTCCGCGGAAGGCCAGCGCGGCCGCCTGCTGCACCTGCTCGACCGTGACGGCGGCGATGCGCGCCTTGGTTTCCTCGACCGGGATGATGCGGCCATGCACATGCAATTGGCGCGACAATTGCTCGCAGCGGCTGCCGGTGGATTCCAGCGACATGAGCAGGGATGCGCGCAACTGCGCCTTCGCGCGCGCCAGTTCTTCCTCCGTCACGTCATGCTGCACGCGCCGCAGTTCGGCGAGCGTCGCGGGCACAAGCTCCGCCGCCTGGTCCTCTCCGGTGCCGGCATAGACCGCCAGCACGCCGCCATCCTGGAAGGGCGAGGCGAAGGAGTAGATGGAATAGACCAGGCCGCGCCTCTCCCGGATTTCCTGGAACAGGCGCGAGGACATGCCGCCGCCGAGCAGCGTGGAGAGCAATTGCGTCGGCATGTTCATCGGGTCCGTCGCGGCGACGGAGGGGAAGCCGAACACCAGATGCACCTGGTCGAGGTCGCGTTCCTCGCGGAATTCGCCGCCGGTGTAGCGCGCGGGTTCCGCCACCGCATCGGCCGCTTCCGGCAGATCGGCGAAATGCGCATGCGCCAGTTTCAGCAGATCCTCGTGCTCGATCGCGCCGGCGGCCGCCAGCACCATGCGCGACGGGCCGTAATGGCGGCGCATGTAGCCGGTCAGCATCTCCCGCGTCATCGCGGTGATGCTCTCCTCCGTGCCGAGCACCGGGCGGCCCATCGCCTGGGTTGCGTAGGCCGTCGCCTGGAAATGGTCGAACACGATGTCGTCCGGCGTGTCGTTCGCCTGGCCGATCTCCTGCAGGATCACGCCGCGCTCCCGCTCCAATTCCTCCGGCACGAAGGTGGAGTGGCTCAGGATGTCGCCGATGATGTCGGCGGCCAACGCCGTGTCTTCGCGCAAGACCTTGCAGTAGTAGGCGGTATTTTCGCGCGACGTGTAGGCATTCAAATGCCCGCCGACATTCTCGATCTCGCGCGCGATTGCGGCCGCATCGCGGCGCTGCGTGCCCTTGAAGGCCATGTGTTCGAGGAAGTGGGAGACGCCGTTCTCGGCCGGTACTTCATGGCGCGTGCCGGCATTCACATAGGCGCCGATCGAGACGGTCTCGACCCGGGGCATCGTCTCGGACACGACGGTGAGGCCGCTCGGCAGCCTGGTCAGGCGGATGGCGTCGGACATGGGCTTGTGTGGGTTCCTCAGGCTGCGTTGCGCAGCGCATGGTGGCGCACGAAGGCCTCGACCGCGCCGAGCTCGTTCGGCAGGGTCGAGAAGCGCTCGGGCCGTTCATATAGGTCGGCGAGGCGCGGCGGCAGGGGTGCCTCGATCCCCGTCGCCTGGCGCACCGCATCCGGAAATTTCGCCGGATGGGCGGTGGCGGCGACGATGATCGGGATGCCGCGATCGGTGGGTGGCACGGCCATGGCGGCGGCGGTGCCGATGGCGGTGTGCGGGTCCGCCAGATACCCTTGCGCGTGCAGCCGCGCGATCTCGGCGAGCGTGCCGGCGTCATCGAGGGCGAAACCGCGGAACAGGCGGGTGGCGGTGCGCCAGGCGGCATCCGGCACCGGCATGCGCCCCTCGGCCCGGAAGCGCTGCATGGTGGTGGCGGTGGCGCGCGCATCGCGGCCCAGCAATTCGAACAGCAGGCGTTCGAAATTGGAACTGACCTGGATGTCCATGGATGGCGAGAAGGAGGGCTCGACCGCGCGCACCGTCATGTCATTCGCGCTGAGGAATCGCGTCAGGATGTCGTTGCGGTTGGACGCCACCAGCAATTGCGCGATCGGCAAGCCCATGCGGCGTGCCGCCCAGGCGGCCATGACATTGCCGAAATTGCCGGTGGGCACGCTGAACGCCACCTCGCGCTCCGGCGCGCCCAATTGCAGCGCGGCATAGGCGTAGTAGGGGATTTGCAGCGCGACGCGCGCCCAGTTGATGGAGTTCACCGCCGCCAGCCGCATGTCTTCCCGGAACGGCGCGTCGTTGAACATCGCCTTCACCAAATCCTGGCAATCGTCGAAGCTGCCCTGCACGGCGAGATTCGCGACGTTGGGCGACAGCACGGTGGTCATCTGCCGGCGCTGCACCGCGCTGGTGCGGCCTTCCGGATGCAGGATCACGATGTCGATGGCGGCGCGGTCGCGGCAGGCCTCGATGGCGGCGGACCCCGTATCTCCGCTGGTGGCCCCCACGATGGTCACGCGCTGGCCGCGCCGCGCCAGCACATGGTCGAACAACAGGCCGAGGCCCTGCATCGCCATGTCCTTGAAGGCCAGCGTCGGCCCGTGGAACAGTTCCAGCGCATGGACGCGCGTATCGAGCTGCACCAGCGGCGCGACGGCCGGGTGGCCGAAGCCGGCATAGGCGCGGGCCAGCATGGGCAGCAGCGTCGCATGGTCCGGCTGGCCGCCGGTGAACAGCGCGAGCAGCTTTGCCGCAACCTCCGCATAGGGCAGGCCGCGCATCGCGCGCCATTCTGCGGCGCTGAGCACCGGCCAGGTCTCGGGCATGAACAGCCCGCCATCCTCGGCCAGGCCCGCCAGCAGCACGCCTTCGAAATCGCGCGCGGGCGCCTGCCCGCGGGTGGAGATGTAGCGCATGGGGGCCGACCCTAATCCGGTCGCGGGGGAATCGCGAGGGGGGCGGCGGCACGGCCCTTGCTGGACCTGCGGCGCCGAGAAGGAAATCCCCCGATGCGTGCCCTGCTTGCCCTTTTCCTGCTCATCCCCAGCCTCGCCCCGGGCGTCGCCGCCGCGCAATCCGGCCCGGCGATCCGGCTGATTGTGCCCTTCGCCCCTGGGGGCGCCAGCGACGTGACGGCGCGCATCGTGGCGCCACCGCTGTCGGCTGCGCTCGGCCGCGGCATCATCATCGAGAACCGCCCCGGCGCCGGCGGGATGCTGGGGGCGGAGGCGATGGCGCGTGCGGCGCCGGACGGCAACACGCTCGGCATCTCCAATACCTCGCCGCACGGGATCGTGCCGCTGGCGGCCGCCAACCCGCCCTATGACAGCGACCGCGACTTCACCCATGTCGCGATCGTGGCCGAGACGCCGACGGTGCTGCTTGTGCCGGCGGCGAGCCCCTACCGGACGCTGCCGGATTTCCTGGCGGCGGCGAAGGCGCGGGCGGGAGGGCTGAGCTACGCCTCCACCGGCGTCGGTTCCTTGCAGCACCTGCAAGGGCACCTGCTGGCCAGCGTGACGGGTGCCACGCTGGTGCATGTGCCCTATCGCGGCACCGGCCCGGCCTTGCAGGATCTGATCGCGGGCACGGTGGACAGCCTGCTCACGCCGCTGGCCGGCACCACGGGGGCCATTTCGGGCGGGCAGGCGCGGGTGCTGGTGGTGTCCTCCACCACGCCCTTCGGGCCGCTGCCGGGGGTGGCCACCTATGCTTCGCTCGGCTTTCCGCAGCTATCGGCCACAAGCTGGACCGGCATTTCCGGCCCGCGCGGCCTGGACCCGGCCTTCGTCGCGCGCGTCAATGCCGAGGTCGCGCGGATCGTCGCCATGCCGGAGACGGTAACGCGGCTGGAGGCCGCCGGCCTCTACGCGCCCGCCCGCGCCTTGAGCGCGGCGGAATTCCAGGCGCTGGTCGGCGATTTCGCCCGCGCCTGGGCACCGGTGGTGAAGGCGGCGGGCGTCACCCAGAACTGAACGCGGTCATGCCCGACGCTGGATTGCCGCCGGCCGCCGGCACCTGCACCGCGTCCTCCGCAAGCGTCCGGCGCATGAAGGTCGGCCACAGCGCACGTCCCGTGGCCGGCTCAGCCTGCGCCGCTGGCGCCTCGGCTGCGCCTTGCCGCGCCGCGAGTCCGTTTTCGGTCGCCATACCCTTTCCTTCCGCACGCTTTCCCCACCGCATAGCCTGCCGGATCGGCCAGGGCTCTTGCAACCTGTAGCTGTGCGGTGCAGCAGGCTTGACCGGCGGCCCGGCGCCCGCGACAGATCGCGCAGAACCTGGAGGAAACACGCCATGACCATCCGCCGCCGCAGCCTGGCCGCACTTCCCTTCGGCTTGCTCGCCGCCCCCGCGATCGCCCAATCCGACCGGCCCATCCGGGTGATCGTGCCGGCGCCGCCGGGCGGGCCGACCGATATCCTGGCGCGCGTCACCGGCGAACGTGCCGCCGCCGTGCTCGGCCAGACGGTGGTGGTCGAGAACCGCGCCGGGGCCGGCGGGGTGATCGGCGCCGAGGCCGCGCATCGCGCGGCACCGGACGGGCTGACCCTGATCCTCGGCCACAACCAGACCCATGCCTCCAACCAGGCGATGATGGCGCGCCTGCCCTTCCATGTGGTCGATGGCTTCACCCCCATCGCCAAGCTCGGCACCGTGCACCATGCGACGGTCGTGGCGGGCGGGCATCGCGCGCGCAGCATGGCCGACCTGCAGGCGCTGGGCCGGGCCGGGCGCGTGACCTATGCAAGCTCCCAGGCCGGCTCCGCGAGCCATGTCATCGCCGAGACCTTCGTCCGCCGCAGCGGGATGCAGGCGACGCATGTGCCCTATCGCGGCGCGGCACCGGCGGCGACCGACACGGTGGCGGGGGTGGTGGATTTCTATGTCGCGACCTTCCCCTCGGTGGTCGGGTTGATCCGGGACGGGCGGCTGCGCGCGCTGAGCGTCGGCGCGCCGCGACGCCTGGCCGATTTCCCGGGCATCCCCACCACCGAGGAAGCAGGCCTGCCCTTCATGGCGGTGGATGCCTGGTTCGGCCTGTTCGGCCCGGCGGGCCTGCCCGCGTCCATGGCAGACCGCCTGGCCCGCGCCTTTCTCGGCAGCCTGGACGACGACGCCGTGCGCACGCGCCTGGCCGCCGCCGGCTTCACGCTGGACCCGCTGCCGCCGGCGGAATTCGCGGCCTTCCAGCGCAACGAAGTGTCGCGCTGGGCGGAGATGGTGCAGCTGACGGGTGTGAAGCTGGAGGAGTAAAGCTTCCCCCCTCTCCTCAATTCATGAACACCCGCGCGGAGATCGCGGACTGGAAGATCAGGTTGAGCAGGTCGCGCGTCAGCTGGAAGTTCTTCGGGTCGAGGCGCGGCAGCGCGATCAGCTCATCCCCCGGGGCGGGGCCTTCCTCGGGGTCCAGGATCAGCTCGCCGCTGGCGCGACGGATCATCACGCGGGTGTCGGCGCCGCGTTCCGCCAGGCCGCCGGCGGCGTTGATATAGCCGGGAATGGTCAGGTCGGGCCGCCAGACCACCGCCTGCGGCGCCGTCACCTCGCCCGAGACCAGCACGGTCTGGAGCCGCTCGGGAATCACCACGATGTCGCCATCCTCCAGCCGCACGTCGGAACAGCGGCCGGTGCGATCCATCACCACGAGCCGCCCTTCCGGCCGCAGCCGGCGCGCGCGCTGGATGTAGGAGGACACCAGGTTCGCCTCGCTCGCGCGGACCTCGGCGACGCCGGTGGTCGGCGAGATCGAGAGGAACAGCTGGCGCTCCAGCCGGTCCAACGCCTCGTTGATGACGCGCGCCTGTTGCGCCGCGACGGAGGGGCGCAGCAGGAAGACGCCGCGCGTATTCGCGAGCTGCGGATCGACCGCGACATGGTCCAGCAGCGCGCACAGCGTGGTGTCGCGTTCCGCGATCAGCACGGAAGGCCCGATCCGGCTGCCCTCGACGGTGACCCGGACCGTGGGCGCGGGGGCGTCGGTGATGAAGGACACCACATCCTGGTCGAGCAGCGTCAGCCCCTGCAATTCCCGCACCGTCGCGTAGCGGGAGAAGGGCTGGCCGCCGCGCGTGCCGCGGATGACGGCGTTGGTCGCGGCCGGCAGGGGGGAGGCCAGGCGCACCAGCTCCGCCCCCGACATCGACCGGCCGGCGACTTCGAACAGGAAATTGTTGCGCACCGCCCCGTCGGCCCCCACCACCGCACCCTGCGGCGCCACCACCAGCGTGTCGCCCTGCTGCAATTCGATGCGCGGCAATTCGCCGGTCAGCAGGAAGCGATACAGGTCGATCCGCCCCACCGCGCGGCCGGCGCGATTGACCGCGATGTCGCGGTAGCTGCCCCGCCCGGCATCCACGCCGCCGGCACGTATCAGGTAGTCGAGCACGCTGTCGGAGCCGGTGCCGAGGAAACGGCCCGGGGTCCTGACGAAGCCGGAGACGAAGACGCCGACCTGGCCGGTGGTCAGCAGCACGGCATAGACCTGCACCTGCTGCGAATAGACGCGCCGCACTTCCGTCTCGACCACGCGCTGGAGGTCGCCGGCGCGCACGCCGGCCATCCGCACCGGGCCGATCTGCGGGATGAACAGATTGCCCTCGGGGTCCACCTGGCCGACGATCGAGGCCTCCACGAAGCCCCAGACGGTGATCGAGACACGGTCGCCGGCGGCGATGCGGTAGTTCGGGTTCGGCGTGTCGGAAGGCTGCGCCGCGCTGCGGCTGAACAGGGCGGCGCCGAACACCGTGGTCGCGGGGCCGGCAGTGCGGTTCGGCTCACCCAGCGGCCCGACGGCGATCGGCCCGCTTTCCGCCGCGGTGGCCGCGCCGGTGCGGCTGGTGCCGATCGTGTCGCCCGGGCCCAGCAGGTTGGGCAGGGCGCCCGACAGGCCGGGGGGCTGCACCTGCGCGCCGGCCGGCTGCGCCAGCATCAGGCTTGCCGCCACAAGGCAGGCCCAGCGGCGGCGGCCCTGGATGGACACAGGATCAGGAGACATGTTCGCGCGCCCCGGCAATCAGCAACCAGCCCAGCCCGAAGGCCACCGACAGGATCATGAAGGCGGTCAGCGTGTTGAACGCCGCCTGGGGATAGAGGGCATATTCGGCCAGGTTCGGCTCCACGACGCGCAGCAGGAAGTTCTGTTGGCGCAGCGCATCCGCCCGCGCCGTCTCCAGCGAGCTGGTCGCCGAGGCCAATTGCCTGTCGGCGAATTCGCGTTCGAGCTGCAGCCTTTCGTAATTGGCCAGACGCTGCGTGACCATCTCGTCGCCCTGGGTCAGGCGCGAACGCTCCACCGCGATCTGCGCGGTCAGCGCGGTGATGCGGTTGGTCAGCACCTGGATCTGCGGGTTGTCGGGGCGCATGAAGCTGCGGCGTTCCTGCAACTCGGCCCGCGCCTGCGCCAGCGATCCTTCCAGCCGGCTGACACTCTCCATGGCCGAGGCCACTTCGCGCGTCGGGTCCACCGCCTGTTCGCGTTCCCGGAAGGCGGTCAGCGCCTCACGCGCGGCCAGGACGCGGGCCTCGGCGACCTGCACCTCGCTGCGCGCCACGCGGATCGCGTCATCTGCGGTGCGGGCGGAGAAGCGGTTCACCAGCTCCTCCGACAGGCCGAGCAGCCGGTCGGCAATGGCGCGCGCATCGTCGGGGCGGAAGGCCAGGACGCGCAGCGTGGCGATGCCGGTCTCGAGGTCGAAGTCCACGCTGACGCGGCGGCGGTAGTAGCGCAGCAGGCGCTCGGCCTCCGGCGCTTCCCACCACAGCTTGGCGATCGCATCCGCTTCCGGCCGGCGCCAGATCGCCACGAGGTCGAGGTCGCGGCGGAGGGCTGCGACCGCATCGGCGCTGTTGATGTAGTCGTTCACGGCGCGCATTTCCTCGCCCCCGGCGCGCAGGCCGAGCGCTGCGGCGCCGCTGAACAGGGAGGAAGCGGCCGAGCTGCTGGAGGATTGCCGGCCGCGCACAAGGAAGCGTGCCTCGGATTCGTAGATATCCGCGGCGTAGGTCGAAAAATACAGCCCGGTCAGCAGGGTCGGCAGCAGCACCAGCAGCAGGAACATCCGCGCGGGGCTGCGGCGCGCCACTGGGCGGCCAGCGGGGCGGCCAGCGGGGCGGCCGGCGGGGCGCCGCGCGCGGGGAGCGTCCGGCCGCGACGCGCTCAGCGGCTCAGAGAGCTTCGTAGGCGGCAAAAGCTTCATCGAGGTCCTCGTAGAAGGTGAGCGTGCCGTGGTTCAGGACCGCCGCGCTGTTGCAGTAGCTGCGTATTGTCTTCGTCTGGTGGCTGACCATGATCAGCGTGGCGTGACGGCTTTTTTCCATCAGCTCCACCCGGGCGCGCTCCACGAAGCGGGCGTCGCCGGCGGCGGTGACCTCATCGATCAGGTAGCACTCGAATTGCAGCGCCAGCGAGATGCCAAGTTGCAGGCGCCCGCGCATGCCCGAGGAATAGGTCCGCACCGGCATGAACAGATAATCGCCAAGGTCCGCGAAATCCTCGACGAAGTCCAGCACTTGTCCGATCGGCTTGCCGTAGACCCGCGCGATGAAGCGCACATTGTCGGCACCGCTCAGCGTGCCATGGAGGCCGGCGCCATGGCCGAGCGGCCAGGAGATGCGCATCCTCCGTTCGATCCGGCCGCTGTCCGGGAACTCCACCCCGGCGATCAGTCGGATCAGCGTCGACTTGCCGGCGCCGTTGCGGCCAAGGATGCCGACCTTGTCGCCCGGGCGGAACAGCGCCGAGAGATCGCGGAGCACCGGCCGCAGCGCCCCGCTCCGCATCGGGTAGCTCTTGTTGACGTCCTCAAGATAGATCACGGCGGCTCAATACCTGATCCTGGTGCGCGCTGCGCGCATCGCCAGCATGCCCAGCAGGTTGACCACGATGATGACCAGGATCATGAAATCGAGGCTGTAGTAGGCCGGCAGCAGATCGCCGAACATGCCGTCGCGCACCATCTCGTGGAAGTGCACCTGCGGGTTCCACAGCATCAGGGCGCGGTAGGATGGCGGCAGGCTGTGCAGGTCGAACAGCGCGCCCGAGAAGGGCAGCGACAGGTACAGGATCGGGGTCACCAGACGCTCGAATGTCTCGGACAGGGCGGCGGCGGTGGCGACCAGCAGGGCGAGGCCGTGCGCGTAGAGGAACATCAGCGCCATGCCGGCGACCAGCGTCGGCACGGAGTTCGGCGTCATGCCGGCAACCATCACCGCGCCGCCCGCGACGATCGCGATCACCATGAAGACAGTGGCGGCTTCCAGCAGCGTGCGGGCGATCATCACATCATCGAGCTTCACCTGCTGGTGATACAGCAGCGTCATGTTCGCCCGGAACGCGCCGGCGGATTGCCCCACCATCGCGCGGAACGCGAAATACGGGGCATAGCCCGTCACCGCATAAAGGAAGGCCGGCACGGCGCCGCCCTGGCTCACCACGCTCCGGAAAAAGGCGATGCCGAAGCTGAGCAGCAGCGGCTCGATGAACATCCAGAGAAATCCGAGATTGCCGCGCCCGAACCGCGACTGGATTTCGCGCAGAACCACCGCGTGGATGACCCGCGCCTGCACGGCGAAGCCGCGCCGGATCGTGCCGCGCGCCGCCTGCGGATTTCGCTGCAGGCGGTCCGCCTTGCTCATCGAACCGTGTTGCTGCCGCGCAGCAGCGGCCGCGCATCGGCCCAGCCGGCATCGCCGCCGCAGATCAGCCGCACCTGTTCCGCATTGCCGGTCCCCACCAGCGTCTCCCGGCATTCCCGGCCGGAGGCGGCATTGTAGGCGCGTACCACCCGCACGCTGGCGCTGGCGCCATTCGGCAGCGTGACCTGCGCCTGGTCGCCCGGCCGGGCCGTCGCGACATAGGCGATGACCGGATCGTCGCTGCTGGGCGCCTGGGGCGCCGCCGCGGCCGGCGGCTGCGCGGTGCGGCCAAAGGGCCAGGCCGGCAGTTGCGACCGCGCGCAGCCCGCCACCAGAAGCGTGAGACACACCAGGCCGAGCCGCGCCGTGCCACGCGGAAGATGGCATGGCAGGGGGGCTGCGGGGCTCGGCAGGGACGTGTCTGTCATCGCTGGCCATCTAGCCGATTGCCGCGTGGCAGGCAAAGCGCCCCCGCCCTGCCAAAGCCGTCATGGTCTGGTAAGGGCACGCGGTGTTGCCCCCTCCCTTTCCTCCTGGCGCCCCGGATCGGGTGTTCCTGCCGCCGGATCGCGCGCCGCCGCACGCCGCCGCCTTCTGGCCGGGGGTGGCGCTGATCGAGCGGCCGAGCCCGGGCCTCGCGGCGCTGCTGCCGCTGGGCGTCGCCGCACCAGCGGGCGCGGCTGTGCTGCGTTTCACGCCCGGACCCTTCCGGCCGCCGGGCCTCGGGGCGCGATGCGTGCCGGTGGCGCTGGTGACGGCGGCGGCGGAAGACCCGGTGGGCGCCGCGCTCGACGCCCCGCGGGCGCCGCCGGTGCCGCCCGGCCTGCCCGCGCTGCTGGCGCGGATCGCCGCGGGGCGGATCGGTGCGCCGGACGGATTGCCCGACCCCGGTGCCGCCGCGCTGGGCCTGCCGCGCGGCGCGGTTCTGGTGCTCGACCCCTGCGACGCCGCGGCAGCGCCCGAAGCACGCGCGCGGCTGGCGGACGCCCAGCGATCCGGCCTGCCGGTGGTGGTGGCGCAGGACCCTTTCACGGGCGGCGCGCCGGTGCTGCCCGGCAGCCTGGCGCGGCTCGACCCGTGGACCTTGCTCGACCACGCGGCCTGCGTCACCGGCGCCAGCCGCGACCTGGCGCTGCTGGCGCTGGCGGCCGGTGTGGCGCTGCGGGATGGCGCGCTGGCGGGGCGGGACGCCCATGGCTGCTGGGCGGCGATCCTGGCCGCCACGCGCTGCATCGACCCGTTCCGCGGCACGCCGGCCGAGGCCGAAGCGGCGGTCGAGACGCTGGCGCTGTGGAAGAGGAGCGCCACGCGGGGGGCGCGCGTGGCCGCCTGCCTCGGCGTGCATCCCTACAAGCGGGACCGGGTGCGCGCGCTGCTGGCGGGCAGCGGGGCGCCGCCTGCCTTCCACAGCCGGCCCGGCCCCGCACTGCGGGCGGCGCAGGGGCGCACCCTGGTCGCCTGGGCCGCCAGCGCGCCCGCGGATCTGCGCGAGAAGGCGGCGGCGGCCGGGGTGGAGCTGCTGTGGCTGGAGGATGGATTCCTGCGCTCGGCCGGGCTTGGCGCCGCGTTCCGCGCGGGCGCGTCCTTCGCGCTCGACGCCCATGGCCCCTATTACGACCCGGCGGCGGGCAGCGATCTTCGGCGGCTTCTGGCGGAGGCCGAGGTGCCGCCCGAATTGCTGGCGCGCGCGCGCGCGCTGCGCGCGGCGCTGCTGGCACGGGGCATCACGAAATACAATCTCGGCGGAACCGCCCCGGCCATCGCCGCGCCCCCGGGCCGCCGGCGCATCCTGGTGCCCGGCCAGGTGGAGGATGATGCCAGCGTACGCACCGGCGGCGGCGTGATCCGCAGCAACCTCGCACTTCTGCAAGCCGTGCGCGCGGCGGAGCCGGAGGCCTTCATCGCCTACAAGCCGCATCCGGATATCGAGGCCGGCTTCCGCCGCGGCCGCATCCCGGCGCGGCGGCTCGCGGGCCTCGCGGACCAGGTGCTGGAAGGTGCAGCCCTGGCGCCGCTGCTGGCGCAGGTGGACGCCGTGCACACCCTGACCTCGCTGACCGGGTTCGAGGCGCTGCTGCGCGGCCTGCCCGTAACCACCTGGGGGATGCCCTTCTATGCCGGCTGGGGCCTGACCAAGGACCGCGCCCCCGGCGCCACGGTGCGGCGCACCCGCACGGTGGAGGAGATGGTGGCGATCGCGCTGATCCTCTATCCGCGCTGCATCGACCCGCTGACGGACCTGCCCTGCCCGCCCGAAGTGCTGCTCGACCGGCTCGCCCGGCCGGAGCTGTTCCCGGTGGGAAGGCGCGGCCGGGTACGGGCGGCGCAGGGTTTCGTGACGCGCCTGCTGGCGCGAATCCGGGGGGTGCGATGATTCGGGCGGTCGTCATCACCGGGGCGTCGCGGGGCCTCGGCGCCGCGCTGGCTGTCCGGTTCGCGGCGCCAGGCGCGCGGCTGCTGCTGGTGGCGCGGTCGGCCGAGGCGCTGGCGGCCACCGCCGCCGCCTGCGCGGCACGGGGGGCACTGGCGGAGGTGGCGGCGCTGGATGTGCGCGATGGTGCTGCGCTGGCCGCGCGGCTTGCCGCCTTCGAGGTGGCCGGTCCGGTGGACCTCGCCATCGCCAATGCCGGTGCCTCGGCGGGGACGACGCCGGAGGGTGTGCCCGAGGATACGGCGGCGGCGCGGCGGATGATCGAGGTCAATCTGGTGGGCGCGATCAACCTGGTCGGGCCGCTGCTGCCGGGGATGGTGGCGCGGGGTGCCGGGCAGGTGGCGCTGGTCGCCTCCGTCTCCGCATGGCGCGGTCTGCCGGATTTCCCGGCCTATTGCGCCAGCAAGGCCGGGCTTCTGGCCTGGGGGCAGGGGCTGCGGGCGGCGCATGGGCCGAGGGGTGTCGCGGTGACGGTGCTGCTGCCCGGCTTCTTCGACAGCGCCATGGGCGACCGCTTCCGGGGCGCGCGCCCCTTCAAACTCGGCCTTGACGAGGCCGCGGACCGCGCGGCGGCCGCGATCCGGCGCGGCGCGGCGGAGGCGAGCTTCCCCTGGCCGGTCGCCGCCACCATGCGCGGCCTGTCCTTCCTGCCGGCCCGGATGGGCGATTGGGCGGCGCGGCGGCTGCGCTTCGGGGTGGTGCCGGATGAGGGGTGAATTGGCAGCCACGACGGGGGGTGGCTAATTCCGCATGGGGCACCCCTCCCCCTCGCGCCCAAGACACGCCATATTCCTGACATGCAGGGTAACGTCATCATCTGGCGTATGGCCCCTTTTGTTCCGTCACCGCCTGTTCAGTCACCGGAGCCCAAACAGCCTTGAAGGCGATCAACCCTATCCGCATGGGCGGCATCGAAGTCCTGCCGCTGGTCGAAGGTGGCAAAGGCGTTGCCGTGTCCAATGGTGCCACCTGCGGCGGCTGGGCCTCCGGCGGGGGCGTCGGCACCTTCTCGGCTGTCAATGCCGACAGCTACGACGAAACCGGCACGCTGATCCGGCAGACCTATAGCGGCCGCACGCGGCGCGAACGGCATGAGGAGCTGGTGGCCTATGGCATCGCCGGCGCCATCGCCCAGGCGCGCGAAGCGCATGAACGCAATGGCGGCAAGGGTCGCATCCACGCCAACATCCTGTGGGAGATGGGCGGGGCGGAGCGTGTGGCGCGCGGCATGCTGGAAGGCGCGCGCGGCCTGATCCACGGCATCACCTGCGGCGCCGGCATGCCCTATCGCCTGGCGGACATCGCCCGCGACTACGGGGTGCATTACTACCCGATCATCTCCTCCGCCCGCGCCTTCTCCGCGCTGTGGAAGCGCGCCTATTCCAAGACCCGCGAATGGCTGGGCGGCGTCGTATACGAGGATCCCTGGCTCGCGGGCGGGCATAACGGGCTTTCCAACAGCGAGGATCCCAAGAAGCCGGAGGATCCCTTCCCCCGCGTGCTGAAGCTGCGCCAGCAGATGCGCGAATTCGGGCTCGGCGACGTGCCGATCATCATGGCCGGCGGCGTCTGGTGGCTGGAGGAGTGGGAGGATTGGATCGACAATCCCGACCTCGGCCCCATCGCCTTCCAGTTCGGCACCCGCCCGCTGCTGACCCAGGAAAGCCCGATCAGCGAGGCCTGGAAGCAGCGCCTGCTGACGCTGAAGCCGGGCGAGGTGTCGTTGCAGGCCTTCTCCCCCACCGGCTTCTACTCCAGCGCCGTGCGCAACGAATTCCTGGCGGAGCTCGAGGCGCGCAGCGAACGCCAGGTGGCCTTCACCAGCGAGAAGGTAGGCGACCATACGGCCGAATACGGCGTCGGCCCGCGCAAGCGCCTGGTGTTCCTGACGCCGCAGGACCGCGCCCGGGTGGCGCGCTTCGAAGCGGAAGGCTTCATCGAGGCCATGCGCACGCCCGACAACACGCTGGTCTTCGTGACGCCCGAAAAAGCGCGGGAGATCGTGCAGGACCAGATCGACTGCATGGGTTGCCTCTCCCACTGCCGGTTCAGCAACTGGGCGCAGGTCGAGCCCGACTACTCCACCGGCAAGAAGGCCGATCCGCGCAGCTTCTGCATCCAGAAGACCCTGCAGGACATCGCCCATGACGGCGCGCTGGAACGGAACCTGATGTTCGCCGGGCACAACGCGTATCGTTTTGCATCGGACCCCTTCTATTCCAACGGTTTCGTGCCGACGGCGAAGCAGCTTGTGGAACGCATTCTGACGGGGCGCTAACATCGGGGGAGCAGCAGGAGGCTCCCCCATGGACATCCCCCCCGACCGCAGCGCCTATGCGGGCCTGATCAGCGACGCCAACCCGATGGGCACGGATGGGTTCGAATTCGTCGAATTCACCGGGCCCGACATGCCCTATCTGGAAGCGCTGTTCGCGAAGCTCGGCTTCAAACCCGTGGCGCATCACCGCTCCAAGGCCGTGGCGCTGTGGCGGCAGGGCGATGTCAACTTCATCCTGAACGCCGAGCCGGACAGCTTCGCCCAGGCCTTCCAGCGCGTGCACGGCCCCTCCGCCTGCGCCATGGCGTTCCGCGTGGCGGATGCGGCAAAGGCGTTCGAGCGCGCGATCATGCTCGGCGCCAAGCCCGTGGCCGGCAAGGTCGGCCCGATGGAGCTGAACATCCCGGCGATCGAGGGTATCGGCGGGTCGCTGCTGTATTTCGTCGATCGCTACGGCGCGCGGGGTTCGATCTACGACGTCGATTTCCGCTGGGTCGGCGAGCGGGAGGAAAAGCCGGCCGGCAACGGGCTGACGGTGATCGACCACCTGACGCACAACGTCCATCGCGGCCGCATGGATGTGTGGTGGCAATTCTATGAGCGGTTGTTCAACTTCCGCGAGATTCGCTACTTCGACATCGAGGGCAAGCTGACGGGGCTGAAATCCCGCGCCCTGACCTCCCCCTGCGGGATGATCCGCATCCCGATCAACGAAAGCAGCGACGACCGCAGCCAGATCGAGGAATACCTCCGCGCCTATAATGGCGAGGGCATCCAGCACGTGGCGCTCGGCAGCACCGACATCTTTGCCAGCGTCGAGCGGATGCGGGCGGGGGGCGTCGCCTTCATGGACACGCCGGCGACCTATTACGAGCTGCTGCCGAAGCGCATGCCGGACCTGGCGGGCGCGGAGCTGGAGCGGCTGGCGCGCAACAGCATCCTGACCGATGGCGCCCCGACCCCCGAAGGCGGGCGGCTGTTGCAGATTTTCACCGGCACGGTGATCGGCCCGATCTTCTTCGAACTGATCCAGCGCCAGGGCGACCAGGGCTTCGGCGAGGGCAATTTCCGCGCGCTGTTCGAAAGCATCGAGCTGGATCAGATCCGGCGCGGCGTGCTGAATGCCTAGCGCACGCTGCGTTCGCTTGAATGAAGCTTGTGCTCTCGAAGTGACGGACTCTCCAGCAATATCTGATCACACTGAACCAGTGTGATCAGGTTTCTTGCTGTGGAATCATCGGGTTCTAGAGCGATATGCGCTCAGATGAGTCCATCCGAACGCATAGTGCTCTGGCCGCGTTCCTTCACGCACGAAGATTGTAGCGCGCCAATTGAAACCGGAGCGTTTGGCAATTGGAACCGGACCGGCTTTCGGCGTGTCTCAAGGCGAGCTTAGAGCCGTCTAAGCGCCCTTATCGCCGCGGCCGGATCAGCACCTCACCCACCCTGCCCCGTCCGGCCCCAACGCCCCCGCTGATCGAGTAGGTGGTCTCCACCGCCTCAATCTCGAACCGGCTGAACACACGCCGCACCCCGGGCACATCGTTCAGGCTCAGCAGCCAGGCCCCGCGCAGGCCGGCCAGGGCGTCGGCCAGGGCCTCGAAATCGGCGGGGCTGAAGACGCCGTCGCCGTAATCCTCCTCGCACCCCCAATAGGGCGGGTCGAGGTAGAACAGCGTCTTCGGCCGGTCGTAGCGGCGCAACAGCTCGGGCCAGGGGAGGCATTCGATCACCACGCCGGACAGGCGGTCGTGCACCGCCTCCAGGATCGGGCCGAGCTTCGCCACGTCGAACCGCCCGCCGGCCGAGGTCGATACACCGAAGCTCCGCCCGACCACCTTCCCCCCGAATGCTGTCCGCTGGAGGTAGAGGAACCGGGCCGCGCGCTCCAGGTCGGTCAGCGTCTCGGCCGCGGCGGCGCGCAGGCGGTCGAACTCGGCGCGGCTGGTCAGCTGCCACCGCAGCATGTCCAGGAACGCCTCGTAATGGCGCTGCAGAACCCGGAACAGGTTGGCCACGTCGCGGCTGATGTCGTTGATGACCTCCGTCCGGGCCCGCCAGTCCCGCCGAAGGAAAACCCCGCCCATACCGACGAAGGGTTCCGCATAGCAGGCGTGGGACACGGGCCTCAGCCGGTCGATCACGCGCGCGGCCAGCCGCCGCTTGCCGCCGAGATAGGGGGCCACCGGCAGCACCGGCAGAATGGATTCACGGTCGTGCATTGGGCACCTGTAAACTTACCCCGCCGCTGGCCAGCGGTGCGGTGCGGTGAAATCTACACGAGAAGCGTCCAGCAGGTCCCGTGCGGCATCACACGCCGGCGATGCCACGGGCGGTCAGCAGCACACGAATGTCCGCCGTCATCGCCGCGCGCTCGGCATCGGTGAGCCACCGGTCCCAAATGCCCGCAACGGCCAGGTCACCCACGCCAGCGAACGTGGCATAGCCGGAGCCGAGCCGCAGCGGATTGACGGTGGGCGCGGCGCGAACCCCAACGATAGGGTCACTGTCGCCGAGGTTCGCGGTTTCGTCGCGCAGGAAATTGGTGGTGGCGTTTGCCCCGGCAAAGAGCATGCGCCACGCGGTCACATCAGCGGCGACCGCGCTCGTATTTGTCGTACTCACGCCGCCATTGTCGCCGCCCGCGCCCGCCAGCGAACGCACCTGGCCGTCGAATGCGGCGTAGAGCGATGCTCCGCGCGTTGCCACCGTGCCGCCGGCAAAATTGCCCACCCACAATGGAGCGTCGATCAGCCCGGTCGGGGTCGCTGCCGTTTTCGCGACAGCGAGGTAGGTGTATTGTTGGGTCTCCAACAGACCCGTCGCGAAGAAGTTGCTGAGGCTGGTGACGCGCGCATGGTTGCTGTTGATCACGGGCAAGCCCGTCACAGTCAGCGCGGCACCACCAGGCGAGTGGTTGATCAGGCTATCCGCGAGCGTGCCGCCCAGAATATAGAACCCGCGCAGGCCGGCCGTGACGCGTGGGTGGTAGAATGCCCACGGCAGGTCTGCCAGGCCGGGCACGGTGATTTCGACTGCCATTTGTCGCGCTCCTCAGATGGTGATCGCGCGCAGCATGGCCGATGCCATGACGCCGCCGCCGATGGTGGGGTCCGTGTGGAAGTCGTCCGGCCAGATGGCTCCGTAAACGACAGGATCGGTGCCAAACGATGTTTGCATCGAATGCACCGCGACGTTTTTCGTGTGGCCAACCTCGCGCGCCGCGGCCCAGTAATCATTCATGGGGGCCAGGCCGTTCGTGCGCTTGTTGGCGCACGGCATGATGATCGCAATTCCAAGAAGCGGATTGGTGGCGCGCAAGTTATCGATGAAAGTTTCCATGTGTGCCGCAAAAACATCGGGCAGATACACCTGCTCGTCGTTGGTCCCGAGCGTGATGGCCACGGCATCGTAGGTGCGCGCCGAAAACTGAGCCTGAAACACCGGATCGGCGCTGATCGCCGCCCAGTGATCCGCGCGCAGCCCGCCGGAGGCAGGCTTGTCCACAATCACGCCAGTGGCCCCGTCGAGCGTGACCCCGGTGATATCCGTGGTGCCGGAGACGTTTTCCCAATCCAGCGTGTAGGCGCCGGAGGAGGGGCGGTTGGCATCCAGCGCGATGACGTTGCCGGTGGACATATCCAGTGACGTCCAGGTTCCGCCGTTCCATCGGAAGCGGCCTGCGCCGCCCGCCGTGTAGATCAGCCGCGCCGCACTGAACGTGGATGCATCGCCGCCGGAAATTTGAAACGCGTCTCCAACCGTGCTGGTCACGCTGCGGCCTGCCGACAGCGTTTTGGCGCTGGAGCCCGACTGTGTGGAGACCCACCCGGTGCCGGAAAGCGCTGCCGTCACCACGCGCCCGGCCTCCTGCGCGTGATAGCCCACCAGGGTCGTGTCAGGCGCGTGCAGTCGCACAAGTCCCGGCCCGCCATTGCCCCACCGCGCCTGCAACAGCCGCGTCAGCTTGGGCGAGGCGTTCTCGCGGTAGACCCAGCTATCGCCGAACAGGCCCAGGCGGGCAGGAACGCCTGTGTCGCCACCCTCCAACCGCACCAGCTTGCCCTGCCAGTAGCCCAACTGGTCCGCGCGCACCGGCCCCAGGATCAGGTTGCCATTGGTGTCCAGGCTGCGCGCCACACGCGTCGTGATGGCGGACACATCGGCCGCGCCAATCCCCGGCCCGGTGATGCCCGTGCCGTCGATCACCAACGACCCGAGCGTGATGCGATCCGGCGTGACGCTCAGCACCACGCGCCGCGCCGCGGTCAGCAGGGCAAGGCCGGTGCCATCGATATCCACGATTTGCAGCTGGTCGCGTCGGTCGCCCGTGATCGCCAGCGGGCCAAGGTTAAGTGCGTTGCCGCCCATGTCCAGCATGCGGCCGAGCCTGATGCCGCCAGGGTTGGCTTCCATGATAAGCCGCCGCAGCGGCCCGAACAGCCGAAGCGCGTTGTCGCCATCGTCCTCCACCCGCAGGTTTCGCGTGATGAAGGCCCCGTCGATGCCAAACTGCGCAATAATCTGACGTAGGCCGTTAAGCAGCAACAGGCGGCTATCGGCATCGTCACGAGCCCGGATTGCCGCAGAAAGCTGGCGCCGCGTATCGCCGACGCGCAGCAGAGACCCGTCTGCCTGCTTTCGATATTCACCCTCGTCCGGGTCCGGGAACAGCACGATGCCAAGGTCGTTGGTCGCGCTGGCCGCCATTGCCGTTGTCAGCGCCGCCAGCGTCGCAGCCTGAACGGCGCCATTTGCAACAGTATCGGCGGTGATCTCGGCGGCGGCGAGGGCGGTGGCTGCGGCAAGCTGCGCTTGCGCCACCAAAGGCATAGCCGAGGCCGCACCCGACGCAGAACCGGCGTCAGCGCCCGCGTCAGCACCAGCTGTCGCGCCAGATACCGCGGCCGCATCCATCAGCGTCTGACCGGTCACAAGCCCCGCGGCGTCGTCGCGCACCATGGCCAGCTTGTCGCTGCCCAGCAGCGCACCCAGCTCCGGCAGGCGGTCGATGCGGGCGGCCGTCAGCACATGCCCTGATGGTGTCGCGATCGCTTCGCCAAGCGCCGTCACCAGCAGCGGCGCGGGCGGCTCGTCTGGCGCTATGGGCGATGGTGTTACCCAATACGCAAGTTCTCGCGCAGCAAGGCGGGGGCCTGCGCATTCGGCGCGCACGCGCCAGCCACCGGCGACGTCGGAGGGGATATCAAGCACCCAGCGCCCAACGCCATCGGCCGCCAGGTTTTCGCCGGCATATTCTGTCGGGACGGGATCGCCCGGGCGTGCCACCAGCACCCGCACGCCGGTGGCGGCCAAGGGCACGCCGGTCGCCCGGTCCACGGTTGTGATGGTCGCCCGCATGCCCTGGCCAATGCCGACATGGGGCCGCAGATCGCCGAGGGGATCGAGCGACAGGGTCAGCAGCACTGCGGGGGCGATATCCGGCATGCGGCCTTATCGCGCGCGCGAAGCGCCTGCCGTAGGCTGACAGCGGTCAGCCCAGGGCATCAGGCAATGCGCTTGGCGCGGCCGAAATAGCCCTCGCCAGCGATGCTGGCGATGGTGGCGCCGCCGGCGGCAATCCCGGCATCGGTGCCGACCACGGCGCCGGCCGCGTTCCGCGCCACCACGAACCATTCCCAGATGCCCCCAGCAGGCAGCACCGCGGCGCTGCCGACCGTGGTCGAGATGCTGACCACCTGGCCGACACCGGCACCGGCCTGCGCCAGGGGGCTGGCGGCGATCGCGGCGCGCGCCGCCCCCGCATCCGCGGCGCGCAGCAGGGCCGCGCCGATCGCCGAACTGGCCGCCGTGAAGGTGCCCGCGACCGTATCCAGCAGCCCGATCGTGATCCATGCCACGCCGCTATACTGGGCCAGCGTCCAGACACTGGCGCTCGGCGTGTTGTCGTCCAGCCACAGCATGCCCGCCTGCGGAGAGGCCGGCGCGCTCGGCCCCTTGTGGCAGCGGGCCACTGCCGCCAGGGCCGCGCTGATATCCACGCCCACCGCGGCGCCGGTGGGGCTGCTGACGCCGAGATCCTGCAACGCCATCCGATCAACCCCTCAAGCCGGCAAGGTCGGCGGCACGCCATCGGCGAAGGTCCACGCATAGGCGCCGGCGCTTTCGATGCGCAGCCGCAGCGTGATGATCCCATCGCCGAAGGACCACCCGATGATCCGCATCGGCTGCGCCGTCAGGCCGAGGTCGGGGATCGTCACCGACAGCATCTGCCACACCGCGTAGCGCAGGCCGCGATATTGCACCGGGGCTTCGATCGCCAGTGCCTCTCGCCCCCGCCGCAGCTCCATCAGCGCAAGCTGTTGCGCGCGGAGCGATGCGGTGGTGGCGGGGAATTCCAGATCCCGCCAGATGCGCTCGCCATCCTCGGCTTCGAAGGTGGCCGATGTCTGCGCGGGGAACTCCGCCGCCTGGAATGCCCGGAAGGGGTCGATGAAGGTGCCCTTCACGGCGTTGAACTGGTCGCGCCGCGCCGTGCGGGTGGTGACGCGCACATCGCCCGCCAGGTCGGAGATGGTCAGCGTGTCGGTCGGCGCCGTGTAGGCCCCGCCATGCAGGCGATACTTGCCCTGCACATAGACCAGCGTGCCGGCGCCGGCGCTCAGCAACTGCCGCAGGATGTCCCGGCGGCTGCGGTCGAGCTTGAAGGCGGTATCGGTCGCGAAGCGCGTCTGCGTGCTGCCATCTGCCAGCGCCACCACCAGCTCATCGGAGAGGTTGGCGGCGGCGATGAAGCTCGGGAAGTCGATCTCGTCATCCGCGCAATCCATCCCGAAGCCGGATCGCAGGTAGTCCAGCACGCACAGCGCCCAGTTGTTGGAAAAGCTGGTGCCCCCGTCGCGGGGGTCATAGACGTCGCTGCGGCCGCGGATGGTGGCGCCGACCGATTGCAGCCCGCTCGGGAAGGCTGTCTGGCTGTATTCCAGCCGCAGATAGATGTAGGCGCAGCCCAGCAGCTTGTGGTCGGCGGACCATCCATCCGGGCTTTCGGCGATCAGGTCGGGGTCCGCGGTGGAATGGTCGCCAAGATAGACGCGCACGCGGACCTTGCCGTCGAACTGCCCGGCCTCGGCCCCGGTCAGGATGCCGTCCTCATCCATGGTGGAGAGCGAAACCTGCTGGTCATTGATCCAGATCGCGTCCACAGCCTCGATCGGGTGGCCGGCTAGGATGACCACCATATGGAAGAAGCGCTTATCGTCGCCGGTGGAGGCGCTGTAGGCCAGCACCCCGCCCACGCGCACGGTGCCATAGACCACCTGCCGCGGCGCGATCGACTGCCGGATCACCTGCTTCCGGTCCTGCGCCGCGCTGGCCAGGTTCGGCGCCTTGACGCCGGTGCCGAGCACGGCGCCCAGAACCATCGAAGCAGCGTAGGCGACAACCGACCCGATGACGCTGGCGGCGATAGCGCTGAGTGTGGCGTAGCCCAGGATCGTGGCAGGCAGGATGGATGCTGCGCCGGCAGTTGCTACAGCGGCGATAAGGGCGACCGCGACCTGGGGCATCAGGTCACCCAGACCCGGCGCGCGGCGTCGATCCGCACGAAGGCCAAGCCGTTCGTGCCCGGCGCCGCCACCACATCGCCTAGCACGACACCCATCGCCAGCAGATTGCCCAATTGCACCAGGGCGGTATCGCCGCGCTGAGCGAGCGAAACGGCGCACAGGGTTGTGCCGCGCGCCGCCTCGATCGCGCGCACAAAGCCATACAACCCTTGCTCGCCCAACAGCGCCTCCGCCTCGGCCTCACTGGCGTAGCGGCCACGCAAATGGGCGGCAGGATCGGTGCCCGTGCAGGCCAGGACCGCATCAGCCGCGAACAAGCCGCAATCATGCATGCCCCAGGCGAAGGGCGTGTGCCGGCGCGCTTCCACCAGCGCAGCAAGGCGTTCCGGCCAATCGGGCAGGCGCGGCACGGGGGGCAAGGGCCGCTTCACCCGGCGAAATTCCGGCTGGGCCAGATCACTTCCTGCTCGACCGTGCGGGATACGAAGTCCAACCCCTTGTCCCCCGGATGCGCGCGCGCCTGGTCCTCGGGCGTGTAGCGGGACAGCGCCGGCCGATCCATGTCCGTCAGCCGGTCCTCGAGCGTCACCTCGATCTGCGCCAGCTCGCCCAGGCGGATGTTCATCTGATCCAGCCGCCCCCGGAAGATCACGATCGCCTCGATCACCGCGCCGGCTTCGTCCAGCAGCACTTCGAACACCGTGGCCGGTCGGCCCTGATAGGGCTCGGCCATCGCAATGGCCACGACATCGCGCGGGATGCCCGCCAGCGACAGCGTCAGGCCGGAGGATTGGATTTCCGCCACCTCCGATACGGCGCTGATGCTGCCCATCACGCCGACGCCGAGATACTCCTGGCCGCCGATTATCAGCGGCGCCTGCGACCCGTTCAGGCGCAGCGGCCCGCTTGCGAACAACAGCTCCACCGCGCTGGTGCGCGTCACCACCTCCTGCTGCACGGCCGCCGCGGCCGCGGTGCCCAGCCCGCGCGTCATACCAAGGCCTCCTCGATCTCGATGGTGCCGCCGCCGATCAGGCCGCGTGCGATATCCGTCGCGTTGCGGTCGCTGCTGAGGCGCCAGACGGCCATGGGGTTGTCGATGACGAAGGCGGTGCCATCGGCCACGGGGCCGCGCAGCGGCGGCGCGATCGGCACCGTGCAGGTGCCCGCCTCCGCCGCCTGCACGAAATCCGTCACCTGGTGCAGCCGCGGCCGGCCACCGGCATCGACATAGCCCAGCAGATCGCCGGGTTGGAATGCCTGCTCCAGCGCCAGAAATCCGCGCAAGGCGAGCGACGCGCCGGATTGCGGACCGCCATCCGCGAAGGGGCCGGCCAGCACGGTGCGGGGCGCGATGCTGGTGGGCACATAGATGCCTGCCGGCGTCGCGCGTTCCAGCATCGGCGAATGGATGCGCAGCACCAGCGAATAGGATGTGCTGGCCGCCACCCGGACATCGACGGCAAGGCGGCAAGATGTGGCCGTGGGGCCCATGGTGCGCGTGGCGCTGCGGCGCACCGGGCCGGCGGCCAGCGGCCCCGTGGTGCCAGTGCCGAAGCTGCTTTCGACGATATCAGCCCCGCTGAACTCCTTGATCCCCATGCGGAGTTCGGTGATCGGGGCGTAGTTCCCGCCCATGATCTGCAGGGTCGCGGATGCCGTCCACACCGACCCCGGCGGGGCGAAGGGCACCTGGATGTGCTCCAGCTGCCCGGCCAGCGTGCCGCCCGCTGTCAGGCCGGACAGGGTCAACTCGATCCATTCGAAGCCGCCGCCATCCGTGCCGGTGGCGCTGACTGCCACTGTGGCGCCGGGGCTGCCACCCACGATCCGCCAATCCGTGCCGGGATTGCCGATGGCCGCGCCCGCGAAGATGCTGTTCCACACATGGTTGGTGCGGCCCGCGATGCCGGTGGCGCGCCGGGGCAGCGGCGGCGACCAGGTGAAGCGCCCGGCCCGGCCGCCGAGGCGCGAGATGAAGGCCATCAGCGGCCGCCATTCATCCTGCGTCAGGCCCTCGAAGCCGAGCGAGGCCATCCAACGCTCGCCCGGCTGGCGCAGCGTCTGTTCCGTGCCATCCAGCGGGCTGCGGCCGCCGGATTGGGTGTTGGCCATCAGCGCCACCGACAGCGTGGACGGCTCGGAAAGGATCGCGGGCGCGGCGATGATGGTCATGCGCGGCTCCCCAGCGCGCGATCCTTGCCCATGCGGTGCACATCGGTGCGCAGGCTGCCCTTGGCGGCATCGATGATGCCGGGCACCGCGGACAACAGCTCGCTGCGCACCATCGCCCGCATGCCTTCCAGCAGCGTGGCGCGATCGGCGGGGGAGCCGGCATCGCCCTTGAAATTGACGGTCGGCGCGAAGGTGAAGCTGCCGCCCGCGGGGCCGAGCCGCGCCATCTGCGCTTCGGTGAACACGCCTTCCCCGCGTTGCAGGATGGCGGGCGTTTCCGAAGGGCCGATCATGCCGCCGCCATGCAGACGCGGGGCGGTGTTGAACAGGCTCGGCGCCGCCCGGCGCCATGGCGCGGCGTCGACACCCACGATCCCGCCCGTGTGAAACAGGAAGCCGCCGCCGCTTGCATCCACCGTTGCGGGGCCGCTGCCATAGAACGGCCCGGTGCTGCTGCGATAGGACGACACGCCGAAGCCGATCAGATCGCCGAAGGTGGTCGCGTTCCCGCCGAAGGCTGCGTTCTTGATCGGGTTGATGATGGCCAGCCGCAGGAACGCCTGGGTCAGCTCGCTGGCGATCGCCAGGCCGACATTGCCCAGCGACTTGAAGTCCAACTGCCCTTGCGCCAGCGCCTGCGTGATCGACTGCCCAACCCGGTCGAAGGCGCGCTCGCCGATGCGTCCCGCCTCCTCCAGCGTCTGCGCGTTCTTCTTGGCGACATCGTCCATCGGCAGGGCGCGGCGATAAGCCTCCCCGGCGCGCGTGACCGCCCGATTGAAGGTCTCCTGGTCGATGGCCCCTGCCGCCAGCAGCACCTGGTAGCGCGCGAGCGCATCGTTCAGCGTCTCCAGCGGGGTGCGAAGCGCCGTCGCAAGCTGCTCACCCTCGCGCTGCTGCTCCCGCAGGTCCTGGAGCGTCGCGGTGACGCTGGCATCGCGGCCCGTGCCGCCGCGCCCACCACGCCCGCCGCGATCCACTGCCGCCAGCTCCTCATCCCGCCGGCGGGCGATGGCGCGGCGTTCCACGGCCGCCTGCTCGGCCGTGAGCACACCGGCGTCGATCGCCGCCTGGACCCGCACCTCGCGCTCGGCCGCTTCCTCCCGGATGCGGATGCGGCGGTCCAGCTCGCCGCGCAGCGTGGCAAGGCCCTGCTCGGCCGAGGTGCGCGCGGCCGCCACGCGGCGTTCCTGCGCCGTGCGCTGTTCTTCGAAGGCGCGCAGATCGCCTTCATTCTCGATGGCCAGCCGCCGAAGCTGCGCTTCCTCGACCACGCGCACCTGCTCGGCCACCTGCTGGCGCAGCTCGGCGATGCGCTGGTCACTCCCCGTCTGCTGCGCCGCGGCCTCGGCCGCGCCGCGGCCGATCGTGCCGCGCCGGGCCGCGACCGGGCCGCCGGCCTCCAGCCGGGCGATCTCCGCCTGCAACTCCGCAAGCCGCGCGGTGGCGCCCGCTTCGTCATTCGCGGCCCGGGCTGCCGCACTCGGGAACAGGCGGCCACGGATGCCCTCGGCCGAGGCCGCCACCCCATCCATCGCCCGCGCCAGGCCCTGCGACAGGCCGATCGCGCTGTCGAGATCGGCCAGCAGGCGCGTCATCGCCTCGCCATGTCCTGGAGGGATGCGTAGGCCATGGTCAGACAGGCACCGCGGCACCGCGCGCGACCAACACCGCCGCGATCTGCGGCGTGACGGCCAGCACTGCGCCGGCCGCATAGGCCACGCCGTCATGCTCGATCGTCCAGACGGCGCGCAGCGCCACCTGGTCGGCGGGCGCGTCAGGTGCCTGCGCCGGTGCCGCTTCGGGGGGCTGCGCCAGCGGCGCTTCGGGGGCAGGGTCCGAAGACCCGGCCACAGCGTCGCGCGACGGCTTGGGGGCGCGGCCGCTCAGGGTGGTCTTGTTGGCGGTGGCGTAGGTGCCGGCCGCAAAGATCACATCGGCCACGCGCTTCTCGCGGTCGAGCATGATCAGGTCCATCACGCCTTCGGTGGCACGCGCCAGCGGGTCGTAATTGGCGGGCGCGTTGTTGATGTCCGCCTGCGGGATCGGGTCTTCCAGCCCGTAGTCTTCGGTGCTGGCCGTCTCCTCGGTCGCGGAGAACTCGACCTCGTTGGGCTGGCTTTTGCGCCCAACGCGCGTGTCCGGCAGCGTGAAGCCGTCCGCCAGGACATGCTTGAGATACTTGAATTCCTGCGTCGCCACCGGCAGGCGCGGCGCGACGCTGTCGGCGATGTAGCTGCTGTTGCCGTAGCGGATCGCGACGGCGGTCAGCGCGGGCTGGATCGGGAAAGGCGCGTTCGCCATGGCTCAGGCCCCCTGCATGGTGTGCGGCGCGAGCAGCACGGAAATGATGTCGCCGCTGGCGGCCGCGGTGATCGCGAAGCCGGCGACGCGGTTGTTGGCGCCGGCAGCCGGCGCGGCCGCCACGCCAAGGCCGCCGCCGTTCGACGTGACGGGGCCGCCGGCGACGATGGTGCCGGCCGCCTTCACATCCGCGATGCCGGCCAGCGCCACATCCACGCGCTGCCCGGACGGCCCTCAGCGAAGCTGATCGCCTCGCCCGCGGCGAGCCGCGCCAGCATGCCCGCGGCCAGCGGGCGATTGGCGGGCAGCATGCGGCCCTCGGCCTGCAGGCGTTCCAGGAACGCCGCGTCCTCCGCGGTGCGGGCCTGGGCCTCCCGCTCGGCGAAGCTCGCCGCCTGCTCACGCAGGCGCGCGACCTCGGCCTCGGCGGCGGCGGCGCGTGCCTCGGCCGCCCTTTCGGCGTCTGTCACCGTTGGTGTCTCCTGTGGGTTGGGTGGGTCGGAAAAGGTGGATGCGGGCTCGGCGACGCGCTCCATGGCGGCATGCTCGGTCAGCGCCTCGATCTGGTAGGACGGCACGATGCGGTCGGCGATCTCCTGGCCTTCGCGGCCGATGAAGAACTCCCGCATCCTGCGCAGCACGTCGGCGAAGATGCCGGCCGGGGAGGCCATGGCGAACTCCACGACCCCTTCATCTGCCGCCGCAAAGGTGACCGGCTTCAGCCCCTTCACTGCGGGCGGGACAGCGCCCAGGAAGCCGACATGCCTCAGGTAGTAAGCGCCAGGCTTCGGGTTGTTCGTGCTCGCGGGCGTCCAGAAGCTGGCAGAGACGTAGCGATAGCGCCCGGCGCGCACGCCTTCCGCGAAGGCCGGGTCCACCTGATCGACGCGCGCGGTGACGCGGTCGTTGGCGGCAGCCAGGTCACTGACCCAACCCCAGGCCGGATGGTCGGTTTCCGGATGGCCCAGCACGATCGGCGCCTTGTAGATCGCGGGGTCGTAGGCCGCGACCATGGCCGTCAACTCGGCCTCGCCGAAGGTCAGCGTCTGGCCTGCCATCGCGGTGTGGCGGCCGGTGCGGAAGATTTCGATCGGGTCCAAGGTGGTTGCGATCCGTGGTGAGGATCGGCACCTTAGTGGGCACGGTCACGCCGCCGCAGGCTGACATCTGTCAGCCCAAGACGCTGGAAATGCCCGGGCGCGCGCGCTATGTACCGACGCGCTGAACGACTGCGGACGCCTGCATGGAATGCGTTCAGCCGGGGCGCGGTGGCGATCACCGCCCTCCCATCTACTCGCCTATCCGATAGATCAGGATGCCCCGGCGCCTGCGCTCCAGCGCTCTGTCCATGGGCTCCTGGCTCGCGCGGTCCGCGCTCGGCTCATAGGCGGTCAGGCCCACCCAGGCGTTTCCAACAAGCCGGAACACCGCGAAGCCGCTGCGAAGCCTGTCCGCCGAGACGAAACGCGCGATGTAGTGGCGCACCAGGCGAACGCGTTTCGTGCCGTCCCGGTCTTCCGCGACTTCCAGCATCGCCCAAATCTCGTCGGGGTCCCGGATGGCGTCCGCGGAAAGCAGGATCGTCGGCGCTCGCCCGCTTTTCGTGACCTTCAGCGGTCCGCCGGGGAATGCCTCGAACAGCGACAGGCCGATCGCCACGCCGCTGCCGATCACGTCGCGGAACACGGTTGACCTGTCGGGCGTTGCGCCGAACTCAGCCAGGAACCGCCTGGCGTATTCAGCGGGCGCCAGGTCCGGCGGCAGGATGCGGCCAGGCGCGATCGACCGTGCCTCCGGCAGCGGTGGCTTCGGGGAGGTCCCGCCAAGGATGCGCGGCGCCACCTGCGCGTCGCCGGCGATCATGTCGTCCAGCGTCACCAGCGGATGCTCCCCCGCCGGCCGCGGCACCACGCCATCCAGCGATCGCTGGCCCGGGTTGTGCCCGAAGCCCGTGTCGATGCCCTTCGGCACGCGCACCGTCTGCGGGCCGTTCGCGGTGTTGATCGTGCGGTCTTCCAGCTCCACCGGCGGCGCACGCTCCGACACCTTCCAGCCCTCGCGCGCCAGCATGCCGGGGCTGACCATCAGCACCGTGCAGCGGCAGCCCCAGCCATTCTTGGGCGCGTGGGTGCGCCACCACGGGTGCTCGGGCGGCAGGATCGTGCCGTTCCACTCGGCGTGCTGCGGCCGCGTCGCGCCATCCATGGTGGCGACGTAGCGCATCCAGAAGGTGCGGCCGTCGCGCGTTGCATCCGCCGCCTGCGCCCACTTCCCCGCTTCGCGCGACTGGCCGAGGTTGGTTTCGAAGATCACCCGCGCGCGCCAGCCGATAGGCCCGCGATAGCTCCACCCTTCCCGCGCGACGATCGCCGCGAATTGCCGCTGGAAGTGGTCGACGCCGCGGCCATCCGCCTGGGTTTCCAGCAGCGCCTGGCCGATCGACTGCAACAGGCTGTCCTTCGTGGCGCCGGCGACCGCGAAGCCCCAGTTGTTGACCTCGCCCAGCGTGTCCGTCCATCGGTCGGAGGGCAGCAGCGTGCCGAGGCGCTGGCGCAACGCGTCCGCCTGCTGGGTGAAGGGAACGCCGCCGTTCACGCCCCGCGTGACGGGACCAGGGATGCTTCCCGACACGGCCTAGCGCAGCCCGTCCGCGATTTCGCCCCGGCCGGTCAGGTGCGCCACCGACAATGCCTGCGACATCACCTCCGCCAGGCCATCGGTCTGCAATTGCGGATAGAGGCGGAGCATCTCCGCCGCGATCTCCTCCAGGCTGCTGGCGCGGGCGGTGATGGCGGCGATGCGGTCGAGCCACCCATCCGTCTCTGCCTGTGCCAGCGGGCCGAGCTGCTCGGCCAGCGCCACCTCCGGCACCACCGCGCCCATCCGCGCGCGGGCGCGGCGCCCCGCCTCGGCGAACAGGGCTGGCAGATCGGTCTCAGCCGGCGCGCGAGGCGCATCTGGCTCCCACCCATCGCCATAGGTCTCCGCGATGTAGTCGGGCCGGGGCCGGTAGCCCAGGCCGCGGACCTTCGTGTCGCGCTCCGCCCGCGCCACCAAATCCTCCGGCTGCGACACGTCCCACCACACCTTCGGATACAGCGCCAGCCAGAGCGCCTTGTGGTGCGCCAGGAAGGTGGCGCGGTCCATCTCCGACAGCTCGCGCCGCATCAGGTTCTCTTCGACCTCAAGCAGCTGCGCCTGCAGCTCGCTGCCGTCGAACGGGATGGCAGCGATGGTCGGCAGGCCGAGCAGCCGCACGGCCGCCAGGCGGTGCGCCCCGGCGATCAGCCGGTGGCGGCCATGCGCGTCCGCGGCGGTCACGCGGATCGGCGCGTCCAGGCCGCGCTCACCGATGCTGGCGGCCAGCATCTCGACATAGTCGCTGTCCAGCGCGCGCAGCCGGTTCACGACCTCGATCAGCTCGGGGTCGAGTTGCAGGATTTCCATGTTCAGGCGGCCTTCTGGTTTGGACGGTGCGCGGGCGGCGCGGCGGCGCTAAGGTTCCGCTCGGCGATGGGTCGCGGGGTGCCTTCGGGCGTCCAGCGATCCGGCCAGAGGGTGTGCGGGGGATGCCCCAGCTCCTCGGCGATGCGGCGCTCGACGGTCGGGATGGAACTGCCCGGGTTGAGCGCCACGGCGACCGTGGATTTGTGGTATCCCCAGCTCACCGAGAGGCGCTCAAGGCTGCCGTGCTTCTTGCGAAGCGCGGCCTTGATGTCCTCCCGGTGCCAGCCCTTCGGCTCGTCTCGCCCCATCCATCCCGCTCCGTGCTCGCCACCCCCGGCGGCTCGGCGCGGGGCGTGGTGGTCATGTTCACGAGCGATAGGATGGACAGAAATGGCTATGTCGGCAAGAGAGAAATCTCTACGCCGTGCGGCTGAGCGCGCTTTTTCGCGTCGGCAGGCCGACGAGATAGCCAAAACTGGCGATATTCTGAGCAGCCGGGTGGCCCGATTGAAGTGGGCGGTGCAGCAGGCCGGAGGTCACAAGACGGTTTGCGAGCGGTCGGGGATCAATGGCCGGACGCTCAGCCATCTCCTTGCTGGTCAGGACATCAAGGCGGAGCAGCTGCTTCAGATATCGAAGGCAACCGGCTTTTCCGTTGAGTGGCTGGTCACCGGACGGTCGGTCGAGATCGTGGAGTTGTCCCCCATTCCTGCTGAAACGGTTGCAGGTTCGGGCGACCGCGATGGCCGCGATCTTTACACCCAAGTATCTGAGAACATGCGGAAATCGAGGGATTTGGCCAACGCCCTGGACATTTCTGGCGATTTGACAGATCCCGATGCCGAAGGTGCAACACCGGGTCCGGTTTACCGGCTTACCTTGGCGGTCCAGGAGGCGGGTGGCGTCGCCGCGGTCGCTCGCCGCGCAAAGCTCAATCCAGCAGTCATTCGTGATTATCTTGCCGGCTTCCAGTTCAATCATGCGAACCTGCCGAAGCTGGCCGAAGCGACCGGTTTTTCTGCTGAATGGCTCGCTTCGGGAACTGGACCTAGGCGTCCAGGAATTGTTCCGACGGGGGAAGAACCCCATACTGCAGGCATGCTCACGCGCACGCCTGGAACAGTCCTGATCGCCCGCTACGACACCCGCGCCGCCGCCGGCCCGAACCACCTGCTGGACCCCGGCACGATCATCGAAAACATAAGCTTTTCAGCCGATTGGGTGCGCACCGTGCTGCGCCGGAACCCAGCGCACCTGGCGCTGATCGAATGCTCGGGCGACAGCATGGAACCCACGCTCCGCGACGGCGACGTGCTGATGGTGGATACGTCCGTGACGGAGGTGCAGAGCAGCCGCATCTACGTCCTCGACGTGGACGGCGCGCTGCTGGTCAAGCGCATCCAGCGCATGCTGAACGGCAGCTACCGGGTCATCAGCGACAACCCGCGCTACGCCACGGAGGTCGTCGAACCCTCCGACCGCGCGCCTCTTCGGATCGTGGGAGAGGTGGTCTGGCAGTCCGGCCTGGCGCGGTCCTAGAGCCGCGCTAGACCCGCTTGGTTGGCCATTGCCGCGCTCCGGAAGCTATTGCCAAATCGCCCCGCACGCGCCGCCCACTCCGGTTTCGAAGCCGCCAGGCACGCGACGGCCCGGCGCCGCGGAACACGGCCACTTACCTAGCCTCATCCCGCAACAGCCCGCCTCATCCCGCCCAATCCCGCAACTCCGGTTTCAATTGGTTGGGTTCAAAGATGCTGCAACGGCTCGGGCTGCCTGTGATACCGCATTTTCCGAGCCTCCCTGCGAAGCCGCAAGGCCTGAAAATACTCCCGTGCAGTATGCCTTCAGATAGAAATATCTGAACGTGTTTCTTGATTTGGGACGAATGATTTATTGAGCACGCGCTGCGTTCATGAGAACGCAGCGTGTCCTGGCTCAATTCCGGATCGACTGAAACCAGTCGATGGGAAATCCTACTTTTGAAACAATAGATCATCGACGACAAAACCAGTCCAATTGGACGAATAATGCTTGAGCCGGCGATACAAGCGGTCAGTCGCCCGGCTGCTTCGCGCCCGCCGGTCAGTGGCCGTGACCGCCGCCGGAGGCGCCGGCGGCGGCGATGGCGAGCGTTACCTGCACCTCGCCCGCCCGTTCGAAGCGCAGCGTCAGCGGCACGGAGGCGCCACGGTTCAGCGGGCCGGTCAGGCCGATCAGCATCACATGCAGCCCGCCGGGGCGCAGATGCACCGTCTCGCCAGGCGGCAGGGGAATGTCTGCCACGGGGCGCATGCGCATCACATCGCCATCGCGGATATGCGTGTGCAACTCCACCACGCGTGCGGCGGGCGTGCTGGCTTCGATCAGGCGATCGGGCGCGCTGCCTGTGTTGCGGATGGTCATGAAGCCCGCGCCATTGGCGTTGGCGCCGGCGGCGCGCGACCAGGGATGGTCGATGCGCAGATCGCCCACAGTGAAGTCATGCGCGCGGACGGCCGTGGCCGCAAGCAGGATCGGGCTGGCCAGCAGAAGCCGGCGTGTGACGCGGGTCATGGTGGTGTCCTTGGGGGTCGAAGCCGGGATGCATGGGGGGCGAAGGCGCGGCACCCGGCCGCGGAAGACCGGAACTCGGGCGATTCAGCCCCGCGGAACGGCGGAATGCCCCGCGCCGGGACCGGCGCAGGGGACTGGGCGGTTCAGGCTTGGATGGGCGGCCCGGTCGGGTGGTAGGGCGGCGCCCGTGCCGCGCGCGGCGCCGATGCATGCAGCGGCAGGGGCGCCCGCGCGGCCAGCGTCGCGGGCGGCGCGGGGATGTCGGCCGGGGCGGGCAGGGCGATATCCGGCAGGGCGTGGCAGACCAGGCAGAAGCCGGCATGCTGGCCCTCATGCCGCGCCTGCCCATCCTCCGGCTCCGCAAGGTCCAGGATGACGATGCCATCCGCCGTGCAGATTGCGACAGGGAAGGGGTGGTGCTCGGCCGGTGTCGCCATGCGCAGGCACTGCGCCACCGCGAGGCCACTCTGCAGGCAGAGCACCAGGGCGAGGATCAGCATGACGGAGCGCAAGATCACAGCGGGCACGCCCCGTTTCTAGGCGCCCTGCCGGCGGGAGGGCAACCGTGGCCGCGTGCCTGCCCGGCAACACGCGCGCGATGGACCTGCGGCACGGCAAGCGTTATGTTCAGACCGATACGACGCCACGGAAAACGAAAGATGCGCCGCAGTACCATCCTGTCAGCCCTCGCGGCCCTGGTGATCGCGTTCGGCGGGATGGCCGCGCCGCGCGCGCAGGACGCCGTCACCGTCTTCGCCGCGGCCAGCCTGACGGATGCGCTGCGGGACCTCGGCCGCCAATGGGCGGCGCGTGGCAACCCCGCACCCCGCTTTTCCTTCGCGGCGTCGTCCACGCTTGCGCGGCAGATCGCGCAGGGCGCCCCGGCCGACCTGTTCATGTCGGCCGACGAAGCCTGGGCGAATTATTTGCAGGAGCGCAACCTGCTGGCGGATGCCACGCGCAGCGCCCCGCTCGGCAATGCGCTGGTGCTGATCGCGCCGGCCAGCGCGGCGCGGCCGATGGCGCTGGCGCGCGGCACCGACCTCGCGGCGCGGCTCGGGCCGGGCGGGCGCATCGCCACCGGCGACCCCGCCCATGTCCCGGTCGGGCGCTACGCCCAGGCGGCGCTGACCTGGATGGGGCAGTGGGAGGCCATCGCGCCGCGCCTGGCGCGGGCCGACAATGTCCGCGCGGCGCTGCTGCTGGTCGCGCGCGGCGAGGCACCGCTTGGCATCGTGTATGCCACCGATGCGGCCGCCAGCCTGGGCGTGCGTGTGGTTGGCGCCTTCCCAGCCGAAAGCCACGCGCCGATCACCTATCCCTTCGCCGTCACGCGCCGCGCGGAAGGCAACGCGCAGGCGCGCGCGCTGCTGGCCTTCCTGACCGGCGCGGACGCCATGCCCACCTGGCAGCGCTTCGGCTTCCGGCTGGCGCATTGAGCGGCGCGACCGCATGGCTGACGCCCGAGGAATGGCAGGCTGTCGGCCTCAGCCTCACCGTGGCGCTGCGCGCCGTCGCCGTCTCCCTGGTGCCGGCGGTGCTTGCGGCGTTGCTGCTGGTGCGCGGCCGCTTCCCCGGGCGCGCTTTGCTGGATGCGCTGGTGCACCTGCCGCTGGTGGTGCCGCCGGTGGTGGTGGGCTGGGGCCTGCTGATGCTGTTCGGCGTCCAGGGCCCTGTCGGCGCCCCGCTGCATGACTGGTTCGGCATCCGCCTGGTGTTCACTGCCGATGCGGTGGTGCTGGCGACGGCGGTGATGGGCTTCCCGCTGATCGTGCGCGCCGTGCGGCTTGGCCTGGAAAGCGTCGATCCGGGGCTGGAAGCCGCGGCCCGCACGCTGGGCGCGGGGCGGCTCGATACCTTCTTCACGGTGACCCTGCCGCTGATGTCGCCGGGCATCCTGGCCGGCGCGGTGGTCGCCTTCGCGGCGGGGCTCGGCGAGTTCGGCGCGGTCATCACCTTCGCCTCCAACATCCCCGGCCAGACGCAGACCCTGCCGCTGGCGATCTACACCGCCACCCAGACACCGGGCGGGGAAGGCACGGCCGCCAAGCTTGCCGGCATCTCCTTCACCCTGGCGCTGTGCGGGCTGCTGCTGGCGGAGGCGATCGCCCGGCGCATGCATCATTGGCTGGGGCGCGGCTGATGCTGGAGGTCGCGCTGCGGCATCGCTTTGGCGGGGGCGGATTCACGCTGGACGCCGGCTTCACCGGCTCGGATGGCGTCACCGCCCTGTTCGGCCCCTCCGGCTGCGGCAAAAGCACCATCCTGGCCGCCATCGCCGGCCTGTTCCGCCCGCAGCAGGGCCGTATCGCGCTGGACGGCGCCCTGCTGTTCGAGTCGAGCGGCCATGTCGTGGCGCCGGAGGCCCGCCGCTGCGCCCTGGTGTTCCAGGATTCGCGTCTGTTCCCGCATCTTTCCGTCGAAGGCAATTTGCGCTTCGGCCTCCGCCGCGCGCCGCGCAATGCCTCGGGGCCGTCCTTCGAGGCGGTGGTGGCGCTGCTCGGCATCGCCCAGCTTCTCGATCGGCGGCCGCGCGCGCTGTCGGGCGGGGAGAAGCAGCGCGTGGCACTCGGCCGCGCGCTGCTGGCCCGGCCGCGCCTGCTGCTGATGGACGAACCGCTCGCCGCGCTCGACCTGGCCCGCAAGGCCGAGGTGCTGCCCTTCCTCGCGCGCATGCATGCGGCCGCGCGCATCCCCATCCTCTACGTCACCCACGCGCTGGATGAGGTGGATGCGCTGGCCGACCGGCTGGTGCTGATGGAAGCCGGGCGCGTGTTGGCGGAAGGCCCGGTGGAGGCATTGGCGGCGCGGCCCGATTTGCCGCTGGCCGCACGGCGCGATGCCGGCGCGCTGCTGGCCTGCACGGTGCTGGATCATGATCCGGTGCAGGGGCTGACGCGTCTCGGCTTCGCGGGCGGCGCGCTGATCGCGCCGCTGATGGCGGAGGCACCCGGCGCGCGGCTGCGGCTGCGCATCCGCGCGCGCGATGTCGCGGTGGCGCTGCGGCCGCCGCAGGATGTCTCGATCCACAACATCCTGCCCTGCCGCCTCATCGCCATCCTGCCCGCGACGACCGCGGAGGCCGTGTTCCTGCGCCTCGACCTTGGCGGCGCGGTGCTGCTGGCGCGGGTGCTGCGCGGGGTGGTCGGCCGGCTTGGCCTTGCGCCCGGCATGGCGATCTTCGCGCTGGTGAAATCCCTGGCCTTCGACCAGGCGCGCGCGCTGCCGGAGGATTGGCGGCCATGACGGGCGCGGCGCGCCACCGGCCCCGCCGTGCGGGCGCCGGACCGGGCGCATGAGCAGCGACCAGCCCCCGGACCGGTCCGATGCCGGCCAGCTCAGCCTTCGGATCGACCTGCCGCAGGGGCGGATCGGGCCGGGGAAGATCGCCCTGCTGGAGGCGATCGACCGCGAGGGATCGATCTCCGCCGCCGGGCGCGCCCTCGGCATGAGCTACAAGCGCGCCTGGGATCTGGTGGATGCGATGAACACGCAGCTCGGCGTCCCGGTCGTCGCGGCCAGTACGGGCGGGCACCGCGGCGGCGGCGCGACGCTGACCGAGGCAGGGTGCGCGTTGGTGGCGGATTACCGCGCGATCGAGCGCGCGGCGCAGCAGGCGGCGGCGCCGCGCCTGCTGGCGCTGCTGCGGCGCATCCCGATCAGGCGCTGAACAACGCCACGGCACGCGCCACGCCGGGCCGCTCCGACAGCGCCGCGAACCAGCGCGCCACATTTGGCGTATCGTCGAAGTCGATGTCGGCGAAGGCGCGGCGCCAGATCCAGCCGAAGGTCGCCATGTCGGCGATCGTGAGGTCGTCGCCGGCCAGCCATTCCACCTCGGCCAGCCTGCCATCCAGCACCCGGATGGTGCGGCGCGCTTCGGTGTGGAAGCGCGCGATGGCGGCGGAGTTGGGCTCCGGCGCCAGCTTCAGGAAGTAGCCGGCCTGGCCGAACATCGGGCCGAGGCCGGCGGCCTGGAACATCAGCCATCCTACAGCAATATCCGCGCACGCTGAATCAGCGTGAGCGGATTTTTTGGCGTAGATTCAAGCGTCTCCGGAGCACCAGATCCGTCCGAGAGGACGGATCTGGTGCTCCAGGCAGCGGACCCGCGCCACCGGGGCGGTCGGCAGGAAGCGCCCATGTTTTTCGGCCAGGTAGATCATGATCGCCGCGCTTTCGACGATGGTGATCGGGGCACCGCCCGGCCCGTCGCGATCGACGATCACCGGCACCTTGCCATTCGGGTTCATCGCGAGATGCGCGGGCGATGTCTGCTCACCCGCGCGCACATTGACCGGGTGATAGGTGTAGGGCGCGCCGAGCTCCTCCAGCAGGATCGGCACCTTGATGCTGTTGGGCGTGGGGAAGGCGTACAGGTCGATCATGGTTGCGGTGCCTACAGCGCGTTGTGGTCGCGCACCGCCGCTTCGAGCTGCGGCTTGAGCGCGAGGAAGCGGGCATCGACGGCAGCGGGATCGTCGCGATTCTGCGCCAGCATCGCCTGGCGCACGTTGCCGCCGCGCACGACCTCGAAGGCATCCGCCTCCATGCCGGCGACGATGGAGCCGACCACGTCCTCCACCTTCTGCACCGCGAAGCCCATCGAGGCATCGGCGCGGGAGGTCGCCATCATCCGCGTGTCGGTCGCGCCGGGATACACGGTGATGACGTGCACGCCCTCGCCCTTCAGCTCCCGCCGCAGCGCCTCCCCGAAGCGCGCCAGGCCGGCCTTCGCGGCGGCGTAGCCGGCGTAGAAGGGCACGCCCATCTGCGCGATGCCCGAGGCGATGTTCACCACCAGGCCATCGCCTGATGCGCGCAGCGCCGGCAGGGCAGCGCGCGTCAGCAGGATGGGGGCCACGAGATCCACCTCGATCATCGCGCGCAGCTCGGCCTCGGTGGTGTTCTCGAGCCTTCCGGCGCGCACGCCGCCGGCATTGTTCACCAGCACATCGATGCCGCCGAGCAGCGCCACGGCCTGGCCCGGGAGCGCGTCACGCACCGCGCCATCCGCGATGTCGCCCGGAATGCCGTGCACCTCCGCGCCGGTCGAGTTGTGTAGCGTGGCGACGGCGGCGGCGAGGGCTTCCGCCCGCCGCCCCGTCAGCACCAGCCGCGCGCCTTTCAGCGCCAGTTGCCGCGCCAGTTCATGGCCGATGCCGCTCGACCCGCCGGTGATGAGAACGCGCTTGCCTTGCATGTCCATGGTGTTCGTCCCTGGCTTGGCTTCGGTTCAGGCGGCGTTGCGGAAGCTTTTGACCAGCGCCGCGGCCGAGGCGCCTTCCAGCGCCATGCCGTAGCCGACCTCGCGCACGATCCGGTCCTTGATCGGCTGGATGAAGTGGATGCGCGTGTTGCGCCGCGTCACCGCCGTGCGGGTCAGCCAGCCGCGCGCGATCGACTGTGCGCGCGCCAGCGCCGTGCCATCGGGCACGACTTCCGCCACCACGCCGAGTGTTTGCGCATCCCGCGCCGAAAGCGGCTTCGGGTCGAGCAGCATCGCCTGCGCGCGGCCGGGCCCCACCCAATGCGACCACAGCGTATAGACGCCATCGCCCGGCACGATGCCGCCGGCGAAATGCGGCAGGTCGTTGAAGCTCGCACCCTCGCCCGCGACGATCAGGTTCGCCAGCAGCCCGTATTCGGCATGCACATGCGCGCGGCCTTCGAGGGCGAAGATCATCGGTACGCGAATGTTGGCGATGTTCTCCAGGATCTGCGTGCCCTCGTCATGCACCTTCGACCAGACATCGGGGTCGGAGACATCGCCGAAGGAGGAGAAGTCGATGCCCGGGATGAAATCGCCGCCGGTGCCGGTCAGGATCACCACGCTGTTCGCCCGGTCGCGCGAGACGTCGTAGAAAGCGTCCACGAAGGCTTCGTGGTCGGCGGCGGTGAAGGTCAGCGGGCCGCCATCCCGGTGCAGCGCCATGGTCAGGATGCCGTCCGCGTCGCGATCGAAGCGGATGGTCGGGAAGCGGGTGAAATAGGCGGGCTGGCTCATCGGGGTGTCTCCTAGGCGGCGTCGCGGCGGGGCCGCGTCTTCTCCGTGGAGGGACCTTCCTTCATTCGCCATGCATGCAGAACGTGCCTTGACCGCAGCACATCCATACGCACCATGTATGAATGAACGACCCCCTGCCGCTGTTCCGCACCTTCATCCGCGTGGCCGAGGCCGGGTCCTTCAGCGCCGTGGCGCGGGAGGCCAATACCTCCCAGCCCACCATCTCCCGCCAGGTGGCGGCGCTGGAGGCGCATCTCGGCTGCCTGCTGATCCAGCGCACCACCCGCAGCCTGACCCTGACCGAGGATGGTCGGGCGTTCCTCGAGACCGCCCGGCGCGCGCTGGAGGCGGTGGCGGAGGCGGAGAGCGCGGTCGGCCGGCGCAAGGGCCGCCCGACCGGCACGCTGCGGCTGGCGGCGGCGACGGTGATGGGCCGGCTGCACATCCTGCCGCGCCTGCCCGCCTTCCTGGCGCGCCATCCCGGGGTCAATGTCGATCTGGTGCTGGGCGATGGCTTCACGGACCTCGTGGAGCAGGGGATCGACCTGGCGCTGCGGGTCGGCGTGCTGGACGACCCTGGCCTGGTCGCCCGCCGCATCGGCCTGTCGCGCCGCGTCGTCGCCGCCACACCCGGCTACCTGGCGCAGCAGGGCGTGCCGGAGACGCCGGAGGATCTGCGCGCGCATGCCTGCATCGTCTATGCCGGGCTGGCCACCGGGGCCTCCTGGCCCTTGCAGGGGCCGCAGGGGCGCATCGCCATCCCCGTCGCCGGGCGGCTGCGGGTGGACAGCACGGAGGCGGTGCGCGCCGCCACCTTGCAGGGGCTTGGCATCGGGATGGTGCCGGTCTGGCACTTCGTGGATGGCGAGTTCGAATCCGGGCGGCTCGTGCGGCTTCTGGCAGCGTGGGAGGCGCCGCCGCTGCCGATCCACGCGGTCTACCCGACGCGGCGCTACCTGGCGCCGAAGGTGCGCGCCATGGTCGATTTCCTGGCTGAGGAGTTTGGCACGGACCCGCAGCTCAGCGGCGCCTGACCCTACAGCCCCAGCGCCGAAAGCCCCGGATGGTCGAGCGGGCGCGGCCCCGGCGCCGGCCAGTGGAACAGCCGCGCTTCCGCGTCGATCGGCACATCGTTGATGCTGGCATGGCGCTCCGCCATAAAGCCCTGCGGGTCGAAGCGCCAATTCTCATTGCCATGGGCGCGGAACCATTGGCCGGTGGCATCGTGCCATTCATAGGCGAAGCGCACGGCGATGCGGTCGCCATGCACGGCCCAGAATTCCTTGATCAGGCGGTAGTCGTGCTCCTTCGCCCATTTCCGCGTCAGGAAAGCCGCGATCGCCGGGCGGCCCGTGAAGAACTCGGACCGGTTCCGCCAGCGGCTGTCCGGCGTGTAGGCCAGCGCGACGCGCGCCGGATCGCGGCTGTTCCAGGCATCCTCGGCCATGCGGATCTTGCGGATCGCGTCGTCCATGGTGAAGGGCGGGAAGGGCGGGCGCGGTTCGGTCATGGGCTGGGTCCCTCGATTGCGTGGAGGCGGTGGCGCAGCGCGCGGTTCTCCGCTTCCAGCGCCGCCAATTGCGCACGCATGGGGGCGAAGGCCGCGGCGATCTCGGCCTCGGTGAAGCGGGGCGTGATGTGCTGCGGGCAGTTCCAGTCGAAGGCCTCGACGGTGATGACCAGGATGCGCTCGGCGCGTGGGTTGGCCGCGCGCAGCGGCGCCAGCGCGGCATCATCCGCCGCGCCCACCGCCATCCGGCCGAGCAGTTTCAGGCGCCGCCGGTTCGGATAATCCATCAGGAACAGCGCCACGCGGCTGTCGGCGGTGATGTTGCCCAGCGTCAGATATTGCCGGTTGCCGCGCAGATCGGCGAAGGCGATGCGCCGGTCATCCAGCGGCCGCAGGAAGCCCGTCGGCCCGCCGCGATGCTGGATATAGGGCCAGCCGGCCTCGGACACGCTGGCGACATAGGCGCTGTCGCGCGACGCGATGAAGGAGGCCTCGGTCACCCCCAGGCGATCATGCGTATCGGGTCCATCCGCGAGACGCGCATAGGCGGCGTCACTGCCCTGCGCGGCGCGGGCCGCCTGGATCGCGGGCGTGCCCATGATGTCGAGGAAACGGTGGCCCATGGCGCTATCCTTCGGGGGAAAAGCTGGTCTTGATCTCGGCCGCGACGGTGGCGGCGTTCTCATCGAGCACGAAATGACCCGCATCGAGCCAGACCAGGCGCGCCTGCGGCAGGTCCGCCAGGAAGGCCTCGGCGCCGGCCGGGGTGAAGAATGGATCGTGCCGGCCCCAGAGGATCAGCGTCGGAGGAGCGTGCCTGCGGAATGCCTCGTGCCAGGTTTCGTACAGGGCGACGTTGCTCTTGTAATCCTCCAGGAGATCGAGCTGCGCGAGGTCGTGGCCGGGGCGGTCGAGCAGCGCCTGGTCGAGTGTCCATGTGTCGGGGCTGATGGCCTCGGGGTTGCGCGCGCCGACCTGGTACTGGAATCGCGTCGTCTCGGCCGCCAGGAAGCCGCGGGCGGCGGCCTCGCTGGTGGCGTCGCGCCTGGTCCACAGCGGCAGGAAGACCTGCGCCGGCATCTCGCCGACCCCCGCCATGTAGGCATTGGTGTTCTGGATCACGAAGCCGGCGACCGCGCCCGTGTTGCGGGTGAACAGCCGGAACCCGACCGGCCCGCCGTAATCCTGCATGTAGAGGATGGTGGAGGTGAGGCCGAGCTGCGCGATGAGTCCCGCGACATGATCGGCCAGGTTCTCGAAGCTGTAGTCGAACGCGGCGGAAGGCGGCGCGTCCGACTGGCCGAAGCCGATATAGTCGGGGGCGATGACGTGGAAGCGGTCTTCCAGCAGCGGGATCAGGTCGCGGAACATGACGCTGCTGGCCGGGAAGCCGTGCAGCAGCACGATGGTGGGAAGCGATGGATCGCCGGCCTCCCGGTAGAAGACCTGGCGGCCGTTGACGGTGGCGAATTTGTGGAGGGTCATGGCGGGGCTCCGCTGTTGGCGACTATGGAGACGGGCGCCGAGGTTCGCTGCCGGCGCCCGCCAACCGGCGATCAGGCGGCGTCGGCGGCGCGGACGACCGGGAAGTCGATCTCGGTCTCGGCCACATTGTTGATGAAGTTCGTGAAGACGTTCAGCGCGACATGGCCGACGATCTCCACGATCTGCGCCTCGCTGAAGCCGGCGCGCTTCACCGCCGCGATGTCGGCATCGCCGACCCGGCCGCGCTGGGTCGCCACCTTGGTAGCGAAGGCCACGGCGGCATCTGCCTGCGGATCGGCCGAATGGCCGCGCCGGGCCAGGGCGATCTCCGCCGCATCCAGCTTCGCCACGTTCAGGCCGAGATAGGTATGCGCCGAGAGGCAGTAGTCGCAGCCATTCACCTGCGCCACCGCGAGCGCGATACGCTCCCGCATGCGGGCATCGAGCGCCTTGGACAGCGCGCCGTTCAGGCCGAGCAGGCCGGACAGCGCGGCCGGGCTGTGGCCGACCACGCGAAACAGGTTGGGGACGACGCCCAGCGACTTTTCGACAGCCTCGAGCAGCGGCTGGGAGGCGGCGGGGGTAGAAGCGCGGGCGGGGATGGAAAGGCGGGACATGCGGGTTTCTCCTGGGATGCAGCGTGTTGCTGTTGACCCAGAGATGGTGCATGCGCCGCCCCGCGATAATGCGGCATCTTGACACTTCATTGTTGCGGCCGGTGAAATAGTGGGATGGACAGGCTCGACGCCCTGCGGGGCTTCCTGGCGGTGGCGGACCGGGCGAGCTTCGCCGCCGCCGCCCGTGCGCTGCGCTGGTCGCCCGCCGCCACCACCCGTGCGGTCGCCATGCTGGAGGCGGAGCTCGGCGTCGCGCTGCTCCACCGCACCACCCGGGTGGTACGCCTGACCGAGCCCGGTGCGCTCTATGCCGAGCATGGCCGCCGCATCCTGGCCGAGCTGGAGGCGGCGCGCAGCGCGGTGCGCGGCGAGGAAGCGGCGCCCCGCGGCACGCTGTCCGTCACCGCGCCGGTCGTGTTCGGCCGGCTGCATGTGCTGCCCATCGTGGAGGCGGTGGCCGCCGCGCATGCCGGCCTGACCATCCGGCTCACGCTGCTCGACCGTGTCACGCATCTGGTGGAGGAAGGGTTCGATATCGGCGTGCGCATCGGCGCGCTGCCGGACAGCGCGCTGGTGGCGGTGAAGCTGACCGCGGTGCGCCGCGTGGTGGTGGCGAGCCCCGCCTACCTCGCCCGCCACGGTGAGCCTGGCGTGCCGGAAGACCTCAAGCGCCACGCGATCATCGCCTTCGACGGGCTGGAAGCCACGGATGCCTGGCGGTTCACGACGCCGGGCACGCCGCCCGCCAGCGTTTCCATCGCGCCGCGCATCGTCGTGAACAGCGCCGATGCGGCCATCGCGGCCGCGCTGCGCGGGCAGGGCATCACGCGGGTCCTGTCCTACCAGGTGCAGGAGGCGGTGGCGGCGGGGCAGTTGCGGCCTGTGCTGCGCGCACAGGAACCGCCGGCGGTGCCTGTCAGCCTGGTGTTCCAGGCCCGAAGCCGCGGCGCCCCCAACATCCTGGCCTTCGTGCGGGAGGCCCGCGCGCGCTTCCCGCAGGGCCTTGCGGGGGGAATGGGCCCGGAGGGACTCGAACCCCCAACCAAGCCGTTATGAGCGGCCCGCTCTGACCATTGAGCTACAGGCCCGCGCGTCGCGCCGGCCCGCCTGCATGGCAGCAGCGGGGCCGGCTAGGCAAGAGCCCGGACAGCGGGCCTGGCGCCAGGGACGCCACCAGGGGACGCCACCAGGGGACGCCACCAGGGGACGCCACCAAGGGACGCCACCACGGGACGCCGCCCAATGGACGCAGCCCCGCCGCGTCTGCTACCTGCGGCGCCTCCCGCGACGAAAAGGTCCACGCCAATGAACCTGGCCAATATCCCGACCGGCAAGGCCCCGCCGCATGACGTCAACGTCGTGGTGGAAATCCCCCAGGGCAGCCAGGTGAAGTATGAGCTCGACAAGGACAGCGGTGCCGTTGTGGTGGACCGCTTCCTGTTCACCCCCATGGCCTATCCGGCGGCCTATGGCTTCATCCCCGGCACGCTGGCCGATGACGGCGACCCGGCCGATGTGCTGGTGCTGACCCCCGCCCCGGTGGTGCCCGGCTGCGTCATCCGCGCGCGTCCGATCGGCGTGCTGCACATGGAAGATGAGGCCGGCTCGGACGAAAAGCTGGTCTGCGTCCCGCACGACAAGGTCCACCCGATGTTCAGCCAGATCTCCTCGGCCGAGGAATTGCCGCACATCACCCGCGCCTCGATCGAGCACTTCTTCGCCACCTACAAGGATCTCGAATCCGACAAGTGGGTGAAGGTCCGCGGCTGGGGCAGCGCGGCGGAGGCGGCGGAGATCATCGTGAAGTCGATGGAGGCCTACCAGGCCGCACTCGCGGGGAAGCCCGCCAGGTAGCGCCAGGGTTGCCAGCGCCCGGCCTTCCCGCCAAGCTTTTGACCAAGGCCGGGCTTTCCAGCGGATGACCGCGTAACGACTGACGCCGCAAACCCCCGACCGAGCAACGAAAAGCAATCGGGGGAGCGGCTGTCTTGATCACATTCGCCATGCTGCTGATCATCGCGCTGGGGGCGCTGTCCATCGCCTATGGCGTGGTGACCGCCAAGGACGTGCTGGGGCGCGACCCCGGCAATGACCGCATGCAGGAGATCGCTCGGGCGATCCAGGAAGGCGCCAACGCCTATCTCAAGCGGCAATACCTGACGATCGGCGCCGTTGGAATCGTGCTGCTCGTCCTGATCCTGGCGGCCTTCGGCTTCGGCGGGCACGCCTTCGCCGTCGCCATCGGCTTCCTGATCGGCGCGCTGCTGTCGGGGGCGGCGGGCTTCATCGGCATGAATGTCTCGGTCCGCGCCAATGTCCGCACGGCGCAGGCGGCCACGCAGTCCCTCGCCGCCGGCCTCGACCTCGCGTTCAAATCGGGCGCCATCACGGGGATGCTGGTGGCGGGGCTCGCGCTGCTGGGGGTGGCCACCTACTTCACCATCCTGGTGCCGATCGGCGGGCTTGAGGCGAACAGCCGGCTGGTGATCGACGCGTTGGTGGCGCTTGGCTTCGGTGCCTCCCTCATTTCCATCTTCGCGCGCCTCGGGGGGGGAATCTTCACCAAGGGTGCGGATGTCGGCGGCGACATGGTGGGCAAGGTGGAAGCCGGCATCCCGGAAGATGACCCCCGCAACCCCGCCACCATCGCCGACAATGTGGGCGACAATGTCGGCGATTGCGCCGGCATGGCGGCCGACCTGTTCGAGACCTATGCCGTGACCATGGTGGCCACCATGGTGCTGGCGGCCATTTCCTTCCCCGCCGAGTGGCGGATGGCCGGCATGCTGTTCCCGCTGGCGATCGGCGCGGTCTGCGTGGTGACCAGCATCGCCGGCACCTATTTCGTGAAATTGCCGGCCAACAATTCCATCATGGGCGCGATGTATCGCGGCTTCATCGTCACCGGCGCGTTGTCGCTGGCGGTGTTGCTGCCGCTGAGCTTCCTCGCCTTCGGCTTCGGCCAGGTCGCCGTGGGTGGCCACAGCTTCGGCGCCATCCATCTGTTCCTGTGCGGCATGGTGGGCCTGGCGGTCACGGCCGCCATCGTCTGGGTGACGGAATACTACACCGGCACGCAGTACCGCCCCGTGCGCTCCATTGCGGAAGCCAGCCAGACCGGGCACGGCACCAACGTCATCCGCGGCCTGGCCGTGTCCATGGAAAGCACGGCGCTGCCGGCGCTGATCATCATCGCGGGCGTGCTTTCGGCCTATGGCCTCGCGGGCCTGTACGGCATCGCCATTGCCACCACCACCATGCTGGCGCTGGCCGGCATGGTGGTGGCGCTCGATGCCTTCGGCCCGGTCACCGACAATGCCGGCGGCATCGCCGAGATGGCCGGCCTGCCCAAGGAAGTGCGCGTCGCGACCGATGCGCTGGACGCGGTCGGCAACACCACCAAGGCGGTCACCAAGGGCTATGCCATCGGCTCGGCCGGGCTTGGCGCGCTGGTGCTGTTCGCGGCCTATACCCAGGACCTCAACCACTTCATCGCGAACCCCGACATCTACCCCTATTTCGCGGGCATCGGCGTGATGAATTTCAGCCTGTCCGACCCCTATGTGGTGGTCGGCCTGCTGTTCGGCGGCCTGCTGCCCTACCTGTTCGGCGGCATGTCGATGACCGCCGTCGGCCGCGCCGCGACGGCCGTGGTGGAGGAAGTGCGCCGCCAGTTCCGCGAACATCCGGGTATCATGACGGGCGCGGAAAAGCCCGATTACGGCCGCGCCGTGGACATGCTGACCAAGGCCGCGATCCGGGAGATGATCATCCCCTCCCTGCTGCCGGTGCTGAGCCCCATCGTGGTGTTCCTGGCGATGCTGCTGATCGGCGGGAAGGCCGCGGCTTTCAGCGCGCTGGGTGCCATGCTGCTGGGCGTCATCGTCACCGGCTTCTTCGTGGCGGTCAGCATGACCACCGGCGGCGGCGCCTGGGACAATGCCAAGAAATACATCGAGGAAGGTCATTACGGCGGCAAGGGCAGTGACGCCCACAAGGCCGCCGTGACGGGCGACACGGTGGGCGACCCCTACAAGGATACATCGGGCCCCGCGGTGAACCCGATGATCAAGATCACCAACATCGTGGCGCTGCTTTTGCTGGCCTTCCTGGCGCATTGAGGCGGGCGCGGGCGGCCGCACCCTGTTGCCGCACCGCACACCGCATGTTAAGGCGCCGCCGCCGCAGCCGGGGCGGAACGCGCCCTGGCGCGGGACGCATCTTGGCCGCGCCGCCGCAAGACAGGACCGGGACCTTGGCATCTGCCGCGACCGACATCGCTTCCGCCTCGCCCCAGGCCCCGAATCCGACCGGGTTCGCCGCCCGCTATGCCCTGGCCCTGCTCGGCATCGCCGATGACCTGCGGCCTGCCGAGCCCGGCGCGGCAGACCGTATCGCCGCCGACCTGGATGCGCTGCTCGGCCTGATCCGCAGCGATGCGGGCTTCGCCCATTTCATCGCCGACCCCCGCCTCGACAGCGCCGCCCAGAAGCGCGGCGCCTTCCCGGTGATGGAGCGCCTCGGGCTCGGCGTGGAAGTGCGCAACCTGGTCGGCGTCATGATCGTGAACCGGCGCCTCGCCGCCATCCCCGAGGTTGCTGCCGCCTATGCGGCGCAGCTTGCGGGGCGCCGCGGCGTGCAGGTGGCGCTGGTCACGACGGCGCATGCGCTGAGCCCGACCCAGCGCACGCAGATCGCGGCGCGCCTGACCGAGGCCGGCTATTCCGGCGTGCAGATCGCCGAACAGCTCGACCCTTCCATCCTGGGCGGCCTGGTCGTTCGGATCGGTTCGCGCCTGTATGACAATTCACTCAAGTCCAAGCTGCAGCGTCTGCAGTACGCCATGAAGGGGGCCGCCTGATATGGAGATCCGTCCTGCCGAGATTTCGGAGATCCTCAAGCAGCAGATCTCCGGGTTCGACGCCGAAGCCAATGTGGCCGAAGTCGGCACCGTGCTGACCGTCGGTGACGGCATCGCCCGCGTCTATGGCCTGCAGAACGTGATGTCCGGCGAGCTGGTGGATTTCCCCGGCGCCGGCATCAAGGGCATGGCGCTGAACCTGGAAACCGACAATGTCGGCGTCGTCATCTTCGGTGACGACAAGGGCGTGAAGGAAGGCGACACGGTCAGCCGCACCGGCGACATCGTCGATGTCGGCGTGGGCCGTGGCTTCCTCGGCCGTGTGGTCGATGCGCTCGGCAACCCGATCGACGGCAAGGGCCCGATCGTCGCCGAGCGGCGCATGCAGGTGGAAGTGAAGGCGCCCGGCATCATCCCGCGCAAATCGGTGCATGAGCCGATGCAGACCGGCATCAAGGCGATCGACGCCCTGATCCCGATCGGCCGTGGCCAGCGCGAGCTGATCATCGGCGACCGCCAGACCGGCAAGACTGCGGTGATCGTGGACACGATCATCAACCAGAAGGCGACCAACGCCGCCGCCGGCGACGATGACAGCAAGAAGCTGTTCTGCATCTACGTCGCCATCGGCCAGAAGCGCTCCACCGTGGCGCAGCTGGTGAAGACGCTCGAGGAAAACGGCGCGATGGAGTATTCCATCATCGTCGCCGCCACCGCCTCCGACCCGGCGCCGATGCAGTTCCTGGCCCCCTACACCGGCTGTACGCTCGGCGAGTATTTCCGCGACAACGGCATGCATGCGGTCATCTTCTACGATGACCTCTCCAAGCAGGCCGTGGCCTACCGCCAGATGTCGCTGCTGCTGCGCCGTCCGCCGGGCCGCGAAGCCTATCCGGGCGACGTGTTCTACCTGCACAGCCGCCTGCTCGAGCGGGCCGCCAAGATGAACGACGAACTCGGCGCCGGTTCGCTGACCGCGCTGCCGGTCATCGAGACGCAGGCCGGCGACGTCTCCGCCTATATCCCGACCAACGTGATCTCGATCACGGACGGCCAGATCTTCCTGGAGACGGAGCTGTTCTTCAAGGGCATCCGCCCCGCCGTCAATGTCGGCCTGTCGGTCTCGCGCGTCGGCTCCGCCGCGCAGATCAAGGCGATGAAGCAGGTGGCCGGCAAGATCAAGCTGGACCTGGCGCAATACCGCGAAATGGCGTCCTTCGCGCAGTTCGCCTCCGACCTCGACAGCACGACGCAGGCGCTGCTGGCCCGCGGCGCGCGCCTGACCGAATTGCTGAAGCAGCCGCAGTTCAAGCCGGTTGCGGTGGAGGAGCAGGTGCTGTCGCTGTTCGCCGGCACCCGCGGCTACCTCGACAAGCTGCCGGTCAACAAGGTGGGCGAGTTCGAGCGGCAGTTCCTGTCCGACATCAAGACCCGCGCGCCGGAGATCGTGGACGCGATCCGGTCCTCGCGCGAGATCAAGAAGGATGTGGAGGCCAAGCTGGTCGCCTTCCTCGACGATTTCGCCAAGACTTTCGGCTGAGATCGGCGGGAGCCCCCCATGCCCTCGCTGAAAATGCTCCGCGCGCGCATCACCTCGGTGAAAAGCACGCGCAAGATCACCCAGGCCATGAAGATGGTGGCCGCGGCCAAGCTGCGCCGGGCCCAGGCGCAGGCGGAAGCCGCGCGCCCCTATGCCGAGCGCATGGAACGCATGCTCGCCAGCCTCGGCGCGTCCGTCGTAGGCAGCCCGGATGCGCCGCGCCTGCTGGTCGGCAGTGGTGCGGACCAGGTGCATCTGCTGGTGGTCGTCACCGGCGATCGCGGCCTGGCCGGCCCGTTCAACACCAATGTCGGCCGCTTCGCCCGCAGCCGCATCCGCGAGCTGGAAGCGGCCGGCAGGACCGTGAAGGTGCTGGCCGTGGGCCGCAAGGGCGCGGCCTTTCTCAAGCGCGATTTCGCCAGTCGCTTCGTCGGTGAGATCAGCTTCCAGGGCAAGAAGCGCATCGGCTTCGAGGATGCGCAGGATATCGCCGCGCGCATCACGGCGATGCTGGAAGGCAGCGAGTTCGATGTCTGCACGCTGGTCTACAACCGCTTCCGCAGCGTCATGGCGCAGGTGCCGACGGCGCAGCAGCTGATCCCGACGATGCTGCCCGAGGCCGGCGGCGCCGAGGCTGCCGCGGGGCCCGGCGCGCTCTATGAGTACGAGCCGAACGAGGAACAGATCCTGCAGACGCTGCTGCCGCAGAACCTGGCGATCCAGGTGTATCGCGCGCTGCTCGACAACACGGCCGGCTTCTTCGGCAGCCAGATGACCGCGATGGACAACGCCACGCGCAATGCGGGCGAGATGATCAACAAGCTGACGCTCAACTACAATCGCACCCGACAGGCCAACATCACCAAGGAGCTGATCGAGATCATCTCCGGTGCCGAAGCCGTCTGATGCCGTCCGATCGTGCAGCGCGCTTCCGGCGCGCACGTGAATCGGCCGGCCCACAGTCAAGGAACCCCGCGCCATGAAGAACAATGTCGGCAAGGTCACGCAGGTGCTGGGCGCCGTCGTGGACGTGCAGTTCCCCGCCGAGCTGCCCAACATGCAGAACGCGCTGACGGTGAAGATCGGCGACCGCACGCTAGTGCTGGAAGTGGCGCAGCACCTCGGCGAGCGCACCGTGCGCACCATCGCCATGGACACGACGGACGGCCTGGTCCGCGGCACCGAGGTGGTGGACACCGGCGCCGGTATCTCCGTGCCCGTCGGCGTCGAGACGCTCGGCCGCATCATGAACGTGATCGGTGAGCCGATCGACGAACGCGGCCCGGTCGGCGCGCAGAAGACCTACACCATCCACCGCGAGGCGCCGGCCTTCGAAGACCAGGCCACCAGCGCCGAAATCCTGGTCACGGGCATCAAGGTGGTGGATCTGCTGGCACCCTATCTGAAGGGCGGCAAGATCGGCCTGTTCGGCGGCGCCGGCGTCGGCAAGACCGTGACCATCCAGGAGCTGATCAACAACATCGCCAAGGGCCATGGCGGCGTCTCGGTCTTCGCCGGCGTGGGCGAGCGTACGCGCGAAGGCAACGATCTGTACCACGAGATGATCGATGCCGGCGTCATCAAGCTGAACGAGGACGGCACCACCGAGGGCTCCAAGGTGGCGCTGGTGTACGGCCAGATGAACGAGCCGCCGGGGGCGCGCGCGCGCGTCGCGCTGTCCGGCCTGTCGATGGCGGAATACTTCCGCGACGAGCAGGGCCAGGACGTGCTGTTCTTCGTGGACAACATCTTCCGCTTCACCCAGGCGGGCGCCGAGGTGTCGGCGCTGCTCGGCCGCATCCCCTCCGCCGTGGGCTACCAGCCGACGCTGTCCACCGACATGGGCGCGCTGCAGGAACGCATCACCAGCACCAAGAAGGGCTCGATCACCTCGGTGCAGGCCATCTACGTGCCGGCCGACGATCTGACCGACCCGGCGCCGGCCACATCCTTCGCGCACCTCGATGCCACCACCGTGCTGAGCCGCTCCATCGCCGAAATGGCGATCTTCCCGGCGGTCGACCCGCTGGACAGCACCTCCCGCGGGCTCGACCCGCGGATCGTGGGCGAGGAGCACTACAAGACCGCGCGCGAAGTGCAGCGCATCCTGCAGACCTACAAGTCGCTGCAGGACATCATCGCGATTCTCGGCATGGATGAACTGTCCGAGGAGGACAAGCTTGTCGTGGCGCGCGCCCGCAAACTGCAGCGCTTCCTGAGCCAGCCCTTCCATGTGGCCGAAGTGTTCACGGGGTCGCCCGGCGTGTTCGTCAAGCTCGAGGATACGGTGCGCAGCTTTGCCGCGATCTGCGCCGGCGAATACGACCATTTGCCGGAAGCCGCCTTCTACATGGTCGGCACGATCGAGGATGCGGTGAAGAAGGCCGAGACGCTCAAGGCGGCGGCCTGAACCCATGGCCACCTTCCAGCTCGAACTGGTCTCGCCCGAGAAACTGCTGCTGAGCCGCGCGGTCGATATGGCCGTGCTGCCGGCGGCCGAGGGCGAGATGGGCGTGCTGCCTGGCCACGCACCCCTGATCGTGACGCTCCGCGGCGGCGTGATCTCGGTGACCGAGGGCGGGCAGGTGACGGAGCGGCTGTTCATCGCCGGCGGCTTCGCGGAAATCACGCCGGATCGCTGCACCGTGTTGGCCGATGAGGCGACCCCGCTGGGCCAATTGTCCCGCGCCACGGCCGAGGCGCGCGTGACGGCGGCGGAGGCCGCCTATGCCGAAGCCGCGATGGACACGCCCGAGCGGCGCGACGCCGCGATGGAGCGCCTGCTGACCGCGCGCGCCATGGCCGCAGCAGCCGAGGCGGCCTGAACCGCCCCCCGCGCCCTGTGTGCAACGCCGGCGCCGAAAGCGCCCGGCGGTTCCACAAGTCCTTGAAACGCCGCCCGTGCTGTCGAACATAGCAGTCGTGGGACAGCCGCATCGTGCTGGGCGGGGATCATGAAGCACTGGCGGATCGAACAAGTCGCCTGGGACGCTTTCGACGCAACGAAGCTCGATCCCGGCGTGGTGCCATTGGTCAAGGCGGCCGCGATGGTCGAGCGCAATGGCGATGACTACGCGCTGTATCTGCAATCCGTTTTCCATGACGACCCGGATTTCTGCGCCGCCGCCGCCAATTGGGCGGTGGAGGAGGTGCAGCATGGTGATGCGCTCGGCAGATGGGCGATGCTGGCGGACCCATCCTGGGATTTCGAGGCCGCTTTCGCGCGCTACCGCGCCGGCTATCGGATCGATGTGAAGGCCGATGCCTCCGTCCGCGGCAGCCGCACCGGGGAGCTGATCGCCCGCTGCATGGTGGAGACCGGCACCAGCAGCTACTACACGGCGCTGGGCGAAGCGACGGAGGAGCCGGCGCTGCGGGACGTGTGCCGCCTGATCGCCGCCGATGAATACCGGCACTTCAAGCTGTTCTACGATCATATGCGCCGCTACCTGGCGCGCGAGGATCTGTCGCTGGGCAGCCGGCTGCGCGTGGCGCTGGCCCGCATCGGGGAAAGCGAGGATGACGAGCTCGCCTTCGCCTATCACTGCGGCAATGAGGATGAGGCGGTGCGCTATGATCACGGCCGCTGCATCACGCGTTACATGGGGCGTGCGATGGGCTATTATCGGCAGCACCACATCGAGCGCGGGATGGCCATGATCTTCAAGTCGATCGGTCTCAACCCGCGCGGTCGCGTCGCCGGCCTGGCCGGGCGTGCCGCCTGGCATGTGCTGGCATGGCGGCGCAGCCGCTACCGGGCGGCGCTGACAGCGGCGGCCAGCGCGCATGGCGTGGCGCCCGCCGCGCTCGCCGCCTGACCACCGCCGCGGGCGTTCCGCGCCGCGCCCTGGCGGGCGGCATGCTGGCCGCGGCGCTGGGCGGCGGAGCCCAGGGGCAGGGGCAAGGGCAGGGGCAGGGGCAGGGGCAGGTCGCGGCAACGCCTGCCGCCAGGCCTTTTCAGCCGGCCAGCGCCCCGGACAAGCCTCTCGCGGAAATCGCGGCCGAGCGCGGGCTGACCTTCGGCGTTGCCGTCAAAAGCGAATTGCTCGCCAACCAGCCGGACCTCGCCGCGCTGGTCGCCCTCGAGGCGCAGACAATCGTCCCGGAATATGAGGGCAAGTTCACCGCCCTCCAGCCCGCCGAGGGCCGCTTCAACACCGAGAAGCTCGATGCGGTGATGATGTGGGGCCAGCATTTCCGCAAATCCATCCGCGGCCATGCGCTGGTCTGGCACCAGGATTTGCCCGATTGGGCGCGCGCCGCCCTGGCGGAGGGGCCGGGCCGCGCCCGCGCCGTGCTCGGCGCGCATCTCGATTTCGTGCTGGACCACACCCGCAACCGCATCCGCGACTGGGACGTGGTCAACGAACCCATCGCCAACCCGACCGGCTCCGACGTGCCGGAACCGCCCGGCAACAGCGGCGATCTGCGGGTCACGCCCTGGCTGCGGGCGCTCGGCCCCGACTACCCCGCGATCGTCCTGCGGGAGGCACGGGCGCGCGACGCGACGCTTCGCCTCACGCTCAACGATTACGGCGTGGAGGCGGATTTGCCGCATGCGGAGGAAAAGCGCCGGCGGCTGATCCGGCTGCTGCGCCAGTTGCGCGACCGCAACGTGCCGATCGACGCCGTCGGCATCCAGGCCCACCTCCAATTGCGCGAGCCCTTCCGCGCGCTGCCCTTCCGGGAATTCGTGCGCAATATCCGCGCCCTCGACCTTTCCGTGCTGATCACCGAGCTGGATGTGCGCGAAGCCGCCCCGGTCGGCGCGGATTTCGCGCAGCGCGACGCGCTGGTGGCCGAACGGGTGCACGCCTTCGCCTCTGCCGCCTTCGAGGGCGGCGCCCGCACTTTGTTGACATGGGGCCTGAGCGATCGCTGGTCTTGGTTGCAGGACACGCCGGCGGTCATGCTGCCGAATGGGGAGGCGCATCGTGGCCTGCCCTTCGACTGGGAACTGAACCGCAAGCCCTATTGGCGGGCCCTCGCCCGCGCCTTCCTCGGCCAGCCGGTCGGCTGACCGGTCAGGCGAAGGGCCGCGGCACCCGGAAGGGCAGCATCGCGTACATGGCGGGCGAGCGGAACCGGTCGAGCGACAGGCTCTCATGCACCGCCGCGGCGTGCTGCCCCAGCAGATGCGTCTCGATCTCGGAGCGTGAATAGAAGGGCGCGTCCACCAGGGTGCGCACCACGCGGGCCCCCCCGGCCTCCGCGCGGGTCGGGCGGGCGATGCGCCAGAGGGTGCGCGGCATCTCGACCTCCGGCGGCGGCGGGAAATCCGCCACGCCGCCATCCGCGCCGACGCGCAGCGCGAGCGATTGCCGCGTGCCGTCGCGGCGCTGCGCGTTGTACAGAATGGCCGTCGCATCCGGCAGGGCAGCGCGGCACCAATCCCAGCCGACGAAATCCTGTTCGAGCGGCGCCGCGCCCCAATTGCTGTCGAAATAGGCCGGGCCCGACCAGGACAGCGCGGGGCTTTCCATCGCGACCGTGACGCGCGACCGCGCCGCGATCGGGTGCCAGCTGTGGCGGCCATCCGAATCAAGCCGGAAGGCGCGGGTGGAGACCGCATCCGGCCGCAGCACGACGCGGCCCGTGAGGCGGCCGGGGAGGGGCGCCGTGACCTCGGCGATGTCGATGGTCAGCGCGCTGCCGTCCCATGCCAGGCCGCTCGCCCCGATTCGCAGCGTGCCGGCATCGCGCCGGAGCGCGCCGCGCCGCCGGTCGGTCATCGCCCAGCGCTGCGGCGCGCCATACAGTGCGACGTTCAGGCACACATGATTCTCGGGGTCCGCGGCGCGGCCGCGGGCGCGAGCCCACGCATACCAGGGCGAGAAGACGGTGCCGATGAAGGCGATGATGGTCAGCCCATGCGCGCGGTCATCGCTCAGCGCGTCGATATACCACCACCGATAGCCCCGCGCGGGGACGGGGCGGTCGAATTCCCAGCCGGTTGTCATGTTTTCTCCGTGATCAGCGCCGCCGCCAGCCGGCCCGAAAGTGCTGCCATGGCGATGCCCGCGCCGGGATGGGTGCCGCCGCCGGCCAGAACCAGGCCGGGCAGCCGCGTGCGGGCGGCAGGGCGGGAGAAGGTGGCCTGCCAGCCCTGCACCGCCGCACCATACAGCGCGCCGCCGGTGCCGGGGTACAGCGCCTCCCACTCACGCGGGCCGGTGACCAGCACGGCATCCGGCTGCAGGGGCAGGCCGGCCTGGGCCAGGCGCGCGAAGGCCGCCTTTTGCAGCGTGGCGATCGCTGCGGCATCGGGCTGGCCCTGGTCGCCGCGGGCGGGTGCGCTGGCCATCAGCAGCAGGGGCTCCGGGCCGGCGGCTGCCGCCCCGCGGTCGGGTGCCCAGAGTGTCAGGGTCGGGTTCGCCGGCAGCCGGCCGCGATAGGCCAGCGCCGTGTATTCGCCGGCGGCATCCGGCGTGTGCAGCACGGTCTGCGCCACCGCATCGGCGGGCAGGGGCGCGCGCATGGCCCAGGTCACGGCCGAGAAGCTGCGCTTCATCACCGGCAGGGGGTCGAGCGCCCGCGCCGCCGCCGCGCCGAGCCGCCCCGCCGCCAGCGCGCCCGGATCGGCGTTGCAGACCACATGATCGCAGGCGATCACCGTGCCATCCGCGAGTCGCAGCCCGCTGGCCCGGCCGCCCGCCACCATGATCTCGGCCACCCGGGTGTTCAGCCGGATCTCCGCCCCCTGCGCGCAAGCGAGGTCGGCCAGCGCTTCCGCCAGGCGGCTCATGCCGCCCTCGACATGCCAGCCGCCCGCCTGCTCCACCTCCGCCACCAGCATGAGCGTCGCCGGCGCCTGCAGGGGGGAGGAGCCGACATAGGCGGCGGCCCTGCCGAAAAGTTGGCGCAGGCGCGGGTCCGGGAAATGGGTGCCCAGCGCATCCCAGAGCGTGGTGAAGGGGCCGGTCGCCAGCAGCCGGCCGACCCCGGCTTCTGCGGCGAGCGCGAGGGCACTGGGTCGCTGGCGGCCGAGCATGGCGGCGTCGAGCGTCTCGAAGGCGGCGCGGGCGCGGGCGCGGAAGGCGCGCCAGCCGGCGATGGCGCCCGGCCCGGCGAAGGCGCCGATCGCGTCCTCGGCGGCGCGCAGGTCCACCGGAAGATCGAGCCGGCTGCCATCGGCGAAGATGTGCCGGCCGAGCAGCGTCTGCGGCGTCAGCGCGAGGTGCTGGTCGAGCGTGGTGCCGGCGTCCTCGAAGATGCGGTCGAAGACGCGGCGCAGCGTGAGCAGCGTCGTCCCCGCTTCCTGCGCCACGCCGCCCACCATGACGCGGCGCAGCTTGCCGCCGACCGAAGCGGCGGGGTCGCACAGCGTCACGGCGCAGCCGCGCCTGGCCAGAAGCAGTGCGGCCACCAGGCCGCCCATGCCGGCGCCGATGATCCCGATGCGCGGGCTGGCGCTTGTCATGGCGCGAAAATGGAAGGGGGCGTCAGAAGTGTCAACACGAAGTGACACTCAAGATCGATATGGGATGTAAGTCACAAGCGACAGACACAGCCTTCCAAAAATGTTCGACAGAATCCGTGGAAACATATTGCATCCCCACCGTAATCCTTGCCCAATCGTCACGCAGGCTTCGGGTTCACATCGCCTCGCGGCTTTTATGGAGCTTGATCGCACCGTGATGAAGCGTGCAGCGCTCACGCGCCCGGATATCGAACTTCGCCTCGACCCCCAAGGCATCATCGAATCCGTCCTGCTCACCCCCGGCCTGCCCGCCGAGGCGCTGGAGGGCTGGGTCGGCCGTGCCTGGGCCGAGACGGTGTCCGACGCGGCGGCGGAGCAGTTGCGGCGCCTGCTGGCGCAGGTCCGGCAGGATGGCGTCTCGGCCTTCCTCTCCTTGACACAGCGCTTTCCGCGCGGCGAGGAGGTGCCGGTGGAATACGCCGCCTTCCGGCTGGATGAGGCCGGGCGGGTCGTGGCCGTGGGCCGCACGCTCCAGGTGGTGGCGGACCTCCAGGCCCGGCTGATCGCGGCGCAGCAGGCGCGGGAGCAGGATTACTGGAAACTGCGGGAGGCCGAGGCCCGCGCCCGGCTGCTGTTCGACACTGGCGAACAGGCCATGCTGCTGCTCTCCGCGGCCACCCTGCGCGTCGAGGAGGCCAACCCCGTGGCGATCCGCGTGCTGGGCGTGGCGCCCGGCTGGGATTTCCTCCAGGAACTTGCACCCCCCGACCGCGCCGTCTTCCGCGACCTGGTCGGCCGTGCGCGGGAGCCGGGGCGGGTGCCGCCGGTGCGCGTGCAGATCGGGCACGACCACGCGGCCTGGCTGGTGCGGGTCACGCTGGTCCCGCGCGACAGCGACCCCCTGCTGCTGGTGCATCTCGCGCCGGCCGATGCCGGCGGCGTCCGCATGCCCGTGCCGACAGGGCTGCGGGCCGAGGCGTTGCTGGACCAGATGCCGGATGGCTTCGTGGCGCTGGACCAGGACGGCATCATCCAGCGCGCCAACCGCGCCTTCCTCGACCTGGCACAGGCGGGCAGCGAGGCGAGCGTGCTGGGCGAGCGGCTCGATCGCTGGATCGGCCAGCCGGGCATGGACATGCAGGTGATGCTGGCGTCGATCGCGCAGCATGGCGTGCTGCGGCTGTTCCCGGCGCGCTTCGTGGGCACGCTCGGCAGCGAGGCGGAGGTGGAGATCAGCGGCACGCTGCACACCGAGACAGGCGTGCCGGTGATCGGCCTGCTGATCCGCGACATCGGCCGCCGCGTGCTGCCGGCGACGGAAGCCGCCGCCCTGCATGAGGCGCTGGAGTCGCTCGCCAACGAAGTCGGCCGCCTGCCGCTGCCGACCATCGTGCGCAACACCTCGGCGCTGGTGGAGCGCGCCTGCATCGAGGAAGCCCTGCGCCAATCGGGCGGCAACCGCACGGCCGCCGCCGATGCGCTCGGCCTGTCGCGGCAGAGCCTGTATGCGAAGCTGGATCGCTACAGGCTGGAGGATCGGTCGGCCTCCTCGGCCAAATAGCTCAGTCCTTATCCGCGTCGTCGCCGGCATCGGCGGCGTTGCTGTTCAGCAGCGTGTAGCGCTCGATGCCGATGCGCTTGATCAGCTCGAACTGCTTGTCGAGGAAGTCCGCATGGCCTTCCTCATCGGCCAGGATCTTCAGGAACAGGTCGCGGGTCACATAGTCCCGCACCTGTTCGCAATACGCGATCCCCTCTCGCAGATCGGACAGCGCCTTTTCCTCAAGCTTGAGGTCGCATTCCAGGATTTCCTGCACGGATTGCCCGATCAGCACCTGGTTCATGCGCTGCACATTGGGCAGGCCGCCGAGGAACAGGATGCGCGCGATCAGCCAATCGGCGTGGTGCATTTCCTCGATGCTCTCGGCGTATTCCTTGCGGCCCAGCTTCGTCACGCCCCAATTGTCGAGAATGCGGGCGTGCAGGAAATACTGGTTGATGGCCGTCAGCTCATTGGTGAGGTGCCGGTTGAGCAGGTCGATGACCTTCGGGTCGCGCAGCATGCCAGGCCTTTCCGGGAGAGGCGGGGGGCTGGCGGCGGCTTGCCCGGAGGGCTCAGGAAACAGCCGAAATTGCGCGTCGGTCAAGCCTTTGATTTTCATCAGTATTGCGAATTGATCGCAACGCGCTTGCGAAGCATTCGCAATATAGTTAGGGTCGCGGCGTCCGTAGGAACCGCGCCGCATGTATGTCTGCCTCTGCAATGCCCTGACCGACACCAGGCTGCGCGAACTGGCCAGTGCCGGCGTGTGCCGCCTCAAGGATGTCTATGCCGGCTGCGGCTGCGCGAGCCCCTGCGGCCGCTGCGCCGCCGGCGTGCTGCGCATCCTGCGCGAAGCCCCCGCTTCCCCGGAACGCTAGGCAGCCGGCCAGGGCCGGTGCTACTGCGGCGCCCCCGCCACGTGTGACCGGCCCCGAGCGGGCCTGCAAAGCCGCGATCCTGACCGCCACCCGCCCCGCCGGATTCGACATCTTCCTCACCGTCGCGCCCGGGCTGGAGGAGGCGCTGCTCACCGAAATCCGCGGCAAGGGCTTCCGGCGCCCGAGGGCCGTGCCCGGCGGCGTCGTGATCGACGGCGCCTGGCCGGAGGTGTGGCGCGCCAATCTCTGGGTCCGCGGCGCCGGGCGCGTGCTGGCGCGCATCGTCGATTTCCGCGCCGTGCATCTGGCGCAGCTCGACCAGCGCGCCCGCGCGGTGGATTGGGCCGCCGTGCTGCGCGCCGACGTGCCCTTCCGGGTGGAGGCGAGTTGCGCGTCCTCGCGCCTGTATCACAGCGGCGCGGTGGCGCAGCGGATCGAGACCGCGATCCGCGAGACGCTGGGCGCGAAGCAGCACGACGATGCGCCTGTCACCATCCATGCGCGGATGGAGCACGACCTCTGCACGCTCAGCGTCGATACCTCCGGCGCGCCGCTGCACAAGCGCGGCTACAAGCAGGCGGTGAACCCGGCGCCGATGCGGGAGACGATGGCGGCACTGTTCCTGCAGGAATGCGGCTACACCGGCGAAGAACCCTTGCTGGACCCGATGTGCGGCGCCGGCACCTTCGTGATCGAGGCGGCGGAGATCGCCGCGCGCCTCAACCCCGGCCGCGCCCGCCCCTTCGCCTTCGAGTTGTTGGCCAATTTCGATGCCGATTCCTGGGGCCGCATGCGCGCCGTGGACCGGGCCCGCACGCCGCCCTTCCCCAGCCTCGGCCGTGACCGTGATGTGGGCGCCGTGGCGATGGCGGAGGCGAATGCCGCCCGCGCGGGCCTCTCGGACCACACCGATTTCCGGCAGGGCGTCATCAGCGACCTGGCGCCGCCCGACGGCGCGCCGGGCCTGGTGATCGTGAACCCGCCCTATGGCACGCGCATGGGGGAGGGGGATGATCTGGCGCCGCTGTATCGTGCGCTCGGCCAGGTTCTGCTGCGCCGTTTCGGCGGCTGGCGGGTCGGGCTGGTGACCAGCGAACGGCGCCTCGCCCTCGAAACCCGGCTGCCTTTCCTGCCGCCTGGCCCGCCCGTGCCGCATGGCGGGCTGCGGGTGACGCTGTATCGGACCGGGACGCTGGCGTAGCGGTTACACCATCGCCATCAGCGTGGCATTGCCGCCGGCAGCCGCTGTGTTGGCGCTGGTGCTGCGCTCGGCGAGCAGCATGTCGAGCGGCCAATCGGCGCCGGCGGCAAGCGCTTCCGGCGTCAGGCCGAGCACGGGACGCACGGGGCCTTCCATCGCCGCGACCGCCTGCGTGAGGGCGGCGATCGCCTCGGGCGGTGCTTCCGCCAGCACCACCGCCGGGTCGTCCTCCGCCAGGATGCGTGCCCGCACCATGGGCGGAAGGCCGGCGGGCACGGCGCCGCGCAGCACGACGCGATTGCCGGTGGCGAGGGCTGCGCCAATCGCCAGCATCAGGCCTGTGGCGGTCGTGGTGACGCACAGCACCACGCCGCGCGGATGCAGCGCGTAGGTGTTCGCCTCGCCGACCGGCCCCGGCAGGTCCATCTGCAGGCCCAGCCGCGACGCCGCGGTCATCGCCGCCACGCGCGCCGCCGCTGGATCGCCGCGCGCCACCAGCCAATCCCGCAGCGCCAGCGCCGCCGCATCGGGTTGGCCCTGGTTCGGCAAAGGCGGCGCGAGCGGTGCTTCCGCCAGCAAACGCCGCAGATAGAGCGGCCCGCCGGCCTTCGGACCGGTGCCGGACAGCCCATGTCCGCCGAAGGGCTGCACGCCGACCACCGCGCCGATGATGCTGCGGTTGACGTAGTGATTGCCGGCATGGCTGAGCGCCGTCAGCCGCGCCACCGCCTCATCGATGCGCGAATGCACACCGAAGGTCAGGCCGTAGCCGGTCGCGTTCACCGCGCGCACCGTGGCCTCCAGCGCATCGCGCTTGACGCGCAGCACATGCAGCACCGGGCCGAAGACTTCCTGTGTCAGGTCGCTGACGGCGCCGATCTCGATCAGCGTCGGCGCCACGAAATGCCCCTGCGCGCAGGCGGGCGGCAAGGGCAGCGCATGCACCGCATGGCCGCGCGCGCGCATCGCATGCACATGCGCGTCGATGGCGGCCTTCGCCTCGGCCGAGATCACCGGGCCGATATCGGTGGCGAGCCGATCGGGCGGGCCGAGCGCGAGCTCCGCCATCGCGCCGCGCAGCATCTCCAGCACGCGGTCCGCCGCATCCTCCTGGAGGCAGAGCAGCCGCAGGGCGGAGCAGCGTTGGCCGGCGCTGTCGAAGGCCGAGGCGATGACATCCGCCACCACCTGTTCCGGCAGGGCGGAACTGTCCACGACCATGGCGTTCAGCCCGCCTGTCTCGGCGATCAGCGGCACGGGTCGGCCCGAGGCATCGATGCGGCCCGCTAGCGCGCGCTGAATCAGCCGCGCGACCGCGGTCGAGCCCGTGAAGACCACGCCGCCGATGCGCGGATCGGCCACCAGGGCCGCACCCACCGCGCCATCGCCGGGGAGCAACTGCACCACGTCCACAGGCACGCCTGCCGCATGCAGCAGGGCGATGGCGCGGGCGGCGATCAGCGGCGTTTCCTCGGCCGGTTTCGCGAGCACCGCGTTGCCCGCGGCGAGTGCGGCGGCGACCTGGCCCAGGAAGATCGCCAGCGGGAAATTCCACGGGCTGATGCAGGCGACGGCGCCGATTGGCACATGCGTGGCGCGATCGAAGCCGGCATCGAGCGCGGCGGCATCGTAGCGCAGGAAATCCACCGCCTCCCGCCCTTCGCCCATGGCGTTCGGCAGCGTCTTGCCGCCCTCCCGCACCAGCAGCGCGATCAGCGCCGGGGTTTCCGATTCCAGCAGATCGGCTGCGCGTCGGAGGAGGGCCGCGCGTTTGGCCGGCGGCGTCGCGGCCCAGGCGGGGTGCGCGGCTTGAGCGCGCGCCACCGCATCGCTCACCATCGCCGGCGTGGCATCCTGCTGATGTCCGATCACGTCGCGCGGGTCGGCCGGGTTGCGGATCGCGCGCCCATCCAGCGCGCGTGGCGTCGCCGCTTGCGCAAGCTGCGCGGCGAGCGCGGTGAGTGTGGGTTCATGCGCAAGGTCGAGCCCCGCGCTGTTCACCCGTGTGCTCCCGAACAGGTCGCGCGGCTGCGCGATTCCAGGATGCGGCGTGGCGCCCTTCGCCGCGACCTCCGCCACCGGATCGGCGATCAGCGCTTCCACCGGCACGGCCGCATCGCCGATGCGATGCACGAAGGAGGAATTGGCGCCGTTCTCGAGAAGGCGGCGCACCAGATAGGCCAGCAGCGTCTCATGTGTGCCGACGGGCGCGTAGATGCGCGCGGGGCGTTGCAGGCCGCGTGGGCCGACCACCTCCTCATACAGCGCCTCGCCCATGCCATGCAGGCATTGGAATTCGTAGGACTGGTCGGTGAAGTCGGGGCCGGCCATGGCCAGGATCGCGGCCAGGGTCTGCGCATTGTGCGTGGCAAACTGGGGAAACACCGCGTCGGGTGCGGCCAGCAGGCGCCGCGCGCAGGCCAGGTAGCAGACATCGGTGTGGGCTTTCCGCGTGAACACCGGGAATCCCGCCTGCCCATCCACCTGCGCGCGCTTGATCTCGCTGTCCCAATAGGCGCCCTTCACCAGGCGCAGCATGATGCGGTGGCGGGAACCGCGCGCCAGCGCCACGATCCAGTCGATCACCAGCGGCGCGCGCTTCGCATAGGCCTGCACGACGAAGCCGATGCCGTTCCAGCCGGCAAGGTCGGGCGCGTGGCACAGCGCCTCCAGCAGGTCGAGCGAAAGGTCCAGCCGCTCGCTTTCCTCCGCATCGATGTTGAGGCCGATGTCGTGGCGCTTCGCGGCCAGCGCCAGGCCATGCAGGCGCGGCCAAAGCTCTGCCATCACCCGCGCCCGCTGTGCCCGCTGGTAGCGCGGATGCAGCGCCGAAAGTTTGACCGAGATTCCAGGCCCCGCAATCACACCGCGCCCTGCCGAGGCGCGCCCGATGGCCTCGATCGCGTGTTCGTAGGAAGCAAGGTAGCGCCGCGCATCGGCCTCCGTCGTCGCGGCCTCGCCGAGCATGTCAAAGGAATGCCGGAAATCGTTCTGACGGCGGGCGCCTTCCAGCGCGGCCTCGATGGTTTCGCCAGCCACGAATTGCTCGCCCATCATCCGCATCGCGAGGTCCATGCCGCGGCGGATCACGGGTTCGCCGCCACGCGCCACCAGCCGCGCCAGCGCGGCGCCGAGCCCCGCCTCGGTGCCGGCGGCGGCCAGTCGGCCGGTGACCATCAGCCCCCAGGTCGCGGCGTTCACGAACAGCGAGGAAGACTGGCCGAGATGCGCGCGCCAATCGCCGCCGCCGATCTTGTCGCGGATCAGCGCATCGCGCGTGGCGCTGTCGGGGATGCGCAGCAGCGCCTCGGCGAGGCACATGAGGGCGACACCCTCCTGGCTCGACAGCGCGAATTCCTGCACCAGCGCTTCGACGCCACCGCGCTGGCCTTTCGCGCGCAGCGCCAGCACCAGGCGGCGCGCGGTTTCCTGCATCTGCGTATAGTGCGCCGGCGTCAGCGCGGCGTCGCGCAGCAGGGGTGCGAGGCAGGCGGCCTCATCCATGCGCGTCGCCGCGGCGATGGAAGCGCGCGCGGGGGGCAGCGTGCGGGTTTCCGCGACGAAAGCCTGGAAGGGCCGGAAGCCCGCGCCGCCGCCATCCATGCTCAGACCTCCATCAGCCCGACACGCCGTGCGGCGATGACGCGATACAGGGGATCGCCGCGATGCGCTTCCTCCGCCCGCGCCGACCAGGCCAGCGAGATGTCGTGTTCATCGAGCGAGGCCCGCGCGGCTTCGGCGATCGCGTCCCAGCCCGGCGAGGGCAAAGCGCGCTGGCGGCGGGCCTCGGCGGCGTCGAGCGGGGCGGGGAAGTCCATCTTCGGGTAGCAGGCGGCGATCGCCTGCCAGAAATACCGGATGGCGCGCGCCTGATCGCCAGGCTCCAGCAGCGGCAGGATCAGGCGCACCCAATGCGTGCCGGTCACCGCATGCAGCGCGCAGAATTCCATGGTGGCCGCCATCACGGCGAGCGACGCGGCGGCGATGCGGTCGAGCGTATCGGGCCCGACCTCCAGCATGTCGTGCACGGCGGCGAAGCCGGGTTGTTCGGCGGTTTCCCGCATGGCGTGCCACAGCAAGCCGTCGCCGAAGCGCAGCGCCGCAAGATCAGGCTGCGCCGCCACATGCAGCAGCACTGCGACGGGGTCGCGCGTGCTGGGCGCCGCACCCCTGCCGGTGCCGAGTTCGAGATAGGTGGCGGACCAGTAGCCGAGGCTTTCGGCGATCTCCGCCTCGTCCCCGGCATGCGTCGCATAGGCAAGGCGCATCAGCGCATGCAGCGCACTGGCCGCGATGCCGGGCAGCAGGCGCGGCAGGAATGCGCGGGCCAGCGCGCGCGCATCGCCGGTGCGGGAAAACTCGGCGCGGAAGAACGCGCGATGCGCGGCCTCGGCGGCACGATTGCCAAGATTGGCCTCCCAATTCGCGCGCGTGATGACCAGGGGCGAAGGCGCCATCGGGCCGAGCCCGTTTTTGTCGAGATAGGCATCGAGGAAATGCCGCGCCTGCGCCTCCGTGCCGCCGAGTTCGCGCTGCGCCAGCAGCACCATGGCCGCGTGGTTGGCCAGCGTCGGCCCGAACTCGACACTGAGGCTGCGGGCCTCGGTCAGCGCGTCCTGCATGGTGGCTCCTTCGGCATGCAAGGTCGGGTCATGCAGCGATTATGCCAGACCGCGCGACGATGCGCCCGGAATTCACGACCAGGGCGCGCGGCGGCGCGGTGGCGACGGCGTCCGGCACGCCTTCCGCCGCCACCAGCACGAGATCCGCCGGCGCACCGACCGCGATCGCCGCCACATCGCGCCCCATGACCCGCGCGGGGGCGGCGGTGACGAGGTCGAGGCACACGGCCAGCGCCTCGTCCGTCACCAGCCCGCCGCGATAGCCGATCACGCCGGCCCGCCGCAGCATGTCGCCATCGCCGAAGGGCGACCAGGCATCGCGGATATTGTCGGAGCCTGCGAACACCGTCACACCCTCCGCCCGCAGGCGCAGCACGGGGGGCATGGTCTCGGTGCCCGGGCCGTTGGTCATGATGGCCACGCCGCCTTCCGCCAGCGCCGCGGCGGTGCGCGCCAGCGTCGCTTCGCCGACGCTGCCCAGTGCATAGGCATGGCTGACCGCGACGCGCCCTTGCAGCCCGGCCGCCTTGGCGCGCGCCGCGATCCGGCGCAGTTCCCAGGCGCCGAGCTCGCCGGGATCGTGCAGGTGGATATCGACCGGCACGCCATGCCGTTCCGCAATGCCGAATACGGCGGCGAGCTGCCCTTCCACATCCTCGTCGATGCTGGCGGGGTCGAGCCCGCCGACCACATCCGCACCTTCCCGCATCGCCTGTTCCAGCAGGTCCGCCGTGCCCGGCGCGATCATCACGCCGGATTGCGGGAAGGCGACGATCTGGATATCGAGGATGCCGCGCATGGCGTCCCGCAGCGCCAGTACATCGTGCAGCCCGGCAAGGCCCCGGACCGGGTCAACATCCACATGGGTGCGGATCGCGATGGTGCCGCGCGCCACCACATGCTCGGCCAGACGGCGCGCGCGCAGCGCCATGGGTTCCGCGATGGCGCGGCGCTGCGCCGCCTCCGCCGCGATGCGCCCGGCGATGGAGGGATCGGGGCGGTGGGGGATCCAGGGCAGGCCGAGGAAGGTCTTGTCGAGATGGATATGCCCATCCACCAGCCCCGGCAGGGCCAGCATCCCGCCGCCTGCCTCCGCCACCGCGCCGGTCAGCGTGCCCGGTGGCGCGATGGCGGCGATGCGGCCGCTGGCGATGCCGATATCGCAGGCCGCGCCCGCATGCCGAACATCCGCCAACACCAGCTCATGGATCATGCCACCCCCACGCGCGAACCGCTGCCCGAAGCTTAGCAGCATGCGCGCAGGGGTCGCAGCCCTGCTACTGGCTCCGGCGGGACAGCGACACGGCGTAGGATTCCGCCCGCGCATTCAGGATCGGGTCGTCCGACAGGTCGATGCCGGCGGGCAGCAGCGCCGGGTTGAACATCTGCGCATCGCAGGCGCCAGGCCCGCCCGCCGGCTGCACGCCGGTGACGGCAAGGCGCCCCACCTCCACCGTGCGGCGGTCGGCAGGCCAGGCGATGGTGCCATTGTCCAGCGGGTCGCCGGCATTCGGGAATTGCAGCAGCACGCGCCATTCGGCGGGGCCACGCGCCAGGCGGTCCCGCAGTTCCGCTTCCAGGAAGTTCGCACCGCGCGCGGTGCGTTCCTCCGGCGTCAGGCCGACGCGGCCGGCGATCGGCTCGAAGGTCCAGCGGGCGTGCACGCGTTCGCCGCGCGCATTGGTGAAGATGAAGCTGTTCACGCCGAAATAGCGTTCCGTCGCGAAGCTCGCCGGCGGCGGCGTGTCGCGCAGATACGCCATCTGCGGCATCCAGTCCGGGTTCGCGGCATTGGCCGCCGCCACCGCCTGCGCGTTCATCTGCCGCGTCGTCGGATCCGGCGCGCGCACCCGCAGGAAGCGCACGAAGCTTTCCGGCGTCGCCGCCGTGAAGACCGGCGTGTTGATCAGCACGAATTCATGCGTATCCCCGCCCGGCCCATTCAGCGAGAAGGACAGGCCACGCACGGAAGGCGCGTTGTCCGGCGCCGCGGGGCTGCCGCCGCCGAGCGAGAACCGCACCACGGCCGCCGAGCGGGCGTTCGGCTGCAGGGTCGAGGCGGCGGTGTAGGCCGCGCCGTTCGCACCGGCGGTGAAGTGGCCGACCGCGCAAAAACCCTTGGCCCCGCTGCGGCGCCGCCCGGCATGGCTGCCGAAGACCCCCTGCAAGCCATCGACCAGCTGCACGGCGATCGGCTCATTCGCGGCCATCTGCGCGCGCGCCGTGCCCGGCGCGGTGGCAAGCACCGCAAGCATCGCGCCGCCGAACATAAAGCTGCGGGAAATCGTCGCAATCATGATTCTTCTTTCCTGTCCTGAGGGTAGCCCCAAGGAGCGCTTCGCCCATCGCGCATCGGCGGTTACGGCGGGAAACTGCGGACGGGTTCCGGTCGGCCCGCGGGCCACGCTAGATTGTGGGCGAGGGGGGCTCCGCCATGCTTCGCAGTATCCTTGTTGCGCTGGACGACACGCCGGGCGCCATCGCGGCGCGCGACCACGCCATCGCGCTGGCGCGCCGCACCGGCGCCGGCCTGACCGCCGCCGTGGTGCTCGACCGGCCGAATGCGCGGAGCGACCATGAGGTCTTCCCCGCCGGCGGCGGCGCCTTCAAGGCGCGCCGCGACGCCGCCCGCTCCGCGAAGCTGGAGGCCGAGGCGGCGGCCGCGCTCACCGCCTGCACCGCAGCGGCCGACGGCACGCCCTTCGCCGAATTGCGCCTGGAACAGGCACCGGAGGAGGCGCTGCTGAAGGCCGGCGCGACGCATGACCTGATCGTGATCGGGCGCGATTCGACCCTCGGGCTGGAGACGAATGAGGACGGTCTGGCGCCGGTGATCGCCGACCTGCTGCATCTCGGCGCGCGGCCGCTGCTGGTGATCCCGCCCGATGCCGGGGCTTCGCCGCAGGGCCCCGTGCTGGTCGGTTATGACGGGTCGCTGCCGGCGATGGCCGCGCTGCAATTATTCGCGCTGCTCGGCCTGGCGGAGGGGGCGCCCGTGCGGGTCGCCAGCGCAGCGGACACGCGGGAGGAAGCGCTGGCCCTGGCCGCGGAGGGTGTCGCCTATCTGCGGCGCCATGGCCTGGATGCCACGCCGCTGGCCCTGCTCGGCGACCGCCCCGCCGACCTGCTGCTGGCCGAGCTGGAGGGGCTGGATGCGCGCCTGCTGGTGGTCGGCGCCTTCGAGGAAAGCGGCCTGGTCCGCATGCTGATCGGCAGCGCCACCACCCGGCTGCTGCGCGAGGCACGGGTGCCGGTGTTCATCCACCGGTGATGATGCCGGCCTCCCGCAGCGCGGCGATCTCGGTCGCGCTGTAGCCAAGCTCGGCCGCCACCGCCGCGCCGTCCGCGCCTGGGGCGCGCAGATCGCCACAACCGCCGGGTCGCGCCCCATCCAGCGCCATGGGCAGGGCGGGCAGCATGAGATGCCGGCCATCGGGCAGCGTCAGCGGCACCAGCCCGCCGGACCCGTTGAGGTGCGGGTCGTCGAACAGTTCGGCCGGCTTGCCGATCGGCGCGAAGGGCAGGCCCAGCGCCTCGCACTTCGCCATCAGCGCATCCTTGGTGTAGGCGCCGAGCGCCTGGGCCACGCGCGGGATGGTGCGGTCGCGCGCCTGCACGCGCTGGTGCTTGTCGGCCAGCGTCGGGTCGCGCGCCAGGTCCGCGAGCCCGAAGGCGTCGCAGAAGGCCGGCCAGGAGGTATCGGTGACCACGCCCACGAACACCTGCCCGCCATCGGCGGTGTCGAAGATGTCATAGACGGGCCAGGCGGGCAGGCGCACCGACATGGGCGGCGGCGCCACGCCGGTCATGGCCGCCTGCGCCATGTGCTGCGCCATCAACAGGGCCACCGTCTCGAACAGGCCGGCCTGGACTTCGCCGCCGCGCCCCGTCTCCTCCCGTTCGCGCAGCGCGGCGAGGATGCCGATCACGGCCGAGAGCCCGCCCATGATGTCGATCACGCTGCTGCCGGCGCGCAGCGGCCGCCCCTCCGGCCCGGTCATGTAGGCCAGGCCACCCATCATCTGCACCACCTCGTCCAGCGCGGTGCGATGGTCATAGGGGCCGGGCAGGAAGCCCTTGCAGGAACAATAGACAAGGCGCGGATTGACGGCCGAAAGCGCGGCATAGCCCAGGCCGAGCTTGGCCATGGCGCCGGGCCGGAAATTCTCGATCAGCACATCGGCGCGGGCGACCAGGCGCTGCACCAGGGCCAGGCCCTCCGGCGATTTCATGTCCACGGCCAGGCTGCGGCGCCCGCGGCCGAAGGCGGCGTAGAAGCCGGTGCCGGAGCCGCCGAGCCGCCGCGTGGTGTCGCCATCCGGCGCCGGCTCCACCTTCACGACCTCGGCGCCGAGATCGGCCAGCACCATGCCGGCGGTCGGGCCCATGACCATGTGGGTGAATTCCACCACGCGCAGGCCAAGAAGCGGGGTCGGGGATGTCATGGGCAGCGCCATTGGCCGCGACGGTGACCCCTGTCAAGCCGCCGGAAGTTCGACGGCGAGCAGGCTGCCGGATTCGCTCTCGGTGATCACCAGCGTCCGGCCATCGGGCGCCAGGGTGCAATTCGTCGGCATCCGCCCGAAGCCGGTGCAGTCGATGCGGTGGGTGGCCACGCCATGCGGGTCCACCACCCAGACCTGCCCATGGCCGGGATTGGCGACGCAGAGGCGGTCGAAGGGGTCCACCGCCATCCCATCCGGGCCGGCGGTGCCGGCGGGGGTGCGGAAGAACAGATTGGCCTTCGCCACCAGCGCATCCGGCCGCAGGGCGAAGCGCCAGACCTCGCAGGATCGCGTCATCGCGACATACACATGGGTTGCCGCGCGGTTCAGCGCGATGCCGTTGGGGGAGGGGCCGTTGGCGATCAGCCGGTCGAGCCGCCCATCGGCGTGCAGGCGGTACACGCCCCCCGTCGGGTCCTGCAGGCCGGTCTGGCCCTGGTCGGTGAACAGCACGCTGCCATCGGGATGCAGCACGAGGTCGTTGAGGCCGCGAAACCCCTCGCTCAGCACCGTCTCCAGCACCGGCGCCATGCCGCCGCCGCGCGGGTCGAGCGTGAGCAGGCCGTGGCGGTAATCGGCCACCAGCAATTCGTCGCCGCGGGCGGCGAGGCCGTTCGGCCAGCCCTCATAGACGGCGATCTCCGCCCACGCATCTCCGGCCACGCGGAAGATGCGGCCATGCGGGATGTCGGTGCAGAACAGGGTGCCGGCGTCGTCGAAGCACGGCCCCTCCAGGAAACTGTCGATCGGCGCGCCGCCGCGATTCGCATCCGCCCAGGCGCTGCGCTGTGGCCGGCGCTGCGCATCCGGCAGGCGGGACAGAAGGGTGGGCGTCAGGCACCGCGGCGGATCGAACATGGGCCAAGGCTTGCTCCGCCGTTTTGCCGGACGCAAGTTGTCCGGATGGGACGAACGCTGTTCACGAAAATCTGGGACGCGCATGTGGTGCAGGCGCGCGACGATGGCCTGACGCTGCTCTACATCGACCGGCATTATTTCCATGAGGGCAGCTTCCACGCCTTCAACATGCTGCGTGAGCGCGGCCTGCGCGTCCGGCGCCCGGACCTGACCTTCGGCTTCGGCGACCATTACGCGCCGACCGCCACGCGCAGCCTGGCCGCCATCGCCGACCCGGAAATCCGCGGCATCATCGAGACCTTCGAGGCGAATGCCCGCGCCCATGCCATCCGCGCCTTCGACCTGGCCGATCCCGACCAGGGCATCGTGCATGTCGCGGGCCCGGAGCAGGGCTTGACGTTGCCCGGCATGACGGTGGTGTGCGGCGACAGCCACACCTCGACGCATGGGGCACTCGGCGCGCTGGCCTTCGGGATCGGCGCCAGCGAGGTCGCGCATGTGCTGGCGACGCAAACCATCTGGCAGACCCGGCCCCGGCAGATGCGCGTGGCCTTCGAGGGCACGCTTCCCGCCGGCAGCACGGCGAAGGACATGGCGCTGGCCTTGATCGCGCGGATCGGCACGGGCGGCGGGCTTGGCGCCGCCATCGAATTCGTGGGCCAGACGGTGCGCGCCCTGTCGGTGGAGGGGCGGCTGACGCTGTGCAACATGGCGATCGAGGCCGGCGCGCGCACCGGCATGGTGGCGCCGGATGCGACGACGCTCGCCTGGCTGAACGGCCGGCCTTTCGCGCGCCCGACCGACATCGCCGATCTGCACAGCGACGCCGACGCTGCCTTCGACTCGGACGTCACGCTGGACGCTGCCGGCATCGCGCCGATGGCCACCTGGGGCACCAGCCCGGAGGAGGCGGTGCCGCTCCATGGCTGCGTGCCGAAGCCTGCCGACGCGCCCGACGAAGCCCGCGCCCGCGCCTGGGCGCGCAGCCTGGACTACATGGGGCTGAACGGTGGGGAGGCGCTGGCGGATATCGCGCTGGATCGCGTCTTCCTCGGCAGTTGCACCAACGGAAGGCTGGAGGATCTGCGCGACGCCGCCGCCGTGCTGGCCGGCCGCCGCATCGCCGTGCCGCTGCTGATCTCGCCCGGCTCCTCGGTGGTGAAGCGCGCGGCGGAGGCCGAGGGGCTGGACCGGATTTTTCGGGAGGCCGGCGCCCGGTGGGAGGGCAGCGCCTGTTCGCTGTGCGTCGCGATGAATGGCGAAGAGGTGGCCGCGGGTGCGCGCTGCGCCTCCACCTCCAACCGGAATTTCGCGGGCCGGCAGGGGCGCGGCGCGCGGACGCACCTTGTCTCCCCGGCCTCGGCTGCCGCCTCCGCCGTGGCCGGGCGGCTGGTGCAGGCGCGCTGAGCGATGGAACCCTTCACGACACTGACCGCCATCGGCGCACCGCTCGACCGCGACAATGTCGATACCGACCAGCTCCTGCCGGCGCGCTTCCTGCGGCGGCCGCGCGATGAGCGCTACCCAGCCTACGGCTTCGCCGATCTGCGCTTCGACGCGGCGGGCGGGAGGCGCGCCGATTTCATCCTGAACCAGCCGCCCTTCGATGCGGCGGGCGTGCTGGTCGCCGCGCGCAATTTCGGCGTGGGCTCCTCGCGGGAAGCCGCGGTCTATGCGCTGCTTGCGATGGGGTATCGCTGCGTCGTGGCCGAGAGTTTCGGCGACATCTTCTTCTCCAACGCGCTGAAGAACGGGTTGCTGCCGGTGCGCCTGCCCGGTTCGGTGTGTGCCGGCCTTCGCGCGGCGCTGCGGGCGCGCCCGGGTGCTACCATCACGGTCGATCTGGAGGCGCAGCGCCTGACCGCGCCGGATGGCGCGGCGCAGGCCTTCGTGGTTCCGCCCTTCGCGCGGGACTGCCTGCTGCGGGGTCTCGACGAAATCGGCCTGACGCTCACTCTGAACGCCAGGATCGCGGAATTTGAGATAAAACATCCGATTATCCGCGCCTGACGCCATGTTGCGCTGCGATGCGCGGGGGGCGTTGCGCAAAGCTTGACCGGCGCTGCGGCTTGGCGCTTCCGTGCGAGAAATCTCGGAAGCACATCGCATGCGCCTTGGTCCCGTCGCGGCCATCCTCGCCGCCTGCCTGTTCCTGCCTGCCGCCGCGCAGGCGCAATTCGGCCCCGCCGGGCCGCCGCCGGTGGGCGTGCTGACCACGGCGATGCGCCCCGTCACCGAAAGTACCGACTTCGTGGGCCGCGTCGAGGCGGTGGACCGGGTGGAGCTGGTGGCCCGCGTCACCGGCTTCCTCCAGGAACGCCTGTTCCAGGAAGGCCAGGAAGTGACGGTCGGGCAGGTGCTGTTCCGCATGGAACGCGCCCCCTTCGAGGCCGAGGTCGCGCGCGCCCAGGCGCAGGTCGCCGCCGCCGAGGCGGAGCTGACCAACGCCAACATCACCCTGGCCCGCGCGCGCGACCTGCTGCGCAGCGCCGCCGGCGCGCAGGTGCGTGTGGATGACGCAACCGCCGCGCAGCGTGGCGCGCAGGCCACGCTGCTCAGCGCGCAGGCGCAGCTGCGCGTGGCGCAGATCAACCTCGGCTATACTGCCATCACGGCGCCGGTCGCCGGCAAGATCGGCCGCAGCACCTTCTCGGTCGGCGCCGTGGTCGGGCCCACCAGCGGCGCCATGGCGACGATCGTCAGCCAGGACCCGATGCGGGTGTCCTTCCCGGTCTCGCTGCGGACGGGGTCGGAACTGCGCGACCGCTATGTCTCGCGCGGGGGTGCGCAGGCGGTGCGGGTGCGCATCACCCTGCCTTCGGGTGGCGCCTATGCGGAGGCCGGGCGGATCGACTTCATCGACCCGCAGGTAGACCGCAACACGGATACGCTGCTGATCCGCGCGCTGATCCCGAACCCGCCCTTGCCGCAGAATGCCGGCACGCCGGGCACGGTGGATCGCGCGCTGATCGATGGCATGTTCGTGACCACGGCGGTGGAAGGGGCGGAGCCGGTGCAGGCCGTGGTCATTCCGCGCGCCGCGGTGCTGCAGGACCAGCAGGGCACCTATGTGTTCATCGTCGAGGCCGAGAACCGCGCCACCCGGCGCAATATCCGGCTAGGACGCAGCCTGGCCGACCAGGTGATCGTGGAATCGGGGCTCCGCGCCGGCGAGACGCTGATCGCCGAGGGCGTGCAGCGCGTGCGCCCGGGCCAGCCGGTGCAGCCCGCCCCCGCCGGCGGTCCGGCGGTGCGCGCCGGCGCGGCGCCGCGCGGCTGATCGGCACACATCATGATCTCCTCGGTCTTCGTCGATCGCCCACGGCTGGCGATCGTCATCTCCATCCTGCTGACGCTGGCCGGCGGGCTGGCCATGCTGCGCATTCCTGTGGCGCAGTTCCCGGACATCGTGCCGCCGCAGGTCTCGGTCACCGCGAATTATCCGGGCGCCTCGGCCGCCGTCGTCGAACAGACGGTGGCGCAGGTGCTGGAAAGTGCCGTGAACGGCGTGGAGGGCATGATCTACATGTCCTCCAACAGCGCCAATGACGGCACCTATGCGCTGTCGGTTTCCTTCGCGCTCGGCACCAACCCCGACATCGCGACGGTGAACGTCAACAACCGCGTGCAATCGGCCCTGGCCCGCCTGCCGTCGGAGGTGCAGCGCTCCGGCGTCACGGTGCGCAAGCAATCCTCGGCGGTGCTGCAATTCGTGGTCGTGCTGAGCGACCGCGCGGAACACGACCCGCTGTTCATCTCGAACTACGTGACGATCAACATGATCGACCGCCTAGCCCGCGTTGCCGGGCATCGGCCAGGTCAGCATCTTCGGCGCGCTCGACTATTCCATGCGCATCTGGTTCGAGACGGACCGGCTGATCAGCCTGAACCTGACACCGTCGGATGTGGTGGCGGCGATCCAGGCGCAGAATGTGCAGGCGGCGGTCGGGCGCATCGGCGCGCAGCCGATCTCCTCCGACCAGCAATACCAGATCAACCTCCAGACCCAGGGCCGCCTCAGCACGCCGGAGGAATTCGGCGACATCGTGATCCGCGCCAATGCCCAAGGGTCCCTGCTGCGGGTGCGCGACGTGGCGCGGGTCGAGCTCGGTGCCGCGCGCATGGACACCACCAGCCGTCTGGATGGCCGCCCCGCCATCACCATCGGCACCTACCTTTCGCCCGGCGCCAATTCGGTGCAGGCGAGTGCGGCGCTGACCGCGACGCTGACCGAAATGTCGCGCCGCTTCCCCGAGGGCATGCGCTTCCAGACGCTGTACGACACCTCGACCTTCGTGCTGGATACGATGAACGAGGTGATCATCACCCTGATCGAGGCCTTCGTGCTGGTGGTCATCGTGGTGCTGCTGTTCCTCGGCAGTGTCCGCGCCACCATCATCCCGGTCATCGCCGTGCCGGTCAGCCTGATCGGCACCTTCGCGGTGCTGCTGCTGCTGGGCTTCTCGGCCAATACCGTGACACTTCTGGCCATGGTGCTGGCGATCGGCATCGTCGTCGATGACGCGATCGTGGTGGTCGAGAATGTCGAGCGCGTGATGGAGGAGGAGCCGCATCTGACCCCCTCCGAGGCCACCAAGAAGGCCATGGGGCAGATCACCGGGCCGATCATCGCGATCACGCTGGTGCTGCTGTCGGTCTTCGTGCCGGTGGGCTTCATCCCGGGCCTGTCGGGCGTGCTTTTTGCGCAATTCGCGGTGACCGTCTCGGTCGCCATGGTGATCTCGGCGATCAACGCGCTGACGCTGTCCCCCGCCTTGTGCTCGCTGGTGCTGCGGTCGCATCACGGGCCGCGGCGCGGGCCGCTCGGCTACGTCATGCGCGTCATCGACCGGGTGCGCGATGGCTATGGCGCGGTCGTGGCACGCCTTGTGCGCATCAGCGCGGTCTCCATCCTGCTGACGGTGGGCTTCGCCGCCGGCATCTTCGCGCTGTCCACACAGACGCCGCAGGGCTTCCTGCCGGAGGAAGACCAGGGCGCCTTCTTCGTGCAGATGCAGCTTCCCGCCGGCGCCAGCCTTTCACGCACGCAAGCCGCGGTGGAGGCGGCGGAGGCGATCATCCGCCCGGTGCCCGGCGTGCAGCAGGTGCTGGCGATCGTCGGCTTCAGCCTGGTGGACAATGGCGCGCAGTCCAACGCCGCCTTCCTTGTGGTGCGCATGAAGCCCTTCGATGAACGCAAGGGTGCCGATGAAAGCGTCTATGCGGCGATCGGCCGCGTCTTCGGCGGCCTGCAGCAGATCCGCACGGCCAATTCCTTCGCCTTCAACATCCCGCCCATCATCGGCCTCGGCACCGGTGCCGGCTTCCAATACCAGATGCAGAACCTGGAGGGCCGGCCGCCCGAGGAAATGGCCAGCGCCATGCTCGGCCTGATCGTCGCGGCGAACCAGAACCCGAGCCTGACGCGCGTGTTCTCGACTTTCAGCGCCGATACGCCGAGCCTGTTCCTGGATGTGGACCGGGAGAAGGCGCAGGCGCTGGGTGTTCGGGTCAGCGACATCTTCGCAGCACTTCAATCGACACTCGGCAGCGTCTATGTGAACGACTTCAACATCTATGGCCGGTCCTGGCAGGTGAACGTGCAGGGCGAGGCCGCGGATCGCGACGACATCCCCGACCTCTGGCGCATCCATGTCCGCAGCGCCCGCGGGGAGATGGTGCCGCTGCGCAGCGTGGCGGAGGCGCGCATCGTGCTCGGTCCGCAGACCATCAATCGCTACAACAATGTCCGCTCCGTCAGCATCAGCGGCGCGCCGGCGCCCGGTGTTTCGTCCGGCGACGCATTGCTGGCGATGGAGCGTCTGTCGGAGACGGCGCTGCCGCAGGGCTATGGCTTCGAATGGACCGGCACCGCCTTCCAGGAGAAGCTGGCCAGCGGGCAGACCGGCGTGATCCTGGCGCTGGCCATCCTGTTCGCCTATCTGTTCCTGGTGGCGCTGTATGAAAGCTGGGCGATCCCGATCCCGGTGCTCGTCTCCGTCACCGTTGGCGTGCTGGGCAGCTTCGCCGCCATCTCGATCAGCAATCTCGCACTCGATGTCTATGCGCAGATCGGGCTGGTGGTGCTGATCGCGCTGGCCGCCAAGAATGGCATCCTGATCGTGGAGTTCGCGAAGGAGAAGCGGGAGGAGGGGCTGTCGATCAAGGATGCCGCGATCATGGGCGCGCGGCTGCGATTCCGCGCCGTGATGATGACGTCCTTCGCCTTCATCCTCGGCCTGGTGCCGCTGATCATCGCGACCGGGGCGGCCAGTGCCTCCCGCCGGGCGGTGGGCACGCCGGTGTTCGGCGGCATGCTGGCGGCCAGCCTGATCGGCATCTTCATGATCCCGATGCTGTATGTGGTGTTCCAGACGCTGCGGGAGCGCGCCAAGGCGATGCTCCGGGGAAAGCCGCGCCCGGCCCCCGCCGAATAGCGCCCCCCTTCCCGAACCGCCCTTTGCCCGCAAATGATGGGCATCGGGCAAGGAGAGACAGACATGGCGAAGTTCGGATTGAGCCAATCGGTGCGTCGCGTGGAGGACCCCCGGCTGCTGAAGGGCGAGGGCCGCTACACCGACGATATCGCGATGCCCGGCCAGGCGCATGGCGTGGTGCTGCGCAGCCCGCACGCCCATGCGCGCATCACCGCGCTGGACACGGCGGAAGCCCGCGGCTTGCCGGGCGTGCTGGCGGTGGTGACGGGCGCCGACATGCGCGCGGCGGGGTTGGGCGACGTGCCCTGCGTGATTCCGCTCAAGAACAAGGATGGCTCGCCCCGCAGCGAAACGCCGCGCCTGGCTCTGGCCGAGGGCGTGGTGCGCCATGTCGGCGACCCGGTCGCCTTCATCGTGGCCGAGACGCCGCAGCAGGCGCGCGACGCGGCAGAGGCCGTGGTCGTGGAATACGACATGCTGCCCGCCGTCACGGACCTCGCCGTGGCGCATGAACCTGGCCAGCCGGAAATCTGGGCCAGCGCGCCCGGCAATATCTGCTTCGATTGGGAAGCCGGCGACAAGGCCAAGACCGACGCCGCCTTCGCCCGCGCCAAGCACGTCACGCGCCTGACGGTGGTGAACAATCGCGTCGTCGTCGCCAGCATGGAAGCCCGCGCCGCCGTCGCCGCCTGGCAGGATGGCCACCTGACCCTGCACACCAACACGCAGGGGTCCTGGCTGCTCAAGAACCTGATCTCGGCCAATGTGTTCAGGATTCCGGCGGAGCAGGTGCGGGTGATCACCCCCGATGTCGGCGGCGGCTTCGGCATGAAGCTGTACCTTTACGCCGAACACGTGATGGTGGCCTTCGCCGCCCGCCTGATCGGCCGGCCCGTCAAATGGGCCAGCGAGCGGACGGAGGCGTTCCTGTCGGACACGCATGGCCGCGACAACATCACCCTCGGTGAGTTGGCGCTGGATGCGGACGGAAAATTCCTGGCGCTGCGCACGCGCAACTACGCCAATATGGGCGCCTACCTTTCCACCTTCGCGCCCTTCATCCCGACCGGCGCCGGCACCAAGGTACTGGCCAGCGTCTATGGGTTCGAGGCGATCCACGCCAATGTCCTTGGCGTGATCACCAACACAGTGCCAGTCGATGCCTATCGCGGCGCCGGACGGCCTGAATCCAACTACTTGGTGGAACGCCTGATCGACACCGCGGCGAAGGAGATGGGGCTGGACCGCATCGCGCTGCGCCGGCGCAACATGGTGGCGCAATCCGCCATGCCCTTCGTGACCGCCATGGGCCAGCGCTATGACAGCGGCGATTTCGCGCAGTTGATGGATGCCGCTCTCGCCAAGATCGACTGGGATGGCTTCCCCGCCCGGCGGGCGGAGGCGGAGCGGCGCGGCAAGAAGCGCGGTATCGGCCTCGCCTACTACCTGGAAGCGACCGGCGGCGGCCCGACCGAAAACGCCAAGGTGGTCTTCGCCGAGGACGGCATGGTCGATGTCTATGTCGGCACGCAATCGACCGGGCAGGGGCATGAGACCGCCTATGCGATGCTGACCAGCCATGAACTCGGCATCCCGATCGAGGCGATCCGCATCCAGCAGGGCGACAGCGAATCGCTGCCGTCGGGCGGCGGCACCGGCGGCGCGCGCAGCCTGTATTCCGAGGGGCAGGCCATCCTGGTGACCACCGCGAGCGTGATCGAGAAGGGCAAGCAGGCGGCCGCCGAGCACCTCGAAACCTCGGTCAGCGACATCGAGTTCACCCCCGCATCCGGCCGCTTCGACGTGGCCGGCACGGATCGTGGCGTCGGCATCCTGGACCTCGCGCAGGCGCAGCGGAAGCGTGCCGCGGCGGGGCTGGAGGTCACGCTGCTGGACGCGATGGAGACCGCGAAGATCGAGGCGCACACCTTTCCCAATGGCTGCCATGTGGCCGAGGTGGAAGTGGACCCCGACACCGGCGTGGTCAGCGTGCCGCGCTATATCGTGGTGGATGATGTCGGGCACGCGCTGAACCCGCTGATCGTGCGCGGCCAGGTGCATGGCGGCGTGGCGCAGGGCCTTGGCCAGGCGCTGATGGAACGCACCAGCTACGACCAGGGCTCGGGCCAGTTGCTGTCGGCGTCCTTCATGGACTACGCGCTGCCCCGCGCCACCGACCTGCCGGATATCGATGTGGACCTCATCGAAGTGACGTGTGAAACGAATCCGCTGGGCGTGAAGGGGGCCGGCGAGGCCGGTGCGGTCGGTTCGCCGCCGGCGGCCATCAACGCGCTGGTCGATGCGCTGGGCGGGCGCGTGGTGGACATGCCGGCGACGCCGGAAGTCGTGTGGAAGGCGATGCACGCGGCCTGAGCCGCCACGCGCCGATCGGTTCGCGCCGCGCGATGTTCGCGCGGCGCGTGTGGCAGGGTCTGGACCCGCGCGTCCCTTCACCCGACGACGCCGTGAATAGGTCGGCTTTCACCATCTGGTAACACGTCTGCCATCGGCACGTCGCGACCCGGGCAACAAAACGTGGCGTGAAGGGGCCGCCGGGTCTGCTGCAGGGCAACGCGCGTCGCAGGGTGCGCGGGTGGCCGTGCCGGCAGGCGACGCCGCGGACCCATCGTAGAAGCACAGCAGGAGCGGCCCGCACATGCCCTTTTCCATTTCGCCCACCGGCGATCTTTCCTTTGCCCTGCAGGGCTCGATCGGCCCGTCGGATGGCATCGTCGGCGCCGAGATTTCCGCCTTCGATCCGGGCAGCGACCGCCTTTTCACCACCTCCGCCTCCGGCCTCCAGGTGATCAACCTGGCCGACCCGACCGCCCCGGCGCTGGTCTCGGTGCTTGACTTCAGCACGCTCGGCTTCGCCACCACCGATATCACCAGCGTCGCCGTGAAGGACGGCGTGGTCGCCGTGGCACTCCCGGCCGCCAGCAGCGCCGATCCCGGCCAGGTCGTGTTCCTCGACGCCACGACGCTCGCCGTGCTCGGCTCGGTCACGGTCGGCGCGCTGCCGGACATGCTGACCTTCACGCCGGACGGCACCAAGGTGCTGGTCGCCAATGAGGCGGAATTCCAGGAGGACGGCACGGCCGGCGCCGCCGGCTCCGTCTCGATCATCGACATCTCGGGCGGCATCGCCACCGCCACCGTCCAGACCGCGGGCTTCACCGCCTTCGACGGCCAGGAAGCAACGCTGCGCGCCGCCGGCGTGCGCATTTTCGAAGGCCAGTCGGTCTCCCTCGACGTGGAGCCGGAATACATCGCGATCTCGCCGGACGGCACGCAGGCGATGGTGACGCTGCAGGAAGCCAATGCGGTGGCCATCCTCGACATCGCGACCGCGACCTTCACCAGCATCGTCCCGCTCGGCCTCAAGGATTATTCGACGCTGCTCGCCGATTTCAGCGATCGCGACGGCCCGGGCAACGACCCGCTGATCAACCTGACCACCGGGAACCCAGTGTTCGGCCTGCTGATGCCGGATGCGATCGACGCCTACGAGGCGGGCGGCGAGACCTTCTACGTGATCGCCAATGAGGGCGACGACCGCGATGATTTCCTCGCGACGGAGGAGACCATCCGCCTCGGCAATGACGCCTACGACCTCGACGACACGGCGTTCCCGAGCGAGGAAGCGCTGAAGGACAGCGATCTGCTTGGCCGCCTGACGGTATCGAACGCGCCGGGCCTGCGCGGCGACACGGATGGCGATGGCGACATCGACCAGATCCTGGCCTATGGCGGCCGCTCCTTCTCGATCCTCGACGATGCCGGCAATCTGGTGTTCGACAGCGGCGACGCGCTGGAGCGCATCGTGGCGGAGCAGTTCCCCGATCTGTTCGACGATGGCCGCAGCGACAACAAGGGCCCCGAGCCGGAGGGCGTCGAAATTGCCACGATCGGCGATACGACCTTCGCCTTCGTGGCGCTGGAGCGTTCGAACCTGACGCTGGCCTTCGACATCACCGACCCCGCCGCCGTCACCTATACCGGCGCGATCCGGCGCGACGGCGATGTCAGCCCCGAAGGCGTGCTGGTGATCGCCGCCGAGGACAGCCCGACCGGCACCGCCCTGTTCGTCGCCAGCAATGAAGTCAGCAACACGATCTCCGTGTTCAGCGCGACGCCGGTGTATCGCCTGCAACTGCTGCACTTCGCCGATGGCGAGGCCGGCCTGCTGGCCAGCGACACCGCGCCGAACCTGGCCGCGCTGGTCGATGCCTTCGACGACGATTTCGCCAACACGCTGATCCTGGCGGGCGGCGACAACTACATCCCCGGGCCGTTCTTCGCGGCGGGCACGGATTCCTCGGTCGCCGCGACGCACAACAAGGGCAACAACCCCGGCGCCGCCGATATCGAGATCCACAACCGCATCGGCGTGCAGGCCTCCACCATCGGCAATCACGAATTCGATTTCGGCACCAACACCTTCTCCGACATCGTGGGCGACGCCGAATTCCCCTACCTCTCGGCCAATCTCGACTTCTCGGCCGACAGCGCGATCTCCGGCCGGTTCCTGGAGACGGTCGGCACCGGCGGTCTCGAGGATGCCGCGACCCTCGCGCGCCGCATCGTGCCCTCCGCGGTGGTGAATTCGGGCGGCGAGCAGATCGGCCTGGTCGGCGCGACCACGCAGATCGTGGAAACCATCTCCTCCACCGGCAATGTCGAGGTCGAGGGCTTCGCCGAAGGCACCGAGACCAACGACATGGTGCTGCTGGCCGCCCAGCTGCAGCCGGTGATCGACGACCTGATCGCGCAGGGCGTCAACAAGATCATCGTCATGGCGCACCTCCAGCAGATTGCGCTGGAGCAGGAACTGGCGACGCTGCTGCGCGGCGTGGACATCATCCTGGCCGCCGGTTCGAACACCCGCCTCGGCGACGACACGGATGAGGCGGTGGCCTTCCCGGGCCATGCCGCGGACTTCGCCGGCCCCTACCCGATCGTGACCACGGGCGCCGATGGCGGCACGACACTGATCGTCAACACCGACAACGAATACACCTATCTCGGCCGCCTGGTCGTCGACTTCGACGCCGAGGGCAACGTGATCGTGGACAGCCTCGACGAGGACATCACCGGCGCCTACGCCTCGACGGATGCGAATGTCGCCGCGGCCTGGGGCGTGGACGAGGCGGACCTCGACACCATCGCCTTCGCGGACGGCACCAAGGGCGCCGAAGTGGCCGAGATCACGGACGCCGTGCAGGCGGTGATCGAGGACCAGGACGGCAACGTCTTCGGCTTCACCGAGGTCTATCTGGAAGGCGAACGCAACCTCGTCCGCAACCAGGAGACCAACCTCGGCAATCTCAGCGCCGACGCCAACAAGGTGGCCGGTGAGGGCGCGCTGGGTGGCGGCACGCTGGTGGCCTCGCTCAAGAATGGCGGCGGCATCCGCACCGCCATCGGCTCGGTCGATGTCGTCACCGGCGAGAAGAACCCGCCATTGGCCAACCCGGCCGCCGGCAAGCCGGAATTCGGCATCTCGGAGCTCGATGTCTCCAACTCGCTGCGGTTCAACAACCTGCTGATGGTGTTCGACACCACGGCGGCTGGCCTCAAGGCGATCCTGGAACACGGCGTCGCGGTGCTGGGTGGCCAGGGCCGCTTCCCGCAGATCGGCGGCATCGCCTTCGGCTTCGATCCGGACCTCGCCGCGGGCTCGCGCATCACCAACATCTCGGCGATCGACGAGAATGGCGTGGTGATCGCCCGCATCGTCGAGAACGGCGTGGTCAGCGCCGATGCGCCGGCCACCATCAGCGTCGTCACGCTGAACTTCCTGGCGAATGGCGGCGACGGCTATCCGATGAAGGCGAATGGCGAGAATTTCCGCTACCTGCTGGCGGATGGCACGGTCAGCGCCGCGGTCGATGAGGCGCTGAACTTCACCGCGACCGAGGGCTTCGCCTCGGTCGGTCTCGAGCAGGCCGATGTGCTCGGCGAGCAGAAGGCGCTCGAGGATTTCCTGCGCGAGAACCATGGCACGGTGGATGCCGCCTTCGATGAGGCGGACACCGACCAGACCCTCGACACGCGCATCCAGAACCTGAACTTCCGTGACGACACGGTTCTCGATGGACAGGTGATCTTCGCGACCACCGGCGACGACAACGAGGTCGGTACGGCGGGCAACGACCTGATCGTGGGCTATGACGGCGCCGACACGCTGATGGGTGGCCTGGGCGAGGATTTGCTGGCGGGCCGCGAAGGCAACGACCTGCTGTTCGGCGATGCCGGGCGCGACCGCCTGCGCACCGGCGAGGGCGACGACACCGCCTTCGGCGGCACGGGCAATGACAGCCTGTACGGCGAAGACGGCGACGACAGCCTGGCCGGCGGCGACGGCGTGGATGTCATCCGCGGCGGCGATGGCGCGGATACGCTCTTGGGCGGTGCCGGGCGCAACCTGCTGGAAGGTGGCCTCGGCGAGAACGCCTTCCTGTTCGAGATTCCGGGCGTCGGCCGCGACCGCATCGTCAATTTCGACGCCGACGATATGTTCCTGCTCTCGGCCTCCGGCTTCGCAGGTCTGACGGCCGGCATCGCGCTGACGGCCGGGCAGTTCACGGTGGACAGCGCCGCGATCGGCGATGCGGCGCAGATCCTCTACACCACGGCGACGGGCCGCGTGGCCTGGGATGCCAATGGCGACGACGCCGGCGGCGTGTCCGTCCTCGGTTTCGTGGCCGGCGCACCGATGGTCACGGCAGCCGACTTCGCGGTCATCGCCTGATCCCGGGCTGGTCCGGCTTTGATCCATGGGGCCGGCCCTTCGGGGCCGGCCTTCTCAGCCGAGAAGGCGCTGTGCCGCGCGGGTCTGCCGCGCAGCCAGCGCCTTTTCTTCGACGGTCAGCAGCACGCCATCCTCGACGACGATCCGCCCGTCGATGACCGACAGCGCGACCCGCCCGGGCGTGCAGAACACCAGCGCGGCCAGCCTGTCCGCCGCGCCGGCATGGGCGATGCCCGAGACATCGAAGGCGACCAGATCGGCCGCCATGCCAGGTGCGATGCTGCCGATATCATCGCGCCCGAGCACAAGCGCGCCGCCGCGGGTCGCCATATGCAGCGCCGCGCGCGCATCCAGCGCCGCCGGGCCGTGGCCCACGCGCGCCAGCAGCATGGCCTGCCGTGCCTCCCCCAGCAGATGCCCGCCATCATTGCTGGCCGATCCATCGACGCCGAGGCCGATGGCGACACCGGCCGCGCGCATCGCGGGGATCGGCGCGATGCCGGAAGCGAGCCGCATGTTGGAACAGGGGCAATGCGCCACGCCGGTGCCTGTGCGTGCGAAGCTGGCGATGCCCGCTTCGTCCAGCTTCACGCAATGCGCATGCCAGACATCCGGCCCAAGCCACCCCAGATCCTCGGCGTATTCGGCCGGCGTGCAGCGGAAGCGCGCGCGGGTGAAAGCGATGTCCTTCTCGTTCTCGGCCAGGTGCGTGTGCAGGCGCAGCCCACGCGCCCGCGCGAACGCCGCCGCATCGCGCATCAACCCGGGCGTCACCGAGAAGGGCGAGCAGGGGGCGATGCCGATGCGCAGCATGGAAAAGCGCGAAGGGTCGTGGAACCGCGCCGCCACGCGCTCCATATCCGCCAGGATCGCGTCTTCCCGTTCCACCACGCTGTCCGGCGGCAGGCCGCCCTGCGATTGGCCGAGGCTCATCGCACCGCGCGTCGGATGAAACCGCAGCCCGATCTGCTGGGCTGCCTCGATCGTGTCGTCGATGCTGCATCCATTGGGGAAGATGTAGTGGTGGTCGCTGGCGGTGGTGCAGCCGGACAGCACAAGCTCCGCCATCGCGGTCGCCGCGGCGCTGCGCAGCGCTTCCGGCGTGATGCGCGCCCACACCGGATAGAGCGCGCCGAGCCAGTCGAACAATTCGGCGTCCTGCGCGGCGGGCAAGGCGCGCGTCAGGCTCTGGAACATATGGTGGTGGGTGTTGATGAGGCCGGGCAGCAGGACATGGCCGGCAAGGTCGATGCGGCGCGCCGCCCGCGGTTGTGGGTCGGTAGCACTGCCGACAGCCGCGATGGCGCGGCCGACCACATGCACCCAGCCGCCCTTCAGTTCGCGGCCGGCATCGTCGAAGGTGGCGACGACCTCCGCCCCGTGCAGGAGAAGGCCGTCCGCCATCGGCTCAGCCGCGGGCGACGGCCACCTGGGCGCGGGCCGCGGTCAGCATCAGGCCGCTGTCATTCATGATGGTCGCCAGGTTGAAGCCCCGCGCGAACATCTCCTTCGAATACTGGCCCGTCATCGTGTGGATGCCGACCTTCACGCCCGCCTTCTGGGCGGTGGTGCGGATGCGATCCAGCACATCGAGGAATTCGGGTTCCCGCCGGTCCTGCAGCGGCGCCATGCCGAGGCTGAGCGACAGGTCGGACGGGCCGATATAGATCGCATCCACGCCGGGCACGGCGACGATCGCTTCCAGATTCTCCAGCGCCGTCTTCGTCTCGATCATCGGGATGACCAGCACATCGTCGTTGGCGGCGTTGGTATCGGCCGCCGCGCCATAGATGCCGCTGCGGATCGGGCCGAAGCTGCGCGTGCCCTTGGGCGGGTAGCGGCAGAAGGACACCAGATCCCGCGCTTCCTTTTCCGTGTTCACCATCGGGCAGATCACGCCCTTGGCGCCGCCATCCAGCACCTTGCCGATGATCCCCGGCTCATTCCAGGGCACGCGCACCAGCGGCGTCACGCCATGCGGCTGCATGCCCTGGAAGCAGGCGACCATCGACATGTAGTCCTGCACGCCGTGCTGGATATCGACCGTCAGGCTGTCCCAGCCGGCCTGCGCCATCACCTCGGCCGTGAAGCCCGAGGGGATGGCCAGCCAGCCATTCACCACCGGCTTGCCGGCCGCCCAGGCCGCCTTGACGCCATTTGCCATTGTCTGGAGTTCCCTCAACCTTGCGCGTGTGCGGTTGTCGTATGACTGACGCTAGGTCAGCAGGCAGGGGGCGTCAACGCGGCTTGCCGGGCGCGGGCGCCCGCGTCAGTTTGAGCCCGCCGCCGAGGAACCGCCCCAGGGGACCGCTCATGAACACCATCACCGCCCGGCCCGTGGATGCCGTGATCGCCGCTGCCCGAAACCTGCTGGCGGAGCGGCTTTCCACCAACGCCGCCATCCGCGAACAGCACAGCAAGGGCGAGGACAGCTCCACCCCGACGCTGCCCGATGCCGTCGCCTTCGTGGAAACCACCGAGGAAGTCAGCCGCATCATGGCGCTGTGCGACCAGCACGCCGTGCCGCTGGTGGCCTTCGGCGCCGGCACCAGCCTGGAAGGCCATGTGAACCCGGTGCGCGGCGGCATCACCCTCGACCTGTCGCGCATGACGGCGATCCTGGAGGTGAACGAGCAGGACATGGACGTGCTGGTGGAGCCCGGCGTCACGCGCCAGCAGTTGAACGAGCATCTGCGCGACAAGGGCCTGTTCTTCCCGGTCGATCCCGGCAGCCATTGCACGCTGGGCGGCATGGTCGCCACGCGCGCGTCGGGCACCAACGCCGTCCGCTACGGCACGATCCGGGAAAACGTGCTCGGGCTGGAAGTGGTGCTGGCGGATGGCCGCGTGATCGCGACGGGCGGGCGCACGCGCAAGGCCTCCAACGGCTACGATTTGACGCGCCTTTTCGTGGGCAGCGAGGGCACGCTCGGCATCGTCACCAAGGTGCGGCTGCGCCTGCATGGCATTCCGGAGGCGATGAGCAGCGCCGTCGTGCAATTCCCCACACTCGCGGCCGCGGTGGAGAGCGTGATCGAGGTGATGCAGGCCGGCGTGCCCGTGGCGCGGATCGAGCTGCTGGACGACGACATGATGGCCGCCTCCATCGCCTATTCGAAGCTCGAAGGTTTTGCCGCGCTGCCGACGCTGTTTCTCGAGTTTCACGGCACCGAGGCCGGCGTGCGCGAACAGGCGGAGATGGTCGAGGCGATCACCGAGGGCCATGGCGCCAGCGGGTTCCGCTGGGCGACCGACCCCGCCGAACGGGCGAAGTTGTGGAAGGCGCGGCACGATTCCTACTGGGCGGGCGTCGCCTGGAAGCCCGGCCGAAAGGCACTGACCACCGATGTCTGCGTGCCGATCTCCCGCCTGGCGGAGGCGCTGGTCGGCGCCAAGCAGGAAGCGCAGGCGCTCGGCCACACCACCTGCATCGTGGGGCATGTCGGCGACGGCAATTTCCACCAGATGATCCTGTACGATCCCGAGGAGCCGGGTGCGCTCGAGCGCGCCTGGGACATGGACCGGCGGATCGTCACGCGCGGCCTGGCGCTCGGCGGCACCTGTTCGGGCGAGCATGGCATCGGCCTCGGCAAGCGGGATTTCCTGCTGGCCGAGCATGGGCCGGACGCGATCGACGTGATGCGCAGCCTGAAGGCGACGCTGGACCCCAAGGGCATCCTGAATCCGGGCAAGATCTTCCGGAATTGAGCGTCGCCGTGACTTGGATCGGCCTGCCGATCCTGGTGCTGTGCCTCGGCCATGTGTTCTCCAACGCGGTGCGCACGCTGCCGGCCATCGCCGTCGATGTGCTGACGCGCGACCTCGGCCTCTCCGCCGAGACGCTGGCGCAGGTGACCGGCCTGTTCCCGCTGGCCTTCGCGGCGGCGATGGTGCCGGTGGGCGTGGCGCTGGACCGGCATGGGGTGCGGCGCGTGGCGCTGGCGCTGCTGGCGATCGGCCTCGCGGGCGCGGTGCTGGCCACGCTGGCGACCGGGGCGTGGGGGATGGTGGCGGCGCAGGTCGTGCTCGGGCTCGGCTGTTCGGGGATGCTGATGTGCCCGATCACCTACGCCGCCCGCGCCTTGCCGGCCGCGCGCTTCGCCGTGTGGTCCGGCGTGATCCAGGCTTTCGGCAACACCGGCATGCTGATCAGCGCGAGCCCGCTGGCCGCGCTGGTGGAAGCCGCCGGCTGGCGCGCCGGCTATGCCGCCTGTGCCGCGATCGCCGCACTCGCCATTCCCGCCGTGCTGCTCCTGGTGCCGCGCGACGTGCCGGAGGCGCGGGCCGACCGCAGCGCGTTCGGCGATGCGCGGGATCTGCTGCGCATCGCCTGGCTGCCGCAGATGCGCGGCCTGATGGTGTTCGCCTTCGCCTCCTTCGCCGCGGTGCTCGGCGTGCGCGGGCTGTGGGGCGGGCCGTGGCTGATGGAGGTGAAGGGGCTGGACCGCATCGCCGCCGGCCATGCGCTGCTGGCCTGCACCGTCGCGCTGACCCTGGGGCCGATCATCGCGGGCCTGGTGCTGCGGCGCGTCGGGCGGCCGGTGGCGCTGCTGGCGGGCAGCCACATCGTGGCGGCGGGCGTCGTGCTGGCGATGGTTGCGGCGGAGCCGCTCGGCCTGCCGGTGGCGGTGGATGGGGCGCTGCTGGTGGGCTTCGGGCTGATCATCAGCTTCCAGGTGCTGGCCTTCGCGATCGTGCGCGAAGCGGTGCCGCCGGCGGAGGCCGGGCGCGCGCTCTCGGCCGCGAATTTCTCGTTCTTCTTCGGCGCCGCGCTGTTGCAGGGGGTGTCCGGCCTGGCGGCGGGCTGGGGCGGCGTGGGTGCGGCGATGACGACCTTTGCGGGGGCGCTGGTGGTGTGTTCGCTCGGCCTGCTGGCGCTCGCGCCGCGCCGCGTTACGCTTCGCGGATGAGGGCGTCGCCGAGGGCGATGGCGCCGCCCTCGATCACCCGCGCGGTGATGCCGCCATGGTCCCGCACCGCATTGTAGCCGCCGGGGCCGAGCGCTTCCTCCATGCGGGAACAGGGATGGCAGGCGCCGCTGTGTTCCAGCAGCGCGGCGCCGATGCGGAAGCGGCGCGATTTCAGCGCGGCGAGGTTGATACCGCTGACCACGAGGTTGCGCCGCAGGATTTCGGGCGGGATGGGGTCTCGGCCGAGATAGGCGCCGATGGCGGCCAGGTGTTCCGCCGCGACGATCGTGACCTGCCGCGCGCCGTCCTTGTTCCGGTAGCGATCGCCGGTGAGGCCGCGGCCCGGTTCGAGGGTGGCGTGGGGGACGGTGTGCATGGCTTCGCGCCGGCTCGGGCGAAGCCCGATCCAGAGCAGGCGCCCGGGCGCCATGGGGGCGTCGAACAGGGCGGCGAGGGAGGAGCCGGGCGGGGGGAGCGACATGGGGGGCACCGGCGGGGGGTGGAGCGGGCGGGGGGAATCGAACCCCCGACATTCAGCTTGGGAAGCTGACGTTCTACCTCTGAACTACGCCCGCGCTGCTCCCTCCATACCCGCCCGCCCCCCACCCCCGCAAGCCGCTTGACCCCGCCGCCCGCGCGCCCTAACCAACCGTCGTCACACGACCCTCGCGATTTGTCCGGCCTGATTGCGGCGAGGTCCCGGAAACGGGCGGGGTCACCCCCGAAAACAAGCGCGCTAAAGGGCCGCCGGGGCATCGCCCCGCGCACCCCACAGGGGGCCGGACGCCGCGCGTGGCAGGGGATCCCTGCCAGAAGAAGGTCTCCGACGAATGGCCAAGACGCTGCCCGACCGCCCGCTCCGCCCCGCCACGCTGCTGGTCCGCGGTGGCCAATCGCGCTCCAACCATGATGAGACGTCGGAGGCACTCTATCTCACCTCCGGCTTCGTCTACGAGAGCGCGGGCCAGGCGGAAGCCACCTTCCTCGGCACCGAGACGCATTACCAGTACAGCCGCTTCGGCAACCCCACCATGACCATGCTGGAAGACCGCCTCGCCGCGCTGGAAGGTGCGGAGGCGTGTCGCCTCATGGCCACGGGCATGGCCGCGGTGCATGCCTCCATGCTGTCGCACCTCAAGGCCGGCGATCGCGTGGTGGCCAGCCGCGCACTGTTCGGCTCCTGCCACTGGATCGTCTCGACGCTGCTGCCGCGCTACGGCGTGCGCACGGAATTCGTGGATGGCGGAGACCTCGCGCAGTGGCGCGAAGCGCTAGCCACGCCGGCGAACCTCGTGCTGCTGGAAACGCCCTCCAACCCGATGCTCGACCTGGTCGATCTCGGCGCGGTCTGCGACCTCGCGCACCAGGCCGGCGCGATCGTGGTGGTGGACAATGTGTTCGCCACGCCGCTGCTGCAGAAGCCGCTGGAATTCGGCGCGGATGTCGTCGTCTATTCCTGCACCAAGCACATGGATGGCCAGGGCCGCGTGCTCGGCGGCGCGGTGCTCGGACGCAAGAAATGGGTGGATGAGGTGCTGCAACCCTTCATCCGCAACACCGGCCCCTCGATCAGCCCGTTCAATGCCTGGGTGATCCTGAAGGGGCTCGAAACCCTGCATCTTCGCCTGCCCGCCATGTGCCGCAGCGCCGCCGCCGTCGCGGATTTCCTGGCCGAGCGCAGCGAAGTGGCCCGCGTGCTGTATCCCTTCCGTGCCGACCATCCGCAGCACGCGCTGGCCAAGGCGCAGATGGCCGCCGGCGGCACGCTGGTGACCTTCGACGTGAAGGGGGGCAAGGACGAAGCCTTCCGCCTGCTCGACGCGCTCAGGCTGATCGACGTGTCGAACAACCTCGGCGACGCGAAGTCGCTGGTGACGCACCCGGCCACCACCACGCATATGCGCGTGGGTACGGAGGAACGCGCAAAGCTCGGCATCACCGATGGCACGATCCGCCTCTCGGTCGGGCTGGAGGATGTGGCCGATCTGATCGCCGACCTGTCGGAAGCGCTCGACGCGATCGCCCCCGCGCCGCGCCCGACCCGGCGCGCGAAGACGGTGATCGAGCCGACGCCGGAGCCCGAAGTGGTCGCCAAGCCCAAGCGTCCCCGCGCCAAGGCCGCGCCGCGCATGCCGGAGCCCGCGGATGCCGGCCTGTTCGGCCTGATGCCCGACCTTCCGGAAGCGCCCCGCCGCAAGGCCTGATCGGGCGTCTGGACAGCCCGGCGCAGGCCAGCCAAGACTTCGCGCCGGGGAGAGCCACCATGGCCGAGGATTACAGCGCCACCACCCGCCACATCCGTGTCAGCGTGCGGGCCTTCTACCTGCCGGACCAGTCGGAACCCGAACGCGGGCACTTCGTCTGGGCCTACCGCGTCGCCATCCGCAACGAAGGCGCGCACACCGTCAAACTGCTGAAACGCACCTGGCTGATCACCGATGGCCGCGGCCGCACGCAATCCGTCCATGGCGAGGGCGTGGTCGGCGAACAACCGGTGCTCGAACCGGGGCAGAGCTTTGAATACACCTCCGGCACGCCGCTCCAGACGCCATCGGGCTTCATGCGCGGCGCCTACCACATGGTGGCGCCCGACAGCGGCGAAAGTTTCGACGTGACGATCCCGGCCTTCAGCCTGGACAGCCCGCACCAGCCGACGTCGCGCGTGCATTGAGGGAGGCGTTGCCTCCCTCAAACTCCCTCCACCAAGGGGCTGTGGCCCCTTGGAACCGAGCATTTAATGCACCGAGTAATGTGGGGGCCGCGGGGCGCACGCCCGTGGGCGATGCCATTAGCGCCGATCGCCAAGAACAAAAACCAATGACAACCACCAGGGTCGTATCGTAAAGTCATTGAGTGTGTGGCCGGTATAACTGTGGCCATACAATTTTAACGGTATTAGCGAGGATCGGCCATGGCAAGGCCCGCCGCAAAACCGGGTGACCGCTTGGTAAACGGAGGTTCAGACGCCAATCGCGCGGCAGAAGCCAGTCGAGAGCGTGGTCCGCGCGACGGCTCAGATAACGGCGGCCGTTATCCGGGGACCGATGCTCAGAAGATCGCAGCCGTCACCTTTATGGTGCTCATGATTATTGGGGCCGCGTTCCTCGCCGTCGGCGCTTTTCCGCATGCACCTCCAAGTACGGGAGGCTCCGCTGCCATTCAGACCCAGTACATACAGGATGCGGCTTGGCGTACAACCGTGCTCATCAAGGGGGCGGAGACGCTGTCCATTATGGCGGCGGCTTTGCTGATATTTATTATTATATCTGCAAGAAGTCAGGATGCGATTCTTACCCTCCTGGGCGTCATGATTATCGCTGCGATCATTATTCCGACCCAGGAAATAGCGCGCATTGCGGGTGTGATTGGTATCGGAGAACCTGAGCAGGCCGAGGGTAGCGCGCGATCAGGGCGCGGCACCTTTGTAGATTTCTCCCACAGTGAGCGCGTGGCGCGGCGCGCGATAGCCGAACTAATGGCCAGCCCCGAAGCCGGCATGATCGTTCGAGAAGGGATTCTCGGCGCTACAGGCGGTGGTTGTGTTGCCGGAGGGCGCTCCATTAGCTCTGCTGTAGGGGGACAAGCCCGCGCCTCACCGGATGAGCAACGCCGAAATCAAACCTGCCTTGAAGAGCGCCTTTCGGTTCTATTATATTACAATGATCTTGATACTTTGGAGGCTGCTGTCCGTCAACGCGGATTAGACCGCCAGTTGCTCGATACGCTATCCAGCGATCGCATGCAGCGAACTGCCCTCCTCCCAACCAACGCCCGGCGCGCCCGAGACGAATTGATTGCGCTACGTGATCTAGGGTTGGTTTCGATGTCACAGGTCGACATCACATCCGCTGGTGCAACAAGGCTCGGCGCGCAGGTGCTTTGTGGCATCCACCCCGACCATCCGGATGTCCGACAAGCCATAGCGACGCAGATACGGACTTCGAACCCGGCTTCGTTGCAGCGATGCCTCAGTCTGTCCCCGGCGGACGCGGGCGCCGCTGGATCGCGACCGGCGATCGGCTTCAACATCGGGCCGGAGACGCAGCTCCCGCTTCGACAAGCCGTTTCCGTGACCGATACACGAGGCGTGTCGATACCACTTGCAGTAACTGCGCCTCAGGGCCCGTTACATTTACGGGTTGAAACGACCAACCCGTCGATCCGCTTTGACCCGATTCTTGAACTGCGTCGGCTGGATGACGAGGACCTAATTGCTTCTGACGATGACTCAGCCGGCAGAAGCAATGCACGGATCAATTGGGCGTTTGAAACTGGTCGCTACGATCTGAGGCTCGCTAATTTAGCTGGCGGCCTTGGGAGTGCCACGATCATTGTAGATCGCCTGACTCAAGCCCAGTTTGCCGCGCTGCAAGGAATGGAGAGTGCGGTAATCTCGCTGGACGGATTCCCGGCGCCCGGTTCCATCGGGCCTGTTCCAACCGACCCAGCGAGGCCCCTTGCTCTGGTGATTCCAGCGGATGGAGCGCTGTTCGGCTTCACGCTAGCAAGTCAAGCCGACATCACTCTCGATCTATTTTCGACTCAAAACGATCTAGAAATGAGTCTGTACCGGAGGATGCAGTCCGCCGCCTCATTGATACGGTACAACGATGACCGCGGCGGTCCGTCGAATAGGACCGATGGCCGTCGTACACTCGATCCCCTCATCTCAGCCACCCTCGAAGCGGGCGAGTACGTCTTGCGGGTTCGTGAACTCTCTCGGCATCAGACGAACGCGACGCTCGTAGTAACCTCGCCATAACCCAGTGACGCTTCCCTCAGCGCTACCCCGTCCCCGTGCTGCCGAAGCCGCCCGCGCCGCGTGTCGTGTCTGGCAGTGTGTCCACCTCCCGCCAGGTCGCGCGCAGCACAGGCGCCAGCACCGCCTGTGCGATGCGCATGCCGCGTTCGATGGTGAAGGGCTCCGTGCCCGCGTTCAGCACGATCACCTGCAATTCGCCGCGGTAGTCCTCATCCACCGTGCCCGGCGTGTTGGGCAGCGTGATGCCGTGCTTGAGGGCGAGGCCGGAACGCGGCCGCACCTGCAATTCATGGTCGGGCGGAAGGGCGATGCGCAGCCCCGTCGGCACCAGCGCGCGGCCGCCGGGCGGAATGGTCAGCGGCGCGGTCACCGCGGCCAGCAAATCCATGCCAGCCGCGCCGTCGGTGGCGTAGGCGGGCAGCGGCAGGCCCTCCGCGTGCGGCAGGCGGGTCACCAGGATTTCGGGCATCAGCCGAGGCTCTCCGCGATGCGGGCCGCCAGGCGACGGGCGACCTCCTCCTTCGGCAGGCGTGGCCAATCCTCGACGCCCGCTTCGGTCACGAGGTGCACGGCATTCTCGGCACCGCCCATCACATCGCCGGAGACATCATTCGCCACGATCCAGTCGCAGCCCTTCCGCAGGCGTTTGGCGGTGGCGTGGGCGATGACATGCTCGGTCTCAGCGGCGAAGCCGATCACCAGGCGCGGGCGCTGCGTCGGGTGCTGCGCGATCGTCGCCAGGATGTCCGGGTTGAGTGCCAGGCGGAGTTCGGGTGGCGGCGCGCCCGGTTCCTTCTTGATTTTTTGCGCCGGCGCGGCGTCGGGCCGGAAATCGGCAACGGCGGCGCAGGCCACGAAGATGTCGGCGGGCAGCGCGGCCTCCACCGCCGCCAGCATCTCCCGCGCGCTTTCGACAGGCAGGGGCGTGACACCGGGCGGATCGGCGATGGCGACCGGGCCGGACACCAGCGTGACACGCGCGCCGAGTGCCGCCAGCGCCGCCGCGATGGCGTGCCCCTGCCTTCCGCTGCTGCGGTTCGCGATGTAGCGCACCGGGTCTATGGGTTCGTGCGTCGGCCCGCTGGTGACGATGGCGTGCCGGCCGGCGAGCGGGCCGGTCGCGAGAAGCCCAGTGATGGCGGCATGGATCTCGGCGGGCTCCGCCATGCGGCCCGGCCCGCTTTCGGGTTCCGCCATGGCGCCGATGCCGGGGCCGACCACCGCGACGCCGCGCGCGGCCAGGCTGCGCATATTGGCGATGGTGGCGGGGTGGTCCCACATCGCCGTGTTCATCGCCGGCGCCACCAGCACGCGCGCCCGGGTCGCCAGCAGCACGGTCGCGGCAAGGTCATCCGCCTGCCCCTGCGCCATGCGCGCCAGCATATTGGCCGAGGCCGGTGCCACCACGACAAGGTCCGGCCAACGCGCGAGCCGGATATGGCCGATCTCCGCCTCTGCCGCCCAGAGGTCGTCATGCACGCGCGTGCCGGCGATGCCGGCCAGCGCCTCCCTGGTCACGAAGCGCGCGCCGCCGGCGGTCAGGATCGGCGTGACCGCCGCCCCGTCGCGCCGCAGCAGGCGGATCAGCTCCAGCGATTTGTAGGCGGCGATGCTGCCCGAGACGACCAGCAGGACCCGCGCCGCCATCGCTACAGCCGCCAGCCGGTATGGATGGCGACGATGCCGCCCGAGAGGTTGCGGTGGGCCACGCGTTCCAGCCCGGCGTCCCGCATCATGCCCTCCAGCGTGTCCTGGTCGGGGAAGCGGCGGATGCTTTCGGCCAGGTATTCGTACGAGCCGCGATCGCCCGCCACCCGCGCGCCGATCTCGGGCAGCACCTTGAAGGACCAAAGGTCATAGACCTTCGCGAGCGGCGCCACGGCGACCCGGGAAAATTCGAGGCAATGGAACCGCCCGCCCGGCCGCAGCACACGCCAGGCTTCCCGCAATACGGCGGATTTGTCGGTGCAGTTGCGCAGGCCGAAGGCGATCGAGACCTTCTCGACGCTGCGATCGGGCAGGGGGATGCGTTCCGCGTCCACCACCGCGACCTCCAGCCCCTTGACGATGCCGCGGTCCAGCGCGCGCGTCTGGGCCACGTCCAGCATGGCGGGATTGACATCGGTCAGGATCACGCGGCCCGCACCGGCTTCCAGCGCGGCGAAGGCGATGTCGCCGGTGCCGCCCGCCAGATCCAGCAGGGTTTCGCGCGGGGAGGCGCCGATGGCGCGCACGAAGATGCGTTTCCAGACCCGGTGGATGCCAAGCGACATGAGGTCGTTCATCACATCGTAGCGGGGTGCGACGCTTTCGAAGACGCCCTTCACCAGGGAGGCCTTCTCGGCGCTCGGCACTTCGCGGAAGCCAAAATCGGTGGTGTCGGTCATGCCGGCAACTTGGCGTGCGGAGGGCGACAGGGCAAGAAACCCCGATGCCGGAACTTCCCGAGGTTGAAACCGTGATGCGCGGCCTGGCGGCCGTGATCGAGGGCGCGCGGATCACCCGCGCCGAGACCACGCGCCCCGATCTGCGCTGGCCCTTCCCGCCCGATCTCGGCCGGCGGCTGACGGGGGCGACGGTGCAGGGCTTCCGGCGGCGCGGCAAATACATCCTCGCGCGGCTGGATACGGGCGAGAGCCTGCTGATCCACCTCGGCATGTCGGGCCGCCTGGTGGCGAGGCCGCTGGCCGGGCCGGCGGTGCCCTGGATGGGGCCCACCGGGCGCTTTTCCGATGCGCGCGGGCAAGGCTATCCCCGTGCGCCGTCGCACAACCAGCCGCCCGAGGCGCATGAGCACCTCATCATGGAAACCGCCACCATGCGCGTCGGCTTCGTCGATCCGCGCCGCTTCGGTTTCATCGACCTCATGCCGACCGCCGCCGAGGACGGCCATAAGCTGCTCGCCGGCATGGGGCCGGAGCCGCTGGAGGAGGGCTTCACGGCCCCCGTGCTCTCCGCCGCGCTGGCCGGGCGCGCGACCCCCATCAAGGCCGCGCTGCTCGACCAGGGCGTCGTGGCGGGGCTTGGCAACATCTATGTGGCGGAAGCGCTGTACCGCGCCCGCATCTCCCCCCGGCGGCTCGCCGGCAGCGTGGCGGGCGCCCGGGCAGCGCGCCTCGTGCCGGCCATCAAGGCGGTGCTGGCGGAGGCGATCGGCGCCGGCGGCTCCTCGCTGCGGGATTATGTGCGGGCGGATGGGGAACTCGGCCGCTTCCAGGACCACTTCGCCGTCTATGACCGCGAAGGCCAGCCCTGCCCGACCTGCCCCGGCGCGCCCTGCCCCGGCGTTTCCCGAGTCGTCCAGGCGGGTCGCAGCACCTTCTACTGCCGCCGGACCCAGCGTTGAGTGGACGATGCGCTTGCGCTACCGCTAGCCAGCCAAAGGGGAGGCCGCCATGTCCTACGAGATGATCCTGGTCGAAACCGTGGGCCGCGTCGGCGTGATCGCGCTGAACCGCCCGAAGGCGCTGAATGCGCTGTGCGACCAGCTCATGGCGGAGCTTGGCACGGCGCTCCGCGTCTTCGATGCCGATCCGGCCATCGGCGCCATCGTGGTCACGGGGTCTGAGCGCGCCTTCGCCGCCGGCGCCGACATCAAGGAAATGCAGGGGCGCAGCTACCCCGCCGTCTATCTCGACGATTTCATCGGCAAGAATTGGGAAACGGTGCTGACCATCCAGAAGCCGGTCATCGCGGCGGTGGCCGGCTTCGCGCTCGGCGGCGGCTGCGAACTCGCGATGATGTGCGACCTGATCCTGGCCGCCGACAATGCGAAATTCGGCCAGCCGGAGATCAACCTCGGCATCATCCCCGGCGCCGGCGGCACGCAGCGGCTCACGCGCGCCATCGGCAAGTCGAAGGCGATGGAGATGATCCTGACCGGCCGCATGATGGACGCCGTGGAGGCGGAGCGCGCGAATCTGGTCTGCCGGGTGGTGCCGCTGGCGGAGCTGCGCGCCGAGGCGCTCAGGATGGGCGAGAAGATCGCGTCCCTCTCCGCCCCCTCCGTCGCCATGGCGAAGGAGGCGGTGAAGGCGGCCCATGAGACCACGCTGCAGGAAGGCGTGCGCCTGGAGCGGCGGCTGTTCCTGTCGCTGTTCTCGACGGACGACCAGAAGGAAGGCATGGCGGCCTTCGCCGAGAAGCGCCCGGCTCGCTTCACGCATCGCTGATCGCGCATGGCGTTCCCCCCGCCGCGACGCCGGTCGAGGTTGACTCGGCCAAGACCGGGGGGCTAGAACCCGCGCCTTCGTCACGCCGCGTCCGCGTGGCGCCCTGAAACATCCGACTGGTCAGATCAAGCAGCCCATGGCGAACACGGCCTCCGCGCGGAAGCGCATCCGTCAGACCGAAAAGCGCACCGAGCGCAACCGCGCGCGCCGTTCACGCGTGCGGACCTTCCTGCGCAAGGTGGAATTGGCGATCGCCGGCGGCGACAAGGCGGTGGCGCAGGCTGCGTTCCAGGCCGCCCAGCCGGAATTGCAGCGCGCGGCCGGCAAGGGCGTGTTCCATGCCAACACCGTGGCCCGCAAATTGTCGCGCCTTTCGGCGCGCATCAAGACACTGGGCGCGCAGCCGCAGGCCTGACCCGATGCGCGACAGCGGAAACGCTGTCGCCATCTGATCTCACACAATCCGAACAATGAAGGGCTGCATCCAGGATGCGGCCGTTTCGTCGTGTGCGTGTCCCGTTTCAGATGAATTCTTGTGTCAAGCATTACATCTACTCGGGACAGCAAAGTATCCATTTGATTGCCGTTCGCCCGCCACGTAACCTCGGGGTTGGGTGAGGGGATCGCGCCGGCTGGCCGACGCAGGACCCGATGGGAGAGGTTGGGGGGCACCGGTCGCGGCATGCGCAGGCATGCGGCGGCAGCACATCCCCCGGCTGAGCTGAAGCTGGGTGCCCCGGGCGGGCGCATGAGGGTGGCAGGTGCAATTCATGGAGAACGCGGTCGGTCCGTCCTCTCCCGCCTCGGGCCCGCAAACGGCTGAGGTCTGGGCGCGCATCCGCGGAAGGCTGCGCGAGGAAGTCGGCGAGGTCGAATACCGCACCTGGCTGCGGCAGATGACGCTCGCGGCGCTGGACCAGGACAATGTCGTGATCGTGCTGCCCACGCGCTTCCTGCGCGATTGGGTACGCGGCCATTATGGCGACCGGCTGCGCGTGCTCTGGCAGGCGGAGGTGCCCGGCATCCGCGGCGTCGAATTCCGCGTGACCGCCGCGGCCCGCGCCGACGATGCCGCGGACCCCGCGCCGAAGCCGGCCACCCAGGCGCATGGCAGCGTCGCACCCGTCCAGGCCCTGCCGCCCGCACCCCCGCCGCGCGGCCTCGCCGAGCCGCTTGGCAAGGCGGAGCCGGTGCGCACGGCCGACCCGCGCGGCGATTGGGCGGCACCGCTCGATCCGCGCTTCACCTTCGACACCTTCGTCGTCGGCAAGCCCAATGAATTCGCCCATGCCTGCGCCCGCCGCGTGGCCGAACGCCCGGCCAGCCCCGGCTTCAACCCGCTGTTCCTCTATGGCGGCGTCGGCCTCGGCAAGACGCATCTGATGCACGCGATCGCCTGGGCCACGCGCGAACGCGCCGCCCAGGACACCGCGCAACCCCTCTCGGTCGCCTACATGAGCGCCGAGAAGTTCATGTACCGCTTCATCGGCGCGCTGCGGGCGCAAAGCACGATGGAGTTCAAGGAAAGCCTGCGCAGCGTGGACCTGCTGCTGATCGACGACCTCCAATTCCTGATCGGCAAGGACAACACGCAGGAGGAGTTCTTCCACACCTTCAACGCGCTGATCGATGCCGGCAAACAGATCATCGTGAGCGCCGACAAATCCCCCTCCGACCTGTCGGGGATCGAGGATCGGCTGCGCACGCGCCTCGGCTGCGGCATGGTCGCCGACCTGCACTCCACCACCTACGAGCTCCGCCTCTCGATCCTGCAGGCGAAGGCACAGGCGCAGGCCGTGCCGGTGCCGGCCAAGGTGATGGAATTCCTGGCCCACAAGATCACGACCAATGTGCGGGAGCTGGAGGCGGCGCTGAACCGGTTGATCGCGCATGCCAATCTGTTCGGCCGCGCCATCACGCTGGAGGGCGCGCAGGAAGTGCTGCACGACGTGCTGCGCGCGCATGACCGCCGCGTCACGATCGAGGAAATCCAGAAGCGGGTGGCGGAGCACTACAACATCCGCCTGACCGACATGTCCTCCCCCCGCCGCGCGCGGAACGTGGCGCGGCCGCGGCAGATCGCGATGTATCTCGCGAAGCAGCTCACCAGCCGGTCGCTCCCCGAGATCGGCCGCCGCTTCGGCGGGCGCGACCACACCACGGTGATGCATGCGGTCAGCCGCGTGGCGGAGCTGATGCAGGCCGACAACGCCTTCGCCGAGGATGTCGAGCTGCTCCGCCGGATGCTGGAGACTTAGCACGCCCTCAAACGTCGTGCCGCAGGCACGCCTTCGGCGTGACGCGCGGCCTCCGGCCGCTTGGCTTGCGCGCCTACGCGCTGGACCGCCTGTGGCGCGGTTGGTTTGCGCGCGGGGCCGCTATTCGCGGCCCGTTGCGGTGGTGACGTAGCCCTCTCCACCCGGAAGGAGGGGGGGGGAGAGGGCTTTGTCGCCGGCCGCAATTCCCGCGCCCCGCCCTTCAACAAGCTTTACCCCCCTGTTATGTTGCCCGACCGCCGCGGCGGGAATCGGGGCCTGGCGGGCCGTCGCGGCGCTCCCCGCGCCGCGGCACCGCCGCAAGACGCTGGGAATTCGGGTGCCATGAAATTCACGGTGGACAGGGCGGTTCTGCTCAAGGCGCTCGCGCATGTGCAAAGCGTGGTGGAGCGCCGCAACACCATCCCCATCCTGGCGAATGTGCTGCTGGAAGCCCGGGAATCCGGCCTCCGCCTGACCGCGACCGACATGGAGATCGCCGTGGTCGAGGACGTGCCGGGCGTCACCGTCACGCGCCACGGCCGCACCACGGCGCCGGCCGCGACCCTGTTCGAACTGGTGCGCAAGCTGCCCGACAGCGCCAAGATCGAGCTGGACCACCCGGGCGGCGATGCGCAGCTCACGCTCCGCGCCGGCCGGTTCGACGCCAAGCTGGCGGTGCTGCCGGTGGAGGATTTCCCCTCGATGACCGAGGGCAAGCTGCCGCACCGCTTCGCGCTGCCGGCCGGCCAGCTGCGCGAATTGATCGACCGCACGCGCTTCGCGATCAGCACCGAGGAAACACGCTATTACCTAAACGGCATCTACCTGCACGCGACCGAGGCCGGCGGCGCGCAGGTGCTCCGTGCCGTCGCCACCGACGGCCATCGATTGGCCCGTGTCGAGGAACCGCTGCCGGATGGGGCCGCCGGCATGCCGGGCGTGATCGTGCCGCGCAAGACCATCAATGAGGTCCGGAAGCTCGCCGAGGAAACCCAGGACGAGATCGCCGTCGCCCTCTCCGACACGAAAATCCGCTTCACGCTGGGCGCCGTGCAGCTGACCTCGAAGCTGATCGACGGCACCTTCCCCGAATACGAACGCGTGATCCCGCGCGGCAACGACAAGATTCTGCGGGTGACCAAGAAGGATTTCAGCGAGGCGGTGGCGCGCGTGGCCGGCATTTCCTCCGAACGGTCGCGCCCCGTGAAGCTCTCGGTCGATCGCAACCACCTGCTGCTGTCCGCCGCCAGCGCCGAGCTCGGCCAGGCGCAGGAGGAGCTGGATGGCGACGTGGTCAGCTACGAATCCGGCCCGCTCGAGATCGGCTTCCAGGCGCGCTATCTGAATGACATCACCGACCAGATCACCGACCAGGTCGAGTTCCGCTTCAGCGACGGCTCCGCCCCCACCATCGTCACCGACAGCGCCAAGCCCGAGGCGCTGTATGTGCTGATGCCGATGCGGGTCTAGCCGCATGTCCGCACCACCGGTGGAAACCATGCCTGCGCTGGATGACCGCGCGCTCGACATCCTGTTCCGCGAAGCGCGCACGCAGAACAAATGGCTCGATCGCCAAATCCCGGACAGCAAGCTCGAGGAGATCTACAACCTTCTCAAATACGCGCCGACCTCGGCCAATTCCTCGCCGGCGCGCTTCATCTTCATTCGCACCCCCGAAGCCAAGGCGCGGCTGAAGGAGGCGCTGAGCCCCGGCAATGTCGAGAAGACCATGTCGGCGCCGGTCACGGTGATCGTCGCGCATGACACCGCCTTCTACGACCAGATGAGCTTCCTGTTCCCGCATGCCGATGCAAGGTCCTGGTTCGCCGGCAACCCCGCCTTCGCGGAAGCCACGGCGCTGCGGAACGGCACGCTGCAGGGCGCCTATCTGATGCTGGCGGCCCGCGCCGCCGGCCTCGATGTCGGCGCCATGAGCGGCTTCGACAATGCGCGGGTGGACGAGCTTTTCCTGTCCCATACCCGCTGGAAGTCGAATTTCCTGGTCAATCTCGGCTATGGCGACCCGGCCGGGCTGTTCCCGCGCAACCCGCGCCTGACCTTTGACGAAGCCTGCCGCCTGGAATAGGCGGCATCTTCGGTTTCAGGCCGCGGCATCCAACCGGTAGCCGCCGCCCTCGGTGAGCAGCAGGCGCGCCTGGCTCGGGTCGGGTTCGATCTTCTGCCGCAGCCGATAGATATGCGTCTCCAGCGTGTGGGTCGTGACCGCGCTGTTGTAGCCCCAGACCTCGTTGAGCAGGATTTGCCGCGGCACCGGGCGGCCGCCGGCGCGATAGAGGTATTTCAGGATCGCCGCTTCCTTTTCGGTCAGCCGGATCTTGCGGTTGCGCGCCGCTTCCAGCAGCAGCTTGGCGGAGGGCCGGAAGGTGTAGGGGCCGACCGTGAACACCGCATCCTCGCTGTTGTCGAAGACGCGCAGCTGCGCGCGCAGCCGCGCCATCAGCTCGCTGACGCGGAAGGGCTTCGAGATGTAGTCATTGGCACCCGAATCCAGGCCGCGCACCACATCCTGCTCGCCATCGGCGCCGGTCAGCATCAGGATCGGCACGCGCAGCCCCTCGCGCCGAAGCCGGGCGCAAAGCTCCCGCCCGTCGCCATCGGGCAGGCCGATATCCAGGACGATCGCATCGAAGCGCGCCGTGTCGCGGGCGAGCAGGGCCACGGCGTCGGCGATGCTCCCCGCCGTCATCGGCTGGAATTCCCCCTCATGCGCCAATTGTTCCGCCAGCGTTTGGCGCAGCGCTTCGTCGTCGTCCACGACGAGGATGGGGCGTGGACCCGGCATGCTATCTCGCTCCTGTGTTCGGTCGTCGGTTTGGTCGGCCGCACCGCGGCCCACCATCCAGAGCATCGGCAGAGGGCCAGAACATGGCAGCACCGCAACCGGTAGCATGCCCGAGCCCTGCCATCCTCCCTACGCGGCGTGCCCGTTTCGGATGCACCCGACAACGATATTTTTCGCCTCCCACATGTGGGGGCATTTCCTGGATCGTCACAACCCTGGCGCCACGCCGCTGGTTTCGCGAGGCCTCCCTGCCGCGTCGCCCGGCGGAGGCCCCGCGCACCTGTGCAAACGCACATCCCGCAACCATTGCCGGGGACACGCTTTCTTCATGCGTGCCCCCTGTCAAACGCCTTTGGCACGCCACATTCGCCACCGCCTATAGGCCTCGAAGCGGCCCCCGCCCCAGAGCCGAAATGGAACGCCATCGCATGAGCACGTCGACCCGAAACCGCTTGTCACAGCTTCGTGATAAGCCCGTCATTCCGCTTGGCCAGCCCGGCGTGACGGATGCCCGCGCCCTGGCGATGCGCGCCGTCCACCGCGCCGCCTCCGACCTTCGCCGCGGCACGCCCGTGCTGCTGCACGGGCCCGAGGGCGCCCTGGTGATCGCCGCCGCCGAGACGGTTTCGGCCCGCGGCCTGGCCGAGCTGCATGCGGCGGCGATCGGGCCGGCGGTGCTGCTGCTGGCGCCGGTGCGCGCCGCCGCGGTGCTGTTGCGCCCGGTGCCGCAGGCCGCCACCACCACCCCTGCCGGCCAGGCGGCCGAAATGGGTGCCGTGGCGCTGCGCCTTCCCGCCAGCCTGATGGAGCCGGCCGCGCTGCGCAGCCTGGCCGACCCGACCGCCGAACGCCTGTTGCCGGCCGAGCCGGAGCGCGCGGCGCTGCCGCTGCTCGCCCTGCCGGCCATCGGCCTCGCCAAGCTCGCGCGGCTGCTGCCGGCGCTGGTGGTGGCCCCAGCCAGCGAAGCGGCGGCCGAACGTCTCGGCCTGCTGCCGGTGCTGGCCGCCGATCTGCTGGCCTACCCGACCGATGCCGCCGGCACCCTGACCCGCGTGGCCGAGGCGGTGGTCCCGCTGGAAGACGCGCCGAACGCCCGCATCATCGCCTTCCGCGCCGCCGATGGCGGGATCGAGCATCTGGCGATCCTGGTCGGCGAGCCGGAGCGCGCGCTGGCCGAAGGCCGCACGCCGCTTGCGCGCGCGCATTCCGAATGCTTCACCGGCGACCTGCTCGGCAGCCTGCGCTGCGATTGCGGCCCGCAGCTGCGCGGCGCCGTGAAGCGCATGGCGGCGGACCCGGATGGCGGCGTGCTGCTGTACCTGGCGCAGGAGGGCCGCGGCATCGGCCTGGTCAACAAGCTGCGCGCCTATGCGCTGCAGGACCAGGGCCTCGACACGCTCGATGCCAATCGCGCGCTGGGCTATGGCGCCGATGAACGGAACTTCTGGGTCGCCGGGGAGATGCTGCGCGGGGTCGGCATCGACCGCGTGCGGCTGCTGACCAACAACCCAGACAAGCTGGCGGCGCTGGCGGCCTGCGGCATCGCGGTCGAGGGGCGGGAAGCGCACCAGTTCGACGCCAATGGCGTGAATGACGGCTATCTGGAAACCAAGGCGCGGCGCTTCGGGCATTTGCTCGTCTGAGGCGGCGTTGCGGTGGGGTGGCTGTTCGGGCGGTGGCTGGCATGCCGGTTGCTAACCTCCGCGCCATGATCCGCACCGATGCCGCCCCCCCGGTTCCGTCGCAGCCTGTCCTGCCGGCGCTTGGCCCGGATGATCATGTGCCCGTCCCCGGGACGCTGAGCTTCGGTGCGTTCCTGTCGGCGCTGAACCCGCTGCATCATCTGCCGGTGGTCGGCACGATCTACCGGGCGGCGACCGGGGAGACCATCGCACCGCCCTTGCGCGTGCTGGGCGGCGCGCTGTTCGGCGGGCCGGTCGGCCTGTTCTCGGCGGCGATCTTCGCGGCGATCGAGGAATTCCGGGCGGCCGAGCCGGCGGGGCGCCCCGGGGCGGACCCCGCGACGCGCTTCGCTGCCGCCACGAGGATGGACGGCCATGGCTGAGGACCCCGCTTCCGGTCTGGGCCTGGTGCGTCCCGACGGGAATGGAAGGGCCGGGTTCCTGACACTGGGCGGCCTGCGCCTGCGCTGCGCGCTCGGCCATGGCGGCGTGCGCGATGCCGCGGGGAAGCGGGAGGGCGATGGCGCCACGCCGACCGGGCTGCTGCCGCTGCGCCGCGTCTTCTACCGCGCCGACCGCGTGGCGCCACCCCGCGGCGCCCTGCCGGTGGAGCCGCTGTCGCAGGCCGATGGCTGGTGCGACGACCCCGATGACCGCGCCTACAACACCCGCGTGCTGCTGCCCTTCGCTGGCCGGCATGAGGCGCTGTGGCGCGCGGATGCGGCCTATGATGTGGTGGGCGTGCTCGGCTGGAACGACGCGCCGGTGCAGCGCGGCCGCGGCAGCGCGATTTTCCTGCATCTGGCGCGCCCTGGCTTCCCGCCCACCGAGGGCTGCGTGGCGCTGGCGCGGCCGGATCTGCTGGCGGTGCTGGCGGCGGGGCTGACCGCGATACGGGTCGAACCCGGCTGAGACGCGCATTTGCGGCTTGCCCCCGCGGCCCCCGCGTGCTTTACGCCCCGCTTCCCTGCCGGGACTGAGGCATCGGTCCCGGCTATGCCCGCTTGCGTGCTAGGCATGGTGCCGACGCCGCCTTGGGCTGAGACAGCCGAAGGGAGAACCGATGCCCCTCTACGAATGCGTGCTGATGGCGCGCAACGATGTCACGCAGCAACAGGTCGAGACGCTGGTGGACCAGATGGCCGTCACGCTCGGCGAGCTGGGTGGTGAAATCCGCAAGCGCGAATACTGGGGCCTGCGTGGCCTGGCGTATCGCATCAAGAAGAACCGCAAGGCGCACTACATGCTGCTCGGCATTTCCGCGCCGCCGGCCGCCCTGCATGAGATGGAGCGCCAGCTCGGCCTGCACGAAGATGTGCTGCGCAGCCTGACGCTGAAGATCGAGACGATCGAGGAAGCCCCCTCCGCCATCCTGGCCCGCCGGGGTGAGGATCGCGATCGTGATCGCGGCTTCCGCGGGCCCCGCCCGGCCGGCCGCTTCGGCTCCGGCCGCACCGGCGGCGGCGGGCGGGAACGCGACGACCGCGAGGAATACCGTGCGCGCCCGCGTGGCGACGACATGGACATGGGCATGGGCGAGGAGTGATCTGAGATGTCCGACCGCACCGAAGACCTCTCTCTGAACCCCGGCCTGCGCCGCCCCGCCGTGGGCGCGCGCCGGCCGTTCTATCGCCGCCGGAAATCCTGCCCCTTCTCGGGGCCGCAGGCGCCGAAGATCGACTACAAGGATGTGCGCCTGCTGTCCCGATTCCTGAGCGAGCGCGGCAAGATCGTGCCGTCGCGCATCACCGCGGTGTCCGCGAAGAAGCAGCGCGAGTTGGCGCTGGCCATCAAGCGCGCGCGCTTCCTGGCCTTGCTGCCCTACGTCATCAACGATTGAAGCAGCCCGGCCGGCACGCGGGACAACGGCACGCAGGATGATGGTGGACAGCATGCAGCGCGACGATCCGAGGGGCCCCGCCGGCAAGGGCGGGGTTCTTGCGGATGCGCGCCTGCTGGCGGCGGGTGCCGCCGGGCTGGCCGCCGCCTTCCTGATGCTGTGGTCGCTGCGCGGCCTGCCGGGCGGCATGCTGGCCCTGTGGATGGCGGCGCTGCCGCTGTTCCTGGCCGGTATCGGCTTCGGCGGCGTCGCCGTGGTCGGTGCCGTGACGGTGGCGTCCCTGGCGCTGCTGCTGGCCGGCGGCGGCTTTGCCTTCGGCGTCTTCCTGCTGGCCTTCGCTGGCCCCGTGCTGCTGCTGGTGCTCAGCGCCCGGCCCGGCCCGGGTGGGTTGCGCCTGCCCTTCGTGCTGCTCGGGCTGATTCCGGCGTCCGGCATCCTGGTGGCGGCCTTCGTCCTGGCCGATGCGCCGGGCGGGCTGGAAGGCGCGCTGCGCCGCGCGGCTGAACTCGGCGCGGCCCGGATGGGCGTGCCGGTGGGCGAGGCGATGCTGGCAAGCCTCGTGCGGGTCAAGGCCGCGGCGATCGGCTTCTGGGTGATGCTGTCCCTGTTGCTGAATGCTGCGGCGGCCGGGGGCCTGCTGCGGCGCGCCGGCATCATCGCCGCCGCCCCCGCCTGGCGGGAAGCGCGGCTGCCGGTCTGGTATCCCGCGCTGCCGGCCCTGGCCGCGCTGGTATGGCTGCTGGCCGAGGCGGATGCCGTGCCGCTGAGCGTCACGCTGGCGCTGCTGGTGCCGCTGTTCCTGCATGGGCTGGCCGCTTTTCATCGCGTCACGCTGCCGCTGCGCGGCCGCACCTTGCTGCTGGCCATCGCCTATGGCGCGCTTCTGCTGATGGCGGTTCCGGTGGCCCTTGCCGCCACCGCCTTCGGCCTGTTCGATATTCTCCACGGAAACCGGGCCCGCCCGACGGTCCCCTGAAACGGTGTTGCCATGATCGAAGTCATTTTGATGCAGCGGGTCGAGAAGCTCGGCCAGATGGGTGAGCGGGTGAAGGTGCGCCCTGGCTACGCGCGCAATTTCCTGTTGCCGAAGGGCCAGGCCATCCGCGCCAGCGCCGCCAACCTCGAACGCTTCGAGCGTGACCGCGCGCAGCTCGAGGCGCAGAACCTCAAGCGCCGCGAGGAAGCCGAGCGCGTGGCCGAGCGCGTGTTCGGCATGAGCGTGGTGATCATCCGCTCGGCCGGTGAATCGGGCGGGCTCTATGGCTCGGTCTCGGCGCGCGACATCGCCGATGCCTGCAAGGCCGGCGGCCTGACGCTGGACCGCACGCAGGTGCTGCTGGAACAGCCGATCAAGACGCTCGGGATGAGCCAGGTCCGCGTGATGCTGCACCCGGAAGTGACCATGATGGTCGGCGTGAACATCGCCCGCTCCGTCGAGGAAGCCGAGAAGCAGGCCCGCGGCGAGGATGTGCGCGCCGCCGACCAGGCCGAGGAGGAAAGCCTGGAGGCCGAGCTGGCCGCCGAGCTCGCCGAACTCGGCGCGGCGTCCGAGCGCGACTGAGACCGGGATGCGGGGGAAACCACCCCCGCTATCCACACCTATCCCCAGGCGCGGGGGAGCGGCGCGACTCGCCCCGATCGGATAGCGTCGCCGCATGAACACCATGCCGCCCAATACGGGGGATGGGCTTTTCGGCCTCTCCCAGCGCCTGCCTCCCGCCAATCTGGAAGCCGAGCAGGCGCTGCTCGGCGCGCTGCTGGCCAACAACAAGGCCTATGAGCGCATCGGCGAATTCCTGGCGCCGGAGCATTTCGCGGACCGCGTCCACGGCCTGATCTTCGAGGCCATCCAGCGCCGGATCGAGGCCGGGCACCTGGCCGATGCCGTGACGCTGCGCGCGCAGTTCGAACACAACGGCCTGCTCGATGAGGTCGGCGGCACCGCCTATCTCGGCCAGCTTCTCTCGGCGATGGTCGGCATCATCAATGCCGGCGAATATGGCCGCGTCATCCACGACGCGTGGCTGCGCCGGCAATTGGTGGATCTCGGCGAGACGATGGTGAACCGCGCCTTCGGGGCGGAGCCGGAGCTAGACGGCAAGCTGCAGTTGGAGGCCGGCGAACAGGCGTTGTTCGACCTGTCGCGCGCCGGCGAGTCGGGCGGCGGCTTCGTGAGCTTCGAGCGCGCGCTGAGCACGGCGGTCAATCTTGCCGAAAAGGCTTTCGTCAATCCGGGCGGCGTGGCGGGGCTTTCCACGGGGCTGCGCGATATCGACGCCAAGCTCGGCGGGCTGCACCCCTCCGACCTGCTGATCCTGGCCGGGCGGCCGGGCATGGGCAAATCGGGTCTCGCCGTGAAGATCGCCTTCGGCGCCGCCCGCGCTTTGCTGCGCGCGGCGCGGGAGAAGGATGCGCAGGCCGTGCCGAAGGCGGGTGTCGCCATTTTCTCGCTGGAAATGTCGAGCGACCAGTTGGCCACGCGCCTGCTGTCGGAGGAAAGCCGGATTTCGGGCGACCGCATCCGCCGCGGCGAGATCAGCCAGAAGGATTTCGACCGGTTCCTGCTGGCCAGCCGCGAATTGCAGTCGCTGCCGCTGTATATCGACGACACGCCCGCCATCACCATCAGCGCGCTGCGCACCCGCTGCCGGCGCCTGCAACGCACCAAGGGCCTCGACCTCATCATCGTGGACTACCTCCAGCTGATGCGCCCGGCGGCGGGCAGCAAGCCGGAGAACCGGGTGCAGGAAATCAGCCAGATCACCCAGGGGCTGAAGGCCATCGCCAAGGAATTGTCGGTGCCGCTGATCGCCTTGTCGCAGCTGTCGCGCGCGGTGGAACAGCGGGAGGACAAGCGGCCGCAATTGGCGGATCTGCGCGAGTCCGGCTCGATCGAGCAGGATGCCGATGTCGTGATGTTCATCTACCGCGACGAATACTACCTGCAACAGCGGCAGCCGAAGGAGCTGACCTTCGACAATACCCAGAAATTCAGCGAGGCCGTGGACAAGTGGCAGAAGGACATGGAGCAGGCGCACAACAAGGCCGAGCTCATCATCGCCAAGCAGCGCCACGGCCCGACCGGCACGATCCGCCTTTTCTTCGAAGCCGAGTTCATCCGCTTCGGCGATCTGGAGCATACGGGTGACGGTGGCTACGGCGATTAGCCTGTTGCCCGGCCAGGCGGTGCTGCGCGTCGATCTCGGCGCGATCGTCGCCAATTGGCGCGACCTTTGCGCCCGCCACGGCGCGCAGGTGGCGGGCGTGGTGAAGGCGGATGCCTATGGGCTTGGCGCCGGCCCTGTGGCGCGCGCACTGCGCGATGCCGGCTGCCGGATGTTCTTCGTGGCGCATCTGGCCGAGGGCCTGGCGCTGCGCCCGGCCCTGGGGGCCGGCCCCGACATCGTCGTGCTGAACGGCTTTCCGCCCGGGGCGGATGGCGGTGCGGGGTTGCTGCCCGTGCTGAACAGCCTGGCCGATGTGCAGGCGCATGCGCGGGCCGGGAGTGCCGCGCTGTTGCACCTGGATACCGGCATGGCGCGGCTTGGCCTGGATGCGGCGGAACAGGCAGCCCTTGCCGCGGACGCCGGCCTGCTGGCGGGCCTCGACCTGCGCTTCGTGATGACCCATCTGGCCTGCGCGGATGAGCCCGAGCATCCGCTCAACGCCATCCAGGCCACCCGCTTCGCCGAGGCCTGCGCGCGCATCGCGCCCGGCGTGCCGCGCAGCTTCGCCAATTCCTCCGGCGTCTTCCTCGATGCCCGCTTCCGCTCGGCGCTCGCGCGGCCCGGCTGTGCGCTGTACGGCATCAACCCCACACCGGGCGCCCCGAACGCCATGCGCCAGGTGGTGCGGCTGGAGGCGGAGGTGTTGCAGGTGCGGCAGATCGAAGCCGGCGATACGGTTGGCTACGGCGCCAGCTACACCGCCGCGGGGCCCCGCCGGGTGGCGACGATTGCGGCAGGCTACGCCGATGGCTACCTTCGCAACCTCTCGGGTCGCTCGCTGGCCCTGCTGCACGGTGTCGCCGTGCCCCTCATTGGCCGGGTATCCATGGACCTCACCACTTTCGACGTGACGGATGTGCCGCTTGCGGCAGCGGGCGACCGGCTGCTGCTGATCGGCGGCCCCGAAAACACGCCCGACGATATCGCCGCCCGCGCCGGCACCATCGGCTATGAGGTGCTGACCAGCCTCGGCGCGCGCTACCACCGCCAATACCAGGGTGGCTGAGCCGTTGGAGCGTTCGCTGGATGTCACCGCGGCGATCGGCCGCGCCTTCCTCGGCCTGCTGCGCTCGGTCGGCGCCATCGCGCTGTTCGCGGCGGAGGCGATCAGCCATCTGGTCCGCCCGCCCTTCTATGGCCGCCTGTTCCTGAAGGCCTTCATCGAGGTGGCGTGGTTCAGCCTGCCCGTGGTGGCGCTGACGGCCGTGTTCACCGGCATGGTGCTGGCGCTGCAATCCTACACCGGCTTCGCGCGATTCAATGCGGAGGGCGCGGTGGCCAATGTCGTGGTGCTGTCCATCACCCGCGAATTGGGCCCCGTGCTGGCCGGGCTGATGGTGGCGGGCCGCATCGGCGCGGCCTTCGCCGCCGAGATCGGCACGATGCGCGTGACCGACCAGATCGACGCGCTGACCACGCTCTCCACCAACCCGATGAAGTATCTGGTGGCGCCGCGCCTGCTGGCCGGCACGCTGGCGCTGCCCTTGCTGGTGGTTGTCGCGGATACCTTGGGTGTCATGGGCGGCTGGCTGATCGGCACGACGCAGCTCGGCTTCGCCTCCGGCGCCTATCTCAAGGCGACCTTCGATTTCCTGCAATTCTCGGACGTGTTTTCGGGCCTGGTGAAGGCGGCGGTGTTCGGCTTCGTCGTCACGCTGATGGGCTGCTGGAGCGGCTACACTTCGGGCGGCGGCGCACAGGGCGTGGGGCGCGCCACCACCTCGGCCGTGGTGAGCAGCTCGATCCTGATCCTGGCCTTCGACTACATCCTGACCTCGATCTTCTTCGCCCGATGAGCAGCGAAGCCTCCCTCCCGCGCGCCGTGGGCGCGACCCCAAAAATCCGCTTGCGAGGGCTCACCAAGGCCTTCGGGCCGAAGCAGGTGCTGGACGGCGTCGATCTCGACATCCGCGCCGGGCATTCGATGGTGATCCTGGGTGGCTCGGGCAGCGGCAAGTCGGTGACGCTGAAATGCGTGCTCGGCCTGATCACGCCGGATGCCGGCACGATCGAGATCGACGGGCAGGATGTGGCGAAGCTGAGCCGCCGGGAGCGCGAGGCGCTGAACGACCGCATCGGCATGCTGTTCCAGAACGGCGCGCTGTTCGACAGCCTGCCGGTCTGGGAAAACGTGTGCTTCAAGCTGCTGGCGCAGGGCCGCATCACGCGCGGCAAGGCCCGCGACAAGGCCGCCGAGGTGCTGGCGCAGGTGGGCCTGGCGCCGAGCGTGGGCGACCTCTCGCCCGCCGAGCTTTCGGGCGGCATGCAGAAGCGCGTGGCCCTTGCCCGCGCGATCGCGGCTGAGCCTGACGTCATATTCTTCGACGAACCGACGACGGGGCTCGACCCCATCATGGGTGCCGTGATCGACGGGCTGATCGTCGATGTGGTGAAGCGGCTGGGTGCGACAGCGGTTTCGATCACGCATGACATGGCGAGCGCGCGGCGCATCGGCGACGATGCGGCGATGATCCTGAAGGGCAAGATCATCTGGCGCGGGGCCGCGGCGAGCCTCGGCGATACCGGGAATGCGATGGTGGACCAGTTCGCCCGCGGGGAGCGGGAGGGGCCGATCCAGATGGAATTGCGGCGCTAGGCGTGGCCAAGCCCGTCACCCGTTTCGTCTGCCAGGCCTGTGGCGCCGCCTTCCCGAAATGGCAGGGCCGCTGCGATGCCTGCGGCGAATGGAACACCCTGACCGAGGAAACCACCGAGGCGCGCGGCCCTGGCCCGGCCGCCAAGGCGGGCGGCGGTCGGCGGGTGGAGTTCGTGGGCCTCAAGGGCCACACGCCGCCGCCGGCGCGCACCGGCACGGGCTCCACGGAGTTCGACCGCGTGCTGGGCGGCGGGCTGGTCGCGGGCAGCGCCATCCTGGTGGGCGGCGATCCGGGCATCGGGAAATCTACCATCCTGTTGCAGGCTGCCGCGCGCGTGGCGCAGGCGGGGCATCGCGCGCTGTATGTCTCGGGCGAGGAAGCGGTGGAGCAGGTGCGGCTGCGCGCGGCGCGCCTTGGCCTGACCGAAAGCCCGATGGCGCTGGCCGCCGCCACCGCGCTGCGCGACATCGTCGCCAGCCTGGAGGGGGAAGCCGATGCCGCGCTGGTGGTGATCGATTCCATCCAGACCGTCTGGCTCGATGCGTTGGATTCGGCACCCGGCACCGTCAGCCAGGTGCGCGCCTGCGCGGCGGAGCTGATCCGCCTCGCCAAGGCGCGCGGCTTCGCGCTGGTGCTGGTGGGGCATGTCACCAAGGAAGGCACGCTCGCCGGGCCGCGCGTGCTGGAGCACATGGTCGATGCGACGCTCTATTTCGAAGGCGACCGCGGCCACCAGTTCCGCATTTTGCGCGCCGTGAAGAACCGCTACGGCGCCACCGACGAGATCGGTGTGTTCGAGATGACCGATCGCGGCCTCATGGAGGTGGCGAATCCCTCCGCCCTGTTCCTCGCCGAGCGCCGCGGCAATGTTTCGGGCAGCGCGGTGTTCGCGGGGGTCGAGGGCACGCGGCCCGTGCTGGTGGAGGTGCAGTGCCTGCTCTCCCCAAGTGCAGGCGGCAGCCCGCGACGGCAGGTGGTGGGGTGGGATTCTGGGCGGCTGGCGATGCTGCTGGCGGTGCTGGAGACGCGCTGCGGCATGGGCGTCGGCCAGAACGATGTCTATCTCAACGTGGCGGGCGGCCTGCGGATCGCGGAACCGGCGGCAGACCTCGCCGTGGCGGCCGCGCTGATCTCGGCGGCGACGGACCGCCCAACCGATCCCGGCGCCGTCTACTTCGGCGAAGTTGGGCTTTCAGGCGAGGTGCGGCAGGTGGCGCAGGGCGAGGCGCGGCTGCGGGAGGCCCAGAAACTTGGCTTCACGGCGGCGACGCTGCCGCGGCGGATGGCGCGGGGGAAGACACAGCCGGCGGCGATCCCGGGGCTCGGCCTGACGGAGATCGGGCATCTGACGGATTTGGTCGCGGTGTTCGCGGCCAAGACGCTGCAGAAAGCCGCTACGCCCGCGCCACGCGAAAGCTGATGGCGCGGCGCGCGCGCGCTGGCTCGGAAAGGTCTTCGAGCAGCCGCGCCGCCGCCAGCCTTCCCGACATGGCGGCCATCGGCACGCCGGCGCCCGGATGCACGGAGCCGCCCGCCAGATACAGCCCCGGCAGGCGGGAGACGCTGCCCGGCCGCGCGAAGCTGCCCATGGCGCCATGCCCGGCGCGGCCATACAGCGCGCCGCCCGTGCCCGGGAACAAGGCGTGGAAGCCGGCGGGGGTGGTGCGGATGCTGGTCTCCGGCGTGGCATGCACCGTCAGCCCGCAGCGGCGGAGCAGCGCGTGGCTCGCGTGCTGCACGCCCTCCAGCACGGCGTCCGGCATCTCGCCGCGGTCGCCATCGGGGGGTGCGTTGACCAGCAGCAGCAGCCGTTCGGGCGCGCCGGGCGGAACCTCGCCATGGCCGCGATCCTGGGCGCAAATGTAGACGGTGGGGGCTGCGGTGATGCCGCGGTCCCGAAAAATCGCCGCGAATTCCTGCGCGTAATCCTCGGCGAAGAAGACGTTGTGATGCGCGAGGTCGAAGCCCGAGGTCGGCGCGTTCACACACCAGGTGATGGCGGCCAGGCTGCGGGCGGCGCGGGGCGTGGCCGGCGCGGCGCGGCGCGCGCCCTGCCCAAGCAGCCCCTGGCCGAGCGCCGAGGCATCGCCGTTGAACACCACCGCATCGGCGCGGAGTTCCTCGCCACCCGCAAGCCGCACGCCGGCGGCGCGGCCGTTCTCGACCAGGATTTCCGCGACCTCCGCATTGAAGCGGAAGCGGGCGCCTTGCGCTTCGGCGAGGTCGCGGATCGCCTGCGCCACGCGCGCCATGCCGCCGCGCACCAGCCACACGCCATCCTGCTCCACATGCGCGATCAGCATGAGGGTCGCCGGCGCCAGGAAGGGGGAACAGCCGGTGTAGGTCGCGTAGCGGCCGAACAACTGCCGCAGGCGCGGGTCCCGAAAATGCTGGCCGAGCGCGCCCCACAGCGTTGCCCAGGGCGCCGTGCGGAACAGCGCGTCCAGCCGCCCGATGCCCACGCGGGTGACAAGATCAAGCGGGGAGGGGCGTTCGGCCGCGATGAAGGGCGCCGCCAGCGTGCGGTAGATATCCGCGCTGCGCGCCACGAAATCGCGATAGCCCTGCGCCTCCGCCGCGCCGGCGAAGGCGCCGATGGCGTCGGCCGAGCGGTCGATATCGGCGAACAGATCGAGCCTGCCGCCCGCCCGCCAGGCATGCCGCGCGAGGGTCTCGGCCGGATGCAAATCCAGCACATCCTCCAGGCGCTTGCCCGCATCGGCGAACAAACTCGAGAAAATCCAGCGCATGGTGAAGACGGTGGGGCCGCCATCCACATCGGCGCCCGCAACCCGCACATGCCGCGCCTTGCCGCCTTGCGTCGCCGCACGGTCCAGCACCGTCACATCGGCGCCGCGCCGGGCGAGGTCTGTCGCGGCCGCCAGCCCGCCCATGCCGGAGCCGATGACGATCACACGGCGCAGCGTGCTCACGCCGCCACGCGCACCCGCGGCCTGGCGGCGCGGTCCACCGCCAGGCGGTGCCAGATGATGATGGCAAGGCCCACCACCAGCGGCACGCTCCACGTCACCGGATGCAGCGCGAGTTCGGGGAAGACGCGCACCGATCCGAAGGCGAGGAAGGCCGTGTAGACGCTGATCCCGGCGCCGACGAGCGCCTTGATATGTTCCTTCAGCCAATCCGCCCGCGTGATCGCGGGCTTGTGCAGGAACCAGAGATTCGTGAGCCCCGTCGCCACGCCCACCACCGCGATCGCCATCATCAGGGGCTGTCCGATTCGCCAGCCCTCCGCCGCGCAGGCCAGCGCCGCCGCGAACACCAGGACTTGCAGCAGCAGGTTCACGCGCGTCCGGTTCAGGTGGTGGCGCCCCTGGTTGCGGATGCAGAGGTAGCCGTACCAGGCGAGGTTGATGGTCAGGATGGCGGTGTGCAGCATCATCCAGCCGAACAGGCCGCGGATGAAATCGGCGTCGAACCGACCCTCCAGATGCGGATGCGTGCCGAACGGATCGGCCAGCGTCAGCAGGGACATGCACAGCGCGAAGCCGCCGGTCGCCAGCAGCGCCCAGGTGAAAATCCGGCCCCATTTGCGATGGTTCACGCCGCCCTTGCGGCCCACCACGGGCACCCAGAAAGCCACGGCGCCGGTCGCACCCGTCACGATATGGGCGGCCACGAGGGCGTGGAAGACGTGCAGCTCCAAGGCGTTTCTCCTCCGGCCGGGTGACAATGCCACTTGACAGTTCGCCCTGTAAAGCGAGGGAATGTGTCAGACAAAGTGGACACTCAGATGCGACGCATGATCCGGCCATGACCATGCGGCGCACGCTCCGGCCATGAACGCAATGGCGCCGTCGCCCTTCACGCCCCCCTACCCGGTGCCGCGCTCCCCCGTGGTCGCGCTGATCCGCGCGCTGTTGCAGGGCGAGGGCAACCTGCTCGGCCTGTTGCCGGCCGAGGCCTACACCATGCCCATCGGGCCGCTCGGCTATTCGCGCCGCTCCATCGTGGTGGTGAACGAGCCGAAACTGGTGCGGGAAGTGCTGGTGGACGAGGCAGGCATCTTCCCGAAATCCGACCTGATGGTGAACGCGTTGGAGCCCTTGATCGGCGACAGCATCTTCGTCTCCTCCGGCCAGGTCTGGCGCCGCCAGCGCGGCATGATGGACCCGGCACTCAGCCTGATGCGCGTCAACCGCGCCTTCCCAAGCATGGAGGAGGGCGCGGTGGCCGCCGAGGAAATGCTCGAAGGCCGCGCCGAAACCGGCGAGCCCTTCTCGCTCGACCTCGCGATGAGCCATCTGACGGCGGACATCATCTGCCGCTCCGTGTTCTCGACGGGGCTCGACACGCAGGTGGCGCATGACGTGTTCGACGCCTTCAGCTTCTTCGAACGCAGCGTCGCGCAGGTGGAAATCCGCCGCCTCATCATGGACCGCGCCTGGACGAAGATCCCGCAGAGCGAGGCCGTTCTGCAAAGCTGCGCACTGATCCGGAAATGCCTCGGCGAATTGCTCGACAGCCACCTGGATGCGGGGAAATCCTTCGATGACATCGCGAGCGCCGTGGTCGCCGCGCGCGACGATCTCGGCCGCGCCTTCACGCGGGAGGAGCTGATCGACCAGCTCGGCGTGCTGTTCCTGGCGGGCCACGAAACCAGCGCCAGCGCGCTGACCTGGGTGTTTTACCTGTTGGCCACGCGCCCCGCCCTGGTCGCGCGGCTGCGTGCGGAAATCGCGGAGGTGTGCGGCGATGGCCCGATCACCTTCGAGCACACGCGGCGCATGGTCTTCGCGCGCAACATCTTCCAGGAAACCCTGCGGCTCTATCCGCCCATCACCTTCCTGCCGCGCGTCGCGAATGAGGCGACCCGCATCGGCGACTACCGCGTGAAGCGCGGCGCGTTGATCATGGTCGCACCCTGGGTGCTGCACCGCCACCGCGCCTATTGGCGCGAGCCCAACGCCTTCGACCCCGACCGCTTCGCGCCGGAGCGCAAGCATGAGCTGACCTCCGGCGCCTATATCCCCTTCGGCATCGGTCCCCGCATCTGCGCGGGTGCGGCGTTTGCCACGGTGGAGGCGGTGCTGCTGGTCGCGCGCCTGTTCCGGCATTTCGACTTCCACGTGACCGAGCCCGGTGCGGTGCGCCCCGCCGCGCGCCTCACCACACGCCCGGCGCGGCAGGTCTTCGTCACGGTGACGCACGCATGACGCCGCCCCGATGACACCGACCGTGCTGCTCACGCTCGGGCGGCTGCCGAAGGCGCTCGACCTCGCGCGCGGCTTTGCCCGCATCGGCTGGCGCGTGGTGGTGGCGGAACCCTTCGCGCGGCACCTGACGGGCGCCTCACGCGATGTGGAGGCGAGCATCACGGTGCCGCCCCCCTCGGCGGGCAAGGGCGCTTATCTGGAGGCGTTGGCCACGGTGGTCCGGCGCGAGCGCGTGTCGCTGGTGGTGCCGGTCTCGGAGGAGACGCTGCATGTGGCCCACCTGCCGCCCTATCTGCCGCATGGCGTGCGGGTGCTGACCATGCCGCCCGACCTCGTGCTGCGGCTGCACCACAAGGCGAGCTTCATCGCCTATGCCGCCGCGCAAAACCTCGACGTGCCGGACAGCGCGCTGCTCGGCACGCCAGCCGCGCATGCGCTGGTGCAGGCGGGGGCGGTGGTGGTGAAGCCGGTGCATAGCTGCGCCGGCCGCGGCGTGCTCCGCCTGCCGCGTGGCAGCGCCCTGCCGCGCGCCGAGGCCGCTTCGCCCATGGTCGTGCAGCGGCATCTGGGCGGCGCCGAGCTCAGCACCTGCACCCTGGCGCAGGATGGGCGCGTGCGCGCCACCGCCATCTATCGCGGCCTGCAGATGTCGGGCTCGGTCGCCGTCGCGTTCGAGCGCGTGGCGCATCCGGTGATCGATGCCTGGGTCGCGCGCTTCGTCGCCGCCAGCCACTGGACCGGCTTCATCTCCTTCGACTTCATCGAGGATGAGCGCGGCACGCCCTTCGCCATCGAATGCAACCCGCGCACCACCAGCGGCCTGCATTTCCTGGAACCCGCCGAGGTCGCGCGCGCCATCATCGACGCCGACGCGCCTGGCCCACGCCACCGGGCGGAGACGCAGCTCCAGCAATTCTGGTCCTGCCTGACGGAGACCCAAGGCAGCCTGTTCCGCCGCGGCTTCGGCGCGAAGCTGCGGCGCCTGCTGACCACGCGCGACGTGACCTGGCAGGCGCGCGACCCTTGGCCGCTGCTGTCCATGCCGATCACCGCCTGGCCGATCATCCGCATGGCGGCCGCGAAGCGCGTGCCGTTCGGCGAGGTCGCAACGCTGGATGTCGGCTGGTTCGAGGGCGAGGTGCCAGCGCCTGCGGATGTGACCGCGGGGGCGCGGTAACGCGGCTCGTGCCGGCACGCGCGGCGGTATACTGTCCGCGAAACGATGAGCGGGTGGCTGCATGTCGGGTGTGACGCTGGCGGGAAGTGCGGGCGCAGATACGCTGCGTGGCGGAGCGGGCGCGGACAGCCTGGTGGGGCGTGCCGGGCATGATTTTCTGATCGGGAGCGGGGGCGTCTACCTGGAACCCGGCCAGTCGCCGGGCGCCGACACACTTGTCGGCGGAAGCGGCAATGATCTCCTCAGCGCCGTGCACCAGACCTTCGGTGATACCTATGACTTCAGCTTGGTGAGCGATCTGCGCGGTGGTTCTGGCAATGATTCATTGTCAGGCGCAGGTACATTGATCGGTGGAACCGGCAATGATCAGATTTATGTCTATGGTTCCTCACAGCTTGTCATCGGCGGCAGTGAGCTCGATCCAAATGCCGGCTACGATATTTTTATCTTTGACAACACGCTGCCCGGGCTGATGCTCGATCTTGTTACGAGCACCCAGGTCCTGGGCGCTGATTACCTCGTCGGGACTTATCAGGCGGATTTCATTCAGGGGTATTCCGATCGCCCGAGCCGGATCGATGGCAATTTCGGCGCCGACACGCTGATCGGCGGTACGGAGCTACACGGCGGCGGTGGCGATGACCACTTGTTCGGCGGCGCCGCCACAACAACGCTTCGCGGTGGCGATGGCAATGACGGGATCGTTGGCCGCTTCTTGATTGAGGGTGAGGCAGGCAACGACACACTGTTCGGCGAAGGCGCCGCCACGCTGTTGGGCGGGGCGGGCGACGACCGCCTGTTCGATGCGAGGCGGCAGCTCGGCGGAGCTGGCGATGATCGGCTGGACGCCATGCGCGTTCCGGACCGGCGCGACCCGTTCCAACCCAACACGAGGCTGTTCGGCGAGGCGGGGGACGACCTGGTCCTCGGCTCGATCGGCGGCGACGTTGTGCTTGGCGGCAATGGCGCCGATACGGCCTTCGCCGGCGCAGGTGCCGATACGCTGCTGGGTGGCGTGGGCGATGACCGGCTGGAGGGCCAGGACGGCGCGGATTTGACACGGGGCGGCCATGGCAAGGATCTGCTGTATGGTGGCGCCGGCGCCGATACGCTGGACGGCGGCAACTACGCCGATACTCTGGGTGGCGATGCCGGGCGCGATATGCTGCTCGGCGGCCAGGGCGATGACCTGATTCGAGGTGGTGCCGACGCTGACAGGCTGGAGGGTGCCCTTGGCGCCGATACGCTGGTCGGCGGCCCGGGCAACGACACCATCGTGATGACCGCGGGCGACGCGACCGACTTGATCGGCGGGTGGAACCCGGGCGACCGGATCGAGATCGCGGGGCTCGGCCCCATGAGCTTCCTCGGCGGGGCGCAATTCACCGGCACCGCGGCCGAGTACCGGGTCGAGACGGACGCCGGCACGACACGCATCCTTTTCGACCGGGACGGGGACGGGCTGGCCGATCAGAGCTTGCGCTTCGACCGCGTGGTGGGGCTGACGGCGAACAGTTTCATCACCGTGCCGTTCGGCCCAGGCGGCGGCGGCGACACGCTGGAAGCAGCCTCCACCGGGGAAACGATCAGAGGGTCCCGCCGTGGCGACATGCTGACCGGCGGCGCGGGCAACGATGCCCTTCTTGGCGGGTTGGGGTCCGACCTGCTGGCCGGCGGAGAGGGCGATGACGCACTTGCCGGGCTGGTCGTGGTCGATCAGTTCTACGAAAATGAGTATGCCGGCGCCGATCTCAGTGGCGATCTCGACACTCTGCTGGGCGGAACGGGAGATGACACACTCTCGAGCCGCCTCAACAGCGCCTTCATCGATGGCGGTCCCGGCGACGACGTCCTGTACGGGAGCGTGCTCAGCGCTGGAAGTGGGGGTGACACGCTGATCGGGGGCACCGGAAACGACACATTCGTCATCCCGCACGGCACGTGGGAGGAGCGGCCGGGGCTCATCCAGGATTGGGACCCGGGCGACAGCGTTTCACTCTATAGCTTTTTCTTCGGCGGAAGTGATGTCGGCTACTACACCGAGACGACAACGCTTGTGCCGGGCGCGAACAGCGCGTTGCTGCCCTCGCGGTTCATCGGCACGGCCCCCTTCAGCGGGGCCGTTTTCGAAGTTCGCTACGAGATCGTACAGGGTTTCACGCGGGTCGAGATGGATGCGGCGTATCAGGTCGATACCGACAGCTATTCGGGCACCCCTGGCGGGCAATGGGTGGGTAACGGCTTCGCCGACACCATCATCTACATCCCCGCCATCCTGACCGACGCGGATTTTCTGTAGCCGGCCTGCGTCAGCCCACCGTCGCGGCCCCATGGCTGCATACCACCACGTCGCGCTCCACCACCCGAGCCCGGAATGCGCCGCCGCGCCAGATCTCGGTCCGGATCGTCTCGCCCGGAAACACGGGCGCCGAGAAGCGGCATGCCATGTGCCGCAGCCGCGCCGGCTCTCCGCCGGCCAGCCCCGCCAGCAGCGCGCGGCCGACCACGCCGAAGGTGGCCAGGCCATGCAGGATCGGGCGCGGGAAGCCTGCTGCCGCCGCGGCTTCGGGCCGCGCATGCAGCGGGTTGTGGTCGCCGTTCAGGCGATACAGCAGCGCGATCTCCGGCCGCGTCGGCAGGTCGATCACCAGGTCGGGCGGGCCCTCCGGCTCCGCCGCCGGGCGCGCGATCGTGCCATGCGCGAAATCGCCGCCGGGCGAAAACCCGCCATCGCCGCGCAGCACGGTGAGCTGTTCCAGCGTGGCCAGCGTGGCGCCCGTGGCCGCATCCAGGATCACCCGTTCGGTCGTCAGCCAGGCGCCGCGACCGGGGCCCCGATCGACCAGGCCCGTCACGCGCGACCGGCCGATCACTTCGCCCTGGGTCGGCAGCGTCGCGTGCAGCGTCATCGCCTGCGCCCCATGCACCAGGCGGGTTGCATCCACGCCGGTCGCCGGGTCCGCCAGCCAGAAGCCGGGATAGCCGAGCACCACGGCCATGGTCGGCAGGGCCAGCATGCCCGGCCCCTCGGTCACGAAGCGCAGCGCCGCTTCGTCCAGCGGGTCGGCGCCGACGCCGAGGCTCAGCGCATACAACGCGCAATCCTGCCAGCGCAGCGCCTGCCGCACCTCCGGGATCGGGAAGGTGAGCAGCCTCTCGGGGTCAATCGGCATCGGCGAGTTCGATCACCGCATCCGCCGCCAGCGCCCCCTGACCCAGCACGAGCAGCGGGTTGACCTCGGCCGAGAGCAGGCGCGGCCCGGCGGCGACCGCGAAGCGGCTCAGCGCCGCCACGGCTTCCGCCAGCGCCGCCACATCGGCCGGCTTCTTGCCACGCGCGCCATCCAGCAGCGGGAAGCCGCGCAGCCCGCGGATCATCGCCTCCGCCCGTGCCGGGGAAACCGGGCAGCGCGCGAAGGCGACATCCCGGAACACCTCGATGAACACGCCGCCGAGGCCGACCATCACCATCGGCCCGAACACCGGGTCGCGCAGCGTGCCCACCACCATCTCAACCCCGCCCGAGACTTGGCGCGCCACAAGGGTGCCGGCGATGCGCGCGTCCGGCGCGTGGGCGGCGGCGCGCTGCATCAGGGTGGCGAAGCCCGTCCGCACGGCGTCGGCATCGGCCAGATTCAGCAGCACGCCGCCGATCTCGCTTTTGTGGAGGATGTCGGGCGAGAGGATTTTCTGGACGACCGGGAAGCCGATGCGGGTTGCGGCTGCCACGGCGTCCTCGGCGGTGGCGCAGGCGGCTTCCGGCACCATGGCGATGCCGGCTTCGGCCAGGATGCGCTTGGCTTCCGCCTCATCCGGCGCGGTCGCGGGCAGCGTCACGGCAGGGATGGCGACGGGGTGCTCCGCCGCCCGGGCGAAGGCGGCACCGAGCCGCCCCATCGCCGCGATCGCCACCACCGCCCGGGACGGGTCCTCGAAGCAGCAGAAACCGTCGGCTTCCCAGTCCCGCACGCGCTCGGCCGGCGCCAGGATGGACAGCACGAACAGCCGGTCGGGATGGGCGTTGCGCACCTTCAGCAATTCGGCGCGCAGCCGCGGCGCCATGGAAGGGCTGGCCCCCCATTGCGTGAAGAAGCCGAGCACGCTGGTGTAGCCGCCATCCACCACCATGCTGTCCGCGAAACGGCCGATCACGCCCATGTCGTTGAAGGCCTGGGCCGTGCAATCCACCGGGTTCTGCGGCGCGGCGAAGGGCACCATTGCCCGCAGCCTTGCCTGCGCATCCTCCGGCATCGGCGGCATGGCCAGCCCCGCGGCTTCCGCTGCGTCCGAGATCAGCACGCCGGCGCCGCCCGAAATCGTCACGACACCGAGCGTGTTGGCGGCGGGGTAGATGCGGCGCTGCGCCAGGTACACGACATCCAGAAGTTCCTCGGTGGTGCGGGCGCGCACCACGCCGAAATCGGCCAGCACCGCGTCGAACACGCGGTCATCGCCGGCGATCGAGGCGGTGTGCGATTGCGCGGCCGATTTGCCGAGCGCGCTGCGCCCGACCTTCATCATCACCACGGGCTTGCGGGCGGCATGGGCGGCCCCCAGAGCGGCCATGAAGCGGGGGCCGTCCTGCACGCCTTCCGCATAGGCGGCGATCACGTCCACCTCCGCGCTTCCGGCCATCCAGTCGATCAGGTCGGCCAGGTGCAGGTCGGCCTCGTTCCCCGTGGTGACCAGCACCGGTGTGCCGATGCCGCGGTCGCGCGCGGCGGCGAACAGATGCGTGCCATAGGCGCCGGATTGCGACGCGATGCCGACGCGCCCCGCCAGCGGCCAGCCATTCTCGACGCTGGCCGAGAAGATCGGGAAATAGCCGATGCTGGCGTTGAACAGGCCGAGGCAATTGGGGCCCAGCAGCCGCATGCCATGCGGGCGCGCCGCCGCCGCCAGGCGTGCCTGCATGGCGGCACCCTCGGCCCCGGTTTCGGCGAAGCCCGCCGTGAACACGATGCCGGCCTTGCAGCCGGCGGCGGCGAGGTCCGCCACCGCCTGCACCGCGCCCTCGCCGGGGATCGCGATGATCGCGGCGTCGGGCACCACGGGCAGGGCGGCCACGCTGGGGTAGGCCGGCAGCCCCTGCACCGTGGGCCGGTTCGGGTTCACCGGCAGCAGCGTGCCGGCGAAGCCGCGCGACAGCGTGTAGGCCAGCGGGCGCCCGCCGATTCGCGTCGGGTCGTCGGACGCACCGATGATGGCGAGGTGGCGCGGACGCAGCAAGGCGTCCAGCACGTGCGCACGGGCCGGCGGATGGGTGTTCAAGGTCAGGGTCCTCCCGCCCGGCAAGGTGCGCGGGACGGTCGGCGCCGGCAAGCCGGCTTCAGCGGGTCAGTAGAGCATCCAGCCGAACAGGGCGAGCAGCACGAGCAGCCCTGCACCGGCGCCAAGCGCCGTCACGAGGTCGCTGTTGCTGCCGCGCGCCTCATCTTCCGCATCCCAGCCCGAAGACACGGTCTGGTAGGTCGGTCGCTCGGTCCCGATTTCTCTCCCGCGCTCTGTCGGCTCGGTGGGGGGCCGGAGCCCCATCAGCGAACGCGGGCGCTGGGTCGTTTCGTTGGCGGTCATGGAGCGAAGATCACATCCCGGTGTGGATGTGTCCAGCATGTTGTGGTGGCCCGCCCCCCAATTTCATGCGGCGGCCGCCTAATCTGCGCTCCCCGCAGGCAGAGGCGGCCTGGACAGGCAGCGCCGGGGCTCAGGCGCCCGGTGCCACCACCATGCAGCCGCCCACCGGGCGCACCCGGTCGCAGGCCTGTTCGGCCGCGGCGCGGGTGCCAAGACCGATGACGCGCGCGCGGTACAGCGTGGTCCGGCCGGCGGCGGTCGGCTCGACCACGCTGCGCGTGCCGAGCAGCGCCACGCGATCGCGCGCGTGGCTGGCGCTGGCGCGGGCCAGATTCTCGGAGGCGAAGGCGCCGACCTGGATGCCCCAGCCGCGACCGGCCGGCGCCGGCGCCGCTGCGGTTGGGCGCGGGCGGGCCGGCAGTGTGCCTGCCTGCGCGCTCGGGATCAGGGAGAAGCCGCGGGTTGGCGCCGCCGCCAGCGGGGGCAGGGCCTCGGCCTGCATGCGGGCCTCCATCCGGGTCTCGATTCGGGCCTGGGCCAGCGCCTCGACCGTCCCGGGGTCGCCGGGGCTGACGATCGGCTCCATGCGCATGGTGTCGCCCGGGCTCACGATCGGCGACATCGCGACAACCGGGCCACGGGGCGCCTGCGGCAACGCGCTGGCCAATTGCGTGCGCTGCGGCGGGGCGGCGGCCGGCGCAGTCGTTGGCGGCGGGACATAGGCGCTGGCACTGTCCACCGTCTCCATCCGCACCACCGGGCCCGGCGGGAGTTGGGCAAACTGCACCGGCTGCTGCGCCGCGCGGCGCTGTTCGCGCAGCGCCAGCATGGTCGCGGGGTCGCCCCGGCGCGGCCCGGGCGGCACGCGCAGCGGCATCTCGGCCGCCGCGTAGATTTCCGGCGCAGCGCGGCGATTGGGGTGGGCGTGCTGGATGCGCGGGCCGATGCGCGCCACGTAGTTGCGCGTCTCATTCGGCAGGCCGCGATTGCCCCAGAGGTAATCCTCAAGCCGCCGCGGCCCGGCATTGTAGGCGGCCAGGAAGGCCGGGTTGCCATAAAGCTGGTACATTTCGCGCAGATAGGCGGTGCCGGCCATCAGGCTGTCCCAGGGGTGGTAGGGATCGGGGCCGAGGTCGTAGCGCGCCTGCAATTCGCGGTAGGTGCCGGGCATCACCTGCATCAGCCCCATGGCGCCGGCGTGGGAGGTGACGCCCGCGCGCCCGCCGGATTCCTGGCGCATTACTTCGCGGATCCACGCCTCCGGGATGTCGAAGCGGCGGCTGGCCTGGGCGATGTAGGGGCCCCAGGGGTCGTGCGCCGGGCCCGGCGGATCGTAGCTGGCCGGCCGCTGCCATTCGCTGGTCTGCACGATCCGCGCCGGCTGCTGGGAGGGTGTCTGTGCGCAGCCGGCGAGCAACCCGACCAGGAGGCACGCAGCAACCGCGCCAGACCGACGCGCGGAACCAGTCGAACGCATGCCCTACCCTCCGAAAGGAGGCGCCCCGAAGGACGCACACCTGCCCCCCAAGGGCGTCCTCCCCCTTGGTTCGCCGCCGCCAAGCGGGACGCATCCCCAAGCCCCGGCACCGGCATGTTGAGCCCGCAAGCTCATGCCGGGACGCAACACCCAGCCCCAAGTGCTTAGCCTGGGCTGCATCGCCAAGGCAAGGACAGGATCGTGGCAAGACTGCCCTCGCGCGGCCTTGTTGCTCCCCCACACAGCAGAACGGTGGCCAAGCCGTGCCCCTTGCGGCAGGCTCGGCCCGGGGTAAGACACGGGTCAAGACACGGTCAAGACACTGGTAAAGACACGGGTCAAGACACTGGTGAAGACACTGGGCAACACGGGCGCGATCGGCGCCGGTGAGAGGATACGGATCATCATGCTGAGCATCACACGTTTCCGGCCGGCGGTCGTCGCGCTGGCCCTGCTGGCGGCGGTGCCGGCCTGCGCGCCGCGCAATACGGGCACGACCGTGCCCGCCGCGGCGCTTGGCGGCGCTGCCGCCGTCTCCTACGGGACCATCGTGGGCACGCGCCCGGTCACCGTGCAGGGCGGCGGCAGCGGCGTCGGCACGCTGGGCGGCGCGGCGGCGGGGGGTGTCGCGGGCAGCTTCATCGGCGGCGATCCGCGCTCCAACATCCTGGGCGCGCTCGGCGGCGCGCTGATCGGGGGCATCGCCGGCACCGCCGCGGAACGCGGCCTGTCCAGCGGCAACGCGATCGAGTTCATCATCCGCGAGGATGGCCGCGGCGACATCGCCGTGGTGCAGACCAATGAGGAAGGCCTCCAGGCCGGCGACCGCGTGGTGATCACCCGTGGCGACCGCGTGCGGCTGTCGCGCGCGGCGGGCCCGACGCCGGGCACCGCGGGCGGCGCCGCGCCCATCGCGCAGCCGCGTTTCTAGCGGCCAGCACGCCGCACCGCTTCCGTGGTGGAATGAAACTTGCCAAGCTGTCCGTGGTGGAGGCCGGGGCGGGGAGGCTCCGGCGCGCCTGGCGTCGGGTCGGCGGGATCGGGAAACCCCGCCGGGGGCGGCGCCATCACATGAAGCATCCGCGGCACGCGCGCGTGCCGCCGGGGGAGACTGCCGCATGATCCGTCGCCGCACGCTGCTGGCCCTGGCGCCCGCTGCCGGCCTGGCCCTCGCCGCGCCCGTCTTGGCGCAGCCCGCCTGGCCATCCCGCCAGATCCGCCTGGTGGTGCCCTATCCGCCCGGCGGCGCCAGCGATATCGCCGGCCGCCTCCAGGCGCAGGTGCTGCAGGAAGGCCTTGGCGTGCCCTGCGTGGTGGACAACCGCTCGGGCGCCGGTGGCACCATCGGCACCGCGCATGTCGCCCAATCCGCGCCCGACGGCTACACGATCATGATGGCGAGCCCATCCAGCCATCTCGGCGCGCCGCTGCTGTTCAAGACGCCCGGCTATGAAGGCGTGGATGATTTCACCGCCATCGCCACCTTCGCCACCGGCACGGCCATGGTCTGCGTCAATCCGCGCCTGCCCATCACGAACATCCAGGAGCTGATCGCCTATGCGAAGGCCAATCCGGGCCGGCTGAATTTCGGCTCGGCCGGGGCGGGGGGGGCGAACCACATGCTTGGCGTGCTGTTCATGCAGCGCACGGGCATCGAGCTGACGCATGTGCCCTATCGCGGGGCAGCCCCGGCGCTGGCCGACCTGATCGCGGGCAATATCCAGGTGGTGTTCGACAGCTATTCGGGCGTCATCGGATCGGTCCGGGCGAACCAGGTGCGGGCGCTGGCGGTGACCAACCCGACACGCTGGCCGCTGGCGCCCGAATTCCCGACCGTGCAGGAACAGGGCGTGGCGAATTACGACCTGCCGAGCTTCTCGGCCGTGATGGGTCCGGCGGGCATTCCCGAACCCATCGTCGCGCGCATGAATTCGGTGATCAATGAGGGCTTGAAGAACCCCGCCATGATCCAGCGCCTGGCCGCCAACGGCAATGCGCCCTTCCCGAACACGCCCGCCGACTTCGCCAGGCTGATGCGCGACCAGCGCACCACCTGGCGCGCCCTGGTGGCGGCAACGGGGTTGCAGCCGGAGTGACGCTGGCGGCGTGACCGGCCGGCGGGGGCCGATCCCCCGCCGGAGCGCGACGCTGGACAGGCGGGCCGGTTCGCGCCACACCGCGCGTCATCCGCCCGACTTCTGCATGGCCCGCCCGAGGCCAGGAGCCTTCCCCATGACCTCTCCGGTGTTCGACCGCATTGCCGAAATCATCGCGGAAAACAGCGAGGTGACGCGCGATGCCATCACCCCCGACGCGCATGTCATCAACGACCTCGGCATCGACAGCCTGGACTTCCTCGACATCGTCTTCGCCATCGACAAGGCCTTCGGTATCAAGGTGCCGGTGGAGGCCTGGACGCAGGAAGTGAACGCCGGCACCGCGCCGGCCGAGACGTATTTCGTCATGGGCAACCTCGCGCTGCGCATCGAGGAACTGGTCGCGGCCAAGGCCGCCTGAGGCGCGACACAGGCCAGGGGTGCGACCCGCGTGCTGCTCGAATACTTCCAGATGGTGGATCGCGTGGTCAGCCTCGGCCCCGAGGAGATCGTGGTGGAAAGCCGCGTGCCCGACGCGAGCCCCGTCTTCGAGGGGCATTTCCCCGGCCACCCGATCGTGCCCGGCGTGCTGCTGGTGGAAACCATGGCGCAGACCGGCGGCTGGCTGCTGCTGGCGCTGGAGGGCATGCGCCGCATGCCGTTCCTGTCCAAGGTCAATGAGGCGAAGTTCCGCGGGTTCGTCGGCCCCGGCGCGGGCCTGACCGTCACCGCGCGCCGCACCCATGACGGCTCCGGCTATGCGGTGGCGACGGCGCAGATCGTGGCGGAAGGCAAGCGCGTGGCGGATGCCGAGATCACCTTCCGCATCATGGACTTCCCCGCCCCCGCGCTGCGCGACGCCATGCTGGCGACGGCGCGCCGCATCGGCCTGCCCGGCCACGACGCGTGACCGAGATCTGGATCACCGGCATCGGGCTGGCGAGCGTCGCGGGGGAGGGCCGGGCCGCGCATGCGGCGATGCTCGACGCCGCCTTGCCACCGCCCACCGACACCGCAAGCTTCGCGCCCTTCGCCGTGCACCCCGCGCCGGTGCTGGAACTCGACCGGCAGATCCCGAAGAAGGGCGACCAGCGGCAGATGGAGGCGTGGCAGCGCCTCGGCACCTATGCCGCCGGCCTCGCGCTGGACGATGCCGGCGCGCGCGGCCGCGTGGCGGAGATGGACCTGTTCGTGGCGGCTGGCGGCGGCGAGCGTGACCTCGCGCTGGACGAGGCGGTGCTGGCCGCCCTTGCCGGCCTGCCCGCTGCCGAGGCGGCGGTGAAGCTGAACGCCATGCTGGCCAGCGGGCTGCGGCCGACGCTGTTCCTGGCACAGCTCGCGAACCTCCTGGCCGGCAACATCTCCATCGTGCATGGCGTCACCGGGGCATCGCGCACGCTGATGGGGGAGGAACAGGCCGGCGGCGATGCGCTGCGCGTGGCGGCGGCACGGCTGGCCGATGGCAGGGCGGAGATCGCGCTGGTCGGCGGCGCCTTCAGCGCGCCGCGCTGGGATTTACTGGTGCTGTATCATGGCGGCGGGCTGCTGCGGCGCGGGGCCTACGCCCCGGTCTTCGACCGTGCCGCGGCACCAGGCGCCATCCCGGCGACGCTCGGCGCCTTCCTGGTCATCGAGACGGCTGCCGCGGCCCGGGCGCGCGGCGCGCGGGGCCTGGCGCGGCTGGGGGGCGTCGGCTGCGAACAGGCGCGGCGGGATGGCACCGACACGGCGCGCGATGGCGCGGCGCGCGCACTGGCAAAGCTCCCGCTGCCGGCGGATAGCCCCCTGGCGGTGTTCAGCGGCGCGACGGGGGTGGCTGGGCCGACCGCGGCGGAACACGCTTGGCTTGCCAGCCTCCATCGGCCGATCGCCATCCGCGCGGTGGGCAGCCGGCTCGGCTGGGGGGCGGAAGCGGCGTTTCCGGCGAGTGTCGCACTCGCCGCGCTGGCCTTGCATCAGGGCGCGCTGCCGCCGCCCCTCGACGAAACCGAAGCCGCCTTCGACGGCACGCTGACCCACGCCCTGGTCACTGGCTTCGGCGCATGGCGCGGCGAGGCGCTGGCGTGGCTCGCGCGCATCCCGGAGGGGGCGCAGCCGTGACCCGCGACCATGCAGGCCGCCCCATCGTGGTGGTGACGGGCATCGGCCTGGTCACGCCGCTCGGCTTCGGCGTGGCGGAGAATTGGGTGGCGCTGCGGGCGGGCCGTTCGGGCATCCGCCGCATCACCCGCTTCCCGACCGAGCATCTGCGCACCGGCATCGCCGGCACGGTGGATCTGCCGGGGGAGGGCGCGCAGCCGCTGACCTCCGGCGCGCGGGTCGCCGCGATCGCGGCGCTGGTGGCGGAGGAAGCGCTGGCGCAGGCAGGCTTTGGGGCGCGTTTCCCGGGCCCGCTGCTGCTCGGCATGCCGCCGATCGAGGTGGAATGGCCGGACCGCTTCGGCCTGGCCGCCAAGGCCGGCGCCACCACCTATCCGGCGCTGGTGGAAGCGGCGGCAGGCGACCGGGCGCTCTATGCCCGCACATCCTTCGCCAGCGTGGGCGACGGGTTGGCCGCGCGCTTCGGCACCCGGGGCGCGCCGATCGCCATCAGCACCGCCTGCGCCACCGGCGCCAGCGCGATCCAGCTCGGCGTTGAGGCGATCCAGCGCGGCGAGGCCGGCGCAGCGCTGGCCATCGGCGCGGATGGGACCGTGCAGCCGGAGGCGCTGATCCGCTTCTCGCTGCTGTCGGCGCTGTCCACCCGCAACGACGACCCCGCCCGCGCATCGCGCCCCTTCGAGCGCACGCGGGACGGCTTCGTGATGAGCGAGGGTGCCGCCTGCCTGGTGCTGGAAAGCCTGGAACACGCGCAGGCGCGCGGAGCGCGAATCCTGGGTGTGTTGCGCGGCTGCGGCGAGAAGTCGGACAGTTTCCACCGCACCCGCAGCAACCCCGATGGCGGCGCCATCATCCGCGCCATGCAGAACGCCATCGCCGATGCGGGCTTGCAGCCGGGCGATATTTCCTACGTGAACGGGCATGGCACCAGCACGCCGGAGAACGACAAGATGGAGACGCTCGGCATGATGCGCGTGTTTGGCAACGCGCCGCCGCCGATCTCCTCCAACAAATCCATGATCGGCCATACGCTGTCCGCCGCCGGCGCGATCGAGGCGGCGGTGAGCCTGCTGACGTTGCGGGACCAGGTGCTGCCGCCCACCATCAACCATGGGGAGCCGGACCCGGCGATCGCGCTGGATGTGGTGCCGAATGTGGCGCGCGCGGCCAAGGTCACGCATGTGCTGTCCAACAGCTTCGGGTTTGGCGGGCAGAATGTTTGCCTGGTGTTGAGCGGGGATATCGCGTGATGCGCGCGCTGCGGCTGCATGGGGACAAGGATTTGCGGCTGGAGGCAGTTGAGCCGCCGCCGCCGCCGGCCGAGGGCGAGGTGCAGATCCGGCTGCGCGCGATCTCGCTGAATCACATCGATGTCTGGGGCTGGCGCGGCATGGCCTTCGCGCAGCGCGCCCTGCCGCTGGCCGTGGGCGCCGAAGCCTCGGGCGAGGTGGCTGCCATCGGCCCCGGCGTGACAGGCTTCGCGCCGGGCGATCGCGTCGTGCCCTATGGCGCGCGCACCTGCGGCACCTGCAAGGCGTGCACGGATGGCCGCGACAATATGTGCGAGAACGTCTCGGGTGTGGCCGGCTTCCATGTCGATGGCTTCGCGCGCGACCTGGCGAATGTGCCGGCGCGGCTGCTGGTGCCGGTGCCGGACGGCGTCAGCTTCGAGGATGCCGCCTGCGCAACCGTCACCTTCGGCACGGTCGAGCACATGCTGTTCGACAATGCGAAGCTGCAACCGGGCGAGACCATCCTGGTGCAGGCGGCGGGTTCGGGCATCGGCTCGGCCGCCATCCGCATGGCGAAATCCATCGGCTGCACGGTGATCGCGACCGCCGGCGACGCCGAGAAATGCGGGAAGGCGCTGGCGCTCGGCGCCGACCATGTCGTGAACTACAGCGAGAAGAATTTTTCGACGGTTGCGCGGCGGGTGACGAACAAGGTCGGCGTCGATGTGGTGTTCGAGCATGTGGGCGCCACCACCTGGGCGGGGTCGCTGCTGTCCCTGCGGATCGGCGGGCGCCTTGTCACCTGCGGCAGCACCAGCGGCGTCGCGGCCGACACCAACCTGATGATGCTGTTCCAGCGCCAGCTCCGCATCTTCGGGAGTTTCGGCTGCGCGATGCGCAATGTCGCCGATGGTCTCGGGAAAATGGCCGCCGGCATCCGCCCGGTGCTGGATACGGTGGTGCCGCTGGAGCGCTTCACGGAGGGGCTGGAGCGCCTGGAATCCCGCCGCGTCTTCGGCAAGATCGTCGTGAGATTTTAATGCGCCCTCAGGCGGCGGGCGGCCGCTCCGCGGCCTTGCCTTTCGCGCCGACGCGCTGTCGCACGGGGCCATGCGGCCGGTCTGCGCGCGGGGCCGCGTTCGCGGCCCGTTTCCTGCCGTGACAACGCCCGCGCTGCTGCGGCTGGCTGAGGAAGCCCTCGCCTGGCTGGTGCGCCGCGGCTTCGCGCTGGTGCGGCTGCTGGGCCCAGACCGGTCGGCGGCGATCGGCGCCTTCGTCGCGCGCAATCTGGGCCCGCTGACCTCGGCGCACCGCGTCGCGCGGGAGAATATCGATGCGGCCTTCCCGGAAAAATCCGCGGCCGAACGCGCGGCGATCCTGCGCGAAAGCTGGGACAATCTCGGGCGCACCGCCAGCGAATATGTGCATCTCGGCGATCTCTGGGATTTCGATCCGGATGGTCCGCCCGGCCGCATCGAAATTCCGCCTGACAGCGTCGAGCGCTTCGCGCGGCTGCGCGACGATGGCATTCCCGCGCTGTTCTTCGCCGCCCATCTGGCGAACTGGGAATTGCCCGCGGTGGCCGCGGCGAAGCACGGGCTGGCGGCGGCGGCGCTGTATCGCACGCCCAACAACCGCGCCATCGCACGCGACATCCTGGCGATGCGGGAGCCCGTGATGGGCGTGCTGATCCCCGCCAGCAATGCGGCGCCGATCCGCATGATGGAGGCGCTGGACCAGGGCCTGCATCTCGGCATGCTTGTGGACCAGCGTTTCGGCCGCGGCCCGCGCATTGGGTTCCTCGGGCGCGATGCCGCCGCCAACCCGCTGCTGCCGCGCCTGGTGCGTCGCTTTCCCGTGCCGGTGCATGGCGTGCGCGCCATCCGCCTGCCCGGCGGCCGCTTCCGGCTTGAACTGACGGAAGCGCTGGAATTGCCGCGCGACGCGAAGGGCGAGATCGACGTGCCTGCCGCGACGCAAGCCATCAACGACGTGATCGCCGGCTGGATCCGCGAATATCCTGGCCAGTGGCTGTGGCAGCATCGCCGCTGGCGGCTGTAGACTTCGCGGCGGCACCACCCGCAAAGGCACGTTTCCATGGCCCGCCAGCTCTACGAATTGTGCGGCACCGACGCCGCCCGCGTGTTCAGCCCCTATTGCTGGCGGTCGCGCATGGCTCTCGCCCATAAGGGCCTTGATTTCGAGAGCGTGCCCTGGCGCTTCACGGAAACCGCGCGCTTGGCCTTCGCGAACCACGACAAGGTGCCGGTCCTGGTCGATGGCGATCGGGTGGTGGCCGACAGCTTCGCGATCGCGCAGCATCTGGACGCTGCCTACCCGGACGCGCCGAGCCTGCTGCACGGACGGCCCGACGCCTACAGCTTCATCGCCGCCTGGACCGACAGCGTCGTCAGCGCCGGGCTGTCGCGCATGATCGTCTCCGACATCGTGCCGCTGCTCGGCAACGAGGCCGCGTATTTCACCGAAAGCCGGCAGAAGCGCTTCGGCATGAAGCTCGCCGAAGTCACCGCCGATCGCGACGCGCGCCTTCCGGAATTCCGCCGCCTCCTGTTTCCGCTGCGCCGTACCGTGCAGTCACAGGCATTCCTGGGCGGTGCGGCGCCCGACTATGCCGACTACACCGTGTTCGGCAGCTTCATGTGGGCGCGCGTGGTCAGCCCGCTCGTGCTGCTGGAAGCCGACGATCCTGTCGCGGCGTGGCATGGGCGCATGCTCGACCTGTTCGACGGTCTCGCGCGCCGCACGCCGCACGCGGGCTGATCAAGCGGGCGGCTGAGCCGCCGCGCTCCACTTCGCTTCCTCGGCGTACTGGCGGTTGAACACGCCGCCCTTGCGCGCGATCAATTGCGCGAAACTGCCCATCTCCGCGATGCGGCCCTGGTCCAGCACGATGATGCGGTCGGCGTGGCGGATGGTGGACAGGCGATGCGCGATGACGATGCGCGTCGCCGGCACGCGGCGGATGGCGCGCATGGTCGCGGCCTGGGTCATGTTGTCGAGCGCGCTGGTCGCCTCGTCCAGGATCAGGATCGCGGGTTTCTGGAGCAGCGCGCGCGCCAGCAGCAGCCGCTGCACCTGCCCGCCCGAGAGCACGCGGTTCGCATCCGTCAGCAGCGTCTCCAACTGCATCGGCATGGCCTGCACGTCGCGCGCCAGCGCCGCCTGCGCCAGGACCTGCCAGACCTGGTCATCGGTGGCGGAGGTCAGCCCCCGCACGGCATCCCGGATGGTGCCGGGCGGCACACGCCCCGCCTGCAACACCGTCGCTACCTGCCGGCGCAGCACTGCCAGATCAAGCCCGCGCAGATCCTGCCCGTCCATGTAGATGGCACCCTGCACAGGTTCCTCGAGCCCCAGCAGCAGCCGCACCAGTGTGGACTTGCCCGCGCCGGACCGGCCGACGATGGCGACGAACTCCCCGGGTTCGATCCGCAGCGTCAGGCCGGCAAACACCCAATTGTCGGCGCCTGGATAGCGGAAGGACAGGTTGGACAATTCCACCGCGCCGCCCATGCGCCCGGGGTCCACCTTGCCGGCATCCTGCTCCGGCAGCATGTCCATCAAGGGCTTGGCGAATTTCGCGGCGGGCAGCAGGAACCACAGGCCGAACATCGCCTTGGCGATTTGCACGCCGGCTGCCGTCATCAGCCCATAGGCGGCGATGAAGGTCATGACATCGGCCAGGCTCGGCGGCACCTGCCCGGGCTCGACCCGCTGCAACAGCGCGATCACCCAGAAGGCCGCGGCGGTGGACAGCACGGCGAAGCCGGCGGCGAAGGCGTCGTAAAGATTGCCGATGCGCCGCGCCGCCGTCATCCGCTGCCGCATGCCGGCGAAGCGTTCCGACCACACCCGCTGTGCCCGCCCTTCCGCGCCCGCCAGCCGCAGCTTGGTCAGGCCGGAGATGATCTGGAACACCATCGCATCCGCCAGGCCCGACAGCGCCTCCCCGGTCGCGAAGGCGCGCGCCTGCAACCAGCCCGCGATGTTCGCCGCGGCGATCTGGATCGCCAGCATGCCGAGTGCGATCAGCGCCGCGCCGGGCTGCGCCACCAGCATCATGGCACCCGCTGACAGGATGGTGGCCAGCGCGCTGGCCGTGACGAAGCCGAACATGCGCAGCGACATGGCCAGGTTGATGGTGGCCGAGGCGCGCGCCGTGGTCTCGCCCGTCGTCTGGCGGCTGAGGGTGGCCAACGGCGCACGCAGGATGCGGTCCCACACGGCCGCATGCAGCGCCGGGCCGGCCCGCGCCTCGATCCGCTGCCGCGCGATGTCGGCGGCGATCCTGGCCATCCAGGACACGCCGGCGACGATGCCGAGCGCGAGGCCAAGCTGCACGAGCTGTGACAGATGCCCGCCCGGGATCAGCAGGGAGAACGCGACACCCGTCGCCAGCGGCACCGCCTGGCCGAGCAGTGCCGCCACCAGCATGCAGACCAGCAGCCCCGCCACGTCGCGCCCGGCACCCTGCATGCCCGCGCCGAGCAGATCCATCAGCGTCAGCACCTTGCGCGGCAGCGGCAGCAGCGGTGCCTGCGCGTCCTCGGCGATCGTGGCCGCCAGCGCCGCATCCACCGCAACGGCGCCCTGGCCGAGCCGGTGCAGCCGGTAGCCCTGGCCGCGCGGCAGCAGCGCCACCGGCGTGGTATCCTGCTGTCGGCCGATCAGCGGCCCGTGCTGTTGCCTGTGCCAGCCTTCCGTGAGGCGCACCGGCCGCAGCCGGAGGCCGGAGGCGCGGGCCAGTTCCTCCAGCGTCGGCGCCGCATCCACATCGGTGCTGCGCACGCGGATCGGCCGCTTGGCGCGCACGCCGAATTCCGCGGCGACCAGCCGGAAGGCATGCCCGAGCGGATCGGCTTCCGCCGTCGCCACGAGCGGGGCGCGGTTGCCGAGGATGGCGCCGAAGCCGGCGCCGCTCTCCGCCTCGGCCTCCGTGTCGCGCAGCCGCCGCAGCTTCAGGCGGTTGAGCTCATCCGCGGCATCCAGCGCCAGCACGGCCGGCAGGGCGGCGAGGCAGGCGGCGTTGAAGGCAGCAAGGCCCGCTTCCCAATCGGGGCGCTGCACGGCGTCCTGCGCCGGCAGCGCGCGCAGCGCGCCGCCACCGACCAGCCAGGTTTCGGGCGGAAGGGGCAGCAGGCCGGCGACGGGCTCCAGCCCCAGCAGCAGCCACTCGCCGGCTTCAAGGTCCACCCAGACCGGCCCGCCGCGCGCCGCCAGCGTGGTGCCGGGCGGGGGCTGCATCGCACCCGATGTATCGGAGACCGCAAGGTCCGCCAGCGGCGCCGGCGCCAGCACCCGCGCCAGACCCGCGCCGAGCCCGCGCACCCAGCCCTGCACCGCGGCCGCCAGTCGGCCAGGCCCGATCGGCGTGTCCAGGATGGCCGCCGGATCGAAGGGCGTCACGCGGGTTTCCGCCGTGCCGACCGCCAGGATGCGCGTGCCGAAATCATCGATGCCGAGGCCGCAGAGCAGCGCGCCCGCGCCGATGCGCCCGATATGCCGCCGCGGCCCTTCGCCGCCGGGCGCGTCGGAGGGACGCACCGCGAACAGATTGACCTCCCCGCCGGTCAGCAGCCAGCGGATGCCAGGGTCGTCCAGCGGCAGCGGCGTATGGGCGGGCAGGGGATATTCGGGCGGCGGCGCCGGCTGGGCCGGGGTGTCCTCCTCCTCCTGCGGTTTCAGGGATCCATCGGCCATGCGCGTCAGGCCCTGGCCAGCATCAGGCGGAAAGGGCCGTCCTGCGCGGCCAGATCGTCCGGGCGGCCGCGCTGCACGATGCGCCCGGCCTCCATGACCAGCACCTCATCGCAATCCCGCACCAGGCCGAGGCGATGCGCGATGATGAGCATGGTGCAGCCGCGGCGGCGGAGGTTGCGCATCAGCATGGCCTCGGCGCGGTTGTCGAGGGCTGCCGTCGCCTCGTCCAGGATCAGGATGGAGGGATCGGCGACCAGCGCGCGCGCCAGTTCCATGCGCCCGCGCTGCCCGCCGGACCAGTTGCGCCCTTCCTCCGACACGAGGCCGGCATAGCCGCCGCGGCGGGCCAGGATTTCGTCATGGATCACCGCGAGTTGCGCGGCCTCCACCAGGCGCTCATCGGCCAGCGTCGCGTCCCACATCGCGATGTTGTCGCGGACATTGCCGTCGAACAGGTAGCCCTGCTGGTCCACCACCGCGACTTCCCGCCGCAAGGTGCTGCGGGGGATGTCAGCAAGCGGCTTCCCATCCAGCAGCACCTCCCCGCTCCAGGGCTGGTAGAGCCCCGCGATCAGCAGCGCGAGGGTGGATTTGCCGGAGCCCGAGCCGCCGACGATGCCGAGCCGCTGCCCCGGCCGGATCGTCAACGACACGCCGGCAAGCAGCGGCGGTTCGAGGCGGCTGTAGCCGAAGCTGACATCGCGCAGTTCGACATGCCCGGCCATCCGCGCGGCCAGCGCCGGCACGCCGCGCGTGCCCTGGAATTCTGGCGCTTCCTCGTGGTGCAGCGTGTCTTCCAGAAGTGCGAGGTTGGCGCGTGCATCCTGCATCTGCGTCGCCACCGCGACCAGCTGCGCGACCGGCCCCATGAATCCCATGGCCAGCGCCTGGAAGGCGACCAACTGCCCGACCGTCATCTCCCCGGCCATGATCCGCGCGCCGCCCACCACCAGCACCGCGGCGCCGGCGGCGACGGCGATGAAGGAAGGCAGCCCTTCCAGCACCGCGCGGCGCAGCGCGAGGCTTTGCGTGATGTTGGCGACGGCCGCGCGATGGCCGGCAAGCTGCGACAGCAACTGCCCTTCCGTGCCGCCGGCGCGGTAGCTCTCGATCATCTGCAAGCCCTGCCGCGCCAGGCCATCGGTGCGCAGCGTCTTGCCGAGCAGCCGCTGGTTGTCGTCCTGCAAGGACCGCCCGAGCCAGGCCAGCGCGCCCAAATTCACCAGCGCCGCCAGCACCACGATCAGCGTGAGGAAACCATCATAGACCAGCATCACCAGCGCATAGATGACCGCGTTGATCAGCCCGAGCACGCCGCGCCCGACATCGCCGGAGACAAGGCGCGCCACACGGTCGTTCAGGATCACGCGGCCCGCGATGTCGCCCGGATGGCGCTGCGCGAAGAAGGCCACGGGCAGATGCGTGAGGCGTTCCAGGAATTGCGCGGAGCCGGAGACGGAAAGCCGGGTCTCCAGCCGCAGCAGCGTATCCAATTGCAGCCAGGTGATCAGCGCCATGGCGCAGGCGGTGCCGGCCATGCCGATCAGCAGCGGCTGCAGCCAATCCTCGGTGCCGGCGACCAGGATGTCGTCCACGAAGACCTGCGACAAGGCAGGGATCAGCAGCGCCGGGATCATCATCAGCAGCGACACGCCGAGCGCAAAGCCGAAGCCGCCCTCATTCCCGCGCAGCCGCCGCAGGATGCCGCCAATCGCGCGCGGCTTGTCGCCGCCGCGCACGAAGCCTGTTCCCGGCTTGAAGGTGATGACAACGCCCGTCAGGTTGCGGTCGAGCTCGGCCAGGGTGATGCGACGCGGGCCCGTCGCGGGGTCGTTCAGCCAGGCATGGCTGGCGCCGATCCCCTCGATGACCACGAAATGGTTCATCCCCCAATGCGCGATCAGCGGCAGGTCGAGGCTGCCAAGGCTGTCCGGCTCCACGCGAAACGCCTGCACCTCCATCCCGTACTGCCGCGCCGCAGCCGCCACATTGCTGGCGCGCGATCCGTCGCGGGACACGCCGCAGGCGGCGCGCAATTCCTCGAGCGTCGCGTGCCGCCCGTGATGCGCCAGGATGATGCCGAGCGCGGCGGCGCCGCACTCCACCGCCTCCATCTGCAACAGCGTCGGCGTGCGCACGCGCTTGCGGCGCTTCTCCCTCATGGCGATGCGGCGTCGGCGCTGCGCGTCAGGCTGCCGCGCAGCGCGGGAAACGCCAGGCCGATCAGCGGCACGGAGCGCACGGTGACATCCGCCTCCACCAGCGTGCCGGATTCGATGCTGAAATCCGGGCCGCGCCCGGTGGACCATTTCAGCCCGCTGCGCGTCGCGGGGTCGGCTTCCAGCCGCACCGTCACCTCGAACAGCGTGCCGAGGCCCTGCGTGAAGCTCTGCACGAGCTGGTCATTCTGCAGCGTGCGCAGCAGGCCCGCCGAACTCGCCGGCACATCCGCCACGCGCAGGATGCGGCCCTGCAGCACGCCATGTTCTTCGCGCCGCGTCGAACTCGGCGAGACGGCGACCGCCATGCCCTGCGCCAGCCGCTTGCCGTCCGCTGCGGTCACGTAGATCACGGCCACGGGTGCGCCGGTGCCCTCCGCATCATGCTCCACCGTCACCAGCGGCGTCCCGCGGCTGACCACCTGGCCGACATTGACCTTCGCCTCCACGACGCGCCCTGCATGCGTCGCCAGCACGGCGCCGAGGCGTGCCAGGCGTTCGCGCAGCGCCTCCGCCTGGCGCCCCGTTTCGTCCACGCGGCGCTCGGCCTCCAGGATTTCGCGTTCCCGCTGCGTGCGCTTCAGCGCCTGGTCGAGCGCGAGCTGCTGGCGTTCGTTGCGCGCGGCGGCGATCTGTTCGCGCACCTGGAACACCTCGACGCGGGAGAACAGGAAGCGGTCGCGGTTGACCAGATTCTGCTGCGACAACACGCGCAGCACCTCCTCCCGCTGCTGCATCATGCCGAGGCGTTCCTCCAGCAGGCGGAGGTTTTCGGTCAGGGCCGCGTTGCGCGCCACGCGGAAGGCGTCCGCCGCGGATTCCTCGCGGACATGGAAGGCAGCGAGGGCGTCGCGCTGGCGCCGCGCGTCGGCCGCCTGGCCCTCGGCCAGCGCCAATTGCAGCTGCACCTCGCTCTGGTCCACGCGGGCAATCGGCTGGCCCGCGGCCACGCGATCGCCCGGGCGCACCAGCAATCGGTCGATCCGGCCATCCGTGTCGGAGACGATGTCCACGATGCCGCCCGGCGGCAGCAGGATGCCGCGCCCCTGCACCTTCACCGGCACATCGACCAGCGCGGACCACAGGATGCCGGTCACGGCGGCCGCCAGCAGCACGAAGCCCAGCGCCCAGGTCCAGGGGCGCATCACCTTCAGCGGTTCGTCGTAGCGGTCGGGTTCGGAGGCCTGCTGCACCGCGGCGCGCCGAAATATTGCCGCGCCGGAGGCCGTCTCGTTCATGCCCGGCACCGTGCCGCGCGCCGCTGTCCTGCTGGCAGCCCCACCCTTGCTCTCCCACGGCGCCGGGGATGCCGGCGCGCCAGGAATTTAAGCGCGTCCCCACGCCGTGGCAAATTCCGACATCTTCTGACTAAAGCGCACGCACCGCGTGCAGGAACCGCCCGGATTTGTCGCGCAGCAGGCCGGATTGCTCGGCGAGGGCGGCGGTTTCGGCCCGCATCGTGCCGACCGCCGCGCCGGTGCTGTCGGCGCCGGCGCGCACCGCCTCGATCCGCTGCGCCACCGTCTCGGTCGCTTCCGCCACCTGCGCGGCGCTGCGGGCGATTTCCTGCGTGGCGGCGCCCTGCTGTTCCACTGCCGTCGCGATGGCCGTCGCAATCTCGCTGGTGCGTTCCACCGTGCTGCCGATCGCGCGGATGGCGCCGACCGCCTGGCTGGTGGCCTGCTGCATCTGGTTGATCTGCTGCGCGATCTCCTCGGTGGCCTTGGCCGTCTGGCCGGCCAGCGACTTCACCTCGCTTGCGACCACGGCGAAACCCTTGCCGGCTTCCCCGGCGCGCGCCGCCTCGATCGTCGCGTTCAGCGCCAGCAGGTTGGTCTGGCCGGCGATGTCGCCGATCAGCCGCACCACATCGCCGATCCGCGACGCCGCTTCCGACAGGCCCTGCACGGTCGCGTCGGTCGCGCGGGCTTCGGCGACGGCGCGGGCGGCAACCTGCGCCGCGTCGCCCACCTGGCGGGCGATTTCGGCGACGCTCGCCGCCATTTCATCGGCCGCGGCTGCCACCGATTGCACATCGGCATGCGCGCGCCCGCCGGCCTCGGCCACCGCGGCGGCTTCGCGCCCGGCTTGTGCGGCGGTATCGGCCAGCGCCCCGGCCTGGGCGCGCAGCCTTGTGGCGGCGGCGGCGACGCCATCGACCACCTGGCCCACATCCGTCTCGAAGCTGTCGGCCAGCCGCGCCTTCTCGGTGCCGACCAGCCAGGTCAGCATGGTGCCGGCATAGGCGCCGGCGGCATCATGGATGGCGGAGATCCGGGCTTCCAGCACGTCCTCCCCGAGACGGATGCGGGTGGCGTGGGGCAGGCGTTCCGGATGCGCCAGGATGTCGCGCTGCATCGCCTGGTCGCGATGGAAGATGTCGATGCTCTGCCCGATCATGTCGGCGGTCTTCACCGGCATCAGGTGAGCCAGACGATCCATCAGGCTGCGCGCCTCGGCATTCATGTAGGTGATGCGGAAATCATTGCGCGGATCGGCGTTGATCACCGCCGTCGGCAATTGGTCGATCATCTGGCCGCGCGCGAAACTGTCCTGCACCACGGCGCGCAGCTGTTCCACCGCGCCGGCGATGGCGCCGATCTCATCGCGCCGGTCGCGGTCGGGCACGGCGAGGTCGGCCTTGCCATCGGCGATCGCGGCGATCACGCCGGACAGCCGGCGCAGCGGCGCGCCGATGCTGCGCGCCAGCAGCAGGCCGGACAGCACCAGCAGGGCCGCCACGGCGCCGCCGGCCAGCAACGTCGCCTGCCGCACGCGGATCGCCGTGGCATCCACCGCCGCGCGATGCGCCGCGGCCACATCCAGCACGGCGGCGCCCAGCGCCTCGACCCGCGCCGCCATCTCGGCGCGCGCCGGCGCCACGCCGTCCCGCCGGGCCGTCGCCACCGCATCGCCGGCACCGAGCACCGCCGCGGCCGCTTCGCCCACGCCCTGGGCGCGCGCCGCCAGGCGGCCGAAATCCTCCTTCAGGCGGGGCGGCGCATCGAGGCCGGCCAGACCGCGGCCATGCACGCGGGCCTGCGCGATGCCGCGCCGCACGCGGCGGGCCTGCGATTCATCCCCCGTCGCCAACAGGCGCTGCACGCCGATGCGGACCTCATTCACCGCCGCATGCACGGTCATCAGCCGGTAGCGCGCATCCTCCTGCGCGTCGGCGGGCATGTCGAAGCCGATCGTGGCGGCCACCGCCTCGAACACGCTGTCGTAATCGGCGGAGCGCGGGAACAGTTCCTGGTCGCGGGCGTGGATGACCTGCACGCGGTGCATCGCCACCTGCTCCAGCGCCTGGCGATAGGTTTCGGCCGCCGCGACCACGGCGGCGGAAGCCGCGGCCACCCGGTCGCTTTCGAAGCGGGGGGCTGCCGCTTCCAGGCCCTGGCTGCCCTCGCTGAAGGCCGCGGCGATGCGTTCCCAGGCGGGCGCCTGGGCCTGTTCATCCTGCGCCAGCAGCAGGTCGCGCTCCAGCACCGCGATGTCGCGCAGCTGCGCCACGGCGCGGTCCAGCGCGTCCTGCCCCTGCGCAACGCGGGCCGAGGCCGCCTGTTCGGCCTGGATGGCGCCGCTGCCCTGCCAGGCATAGGCCACCAGCCCGCCCAGCATCGCCACCGCGACACCGGCCGAAAGCCCGAGCTTCCGGCCCACCGAGAGATTCAGGAACACCCGCATGACCTTCTGCCCCGGAAAAATTTCGCGGGCAGATTAGGCGCGGTGCGGTTGCCGCAAGGTAAAGGCGGCGCCTGCTGTCGGCAGGCGCCGCCGCCTGGTCAGGCCGCGACCAGATTGTCCGGCACGGTCTGGCCCTGTTCGCGGAGATAGCGCGCGGCGCCGGGATGGAAGGGCAGGAAGCTGTTCTTCGTCCAGTTCGCCACCACCGTCTCCGACGCGGCCGAGACCGCCGCCTTGAGCTGGGCGTTCTGGCCGAGCACGGCCTTCACGATCTCATAGGCGAGGTCTTCCGGCAGGCTGCGATGCCCGATCGCGAAATTGTACATCCCGACGATGCCGAGCGGCGCGGTCTGCGTGCGGTAGGTGCCGACCGGCAGCGAACCGCCGGCAAGTTCCGGGAATTGCGTGGTCAGCTTGGTGATTTCCGCGGCCGAGAAGCCCAGGAAGTTGACCGGCGCCTGCACCTCGACTTCGCTGAAGGCGGGCACCGGCACGCCGGAGGCGAAGACGAAGGCGTCCAGCAGCCCGTCCTGCAACTGCCCGACCAGGTCGCTGGCCGAGCCGAAGCGCACCGCGGAGGGGCGGACGCCGAGCGTCGTCAGGATCTGCGGATAGTAGGTGCCCGGCGTGCCGCCGCGCGGGCCGACGCCGACCGACTTGCCGTTGAGGCCGGCATGGTCGGTGATGCCGCTGCGCTTGAGCACAACGCCGTGGAAGGGCGTGTCATACATCGGAAACAGCGCGCGGATGTCGCGGAAGCGGTTGCCCTGGGTCCAGGCGCCCTGACCGTTCCAGGCCTGGAGCGCCACGCCCATGGTGACCATGCCGAGCTCGACCTCACGCGAGTTCACCAGCACGATGTTCTGGTTCGGGCCCTGGGTCGCGCGATAGGAGATCTGAACGCCGGTCGCGGCCTGCGCCATCTGGCCCCAGGCTGGTCCATAGATGGCGTAGGTGCCGCCCGGGGCGGCGGTGCCCATGTTCAGCGCGCGCGGCCAGGCGGCGTTGCGGGGCTGCGCGAAGGCGCGCGGCGCGGCGAGCGAGCCAGCGCCGAGCACCACGGCACTGGCGCCCAGAAGGGTCCTGCGAAGCATGTGTTTCCTCCCATGAGATAAAGTAAGCCAAAAGGGTTATCGGGTCTCCCGCGTCCGGCGTCCAGCAGGGATGATGCGGAAGCCTTGCGGCGACTCGCCTTCGACCGACATGGGTGGGTCGTGCTGCATCTCATCAAGCTGTCCGTCGGGCCGAAGGACCTCGTCGAACTGGCCGCCATCCAGGCGCGCCGGGCGGCGCTGGACCCGCCCTTGCGCCACCAGACGCGGATGGTGCCGAAGCGCGTGGCGGAATTGCTGGATGGCGGCTCGATCTACTGGGTGGTCGCGGGCTTCGTGCGCGCGCGGCAGCGCCTGCTCGACATCACCGAGGATCGCTGGGACGACGGCACAAGCTGCGCCGGCCTGGTGCTGCACCCGGAGCTGGTGCCGGTTGAGGCGCGGCCGATGAAGCCTTTCCAGGGCTGGCGGTATCTGTTGCCGGAAGCGGCGCCGGCGGATCTGGGGCGGGGCGCGCCGCCGATGGCGGGGCTGGAGGCACTGCCGCCGGCGCTGCGGCGGGAATTGCAGGCGCTGTGTCTGATTTGAGCCGGCGCGTTTGCTGCGTTGCGGCGTAACCAATTGCTGCTCCGCAGCGTGGCGAGTTGCTGCTCCGCAGCGTGGCGAGTTGCTGCTCCGCAGCGTGGCGAATCGTTCAGAATTTGGTGCTGGAACCGGCGATGCGTTGCGCGCATGCTTCGCTCGTCAGTTTCGGCAGCGGCCACATCCCGGCAGGCCGCTTCCGACGAGGCCGGCCCCAAGTGGGACGGCCCCTTGGGCTGGTCGCGGCAACGCGACCGGCCCTTTCTTTTTTGGCCTGCTCGCTGGTCGCGGCAACGCGACCGGCCCTTTCTTTTGCGCGCCGCTTTCCGCCACCGCTTCCGCTTGCCCGCCGGCCGGCGTAGAGCGTCGGCTGTCTTGATCGAGGAGGACGCGATGCGCTGGCTGCTGTTCCTGCCCCTTCTGGCGCTGCTGTCGCTATTCGCCCTGTCGAACATGACGGAGGTGTCGCTGCGCCTCTGGCCGCTCGACCTCGCCTGGGCGGCGCCGCTCGGCATCGCCGTTCTGGTGCTGTGCGCCCTGTCCTTCCTGGTCGGCGCCTTGGTCGCCTGGTGGGCGGGCCTTGCCGCGCGCCGCCGCGCGGCTGAGGTGGAGGCCGCGGCCCGGCTGCTGGAAGCCGAGCTCTCCGACCATCGCGCCCGGGCGGAGGCAGCGCGCAAGGCCGCCAATCTCGGCCGCCTGCAACAGCCGGTCGAGGTGCCGTGACGGGTCTCTGCGTCGCGCTCGACGCGCCGGACCTTGCCACCGCGGAACACTGGGCGCGCGCCTGCACGCCCCATGCCGGCCTGCTGAAGGTGGGTCTTGAGCTGTTCTCGGCGGAGGGCGGCGAAGCCGTGCGGCGCATCGCCGCGCATCGTCCCGTGTTCCTGGATGTGAAACTGCACGACATTCCCAACACGGTGGCCGGCGCCATCCATTCGCTGTCGGCCTTCGCCCCGGCCTGGATCACCGTGCACGCCGCCGGCGGCCCGGCCATGGTGGCCGCGGCGCGCGAAGCGGCGGAGCAGGCCGGCGCCGATCGCCCGAAAATCCTGGCGGTGACCGTGCTGACCAGCATCGACGCCGCCACCCTGTCGGATACCGGCGTGGCCGGCGGCACGGTGCAGCAGGTGCTGCGCCTCGGCCGCCTCGCCATCGCCGCCGGCGCCGATGGCCTGGTGTGCAGCCCGCGGGAGGTGGCACCTCTGCGCGATGCGTTGGGCGACGGGCCGGCGCTGGTGGTGCCCGGCGTGCGGCCCGCCGCGCGCGACTGGGCCGGCAGCGCGACCGACGACCAGGCCCGCACCGCGACGCCCGCGGAGATGCGCGCGGCCGGCGCCACCTGGATCGTCGTCGGCCGGCCGATCACCCGCGCGGCCGATCCGGCCGGGGCGGCGCGCGCCATCGCGGCGGCGCTGGACTAGCCCGATGCGCGTCAAGATATGCGGCATCAATGATCCGGCCGGCATGGCGGCCTGCATCGCCGCCGGGGTCGATCTGGTCGGCTTCAACTTCTTCACGCCCTCACCGCGGAGCGTGACGCCGGCCCAGGCCGCCGCGCTCGCGGCCCCCGGCCCCCGCAAGGTCGGGCTGTTCGTGGACGCGGAGGATGCCCGCATCGCGGAGGTGCTGGCCGCCCTTCCCCTCGACATCCTGCAACTGCATGGGGAGGAAACGCCGGGCCGCTGCGCCGCCATCCGCGCCCGCTTCGGCCTGCCCGTGATGAAGGTGCTGGGCATCGCGACGCCTGCCGATCTCGACCATCTCGCGGGATACGCGCCGGTGGTGGATGTCTTCCTGCTGGACGCCAAGGCGCCGCCCGGCGCGGCGCTGCCCGGCGGCAACGCGACCCCGTTCGACTGGACGCTGCTGGCCGGCCGCGCGATCCCCCGCCCCTGGCTGCTGGCGGGCGGGCTGACGCCCGCGAATGTCGCGCAGGCCATCGCGGCGAGCGGCGCACCGGGCGTGGATGTCGCCTCCGGCGTGGAGGGCGCGCGCGGCGTCAAGGACCCGGCGCGCATCGCCGCCTTCGTGGCGGCCGCCCGCGCCGCATGATCCGCGCGGCGATGCGGGCCGATGCGCCCGCGATCGGCGAGATGCACGCGCAAGCCTGGGCCGAGACCTATCCCGGCCTGGTGCCCGATGGGCTGTTGGCCGAGATGACCGACGCCAGCCGCCGCCGCGCCGCCTGGGCCGCGAATTTGGCCGCGCCGCGCCTGCCCGGCGGCGTGCTGCTGCTGGAGCAGGGGGGCGCGGTGCTCGGCTTCGTCGCCGTCTGCGCCACGCGCGACACGGCGCTGGGCGCGGCGGGGGAGGTTGCGGGCCTGTATCTGCTGCGCCGCGCGCAGGGGCAGCGCCTGGGCGCGGCCTTGTTGCGCGCCGGGGCAAAGGTGCTGCGCGACGCCGGCTTCACCGATGCGGGCGCCTGGGCGCTGGATGCCAATACGCGCGCCACCGGCTTCTACGCGGCGCAGGGGGCGGTGCCCGGGCATCGGCAGATGGGCTTCCACGGCCCACACCCCCTGCCCGAGACAGCCTGGGTCTTGCGCGACCTTTCGCGCCTTGCCGCATCCGCCTGATCTTCGCCGGCTACCCGGCCCGGCCCCGGCACGGTAAGACGGCCAGGACCGGAGAGAACGCCTGTGAACAAGCCCCTGCCCACCGCCCAACGTCCCAATTCTTTCAAGATGGGCCCGGATGCCCGCGGCCGCTTCGGCAGCTTCGGCGGCCGCTTCGTGGCCGAGACTCTGATGCCCCTGATCCTGGAGGTCGAGGCCGCCTATGAGGCCAGCAAGACCGACCACGCCTTCCAGGACGAATGGCGCCGCCTGCTGACACATTATGTTGGCCGCCCGAGCCCGCTCTGGTACGCCGAGCGCTTCACGACGCATCTGCGCAAGCAGGCGGCACCCGGCATGGGCGCCAAGGTGTATTTCAAGCGCGACGAGCTGAACCACACCGGCGCGCACAAGATCAACGCGGTGCTCGGCCAGATCCTGCTGGCGAAGAAGATGGGCAAGACGCGCATCATCGCCGAAACGGGGGCCGGCCAGCATGGCGTCGCCACCGCCACGGCCTGCGCGCTGATGGACCTGCCCTGCGTCGTCTATATGGGCGCCACCGATGTGGAACGGCAGCAGCCCAATGTGTTCCGCATGAAGCTGCTGGGTGCCGAGGTGGTGCCCGTGACGTCGGGTGCCGCGACGCTCAAGGACGCGATGAATGAGGGGCTGCGCGACTGGGTCGCGAATGTGCACGACACCTATTATTGCATCGGCACCGTGGCGGGGCCCCATCCCTATCCCGCGATGGTGCGCGATTTCCAGAGCGTGATCGGCACCGAGGCGCGGGCGCAGATGCAGGAAGCCGAGGGCCGCCTGCCGGATATCCTGGTCGCCGCAGTCGGTGGTGGCTCCAACGCGATGGGCCTGTTCTACCCGTTCCTCGACGACACGGATGTGGCGATGATCGGCGTGGAAGCCGCCGGGCGCGGGCTCGATACGCCGGAACACGCGGCGGCGCTGTCGCGCGGGCGGCCCGGCGTGCTGCATGGCAACCGCACCTATCTGCTGCAGGATGGCGACGGGCAGATCACCGAGGCGCATTCGATCTCGGCTGGCCTCGACTACCCCGGCGTAGGGCCGGAGCATTCCTGGCTGCATGAACTCGGCCGCGTGCAATATGTCGGCGCCACCGATGAGGAGGCGCTGGAGGCTTTTCAACTGTGCTCGAAGCTGGAGGGCATCATCCCGGCGCTGGAGCCTGCCCATGCGCTGGCGCATGTGATGAAGATCGCGCCGACGCTGCCGGCCGACCGCATCGTGCTGATGAATCTGTGCGGCCGCGGCGACAAGGACATCTTCACGGTGGCGAAGCATCTGGGAGAGCGGATTTGAGTCGGATTGCCGCGCGCTTCGCGCAGCTTCGCGACCAAAATCGCGGGGCGCTCGTCACCTTCCTGATGGGCTTCGACCCGGACCGGGAGACCTCGCTGGCCATGCTGCGCGGCCTGCCGGAAGCGGGCGTCGATGTGATCGAGATCGGCGTGCCCTTCACCGACCCGATGGCCGACGGCCCCTCCATCCAGCGGGCTGGCCAGCGCGCGCTCAAGGCGGGCGGATCGCTGGCCGGCGTGCTCGACCTGGTCCGCGCGCTGCGCGAGACGGAGGCCGACACGCCGGTGGTGCTGATGGGCTACTACAACCCGATCCTGACCTATGGCGTGGCAGCCTTCTGCGCCGATGCGGCGGCGGCGGGCGTGGACGGCCTGATCATCGTCGATGTGCCGCCCGAGGAAGCGGACGAGATCGCGCCGGACGCCACCGCGCAAGGCCTCGATCTGATCCGCCTGATCGCGCCCACCACCGGGGAGGCGCGGCTGCCGCGGGTGCTGAACGCCACCACGGGCTTCATCTACTATGTGGCGATCACCGGCATCACCGGCACGCGCAGCGCCGATTACGCGTCGCTGGCGCCGGCGATCGCGCAGCTTCGGCAGCATACCGGCCTGCCCGTCGCGATCGGGTTTGGCATCCGCACGCCGGAACAGGCCGCGATCGCGGCGCGTGTCGCCGATGGCGCGGTGGTCGGCACGGCGCTGGTGGACACGATCGCGGCATCGCTGGATGAGGCCGGGCGCGCCACGGCCGAAACCGCGCCGCGCCTGCTGGCCCAGGTGCGGGGCCTCGCCGAGGCCATCGCCGCCGCGCCCCGCTGAAACCACCACGCCGCGGGACCATCTGATCCGGCATGTCGATCACCCTCTCCCCTGACCTGCCCGACACTGCGCTGCGCGACCTGGAACAGGCGGTGGCGCGGCTGGAGGCGCCATCGCTCGCCGTCCGGCTTTCCGCGCTGCTCGGCGCGCCGATCGAGGCCTTGCAGGCGCGCATGCCCGCCGGCGCGCAATCCATGGTGGAGGGCGCGGTGCGCGGCGCGCTCGGCGTGGCGATGCAGGCCGCACTCCGCACGGCGCCGTCCGCGAACCCCTTTCCGTTCCCGGCGCATTGGGTGCATCGCGGGCTGGCGGCGGCATCCGGTGCTGCAGGCGGCGCCTTCGGCCTGCCGGGGACGCTGGTGGAACTGCCAGTCTCCACCACGCTGCTGCTGCGCCAAATCGCCGCCGTGGCGGCCGAGCAGGGCGAGGATTTGGCCACCAAACCCGCCGCGGCCGAATGCCTTAAGGTGTTCGCGCTCGGTGGTCGCGACCCGCGCGATGACGCGGCCGAGGCCGGCTATTTCGCCGTGCGCCTGGCGCTGAGCGAGGCGCTGAAGGGCGCGGTCGGCGGCGGCATCTTTTCCGCCGTCCTGCCCGGCTTCCTGGGCGCCATCGCCAGCCGTTTCGCCGGGCCGGTGATGACCAAGGTGACGGCGCAGGCCGCGCCGGTGATCGGGGCGGCCGGCGGCGCCATGGTGAACTTGGCCTTCCTCGAACACTTCCGGGGCGTCGCGCAGGGCCATTTCGCGGTCCGCCGCCTGGAACGCACCCATGGGGTGGCGCCCGTGCAGGCCGCCTATGCGGCGCTGCTCGCGACAAGGGACGCCAAATTCCTGGGCTGAATTTTCGTGCGGGCGTGGCGGAGGCGCTCGGTGCGCCGGCGCTCGCCATGGCTGCCACCTTCGTGGCCTTCGGCGCGGCGGTCGCCGAAGCGGGGCTGAGCCTGGCCTGGGCGCTGGCGGCGACGGGCCTGGTCTATGGCATGGCGGGCCAGTTGGTGCTGTTGCAGGTGGCGGCCGGCGGCGGTGCGGCGTTGCCCGCGACCATCGCCGCCACCGCCGCCAATGCGCGCTTCCTGCCGATGTCGGTCGCCATCGCGCCGCTGCTCGGCCCGCGCCGCCCGGCCTGGCGCCGCCTGCTCGCACTGCCCTTCATCGCCATCACCCCCTGGGCCGCCGGCATGCGCGTGCTGCCGGGCCTGCCGGAAGAGGCGCGCCTGCCCTGGTTCCTCGGCTTTTCGGTGGCCAGTTGGACCGTGGCGATGGCGACCACCGCCGCCGGGCACCTCGCCGCGCCGGCGCTGCCGCTGGAATGGCGGGCGGCGCTGCTGTTCACCAACCCGCTCTATTTCGCGATGCTGCTGGCGGCCGATGTGGCGCGGCCCGGAGTCGGCCCCGCCATCCTCGGCGGCGTGCTGGCGGCACCGCTCGCCTGGTGGGTCGGCGGCGCCTGGGGCCTGCCGCTGGCGGGGTTGGTGGGGGGCACCGCGGCCTTCCTGGCGACGCGGCGATGAGCGATGCCGACCTGGCGCTGGCCGCCGTCGCCATCCTCGGCCTGCTGCTGCGCCTCGCCGGGTTGTTGTTGGGGGGCGTGCTGCGCGCCGACCATCCGGTAATCGCCTGGGCCTCCGCCGTCTCGGTCGCCACACTCGCCAGCTTCGTGACGCTGGCGCTGGTGGTGCCGGCGGGCTTGCTCGGCACCGTGCCCTGGCCGGCGCGGCTGGCGGGCGTGGTGGCGGGGGCGGCGGTGTATCTCGGGGCGGGACGGCGGCTGCTGCCCTCGATGCTGGCGGGGCTGGCAGCGTTGGTCCTCGCGCGGTCGGCTACGGGGTGAAGCCGTAAAGGCGCGCCGGGTTCTCCACCAGGATCGCGTGGCGCGTCGCTTCCTCCGGCGCCCACGCCGCCAGCATATCCAGCAGCGCCGCATCATCCGGTATGGTGGTCGCGTTGGGGTGTGGCCAGTTGGTGCCCCACACCATCCGCCCCGGCGCGCCGGCCACCAGCGCCCGCGCCAAGGGCCCGACCGCCGCCGGGTTCGCCTGGTCCAGGCTGTAGGGCGAGGACAGTTTCACCCAGGCCCGCCCCGCCTGGAGCAGATCCTGCACCACCCCCCAGGCCGGATGCGCCCCCCACCCCTCCAGCGGCAATTGCGCGAAATGGTCGAACACCACGGGGCAGGGCAGGGCCCGCAGCACCGGGGCCAGCGCCGCGATCCGATCCGCCCCCGCAAACACCTGCAAATGCCAGCCGAGCGGCGCGATCCGCGCGGCCAGCGGCGCCACATCGGCCGCGCGCAGAGGCACTCCCTGCACGAGGTTCGCCCGCGCCCCGACCACCCCCGCATCCGCCATGGCACGCAACTCGGACAAGGGCGCATCGGGCCGCACCACCGCCACCATCCGCGCCCGCGCGCCGGCCTCGGCCAGCGCCTCCAGATGCAGCGCATTGTCGAACCCGTAGGTGGAGGGCTGCACGAACACATGCCGATCCACGCCGAGCCGCGCCAGCAGCCGCGCATGATCCGCGAGGCTCGCCGCCGCATGCGGCCTGGCCCCCGGCGCCACCACCCCGCGCGGGTCGTAGATATGGTGGTGGCAATCCACCGCCCCCGTCGGCACGGCGATGCGCGGCGGCGCGGTGTTCAGCGTGAAGGGGATGGGCGCGGTGCTTTCCATGCCATCATCCTACTCGACCACCCCGGAGGATTCGATGCGCGTCCTGCTGACCCACACGCCCGAGATGCGCGCCGCCATCTACCCCGACGCCGCCCTGGCCGCGCTGCGCGAAGTGGCGGAGGTGGTGCTGCACGAAGGCACCACGCCACTCCGCGGCCTCGCCCTCGCGCAGGCCGCCGCCGGGTGCCAGGTGATCGTGGCGGACCGCGCGACCCCCGGCGAGGCCGCAACCTTCGCCAATGCCCCGGGCCTGGTGGCCTTCGTGCGGAACGCCGTGGACATCTCCACCATCGATGTCGCCGCGGCCACCGCCCATGGCGTGCTGGTGACGCAGGCGAGCCCGGGCTTCGTGGACAGCGTGGCGGAGCTGGCGCTGGGCATGATGGTGGACCTCGCGCGCGGGGTCTCGGCCCATGCGGCGGCGTATCGCGCGGGCCAGCCGCCGATGGTGCGGATGGGCTGGCAGTTGCGCGGCCGCACCCTCGGCCTGATCGGCTTCGGGCGGATTGCGCGGCGGGTGGCGGAACTGGCGCTGGGCTTGGGCATGCGGGTGGTGGCGGAAGACCCGTACAGCCCGATCGATCTGCCGGGGGTGGAGGCGGTGGGGCGCGCGCGCCTGCTGGCCGAGGCCGACATCGTGATGCCGCTGGCGGTGAGCAACGCGGAGACGCGGCATGTGATGAACGAAGGCGCCTTCGCCGCGATGAAGCCGGGCGCCGTGCTGGTGAATTTGTCGCGCGGGGAGCTGGTGGATGAAGCGGCGCTGTGGGACGCGCTGGAGGACGGGCGCCTGGCGGGTGCGGCGCTGGATGTCGGCAGCGCCCCGGACCAGCGGCCGGACCCGCGCCTGGCGGCGCATCCGCGCGTGATCGCGACGCCGCATATCGGCGGCTCGACGCCCGAGGCCGCGCTGCACCAGGCGATGGATACGGTGCGGCAGGTGGCGGCGCTGGTGGCAGGAAGGGTGCCGGAGGGGGCGGTGAATGCGGGGGTGGTGGGGAGGGTGGGCAGATGAGCCGTGCCCTCTGAGACGCTAATCCATAACGCTGAGCGTTGGTTTCCGTGGTGGAATCCCGGGAATATCGTGAACAAAATCTTCGACGACATTGATTGAAGATCGGAATTTTAGATGCTCACACGCAAGAAAATTTGGGGATAAAGATGGCCGCTCGGTTCGATAAAATATCTCCTTTTTCGAGTATATCTGAATTGTTTCGTTCATTGTTTCCGCCTCAGCAGAATCTATAGTGAGCGTCGAAACGCGCGGCTCAATTATATAGTCTAACGGGCAGGCGTACAAAACAGCGAGGCGTGGTGTCAGTGGTACGAGTATTCGGTCGGGACGAGGCGTAGGGGCTGATAGCTTGAGGGTATGGTAGAAGCCATCGCCGAAGATAAACTCCCGATCGGGCGACCGGATAACAACTGCCTTCCCACGTCCGCGCACGCTTTGGGCAGCGCGACCCTGCATGCCGCGCAGAGTGCTCGCGATTAGCGCGTTGCGCTCCCACTCGGAGAGCGGTCCGCGAAAAAACTCGGCGAACCTTGCAGCCATCTCTCGTGTCATCGGGCTGCGGACGGCAAGCGAGATGACGGACTCCGTTAGACGATCGAACTGCTCGGCGGTGCATGGCTGGGGGAGGAACCGCTTAGGTCGTGGAACGTTGGGCATTCGTGCGAATTCAAGACCTGCCAGCCAAGGTATCAACGACGTGAAATTTTCGTCGGCGGTCTGAAACTCGGATTCGAAATTCATATCCCAAGGCGAAGTTTGCCCGCCCTTAACCCCGAATTTCATGAAGTGGCCATTCTTTAGGTTGCCAAAGGACGCTGGCCGGGCACGCGTTTCAGTCCCGTCTGGGCGGAGCCGAACCACCCAACCCTCGTCATTGGCCCAGTGTCGGGACAGGTTCCTTGGCCACCAATGGTGGCCTGCTGACTTTGATGTGCTCACTGGTGGCGTGGGCGTGCGCTGAACCTCTCCCCTCACCCAAACCCCACCCCCCGCCCCATCGGCGCCCCCAAAACCTCATCCTCCCGCATCACCGCCACCCCCCGCAGCACCGTCATCACCGGCCACCCCGTGCAGCGATGCCCGGCAAAGGGCGTCCACCCGCACGGGCTCACGATCCAGCTTTCCTCGATCACCCGTTCCCGCCGCATATCCACCACGCAAAAGTCGGCGTCATACCCCGCCGCCAGCCGCCCCTTGCCGAGCAGCCCGAACACCCGCGCCGGCCCCGCCGCCATCAGATCCACCAGGCGCGACAGGCTCAGCCGCCCGGCGCTCACATGGTCCAGCATCAGCGGCACGATGGTCTGCACGCCGGTCAGCCCCGCGGCGCAATCCGGCCAGGGGCGTTCCTTGGCGGCGCGGCTGTGGGGCGCGTGGTCGCTGCCCACGGTGTCCACCGTGCCATCCGCCACCGCGCGCCACGCAGCCTCCAGATGGCGCTGGTCGCGGATCGGCGGGTTCATCACGGCATAGCCACCCAGCCGGTCATATGCCTCATCCGTCTGGGTCAGGTGGTTCAGCAGCACCTCCACCGTGCAGATGTCGCGGTAGTCGCGCAGGTATTCCAGCTCCTCCGCCGTCGAGACATGCAGGATATGCGCGGGCCGCCCGGTCTTTCGGGCCAGCGCCATCAGCCGCCGCGTGCCGAGGGCCGCGCACTCCACATCGCGCCATTCGGCATGCAGCCGGTGCGGCATGCCGCTGGAATAGGCGCCCTTGCGCGCCTGCAGCCGGTATTCATCCTCGCTGTGGTAGGAAATCCGCCGCCGGCCGCTGCGCATCACGCGTTCCAGGCTTGCGTCGTCCTCCACCAGCAGGTCGCCGGTCGAGCTGCCGGCAAACACCTTCACGCCGCAGACGCCGGGCTGCGCCTCAAGCTCGCCCAATTCGGGAATGTTGGACTTCGCGGCGCCGACATACATCCCCATGTCGCACCAGGCGTGGCTCGCGATGTGGTCGCGCTTCCAGTCGATTTTTTCGCGCGTGGTGATGCTGGGCGCGGTGTTCGGCATGTCGAACACGGTGGTCAGCCCGCCGAGGATCGCGGCCTTGGTGCCTGTCGCAATCGTCTCCACCGAAGCATCGCCGGGCTCGCGCAGATGCACATGGCTGTCGATCAGGCCGGGCAGCACATGCAGGTGCGTGCAGTCGATCTCCTCCGACGCATGCGCCCGGCCGAGGTCGCCGATCGCGACGATCCGCCCGCCCTTCACGCCGACATCCGCCTGTTCGCTGCCCCAGGGCAGCACCAGCGTGCCGCCGCGCAGCACGAGATCGAAGTCGGTCATGCCCAAAAGTCCTTCAGCCGAGGGTCTCGAACACATCGCCCGAGGTATCGCGCCGCTCCACATGCGCGCGGTGCCAGAGAGCGTAGAACAGCAGATGCCAGGCCGCGAAGCCGCGGTGCTTGTCGGTGCCGGCGGCGCGGAACAGCGCGGCCACGCGGTCCGGCCGGGCGATCTCGGCGACACCCGCCTGCGCCGCGACCAAAGGCCCTAAGCGATCCCCAACCCCCGCGATCCAGGTGGCGATAGGCACGCTAAAACCCTGCTTGGGCGCGAAGGGGCGGGTTGCGGGGGCGTGGCGTTCGGCCCAGGCGCGCAGCAGCCATTTGCCGGTGCGACCGCGCACCTTGAGCCCATCCGGCAGGCGGAATACATGCGCGGCCAGGACCGGGTCGAGGAAGGGCGTGCGCCCCTCCACCCCATGCGCCATCAGGCAGCGGTCGAGCTTCGTCAGCAGATCGTTCGGCAGCCAATCGGTGATGTCCGCGGCCTGCGCCGCCATCAGCCGCGTGCGGCCGGGGGTGGCGCTGGCGGCCTCGGCGGCGGCGATGCCGTCGCGCCACAGGCGGGGTGCCTCGCGCAGCACGCCATCGGCATGGTCGAAGGCGCCGGCGCTGCGCGGCTGCCGCCCGCCGAGCCACCAGGGGCGCATCGCGCTGCGGTAGCGGCCATAGCCGCCCAGCAGCTCGTCCCCGCCCTCGCCGGAGAGCACGACCTTCACATCCTGCCGGGCGCGGCGGGCGAGGAACCAGGTGGGGATAATGGCGTAGTCGGCCGCGGGGTCGTCCATGGCGGCCACGATCTGCGGCAAATGCCGCCAGACCTCGGCTTCGGTGATGGTCAGCGTGGTGTGGTGCGCGCCGGCGGCCTTCGCCGCGGCGGCGGCAGCAGCGGTTTCATCGGCCGCGCCGGGGGCGGCGAAGCTGGCGGTGAAGGCGCGGACGGGCGTGCTGTTGAGCCGCGCCATCATTGCCAGCACCGCGCCGGAATCGAGGCCACCCGACAGGAACAGGCCATAGGGCACATCGGCGCGCTGGTGCAGGCGCACGCTGTCTTCCAGCGTGGCGTCGAAGCGGGCGAGGGCTGCTTCCTCCGTGATGGTCTCAGGCCCGCCATCCGGCAGGGCGGCGCGGCGGTGGCGCTCCACGATGGCGCCATCCGCGATCACCACGGTCTCGCCGGGCAGAAGCCGGGTGACCCGGGAAAAGATGGTCTCGGCGCCGGTGGTGAACTGCATCTGCAACAGCTCATCCCGCGCTTCCCGCCGCACCACAGGGGCTACAAGACCGGCGGCGATCAGCGCCTGCGGTTCGGAGGCGAAGGCGATGCCGCCCGCGATCTCGGCCAGGTACAGCGGCTTGATGCCGAAGGGATCGCGCGTCAGCACCAGGCGCCGCGCCGCGCGGTCATGCAGCGCGATGGCGTACATGCCGCGCATCGCCTGCGCGTAGAAGGCGGCGCCGTCGCGGCGATAGAGGTGCAGGGGCGGCTCGCAATCGCTGCCCGTCGCGCAGGTCAGCGCGTTGTCGGCGCGGAGTTCGAGGTAGTTGTAAACCTCCCCATTGCCGACCAAGGCCACGGGCCCCGCATGCAGCGGCTGGTCACCGGTCGCGAGGTCGATGATCGCAAGCCGCGTGTGGCACAGCGCGACATTGTCCGCGATGTGGATGCCGGAGCCATCCGGCCCGCGATGTGCGAGCGCGGCGACGAGGGCGCGCAGCACGGCGGGGTCCGGCGTCATGCCGGCACGAAGGGCGAGGCCCGCTATGCCGCACATGCGGGCACCTCCTCCAGGAAGCGCGCCCAGGCGGCGAGCACGGGCGCTTCCGCGTGCTCGGCCTCGAAGGCGGCGCGGCCGGCGGCGGCAAGGGCATCGGCGCGGCCAGGGTCATCGAGCAGCGCGGCGATGGCGGCGGCGAGCGCGGAATCGTCACCGATAGGGACGAGAATGCCGGTTTCGCCATCGCGGATCACCTCGCGGGGCCCGTCCGCGGCGGTGGCGACCACGGGGCGCGCGGCCGAAAACCCTTCCAGCACGACATTGCCGAGGGGCTCGATGCGGGATGGCACGACCAGCATTTCGGAGGCCGCCAGCAGCGCGCCGACATCCTGCCGCCAGCCGAGGAACGCCACGCGATCGGCGATGCCGAGGCTGCGCGCCTCGCCCTCCAGCGCCGCCCGTTCCGGGCCTTCGCCGGCCAGGTCGAGATGCACGTGTGCCGGCAGCCGCGCCAGGGCGCGGAGCAACGCCGAAAAGTCCTTGTTGGCGTGCAATCGTCCCATGGCCAGCAAACGCCGCGTTGCGCCGCGCGTTACCGGCACGGGCAAGAGATCGGCTGCGAAATTCGGCACATGGCGGATGCGGGACCTCGGGAATCCCTGCTGCGCGATCCAGTCGCAGAGGCCGCGTGTATTGCCGGCCAGCATCGCGCAGCCGCGGTAGTAGCGAAGGTCGTATTGCCCGCCGAGCCGCCCGACCAGGGGCGCATCGGGCTTCGCCGCGCGGCAAAAGCGCGCCGCGCGGTTCATCCAGGCCACCACCACATGGGGCCGGAACCCCGCCAGCGTGGCGCGCAGGCGCGGCGCGGTCCACAGGTCGAGCAGCCCGCCGAAGCCGAGTTGAACGGGCGCGAGACCGCCCGCCTGCAGGCGGGCGGCGCGGCCGGCATCGCGGCGGATCACCGCCAGCACCTCCATCCCCGCGCGATGCTGGGCGAGGGTCAGGCGTTCGAAGAAGGCTTCCGCCCCGCCCATCGGGGCGCCTGCCATGACATGCGCGACCCTCACGCGGGCGCCCGCAGTGGTAGCAACCCGCGCGCCGCCTCCAGCACGCGGTCCACGGGGATCGCATCCATCTCCACCGTGAAGGGCGGCGCGTCGGCCTGGACCGCCACGGCGCGCGGGCCGCAGGGGCCGTATTCGGCGGCGCTGCTCTGCGCGAACAGGCCGATGGTCGGCGCGCCGGACGCCGCCGCCAGATGCATCAGCCCGCTGTCATTGCCGAGATAGAGCGAAGCGCGCCCCAGCACCGCCGCCACTTCCGGCAGGGACAGCGCGCCCATCAGGTCCACCGCCCCCGGCAGCGCCGCCAGCACCGGCCGCGCCATCGCCGCTTCCGCGGCACCCGGCCCGCCGACCACCGCGATGCCGGCGCCTTCCAGCGCCCCGCCCGGGCCGGTCAACGCCTGCGCCACCGCGACAAACCGCTCGGCCGGCCAGACCTTGCGCGCCCAATTCGCCGTCGGGCCGAGCACCAGCCAGGGCCCGCCCGGCAGCAGCGCGGCGGCGCGGGCGCGATCCTCGGCCGCCGTCCACACCACCGGCAGCGGGGTCGGATCGAGGCCGAGCACCGCGCCGATATGGCGGAGCCGATGCCCCGCGCGCCGCCCGCCCCGGCCGACCGCGCGCCGCCCGGCCCACACCATCCAGGCCAGGGCGGAGGCGCGCAGATCCACCACCAGGTCCCAGCGCGTGAACGCAACCTGCGCCCAGAGCAACGGCCAATGCAGCGACCAGCGCCGCTTCGCCACCACGATCAGCCGATCCACCCGCGGCGCCCGCGCGAACACGCCCGAAGCCGCCGGCCCGCAGGCAACCGTCAGCCGCGCATCGGGGTGCGCACGCAACAGATGGTCCAGCAGCGCCGTGGACAGCACGGCATCGCCGATCCGGGTGGAGGTGACGAACAGGATACGCATTCGGTTGCGCGCATAGCATGGGCCGGGCCGGGGCATCACCCTGGCTTGCCGGCACGCCCCCCCCGCGCCCATATCGATGAGATGGACCTCGATTTCACCGATGCCGAGCTGCACCGCTATTCGCGGCACATCCTGCTGGCCGAAGTCGGCGCGGTCGGCCAGGCGAAGCTGCGCGCTGCGCGTGTCCTGCTGGTGGGGGCGGGGGGTCTCGGCGCGCCACTCGCGTTGTACCTGGCGGCGGCGGGCGTCGGCACGCTCGGGCTGGTCGATCACGACCACCTCGAATTGTCGAACCTGCAACGCCAGGTCATCCACAGCACTGCGCGCATCGGGCGCAACAAGGCCGACAGCGCCGCCGAGACGATCGCCGGCCTCAACCCCGAGGTGCGCGTCGAAATCCACCCGCGCCGGATGGACGCGCAGGCCGCGGCGGAGCTGATCCCGCGCTACGACATCATCTGCGACGGCACCGACAATTTCGCGACGCGCTTCCTGCTGGGCGACGCCTGCCACCTGCTCGGCCGCCCCTTGGTCAGCGCCGCGGTGCTGCGCTTCGAAGGCCAGCTTGCCGTGTTCCGCAGCCATGAAGGCGGCCACCCGTGCCATCGCTGCCTGCACCCGGAACCGCCGCCGCCGGGCCTGGTGCCGACCTGCTCGGAAGCCGGCGTGCTCGGCGCCGTCACCGGCGTCATGGGGACGTTGCAGGCGACGGAGGTCCTCAAGCTGATCCTCGGCATCGGCGAATCGCTGACCGGGCGCCTGCTGCTTTGGGATGCGCTGGATGCGCGGTTTCGCACGCTGCGCCTGAAACGAGACCCGGATTGCGCGCTGTGCGGGGACGCACCGGGCATCCACGACCTGTCGGCACACGGATGAATGCGCCGTTGGGCGTGCTGCTGCGCGGCGGCGACCATGGCGCGGCGCATGACGCGCTGGTGGTCGCAACCGGCGCCGCCGCCATCGGGCGCCAGGTGGTGATCTTCGCGACCAATGCCGGCACAAGCCTGTTCCTGGCCGATCGCCCGCTGGAAGCCGACGAGCGGGAGGCGCTGCTGGCATCGCGCGGCGTCGCTGGCATCGGGGTGTTGCTGGCGGCGGCCCAGGATCTCGGCATCCGCTGCATCGCCTGCGAGGCAGCGCTGAAAGGTGCCGCCATCAACCCTGGCGCGCTCTCGGCCGGGGTCGAAATCGCCGGCATCGTGACCTTTCTGGGCGCCGTCGGAGCCGGACAATTCATAACCCTGTGATCCGCGCTTGACCCGGCATATGAGGATGGGGGAGGGAGCATGCATGCGCGCCCCTCGCCCGATCCTGACGATGCTGATGGTGCTCTGGGCCGCGGATGCGGTGCCGCAATCCGCGGTCGCGCCGGTGGCACCCCTGCCGCCGCCGCGCCCGGCCGGAGCCGCGCCCGCTTCCCCCCCTGCTCCGGCGCGGCCGCCCGCCGCCACCGCAAGACCGGCCTCGCCCCCGGCCGCAACCCGCCCGCAAGCGGCGCGCCCATCCGCCTCCCGCCCGACCCCGACAGTCGGCCGCGCGACACCCCCCGCCAACCGTCGCCCCGCTGCGGCGACAGCCGCCGGCGCGGCAGCCGCGGCCGCAGCGGCCAGTGCAACCGCCGCCGCGCGCCCGCCGGAGCCTGCCATGCCGCCGCCGCCAGCCATCCCGCCCACCGGGCCCGTCACCGGGCTCGAAATGCCGCGCTACGCGGCGCTGCGGTCGGACACGGTGAACATGCGGGTCGGGCCCGGCACCACCTACCCGATCGAATGGACCTTCCAGCGCCGCGACCTGCCGGTGCTGATCATCGGCGAATTCCAGCTCTGGCGCCGCATCCGCGACCCGGATGGCGCCGAGGGGTGGGTGCATTCCGCCACCCTGGTCGGCCGCCGCACCGCGATCATCCGCCCGCCGGCGGAGACCCCGGAGATCGGCCTGCGCCACCGGCCGGAGGACGGTGCCGGCCTCGCGGCCATGCTGCGCCGGGGCGTCATCGCCCGCGTGCGGTCCTGCGAAGCCGAGAGCCCCTGGTGCGAGGTGCAGGCCGGCAGCCATCGCGGCTATCTGCGCCGGGCGGAATTGTGGGGCGTCGGCGCGACCGAAAAGGTCGAATAGCCCGCACACGAAAACGGCGCGGAGGTTGCCCCCCGCGCCGCGTTCCTCACACCGATGTCGCGGTGGATCAGTCCTCGCCGCCTTCGCGGCGCGGCCTGCGGTCACGGCTGCCGCGGTCGGGGCGCGGGCCACGCTCGCCGCCGCCTTCGCCATCCTCGCGCGGGCGGCGGGCGCCGACCTGCTCGGTGATGTCCGCACCCGTGGCCTGGTCGACCACGCGCATGGAGAGCTTCACCTTGCCGCGGTCATCGAAGCCGATGACCTTGACCTTCACCTGGTCGCCATCCTTGACGATGTCGGTGGTCTTCTGGACCCGCTCATTGGCGAGTTCCGAGATGTGCACGAGCCCGTCCTTCGCGCCGAGGAAGTTCACGAAAGCGCCGAATTCGGCGGTCTTCACCACCTTGCCGTTGTAGATCTTGCCGATCTCGGCCTCGGCGGTCAGGCCCTGGATCCAGTCGATGGCGCGCTGCGCCGCCTCGATCGTCGTCGCCGCCACCTTGATGGTGCCGTCATCGTCGATGTCGATCTTGGTGCCGGTCTGCTCGGTGATCTCGCGGATCACCTTGCCGCCCGAGCCGATCACGTCGCGGATCTTGTCCTTCGGCACCTGGATCACGGTGATGCGCGGCGCCGTCGCCGCCACATCGCCGCGAGCCCCCGAAAGCCCCTTCGCCATCTCGCCCAGGATGTGCAGGCGGCCATCCTTCGCCTGGTCCAGCGCCTGGCGCATGATGTCGAAGGTGATGGAGGTGATCTTGATGTCCATCTGGAGCGCGGTCACGCCCATCTCGGTCCCGGCCACCTTGAAGTCCATGTCGCCGAGATGGTCTTCGTCGCCCAGGATGTCCGACAGCACCGCGAAGCCGCGGTCTTCCTTGATCAGGCCCATGGCGATGCCGGCGCAAGGGCGCTTCAGCGGCGTCCCCGCATCCATCAGCGCGAGCGAGGTGCCACAGACGGTCGCCATCGAGGACGATCCGTTGGACTCCGTGATCTCACTGACCACGCGCATCGTGTAGGGGAACTTCTCCTTCTCCGGCAGCAGCGGGTGGATCGCGCGGAAGGCGAGCTTCCCATGGCCGATCTCGCGGCGCCCGGGCGAGCCCATCCGCCCGGTCTCGTTCACCGAGTAGGGGGGGAAATTGTAGTGCAGCATGAAGTTCTCGCGGTATTCGCCCGCGAGTGCGTCGATGATCTGCTCATCCTGGCCGGTGCCCAGCGTGGCGACGCAGAAAGCCTGCGTCTCACCGCGCGTGAACAGCGCGCTGCCATGGGCGCGCGGCAGGATGCCGACCTCGGCCACGATCGGCCGCACGGTGCGCGTGTCGCGCCCGTCGATGCGAAGCCCGGTGTCCAGGATGGAGTTGCGGACGACATCCGCCTCCAGCTCCTTCAGCAGGCCCTTTGCCGCGCCGGCATCCACGCCCTCGGCCTCGAGTGCGGCGACGACGGCCTTCTTGGCGGCACCCACGGCGTTCTGGCGGGCCAGCTTCTCGACGATCTTGTAGGCCTCGGCCATCGGCGCGCGGCCGAGTTCCGCGATGCGAGCCTTGAGCGCAAGCTGCGCCTCGCTCGCTTCGGGCATCGCCCAGGCGTCCTTGGCAGCGACTTCCGCCAATTCGATGATCCCCTGGATCACCGGCTGGAACGCCTTGTGGCCGAATTCGACGGCGCCGAGCATGATGGCTTCGCTCAGCTCCTGCGCCTCGCTCTCCACCATCAGCACGCCTTCTTCCGTGCCGGCGACCACGAGGTCGAGCTGCGATTGCAGCAACTGCGCCGCGGTCGGGTTCAGCACATAGGCGCCGTCGATCCAGGCGACGCGTGCGGCCGCGACCGGGCCGAAGAAGGGAATGCCCGAAAGCGTCAGGGCGGCGGAGCAGCCGACCAGCGCCACGATGTCGGGGTTGTTCTCGAGGTCATGCGAGAGAACGGTCGCGATCACCTGCACCTCGTTGCGGAACCCATCCGGGAACAGCGGGCGCAGCGGGCGGTCGATCAGGCGGGAGACCAGGGTCTCGTTCTCGGAGGGGCGACCCTCGCGCTTGAAGAAGCCGCCGGGAATCTTGCCGGCCGCGAAGGCCTTTTCCTGGTAGTTGACGGTCAGCGGGAAGAAGTCCTGGCCGGGCTTCACGCCGCGGGCGCCGACCACGGTGCAGAGCACGATGGTATCGCCGAGCCGCGCCATGACGGCGCCATCGGCCTGGCGGGCGATCTTCCCGGTTTCCAGCGTCAGAAGCTGGCCGCCCCAGGAGATGTCCTTGCGGAAGTATTTGTCGAACATGCAGTATCCTTCGCGGCACCCCCGGTTTGGGGGGCGCCATGTCGTGCCACCGCGCCCGCGTGATTGCGCGGACGCGGTCTGATCGCGAGGACAGGGACCGGACAGGCACGCCAGCACTGAGATCAAAGATGCTCGGCGTCTCGGGCGGCATGGGGTGGCGGTAGGCCCACGAAGCTTGCGCGTTGTGGGACCCGCCGCGCGGCACGAAGCCCCGTCGACAGGCAGGCCGCCCATGTGGCCGGAGGCGCCGCCATCGCCCCGATCGGGTCCAGCGCGTCCTCATTCCAATCCGCTGGCAACGCAGCGAATGGCCGGGCAGGGGCGTGGCCTCCGTCCAACCAGGTGGCGCTATGGCATGCCGGGCGGGAAAAGGCCAGCGCAAAGCCCGGATCGTATCCCTGCGCAGGCCGTGGCTGGCGCGGTGACCCTCTCGCTGGAAGGATGCCCCGATGAACATCTGGCGCCCTGCCTTGGCCGGCGCTGGCGCGGTCTGCGCCGGCATCGGGCTCGCCCGCTTTGCCTATGTGCCGCTGTTTCCGGCCATGGTTGGCGCCGGCTGGGTGGATGGCGGCGGCGGCGGGTTGCTCGGCGCCGCCAATTTCGCGGGCTATCTGGCGGGGGTGATCGGCGGGCGGGCCGTCGCGACCCGGCTCGGCGTGCCGCGCACGCTCGACCTTGCCATGGCGGTGGCGCTGCTGGCTTTCGCGGCCTGTGCGCTGAATGGCGGCGTGCTGTGGTTCGCGCTGTGGCGGGCACTGGCGGGCGCGGCCGGCGGCGTGCTGATGGCGATCACCGGGCCCGCGGTTCAGGCCAGCCTGCCGCCCGCGCAGCGGCCCTTTGCCAGCGGGATCGTGATCGCCGGCGTGGGCTGCGGCATCGTGCTGGTGGGCGCGCTGGTGCCGCTGCTGCTGACGCAGGGCCTGATGGTGGCCTGGCTCGGATGCGCGGTCGGCGTCGGCGTGATCTGGGCGGTGATCCGCCCTTCATTCCCCAACCCGCCGATCCCACCGCCGCCGATGGTGGCGGAGGCACCGCCGCCGATCCTGTCGCTGCTGGTGGCCTATGGCCTGTCGGGCGCGGGGATGGTGGCGCCGATGGTCTATCTGGCGGACCTCGCGGTGCGCGGCCATGGGCTTGGCGCGGGGGCTGCGGCCGCGGTGTGGATCGGCTTCGGCCTTGGTGGCATCGCGGGGACGCTGATCGGTGGGCGCGTCGCCGGGGCGCTCGGCGGGCGGCGCGCCCTGCCGATCTGGATGGGGGTGCAGGTGGCGGCGCTGGCGGCTGCGCTGGTGCCCTGGTGGCCGGCGTTGCTGCTGGCCGGGCCGCTCGGCGGCTTCGCCGGCATCGGCGCCACGGGCGTGACGCTGGCCGCCACGCGGGAACGCGCCGGGCATCTGGCCGCGGCGGTGTGGGTGCGCGCGACCGCCGTCTATGCGGTGACACAGGCGGCGGTGGCCTTCGCGCTGGCGGCGCTGTTCGCGGCCACGGCGGACAGCCACGCGGCGGTGTTCGGCGCCGGCCTGGTGTTCAGCGCGCTCGGCCTGGCGGCCGCGCTGGCGGATGTGCCCCGAAAAAAAGCGGGCGGGACCCCCTGAGGAGCCCCGCCCGAAGGTTCTGGATGCCGGCATGATCGGGGGGAAGTGGCCGGCACCCTGGGAGGGAGAGACGGGGCGCAAAGAATGGCATCCCCGGACGGCATTCTGCCGGGGCAAGGTTTCCCGATTCTTTCCAGCGCGGATGATTTCTTTCGCGCGCCCGCTTCCCACCCCCGAGGTGACGCGCTGCCGCCGCCCTGGCATTTTCGCCGATGCATCGAGGGGATGATCCATGGCGGGATTGCCGCTGGCCGGGCTGAAGGTGCTGGAACTCGGCCACTACATCGCCGGGCCCTTCGCCACGCGGCTGCTGGCCGATATGGGCGCCGAGGTCATCAAGGTGGAACCGCCGGAGGGCGACCCGATTCGCGGCTGGGGCAGCCGGCACAATGGCCACGCCGTGTGGTTCAGCATCCATGGCCGCAACAAATTGTCGGTGACGCTGGACCTGAAAAGCGCCGAGGGCCGCGCCCGCATCCTGGCGCTGGCGGCGCGCGCCGATGCGCTGGTGGAGAATTTCCGGCCCGGCTATCTGGAACGCATCGGGCTCGGCCCGGAGGTGCTGCACGCGGCCAATCCGCGCCTGGTGATCGCGCGGGTGTCCGGCTACGGGCAGGACGGCCCGTATCGGGACAAGCCGGCCTTCGGCGCGATCGGCGAGGCCATGGGGGGCCTGCGCCACCTGACCGCGACGCCGGGCGTGACCGACCACGCGCCGCCGCGCTGCGGCGTTTCCATCAGCGACGACCTGGCCGGGATGTATGCGGCGATGGCGGTGGTTTCCGCCTGCTGGGGCATCAAGGGCGATCCCGCGGGGCGCGGGCGCATCATCGATGTGGATCTGGTCGGCAGCGTGTTCTCGCTGATGGAGGGGATGCTGCCCGAATACGGGCTGACGGGGCGGATCCGGCAGCCGGCAGGTGCCGCGATCCCGACCGCCGCGCCCACCAACACCTATCTCTGTGCCGATGGGAAATGGCTGTGCGTCGGCGGCAATTCGGACCTGATCTATCGGCGGTTGATGGCGGCGATCGGGCGGGACGACCTCGGCACCGATCCGCGGCTTGCCGACAATCTCGGTCGCTGCGCGCATGTGGCGGAGATCGACGCTGCCATCGCCGGCTGGACGCGCGGGCGCCCGGCGGCCGAGGCGGAGGCCGTGCTGGATGCGGCGGAAGTCCCCGTCTCCCGCCTGTATGACATCCGCGATTGCGCGGAGGACCCGCATTTCCGCGCCCGCGGGCTGGTGATGGAGGTGGAGGACGGGCTGCTCGGCACGCGCCTGCTGCACCCCGCGGCGCCGTTTCGCTTCGACGGAGTCAGTCCGCAGGAGATGGTGCGCTGGACGGGCCCCGCCATCGGCGCGCACAACGACCATGTATTTCGCGAGTTGCTCGGAGAGGCTCCATGACCACCGCCACCATCAGTGAGGTCGCCCCCCGCGACGGGCTGCAATCCATCGGCCCCTTCGTGCCCACCGTCACCAAGATCGCGCTGGTGGAAAAGCTCTACGCCGCCGGCCTTCGCCGCATGGAAATCGGCAGCTTCGTGAGCCCGAAGGCGGTGCCGCAGATGGCCGACACGGCCGAGGTGCTGCGCGCGGCGCTGACGCTGCCGGGGCTGGAATGCACCGTGCTGGTGCCGAACCGCAAGGGCTTCGACCTGGCGCTGGCCGCCGGCGCGCATCGCGTCGGCCTGTTCATGTCGGTCACCGAGAGCCACAACAAGGCCAATGTGAACCGCAGCCGTGCCGAGAGTTTTTCCGAGTTGTCGGGCATCGTGCGCGACGCGACGGCGGCGGGGGTGAAGGTGCGTTTCAACCTGTCCTGCGCCTTCCATTGCCCGTTCGAGGGTGTGGTGCCGGAGCATGACGCGCTGGACTGGATCGAACGCGCCTGCGCGCTCAACGCCAGGATGGAGATCGGCGTCGCCGACACCACCGGCAATGCCGCGCCGGACCAGGTCCGCCGTGTGATGGCGCATGCGGTGCGCGCCTGGCCGGGCGCAGATGGCGGCCCGCGCATGGCCTTGCACGGCCATGACACCTACGGCCTTGGCGTCGCCAATGTGTCGGCGGCGTGGGAGGCCGGGTGCCGCGTGTTCGACAGCGCGGCGGGCGGCCTCGGCGGCTGTCCCTTCGCGCCGGGCGCCACCGGCAATGTCGCGACCGAGGATGTGGCCTGGCTGTTCCACCGCATGGGTGTCGGCACGGGGATCGCCTGGCCAGCGCTGCTGGGGGCTGCGGACTTCGCCGCTGCCATTCCGCACGCGCTGCCCGGCGGGCGGATGCGGGCCGTGCCTTCGGTGCGCGTGGCGGCCTGACCCTTCAGAACATCCACTTCACCGCGCCGAAGCCGAGCCAGACGATCAGGCCAAGGATCACGGTGGCGAAGGCGCAGCCGGCGATGGTCGCGCCGACGCCCCACAGGATGGTGCGGTTGTCCTGCTCGATCACGCCGAGCGCCATGACGATATTGCCGAAGGCCGGCGGGCCGTTGGTGCCGGGCCCCGGCAGGATCAGCATCAGCGCCACATAGGCGGTCAGCCAGCCGACCACGCGTTCGCCGACCGGGCCCGTGAAGAACCCCGGGCGCGGCCGGACGAAGCGTTCCACCCGGCTCAACCCCTTGGAGGAGGCCGAGGCCAGGCGCAGCACATCGCTGCGCTTCAGGCTCTGCCGCGCGAGGACCGCCGGTAGCTTCGGGACCCGCAAACCCATGCCCATCTGGATGCCCAGCACCAGCAGGGGCACGCCGAACACGCTGGCCATGCCGGGCAACAGGCCGGGCAGCAGCAGCATCAGCAGCAGGATTCCAAAGGCGCGCTCGCCGAACGCCTGCGCCATGTCGCCGAGCGAAATGCGCTCCCCCGGGAACGCCGCCGCCACCTCCGCCACCAGGCGGGAGATCGGCGCGTGTTCGTCGGGCGTCGCCGGCGCGTCATGGTCGTTCATCGCGGCGGAGCCTGCCCGTTCATGGCTGCGCCAGCAACCGTGAGGTCCGGCGGGACACCGGGCGCGGTCAGCCGGCGTGCATCAGGGCATGAGAGCCCGCCCGCTCGGCCGACCGCCGCGTGCGCAAGATTGTGGATGGCCGCCCCCCTTCGGGCAAGATGGACGGCCCGTTCTGGACCTACCCCTTCACGTGGACGGTAGCATGCGGCTGCCCGGCCGAGTAGCCGGTTTCACGGGGCCGTGAGGGTCCGGCCGCGGATCATTCGGGCCGGAAATTCGCGATCCGCAGCAGATCCTGGCTGCGGGCGAAATCGCGCTGGATGAAACTTGCGAAATCCGCGCCGCTCTCCGCCTTCGGCGTGATGCCGAGCGTGCCGACGCGGGCCATCACATCGGGCTCGAACATGCCGGCGGACAGCGCCTGGTCGATCCGCGCCGTGATCTCGGCCGGCACACCGCGCGGGCCCCACAACGCCCACCAGGATTGGATATCGAGGCCGGGCATGCCGGCCTCGGTCGCGGTGGGAATTTCGGGCGCGGCGGGGCTGCGGGCGGGGGCGGTGATGGCCAGGCCCTTCACCCGGTTGTTCCGCACCTGCGGCAGCGTCGCCAGGATCGGGTCGAACATCAGTTGCACATTGCCCGCCACCACATCGGTCAGCGCCGGCGCCGTGCCGCGATAGGGCGCCTGGGTCAGATCGACGCCGACCTGCCGGACGAATTCGATGGTGGCGAGGTGCCCGGCCGCCCCGAGCGAGGACACGGCGAAGGCCCAGTCGCGCGGGTTCGCGCGGCAGGCCGCCACCACCTCGGCCAGCGTGGTTTGTGGGCGGGCGGCGTTCATCACCAGCAGCAGCGGGCCTTCGCCGACGCGTGTCACCGGCAGCAGGTCCGCGATGGGGTCGTAGCCTGGGGTGCGCATCACGAGGCGTGCGAGGATCTGGATGCTGGCCGAGAACAGGAAGGTGTAGCCATCCGCCGGGGCCTGGGCCACGAATTGCCCGCCGACCGCGCCATTGGCGCCGGGCCGGTTTTCCACCACCACCGTCTGGCCGAGCTTTTCCTGCAACTTGGCCGCCGTGACGCGCGCCATGCCATCGGTGGCACCGCCCGGCGTGAAGGGCACGATCACGCGGATGCTGCGGCTTGGCCAGGCGCCCTGGCCCCACACCGCCGGCGCCGCCAGCAAACCAACCCCTGCCAGACCCACAAGACCGCGACGCCGCATGGTGATGCCCCTTTCGTGAGAACCGCATCGAAGCAGCGAAAGCGGGGCTAAGGCCAGCCGAATTTCAGAAGAACCGCTCGGGATTGTCGATCGGCTTGCGGTCGTTCCAGGACAGGAAGGCGCGCACCACCCGGATGATGGTCCAGACCCAGCCGAAGGCCAGGATCGGCAGGCCGATCAGGATGAAGGACAGCAGCCAGCCCACGAAAAAGATCACCAGCCCGATCCAGAAGGTGCGGATGGCGTAGGTGAAATGCGATTCGTAGATGGTGCCCGCCGCATCGCCGCGCTTGAGGTAGGCGATCACCACCCCGATGATCGCGGTCAGCCCGACGAACATGCCGACGGCATACAGACCGTGGATAACCAATGCCAGGTTGCGCGCGGCTTCGGTGGGGTTGGCGCCCGGCGGCGCCGGCGCGTAGGTTCCGCTCATTCGCCCCGCACTCCCGATGCCATCAGATGATAGGGCAACCTTGCAGACGCGCCCTGGAAGGACAAGCACGGCCATGTTGCTGGCGCAGGCGGGGGGGCGGCCCAGGGGCGGGCAGTTGGGCCGCGTGGATACGGCGCTCTGCCTCGCCATGGATGTCTCGGCCAGCGTCGATTTCCAGGAATTCGGCCTGATGGCGGGCGGCACGGCGCAGGCGCTGCGCGACCCCGGCGTGGTGGCGGCGGCGACGGCAGGCCCGCAGGGCGCGGCGGCGCTGTGTCTGCTGCTGTGGTCCGGTGTTGGCCAGCGCGACCTCGCGCTGGGCTGGACCCGCCTGGACGGGCCCGACAGCGCCGCCGCCATCGCGGACGCCATCGAAAACACACCTCGCATCCCGCAGCCCGGCGCGACGGCGCTTGGGGAAGGCATGGCCGCCGGCCTCGCGCTGCTGGCGAGCTTCCCGGGGGAGGCCACGCGGCTGGTCCTGGATGTGTCCGGCGACGGCACCCACAATGCCGGCCGCCCGCCCGGCCCGGTGCGGGATTTGGCCGTGCAGGCGGGCTTCACGGTGAACGGCCTGGCGATCCTGAACGAGGAGCCGGACCTTCTGGCCCATTACGCGGATCAGGTGATCGGTGGCCCCGGCAGCTTCGCCATGAGTGTCGGCGACTACATCGACTTCGCCGAGGCCATCCTGCGCAAATTGCGGCGGGAGCTTTCGCCAAGCCTGATCGCCTGATATTTTGCCAGATCAAGACCCAGGGTGTTTCCGATGCTGCTGCTGATCCCAGGCCCCGTGCAGACACGGCCCGAATTGCGCGCCGTGGCGAATGCCGACATCGCCCCCTGGGACGAGCCCTTCAAGGCCGAATACGCCGCCATGCGCCCGAAGATCGTGCAGATCGCCGGCGGGGATGAGGGCGTGCATGCCTCCCTCCCGCTGCCCGGCTGCGGGCACATGGTGATCGAGGCCGCAATCCGCACCTTCGTCCCCGCCGGGCAGAAGATGCTGGTGGTGCAGAATGGCGGCTATGCCGATCGGCTTGCGAAGCTCGCCACCGAATGCGGCCGCGTGGTGGTGCCGCTGCATGGGCCGGACAATGTTCCGATGGACGCCGCGACGCTGGCCGCCGCGATCGCGGCGAACCCGGATTGCGCGACCGTTGCGCTGGTGGTCAGCGAGACGGGCACCGGCATCATCAACGACCCGCAGCTGCTCGGCCCCGTGATCCGCGCCGCCGGGCGGCGGATGCTGTGCGATGCCGTCTCCGGCTTCGGCGTCGTGCCCTTTCAGATGCGCGAGCACCCGGAATGCGACGTGGTGGTCTTCACCTCCAACAAGTGCCTGGAATCCCTGCCGGGCTTCGGCTTCGCGGTCGCGCGGATCGATCGGCTGGAGGCGTGCCGCGGCAATGCCGGGTCCTGGGTGCTGGATCTGGCGGATGTGTACCAGCACGCGCTGCGCTCCGGCTGGGGCAGTTTTCGGTTCACCCCGGCGGTGCAGGCGCTGCGCGCCTTCGGCAAGGCGATCGAGATCTATGAGGCCGAAGGCGGCCAGCCCGCGCGCCTCGCCCGTTACCGCCGCAACGCCGAGGTGGCGCGGGCCGGCATGGTGGCGCTGGGCTTCACGCCCTATGTCGCGGCCGAGCATCAGGGGCCGATCATCGTCTGCGTCCGCCCGCCCGCCCATCCGGCCTGGAACCTGAAGGAGTTCCTCCGCCGCATGACGGCGCGCGGCATCGCCATCAGCGATCATTGCAGCACGAGCGAGCCCACCTTCCGCATCGGCTGCATCGGCGCCATCGATGAGGGCGATATGCGCGCAGCGCTTGGGCAGATGGGCGAAGTGCTGGCCGAAATGGGCGTGCGGCAGGCCATCGCCGCCGAATAAGCCACTGGACCGCGGCCCCGAACCCGGTTGATGCTGCCCCCACAGGTATGGAGGCAGCCATGACAAGCTTCGGGGTATCGCGGCGCGCGGCGCTGGGTGTGGGTGCGGCGGCGCTGGTCGGGCTGCGCAGCCCGCGGGCGCAAGGTGCGCCGATTCGCATCGGCGAATTGAACAGCTACAGCCGCATGGCCGCCTTCTCGGTGCCCTACCGCAACGCGATGCAGTTGGCGGCGGACACCATCAACCGCGCCGGCGGCGTGATGGGCGGGCGGCCGCTCGAATTCATCTTCCGCGATGATGGCTCGACCCCCGGTGACGCCGTGCGCGTCGCCGAGGATCTGCTGGTGCGCGAGAATTGCGCCTTCATCGCCGGCACCTTCCTGTCGAATGTGGGCCTCGCCGTCGCGGACCTCGCGAACCAGCGCAAGCGCCTGTTCCTGGCGACCGAGCCGCTGACGGACGCCATCACCATGGCGCAGGGCAACCGCTACACCTTCCGCCTGCGCCCGAGCACCTACATGCAGACGCGCATGCTGACGGAAGCCGCGCGCGGCAAGACCGCGCGGCGCTGGGCGATCGTGGCGCCGAACTACGAATACGGGCAGTCCGCCGCCGCCAACTTCAAGCGCCTGATCACCGCCAGCATCCCGGGCGCCGAGGTGGTGGCGGAGCAATACCCGGCACTCGGCCGCGTCGATGCCGGCGCCACCGTCGGCGCGCTGGCGCAGGCGCGGCCGGACGCGATCTTCAACGTGCTGTTCGGCGCCGACCTGACGGCGTTCGTGCGCGAAGGCAACACCCGCGGCCTGTTCGAGCGGCGCCTCGTGCTGTCCCTGCTGACGGGCGAGCCCGAATACATGCTGCCGCTCGGCGATGAATGCCCGGATGGCTGGATCGTGACGGGCTATCCTTGGGAGCAGGTGGAGGCGCCGGTCCACAAGGCCTATGTCGAAGCCTATCGCGCGCGCTTCAACGACACGCCGCGCAAGGGCAGCCTGCTCGGCTATGTGACCGTGCAGATGATCGCGGCGCTGCTGAACAAGGCGAACACGCTGGACAATGAAGGCCTGGTCGATGCGTTCCGCGATCTCCGTGTGGAGACGGTGACGGGCCCGGTGACGATGCGCGGCATCGACCAGCAGGGCACGATGGGCACCTGGGTGGGCGAGACGGTGCTGCGCGGCCGCACCGGCACGATGCGCAACGCGCGCTATGCCGATGGCGCGGACTATATGTTCCCTGAGGCAGAAGTTCGGGCAGCACGCCGCACCTCCTAGTGGATTTCGGCTTCATCATGGTCCAGTCCCTGTCGGGGCTGGCCAGCGCATCCTCGCTGTTCGTCATCGCCAGCGGCCTCACGCTGGTGTTCGGCGTGACGCGCATCGTCAATTTCGCGCATGGCAGCTTCTACATGCTCGGCGCCTATATGGCCGTCACCATCGTGCCCTGGCTGCTGGAGTTCGACCGCAGCCCCGCGTTGTTTTTCGCGGGCGTGCTGGCCAGCGCGATCGTCGTCGGCGTGTTCGGCGTGCTGATGGAAGTCCTGCTGCTGCGGCGCCTGTATAAGGTGCCGGAACTGTTCCAGTTGCTGGCCACCTTCGGCGTGGTGCTGATGGTGCAGGACGCCGTGCTGACCCTTTGGGGCCCCGTCGAAATCCCGGGGCCGCGCGCACCGGGCCTGCGCCACGGCGTCGAGATCGCGGGCCAGCGCTTCCCCGCCTATGAACTGTTCCTGATCTGCGTGGGGCCCGCCGTGCTCGGCCTGCTCTGGCTGCTGATGCACCGCACGCGCTTCGGCATATTGATCCGCGCCGCGACCCGCGACCGGGAGATGGTGGGTGCGCTCGGCGTCAACCAGGCGCTGCTGTTCACCGGCACATTGTTCCTTGGCGCTGCACTCGCGGGCCTCGGCGGCGCCTTGCAGATCCCGCGCGTCGCGGCGAATGCGCAGATGGACCTTTCCATCATCACGGAGGCCTTCGTGGTGACGGTGATCGGCGGCATGGGCAGCGTGCCCGGCGCCTTCCTCGCGGCCGTCATCATCGGCCAGTTGCAGGCCTTCGGCGTGCTGATCTTCCCGAAGATCACGCTGGTGCTGGTGTTCCTGCTGATGGCGGCCGTGCTGGTGGTGAAGCCCTGGGGCCTGCTCGGCCGGCCGGAACCCGCGGCAGGTCGTGCGACACTGCCAGAGGGTATCCTGCAACTGCGCGATTTTTCTCGAGTCGAACACGCGCTGTTGCTGGCCGCGCTGCTGGGCGTGGCCGCGCTGCCGGTGTTTGGCGACGCCTATGCAGTGAAGGTGGTGACGGAGGTCCTGGTCTTCGCGCTGGCCGCCTTCTCGTTGAACTTTCTCGTGGGCAATGGCGGCATCGTCAGCTTCGGCCACGCGGCCTATTTCGGCCTCGGCGCCTATGCCGCCGGCCTGCTGGTGACGAAGGGTGGCTTCCCGATGGAGCCCGCGCTGATCGCGGCGCCGATTGCGGGTGGCGCCTTCGCCGCGCTGTTCGGCTGGTTCGTCGTGCGGCTCTCCGGCATCTACCTGGCGATGCTGACGCTCGCCTTCGCGCAAATCGCCTATGCCGTCTGCTTCCAATGGGTGGAGGTGACGGGCGGCGACAATGGCGTGGTCGGCGTGTGGCCGAGTGCCTGGGCATCCTCCCGCCACGTCTATGTCTATCTGGTCGCGGCCGGCACGCTCGGCGGCATCTGGGCGCTGCGCCGCGTGGTCTACGCCCCCTTCGGCGCCACACTCCGCGCCGCGCGCGATTCGGAGCAACGCGCGGACGCGATCGGCATCGATGTGCGCACGCATCGCTGGCTGGCCTTCACCCTGGCGGGCGCGGCGGCCGGGCTGGCCGGCGGGCTCTATGCCTTCTCGAAGGGCTCGATCGACCCGACCCTGCTCTCCATTCCGATGTCGATCGACTTCCTGGCGATGATCCTGCTGGGCGGCATCCAGACGGTGATGGGTGCCGTGGTCGGCGCGGCCGCCTTCCACGCCATCAAGGACATCTTCATGCCGCTGACCGATTTCTGGCGGTTCTTCCTCGGCGCCTCGATCATCGCGCTGGTGCTGCTGTTCCCGCGCGGCCTGTCCGGCGCCTATGCAGCGTGGCGGAGGCGCCCGTGACGCTGCTGGTGGTCGATCGCCTCAACAAGCGCTTCGGTGGCGTGGTGGCGGCGCGCGATGTGTCTTTCGCGCTGGCGGCCGGCGAGATGCTGGCGATCATCGGCCCGAACGGCGCCGGCAAATCCACCACCTTCAACATGGTCGGCGGGCAGCTCCGCCCGGACAGCGGCAGCGTGACACTGGAAGGCACCGCCATCACCGGCATGCCCCCGCGCGACATCTGCAAGCGCGGCGTCGGCCGCACCTTCCAGGTGGCGCAGACCTTCCTGTCCATGTCCGTCATCGGCAATGTGCAGATGGCGCTGATCGCACACCACGGCCGCACGCGCGATGTGGTGGCGCATGCCGCCGCGCTGTATCGCGATGACGCCGTGGCTTTGCTCGACCGTGTCGGCATGGCGGGCGACGCCGAGCGCCCGATCGGCGAGCTTGCCTATGGCGATGTGAAGCGCGTGGAACTCGCCATCGCACTCGCCGCCGCACCGCGCCTGCTGCTGATGGATGAACCGACAGCCGGTATGGCGCCGCGTGAACGCGCCAGCCTCATGCAGCTCACCGCCACGATTGCGCGGGGGACGGGCATCGGCGTGTTGTTCACCGAGCACGACATGGACGCGGTCTTTGCCCATGCCGACCGCATCCTGGTGCTGGTGCGCGGCGAGATCATCGCCGAGGGCGAACCCGCCGAGGTACGGGCGAACCCCGAGGTGCAGCGCGTCTATCTCGGCCACTCCGGCGTCAAGGCCGCGCTCAGGGCGCGTCGCGCGACGGCGCGCGATGTGATGGGCGCATGACCGTGGTGCTGGAAGTCTCCGGCCTGCGTTCCGGCTACGGCCCCGCCGAGGTCCTGTTCGGCGTCGATCTCGTGCTCCATCGGGGCGAGGTCGCGGCGCTGATGGGCCGCAACGGCGCCGGCAAATCCACCACGATGAAGGCCATCATGGGCCTGCTGCCGCCCCGCGGCGGCCGCGTGCGCTTCGCTGGCGCGGACGTGACCGGCTGGGCGCCCTATCGAATCGCGCGCGCGGGCCTTGGCTATGTCCCGGAGGAGCGGCGCATCTTCACCGACCTCACTGTCGCCGAGAATCTCCAAGTCGGCCGCCGCGCCCCGCGCGACCGTGCCGCCTGGACGCCCGAGCGCCTCTACGACATTTTCCCCAACCTCGCCGAGATGCGCGGCCGCCGCGCCGCCGCCATGTCGGGCGGCGAACAACAGATGCTGACCATCGCGCGCACGCTGATGGGCAACCCCGATGCCGTGCTGCTGGACGAACCGAGCGAGGGGCTGGCACCGGTCATCGTGGAACTGATGGCGGACGCGGTGTTGCGCATGAAGGCGGAGGGCATCGCCGTGCTGCTCAGCGAACAGAATCTGGACTTCGCCGCAGCGGTCGCGGACCGCGCCTTCATTATCGAGAAGGGCGCCATCCGCTGGGCCGATACGATGGAAGCACTCGAAGCCGATGAGACGGCGCGCACGACATGGCTGACCGTCTGATGCAGCGCATCGCCGGCATCGATGTGGGCGGCACCTTCACCGACCTGCTGCTGCGCGACGAGCAAGGCCAGGTGCACCTGGCCAAGGTGCCGACCACCACGCCGAACCAGGCGGGGGGCGTGCTCGACGCGATCCGCGCCGCGGGGGCCACGCCGGCGGCGCTCGACCTCATCATCCACGGCACGACGGCCACCACCAACGCCGTGCTGGAACGCAAGCTGGCCCGGGTCGGGCTGATCACCACGGATGGGTTCCGGGACGTGCTGGAACTCGGCCGCCGCACGCGCCCGAAACCCTACAGCATGACGGGTTCATTCGAGCCGCTGATCCCGCGCGAGCTGCGCCGCGAAGTGCCGGAACGCATGGATGCGCAGGGCCTGGTGGTGACGCCGCTGGACGAGGACGCCGTCGCGCGGGAGACGCGCGCGCTGCTGGATGCGGGGTGCGAGGCGCTGGTCATCCACTTCCTGCACGCCTACGCGAACCCGGCGCATGAGGCGCGGGCCGGCGAGATCGCGCGCGACATCTGGCCGAACGCCTATGTCACGCTCGGCCACGAATTGCTCTCCGAATTCCGCGAATACGAACGCGGCACCACGGCCAGCGTGAACGCCGCAGTGCAGCCCGTGCTGGACCGCTACCTCGCGCGCCTGCAGGCGCAGCTTGCCGAGCAGGGGCATGCGCGCGAATTGCTGGTGATGAACGGCAATGGCGGCACGGTCGCGGCCCGGCTGGTCGCGCGCGAAGCGGCCAAGACCGTGATGTCCGGCCCCGCATCCGGCGTGATGGCGGCCGCCGCGACCCTGGCGCAAAGCGGCCTCGGCCACGCGATCACCTATGACATGGGCGGCACCTCCACCGATGTCGCGCTGATCGCCGGCGGCGTGCCGGAAGTCTCGGCCGAATTGTCGATCGCCTATGGGCTGCCGATCCATCTGCCGATGGTCGATGTGCGCACGGTCGGCGCGGGCGGTGGCTCGATCGCGTCGCTGGATCGCGCGGGCATGTTGCGCGTCGGGCCCGACAGTGCGGGCAGCATGCCCGGGCCGATCGGCTTCGGGCGCGGCGGCACGCGGCCGACCATCACCGACGCGAATCTGCTGCTCGGCCGGCTCGATCCCGCGCGCTTGCTGGCGGTGCGCGACGCCGTGCCGATGGAAGCTATCCGCGCCGCCTTCGCCCGAGATATCGCCGGGCCGCTCGGCCTCACGGTGGAGGATGCGGCGGCGGCGGTGCTGCGGCTGGCGAATGTGCATATGACCGGCGCGATCCGCCTGGTGTCGCTGTCGCGCGGGCATGATCCGCGGGACTTCGTGCTGTTCGCCTTCGGCGGCGCCGGGCCGCTGCATGCGGTGGCGCTGGCGCGGGAGATCGGCATTCCGGAAGTGCTGGTGCCCGCACGCCCCGGCCTGACCAACGCGCTCGGTTGCCTCGTCGCCGATCTGCGCGCCGACCAGGTGAACACGCTCAACCGCGGCCTGGACGATATTGCGGAAGGCGAGGTGGAAGCGACGCTGCACGCGCAGCGCGCGCGCGCCGAAGCCGTGGTGCTGGCCGATGCGGCGCAGGTGGAGGCGGTGGAGGTGCTGCACGCCGCCGACATGCAGTTCCGCGGCCAGACGCACCTGATCCGCGTCGCCATCCCGCATGCCGGCATGACGCGCGCCGCGCTGCAAGCCGCCTTCGAGGCCGCCTACTTTTCCCGATTTCGCGTGAACTTGCCGGAGATTCGCGCCGTGCTGGTGAATTTGGTCACCACGGTCATCGGCCGACGCCCGCGATTTGACCTCTCTGCTCTGATCGCACGCGAGGAAGGGGAGGCGCGGCTCGGCTCACGCCCGCTCTACGCCGATGGCGCCTGGCACGATGCGGCGGTGTGGCAGCGCGAGAGACTGCCGCCCGATGCCGTCATCGCCGGCCCCGCCATCATCCAGCAGCGCGATGCGACAACGGTGCTGGAACCGGGTAGCATCGCGCGCATCGATGCGCTCGGCAATCTCAGGATCATGGTCTGATGGATGCGCTGACGCTCGCCGTGATCCAGGCCGGGTTGCAGCAGGTCTGCAACGAGATGGACATCGCCTTCACCCGCGCGGCCTTCTCGCCCGTGATCGCCGAAGCCGATGACCGCAGCGATGGCATCTATGGCGCGACGGATGGCGCGCTGATCGCGCAGGGCGAACTGGGCCTGCCGGTCTTCGTCGGCACCATGGCGCACTCCGCGGCCCACCTCGTACGCCTGATCGGCGAGGGTGCGGTGGCGGCGCCGGAGCCGGGCGATATCTACATCGTCAACGACCCATATCTGGGTGGCACGCATCTGATGGATGTGCGCTTCGCCCTGCCGGTGTTCCAGGACGGTGCGCTGTTCTGCTGGCTGCAGAACACCGGCCATTGGCCCGACATCGGCGGCATGGTGCCGGGCGGCTTCTCGGCCCATGCGACGGAGGTCGAGCAGGAAGGGCTCCGCCTGCCGCCCGTGAAACTGTTCAAGCGCGGCGTGATCGACCGCGAAATCCTCTCCATTATCCAGTCCAACATCCGCGTGGCCGAACAGCGCATCGGCGACATCAAGGCGCAGGCGGCGGCCCTTCTGGTGGGGGAGGCGCGCCTGCGCGACATGCTGGCTCGGCACGGCGCCGCCACGCTGCACGCCGCCATCGCCGCCATCCGGGAGCGCGCTGCGGCGCGCATGCGGGCCGAGATCGCGCGCATCCCGCCGGGCGTCTATCGCAGCGTAGCGTATGTCGATTCCGACGGCGTGGTGAACGAACCGCTGCGCATCGCACTGACCGTCACCCGCACCGGCGACGAACTCGTCTTCGACTTGTCCGAGTCTTCGCCGCCCTGCCAGGGGCCGATGAACAGCGTGTGGTCCACCACCTGTTCCGCCGTCTATCTCGCGATGAAGCACATCTTCCCCGATGTGCCGATCAATGCCGGCACCTTCGCACCGCTGCGCGTGCTGCGCCCCGAAGGCACCTTCCTCGATGCGCGCTATCCGCGCCCCGTCTCCGGCTGCGCGGCGGAGGTTTCGCAGCGCGTGGCGGAGGCGGTGTTCCTCGCCCTCGTGCAGGCGCTGCCGGAGGAAGTCTGGGCGGCGCCCGCCGGAACCTCCGGCAATTTCGCGCTGGGTGGCTACGACCCCGCGCGGCGCGCCGGATACGTGATGTACCAGATCACCGGCGGTGGTTACGGCGCGATGCACGACGCGGATGGGATGAGCAATGGCTGCTCCACCATCGGCATCAGCAAGACGCCGCCCGTCGAGGTGATGGAGCAGTATTTCCCCGTGCTGTTCCGCCGCTTTGCTTTGCGTGCAGCCTCGGGCGGCGCGGGCGCGCAGCGCGGCGGTTTCGGCGTGCATTACGAGGTGGAGCTCCGCCGCGGCGAAGCGCGCGCCAGCTTCGTGATGGACCATGGCCGCTTCGGCCCGCCAGGCGTGCAGGGCGGCCAGGATGGCGCGCCGAATATCGTGCGCCTGCATCGTGGTGGCGTGACCACGGTGCCCGAACATCTGTCGAAGGATCAGGGCTTGCGCCTGCAAGCGGGCGACCGGGTGGAGGTGATGACGCCGGGCGGCGGCGGCTATGGCGATCCCCTCGCGCGGGACCGCGCGCTGGTCGCGCGCGACGTGGCACGCGGATACTACACGCCCGAGGACGCCGCGCGCCTGTTCGGACCCTTTGCATGATCGGCTATCACCGTCCCACCACGTTGCCGGAAGCGCTGGCCATCCGGGCGCGGCATGATGTCGCGCTGATCGCCGGTGGCACGGACATCTATCCGGCGCGCACCGGGCGGTTGGGATGGGGCGATCCGACCCAGAAGGATCTGCTGGACATCACCGCCCTGCCGGGCCTGAACGCGATCATCGAGGATGACGCCGGCTGGCGCATCGGCTGCCTGGTGAGTTGGGCGCAGATCGCGCGTGCCGACCTGCCGCCGATGTTCGATGGGCTGCGCGCGGCGTCGCGCGAGATCGGTGGTGCGCAGGTGCAGAATCGCGGCACGCTGGTCGGCAACCTCATCACGGCCTCACCCGCCGGCGACGGCATTCCGAACTTGCTCGCGCTGGACGCGCAGGTGGAGATTGACGGGGTGCGGGGCATGCGCCGGATGGCGGTCGCGGATTTCATCACCGGGTATCGCGCCACGGCGCTCGCACGCGACGAAATCGTGGTGGCGCTGCATGTGCCGCGCATGGCGCAGGCGTGTGGTGGGTTTCTCAAGCTCGGCGCGCGGCACTACCTCGTGATCTCGATCGCCATGGTCGCGGGGGTGGTTGCGGTGAAGGATGGGCGGATCGCAGGGGCGCGGCTTGCGGTTGGTGCGTGCTCCGCGGTCGCGCAGCGCTTGCCGGTGCTGGAGCACGCGTTGGTCGGCGCGCTTCTCCGCGATGCGGCATCGGTGCCGCAGCCACGGCACCTCGCGGACCTCCACCCCATCGACGATATCCGCGCTTCGGCTGGCTATCGCCGCGATGCCGCGCTGACGCTGTTGCGCGACCTGCTGCGGGGCCTCACCGCATGATCGCCTTCACCCTCAACGGTGCAGCCGTGCAGGCCGATGTGCACCCCTTCAGCGCGCTGTCGGACACGCTGCGCGAGGCGCTCAGCCAGACCGGCACCAAGGTGGGCTGCGAAGCCGGCGATTGCGGTGCCTGCACCGTGCTGCTCGATGGCGCGCAGGTGTGCGCCTGCCTGGTGCCGACCGCGCAGGTGGCCGGATGCCGCGTGACGACGATTGAGGCCCAGCACCCCATCCTGGCCCGACTTCGCACCGCCTTCCTGGCCGAGGGCGCGGCGCAATGCGGCATCTGCACGCCGGGGATGATCATGGCGGCCGCCGAATTGCTGGCCGCCAATACCGCGCCGACGCGCGACCAGGCGATGGACGCGATCGGTGGCGTGCTGTGCCGCTGCACGGGCTACCAGAAAATCCTCGATGCCGTGCTGCGCGCGGCGGAGGGCTTCGCGGGCGTGGAGCAGGACGCGCCCTCGGGTGAAGCGGTGGGCGCGTCCATCGCGCGGCTGGATGGCTGGCCGAAGGTGATGGGCACGGATCGCTTCGGCGCTGATGCCGCGCCGGCGGATGCGCTGTGGATGCGCGTGGTGCGCAGCCCGCATGCGCATGCGCGCTTCACGCTGGGCGCGCTCGATCCCGCGGCGTTCGGCCTTGCCGCCATCCTTTCGGCGCGCGATGTGCCGGGCCACAATGCCTTCGGCATCCTGCCCAACCTGAAGGACCAGCCGGCGCTTGCGGATGGTCTGGTGCGCTTCCGGGGGGAGGCGGTGCTGCTGCTGGTGGGCCCGCGCGATGCGGTGGTGAACACGCCAGACGCCGCGCTGCCGATCACCTGGTATGTGCTGCCCGCGCTGCACGGCGTGGCGGCGGCACGCGCGCCGGATGCGGCGCAGCTCCACCCGCATGCGCCGGACAACCTTCTGGTGCAGGGGCGGCTCGCGCGCGGCGATGTCGCAAGCGGCTTCGCGCAGGCCGCCGCGATGGCCTCCGGCACCTTCGAAACCGCCTTCGTCGAGCACGCCTATATCGAGCCCGAGGCCGGCCACGCCATCCCGCATACCGACCACATGGAAATCGTCGCCTGCACCCAGGCGCCCTATATGGACCGCGAGGAAGTGTCCCGAGTGCTCGGCGTTGCCGAAGACGCGGTGCGCATTCGCCCGACGGCCTGCGGCGGTGGCTTCGGCGGCAAGCTCGATGTCTCGGTGCAGCCGCTGCTCGCCATCGCCGCGCATGCCGTGCAGCGCCCCGTGCGCATCGTCTATTCGCGCACCGAGAGCATGGCCAGCACCACCAAGCGCCACCCCGCCACGCTGCATGCACGCATGGCCGCCGATGCGGATGGCCTGTTCACCGCCTTCACCCTGCAAGCCGATTTCAACACCGGCGCCTATGCAAGCTGGGGTCCGACCGTCGCCAACCGCGTACCCGTGCACGCCGCCGGCCCCTATGGCGTGGCGCATGTGGAAGCCGAGGCGCGCGCGATCTACACGAACGACACGCCAGCCGGCGCCTTCCGCGGCTTCGGCGTTCCGCAGGCGGCGATCGCCACCGAATCGCTGGTGGATGATCTGGCCGCGCAGCTCGGCATGGATCGCTGGGAGATCCGCCGCCGCAACGCGCTCGGCCGCGGTGATGCCACGCATAGCGGGCAGGTGCTGCATGCGTCGGCGGGGCTGCCGGAATGCCTGGATGCGCTGAAGCCGGCTTGGGATTCAATGCTGGCCGAAGTCACGGCGCACAACGCCGCGCAGGCGCGCCACAAGCTTGGCGTCGGCATTGCCTGCATGTGGTATGGCTGCGGCAATACCAGCATGTCGAACCCATCCCGCATGCGCGCGACGCTGGACCGTGACGGCGTGGTGACGCTGTGGAACGGCGCGGTCGATATTGGGCAGGGCAGCACCACCGTGCTCACGCAGATTTTCGCGGATGCGCTCGGGCTGCCACTCGGGAAAGTGCGGTTTGTCATCGGTGACACGGCGCTGACGCTGGACGCGGGAAAAACCTCCGCCTCGCGCCAGACCTTCGTCAGTGGCCGCGCGGCGCAGGCCGCGGGTGCGGCGTTGCGCGCGGCGATCCTGGCGCGCGCCAATGCGGGGCCGGATGCGCAGTTGGTACTGGACGGCACGCTGCTGCGTGTTGGCGATGCACGCAGCATCGACCTCGCCACGCTCGAAGCGCCGCTGGAAGGCGAGGGGCGCTACGACCCGCCCACCACGGCGCTCGACGCCGACGGCCAGGGCACGCCCTATGCCACCTATGGCTTCGCCGCGCAGATCGCGCTGGTCCGCGTGGACACCGCACTCGGCACGGTCAAGGTGCAGCGTATCGTCGCCGCGCAGGATGTCGGCCGCGCGGTGAATCCAACCCTCGTGCTCGGCCAGATCCATGGCGGCATCGCACAGGGGCTTGGCCTGGCGCTGCTGGAAGAATTCATCCCCGGCCGCACCGAAAATCTGCACGACTACCTGATTCCCACCGCCGGCGATGTGCCACCGATCGACGTGCACCTGATCGAGGACCCGGAGCCCGAAGGCCCCTTCGGCGCCAAGGGCGTGGGTGAGCCCGCGCTGGTGCCGACCGCGCCCGCCATCCTCTCGGCCATCAGGCACGCGACCGGCGTCACGATGCGCCGCGTGCCCGTGCTGCCGCATCGCCTGTGGGAGGCCCTGCATGAGCGATGACCGCATGAGTGCCGCCGCATGAGCGATGACCGCATGAGTGCCGCCGCGCGCTCCCAAAAATTCGGCGCGGCGGAGGAAGGCGGCATCATCCGCTGCGATGCCTGCCCGGTGCTGTGCCGCATCCGCCCCGGCCGCGCCGGTGCCTGCGCGCGCTATGCGAACCAGGACGGCACGCTGGTGCGCACCGACCCCGCCATCGCCCTTGCCCATACGCTGGAAGCCGGCCGCCCGGTGGTCGCCTTCGCGGAGGGCGAGTGGGACGGCACGCTGCTCGACCCCGCGCGCGCCTTCGTCACCGGCATCGGCGCCGGCACCACCTATCCCGACTACAAGCCCGCCCCCTTCATCGTGGGTTCGACGCATGCGGGCGTGGAGACGGTGACGGTCGTGACGGAGGGGATTTTCAGCTATTGCGGCGCGAAGGTGAAGATCGACACGGACCGGCATCTCGGCCCCGAAGCCGCCGCCATCCGTGTGAATGGCGAACAGGTCGGCCACGTCACCACCGCCGAGTATGGCAGCCAGATGCTCAGCATCGGCGGCGTGCGGCATTTGACGGGTGGCAGCAAGCGCGAGGGCAATGTCACCTGCGACACGCTGCTGAAACTCTGCGCGCAGGACGCCGTGGAGCTCACCATCGATGGCGGCCACACGGTGCGGGTGCAGTCGGGAGCGGCACCCATCGTGGATGGCAAGCCGGAGCACCGCATGCGCGTCGGCTGCGGCAGCGCCACCGTGGGCATCTTCGCGCAGCAATGGCTGGGTCACGCCGATGAGGTGATCGTGGTGGATGACCACATCACCGGCGTGTTGAGCGAGCATCAGGCGGGCAAGGTGCTCGGCATGCGCGCATCGGGCATCCGCGTGCGCGGCCGCCGCTCCACGCCCGGGCGGTATTTCCAGGTGGCAGGGCCGGGGCTCGGCTGGGGCGGCACCGATATCAGCGATCCGTTGTCGATCATCGACAGCATCGACCCCAAACTCGCCTGGCCCGGCCTGCGGCTGCTGCTGACCTCCACCACCGGCGAGGATGCGCTGTGGTGCGTGCTGGACGCGGCGCTGCGCCCGGTGCCGGCTGCGATGCCGCAAGCCGTGCGCATGGTGGTCGATCGCATCGGCGAAAACTGCGAGCCATCCCTCTGCACCGTGCTGTTCATGGCCGGCGCCGGCGGCAGCTTGCGCGCGGGTGTGACAGAGAACCCGGTGCTGCTGACGCAGAGCGTCGCCGCCGGTGAAACGCGCGTCACGCTCGGTGGTGCGCCCGCCTATCTTTGGCCCGGCGGTGGCATCACGGTGATGGTCGATGTCGCGCGCCTGCCGCGCAACGCCTTCGGCTATGTGCCGACCCCCGCGCTGGTCGCCCCCATCGAATTCACCCTGCCGCGCGCGCTGTATGCGCGGCTCGGTGGCCACATGAACGAGATCGTGCCGGTCGAGGGCCTGCTGCGGGGCCTCGGCGACCAGCTTCGCGTGGAGGGCTGGAACGCGGCCAATCCGTGGCCCTTCCCCCCATGGCCTTCCCCCCGGTAGCGGCGCGGCTGCCGGATGGGCGGCTGCATCTGAGCCACGGCCCGATCGACCTCGTTCTGCGCGCCTATGGCGATGCCCGAGACGTGACGCGGGCGGAGGATGCGGCGGCGGCGTGTTTCCCCGCGATCCTGCCGGACCTTGTCGCCGAACTGCCGCTGCTGCGTGCGCGGGTCGGCGCGGCGCCACAAGGCCTGGTCGCCCGCCGCATGCACGCGGCCTGCCTGCCCTTCGCGCGGCAGGGGCTCTTCGTCACCGCCATGGCGGCGGTGGCCGGCAGCGTCGCCGACCATGTGCTGGCGGTGATGCTCGAAGCCGCGCCCGATCTCACCCGCGCCTATGTCAATGATGGCGGGGACATCGCCATCCATCTGGCGCAAGGCGAAGGGATGGCCATCGGCATGGTGGTCGATCCACGCATCGCGGTGGCCGATGGCGCCGCAACGATCCGAGCCGGCGATGGCATCGGCGGCATCGCCACCTCCGGCCGGCATGGCCGGTCCTTGACGCTCGGCATCGCCGATGCCGTCACGGTCCTGGCGCGGGATGCGGCGAGCGCCGATGTGGCGGCGACGCTGATCGGCAATGCGGTCAACCTCGACAGCCCCGCCATCACGCGCGTGCCAGCCCGCACCCTCGACCCCGACAGCGACCTGGGCGATCTTCTGGTCACCACCGATCTCGGCGCACTGACCGATGCCGAGATCGGCACCGCCCTCGACCACGGCGCGGAGCGTGCCGCTGCCTGGATCGCGCAGGGCCTGATCGCCGCCTGCGCGTTGCGCCTGCGCGGCCAGGCGCGCACCCTCGGACCACACCTGCTGGAGAACCGCGCATGAGCCAGGAGATCGCCATCCGCAAGACCGTGCTTTGCGTGGAGGAAATCGCGCATGATGGCGGCCCGCCACTGCCCACGCCGCTTCTGAAGGGCTGGTGCGCCGTCGTGCTGCGCAACCCGTTTGCCGGGCGCTATGAGCCCGACCTCATGTGGATGATGGAGGCGATGAAGCCCATCGGCCTGATGGTTGCCCAAAAACTGCTGGCCGGCCTCGGCGGCGATGCCGCGCGGATCGAGGCCTATGGCAAGGGCGGCATCGTGGGCGCCGAGGGCGAGTTGGAGCACGGCGCGCTGTGGCATGTGGCGGGCGGCCATGCGATGCGCGGGCTGCTCGGCCAGGCGCTGGCGATCGTGCCGAGCATGACCAAGATGGGTGCGCTCGGCGTTTCGCTGGATATTCCCATCCACCACCGCAATGCGGCTTACGTGCGCAGCCATTTCGACGGCATCACCGCCACCGTGCCGGATGCGCCGCGCGCCGACGAAATCCTGTTCGCGCTGGCCATGACCACCGGCGGCCGCCCGCATGCGCGCGTGCAGGGCCTGGCCCAGGATGCCATCGGTGTGTGGGACGGGCAGCGGTAGACCTCACGCCACCGGCGTCGTGTCGCCTTCGCCGAGTGCCCGCTGCATGAACACCACATCGATCCAGCGGCCGAATTTCAGCCCGACCGACTTGATCACCCCCGCCTGCCGGAACCCCGCCGCGATATGCAGGCCGATCGAGCCGACATTCTCGGTATCGCCGATCACCGCCAGCATCTGGCGGAAGCCGCAGGCCTCCGCGCGGATCAGCATCGCCTCCACCAGCGCCTTGCCGACCCCCTGGCCGCGCACATCATCGCGCACATAGACGCTGTCTTCCGCCGTGCAGCGATAGGCCGAACGGTCGCGGAACTGCGCGAAATAGGCATAGCCCAGCACGCCCGAACCCGGCGCGGCCTCGGCCACCAGCCAGGCCCAGCCGGCGCCCTGCACGCGCGCGATGCGGGCTGCCATCTCCGCCTCGTCGGGCGGCGTTTCCTCGAAGGTGCCGGTGCCGGTCAGCACATGATGCGCGTAGATCGCGGTGATCTCGGGCAGGTCGGCGGCGGCGGCGTCTCGGATCGGCATGCGGTCAGCCTGGCAGGCGGAGTTGCGCCGCGATGCGCTCCGCCACGGCCAGCAATGCGCGGTCGCGCCCGGGGGCGGCGGCGATGGAAAGCCCGACCGGCGCACCATCGATGCGCGCCGCCGGGATCGACACCTCGCACAGGCCACCGAGGCCGGCGATCGCGGTCACGCACATGGTGCGTTCGCGCACCGCCTGCTGCGCTTCCAGCGACACGTCCAGCTTCGGCGCCGGCACCGGGGAGGTTGGGTAGATCATCACCGCGCCGCCGGCCAGCAGCGAGGCCAGGCGCAGGCGGATATGGTCGCGGAAGGCCCGCGCGGCCGCGGCCCCGCGCCGGGTCTGTCGCCTTCGCGGCCGCGAAGCGTTCCGCGACGCCCGGGCCGAGCGCCGGGCGGATCGCTTGCACCCAGGCGCCGAGGCTGGCCCAGGCTTCCTCCGCCTGGGCGGCGCGGAAATGCTCATAGAACTGGTCGAGACCCTCAGGCGCGATGCTGACCGAAAGGCTGGGCCCCAACACGCGCTCCGCCCCCACCAGCGCGCCGACCAGGGCGGTGGCGGTCTGCGGCACGGCGTTCACCCAGGCTTCCTGCACCTTGAGCAGGGGGCCGAGCGCGCCATCCCCGCCGGAGGGCAGGATCACCTCGCCCACACGCCGCAGCACCGTGGCATTGGCCGCGAACCAGCCGGCCGTATCGAAGGAGGGGCCGAGCGGGCAGGCGCCCGTCAGGTTGACCGACCCCCAGGTGGGGCGGATGCCGAACACGCCGCAATAGCTGGCCGGGATGCGCACCGATCCGCCGGTATCCGTCCCCAGCGCGAAATCCACGAGGCCCGCACCGACCGCGGCGGCCGACCCGCAGGAGGAGCCGCCAGGGAAGCGGTCCGGTGCGGCCGGGTTGGTCGGCGTGCCGTACCAGACATTCTCGCCGGTCAGCCCGTAGGCGAGTTCGACGGTCTTGGTCTTGCCGCGCATCGCGGCCCCGGCCTGCGTCAGCGCCAGCACAACCGGCGCGGTGGCGGCCGCGGGCGCATGGGTGCGCGCCCAGTCGGGGTTGCCATAGCCGGTGATGGCGCCGGCCACGTCGAACAGATCCTTGACCGCGAATTCGAGGCCGGCGAGCGGTCCGTCCGCGGCGCCGGCCACTTCCACGCGCGGGCCGGGCACGAAGGCGCCGACCTTGTCCTCGAAGGCACGCGGCATGCTTGGTGTTCCCCGAACGCATTCACCCTGCCGGCAAAACTGCGGCAGCGGCGACGGAAACACAACCATGCGGCCGCGGATCAGACGCCCGCGGCGGGTCCGGCGCGAAGCGACCGCCGCGGCCGGCCTTCATGGTCCCAGTTCGCGTCATCCAGCCAGGCGGCGATGGCGGCGCGGCGGGAAGGCCATTCCGCCTCCAGGATCGAGAAATAGGCCGTGTCGCGCTGCCGCCCCTTGATGACATAGTGCGACCGCAACTCCCCCTCGAACACGAAGCCGAGCCGGGTTGCGGCAACGCGCGAGGGCGCGTTCAGCGCGTTGCATTTCCAGACCAGGCGCCGGTAGCCGAGGTCGTCCATCGCGTGGCGCATCAGCAGGAACATCGCCTCGGTCGCGGCGCGGGTCCGCTGGAGGCGCTTCGAGAACCAGATATGGCCGATCTCGATCGCCGCATGCGCCGGCTGGATATCCATCAGCGTGAGCCAGCCGGACGCCGCGCCGGAGCTGTGCGGGCGGATCGCCCAGGCGATCGGATCGTGCTGGGTCGCGAAGGCGGCCACGTGCCGGCGCATCGCCGCCACATCGGCGAAGGGGCCGACACCGAGATAGGTCCAGCCCGTGCCGTCCGGGTCCGCCTGCGCGGCCTGCCACAGCTCCGGCACATGGCGCACGGCGAGGGGCTCGAGCACCACCGCGTTGCCGGGATGCGGGATGCGGGCGGGGAGCGGGCGCGGAGTCGGATCGACCTCGGGGCCGAGGGGCGGTTGCGTCATGCGGGGCAGGCCTTGCGGTGGGCCGTCGAGTCTCCGCCAATCCCGCGCCGATGCAAGGCGATTGCAGCGCGCGATGCGATGCCGCATGAACGACGCCATGAGCGCCGTCACCCATCCGCTTTCCCGCCCCGACCAGGCCACCGCCCCGCCCGGCTTCCACCTGGAGACGGTGCTCAGCGTCCATCACTGGACCGACCGCCTGTTCAGCTTCACCTGCACCCGCGACCCGACCTTTCGTTTCAGCGCCGGGCATTTCGCGATGATCGGCCTGATGGTGGCAGGCAAGCCGCTGGTGCGCGCCTATTCCATGGTCAGCCCCCCCTGGCAGGAGCATCTGGAGTTCCTCTCCATCAAGGTGCCCGACGGGCCGCTGACCAGCCGCTTGCAGCACATCGTGCCGGGCGACCGCGTGCTGATCGGCCGCAAGGCGACCGGCACGCTGGTGCCGGACAACCTGCTGCCCGGCGGCGTGCTGTGGCTGTTCGCCACGGGCACGGGCCTCGCGCCCTTCATGGCGCTGATCCGCGACCCCGACACCTATGACCGGTTCGACCGCATCGTGCTGGTGCACACGGTGCGCCAGGTGGCGGAACTGGCCTATCGCGACCTGATCGAGACTGACCTGCCGAACCATGAATTGCTTGGCGAAATGGTGCGCGGGACGCTGGTCTACTGGCCTTCCGTCACGCGGGAGGCGTTTCGCAACCAGGGGCGCATCACCGCGCTGCTGGAAGCCGGCACGATGGAGGCCACGCTTGGCCTGAAGCCGCTGGAGCCGGCGCGGGACCGGGCGATGATCTGCGGGTCGGAGGCCCTGAACGCCGATCTGCGCGCCATCCTGGAAACGCGGGGATTTGCGGAGGGGTCGAACAACACGCCCGGCACCTACGTCGTGGAGAAGGCCTTCGTCGCGAAATAACTGCGCGGCGGGGCGGGTAACCGTCCGGTTTCCTGCGCCGGCCCGGCCGGGCGCCATTGCGCTCCCGCCGGAGCTTCCGTAAGGACAATCCGAACTACAACCGCCGCGCACCCGCAAGAGGTCGCGCGGCCGACAGGGGAGCACGGGAATGTCCGACATCACCACCAAGGGGGCCGCGCGTCGTGGCTTGATGAAGGCGGCCGCCGTCGGCGCCGTCGGCACCGCCATCCTCGCCACGCCGAGCGTCAGCCGCGCGCAGACCACCGTGCTGCGCTTCCAGTCCACCTGGCCGCAGCGCGATATCTTCCATGAATTCGCGCAGGATTACGTCACGCGCGTGAACGCCCTGGCCGGCGGACGCCTGCGTGTCGAGCTGCTGGCGGCCGGCGCGGTGGTTGGGGCCTTCCAGCTGCTGGACGCCGTGCACGCCGGCACCTTGGACGGCGGCCATGGCGTCTCGGCCTATTGGTTCGGCAAGAACAAGGCGTTCAGCCTGTTCGGCACGGCGCCGCCCTGGTTCGGCGATGCGAACCACTATCTCGGCTGGTTCTATTACGGCGGTGGCGAGGCACTGTATAAGGAGCTCCTGCACGACGTGCTGCGCCTGAACGCCATCGGCTTCCAGTACGGCCCGATGCCGACGCAGCCGCTGGGCTGGTTCAAGAACCCGATCGAGCGCGTCGAGCAGCTTCGCGGCCTGCGTTACCGCACCGTGGGCCTGGCAACCGATCTATTCAATGAGCTTGGCGTCGCCGTCGTGGCGCTCGCGGGTGGCGAGATCGTGCCCTCGCTGGAGCGCGGCGTGATCGACGGGGCGGAGTTCAACAACCCCTCCTCCGACCGCCTGCTGGGCTTCGCCGATGTGGCGCGCAACTACATGCTGCAATCCTTCCACCAGCGTGCCGAAACCTTCGAGATCCTGTGGAACCGCCAGCGCTATGAAGGCCTGCCCGCTGAATTGCAGGCGGTGCTGCGCCATGGTGCCGAGGCGTCCTCGGCCGACATGTCGTGGAAGCAGCAGGACCGCTACTCGCGCGATCTCGTGGCGCTGGCCCAGGGTGGCGTGAATGTGCGCGCCACGCCGCGCCCCATCCTGGATGCGCAGCTGCGCGCCTGGGACGCGGTGGTGACGCGGCAGGAATCGGACAACAGCAATCCGGCCGCCGGCCCGCTGTTCAAGAAGATCTGCGACAGCCAGCGCGATTGGTGCCGCCGCGTGGGTGGCTTCTACCTGCGCTACGACGCAAGCTCCGTCATCAGCTACAACCACTTCTTCGCCCGCGGCTGACGCGGCGCGAGGCGCAACGGGGGCCGGCCGAGGGAAACCTGGCCGGCCCTTGGCATATTCATCGGGCTTATCCTGGGGAGGGTGGGCATGTTCGACCGGATCGCGGTTTTCCTGATTCTGGCCGTGGTCGCGGCAGCGATCGCCATCGGCATCGTCTTTGCGACGAAGCCGATCGTGAAGCGCACGCTGCTGGGTATCGATCGCCTGTCCACCCTGGTCGGCCAGGCCGGTGCCTGGACGATCCTGCTGCTGACCGCGGCCGTCGTCTACGATGTCAGTGCGCGCCGTTTCTTCCGGGCGCCGACCGACTGGGCCTATGACGTGTCCTACATGCTGTACGGCACGCTGTTCATGCTGGCGGGCGCCTATGCGCTCAGCCGCAACGGTCATGTCCGCGGCGATTTCCTGTACCGCAATTTCCGCCCGGCCTTGCAGGCCAAGTTCGACCTGGCGCTGTATCTGCTGTTCTTCATGCCGGCGATCATCGCCTTCATGGTCTATGGCTGGCACTTCTTCGAGCAGAGCTACTTCCAGAATGAACGCAGCAGCGTGAGCCCGACCGGCCCGCGCATCTGGCCGTTCAAATTCCTGATCCCCTTCGTCGGCGTGCTTCTGCTGCTCCAGGGCCTCGTGGAGATCGTCCGCTGCGTGCAATGCATCCGCGCCGGCGCCTGGCCCGAACGCCTGTCGGATGTGGAGGAGCTGGAGAAAACCATCCTCGCCGCGGCCGAAGCCCGCGGCGCCGAGGCGCTGGCCGCCGAAATGGCCCGCGGCGGCGAAGCCGCGCTGGTCCAGGCCGCCACCCAGATCACCCACAAGACCTGACGGCCGGAGCGCGCGCCCAGATGCTTCCGCAAGACCTCCACCAGTTCCTTGGCCTCACGCAGCTCATCCTGTTCCTCGGCTTCATCATGCTGGGCTTCCCGATCGCCTTCACGCTGATGGCGATGGGGCTGATGTTCGGCTTCTTCGGCATGGGCGACCGCGTTTTCGACCTGCTGGTGCAGCGCACCTATGCGGTGATGAGCAACGACGTGCTGATCTCCGTCCCGCTCTTCGTGTTCATGGGCTATATCATCGAACGCGCGAACATCCTGGACCGGCTGTTCCGCTCGCTCCAGATGGCGTCCGGCAACATCCCGGGCTCTCTTGCGGTCGCCACCCTCATCACCTGTGCGCTGTTCGCGACCGCCACGGGCATCGTCGGCGCGGTCGTCACGCTGATGGGTCTGCTGGCCTTCCCCGCCATGCTGCGCGCCGGCTACGACCCGAAGCTGGCCGCCGGCGTCACCTGCGCGGGCGGCTGCCTCGGCATCCTGATCCCGCCCTCGATCATGCTGATCCTGTATGGCGCCACGGCCGGCGTCTCGGTCGTGCAGCTCTATGCCGCGGCCTTCATCCCGGGCGTGTCGCTGGCGATGATGTATGTGGTCTATGCCGTGGCGGTCGGCATTTTCCAGCCGGAACGCGCGCCGCGCCTGCCGCCGGACGCTGTCAAGGTGCCGGCCTTGCAGGTCGTCTGGGCGCTGGTCACCAGCTTCTTTCCGCTGGCGCTGCTGATTGCCTCCGTGCTGGGCTCGATCCTGCTGGGCCTCGCGACACCCTCCGAAGCGGCGGCGATGGGCAGCCTCGGCTCCATCATCCTCGCCATCGTCTATCGCGCCTTCACCTGGACCAAGCTGCGCGAAAGCGTGTTCCTGACGGCGCGCACCAGCGCCATGGTGTGCTGGCTGTTCGTCGGCTCCTACATTTTCTCCTCGGTGTTCGGCTATCTCGGCGGCCAGCAGGTGGTCGAGGAATTCGTGAAGTCGCTGCCGCTGAACAGCTTCACCTTCATGATCCTGGCGCAGGCCATCATCTTCATCCTGGGCTGGCCGCTGGAATGGACCGAGATCATCGTGATCTTCGTGCCGATCTTCCTGCCCCTGCTGGACGATTTCGGCGTCAGCCCGATCTTCTTCGGGATCATGGTGGCGCTGAACCTGCAGACCAGCTTCCTCAGCCCGCCCGTCGCCATGGCCGCCTTCTACCTCAAGGGCGTGGCGCCGCCGCATGTCCGGCTGGAGGATATTTTCCGCGGGTGCATGCCCTTCATCTACATCGTGATCTTCTGCATGGCCTCGATCTACGTCTTCCCCGGTCTGGTCACCTGGCTGCCCGAGACGCTGTACAGCCAGCCCGCACCCGCCCCCGGCGCGCCAACCCTGCTCGACGCGCCGCCGAGTGGAGGCTTCCAGGAAATGGAGGAGATCCAGCTGCCGGCGCTGAACTGATGACGGGCGCCTTCGACCCCGCGCCTGCGGTCGTCTGGCTGACCGAGGCGTTTGAGACCGGCAACGCCCTGGCCGACCTCCCGCCCGATATCGCCCCGGCCAGCGTCGGGGATGGCGAGGACATCGCCTTCGCGACGCTCGAAGCCCTTGGCATCGCGCCCTGCGGCCTGCGCCTGCTGGACGGGCTGGTGGGTCCGATGGTCGAGGGCAAGCTGCTGCCGTCCCATCTGCCCGTGGCGCTCGGCGCGCTGCGCCATCCGCGCGTGACGGCGGCGGTGATCGGCGTGCTGGCCGAACCGTTGGAGGAAGGTGCCGTTTCGCCGCCGGTGCTGGCCGGGCTGCACCCCGCGATCGATGTCGCCGACAGCCGCTTCACCCATCGCCCGACCGCCGCGCCGCTGATGGCCGCCGACCTTGCCTTGCTCGGCCATGTCGTGGCCGGCCGCCGCCGCGCCGTGCCGCTCGCCCCGATCCGCGTGCTTCTCGGCCCGCCGGGCAGCCGCCGCACGGCGCATGCCGCCAACCTGCCCGCCCGGTTCGCCGAGGCCGCTGCCGCCGCCCGGCGCCTCGGCGGCCTGCCGGCCGGCGCCTTGCTGGTGGTGGCCGGGCTGACACCGGCGATGGACCCGGCGCCGACCCTCGCCGCCGATCTCGGCCCGCTCGGCAAGGTCACCGCCACATTTGCCTGAGGGCCCGGCGCGCCTATCTTAGGGCGTGAAGGGAACCCCCCCATGCCCATCGACAACTCGAGAAAATTCGTGCCGGTGCGGATCGCGGTGCTCACCGTCTCCGACACGCGCGACCTGGCCTCCGACCGCAGCGGCGACACGCTGGTGCAGCGGATCGCGGCTGCCGGCCATGTGCTGGCCGCCCGCGCCATCCTGAAGGACGAGGCCGGCCTGATCACCGCGCAGCTCCGCGCCTGGATCGCCGACCCGATGGTGGATTGCGTGATCACCACCGGCGGCACCGGCATCACCGGCCGGGATGTCACGCCCGAAGCCTTCGCCGCCGTGCTGGAGAAGGAGATCACCGGCTTCGGCGAGCTGTTCCGCATGCTGAGCTACCAGAAGATCGGCACCTCCACGATCCAGTCCCGCGCCATCGGCGGCGTGGCGGGCGGCACCTATCTGTTCGCGCTGCCGGGCAGCACGGGCGCCTGCAAGGACGCCTGGGACGACATCCTGGTCTGGCAGCTCGACAGCCGCCACCGCCCCTGCAACCTGGTCGAGCTGATGCCGCGTTTGCAGGAGCATCTGCGGGCGGCGTGACGAGAAGAACCCTCTCCCCCCGGAGGGGGGAGAGGGCTACCCGGCGCACCCCTCGTCGCGCAGCAGCGCCCGCACGGCGTCTTCCGGCACGTCGCCGGCGGTGAAGACATCGCCGGCACCGCGCAGCAGCACGAAGCGCATCCGGCCGTCGCGCGCCTTCTTGTCCTTGCGCATGCGCCCGAGCAGCGCCCCCGCCCCGAAGCCGCGCGGCAGGTCGGACAGGCGGGCGGGCAGGCCGACGGCTTGCAGATGCGCCATCACCCGCCCCGGCCATTCCTGCGCGCAATGGCCGAGCCGGGCGGAAAGCGACGCCGCCAGGCCGAGGCCCACCGCCACCGCCTCCCCATGCAACAGGTCGCCGCCATAGCCGGCCTCGGCTTCCAGCGCATGGCCGAAGGTGTGGCCGAGATTGAGCAGGGCGCGGCCGCCCTCGGCACTTTCCTCCCGCTCATCGGCGGCGACCACGGCGGCCTTCAGGCGGCAGGATTCCAGCACGGCATGCGCGAGGGCGGCGGCATCGCCCGCCACGGCCTGCGCGCCCTCCGCCTCGCACCAATCCCACAGCGCGCCGTGCAACAGGCCATGCTTCGCAACCTCGGCATAGCCGGCGCGCAATTCGCGGGGCGGCAGCGTCGCCAGCACGCCCGTATCGGCCAGCACCAGGCGCGGCTGGTGGAAGGCGCCGACCAGATTCTTGCCGAGGGGAAGGTTCACGCCGGTCTTGCCGCCCACGGAACTGTCCACCTGCGCCAGCAGCGTGGTGGGTATCTGCACGAAGGCCAGGCCGCGCAGCGCGATGGCCGCGACGAAGCCGGCGAGGTCGCCCACCACGCCGCCGCCCAGCGCCACCACGGTGGTGCGGCGATCGGCGCCGGCGCCCAGCACCGCCTCCAGCACGGCCTGGACCTGCGGCAGGGATTTCGTGGCCTCCCCCGGCGGCACGATGGCCTCGGCCAGCACCGCGATGCCGGCGCCTTCCAGCGCCGCCCGCAACGCCGGCAAATGGTGCGCGGCGACATGGTCGTCCGTCACCACCACCACGCGCGGCGCCGGCAGCAGCGGCGCCATCAGATGCCCGGCGCGCGCCAGCAGCCCGGTGCCCACCAGAACGTCATAGCCGCGTTCGCCGAGCCGCACCGGCAGGCGGGCCGGCGGGGCGTGGGCGGCCAGCGCCTCGGCCACCTTGCGGGTCGTGATCTCGGGCGGGTCGTCGGAGCATTCCACGGTCACATCGGCCTCGGCGAAGATCGGGTGGCGGGCGGCGACCAGGCGTTCCAGGACCTCCCGCGGGTCGGCGTTGAGGAACATCGGCCGGTGTTCGCGCCCTGCCACGCGCCGCAGCAGCGTCGCCAGCGAACAGCGCAGCCAGACGGAGGTCGCGTCCGCTTCCTGGATCGCGGCGCGGGTGCGGGGGTCGCAGAAGGCGCCGCCGCCGGTCGCCAGCACCACCGGCCGCCCGGCGAGGATGCGCGCGATGACGCGGCGTTCGCCGTCGCGGAAATGGGGTTCGCCATAGCGGGCGAAGATCTCGGTGATGGGCAGGCCGGCCGCGGCCTCGATCTCGGCATCGGCATCGACGAAGGGCAGGCCGAGGCGCATCGCGAGCCGCCGCCCGATCGAGGATTTGCCCGCGCCCGGCATGCCGACCAGCACGATGCTGCGCGGGGTGGCGGGGGGCGAAGGCGGCTCCGGCCAATCGGAAAGGGCGAGGTTGCGTGACACGGTTGTGAAGGCTAGCACGGGTCTCACCATGCGAGGACCCGCCAGGCCGATGTTCCGCAACCCGATCCTGCTCCTGCTGTTCATCCTGGCGGGGCTGGTGGTGGCGGGCCTGCTCGGCCTCGGCGCCTTCCCGCCGAGCGTCACGCCACAGCCGCAGGAACGCGCGATTCCCGCCGAGCGTTTCGCGCCCCGCTAGCGATGGATCGCCACGCCGAGGCGTTCCTGGAGATGCTGGCCGCAACCCGCGGCGCGGCGCGCAACACGCTGGCCGCCTACCAGGCTGATCTCGCCGATTTCGCGGCGCATGGGCGCACCCGCGGCGTGACACCGGCCGAGGCCGCGGCGGCCGATGTGCAATCCTACCTCCAGGGCCTGGCCATAGCCGGCCTTTCCGCCCGCACCGCCGCGCGGCGGCTCTCGGCGTTGCGGCAATACTTCCGCTTCCTGGTGGCCGAGGGGCTGCGGCGCGACGACCCGACCGAATTGCTCACCGGCCCGCGCCTGCCGCAGGGCCTGCCGAAGCCGTTGAGCGAAGCCGAACTCGCGGCGCTGCTAGACGGTGCCGCGCAGCTTCCGCGGCGCGGCCCGATGGCTGTGGCGCTGGTCGAGTTGCTGTATTGCTCGGGCCTGCGCGTCAGCGAATTGGCGACGCTGCCGCGCAACGCGCTGCGCGCCGACGCACCGCTGATCACGGTGATGGGGAAGGGGGGCAAGGAACGCCTCGTGCCGATCTCGACCCGCGCGCGCGCAGCGGTGCAGGCGGCGCTTCCCGCCAAAGCGCCAGGGGGCAAGCAGGGGCGTTTCCTGTTCGCGTCGCGCAGCGCCACCGGGCACCTGACGCGCCAGGCGGTCGGGCTGATCCTGAAGGATGCGGCGCTGGCGGCGGGGCTGGACCCCGCGCGGGTCAGCCCGCATGTGCTGCGGCATTCCTTCGCCACGCATCTGCTGGATGGCGGCGCCGATCTGCGCAGCCTGCAGGTGCTGCTGGGACACGCCGATATCGGCACCACGCAGATCTACACGAAGGTCTTGCAGACGCGGCTTGCCGCGCTGCTGACCGCGCATCACCCGCTGTCCGAGGCCGCCGCATGACCCCCCGCCTGCATCGCAGCGAACTCGCCGTGCCGGCGGTGCGCCCCGAACTGTTCCCGAAGGCCGCGGCGGGGCCAGCCGACGCCGTGTTCCTCGACCTCGAGGACAGCGTGCCGGAAGCGCAGAAGGCCGAGGCGCGGGACAATGCGGTGCTCGCGCTGCGGGAGGTCGATTGGGGCCGCAAGCTGGTGGCCGTGCGGATCAACGGCCTCGATACGCCGCACGCCTTCCGCGACATCATCGCGCTGCTCTCCGCCGGGGAGCGTCTGGACGTGATCATGGTGCCGAAGGTGGGCGATCCGCGGGAGGTATTCGCCGTCGATCTGCTGGCCACGCAGGTGGAGATGGAGGCCGGGCGCCGCCGCCGCGTCGGCCTCGGACTGGTGATCGAAACCGCCAAGGGGCTGTCGCAGGTGGAATCCATCGCGCTGGCCTCCCCGCGCACCGAGAGCCTGCATCTCGGCGTGGCCGATTTGGCGGCGAGCCTCGGGATGCGCACCACCGCGATCGGCGGGTTGAACCCGGACTATGCCGGCCCGGCGGGCCTGCTGGACCCCTGGCATTTCGCGCTGATGCGCGTGGTGGCCGCCGCGCGCGCCGCGGGGCTGCGGCCGATCGACGGCCCCTATGGCGATTTCCGCGACGCGCCCGGGCTGGAAGCCGCGCTCCGCCGCAGCCGCGCCATGGGCGCCGAGGGCAAGATGGCGATCCATCCGGGGCAAATTGCCGCCATCAATGCCGGCTTCGCCCCCGACGCGGCGGAGGTGGCGCAGGCCCGCCGCGTTCTGGCCGCCATGGCGGCGGGCCAGGCGGAAGGGCGCGCGGCGGTGGCGCTGGATGGAAAGCTGCTCGACATCGCCTCCATCCGCCAGGCCGAGGCCATCGTGGCGAAGGCGGAGCTGGCGGGGTAGCGCTCAGGCGATCTGCGCGAGGCCCGGGCGCAGCGCGGCCCGGGGCGCCTTCGCTCAGCGTGGCATCCAGCGCTTCGTGGGTCGCGCGCCAGACCGGCACGGCGGCCCGCAGCAGCGCCGCCCCCTCTGGCGTGATCTGGACGCGGCGGGACTGCCGAGACTGCGCATCCGGGACCATGCGCACCAGCCCGCGGCGTTCCAGCGGCTTCACCGCGGCGGTCAGCGTGGAGGCATCCATCGCCAGGAAGGGCGCCAGGCGCCCGATCGGCGGCGGCGCCGGCCGGTTCAGCGCCACCATCAGCGAGAATTGCCCGTTGGCCAGCCCGAAAGGCCGGGAGCGCGGCATCGATGCGCCGCGCCAGCGCCCGCGCCGCCCGCTGCATGGCGAGGCACAGGCAGGTGTCGCGGATGTGATGGACGGTCGCGGCGGGCAGGCTTTCAGGGTCTGACGGCCGCGTGATGCCTGGACGTCACATTTTCGGCGGCGAGGCCATGACGGCCTTGCGCCCGCGCATTCGCATGGGATTCCACCACGACCGAAGCCAGGGCCGACGCCGCCACCATGCAAGGCGTCACCGCCGGCCTCGCCATGGCCGGCCGCGCCGCCGGAGCCGGCGACTTCCATGCGCGCGCCCTCACCCTGGCGATGGCGGATGGCCGCAGGGCACGCGCGACCTTCGCGCCCAGCGGCGACGGCACGAAGGTCACCGCCATCTTCGATGCCGAGACGCAGCACAGCATTGCGATGCAGCGGGAAGGCTGGCAGGCGATCCTCGACAATTTCGTGTCGCATGTCGGGACGCAGGCGGCGCGATTGCCCCGGGCGGCCCCTTCAGGATGCGTGGCCAGGGCAACATGCGTTCGGATGCGATCACCTGAACGCAGCCGGCTCGGTCCTGCCGGGCCTCGCGCCGCGGATCAGACGTTGAGGCCGTGATTGAGCAGCGGCAGGCTGCGGATGCGCGTGCCTGTCGCCGCGAAGATCGCGTTGCACACCGCCGGGGCCAGCGGCGGCACGCCGGGCTCGCCGACGCCGCCCATCGGCTGCCCGCTGCGGATGATGTGCACATCCACCTGCGGCGCGGCGCCGATGCGGAGAATGGGGTAGGTGTCGAAATTGCGCTCCACCGCCGCGCCATCCTTCAGCGTCACCTGCTCGGCCGCCATCGCGGACAGGCCCCAGACCACGCCGCCCTGCATCTGCGCCGCCACCGTGTCCGTGTTCACCACATCGCCCGGATCGATCGCGACCGTCACCTTGTGCACGCGCACATCGCGCCCGGTGACCGAGACCTCGACCACATGCGCGCACAGGCTGCCGTAGCATTCCACATAGGCGATGCCGCGATGCCGCCCGGCGGGTGCCGGCGTGCCCCAGCCGCCCTGCTCGGCGGCGGTGTTCAGCACGCGCAGCGCGCGCGGATCATGCGCCAGCAATTCGCGCCGCAGCGCCAGCGGGTCCTTGTTGGCGGCCGCCGCGACCTCATCCAGGAAGCCTTCCAGGAAGAAGCCGTATTGCGAGGAGCCGACCGAGCGCCAGAGCCACACTTTCGGCCCCGCTTCCACGCGCTTCCACTCCGCGCGGAAGGCGCCGAAGCGGTAGCGTGTGTCGCTGACCGATTGCAGCGAGAAGGGGTCGTTGCCGCGCAGCGGGCCGGCGAACAGGGCAGGGCGATAATCGCCCATCACCGATTGCCCGGCGCCGCGGATGTTGAACCCCACCACGCTTCCCTGCGCGTCCAGCGCCGCCTGCATCCGCGCGGCGAAGGCCGGGCGCCAGTAGGATTGCGCGAACTCATCCTCCCGCGTCCAGATCAGCTGCACGGGGCGGCCCACGGCCTTGGCGACGATGGTCGCCTGCTCGACCACCTCCGTGTGCAGGCGCCGGCCGAAGCCGCCGCCGGTATAGGGCGTGTGCATGCGCACATTCTCGCGCGGGACGCCGGCCACGCGCGCGGCGTCGCGCACGCACCAATCCTGGTGCTGCGTGCTGGCCCAGACCTCCACGCGGTCGCCCTCGATGCGGACGGTCGCGTTCTCGGTTTCCATCATCGCATGCGCGAGATACGGCGCCTCATAGGTCGCCTCCACCACGCGCGCCGCACCACGCAGCGTGGCTTCGATGTCGCCGTCATTCTTGCCGCGGAAGGCGTCCGGCGCGTCGAGGCCCGCACGCAGCCGGCGCGAGAGTTCGGCGCTGTCCAGATTCTGGTCCGGCGTCGGCTTGAACCGGATGGCAAGGCGCTTCGCCCCCTCCATCGCCGCCCAGGTGTTTTCCGCCACCACCGCCGCGCCGTTCTTCAGCGCCACCACATCGACGATTCCCGGGACGCCGCTGATCGAGGCGCGGTCGAAGCCGTCCAACGCGGCACCCACGATCGGCGAAAGCCGCGCGACGGCGTGCAGCATGCCGGGCAGGCGGATGTCATGCCCGTAGACGGCGCTGCCATTGGTCTTGGCGGGGATGTCGGCGCGCGGCGCGGCGCGGCCGGTGAGGCGCCGTTCGGCGGCCGGCTTCACGCGCGGGCTGTCGGACAGCGGGCGCCGCGCGGCGGCCTCCACCAATTCCCCGTAGCCGAGGCTGCGGTTGCTTGCGGCATGCAGCACGCGGCCATCGCGCGTGGTGAGGTCGCCCGCCGGCACGCCGAGGCGCTCGGCCGCGGCCTCCGCCAGCGCCATGCGGGCCTGCGCGGCGGCGCGGCGGATGCGGTCATGCCAGAAGCGCACGCCGAAGCTCGCACCCGAATACATCTCGCCCACCGGTTGCAGGCGCAAAGCGGGTTCCGGCTGGCCGGCGATGACGGTCACGGCGTCCAGTGGAACGTCGAGCTCATCCGCCACGATCATCGCATGCGCGGTATGCGTGCCCTGGCCCATTTCGGTGACCGGGGAGGCGAAGGTGACGCGCCCATCCGTGCCGATCCGCAGGAAGGCGGTGATCTGCCCGGCGCCGCCATTCGGGCTATTCGCCGCGGCCTCGGTGATGACACGCGGCGGCCCAGGCTGTGCGGGAGCCGGCTGCGCCAGGCCGGGCAGCGGCACCACCAGCGTGGCGGCGACAGTGGCCAGAAGCGAGCGGCGTTCGATCGATCCGTCCATGACCGCCCCCTCAGCCCTGGGCCGCTTGGTGGATGGCGGCGCGGATGCGCTGATAGGTGCCGCAGCGGCAGATATGACCGGCCATGGCAGCGTCGATATCGGCATCCGAGGGCTTCGGCGTTTCCTGCAGCAGCGCCGCCGCGCTCATGATCTGGCCGGACTGACAGAAGCCGCATTGCGGCACCTGGTTGGCGATCCAGGCCTGCTGCACGCGGTGCAGCCCGTTCGGATCAAGCCCCTCGATCGTGGTCACGCGCTTGCCTTCCAGGCTGCCGAGCGTGGTCTGGCAGGACCGCATCGGCTGCCCATCGACATGCACCGTGCAGGCGCCGCATTGCGCGATGCCGCAGCCGTACTTCGTGCCGGTAAGCCCCAGCAGGTCGCGCAGCGCCCAGAGCAGCGGCATCTCCGGCGCGGCATCCAGCCGACGCGCTTGCCCGTTCACCGTAATGTCGATCATGCCCGTCCGCTCCCATCGCCCCATTCGGGGCGTTCTTTGCCAAGGTCCCCATTCGGGGCGTTCTTTGCCAAGGTCCCCATTCGGGGCGTTCTTTGCCAAGGTCCCCGTTCGGGGCGTTTCTGGGATAGGATGTGCGGCAACCGGCGGCCTGTGTGCAACCGATATTTTGTTGCCGGCCGCTCAGCCCTTGTGGATGCGCAGCGGCCCGAAGGACTGCGCCACCGGCATGACCTGCAAGGTGTTGACGTTCACCCGCGCCGGACGTGTGGCCACCCAATGCACGGCATCCGCGATATCCTCGGGCGTCAGCGGGTCGGTGCCGGCATAGGGCGCGGCGGCGCGCTCGGCGTCGCCCTTGAAGCGCACCGCGCTGAATTCCGTGCCGCCGACCAGACCGGGCTCGATATCCGTCACGCGCAACTTCGTGCCGAACAGGTCGGCGCGCAGATTGAGCGAGAAATGCCGGACGAAGGCCTTGGTCGCGCCATAGACGTTGCCGCCCGGATAGGGCCATTCGCCGGCGGTCGAGCCGATATTCACCACATGCCCGCGATCGCGCGCCACCATCCCCGGCAGCACGGCGCGCGTGACATACATCAGCCCCTTCACATTGGTGTCCACCATCCGGTCCCAGTCTTCCAGATCAGCGGATTGCGCCGGGTTGAGGCCGAGCGCCAGGCCAGCATTGTTCACCAGCAGGTCGATGGCCGCGAAACGCGCCGGCAGCCCATCCACCGCCGCCTGCACGGCCTGCGCGTCGCGCACATCCAGCACCACGCCATGGCAGCGATCGGGCCCGAGTTCCGCGACCAGCGCATCCAGGCGTTCGGCGCGGCGTCCTGCCGCCACCACGCGCCAGCCATCGGCGGCGAAGACCCGCGCGATGGCAAGGCCGAAGCCCGCTGTCGCGCCGGTGACGAACAGGATGCGGTCGGACATGCGTGTTGGCTCCTTCAGCCGATGCGCAGCAGGGACGGGCCTTCGGCGCGCAGCCATTCGACGGCGGCGTCGCGATCAAGCGTGAGCCGCGCGACCTGCGCCCAGAAATGCGGCGAGTGGTTCAGCGCCACCAGATGCGCCACTTCATGCGCGACGACGTAGTCCATCACCCATTCCGGCGCCAGCAACAGCCGCCAGGAGAAGGCGAGCGTGCCATCCGGCGCACAGCTGCCCCAGCGGCTGCGCGTATCCTTGATGCGGATCCGCTTCGCCGCGACGCCGAGTGCGGCCATGTGCCGCGGCGCCAGCAGCGCGATGCGGCGCTTCGCCTCCGCCTTCAGGAAATCCGTGGTGCGCCGCGCAAGGAACTCCGCCGCACCCGTCACGACCAGTTCGCGCGCCTCAAGGCGCGGCAAGCCGCGCAGCCGCGGCTCATGCCGCAGCCGATGCGGCACGCCGCCGATCGGCACGACCACGCCGGGTGCGAAGGGCAGCGGCGGCGCGAGGGCGGCGATATGCTCCATCGCCCAGCCGCTATGCGCGCGCAGCAGCGCAAGGCCGGCGCGGCGCCCCTCGCCCGGCGGCAGGGTGATGACGACGACGCCCTCGCGCTGGCAGATCTTCATCGAGACGCGCTGCGCGCGCGTCGAGCCACGCCAGCGCAGATGGAATTCGAGCGGAGGTGCCAGCGCCCCGGGCGGCGCGGGCAGGGTCACGGTTTCGGCATGGGGAAGGCGCATGCCGCACCTTTGCCTGCGTGCCCGCGCCGCAGCAACGGCTTGACAGGGGCCGCCATGCAACCGTTGTGGGGGCGATGCCGAAAACGCTCCGTCTGCTGATCGCGCTGCTGGCCCTGGGCGCGTGCTGGGGCCTGACGCCCGCCCTCGCGAAGCTGGTCCTGGGCGATGGCATGCGGCCGCTCGGCATTGCGGGGATCGCTGCGAGTGTCAGCACCGTGATCCTGTTCGCGATCGCCGCCGCGAAGCGCGACCTGCCGCGCATGACGCCCGCCCATCTGCGGCATTACGTCGCCGGCGGGCTGGTCGGCATGGGGCTCGCCAATTTGTTCGCCTTCACGGGGCTGCAACGCGCGCCGGCGGGGCTGTTCAGCCTGATGGTGCCGCTGTCGGCGCTGTTCAGCGTGGCGCTGTTCGCGCTGGCCGGGCTCGACCGCGTGACGAAGCGGCGCTTCGCCGGAACCATGCTGGGCCTGGCCGGCGTGCTGCTCGCGATGTCGCCGGGGGCGGCGCTGCCCGACCCCGAAATCCTGCCCTGGGCCGCGATCATGCTGCTGACGCCGGTGTGCTACGCGGCGTCGAACCTGATCAGCGTAAAGCTTGCCGTGCCGGGTTCATCGGCGCTGGCGCAGGCGGCGGGCACGGTGATGGGGGCGGCGGCATCGTCGCTGCTGCTCGCGGCCCTCGTCGGGCACCTGACCCTGCCCGCGAATGGCACGGTGGTCGCGCTGCTGCTGCTGCATGGCGTGGCGAATGCCGCCGGCTACATCGTGTATTTCCGCCTGCTGACACGCGCGGGCGGCGTCATCACCAGCCAGGCCAGCATGACCATCACGCTCTGCGGCCTCGGCTTCGGCTACCTGATCTTCGGCGAGGTGCCGGGCTGGCTGACCTTGCCGGCCACGGCGCTGATCTTCGCGGGGCTGCTGCTGGTGACGACGCAAAGGGTCAGCCGGGAAACGCCTTGATCTCGACCTCGACGAAGGACAGCGGCGCCGTGCCCCCATTGACCACATTGTGCTCCACGCCGGCATCGCGGGTGTAGGCGACACCGGCCTTGAGCTCCGCCGTGGCGGTCGCGCCGCCCGGCAATTCCAGCAGCAGCGTGCCATCGGTGACGGGGATCACGGCGTAGCCGAAGCCGTGCCGATGCCAGCCCGTCTCCGCGCCCGGATCGAAATCCCATCGTGTGACGCGCATCCGCGCATCATCGACTTGCACCGTGCCGATCGCCGGCGCGCGACAGGTGAGGGGGGTGGTCACTCCGCCGCCTTCGCCAGGCCGAGCCCCGGCAGCGGCAGCGCGCCCGTGGCACTCATCGCATCCCACGCGCGCTGACCCTGCTCGGCGTTGAGCGGCATGTTCGGCGGACGGATATGGCGCCAGGCGGCATCGCCCGTCGCGCGGGCGAAAATCTCGCGCAGGCCGGAGATCAGCGGCACGCTGGTGGCCGCCTTCCGCGTTGCGTTCAGCACCGCCTGCGCGGCATCCGCCTCCGGCCCGGTGCGATGCCTGTAGACCGTCGCGCCGAAGCGCGCATTCACGTTGGAGGCCGCGGTGATGCAGCCGGCACCACCCTCGGCCAGGATCTTCTGGATGAACTCGTCGCTGCCGGAATAGACCTCGAACCCGTCGGCCGCAAAAGCGTCGATCATCGCCTTCATGTTGGCGTAGTCGCCGGAGGAATCCTTCACGCCCTTGATCGTGCCCGGAAACGCCTTGAGCAGCCGGCCGATCAAATCGAGGCTGAAGGGCACCGCCGATTGCTGCGGGAAGTGATAGAGGTAGATCGCGACACCACCGCCCACACGGTTCACCACCTCGCTGAAATAGGCGAACAGCCCGTCATCGGAGGGGTTCTTGTAGTAGAAGGGCGGCAGCACCAGCACGCCGCGGCAGCCCGCATCGCGCGCCTGGCGCGTCAATGCCACCGTATCGCCGAGGCTGGCACACCCGGTGCCCGGCATCAGCGCGGAGGCCGGCACGCCGCGGCCGAGCACGCCATCCAGGATCTGCCGGCGTTCCTCATAGCCGAAGCTCGCGGCTTCCCCGGTGGTGCCGAGGATACCAAGCCCGTTGCAGCCATTCGCCAGCAGCCATTTGCAATGCGCCGCGAAGCGATCGAGGTCGGGCACGAGGTCGGCATTCAGCGGCGTCAGCGCCGCGGCGTTGATGCCGCCGAACAGGGCGTTCTTCATGGATGGCGTGTCCTTTCGTTATCCAGCGTTCGTTGGCCGGCGGTGCGGCAGCGGGCGGGCCTCGCGGGGCACGCGGCCGGGCCAATCCACCGCATGATCCTCCAACGCGCCGGCATCGCGTTCCCGCACGGCGCGGTCCCGCACGCTGACATGCGCGCGATGCACGCTGTCGGGATCGCCCGAGCGCAGCGGGTGCCATGCCGGCAGGTCGCGCCCTTCCGCCAGCAGGCGATAGGCGCAGGTCGGCGGCAGCCAATCGATGCTGGCCACGCGCTTCGGCGTCAGCTTCACGCAATCCGGCACCCGCGCCTTGCGGTTCGCATAGTCGCTGCACTGGCAGGTGCTGGTGTCCAGAAGGCGGCACGCCACCTCGGTCCAGACCAGGCGTTCGGTCTCGGCGTCGCGCAGCTTGTGCAGGCAGCAGCGGCCGCAGCCATCGCACAGGCTTTCCCATTCGGCGCGTGTCATCGCGCCCAGGGTCTTCGTGCGCCAGAAGGGTTCGGCCTCGGTCATCAAGGCGCAACCTACCGCCTCGGATGGTGCGCGCAAGCTTGACGCCGGGCGCGGCGGGCGTGTGCATGGCGCATGGATATCTCCCGCCGCGCCTTGCTCGCTGGCCTGTTGCTGCCGCTGGCCGCGCGCGCGCAGCCGGGGCCCGCAACCCTGGGCGCAATCCGCTGGGATGCCTGGGACGTGCCAGGGAGCGTGCCGACCGAGGCGATGGTCCGCAGCCTGTCGCCCCCCGCCTGGCGCCATCGCGCGCCCTTCTTCGCCGAGGTGCCCGAAGATGGCGCGCCAATCCGGCTGCCCCCGCCGAGTGCCGCCACCATGGCCCGCCAGAACGCGGCGGCGCGGGCGGCAGGCATCGATTACTGGGCCTTCCTCGCCTATCCGCGCGGCAGTTCCATGCGTGTGGGCTTCGAGCTGTATCGCGCCGGCCCGCAAGCCCCGCGCTTCTGCTTCATCGCGGAGGCGTTCCGCTGGGCGGAGGTTTCGGGCGACCATCCCGCGCTGATGGCCGAACCGGCCTATCAGCGCGTTGCCGGCGGCCGGCCGCTGTATTTCCTGGCCTTCCTGTCCGATGACCTCATCGTCGAACGCTGGGGCGGCATCGAGGGGCTTCGCGCCGAAATCGCCGCCTTTCGTGCCCGTGTGCGCGCCGCCGGCGCGGGCGACCCCTACCTCGTGCTCATGACTCCCGTGCCGGATCAGGCGCGGCGCTGGGTGAGGCTGGTGGGGGCCGACGCGGTCAGCGCCTATGCGCTGTATCCGGGCGCCAGAAACGCGCCCTACGCCGCGCTGGCATCCCATGCCGAGCGCGAATGGCGGCGCCTGGCGGCGGTGGCCCCCACCATCCCCACCGCCATGTCCGGCTGGGACCGCCGCCCGCGCATCCAGAACCCGGTGCCCTGGGAGGGCTGGCAGGCGCCGGGGCAGGGGGCGGACCGGTTTCATGCGGCCCCCACCCCGGGCGCGCTGGCCGCGCATATTGCCCGCGCCCTGGCCTTCGCGGCGACGCAGGAACCCCGCACCGCGCTGGTCTATGCCTGGAACGAACATGATGAGGGCGGCTGGCTGCAGCCGACCCACCCCTATGACGACAGCCGCTTGCGCGCGCTGCGGGCCAGGCTCTGTGCGCCCGTTCCGCGCGACACTTGCGTCAGGACAGCGCCTTGAGCTGCTCCAGGAAGCGCGCGGCCGCCACCTCCGGCGGCCAGGGCTGCCAAGGGGTGCCGCCGTATTCGGCCATCAGCGGGTCCTCCCGCAGCACTGCCGCACGGATGCCGAGCGTGGCGCGCACCTCGATGGGCGCCCAGCCGGCCACATGCACCGCCTCCGCCGCCGCCATCACGATGTCGCGCCGCTTGTGGCTGGCCTTGGTCTCGGCGGTCCAGGCGGGCAGGGCGTAGCGCAGCGCGATGGCGGTGGTCAGCCTCTCCTGCAACGCCCGAAATCCCTCGCCGAGGAAGGGTTTCAGGGGCGAGATGCAGTCGAAATTCGTCAGCCCCTCCTCCGCGTCATGCAGCACTTCGCGGCGCTGGGTTTCCCGGGTTGCCGCGGGATCGGCGTGGCGCAGCAGGGCCAGCACCGCCAGGGCGTGCTGGGCCACGGATAGCGGCGCATCCCACACCGAATGCCCGCCCCAGCGGAAGGTGCGCGAAAGACCGATGGCGAGGTCCTCATCCGTCCAGTCGAAGGGCGTGGGCGCCAACAGGTCGAGCCGCCTGCCGGAGGGCAGGCGGATCCAGGCACGGGGAGGGGCGGGCAGGGCGCGGGACATGGGCGGCCGCCTATAGGGGAATCGCGCGATTGCCGCACCCCCGCTAAGCTCCACTCAACACATAGGGAAACGCGCCATGGACATCACCACCCTGCCGCCCGCCATCCGCCTGGCCGAGGCCGATGGGGTGATGATCGCCCGCATTGGCCTCGCACCCGGCACGCTGATCGGCGAGAACGTCCAGGTCGGCGCGCAGCGCGTGCCGCCGGGCCACAAGGTGGCCACCCGCGCCCATGCGCCGGGTGATGCGATCCGCCGCTACGGCCAGATCATCGGCTTCGCCACCGCGCCCATCGCGCCCGGTGATTGGGTGCACACGCACAACTGCGCCATGGGCGATTTTTCGCGCGACTATGCCTGGGGCGTGGACGCCATGCCGACGCTTCCCGCTCCGGCGCCGGCGCATTTCATGGGCATTCGGCGCGCCGATGGCCGCGCGGCGACGCGCAACTACATCGGCATCGTCACCTCCGTGAATTGCAGCGCGCATGTCGCCGACCTGATCGCCGACGCGTTCAAGCGGAACCCCTTCAAGGGCGAGGACCCCCTGGCCGCGTATCCCAATGTGGACGGCGTCGTGGCCCTCACCCACAAGACCGGCTGCGGCATGACGATGGGCGAGCCGCTGCGGCTGCTGCGGCGCACGCTGGCCGGCTTCGCGCGGCACGTGAATTTCAGCCATGTCATCGCCATCGGCCTCGGCTGCGAGGTGAACCAGCTCGGCCCGATGCTGGAGGAACAGCGCCTGGCGGGCCGGCTGCGCAGCATGGACATCCAGGAGATGGGCGGCACCCGAAAAACCGTGGAAGCCGGCATCGCCTTCGTGCGCGAGGTGCTGGCCGAGGCGAACACCGTCCGGCGCGAACCCGTGCCGGCGAGCGCGCTGATCGTGGCGCTGCAATGCGGCGGGTCCGACGGCTATTCCGGCATCACCGCCAATCCGGCCTTGGGTGCGGCGAGCGACCTGGTCGTGCGCCATGGCGGCACGGTGATCCTGAGCGAAACGCCCGAGACCTATGGCGCCGAACATTTGCTGACCCGCCGCGCGCCCGACCGTGCGGTGGGCGAGAAGCTCGTCGCGAAGATGCGCTGGTGGGAAGACTACACCGCCCGCGAGGGCGCCGAGATGGACGCCAATCCGAGCCCCGGCAACAAGGCCGGCGGCCTGACCACCATCCTGGAAAAATCGCTCGGCGCCATGGCCAAGGCCGGCAGCACCAATCTGATGGCCGTGTACGACTATGCCGAGCCCGTCACCGCCAAGGGCTTCGTCTTCATGGACACGCCGGGCTACGATCCGGTCGGCGCCACGGGCCAGGTGGCGGGTGGCGCCAACCTCATGTGTTTCACGACCGGCCGCGGCAGCGTGTTCGGGATGAAGCCCGCCCCCTCCATCAAGCTCGCCACCAACAGCGCGATGTATGCCCGCATGAGCGAGGACATGGACGTGAACACCGGCACCATCCTGGCCGGGGAGGAAAGTGTCGCCGCATGCGGCCAGCGCATCTTCGACCTCATGCTGCGCGTGGCGGGTGGGGAGCGCACGAAAAGCGAGGCCTATGATTTCGGCAGTTCCGAATTCGCGCCCTGGGTGCTGGGGGCCACGATGTAGGGCGTGAAGCTTGTGTGACAGAGGGTGCGCCCGGTTTGACCGCCACGCCGGCGCAGGCATAACGGCGGCAATATCAAGGATGCTGCTCCGATGAAGACCACGCTCCGCGCCCTCCTGATGGCGAGCGCCGTCGCCCTGCCCGCCATGGCGCAGCAGGCGCCCGTGTTCAACCGGATCGCCACCATCGAGGCGGTGCGCATGCTGCCCGGGGATGCCGCCCGCACCGCCCGGTCGATCGCCGAGATCGTCGCCGCCTCGGCCGATGGCAACACGCTGGTCTATGTCGATGGCGGGCAGCGCGGCCTTGGCTTCGTGGACATCACCGACCCGGCCAACCCGCGCCCCGCCGGCTTCGTGCCGCTCGCCGGTGACCCGACCTCGGTCACCATCGCGGGCAGCCGCGCCTATGCGGTGGCGAACACCTCGGCGAATTTCATCGACACCTCCGGCATCCTCGTCGTCGTCGATGTCGCCTCACGCCGGATCGAGGCCACCTGCCAGCTTGGCGGCCAGCCGGACAGCGCCACAGTCTCCCCCGATGGTCGCTTCCTCGCGGTCGTGATCGAGAATGAGCGCAATGAGGATCTCAATCGCGGCGCCATCCCGCAATTGCCGCCGGGCAACCTGACCATCGTCCCGCTCGGCGCCGGCGGCCCCGATTGCGCCGCGATGCGCGTGGTCGATCTCACCGGGCTTGCAGCCACGGCGCCGACCGATCCCGAGCCGGAATTCGTCGCCATCAATGGCCGCAACGAAGCCGTGGTGACGTTGCAGGAAAACAACCATATCGCCATCGTCGATCTCGCCAGCGGCCGCGTCAGCGCGCATTTCACGGCCGGTACGGTGACGCTCGAACAGGTGGATGGTCGGCGCGACGGCGTGATCCGCCCGAACCAGCGGCTCGAGAATCTGGTGCGCGAACCGGACGCGGTGAAATGGCTGGATGACGACCGCTTCGTCACCGCCAATGAGGGCGACCTCGTCACCGGCTCCCGCGGGTTCACGATCTTCCGCCGCGACGGCAGCGTCGCATGGGATTCCGGCAATGCGCTGGACCACCACGCGATGCGCCTCGGCCATTATCCGGAAGCGCGCAGCGGCAGCCGCGGCAATGAGCCGGAAGGGGTGGAGGTTGGCACCTTCAACGGAGAACGCCTGATCTTCGTGGGCTCCGAACGCGCCTCCCTCGTCACGGTCTGGCGCGATGAGGGGGCGGGCCGCGCGCCGACCCTGCTGCAGACCCTGCCGGCCGGCGTCGGGCCGGAGGGGCTGCTGGCGATCCCCGCGCGCGGCCTTCTGGTGGTGGCGTCCGAGGTGGACAACCCGCAGACCGGCCTGCGCTCCACCCTCGGCCTCTATCGCCGCGGCCCGGGCCCGGCGCAGTACCCGACCATCCTCAGCGACAACCGCGCCGATGGCACGCCGATCGGCTGGGGCGCGCTGTCCGGCCTGGCGGCGGACCGCACCACCGCCGGCCGCCTCCATGCCGTCACCGACAGCTTCTATGCGCAAGCGCAGATCCTGACGATCGACGCGACAGAGACGCCCGCGCGCATCACCGCGGCGATGACGGTCACGCGCAACGGCCAGCCTGCCGCCAACCTCGACATCGAAGGCATCGCGACGCGCGCCGGCGGCGGCTTCTGGCTCGCATCCGAAGGCAACCCCGAGCGCGCGCAGAACAAGACCGCGAGCCTGCTGCTGCGCGTCGCCGCCAATGGCGAGATCGAGCAGGAAATCGCCATGCCGGAGGCGCTGGTCGCCGTCGCCTCGCGCTTCGGCTTCGAAGGTGTGACCGTCACCGGCGAAGGTGCGACCGAGACGGTGTGGATCGCCGTGCAGCGCGAATGGCGCGACGATCCGCGCGGCCATGCCAAGCTGCTGCGCTACAGCGTGGCGGATGGCAGCTGGGGCGTGCTGCACTACCCGCTGGATGCGTCGCCCGCCGGCTGGATGGGCCTGTCCGAGATCACCGCGACCGGGCCTGACAGCTTCGTGCTGATCGAGCGCAACAACCAATGGGGTGCGGCCGCGATCAAGCGCCTGACCACCATCTCGGTCGCCGGCCTGACCCCCGCCGCCCCGGGTGCGGCGAATGTGCCGGTGGTGACGAAGCGCCTGCTGCGCGACATGGTGCCCGATCTGGCCGCCACCAACGGCACGGTGCTGGAGAAGCTGGAAGGCTTCACCGTGGATGCGGCCGGCAACGCCTTCGCGGTCACCGACAATGATGGCGTCCAGAATGTGAGCGGCGAGACGCAGTTCCTGCGCCTCGGCCCGATCACGCGATAAGGGTGTCACGGCGGCGCCGTCGCGCCGCCCTTGCCGCGCTCAGCCGAGCGCGCGGCGCAGCATGTCGGCGGCCAGCGCGATCTCGGCTGGGCTGATCACCAGCGGCGGCGACAGCCCGATCGCGTCGCGCCCCTTGGCCGTGCAGGAATAGCCGAGCGGCCGCAGTGCTATGACCACGTCCTCCGCTCGGCCGTGCCAGGCTGGCGGCAGAGGCAGCGCCAGCAGCAGGCCGAGGCCGCGCGGCGCGCAGCCGGTGGCCTGCTCCACCGCCGCCCGCAGCGTGGCGCCCATGCTCTCGGCGCGCCCAACCAGCCCATCCTCCGCGATGATGCGCAGCGTCTCCAGCGCGGCGCGGCAGGTCAGCGGGTTTTTCTCATGCGTGTAGTGGCCGAGGTTGAGCTCCGGCGCGACATTCATCTCATCCCGGGCGATGACCGCCGCGATCGGCACCACCCCGCCGCCCAGCGCCTTGCCCAGCACCACCGCATCCGGCACCGCGCCGACATGCTCGAAGGCGAAGAAGCGCCCGGTCTTGCCGAGGCCGCTCGGGATTTCGTCGAAGATCAGCTTCGCACCCTGCGCATCGCATAGCGCGCGCACCGTTTCCCACAGGCCGGGCGGCGGGACGTGGCAGTTGGAGCGCATCGGCTCCGCCACCACCGAAGCGATCCCCGTGCGGCTTTCGGCGAAGGTGCTGCGCATCTCGGCCAGCATGCGGTCCGCATCCACCCAATAAGGCGTCACGTGATGCCGGCCCGGCAGCAGCGGGCCGAGCCGCGGGTCGGTGCGCGCGGAACCCAGGCCGAAGGCGCCGAGCCCATCGCCGTGATAGCTGCCCTCCAGCGAGATGGTTTCGTGGCGGCCTGTCGCGACGCGGGCGAGTTTCAGCGCGATCTCCATCGCATCCGATCCGCCGGTCGCGAACAGCACCCGCGCCCGAGGGCCCTTCCCTCGCGATCCCGGCCAGCGCGCCAGCAGCGCTTCCGCCAGCTCGACCGCCGGCGCATTGGTGTGGCGGCGGGGGCAGAAGGGCAGGTCGTGCAATTGCGCGGTGAGTGCGGCGATCAGCCGCGGATGCGCATGGCCGATGTGGTGCACGGTGTTGCCGTGGAAATCCAGCATGCGGTGGCCATCCGCATCCTCGATCCAGCATCCGCCGACGGCCCGCAGTGCCGCGATGCAGGGCGAGGAGCCGCGCTGGTGGAAGAAGGCCTCGGCGTCGCGCGCCACAAGGTCGTTCATCGGATCCCCGCCAGGCGGCCGCCGCCGCGCTTCTCCAGCCACCAGATCGCCGCCATCGCCAGGCTGGCCACGGCCAGGATCACCACGCTTTTCGCCGCCGCCTGCCCGTAATCGCCGCCGCCCGCATGGTTGAAGATCGCGACGGAGGCCAGCTTGTGGTCGCCGCTGACCAGGAAGATCACCGAGGACAGCGTCGTCATCCCATCCACGAACACATAGAGCATGCCGAGCAGCGCCGCGCCCCGCAGCAGCGGCAATGTCACCTCCAGCAGGCGGCGCGCCAGCCCCGCACCCATCCCCTCGGCTGCTTCCTCGATGGCCGGGTCCATGCGGGCAAGGCTGGCGCGGGCGGCCAGCACGCCCACGAAGATGTTGCCGAACAGGATGTTCAGCACCAGCACCGCGCCGGTGCCGGTCAGCGCCAGGGAGTCCAGGCCGAAGGGCAGGTTGAAGGCCAGGATGTAGCCGATGCCGAAGATCAGCCCCGGCAGCACCGCCGGCAGCAGCGCCAGGAAGGCCAGGGCTTCGCGCCCCGGCGGGCGGATGCGCTCGATCACGAAGGCCAGCAGCACGCCGAGCGCACCCCCCAGCGGCGCCGCCAGCGCCGCCACCCCGACACTGTCCCACACCACCGCGACGCCGCGTTCGCTGCTGCCATAGCCGGTGCCGGCGGCGGCGAAGTGCTCCAGCGTCGGCTGCCAGGCCAGGCCCCATTCCTGCGTGAAGGCGCCGGCCGCGACCGTCGCATAGACCGCGAGAATCGCGCCCGCGACCAGCAGCGAAAGCGCGCCGAGCCCGCGCCGCCATGCGCGTGGCAGGCCGGGTTCCGGCGCGGCGCCGCCCCCGGCCCCGGTGGCGTAGCGCTTGTGCCGCCCGATCCGCTCCAGCGCCAGGTGCAGCAGCAGCCCCGGCGCCAGCAGCAGCACGCAGAGCGCGGAGGCGAGGCCGGTGTTCCGGAACGCCGTCATCTCATCGTAGATCACCGCCGCGATCACCGGCACGTCGCGCCCGGCCAGCAGCAGCGGGTTGCCGAAATCCGTCAGGCTCAGGATGAACACCAGCACCAGGGCCCGCTTCAGGCCGGGGGCAGCCAGCGGCAGCGTTACCTCCCGGAAGGTGCGGGCGGGCGATGCGCCGAGGCTGCCGGCGGCTTCCTCCACCCGGCCGTCCTGCCGGCGCAGCGTGTTGTCCAGCACGATGAAGGCCGCCGGCACGAAGGACAGCACCTGCGCCAGCAGCACGCCGGCGATGCCGTAGATGTTGGTCTGGTCGGCATCGATCAGGCCAAGGCCCTTTTCCAGCACCCCATCCGTCAGCAGGCCGCGCCGCCCGCCCAGCATGATGACGGCGGTCGCGACAAGCACGGGCGGGGCGACCAGCGGCAGCAGCGTGATGGCGCGCAACAGGCCCGGCCAGCGCACACCGCCGCGATTCACGGCGAAGGCGAGCGCGAAGGCGATCAGCGTGGTGACGATGCAGGCGAAGACCGCGAAGCCCAGGCTGTTCAGCGCGGCGCGGCGCAGATGCGGGTCCGCCAGCGGCGCCAGGTAGTGGTCGAGGCCGATGCGCCATTCCTCGCCGGTGCGCAGCGCCTCGAAGATGTCGGGCGGAAGCTGGTCGCGCACCTGGAAGGCGAGTGCGACGCGCCGGTGGCGCATCACCGCGGCCAGCGGCAGCACGTCCCCGATCGTGGCTTGCGCTTCGGCCGGCAGGGCCGCGCGCGCCGCCGCCGCGGCCTCGCGCTGCGCGGCGAAGGGGGCGGCGAGGTCCCAGGGTGGCGTGATGCCGGCCAGGCGGAAGGCGGTGGCCAGCGCCTCCACCTCCTCCTGCGCGTTGCGCGGCACGGCCCAGCGCGCCAGGGCGGCGGCCTGCCGATCCTCCGGCAGCAGCGCCAGCGCCTGTTCGGTGACGGCGCGCAGCCGCCATTCCGGCATCGGGCCGGAGACGACGAAGCCGCGCGCCAGCACCGCGCCGATCGGCCAGCCGATGAAGACCAGCACCGGCAGCGCCACCAGCGCGGCCAGCACCAGGCCCGGCAGGCGCCGCCGCCAGCTCATCGCGGCACCAGCGCCGGCGCCGCGACCGGGCGCAGCGCGAGGGGCGCGCCCACCGCCGGGCGCGCATGCCGGGCGGGAAGATCGGCCGCGATCCGCGTGCCGCAACCGAGCAGGAGGCCGACGCGCAGCGTGGCGCCGAGATAGCGGGTGCTTTCGACCACGCCGCGCAGCGCGCCGTCCGGATCGGCGGCCAGATCCTCCGGCCGCAGCACCATCAGCCAGGGACCGTCGGCGCGTGCCTCCTGCGCGGGCCAGGCGATGCCGAGCGCCTGCGGCACGCCGTCCACGACCTCCGCCTCGATCATCGCCGCCTGGCCCACGAATTCGGCGACGAAGCGGCTGGTGGGGCGGAGGTAGATGTCGGCGGGCGGTGCCGCCTGCTCGATGCGGCCATCGCGCATCACCACCACGCGGTCGCTGATCGCCAGCGCTTCCTCCTGGTCGTGCGTGACATACAGCGCGGTCATGCCCAGCCGGTCGGTCAGCGCACGGATCTCGTCGCGCAGCCGGTGGCGGATGCGGGCATCCAGGGCGGCGAGGGGTTCGTCCAGCAGCAGCATGCGCGGCGCCGGCGCGATGGCGCGGGCCAGCGCCACGCGCTGCTGCTGCCCGCCCGACACTTCATGCGGGTAGCGGCCGAGCAATGGCGTAATGGCGACCATTTCGGCCACCTCCTGCACGCGCGCCGCGATGGCGGCGCGGCCGAGCCCCGCGACACGCAGCGCGAAGCCGATATTCTCGGCCACCGTCTTGGTCGGGAACAGCGCGTAGGATTGGAACACGAAGCCCATGCCGCGCGCGGCCGGCGGCGCGCCGGTGGCGTCCTCGCCGTCGATGATCACGCGCCCCGCATCGGGCGCGCAAAAACCGGCGGCGATGCGCAGCAGCGTGGTCTTGCCGCAGCCCGATGCGCCGAGCAGCGTGACGAACTCGCCGGCGGCGACCGACAGCGTCACGCCGTCCACCGCCATGGCGCTGCCGAAGGCCTTGCGCACCCCCTCCAGCAGCAGCCTGGGCGTGGTGCTCAGCGCTGGAACCGCTCGGTGAAGGTGCGGCGGAAGGCGGCGAGATCGACCGGGCGGCGCATCTGCCACAGCGTGATGCTGTTCAGATCGACCAGCCCATGGCCCGGCACGGCGGTGGCGCCGACCAGGTTTGTCAGCACGCGCGCCGCCGCTTCGCTCGCCATGAAATCCAGGAACAGCTGCGCTTCCGCCTTGTTGCGCGCGCCGGCCACCAGCCCGCCGCCTTCCATGACGTTGGGCGTGATGCGGCCATAGACGATCTCCACCGGGCGGCCCTGCGCCTTCTGGGCGTGGCAGGTCGTGTCGAAGGACAGGCCGATGGCGAGTTCGCCCCGCGCCGCCATCTGCGCCCCGCCGGAGCCGCCATCGGAATAGCCGCGCACGTTCTGGTGCAGGTTCTCGACGAAGTTCCAGCCGAAGGCATCGACGAAGGTGGTCAGGATGGCGACCCCCGTGCCCGAGCGCAGCGGCGAGGGCAGGGAGATTTCGCCGCGATAGGCCGGCCGCACCAGGTCTTCCCAAGCGACCGGCATGGGCAGGCGGCGCTCCGCCAGGCGTTCGGTGTTGACCACCATGCACATGGTGGTGGCGAAGTGCATGACGTAGAAATCGTCCGGCTCGCGGAACTGGTCGCCGATGGTGGCACCGCGCGGGCGGTAGGGCTCGAAGACGCCGGCGGTCTTGAGCTGCTCGAGCGCCAGGTTGTTCACAAGATAGACGACATCCGCCTGCGGCCGCGCCCGCTCCGCGATGGCGCGTTCGGTGATCGGGCCGGTGGAGCCGGAGACGAAGGTGACGCGGATATCCGGATGCGCCTGGCGGAAGGCCGCGACCAGCGGCGTGTTGACGCTGTCGCTGGCGTTGTAGATCACGAGGTCCCGCGCGGCGGCCGGGGCAAGGGCGCCGCCGAGCAACAGGGTCGTCGCGGCCAGGAGACGGGCGAACGGGACACGCATGGCAATCCTCCTCGATGGAGGCTGCGAATTACACCGGTTGTCCCGACAAGTTTGTGGAGGCGCGATTGCGGTTCGGTGACCGCCTGCTGCGGCAGGCGCTACCCGATCGGCGCCCGGTCGATGCGGCTCAGTGTCTCGTTCACGCCGCGATAGGTCGCCGCGATATCGGTCACTCCGCGTGCCGCAAGGCGTTTCGCATGCATCGCGTGATAGGCTTCCGCCGCGGCGCGTGTCGCGAACAGGTAGATGCCGCCGGCGCGCCCTTCGGCCGGTTCTTCGGTCCAGATCTTCCAGACCAGCCCGGCTTCGCCGGCGATGCTCTCGGCCATGGGCCGCAGCGCCTCGGTCCGCTCGGGACCGAAGGCGCTGTTGGGGAAGTCGAACACCAGGACCGTCAGGTCCGACATGAAGGCTGGCCTCAGCCGGCCGGCGGTGCGGCCGGGGCGTTGAGGTCGAGGAACTTCAGCGGCCGCCAGCCGGAGACGTTGTTCGCCTCGAAGCTCAGCTTCCAGGACCGGCCATTCGCGCTGTCGATCAGCACCACGAACATGCCCGTGCCCACCGGGCAGGCGACCACCTGGTAGCGGCCCTTGTCTGCGTCGTTCATCGCATGAAATCCCTGCTGTCTGGTTGTGGATCAGGCGTGGGCGATGGTGCGCTGCGTCTGTTCGCCCAGGCCCTGGATGGAAAGCCGCATGGTCTGGCCCGCCGTCACGAACACCGGCGGTTTCTTGCCGAGGCCCACGCCAGGCGGGGTCCCGGTGGAGATCACGTCGCCCGGATGCAACGTGATGAAGTGGCTGACATAGGACACCAGGTGCTGCACGCCGAAGATCATCGTGCGCGTGCTGCCGTCCTGCATGCGCACACCGTCCACATCCAGCGTCATCGCCAGGTTCTGCGGGTCCGCGATCTCATCCTTGGTGACCAGCCAGGGGCCGAGGGGGCCGAAGGTGTCGCAGCCCTTGCCCTTGTCCCAGGTGCCGCCGCGCTCGATCTGCCATTCGCGCTCCGAGACGTCGTTGCAGATGGCATAGCCCGCGACATGGTCCATCGCGGCCTCCTCGGCCACGCATTTCGCGGTGCTGCCGATGATGACGGCGAGCTCGACTTCCCAATCGGTCTTCACGGAGTTCTTCGGGATCATCACGTCGTCATGCGGCCCGCACAGCGCGCCGAGCGACTTCAGGAACACGATCGGCTCCTTCGGGATCGCCGCCCCCGTCTCCGCCGCATGGTCGGCATAATTCAGCCCGATGCAGACGAAGTTGGTGATGCCCGCGACCGGCGGCCCGATCCGCGGCGTGCCCGGCACGAGCGGCAGGGTGGCAGCATCCAGCGCCGCGAGCTTCGCGAGGCCCGCGGGCGACAGCGCATCGCCCCGAAGGTCGGCGATCACGCCGGACAGGTCGCGCAGCCCGCCCGACGCATCGAGCATGGCGGGTTTTTCAGCCCCTGGCGGGCCGTAGCGGAGAAGCTTCATGGCATGGCTCCCTATCACAACCCCTCAGAGTGTCCATCCGCCATCGATGACGATGGCCTGGCCGGTCACGAAGGCACTTTCGTCGCTGGCGAGGTAGACGGCCAGCCCCGCGATCTCGGCCGCACCCGCCAGCCGCCCCATGGCCTGGCGCGCTACGAAGGCGGCACGCGCGGCCTCCACGCTGCCGGCGGCGCTGGCATTCGTCGCGATGCGGTCGGCCAGCGAGGGCGTATCGACCGTGCCCGGGCAGATCGCGTTGCAGCGGATGCCGCGCGCCACGTATTCGGTGGCGACCGACTTCGTCAGCCCGATCACCGCCGCCTTGGTCGTGCCGTACAGGAAGCGGTTCGGCGCGCCCTTGATCGACGAACAGGCGGAAGACATGTTCACGATGGTGCCGTGCCCCGCCTCCAGCATGGCCGGCAGCACCGCGCGCAGCACCCGCCACATTGACCGCACATTGAGGTCGAAGGCGAAGTCCCACTCGGCCTCGGTGGTCGTCAGCACCGTGTTCTGGTGCACGAAGCCCGCGCAGTTGAACAGCAGGTCGAAGGGGCCTTCGGTGGCCACCAGCGCCGCGATCGCATCCGGGTCCAGCACATCGAGCGGCCGTGTCGAAAGCCCCGGCGCCACGAGGCCGGAGAGCTGCTCCGCGTTCTTGTCCGTCGCGACAACCGTCGCGCCCTCCGCGGAAAAAGCCAGCGCGGTTTCCCGCCCGATGCCCTGCGCCGCCGCCGTCACCAGTGCGCGCTTGCCCGCAAGCCTGTTGGCCATGTCGCTTTCCCCCATCCTTTTTCCGGCGGCGGAAGGGTTCAGAGCGTGGTGCGACAAGTCAACCAGCCCTTGCGCGATTCGGCGCGGCGGCCTTCTCTCTGCGCATGGAAACTCCAACGCGGCTGGCCTTGCAGCACAGCTACGCCCGCCTGCCGGAGCGCATGCATGTGCGCCTGGCACCGAGCCCGGTCGCCGCACCCCGCCTGATCCAGGTGAACACCGCGCTTGCCGGCGAACTCGGCCTTGATGCCGCCTGGCTCGCCAGCGAGGAGGGTGTCGCGATGCTCGCCGGCAACAGCGAGCCGGCCGGGGTGGAATTGCGCGCCATGGCCTATGCCGGGCATCAGTTCGGGCAATTCGTGCCCTCCCTCGGCGATGGCCGCGCGGCGCTGCTGGGGGAGGTGGTGCGCCCGGATGGCGCGCGCTTCGACCTGCAACTGAAGGGCAGCGGCCCCACCCCCTTCTCCCGCCGGGGGGATGGGCGCGCCGCCCTCGGCCCGGTGCTGCGGGAATACCTGGTGGCGGAGGCGATGCACGCGCTCGGCATCCCGACCACCCGCGCGCTGGCCGCCGTCGCCACCGGCGAATTCGTCTTCCGGGAGGATGCGCTGCCCGGTGCCGTGCTGGCGCGGGTCGCCGCCAGCCATATCCGCGTCGGCACCTTCCAGTATTTCGCGGCAAGGCGCGACAAGGAGGCTCTGCGCGCGCTGGCCGACCACGCGATCGCCCGGCACGACCCGGCGGCGGCGGATGCCCCGCACCCCTATCGCGCGCTGTATGGGGGCGTGGTGGCGCGGCAGGCTTCGCTGGTGGCGCGCTGGATGCTGGTGGGTTTCATCCATGGCGTGATGAACACCGACAATTGCACGATCAGCGGCGAGACGATCGACTACGGCCCCTGCGCCTTCATGGATGCCTTCGACCCGGCTGCCGTGTTCAGCTCGATCGACCATGCCGGCCGCTATGCCTACAACCAGCAGCCGCATATCGCGCATTGGAACCTGGCCCGCCTTGCCGAGGCGATGCTGCCGATCCTGGCGGACAATGAGGATGCGGCGCTGGAATGGGCGCGGCAGGCCATCGCCGCCTTCGCCCCCGCCTTCGAGGCCGCCTATCACGGCGGCCTGCTGCGCAAGCTCGGCATCGTGGCAGCGCGGGAGGGCGATCTGGCCCTGGCGCATGATCTGCTCGGCCTGATGGCGGAGCACGGGCTCGATTTCACGAACACCTTCCGCGGATTGCTGCGCGCGGATGCCGACCAGCCGCCGGAGCTTGCGGACTGGCTGCCGCGCTGGCGCGCCCGCATCGCGGAGGAGGACGCGCCGATGGAGACGCTGCGCGCCGCCAACCCGGCGGTGATCCCGCGCAACCATCTGGTCGAGGCCGCCATCGCGGCGGCGGTGACGGCCGGGGATTTCGGCCCCTTCGAGGCGCTGCTCGCCGCCGGCGCGCGGCCTTACGAGGATGCCGCTGAACCGTTCACGCGCCCGCCGGAGGCCAGCGAGCGCGTGACAGCAACCTTCTGCGGGACTTGAAAGCCCTCTCCCCCCTGCGGGTGGAGAGGGCTTTGCCTCACTTCGTCTGCTGGATCGCGGACAGCACCCAGCGCGTGCCGGGGCGGCGGACGAAGGTCCAGATTTCCGTCGCGGTCTCACGCTCGGTGGCGCTGCCCTCGACGACGCGGCCGGAGGCATCGACGGTGGTGTCGATCAGCGAGAAGCGCATCGCGACGGTCGCGTAGTCCTGGCCGTTCTCATGCCAGGCCTCGGACAGGTCGCCCGATTCCAGCGTGATGTCGCGCGCCGTGTTGGTCCAGCCGCGGGCGGCGAGGTCGGACAGGTCCTGCTCGAAATAGGCGACCATCTCAGGTGTCGCGAGGCGGCGGAGCGCGCCGATGTCCTGGCGCGACCAGGCCTCGTTCACCGCGACCAGCGCCGTGCCGAATTCCTGGAAATCAGCCTCGGTCACCTGCACGGCGCGGCTGGCGGGCGCGCCACCGCCCATGGCGGGCCGCAGGCCGTTCGGCTGCATCTCGCGCGCATAGCCCGGCATGCCCGGCATCCCGCCGGCCATCGCCGGCTGACGGCGGCCGCGGATCAGGCGCATCACCAGGAACACCAGGCCGCCGATCAGTGCGATCTGCAGCAGCAGGCCGAGGAAGCCCATGAAGCCCGACAGGCCGCCGAACAGGCCGGCACCCGACAGCAGGCCGAACAGGCCGGCGCCGAGCAGGCCGCCCATCAGCCCCGCCATCATCGGGTTGCGGCTCATGAAGCCGCCCGCCGGGGCGGCGGCGCGCGGCGCGCCAGCGGTCGCCGGGCTCGGCGCGGTGGCCGGCGCGGTCTGGGTGCGCTGGAATTGCTGCGCCTGGCTTGGCGCGGTCTGAGTCGGGGGGGGCGCCTGGTAGGTGCGCGCGCCACGGCTGCCCGAGGATGAACGGCCGCCGGCGCGCGCTTCCGCCAGGGCAGGGGCCAGCGCCAGCGCGACAACGGCGAAGGCGGCGAAAAGGGCGGCGGCGGGGCGACGGCGCATCTCGGTCATGGTCTCCAGCGTTTCCTGGGCTAGCATATAGGCACTCCGGTCCCATTGCGAAGAGTTCATCTGCGGGGCGAAGCGCGCCGCCTGGTGGATGAAGGGTCTCCGGACCACGCGAAGGGTGTTGTCGGCCGGTGTGGCGGCGGCCGCGCATCGGGCCGGCGTCACGCTGGCGTCACGCTGGCGCACCGCGCCGACGACCGGGTGCAAATCCGCGACATGGGCAACAGGCCGCCCGGCTTCCCGCCTCGGCTTTCCCTCGCTTGGCTTCCCCTGGGGGGGCGTTCCGGGCTATCGGAACCCGCCTCAAGGGGTCCCGATGCGCCACTTCCTGGAATTCGAAAAGCCGATCGCCGAACTCGAGGGCAAGATCGAGGAGTTGCGTCGCGCCACCGACGCCGGCGGCATCGACGTGGCTGAGGAGGTCGGCCGCCTGCGCGACAAGGCGGAGGCCCTGCTGCGCGCCACCTACGCCAAGCTGACGCCCTGGCAGAAGACGCTGGTCGCCCGCCACCCGGAACGCCCGAAGGCCATGGACTACATCGCCGGGCTGATCACCGAATGGATGCCGCTGGCCGGCGACCGCGCCTTCGCCGATGACGCGGCCGTGCTGGCCGGCCTTGGCCGTTTCCAGGGCCGCGCCGTGGCCGTGCTCGGCACCGAGAAGGGGCGGGAAACCGAGGACCGCGTCCGGCACAATTTCGGCATGGCGCGGCCGGAGGGCTACCGGAAGGCGCGGCGAATCATGGAGCTTGCCGGCCGCTTCGGCCTGCCGATCCTGAGCTTCGTCGATACCGCCGGCGCCTTCCCCGGCATCGACGCCGAGGCGCGCGGCCAGGCGGAAGCCATTGCCCGCAGCATCGAGGCCGGCCTCGAAGCCCCGGTGCCCTTCGTCGCCACCATCATCGGCGAGGGGGGGTCGGGCGGCGCCATCGCGCTGGCCTCGGCCGACCGCGTGCTGATGCTGGAACACGCCGTCTATTCGGTGATCTCGCCGGAGGGCTGCGCCAGCATCCTGTGGCGGGACGCGGCGCAGGCCCCCCAAGCGGCCGAGGCGCTCCGGCTGACCGCCGAGGATCTTCGCAAGCATGCGCTGATCGACGCGGTGATCCCCGAGCCGCTGGGCGGCGCGCATCGCGACGCAGCGGCGACGCTGGCGGCCGTGTCGGCCCAGGTGCAGGCGGCGCTGCTGCCGCTGACCGAGCTCGACGGCGCCACGCTGCGCGCCCGCAGGCGGGAGAAGTTCCTGGAGATGGGCCGCGCCGGGGTCGTCTGACGGCGCTGCGCGGCATGCAAAGCTCACGGCTGCGTGATGCGTTCAAGGCAACGCCAAACCGTCCGGTTGCTGGTAGCGTCACGCTCGATGTCCCCACCCGACGCTGGCGCGCCGCCCCCGCAGCCTGGACCGCCGCCCGCGACCCCGCCGGCCGAATTGCGGCGCCTGTTCTTCCGCGTCTTCCCCGCCGTCGCCCTCGCCATGTTCGGCGCGGCCCTCGACCAGACGCTGGTCGCGGCCAGCCTGCCGGAGATCGCCCGCTCCCTCGGTGAGGTCGAGCGCATCTCCTGGATCATAGTCCTTTATTTGGTGGCGAACACCGTCGCGGCACCGGTCTATGGGCGGCTTGGCGATGCCTTCGGGCGGCGGCGCATGCTGCTGGTGGCGCTTGGCGTCTATGCGGTGGGCGCCACGCTGTGTGCCTTCGCGCCGACGCTGGTGTGGCTTGGGGCCGCGCGCCTCGTGCAGGGGTTCGGCGGCGGCGGGCTGATCAGCCTGTCCGTCGCGCTGATCGCGGAAGTGATCCCCCCGCGCGAACGCGGGCGGTTCCAGGCCTGGATCGCGGCGGTGTTCTCGGGTGCCAGCGCCCTCGGCCCGGTGCTGGGCGGCCTGCTGACGCAGGAATTCGGCTGGCGGTCGGTGTTCCTGCTGCAATTGCCGCTCAGCGCTGCGGCCGCGTATTTCGCCGTGACGCGGCTTGCCGCCGCCGCCCCCGGATCGCGCCGCGGCTTCGCGTTCGACTGGCTGGGGCTGCTGCTGTTTGCGCTGTTCGTCGGCCCGGCGCTGCTGGCGCTGGACCAGGCACGACGGCTGGCGCCGGGGCCTCTGCTGGCCGCCGCGGTGCTCGGCACTTTCGCCGTGCTGGCGCTGCTGCTGCTGCTGCGCCAGGAACGCCGCGCGGCGGACCCGCTGCTGCCGCTCGGCCTGCTGACCGATCCCTCGATCTGGCGTGCCAATCTGCTGACGGCCTGCGTCGCCGGCGCCTTCGTGGGCTCCATCGCCTTCCTGCCGATCTACCTCGTGACCGTGCGCGGCCTGAGCGCGGCCGAGGCCGGGCTTGCGCTGCTGCCGCTGGCGGCCTTCGCCGGGATTGGCGCGCTGACCTCGGGCGCGGTGCTGTCCCGCACCGGCCGCACCATGCTGATGCCGGCCATCGGCCTGACCCTGGCCGCTGTCACCTTCCTCGGCCTCGGCCTGTTCATCGAGGGCCTGCCGCTGCTGGTCATCGCGGGTCTGTTGACGCTGGTCTCGATGGGCCTCGGCAGTTCCTTCCCGATGGTGCAGATCACCGTGCAGGTGGCGGCGGGGCGGGAAAGGCTCGGCTCCGCCACTGCCTCCGTGCAGTTCAGCCGCTCGCTCGGCGCCGCGGTGGGCACGGCGCTGCTCGGCGCGGTGCTGTTCGGCGCGCTGGTGGCCATGGGCGGAGAGGCCGCGCCGCGCTTCGCGGCCCTGGTGAATGAAGGCGCGGCCGCGCTGGCCGGCCTGCCGGCCGAGGCGCGCAGCGCGCTGACCGGCGAAATGAGCCTCGCCTTCCGCCTTGCCTTCGCCACCGCCGGGCTGCTGGCCGGCGCGGCGGCGTGGCTCGCCACCCGCGTGCCTTTGCAGAAAGTGTGAACCGAACAAAGGGTCCGCCATGCGCGAACAGCCCCGCCTTGCCATTTTCGGTGCCGGCGGCCTGGGGCGGGAGGTTCTGGCCCTGGCGCAGGGGCTGAGCTGGCGCGTGCCGATGTTCCTGGTGGACCCTGGTCACCCTGGCGCGGAATTCGTGCATGGCGTGCCGGTGCATCGCGACGCCATTCCCCGGCTGCGGGCAGACCCCGGCTGTGCCGTGATCGTCGCCATCGGCAACCCGGCCGATCGCGCCCGCGCGACCGCCCGGCTCGAAGCCGCGATCGGCCCGCGCTTCGCCACGCTCGTGCATCCGGCGGCGACGATCGGGCCGCATGTCAGCCTGGCACCCGGCTGCATGGTGCTCGGCCCGGCTTCCGCCACGGCCGATATCCGTATCGGCCGGCATGTGCTGGTCAACCCGGGCTGCACGCTCGCGCATGACGTGGTGATCGAGGATTTCGTGAGCCTCGGCCCCGGCGTGGCGCTGGCCGGCGGGGCGCGGGTGGAAACCGGCGCCGATCTTGGCATCGGTGCCCGGATCGGGCCGCGGATCACGGTGGGCGCGGGCGCCCTCGTGGGGGCGGGGGCGGTGGTGCTGGCGAATGTCCTGCCCGGCGGGCGGGTGGCGGGCGTGCCCGCGCGCCCGATCTGAGAGTGCGGCGCGCGGATGTCACGCCGGCTTGACACATGCGCCCGCGCGGCGATGTGATCGCCGGACACGGAGAGACGGCATATGGCTTGGCCCAACCAACAGCGCCCCGGCGAACCGGGCGATGCCCGCCCCTGGCATTGGGTGGCACGCACCGAGGACAGCGCCGCGACACCCCTGCCCATCGGCTGGAACGGCGCGCTGCGGCAATGGATGGTGTGGGACGGCAGCATGATCGGGCCCGAGGAAGCCGCGCGCCGCTTCCGCTACCTCGGCCCGGCGCTGACCCCGGCCGAGACCGCCGTGAAGATCACTGCTGCCGCGGCCGATGCCAAGCCCGAGGAACCGCGCGGCCTGGCCGCGCTTGCGGCTTCCGCCATCCCGCCGCCGCCGCCGGCCATGGTGTATCGGAAGGACGCCATCCGGAACCACCTGCTGATCTTCGCGGGCACGCTGACGGCGACGCTGTTCATCGCCGAATGGGTGATCGGCGTGCGCAGCTGAGCAATCCGGATAAGCCCTCTCCTCACCCATAGTCGGGGGGGCGAGGGCTTTTCGGCGATGGGCCCGGTGCGCTGGCCTCAGCTTGCCTTCGGCCGCACGCCGAGCACATGCGCGATCGCATAGGCGAGGTCGGCGCGGTTCAACGTGTAGATGTGGAACTCATCCACCCCATTCGCCTGCAACAGCCGCACCTGCTCGGCCGCGATGGTGGCGGCCACCAGCTTCCGCGTCTCGGCGTCTTCGTCCAGCCCGTCGAACATCCGGCCCATCCAGGCGGGGACGGAGGCGCCGCACATGGCGCTGAACTTCTTCACCTGCGCGAAATTGGACACCGGCAGGATGCCCGGCACGATCGGCACGGTGATGCCGGCGGCGTGGCACCGCTCCAGGAAGCGCAGATAGACATCGGTGTCGAAGAAATACTGGGTGATGGCGCGGTTGGCGCCGGCATCGATCTTGCGCTTGAGGAAATCGAGGTCGGCATCGGCCGACAGCGCCGCCGGATGCGTCTCGGGATAGGCGCCGACCGAGATGTCGAAATCGCCGATGTCCCGCAGGCCCCGCACCAGATCCTCCGCCTGGGCATAGCCGCCCGGATGCGGGGTGTACCGGTTCGCGCCGGCGGGCGGGTCGCCGCGCAGCGCCACGATGTGCCGCACGCCGGCGGCCAGGTAGTCGCGCGCCACCTCGTTCACTTCCTCGCGCGTGGCGCCGACGCAGGTCAGGTGCGCGGCGGGGATCAGCGCGGTCTCCCGCGCCAGGCGGGCCACGGTTTCATGCGTGCGGCTGCGCGTGGTGCCGCCGGCGCCGTAGGTGACGGAGACGAAGCGCGGCGCCAGCGGCTCCAGCCGGCGGACGGCCGCCCAGAGCGCGGTTTCCAGCGCCTCGTTCTTCGGAGGGAAGAATTCGAAAGAAAGATGCGGGGGCGGCATCTCCTGCGGCAATCCCGCGATTCGGGGGCCGGTCATCCAGCGGGTCAGCGTGCCGGTTGCGGCAGGGGGGAGCGTGTCCATGCGGCTTGCCTTGTTCTGCGGCGCGGCCCCGGGCGCGGGCGACCCCACCGCTTCTGGTGACGTGTGCTGTTCGTGAAACAGCCCCACGGTGACGTTTGGTGACGCCGGGCGGTAGACGTTTCGCGCCGCGCCGCGCTGGCATATAAGGGTCGGGACGCAGCACCGGAAGCCCTGGGGCCGCAAGGTTTGTCGTGCGCTGCCGGCCTGGCCGGTCGCGACACTGCTTGGAGCAAGAAGCCCGTTGATGTCTTCCCCCCGTCGCGCCTCTGCCCGGCCTGTGGCGTTCGCGCTGGCCGCCCTGGTGGCGCTTTCCGGCTGCGCCAGCCGCCCCGACCCCACCGATGCCGAGGCCGTGGCCGAGTTCCGGGCGAACAACGACCCGCTGGAGCCGCTGAACCGTGGCCTGTACTTCGTCAATGACGGGCTCGACACGCTGGTCCTGCGCCCGGCTGCCGAGGCCTATCGCATCTTCCTGCCCCCCGGCCTGCGGGAGGCGATCCGCAATGTGCTGGCCAACCTCCGCACGCCGGTGATCCTGGTGAACGACCTGCTGCAGGGCGAGGACCAGCGCGCCGCCACCACGATCGGCCGCTTCCTGGTGAACACCACGGTCGGCATCGGCGGCATCCGCGATGCCGCCACCGCATGGGGCCTGGTCGGCCATACCGAGGATTTCGGCCAGACCCTGGCGGTCTGGGGCTCGCCGGAGGGCGCCTACCTGTTCATCCCGGTGCTCGGCCCCTCCAACCCGCGCGACCTGGTCGGCACGGCAGGCTCGGCGGCGATGGACCCCTTCACCTGGATCGGGCTGAACGGCGGCGAGACCATCCAGGCCGTGTCGCTGACCCGTACCGGCCTGACCGCGCTCGACACGCGCGAAGGATTGATCGAACCCCTGGACGCAATGCGCGCTTCCTCGCTGGACCCCTATGCGACGTTGCGCAGCGCCTACCGCCAGCGGCGCAACCTCGAGATCAGCAACCAGGGCAATGCACCGCCCTTGGCGCGCGGCACCGGCTTCGGCGCAGGCTCCGGCATCCAGGCGCCTTCCCGCTGATCCGAGGGCCGCACCCTGCGTCATCCCGCCGCGATGACCGCCGACCAGACTGCAAGGACCGCCGCATGACCGACCTTTCCCGCCGCTTCGCCCTCACCCTCGGCCTTGCCGGCCTGCTGCTGCCTGGCAGGGCAGGGGCGCAATCCGCCGACCCGGCCCGCGCCACCGCCTTCATTCAGGCGACCGGCGAGGAATTGGTGGCGGCCATCAATTCCGGCGTCGGCAGCCCGGCGGACCGGCGCGCGCTGGTCGCCGGGATCCTGCGGCGCGCCGTCGATGTCGAGGGTGTGGGCCGCTTCATCCTCGGCCGCTGGTGGCGCACCGCCAGCGCCGAGCAGCAGGCCGAATATCTGCGCCTGTTCGAGGAGGTGCTGATCCGCAACCTCTCCTCCCGCTTCGGGGAGTTCCAGGGCGTGCGCTTCTCGCTCGGCCGCAGCCAGGCGCGCACCGAGGATGACGTGCTGGTCAACACCGTGGTGGAGCGCCCGAACAGCCCCGCCTACACGCTGGATTGGCGCGTGGCGGAAGTGGGCGGCCAGCCGCGCGTCGTCGATGTGATCGCGGAGGGGACCAGCCTGCGGCTGACGACGCGCAGCGAATACAGCAGCGTCATCACCCGCGGCGGCAACACTGTCGCCGCGCTGATCGGCGCGATGCGCCAGCAGATCGCGCAGATGGCCAGCCGCGAAGGCGGTTGACTGTCCCCAGCCGCGAAGGCGGTTGACTGTCCCCAGCCGCGAAGGCGGTTGACTGTCCCCAGCCGCGAAGGCGGTTGACTGTCCCCAGCCGCGAAGGCGGTTGACTGTCCCCAGCCGCGAAGGCGGTTGACTGTCCCCAGCCGCGAAGGCGGCTGACTGTCCCCAGCCGCGAAGGCGGCTGACTGTCCCCAGCCGCGAAGGCGGCTGACTGTCCCCAGCCGCGAAGGCGGCTGACTGTCCCCAGCCGCGAAGGCGGCTGACTGACCCCAGCCGCGAAGGCGGTTGAGCCACCGCTCGGCTGACGCCTTCACGTCAGGCGATCGGCACCGGGGTGCTGGCCAGCGTGGCCCTGGCCACCCATTTGCCGCCGGTCCAGAGCCGGGTCGTGACGGTCAGCGTGCGGTTGCCGACCTCGACCAGGTTCCAGCCATTCGCCCCGCCCGACATGCGCGGCGACATGCCGGTCGGCGCGATCACCTGTACGCCCCCCTCCGGCCAGAGCGGCCGCACCTCCGGCCGGTGCAGATGCCCACACAGCAGCCCGGCCACCTTGTGCCGGCGCAGCAGCGCGATCGCCGCATGGGCGCCGCGCGGCAGGGACCGCGCCCAGGCCCAGGGCGCGTGCAGCAGCGGGTGGTGGCACACCACCACCACCCTTGCATCGCCGGCACCCGCCAGCTTTTCCTCGAGCAGCGCGAGCCGATGCCCGGGCAGCGCGCCCGCCGACCAATCCAGGTGCCATTGCGCGCGGCTGACGCTGTCCACCGCGATCAGCCGGACCCCGGGCAGGTCCAGCACCTCGCCCGATGTGCCGCCCGCAGCCAGCCAGCGTCCGCGCGGGTCGAGGAAGCGGGCCCGCAGGTTGAAGCGGGGGATGTCGTGGTTGCCGGGCACCGCCAGCAGCGTTGGGCCAAGGCTGCGCAGGAAATCCAGGCCTTCGGCGAATTCGTGCGACTTGGCGCGGTGCGTCAGGTCGCCGCTGAAGGCGATGGCATCGGGCGCGGCGGCGCGGATGTCCGCGGCCAGGATCGCCGCTGTCGCATGGTCCGATTCGCCGAAATGCAGGTCCGAGACATGCGCGATCCGCAGCGTCACGCCATGCCACCGGTCGTCTTGAGAATCCGCACCGCATCGCGCTGAAGCCGCACGCGCACCGGCAGGCGGGCGATCAGCATCTCGCCATCCAGGCTCAGCCGCACGGCGCTGTCGCGCGCATGCACCGCCAGCCGATCGGCCTGCATTTCCGCCACTTCCGTATCCTCCCTGAGGCGGCCGCGCACCCATCGCCAGGCCTGGCGCAGCTTGGCCAGGGGGCTTCCGGGGGCGGCGATGTCCACATCCATCAGCCGCGGGATCGTGGCGGGCGCATCCGGCGCCGGCAATGTCACGACCAGCGCATGCCCGCGCAGCCGCCGGCCCGCCACCACGACGCGCAGATTGCGCGCCGCCGGGCGGGCGACGCTGCGCAGGATGGCGCGCAGCAGCGGCCACCAGCCGGCCACGCCGCTGCCGCGCTGCATCTCCCGGAAGTGCATCAGGCGCGTCACCCGGCCGGCGATCAGCTGGTACAGGAACAGGTTGTTGCCGGCGAAGCCCGCATCCAGCCAGCCTGGCACCGCGCCACGATAGGCGGCGGCGGCCTCCAGCGGGTCGGCCGGCAGGCCGAGCCAGGTGCAAAGCCGGTTCATCGTGCCGCCCGGCAGCGGCGCCAGCATGCGCGCGGAGCCTTGCAGCCGGCGCGCGGCATCGCGCAGCGTGCCATCGCCGCCAGCCACGAAGATGATCTCGGCCGGGCCGGCCAGTGCGGCAGCCCATTGCGCATCCAGCGGCAGGTCGGGCAGGCGGGCGGCGGGCAGGTCGAAGCCGGCCTGCCGCAGCGCCGCGGCCAGGTCGGCGGCGGGGTCGGCCAGCTTCGCCATGGTGCCGGCACGCGGGTTCAGGATCAGGGCGGCTTTCGGCGCGGGCATGTCTGGCCCCATGGCAATCCCGGCTCCCGGCATGCGGTGCGCAACGCCCCGCAGCCCCTACCGGTTGCAGCGGGCCGGCGCCAGCCAGCCGTTCAGCGGAAGGCCTCGGCCAGGGTCTCGCGCAGCGCCGCCTCGGGCACGAAGCCGGACGCCATCTGCCATTGCTCCAGCCAGAGCTGCCCGGCCGGGCCGCCATACATCGGGTCCCAGGGTTTCGGCCGGTCGAGGTAGTGGAACACGCCGGAGGTCGCATAGGCCGCGCGGATGGTCGCTTCGTCGGCATCCGCCGGCACATAGCGGTTGAAGCATTCGTCCAGCACGCCGGTGGCGCCGGCAAAGGCGATGTTGAGCGCGCATTGGTCCTGGAACACCAGGCGATCCGGCGCGCCCTCGGCGATGGCGATCGCGGCGTCGAGCCGGCGCAGCGTCTCGTCCGGGCCGAGGTCGAGCACCAGCACGCCGGAATTGAAGTAGCTGCCGGGCGGGAGGCCGTGCTGCGCGGTCGCCAGCTGCACTTCCGGGCGGTCCACCTCGGGGCGCGCCAGCAGGCAGGTGCCGGGCGGGTGCTCGGCCTCCAGGATATCGAGGAAGCGCGGCCCGATGGCGACGTCGGAATCGAGGTAGATCGCCCGGCGGTGCTGCCGCGTCCGCGCCAGCCAGCGCGCCACATACAGGCGCCAATAGGCTTCCACGGTCAGCGCATGGCCGCCGGTGAACAGGCCGTAGCTGCTTTTCAGCGGTGTCGCGCCGCACAGGCGCTCGGCCTCCAGATAGGTCATGGCGGCGCCCAGCGTGTGTGCGATCGGGTCCAGCATGGCGCGCGCCTGCGGCAGGCAGGCGGCATCCGCGCAGACCACCACCTGCACGCGGCCCCTGAGCTCGGGGTTGCTGCTCAGCATGGTCGCCAGCGCCACCGCCGTGCCGGTCAGGTAATGGCGGTTGGTGCAGAAGAACACGGTGAGCGGGGGCATCGCCGCGATTTCCGCGGGCAGCGGCAGCACGCGGCGGAAGGCGTTCAGCCGCGCCATCTGGCTGTCATCGGCGATGCTGGCCAGGCGGCTCAGCAGCGCCATGCCGCCCTCGCCGGCGCCGTCGCGCAGCAGGGTGTCGGTGCCGAGCGCGAAATAGACCCGCGCGAGGCCGGCATCCGCCAGCGCATCGGGCCGGGCGTCGAGCCAGCCCAGAACCTCGGCGCCGCGCCCGCTTTTGCGCGCCGCGCGCACCACGAGGTCGCCGAGGCGCGCGAAGGCGAAGCCCGGGACCAGCCGGGCGCGGGCATCATCCACGATCACGTTCCAGGCCTGCCGCTCGGCGTGGTAGCGATAGAGGCTGGGCAGCGCGTCGGGCGGGGCTTCGGCGATCGGGCCGATCGCCGGGACCAGCGCATCGGCGGCGGCCAGGTCGTTGCGGTAGCAGGCCAGCTCGAACCGCTTGAGCGCGATCACCCAGGCGCGGTCCGGCTTCGGGTTGCGCGCCAGGCAATCCAGCAGGCGGTCGGCGGCGTCCCAGTCGCGCAGCATCATGGCGCGGTTGGTCAGCGCCTCCAGCGCCTCGGGGTCGGTGGGGTATTCGCTGCTCAGCAGGGTCGCCGCCAGCTGGTGGCCCTCCGCATGGCGGGCGGCCAGCGACAGGTAGAGCAGATCGACGATCTGCCACTTCCCGGGCACGCCGCCGGCATCCAGCAGCGCGCCGACCAGCGCATGCGCGAGCGGCGCGTCGCGCAGCAGCAGGGCGGCGCGCAGGCGCAGCGCCCGCGCTGCCTGGGGATCGAGCGGCGCGGCCTCCACGGTGGCGACGAAAGCCGCCAGCCGGGCGGGGTCGGGGCGCTTGGCCAGCACGAAGTCGAGATATTGGCCGAGGAACTTGTCGGCATGCGGCCCGCTGCACAGCCCCTGGAAGATCGCCGCCGCCGCGTCGATGCGGCCGAGCCGGCTTTCGATGCGCGCGAGCGTGGCGCGGCCCCAATGGTCGAGGCGCGGCCCCAGCGGCGCGATGCGGGCGGCGGCGTCCTCGAGCCTGCCTTCCCGCTCATCGAGCTCGGCGATGCGGAGGATCGCGAGGTAGTCGTCGGAGCCGTTCGCGACGGCCGCCTGGTAGATCGGCAGCACCGCGGCGGGCGCGGCCAGGTAGGCGACATGCGCGGGCGGCAACAGCGCCGCCAGCTGCGCCGGCGGCAGGTCCAGCGGGCGGTTGGCGCAGAAGCCGAGGAAGGCGGTGGTGGCCTCGGCCGACCGGCCGGCCTCGTACAGCGCCAGGATGCGCTCGACCGCGCAATCGGTGGCGGACGCGCCCTCGGCCTCGGCGGCGTGCAGGGTGGCGATGGCATGGTCGGTCTCGCCCAGGCGGCGGGTGGCGCGGCCGAGCTGCAACAGGCTGAACCCGCGATCATGGCCGGCGGCGGCGAGGTCCTCGAACAGGGCGGCGGCGGCGCGCCAGGCGCCGCGCTCGAAGGCGGCGTTGGCGGCCGAGAGCTGGTCCGCGTCCGTGTGCCCGCAGGTACTGCCCCGGCCGATCCCGGGCCGGTCGATGATCGTGGTCAGGCTGCCGTCCATCTGCGTCGCCCCTTCGCCGTTCTGCGAAACCGGCCCGCATCGCGGGGTCGACGCCATCCTAGGCGCGTAGATATAATAAAACAAGTATCAAAAATTAGATAAATTGATCGGCGCTGCTGGCGCCTCCGCGTGGGCTTTACCCCGCCGCGTAGCCCATCCGCGTCAGCGTCTCGCCGAAAATGGCGTTCACCCGTGCGATCGTTTCCGCGTCCAGCTTTTCGAGATGGTCGCCCGGCGTCACCTTGCGGACGAACTTCGTCGGGTCCTCCTGCGCCGGACGGACATCCGCCCAGCCGAGGATCGCCTCGATCTCGGCATCGGTCGCGCCCAGGCCGAAATGGGTCGCGATGTCGCGCAGGAACCAGCGCTTCTGCATCACCGCGTCCTCATATTTGTACAGGCGCATGCGGCTCATCCCGAGGAAGGGCAGGTAGCCATCCAGCGTCCGCTTCAGCTCCGGCGCCATCCGCAGCACATAGTCGCGGATCGAGGAGCGCTGCGCCGCCGCGCGTTCCTCCAGCATCAGCGCGCGCGTGCCGCCGGTCTCCGGCACGGTATGGGTGTAGGCGTTGGAGAAGTACTCGCTGACCAGCGCATCGCGCGGGTCGCGCACCAGCAGCGCCTTCGCGCTGGCCAGCAGCAGGGGGTGGTCGGCGATGCCGAGCGGCGCGTCGCGAAACCCGCCATACAGATTGCCGCCGCGCAGCAGCGCGCCCAGCCCGGCATCGCGCTGCCAGGCCACCACGCGCACCCCGGCGGCGAACAGCCGGCCCGGAATGTCCACATAGTGCACGCCGCTCCGCGGCAGCAGCCCCGCCACCATGGAGTTCATGATGGAGCTGCCGGATTTCCGTACGCCGAACAGGAACAGCGCGGGCGCCGACGGCGCGTCGCGCAAGTCGAACGCCACGTCGCGATAGGTCATCTGCACCAGGTCGGACATCGGCCACACCTCATCGGACAAACACCCTGCGATGCCGCAGGGACACGACAGCCTGCGATGCCGCAGGGACACGACAGCCTGCGATGCCGCAGGGACACGACAGCCTGCGATGTCGCAGGGCGACATCAAGCCGTGGCACCCCGCGGCCGGTGGGTGTTGGCATAGCCCCGCGCGCCGCCCCGCCGCAATGCGGGGCAGGGCGCGGATCAGGCGATCACCACGATCTCCGACCCCGACCAGCCCTGGACCGAGCCGAAGGTGAACAGCGTGATGCCGCCCGCGCCGCCCGCCCCGTCGGCATCCCAGTGCAGCGTGCGGGCATCCGTCTCATAGACGAATTGGCCCGTTCCCGCCGGCGCCGTGGAAAGGCCGCTGGCATTGGCGATGTAGCGGCCGCTGGCCAGCAGGTTCATCCCCGCCACAAGCCCGCCGCCGAAGCCCGCCGCCGAGACCTCGATGCTGTCCTCCGCCGCGCGATAGCCGAACATCGTGTCGCCCCCGTCGGCCGCGATGGCGAAGCGGAAGCAATCGGCGCCCGCGCCGCCGGTCAGGTTGTCCTGGCCCGCGCCGCCGATCAGCGTGTCGTCGCCCGCCCCGCCCGAGAGCGTATCCGCCCCATCGAGCCCTTGCAGCAGATTGGCCGCGCGGTTGCCGATCAGCCGGTTATCCCCGGCATTGCCGGTGCCGCCGACCGCCGCGGTGCCCGTCAGCACCAGCTCCTCGACATGCGCCGTCAGCGTGTAGTCGATCATGGTGATGACGCGGTCGATGCCCTCGCCCGCGAATTCCGCCACGAGGTCTGTCGCATGCTCCACCAGGAAAACATCGTGGCCCGCGCCGCCCAGCAGCGTGTCGGCGCCGTGGCCGCCGCGGAGGCTGTCATCGCCCGCGCCGCTGCGCAGCAGATCGTCGCCCGAGAGGCCCCATAGCGTGTCGTCGCCGGCGCCGCCCTCCAGCATGTTGGCGCCGCTATGGCCCAGCATGCTGTCGGCGCCGGCGCCGCCGATCGCGTTCTCGATGGCGCGCAGGATATCCCGCCCCGTCTCGGCGCTGCGCGAGATGCCATGCGCCAGGCTGAGCCGCGCCGCGGCGCTGGTGGCGGCCAGATCGTAGGTGTCGATGCCGTGCCCGCCATCCATCACGTCGTTGCCGTCATTGACGGTGGCCAGGATCACATCGTCGCCGTCCAGCGCTTCGATGCTGTCCTGCCCGCCGCGCCCCTCGATGGTGTCGGCATCCAGCGTGCCGAACAGGCCGCGGTCGTCGTCTTCCGTGCCGATGATGCGTTCATCGACGTCGGTGACGCGAATGTCCACGGTCTGGCTGCCGATATTGCCGAAGGCATCCTCCGCCGTGATCGTGATGCGGTAGATGTTGTCGCCATCGGCATCGCCCGGCGTCTCGAAATCCGGTGCCTCCAGGAAGCGCAGCGTGCCGGTTGTGCGGTCGATCTCGAATGGCGCGGTGTCCGGCCCCTCGGCGAGATCCCACAGGATCGCGTCGCCCTCGGCATCCTGCGCGGCCGGCGCGTAGAGCACGCCGGTTTCATTCTCGGCCAGGGTCAGCACAAGGTCGGTGCCGCCGGCGATGACGGGTGCCGCGTTCACCGGCGGCGTCTCCCAGCTTGCGGCGACGGTCAGGTCGCGGATGCGGAAATCCGAAGCCATGCCGCCCGTCGCGCCGCCGATCAGCAGATGCGCGAAGGGGCTGCCGCCGAACACGGTGGTGATCAGGCTGGTCACCAGGCTGTCGCGCACCACGCCGTCCACGCTGTAGCTGAGCGACTGGCTTTCCGCGTTCCACACGACCTCGATCGCGTGCCAGGCGCCGTCCTCGAGCTCGCCCACCGGCACCGCGGGGCGCCGGTTGACGATGCCGCCGGTGGTGCCCGTCGTGAACAGCATGCCGTGGTCGGATGCGATTTCGCCCGGGTTGGAATGCGTGTCGAACTCGATGCCCACGGCCCGCTGCACGCCGACCACGCCGAAGCCGCTGCCGATATAGCCGAGCGCCTCCGCCCCGCGGGGATCGGCATGCAGGGCGAAGCCGATGCCGTCGGCGGCGTTGATCGCGCCGAAATTCGCCTCGAAGGTCACGCGCAGATCGGCGCGCAGATCGACCCGGCCGGAGGTGGCGATACCGCCCACCGTGGACTGCACCGGCGGCGTGAGCTGCCAGGATTCCGCGTCGAGCACGCTCGCGCGGCCCAGGGTGACCAGGCCGAGATCGGCGCCGGATAGGCCGGGGGGCAGGGGTTCGGGCGGCCCGGCCTCCCGCCGGGCGATTTCCAGCCGGCCGATCTGCCCGGTCGCGATGTCGGCGTAGTAGATGTAGCCATCCGCGCCCTGCATCATGTGGATCGGGCCAGGGCCGGCTGGGTTCTCGTGCAGGAAGCGGATCTCGTCCGGGTTGTCCATGTCGAGCGAGAACATCCGCCCGGTGGAGACATCGCTGAAGAAGAAGTCGCCCTTGAACTCCTCCGGATAGACGTCGCCGGTATAGACCACGTTGCTGCCGATCAGCGCCTGCGCCTGGAAACCCGGCGCGCTTTCGGCGTGGCCCAGGGCGCGATAGGGCGCGGTGACGACGATGGTCCCGGCCTCGACCGCCGCATAGAAATCCGCCGCACCCGTCTGGTCGCGATATTGCGGGGTGCGGTTCAGCACGCCGGCATCGCCGCCTTCGAAATAGGGCCAGCCGAAATTGGCGCCCGGGCCGGCGAAATTCACTTCCTCGAAGCTGAACCAGCCGACATCGCCGATGACGACGCGGCCCTGGTCATCGACCGCGAAGGCGAAGGGGTTGCGCAGCCCGAGCTGATAGACCTTGGCGCGGTTGTCATCGAGGTCGAGCCCCGGTGTCACGAAGGGGTTGTCCGCCAGGCCCTCGCCGGTGAGGGGATCGATGCGCAGGATCTTGCCCGAGAGGCTGTCGAGCGACTGCACGTCCGGGGAGCGCGGATCGGCGAAATTGTAAGAGGTGCCGTCGCCCGTGCCGACATACAGCGCGCCATCCGGGCCGAACACCAATTGCCCGCCCATGTGCGACAGGCTGTCGCCCTTGATGTAGTCCTGCCGGAAGCCACCGATGATCGCATCGTCGGCGTCCTCCATCCGGTCGGAGGCGATGCCGGCGGCATTCGCCGGATCGGTGAAGTTCAGCGCGCCGCCGCCGCTGATATCGGCCGCGGATTGCCCGGCGCCGCCCAGCAGGATCACCTCGCTGCCCGGCACCATCGTGGTGTAGCCGGTCGCCGCATCGGCGGTGTAGCGCACCAGATGCGCATAGCGGTTGCCGGCGCCGTCGATGCCCGCATTCCCGGTGAGGCCGGCGGCCTCGGGCGGATCGACCGTGTAATAGAGGTAGACATAGGGCGTCGTCTCGAAATCCGGATGCACCGCGAGGCCGAGCAGCCCGCGATCGCCCATGCTGTTCACCGCCGTCCGCAGATCGAGCACGAAGTCGATTTCGCCGGTGTCGAGGTCGACCATCTTCAGGCGGCCGGTCTTCTCCGCCACATACATTCGGCTTTCGTCGCCGGGCAGGAAGGCGAGGCGGATCGGCTGGTTCACGCCCGCGACCATCGCATCGAAGGTGATCTCGTAGTCGGAGACCAGCGGCGGTTCCGGATTGGCCGGCGGGGCCGGGGTTTCGTCGTCGAGGATGGTGATGCGCGTGGTGCGGGGTGCCGCGAGGGTGCCGCCGATGGCGTCGATCAGCGTGACGCTCAGCACCTCGCTCGCCTCGCCGAGCGCGTCGTCGAGGATGGTGATCGGCACGCGGACCGAGCCGACGCCTTCCGCCATCTCGATCCAGCCGGTTTCGCCGAGATAGTCGAGGCCGGGTGTCGCGCTGTCGGCGGCGACGCCGAACTGCACCTGGATGCCGGCGTCGAGCGGCCCGGTGCGGACGATTTCGACGAAGACGGTGGTGTTGGCTTCCTCAACCTCGATGGCGGGGGTGCGCAGGAAAACCGAGCCGGACATGGACGTGACCTTCGCGTGACACTGCCACGCATCGTAGAGCCACTTTGTTTGTGGAGCAATATCTTATTAATAAGACATTTTAGGCGATATAAAAGCAAATTCAGACCGAGCCTCCCGTCTGGGTGAACGATCGTGGAGTGTCGTAAAAATGGAATGCGCCGGAAGGGGCGGCTACCGGCGGCCGAACGCCGCCGCCAGGCGGTCCGCGAAGGCCACCGCCGCCGCGGCCGCCACGATCAGCAGGCTGCCCAGCAACCCGGGCAGCCCCGGCACCAGGCCGAACACCAGCAGGTCGAACAGCACCGCCCAGAGCATCGCCGTGTATTCGAAGGGCGCCAGCAGCGAGACGGGCGCCCGGGCCAGCGCCTCCGTCATGCAGATATGCGCGAGCCCTCCGGCGATGCCGGCGCCGACCAGCCACAGGAAGCCCGTGTCGCTGACCGCGTCCCAGCCCAGGGGCCAGGTGGCCAGCCCGCCCGCCGCGCAGACCAGGGAGAAATACAGCGCAATCGTCCCCGGCCATTCGGTGGCCGTCAGGCGCTTGATCTCGACCCGCGCCGCGATGGTGGTCGCCGCATTGCCGAGCCCCGCCGCCACGCCGATCAGCGTGCCCGTGGCCAGTGCGGGGCCGACCAGCGCGGGTGCGAGCATCAGCAGCACCCCGGCGAACCCCGCCAGCGCCGCGCCACCGACCAGCCAGCCCGGCCTTTCGCGCAGCGCCAGCATGGCCACCGGCACCGCCAGCAGCGGCGCCAGGAAAGCCAGCGCCGTCGCCAGCGCCAGCGGCAGCTTGGCCAGCGACAGGAAGGAGAAGAACATCGACGCCAGCCCATACAGGCTGCGCCGCACATGGCCGAAGGGCTGGCGCGTGTGCAGCGCGCGCCGCAACTGCCCGCGCCAGGCCAGATAGGCCAGGATCGGCAGCAGCGCCCAGGCACTGCGATGGAACACGATCTGCCCGACCGGCGCCTCCGCCGCCGCCAGTTGCACGAACAGCGACATGACGGCGAAGCACAGCGTCGCCGCCAGCCGCAGCGCGATGCCGATGCCGGGGTGGTCCGGCGCGGCCTGGGGAGGGGTTTTGCTCATCGGCGTCGCGGCGCAACGCTACCAGAGCGCGGCGCCGTCGGGCAGCGCGGCTGGCCCCGGAATTGCAAGAAAACGCGCATGCCCGCCGGGAGGATCATGATGCGCCCCACACCCTGCCGGACGCCGCGCGGCCGCGCCGCGTGACGCCGCTTCCCGCCGGCACGACGCTCTGGGTTCGCGGCGCGCGAGCCTTGCTGCCCGACGCCGATTGGCACGACCCGCCGCTGGTGGATCTCGCGATCGGCGGTGACCTGATCCTGGGCAGCGCGCCCGCCTATCGCGCGGCCCCCGATCTTGGGTCCGGGGGGGTGGCGCCGCCCGAGGTGCTGGAGGGGCGCGGCATGCTGGTGCTGCCGGGCTTCGTCAACGCGCATTACCATTCGCATGACGTGCTGGCGAAGGGCACGCTCGAGGAAGTGCCGCTGGAGCAATGGCGGCTCTATGCCCTGCCCGCGCAATACCCGCCGCGCTCGCGCGCCGAGCTGCGCGCGCGCACGCTGCTCGGCGCGCTGGAATGCCTGCGTTCCGGCATGACCACCGTGCAGGACATGCTGACGCTCTATCCCTTCGCGCCCGAGCATCTCGACGTGGTGGTCGAGACCTATGAGAGCCTCGGCATCCGCGTGGTCTTCGCGCTGCAATACGGCGACCGAAAGGGCATCGACACCGTTCCCTATTGGAAGGAGGTTTTTCCGCCCGAATTCCACGGCCAATTGTCGAGCGCGGCGGAGCCCGAGAAGAATTTCGATCTGCTCGGCCATTTCGAGGAGACCTGCCTGCGCGCGCCGCCGCGGCCGCGCCTGCATTGGGCGCTCGGCCCTTCCTCCCCGGAGCGATGCACCACGGCGCTGATGGCGCGCACCATGGACATGGCGCGGCGGCATCGCATCCCGGTGTTTTCCCACCTGTACGAATCGAAAGGCATGGCGCTGCAGGCGCGGCATGAACTCGCGCAGTATGGCGGCTCGTTGATCCGGCGCCTGCATGCGGAAGGCGCGTTGGGGCCGGAGATGAATTTCGCGCACAGCGTGTGGCTGGCGCCGGATGAGGTGGAGTTGCTGGCGGAGACGGGGGCGGGCGTCGTGCTCAACCTCCAGGGCAACCTCAAGATGAAATGCGGCATCCCGCCGATCCGCGCGATGATGAAGGCGGGGGTGCGCATCGCGCTCGGCTGCGACAATTGCAGCTGCTCGGACGCGCAGAACATGTTCGCCTCGCTCAAGCTGTTCTCCCTGTTGGCGACGGTGAGCGATGTGATGAAGGGGCCGCCGCCATCCATCCCGGCCTTGCGCGCGGCGACGGAGGGTGGCGCCGCCGCGGTCGGGCTCGGCGATGTGATCGGGCGCATCGCGCCGGGCTTCAAAGCCGACCTGACCTTCATCGACCTGGCGGACCCAAGCTTCGTGCCGCTGAACAGCGCGGCGCGCCAATTGGTGAATATCGAGGCCGGGCGCGCCGTGCGGCATGTGATGGTCGATGGCCGCTTCGTGCTGCGCGACCGCCGCGTGACCACGGTGGACGAAGCGGCGGTATTCGCCGAGGTGGAGGCCGTGATGCCGAATTTCCGGCGCGACTTCGCCGCGATCGCGGCGCGCATCGCGCGCCTGCAACCCTGGCTGGATCGTGCACAGACGATGATGGACGAGGCACCCATCGACATCGACCGGCTGCCCCGCCTTCGGTGAGGGCGTGGTGCGCCGGACCGTCGCGGTGGGGCGGGCGCTGGCTGCGGCGGGCCGGGCGCGCAACGTCGGCGGCTGATGGCATCGCGCTTGCAAGGATTTTTCGAGCCCGGGGTCATACGCGCCCTGGGTTATACGCGCCCTGCCCCTGGAGGACTGCCCATGACACTCGCCCGTCGAACGCTGTTCGCCACCACCGCCGCTGCCCTCGCAGCCCCCGGAATCCTTGGCGCGCAGCCGCTGGAGCGGGTGCGCTTCGTGCTGAACTTCCGGCAGGATGGCGGCACGGCCGGCTATCTGCTGGCGGCCTCGCGCGGCCATTTCCGCGATGTCGGGCTGGAGGTCACCATCGATGGCTCCTCAGGTTCCGGCGATGCCGTCACGCGCGTGGCGTCGGGCAACTACCAGATGGGCTCGGCCGACCTCTCGACGCTGGTCGAGTTCTACACGCGCAACGCCGCGGCGGCGCCGGTCTTCGTGGCGTCGCTGCACGACAGCTCGCCGCAGGCGGTGGTCAGCCTCGCGCATTCCAACATCGCGAAGCCGTCCGACCTGGTGGGCAAGCGCATCGGGCAGGGGCCGGCCGATGCGGCGTCGCGCATGTTCCCGGCCTTCTGCCGGCTGAACAACCTCGATTACAACGCGCTGACCCGGCAGCAGGTGACACCGGCGCTGCGTGACCAGATGGTGCTGACGCGCCAGGTCGATGCGGTGACCGGCTTCGACTACACCGTGTTCTTCAACCTGAAGGGCAATGGGGTTCCCCCCGACAGCATCCGCATCATGCGCTACGCCGATTTCGGCCTCGACCTGCCAGGCAACGGGGTGCTGGCGTCCCGCAGCTTCCTGGCCGAGAAGCCGGACGTGGTGCGCCGCCTGCTGGCCGCCAGCACGCGCTGCTGGCATGAGGTGATGGCCGACCCCGCCCGCGCCGCCACCGAGCTCAAGCAGCTGTTTCCCCTGCTGGACGCGCAGATCGAAGCGGAGCGCATCGTCTTCCTGCGCGATCGGCTGATGGTGAATGCGCGCACCCGCGCCGATGGCCTCGGCTACCTGGCGCCGGCCCGCGTGGCGGAATCGATCGCCGCGGTCAAGGAAGGCTTCGGCCTGGCCTCCGCGCCGACCGTGGAGCAGATCTTCGATGGCAGCCTGATTCCGGGTGCGGAGGAACGCCGCCTGCGCGTGGCCTGATGCGCCGGCTCTACTCGGCCGCCTCCAGGCCCGTGGGATACAGCTTGCGGGCCTCGAAGCGGCGCTTCAGCCACCAGGCGTAGCTGTCCGGCATGAAGGCCAGCGGGTCCGCGCCCAACTCGGCCGCGGCGTGGATCGGCCAGTTCGGGTTCCACATCATCTCCCGCGCCAGCGCGACCAGATGGCAGGCACCCGCCCGCAGGTAGCCCTCCGCCTGCCGCGCCTCGGTGATCAGGCCGACCGCCATGGTGGGCAGGCCGGTCTGCCGCAGGACGGCCTCGGCGAAGGGCACGTGGTAGCCCGGCACACGCGGCACGAGATGCAGCGTCAGCGGCCCCTCGATCCCGCCCGAGCTGCAATCCAGCAGATCGACGCCGCGCGCCTTGAAGCCCGCCGCGAGTGCCAAGGTATCCGGCAGTGTCCAGCCGCCGCCATCGACGCAGGAGACGCGCACCAGCAGCGGCGTCTCATCGGGCAGCGCCGCGCGCACCGCCTCCACCAACTCGAGCCCGAAGCGCATGCGGCCCGCGCGGTCGCCGCCATAGCCATCCGTGCGGCGGTTGGTGGCCGGCGAGAGGAATTGCTGGATGATGTAGCCATGCGCGGCATGCACCTCCAGCACGTCGAACCCGGCGTCGAGGCTGCGCTTGGCGGCCTCCACATGCAGCGCGATAACGGCGCGGATGTCGTCGGAATCCATCTCCTTCGGCAGCGTGGCACCCTCCTTGAAGGGGATCGGGCTCGGCGCCAGGCCGGACCAGGGGGCGCGGCCGCGCGCGGCATCTTCGGGGCCGAGGGGCGCGAAGCCATCCCAGGGTGCGCGCGTCGCGACCTTGCGGCCGGCATGGCCGATCTGCATCGCCGGCACGGCGCCATTCGCGCGCAGGAAATCCGTCACGCGCCGCCACGCACGCGCCTGCGCATCCGTGTAGATCCCCGGGCAGTCATAGGTCTTCCGGGAGCGTTCGGAGACCGAGGTTTCCTCGCAGAACACCATGCCCGCCCCGCCCACCGCGAATTTGCCGAGATGCACCAGGTGCCAGTCGCCGACCACGCCGCCCGGTTCCGACCGGTATTGCGACATGGGGGAGACGACGACGCGGTTGCGCAAGGTGACGCCACGCAGCGCATAAGGGCTGAGCAGAAGCGGGGTGGCGTGATCGTTCATTGCGGGCTCCGGCAGGCAGCGCCGCTTTCGGCGCGCGGCCGGAGCATGCAAGATGCGTGCGATGGAAGCGAGTAGCTGGATCGGTGCGTCCGTGCCGCGCCGCGAGGATCAGCGGCATCTGCTCGGCCAGGGTGTCTTCGCGGGCGATTTGACCGCGCCTGGCATGCTGGAGGTGGCGTTCCTGCGCAGCCCGCTGGCGCATGGGCGCATCACGGCGCTGCATCGGCCGGATGGTGCGGCGGTGTTCGCCGCCGGCGAGATCGGCGCCATCACGCTGCTGCCGGCCGGCCCCGACATGCCCGGCTTCAAGCCGGCCCCCTATCCGCCGCTGGCCGATGGCGTGGTGCGCTTCGTGGGCCAACCGATCGCCGCCTGCCTGGCCGCGACGCGGGCTGAGGCCGAGGATCTGGTGGCGGCATGCGGCGACGATCTCGAAGCCCTGCCGGCGCTGCGTGATGTGCCGACGGCGCTGGCCGCCGCGCCGATCCATCCCGGCTGGGCCGACAACATTTTTTGCAGTGGCCATTTGCGCGCGGGGGCCATCCCTGATGCGCCAATCCGCATCCAGCGTCGTCTCTCGCTCGGAAGGCAATCGGCGGCACCGATGGAGCCGCGCGCCATGCTGGCCGTGCCGGATCGCCGCACCGGCGAACTGGTGCTTCACATCTCGAGCCAGGGGCCGCACACGCTGCGCCATGCGCTGGCCGGCATGCTCGGCATCCCCGAATCGCGGCTGCGCGTGGTGGCCCCCGATGTCGGCGGCGGCTTCGGCGCCAAGAACCGGCTGATGCCGGAGGAGGTCGTGGTCTGCGCGCTGGCCCTCAAGCTCGATCGCCCGATCCGCTGGGTGGAGGACCGGCGCGAGCATCTGATGGCTGGCGCCCAGGCGCGCGAGCATCTGTACGACCTCACGCTGCATGCCACGCGCGATGGCCTGGCGCTGGGTGTCTCGGGGGAGCTTTGGGTGGATGCCGGCGCCTATGCCTTGTGGCCGACCGGCGCCTTCTCGGAGGCCGGGATGGCGGCGCGCAACCTGTGTGGCCCCTATCGCATCGCGCATCTGGATGTGCGGCACCACACGGTGGCGACGACGAAGCCGCCGATGGGCCCCTATCGCGGTGTCGGCCGCACCGGCGCCTGTTTCGCGATCGAGCGGCTGATGGATGCGCTGGCCGATGCAATCGGCCTGTCGCGGAGCGAGGTTCGGCGGCGCAACCTGATCGGTGCCGGGCAATTGCCGCTGGTCAATGCCGCGGGCCTCTCACTCGACAGCGGCGATTATCGCGGGGCGCTGGATGCGGTGGAGGCGATGCTCGACCACGCCGACATCGCGGCGCGGCGGGCCGCCGGGCAGCGCATCGGCGTGGGGGTGGGCATGTACACCGAGCAATCGGGCCACGGCACATCGGAATGGGCGGCGCGGCGCAACCGCGTGGTGCCGGGGCATGAATCGGCCACGCTGCGCATGCACCCCGACGGCTCGCTGACGCTGCTGACCGCCATCCAGAGCCACGGCCAGGGTCTTGAGACCAGCCTCGCGCAGATCGTCGCGCAAGCACTCGGCCTGCATCCGGATGCGGTGGCGGTGCGGCATGGCGACACCGCGGTCAGCCCCTTCGGCTTCGGCACCTTCGCCTCGCGATCGCTGGTGTTCGCCGGCGGTGCGGCGGAAAAGGCGGCGCGCGAACTCGGCCAGAAGATCAGGCGCATCGCCGCGCATTTCCTGCAGGCCGATGCCGCCGCCGTGACGCTGGCGGGCGGCGCCGCCCATGCCGGCCCGGCCTCCATCGCCTTCGCGGATATCGCCCACGCCGCGCTGCTGCGCCAGGAACGCCTGGCGGCCGGCGAACCGCCGGGGCTGGAGGCGCATGTCACCTATTCCCCGCCCGACGAGGGCGGCGTGTTCAGCTACGCGGCCCACGCCGCCGTGGTCGCCGTGGATGCCGAGACGGGCGCCGTCACACTGCTCGACTACTGCGTGGCGGAGGATTGCGGCACGATGATCAACCCGATGATCGTCGAAGGCCAGGTGAAGGGCGGCGTCGTGCAGGGCATCGGCACCGCGTTGACCGAGGAGTTGCGCTTCGATGCGGAAGCGCAGCCTCTGTCCACCACCTTCGCCGACTACCATGTGCCGCAAGCCGCTTCCCTGCCCGAAATCCGCGTGACGCATCTGGTGACCCCGGCGCGCGGCACAGTGCATGGCGCGAAGGGCGTGGGGGAGGGCGGGGCCATAGCACCCCCCGCCGCCATCGCCGCGGCCGTCGAGGATGCGCTGCGCGATCTTGGCGCGCGCATCGACGCCACGCCCATCTCCCCGCGCCGCGTGCTGGCGGCGATCGGCGCATGACACCCGCGCCCTTCGCCTTTCGCCGCGCAACGTCCTGGGCCGAACTGCCCGCCTTGCTTGAAGCGGGGACGCCCATGGCGGGTGCGCAATCCCTGATGCCCATGCTGGCGCTGCGCGTGACGGAACCCGAAGCGCTGGTGGCGCTCGATGCGCTGCCCGGCTTCCGCGATGTGGGCGTGGAGGGTGCGGCGCTGCGCGTCGGTGCCGGTGTCACCCATGCGATGATCGAGGACGGCATCGGCCCCGAACCGCTTCGGTCATGGCTGGCGCAGGTGGCCGCCGGCATCGCCTACCGCCCCATCCGCAATCGCGGGACCATCGGCGGCAGCGTCGCGCTGCACGACCCGGCGGCGGATTGGCCGGTGGCGCTGCTGGCGCTGGAGGCTGTCGCGGTGCTGCGCCTGGGCGATGCCATGCGCCGCCTGCCGATGGGCGGTTTCCTCACCGGCCCCTTCGCCACCGCGCTGGCGCCGGGCGAGGTGCTGGCGGCGATCGAAATCCCGCTGGCCGGGCCGGGCGCCACCTTCGGCTGGTGCAAGCTGGCGCCCGCGCCCGGCGCCTATGCGGAAGCCGCCTGCGCCATGCTGCACAGGCCCGGCGCGGCGCCGCGGACCGCCGTCACCAGCGATGCCGGCGCGCGGCTGCTGGCCGATGCGCCCGCACCCCTCGACCCGCATCTGGCGCGGCTGCGCGCCGTCGCCGTCCGGCGGGCCGGCGCATGATCCACCTGGCCATCAATGGCAGGGCCGCGGCGGTGGACGCCGAAGCGCGGGACACCCTGGCGCAGGTGCTGCGGGAGAGGCTTGGCCTGCATGCCACGCGCATCGGCTGTTCGCAGGGCAGTTGCGGCGCCTGCAATGTGCTGATCGACGGCGCCCCCGCCCGCGCCTGCCTGATCCCTGCACCCCTGGCCGAGGGGCAGGCGGTCACGACGCTGGAGGGGCTGCGCGACGACCCGGTCATGGTGGCACTGCGCGCGGCCTTCGCGGCGGAGCACGCGCTGCAATGCGGCTATTGCACCGCCGGCATGCTGATCGCCGCGCGGGATTTGATCCTGCACGGGCAGGCGCGCGATGCCGCCAGCGTGCGCGCCGGCCTCGCCGGGCAATTGTGCCGCTGCACGGGCTATGACGGCATCGTCGCCGCCGTGCTGCGCGCCGCGCGTTAGGCCCGCCCGGCCGCCCCGGACAGCAGGCCCGGGTCCACCCGCAGCCGGGCCAGCGCATCGCGCCACATCGCCTCCGGCGCGGCGGCGAACAGCAGCGCGCGGTCGGCGGGGACGGACAGCCAGGCATTGGCCTGGATTTCGGATTCCAGCTGGCCCGGACCCCAGCCGGCATAGCCGAGTGCGAGGAAACCTTCCTTCGGCCCGCCGCCGGCGGCGATCGCCTTCAGGATGTCGATGCTGGCGGTCAGCGCGAGGTCGGGGTTCACGCGCAGGCTGCCCTCGGCTTCCCAATCCGGCGTGTGCAGCACGAAGCCGCGGCCGCTTTCCACCGGCCCGCCGGAGACCAGCCGGATGCGGCGCGCCGGCGGCACGGGCTCCAGCCCCAACTGCTTCAGGAGCGACTCGAAGGACAGGCCATCGAGCGGCTTGTTCATCACAAGGCCCATCGCCCCCTCGGCCGAATGCGCGCAAAGGCATACGACGCTGCGGGCGAAGCGCGGGTCCTGCATGCCTGGCATGGCCACCAGCAGATGCCCGGCCAGGTAGCCATCCTGGCCGTCATCGAGGACCGCCGGCAAAGTGCGGCGGGACGGCAGGGGAGTGTCGCGACGGGCCATGCCTTCACTGTAGGTCTGGCGGGGCGCGCCGCAAGGATGCCCCGATGGACGATCCGCCCCGGCGTGGTCTATGTCACCGGGCCATTCCAGGAGAACTCGGACCATGACGATCAAGGTCGGCGACGCCATTCCCGCGGTGAAGGTCATGCAGGCCAGCGCCGAGGGCCCGAAGGAAGTCTCCGTCGACTCGTTGTTCGCCGGCAAGACCGTGGTGCTGTTCGGTGTCCCCGGCGCCTTCACGCCGACCTGCTCGGCCAAGCATCTGCCGGGCTTTGTGGCCCAGGGCGCAGCGCTGCGCGCCAAGGGCGTGGACCTCATCGCCTGCATGTCGGTGAACGATGCCTTCGTGATGGGCGCCTGGGCGCGCGACCAGGGCATTTCGGATGAGGTCGTGATGCTGGCCGATGGCTCGGCCGACCTCACGCGCGCCATGGGCCTGGAATTCGACCTGACGGCGCGGGGCCTGGGCATGCGCTCGCAGCGCTTCGTCCTGGTGGCGAAGGACGGCCGCGTGACGCATATCGCCGTCGAGGCCCCCGGCGCCTTCGAGGTCTCGAAGGCCGAGGCGGTGCTCGCTGTCCTCTAGACCCGTGTTCCGGCCTGACCAGTTCGCGCTGTTCGCCTGGCAGGCCGGCTGGGTTTTCGGCCTGCGCAGCCTCGACCTCGCTGTCTCGCCGCTGGAGGCACCGGCGGCCATGGCGGCGCATGTTTTGGAAAAGCAGAAGGCCTTCGCCGAGGGCGCTGTCCGCGCGACGATCGCCATGATGGAAGGCGCGCGGCCGGATGTGGTGGCGGCCGCCGCACTCGCCCCCAGCCGCAAGCGCGTCGCGGCCAATATCCGGGCGCTGCGCCGCCGCGTGTGATACCGCACTCGCGGATCGTGGCCGATCCGCCCTCAGTCGCCGGCGCTTCGCTTGGCTACGCGCCACTGGGCGCGGCGCCCATTCGGGCGCTCGGCCAGCCTTGCTGGCCGCAGGGTGTGGTCCAGGAGAACCGATATGACGGCGATCTTGCGGAATTCGGTCTCTTCGCCTATTTCAGGAATTCCTGAAAAGACGGACGGCCATGAACCTTCCACCCCTCGTCCAGGCCTTCGTGCTGCACTTCGGTGAGATGGGCAGCCGCTGGGGCATCAACCGCACGGTCGGGCAGATCTATGCCCTTCTGTATGTCTCGCCGGAGCCCTTGAACGCCGAGCAGATCGTGGACGCGCTCGGCGTCTCGCGCTCCAACGTCTCCATGGGCCTCAAGGAATTGCAGGCCTGGAACCTGGCGATTCCGAAGCACATCGCCGGCGATCGGCGGGACCATTTCACCAGCCCCGACGATGTCTGGCAGATCCTTCGCATCCTGGCCGAGGAACGCAAGAAGCGCGAAGTGGACCCGACCCTGTCGGTGCTGCGCGAATTGCTGATGCAGGCGCCCGCCAGCGATGAGGAACGGCACGCGCAGAACCGCATGGCCGAGATGCACGGCCTGATCGAGCGCTTAACCAATTGGTATGATGACGTGAAGAAACTGGAGACGGATCGGCTGGCCGCCCTGCTGGCACTGGGCGCGCGCGTCACCAGATTGCTGGATGCGAAAGACAAGGTCGTGGGCTTCGTGCGCGGCCGGAAGGGGGAGTAACGACCATGGACGCCACCATTCTCGCCCGCATCCAATTCGCGGCGAATATCAGCTTCCACATCCTGTTCCCGACCATCACCATCGCCCTCGGCTGGGTGCTGCTGTTCTTCAAGCTGCGCTTCAACGCCACCCGGAACGAGGCCTGGATGGAGGCCTACCGGTTCTGGGTGAAGGTCTTCGCGCTGTCCTTTGCGCTCGGCGTCGTCTCCGGCATCACCATGTCCTTCCAGTTCGGCACCAACTGGCCGGGCTTCATGGAGCATGTCGGCAACATCGCGGGCCCCTTGCTGGCCTATGAGGTGCTGACCGCCTTCTTCCTGGAGGCCACCTTCCTCGGCATCATGCTGTTCGGCTGGAAGCGCGTGCCGGGCTGGGTGCACACCGGCGCCACCTTTCTGGTGGCCTTCGGCACCACGATGTCCGCCTTCTGGATCATCGTGCTGAACAGCTGGATGCACACGCCGCAGGGCTTCGAGATGCGCGACGGTGTCGCGCATGCGACCGACTGGTTCGCCATCGTCTTCAACCCCTCCATGCCCTATCGCCTGACGCATATGCTGATCGCCTCCGCGCTGACGGTGGCCTTCCTGCTGGCCGGCATCTCCGCCTGGCGCTGGCTGCGCGGTGACCGCGCCATGGGTGTCAAGATGGCGCTGCGGACGGGCGTGGTGATGGCGGCGGTGCTGGCGCCGGTGCAGGCTTTCGTGGGCGATCTGCACGGCCTCAACACGCTGGAACACCAGCCGGCCAAGGTCGCGGCGATGGAGGGCAACTGGACCACGGGCGGCAACGTCCCCCTCGTGCTGTTCGCCATCCCGGACCAGGCGGCGCGGACCAACCGCTTCGCCATCGAAATCCCCTCCGGCGCCAGCCTGATCCTCAAGCATGACCCCGCCGGCGTGGTGCCAGGCCTGGATCAGTTCGAGGGCAAGCACCCGCCCGTCGCACCGGTGTTCTTCGCCTTCCGCGTGATGGTGGGCACCGGGCTCGCGATGATGGCGCTCGGCCTGTTCTGCGCCTGGCGGCTGTGGCGACGCGGCGAGTTGCCCCGCATTGCCCTGTGGGGCCTGGTCGCCATGACCTTCTCGGGCTGGCTTGCGACGCTGGCCGGCTGGTATGTGACAGAGATCGGCCGGCAGCCCTGGCTGGTGACTGGCGTGCTGAGCACGGCCGACGCGGTCGGCCCGGTGCCGGCCACGGCGGTGGCTTCCACGCTGGCCATGTATCTGGTGATCTATGCGGTGCTGCTGGCGGCCTATATCGCCGCCATCTACCGCCTGGCCGCCAAGGGACGCCTGACCTCCACCACCGACGCCATGACGCCGATGGTGCCGGCCGAATGACGCCCTTCCTGCCGCCCGACACGCTGCCCGTGGTCTTCGCCGGGCTGATGGCGATGTCCATCCTGGCCTATGTCGTGCTGGATGGTTTCGACCTCGGCATCGGGCTGCTGCTGCCCTTCGCCACGACCGAGGCCGAGGGCGACCGCATGGTCGCCTCGATCGGCCCCTTCTGGGACGCGAACGAGACCTGGCTGGTGCTGGGCGTGGGGCTGCTGCTGGTGGCCTTCCCGACCGCGCATGGCATGGTGCTGACCGCGCTGTACATGCCGGTCGCCCTCATGCTGGTCGGCCTTACGCTGCGCGGTGTCGCCTTCGAGTTTCGCGCCAAGGCCGGCAGCGTGACGGACAAGCGCCGCTGGGATATGGCCTTCATCTGTGGCTCGGCGCTCGCTGCGCTGTCGCAGGGCTGGATGCTCGGCCGCTATGTGCTGGGCTTCGACGAAAGCTGGCTCGCGCTGATGTTCGCCGCCATGTCCGCCTTCGGCGTCGCTATCGCCTATGCCTTCATCGGCGCCTGCTGGCTGATCTGGCGCTGCGAGGATGCGTTGCAGCGCCACGCCGTGCGCTGGGCGCGGCTGACCTTGTGGGGCATAGCCTTCGGCATCTTCGCGGTGTCCATCGCGACACCGCTGGCATCCCCCCGCATTTTCGCGCGCTGGTTCGAAATGCCCTATGTGCTGCTGCTGGCGCCGCTGCCGATCATGACGCTTGCGGTGGTGGCGGCCTTGGCGGCGCTTCTGCGCCACATGCCGTTGGCGGGCGATGCCATGCGCTTCGTGCCCTTCTGGTCGGCCGTCGCGCTGTTCTGCCTGGCCTTCGCCGGCATCGCCTGGAGCTTCTTCCCCTACATCGTGCCGGAGCGCCTGACCGTCTGGCAGGCCGCGAGTGCGCCCGAGAGCCTCTCGCTTATCCTGGCTGGCGCCTTGTTCGTGCTGCCGATCATCGTGCTCTACACCGTGGTCGCCTGGCGCATCTTCGGCGGCAAGGCGCGCGACCTGACCTATTACTGAGCTACTTGATACCGGCGCGCATGAAGCTTTGGACGAATTGCCGCTGGAAGAGCAGGAAGCCGATCAGCAGCGGCGCGGAGGTCATCAGCGTCGCGGCACTGATGATCGCCCAATCGATGCCCTGATCGGTCGAAGCGAAGACCGAAAGCCCGACCGTCAGCGGCCGCGTCTCCACCGTGTTGGTGACGACCAGCGGCCAGAGAAAGTTGTTCCAGTGGTACGACACGCTGGTAAGCCCGTAGGCGAGGTAGGTCGGGCGCGCCAGCGGCACATAGACGCGCAGCAATATGCCGAGCGTGCCGCAGCCCTCCACCCGCGCGGCTTCGTCCAGCTCCTTCGGCACCTGCTTGAAGGTTTGCCGCAGCAGGAAGATTCCAAACGCGGAGGCCATGTAGGGCAGGCCGATCGCCAGGATGGTGTCCACCAGGCCGAGGGCCCGCATCGTGCGGTAATTCTCGACCAGCAGGATGTCCGGCATGATCATCAACTGCATCAGCACCAGCGCGAACAGCACGCTGCTGCCGGGGAAGCGGCTGCGCGCGAAGGCGAAGGCGGCCAGCGTGCACAGCACGAATTGCGCCGCCAGAATCATGGTCACCAGCAGGAAGGTGTTGAGGAAGTAGCGCGCGAAGGGCGCGGCCTCCCACGCAGCTGCGAAGTTCGACAGGGTGAGGGGTGCGAACAGTTCGAAGCGCGCGGCATAGCCGGTCGGGTGGAAGGCGGCCCAGACGGCGTAGAGCAGCGGCGCCACCCAGACCAATCCCAGCAGCCAGGCGCCGGCGGTTTCCAGCAGTGCACCGAAGCGCGGCAGGGCGAGGGGCGTCGCGGCGGGCAGGCTTGTCGCATTCATCGGTAGTAGACCCGCTTCTCGCCGAGCAGGAATTGCAGCCCCGCGAAGGCGGCCAGGATCAGCAGCAGGATGACCGTGAGGGTCGATGCCGCGGCGGTGTCCCAGAAGCGGAAGCCGGTCTCGTAGATGTGGGTCAGCAGCAGCGCCGTTGCATTGTCCGGCCCGCCGCGCGTCATCACCAGGATATGGTCCACCAGGCGGAAGCCATTGATGACGGCGTTCACCAGGATGAACAGCGTGGTGGGTCCCAGCAGCGGCAGCGTCACGCGCCAGAAGATGCGCGCCCGCGACGCGCCCTCGACGCGGGCGGCTTCGATCAGGCTCGGCGGAATGGCTTGCAGCGCGGCCAGGTAGAAGATCATGAAGAAGCCGGCTTCCTTCCAGACCGCGACCATGATCATCGCACCCAGCGCCGTCTCCCGCTGGCCGATCCAGTTGGTCGGACCCCAGCCGAGCAGCGCGCCGGTGATCTGGTCCAGCAGCCCGTAATCCGGCGTGTAGAAGAACAGCCAGAGGTTCGCGACGGCGATCATCGGCAGCACGGTCGGCGTGAAATACGCCACGCGCAGCGCGGTGCGCCCGGCGATCTTCCCATTCACCCAGAGCGCCATGGCCAGCGCCAGGGCGATCGACAGCGGGATGGTGGCCCCCGCATAGATCGCGTTGTTCCACAGCGCCTGCCAGAACACCGGGTCATCGGCGAGGTAGGCGTAGTTGTCCAAGCCGACGAAGCGCGCGGGCCGGTTGGCCCGCGGGGTGGTGAACAGCGAATGCCAGAAGGTGGCGATCGCCGGGTAGTGCGTGAAGGCCACCAGCAGGATCAGCGCCGGGGTCAGCATGATCCAGGCGTGCAGGGTGGTGCGGGAAGGGGTCATGGGGACGCGTGTCCCCCCGCACCTACGCCCCCCTCACCCAACCCTCTCCCCCCGAATGGGGGGAGAGGGTCGCGCAGGCTTGGCGCGCAGCGCAGGGCCGAAGCGGGTGAGGGGGGAAGGCGCAGTCTCGTCACGCGCGGCGGAAGGGCCGCAGAACGCGGTCGGCCTCGGCCTGCGCATCCGCCATCGCTTGCGCGGCGGTCTTGCTGCCGGTCAGCAGCGCCTGGAGGTTGTCGTTCAGCGCCTTGTAGACGCGCTGGTTCTCATAGGTCGAAAGCTCACCCACCGCGACCGGGATCTGGTCCTTGGCGACCGTCGCGGCCGGGAATTCGGTGCTGTACTGCCGCAGGCTCGGCGTCTCCCAGGCATCCGGGCGCACGGCCAGGTAGCCGGTCTTGATGCACCAATCGGCCGCCGTCTCGGGCGCGGTGACGAAGCGCATGAAGCGCAGCGCGGCGGCGCGTTCCGCGGCGGACGCGTTCTTGAACACATAGAGGTTGCCGCCACCCACCACGGTGCGCGGCCCTTCCTTGCCCGGCAATCCGGCCACACCGAATTCGAACCGCGCATTGGTGCGGATGTTGGTGAGGTTGCCGGTGGTGTTCCAGATCATGCTGGCGGTGCCGTTCAGGAAGTTCGGCGCCAGCACCGCCCATTCCGTCAGGCCCTGCGGCTGGATGCGGTGGGTGAAGGCCATGGCGCGCCAGAACTCGGCGGCCTCGATCGCGCGCGGATGGTTGAAATACACCTCTGTGCCAGCGGCGTTCATCAGCAGGTGGCCGACCTGGTTGGCCAGCGCGCCGAAGGTCCACTGCGCGGTGCCGGCATTGGTCGCCATCTGCACACCCCAGCGCGCGGTCCCCTCGCGCCGGGTCAGCTTCTGCCCGGCCTCGACAAGCTGCGCCCAGGTGGCGGGCGGCGCGTCGGGGTTCAGCCCGGCCTCGCGGAACTGCGCCTTGTTGTAGAAGCAGACGCTGGTGGAGCGCTGGAAGGGCACCGACCAGGTCTTGTCCTCCGCCTTGCTGTTCGCGAGGAAGGCCGGGAAAAAGCCGTCCAGCCAGCTCCGCGTATCGGCGGCGCCGTCGATATCCTCGACGGCGGCCAGGATGTCCATGTCGCGCAGGCTGTGCAGCTCGGCCGCCAGCAGCACCGAGAAATGCGGGCCGCTGCCGCCGCGGATGGCGGTGACGGCCTTGGTCAGCGTCTCACTATAGCTGCCGGCATAGACCGGGTTCACCTTGATGCCGGTCTGCTGCGCGAAGGCCTCGCAATAGCCATCGATGATGCGCGGGATCGGGCCGCCGATGGCGATCGGGTAGTAGAAGGTCAGCTCGCGCACACTCTGCGCGCGGCCGAGCATCGGTGTCGCGAGCGTACCAGCGCCGGCGATCAGAGCGGCGCGGCGGGTCATGCGGATCATGGGGATTCTCCTGGCCAAAGGGGGATCAGCGGTATTGGCGGAGGATGCGTTCGGCTTCCGCCTGCGCGTCCGCCATGGCGGGCGCGGCCTGCTTGCGGCCGGTGAGTGCGGCCTGGAGGTTGTCGTTCAGCGCCTTGGTGACGCGCTGGTTCTCATGCGTCGAAAGCTCCGCCACCGCATGCGGCAGCTGGTCGCGCGCGACCGCGGCGGCGGGGAAATCGGCCACATAGGCGCGCATCGCCGGCGTCTCGAAGGCAGCGGGCGTCACGGCGACATAGCCGGTGTCGATGCCCCATTGCGCGGCGCGCTCCGGCGTCGTCAGGAACTTGGCGAAGGCCACCGCGGCCTCACGCTGCGCGGCATTCGCCGACTTGAACACATAGAGGTTGCCGCCACCGGTCGGGCTGCCGCGGCGCTGGCCGGCGGGCAGCATGGCGACGCCGAAGGGGAAGGGCGCGTTGCGACGCACATTGGTCAGGTTGCCGGTGGTGGTCCACATCATCGCAACCTTGCGCTCGAAGAAGTCGCGCGGCGTGGTGCCCCATTCGACGATTCCGGCCGGATGCACGCGGTGGCGCATCGACAAATCCATCCAGTATTGCAGCGCGGTAGCCACCTTCGGATCGGCGAAGAAGGTGCGGTTGCCCTCGGGGTTCATCAGGGTGGCGTCCGCCTGCGTCGTCAGCCCCTGGAACAGCCAGTAGGGGAAGCCGGAGGAGGGGATCTGGATGCCCCATTGCGTGGTGGTGTCACCCTCACGCCGCGTCAGCTTCTGCGCGAACTCCACCTGCTCGGCCCAGGTGGCGGGGGCCACATCGGGGTTCAGGCCGGCGGCGCGGAACGCCTCCTTGTTCCAGTACAGCACCACGGTGGAGCGCTGGAAGGGAATGCCCCAGGTCTTGCCGCTGGTGCGGCTGTTCGCCAGGAAGCCCGGGTAGAAGCTGTCGAGCCAGGGGCGGTCGGCGCCGGGCAGATCATCCCAGGCGAGGATCGCGTCCTCGCCGATCAGCGTGAAGATATCGACGGCCAGCACGCAGGCCAGGTGCGGCGCATCGCCGCCGCGCATCGCGGTCAGCGTCTTGGTCAGCGTATCCTGGTAGGACCCGGCATAGATCGGCTTCACGCGGAAGCGCGGATTGGCGCGGGCGAAATCCTCGCAATAGCCGTCGATGATGCGCGGGATCGGGCCGCCGACGGCAATCGGGAAGTTGAACACGATCTCGGTCGGCGCCTGCGCGTGCACGGCGGGGGCGGCGAGGGTGGTTGCGGCCAGCGTGCCGAGCAGGGTACGGCGGTCGATCGTCATGGGTGGCTCCTCATGTCTGGGCGGGGGCGAAGGCACGGGCGGGTTCCGGCAGGCGCGCGCCGGTCTCCGCGTCGAACAGGTGCAGCGCTTCCGGCAGCCGCAGGCGCAGCGCGGTGCCGGCGGCGATGGCGTGGTGGCCGGCGATGCGGGCCTGCAGCGTCTGCGCGCCGATGGCGCAGGCGAGCACCGTCTCGGCGCCCAGGAACTCGGCGGCCTGCACCAGCACCGGCAGGCCGGCGCCATCGGTCGGCGAAACTTCCTCCGGCCGCAGGCCTAGCAGCGCACCGGCGGCTTCGATGGGCGCCACGGGGTGGTCCGGCGCGCCCTCCACCACGGCGCCGCGGCACCCGGCGATCAGCCGCAGCAGGGACATGGGCGGCGTGCCGATGAAGCCGGCGGCGAAGCTGGTCGCGGGGCGGGCGTAAAGCTCCGCCGGCGTCGAATCCTGCTCGACCCTGCCATCGCGCATCAGCACGACCTGGTCCGCCATGCTCATCGCTTCCGCCTGGTCGTGCGTGACGTACAGCATGGTGATGCCGAGCCGCTGCTGCAGCGCGCGGATTTCCCGCCGCATCTCGGTGCGCAGCTTGGCGTCGAGGTTCGACAGCGGCTCATCCATCAGGCAGATCGGCGCTTCCGCCACCACCGCGCGCGCCAGCGCCACGCGCTGCTGCTGCCCGCCCGAAAGCTGGCTCGGCCGGCGCTTGAGCAGCGCGGCGAGGCCCAGCATCTCGGCGGTGCGCTTGAGCCGCGCCTCACGGTCCGGCGCCGCGACGCCGCGCGCTCGCAGGCCGAAGACGATGTTCTCGGCCACCGAGAGGTGCGGGAACAGGGCGTAGGATTGGAACACCATGGCGATGCCGCGCTCGGCCGGCGCCAGGCGCGTCACGTCGCGCCCATCGAGCCAGACCTCGCCGACGGTGGGTGCCTCCAGCCCCGCCACCAGCCGCAGCAGCGTGGATTTGCCGCAGCCCGAGGGGCCGAGCAGCACCACGAAACGACCGGGCGCCGCCGTCAGCGAAACATCCGCCAGCGCCCGCGAGTCACCGAAGCTTTTGGCCAGGCCGCGAAGCCGAATTTCGCCGCGCTGGGAGGGGGCCGGAACCATGGGCGCCCTCTACGCAGACACCGGGACACCCCGATGACGGATCGGCGTCAGATCGGTGACGCGCGCGGCGCGCGGGAGCCGATCCGCAGCCACGCCAGCACGGCATCCTCGCGTCCGCCGAAAACATCGGCCAGAAAACCGGCCACCGGTGCCCAGTGCCAACAGCGCACGGCCATCCGGGCTGAGCCGGACGGCCGCGATGCCCTCGACCCCCGGTGCAAGGCGCGGCTGGGATGGAGGAGGCAAAATCCGCCTGGACTTCCGCATCGGGTCTGCCAGTGTTTTGGGCATTTGCGGCCTCGCGGCCCAGCCAGGAGTCGTCCATGCCCGCCATCGATGTTTCGCGACGTTTCCTGCTTCTTGCAGGCGCCGGAGGCGGCCTGGCGGGCTGCGCGAGCCCCGTTCGGGGCCCGGCCGTGCCGCGGGGCCGCGCCATCGGCGCCACGGTTCTCGGCCTGCCGAATGAGCGTTTCCACCCGCAAAGCAGCACCGCCCCCATCGACCGCGCATTCATGGCCACGGTGGCGCGCGGCCAGGCCTTCCGCGGCGCCCCGCCTGGCGTGTTCAACCAGCCGCTGAATGTGCTGGCGGTTTCAGGCGGCGCGGAGGATGGCGCGTTCGGCGCCGGGGTGCTCTGCGGCTGGTCCGAAAAGGGCACACGCCCGACCTTCGACCTCGTGACCGGGGTCAGTACGGGCGCCCTGATCGCGCCCTTCGCCTTTCTTGGCGCGAGCTATGATGACGGCCTGCGGGCCGTGTTCACCACGATCACGGCGAGCGACGTTCTGCGGCAGCGCTGGCTGACGGCGGCGATCTTCGACGATGCGCTGGCGGACACCGCGCCTTTGCTCGGCATGCTCACCCGCTACCTGACCGAGGCCATGTTGGCGGACATCGCGAAGGCCCACCGCGAAGGCCGCATGCTCCTGATCGGCACGACCGACCTCGATGCCCAGGTGCCGGTCATCTGGAATATCGGCGCGATCGCGGATAGCGGCCACCCTCTCGCGGCATCGGTGATCCGGCGCGTCCTCCTGGCCTCGGCATCCGTCCCGGGCGCCTTCACGCCGGTGATGTTCGACGTGACACTGGACGGGTCGAGCCATCAGGAGATGCATGTCGATGGCGGCGCCTTCGCGCAGGCCTTCCTCTACCCGCCATCGCTGACACGCGAACGGCGCGAGCGGATGCGCCTGCGTCAGCCGGTCGCGCCGGCGACGGCCTACATCATCCGCAACGCCCGGCTCGATCCGCAATGGGCGCCCGTCAACCGCCGCACCATGGGTATTGCCGGCCGTGCCATCAGCACGATGATCGCGGCGAGCGGCGTCAACGATGTCTTCCGGATCTACAACACGACGCAGCGGGACGATGTCGGCTTCAACCTTGCCTTCATCGGGCCTGATTTCACAGGCGAATTGACCGCACCTTTCGACCAGAGCTACATGCGCGCGCTCTTCGCCTATGGCTTCGAGCGGGCACGGGTCGGCTATCCCTGGGCCAAGTCCCCGCCAAATCTGGGCGATCCGCCCGTCGCTGCCGGATAGGCGTGCCGCTGCCGCCACTTGCCTCCAGCGCCGCCGGCCCGCGCTTCGGGTCGGCACTGCGCGCGGCAGCCCCCGCGAGGCAGGCGCTGGCAGCGCCGAGGCGACCGATCCCCGGACTGCGGCGCCAGGCCGCGGGTGAGCAACGGCGCGCGGCGAAGGGCACTTCGCGCCCGTCGGGCCGGGGCACGCTGCATTCTCACGGCCGCGTCGTGCCGCAGACCGTGCCGGCGCTCGGCGTCTTCAGCTCCGCCACCAGCCGCGAAACATCCGCCAGCGCGCGCAAGGAGGCGAAGGTCCTGGGGCAGGCCGGGACGCGGTTTGGCGTCGCGCAGGGCAGGGGCCGGAACCCTGGCCGCCCGACACGCAGGAACGGCGACGTATCGTTGACAGATCGCCTTCCGCTGATTCGCAGCCGCGCCAGCACGGCCTCACCGCCGCCACCGGAGAATAGCCCGCCGGTGCCGAGTGCCAAAAGCGCGCGGCCATCCACCAGGACGGCCGTGCTGCCCTCCACCCCCGGCGCCGCGATGGTCTCGGGCGTCGCGGCGCCGGGGGCCAGCCGGGCGATGCCGGTCGCATGGGTGGCGGCGAATTCCGTGCCATCCGCGGCCACGTCGAAATCATCGACACCGCCGGTCATCTCCGCCACCACCTCCGGCACCGCCTCCGGCACCACCTCCGGCACCACCTCCGGCACGCCCCCCGGCACGCCCCCCGGCACGCCCCCCGGCACGCCGCCTTGCAGCCCGACGCGCAGCAAGCGCCGCGTGGCGGAGTTGGACAGCAGCAGCCCATCGCCCCGCCGCTTCATCCCGTTGACCCCCGGATAGGGCGCGCCCGCGACCGGCGCCAGCAGCGGATGGTCGGGCCAGGGCGAGGCCGTGCCGGCGGCAATGTCGATCGCCCAGATGCGCCCCAACGCGCTGTCGGCCAGCAGCATCCGCCCCGGCGCCAGCAGCAGGCCGCCATTCGGGAAGATTGCCTCCGGCAGGGCGATGCGCCGCTCCACGCGGCCGTCGGCGGCCAGCAGCAGCACCGCCCCGGTGCCGCGCATCGCCGCCGGCCCCTGGGTGAAGGCCGCCCCATGCACCACCAGCGCCTGCCGCCCATCGCCGAGCGCGGTCAGGCTGACCGCATGCGCCGGCACCTCCGCGAAGGCGCCATGCCCGGCGGCCTACGACCATTGCTAGACGCGCCGGGCGGAATAGTTGGTGAACAGCACCCGCCCACCCGGCTCGACCACCAGGTTTTCCAGGAAGGTGCCGGCGGGGAAGCGCGCCAGGATTTCGGGTGCCGCCTGCGCGCGGGCGATGCCGGGCAGCATGAGGGCAGGCGTCAGGGCCAGCAGGTGGCGTCGTTGCATGCGATGCTCTCCCGGTCGTTTCGGTTCAGCGTGCCGCGATTTCGCGCGCCAGCGAAGCGGCATTGAGTTCCATCAGGTTCGGCTGCGGCGCCACGCGCGGGAAGCCCGGATAGCGGGCATCCATCGCCGTGCGGATGCGCTGGGTGCGCGGCGGCCAGCGCGCCGCCGACATTCACAGCGAAATCCGCGGCGAGGTCGGGCAGCGACAGCGCCGAGGGCATCGCCATGGTCGCGCGATAGGCGTTTTGGATCAGCACCGCGACCGGTTCGGGCAGCGCGGCCGCGATCGAAGCGGGCTCGCCGGCATCGGCGGCGCGCAGCGCGACGGGCGCGCCTGCATACCGCGAAGGGTCGCGCGCCAGGCCGATCACGCGAAAGCCGCCGGCCGCGAAGCGCGCGGCAAGGGCGGCGCCAAGGCCCGGGCCGTAGCCGAGGATGGCGCAGATCGGGGGTGCGGTGCTCATGCCTGGGGCCTGCCGGTTTTCGTGGACTGCAACCGAATCTTTGGCGGCAAAAGGCATGAACAAGCCAAGGGTCGGTCGATATCCACATGAGCCAGGTCCATAGCCCGGCCCTCGACCTCAACCTGCTCAAGGTGTTCGACGCGGTGATGGAAACCCGCAGCGCATCGCGCGCGGCGGCGCGGCTCGGCATCGGGCAATCGGCGGTCAGCCACGGCCTGGCGCGGCTGCGGGCCGCGACCGGCGATGCGCTGTTCGTGCGAAGTGCGACGGGCCTGGAGCCCACGGCCCGCGCGCAGCGCCTGGCCGAGCCGGTGCGGGAGGCGCTGCTGCTGGCCGCCGGCGCCCTGCTGCCCGCGGCCGAGGCCGCGTTCGACCCCGCGCGCCGCCGCGCCGAATTCCGCATCGGCGCCGGCGACTACGCCGCCGCCGTGCTGTTGCGCGGCCTGGTCGCCGAGATCGCGACGATGGGCTGGGATATCGGCCTGGCGGTGCGCCCGATCGACCGCAGCAGCGCGCCGGATTTGCTGGATGCCGGGGAGATCGACCTCGCCCTTGGCCTGTTCGCATCGCCGCGCCGCTGGCAGGAACGGCAGGTGCTGTTCGAGGAAGGCCATGCCTGCCTGTTCGACGGCGCGCGGCTTGGCATCGCCGCACCCATTCCGCTCGACCGTTTCGCGGCGCTGCCGCACCTGGTGCCGACGCTGCACGGCGAATTCGCGAGCTTCGTGGATGCCGCGCTGGAAGCCCGCGGCCTGCGCCGGCGCAGCATCCTGGCCACCGCGCATTTCCTGTCGCTGCCGCTGCTGCTGAAGGCGGTGCCCGCCGTCGCGACGCTGCCGCTGCGCCTGTCGCAGCAATGCGCCAACGCCGCCGCCCTGACCGTGAGCCCGCTGCCCTTCGATGGCCTGCGCTTCGAGGTCAGCATGCCGTGGCACAAGCGCGACAGCCAGGTGGCGGCCCAGCGCTGGCTGCGCGGGCGTGTGGTGGCGCACAACCAGGGCGACGTCACCTGACCTGCGCGAACATCCACGCCAGCCCCGCATCCCCGAGCGCGGCGCGGGGCGCCACCAAGGTCAGCCGGAAGCCGGGCACGGACAGCGGCGGTGCGACCGCGACCAGCCCGAAACGCGCGCCATGCAGCGCGAGGAAACGCTCGGGCAGGGCCGCGACCATATCGGTCCCGGCCAGCACGGGCAGCGCGCCCATGAAGTTCGGCACGGTCAGCGCCACGCGCCGCGTGAGGCCATGCCCGGCCAGCGCGGTATCCACGAAGCCGAACGGATCGCCCGATTGCGACACCACGAGGTGCCGCGCATCGGCATAGGCCGAAAGGCTGAGGCCCGCCGCAGCCGGATGCCCGTTGCGCAGCGCGATCACGAAGCGCTCCTCCCCCAGCGGGCGCGTGGCGAAGCGGGCCGGCAGGTGGTCGTGCGGCACCACGGCGATGTCCACCTCCCCGGTATCGAGCGCGTCATGGACATCGCGCCAGGCGCGCTCCGGCACGGGTTCGTCGCGGCGGGGCAGCAGATTCCGCACGCCGAGACCGATGCCGGGCGCGCTGGCCGAGAGCCGGTCCAGCAACGCAGGCAGGAAGACCGCCGCCACGCCATCGGGTGCGGCCACCACGAAGCGCCGCGTGGAGCGCGCCGGGTCGAAGGGCGCGGCGGTGGCCAGCAGCGCGCGCATCTGCGCCAGGATCGGGCGGACCAGGGGATCGATCGCGATCGCCCGCGCGGTCGGCGTCACGCCGCGCGGCACCTTCACGAACAGCGGGTCGCCGAGCAGCGCCCGCAGCCGGTTCAGCCCGTGGCTGACGGCCGAGGGCGTCAGGTGCAGCCGCTCCGCCGCGCGGCCGACATGGCGTTCTTGCATCACTGCCTCGAACAGCACGAGCAAATTGAGATCGGTGCGGGATAGGTCATTTTCGTTCAGCATATTCCGGAAATCATATCACTGGATTCATCGGAAGCGCAGGCCGAAGACGGCGCATCACCTGAAGGATCACCCCACCATGACCTCCGACACCCCACACTCGCGGCGGGCGGCAATCGCCTGCGGCGTGCTCGCGCCTTTCGGCGCGGCGCAGGCGCAACCCGGGCTGGACGCTGTCGCGCAGGACCTGGCCCGGCGCGCCGAACTCCAGGCCCGCCTGTTCAACACCGGCGCGATGGAGCGCTGGGTGGAAGTGGCCGATCCGGCCGAGAGCTTCACCCTGATGCAGCCCTTCGGCGGGCCCGCCACGCGCGGCTTCGATCGATCGCCCGCGCATCTCGCCGCGCTGTCCGCCGCGTTCCGGGATGGCGATGCGCGGATCGATCTGGTGCAGGCCGTGACCTCGGACAGCGTCGCGGTGCTGGCCTATGTCGAGCGGCAGGAGATCGCGGTGCTCGGCCTGCCGAAGCAGGATTGGTCGCTGCGCGTCACGCAGGTGTTCCAGCGCCAGGGCGCGGCCTGGAAGCTGGTGCACCGCCACGCCGACCCGCTGGTGCGGCCGGTGTTGCTGCAGCAGGCGGCGGCGCTGGCCGCGGGGCGCGCAACAGATGAAGCGGATGCGCGCAACACCGCGCCATCCCGGTGAAACAGGACGCGGTCAAGAAGCGCGCCCCGCACATACGGACAATGATCATGTCACACACCGCATCGAACCTCTGGCACCTGCTGCGCACCGGCTGGCAGGGCGGCCCCCCATCGGATGCCCCGCCCGATGCCGCACCGGACGCGCCCGCCCAGCCCGATACCGACACGGAGGATGCGCCGGTGCCGATCTGGCATGTCTGCTTTGTCACCGGCGCCGGCGCCGGCCTGGTCGGCATGGGCCTTGGCATCGCGATGGGCCTCGCCAAGGATTTCGCCCTGACGCCGGTGCACGCCCACATCAACCTGCTCGGCTGGGTCTGCCTGATGCTGTATGGCCTGTATTACCGCGCCGCGCCGCGCCCGGCGGGCCGCTTGGCCTGGACGCAGGTGAGCATGGCGGTGGTCGGCTTCGTGGCGATGACCGGCGGGCTGTGGCTGCTGCTGACGGACCGGGTGCCCGGCATCGCGCAGCCGGTAGTGATCGTCGGTTCGCTGATGACCATCGGGTCGATGGCGCTGTTCCTGGCCGTGGTGCTGCGCGATGCCCTGCGGCCGCGCCGCGCCGACACGGCACGGTAAACGGCGCGCGGCTTCAAGCCGCCCGCCGGCTCGGCCAGGCGCGCAGGGCGGTATCCGCGATGGCGAGCAGGGCGGCCCGCGCCTGCCCGTCCCGGGCGAGCACCGACATTCCCTGGATGACGGCCATCACCAGGCCGGACAGCGCGTCCGCATCGGTCGCGCGCGGCAAAAGCCCGGCCGCGATGTCCTGCGCGATCCGCGCGCGGAGCTGATCGCCGATGCGCACGCGGATGTCGGCGACAGCGCGCTGCACCTCCGCTGCTTCGGGCGATCCGCTCGCGGTGGCGCTGGCCAGCAGGCAGCCCCTCGGCGTCGCCTCACCGGTGAACCGGGTCGCCGCGGCGGTGAGCAGGTCGCGCGCGGCATCCCGGGCGGTGGGCGCCTGGCGCAGCCTTTCCGCCAGCACATCGGCATCGCCCGCATAGCGCCGCACCGCTGCCAGGAACAGCCGCTTCTTGTCGCCGAAGGCCGTGTAGAGGCTGGGCGGCGTGACACGCATGGCGGCGGTCAGATCGGCGATCGACGTCGTCTCATAGCCATGGCGCCAGAATGCCAGCATCGCCTGTTCCAGCGCGACATCCCGATCGAAGGACAGCGGGCGTCCGGTCTTGCGCTTCGGGCGCGCCGCAGGCGCGTCGGCGTGTTCCATAGTGAGCATTCCGAAAGACATTGATCTGCGCCGTGATGTGGCGCAGTGCTTTCATAGCAAATGCTATGGAAGACTGCCATCATGTCGCTCACCGATTACAGGACGCTGGGCCGCTCCGGCCTTGTGGTCAGCCCGCTCGCGCTCGGGACAATGACTTTTGGGCATCCGGGCTGGGGCGCCGACGCCCGGGTCTCCCGCGCCATCTTCGACCGGTACCGCGAGGCCGGGGGAAACTTCATCGACACCGCCGACATCTACGCGGATGGCGAGAGCGAGCGTCTGATCGGCCAGTTCATCCGCGACAGCGAGGCGCGCGATGAGATCGTGCTGGCCACGAAATTCGGCTTCAACGCCGGGGCCAGCCCGCTCGCGGCGGCGGCGTGTGGCGGCCATGTGCATGCCGGCGGCGCGGGTGCGAAGAACATCCATCGCGCGCTGCATGCCTCGCTCCGCCGGCTCGGCACGGACCATATCGACCTTTACTGGATGCACATCTGGGACGGTGTGACCCCGGTCGAGGAAATCCTCCAGACGCTGGGCGACCTCGTCCGCGCCGGAAAGATTCGCCACTTCGCCTTCTCCGACGTGCCGGCCTGGCTCGCGATGAAGGGTGCGACCATTGCGGCCGAGCGCCGCATGCCGGGCCCCATTGCGCTGCAGCTCGAATACTCGCTGGTGGCGCGGGATATCGAGGGCGAGCACATCCCCGCAGCCCAGGAAGCCGGCCTGGGCGTGATGCCCTGGAGCCCGCTGGCAGGCGGGTTCCTGACCGGCAAATACAAGCGGGGCGACACCGGCGACACCGGCCGGCTCAGCGGTGCCAACCCCTTCGGCGACACGAAGTTCATTGCGCGCAACTGGGATATCCTGGATGCGCTGCGCGAAACCGCGGCCGAGATCGAGCGCACGGCCGCGCAGGTGGCGCTCGCCTGGGTGATGGCCCGTCCGGGTGTGGCCTCGACCCTGGTCGGCGCGCGCTCCGTCGAGCAATTGGCGGGTAATCTGGGCGCCGCTTCGATCACGCTGTCCGCCGACCAGACGGCCCGGTTGGACACGGCCAGCGCGCCGCCGCTGGGTTTCAGTGCCGCGATGCAGCAGCCGATGATCCGGCGCATGGTCTTTGGCGGCCAGAGCGTGACGGGCTGGGGTGAGGCGTGATCCCGGGCCTCATTCCCACTCGATTGTCCCCGGCGGCTTGCTCGTGATGTCGTAGGTCACGCGGTTGATGCCGCGCACTTCGTTGACGATGCGGTTGGAGACGCGGCTCAGGAATTCCATGCTGAACGGATAGACATCCGCCGTCATGCCATCCGTGCTGGTCACGGCGCGCAGCGCGCAGGCCATGTCGTAGGTGCGGCCATCGCCCATCACGCCCACGGTGCGCACCGGCAGCAGCACGGCGAAGGCCTGCCAGATGGCGTCGTAGAGGCCGGCGGCGCGGATTTCCTCCAGGTAGATCATGTCCACCTGGCGCAGCAGATCGGCCTTCCCCCGCGTGACTTCGCCGGGGATGCGGATCGCGAGGCCGGGGCCGGGGAAGGGGTGGCGGCCCACGATCTCCTCCGGCAGGCCGAGTTCGCGGCCGAGCACGCGGACCTCGTCCTTGAACAGGTCGCGCAGCGGCTCGACCAGCTGCATGCGCATGCCGGCGGGCAGGCCGCCGACATTGTGGTGCGATTTGATGGTCACACTCGGCCCGCCGGTGGCGGAGACGCTTTCGATCACGTCCGGGTACAGCGTGCCCTGCGCCAGGAAATCGGCGCCGCCGATCTTCGCCTGCTCCTCCTCGAACACCTCGATGAACACGCGGCCGATGGTCTTCCGCTTGGTCTCGGGGTCCGTGACGCCCGTGAGCTGCCCAAGGAACAAATCGCTCGCGTCGCGATGCACCAGCGTGATGTTGAAGCGGTCGCGGAAGGTGCGCACCACCTGTTCGGATTCGCCGGCGCGCATCAGCCCGTGATCGACGTAGATGCAGGTAAGCTGCGCGCCGATGGCTTCGTGCAGCAGCACCGCGGCGACGCTCGAATCGACGCCACCCGACAGGCCGCACACCACGCGGCCATCGCCGACCTGCGCGCGAATTCGAGAAATCATCTCGGTGCGGAAGGCGCCCATGGTCCAGTCGCCAGTGCAGCCGCAGACGCCATGCGTGAAGTTGCGCAGCAGGGCCGCGCCATGCGGGGTGTGCACCACCTCGGGGTGGAACATCGTGCCGTAGGTGCGGCGTTCGTCATTGGCGATGAGCGCGAAGGGCGCGCCCTCGCTGCTGGCGACCACGCGGAAACCGGCGGGCAGCACGGTGATGCGGTCGCCATGGCTCATCCACACCTGTTCGCGCGCACCCGGCGCCCAGACTCCCTGGGTGATGGCGCAATCGCCCGTCACGTCGATATGCGCGCGGCCGAATTCGCGAAGATGCCCGCCCTCGACGGTGCCGCCGAGTTGGTGCGCCATGACCTGCTGGCCGTAGCAGATGCCGAGGATGGGCAGCCCCATCCCGAACACCGCCTCCGGCGCGCGGGGGCTGCCATCCTCCGTCACGCTGGCGGGGCCGCCCGAGAGGATGATTCCCTTCGGCTCGAAGGCCAGGATGCGGGCTTCGGGTGCGGCGTTGAAGGGCCACACCTCGCAGTACACCCCGGATTCGCGCAGCCGCCGCGCGATGAGCTGCGTGACCTGGCTGCCGAAATCCAGGATCAGGATTCGGTCATGGAGCGGGGCAGGGGCTTGCGTCATGGCGGGCTGTAACCACGAAGGCTGGCCGGCTGCAAGCTTCACGTCCTATGGTATTTTCGGCCTTGTCGCCACGCAGCTTGATGACAGGATTCTATGCCCGGACTGGCAAAGCTAGAAGTCACGAATTTCAAGTCGATCCGGCATGCCGAGCTGGAGTTGCGGCCCCTGAACGTTGTGATCGGGCCGAATGGCGCCGGAAAGTCCAACCTAATCGGTGTGTTCCGGCTGCTCGGGCAAGTGTTGGAGGAGCGGTTTCAGGAGTATGTGGCGCAGCAGGGGGGGGCCGCACGCCTGTTACATCACGGGCCGAAGCGGTCACCATTCATCGCAGTGCGCTTCACTTTTGCCCGCAACGGCTACAGCCTCAGTTTTTCTCCCAATGTCGCTGACGAGCTATTTTTCGGGGTGGAGCGAGTTCATTTTCGCGGCGATTATGTCTCGGATGGCGGCAGGACGATCGGCACTGGGCACCGCGAAGCCAAGCTTCCGGAAGCAGCGCGGCAGTCGCCGCAGGGTATTCCCGGCCATGTCATGGACGGTGTCCACAACTGGATTGTTTACCACTTTCACGACACCTCAGAGACCAGTCCGCCGAAACTCCAGCAACAGATCGACGATAACCGCTCACTGCGCTCCGACGCTGGAAACCTCGCCGCGTTCCTTTATCGCCTACAACTTCGGCATCCGGAGCAATTCGCTAGGATTACCGCCGCAGTCCGCCGCATCGCGCCCTTTTTTGCTGAGTTCCGGCTTGCGCCGCTTGCCAACAAGCCAACGCACATCAAAATCGAGTGGCGCCATGTCGGCTCCGACGCCTATTTCGACGGAGCCTCTTTGTCCGATGGCACGCTGCGTTTCATCTGCCTCGCCACCCTCCTTCTCCAACCGGCCGAACTTCAGCCGTCCTTGATCCTGCTCGACGAGCCCGAACTCGGCCTGCATCCGGCCGCGCTCAAGCTGCTGGTCGAAATGCTGCGCTCCACCGCGCAACGCACGCAGATCGTCGCCGCCACGCAGTCGGTCACGCTGCTGGACGACCTCGCGCCGGAGGAGGTGATCGTTGCCGAGCAATCCGAGGGCGAGACCACCTTCCGGCGGCTGGAGGAAGTGAAGCTGCGGGACTGGCTGGAAGACTACACTATCGGCGAATTGTGGATGAAGAACGTCCTGGGTGGCCGCCCGAAGTGACGCGGGTGCTGCTGCTGGTCGAAGGCCAGACCGAGGAAGCCTTCGTCAACCGTAGTCTCGTCCCGCATCTGCTGACGCATGGCGTTTTCGTCGAGCGCGCGAGCATTCTCCGCACCAAGGAACCGCCGGCCGGCAGCCCGTACAAGGGCGGTGCCGTCCAGTTCCAACGTATGCGCAACGACGCCCGGAGACTGCTGAATGACAGCGACGCCATCGTCACGACGCTGATCGACTACTACGGATTGCCGGAGGATTTTCCGGAGCGGTCAAGCGCCGCAAGCCTCGCTGATCCGCGGCACAGGGCCGAACGTCTCGAAGGCGCCTTTGCGGCGGCCATCGGGCATCCCCGGTTCCGCCCCTTCCTGGCGCTTCACGAGTTCGAGGCGTGGATTTTCGCTGTCCCCGACGTAGCGGCCGAGCATCTGTCGCAGCCCTTCCTGTCTCGCCTGCTTGCTCGGTCGGCCTCTGACGCAGGCGGCCCTGAACTTGTGAATGACAATCGCGAGACCGCGCCTTCGCGCCGCTTGCAGGGAATGCTGCAACAGGTGGGCCAAGCCTATCGCAAGACCCTGGACGGGCCGGACATCGTCGAAAAAGCAGGCCTGGAGCCGATCCGCCGCCAATGCCCGCATTTTGCGGCATGGCTGGCATGGCTCGAATCCCTCGGGCGCTCGCCCTGACGCCGCCCTCAGCCTTCCTTCACCGGCGCCGTCTTGGCCAGCAGCACCTCGATCGGGTCCCAGCGCATCGCCAATTGCTCGACACCCTGGCCCGCCACGCGGATCTGCTCATGCATCGCCGCGCGCCCGCCGATGCGCTGGTAGAAATAGCGGTTGGGGTTGTCCTCCAGCACCCAGGCCACCGCGGAATGGCAGCCGATGGCGCGCAGATGCGCGGCCATGGCGCGCATCAGCCGGCGCCCCACGCCAAGGTCGCGGAAATCGTCCAGCACATACAGCGTCTCGATCTCGCCCTCCGCGAGCCCGTCGCGCCGCGCGCGGCCGCCGGAGGCGAAGCCGACCACCCCGGCATCCGGCCCCGGCTGGTCATGCGGCTGATCAGGCCCGCCGGCTGTCGCCACGAACACCGCATGCCCCGCCTGCCGGTCCAGGATCGCCCGCTGGTAGAAGGACGCCAGGCGCGGCTCCGACAAGCCCGCGAGGTAGGCATCGTCCAGGATGCCGGCATAGGCGCTCCGCCAGGCCGCGACGTGCACGGCCGCGATGGCGCGGGCGTCTCCGGGTCGGGCGCGGCGGATCGAGATCAAGCGTCTCTCCTTTGCAGCACCGCCGCGAAGAAGCCGTCGGTGCCATGGCGGGCGGGGGAGAGCGCCATGAACGGCCCTTCCCCCGGCGGTGAAACTCCAGGCACCAGCGCGGCCCACAGGTCGCCCACGGGCAGGATGGTGAATTCCGGATGCCGGGCGCAGAAGGCTTCGACCTGCAACTCGTCCTCCTCGGGCAGCAGCGAACAGGTAGCGTAGACCAGCCTTCCGCCCGGACGCACCAATTCTGATGCGTCCTCGAGGATCATCGCCTGTTTCCGCGTGAGCTCCGCCACATCGTTCGCATTGGTGCGGATGCGCGCATCCGGGTTGCGTCGCCAGGTGCCGCTGCCGGTGCAGGGCGCGTCCACCAGCACCCGGTCGAATTTGGACGCGTTCCGCTTGCGCCATTTGTCGCCAGCCACCAGCAGATGGCGTTCCGCATTGTGCACGCCGGCCCGGCGCAGGCGGCGCACCGCCCCTTCCAGCCGCGGCGCCAGCACGTCGCAGGCGACGATATGCCCCTTGTTTTCCATCATGGCCGCGATCGCCAGCGTCTTGCCGCCGGCGCCGGCACAGTAATCCGCGACCCGCATGCCGGGCCTTGCCTCCGTCAGCAGCGCGATGAGCTGGCTGCCCTCATCCTGCACTTCCACCAGCCCCGTCTCGAAGGCGCGCGTGGCCGAGACGGGTCGGCGATCGGCGATGCGAAGGCCCCAGGGCGAATAGGGCATCGGCGCCGTGAGCAGGCCTTCCCCGGCCAGCGCCGCCTGTGCGATGTCGCGCGTGCCGGCGAGCAGATTGGCGCGGAGGTCGAGCGGCGCCGCTTCCTCGAAGGCCGCGGCTTCCGTCGGCAGGGCATCGCCGAAGCGCGCCCGCAGCCCCGGCAGCGCCCATTCCGGCAGGTTCAGGCGCACACCTTCCGGCATGTCGGGGTGCAGCAGCGGCCGGCCCGCGAGTCGCGCCAGCAGCCCGGCCTCGGAAGGCCAGAGCGGCACGGGCGCGAAGCGCTCGCCCGAGAAATTCTGGGCGATCCCCTCCAGCACCCATCCCTCCGCCAGCAGCAGATGCGCTGCCATGAGAAGCCGGGCCGTGGGCTTTGGTTCGCCAAGCTCGGCGAAATGCCAGCCGAGCCGCAGGCGCTGCCGGATGGCGCCCCAGGCCCGGTCGGAGACGTTCCGGCGGTCCGCCGCGCCGATGTAGCGGCGGGCGCGGAAGAAGTCGTTCGCGATGGAATCGGCGGGGCGGCGGGCCGAGGCCTCGACCGCGGCGAGCAGGTCGATGGCGGCGGCCAGCCGGGCGGCGGGGGTCATGCGTGTATCCGGCCTGGATCGGCGGCCAAGGAGGGGGGGCGCGCGGCAGCGTGGGCGGCGGCAGCCGGAAGGGGCAAGGCGGGTTCGTTCGTTTCGAACACCGCGACAAGCGGTTGTGACATTCTTGGCGGCATGACTTTCGTGGGCGCCCGATGGTCGCGCGCCGGCGCCCGCGCGGCAAGCCGCGTGGCGCGGTGGGCTGGAATGCAGCCGCGTGCCGGCCGAACTACCCCTCGATGCGGTAGTTCGGCGCTTCCCGGGTGACGGCGACATCGTGCACATGGCTTTCCCGCAGGCCGGCATTGGTGATGCGGCGGAAGCGGGCATGGGTCTGAAGGTCGGCGATATTGGCGCTGCCGGTATAGCCCATGGCGGCGCGCAGCCCGCCAACCATCTGGTGGATCACCGTGCCGACCGGGCCCTTGTAGCCAACACGTCCCTCCACGCCTTCGGGCACCAGCTTCAGCTTGTCGGCCACTTCCGCCTGGAAGTAGCGATCCGCCGAGCCCCGCGCCATGGCGCCGAGCGACCCCATGCCGCGATAGGATTTGTAGGAGCGGCCCTGATACAGGAACACCTCGCCCGGCGCCTCATCCGTGCCCGCGAACACGCTGCCCATCATCACGCAATCGGCGCCGGCTGCGATCGCCTTGGCGATGTCGCCCGAGGTGCGGATGCCGCCATCGGCGATCGCCGGCACGCCGCGGGCGCGGCAGGCGATGGCGGTTTCCATCACCGCGGTCAGCTGCGGCACGCCGACGCCGGCCACGATGCGCGTTGTGCAGATCGATCCCGGGCCGATGCCGATCTTCACCGCATCCGCGCCGGCCTCGATCAGCGCCAGCGCGCCCTCGGGCGTGGCCACATTGCCCGCCACCACCTGGACGGAGTTGGACAGGCGCTTGATGCGTTCGATCGCCCGCAGCACGCCGCCGGAATGGCCATGCGCGGTGTCGATCACGACGACGTCGATCTCGGCCTCGATCAGCAGGGAGGCACGCCTGAACCCTTCCTCGCCGACACCCGTCGCACCCGCGACGCGCAAGCGCCCCATCGCGTCCTTGACCGCGTTCGGGTTGGCCTGCGCCTTGTCCATGTCCTTCACGGTGATCAGGCCGACGCAGCGATAGGCCCCATCCACCACCAGCAGCTTCTCGATCCGGTGCTTGTGCAGCAAATGCCGCGCCGATGCGGGCGTGATGTCAGCATCGGCGGTGATCAGGTTTTCGCGCGTCATCAGCTCATAAACGCGCAGATGCGGGTCGGTCGCGAAGCGAACGTCGCGGTTGGTGATGATGCCGACCAGCCGCCCCGCGGCCTCACCGGGCTTCGGGCGTTCCACCACCGGGATGCCGCTGATGCGATGCTGGTCCTGCAGGGCGCGCACTTCCGCCAGGGTCTGGTCGGGGTGGATGGTCAGCGGGTTCACCACCATCCCGCTCTCGAACTTCTTCACGCGCCGCACCTGCGCGGCCTGTTCCTCCGGCGTCAAATTCTTGTGGATCACGCCGATGCCGCCGGCCTGCGCCATGGCGATCGCCATCGGGCCTTCCGTCACGGTATCCATCGCGGCCGCGACAAGCGGGATGTTGAGCGTGATCTCGCGCGTCAGGCGGGTGCGCGTGTCGGTCTCGGCCGGCAGCACGGTGGAAAAGGCGGGAACCAGCAGGACGTCATCGAAGGCGAAGGCCTCCTCGACGGTCACGCGGGAGGCGACTGGGGGGGAGACGCTGTCGGGTGCCATGGCGCGAAGCCTTTCGCGGTCGGGTCGGCGCGGGTGCTGCCTTGGCGGCCCTCCCTAGCCCCGATCCCGCCTGCGCCGCAAGCGGTGGCGCGTCACCGATCCATGACAGACCCGTGGGACCTGCAATGGGACATCGTCGCCGGCTCAGCTTTCGTTGGGGTCCGGGTGGCGCAGCAGCCACAGCCGTTCATGCGCCGCGACCAGGCTTTCCATGTTCTTGCGGCGGTTCACATCAGGCGCCACCGGGCGCCGGGTGAGCATCATTTCGAGAATGCGGAGAAGTTCCTCCGCCACCTCATAGTCGCCCTGGTCGCAGGCGTGGTGGAAGGCGATCAGGATCTTGTCGGAGAGCCGTCGCGTGTGGCGCGGGGGGCCGGCATTCGTGCGGCCACCGTCGCGCGCGCCCCCGAAGTCACGGTCCTCATCCGACATCGGCTACACGGCTCCCAAGGCCGGATGTGCGAATCCGGCAACATATCCCATTCACGATAGCGAGCCGCGTCGGTTACAGGAACCCTTCTGTGGTCTCAGCCGCCGCGCAACTGCCCGCGCACCGCTTCCGCGATCGCTTCCGGCGAGCTTTGCGGCCGGAACAGCGCCCGCACGCGGCCATCCCGCCCGACCAGATAGATGAAGGAGGAGTGATCCATCAAATAGTCGCGCATGTCCGGCCGCTGCACCCGCTGGTAGAACACGCGATAGGCGCGCGCCGCGGCCGCCACCTGCTCGGCCGTGCCGGTCAGGCCGACCAGGCGCGGATGGAAGCGGCTGACGTAATCGGCCAGTGCCGCCGGCGTATCGCGTTCCGGGTCGATGCTTACCAGGATGGGCGTCACCTGCTCGCCCTGTTCTTCCAGCGCGTCCAGCGCCTCGGCGATGATGCCAAGCTCGGTCGGGCAGACATCGGGGCAGTAGGTGAAGCCGAAATAGACCAGCGCGAGCCGCCCGGCGAAGTCGCGCTCGGTCACCGCGCGGCCGGTATGGTCGGTCAGCGCGAAGGGCCCGCCGAGGGCGACACCCTGCGGCAATTGCACGCCCCCGGCCGAGGGCGCGGCCGGTGCCTCGCCGCCGAACAGGCCGGCGGATTGGCGGAGGAAGGCATCGGCCACGCCCTCGTGCTCCGCCCGGCCGAACCAGGCATAGGCCCAGGCGCCGCCGAGGATCAGGATCAGGAGAAGCGCGAAGGCGCGAAGGGCGATCAGCATGATGGGGGGCACATAGGCCCGCCCATCACCGCCGTAAACCGAGCGCGCTCAATGATGCGCCGGCAGGATATCCCCTTCCGGCTGCGCCGTCGTGAAGGTGCTGTCCCCGAAGGCTTCTTCCCAGGTGCCGTTGGTGCTGGCGCGGGAATATTCGGTGGCGCGGTTCTCGAAGAAGTTGGTGTGCTCGATCGCGTTCAGCATCTCGTCGAGCCAGGGCAGCGGGTTCTTCTCGATCTTGTAGAGCGGCTCGAGGCCGAGTTGTGTCAGGCGGCGGTCGGCGATGAAGCGGATATACTGTTTCGTCTGCGCCGCATCGAGGCCGGCCACGCCGCCGAGCTCAAAGGCCAGGTCGATGAAGGCGTCCTCGTGATCGACGATGGTCGAGCAGATCAGATAGAGGTCGCGACGCAGCTCCTCGGTCCAGATCTCCGGGTTTTCCTGCACGAAGGTGCGGAACAGGCGGATCACGGACAGGCAGTGCAAGGTCTCGTCGCGGACGCTCCACGAGACAATCTGCCCCATCCCCTTCATCTTGTTGAATCGCGGAAAATTCATGAGGATGGCGAAGGAGGCGAACAATTGCAGGCCTTCGGTAAAGGCCCCGAAGGCGGCCAGCGTCTTGGCGATCTCGACCTTGTTCTCGACCGAGAAGTTGTGCATGTAGTCGTACTTGTCCTTCATCTCCTTGTATTTGAGGAAGGCCGTGTATTCGATTTCCGGCATCCCGATGGTGTCGAGAAGATGGGAATAGGCGGCGATGTGGATGGTCTCGGTGTTCGAGAACGCCGACATCATCATCAGCACTTCGGTCGGCTTGAAGACCTGGCTGTACTGCTTCATGTAGCAGTTGTTCACCTCGACATCCGCCTGGGTGAAGAAGCGGAAGATCTGCGTCAGCAAATTCTTCTCGCCGGGCGTCAGGTTCTTCTGCCAATCCTTCACGTCATCGGCCAGCGGCACTTCTTCCGGCAGCCAATGGATGCGCTGCTGCTGCAGCCAGGCCTCATAGGCCCAGGGGTAGCGGAAAGGCTTGTAGACCGGGTTTGCGGTCAGCAGGTCGAAGCGCACGGGCATCTCGTCGCGGGAAAAGGAATCGTCCGGCATGGTGTGTCTCGGTTTCTAGGTTTCAGGTTTCAGCGCTGCGAATCGCGCAGCGTGGTGGCCAGATCTTCCGCGATCCGGTCGAGATCGGCGACAAGCCGTCGCACCTCCGCGACCGGCCCGCGCACATCGAGCAAGGTGTCGAGCTGGCGCTCGGTCGCCGCACGGCGTGCGGCGAGTGCGGCAGCCTCGGGCGTCGCCGGCGTCACTGGCACGCCAGGCATTCCTCGTAAGTGTTGGCGTTGCCGGAGGGCGTGGTCAGGTTGAGCTGCTTCTGCACATCGTCCTTGTGCAGCGTCATCACATCGCCCTGGCCGACTACCTTCTCGCTGATCGTGTCGGCGCGCTGGATCGACAGGCTGCGGCAGTAATAGAGCGATTTGAGGCCCTTCTTCCACGCCATCATGTGGATCTGGTGCAGGTCGCGCTTGTGGACATTCGCCGGCAGGAAGACGTTCACCGATTGCGACTGGCAGATATAGGGCGTGCGGTCGGCCGCATGCTCGATCACCCAGCGCTGGTCGAGCTCGAACGCCGTCTTGAAGGTGTCCTTTTCCTGCTGCGTCAGGAAATCCAGGTGCTGCACGCTGCCCTTGGTGACGGTGATTGTCGTCCAGGTGTCCTCATCGTCGCGGCCATGCTTGGCCAGCACGCGCTTGAGGTGCGGGTTGCGCACGATATAGCTGCCGGACAGCGTCTTGTGGTTGTAGACATTGGCCGCGATCGGCTCGATGCCCGGGCTTGCCCCGCCGCAGATGATGCTGATGGACGCCGTCGGTGCGATCGCGATCTTGTTCGAGAAGCGCTCCATGAAGCCGTATTCGGCGGCATCGGGGCAGGGGCCGCGTTCCTCCGCCAGCAGGCGGGACGCAGTGTCGGCCTGGTCGCGCACATGCTTGAACATGCGCTTGTTCCACACCTTCGCGATCGCGCTTTCGAAGGGCACGTTCAGCGCCTGCAGGAAGGAATGGAACCCCATCACGCCGAGGCCGACACTGCGTTCCCGCATCGCGCTGTAGCGCGCCCGCGCCATGCTGTCCGGCGCGGTGTCGATGAAGGACTGCAACACATTGTCCAGGAAGCGCATCACGTCCGGGATAAACTCGGGAGAGTCCTTCCACTCGAACCAGGTCTCGCAGTTGAGCGAGGACAGGCAGCACACCGCCGTCCGCTCCATGCCGTGCTGGTCGATGCCCGTCGGCAGCGTGATCTCGCTGCACAAATTGGAGGTCTTGACCTCGAGCCCCGCCAGCTTGTGGTGCTCCGGCCGGGCGTTGTTCACATGGTCGGAGTAGATGATGTAGGGCTCGCCCGTCTCGATCCGCGCCGTCAGGATACGGATCCACAAGGACCGCGCGGAGACGGTGCGCATCAGCGCGCCATCCTTGGGCGAGACCAGCGCCCATGGCTCATCCGCCTCGACCGCGCGCATGAAGGCGTCCGACAGCAGCACGCCATGGTGCAGGTTCAGCGCCTTGCGGTTCGGGTCGCCGCCGGTCGGGCGCCGCATTTCGAGGAATTCCTCGATCTCCGGATGGTGCACCGGCAGGTAGCAGGCCGCCGAGCCGCGCCGCAGCGACCCTTGCGAGATGGCCAGCGTCAGGCTGTCCATCACCCGGATGAAGGGGATGACGCCGGAGGTCTTGCCGTTGCGGCCGACTTTCTCGCCGATCCCGCGCAGATTGCCCCAGTAGCTGCCGATGCCGCCACCCTTGGCCGCCAACCAGACATTCTCGTTCCACAGGCCGACAATGCCGTCCAGGCTGTCGCTGGCCTCGTTCAGGAAGCAGGAAATCGGCAGGCCGCGGGTCGTGCCGCCATTCGACAGCACCGGTGTGGCCGGCATGAACCACAGCTTCGAAATATAGTCGTAGATGCGCTGCGCATGCGCGGCATCGTCGCCATAGGCCGAGGCCACGCGGGCAAACAGATCCTGATAGCTCTCACCCGGCAGCAGGTAGCGGTCGTCGAGCGTCGCTTTCCCGAAATCGGTCAGCAGCGCGTCGCGCGACCGATCGATCTGCACCTGGCCATGGCCCTCAAGCTGAACGGCATCAAACACGGCGAACCCCCATCACAACCCCCTCCGCACGACCGCGCCGGCCAGAACCGGCCCTTGCGAACGCCCGGATCGGAGCGACTCCCCCAGGCCAGGGAGAATGCCCTGCCCTGCGTTACCGCCACAAGATGTAGTGTTGCCACACTCATGGAAACACTACATCCACCACGCTTCTCGCTGTTGATTTTTCCGCGAAAACTTGTCCACAGGGCTGAAGTTCAGGTTTCGTTCACATTGGCGCGGGCGCCATGCCGACAAGACCCCGCAGCGAACGCGCATTTGGCCATGGGCCGACCGGCGCCGCCTAGGCACTTTCCCGCGCGCCGCCCGGCGTCGCCCGGGGCTGGGTGGCCTCGTCCCCGTTCTCCCCGTGATCCACAAGCTATCCGCGTGCCGCGTCCTCCCGCATGATCGCCTCTTCCGGATCACAGGAGCCTTTCCATGCCCCCCACCCCGACCCGGCGCACCCTGCTGGCCGGCGCCGCGGCCATGCTCGCCGCACCCGCCTTGGCACAGACCGCCGCCTGGCCGACGCGCCCGATCCGCATCGTCATTCCGTTCGGCACCGGCGGTGGCACCGATGTCACCACGCGCATCCTGGCGCCGAAGCTGGCCGAAATTTTAGGCCAGTCCGTGGTGATCGAGAACCGGCCCGGCGCGGGCGGCGTGGTCGGCAGCGACTACGTGGCGAAGCAACCGCCGAATGGCGAGGTGATCCTGCTGACCACCCTCTCCCCGCTCGGCCTGGCACCCGGGCTTGGCGCGCCGATGCCCTTCGACCCGATCCGCGACCTGACGCCGATCGCCCCCACGGTCTTCGTGCCGATCTGCATGGGCATCACCCAGCGCGGCGTGGCGGCCCGCACGGCGGCCGAGTTCATCGCGCTGCTGAAATCTGCCCCTGGCCGCTACCAGTTCGGCTCCTCCGGCGTCGGCTCCTCGGGCCATATCGCCGCCGCCACCTTCGCGCTGCGGACGGGCACCGAGGTTGTCCACGTGCCCTATCGCGGCGGCGGGCAGGTCTTCGCGGCCCTGCAATCGGGCGAAATCCACTACTGCATGGATATCCCGAGCCTGCTGAAGCCCTTCCACGAAGCCGGCACCGCCCGCATCCTGTTCACCGCGACCGACGAACGCTCCTCCATCATCCCCGATGTGCCGACGGCGCGGGAGGCCGGCGTGCCCGATTTCAAATCCTATTCCTGGTATGGCTTCTTCGGCCCAGCCGGCCTCTCACCCGCCATCGTGGCGCGCATGGCGGCGGCGACCGAGCAGGCGCTTTCGGACCCTGCGATCTTCACCCGTTACGAGGCGCTGGGCACCCCGGCCATGCGCGGCTGGACGCCGGCGCGCTTCGCCGACTACGTGCGGACCGAGAATGCGACCTGGGTGCCGCTTGTGCGCAGTCTCAATATCCGGGAATAAACCCTGGGCGGGGGCGTTGGCATGAAACACGCGAAACACGGCGCAACCTCGGCGTAACCTTTCCGGGTCAGCATGTGTGGCGCAACAGGGGAAGGATGCCGCCGCCATGTCGATCCGCCGTGCGACCGAAGCCCTGGCCGCGCTCAGCCTTGCCGCCGCGGCCCTCGCGCCGGCGCGCCCCCCGCGGGCGGCGCCGGGGGCCGCCCTGTTCCGCGTGGTGACCATGCAGCTCGACCTGGTCATCGGCCTCGGCACCGAGGATCTGGACGCGATGGGGGAGGGGGAGGCAGTGGACCGGATCGCCGCCCACATCGCCGCCACCGGCCAGGTCTCCGCCTGGCGCTACATGGCGCTCCGCGGGCCGGAGGGGGATACGCGCTGGGTCGCGGGCGACCGTGTCGCGATCCTGCGGCAGGATGCGCTGCTGATCGAACCCCTGGCCACGCCGCTGCCGATCCTGCCGCCCAGGGGGTAGCCCCCCCGCCCCCTGCTTGGCGCGGCGCGTGCGGCAGCGCACCATGCCGCGATGCAGATCGACGATCCCGAGACCCTGGCCGAAGCCCGCGCGGTGTTCGACCGCTACGAAGCCGCGCTGATGGCCAATGACACGCCGGTTCTGGACGACATCTTCTGGGCCGATCCGCGCACCGTGCGCTTCGGCATCACCGAAATCCTGTACGGGCACGACGCCATCCGCGCCTTCCGCGCCTCGGTCGGCCGCTACGCCCAGCGCGTGCAGCGGCGCGTGCATCTGCTGGCGCTCGGCCGCGACGTGGTGTGCACGCATCTCGAATATGAACGCGTCGGCACCGGCCTGACGGGGCGGGAGACCAAGATCATGGCGCGCCTGCCCGGCCTCGGCTGGCGCGTGGTCTCGGCGCATGTCTCGCTGCTCGGCGTCACGGACCCCGGCCGCACATGAGTGCCGCGCCGCATGTCGTGGTGATCGGCGCCGGCATCGTCGGCGCGGCCACGGCGCTGGCGGTGCTGCGGGAGGGGTTTCGCGTCACCATCCTGGAACCGGGCGAGCCGGGCGGCGAGCAATCCGCCAGCTACGGCAATGGCTGCTGGCTGAGCCCGATGTCGGTGATCCCCCCCGCCGTGCCGGGCCTGTGGAAAAAGCTGCCGAAATTCCTGGCCGACCCGCTCGGCCCGCTGGCCATCCGCTGGTCCTACCTGCCGCGCGTCGCACCCTGGCTGCTGCGCTATCTCTGGGCCGGCTGGACCGAGGCGAAGGTGGAGCGCACCGCCTTCGCGCTGCGATCCATGCTGGAAGGCGCGCCCGGCCTGCACCACGACCTCGCCACGGATGCCGGCGTTGGGCACCTGATCGAGCGCCGCGGCCTCATGTACATCTATGAATCTCGGCAACAATTCGAGGCGGAGGCGATGGCCTGGCGCATCCGCCGCAAGGTCGGCGTGCGCTGGCTGGAGCTCGACGCCGATGAGATGCGCCAGCGCGAACCCGACCTCGACCGCCGCTACGGCTTCGGCGTGCTGGTCGAGGAAGCGGGCCATTGCCGCGATCCCGGCGCCTATGTGGCGGCCCTGGTCGCGCGTGCCGTCGCCGAGGGGGCGGCGCTGCTCCGCACCCGCGCCATCGGCTTCCGGATCGAGGGCGGGCGGCTGCGCGCCGTGCTGACGGACGATGCGGAGGTGGCCTGCGACCGCGCGGTGATCGCCGCCGGCGCCCATTCCAAGGCGTTGGCCGTGCAGGCCGGCGCCCGCGTGCCGCTGGAAAGCGAACGCGGCTATCACGCGATGATCGAAGGCGCGGAAGTGGGCCCGCGCACGCCGCTGATGCCGGTCGATGGCAAGATGTCCGTCACCATGACCGATCGCGGCCTGCGCTGCGCCGGCCAGGTGGAGATCGCGGGGCTGGAGGCCGCGCCGAATTGGAAGCGCGCCGAGATCCTGCGCGACCATCTGCTGCGCACCTTCCCGGGCCTGCCGCGTGACCTGCCGCCAACCCGCGTGCGGTTCTGGATGGGCCACCGCCCCTCCATGCCGGACGGCCTGCCCTGCATCGGCCCCGCACCCGCCAGCGCCGATATCCTGCTGGCCTTCGGGCACGGCCATATCGGGCTTGTCGCCGGGCCGCGCACAGCGCGGATCGTGGCAGCGATGCTGACAGGAAGGCCGCCCGAGATCGATGCGGCGCCCTTCAGCCCGGCCCGCTTCGCAGGTTAGCTTTTCCTCTGGTTTTCGTGGGCCGAGGGTGCCACATTCAAGGGTGGCGGCCCCGCATCGTGTCGGGTCGTGTCCACAGTTACGGATTGCATAGCATCGTGTTTCCCGACAATGAACAGGGCGGCGGCGGGTCCGTCGAGGCCGAAGTCAAGTGGTACAACGCCCGGAAGGGGTTCGGCTTCGTGCTTGGACCGGATGGGCAGGACGTGTTCTTCCACGCCTCGGCATTGACCGAGGCCGGAATCGAACCGCCGGACACCGGCGACAAGCTGACCTGCGAGATCGGGACGGACCGCCAGGGCCGCCGTCTCGTGACCCGCATCTACTCGGTCATCAAGGGCCCGGGTGGCGGCGCCGGCGGTGGCATGGGCGATCGCGGGCCGCCGCGCGGCGGCTTCGGCGACCGTCCCCCGCGCCGTGATTTCGGCGGCCCGCCCGGCGGCGGCGGTGGCTTCGGCGACCGCCCCCCGCGCCGCGACTTCGGCGGCCCCCCGGGTGGCGGTGGCGGCTTCGGCGATCGTCCCCCGCGCCGTGATTTCGGCGGCGGCGGCTTCGGCGGTGGTTTTGGTGGCGGCGGTGGCTTCGGCGACCGTCCCCCGCGCCGCGACTTCGGTGGCCCGCCGGGCGGCGGTGGCGGCTTCGGCGCGCCCCGTGGCGGTGGCTTCGGCGACCGTCCGCAGCGCCGCGATGCCGGCCGCGACGAGGGCGGCCCGACCTATGCCATCTCCGGCACGGTGAAGTGGTTCGATCAGGTGCGCGGCTTCGGCTTCGTGACGCCGGATGATGGCGGGCAGGACGTGTTCCTGCACTCCTCCGTCCTGCAGCGTGCGGGCCGCCAGGATGTACAGCAGGGCGAGAAGGTCGCGCTCGATGTGCGCGACGGCCAGCGCGGCCGCCAGGCCGTGGGCATGAAGGAGTAAGCCGACCCGGCGGGTTCGCCCGCCGACCGATGGGGTTTGCGTGCGCGCCGGTCCGCCAGGGCCGGCGCGTTTCGCGTTTTTGGTGGCCCCATTAACGCCTTTCCCGCAAAGCCGCCCCGAAAGGCGCCCGCCATTCACCTTCCATTTACCGTCTGGGGCGGATCATTGCCGGGTCGTTAAGCGAAGCTGTCCCAGCGCCGCCAGCGCCGCCCGCAAGGAAAACCCGCCATGTCCATCTCCACCCTCGCGCCCCCGACCCAGGCCTGGCCGTTCCCGGGGATCGGCACCGCAGCCGGCTGGGCCGAGCGTCTCGTGGCGATGAGCCTGTCGCGCACTGCCCGCCGCGGCAGCGCCGCGCGCGGCTTCTCCCCGGCCGAGTCTGCCCGCCCGGCGCCGAGCCTGACCGCCGCCATCGCCGCGATCGTTGCCGTGGCCGCCCAGCGCGCCCGCGCCACCGGCGACCTTCCCGCGCTGCGGGACGCCATCGATCGCGCTCTCGACAGCGCCGATTTGCCCGCGGACGAAGACCCGCGCGAGCAGGGGATGGCCTTCCTCGCGCCGATCAGCGACGCGGCTGGCCAGGAAGGCGGGCAGCTGATGTCGCTGATGCAGCGCCAGCGTTAAGCGGGCGCTACAGCGCCCCGCCCTTCCGCCCCGCCATCGCCCCCAGTCGCAGCCGCAGCGCGTTCAGCTTGATGAAGCCCTGCGCGTCGAACTGGTCGTAGGCGCCCTGGTCGTCCTCGAAGGTCACGTGCTTCATCGAATACAGGCTGTTCGGCGACTTGCGGCCCGTCACGATGGTGTTGCCCTTGTACAGGCGCAGGCGAACGGTGCCGGTGACCGACTTCTGGCTCTCATCGATCAGCGCCTGCAGCATCCGCCGCTCCGGGCTGAACCAGAAGCCATTGTAGATGATCTCCGCATAGCGCGGCATGATGCTGTCCTTGAGGTGCCCGGCTTCCCGGTCCAGCGTGATGCTCTCCATCGCGCGGTGCGCCACGTACAGGATGGTGCCGCCCGGAGTCTCATAGCAGCCGCGGGACTTCATGCCGACGAAGCGGTTCTCCACCAGGTCGAGCCGCCCGATGCCATTCGCCCGGCCGAGCGCGTTGAGCGTCGTCAGCAAGGTGGCCGGCGACAGGCGTTCGCCATTGATGCCGATGGCGTCGCCGCGCTCGAACTCGACCGTGATGTCGGTCGGGCTGTCGGGCGCGTCCATCGGGCTGATGGTGCGCTGCCACACCATCTCATCCGCCGCGTCCCAGGGCTCCTCCAGGATCTTGCCCTCGGAGCTTGAGTGCAGAAGGTTCGCATCCACGCTGAACGGCGCCTCGCCGCGCTTGTCCTTGGCGATGGGGATCTGGTGCGCCTCGGCGAAGGCGATCAGCGCGGTACGGCTGGTCAGCTCCCATTCGCGCCAGGGCGCGATGATCTTGATGTCCGGCTTCAGCGCGTAGTAGCCGATCTCGAAGCGGACCTGGTCATTGCCCTTGCCGGTCGCGCCATGCGCCACGGCGTCGGCGCCGACCTGCTCCGCGATCTCGATCTGGCGCTGCGCGATCAGCGGCCGGGCGATGGACGTGCCCAGCAGATACATGCCCTCATACAGCGCGTTGGCGCGGAACATCGGGAAGACGAAATCCTTCACGAAGGTCTCGCGGAGGTCATCGATAAAAATGTTTTCGGGCTTGATGCCGAGCAGCAGGGCCTTGTCGCGCGCCGGGCCCAGTTCCTCGCCCTGGCCGAGATCGGCGGTGAAGGTCACCACCTCACACTTGTAGGTGGTCTGCAGCCATTTCAGGATCACGCTGGTGTCGAGCCCGCCGGAATAGGCGAGCACAACCTTCTTCACATCCTTCACACGCATGGTCTCGGCCCCTTGGAAAGCGGGCGATACATGCCGCCCCCGGACCGGATGGGCAAGCGGCGCGGAGCAAGCCAGGGCGGGCCGGCTGGAAACGCCGCGCGACGGCGCCACTTCTGGTGTAACCCTCGCCCATGTTGCAGCGAAGCATTCGCGCCAAGGCCTAGCCGAAGGATTCCCCGTGTCCGTCCGTACCCTGCCCGCCGCGAAGCCGCTCGACCCCGCGAAGTTCCAGGACAGCCGCGTGACCGCGAAGGGGGAGCGGCGCGCCACGGTGGCGCTGCATGCACTGACCACGCTCTGGTTCAACACCGGCACGCTCTGCAACATCACCTGCGCCAGCTGCTACATCGAAAGCAGCCCGCGCAACGACGCGCTGGTGTATCTCACACCCGCCGAGGTGACCGCCTATCTGGATGAGGCGGCGGGGATGGGCCTCACGGAGGTTGGCTTCACCGGCGGCGAGCCCTTCATGAATCCGGGCCTGGTGCCCATGCTGGCCGATGTGCTGGCGCGGCCGGGGCTGCGGGCGCTGGTGCTGACCAATGCCATGCAGCCGATGCGCCGCTATGCGCGGGATCTGCTGGCGCTGCGCGACCGTTTCGGGGCGGACCGCCTGACCATCCGCGTCAGCCTCGACCACCACGAGGCCGCACCGCACGATGCCGAGCGCGGCGCCGGCAGTTTCGCCCGCGCCGTCGAGGGGCTGGTGTGGCTGGTGCGGGAAGGCTTCCGCGTCGATGTCGCCGGCCGCGCCGGCTTCGATGCGCGGGGCGAGGCGGCAATGCGCGAGGGCTTCGGCCGCCTGTTCGCCGAACACGCCATCCCGATCGACGCCACCGACCCGGTGGCGCTGATGCTGTTTCCCGAAATGGACGGAACAGCGGATGTGCCGGAGATCACCGAGGCGTGCTGGGGCATCCTGCACAAGCCGCCCGAGAGCGTGATGTGCGCGTCGAGCCGCATGGTGGTGAAGCGCCGCGGCGCCGATCGCCCGGCCGTGGTGGCCTGCACGCTGCTGCCCTACGACCCGCAATTCGAACTCGGCGCTACCCTGGCGGAGGCCGCGCGCCCCGTCAGCCTGAACCACCCGCACTGCGCGCGCTTCTGCGTGCTCGGCGGGGCGGCGTGCAGCCGGTAGCCAACCGAAGGCCGGAAGAAAGCGCGCGACATGCGGACCGCAAGGCGGTCCGAGGCGCCGAACGGCGCCCGCCGCTTATGCGGCGAGCCAAGGCCGCGGATGCGGCCCCCCGGCGCCTGAGGGCGCAAAAATCGTCCATTCACGCCCCCGCGCGCATCACCTTCGGGATTTCCTCACGGAAGCGGAACCGCAGCGCGGACCAGGTGTCGTCCAGCGCGATCTGCGTGACCGGCAGCAGGCCCTCGCTCGTCACCGGGTCCCAGCCATGGTCACGGTCCAGGTCGCTGCGGACCGGGCCGGTTTTCTTCGGATAGGCAAACCACAGCCGCGCCCCGATGCCATACAGGTTCAACGCCCGCGGCGCGATGGCCCGCAGCGTCGCCTTGTCGGCGGCGAAACACAGGATCAATTCTGCCGCGGCGGTCGCCCCGCTCGGCAGTCCAAAGGTCATCCCCTGGGGTGCACCGAGCACCGCGCAGGCCATTCCCGGGCGGTAGCCGAGTTTGCGGGCCACCTCCCCGATCACAACACCCATTCCCGTCCAATCCGTCACGGAGTTGCCACCAAGCGCGTGGGTGTAGCGTAAAAGGAGCGTGCGTGCAGCCATTCAATGGGCAGGACGGCTCTGCGTTTTTGTGACAGCGGCATTTCTGCGTAGATAACTGGTTGAAGTTGTGGCGTGCGCCGGCTTGAAGTCGCGCGATCCACGTGGGAACCGGGCGCATGCGATCTCGCGTCACGGTGGTGACCGTCACCTATGCCAGCGCGGCCCAGATGCCCGGCTTCATGGCCGCCCTGCCGGCCGGCCTCGGGCTGGTGGTGGTGGACAATGCCAGCGCGGACGGGATCGCGCCCCTGGTCCGCGCCACCCGGCCTGACGCCATTGTTCTAGAATGCCAGGACAATATCGGCTTTGGCGCCGGCTGCAACCGCGGGCTCGACCAGGTTTCCACGGAGTACGCCCTGCTGCTGAACCCCGATGCCCGCTTCGACGCGGCCGCGCTGCACGCGCTGCTGGAAGCCGCCGATGCCTGGCCGGAGGCCCGGCTGCTCGCCCCGCTGATCCTCGATGAGGCGGGCCATCCGGTCCGGTCCTGGAACGCGGCGCAGGCCCGCCGCCGCCGCCTGCCGCGCGACCGCGCCGCCGAACCCTGGCCGGAGGGGCCGTTTTGCGCCGAGTATGCCTCCGGCGCCGCCCTGCTGCTGCGCATGGACTCGGGCCTGCGCTTCGACCCGGCCTTTTTCCTGTTCTACGAGGACGACTGGCTGTGCCGGGAAGCCGGCCATGTGCTGGTCGTGCCGGCGGCGCGCATCGCGCATGCGGGTGGCACCTCCAGCAGCGGCGGCGGGGTCGCGCGCCTGAAGGCCTGGCACATGGCCTGGTCCCGTCTGCGCTTTTGCCAATTGGAACAGGGGCTTCCCGCGGCACGGCGCGAAGCCTGGGCCAGGCTGGCGCACCATGCCGGCAAGGCGCTGGGCCATGCGCTCACCATCCGCATCGCCCGCGCCCGCGCCGATCTCGCCGGCTTCGCCGGCACGCTGGCCTGGCTGCGCGGCCGGCAAGCGGACCGGCGGATCAGCCGATGAGCCTGGCCGCCAGCGCTTCCTCGGCGATCTGCACCGCGTTCATCGCCGTGCCCTTGCGGAGGTTGTCGCCCATCACCCAGGCATGCAGCCCATGCGGCAGCGTCGGGTCGCGGCGGATGCGGCCGACCATCACCTGGTCCTCCCCGGCCACATCGAGCGGCGTGGCATAGCTGCCTTCCTCCCGCCGATCGAGCAGCGTCAGGCCGGGGGCGTCGCGCAGCGCATCCCGCGCCTGGCGTTCCGTCACCGGCCCCTCGAAGGCGATGTTCAGCGCCAATCCGTGCCCCACGAAGGTCGGCACGCGGACGCAGGTGGCGGCCACCAGCAGATCGGGGTCGAGCAGCTTGCGCGGTTCCTGCGCCATGCGCTGTTCCGCCAGCGTCGATCCATCGCCCGCGAAACTGTCCACCTGCGGGATCACGTTGAAGGCGATCTGCTTCGGGAATTGCTCGGCCGGCGGGACCTCATTCACGTACACACCGCGCGCCTGCGACCACAGCTCATCCATCGCGGCCTTGCTGGCGCCGGACGTGCTCTCATAGCTGCAAGCCGCCACGCGGAGAATTTTCGACAGCGCCATCAAGGGCTTGAGCACGAGGGCGAGCTGAACCACCAGCGGGTCGGGACTCGAAATAATGCGGCGCTTCGTGGCGCGGGCCAGCGCCGCCGGGTTCACCTCCGGCACCAGCAGCGGCACGTCGAGTTCCATCCGGAAAGCGGTGCTGAGGTCGATCACCAGGCACCCGGCCGCCGCGGCACGCGGCGCATGGGCGCGCGCCACCGCCGCATCGGCTGCAAAGAAGGCCAAATTCACCCCGGCGAAGTCGAATTTTTCGAGATCCTGCGTCTTCAGGACCCGGTCCTCGCCAAAGGAGATCGGCTGGCCGACGCCGCGCCCGGTGCCGAGTGCCACCGCGCTGGCCACCGGCAGCGCGCGTTCCTCCACCATGCGCAGAATTTCGCGCGCGATATGGCCGGGCGCGCCGACCACCGCGATGGTGAGCGCGATGGGCTTGCGAACCGCCGGGGTTTTGCTCATGCGCGGGCCACATTGGCGGCGATGCGCATCAGCCGCAGGAAATTGCCCGACCACAGCAACCGGAGGTCCGCCGCGGTGTAGCCGCGCCGCAACAGCTCGGCAGACACATGTGCCGTCTGGCTGGCATCCGCCCAATCGGTCAGCCCGCCGCCGCCATCGAAATCCGACGACAGGCCGACATGCTCGATACCGATGCGCTTCACCGCGTAGTCCACATGGTCGCAATAATCGGCCACCGAGGCGAGCGCGCGCCCGCCCTCCGGCTGGCGGCGGAGGAACGCCTGCACGGCGGTGATCTGCACCAGGCCGCCGGTTTCCCGCAGCGCATCAAGCTGCGTGTCATCGAGGTTGCGCGGATGGTCGCACAGCGCCCGGCAGCAGGCATGCGTTGCGACAACCGGCGTGTGCGACCACGCCGCCGCCTGCAACATCGCGTCGCGGGAGGTATGCGACACATCGACCAGCATGCCGACGCGGTTCAACTCCCGGATCGCGCTGCGGCCGAGTGGCGACAGCCCGCCATGGATCGCGGGCAAATCGCCGAGGTCCGCGCGCGGCCGCGCGCTGTCCGCCAGATCATTGTGCCCGTCATGGGTCAGCGTGAGATACACCGCCCCCAGCGCTCGCCAATCGGCGATGCGCGTGAGGTCCCGCCCCATCGCATAGCCATTCTCCACCGCCGACATCGCGATCGTGCGGCCGGCGGCAAACGCTGCCTCCATTTCCCCGGCGTCGCGGCAGAACACGGCGCCCGAGGGGGCGCCATCGGCGGCGGCGGCGATGGCGCGCAGCATGCGCATCGCCTTGTCGGCCGCCTGGGCGCGGCCCTCATCGGTCAGCGTTCCCTGGCGGACATAGGCGATGAAGATCGCCGCATCCATGCCGCCGGCGCGCATCTTGCCGTAATCCACCTGGCGGCGGGTGGCGGTGGCGGGGTGGGGGGTATCCGGCCAGGGGATGTCCACATGGGTGTCCAGCACCAGCGTCGCCGCATGTGTCGCCGCCACCGAAGACGCCAATACCCCCTGCCGATCATCCATCCTTGCGCCACCCCTGCGTTTCGCGGGGGACGCTGACGCCGCCGTGCCAGCGCGTCAACGTGGCAGGCTCATTCCTCCCGAAAACCGTAATCGGGGATGCCCTGCTCATTGCCGTAGTATTTATAGGGCAGGAACTTGCCGGACATGGTGATCTTCACCCGGTCGCCCTTCGGGTTGGCCACGCGTTCGAAGTCGAAGTCGAAATCGATGGCGGACATGATGCCGTCCCCGAATTCCTCCTCGATCAGCGCCTTCCAGGCCGGGCCGTTGACCATCACCATCTCGTAGAAGCGGTAGATCAGCGGGTCGGTGGGGGGCATCGGCGTGCCGCGATAGGGCACCTCGTTCAGCATACGGGCTTCCACTTCGCTCAGCCCGAACAGCGTCGCGGCCTTTTCGGCGAGCGGCTTCACCAGCTTCATCTGGCCGAGCAGCGCGCCCACCACCAGCGTGGGCGACATGCCGCCGATCTCTGTCGTGATGTGTTTCCAGGTCCAGTTCTTCTCGCGCTTGATGTCGAGGATCTTCTCGGTCAGTTCGGCACGGGTCACGGTGTTGCTCCTTGAGTTCAGACGGGGGCGGCAGGCTTGAGTTCCGGCACGGCGCGCGGCGCCCAGCCCGCGGGCGGGTTCGCGGCCGAGAATTCGCGGCTTCTTGTGATGAGAAAGTCCAGCACATGGTCGCGCAGAGGGTGGTAGCCCGGCATGTGGTGCAGGTTCGCGCGGGTGCGCGGGCGGGGCAGGGTGTTCACCACCACCTCCGCGATGCGGGCACCAGGGCCATTGGACATGAGAAGGATGCGGTCGGCCAGCAGGATCGCCTCATCCACGTCATGCGTGATCATGAAGCCGGTTTGTCCCGAGTCTGTCACCAGCCGCGCGACCTCCTCCTGCAGCGCACCGCGCGTCAGTGCGTCGAGCGCGCTGAACGGTTCGTCCATCAGCAGGATCTTCGGCTGGATCGCGAGCGCGCGCGCGATGCCGACGCGCTGCTTCATGCCGCCCGACAGTTGCGCCGGCTTGCGATCCGCCGCCTGCTCCAGCCCCACCTTGGCCAGTGCGCGGCGCGCCTCGGCCAGCGCCTGCGCCCGCGACCAGCCAGGGTGCCGGCAGGTCAGCGCGAAAGCCACGTTTTCCGCCGCACTCAGCCAGGGCAGCAGCGCATGCGACTGGAAGATCACCGCGCGATCCAGCGATGGCCCCGTGATCTCGCGCCCATCCACCAGCATCGCACCCGCATCCGGCGCATCGAGGCCGGCCAGGATGTTCAGGATGGTGGTCTTGCCGCAGCCCGAATGCCCGACCAGGCAGACGAACTCGCCGCGGCCCACGGTGAACCACACATCCTCGAACACCGTTGTCGTGCCGAAGCGGCGGGCAATGCCTTCGACCGAGACGTCAGGCTTCATATCAATGCCCTCAGACGCCGGGCGGCCGCATCCGCGGCCTTGGCTTCGCGGCATAAGCCGCGGCGGCCGTTCGGCCGCTCAGCCCTGCGGGCTGCTAAAGATGTCATTCCGCCCACGCCACCGCGCGCGCAAGCAGGCCAAGCAGCCGATCCAGCAGCAGCCCGACAAGCCCGATCATCAGGATCGCGATGACGATATCGGCGATCGACAGATTGTTCCACTGGTTCCACACCCAGTAGCCAATGCCGGTCCCGCCGACGAGCATCTCCGCCGCCACGATGACCAGCCAGGCGATGCCGATGGAAATGCGCATCCCCGTCACGATGGTGGGCGCCGCCGCCGGCAGGATCACGCGGATGGCAGTGCGCCAGGAACCCGCCTCCAGCGTGCGCGCCACATTCAGCCATTCGCGCCGCACCGCCGCTACGCCGAAGGCCGTGTTCAGCAGCATCGGCCAGATCGAGCAGATGAAGATCACGAAGATCGAGCTGATCGCGCTGTCCTTGATGGCGTAGAGCGCCAGCGGCATCCAGGCCAGCGGCGAGACCGGGCGCAGCACCTGGATGAAGGGGTTCAGCGCCGCGTTCAGCAGCGGCGACATGCCGATGACGAAGCCGAGCGGAATCGCCACGATCGCCGCCAGCCCGAAGCCCGCGCCGACGCGCAGCAGCGAATAGGCGATCTGCACGCCGATGCCCTGGTCGTTGGTGCCGCGCACATAGAAGGGGTCGGCCATCAGCTCGACCAGGCGCAGGAAGATCGCCGAGGGTGCGGGCATCGCCGTCTGCCCGCCTTGCGCCGCCGCCTGGCCGAGCAGTGCTGCGTATTCGGGGTCGAGCGCCGGCCCCGTCGCCGCCTGCGGCAGCAACGCGACCTCCCACGCACCCAGGAATAGCGTCAGGATCGCGAGGCTGAGCGCCGTCGCCTTCCAGAACGGAACGGAAGTATTCATGGGTTAGGTGCGGATCGCCCGCTCCACCCACGGCGCCGGGTTGGCGGGATCGAACACCTTGCCCATGATCGTTTCGGTGCGTGTTGCACTCGCCGGCACGGGCAGGCCGAGTTCGCGCATGGCCTTGCCGGCATCGAGGGCCAGGAACACCTGGTTTGCCACGGCCGCGTAGTCCACCTCGCGGTTGAGCTGACCCCAGCGGCGCATCTGCGTCATCATCCAGATCGCCATGGAATGCCAGGGGAAGGGGTCGAAGCCGATGCGGTCCGGCACGCGCTGCACCTGGCCGAGGCCGTTGGCGAAGGTGCCGCTCAGCACCTGGTTCACCACCGTCTCCGGCTGATTCAGGTAGTTCTGCCCGCTGATCGCCGTCGCCACCTCACGCCGATTTTCCGCCTTCTGGGAGTAGGCCGTGGCTTCCACGATCGCGCGCATCAGGGCCGCAAAAGTGTTCGGCGCCTCGGTGATCATCGCGCGCGGCACGGCGAAGGCGCAGCAGGGGTGCCCGTCCCACAATTCCTTGGTCAGGACGTGGATGAAGCCGACGCCATCGAACACCGCGCGCTGGTTGAACGGGTCGGGGCCGAGGAAGCCGTCGATATTGTCGGCGCGGAGATTGGCGACCATCTCCGGCGGCGGGACGGAGCGGATCTGCACATCACGGTCGGGGTCGATTCCGTTCTCCGCCAGGTAGTGGCGCAGCAGGTAGTTGTGCATCGAGAAATCGAAGGGCACGGCGAACCGAAAACCCTTCCAATCGCGCGGGCTGCGCTTTTCGCGATGCTTGGTCGCCAGGGTGATCGCCTGGCCGTTCACATTCTCGATCGCCGCGACCGCGAAGGGAATCGGCTGGGCGACGCCGACGCCGAGCGACATCGCGAGCGGCATCGGGCTCAGCATATGCGCGGCATCGTATTCACGCGCGATGGCCCGATCACGGATCACCGCCCAGCCGGCCGTGCGGACCACTTCCACATTCAGGCCCTGGCGGGAATAGAAGCCCATCGGATGCGCCATGATGATCGGCGTGGCGCAGGTGATGGGGATGAAGCCGATCTTGAGGTCACGCTTCTCGATGGCGCCCGTCCCCTGCGCCAGCGCTTCCTTGGCGATGTCGAGCGGGAACACCGAGGCAAGGGCCGCCATCACGGTGGCCGCTCCGAAGCGCTCCACCAGCGCGCGGCGCGTCGGGCCGTGGCGGAAGGTGGCGCGCAGCACGGCGCCCTCGGCGACCTCGGCCATCGCCTCATCCGTGCCGGGCGCCGCGCCGCTGCATTCCAGGGCGGAGGCATGGCGACCGCAGCCGCAGGCATTCAGGCGGGTCTTCGGGTTCAGCGGATCGGCGGTCAGACGACGACGCATGTGGGTTTCGCGCTCCCGGCGAGATTTTCAGTTGTTGTGCGGTAAGCAATGCGCGTGCCGCGGTTGAGAAATGCGCGTGCCGCGGCCGGCGCAGCCGGAATCACGACCGCTTCAGACCGCCATCGCCCGTTTTTTGTGCAGCGCGCCCCAATCCAACGCACTCCGCCCCGCTTCTGGCCGGGGCGCGGCGGCCGGTGCTAGGGGGGCAGCGTGCGCCACGCTCTCGCCGCCATCCTGATCCTGGCTGTCTCCGGCGCTGCCCTGGCGCAGCCGGCCCCGCGCGACCTGCGCGCGGCCGAGCGTGCCGCCGCCGAACGCCAGCGCGCCGCGGAAGCCGCCGCCGCCGCCGCCGAGCGCGCGGCGGAGGAGGAAGTGGCGCTGGCCGACCAGCGCGTCGCCGCCGCCCGTGCCGCGCAACGCGCCGAAGCCGCGGTCGCCGAGGCCGGGGCGCGGCTCGGCCAGGCACGGGCGGCGGAGGCCACGGCGCGCGCTGCCTCCGCCGCCCGCGCGGCGGCGCTCCGCCCGCTGCTGCCGGCCATCCTGCGGCTGTCGCTGTGGCCGGCCGAGACGGTGCTGGCGGTGCCGGCGCCGCCCGAGGATGCGCTGCGCGGCGCGCTGGTCCTGCGCGGCCTGGTCCGGCGCCTGGAGCAGGAAGCGCTGGCGCTGCGCCAGGCCGAGGCATCCGCCACCGCGGCCGCCGCCCGCGCCACCACCGAGGCCGCCGCGCTGGCCACCGCCGAGGCCGAGGCCCGCGCCGCCGCCGCCGCGGTGGATGCGGCGCTGGAAGCCGCCCGCAACCGCCGCGGCACCGCCGAGGCCCGCGAGGCCGCCGCCGCCGAGGCCGCCGCCGCCGCCGCCGCGCGCGCCGGCGACATTGCCGCCGCACTCCGTGAATTGGCGCAGGCCCGCGCGCGCGAAGCCGCCGAGGCCCGCGCCAGTGCTGCCGCCCGCGCCGCCGCCGCCGCCGCCGCCCGGCAGGACGCCGCCCGGGCCCGCGCCGAGGCCGAGCGCGAACGCCGCCTGGCCGCCGCCGCAGCCCCGGCGGCGCCGCGCCCAGCGCCCACGCGGCGGGAAGCGGCCCCCCCGCCGCCCCCGGCCATCGGCGGCCGCGCCGTGCCCGTGGCCGGCCGGGTCACGACGAATTGGGGCGAGGCCGGCCCCGGCGGCGTGCATCGCGGGCTGACCTACACCGCGGTCGGCGGGGCGCGCGTGGTTTCCCCTTGTGCCGGGCGCGCCGCATTCTCGGCGCCGTTCCGCTCCTACGGGCTGTTGTTGATTGTGGATTGCGGGGGGGGTTACCATTTCGTCCTGTCCGGCTTCGCAAGGCTGGATGCCCGGGCGGGGCAGCGGCTTCTGGCCGGGGAGCCGGTCGGCGTGCTTGGCGGGGCTGGCACCGGCGGTGCTACGCTCTATGTGGAGTTGCGGCGCAGCGGCCAGCCGGTGGACCCCCGCCCCTGGTTCGCGGCCCGCGGGTAACGCCCAGGTCATCGACCCGGGTCAGAATGGCACGGCGCGCCGGCCCCCTTCGCTGTCCGGAGGGGGGAGGCGGCCCAAGGATGGATACCCCCTCATGGGTGATCGTGGCATGGGTGATCGTGGCATGGGTGATCGTGGGATCGACAAGACGGCACCGACCGCCGCGCGCGTGCCGAGCACCGGTGCCGTGATGCTGGTGCCGGCACCCCCATCCCGCCGCCGCCGCCTTGCGGTCTATGGCGCGGTGGGCGCGGCCTTCCTGGCGGGCGCCGTGGCGGGGCCGCTGCTGCCCCTGCCCGGCATCCAGGCCTTCGCGCAGGATGGCGGCCGCGCCGAGACCTACCGGCTGCTCAACCTGTTCGGCGACGTCTTCGAACGCATCCGCGCCGAATATGTCGAGCCCGTCTCCGACCGCGACGTGATCGAAAGCGCCATCAACGGCATGCTGCAGGGCCTCGACCCGCACAGCAGCTACATGAATCTGCGCAGCTTCCGCGACATGCAGGTGCAGACCCGCGGCGAATTCGGCGGCCTCGGCATCGAGGTCACGCAGGAAGGCGGCTATGTGAAGGTGATCTCGCCGATCGACGACACGCCCGCCGCTCGCGCCGGCGTGAAGCCTGGCGACCTGATCACCCATCTGAACGGCACGCCGACCCAGGGGCTTTCGCTACAGGAAGCGGTCGAGCAGATGCGCGGCGAACGCGGCACCACGATCCGCCTGACCATCCGGCGCGAAGGTGAACGCGGGCCGGTGGAACTCAGCCTGCAACGCGACGTGATCCGCCCGCAGGTGGCGCGTTTCCGGCTGGAAGGCAACGACATCGCCTATGTCCGCCTGTCCTCCTTTAATGAGCAGACGGAAGGCGCGCTGCGCCGCGCCGTCACGGCCATGCGGAACCAGGCCGGCACCAACCTCAAGGGCGTGATCCTGGATCTGCGCAACAATCCGGGCGGCCTGCTGGACCAGGCGGTGCAGGTCTCGGATGATTTCCTCGAACAGGGGCAGATCGTCTCCACCCGTGCGCGGCGGGCTGAGGACGCGCAGCAATGGAACGCCCGCACGGGCGACATCGCCGGCGGCCTGCCTGTCGTGGTGCTGATCAACGCCGGCAGCGCCTCCGCCAGCGAAATCGTGGCTGGCGCGCTGCAGGACCATCGCCGTGCGGTGGTGATGGGCGTGAAGTCCTTCGGCAAGGGCAGCGTCCAGACGGTGATGCCGATCCCCGGCAACGGCGCCATCCGCCTGACGACCGCGCGCTACTACACCCCCTCCGGCCGCTCCATCCAGGGCACCGGGATCGAGCCCGACATCGAGGTGCTGGCCGCCCGGCCGGACCCCAACGCCCCGGCGCGCGACCGGGAGGCCGATCTGCGCCGCTCGCTGCGCAATGAGGGCGCTGGCACGACGCCGCAGGCCGCGGTGCCGCCGCCGCCGCCGCTGAACCTGCCCGCCGGCCTGGCGGAGCGCGTGCAGCGCATGCCGGCCGAAGGCGCGCCGGCGCTCGACCCGACCAAGCCGGAAACCGACCACCAATTGCAGCAGGCCGTGCAATTCCTGCGCGCCTGGGCCACCGCCGCGCCGCCACAGCGCCGGGCGCAGCGCTGACACCCCCGCCGCGCCCATGCCGCAGCTGAGCCGGCGGGCGCTCGGCCGATTCTGGCTGGTCCTGCTGCTGGCGCTCGGCGCGGGGGGCGGCGCGCTGCACTGGATGGGGCCGCCCAAGACAGCGGGGCCGGTGGCCGCGACGCCCGGGTCCGAGCCCGAGCCACCCGCGCCCGAATCGCCCGCGCCCGGGTCCGAGCCCGAATCACCCGCGCCCAAATCACCCGCGCCGGGGCCAACCCTGGCCGAGGGTCCGGCCCCGACCGCACCTGCCCCAATGGCGCCGCCGACCGCGGTGCCCACCACCACGCCGCCCGTCCCGCCGCCCGTCCCGCCGCTGCCGCCCCCCGTCCCGTCGCCTGTGGCCGCCCCTTTGGCGCCGCCGCCGCTCGCCGCCGGTGCCTTCCCGCGCCGCGCCGCCGACCCGCTGATTCCGCCGCCGGACCCCACGCTGCTGGAACGCGGCCGCTACGGCCTGGTGCCGGTGCTGGGCGCGGATGGCCGCACCAGCATCCGCGCCTATGCCCGTGCTTTCGACCGGGAGGATCGGCGCCCGCGCATCGGCATCATCCTGGGCGGCATGGGCCTGAACGCGCAGCATTCGGAAGAAGCCATCCGGCGCCTGCCCGGCGCCGTGACACTCGCCTTCAGCCCCTATGCTCCGCGCCCCGACGGCCTGCTGGAGCGCGCCCGTGCGCGCGGGATGGAGGCGCTGACCGCCCTGCCGCTGGAACCCGCCGGCTTCGGCGTGCGCGCCGATCCGGGCGACCGCGCCCTGCTGACGACGCTGCCGCGCGCCGAGAACCTGGACCGGCTGGACTGGGCGCTGTCCCGCATGCAGGGCCAGGTCGGCGCCGTCGGGGCGGAGGGTGCGATGCGCGGGGAGCGCTTCGCCGAGAATGCCGAATTGCTCGGCGCCGTGCAGGAAGCGCTCACCCAGCGCGGATTGTTGTATGTCGAGGCCCGCCCCGGCGGCCCGCAGCCGGCGCGGGCCTTCGGCCGTGCCGTCGATGTGGTGATCGACGAACCCTCCCGCACGCGGCCAGAAGTGCTGCGGCAATTGGCGGCGCTGGAGGATGCGGCGCGCCGCAACGGCTCCGCCCTCGGCCTGGCGGCGGACCCGGCGCCCTCGGTTGTCGCCGCGCTGGAATCCTGGGCGGCGGAGCTGGGTGCGCGCGGCTTCGTGCTGGCCCCCATCACCGTGTTGTTGCGGCGGCCGGCGGACGCTGCGCGCCAATAGCCCTCTCCCCCCATGGGGGAAGAGGGTTGGGTGAGGGGGGCAGGCGTGCTCCTACTTCAGGTACGGATTGCCCTGGCGCTCCTCGCCGAAGGTCGAGCCCGGCCCATGCCCGCACAGGAACCGCATCCCGTCCCCCAACGGCAGCAGCTTCTGCGTGATGCTGGCGATCAGCGCCGCATGATCCCCGCCCGGCAGGTCGGTACGCCCGACCGAGCCGCGGAACAGAACATCCCCCACCACCGCGAAGCCCAGATCCCGCGCGACGAACACCACATGCCCCGGAGCGTGTCCCGGGCAATGCAGCACGGCGAAATCCTGGCCGGCGATGGACACCACCTCCCCATCCTCCAGCCAGCGATCGGGCGTCACAGTCGCGAGGCCCGGGATGCCGTATTGCGCGGCCTGGTTGGGGATGGCCTCCAGCAGGGGAAGGTCGGCGCGGTGCGGCCCCTCCACCGGCACGGCGCCACCCAGCGCGGCCTTGAGTTCGGCGGCGCCGCCGGCGTGATCCAGGTGCCCATGCGTCAGCAGGATGTTCGCGACGGTGCAGCCGGCGCGCTCGATCGCGGCCAGGATGCGCGGCACATCGCCGCCGGGATCGATCACCGTGCCGGAGCCAGACTCCGCGTCCCAGATCAGGGCGCAATTCTGCTGGAAGGGTGTCACCTGAATCCGTGTCGCTTGCAGCTTGGGCATGGCGGCAGAGGTGCCGGGGCAGGGCGGCCCCGTCAATCGGTGACGTGCTTCGCAGGCAGCCGCGCCATCATGGCGTTGCGCCAGGCCGGCGGCAGGGCGCCGATGAGTCTTGCGAGGGCATAGAGTCGCCGCGGATAGACGATGCGCACGCGCTGCGCGGCCAGGCCTGCGAGCGTCCGCGCGGCCGCCACCTCCGGCGTCATCAGGAAGGGCATGGGAAAGGCGTTGCGGTCGGTCATCGGCGTGCGGACATAGCCCGGGCAGATCGCGTGGAGGCGGATGCCGCGATGGCGTTCGGTGCCGTCCAGCGCTTCGGCCCAGCGCTGTACCGCCGCCTTGCTCGCGCAATAGGCGGGTGCGCCCGGGGCGGCGACGAAGGAAGCGAGGCTGCCCACCACCGCCACCTGCCCGCGCAGGCCGCGCGCATCGCGCTCCTGCGTCGCCATTTTCTCGAGTGCCGGCAGGGCGGTGTTCAGCACGCCGGTCACGTTGGTGGCAAAGATGCGCTGCGCCTGCGCCGCAGGCTCCGACAGGCCGCCGGTGCCGCCCGAGATTCCGGCATTGGCGATGACAAGGTCGAGCCGCCCGATCTCCGCGATCCACGCCGCCATCGCCGCCGCATCCGTCACCTCCAGCACGCGGGGCAGGACCGCGGCACCGCGCGCCCGGCAGGCCTCGGCCACCGCCTCCAGCCGCGCCGCGTTGCGCCCCGAGAGATGCATCGCCACACCCTGTGCGGCCAGCGCCTCCGCCAGCGCCCGGCCAAGGCCGGAGGAGGCGCCGGTGACCAGCGCGGATGTCCAGATCGGTGCCATAGCCTTGCCTCCTGCTGCGCCACGGGCAACAAGGCGCCATGTCCCACGCGATCGCTTCGATGACCGGCTTCGCCCGCGAAGGCGGCGCCCTGGCCGACGGCTCGTCCTTCGTCTGGGAATTGCGCAGCGTCAACGGGCGCGGCCTCGATCTCAAGCTGCGCCTGCCGCATGGGCTGGACGCGGTGGAACCCGCCCTGCGCGAGGCCACCACGAAACGGCTCAAGCGCGGCAATGTCAGCGCGACGCTGACCCTGAAGCGGGAGGATCGCGCGCCGCGCCTGGTGCCGGACCCCGCGGCGCTGGAGCAGGCCATCGCGCTGGTGCAGGCCGTCTCCGCCCGGCTGCCGGGCGCCGCGCCGCCGAGTGCCGCCGAGGTGCTGGCCCTGCCCGGCGTGCTGCGCGCCGAGGTGGCGGAGCCTGACGAGGCCGCCGAGGAAGCCCGCCGCGCTGCCTTCATCGCCAGCTACCTGACGGCGCTGGACGGGCTGTTCGCCGCCCGCGCCCGCGAAGGCGCGCAGCTTGGCGTGATCCTGGGCACGCTGCTGCAGGAAATCTCGGATCTCTGCGCAGACGCCACCCGCGAAGCCGCGGGCCAGCCCGAAGCGCAGCGGGCGCGCCTGATGGAGAACCTCGCCGGCCTGCTCGGCGAGGGCGAGGTACGCGCCCGCGTGCCGGAAGAACGCCTTGCCCAGGAAGTGGCGATGCTGGCGCAGCGCAGCGATGTGCGGGAGGAGCTGGACAGGCTTTCGGCGCACATCACCGAGGCGCGCGCGCTGCTCGCCTCCCGCGACGCCATCGGCCGCAAGCTGGAATTCCTGACGCAGGAATTCGTGCGCGAGGCGAACACGCTGTGCAGCAAAAGCGCCAGTGTCGCGCTGACCCGCACCGGCCTGTCGCTGAAGGCCGCGATCGAGCGGCTGCGCGAGCAGGCGGCGAACGTGGAATGACGGCCCGGCCCGATGACCGCAGGGCGGAGACGCCGCAGGCGGCGAGCACCGGAGGTCTGAATCGGGTCGGTCCATTGACGCGGCGCGGCGTTTGCGTCGTGCTGGCCTCGGCACCGGGCGTTGGAAAAACCAGCGTGTCGCGCGCGCTGCTGGAGATGGAGCCCGACCTCAACCTCTCGATCTCCGCCACCACCCGCCCGCGCCGGCCGGGCGAGCAGGATGGCGTGCACTACTTCTTCAAGACGCCCGAGGATTTCGAGGCGATGGTCGCCGAGGATTCGCTGCTGGAACACGCGCGCTTCCTGGACCGCGCCTATGGCACGCCGCGCGCGCCGGTGGTCGCAGCACTCGAATCCGGCCGCGACGTGCTGTTCGACATCGAGTGGCAGGGCCATCGCCAGCTCCGCGAAAAACTGCCCGGCGATGTGGTCGGGATCTGCCTGCTGCCGCCCTCCATGGCGGAGCTGGAACGCCGGCTGCGCGGCCGCGCCCAGGACAGCGAGGCGGAGATCGCCAAGCGCCTGGTGGTCGCCCGCGACGAGATTTCGCATTGGGCCGATTTCGACCATGTGATCGTCAACCGCGATTTCGACCGCACCGTGGCGGAGGTCCGCGCCGTGCTGCATGCCGCCCGTACGCAGCGCGCGCGCCAACCCTGGCTGCCCGGCTTCGTCGCGACATTGTTGCAGGACTAGTCGCCATGGCCGGCATGCTCGAAGTCGTGCTGCCGGTCTTCGCGTTGATCCTGGCGGGTTTCTTCGCCGCGCAGCGCCGCATGATCAATCAGGACGGCTTCCGCGCGCTGACCAATTTCGTGTTCTTCCTGGCCGCCCCCGCGCTGCTGTTTGCCGGCGGCACGCGCCCCTATGCCGGCGGGCCGGGGCCGGCGCTGGCGCAGGTGGGCGGCGCCGTTCTCATGTATGTGGCGATGCTTTTGGTGGCGCGCCGCGTTTTCGCGATGACCCCGGCCGAGGCCGCGGTGTTCGGCCTCACCTGCGTGTTCGGCAATTCCGTCATGATGGGCATCCCGATCATCATCGCGGCCTACGGCCAGGCGGGCGTGCCGCCCATGCTCGGCATCCTCGCGGTCCAGACCGTGACGCTGCTTGGCCTTGCCACCGTGATGACGGAGCTTGGCTTGAACGCGGCGGCGCCTTGGGGGCGGCTGTTGCGCAGCACGGCGATGGGCATCGGGCGCAACCCGGTGGTGCTGGCGGTGATCGCGGCGCTGGTCTGGAAGGCGCTGGGCCTGCCCGTGCCGCAGGCGCTGCGCAGCGTGCTGGAAATGACCGGCGCGGCCGCGCCGCCCGTGGCCCTGTTCTGCCTCGGCGGTGGCTTGTTCGGCCTTGCGGTGGCGGGCTTGTGGCGGGAGACGGCCTTCGTCACGCTCATCAAGCTGCTGGCCCTGCCCGCGCTGACCTACGCCCTGGCAAAACTGCTCGGCCTCAGCGCCATCGAGACGGCCGTCGCCACCACCATCGCCGCACTCCCGACAGGCGCCAACGCCTTCATCCTGGCGCGGCGGTATGAGACGGGCGCCGACCGGTCGGGTGCCGCGGTGGTGGTCTCCACCGCGCTGTCCGTGCTGACCTTGTCCGCGCTGATCGCGCATTTCCGGGGAACGCTGCCATGACCATGATCCTTTCGCCCGGCTGGATCTGGGACGCCGATTCGGGACTGCGTACGGGGATGCATGTGGTGGTGCAGGGCGGCCGCATCGCCGATGTTGTGCGCGATGCGCCCACGATGGACGCCGAGCGCATCGTTGCCCCCGATGCTCTGCTGCTGCCTGGCCTGATCAATCTGCACAACCACGCCATGTCCGGCCCGCTGTTCCGCGGCCTGGCCGATGAATTGGCGCCGGGCGACATCCAGGGCCACATCGTGTTCAGCCTGCTGATGCCGCTTGGCGATGTCGCGGCCGAGATCATGACCGGGGAGGATATCGGCGACGCCGTCGAGATGGCGCTGATGGAGGGCCTCAAGACCGGCATGACCGGCCTGCTGGATGTTTTCCGAGTTGCGCAATGGCCATTCATTCCCGCGGCCAAGCGCCTCGGCCTGCGGTCCTGGTCCTGCCCCTATCTGTTCAGCGAAACCGTCGGCATGACGCCCGACGGCAAGCCGACCTACACGCCGACCAACCGCACCGGCTTCGAGGAAACGCTGGCGCTGTTCGACCGCTGGGACGAGGGGCCTGACGGCCTCACGCGCGTGGGCTTCGGCCCGCATGGCCCGGACAGCAACACGCCCGAATTGCTGCGCCTGGTGGATGCCACGGCGCGCGAACGCGGCATGGTGGTGTCCATCCACGCCGCGCAGAACATGATCGAGATCGCGCGCGTGAAGGAGTCGCACGGCAAGGGCAGCATCGCGCATATCCGGGACATGGGGCTGCTGCGGCCGGGCGTGGTGCTGGCGCATGGCATGTTCGCGACCGACGAGGAACTGGCGATGATCGCTGCCCACGGTGCCGCGCTGGCTTCCTGCCCGCTGGCCTTCGCGCGGTCCGGCCGGTTCGTGCCACTGGCGCGGATGGAAAAGGCGGGCGTGCGGCTCGGCATCGGCACGGATGGCGTGACGCTCGACATGCTGCACGAACTGCGGACCGCGTCGGTGTTCGGCAAGGTGCAAGCCGGCACGCCGCATGCGCTCGCCGCGCCGCGAATTCTCCGCGCCGCGACGCGCGATGCGGCGCTGGCGCTGGGGTGCTACGATCTCGGGCTGGTGGCACCCGGCATGCGCGCGGACCTTGTCATGTTCGACCTGTCGTCGTCCCGCTACCAGCCGGTGTGGGACCCGCTGCGCGCGCTGATCACCAATGGCAGCGCCGCCGACCTCGCGCTGTCGATCATCGAGGGCCGCGTGGTGCTGCGCGACGGGCGCGTGCAGACCGTGGAGGAGGCCAGCGTCACGCGCCGCGGCCGCGCGGCGATCGAACGCGTGTGGCGCGAAGCCGCGCGGCGCGGGGCAATTCCCGCTTCGATCGCGGAACGTGCCGCCATCCCGTTGCAGTGATGCACGTTCCATCCCTAACCTGTCGGGCGGAGACCGTTTGGGAACGCCGGCGGCTGAGGATCGGCAGGGGATTTTTCGTTCCTGCAAGGCGGGTGGCGCCGCCGGTGCTGGTTGCATCGGCAAGCCGCCCAACGACGCAGGGGCGCAAAAGCCCCGCTGAGCCGACCCGCCGGTGTTCCCAGACGGTCTCAATCACAGGGAGAATGGGCATGATGTTCCGGCGCCGCGCGCTTTTGGCCACCACCTTGATGGCGCCAGCCATCGGCCAGGCGCAAGGCACGCGCCGCCCGCTCCGCGTGGTTGTGCCCTTCCCGCCGGGTGGTGCTGTGGACAGCCTCGGGCGGTTGCTCGCGGAGCGGCTCGCCCCCGTGCTGGACCAGCAGGTGGTCGTCGAGAATCGCTCCGGTGGTGGCGGGCTGATCGGGGCGGATGCGGTGGCGAAGGCGCCGCCGGATGGCACCGTGATCGGCATCATCGGCGCCGCCACGCTCTGCGCCGCGCCCTTCCTGCAAACCACGATGCCCTTCGACGTGACGCGCGATTTCCGCTTCATCAGCCAGATCACCGACAGCGCCGTGCTGCTGGCGGTGAATGCGCAGGTGGCGCAGACGCGCAACTGGACCGCGCTGGCCGATGTGCTGGCCTGGGCGCGCGCCAATCCCGGCCGCTTCAGCGTGGCGCATGCCGGCGCCGGAACCGTCACGCATCTGGCGCTGTCGGCGCTGACGGCGGCGGCGCGCGTCGATTTCAACATGGTGCCCTATCGCGGCGGCGCGCAGGCCGCGCTCGACATGATCGCCGGCACGGTGGAGGGGAGCGCGGATTTGCCGGCGGCGCTGATCCCGCATGCGGCGGCGGGGCGGATCAAGCTGTTCGGCACATCCTCCGCGCGGCGCCTCGCGCTGCTGCCGGATGTGGCCCCCTTCGCGGAAACGCCCGGCCTTTCCGGCATCGACATCCGCTCCTGGAACATGATCCTGACCAGCGCCGCCACGCCGGAGGCCGAGGCGCGGCGGCTGCAGGCGGCGATCCACGAGGTTGGCCAGGCCGAGAGTTTCAAATCCGCGCTGCGCCCCTTCGGCTATGACGCGGTGACCAGCGCCAGCCTGGACGCCGCTTCGGCGCTGGTGCGGGACGACACGCCGCGCTGGCGCGCGCTGGTCGAAAGCTCCGGCGCGAAAGTGAATTGATCTTGACGCAACCGCTTGCGGTTGAGGCAGGCCCGCGCGGCTGATACAGGCCCGCGTGGCAGGGGAGCGTAGGATGGCGGAGCAGCAGAGCGCAGGCACCGGGACGTCAGGCGCGGATTGGGCCGCGCGGCTGAAACGCGCCCTGGCCGGCGCCGCGGCGCCGCCCCCACCCGCTGCGCCCCCACCCGAGCCTCATCCGCCGGGAGCGCCGCCAGTGGAAGCGCCGCCAGTGGACGCGCCGCCAGTGGAAGCGCTGCCTGTGGAAGCGCCGCCAGTGGAGATGCCCGCGCTGGGAACGGCCGCGCCCGAAACGCCTGTACCGGAAGCAGTCCCGCCGGAGATCGTGCCTGGCCCGGTCGACACCGCCCGCATCATCGTGCCGCCGGCGCCGGGCCAGGGTCTGCTGGCATCGCTGGGGTTGTCGGCCGCGCCGCCCCCCACGCTGTTGGAGGTCCTTCGCGCCCCCCCCCTTTCGGACGCTGTTTTGGCGCCACCCGGTTGGGCGATGGCGCCGGATGCCCCCGCCGTGCCGCCCGCCGTGCTGCTGGCCGCGATTCCCGCGCTGAGGCCCCTCCGGCCGGAGCCCGCCGCCCCGCCGGCGCCTGAGCCTGTCGCCGCCCCGCCGGCGCCTGAGCCTGTCGCCGCCCCGCTGGAGCCCGAGCTGATCGCCGCTGCGCCGGCGCCTGAGCCTGTCGCCGCTCCGCCGGCGCCTGAGCCTGTCGCCGCCCCGCCGGCGCCTGAGCCTGTCGCCGCCCCGCTGGAGCCCGAGCTGATCGCCGCTGCGCCGGCGCCCGCGCCGGTCGCCGCCCGCCGCGCGCCGCGCTTCACGCCGGCCGAGGGCAAGGCCGCCTTCGCGAGCCTCGGCGCCACCCCTGTCCTGGAAGCCGAGCCTGGGGCCGCCGCGGAATGGACCACCCTCGCGCGGGCCATCGCGGGCGCTGCGGGCGAATGGCATGCGCTGGCGCTCGGCGGCGGCGCGGCCGACACGCTCGCCGCGGCGGCGCGCGCCGCGAAGACGCGCGGCCTGACGGTGCGGATGAATGTGGTGGAGCCGGACCCCGCCAGCTTCGCCAAGCTGCGCGCCACCATCGACGCCAGCGGCCTGACGGGGGCCGAAGCCCGGCTGCTCCAGGCGGAGGTCAGCGCCGATCCGGTGGCACCACCGCTGCGCGCCGCGCGGGTCGCGGCACTCCTCACGGATCCGCCGCAGATCGACCTGTTGCGCGTGGCCCTGCCCGGCATGGCGCAGCCCCTGCTGACCCATGCCGAACCCCTGCTGACCGAGAAGGTGCGCTGGCTGCTGCTGGTGACCGCAAACCGGCAGGATGAAGCCCTGGCGGTGCGGCGCCTGGCGTCGCGCGGATGGCAGATGCTGGCCGACCAGCCCAGCGTGCTGGCACTCGGCAACCCCCGGCGCGGCATCACGCCAGGGCTTCAGGTCTGGCGCGGGCCGCTGCCCTGACGGGCGCCGATCAGCTTCCCGTGCCGGGGAAGGCCAGATCGGCCGGTGGCGGCAGGTAGGCGGGCGTGTAGATGTCGGCGGCCGCCAGCGTCGCGGTGATGCCGAAGGCGGCGCGGATGGTCTCGATCGCCGCCTGCACCCGGGCTGGCGGCAGGTTGCCGAAGCCGCCGGCATTCACCTCCGGCGTCTGGATGAAAGCGAAATTCGCTGCCATGCGTTCCTTTTCCAGCGCGGCCGGCGCCGTGGGGTCGCGCCGCACCAGCGCGGCGATCGCCGCGTCGGGGTCGCGCAGCGCCAGGCGGTGGCCGCGGATGATGGCGCGGATCATGCCCGTCACGATGCGCGGATTGGCTTCCGCATAGGGCCGGCGCACCTGCAGCGCGGTCGACAGCAGCGAGACGCCGAAATCCGAATAGCGCATCACCACGATATCCGCTGTCGGAATGTTCAGCGCGCGAAGGCTGAACACGCCGGACGTCTCGAAGCCGGTGATCGCATCGGCATCGCCGCGCGCCAGCATCGGCTCCCGCAGGGGCGGCGTCACGGTGATCCAATTGATCTTGGACGCATCGACGCCCGTGGCCCGCGCGAAGGCGGGGAAGAACAGGCGGCCGCCATCGGTCTCCGGCGCGGCGACGCGCTTGCCTTCCAGGTCCTTCGGCGTGCGGATGCCGGTGCGGCGCAGCGTCATCGCGGCCAGCGGGCTGCCCTGCGCCAGCACGAAGGGGCTGATCAGGTCGGTGCCCGGCTGCGTCAGGCGCAGGCGCATCGGCGCGGCGAGGTCGCCCACGCCGAACTGATAGGCGCCAGAGGCCACCTTCACCGGCACGTCGCCGCTGCCGAAGCCGCGGTCCATGGTGATGTCGATCCCCTCATCGCGGAAGAAGCCGCGATCCGCCGCCAGCAGGAAGGGCGCTTGCGGGCCCTGGAAGGCCCAATCCAGCGAGAATTTGATCGGCGTCAGCGCGCCCTGGCCACGGGCGAGAAGGGGTGTGGCGAGCAGGCCGCCGGCGGCAATCAGCAGGCTACGGCGCGTCTTCGACATGGGGCGTCTCCTGAGGGGGCGGCGCATTTTCCGCATACGCCGCGAGGGTGGTCGGGGGGTTTCGCCCTGGCAACGGCGCTGTGCATCGATTTGGCAGAGATCAAGGCCCGCCTGCCTGTCGAACAGGCATCGGACGCCGCATTCGCGCATGCAATGCCGCGTTTTCGGGCATGGTCCTGCCGCGGCGCGCGGGCGCGGCAGCGTCTCGCCCGCCCGCCCGCCTCCGCGTGGCGCTTCGCGCTAAACCCGCTCGATCTCCGCGCCCACCGCCCGCAACTTCAACTCCAGCGTCTCGTAGCCGCGGTCGAGGTGGTAGACGCGGTTGACGATCGTCTCCCCCTGCGCCGCCAGGCCCGCCAGCACGAGGGAGACGGAGGCGCGCAGATCGGTCGCCATCACCGGTGCGCCGGACAGTTTCGGCACGCCGCGCACAATGGCGGATTGGCCGTGATATTTGATGCGCGCACCCATGCGCATCAGTTCGGGCACGTGCATGAAGCGGTTCTCGAAGATCGTCTCGGTGATCATCGAGGCGCCGTCGGCCACGCACATCAGCGCCATGAACTGCGCCTGCATGTCGGTGGCGAAGCCGGGGAAGGGCTCGGTCATCACATCGGCGCCGCGCAACCCGTTGCTGCGCGTGATGCGCAGGCCGCCATGCTCCTCCGCCACATCGACGCCGGCTTCCCGCAGCACGCGGACCACGGCGCCGAGGTCGTTCATGCGCGCACCCTCCAGCAGCACCGTGCCGCCGGTGATGGCGGCCGCGCAGGCATAGGTGCCGGCCTCGATCCGGTCGGGGATGATCGGGTGCGTGGCGGCATCGAGGCGCGCGACACCCTCCACCACCAGGCGGTCCGTGCCGATGCCCTCGATGCGGGCACCCATGCGCATCAGGCACATGGCAAGGTCGCCGATCTCCGGCTCCCGCGCCGCATTCACCAGCTCGGACGTGCCCTGCGCGAGCGTCGCCGCCATGAGAAGGTTCTCGGTGGCGCCGACCGAGACAGTGGGGAAGATGATCTTCGCCCCCTTCAGCCCCTGCGGCGCCTTCGCATGCATGTAGCCGCCTTCGAGATCGAAGACGGCGCCCATGGCCTCCAGCCCCTTGATGTGCAAATCGACGGGCCGCGTGCCGATGGCGCAGCCGCCGGGAAGGCTGACCCGCGCCTCCCCGAAGCGCGCCACCAGCGGGCCGAGCACCAGCACGGAGGCGCGCATTTTCCGCACCAGATCGTAGGGCGCTTCGAGGTTGTTGGCGGCACCCGACAGGGTCAGCGTGCGGGCCTGCTTGTCATGCACCACGGTCAGCCCGTGCTGCGCCAACAGGTGGCGCATGGTGGTGATGTCGGCCAGGTCCGGCGCGTTGGTCAGCGTGAGCGGCCCGTCGCTGAGCAGGCCCGCCGCCATCAACGGCAAGGTGGCGTTCTTGGCGCCGCCGATCGGGATGTTGCCCGAGAGCGGCCGGCCGCCGCGGATACGGATGCGGTCCATCAGCGCGCTCTCACAGCTTCGGCAGCGCGACGCCGCGCTGGCGCATGTATTTGCCCGCGCGATCCGCGTAGCTGACTTCCGGCGGCGCCGCCCCTTGCAGGAACAGGAACTGGCAGATGCCCTCATGCGCATAGACGCGGGCGGGCAGCGGCGTGGTGTTGCTGATCTCGATCGTCACCTGGCCTTCCCATTCCGGCTCCAGCGGGGTGACATTCACGATCAGGCCGCAGCGCGCATAGGTGGATTTGCCGAGGCAGATCACCAGCACGTCGCGCGGAATGCGGAAATACTCCACCGTATGCGCCAGGATGAAGCTGTTCGGCGGGATGATGCAGACTTCGCCGCGCCGCGTCACGAAGCTGCTCTCGCTGAACGCCTTCGGATCGACGATCGCGCTGTCCACATTGGTGAAGATCTTGAACTCGTCCGACAGCCGCGCGTCGTAGCCGTAGGAAGACAGGCCATAGCTGATCACGCCCTCACGCCGCTGGCTTTCGACGAAGGGCTGGATCATCGCGTGGTCCTGGGCCATGCGGCGAATCCAGGTATCGGGCAGGATGGGCATGGGGCGGGAACTCTCGGACTAGGCGCGGGGGGGTAGCGCAGCCGGGCCGGCGAGGCCAGCCATCCGCAGCCGGTCATAGACCGGGCGCAGCAGGAAGGGGGAGAGGAACAGCGGGAATTGGCACAGCGCGAAGAACAGCAGGATGCGGCTGTCGGTCGCCGCCGGCAGCACCGCCAGGTACAGCGCCATGTTGCGGTTCCCCGAAAGCAGCCCGGCGGCGAGGGCCACCGGCGCCCCTGCCAGCCGCCGAAATGCCAGGGCGGTCAGGACGTTGAGGCCGAAATTGCCCGCAAAAGCCAGCGCCACGCCGCCCGCCACCCAGGCGGGCTCGGCCAGTATCCTGGCCTGCAAGCCATCCATCACGCCGAAGCCATACAGCACCACCAGCAGCACAACCGCGCCATCCACGCTGCGCCCGTAGCGTTCCAGCCGCGCGGGCCCGGCCAGCCGGCGGATCGCCAGCGAGACCACCAGCGGCAGGCCGACCACCAGGGCAAGGCGCGCCATCAGCCCCGGCAGCGAAATGGCCAGGTCGATTCCGAGCAGGCCCAGCGCCAGCGGCGGCGCCGTGAAGGGCACCAGCAGCGTGGACAGCAGCGCCACCACCAGCGAAACCTCGCCATCCAGCCCCACCATGCGCGCGAAGGCCGGGGAGGATGTGGCGGCGCAGCCCGTCGCCATGATGACCACCGCCGCCCCCAGCGGCCCATCCAGCCCCAGCGCCCAGACGATGGCGAAGACGATCAGCGGGCAGGCCAGCATCACCCAGGCCAGCAAGGCACCGATCAGCACCGGCTGCTTCGCATAGGCGGCGACCCGCGAAAAATCGACGCGCAGCAGCACCAGCGTCATCAGGCAGGCCACCACCGGCGTCACAACGTCGCGCGTGGCGGCCGCCAGCGGCGGCACCAGCACGCCCACGAAGACGCCAATGCCGAGCAGCGCGCCGCCGCGCAGCGCCGACCATTCCAGGAAACGGATCACCATGCGTGCGAAGGGGGCGCCGGGCGGTTGGAGTTGTTCAGGCTGCGTTCTATATCCCGGGGCATGCTCCATCGTCACCCTCTGGCCCTGGTCGCCCTGTTTCTGCTGGCGGCCGGCCCTGCCTTCGCCGCCTGCACCGCCCCCCCCGCGCCCGGTGTCGAATGGCGGCGCTGCCTGCTGGATGGCCGGGACATGGCGGGGGCGGACCTGACCGGTGCCATCCTGCGCGATGTGTCCATGGGGCGCGCCAAGCTCACGGGCGTGAATTTCACGCGGGTGGACGGGCCGGATTCGCGCTTCGTCTCCTCCGACCTGACCGGTGCCGATTTCACCGAAGCCGTGCTGCGCTCCGCCGATTTCACCCGCGCCACGCTCCGGGGGGCCAAGTTCCTGCGCACCGATCTCCGCCGCGCCCGCCTGTTCCGCGCGGATTTGACGGGTGCCGATTTGACCGGGGCGGAGCTGGACGGCGCCGATTTCGCCGGCGCCATCCTGGAAGGCGTGCGCTGGACCGATGGGCAGAAGCTGTGCGGGACAGGCAGCGTCGGCACGTGTCAGTAGCGCACAGCCCCGACTACCTCGCCCGCCTCAACCCCGAACAGCGCGAAGCGGTCGAGGCGGTGGACGGGCCGCTGCTGGTGCTGGCCGGCGCCGGCACCGGCAAGACCAGCGTGCTGACCAGCCGCTTCGCCCATATCCTGCTGACCGGCCGCGCCCGCCCCTGGGAAGTGCTGGCCGTGACCTTCACCAACAAGGCGGCGCGGGAAATGCGCGAACGCGTGGCGCATATCCTTGGCCGCCCGGTGGAGGGGCTGTGGCTCGGCACCTTCCACGCCTTGTGCGCGCGCATGCTGCGCCGCCACGCGGAGATCGTCGGGCTGCGCACCAACTTCACGATCCTGGATACCGACGACCAGCTGCGCCTGCTGAAGCAGGTGATGGAAGCGGCGCGGATCGATGCGAAGCGCTGGCCGCCGAATGGCATGATGGCGGTGATCCAGCGCTGGAAGGACCGCGGCCTGACGCCCCCGCGCGTCACACCGGCCGAGGACACGGATTTTGCGGGCGGCCGCGCCACCGAGACCTATGCCGACTATCAGCGCCGCCTGCTGGAATTGAACGCCGCCGATTTCGGCGATCTGCTGCTGCACATGGCGGAAATCCTGCGCACGCGGCCCGACGTGCTGGCCGACTACCATCGCAGCTTTCGCTACATTTTGGTGGACGAATACCAGGACACCAACACGGTGCAGTATCTCTGGCTGCGGTTGCTGGCGCAGCGCGAAGATCCCATGCGGCGAAACATCTGCTGCGTCGGCGACGATGACCAGTCGATCTATTCCTGGCGCGGCGCCGAGATCGAGAACATCCTGCGCTTCGAGAAGGATTTTCCCGGCGCGCGGATCGTGCGGCTGGAATCGAACTACCGCTCCACCCGCCCGATCCTGGCCGCCGCCGCGGGCCTCATCGCGCGCAATGCGGGGCGCCTCGGCAAGACGCTGCGCGCGGGGCGCAACGACGCCGATGGCGAACAGGTGCGCGTGGTGTCGCTGTGGGACAGCGAGGAGGAAGCGCGCATGGTGGGCGACCGGATCGAGGCGGCGCGCCGCGGCGGGCATCGCCTCAGCGAGGTCGCGATCCTGGTGCGCGCCGGCTTCCAGACGCGCAGCTTCGAGGAACGCCTGATCACCCTCGGCCTGCCCTATCGCGTGGTGGGCGGGCTGAAATTCTATGAGCGCGCGGAAATCCGCGACGCCATGGCGTATCTGCGCGTGGTCAACCAGGCCGCCGATGACCTGGCCTTCGAGCGTATCGTCAACACGCCGAAGCGCGGGCTTGGCGAGTCCGGCATGAAGGCACTGCACGACCTTTCTCGAGTCGAACGCGTCCCACTCTCTGTTGCCGCCGAACGCATCGTCGAAACCGACGCGCTGAAGCCGAAGCCACGCGGGGCGCTGCGCGATCTCATGCAGGGGTTTTCGCGCTGGCGCCTGGTGAATGAGAGCGAGGGGCACGTGGTCGCCGCCGCAACCATCCTCGACGAATCCGGCTACACCGAGATGTGGAAGCAGGACCGCAGCCCGGAAGCGCCGGGGCGCCTCGACAATCTCAAGGAATTGCTGCGGGCCATGGGCGACTACGCCTCCCTCGCCGGCTTCCTCGACCATGTCGCGCTGGTCATGGAAACCGATGAGGCGGCGGAGATGGAGCGCGTGCAGATCATGACGCTGCACGCCGCCAAGGGCCTGGAATTCGACACGGTGTTCCTCCCGGGCTGGGAGGAGGGGCTGTTCCCTTCACAGCGCAGTCTCGATGAAGGCGGCGAGAAATCGCTCGAGGAGGAACGGCGCCTCGCCTATGTCGGCATCACGCGCGCGCGCAAGGTCGCGGTCATCAGCCACGCCGCGAACCGCCGCATCTACGGCAACTGGACCAGCTCCATCCCGAGCCGCTTCCTCGACGAATTGCCGGAGGCCGCCATCACGCGCGAAGGTGCGATGGCGCAGCGGGTTGCCCGCATGGTGGACACGCCCTCCGTCTTCGGATCGCAGGGCCTGCACGCCCGCAAGCCGCGCGTGATCGAGGCCGGCGCCTGGGAAACCCGCGAACGTCCGCCTGCCACCACCGAAATGAAACTCGGCGACCGCGTCTTCCACCAGAAATTCGGCGATGGCACGGTGATCGGCGTGCAGGATGACCGGCTGGATATCCGCTTCGACAATGCCGGCGAGAAACGCGTGCTCGATCGCTTCGTGGAGAAACATGGCTGATGGCGCGCAGCGTCTATGAGGGCCGTCGCGCGCGCCGTGCCGAACCGCTCGAAACCCTGTCGATCGACGGCCTGCCGGAAGCCGCCGTGCCACCCTTCGAGGCCGCCTTCTTGACCATCTGCCGCAGCGTGGCCCTGTTCCTCGATGAGCCCAGCGACACCTGGCGGATCGAGGGCGTGCGCGACCAGGGGCAGGGCGATGAGGAATTGTCGGGCGCGCTGGCACTCGCTGCGATGGTCGCTGGCATCGACCCGCCCGCGCTGCATGCGGCGCCGGTGGAGGCCGAGGGTTGGCTCGCGCGCACCGTGCAGGCCTTCGGCGAAATGCCGATCGGCGAGGATGTGCTGATCCGGCCGACGCATCTGCCGCAAGCGCGCATCTATGGCCGCACGGTGCTGGTGCTGGATGCCGGCATCGCCTTCGGATCGGGCGAACATGCCTCCACCCGCGGCTGCCTGATCGCGTTTTCACGGGTGGCGCGCGACCGGCGGCCGAAGCGGCGGCTGCTCGATCTCGGCACGGGGTCGGGCATTCTCGCGATGGCCGCGGCGAAGCGCCTCAAGCGCCCCGTTCTCGCCACCGATATTGAGCCCTGGAGCGTGCGCGTGGCTGCCACCAACGCCACGCTGAACGGCGTGGGGCGCCTGGTGCACGCCGCACTTGCGGATGGCTGGCGCGCGCGCCTGGTGCGGGGCGCGCGGCCCTATGATGTGGTGTTCGCCAACATCCTGGCGCGGCCCTTGTGCCGCATGGCGCGCGACATGGCGACGGGCCTGGCGCCCGGCGGCACAGCGATCCTGGCCGGGCTGCTCGGCACCCAGGCGAACATGGTTCTGGCCGCGCATCGTCGGCATGGCATGGTGCTGGAACGCCGATTGCCGCAGGGCGCCTGGACGACGCTGGTGCTGCGGCGCCGCTAACCCAACTCCAGGCTCGTCACGCAGAACAGGCGCTGCATCGCCACGGGCGGCGCCGCCCCGGCATACATCCGGGCCGTCTCGAACACCGGCACAAGCCCGAGCGCCTGCGCCAGGGCCATGGCTTCGGCGTTCGGTTCCGGCACGTCCAGGAACACCGGGCCGGCTGGCGCATCCGCCAGCAGCGCGGCCAGCAGCGCTTCCGCATCTGCCGCGCTGGCGGCCACGAGCGGGCCGATCCTGCTGCCCTCCCGCGCCGGGCGCAGCACGCCTAATCCCACCGCTTCGCCATCGCGCAGCTTCACGCGCGCGACATGGCCGGGCGCGTGCAGCCAGGCGCGCCAGAAGGCGGGACGCGGCGCGGGGAAGATCGGCGCGTCGAGCGCCAGTATCGCATCCAGCGGCACGTCGCCGGCCGGCACGATCTGCGGATCACGCCGCGGCAGCGCCGGCGGCACGCCACCAAACCGGATGTTCCGCCATGCCAGCGCGAAGCCGGATTTCCGGTAATTGTCCTGCTGCGCCACCACGCCATCCAGCCCGACGACCCGCCCCGCAAGCTGCACCATGCCCTCACGCCACACGGCGATGCCATGGCCCTGCCCGCGATGCGCGGGGGCTGCGATGTAGAATCCGATGAAACCGAAATCCGCGCCGTATCGCGTGGCGGAAATCACCGCTGCCAGCGCGCCATCCACGAAGGCGCCGAGGAACAGGCCAGCGTCCTGCGCCAGGAAGCAGCGCAGATCGTGCGGGCCGGGGTTCCAGCCTTCGCGCGCTGCCCAGTCGATCGCATGCTGCGCTTCCTCAGGGGTGAGCGTGCGGATCATCGCCAGCCACGCCGCGCCTGCCTGGCGCCCGCCGAAAGCGGGCGAGCGCCCGAACGGGCGCCGCGCCGCGTGGCGCGAAGCCAAGCCGCCGGAGGCGGCGCCCGGCGTCTGAGGGCTGCACAGGGCATCAATGCATCAGGTCTCCGCCATTGGGCGACAGTGTCGCGCCGACGAAAAAGTCGCCGCCGGGCGAGGAGGCCAGCAGCAGCGCCGCATGCGCGATCTCCTCCGGCTGGCCGACACGGCCGATCGGCAGGCGCGCCGCGAAGCGCTCGGCCCATGCGGGGCCAAGCTGCGCGGTCATCTCGGTCATCACGGGTCCCGGCGCCACGGCGTTCACCAGGATACCCAATGGCGCGCCTTCCTGCGCCAGCGCGCGCGTCATGCCGATCAGCGCGGCCTTCGCCATGCAATAGGGCACGATCCCCGGCGCGCCCTTCAGCGCAAGCTGCGACGCGGTCGTGATGATGCGCCCGCGCTTGCGCGCTGCCATGCCGGGCCATACGGCCTTCGCCGCGAAGAAACTCGCGCGCACATGCACGGACATCACGCGGTCGAACATGTCTTCGGTGACGGCCTCTATGCTGCCGCGCAAGTTCAGCCCCGCATTGTTCACCAGCACATCGCACGGACCGAGCGCCGCTTCCGCATCAGTGATGAAGGCGCGCAGCGCCGGCAGATCCGCGACATCGGTCGCGCGCGCGAAACAGCGTCGGCCCGTGGCTTCGACCCGCGCCGAGATTTCGGCGGCACCGAGATCGTCGTCAAGATGGCAGAAGGCGATGTCGGCACCCTCTCGGGCGAACAGCAGCGCGATGGCGCGGCCGATGCCGCGCGAGGCGCCGGTGATGATCGCGACCTGTCCGGCCAATTGCCCGCTCATGCCAGCAGCCTTCGCATCGTGGTGGTGAACGCTGTTCGGATCGCCGGCGCGTGGATGTGCTGGCCGTGTTCCACCACCAGGCGCCCGCCGCAGACCACGCTGCGCACGGGGTTCGCCTGGCCGCTGAACATCCAGGCATCCAGCACCGCATCCCCCTGCCGCCCGACCAGCAGCGGATGCTCCGTATCGTGCTCCACGAAATCAGCGCGACAGCCCGGCGCGATCGCGCCGATCCGCCGCCCACTCGCCTGCGCGCCGCCGGCCAGCGCCGCATCCCACAGCGTGCGGCCCGGATGCGGGTTGGCATCGCCGGTCGCCACCGCGCGCGCATGGTCGCGCAGCCTCTGGCTGGTCTCCAATTGCCGAAGTTCGAGCGCCGGCGCCGTGCCGACATGGCTGTCCGTGCCGATGCCGAATCGCCCGCCGCCCGCAAGGTATTCCGGCAGCCGGAAGATGCCGTCACCGAGGGACGCCTCCGTGCTCGGGCAAAGCCCCGCCACCGCGCCGCTGCGCGCCAGTTGCGCCACCTCGCCATCATCCAGATGCGTCGCATGGATCAGCACCCAGCGCCGGTCGAGCCCCACCTGGTCCAGCAGCCAGCGCACCGGCCGCGCGCCCGTCGCCGCCACGCATTCCGCGACTTCGCGGGGCTGTTCGGCGGCGTGGATATGGATCGGCCCGTCGAAGCCGCCGAGCGCGCGCAGCATCCCGGGCGTCACCGCGCGCAGGCTGTGCGGTGCCAGGCCCACCGTAGCCTGGAGGTCGCCCGCGACAGCGTTGCGTGCGCCCTCGACGATGCTGCAAAACCCGTCGAGGTCGTTCAGGAATCGCCGCTGCCCCTCATGCGGGGGCTGCCCGAAGATGCCGCCATGGCGATAGAGGCAGGGCAGCATCGTCAGGCCGATGCCCGCCCGCCGCGCCGCCGCCAAATGCCGCAGCGCCATCTCCGCCCGGTCGACATAGGGCGTGCCGTCCGGCTGGTGGTGCAGATAGTGGAACTCCGCGACACTGGTGAATCCGTGCTCCAGCAGCTCGACATAGAGCTGCGCGGCCACGGCCTCGGCGTCCTCGGGCGTCAGCAGCCCGACGAAGCGGTACATCGTCTCCCGCCAGGTCCAGAAACTGTCCTGCCCGGCGGGGCTGCGGCGCTCCGCGAGGCCTGCCATGGCGCGCTGGAAAGCGTGGGAATGCAGGTTCGGCATGCCGGGCACGACCGCGCCTGGCAGCCGATGCCCGTCCGGCGGCGCACCCGGCGTGACATTGGTGATGTCCCCCGCCGCATCCGTGGCGATGGCCACCGACGCCGCCCAACCGCCCGGCAGCAGGGCTTGTTCGGCCCAATAATGACCTGTCATCGCGCGCCGCTTGCCCTCCGACCCGCTTGCGGTGTGGGATGGCAGCCATGACGCAACATCGCCCAAGCCGCAACGCCCTGGCCAACTCCCCTGGCATCCGCAGCCCCCGCGGGCTCGATATCACCTGCCGCCATTGGACGACCGAGGCGGCGATGCGCATGCTGATGAACAACCTCGATGACGAGGTGGCGGAAAAGCCCGGCGAGCTGGTGGTCTATGGCGGCATCGGCCGCGCCGCGCGCGACTGGGACAGCTATGAGCGCATTGTCGCCACGCTTAAGCGCCTCGAAGTGGACGAGACCTTGCTGGTGCAATCCGGGAAACCCGTTGGGGTGTTCCGCACGCATGCCGACGCGCCGCGCGTGCTGATCGCCAACTCCAACCTGGTGCCGCGCTGGGCCACCTGGGAGCATTTTTCCGAGTTGGATCGCAAGGGCCTCATGATGTACGGCCAAATGACGGCCGGGTCCTGGATCTATATCGGCACGCAAGGCATCGTGCAGGGCACCTACGAGACCTTCGTCGAGGCCGGCCGCCAGCACTTTTCCGGAGACCTCACCGGGCGGTGGATTCTCACCGGCGGGCTTGGCGGCATGGGCGGGGCGCAGCCACTGGCGGGCGTGTTCGCGGGGGCCTGCGTGCTCGCGGTGGAATGCCAGCCGAGCCGCATCGAGAAGCGGCTTGAAACCCGCTATCTCGACGAACGCGCGGACGACCTCGACACAGCGCTCGCCATGATCCGCACGGCAACCGCCGAAAAACGCGCGATCAGCGTGGGCCTGCTCGGCAATGCCGCCGAAATCTTCCCCGAACTTGTGCGTCGCGGCGTGGTGCCGGATATCGTCACGGACCAGACCAGCGCGCATGACCCGGTGAATGGCTACCTCCCCGTCGGCTGGACTCTCGGCGAGTGGGAAGCGAAGCGCGAATCCGATCCCGCCGCCGTCGCCGCCGCATCCCGCAAATCCATGGTCGCGCAGGTGCAGGCGATGCTGGATTTCCAGCGCATGGGCTCGGCCGTGCTCGACTACGGCAACAACATCCGGCAGATGGCGAAGGAAGAAGGCCTGCTGAACGCCTTCGACTTCCCGGGCTTCGTGCCGGCCTATATCCGCCCGCTATTCTGCCGCGGCATTGGCCCCTTCCGCTGGGCCGCTTTGAGCGGCAACGCGGACGACATCGCGAAGACCGACGCGAAGGTGCGGGAGCTCATCCCCGATGATCCGCACCTGCATCGCTGGCTCGACATGGCGCGGGAGCGCATTGCGTTTCAGGGCCTGCCCGCGCGAATCTGCTGGGTCGGCCTCGGCCAGCGCCATCGCCTCGGCCTCGCCTTCAACGAGATGGTGGCGCGCGGCGAGATCGGGCCCGTCGTCATCGGCCGCGACCACCTCGATTCCGGCAGCGTGGCATCCCCGAACCGGGAGACGGAGGCGATGCGCGATGGGTCGGACGCCGTCTCCGACTGGCCGCTGCTGAATGCGCTGCTGAACACGGCCAGCGGCGCCACCTGGGTGTCGCTGCATCATGGCGGCGGTGTGGGCATGGGGTTCAGCCAGCATAGCGGTATGGTGATCGTGGCGGATGGGACGGAGGACGCCGCGCTGCGCCTCGCGCGCGTGCTGTGGAACGACCCGGCGACAGGCGTGATGCGCCACGCCGATGCGGGCTACGACATCGCCCTCGATTGCGCACGTGAACAGCGGCTCGACCTGCCAGGCATCCTCACGTGATCACGCCCGGCGCCGCCAAGCTCGACGATTTTCGGGGCGTGATGGTGCGGGGCGCGTTCGCGTTTGCGCCCGGCTGGCAGGCGCCGGTCGCGGCCAGCGTCGCAACCTTGCAGGCGCGGCTTGCCAGCGGCGAAGCGCTGTATGGCGTCAACACCGGCTTCGGCAAGCTCGCCGGCACGCGCATCGCGCCGGCGCAGCTTGCGCAACTCCAACTCAATTTGATCCGCAGCCACTCCGCCGGCACGGGGCCGCTGCTGCCGCCGGCGACGGTGCGCTTGATCCTGGCGCTCAAGGCCAACGCCCTGGCCCGCGGCGCCTCCGCGATCCGGCCGCAGGTGATCGAGGCGCTGCTGACCCTGCTCGCGCAGGACATCCTGCCGGCAATTCCGGCGAAAGGCTCGGTCGGTGCCTCGGGCGATCTCGCGCCGCTCGCGCATATGTCGCTGCTGCTGCTGGGTGAGGGCGCCGCTCTGGTCGATGGTGCGGTGATCCCGGGGGCCGAGGCGCTGGCCCGCGCCGGCCTCACGCCCTTCGCCTTCGGCCCGAAGGAGGGCCTCGCGCTGCTCAACGGCACACAGGTCAGCACCGGCATCGCGCTGACCTGGCTGTTCGCGGCGCAGGATTTGCTGCGCACCGCGCTGGTCGCGGGCGCGCTGAGCGTCGATGCGGCGCGCGGTTCCGACACGCCCTTCGATGCGCGCATCCACGCGCTGCGCGGCCAGCCCGGCCAGATCCGCTGCGCCGCCGCGCTGCGCGCCCTGATGGAGGGCAGCGAAATCCGCGACAGCCACCGTGAGGGCGACACGCGCGTGCAGGACCCCTATTCGCTGCGCTGCCAGCCGCAGGTCGCCGGCGCCTGCCTCGACCTGCTCGGCCACGCTGCTTCGGTGCTGCTGCGGGAAGCGAATGCCGTCACCGACAACCCGCTGGTCATGGCGGATGGCGATGTGCTGTCGGGCGGCAATTTCCATGGCGAGCCCGTGGCCTTCGCCGCCGATACCATCGCGCTGGCCCTGGCCGAACTCGGCGCCATCAGCGAACGCCGCATCGCGCTGCTGGTGGACCCCGTCCTGTCCGGCCTGCCGGCCTTCCTGGTGCGCGAGGGCGGCGTGAATTCCGGCTTCATGATCGCGCAGGTCACCGCCGCCGCGCTGGTCGCCGAGAACCGGGCGCTGGCCACGCCGCGCAGCGTGGACAGCCTGCCGACCAGCGCCAATCAGGAAGACCATGTCAGCATGGCGACGGGTGCGGCGCTGCGCCTGGGCGAGATGGCGGAGAATCTGGCCACCATCCTCGCCATCGAATTGCTCGCCGCCGCGCAGGGCGTGGATTTTCACGCGCCGCTGCGGACATCGCCCGCGCTCCTCGCCGCGCAGCGCCTGGTGCGCAGCGTGGCCGCGCCCTGGGACCAGGACCGCGTGATGGCGCCCGACATGGAAGCGGTGAAGCGGCTGGTGCAAGGCGGCGCCTTCCTCTGCGACCTGCCCGCATGATGCTCGACGCGCTGATCACCGATGCCAATCTCTGCACCATGCAGGGCGACGCGCTCGGCGTGATCGAGGATGGCGCCATCGGCCTCAAGGATGGGCGGATCGCCTGGGTCGGGCCCCGCGCCGAAACACCCGGCCCCGCCCGCCGCGTCATGCGCTGCGACGGCGCCTGGGTGCTGCCCGGCCTGATCGATGGACACACGCACATCGTTTTCGGTGGGAGCCGCGCGGAAGAGTTCGAGATGCGGCTGGAGGGTGCAAGCTACGAGCAGATTGCCCGCGCCGGCGGCGGCATCCTCTCCACCATGCGCGCCACGCGCGAAGCGACGGAGGCTGCGCTGGTGGCCAGCGCCCTGCCGCGCCTCGATGCGCTGCTGGCCGAGGGTGTCACCACCATCGAGGTGAAGTCCGGCTACGGCCTTGATCTCGAAACCGAAGCCCGCATGCTGCGCGCCGCGCGGCAGCTTGCCACGCAGCGCGCCGTCAGCGTGCAGACCACCTGCCTCGCCGCGCATGCCGTGCCGCCGGAATACGCCGGCCGCCGCGCCGATTATGCGCACCACGTCGCGCAGACCATCATTCCGGCCATCGCCGCCGAGGGCCTGGCCGATGCGGTGGACGCCTTCACGGATAGCGCCATCGCCTTCACGCCCGGGGAGACCGCGCTGGTCTTCGAGGCCGCGCAAGCTGCGGGGCTGCGCGTAAAACTGCATGCCGACCAGCTGCGCGATGATGGCGGCGCGGCGCTGGCCGCCCGCTACGGCGCGCTTTCCGCCGACCATGTCGAATACGCGAACGCCGATGGCCTCGCCGCCATGGCGGCTGCCGGGACGGTCGCGGTGCTGCTTCCGGGCGCCTACTACTTCATCCGCGAAACCCACGCGCCGGACGTCGCCGCGATGCGCGCGGCGGGGGTGCGGATGGCGCTGGCCACCGACCTCAACCCCGGCTCCTCCCCCGCCTTGTCCCTGCTGCTGATGCTGAACATGGGCTGCACCCTGTTCCGGCTGACGGTGGCGGAGGCGCTGCGCGGCGTTACGGTGCAGGCGGCCGCCGCACTGGGCCTTGCGGATCGCGGCCGGATCGCGCCCGGGCAGCGCGCGGACCTCGCGGTCTTCGCCATCAGCCGCCCGGCCGAGCTTTGCTACTGGATGGGCCGCAACCCCTGTGTGGCGCGGCTTGTGGCGGGCATGCGCCAGTGAACCTGGCGGCGCTGCAGGCGCGCATCCGCGAAGGCGTCCCGCTGGCCGCCGCCTGGGGGGTGGAGGTGCGGGAGGCGCAAGCGGGCCGCGCGCTGTTGCGCCTGCCCTTCCACGCGGACCTCCTGCGGCCTGGCGGTACAATCTCCGGCCCTGCATTGATGGGCCTTGCGGATGTGGCGATGTGGGCGGCGTTACTGACGGCGAATGACGGGCGGGACGAAAGCCTGACCGCCAGCCTGTCCATCACCTTCCTCCGCCCGCCCCCGCCCGGCGCGGTGCTGGCCGAGGCGCGGGTGATCAAGGCCGGCCGCACGCTGAGCTATGGCGAGGTGTTTCTCCGCGCGGAGGGTGCGGATGCCCCCTGCGCGCATGTCACCACCAGTTGGGCCGCCGTCACGCGCGCGTGATCGGTCAAGCTGCGTTTCGTGCAGATCTGCCTTGAAAATGTCACGCGACTCGACCAGTTTTGCGAATGGCGCGTGTTTGGGCAGTTCCGCCGGGTACCGCGCGACAGCGAAGGGATGGGCGGGCCATGGACGGCTCCCGCATGCCGGGTGGAACCCTCAAGGGCCGCCTGGTGGAGCTGCAAGCGGAGATCGAGCGGCGGATCGCTTCCGAACGCGCCCGGTCGTCACCCAACGAGATCCTTATCCGCCGTCTCAACCGCGAACGCCTGCTGGCGCGCGACCGTCTGGCCGCCCTGGCCGGGTGTGCCATGCCGCGCTGGGCGCGGGAGCCTGGTTGAATGCCGCGCTGGGCGCGGGAGCCTGGTTGAATGCCGCGCTGGGCGCGGGAGCCGGGCTGAGCCCAAGCCGGCCCGGGCCAGACAGGCGCGGGCGACAGGCTTTCGCCCATCACCCGCGCGACCGTCGCAAACTGGCGGGAAGCCGTTCGCGCCGGGTAAGGCGTCAGGCGGCGCGCGTGGCGCTGTCCTGGTCGTTGGCGGCGCGGGCCGGCATCACGAAATCCGGCTCGAAGACGCGGGCGATGTCGCCGCGCGCAATGCCGATATCGGCCAGTTCGCGGTCCGACAGGCTGCGCAGGCTCTCATAGGTGGCGCGGCGGCGCGGCCAGCTGGCCAACGTCGTGCCGACCACCGAAAGCACGCGGCCGACGCCGCGCGCCAGGCTCAGGACGTGACGGGCGAGCTCGGCATCGCGCATGCGGCGCGCCTCCAGCAGAAGGGTCTCCATCTGGGCCGCGGAGAAATCGGGGCTGAAGCTCCGGAGCGAAGGGGTCTCGTCCAGGCGGCTGCGGGGGGTCATCGTGGTCCTGTCCTGCGCATCGGCGCGTTGTTGCGCGGAAGCGGGCTGTCCTTCTGGTCAGCCCTATCTTCGCAGGTGCAACATAGGGAGGGGTTGGCCGAAGCTGTTGCGCCGATCCCGAGACAGAGCCATGCGTAGATCGCATGCAATCCTGTGGACATATGTTACTTTGTTAGAGCTTTGGTAACAGACCGATGACGCTGCACACCTCCCTGGCCGCCCCCCCGCACGCCGCGCGCCTCGCCGCCCTCCGCGCGGCACTCGCCGCGCGCGGCGTCGATGCCTTCCTGGTGCCGCGCGGTGACGCTTTCCTCGGCGAATACGTGCCGCCCAGCGCCGAGCGCCTGGCCTGGCTGACCGGCTTCACCGGCAGTGCCGGCCTGGCGCTGGTGCTGCCCGACCGCGCCATCCTGTTCACCGATGGCCGCTACACCACCCAGGCGGCGGCGGAATGCGACCCCGCTTTGTTTGAGATCCGCCACATCACCGACCACCCGCCGCATCGCGCCCTGGCCGAGGCGGCGGCCGGTGTCCGGCTCGGCCACGATCCCTGGCTGCATACGGAAGCCGCGCTGGCGCGCTTCGCCGGCGCCACCCTCGTGCCGCTCGACCCCAACCCGATCGACGCCATCTGGCAGGGCCGCCCCGCACCGCCCGCAACCCCGGCCGAGCCGCACCCGATCGCCTTCGCCGGCCAGGACGCCGCCGACAAGCGGGAGGCCGCGGCCGCCATGCTGCGGGAAGCAGGGCAGGGGGCCTGCGTGCTCGCGGACCCGCATTCCGTCGCCTGGCTGCTCAATATCCGCGGGCGGGACCTCGGCCACACGCCGCTGGCGCTGGCCGTGGCGCTGCTGCACGCGGATGGATCGGTGGCGCTGTTCCTCGACCCCGCGCGGGCCGATGCCGGGCTGCGCGCGCATCTGGGCAACAAGGTGGAGCTGGTGCCGCCGGAAGCGCTGCCGGCGCGCCTCGCGGCACTGGACGGCCGGGCGGTGCGGCTCGACCCCGATCTCACACCGGCCTGGTTCGCCGCCCGGCTGCGGGAAGCGGGCGCCGAGGTCGTGCCGGCCGAGGACCCCTGCCGCCTGCCGCGCGCCCGCAAGAACGCCACCGAACAGGTGGGCGCGCGCGCCGCGCATCTGCGCGACGGCGTGGCGCTGGCGCGGTTCCTGGCGTGGTTCGCGCGGGAAGCGCCGGCCGGGGGGCTCACCGAGATGGACGCCGCCGCGGAATTGCTGCGCCTCCGCGCCGAGGCGCCGCTGTTCGTGGCCGAGAGTTTCCCCGCGATCAGCGGCGCCGGCCCGAACGGCGCCATCATCCACTACCGCGCGACACACGCCACCAACCGCGGCGTCGCGGCAGAGGAAGCCTATCTGATCGACAGCGGCGCGCAGTACCGGGACGGCACCACGGATGTCACCCGCACCCTCTGGACCGGCCCCGGCCCGGCGCCCGATGCGCTGCGTGACCGCTACACCCGCGTGCTGCGCGGGCACCTGGCGCTTTCGGCGCTGCACTTCCCGGAAGGCGTGGCCGGCCCCTTCCTCGACAGCCTGGCCCGCGCGCCGCTCTGGCAGGCGGGGCTCGACTACGACCATGGCACCGGCCACGGCATCGGCAGCTTCCTCAGCGTGCATGAGGGGCCGGCCGGCATCAGCCGGGCCGCCAAGCCCGTGCCGCTGGCGGCCGGCATGATCCTGTCGAACGAGCCTGGCTACTACCTTCCCGGCGCCTATGGCATCCGGATCGAGAATGTGCTGCTCGTGGCGCCCGCACCCGCGCAGCCCGACCAGCGCCGGCCGTTCCTGCGCTTCGAGACTCTGACGCTCGCCCCCTATGAGCGCGCGCTGATCGATGTGGCGCAGCTGGCGGCGGCCAAGATCGCGGCGATCGATGCCTATCACGCGCAGGTCCTGGCCGCCCTCGGCCCGCTTCTGCCGGCCACTGATCGGGCCTGGCTGGACGCGGCCTGCGCCCCGCTCGGGGCTTAACCCGCGCTTCACCGCGGCCCGGCATGCTGCGCGCATGCCCCCGATTCCCCGCCGCGCGCTGCTGTCCGGCCTGGCCTGCACGCTCGCCGCCGGCAGGCCTGCCGGCGCGGCGCAGGACCGTTTCGTTTCCGCCTGGGACGTCTTCGCCGCCCGGAACCTGCGCGCCGATGGGCGCATCGTCGATGACAGCAATGGCAGCATCTCGCACAGCGAGGGGCAGGGCTTCGCGCTGCTCTGTGCGGAGGCTGCCGGCGACCAGGACCGATTCGCCCGCATCCTCGGCTGGACCCGCCGCAGCCTGGCCCGCCGGCAGGATCACCTGTTCGCCTGGCGCTTCCACCCCGATCGTGGCGTGGAGGATGCGAACAACGCGACCGATGGCGACATCATGATCGCCTGGGCGCTGCTGCGCGCCGGCCAATCCTGGCAGGAGCCGAGCTATACGGAGGCGGGCACCGCCGTCACGCGGGACATCCTGCGGCTGCTGCTGCGCGATGTCGGCGGAGAGGTTGTGCTGCTTCCGGCGGCGCATGGGTTCGAACAGCGCGAACACATTGTCGTGAATCCCTCCTACTACGTGTTCCCCGCCCTGGCCGCGCTGGCGCGCGCGGTGCCGGACCCGATCTGGCTGCGCGTGGCGGCGGATGGCCTGGCGCTGCTGCGCCGGGCCCGCTTCGGCCGCTGGGCGCTGCCGCCGGACTGGGTGGCGCTGCCGCGCGACGGCGGACGGATGCGGCCCGCACAGGGCTGGCCGCCGCGGTTTTCCTACGATGCGGTGCGCGTGCCGCTGTATCTCCATTGGGCCGGCCTCGGGGAGGAACCGGCGGCGCAGGCGGCCGCGCGGTTCTGGTCGGACCCTGCGCATCGCCGCCTGCCCGCCTGGGCGGATCTCGGCACCGATGCGGTCTCCCCCTACGCGGCCTCGGTCGGCGTGCGCGCGATCGCGCAGTTGCGGTGTGCGCAAACGGGCGCCACCTGCGGCATGCCGGCCTGGACAGGGCCGCAAGTGCCGGAAAACTACTATTCGGGTGTGCTCGCCCTGCTGGCGCGTCTCGCAGCGCGAGATTTGGTCACACATCGTAGCTAGAGTTCATGTTGCGGTGCGAATTGGGGCTTCCCTGACGGGAAGCCTCACGGCATGTTGCCGCTGGTTTTCGGGGGCCGCTTCGCATGTCTCAAGACACGGATGTTGCTAGGGTTGCGGCAGCGCTTCGGGCGCCTTCGATCAGATATCGCAGCTTCGGCAACGAACCCGTGCGCACCCCCCTGGTCAATGCCGGCGGGCTGCTCGATGCGGCGATGAATGCGGCGGCCGAGGTGGCGCAGCAGCAGGGCCAGCCGACCAGCTGGCCCGCCCCCGCCGAACCCGACCCGTGGGCCACCCGAGAGCCCGCCTTCGGCGCCGCCCATGCGTCGCCCCCCGCCTATGAACCGGCGCCCGCCGCAAGCTGGGCGGAGCCGCCGGCCGCAAGCTGGGCCGACAACACCCCCCGCGCCGCCGACACCTACGTGCCGCGCGCCGCCGAGGATGCCGGCTGGGCGAGCCCCCCGCAGGGAGATTACCATCGGGGTTACCAGCGGGAACAGCCGCGTGCCGAGATGCGCCCGGAACCCGCCGCCCCCGAATGGGCGACCCCGGCAAGCGCCGAGCCCTTCCAATGGGCGGAGCAGCCGCCCGCGCCGCCGCCGGCCGCCGCCGAAGCCCCGCCCACCGAAGCCCCGCCCACCGAAGCCCCGCCCATTTGGGCGATCGCCGAGCCGCCGCAGCTTGCCGCGGCCGCACCAGGCTGGCACGTCATGCCCGAGCCCGCGGCCCCGGAACCGGTTGCGGCCCCGGTGGTCGCCCCGGTGGCGCCCCCGGTGGTCGCCCCGCCGGCCGCGGTAGCGCCGCCGGCCGCCCCCCCGCTCCAGGCGCAACCGAAGCCGCAGCCCGCGCTGGCCGACCTGCCGATGCTGCGCGCGGCGGAGCGGGTGGAGGCTGCGCCCCCGCGCCCGCTGCGCCCGACCTTGCTGGAGCTCGGCACCGCGCCGCCGCCTTCTGCCCCGCGCGCCGTGCCCGGCCCGTCCGCAAGCCTGTTCCCGCTGATCGAGGCGCTGGAATTGCCCGGCGGCTTCGCCGCCACCCGGCAGCAGCCGGCCCGGGTGGACCGGGCCGGCTATGTCTCCCCGCTGATGGCCGCGCTGCCGCCGCCCGAGGCCGAGCCGGAGCCCAAATCCGTCGCCGCGCCGCCACCGCCGCCCAGCCCGCTTCCTGCCTCTGCCGTCACCCTGCCGCTGGCCGCTTTGCTGCGGCATCTTGCGCTCCCGCGGGACAGCGTTAATCCCGTAGACGAATCATCCACCCCGCCTGGCGCGCCCCCGCGTGCCGCGGCGCTGACGTCCTGACCGGAGGCCTGAGCGCCATGCCCCTTATCTGTTTCGCCTCCCCCAAGGGCGGGGTCGGCAAGACCACGCTCGCCGCCAACATCGCCGACGCCCTGGCCCGCGATGGCCGCCGCGTGCTCGCCATCGATTTCGATCCGCAGAACACCCTGCGGTTGCATTTCGGCGTGCCGCTGAGCGACGTCACCGGCTTCGTCTCGGACCTTCCCCGCCGTCCGGATTGGCGGTCCTGCGTGCGGGAAACCGCCTCGGGCGTGATGGTGCTGCCGCATGGGCAGATGGAATTGCGCGGCGCCCTCGGCCTGTCCGCGGCGCTGGAGCGCGACCCGGAACTGCTGGCCGCGCCGATGCGCAACATCCTGGCCGATCCGGACCTGACCGTCGTCGCCGATACCTCCCCCGGCCCTTCGCATGCGTTGGCGGTGCTGGTGCCGATGGCGGCGATGGTGGTCGCGGTGCTGCAGGCGGAGGCGATCAGCGCGGCACTCATCCCCGATATCGACAGCGGCCGGTTCCTCGGCTCGGGCACCATGGCTGCGCTGTTCGCCGGGCGGCTCCGCGTGGTGCTGAACGAGGTGGACCTCAATTCCCGCCTGTCGCGCGCTGCGGCCGATGCGGTGGCGCGCCATCTCGGCCCGCGCCTGCTCGGCGCCGTCTCGCGCGATGAGACCCTGGCGGAGGCGCTGGCGATGCAGAAGCTGGTGCAGGAAATCGCGCCCGAGAGCCGCGCCGCCGAGGATATCCGCGGCGTCGCCCGGGCGATCGAGGCGGCGATCCCCTCGGCACCGATGCCCTTCAGCGCGGGCTGGGGCGCACGGTGAGCGGCACCCAGGCTGAATTCCAGGCTGCAAGCCGTGGCTCGGCGCGCGGCGTGCGCAGCGGCCGCGCCTTCCGCGGCGGCATCTGGGCCAAGGGCTGGGTGATCTGGCCCTTCCTGATCCTCGGCGCGCTGATCGGCATCACCTTCATCGTGGCGCCGCTGGATGCGGAACAGCAGATCTGGCTGGCCGTCGCCGGCTTCCTGATGTTCCTGGTGGCGAACCGCATCCCCGGCCGCGGCATCACCATCTTCCTGGTGCTGCTCTCGACCCTGATCTCGCTGCGCTACATCCATTGGCGCCTGGTCGAGACGCTGGAATTCGGCAGCTTCCTCCAGACCTTCCTCGGCACCGGCCTGCTGCTGGCCGAAATCTACGCCATCGCCTGCATGATGCTGGCCTATTTCCAGGCGATCTGGCCACTCGACCGCAAGCCCGTGCCGCTGCCGGAAGACCCGGAGGAATGGCCGGTCGTGGACATCTTCATCCCGAGCTACAATGAGCCGCTCGAAGTGGTGAAGCCCTCGATCTATGGCGCGCTCGCCATCGACTGGCCGCCGCACAAGATGAATGTCTATGTGCTGGATGACGGAAGGCGCGACGAGTTCCGCCGCTTCTGTGAGGAAATCGGCTGCGGCTACCTGATCCGACCGGACAACAAGGGGGCCAAGGCTGGCAATATCAATGCGGCGCTGTCGCAGACCAACGGCGAATACATCGCGATCTTCGATTGCGACCATGTGGCGACTCGCGCCTTCCTCCAGCTCACCGTCGGCTGGCTGCTGCGCGACCGCGACCTCTGCATGGTGCAGACGCCGCACCATTTCTATTCGCCCGATCCCTTCGAGCGGAACCTCGCCTCCGGCGAGCGTGTCCCGAACGAGGGCCTGCTGTTCTACGGCATGATCCAGCAGGGCAACGATTTGTGGAACGCGACCTTCTTCTGCGGCTCCTGCGCCGTCATCCGGCGGGAGGCGCTGGAGGAAGTGGGCGGCGTGCCGATCGCGACCGTCACCGAGGACTGCCATTGCAGCCTCAAGATGCAGCGCCGCGGCTGGCGCACCGCCTATCTGCGCGTGCCGCTGGCGGCGGGTCTCGCGACGGAACGCCTGATGCTGCACATCGGCCAGCGCATGCGCTGGGGCCGCGGGATGATCCAGATCATGCGGATCGAGAACCCGCTGTTCGGCCCGGGCCTCCGGCTCGCGCAGCGGCTGTGCTACTTCATGTCGCAGTTCCACTTCCTGTTCCCGCTGCCGCGCTTCGTGTTCCTGACGGCGCCGCTGGCCTTCCTGCTGTTTGGCGAGAGCATCATCGCGGCCAGCCCGCTGGCCATCCTGGCCTATGCCGGCCCGCACATCCTGCACTCGGTGGGTGCGACCAGCCGCCTGTCCGGCCATGTGCGCCACAGCTTCTGGTCGGAAATCTATGAAACCGTGCTGGCCATGTATCTGATCCCCGTCATGCTCGCGACGCTGCTCGACCCGAAGAAGGGCAAGTTCAACGTGACGGACAAGGGCGGCACGCTGCAGGAAGGCTATTTCGACCTGCGCGCCGTGGGCCCGAACATGGTGCTGGCGGTGGCGCTGATCGCGGGCGTGCTGTCGGGCATCTACGGCCTGTCCACCAACCCGGTCGAGAGCCTGGATTTCCAGGCCTTCGCGCTGAACATGGTGTGGGCGTTGCTGTCTTTCGTCGTGGTGCTGGCCGGCCTCGCGGTCGGCCGGGAACGCCGGCAGGTGCGCGAACGCGCCCGCGTCGGCGCCATCGTCGCCGCCAATGTCGTGCTGCCCGATGGCCGTGTCGTCGAAGGCGAAACTCAGGATCTTTCGCTGGGCGGTGCGGCGGTTGCCGTGCAGCGCCCGGATGGCGTCGCGGACGGCGCCGAGATCACCATCGAGCTGGATGTCGGCCCCGAATGGGTGGCGATTCCGGCCGAAATCCTGCGCTGGCAGGATGACCGCCTCCAGCTGCGCTTCGCGGCGCAGACCCTGCATGACGAAGGCAATATCGTCCGCGCCGTTCTCGGCCGCGCCGATGCCTGGGTGGATTGGGACGACGTGCGCGACGACAAGCCCTTGCGATCTCTTGCCGAAGTGGCCCGCTCGATCGGCGGCCTGTTCCGCGGCGACAGCCAGTTCTCCTTCTTCACCCGCCGCGGCCGCCGCGTGCAGGCGCCGCCCCGGGCCGAGGGCGTGGGCGTGCCCACCCCCGCCGCCCGGATCGAGCCTGCGGTGGTGGAGCCGCCGCCCGTCACCGCTGGGCCGGCGGGGGCTCCGCCGCGCCGTGCGCGTGGGGAAACCACGATCCGCCGGGCCGCTGCCATCGCGCTGGCAGTTGCGCTGGCTGGCGCCGGTGCGGCGCAGGCGCAGGTCAATCTGCGCGGCGCGCCGCCACCGCCTGCGCCCTTGCAGCCGGGGCCGCAGGGCCTGCCCGGGCCATTTCCCGTGCAGTCGCCCGGCGTCGGCAGCTTCGGCGCGCCCGCGACGCAAGGCCAGGCGAACCCGCTGACCGGGCCGCTGGCGCCGGCGCCCGTGCCGTCCAGCCCGTTCCTGGCCCCCGTCCCGCAGGCGCAGCCGAATGCCTTCGGCGTGGTGCCTCAGCCGAACCAGCCGCAGGGCACGCCGTTCGGGCAGACCAGCTTCCCGAGCCAGCGCGACCCCAGCGCCGGCGCGCCGCCGCCGGGCAGCCTGCCCGTGACCGGCCTGCCGCCGCTGCCCGCCGCCCAGGGTGGCTTTTTCGGCTCGACCGTGCCGCCCGTCGGCAGCTTCGGCAACCCGACCAACGCGATCGGCACGACGCGCACCGAAACCCGCACGCTGCGCCAGCTTGGCCTGCGCAGCCCGATGCAGCTCCGCGGCACTTCCGACCTCCAGGGCATCCTGTTCGGCGTGCGCGGGGATGAGGTGGTCACCGGCGCGCGGATCGTGCTGCAGGGTGCGACCAGCCCGGCGCTGATCCCGGAATACAGCCAGATCATGATCGCGCTGAACGAGCAGTTCGTCGGCGTGATCAACCCCGACCGCAACCGCCCGGCCTTCGGCCCGCTGGAATTCCCGATCAACCCGGTGTTCTTCGCCGACCTCAACCGGCTGAACTTCCGCTTCACCGGGCGCTACACGATCGAGTGCAACGATCCGCTTTCGGGTCTGCTATGGTCGAACATCTCCGACCTTTCGACGATGGAGGTCACGCTGGAGCGGCTGCCGCTGTCGCGCGACCTGGCGCGCCTGCCGGAGCCCTTCTTCGACCCCCGCCTGCTGCGCGAACCCCTGCTGCTGCCGGTGGTGGTGGCCGATGGCGCGCCGAATGACAGCCTGAAGGCGGCCGCCACGGTGGCGTCCTGGTTCGCCGTGCAGGCGGATTACCGCGGTGCCACCTTTCCGGTTTCCTTCACCCTGCCGCCGCGCGGCAATGCGGTGGTGGTGGCCGGCGGCACCGACAGCATCCCGGGCCTGGTGCTGCCGCGCTTCGAGGGGCCGACTCTGGCGCTGGTGCCGAACCCGACCGATCCGCTCGGGCTGATCCTGGTGGTGGGCGGCCGGACGGCGACCGAAGCCGCGCAGGCGGCGGCGGTGCTGGCCGGCAGCAAGGAAGCGCTGGCCGGCGAGATCGCGGTGGTGCAGGCGCAGACGCTACCCGCGCGCCAGCCCTATGACGCGCCGCGCTGGGTGCGCAGCGACCGGCCCGTCCGCTTCGGCGAATTGGTGGACCCGGCCGAATTGCAGGCCTTCGGCTACGCGCCCGGCCCGATCGCCGTGCCTTTCCGCACGGCGCCCGACCTCTACACCTGGCGCGGCCGGCCGCTGCCGGTCGAGATGCACTACCGCGCCCCCCCCGGCCCGATCATGGATGTGGCGGTCTCGCGCCTCGATGTCGCGATGAACGACATCTACCTGCGCAGCCTGCCATTGCGCGACATCGAGCCTGCCTGGCCGCTGAACATCCTGTCGCGCACCTTCGTGCAGAGCGAAAGGCAGACCAGCCGTTTCGGCCTGCCGGCCTATCTGGTGTTCGGCATGAACGAAATGCAGTTCCGCTTCGACATGCGGCCGCTGCATCGCGGCGACTGCATCGCGGTGCCGGCCGATGTGCGCGCCACGATCGACCCGGACAGCACGGTCGATCTCAGCGACGCCTACCGCTTCACGACGCTGCCGAACCTGGCGTTCTTCTCGGGCTCCGGCTTCCCCTTCACCCGCATGGCCGATTTCAGCGACACCGCCGCCGTTCTGCCGGACCGCCCGAACACGCAGGAGCTTTCGGGCTTCCTGACGCTGATGGGCCGCCTCGCCGCGCATGTCGGCCACGCGACCACGCAGATCGAGGTGGTGCGCCCGGGCGCGTTGGAGAGCGTGGCCAATCGCGACCTGATGGTGATCGGCACGCTCGGCCGCCAGCCGGCGCTGAACACGCTGCTGCGCGACGGCCCGGTGATCCTGGAGGGGAACCGCCTGTCGGTGGCGTTGCCGGATGCGATGGAGCCCTTCCGCAACCTGTTCCTCGGCGATGAGCCGCGGATCCAGCGCGAGGCCGCCAGCGCGCTGCTCTCCTCCCCGGGCGATGGGCTCGGCCTGCTGATCGGCTTCGAGAGCCCGCTGCGCAGCGGCCGTTCGGTGGTGGCGCTGACCGGCACCACCTCGGATGGGCTGGAGGCGATGATGGCGGCGCTGCGCGACCCGGAACAGTCGCCGCGCATCCAGGGCGACCTCGCCATCCTGGCGGCTGGGCGGATGTCGGCCTTCACGCTCGGCAGCCGCTACACGGTGGGCAGCCTGCCGCCCCATGTCTGGCCGCAGTATTTCCTCCAGACGCGGCCGGACATCCTGCTGCTGCTGCTGGTGATCGCCTGCATCATCGTCGCCGTGCCCACCTATTGGCTGCTGCGTCGGCGCGCCGCGATGCGCCTGCGGACTCGAACACCATGAAGAAGCCGTTTGCCGCAGGGGAGGGGCCGCAGATGAACGCACGAACCGGAAGCCGCCGCCTGCGGCTGCTGGCCACCGCGCTGGCGGCCGGCCTCGCCGCGGCACCCGCGCTCGCGCAGGATCGCGGTGTGGCCGCGCTGCTCGACCAGGCGAATTACTGGAAGCTGCAGAACCGGCCCGACCAGGTGGTGCGTATCCTGGACCGTGTGTTGCAGGTGGATGCGCGCAACACCGACGCGCTATCGGGCCTGGCGGAGGCGCATGCCCAGCTTGGCAATGCGGCGCAGGCGCAGGATGCGCTGGCGCGGCTGCGCCAGGCCGCACCGGCCGATCCGCGCACCCAGGCGGCCGATGTGGCGGTGCGCACGAGCACGGTGGATGCGGCCGCGCTAGCGCAGGCTCGCCAATTGGCGCAGGCCGGCCGTGGGGCGGAGGCCGTGCAGCGCTACCGCGCGCTGTTCGGCAATGGCCCGGTGCCGGACAGCTTCGCCCTGGAATACTACACGACGCTGGCCGGCACCGAGGGCGGCTGGGTGGATGCGCGCGATGGCCTCGGCACGCTGGCTTCCCGCAACCCGGGCAACACGGCCGTGCAGCTCGCCTATGCGCAGGTGCTGACCTACCGCGAGGATACGCGCCTCGAGGGGATCGAGATCCTGCGTCGGCTTTCCGGCCAGCCGGCGACGCAGCAATCGGCTTCCGCCGCATGGCGGCAGACGCTGAGCTGGCTCGGCACCGGGCGGGAAACCGTGCCGACCTACGAAGCCTATCTTCAGCAATTTCCGAATGACGCCGACATTGCGCGCCGGCTCGAGGAAGCACGCAACCCGGCGGCCAACGCGCAGGACCCCGGCGGCGAAGACCGTTTCCAGGCTTGGGACAACCTCCAGCGCGGCAATGTGCGTGAGGCGGAGGCGCGGTTCCAGGCGGCGCTCGACCTCAACCCGAACGACGCCGAGGCGCTGGGCGGCATGGGTCTGATCCGGCTGCGGCAGAACCGCGTGGCCGAAGGCCGCCGCATGTTGCAGGACGCGATCGCCGCCGACCCGATCCGCGCGGCCGATTGGCAGCGGGCGCTCGATTCGATCGGCACCGGCGGCGGCGGGCGCGGTGTTGCGGGACGCGGCGGCGGCGCGCCGGCCGTGCAGGGCCCGGCGCAGACACCCGACATCCAGCGCGCGCGCATCCTGGTGGAGGCCGGCGACGCCGCCGGCGCGCGGCCCGTGCTGGCGCGCATCGTGGCCCGCAATGGCGGCGACCGACCGGATGCCGAGGCGCTGCTCGGCGACCTCGCCTTGCGCGAAGGCAACGCGCAGGAAGCCGAGGCGCGGTTCCGCGCGGCGCTCGCCCGGCGCGGCAATTTCGGTGCGGCGCTGTCGGGGCTGGCCAACGCGCTCCAGGCGCAGGGCCGCTTCGATGAGGCGGAGGCGATCTTCCGCCGGCTCGGCACCAGCCAGCCGCCGCAGGTGCAGGCGGAAGCGCTGCGGGCCGAGGCGCTGCGCACCAACGACCCCGCGGCCGCCGCGGCGCTGCTGCGCACGGCGATGCAGAATGACCCGCAGAATCCCTGGCTGCGCGTGGACTATGCCCGCCTGCTGGCCCGCCATGGCCAGGGCGCTGAGGCCCGTCGGCTGGTCGATTCCAGCGTCGCCGGGCCGAGCACGCCGGATGCGCTGTTCGCCGCCGCGATCTTCGCCAATGAACAGCAGCGTCCCGGCGATGCGGTACGGCTGCTCGATCGCATCCCGTCGCGCGCCCGCAGCGCCGACATGAATCGCTTCCTGGCCTCGGCGCGGATCCAGGCCGAGGTGCGGGATGCCGGGGCGCTGGCGACGCAGGGCCAGCGCGCCCGTGCGCGCCAGCAATTGCAGGCGATCGCGGCACGCCGCGACCCGACCGGCGAAGCGGCACCCGCGGCGATCCGCGCGCTGAACGCCATGAACGAACCGGTGGCCGCGCAGGCCGCCGCCCGCGCCGCCGCCCAGGCCGCGCGGGGCCAGCCGCCGGTCGCGCAGCTTGGCGCCGCCGGTGCCCTGGCCGAGGCGGGGCTCGACCGCGAGGCCGCGCAGCTTGCCAGCCAGATCAACCTCTCGCGCCTTTCGCCCGAGCAGCGGCGCATCGCGGATGGGCTGCGCGTCGGCCTGACCATCCGCGCCAGCGACCAGCTCAACCAGCGCGGCGACCAGGCGACGGCGTTCGAGGTGCTGTCCCCGGCGCTGCGCGAGAACCCGCAGGACCCGGCGGCCAACCTCGCCTTGGCGCGGCTGTACCAGGGTGCGCGGGACAATGAGCAGGCCGGCCGCATCGCGGAAGCCGTGCTCAGCCGCAACCCGCGCGACACGGATGCGCGGCAGGCGGCGGTGGATGCCGCCATCGCCCGGCGCGACTGGGGCCGGGCGGAGGCGCTGCTGGCCGAGGGCCGGGCGCTGATGCCGAACGACGCCCGCGTGCCGCTGCTGGAAGCCCGCATCGCCCGCGCCTTCGGCGACACGCGCCGCGCGCAATCCGCCCTGGAACAGGCCGCCGCGTTCCGCCGGCAGCAATTGGGCGTGGAGACGCGCCCGGGCATCCTTGGCACCGGCCAATCGACGGTGGCGCCGCAGAACGGCGCCGAGAACCCGTTCCGCCGGGTGCCGCTGTCCGGCACGCCGGAGGGCAACCCCTTCGCCGCGTTGGCGCAGGCGCAGACCCCGGCGCCCCAGGCGCGCGGCACGCAAGTGGCGCAGGTGCAGCTTGCCCCCGGCAGCACCGGAGCGGCCCCGCCCGACCCGCTGCTGAACGAGATCAACCGCCAGCTCGTGGAGGTGCGGGAAGAAGCCGCGCCGCGCTTCAGCCCGGCCTTCGGCCTGCGCACGCGCGGCGGCGACAGTGGCATCGACCGCCTGACTGAGACGCATGCCGGCGTCGAGGGCAGCACCGCCATGCCGGGGATCGGCGGCCGGATCAGCGCGCGCGTCGCCGCGGTGAACCTCGATGTCGGCGAGATCGCGCAGAACGAGCAATCGGCCCGTCGCTTCGGCGCCGCCGCGACCGCCCTGCCCGGCGGCAGCGGCAGTTCCACCGCGGCGCAGATCCGCGCCGCGACCAACACCGAGACCAGCGTGGCCGGCGTGGCACTGGGTGCCGCCTATACGCGCGGCAACCTCGCTGTCGATATCGGCAGCACGCCGCTCGGCTTCCCGATCGAGAACATCGTGGGCGGCGTCGAGATCGCGCCCGAGATCGCCGATGGCGTGCGGCTGCGCCTCGTCGGCGAACGCCGTGCCATCACCGACAGCGTGCTGTCCTGGGCCGGCCGCTACGACCCCACCACCGGCCGCAATTGGGGCGGCGTGACCCGCCTCGGCGGCCGCGCGCAGCTGGAATTCGCGGCCGGGATCAGCAATTTCTACGTCGCTGCCGGCTACTACCGGATCGAAGGCGATGGCGTCGCCGACAATTCCCGCATCGAGGCAGGGGCCGGCTTCCAGACGCCGATCTGGCGCGGCAATGGCGCGGAGCTCGTCTCCGGCCTCGACATCGTCTATTTCGCCTATGACAAGAATCTCAGCTTCCAGACACTCGGCCATGGCGGCTATTTCAGCCCGCAGAGCTTCATCGCGGCCTCCGTCCCGCTCGACTACCGCGCGCGGACGGAAAACCTCGCCTGGCGCGTCGGGGCCAGCCTGGGCTTCGCCACCTTCACCACCGACCGCACCGATGTGTATCCGAACGACCCGAATTTGCAGTCGCAGCTGGTCAGCCTGGTCAACAATTCCGGCGGCCAGCAGGCCTTCTACCCCGGCGAGGACGAAACCAACCTGACGGCCGGGCTGCGCGGCGACATCGAATACATGCTGACGCCGCAGCTTCGCATCGGCGCCGCCGCGCGCTTCGACCTCGCGGCCGATTGGAACGAGTTGCGCGCCCTGCTTTACGCCCGCTACCGGTTCGGCGAATGACGGCGCCCCCCAGGACATACCCAGCATGAGCACCGATTTGGCCGAGCGGCCCCCCGCCGACGCTTCCGGCAGCCCCGACGCCGCCGCCTACCTCGCGCGGCGCAGCGTGGCGCCGCAATGGCGCGCCTTTGTGCGCGCCCTGGTCGAGACCCTGGACGAACATTTGGATGAGGAAGGCCGGCAGGCGCTCATGCGGGCCATCGGCACGCGCATGGCGGGGTCCCTGCCGTTGGGCTACGCCGATACGCTGGGCGAGTTGGAAGGCCGCATCAACGATGCGCTGGCCAGCGCCGAATGGGGCTTCTGCCGCATCGCCTATGACAGCCACGGCCACCGCCTGATCCTGACGCATGGCGCCGCCCCGGCGGTCGGCGCCGGCGGCGACAGCGACGGCGCCTGGGCCGGCGCGGTGCTGGAGGGGCTGTATGGCGCCTGGCTCGCCGGCCAGCCCGGCGCGAACGGCACCCTGAAGCCGCGCCTGGTCCGCTGGGTCCCTGGCGAGGCCGTGCTGCACTACGAAGCGGCATAGCAGACCCGGCGCCCGGGCCATGGGCGCACCCTGGCGGCATCGGCCCGCCTGCCGCATCCTGCGTCCGTGCGCGCCACCCTCACCGACCTGCTGGAGACCACCGCCGCGGCGCGGCTTGGCGCCCCGGCGTTGGCAGGGGTGGACTATGCCGGGTTCGCCGCGCGTGTGCGGCGCATCGCTGGCGGGCTGGCGGGGCTGGGCATCGGCCCTGGCGACCGCGTCGCGATTTTCCTACCGAACCGGCCCGATTTCCTCCTGCTGCTGTTCGCGCTGGCCCGGCGCGGCGCAACGGCGGTGCTGCTCAACACGCGGTTCCGCGCGGCCGAGATCGGTCCGCTGCTGGCCCGCGCCGGCTGCACCGCCATCGCGGTCGCGCGGGACTTTTCCGTGGTCGATGCGGCTGGGGTGCTGGAAGCGGTGCCGCAAGCGGAGCGCGCCACGCTGCGCTGCGTGATCGGCGCGGACGCCCAGGGCGCGGGCGAGATCGCCGGCCTGCCCGTGACACCCATCGCCGCGCTGGATGCCGACAGCCAGGACCTGGCCACGGAAGACGCCGAAGCGCTCACCTACACCACCTCCGGCACCACTGCCGGGCCGAAGCTGGTGCTGCACCGGCAGCGGAGCCTGGCGCGGCACGCGCGCGCCGTCGCGGCGCGCATCGGTACGGATGCACCCGGCGCGGCCTTCCTCGCACTGGTGCCCCTGTGTGGCACCTTCGGGCTGTCGGCCGCGCTGGCCGCAGTGGCCGGCGGCGCTTCCATCGCCATGCAGCAAAAATTCGACGCGCCCGCCGCCGATGCGCTGATCCGGGCACAGCGCGTCACGCACCTCGTCGGCGGCGACGATCTGATCCTGTCGCTCGCCGGGGCCGCTGCCGGCCGCCCGCATGCGCCGCTGGCCTTCACCGGCCTTGCCAATTTCCATGGCAAGGCGGCCCGGGTGATGGAGGAATCGGCGCGGCTGAACCTGGCGGCGCGCGGTGTCTATGGCAGTTCGGAAGCGCAGGCGCTGTTCGCCCTGCAACAGGCTGGCCTGCCCGAGGGCGGCGGCAGCCCGGCCAGCGCCGAGGCCGCCTTCCGCATCGACGAAGATGGCCGGCTGCATCTGCGCGGCCCTTCCCTGTTCGACCGCTATCTGGGCGACACGGCCGCCACCGCCCGCGCCTGGAATGACGGCTGGTTCGACACCGGCGACATCGCCACCGCGCGCGGCGCCGGCTTCGGCTTCGTCACGCGCCAGGGCGATGTGCTGCGCCTCGGCGGGTTTCTGGTGGCGCCGGAGGAGATCGAGGGGTTTCTGCTGGCCCAGCCCGGCGTGGCGGCGGCGCAGGTGGTGGAACACGCCGGCCAGCCCGTCGCCTTCGTGATCCCGGGCGCCGGCTTCGATGCCGCCGCGCTGCTGGCCAGCACACAACGCCTCGCCCGCTTCAAGCAGCCCGCGCGCATCGTGCCCCTCGACGCCTTCCCGGTGGCGGACGGCCCCAACGGCCCGAAAATCCAGCGCGCCCAACTGCGCCGCATGGCGGCGTCGTGACCCCCTCCGACCCCCGCGCCGTCGCGATGATCGTCGCCTCGGCGCTGTTCATGCAGAACCTCGACTCTTCGGTGATCTCCACCGTTCTGCCCGCCATGGCGCGGGATCTCGGCCAGGCGCCGGTGCATCTCTCGGTCGCCATCACCTCCTACCTGGTGGCGCTGTGCGTCTTCATCCCGGTGTCGGGCTGGGTGGCGGACCGGTTCGGGGCGCGGCGGGTCTTCATGGCGGCGATCGTGGTGTTCACCCTGGCCTCGGCGCTGGTCGGGCTGGCGCAGGGGCTTGCCAGTCTGGTGGCGGCGCGGGTGCTGCAAGGCGTGGGTGGGGCGATGATGGTGCCGGTCGGGCGGCTGCTGCTGCTGCGCCGCGTGCGGAAGGAAGATCTGCTGACGGCGATGACCTGGCTGACCATGCCGGCGCTGCTCGGCCCGGTCTTCGGCCCGCCGCTCGGCGGGCTGCTGGCCGATGCCGTCTCCTGGCGCGCCGTGTTCTGGATCAATGTGCCGGTCGGGCTGGCGGGCCTGATCCTGGTCTGGCGCTTCATCCCGGAGGTGGAGGGCAGCGATGCCGGCCCCTTGGATACCCGCGGGCTGGTGCTGTGGGGTGCCGCGCTTGCGCTGCTGGTGGGTGCGGCCGAGACGATCGGCCGCGGCCTGATCCCATGGTGGCTGACCCTGGCGGTGGGTGTGGCCGGCGCCGTCGCTGGGCATTTCGCCATCCGCCATTCCCACGCCTGTCCGCGGCCGGCCGTCGATCTCTCGCTGCTGCGGATCCCGAGCTTTTCCATGCCGATGGGCGCCGGCACGCTGTTCCGCGCGGGGGCGGGGGCCATGCCCTTCCTGCTGCCCATGCAATTGCAGCTGGTGTTCGGGCTTTCGGCCGGCGAATCGGGCCTGGTCACCTTCGCCACCGCGCTCGGCGCCTTCGCGATGAAGCCCCTGGTCCGCCCCCTGCTGCGGCGCTTCGGGTTTCGCGCCGTTCTGGCGGTGAACGCCGCGGTGGCCGGGGCGGGGGTCGCGGTGGCGGCGCTGTTCACGCCCGATTGGCCGCTGGCCGCCATCTTCGTGGTGCTGGCCGCGGGTGGCCTCTCGCGCAGCCTGCATTTCACCGCTCTGAACACCCTGGCCTTCGCCGACATGCCGCCGGGCAAGCTGGCGCCGGCCACTGCGTTCTCCGGCACGGTGCAGCAACTGGGCGTGGCGCTTGGCGTGGTGGTGGGCTCGCTGGTGTTGGAAGCCTCGCTGGCGTGGAACGGCCACGCCACGCCGCAACTGGCCGATTTCGCAGCCGGCTTCCTGGTGGCGGGGCTGATGATCGTGGCGAGCGTGCCCTCCGCCCTCGGTCTCGCGCGGAATTCCGGCGCGCGCGTCTCGGGGCATGACCCGAAAGCTTGATCAGCGCCCGCTGCACCGCGCCCCGCGGCCGTGCCATGCTGCGCGAAACGCCCCCGGAAACGCCGCCATGCGCCGCCTGCTCTTCGCTGCCCTTGCCATGCTTCTGCTGGCGTTGCCGGCGCAGGCCTTCGAATTGCCAGGCCTCGATGGCGATGCCGATCGCTACGAAAACAGCCTGACCCGCCGTTTCCCCGCCGGTGGCACGCCGCAGGCCCGCGCCGCCGCCGAAACCCGCGCCCGCGCCGCCGAGACGCGCAACGACTGGACGGCCGCCGCGACGGCCTGGGAGGAACGGGTGGCGCTCGGCCAGGCGACGCCCGACCATTGGCTGGCGCTGGGGCAGGCGATGCTCCGCCGCACCCCGCCGGATGGCACGCGCGCGCTGCATGCCGGCTGGCGCGCCTATATGGGCGTGCCCGGCGGCCCACCCGAAATCCCCTCCCTGCTGCTGATGGCCGAGGCGCTGGCGCGGCTCGATCGCCCCGCGCAGCAATTGCAGGCGCTGGACGCCGTGGTGGAACGCGCCCCCGAGGATTCGCGCTACCGCGAGCAACTGGCCACCACCCGCCGCGCCGCCGGCCTGCTGGTGCGGCGGCTTCGCGTCGAGCCGGATGCCGAGCCCGCCCGCGCCTGCTTCGACTTCACCACACCCCCCGCGCGCCGCACCGATTGGCAGCCGGGCGACTGGGCCCGCACCGAACCGGCGCTGCCCGATGTGGCGGTGGTGCGCGAAGGCGATACGCTGTGTGTCGCGGGCCTGCCCTGGGGTGCCAGCACCCGCGTGGTGCTGCGCGCCGGCCTGCCCGGCGAGGATGGGCTGCGGCTGAACCGCGACACCGCGATCAATGTCGCCATGCCGAACCGCGCGCCGCGCATCCTGTTCGACAGCCGGGGCTTCGTGCTGCCGCGTGGCCAGGCGCCGCAGGTCACGGTCTCCACCGTCAACGTGACCGCGCTGTCGCTGCGCCTGGTGCGCGTCACCGAACGCAATTTGCTCGGCCTGACGCGGGATTGGCGCCCGGGCTCCCAGATGGAGGAGTATGTCGCGGAAAGCATCGCGGAGGAGCTCGGCCGCATCGTCTGGGAAGGCCGCGCCGATCTGCCGGGCACCGTGCCCAACCGCATCGGCCGCAACACCTTGCCGCTGCCCGATGTGCTGCGCACCGCCGGCCCTGGCATGTATGTGCTGGTGGCGCGGGCCGGCGATGGCGCGCGGGGGCGGATGGTGGGCTCGCTCGCCATCCTGACCACCGATCTCGGCATCACTGCCTGGCGCGGGGCCGAGGGGCTGGCCGCGCAGATTCGCGGCTTCGCGGATGCGCAGCCCAAGCCCGGCGCGCGCGTGGCGCTGCTGGCGCGCAACAACGACATCCTGGCCGAGGCGGCCACCGACGCCACGGGCCTGGTCCGCTTCAACGCGGCGATCCTGCAGGGCGAGGGCGGGCAGGCCCCGGCCGCGATCCACGCCTTCGCCGGCGAGGATTTTGCCAGCCTCGACCTGGGGGGCGCGGCCTTCGACCTGACCGATCGCGGCGCGGAGGGAAGGCCGCATCCCGGGCCGCTCGATGCCTTCATCTGGCTCGACCGCGGCATCTACCGGCCGGGCGAGACGGTGCATGTCTCGGCGCTGCTGCGCGATGCCGGCGGCGCGCCCGCCGACCTGCCCGCGCGGCTGCGCATCCGCCGCCCCAATGGCCAGGTGTTCTTCGAGAGCGTGCCGGCGCGCGCCCCGGGTGCCGCGCTGATCGCGCCCGTGCCGCTTTCCGCCAGCGCACCTTTCGGCGCCTGGACCGTCGAGGTGCTGGCCGACCCCGACGCACCCCCCATCGGCACGGCCGGCTTCAAGGTGGAAGCCTTCCTGCCGGAACGCCTGGCCGTGACGGCCACGCCCCCCGGCTTCCCGCTGGTGCCCGGCACGCCGCTCGATTTGCCGATCACCGCGCGCTTCCTGTACGGCGCGCCAGGTGCGGGGTTGATCGGCTCGGCCGAGCTGCGTCTGGCCGCCGACCCCGAGCCCTTCCCCGCCTGGCGCGGCTGGAGCTTCGGCCTGGCGGATGAGGATTTCGCCCCCGATCTGCTGACCTTCGACGTGCCCGAGACGGATGCCGAGGGCCGCAGCGCCGCCACCCTGCTGCTGGCCGCGGCACCCGACACCACCCGCCCGGTGCGTGCCGAGGTCACCATCCGGCTGGACGAGCCCGGCGGCCGCGTCTCCGGCACGCAAGCCAGCCTTCCCGTGCGCCATGGCGGCACGCTGCTGGCCATCCGCCCGGGCTTCGCGGGCGGCGCCATCGATGCCGGGGCGGAGGCGGCCTTCGAGGTTGCGGCGGTCGATCCCGGCGGCAACGCCATCGCGGCGAACCTCCGCCTGCGGCTGGTGCGGGAACGCCCGGATTGGCGGATCGTCATGCGTGGCAGCGTCGCCCGATATGAGACGGTCTGGCGGGATGAGGCGGTGGACAGCACGGACCTCACCGTCACCCCCACGACGCCCGCGCGCTTTGCCCGCAGCCTGCCCTTCGGCCGCTATCGGGTGGAGGTGACGCAACCCGGCAGCCTCGCCATCGCAAGCTACCGCTTCCGCGCCGGCTGGGCGCAGGCCGAAAGTGCCGAGGTGCCGGACCGCGTGGACCTCGCCGCCGATCGCCGGGCCTATGCCGCGGGCGACGTGGCGCGCATCCGCGTCACACCCCCCTTCGCCGGCCGCGCCAGCGTGGCGGTGCTGACCGGCGGCGTGGTCTCGATCCGCGAGATCGAGGTGCCGGAGGCTGGGACCGAGATCGCGGTGCCGGTGGACGCCGCCTGGGGCCCGGGCGCGCATGTGGCCGTGACGGTGTTTCGCCCCGGCGAGGCACAGGCCGGCCGGCCCAGCCGCGCGCTTGGCCTTGCCTGGATCGGACTGGACCCGGCCGCGCGCCGGCTGGAGGTGGCGATCGAGACGCCGGATTTGGCGCGCCCCAACACCACCGTGCAGGTGCCCATCCGGCTGGCGCAAGCAGGCGGCACCGCGATGGTGACGCTCGCGGCGGTGGATGAAGGCATTCTGCGCCTGACCAACTTCGCCTCGCCCGACCCGGTCGCGCATTTCCTGGCGCGGCGGCGCCTCGGCCTCGATATCCGCGACGATTACGGCCGCCTGATCGCCCCGGCGGAGGGCGAGGCCGCGCTGCTGCGCCAGGGCGGCGACAGCCTCGATGCGGCGGGGCTGGTGCAGCCGCCGCAGCGCATCGTCGCGCTGTTTCGGGGGCCGGTGGTCGTGGGGCCGGACGGTCGGGCCAGCATCCCCCTCGACATCCCCGATTTCGCCGGCGAGGTCCGGCTGATGGTCGTGGCGTGGGAGGGCAACAAGGTGGGCAGCGCCGCCCGGCCGCTGACCATCCGCGAAGCCGTGGTGGCGGAGGCGCTGCTGCCGCGCTTCCTCGCCCCCGGCGACGAAGCGCGCCTGCCCGTGCTGCTGCACAATCTCGAACTGCCCGAAGGCCCGGTGACCGCGACGCTGACCGCGACAGGCGCCATCGCGCTGGCCGGTCCGGCGCGCCTCGAACAGACGCTCGCCACCGGCGCCCGCGCCACGCCCGCCACCACGCTGCGCGGCGTGACGGTGGGGGAGGGGGTGCTGACGCTGGCCGTCACCGGCCCCAACGGCTTCGCCATGACGCGGGAGGCGCGGATCACCGTCCGCTCCTCCCGCCCGCCCGTCACCGAACTGGCGGTGGCCACGGTCGCGCCGGGTGCCACGGCGCCGGTGCCGCTGCCGGCCGACCGCTTCCTGGGCGGCACCTGGCGCGCCACCGCGACCTGGGGCGCGCCGGTGCGCTACGACCCGGGCGCGCTGCTGGCGGGGCTCAAGCGCTTCCCGCTGGATTGCCTGGAGCAATCAGCCTCCCGCCTGCTGGCACTGACCTATGCGCCCGCCAATTCGGACACCGCGCAGGAAGACCAGGCGGCGCTGCTGGCCTCCATCGGCAGCGTGCTGGACCGCCAGCGCTATGATGGCCGCTTCGGCTTCTGGTCGGCCGAGGGCAATATCCATGGCTGGGCCAGCCTGTATGCCACGGAGGCGCTGATCCGCGCGAAGCTGGCCGGCGCCCCGGTGCCCGAAGCGGCGCTGGAGGAAGCCTTGCAGGGCGAGGATGAGGCGCTCGGCCGGTCCGGCAACAGCCCGGACGAGATCGCCGAACAGGCCTATCGCGTGCATGTCCTGGCGCTGGCCGGCCGCAACCGCCTCGGCGCCGCGCGGCGCCTGGCGGAGGACTCCGATGCGCTGCCGACGCCGCTGGCGCGCGCACAACTTGCCGCCGCCTTTGCCCGTGCGGGCGACCGGCCGCGGGCGGAGGCGCTGTTCGTGCAGGCCCTGGCCAACCCCGCGCGCAGCATGTGGTACGCGGATTATGGCACCGCGGCGCGCGATGCCTTGGCCACAGCCCTGCTGCTGCGGGAATCCGGCGTGGCGCAGGACAGGCTGTCCGCCCTGTTGGCGCGCCTGCCCGGCGCCGATTTCACGCTGAGCACCAGCAACACCCAGGAACAGGCCTGGGCCGTGGCCGCGGCCAGCGTGCTCGGCCGGGATGGAAGGCCAGCGCGCATCACGCTGAACGGCCAGGAATTGCCCGTGCAGCCCGTGGTGCGCGCCGCGCTGACCGCCGCCGGCACGGCGGTGAACCGGGGCGATGCATCGGTGGTGCAAACGGTTGCGATCACCGGCATCCTGGGTTCCCCCCTGCCGGCTGCGGCTCAGGGCATGCGCATCGCGCGGCGCTTCCAGAATTTGGACGGCACGCCGCTCAACCTTGATGCGCTGCGCGCCGGCCAGACCTTCATCCTGACGCTGGAAGCCCGCGCCACCACCAGTGACCGACATGAGGCGATGGTCGTGCAGGGCCTGCCGGCGGGCTGGGAGATCGCGGGCCGCCTGCCCGCCGGCGATACGCCGGGCCTGCCCTGGCTCGGTACGCTGACCGAGCCGCTGTCGATGCCGGCGCGCGACGACCGCTTCGCCGCCGCCGTGGAACTGACCGCCGATGCGCCGCTGGCCCGCTTCGCCGTGCGGGTGCGCGCCGTGACCGCCGGCAGTTTCGAATTGCCGGGGGCGGAGGCGCAGGACATGTACCGGCCAGGCGTGTTCGCGCGGCAGAACGTCGCGCAGATCGTGATTTTGCCGGAGTGAGTGAAAAGCCCTCTCCCCCCGGTTGGGGGGAGAGGGTTGGGTGAGGGGGGCTGCGGGGTTGATGACGGAAGTTCACGCCTTGCGAGCACCCCCTCACCCAACCCTCTCCCCCAGAAGATTGGGGGAGAGGGCTTTGCTCTGGGTCCTGCTGACGCTCGCCGCCGTCCTTCTGTTCGACCGCGCCTTCCCCCCCAACCTGACGCGCCTCGCCGCCGGGGTGGAGGTGGAGGACCGGGAAGGCCGCACCCTGTCTGTCCTGCCGACCCCGGACGGGCTCTGGCGCCTGCGCACCACCGTGGCCGACGTGCCGCCGCATCTCGTGCAGATGCTGATCGCCGCCGAGGACCGGCGTTTCCGGTCGCACCCCGGCGTGGACCCCTTCGCGCTCGCCCGCGCCGGCGTCCAATGGATCACCGCCGGCCGCGTGATCTCCGGCGGCTCCACCCTGACCATGCAGGCCGCGCGCCTGCTGGAACCCCGCCCGCGCACCCTCCGCTCCAAGGCGATCGAGATATTCCGGGCCGCGCAGCTCGAAGCGCGGTTCAGCAAGGATGAGATTCTCGGCATCTGGCTGACCCTCGCGCCGCAAGGCGGCAATCTGGAGGGGTTTCGGGCCGGTTCGCTTGCCTGGTTCGGCCGGCCCCCCAGCCACCTCGATTCATCCGAGTCCGCGCTGCTGATCGCCATCGCCCGCCGGCCGGAGGCGCTGCGGCCGGACCGCCACCCGGACGCCGCCCGCGCCGCCCGGAACGCCCTCTTGCTGGCCCGCGCCCGCGATGCCGGCGGGGTGACCGAGGCGGAGCGCGACTTTGCCCTGGCCGCGCCGATCCCGGCGGTGCGCCAGCCGATGCCCCGCCTCGCCCAACACCTGGTCCGCGTGCTGGCAAAGGGCGCCGCGCCGGGCAGCCGCATCGCGACCACGCTGGATGCCAGGATGCAACGCGCGGCCGAACGCATCGCCGCGCAGGCGCTGGCCAGCCAGCCCCCCCGCGCCAGCGCCGCGCTGATGCTGCTGGAAACCGAGACCCGGGAAATCCGCGCCCTGGTCGCCGGGCAATTCGGCGCGGAGGACAGGGCGGGCGCGCTCGACCTGACCCGCGCCGTGCGGTCGCCGGGTTCGGCCCAGAAACCCTTCCTGTATGCCCTGGCCTTCGAGGCCGGCGCCGCCCGCCCGGACACCGTCCTGTCCGACCTGCCCGCCCGCTTCGGCGCCTATGCCCCGGAGAACTTTTCCCGGGATTTCGCGGGCCGCGTGACCGCCGCCGATGCGCTCCGCCAATCGCTGAACCTGCCCGCGGTCGCACTGCTCGCCGAGATCGGGCCGCTCCGTTTTGCGAGCGCGCTCAAGGCCGCCGGCGCGCCGCCACGCCTGCCGGAAGGGGCCGCGCCGTCGCTGCCGCTGGCGCTCGGCGGGGCCGGGACCACCCTGCGGGAGATGATGGCGCTGTATGCGACGCTCGCCGATTCCGGCCACGCGGCGCCGCTGCGCGTGACACACGGCGACCCGCCCGCCCGCGTGCCGGTGCTGACCGCCGACGCCGCGCGCACCACCGCCGGCATCCTGGTGCAGGGTTTTCCGGGCGGTGGCCCCGGCGGCATCGCCTGGAAAACCGGCACGAGCTGGGGCGGGCGCGATGCCTGGGCCTTCGGCTTCGACCGCCGCCACGTCGCCGGCGTCTGGGTGGGCCGGCCGGATGGCACGCCGATTCCGGGCCTGACCGGGCGCGGCGCGGCGCTGCCGCACCTGGCCAGCCTGTTCGCCATCCTGCCCGCCGCGCCGCTGGCGCCGCTGCACCTGCGGCCCCTCGCCACCCCCTTCGCCGCCGCACCGGACCGACTGCGCCTGTTGTTTCCCATGCTGGGTGCGGTGCTGGCGGAGGGCGGGCCGGTCACGCTGCGCGCCACCGGTGGCCGCCGCCCGCTGACCTTCCTGGTCGATGGCACCCCCGTGCCGCACACCCAAGCCCGCCGCGAAGCCGCCTGGACCCCGCCCGGCCCCGGCTTCTACGGCGTGACGGTGCTCGACGCCGACGGTGTGGCGGCCCGCGCCGCGTTGCGCGTGCGGTAGCGGTTTCGCCCCGCTATACTCCCGCCATGCCCGACGACCTGATCCACAAGGACGCCTACGCCTGGTCCCTGGCCCAGGCCGACCGCCTGCGCCGGCTGCGCGCCGGGGAGCGGGTGAACGACCTCGATTGGGACAACATCATCGAGGAGATCGAGAGCCTGGGGCGCAGTGAAGCCACGGCGGTCGAATCCCTGTTGGGCCAGTCGGTGCTGCATCTGCTGAAAATCCGCGCCTGGCCGGGTCATCCGGCGGCCAGGAAGTGGCGCGTGGATGCTGCGGAATTCCTGCTTCAGGCGCAGGAACGCTACCGGCCTTCCATGGCGCAGATCGTCGATCTACCGCGCGTGCTGCACTACGCACGGAAGCGTCTGCCGCTCCAGCGCTTCACGACGCCCGCGCAGCCGTTGCCGCCGATCGGGGACATCCCGCTTTCGGTGCTGGCTGAGGACACGCCGCTCGACGCCCTCGAAGCCGCGCTTTTTCCGCGCGCCTAACCGCCACACGCTGCGATGGCGTCCCGCATATGCGCGGGCACCGGCGCCGCGACATGCAGCGGGGGTTCGAGTGGCAGCGTCACCGCCCTCGCCAGCAGGTGCAGCCCACCCGCCGCGCCGCCTCCATACATCGAATCCCCCAGGATCGGGTGGCCGAGCGCCGCGCAGTGCACGCGAAGCTGGTGCGTCCGTCCGGTCTCCGGCTGCAGCTCCAGCCAGGTCGAGGCTGACCCGCGCCCGAGCACGCGCCATGCCGTCCGCGCCGCATCGCCCGATGCATGCGCCTCCATCCGCCAACCGCGCGCGGCGCTGCTGACCTTCCGGATCGGCTGGTCGATCACCCCCGCCTCGCCGCGCACCACGCCGCGCACCACCGCCCAGTAGACCTTCCCCACGCGCCTCTCGGAAAACCACGCGTTGAGCTGCGCCAGCATCGGCGCGGTCCGCCCGAGCACCAGGCACCCCGCCGTATCCGTATCCAGCCGATGCGCCGGTTGCGGATCCCGCCGCTTGCCGAGGCGCAGCGCCGGCAGCCACGCCGTCAGGTCCCCGCCGGAGCGCGCATCCACCGGCAGCCCGGCCGGCTTGTCCAGCACCAGCACGCCATCGCCCACATGCAGCAGCCGCGCGCGCAACCAATCGGGACATGGAATTGCCTCTTGGCGGGGCGCCACGCGGGGTGGGACATTACGCCGCATGGATGCCTCCCCTCCCGCTGGCCCGCCCGCCCCCGATCCGCGCCCGAAAATCGTCTGCCTCGGCAGCGTCGTCATGGATCATACCTTCCATGTGGACGACATCGTCCAGCCGCCGTCGAAGAACCGCGCGCGGAGCTATGCGCTCGGCGCCGGCGGGCTGGCTGCCAATGCCTCCATCGCGGTCGCGCGCCTCGGCGGGAATTGCATCTTCTGGGGGCGCGTGGGCGATGACCTCAACGGCAAGCCGCTGCTGCAGGCGCTGGCCGAGCAGGGCGTGGATACCAGCCATTGCCGCCTGGCGCCCGATGCCCGCACGCCGGTCTCCGCCGTGCTGGTGGACCCGGTGGGGGAACGCAGCATCTACAGCTATCGCGGCGAAAATCTCGGCACCGACCCTGGCTGGCTGCCGCTGCACCTGATCGACAATGCCGGGGCCTTCCTGTGCGATCCGCGCTGGCCGGAAGGTGCCGCCGCCGCGCTGGACCACGCGCGCCGCATGGGCGTGCCGACCGTGATCGATGGCGAAAAGACCGAGACGCGCATCCTGATGGACCTGATCCCGCGCGTCGATCACGCCGTCTTCTCCGAACCTGGCCTCGCGAACTGGGCGCCCGGTGCGAAGCCGATCGCCGCGCTGGAACGCGCGCTCGAAGCCGGCTGCCTGGTCGCCGCGGTGACGCGGGGGGAGAAGGGAACGCTGTGGATGACCCGCGACGCGCCCCGGCCGCGCATCACCCCGGCGTTTCGCGTGCACGCCACCAACACGACCGGCGCGGGCGATGTGTTCCACGGCGCCTATGCGCTGGCCGTGGCGGAGGGGCTGGATACCGAGACCACCATCCGCTTCAGCTCCGCCGCCGGCGCGCTGCGCGCCCGCGAAGGCGCCACGCCGGACCGCGCGATGCTGGACGAGTTGCTGGCGACGCAGGTGGCGGAGACGGCGGTGCGCAGCTTCGTGGTCCCCCGCGTGGAGTGACCCTCACACAATTTGGTTGAACAGCGCGCCCTCGCCCCGCCGCAGCCGGGCCAGATTCTCCTCCATCAGGTCCAGCACATTGCCCTCATAGGCGCGCGTCTCGCCGCCCGTATGGGGTGTCACGAAGACGTTCGGCATGGACCAGAGCGGGCTCGCTTCCGGCAGCGGTTCCTCCGCCGTCACGTCGAGCGCCGCAGCCCCCACCTGGCCGGAAGCGAGGGCCGCGATCAGCGCCGCCTCGTCGCACACCGGCCCGCGCGCGACATTCACCAGCACCGCGTGGGGCTTCATCGCGGCGAATTCGGTGGCGCCCATCAGCCCGCGCGTCTCGGGCGTCAGCGCGCAGCTCAGCGCCACGATGTCGGCGCGCGCCAGCGCCGCATGCAGGTGCTCCATCCCATGCACCTCATCCGCGCCATCCGCCCCCTTCGCGGGGTCCGCGCGCAGGCCGACCACATGCATGCCGAAGGCGCGCGCCAGCCGCGCCAGCCGGCCGCCGATACGCCCGAGCCCGACCACCACCAGCGTCTTGCCGCCCAGCTCATCCTCGCGCTGCGTGAGATCCCCGATCATGCCGCGCCAGAACTTTCGGCACTGATTGTCGCGCGCTTCCGGCAGGCGGCGCATCACCGCCAGGATCAGCGCCATCGCATGTTCCGACACCGCATTGGCATTGGCACCCGCGGCCGAGGCCAGCCGGATGCCCGCCCCGCGCAGCACATCGCGATCATACTGATCGACCCCTGCGCTGATCGACTGGATCAAGCGAAGTCGCCCCGCCTTCGCCGCGAAGGCGTTGCGCCACAGGCCCGAGACCAGCAGCACATCGGCCTCGCCGATCCGCGCCTCCAGCTCCTCCAGGCTGCGCACCTCGAAATGCCGAAGCCGGCCGCCGCGCTGCGCATAGCGCTCCGCGAAGCGATACGCGACATGGGCGAAACAGATGGTCAACTGGTCGTCAGGCGGCAAAGTCATCACGCGCTCTCCCTGGCATGCAGCACCCGCGCGAGGCGGTCGAATTCGGCGACACGCAATGTCTCGGCGCGCCGCTCCCCGGCAATCCCCGCCGCCTCCAGCAACGCCTCCGCGCCGCCGAGCGCCTTCAACGACCCGCGCAGCATCTTCCGCCGCTGCCCGAAGGCCGCCGCCGTCAGCCGCTCCATCGTGGCGAACAAGGCCGGGCCAGGATCCTCCGCATGCGGCACGATCCCGACCACCGCCGAATAGACCTTGGGCGGCGGCGTGAAGGCCCCCGGCGGCAGGCGCAACAGGAAACTCACCTTCGCACGCCACTGCGCCAGGACACCCAGCCGCCCGTAATGCTCCGTGTCTGGCGCGGCACAAATGCGCTCCGCGACCTCCTGCTGGAACATCAGGGCCATGCCCTCGATCAACGCCGCCTGGCGCAACCACCCCACCAGCAAAGGCGTGCCGACATTGTAGGGCAGGTTGGCCACGATCTTCCGCGGCGCCGGCAGGCTGGCAAGATCGAACGCCAGCGCATCGCCCTCCACCACCGCAAGCCGGCCGGGATAGGCCTCGGCCACTTCCGCAAGCGCCGCAACCGCCCGCCGATCCAACTCCACCGCCGTCACATGCAAGGCCGGCCCCGCCAACAAAGCCCGGGTCAACCCACCCGGCCCGGGGCCCACCTCCAACACATGCCGCCCCGCCAGATCGCCCGCCAACAACGCAATCCGCCCACACACCCCCTCATCCAACAAAAAATGCTGGCCGAGCGACTTCCGCGGCTCCAACCCGAACCGCACCACCGTCTCGCGGAGCGAGGGAAGCGACATCTAGCGGGGGCCCGTGCTGCGGTGGGTCGTTGGGGAAGGGCGCTGCCCTTCCCCAAACCCCATCCCGCCAGGAGGCTTAGCCTCCTGGACCTCGATCTGAACGCCGAAAAGGGTGGGGGCCAAAGCCCCCACCCTTTTCGGCGTTAAAAACGAACGGGTTCCAAGGGGCCACAGCCCCTTGGCAGGAGGGGTCTGGGGAGGACAGCGTCCTCCCCAGCGCCCAACAGCAATCACGGGCCCCCGCTAGCTCCGCATCTCGATCTGCGCGCGGCGGCGGAGGTCGCGTTGCATCTGGCGGGAGAGCAGTTCCGCGCGGTCGCGGGCGATTTGCTGGCGGGCCAGCTCCGGGGTCATTTCCGCCTCGTTGCGTTGTTCGCGGGAGCACACCATCAGGATGGCGACGCCGTCAGGCGCGATCACGGGTTGGCTGGCGCGGCCGGGTGCCAGGCCGCCGATCAGGCTGCGGAGTTGCGGGGGTTGCATGGACTCGAGGCGCACCTGCCCGGGATCGACCGGGCGGTCGCTGCCGGTGGTGCGGGCGGCGGCTTCCACCGCTTCGCAGCTGCGCAGGCTGTTCGCCAGGCCGCGGGCGCGTTCGACGGTGGCGATCTGTTGTTGCGTCGGGTTCTGCGGGTCGAGCGGGCTGCTGAAGGGCAGGAACAATTGGCGCAGCGTCAGCATGGTTGCCATGTCGCGCCCCACTTCGCGGCGCTGGCGAAGGGCCACGATCTGGAAGCCGCCGGCGACGCGGATCGGGTTGGCGATCGCGCCGGGCGGCATCTGGGCGACCACCGCGACCACTTCCGGGTCGAGCGCTTCGGCCCCCACCCAGCCCAAATCCCCGCCGGCGATGGCAGTCTGGGCCTGGCTGAACTGCGTGGCGGCGACGGGGAAGGGCACGCCGGCGCGGAGTTGCGAGACGATCTCGTCCACGAAGCGGCGGACGTCCGGTTCCTCGGCGGGCTCGTCCACGGGTACGAAGATTTCGCTGACCAGGAATTCCTGTTGCCCGGTGCGGGCGCGGGCGGCGGCGATGAAGTCCGCCACCTGTTCTGCGCCGGGGGTGGCCTGGGCGCCGAGCATGGCGCGGATCAGCCGGCTCCAGGCGATCTGCACGCGCAGCTGGTCGAACAGCACGCGCGGTTCCACCGAGGCGCGGCGGAGTTGCGCGACCAGCCCGCCGGGCGGCAGGCCGTTGCGGCGTTCGATATCGGCGAGGGCGGAGGCGATATCCTCATCGGTCACCGCGACGCGGCGCCGCTGGGCTTCCTGCAGGCGCAGGCGTTCATCGATCAGCAGGCGCGTGACCTGCGGCGAGAGGCGGTCCAGCACGATCTGCGACACGGGCAGCCCGGCGTTCAGCGCGAACAGCCGCCGGCGGCCTTCGATGTCGGCGGCGGTGACGATATCGCCATTCACCACGGCGACGATCCGGTTGGTCTGGGCCATCGCCGGGGCCGGCGGCAGCGTTGTTGCCGCCAGGGGAAGCCCGAGGCCGGCCGACAGGATCAGGGTGCGGAGCAGGTGTCGCATCGCGGTTGCTTAGGCGCGGATGGCGGCGGAGGGAAGGGGAGCCCGGGCGGTCTCCCCCTCCGCGCGGGTCACTCCGCGCGGATATTCGCGCTCGACACCACCTGCCGCCAGCGTGCCAGCTCCGCCACCTGGAAGCTGCGGTATTCGTCCGGCGTGTTCGCCACCACGTCGAGCCCGATCTGGCCGAGTCGCTGCACGGTTTCCGGGTGTTTCAGCGCGGCGATCACGGCGGTGGAGACGCGGCCGAGCAGTTCGGGCGCCATGTTCGCCGGCGCCATCACCGCCTGCCAGGACGTGACGACGAAATCCGCCAGCCCCGCCTCGATCGCCGTCGGCACATTCGGCAGCACGGGGGCGCGTTGCGCGCTGGTGACAACGATGGCGCGCAGGCGGCCGCCGGCGATGTGGCCCGCCACGGTGCCGAGGTTCTGGAAGCTGAGCTGGACATTGCCCGCGATCAGATCCGTCGCCGCCGCCGCACCCCCCTGGTAGGGCACATGCACCGGGTCCGTCCCGGTGCGGATCTTGAACAGCTCCATCGTCAGCTGGTCGGAGGAGCCGACGCCGGAGGTCGAGTAGCTGGTCTTGCCGGTATTGGCGCGCAGCCAGGCCACCAGCTCCGGCAGGGTGCGGGCCGGCACGCGATCGGGGTTCACCACCAGGACGTTGGGGGTGGTGACGGCCAGCGTGATCGGGCTGAGATCCTTGATCGGGTCATAGCCGAGATTGGGCCGCAGCGCGGCGTTGATCGCGAAGACACCGATCGAGCCGACAAACAGCGTGTGGCCATCCGGGGCCGCGCGCACCACGAGCCGCGCCGCCACCTCGCCATTCGCGCCGGGGCGGTTTTCCGCCACCACCGGCTGCGACAGGCTCTGGCCCATGCGGTTGGCGATGGTGCGCGCAGTGATGTCGGAGGGGCCGCCGGCCACGAAGGGCACGATGACCTGGATCGGCCGCGACGGCCATGCGGCGCCCTGGGCGCGCAGCGTGCCGGGCAGCAGGGGGGCGGCGGCAAGGCCGCCAAGCAGCGAGCGACGGAACATGGATCGATATCCTCCTGGGTTTTGTCGTTGCCGGGAGGCTGCCACGCAAAATAGCCGCCGCGCCAGCCCGCCGAGCGCCGGCGACCCGCTTGTCGTTACCGGCGGGGGATGATGACATGAGCGTGACCCCGCCAGAGGAGGCTGCCATGACTGTCCGCACACCCGGAACCCGTTTCGGGCGGCGTGCGCTGCTCGGCTCGGCCGCGGCCCTGCCTGCCGTGGCCCTGCCTGCGATCGCGCGGGCCCAGAACCTCGGCACCTGGCCGACCCGGCCGATCCGGCTGGTGGTGCCCTTCGCGCCCGGCGGATCCACCGATGTGCTGGCGCGGCTGCTGACCGAACAGATGGCGCCGCGCCTCGGCCAGCCCTTCATCATCGACAATCGCCCGGGCGCCGGCGCCACGCTCGGCACCGGGCTGGTCGCGGATGCGCCGGCCGATGGCTACACTGTGCTGCTGAGCGTGATCAGCGCCTTCAGCGTCGGCAGCACGCTGTATCGCGGGCGGATCGGCTGGGACCCTGTCCGCAGCTTCGCGCATCTCGGCATGATCCAGTCGGGCTTCTATGCGCTGATGGCGTTTCGGGCCGCGCCCTTCGGCAATCCGGGGGAATTGGCCGCGGCGGCGCGGCGCACGCCCGGCATCGCCTATGCGACCAGCGGCGTGGGGTCGCTGCCGCATCTGTTCATGCTGCGCTTCGCGCAAGCCGCGCGGGTGGAGCTGACGCACATTCCCTATCGCGGCGGCGCGCAGGCGGTGAACGACACGATGGCGGGCGTGGTGCCGGTGACGCTGGATGGCATCGCCAGCAGCGTGAACTTCCTGCGGGCCGGGCAGATCCGCGGCATCGGCATCACCGCGCCGACGCGCCAGGCCGCCTTCCCCGAGATGCACACCTTCGTCGAGCACGGCCTGCCCGGCCTGGTGGCGGAAGGCTGGGCCGGCATGGCGATGCCCGCCGGCACGCCGGCGCCGATCCAGAGCCGCTTCACGGCGGTGTTGAAGGAGGTGCTGGAACTGCCCGCGATCATCGCCCGCTACCAGCAATTGGCGATCGATACCGGCACCCGCTTCGGCCCCGAGGCGCAGGCCTTCGTGACGCAGGAGGTCGAGACCTGGCGCCCGCTGGTGCTCGCCTCCGGCGCCACGGTGGATTGAGGGCGATGGACAGCCTCCACGACAGGCGGCCCGCGTACTTCAGCGGGCCGAGCGGCCGAACGGCCGCCGCGGCAAGTGCCGCGAAGCCAAGCGGCCGGAGGCCGCGCCCGGCGTCTGAGGGCACCATAAAGTGACGAACAGGCTTGCCGCCTTCCAGCAGAAACTCGAGGGCCGCGCCGATCTCGCCTTCATCCCGCTCGGCACCGACCTGCACTACCTGGCGGGCATCGCGCGCGACATCCCGAAATACGGCGTCACGCTGCATCCCGGCGATTGGCTGGAAGGTGCGTGGGTGGCGCCGGGCCATGCGCCGGTCCTCGCCTTGCCGCGCATGACGGCCGAATTTGGCGGGCGGGGTGCGCCGGAGGGTGTGGAATTGCGCGTGCTCGGCGATTGGGACGATCCCGCCAAGCTGGTCGCGGACCTGCTCGCCCGGTTCAAGCTGCCGGCGCGCCCGCGCATCGCCATCAGCGAACGCGCCCATGCCGACAGCCTGATCCACCTCCAGGCGCTGTTGCCGGATGCGGTGTTCGTGAGTGCGACAGCCATCACCCGCGAACTCCGCCGCATCAAATCGCCCGAGGAAATCGCGCTGATGCGCGAGGCCGGGCGCCGCACCGAAGCCGCCTTCGCGGAAGTGCTGCCGAAGCTGCGCTTCGGCATGACGGAACTGGACGTCGTCGCCGAGATCGATTTCCAGATGAAGCGCCAGGACAGCCTCGGCCCCACCTTCACCACCACGCTCTACAACACCGGGCCCAACCACCCGCTGATGCTGGGACAGCGCATGGCAAGCTGGAAGCGCGTGCTGGCGCCGCCCGTCTCCGTTCTGTTCGATTTCGGCGCGAGCCATGCGGGGCTTTGCTACGATTATGGCCGCACCGTCAGCTTCGGCGAGCCCTCGGCCGAGCAGCTGCGCGTGCATGCGCTGGTGATGCAGGCGCAGCGCGCCGGCATCGCGGCGCTGAAGGTGGGCGCCACCTGCGCGGAGGTGGATGCGATGGCGCGCCAGGTTATCCTGGATGCCGGCCTCGGCGCCGGCTTCCGCCATCGTCTCGGCCACGGCATCGGCTGGGACGTGCATGAGCCGCCCTTCCTGACGCGCGGTGATGAGACGGTGCTGGAAGACGGCATGCTGTTCACCATCGAGCCGAGCGTGTTGCAGGACACCGGCTTTTCGGCGCGCACCGAGGATGTGGTGGTGGCGCGTGCGGGTGGCGGGGAGCGGCTGACGGCCGGGTTTCAGGACCTGTTCGTGGTGGATCGCTGATCGCGGCTGGCGCGGCTTCCCACCTTGCCCGCCCCCGCGCCGCCGGATAAGCGCGGGCGTCCCAGGGAGAACGCCATGTCCACCGACCTCGAGATCGCGCGCGCCGCCACCCTCCAGCCGATCGGCGCCATCGCGGCCCGCGCCGGCATCCCGGACGCGGCACTCGAGCCCTATGGGAAGTACAAGGCGAAGCTCGCGACGGATTTCGTGATGGAGGCCAGCGCGCGCAAACCCGGCGCGCTGGTGCTGGTGACGGGCATCAACCCGACCCCGGCCGGCGAGGGCAAGACGACCACCACCATCGGCCTCGGCGATGCGCTGAACCACCTCGGCACCCGCACCATGATCGCGCTGCGAGAACCGTCGCTCGGCCCCTGCTTCGGCGTGAAGGGCGGTGCCACGGGCGGCGGCTATGCGCAGGTGCTGCCGATGGAGGACATCAACCTCCACTTCACCGGCGACTTCCACGCCATCACCAGCGCCAACAACCTGCTGAGCGCGATGCTCGACAACCATTTGTACTGGGGCAACGAGCTCAACCTCGACCCGCGGCGCGTGACGTGGCGCCGCGCCATGGACATGAACGACCGCAATCTGCGCGACTGCGTGGTGGGGATGGGCGGCGCCGCGCAGGGCGTGGTGCGGGAGGATGGGTTCGACATCACCGTCGCCTCCGAAGTGATGGCGGTCTTTTGCCTGTCGAAGGATCTGGCTGATCTGCAAGCGCGCTTGGGGCGGATGATCGTCGGGCGCCGGCGGGATGGCAGCGCGGTGACGGCCGCCGACATCAAGGCGGATGGCGCCATGGCGGTGCTGCTGCGCGATGCGTTGATGCCGAATTTGGTGCAGACCATCGCGGGCAGCCCCGCCCTGGTGCATGGCGGGCCGTTTGCGAATATCGCGCATGGCTGCAACAGCGTGGTCGCCACGCGCCTCGGCCTCGGCCTCGCCGATGTGGTGGTGACGGAGGCGGGGTTCGGCGCGGATCTCGGCGCCGAGAAATTCTTCGACATCAAGTGCCGCCTCGCGGGCCTCAACCCGGCCTGCGCCGTCGTGGTGGCGACGGTGCGCGCGTTGAAGATGCATGGCGGCGTGGCGAAGGCGGACCTCGGGCGAGAGGATGTGGCGGCGGTGACGCGCGGCGTCGTGAACCTCGCGCGCCATGTCGAGAACACCCAGAAATTCGGCGTGCCGGTGCTGGTGGCGCTGAACCGTTTCACCAGCGACACGCCGGCCGAGATCGCGGCCGTGCAGCAGGCGATCGCGGCCTTGGGCAGCGAGGCGATTCTCTGCACGCATTGGGCCGATGGCCCGGCCGGCGCGGTGGCGCTCGCGCGCGCCGTGCAGGCGCGGATCGCGGCGGGCGAGGGCGCGTTCAAGCCGCTCTATCCCGATGCCATGTCGCTTCCCGAAAAACTCCGCACCATCGCGCGCGAGATCTACCGCGCCGCCGACATCGCGCTGCCCGCCGCCGTGGCCGAGCGCCTGAAGCGGTGGGAGGCGGAGGGGCATGGCCACCTGCCGGTCTGCGTCGCCAAGACGCAGTACAGCTTCAGCGCCGACTCCACCGCGCTGGGTGCCCCCACCGGCCATATCCTGCCGGTGCGCGATGTGCGGCTTTCCGCGGGTGCCGGCTTCGTGGTGGCGGTGGCGGGGGATATCATGACCATGCCCGGCCTGCCGCGCCGCCCCGCCGCCGAGACCATCGCCCTCGCTGCGGATGGCGGCATCATGGGGCTGTTCTAGGCGATGGCGGCGCCCGCGCCCTCAGCGGGTCCCGCTCAGCAGGAATTCGATCAGCGCGCGCGCCAGGCAATCATGCAGCTCATCCGCCGTCGCCACCCGCCGGGCGCGCGGCGCGCGTTCCAGGTCAAGCCGCTCGCTCTCCGCCCAGGCCAGCATGATGTCCCACCGGCTGAACAGCTGCGCGCCGCTGGCAAAAGCGGCGATTCGCAGCTTCTCGCGGTAGGTTTCCACATCGGCATTGGCTCGCAGAAAACGCGAGAATTGCGGGTCCATCAGCACGAGGTCCACGCTTTCGCCGCGGCGGGCGCGGATGCGGGCGGCGGTCGCCTGCACCGTCTCGGCCATCTCCTCGGCCGAAAGGCCGCGCGCCGCCTCCACCGTGCCGAGTTGCCAGATCACGAGGTTGGGCCGGAAGGCCGGCCCGCGCTCGGCCAGCAGGCGGGCGTGGTCGGCGGCGGTGGTGCCGCGGCCGCCCAGGCTCAGCATGTCCACCTCCACGCCATCCAGCCGCATCCTGAGGCCGCGCGCCAGGCGCTGCGGCCATGTGGCTTCGGGGCCGGAAGTGCCGCCCCCGGCGGTGGAGGCGCTGCCCACCACCAGGATGCGGATGCCGCCCTGGAACAAGGCGGTCGCGGTGCCGGGCAGGGGGCTTGCTTCCATCGCCGCCGGCGGCGCGGAGCAGCCGGCGGCCTCGGCATGCGCGGATTTGGCCGCAAGGCTGAGGCCGGCGGCGCAGAACAGACCAGCCAGCAGGCGGGCGGCGCGGGTCATGCTCAAGGTTTAGCGATCCCGGACGCTGCGGGCAATGCCGACGGCTTGCGCTTCCCCTCGCCGCCATACCAGGCGGCCATGGCGCCGACCGTGACCAGCGCCGCCAGCCCCGCCCCGTTCACCGCCGCCTGCATCGGCAGCCCCGCCGATTGCTCGATCGCGACGCGACCGAGGAAGGACAGGAAGATGCCGACGCAGAACACCGGCAGCCCTTGCTGCCCCATCAGGATGAACAGGCCGGCGATGCGCCCATGCAGGAAGCGCGCGCCCACCGGCACGCGGTGCGCCAGCAGCCATACCAGAGCCAGGATGCTGAGCAGCCGCGCCGGGTGCAGCCCGGCCTTGTCGATCGTGGCATACCAGGCCGAGAGCCATTCCGGCGGCACCACGCCCCGCCATTCGCCATGCCAGAACCAGTTCAGCGCGAGCGCGTTCGCTGCCAGCGCCAGCAGCAGCGTCGCCGCCACGGCGCGGTTCCAGGGGAAGCGCCGCGCGACCTGCCCGGGTTGTGCCCGGCCGAGCCAGATGCCGACCACGAACAGCACCTGCCAGGCGAAGGGGTTGAAGAACCAGGCATCACCGGTCCAGCTCGGCGGCGAGACGCCGAAGTAGCGCGCGGCGGCATACACCGTGAGGGAGGCCGCCAGCATCCATCCCGGCCGTCGCATCAGCGGCAGCGTGGCGGCGAACAGCGCCAGGATCACGATGTAGAGCGGCAGCACATCCAGGAAGGCCGGCTGGTAGCGCAGCAGCAGCGCCTCCAGCAGCGCGCGGTAGGGCTCCTGCGTGAAGGGGTCGAGCGCCAGCTCATCGAGGTAGGCCGCCTGATCGAGCGCCGCCGCGCTGAATCCCACCTGCGCCGTGAACACAACGAACAGGAAAATGTGCGCGACATACAGCGTGCCGATCCGCCCCGCCACGCGGGATGCCGCCACCAGCCAACCTTCCCGTTCGAGCAGGCGGCCATAGGCGATGCCGGCGGCGTAGCCGGCCAGCAGCACGAACACCTCGGTGGCATCCGCCAGGCTGACCTTGCGGATGGTGAGATGGCCGAGCAGATTGCCCGGCGTGTGGTTCACGAAGATCATCCACAGCGCCAGTCCGCGAAACAGATCAACGCGCAGGTCGCGACCAGGCCGCACCAGCGTGATTTTCGGGGTTCCTGGGGGGGCTGCCATGCCGGGTGAGGGTCGCGGATCAGGGGGGCGTCATGCAACCCTCCCCGGATGACATGCTGAGGCGCGGCGCGGCGGCGCATCGCGCCGGCGACCTGCCGACGGCCGAGCGCCTGTACCAGGTGGTGCTGGCGCTGCGCCCCGACGATTCCAATGCGCTGAACCTGCTGGCGGTGGCGGCGCGCCAGCGCGGCGACCTGCCGGCCGCGCTCAGCTTCTCCGAACGGGCGCTGGCGCGGGCGCCGAACAGCCCGGTTTTCCTTGCCAATCGCGGGGCCACCCTGGCCGAGGCCGGGCAGATCGAACCCGCCCTACGCCTGCTGCGTGCAGCGCTGGCACAGCGGCCGGACGATGTGACCAGCCTGCGCAATTTCGGCCAGGCGCTGATGGCCGCCGGCCAGGCCCGGGCCGCGATCGCCCCGTTGCTGCGCGCCACCACCCTGGCACCCCAGGCCGCCGAGCCCTGGCTGGCGCTGGCGCATGCGCGGCGGGAAGTGGGTGACGCCGCGGGCGCGGCCGAGGCCGCCGCACGGCTGCTCGCCCTGCCGGGCGTGCCCGCCAGCCTGGCCGAGCAGGCGCGCTTCCTGGCCGCGGCCAGCACCGGCGCCGCGCCGGACCGTGCGCCGGCGTCCTATGTGCGCGAGCTGTTCGACCAATACGCCCCGCGCTTCGACGCCGACCTGGAAGGCCAGCTCGGCTACCGCACGCCCGCGCTGCTGGCGGGGCTTCTGCACGCGCACGGCGTGGCGGCGGATGCGCGGCACCGCGTGCTCGACCTCGGCTGCGGGACGGGGCTGTCCGGCGTGGCGCTGCGCCCCTTTGCCCGCGTGCTGACGGGCCTCGACCTCTCCCCCCGCATGCTGGCGGCGGCAAGGTCGCGCGGGCTGTACGACGCGCTGGAGGAAGCCGATCTGCTGGAATGGCTGCCGCGCCACGCCGGCGCATTCGACCTGGTGGCGGCGGCCGATGTGCTGAACTACCTCGGCGATCTCGCCCCTGCCTTGCGCGGCATGCGCGGCGCGCTGGACGCGGGCGGGATGGCGGCCTTCAGCCTTGAAGCCGGGCAGGGTGCGCCCTTCGCCCTCGGCCCCGGCCTGCGCTACCGGCACGACCCCGCGCATGTGGCCGCGCTGGCCGAAGCCGCGGGCTTCCTGGTGGTGGCGCAGCAAGCGGTGGTGCTGCGGCAGGAGAAGGGCGGGGATGTCGCCGGCGTGCTGATCCTCACCCGAGTGCCCGCGCCAGCGCCGTGACATCCTGCGCGGCCGGGCTGCCCGGATGGCGGGTCAGCAACGGCGTCTGGTGGCGGATCGCATCCGGCACCTTCGCATCCCGCCGGATCACGCCGCCGAGCCTGAGCGACCGGCCCAGGAAGCGCTGCGTCGCGGCCTCCAGCGTCGCATGCACGCGCTGCCCCGCCGCCATCCCGGCCGCCATGTTCACCACCAGCCGCACCTCCTTGCCCGGCGCATCGGCGGCGAGCAGCTTCAGTACGGCATAGGCGTCGGTCAGGCTGGTCGGTTCCTCGGTTGCCACCACCAGCAGCAGGTCGGCACCCGCGGCGAGGTGCCGCTGCGGCGCTTCCACCCCCGCGCCGATATCCACCACCACCTCCTGCCAACTTGCCGCGAGTTGCCGGGGCAGGGCGCGCACCCGGGCAAAGGCACCCTCAGAAAGGCCGGCCAACGCGCCAGAGCCGGCGCGGCCGGGCAGCAAATGGAAGCCGCCGGGATGCGCCAGCGCCACTTCCTCCGCCGCCGCGCGGCCTGCCAGCACGGTGGACAGATCCTGCTTCGGTGCGAGGCCCAGCTGCACATCGGCGTTCGCCAGGCCGAGATCGGCATCCATCAGCAGCGTCCCGCGCCCGATTTGTCCGAGTGCCTGCGCCAGCGTGATCGCCAGCCAGGTTTTCCCCACGCCGCCCTTGCCCGACGCCACCGCAATGACCCGTCCCGTCATTTTTTTGCGCCCTCAAACGGCGGGCGCCGCCTCCGGCGGCTTGCCTTCGCCGCACACGCGGCGGGCCGCATTCGCGGCCTCGGCCCTGCGGGCCGCCGGTTCCCTTGCATTGCGCTGCGTTTCAAGCCGCCACCCCCTGTTGCAACCGCGCCGCCAGCCATTCCGGCGTGATCGGCGTGAGGCCCCCCGCCGGGTCCTGCCCCGTCCCTGCCTCGGTCAACGCCAGCCCCGCCGCCGCCGCGCTCAGCACGCCGCCGAGGCGCCGTGCGGCATCTAGGCGCGTCGGCACCAGGTGCCGGCAGCCGAGCAGCGCGAAGGCGCGCGCCGTCTCGGCCGCTTCCTCGGCATCGAGCCCCGCCGGCAGCACCAGCGCCGCGCTGCCACCCACGGCGGCCAGAAGTGCGGCCAGCATGCGCGCATCGGCGGCATCGAAGGGGTCGCATCCCGGCAGATCGACCAGCACCGGCTGCCCGGGTTTTCGGGCCCGCACGGCCTTGGCCAGCGCGCCAGGGCCCGCGCAGACCGCCAGCGGCAGGCCGAGCACGCGGGCGAAGGCGGCCAGCTGCTCGGCCGCACCGGCGCGCTTGCCATCGGCGGTCGCCAGCAGCGGCGCCTGGCCGGCCATGACGAAGCGCGTGGCGAGCTTGGCGGTGGTGAGGGTCTTGCCCGCGCCCGGCGGCCCCGCCAGCACCAGCGCGCCCGCCGGCAGTGCGGCGAAGCGCAGCGCCCCGGCCAGCGCGGCGGTGAGCGGCCCTTCCGCCAGGCGCACCGCCAGCGCCTCCGGCAGATTGTGCCGCGCCAGCACGGGGGACAGGGCGCGGGCGCGCGGCGTGGCGTCCGGCGCGATCACCAGCGGCTCGTCATCGGCCGCTTCGCTGGCCGTCACCTCGACGCCGCCGGCGACGCGGCGCGTGCTGAGGATCACAGCTTCGTCGCCCAGTTCCGCGCGCAGCGTCGCGATCGCCTCCGACAGCCGGGCCGCGCGCACCACCTTGAGGCGCATGCGCTACACCGTGCCGAGGGTGCGGATGCGGGCGCGCGGATGGATCTCGCTATGGGCCAGCACGGCGGTCGCCGGCCGAAAACGTTCCACCACGGCGCGGACATGCGCGCGGATGCCGCCCGAGCAGACCAGCACCGCGGCCTCCCCGGTTTCGGCCGCCGCGTCGAAGCTGGCGCGCAGCGCGTGCATGAAGGCCTGCAGCCGCGCGGGCGCCATGGCGAGTTGCTTTTCATCGCCGGGGCCGGCCAGCGATTCCGCGAAGGCATCCTCCCACTCGCCGGACAGCGCGATGATCGGGATATGGCCCTGCGGCCCGCGCGCGGCTTCGCTGATCTGCCGTGCGAGGCGCATGCGCACGGTGGCGAGCATCGGCCCCAGGCTGCGCGCGCCACCGGCCGCGGCTTCCTGCACGCCTTCCAGGATGGTCGGCAGGTCGCGGATGGAGACACGCTCCGCCAGCAGCCCCTGCAACAGCCGCTGGATGGTGCCGAGGCTTGCCTGCGCCGGGATCAGATCGGCCACCAGCCGCTTGTGCTCCGGCGGCAGGTCATCGACCAGCTTCTGCGTCTCCGCGAAGGACAGCATCTCGGCCATGTTTTCGCGCACCACCTCGGTCAGGTGCGTGGCCAGCACGCCGGCGCAATCGACGACGGTGCAGCCGAGCGCCAGCGCCGTTTCGCGCTGCGATTCCTCGATCCAGGCGGCGGGCAGGCCAAAGGTCGGTTCCGTCACGCGCTCACCCCGCAGCGCGGGCGGCCTGCCGGACGGATCGATCGCCAGATGCAGCGGCGGCTTGAGCTGCCCGCGCGCCACCTCGATCTCCTTCACGCGGATGACATAGGTGTCGGCGGCAAGGTGCAAATTGTCCTGGATGCGGACGGAGGGCAGCACGAAGCCCATCTCCTGCGCGGTCTGCCGGCGCAGCGTGCGGATCTGCTCCGACAGCCGCGCCGCGTCGCCAGCCGCCAGCGAAAGCAGCCCGTAGCCGAGCTCAAGCCGCAGCAGGTCCATGCGCAGCGCATCGCTGGCGGGCGGTTCCACGGGTGCGGGCGGTGGCGGGATGGCGGCGATCTGCGCGGCGAGGCGCGCCTTCCATTGCCACCACGCCGCGCCGCCGGCAGCACCCGCCAACGCCATGAAGGGCAGGAACGGCATGCCCGGCAGCAGCCCCATGAAGGCCGTGACGGCCGCCGCGATCGACAGCGGCTTCGGTCCGCCCAATTGCAGCACGAGCGATTCATCGGCGCGCGCATCGCCGCCTGCCTTGGTCACGACGATGCCGGCGGCCAGCGCCACCAGCGTGGAGGGGATCTGCCCCGTCAGCCCATCGCCGATCGTCAGGATCGAGAAGGTGGAGACCGCCTCGCCAAAGGGCAGGCCGTGGCGCACGATGCCGATCGCCATGCCGGCCAGCAGGTTGATCAGCGTGGAGACCAGGCCCGCGATCGCGTCGCCCTTCACGAATTTGCTCGCACCATCCATCGCGCCGAAGAAGGCGCTTTCTTCTTCCAGTTCGCGGCGTCGCTTGCGGGCCTGTTCCTCGGTGAGGGCCCCGGCCGACAATTCCGCGTCGATCGCCATCTGCTTGCCCGGCATGGCGTCCAGGCTGAAGCGCGCCGCCACTTCCGCGATGCGGCCGGCACCCTTCGAGACGACGACATGATTCACCAGCAGCAGGATCGCGAAGACGATCATGCCGACCAGAACGTCGCCGCCCATCAGGAATCCACCGAAGGCCGAGATGGTCTGCCCCGCCGCTTCCGGCCCCTCATGCCCCGAGGTCAGGATGGCGCGGGTTGTCGCGACATTGAGCGCCAGGCGGAGCAGCGTGGACAGCAGCAGCACGGTCGGGAAGCTGGTGAAATCCAGCGGACGGCGCATGAACAGCGCCACCATCAGCACGAGGACGGAGCTGGTGATGGACAGCGCGAGCCCCATGTCGAGCAGCCAGCCGGGCATCGGCACGACCAGCATCGTCACCAGCAGGATCACGCCGATGCCGAGCGCCACATCGCCCGAGACCCGGACGCGCCCGACCCAGATGGGAACCGCGAAACCGCCCATGCGCTACTCCGCCGCCGGCAGGGTGATGGGCGCGGTGCCGGGCGCGGGCGTCACGGCCAGGCCCGCCGCGCGATAATCCTGCAGCTTGTTGCGCAACGTGCGGATGGAGATGCCGAGGATCTCGGCCGCGCGCGTGCGGTTGCCGAGGCAATGCGTCAGGGTCTCCAGGATCAGGTCGCGCTCCACCTCCTCCATGCGGCGGCCGACCAGCGGCGTGATGCGGCTTTTGGGTGTGGTGTCGGGGGGCGGTCCGGGGGCTGCGGTGGCGGCGGGAACGGGCGCACGCGGGCGCACGAGTTCGAAGGCTTCCGGGCCGATCTCGGGGCCTTCCGCCAGCAGCACGGCGCGGTGCGTCGCGTTCTCCAGCTCGCGCACATTGCCGGGCCAGGGATGCGCCAGCAGCGCGTGGCGCGCATGCGGCGACAGCGGCCGCACCGGAACCCCGTTGGCGCGGGCGTAGCGCAGGCAGAAATGCTCGGCGAGGGGCAGGATATCGGCCGGCCGGTCGCGCAGCGCGGGCACGCGGAGGTTCACCACGTTGAGGCGGAAGAACAGGTCTTCCCGGAAGCGCCCGCTTGTCACTTCCTGTGCCAGGTCGCGATGCGTCGCCGCCAGCAGCCGCACATCCACCTTGATCGGCGCCTGCCCACCAAGGCGATCCACCTCCCGCTCCTGGATGACTCGAAGGATTTTGGCCTGGAGGCGCGGGTCCATCTCGCCGATCTCGTCGAGCAGCAGCGTGCCGCCATCGGCCTGTTCGAACTTGCCGCGCCGCGCCGCGACGGCGCCGCTGAAGGCGCCCTTCTCATGGCCGAACAACTCGGACTCCAGCAACGATTCCGGCAGCGCCGCGCAGTTCAGCGCGACGAAGGGGCCACGCGCCCGGCGGCTTTGCGCGTGGATGTGGCGCGCCAGCACTTCCTTGCCGGTGCCGCTTTCGCCGGTGATCAGCACGCTGGCCTCGGCGCGCGCCACCTGCGCCGCACGGGCCAGCAGCGTGCGCATCGCCGGGTCGCCGGCCAGCGGCGCTTCCGGGACAGGTTCAGCGCCGGCCGCCTGGAGCATCGCGATGATGAGGTCGGCGTCCGGCGGGAGCGGCAGGAAATCCCGCGCGCCGGCCTCGATCGCGCGCACCGCCGCATCGCCATCCTCGGCGCGGCCGCAGGCGATCACCGGGCAGGCGATGCGCTCGCCCGCCATCGCCTGCACCAGCCAGGCCACGTCGTGGCGAAGGTCCGCCAGCACGAGATCCGCGCCCTCCGCGCGCAGCCGCGCGAGGCCGGCAGCGGCACCTTCCGCATGCGACAGGCGCGCCCCGCGCGCGATGGCGACGCGCGCCGCGGCGCCCAATTCCCCCTCCAGCGAGCCGATGATCAGAAGCCGTGCCATGGCTCAGCCCCCGCGATCGGCCTTGACGATTTCGGTCATGGTCACGCCGAGGCGGTTGTCGTCCACCATGACCACCTCTCCCCGTGCGACCAGGCGGTTGTTGACATAGATGTCCACCGCCTCGCCGAGCTTGCGGTCGAGCTCCACCACCGCGCCGCGGCCGAGCTTGAGAAGCTGCGAGACCTGCATCGTGGTGCGCCCCAGCACCGCGCTGACCTGCACCGGGATGTCGTAGACCGCGTCGAGGTCGCGCGGCGGCGGGGCGCCACCGGCGGCCTGCGTCTCATGCGCCGCGGCGGGGGTGAAATCGTCGGTCCCACTCATTCCTGCTTCCCTCTCACGCGATCATCTCATCGTCGCGGCCATCGCCCATCTGGATCTGCCCCTGCGAAGCCAAATCCTTGGCGGTGGTCACGATCAGCGCCTGCGCCTCATCGACTTCGCGCAGCTTGACGGGGCCGAGGCCGGCCACATCGTCGCGCAGCAGCTTGGAGGCGCGTTCGGAGAGGTTGCGGAAGAACAGCTCCCGCAGCGGCTCCGTCGCCCCTTTCAGCGCCAGCGTCAGCTTGTCCTTCGGCACCGCCCGCAGCAGCGCCTGCACGCCGGCGCTGTCGAGGCGCTGGAGGTCGTCGAAGGTGAACATCAGGCTGCGGATCTTCTCGGCACTCTCGCGGTTGCGCTCCTCGAGCGCGCCGAGGATGCGGCCTTCCGCGGTGCGGTCGAGGTTGTTGAAGATTTCCGCCATCACCTCATGCGGATCGCGGCGCGAGGCGCGCGCGAGGTTCGACATGAACTCCATGCGCAGCGTGCGTTCGACGCCCTCCAGCGCTTCCTTCTGCACCGTCTCCATCCGCAGCATGCGCATCACCACTTCCATGGCGAAACCCTCCGGCAGCAGCGCCAGCACGCGCGCCGCGTGGTCGGGCCGCACCTTCGACAGCACGACGGAGACGGTCTGCGGGTATTCGTTCTTGAGGTAGTTCGCCAGCACCGCCTCATTCACGTTGCCCAGCTTGTCCCACATGGTGCGGCCGGCGGGACCACGGATTTCCTCCATGATCTGCGCCACGCGTTCCTTCGGCATGGTGCGCAGCAGCAGGCGTTCGGTGCTTTCGTAGCTGCCGACGAGATGCCCCGCCGAGCCGAGCTGCTTGCGGAATTCGGCGCAGATCTCCTCCACCATCTCGGCCGAGACGGTGCCGAGGGCCGCCATGGCCAGCGACAGGTCGCGGATTTCATCCTCATGCAGGCGGCCGAAAATCTTCGTCGCGTGTTCTTCGCCCAACGCCAGCATCAGCGTGGCGGCCTTCTGCGGGCCCTTCATTCTGGCGATGCTCATGTCGCATCCTCCGGCGCGAGCCAGCGGCGGATCACGCCGGCGGCGGCATCGGGGTTCTGGGCGATCAGGTCAGACAACTGCTTCAGGGCGGAGGCGCTCATCTGCCCCTCCACATTCGCGAGTTCCACCATGCGGTCCTCCGCAGGGCCGTCGCCGGCCGAGGCGTCGGCCGCCAGCAGCGGCGTGCCGTCCGGGCCGATCGCAGGCTGGCCACGCGCGCCCGCGATGCCGGCGGCAGCGGCCGCCGCGGCCGGCATCGGCACGCCATCCGGTCCCATCACCATGGCCGGTTGCGGCGTCAGCGCCAGCACGAGGCGCCCGGCCACCGGCCGGCCGATCAGCAGGATGGCGGCCAGCGCCACCAGCGCCAGAATGGCGCTTTCGACGATGCGGCCCATCACCGCCGGCGGCAGCGTCGCACCCAGGATGGAGAAGCCATCGGGCGGCGCATCGGCCAGCGGCGGCTCGACGAAGCGCAGGCTGACCACTTCCACACGGTCGCCGCGCGCCTCGTTGAAGCCGACGGCGCTGCGGGCGAGCGCGGCGATGCGCTGCAATTCCTCGGTCGTGCGGTCGCGGAAGGTCGGCGCGCCGCCACCCGCCGGCGTTTCCCACACGCCATCCACCAGCACCGCCACCGACAGCCGCCGCAGCGCCGGTTGTTCGCGCACGGTGTTGCGCGTGGTGCGGCCGATTTCGAAGTTGGTGGTCTCCTCCTGCCGCGACTGTTCCTGGCGCGCCGTGTCGGTATCGGCATTGGCGCCGGGTAATTGGTTCTGGACGGAGACACTGCCCGCTTCCCGCGTGCGGTTGGTCTCGTTGCTCGACTGCGTGCTGCGCGGCACCTGGTTTTCGGGGTCGAAGCGTTCCTCGGTGGTCTGCACGCGGTCGAAATCCATCTCGACCGAGGCCTCCGCGCGCACGCGCCCCGGGCCGAGCGTGCGCTCCAGCAGATCCTCGACGGCGCGTGCGAGGCGAAGCTCGGCGGTGCGGCGCAATTCCTCCCCGGTTTGCGCGGCTGCCGGGCCGGTCAGCGCCTGGCCGCCGCGCGCCAGCAATTCGCCACGGCTGTCGACGATCGAGACCTGTTGCGGCCGCAGCCCCGGGACGGCTGCGGAAACGAGATGCAGCACCGCCTGCACGCCTTCGCGGTCGAGGCGCTGCGCCCCCTGCATGGTGAGGACCACGCTCGCCTGCGCTTCCCCGCGTTCGCGCGCGAAGGGTTCGCGCCGTGGCAGCACGAGATGCACGCGCGCCTGGCGCACGCCGTTCAGGCCGCGGATGGTGCGCGACAATTCACCCTCCAGCGCGCGCAGGCGGTTGAGGTCCTGCTGGAAGGGCGTGGTGGTCAGGCTCTCGCCGCGGTCGAAGATTTCGTAGCCGACCGAGCCCCCGCTCGGCAGACCTTCGCGCGCCAGCATCAGGCGCAGCCGCGGCACATCGGCTTCCGGCACCAGGATTTGCGCGCCGCCGGCTGCGAGGCGATGCGGCACGCGCGCCCGTTCGAGCTGCTGCACCACCTGCCCGGCATCGCGCGGGTCGAGGTCGCCATAAAGCAATGCCATCGGCGGCTCCGCGCCGCGCAGGGTCAGCACCGCCAGCAGGCCGAGCACGGCGAGGCCCACGCCCGCCAGCGCCGCCAGCCGCAGCGGCCCGAAGCCGCGCAGCTGCGCCAGCACGCCGCCGAGGCCGCCCGCAGGCACGCCCGGGGGCACGATCGTGCTGTTGCCCGGCGCCGCTTCCATCAGCGTGCCGGACCTCTCGCCACGCATCCTGCGCGAACCATCCCGATCATCCCGCCAGTCCCCAACGGCCCATGCCGCCGGGCAGGTTTTGCCGGGTAAGGGGTGACGCCTTCGTTAAGACGCGTCGGGAAGTTCGCGCAGGCGGTCATAGCCGATGGTGGCGGTGCCGAAGCGCAGGCTCAGCCCGTCGCCTTCGCGCACCACGCCGGTGACGCGCGCGGTGACGCTGCTGTCGATGGCCACCGCGCTGCCATCCGCGGCGCGGCCGGAGACCGTCACGCGATAGGCGCCATCCGCCCGCTGCGTGCCCGCCTGGTCTCGCCCATCCCACTGCCAGGCGGTCGCACCGGTGCCGAGCGGCACATCGGTGCTGCGCAGCACGCGACCGGCGCTGTCGCTGACCTGGATGCGCGCCGTGCGGGCGGTGCCGGCGGCGGGCAGGTTCACGGTCGCGCTGCCATCCTGCAAGGGCAGCACATCCGTCGCCATGGTGGCGCGCTGGCCGAGCAGGCTGCTGCTGCCCGCCATCTGCCCCGCCTGCTGCAGCGAGATCAGCGATGCGAGCTGGTTGTTGGTCTCGATCTGCTGCTCGACGCCGGCGAACTCCGTGAGTTGTTTCGTCAGCTCATTCGCGTCCATCGGTTGCGACGGGTCCTGGTTCTGCAGCTGCGTCGTCAGCAGCGTGAGAAAGGTATCGAAGTCGGCGGCGAGGCCGGTGCGCTGGTTCTCGCTGCGCGTGGTGGTGGCGGTGGTGGCGCCGATGCTGCCGCTCATGGCTTTTCTCCTTCAAAGCGCGAGGTCAACAAGGCCGCGTGGCGCCGCTTCCGGCGGGCGCGTCACGGGTGGTTCGGGCGAGCCAGCGCGGCGGCGCGGCGCCTGGCCGCCGCGGTCCTGCGCGGCGCCACCCTCACCGCCGCCGAGGCCGAAGGACAGCGCGCCGCCGCCGAAGCCGGTGTTCGCCAAAGCGCGTTCCAGCTCCCGCTGGTCGCGCGTCAGCAGCGCCAGCGTCTCGGGCCGTTCGGCGGTGATGCGGATGCTCGCCTCGCCCCCCTGCCGATCGAGCGACACCTCGACGCGGCCGAGCTCCACCGGGTCGAGCGTGACCGTCAGGCTGTTGTCCTGCCCCAGGCTGAGCGCCACGACGAAGGGGGTGATCTGCCGCGCGGGCCCGGTGTAGGCGGCGCGCGGGGCTGCGGGCGCGGCGGGTGTGGCGAACGGGGCGGGCGTGGGCGTGGTGGGGGAGAGGGCGGGCAGGGCCTCGGCACCCGGCGATGGGGGCGGGGGGGCGGCGGGCGGGGAAGGGGCCTCGGCGCCGGTGCGTGCGACCGGGGCGGCGGCGGCCGCCGGCGGGGCCTCCGCCGCGGTTGGCAGGGTGGCGGGGGGGGCGGTGGGCGGGATTGCCGCGAAGTCCTCGGCGGCCGTCGGTGCTGCGGCCGGCGGCGCCACGCCAGCCGGCCCCGGGGTGGGCGGATCCGCGGCGACCGACACAGGGGTGGGCGCGCTCGGCCCGGTCATGGCCGGGCCGGGGATGGCCGTGGGCCGGGCGGCCCCGGCTTGCGCGGCTTCCACGCCGGGCGCCGCGTGTGCCGGGGTGGGCTGGCTTCTCGGCGCGAACATCGCGGGCAGGGGCGCGGGCTTGGGCGGCGGCGCGGCCGCTTCCGCTTCCTGTAGTGCCAGCGGCTGCGGCTGTGGCGCGCCGTCCGGGGTGGGGCGCGGGGGTGCGGCAGGCGCTGCGGCGCCAGTGGGCGAGGGCGCTGCGGCGCCAGCGGGCGAGGGCGCTGCGGCGCCAGTGGGCGAGGGCGCGGCGGCGCCAGTGGGCGAGGGCGCGGCGGGTGCGGCGGCTACGGGGGCGACAGGCTGGGTTGCCGTGGGCGCCGCGTCGATGGCGGCGTCCGGCATGGCGGGATCGGCCGCCCCCGGCATGTCCGCCTCGGCAGGCGCGGCGTCCGGCTCGGTCGTTGCGATCTCGGCGGCGAGGTCCTGGCCCACCGCGGCCCGCATCGCGCCGGCCACGGCCTCCGGTTTCAAGGCCCCGGCTGCCCCGGCTTCGGGGGTCAGCCCCTCCGGGGTGGCGGGCCCCGCCGCTGCCGCCTCGTCCGGTGCGGCGACGCCGCTGTGCAGCAGGCCCTGCAAAAGGGCGCCGAACGCCCCCTCCGCCGTGGGGGGCAATGCGGCGCCGATCGCCGTGGGGGGCAATGCGGCGCCGATACCCGGACCCTGGGCGATCGACACGACAGCAATCGGGGGCGCGATGTCCATGGCAAGCCTTCGCGGGAAGCCGCGGCGCCACGGCAGCAACGCCCATGCCAGCCCGGGCGCGCCGCGAACCGGCAGCCGGCGCCGGGCGGCGGCAATCCCTGCCGGGCGGGGGCAGCGCCTGCCGCGCCATCGCGGGCGCATCGCTGGCACGCCGCTTGAAACAGCCGGGCCGAACCTCATCCAAGGAGATCGCCGCCGATGTCGCTGCTGGGCTCGATGACCACCGCGATCAGCGGGCTGACCGCGCAGGCGCGCGCGCTCGGCCATGTGTCGGACAACGTCGCCAACAGCCAGACCGTGGGCTTCAAGCGCGTCGATACGAACTTCACATCCTGGCTGACGCGCTCCACGCTGCGCCTGCACATGCCGGGCAGCGTCGAGGCGCGGCCGGACTACACCAACACCGTGCAGGGCACGATCGAGCAGACGGAGAACCCGCTGTCGATGGCGATCGCCGGCCAGGGCTTCTTCTCGGTCGCGCAGGCGCGCGGCGGGCAGGGCAGCGACGTGATCTTCGACGACCGGCAATTCTACACCCGCGCCGGCGATTTCGGCATGGACCGCGACGGCTATATGGTGAATGGCAGCGGCTACTACCTGGAAGGCTGGACGGTGGACCAGGCCGGGGAGGCCGACCGCACGCGCGTGGCCCCCATCCGCATCAGCGAACTGGTGTACAACCCGGTGCCGACCAGCCGCATCGACCTGGCCGCCAACCTTCCCGCCAATGTGGCCGAGGTGGCCGCCATTCCGGGCGCCGCGCCGTGGGAACCGGCGGAGGAGCCCGTCAGCAGCGTGATCCAGATCTTCGATTCGCTCGGCAACCAGCGCCAGGTCACGCTGGATTGGTGGCGGCTCGACACCGACACCTGGCGGCTGCGCATCGTGCCGGAGGGCGACACCGCAGCCCCCGCCGATGGACGCTTCGTGGACATCGACTTCGGCGGCCAGATCGCCGCCGGCCCGCCGGTGGTAACCGCGCCGCCCGGCACGATCAGCGCCATCACGCCGCTGGCCAACACCACCGGCACCACGCCGCTGGTCGCCGGCGAGCAGGCATCCCTCGCCTTCGAGGTGGATTTCGGCGTCGGCACCCAATCGGTCGATCTGCGCCTTGGCGGCTATGGCGTGCCGACCGGCCTGACGATGTATGCCGGCACCGAATACAGCGTGCGTGATCTCAGCCAGGATGGCGTGCCGCTCGGCGCCTATTCCGGTGTCACGGTGCGGGAGAATGGCGATGTCGCGGTGAACTACGACAATGGCCAGACGCGCATCGTGGCGCGCGTGCCGGTGGTGGCCTTCAACGACCCCGACAAGCTGCAACGGCTGGATGGCCAGGCCTTCCTGCGCACCGTCGAAAGCGGCGAGGCGCGGGTGACGGATGCCTCCACCAACGGCGTGGGCAAGCTGGTGACGGGCTCGATCGAGCGCAGCAATGTGGACATCGCCGCCGAGTTCTCGAAGCTGATCCTGGCGCAGCGGGCCTACACGTCGAACACGCGCATCGTGACCGCCAGCGACGAGATGCTGCAGGACACGATCAACATGAAAAGGTGAGGGGTGATCCATGTCCCTCGACGCCGCCTTCACCATCGCGCGTTCCGGCCTGCGGCACATCGACCGCCAGCTGGCGCGTACCGCCAACGACATCGCGAATGCCGAGGTCGCGGGCCATAGCCGCACGACGCTGCCCGGCACCTCCGCGGAGGCGGGCGGCGCCGGCATCGGTGTCCGCACCGGCGTGGTCGCGCGCGACATCGACGCCGCGCTGCTGACGGCGACGCACCGCGCGCAGGGCGACACCGCGGGTGCCGCGCTGTCCGCGCGCCTGCTCGGCGGGGTGGAGGCGGCGCATGGCAACCCCGACAGCGGCGGCAGCGTCGCTGGCCGGATCTCGGGCCTGCGGGATGCCTATATCGCCTTGCAGGAAGCGCCCGCCGACGCCAACCGTCGCGCCGCCGCGCTGGAAGCGGCGCAGGCGCTGACGCGCCAGGTGCGCGATGTCGCGACGGCGATCGGCAGCGCGCGGCAGGAAGCGCATGACACGCTGGTGCAGGATGTCGCGGCGCTGAATGGCGCGCTGAACCAGGTGGCGCGCCTCAACGACGAAATCCGCCGCGAGATCGCCGCCGGCCGCAGCGTCGCGACGCTGGAGGACCAGCGCGACCTGTCCCTCGGCCGCATCGCGGAGGTGCTGGAGGTGCGGGCGCTGCGCGGCAGCGACGGGCAGGTCACGCTTGTCGCGCGCGGCGGCATCGTGCTGCCGCTGCATGAGACGGGCGCAGTGTTCAGCCTGGCCCCCGCGACGCTCGGCCCGGCCACCCACGCGGGTGCCGGGCTGCCGGGCGTGATGCTCGGCGGGCAGGATGTGACGGCGCGGCTGGCCGGCGGGCGGATCGGCGCGGCGCTGACGGCGCGCGATGCGGATTTGCCGCGCATGCAGGCGGAGCTCGACCTGGTCGCGGCGGAGGTCGCGCAGCGCTTCGCGGGACAGGGCCTGCGGCTGTTCACCGACGGCGCCGGCGCGGTGCCCGACACGACGCAGCCCTACACCGCCGGCGGGCAGCTAGGCTTCGCGCAGGTGATGCAGGTGAACGACGCGGTGGTGGCCGACCCCACGCTGCTGCGCGATGGCACCGATGCGGTGGTGGGGCTGCCCGGCGGCCCCACCGCCTTCACGCCGAACCCGCCCGGCGGCCCGGCCGGCTTCGAGGCGCTGGTGACGCGCATCCTCGACCACGCGCTGGGCACCACCCAGGCGGCGGGCGTGGCGCAGGGCGCGATCGCCACCACCGGCCTTGGCCCTGCCGGCACCCTCACCTCGCGCCTTGGCGGGTTCGGCAGCGTCGAAAGCTACGCCGCGGCCGTTGTCGCGGAACACGCGGCAATGCGCACCGCCGCCACCGGAAGCCAGCAATCGGGCGCCGCCCTGGTCGAGGTGCTGGAGGGGCGGATGGCCGAACGCTCGGGCGTCGATGTCGATACGGAGATGGCGGCGATGGTGGAATTGCAGAGCGCCTATGGCCTGAATGCGCGCGTCATGGCGACGGTGCAGGCGATGTGGGATAGCCTGTTCGCGGCGGTCCGCTGAGCATGACCAGCATCGGCAGCATCCAGGGCCTGGCGGTGGACCAGGCCGATCTGCGCGCGCGGCTGGAGACGCTGTCGCGGCAGGTCAGCACCGGGCGCAAGGGGCCGGTCTATGGCGATCTCGGCCCGGAAGCGCGCCGCAGCCTTGATCTGCGGGCGGAGATCGGGCGGCGGGATGCCTATGCGGCGGGCGCCGAACGCGCGCTCGGCCGGGCGCAGGCGGCGCAGGATGTGCTGGGGCGCTTGCAGACGATCGCCGCCGATGTGGCCTCGCAGGCGCTGCGCACGCGCACGCTGGGGGCCACGGGTGTGGAGGCGATGGCGCGCAGCGCGCGCGCGGCGCTGGAGGAAGCGGCGGCGCTGCTGAACAGCCGCCATGCGGGCGAGTATCTGTTCGCGGGGTCCGACCTCGGCAGCGCGCCGGTGCCGGATGCGGGCGGTATCGCGACCGGCGCGCTCGCCACCGCCATCGCGGCCGAGGTCGCGACGCTCGACCCGACCAATGCCGCCACCATCCTGGCCAATGCCGCGACGCTGGCGAGCGACGCCGCGACCACGCCCTTCAACGCCTTCCTCGAAGGTGCCGGCGCCACCGAGGCGCGGCGGACGGTGCAGGTGGGCGATGGCGAACGCGTGCCGATCGGCGTCGTCGCCAACCGCGCCAGCGATGACGACCTGGGCGCAAGCTGGGGCCGCGCCATGCTGCAAGGCTTCGCCATCCTTTCGGCGATGACGGTGGACCAGGCCGGGATCGCTGACGGCTTCGACGATCTTCTGGCCGGCGTGCACGGCCTGCTCGGCCAGGCCACCGAGGGGGTCGCGGCCGAGCAGGGCGGGCTCGGCACGGCCGAACGCCGCATCGGGGCAGCGGCCGAGCGCGACCGCGACCTGCTTGTCGCGCTGCGCGCGCAGCTTGCCCTGGCGGAGGAGGTGGATCTGGCGGAGGCGTCGGCGCGGCTGACGCAGCTGCAATCGCGCCTCCAGGCGAGCTATGAGGCAACCGCCATTCTCGCCCGCATATCGCTGGCCGACTACCTGCGGTAGCGCGCGGCGCCCGCACCGTTCAGGCGCGGTTAAGGGCCTTCAGGCACACTCCCCCCATGCCCGGATGTGGCACCAGAAGATTCTGGCGCGTGGCCGCTTGCCGCGTGATGGCGAAAGACTCGCGAAGGGCCGATGCACGATCGGCCGTCGGCGCGGTGGCACCTGCTTCGTTGCCGCGCATGCGTTGGGAGAGTGGCATGTCCACCTTGGTGCTCGAGTTGCGGCCCGGCGATCTGATGGTGGTGAATGGCGCCTCCCTCCGGTTCCGCAGCCGCACGCGCGTGGAATTGGTGGCGAAGGCGCGCTTCCTGTTCGGCAAGCAGGTGATGACGCCGGAGGCCGCGAACACGCCCGCGCGCCGCATCTATTTCGCCCTGCAATGCGCCTATGTCGGCCCCGAGGATGAACGTGAGGGCGCGTTGGCCGATGCGCACCGGCTGGTGTCCGAATTCCAGGAAGCGACAACCTCCGCCATGGCGCGGCAGCTGCTGGAACGCGCGCTGGCCCTGGCCGAGCAGGATGAATGGTATCAGGCGTTGCGCCTGGTACGGCATGTGATGCGGCATGAGGCGACGGTGCTCGGCCTTGATGTGCAGACCGGGCTTCCGGTCGCGCTCGCGGCGGCGGCGCTGGCGGCACAAGCCGGCGCCATGCCGACTGCGCTGCCGGCCGAATAGCGCGCCGGCGACGATTTTTCTGCGCGGTCGGGCCGGTCTTTTACTCGGCCTTCACGCCGCCCGCGCAGAATGGCGATGCAGGGTTCGCGCAAGGTGCGCGGGCCCGGGCAACCCGGGGCGGCGGTGCCGCTTCGGGGCGCGCGGATGGGCGGCAAAAGGCTGAACCCGCCGCGCAAATGGGCAGGACGCCCTTGGGCATGAGGAGTTGGGGACGATGTCCTCGGTCAACACCAATGTCGCCGCGATGGCGGCGGTGCGCTCGCTGAACATGATCGGCAAGCAGATGGGCGAGACGCAGCAGCGGATCGAAACCAATCTGCGCGTCAACAAGGCCAATGACGACCCCGCGGTGTTCGCGATTTCGCAGAACATGCGCGCGGACCTGAACGGCATGTCGGCGGTGAAGGACAGCCTGAATTTCGGCAAGTCCGCGCTGACGGTGGCCCGCGATGCGGCGACGCAGATCTCGACCGAGCTCGGGCGCCTGAAGCAGACCATGACCCAGGGTCAGCAGCAGGGCCTGGATGCCGAGCAGATCAACAACCAGATCACCAACGCGCTGCAGAACATCGACGCCTTCGCACGCTCCGCCACCTTCAACGGCGTGAATCTGCTGGTGAACGGCGTGACCGGCGTGGAGGGTGTGACCAACAACACGCTCGACATCGTGCGCGACATCCAGGGCTCGGTCACCGCGGTGGTCGGCACGAACAGCACCTCGGATGGCCTGAGCCTGACCGGCCTCAGCGTCGATTCCGCCGCGCGCACCCTCACCTTCGACGACACGCTGGCGCCGGCCAATGGCGAAGTCCTGACCGTGACGGTCGAGCGCGACCTCGACGGCGATCCGAACACGGCGCTGGAACCGGTGGAGCTGGTGTTCGAATTCAGCGACGGCTCGGCCGCGCTCGGCACCACGCCCGATGCCGATACGCGCGTCTTCGACGTGCAGTTCGAGGCGACGGACAGCCCGCTGGCGCGCGTCACCGCGCTGATCTCCCGCATGCAGGAAGCGGGCATCGATGCCGGGCTGAATGCGGAAGGCGCGCTGGTTATCCGCGGCAACAACACCGACGTGACCACCACCATCACCGGCGCCACGGTGGAAGCCGCACCCGCCGCCGGCACCGGCCAGGATGAGGCGATCGCGCTGGTCGAGGGTGCGATCGACCTGATGGGCACGCGCCTTGCGGATATCGGTGCGAATCTCCGCCAGGTGCAGGGCCTGTCGGAATTCACCACGCAGCTGAACGACTCGATCAAGGAAGGTCTCGGCGCGCTCGTCGATGCCGACCTCGCCGAGGAAAGCGCGCGGCTCACCAGCCTGCAGACCAAGCAGCAGTTGGCCACGCAGTCGCTCTCCATCGCCAACGAACAGAGCCAGTCCCTGCTGTCGCTGTTCCGGTAAGGTCCACTCCGCGCGGCGCCGCAGGACACGGCGCCGCGCCCATCCCCAAGGACGAAGAATGGGCGCCCATCGCTACGCTGCCGCGCAGAACGCCGCTTCCAGCCCGCGCGAGATCGAGCTGCGCGCCTTCCGCTACGTCAACGGGCTGCTCGCCGCGTCGCGCGACGTGCCCTCGCGCGCGACCGCGCTCGAAAAGACGCACCGCCTCTGGGCGATCCTGATCCGCGACCTGGCGTCCCCGCGCAACGGCTTGCCGCCGGAATTGCGCGGCCGGCTGCTCTCGCTCGGCCTCTGGGCGCAGCGGGAGGCGGATGCGCGGCTCGGCGATTCGCGCAGCCTGGAGGCGCTGATCGCGCTGCATCGCGACATGATCGACGGGCTGGAGGCGCAGATGCGCGCACCCGCGTCGCAGCCCTTCGCCGCGGCGGCGGTGTGACGCCCCCGATGCCCGCATGCTGACCGGCATCGGATCGCTGGCTGCCTTCGCCGTCGCGACACGCCTCGGCGAGACGCTGGAGGACCGCTTCGCGAACCGGGCCGACACCAAGGCCGCGATGGCGCGCTTCCGCGAGGCCGCCGCCGGCATCACCGATGTCGAGGCGCTGCTCAAGGATCGCCGCACCCTGACGGTGGTGCTGGAGGCCTTCCAGCTGGAAGGCGAGATCGACAAGCGCGGCATCATCCGCAAGATCCTGACCGAGAATCCCGACGAGCCGGGCACACTGGCCAACCGGCTGACCGATCGCCGTTGGCGCGAACTCGCCCGGGCTTTCGCGACGTCCCAGGCGAGCGTGCTGACCACGACCGAGATCGCGGCCCTGTCCACCACCGCCGTGCGCGCGCTGACCGCGCAGCAGATGGCGGGCCTGACCGGTGAGCAGGTGGCGGCGCTGACCACCACGCAGGTCGCTGCGCTCGACACCCGCCAGGTGGCCGCGCTCGATCGCGCGGCCATCGCCTCGATGGAGGCCGAGGATGTCACCGCGCTGTCGGCCGCGCAGGTCGCGGCGTTGACGCCCGAACAACTGGCCGAGATGAACGCGCTGCAGCTTCGCGGGATCGACAGCAGCGACATCGCCGCGCTGACCACGACGCAGATCGCCTCCCTCAGCACCACGCAGCTCTCGCTGCTGCGGCCGGCGCAGATCGGCGCCCTGACCACGGCGCAGACCGCGGCGCTGAGCTTCGGCCAGGCGCAGGCGCTGGATTCCGGCCAGCTCGCGGCGCTGAGCGATGCCGCGCGCGCCAGCATCTCAACCGCAGCACCCCCACCCGGCAGCGACCCGCCCACGACACCGCCGCGCGCGCTGATGGCGGAGCCCGAGCTGATCGAGCGGCTGGTGCGCGACGCCACCACCAACGGCTACGAGAAGGCGATGGGCGAGGCGAATGGCGGCCTGCGGGAGGCGCTGTATTTCCTGCGCAACGCCGGCCGCGTCACGCGCGTCGAGGAATTGATGAGCGACCGCGCACTGACCACCGTGGTGCGCGGTGCGCTCGGCCTGCCCGAGAGCTTCGGCGTGCTGGATTTCGACCAGCAGCGCGCGATCCTCGACCGACGGCTGGACTTCACCACGCTGTCCGACCCGAAGGAGGTCGAGAAGCTGGCGCGCCGCTACCTGGCACTGGCCGCGCCGCAGACAACGTCAGGCAACCCGCTGCTGACGCTGTATGGCGGCGGCGGCGGCGGCATCGGCGGCCTTGCCGCGCTGGTCGGCAGCACGCTGTCGCTGCGGGCCTGACTGCGCCGCGACATCCCGCGAGGGCTCCGGCGCGGGCCCCTGGCGACAGGCGTCCAACTCCCGCGGGGTGGACAGGCCGTGCCGCAGCGGCCGCCGCGGCACGCGGGGGAGGCGGAGCGACCATCGCGAAACGCATCCCGCGTCGGCCCCATTTTCCGAATGCGTCGCGGAGGTTCGGTGATGACCGCGGGTTTGACGCGCCGCAGCCCGGGGACGATCCTGACCGTGTGGCACAACCGACCCCCTCCTTTCTCGATCGGCTTGCATCCCGCATCGCCGTCACGACGCTGGTCGCCTGCCTGGGCGGGGCCGCGGCGCATGCGCTGTCGGTGCCGCTGGCCTGGATGCTGGGCGCCATGGCGGCCACCGGCGCGCTGGCCTGGTATGATCGCGCGGCGGTGGCAAAGCCCACGCGGCCGGTCTCGCTGCTGCTGCTCGGCCTTGGCCTCGGCCAGACCTTCACGACGCCGGTGATGGCGGCCCTTGCCGCCGCGCTGCCCTGGCTGGTGGTCGCGGCCGGCATCAGCATCGCGGTCGGCATCGGCGTGGCGCGGCTGGCGGCGAAGCCGGCCGGGCTCGACCAGAAAACCTCCTATTTCGCGACGGTGCCTGGCGGTGTGGTGGTGATGGCCGTGCTGGCGCAGCGCCATGGCGTGTCGGTGCCCGTGGTCAGCCTGATGCAGACGGTGCGGGTGATGGTCGTGGTGGTGATGCTGCCGCCGCTGATCACCTGGCTGGCGCCGCGCGGCGGCGCCGGCGCCTTCTTCGCGGAACGGCCGGAGGTCTGGCTGCCCGGCTTGGTTTTCATGCTGGCGGCCGGCTCCGCCGTGGCGCTGGCGATGGTGCCGCTGAAATTGGCGAACCCCTGGATGCTCGGCCCCTGCGGCATGGTCATTGCGCTGTCGGCGACGGCGGGCCTGCCTTCGGGCGTGCCGCTCTGGATGATCGACGTGGCGCAGGTGGGCATGGGCATGTCGCTCGGCGTGCGGATGAACCGCGGCTTCCTGCTTTCGGCGAAGCGCCTGGCGGTCACCGCCGTGCTGTCCACCATCGCCATGGCGGGGGCGCTGGCGGGCCTGGCGGTGGCGTTCGGGCTTGCCACGGGCCTGCCGGTCGGGGCCGCCATCCTCGGCATGGCGCCGGGCGGCATGCCGGAGATGACGGTGACGGCCAAGGCGCTCGACCTCGGCGTGCCGCTGGTGCTGGGCTTCCACCTGGTGCGAACGCTGATCTGCAATCTCGCCGTCGGGCCGATCTGGCGGGGGATCGAGCGCGTGGCCCCGGTCAGGCCGCCCGCCACTTGACCCGGCGATACAGCCATTCCCGGTAGGCGACGGCGGCGGAGGGCGCGGCGCAGAGCACGGCCAGCAGCCCCGCCGCCTCGCCCGCCGGCAACCGCCGCACGGCAACACCGTCCGGCGGCGCTTCCGCCCATCCGCGCGCCGCACCCCGCCACAGCGCCACGCTGTCGGCGGAGGTCAGCGAGGGCAGCACCACCACGGCATCGGTGCGCAGCGCGGCGCCGGCGGCGCGCAGCGCGGCCATGAGGTCGGCGCGCGGCGGATCGGGGATAAGGTCCGCGAGCAGCGGCACCGCAGCGGGGGCAGGGTCGCGCGGGCCGGTGGCGTCGAAGGCAAACCAGGGGTGCAGGCCGCGCGCAGCCAGCTGCAGCGTGTCGGCGCCGACCAGCACCAGCGCATCGGCGGCGCCGGTGGCGACGGCCCGTTCGGGTTCGGCGGTGAAGACCGGCTCCGCGCCACGGCCGATCAGGTCGAGGGCCAGCAGCGCGGCGACCTCGGCCGAGCCCGGGCCCGGCAAGGCCAGGCGCAGCGGGGCTGCGGGGCCGGTCATGGGCCTGCGCGCCGCCAGCACGGCCGGGCGCAGGGCGCCGCACAGGGCGGGCCAGTGGCGCGGCTCGAACCGGGCGCGGCTGTCGCCGACCAGCAGGGCCATCATCGCGGCGCCGGGCAGCACCAGCAGGGCGCGGCCATCGGCCGGGATGGCGGCGGCGAAGCGGTTGGCGGCGGTGATGCCATCGGCGCCGCCCACCGGCACCACCCGCAGGGCGGCGGCCTCCATCAGGCCGCGGGCGAAGCTGGCGGCGGCCTGGCGCGCCATGCGGGCGTGCAGCCCATCCTCCGGGCCCGGCACCAGCAAGGTGGCGGCTTCCGGGACGGTGGCGGCGGCGCCACCGGGGGCCTGGGCGCGCGCGGCGGTGCCCGACAGGCCGAGCAGCGCCAGCGCCTGCAGCAACGCCCGCCGCCCCGGATGGTCCTGGTTGATGTCCCGACCGTTCATGCCTGCCTAAAGGCGGGTTGAATGCGGCAGAAAGGTGGCGTCGCGCGTGAGCGCGCCCGATGCCCCGCGCGTGAGCGCGCCCGATGCCCCCCGCGTGAGCGCGCCCGATGCCCCCCGCGTGAGCGCGCCCGATGCCCCCCGCGTGAGCGCGCCCGATGTCCCGCGCGTGAGCGCGCCCGATGTCCCGCGCGTGAGCACCCGCCCTCGCCTCAGCCGGCCTCTCCTGCCGGGACCGTCACGGCGCGGGTCAGCGCGCGCAGGCTGCGTTCGACCAGCGGCGGCAGGGCAGCCACCAGGGCCGATATGGCCTGCGCGTCGCCATCCTCGGCGGCGCGTTCCAGCGCCATGGCGGCATCCCGCAGCGCTGCGGCGCCGAAGGTGCCGGCCGCCGATTGCAGCGCATGCGCCTCGGCCGCCACGCGCGCCGGCGCCTGGTCCTGCGCTAGGCGACGCAGCCGTGCCAGGGTCTCGGCGGCAAACACGCCGATCAGGTCCGGCAGGCGGCTGGGGCCTACCGCGGCGCGCAACTGCTCGAGCGTGTCGTGGCCGAGCAGGGCCAGGCAGGGCGCGGGCTCCGGCATCGGCGCCGGCGCGCGGTGCGGGGCGCCGTCCAGCAGCGCGGCCACGGCGTGCAGCAGCCGCGCGCGGTCGATCGGCTTCGTCAGATGCCCGGTCATGCCGGCGGCGAGCGAGCGTTCCGCGTCGCCCGGCATGGCGAAGGCGCTGACGGCCAGGATCGGCACGCGTCCGGCCGCGCCCGCGAAGCGCCGGATCATCGCGGTCGCGGCATAGCCATCCAGGCCCGGCATGCGGATATCCATCAGGATGGCGTCATGGCTGCCGCGCTCAGCCATCGCCACCGCCTCCGCCCCGTCGCGCGCCAGATCGACCATGTAGCCGGCGCGGCGGAGGATCGCGGCGGCGACCAGCTGGCTTGCCTCGCCATCCTCGGCCAGCAGCAGGCGGGCACCGGGCCGGGTGCGGGCCAAAGGGCGCGGCGCCGCGGTGGGCGGGGCGGGTGCCGTGCGCAGCGGCAGGTCGAAGCGGAAGATGCTGCCTTCGCCCGGCCGGCTTTCCACGCCGATGTCGCCGCCCATCAGCCCGACGAGCTGCCGGCAGATCATCAGGCCGAGGCCCGATCCGCCATGCCGGCGCGCCGTCGCCGCATCGGCCTGCTGGAAGCGGCGGAACAGGCGGCGGCGCAGCGCTTCCGGGATGCCGGGGCCGGTATCGGCAACGGTGACGCGCAGCCGGTCCCCGGCGCGTGTGAGCGCGATCGCGATGCCGCCGCTGCCGGTGAATTTTCGGGCATTGTCGGCCAGGTTCAGCAGCACCTGGCGCAGCCGCGTGGGGTCGCCCAGCACATGCACGGGCAAATCCGGGTCGATCCGCGCGGTCAGGGCCAGGCCCTTCTCCCGCGCGGCGGGGCGGACCAGGGCCAGCACCTCCGACACCGGCTGCGAGAGTGGGAAGGCGATGTCCTCCAGCACCAGCGCGCCGGCCTCGATCCGCGACAGGTCCAGCATCTCGTTCACGGTGCGCAGCAATGCATCGGCGCTGCTGCGCGCAGTTTCGATGCAGCGCTGCTGTTCGGAATCGAGCGGCGTGTCGGCCAGCAGCGACAGCGTACCCATGACGCCGTTCAGCGGCGTGCGCAGCTCATGGCTCATGAAGGCCAGGAAATCGGATTTCGCGGCATTGGCGCGTTCCGCCGCGCGGCGGGCGCGCGCGGCGGCGCGCTCGGCGCGCACCCGCGCCGTCACGTCGTGCTGGATGCCGAGGAAATGCGTGAGCCGGCCGCCGGCGTCGAACACCGGGGAGATGTGCAGGTCGTTGACGAAGCGGCGCCCGTCGCGCCGGTAGTTCACCATCTGGATGTCGATCGGCGCGGCTTCGGCCAAAGCGTGGCGGATGGCGGCGATGGCGGCGGGGTCGGTGCCGCGCCCCTGGAGGAAGCGGCAATTGCGGCCGAGCACTTCCCCGGGCGGATAGCCGGTGATGCGGTGGAAGGCCGGGTTCGCGAACACGATCGGGCAATCCGGCCGGCCGGCATCCGAGAGCACAACGCCGGTCGGCGCCGCCCGTACCGCGACGGCCAGCGCCGCGGGATCGAGCAGCGGCGGCCCGGCCGGGCCTTCAGCTGTCATAGGCGATCAGCGACTCGAATGGCACGTCGAGGCGCTGGCGGCCGCCGAGGAAGCTCAGCTCGATCAGGCAGGCGGCGGCCGGCACGGTGGCGCCGGCCTGGCGCAGCAGGCTGATGCTGGCGGCCAGCGTGCCGCCGGTGGCCAGAAGATCGTCCAGCACCACCACGCGGTCGCCGGGGCGCACGGCATCCGCCTGCATCTCCAGCCGGTCGGTGCCGTATTCCAGCGCGTAGTTCAGGCCGATGGTAAGGCCGGGCAGCTTGCCGGGCTTGCGCAGCATGATGAAGCCAAGCCCGAGTTCCAGCGCCAGCGGTGCGGCCACCAGGAAGCCGCGGCTCTCGATGCCGGCCAGCAGCGTGGGGCGGTGCGGCTGCACGATGCCCGCCAGGCGCTGCATCGCGGCCTTCCAGGCCCTGCCGTGCCGCAGCAGCGTCGAGATGTCGTAGAACAGGATGCCCGGCTTCGGGAAATCCGGGATGCCGCGGATATGCGCGCTGAGGTCCATGGGTGTGTCGGTGGCGTGGTCGGTCATGCGCGCTCCTGCGGGGGGGGGCGCATGCCGGCGCGGCCGCGGCGGCCGCGCGGCTGTGGTCTCGGCACTTGCCTTCCTCGCGGCGAAGGCTACGCCGCGTGTGGTGGGGCGGGCAACCTTGCCCTGCGGGCGGTCTGCGGCCACATCCCTGGCATGACGCGCATCACCGTGGCCGCGCTTGGCGGCATCCTGGGCTTCATCCTGTACGTGATGGTCGTGGTGGCGCTGGCCGACCATGTGCTGACCCAACACTGGCTGCTGCAGCTGGTCTATTTCACCCTGGCCGGAACGCTGTGGGCCTGGCCCGCCAAGGCGCTGATGGTATGGGGTGCCGGCGGTCGGAAGGCCTGATCGAAGGCGGGAGGGGGGCTGGCCGCCCCCCTTCGCACCGGATCAGAATGGCCGGCTCACGCCCACGATCACGCGGGATCCGCAGATGTTCTGCCCGCCGAAGCAGTCAGCGCCGTCGAGCGAATTGAAGATTCCGGTCACATTGCCGATCAGGCCGCCGAATATTTCGCGCGACAGGCCGACCGAGATCGTGCCGTAGTCGGGCGTGCCGAAGAAACCATCGCGCGGATTGGACGTGGCGGTGGCCACGTTGCGCTCGATCCACTGGTAGCCGGCGCGCACCGAAAGCGTGATGTCGAAATCGAGCTTCGCGTCGAAGCCCAGCTCGGCATAGACGCCCGTGCCGGACTCCGCACTGAAATCCGGCGAATAGGCCACCGAGCCCACAAGCTTCAGCGGATCGATCTCATAGCTGGCGCGGATGGTCGCTTCCCACCAGGCTGCCTCGAAGCCGCCGGCTGGCTTTTCATAGCCGGGGTAGCCGAAATAGGTGCCGCCGAGGTCCAGCTTCAGGTCGCCGATGGCGAAGCGATAGCCGAAATTGGCATCGACTTCCTGGCGGATGTTGGTGCCGCGGAACTGCGCGTTGGACACGAAGGCGCCGACATAGAGGCCCGAGCTGTGCTCGATGTCGATCGTGCCCTGGATGGCCGGCGCGCTGCGGGTCTGGCTGATGCCGCGGAACATGTAGTCCGAGACCAGCGCGGGGGTCGTGAGGATCGTCAGCCCGAGGCTTTCGACACTCTGCTGCGCCATGGGCGCCTGGGGCGTGAGCAGAACGCCTGTGGTCAGGGCCGTCGTGGCGACAAGTGCTGCAATTTTCATCGGGGGATCCCTGTGGGAGGCGGAACCGTCACCGCTCTCCAGGACCCAGTCGTGCAAGAAATCTGCCACGTAGGGATTTGATGACTGAAAACATGTCTGCGCGGGGTGCGGACTGCGCGCCGGACGCAAAACACCCTGCCGGGTTGCCCGGGCAGGGTGTCTGCACATAGCCGGATTGGTCGGAGTGAGAGGATTCGAACCTCCGGCCCCTGCGTCCCGAACACAGTGCTCTACCAGGCTGAGCTACACTCCGGTGGGCGGAAGCGCCGTATAGCGACGGGGGGGCGGGGGGGCAAGTGGGCGGCGCGCCCGCCGTCACGCGGCGCCATGCCGGCCCCAGCCGGCGGTTGCACAGCGTCACAAATCCGTCTGTTGCCGTTCGCCCAACCGATGGCATGTAATTAAATTAGTGTTCCGAGTATTTGGAGATCGACGCTCATGCGCCATCGCCTTCGTCATGCCGCCTTGGCCGGCTGCCTCGTGCTGGGCGCGGCGGCCCCGGCCTTCGCCCAGGGGGACGTGATCGCCGCGAGGCGTGAGGGTCTGCGCGGGATGAATGCGACACTCGAGGCGGTTCAGGCCGCCGTGCAGTCGCGCAGCGACGCCCGCGCCCTGCTGCCGCAGATCGACGCGATGACGACGTTTTTCCAGGGCTTCCCGCAGCGCTTCCCGGCCGCCAGCCTGACCCCACCAGTGGCGCAGGGCACCCAGCCCGGCCAGACCCGCGCGCGCGACACGATCGAGACCAACCGCGCGGGCTTCCAACAGGCCAATGCGAACATGGTCGCGCAGATCGCGCGGCTGCGGAATGCGGCGGCCAGCGGCAGCATCAGCGCCGACATGCTGCGCACGACGGGCGGCACCTGCGGCGCCTGCCACCGGGATTATCGCGCCCGCTGAACGCGAGCCGGTCCACCACCACCAACCATGGTGCAACGGCTTTCGGTTCCTGTCGGCTTGCGGTTTCCGCGTGCGCCTTGCGAGGCTGCCAAGCCTGATTTTGGCCTGGAAACAACGGGTCATGGAGCGTGAAGGCGGTTCAGGTGTTTCCATCCGAACCCAGGTTGCCGGGAGCATTCTCAAGCCTTGCGGCCGCGCAAGGCGGATCGGACAAGCATGAAACACAAAGCCTGGCGCCATGGCATGTCTTCACGTGAGGTGAAGCGGCGCTAGATCGCGGTGCGTTCGGATGAACGCGGCTCGTGCTCCAGCAGTCATTGTTTCTAGAGCAAGAAATGCGATCAGATGATTTCATCTGAACGCATATCACTCTAGAATCCGACGCAGGCCGCGCGGAAGACTGTCAGCACCGATTGCTGCCGGAAGCGGGTCTTCCAGGCTTCCTCCACCGGGCGCAACCGGGCGCGGGCCTGCACCAAATCCTGGCCGGGCAGCACGAGCACCAGCACCTTCGCGGCTTCGCTCAGGATCACACCCTGCGGGTTGCGCCATTGGCCGTAGCCGTCGAGCGTCGTCAGGCCGTCAGGGAAGGCCGGCGTCACGGTGTCGGCCAGGAAGGCGTGCCACTCGGCCTCCGTCACCTCGTGCCGGTCGCGGACGCTGCGGCCGAAATAGGCCTCGGCGACCGTCGCGGACTCTAGACCGGGCGGGCAGGGGGCCTGGGCCAGGACAGGCGCGGCGGCCGGAAGCAGAAGCAGAAGCAGGAACAGCATGCGCATGGCCGCCACTATAGCGGCCGCGCCGCCCGCCGCAGCAAGACCCACGCCACCAGCAGCAGCACCGCCGCCCCGCCCAGCGCCGGCACGCTGCCTGCCTGCGCGAGCACCGGCGCGAAGATCGCGGGCCCCAGCGCCATGGCAAAGGTGACCGGCGCCATCACCCGCCCGGCGACGCTGGCATAGCCTTCCGTGCCGTGCAGCTCGATCAGGCAGGCGGGGCGCATCACTGACATGATGCCGGACGCCATGCCGTAGGCGATCACGAAGACCGGCACCAGGACCGGCCCCGGTGCCAGCAGCGGCAGCAGCAGCACCGCCGGCATCAGCGCCATGGCGAAGGAAGCGACGCGCAAGGCGCTGAACCGCGCGCCGCCCACCACATCCAGGAACCGCGCCGCCACCTGCGACGGCCCGACCAGCGACGCCCAGGAAATCGCCGCGGCACCCGCAAGACCCAGCGCCGTGACCAGCCCCACCATGTTCGCCAGAAGCGCGCTGCCGACCAGGGTCTGCAAGGTGAAGGCGGCCGACAGCCAGCGCAGCCGCGGCGGCAGCGCCACGCGCGGCGGCCGCGCCGCGCGAATCCCGGCTGACCCGCCAGGCAGCACCAGCAGGTGGATCGGCAGCGCCACGGCCAGGTGCAGCGCAGCCGCCGCCAGCACCGCGCCGCGCCACCCGTAAGCGGCCTCCATCGCCGCGAAGGCCGGCCAGGCGACGGCCGAGGCCAAACCCGAAATCAGCGACATGGTGCCGAGCCGTCGCCGCGCCCCCTCCCGCCCGAGGGTCGCCAGCGCCGCATTCGCGGCCTCTGTCAGCGCCAGCGCGCCCGCCGCGCCGAGCACAAGGCACGCCAGCAGCGCCCCCGCTGCGCCCTGCGCCACCGCAAGCAAGGCGAGGCCAGCCGCGAACAGCACGGACCCGCACGCCATGGCGATGCGCGCGCCGCGCCGGTCGATGAAGCGGCCCGTCGCCGGCGCCAGCAGCCCGGCCAGGCCCAATTGCAGCGCGATGCCGCTGAACGCCGCGCCCGGCGGCAGGCCGAGTGCCGCCTCGATCTGGCCGCCCAGCACGCCGGGCAGGAAATAGCCGCTGCCCCAGCCAAGGATCTGCGTGACGCCGAGTGCCGCCACCAGCAGGGCGGGCGCAACCCTCAAGCCGTGGTGGCCAGCAGCACGACCCCCGCCGAGATCAGCCCGATCGCGGCGATCTTGGCCGGCCCCAGGCTTTCGCCGAACATGCCCCAGCCGATCAGCGCGATCACCACATAGCTGGCCGCCGTGCAGGGAAGTGCGACGGACATCGGAATTTTCCGGAGTGCCACGATGTACAGCAGCGCCGCGCCGCCGTAGCAGCCAAGACCGATGATGGTAGGCCAGCGGAACAGCTGGTCGATGAAGCCTGCCGAGGCCGCGACGGAATCGCTCGCGCCCGATTTCAGCAGCACCTGCCCGACCAGCGATGTGGTTATGGCCGCCGCCAGCACGGCCCAGTAGACGATCACGATACCACGCGCACCCGGGGCGCGTCCTCGCCGGTGCCGCGCGCCACCACCACCTGCCGCACGACGCCCTGCGGCTTGCCATTCGCCGAGAGGAAGGCGCGGCCGACATATTCGCCGAGCACACCCAGGATCAGGAACTGCACGCCGGAAACCAGCAGCACCACCGTCATCATCGACGCCCAGCCCGACGGCGTCTCGCCGCGGAGTCCCTCCAGCACGACGTAGAAGGCCGCCAGCACGCCGAGCACGCCGAGGGCCGCGCCGGCCAGGATCGCCATCCGCAGCGGCAGGACGGAGAAATTGGTGGCGAGGTTGAGCCACAGCAGCACGAGGCGCTTCAGCGTGTAGTTGCTGCGCCCCTCGGCGCGGGGCAGGTGCTTCACCTCGATGCTGTCGAGGCGCTGCGTCACCTGCATCAGCAGGCCGTCCACGTATGGGTAGGGGCCGGAATACTGCGTCACCTGCGAAACCGCGAAGGCGCTCATGCAGCGGAAGGACGAGAGATAGAGGCCCTTCGGCTTGTCCAGCAGCATGTCGGCCACGCCATTGGCGAAGCGGCTGCCGATGTTGCGCCAGCCCTCATGTTCCTTCTTGGCGTAGCGCGTATAGACCACGTCCCAGCCGCCGAGGCGGGCATGGTCATACAGGCGCAATACCTCCTCCGGCGGGTTCTGGAGGTCGTCATCCATGGTGATGACATAGGCACCGCGCGCGTGGCGAAGCCCGGTCATGACCGCGTTGTGCTCGCCGAAATTCCGCGCGTGCTCGATGTAGGTCAGCGGGATGGTGGCGGTGGCCGCAAGCTGCCGGCAGACATCGCCGGAATTGTCGGGACTGCCATCATTGACCAGCACCACCTCGATCCCGCCCTCGGGGCGGAGCGCCGACAGCGCCTCGACCAGGGCGCCGACGGTGGCCGCGCCGCGATAGACCGGCACGACGATGGAAAGGCCGACAGGATGGTGGGATTGGGGGGGCGCGATGGGCATGCCCGGATTCTCCTCGGGAGGCAGCATGGGTCTCAGGGGCGTGTGGCGACCACCAGGACCGACCCGCCGCCCGGCATCGGCAGGCCGGCGCGCACGACCCGGCGCTCGGCCTCCGTCACCGCCAGCAGCGTGGCATCGAGCCAGTGGGGGAATTGGGTGACGTCGCTCGGCGCGTCCGGATCGCGGCTCAGCACCTTGCGTTGCAGCGCCATGAGCGGGAGCAGGAAGCTGTTCCAGTAGCGCGCCGCGACGCGCACGAAGCCCGCTTCCGCCAGCATGCGGCGTGCGGCGCCGGCGGTGGTGCGGCGGGCGGTGTGCACGCGGGCATCATGCGCGCTGCGCATCCATTCATAGGCGGGCAGGTTCAGCACCAACGTGCCGCCGGGCCTCAGCACGCGGCGCAGCTCCGCAAGGCCGCGCACCGGCTCGACCCCGGCATGGCAGATCACGTCGATGCTGACCGCGGCGCCGAACAGCCCATCAGGGAAGGGCAGGGCGTTGGCATCGCCGGCGGCGACCGCGAAGCCGGACTTGCGGGCGGCACGGCTGGCGGCTTGCGGCACGTATTCCAGCCCGATCGCGGCCCGGCCCGCATGCCGTTCGGCATAGCGGCGCAGGAACCCGCCCGTGCCGCAGCCATTGTCGAGCAGCGGCCCGGGCGGCGGCGGGCGCTCGGCCAGCGCATCCAGCACGCGCGCATGCGCGGCGCGATACCACCACATGCGGTCTTCGGCGGCATCCATCAGGGCGTATTCGGCAGCGTCCAAGGCAGGCTCCTCCATGGCCTTGTGCGGGCGGAGCGCGGCGGGAGCAAGGCTGCCCTGCCAAAACGCCGCCGCAATGCGGTTGCATGCAAGGGGTCCGGGGCGGAGGATGAAGGCCAATGGCCACGCGATGACCCCACCCCCTTCCGACGCTGGCGCCGGGCCGATGGCGCTGGAGAGCAGCCCGCAGGCCGCGCCCCGGCCTGGCGTGGTGGCGCGCCTGCGCGGGATGCTGGACCGCCCGAATTTCCTGCGCGCGCTGGCTTTGGCGCCGGCTATGGCCTTCGCGCTGATGGCGTTGTTCCCGCCGCTGAACCACGATGTCGCGGCGATCCTGAACTTCGCCGAACGCTGGGTCGGCGGGGAACGCCTGTATGTCGACCTGATCGACGTGAACCCGCCGCTGATCTTCGTCGTCACGGCGATCCCGGCCGCGCTGGCGCGCATCCTGCCGCTGGATGGCGTGCAGGCGCTGCTGCTGGCGGTCGCCGCGCTCTGCCTGCTGGCGTGGCACCTGACCACGCGGCTTCGCGACCGTGCCGCCGAGGGCGCGGTGGAGCGTGCGGTGCTGGACGCCGCCATCCCGCTGGCCTGCGTGATCGCCGCCTATGATGTCGGCCAGCGCGAACACCTGATGGCGCTGTTCGCCATCCCCTACGCATTCCTGGCCGCGCGCCGGGCAGAGCAGGTGGCGACGCCGCGCGGCCTTGCCATCGGCGTCACCATCGCAGCGGCGCTGGGCTTCGCGCTGAAGCCGCATTTCCTGGCCGTGCCGGCGCTGGTGGAGGCGCTGGTGCTGCTGCGCCGCGGCCCGCGGGCCGCGATGCGTGATGCGCTGCCCTGGCTGATGGCCGCGATCTGGCTGCTGTACCTGGCCAGCCTGCCGGTGTTCTTCCCCGAGTATCTCAGCTTCGTCGTCCCGCTGGTCGCGGATTTCTATCTCGGCAACCATGCCTTTGGCGCGCTGGATGTGCTGCTCGGCCCGCTGATCGGCAGCGCGCTGGCGGGGTTGATCGTCGCCTGCGCCATGCTGGTCTGGCCCGGTTCGGGGCAGCGCGCGCAGATGCTGGCGCTGGTGGGGGTGGGCGCCTTTGCCTCGGCCTGGGTGCAGCACAAGGGTTGGTCCTACCATGTCGTGCCGATCAACATGGCGGTCGCGCTGGTCGGCGTGACCGTTGCGGCCCGCTGGTGCGACGCCGCGCTGCCCGCACAGCGCCTTGCCCGCCAGGGGCCCCTGCTGGCGCTGGCCGCGGTGATGGCGCTGTCGCTGCTGCATATCCGCGGCGAAAGCCCCTGGCGGCAGATCTGGTACTGGCCACTGCGCGAAGGCCAGCTGGCCATCACGCTGAAGCGCGAGGTCGCGCGGGAGAGGCTGCTGGTGCTCTCGCCCGACATCTTCCCGGTGTATCCGGCGCTGAACTACGCGCATGCGCGATCGACGCTGCGCACCATGAACACCTGGATGCTGGTGGGTGCCTACGCCACCTGCCCCGAAGGCGGCGCGCGCTACCGGGAGACGTGGGAGATGTCGCGCCCGGAATTCTTCGTCTATCGCACGGTCGCCGAGGATTTCGCCCGCGCACCCCCGGCCGCCGTGCTGGTCGCCAACCAGCAGGGCATCCCCCGCTGCGCCGATGCGGTGTTCGACCCGATCGCCTATTTCACTCGCCACCCCGCCTTCGCCGAGACCTGGCGCCGCTATGCGCGGGTGCTGCATCTCGACACCTACACGCTGTATCTGCGCGAGGATTGATGTCGTACCAGCACTATCTCGGCCGCACCGAAACCCGCGAGGACCGGCTCGACCCACGGCTGTTGCGGGGCCTTGCCGCCACACTCGGCCGGCCCGTGCCGGAGGTGCTGCCGCCCACCTGGCACTGGATGCTGTTCCAGGATTGGGTGATGCCCGAGGCCATCGGCCCGGACGGCCACCCGCGCCGCGGCGGCTTCCTGCCACCGGTGCACGACCTGCCGCGCCGCATGTGGGCGGGTGGGCGCCTGACCTTCCATGCCGCGCCCCGCGCCGATGACGTGCTGCGCCGCACCAGCACCGTCACGAAAATCGACGAGAAATCCGGCGGCAGCGGGCGGCTGGTGTTCGTCACCCTCCGCCATGTGGTCGAAGGCCCGGCCGGCCTTGCGGTCGAGGAGGAGCAGGACATCGTCTATCGCGGGGCGGAGGGCGCCGCGGTGAAGCCGGCCGAACCGGCGCCCGCCTGGCCCGATGCCGCCATCGCCACGGTGCTGCCGGATGCGGTGATGCTGTTCCGCTACTCGGCCCTGACCGGCAATGGCCACCGCATCCATTACGACCACCCCTATGTCACACGCGAAGAAGGCTACCCCGGCCTGATCGTCCATGGCCCGCTGATGGCGACGCTGCTGGCGCATCATGCGCTGGACCAGGCGCGGGGGCAGCGTCTGCGGCGCTTCGCCTTCCGCGGCCGCCGCCCCGCCTTCGACGGCCGCGTTTTGCATCTGCTGGCGCGCCGCACCGCCACCGGCTTCGTGCTGGAGACGCGCGACGCGGAGGGCGCCACCTGCCAGCAGGCCGAGGCCGAGTTGGAACCGGCCCTTGCCTGAACAACAGGCCGCGCCGGCGCACCCGGCGCGGGTTCTTCGCGTCTTGCCGCTGACCCAGGACACCATTCGCGGCATCGCGGTGATCAGCCTGGGCTATGCGGTGATCGCGGTCGCCGACGCTGCCGTCAAATGGGCGCTGCCGGAGGTTGGCGTGGCGGTCGCGATGATCTGGCGCGGCCTGTTCGGCATGCTCGGCATCGCGCTGCTCGCGCGGTTCACCGGGCTGCTTCCGGTGCGGTTTCCGCTGCTCGGCCTGCGCTCCGCGCTGCATTGCGTGGTGACGGTGGCCTTCTACCTGGCCTGGTTCAACGGCTTCCCGCTCGGCGCGTCATACGCCGTGAACGCGGCCGCGCCGCTGGCGATGACGGTGCTGGCCATCCCGTTGCTGGGCGAGCGTGTCGGCTGGCGGCGCTGGACCAGCACCCTGGTTGGCTTCGCCGGTGTCATGGTGATCCTGCAGCCGGGCGGCGAATTGTGGCGCTGGGAAGCGGCGATGCTGCTGGCCGGCGCCTGCCTGCTGGCGCTGACCCGCATCTGGACGCGCGTCCTGGCGGCCACCGACACGCCGCAGGCGATCGCCTTCTGGCTGCTGGCGATGCATGTGCCGGTGGGGTTTCTTCTGTTGCCGGCCTTCCCGCCGCTCGGCCCGGTCATCCCCGCCTGGGATTTGACGCTGGCGCTGGCTTTCCTCGGCATGGCGAATGGCTGCGCCCATTTCCTGTTTGCCCGCGCCTTCGCCATCGCCCCGGTCTCGGCGTTGGCACCCTATGAATACAGCACGCTGGTCTGGGGCGGGCTGCTCGGCTTCCTGATCTGGGCGGAGATCCCGTCCTGGTCCACGCTGGTCGGGGCGCTCATCGTGATGGCGGCGGGGCTGTACAACCTGCATCGGGAGCATGTGCGGAAGCGCGAAGACGCGGCGGCGCCACGTTCTGATGAAGCTCCGCAGGGGCCAACATAATGCCGCTTCGCCACGATTTCCGCCGCGGCGTCATCTGCATGCTGGCGGCCTGCGGCCTGTTCGCGCTGATGAGCGTCGGCGTGAAGGAAATGGCGGACCGCATCCCCTTCGCCGAGCAGATGTTCTTCCGCAGTGTCTTCGCCATGCCCGTGGTGATGCTGATCGTGCTCCGCCGCACGCGGGCACCCGGCGGCCTGCCGGCGGTGCTGCGCACGAAGCGCTTCGGCGGGCATTTCTTCCGCGCCTGCACTGGCACGCTGGCGATGGGCTGCTCCTTCTATGCACTCACGCTGCTGCCGCTCGCCGAGCATCACGCGCTGACCAATGCGACGCCGCTGTTCGTCACGCTGCTGTCCATCCCCTTTCTCGGCGAGAAGGTCGGGCTGCATCGCGCCGGTGCGGTGGTGGTGGGCTTCCTCGGCATCCTGGTGATCGCGATGGGCCAGGGCGCCTTCACCGGGGATTATGGCGGGGCGGCGCGCAACGGCATCATCGCGGCCGTGCTGCACGGCATCTTCTCGGCCGGCACCACGCTGATGGTGCGCACGCTTTCGGCCACCGAGGCCTCGACCACCATCGTGCTCTGGCAATCGCTGCTGATGAGCAGCATCACCGCGCTGGCGCTGCCCTTCGTCTGGGTGACGCCGAGCGCCGCGGATTTCCTGCTGCTGGTGCTGGTGGGCCTGGTCGGCGGCGTGGCGCAGGTGGCGCTGACGGAGGCCTGGGCGAGTGCGGAGGTCAGCTCGCTGGCGCCCTACGCCTATACCTCGCTGATCTGGGCGGCGGTGTTCGGCTGGGTGGTGTTCGGCGATGTGCCGGGCTTCTGGACGATCATCGGCGCCATCATCATCGTGCTGGCCAGCCTGTACATCATGCATCGCGAGCTGCGGCGGAGGGGGAAATGAAGTTTTTCCGGGACGATCCGCTGCCCCCGGGCGTGGTGGAGCTTGTGGCGCCCGGCGTGCGGCGCATCCTGTGCCCCAACCCTGGCCCCTTCACCTTCCGCGGCACCAACACCTACATCATCGGGCGCGGCCGCGTGGCAGTGCTCGACCCCGGGCCGGTCGAGCCCACGCATCTGGCGGCGATCCTGGCGGCGATCGCCGGCGAACGGGTCAGCCACATCCTGGTCAGCCACACGCATCGCGACCACTCGCCCGGCGTCGCCGCCCTGCAAGCCGCCACGGGCGCGCCGAGCTTCGCCTTCGCGCCGCATCTGACGCCGCCCGACCAGGGCGGCGAGGGGGGCGACCACGCCTTCCAGCCCGACCATCGCCTGGCGGACGGCGCGGCGCTGGAAGGCGATGACTGGCGCGTGACGGCGCTGCACACGCCCGGCCATTGCGCCAACCATCTCTGCTTCGCGCTGGAGAACGCAGCCGGCACCGGCACGCTGTTCAGCGCCGACCATGTCATGGCCTGGTCCACCACCGTGGTCAGCCCGCCGGATGGCGACATGGCGGCCTACATGGCGTCGCTGGCGAAGCTGGCCGCGCGGGCGAACACACTGTTCCTGCCCGGCCATGGGCCGAAGCTGGCCGAGCCCGCGCCCTTCATCGCCGCCCTCGCGGCACACCGCCGCGCGCGCGAGCAGCGCGTGCTGGAGGCACTCCGCGAAGCCCGCCGCGCGACGCCAGCCGATCTGGTGCGCGCTGCCTATGGGCCCGATCTGGATGCGAAGCTGGTCCCGGCTGCGGCGCGCAGCCTGCTCGCGCATCTCATCAAGCTGGCCGATGAAGGCGCGGCAGCGCGCGATGGCGATGTGTTTGAGGCGCGGTAACGGCTATCCGTCGCTCATGCGGTTGTCATTGCCGCGGTAGACGATGCGCGGGCGCAAATGCCGCGCCTCCTGCGGTGTCGCCAGCCAATCGGCGAACTCGTCCAGAAGCTTGAGCGTGATCGGGGCAAGCTGCGCGGCGCGGGCCTGCGACAGCGGATACCAGGCCAGGTTCTCCAATTCTCCCGATCCCGCGATCTCGCCCTGCACGGCGCTGGCGGGCGCCAGGAGGAATCGCGCATCGAAGCGCATGGCGCGCGTGGTCGGCGTGACCGCGCGACACAGATAGTCGAGTGCGGCGAGGTTGAAGCCGCCGGCATCGCCGAGGATGAGGCCGGTTTCCTCCTGCAATTCGCGCGCGGCCGCGACGCCGAGTGCGCGCGCCAGCGACGGCGTGGCGCGATGCGCCAGCAAGTCGCGGGTGTCCTCGCGCAATTCGGTGGCGACCTTCGCCCGATGATCGGCGCGATCGACACGCCCGCCCGGGAACACCAGCACGCTCGGCATGAATTTGTGGCGGGCGTGCCGCATGCCCATCAGGATGTCCGGCTCGCCCCCATTGTCCCGCCAGACGATCAGGCTGGCGGCATGCTTCGGCGTGACGGCGCGCTTGCGCGTGGGCTTGGCGGGGACGCGGTCGAGGTCGCCCGGATTGTCGAAGGTTTCAGCCAAGATGGATGCCCCGCGCGGCCAGCCAGGCGCGGAAATTGGCGCGTTCCGGCACGGAAAGCTGGCGCGCCGCATTCTCGCTCCAGGTGCAGCCCTCGGGCTTCGCGCCATGCACCTCCGGATAGCGCGGCTTGCCGGGCGGGCGCAGGGCGTCATAGGCCGGCAGCACCGCATCCAGATCGGCATCCTGGTAGGTTTCGCGATGCACCACGACGCCAGGCGGCAGGCGCGGCGATGGTGCGTTGCGCGCGGCCGGCACGCCGAGCGTCAGCCCGGCCACCGGGAACACGCCCTCCGGCAGGCCGAACAGATCGGCGACGAGGTCGAGGTTGTTCCGCACATAGCTGATCGGGCAGGTGCCGAGGCCCGACGCCGCCGCCGCCTGGATGCAGAACGCCATGGCGAGTGCGGCATCGACGCTGGCGTTCAGGAAGGTGTCGATGCTGTCATTGGCATGCGCGCGGCCGTGATGCGCGCAGATGCGCCGGCCGCGGCGGATGTCGCCGCAGAACAGCAGCAGCACCGGCGCCTGCCTGATCCAGGGCATGGTGCCGATCGCATCCGCGACGCGGCCGATTTTTCCGGGATCGCGCGTGACCAGGATCGCGAATTGCTGCAAATCCGATTTCGCGGGCGCCGATTGCGCGCCGGCCAGCACCACATTGAGCAGCGCCTCCGGCACGGGATCGGCCGTGTAGCTGCGCGTCACGCTGCGGCCGAGCAACGCGGCCAGCGCCGCCGAAATGTCGGGCGGGGGGAAGGGCAGGCTGCCATAGCGGGCGCGGATCAGGTCTTCGGCTGTCATGGTGGGCAGGGTGCCACCGCCGCGCCGTTTCGCCCAGAGGCCGAAGCTGCCTCACCCCGGGCGTTTCGTGCCCGTCTTTTGCGCGCTTCCCCGACAGTGTCGCCAGGGCGCATCGGAAGGCCGGGTTGCCGGCCGCGTCGGCACGTCCGTAAATGTCGGCCGGCAGAAGCGGGGTATCGGAATGGGCTTCGTGGCCCTGGAAGGCGTGGGCAAGACCTATCGCGGCCGCACCGGCGATTGGGAAGCCGTGCGCGACTTCACGCTCGATTTGGCGGAGGGCGAATTCTTCTGCCTGCTCGGCACATCCGGCTGCGGCAAGACCACCGTGCTCAATATGCTCGCGGGGTTCGAGGCGCCGACCGCCGGCCGCATCCTGCTGGATGGCCAGCCCGTGCGCGGCCCTGGCGCGGATCGCGGCGTGGTCTTCCAGGGCCATGACAGCCTGTATGACTGGCTGACCGCGCGCGACAACATCGCCTTCGGCCTGCGCCTGCGCGGCCTTTCGCGGGGCGATCGCCGCGCCAAGGCGGATGTGTTCCTGCAGATGGTCGGGCTTTCCGGCCAAGGCGAGAAGCACCCTTCCGAACTGTCGGGCGGCATGAAGCAGCGCATCCAGATCGCGCGCGCCCTGGCGAACGACCCGCGCATCCTGCTGATGGACGAACCCTTCGGCGCGCTGGACGCCATGACGCGCGCCGTGTTGCAGGAAGAACTTGTGCGCATCTGGGCCGAAACCCGGAAGACCGTGCTGTTCATCACGCATGACATCGAGGAAGCCTGCGCCCTGGCGACCCGCGTCGGCGTCATGCGCCGCGGCCCGGGCGGCACGCTGAAGGATGTGGTGACGGTCGATCTTCCCTATCCGCGCGCCCGCACATCGGATGCCTTCATGACCACCTTCCGCCAGGTGCACGCGCTGATCCATGAGGAGATCCATCCGGCATGACGGATCGCCTGACCACCATCGGCGGCTATGTCGCGGGCTTCCTGCTGCTGTTCCTGATCTGGCACCTGGCCGCGATCTTCCTGGTGAAATCCGTGCTGTTCCCGCCGCCCTGGCCGGTCTTCGAACGTGCCTTCGTGCTGATCGAGGACAACCTCCTCCAGGAACAGATCGTCGCGAGCATGCGGCGCATCCTCCAGGGTTTTCTCCTCGGCGCCGCCATCGGCATCCCGGCGGGCCTGGCCATCGGCAGCTTCCGGCCCGTGCGGCTGCTGCTGGAACCCTGGACGGAATTTTTCCGCTTCATCCCCGCCGTCGCGATGATCACGGTCGCCGTCATCTGGTTCGGCATCGGGGAGGAGAGCAAGATCTTCCTCATCGCCTACACCACCGTCTTCGTCGTCATCATCGCGACCGCCGCCGGCGTCGGCGCCGTGGGGCGCGACAAGATTCGCGCGGCGCAATGCCTCGGCGCCACGCGTCTGCAAATCTTCGCGCTCGTCGCGCTGCCGGCGACCGTGCCCTACATCCTGACCGGCATGCGCCTTGCGATGGCGAACGCCTTCGTCACCATCGTCGCGGCCGAACTCGTCGCCAGCGATGACGGTCTCGGCAAGATGCTGTGGGATGCGCGGCTGTTCATGCAGGTGGAAGACATCTTCGTGGCGCTGATCTCGCTCGGCCTGCTCGGCTTTGCGACGGACCGCGTGTTCCGCCTGCTGATCCGCGCCTTCGCGGGCCGCTTCAACCCGACCATGTGAACCAACAGGGAGAAAGAACCATGCTTCGCCGCAACCTTCTGGCCGCCAGCACCACGCTGCTCGCGGCACCCGCACTCGGCCAGACCACGCCGATCAAGATGACGATCGCGACCGGCGTCGATCCCTCCTTCGCGCCCTACTACGTGGCGCGCGAGGGCGGGTTCTTCACGCGCAACGGCCTCGACGTGACCGTCAACACCGGCCCCTCCGGCTCCGCCATGGTCGCCTTCCTGATCGGCAACCAGATCAACTCCGCCTATGGCGCGGAACAGGCCGGCGTCTCCGCGCACCTGGTCGATCCGAACGTCGTCGCCGTCGCCGAGGGCACGGCGCTGCTGCGCTGGATCAGCGTGCTGGCGCGCGGCGTGGAGAACATGGAGGCACTGAAGGGCAAGCGCGTCGGCGTGGCGCGCGGCACGGGCAGCGAGACCTTCTGGCTTTCGGTGGTCTCCAAGCTGAACCTCAACCCGGCCGACTACACGATCGTGAATGTCGAAGCGCCCGAGATGGTCGCCGCCCTGGAGCGCGGCAACATCGACGCCTTCGCCGTCTGGGAACCCTGGCCGACCCGCGCGATGCGCGCGATCCCGAACACCAAGATCCTGGTCTCCAACGACCAGATCCAGATCGTCCGCAACTTCGTCTACATGAACAAGACCTGGGCGCAGGCGAACCAGGACGCCACCACGCGCTTCATGCGCGCCCTGATCGAAGCGACCGACTTCATCGCGAGCAACCCCACCGAAGCCGCCGCACAAGTCGCCCGCTTCCTCCGCCAGGACCGCGCCTTCATCGCGGAACTGATGACGAAAGTCGGCTACCGCATGAACCTGACGACCGACAGCGTGGCGAATATCCAACTCGCCATCGACCAACTCCGCGGCATGAACCGCCTGTCGCGCGACGTGTCCCCGGCGCAGGTGATCTGGGACGCGCCCCTGCGCGCCGCCGCCGCTGGGCGGGTGCAGATCTGAGGGGTGGTTTTCGGGGAAGGCGCTGCCTTCCCCGGACCCCATCCGCCAGGAGGCTTAGCCTCCTGGACCTCGATCAGCTTCAACGCCGTAGCGAGGGGGGCCGAAGTGCCCCCCTCGCTACGGCGTTCAGACTCATGGGTTCCAAGGGGCCAAAGCCCCTTGGCAGGTGGGGGTCTTGGGGGAGGACAGCGTCCTCCCCCAAAACACCCCTCAGAACCCGCTACCGCGCCGCGATGATGCCGCCGGCGAGGCTCCCCGGGATGCGCATGCGCCAGGTGCCGCCGTCGACCTGGGTCACGAAGTCGAGCACGGCGCGGTTGAAGGCGTCCGGGTCTTCGAGGTTCATGGTGTGTCCGCATTTCGGCATCACCAGCAGGGCGCTGCTGGGGATGGTGCGCTTGAGAAACAGGCTGGCTTCCAGGGTGGGGTCGTCTTCATCGCCGGCGATGATGAAGGTGGGGGTCGTCATGGCGGCGAAGCCGTCGCGCAGGTCGAACAGGTTCGGGCGGCGGCGTTGCACGCCGTTCATCGTCAGCGCCGAGCCTTCGGTGCTGTGTTCGCAGAGTTGCGTCTGGAATTCGGCGTAGCCGCGCGGGTCCTTTTCTTCGAAGACCAGGCGGGTCGGGCCGCGGCTGTAGGTCAGGCCGAAGCGGTCCATGCCTTCGGCGCGGATGCGGGCGATGGCGGTGTCCGTCTCGGCGTGGAATTGCGCCGTCTTGCCGGGGGCGGCGCCGTAGCCCACGCCGGCGGCGACCAGGCTGCGGCACAGGCCGGCATGGCGCAGGCCCATATGGAGGGTTGCGAAGCCACCCATGGACAGGCCGACGACGTGGGTGGGGCCGAGGTCGAGGGCCTTGATGACCGCGGCGATGTCATCCGTCGCGCGGTCCTGGCTGTATTTCTCGGGGTCGGACGGCACGTCGCTGGGCGGGTAGCCGCGGGCGGCGAAGGCGATGCAGCGGTAGCGGCGGGCGAAAAAGCGCAGCTGCAACTCCCAGGATCGATGGTCGCCGGCATATTCGTGAACGAACACCATGGGCGTGCCCTGGCCCACATCCTCATAATGCAGGGCGACGCCGTCATCGGTGGTGAGCTTCGGCATGGGTCCGTCCGCGCTGTGTATTGCGGGATGGTGGCTGCCACGCGCCCGCACGGCAAGCTGGCGCGGTCCTTGACTTCAAGGGGGTGCGGGCGCATCTCGTAATCCGGACCGCGTGGGTCCGCTTTATGGGAAGGGGCGTTCTCCGCGTGCTGCGGGTCTCCAAATTCACCGACTATGCCGTGGTGGTGTTGAGCCGCCTGGAAGCCGAGGGCGGGGTGCAGACCGCGCCTGGCCTGGCGGCCGGGACCGGCATTGCCGAACCCACGGTCGCCAAGGTGCTCAAGATGCTGGCGCAGGCCGGTATCGTGGAGGGGCTGCGCGGCGCCCGGGGCGGCTATCGGCTGTTGCGGCCGCTGGATCGTTTGCCACTGTCGGATGTGATCGTCGCGGTGGATGGGCCGATCGCGCTGACCGCCTGTGTCGATGGCGGTTTCGGCCTGTGCGAGGCCGAGAATATCTGCCCCGTTCGCGGCCGCTGGGACCCGGTGAACGCCGCGATCCGCGCGGCGCTGTCCGACATCATGGTCAGCCAGATCGCAAGCCCCTTGCCCGCGCCCCTTATGCCCGCGGAACGCGCGCCCATCTCCGCTCTGCCAGTCGCGTAGGAACCATCATGCCCGCCATCACCGAAACGCTCGAGGCTGTCCAGGCTGTCACCGACAGCGGCTACAAATGGGGTTTCGAGACCGACATCGAGATGGACTTCGCGCCGAAGGGGCTGAACGAGGACATCGTTCGCTTCATCAGCGCGAAGAAGAAGGAGCCGGAGTGGCTTCTGGAATGGCGCCTCAAGGCCTATCGCCATTGGCTGACGATGGAAGCGCCGAATTGGGCCGCGGTGTCGCACCCGCCGATCGATTTCCAGGATTCCTACTACTACGCGGCGCCGAAACAGGGGCCGAAGTCGCTCGATGAGGTCGATCCGGAACTGCTGAAGACCTACGCCAAGCTCGGCATTCCGCTGAAGGAACAGGCGATCCTGGCGGGCGTGGACGGCGCGGGCCACACGCCGGCGGATGGGCGCATGCCGATCGCGGTGGATGCGGTGTTCGACAGTGTTTCCGTCTCGACCTCCTACAAGGAGCGCCTGGCGAAGGACGGCATCGTGTTCTGCGCGATCAGCGAGGCGGTGCACACGCACCCTGACCTGGTGCGCCAGTATCTCGGCTCCGTCGTGCCGCAGGGCGACAATTTCTATGCGGCGCTGAATAGCGCGGTCTTCACGGATGGCAGCTTCGTCTACATCCCGAAGGGCGTGAAATGCCCGATGGAGCTCTCCACCTATTTCCGCATCAACGCGAAAAGCACCGGCCAGTTCGAGCGCACGCTGATCATCGCCGATGAGGGCAGCACCGTTTCGTACCTGGAGGGCTGCACCGCCCCGATGCGCGACGAAAACCAACTGCATGCGGCGGTGGTGGAACTGGTCGCGATGGACGACGCGAGCATCAAGTACAGCACGGTGCAGAACTGGTATCCGGGCGATGCGGAAGGCCGCGGCGGCATCTACAACTTCGTCACCAAGCGCGCGGCCTGCCGCGGTGCGCGCAGCAAGGTGAGCTGGACGCAGGTGGAGACCGGCAGCGCGATCACCTGGAAGTATCCGTCCTGCATCCTGATCGGCGATGACAGCGTGGGCGAATTCTACTCGGTCGCGATCACCAACAATCGCCAGCAGGCGGATACCGGCACCAAGATGTTCCATATTGGCGCGCGCACGCGCAGCACGATCGTCTCCAAGGGCATCTCGGCGGGGCGTGGGCAGAACACCTATCGGGGCCTGGTGAAGATCAGCCCGAAGGCGGTCGGCGCGCGCAACTTCACGCAATGCGACAGCTTGCTGATCGGCGACCAGTGCGGCGCGCACACCGTGCCGTATATCGAAAATCGCTGCATGTCGGCCAAGGTGGAGCACGAAGCCACCACCAGCCGCATCGCCGAGGACCAGCTGTTCTACTGTCGCTCGCGCGGGCTCACGCAGGAGGAAGCCGTGGGCATGATCGTCAACGGCTTCGCGCGCGAGGTCCTCAAGGAACTGCCGATGGAATTCGCCGTCGAGGCGCAGAAGCTGCTTGCCATTTCTCTCGAAGGGTCCGTGGGCTGACCATGCTGAAGATCGAAAACCTGCACGCGACCATCGACGGCAAGCAGATCCTGAACGGCCTCACGCTGACCATCGCGCCCGGCGAAGTGCATGCGATCATGGGCCCGAACGGGTCCGGCAAATCGACGCTGTCCTACGTTTTGGCGGGGCGCGAAGGCTATGAGGTGACGGAAGGCAGCGTCACCTTCCACGGCCAGGATCTGCTGGCGATGGAGCCGGAGGAACGCGCTGTGGCCGGCGTGTTCCTGGCCTTCCAGGCGCCGGTCGAATTGCCGGGTGTGGGCAACGCCAATTTCCTGCGCACCGCCATCAACGCCGTGAAGCGCGCGAAGGGCGAGCCGGAGGTGGACGCGATGCAGTTCCTCAAGCTGGCCCGGGCCCGCATGAAGGTGCTGAACATGGCGGACGAGATGCTGAAGCGGAACGTCAATGTCGGCTTCTCGGGTGGCGAGAAGAAGCGCAACGAGATGCTGCAGATGGCGCTGCTGAACCCGCGCCTGGCGCTGCTGGACGAAACGGACAGCGGCCTCGACATCGATGCGCTCAAGATGGTCGCGGATACGGTGAACAGCCTGCGCGGCGGCGATTTCTCGGCCCTCGTCATCACGCATTACCAGCGCCTGCTGACGCATATCGTGCCGGACTATGTGCACGTGCTGTCCGCCGGCCGGATCGTGCGCAGCGGCGGCGCCGAACTGGCCGAGGAGCTGGAGGCGACGGGCTATGCGTCGGCCGCGGCATGACGGCGGTGCTGCCCACCGGCGCCGCCGCCTTTCTGGCGCGGCATGACGGGCTGCGGGCGCGGCTGCCGGGCGCGCATGGCGACTGGGTGCCGGCCTATCGCGACCGTTGCGCGGCGGCGCTCCGCGCGCAGGGTTTCCCGACGCGGCGTGTGGAGGCGTGGAAATATACGGACCTCGCGCTGCTGACAGGTGGTGTGTTCGGGGAACCGCTGACCGGCATCGATGACGCCGTGGCGCTGCCCGAAACCGCGAACCCGCGCGCCGTCTTCGTCGATGGCCGCTTCCGCGCCGATCTCTCGACGCTGGACGCGCTGCCCTATGCCGCCGACAGCCTCGCGCAGGCGCTGCCGGATGTGCAGGCGCGGTTGGGCGCGGTGGCCGCACCCGAGGAGCATGCACTCGCCGCGTTGAACGGCATGCTGTTCGAGGATGGGCTGGTGGTCGATGTGCCGGAAGGCGTTGCGGGCGGCGTGCTGGAGATCGTGTCGATCGCGGCGGCATCGGAACGGGCGCCGGCCTTCCATCCGCGGCACCTGGTCCGCCTTGGCGCGGGGGCCACGCTGACGCTGGTGGAAACCGCCGCCGGGCCGGCCAATGCGCGCTACCTGCATAACCCGGTCTTCGAGATCGAGTTGTCCCGAGATGCGCGGCTGAGCCATGGGCGCGTCCAGCGGGAGGGACGGGAGGCGCTGTTTCTCTCGACCGTCTATGCGCGCGTCGCCGATGGCGGCGTCTACGACAATTTCACGCTGGTCGCCGGCGCGCGTCTCTCGCGCAACGAGATCCATGTCGCGCTGCAGGGCCCGAAGGCCGAGGCGCACATGAATGGCGCGCAGTTGGCCGCCGATGGCCAGCACACGGACACCACCACCACGCTGGATCACGCGGCGCCGGATTGCTCCTCGCGCCAGACCTACAAGACGGTGCTCGCCGGCAAGTCCCGCGGCGTGTTCCAGGGCAAGATCCTGGTGCGGCAGGTGGCGCAGAAGACCGATGGCTACCAGATGAACCAGGCGCTGCTGCTGAGCGAACAGGCGGAGATCGACAGCAAGCCGCAGCTCGAAATCTACGCCGATGACGTGAAGTGCAGCCATGGCGCCACGGTCGGCGCGCTGGACGCCGAGCAATTGTTCTTCCTGCGCAGCCGCGGCATTCCGCGCGCGCAGGCGGAATCGATGCTCGTCGAGGCCTTCCTGACCGAAGCGGTCGAAGCCGTGACGGATGACGCGATCCGCGCCGCCGTCGCGGGCGTGGTTGCCGGCTGGTGGGAAAAGCAGGGGGCGGCCGCGTGATGGATGGCATGACACCGCGTTTCGACCTCACGAAAATCCGCGCGGATTTTCCGATCCTGAATGAGACGGTGCGCGGCAAGCCCTTCACCTTCCTCGATTCCGGCGCCAGCGCCCAGAAGCCGCGCGCGGTGATCCAGGCGATGGTGCGGATGATGGAGACGTCCTACGCCAACGTCCATCGCGGCGCCTACCAGATGAGCGAACGCGCGACCGAAGCCTATGAGGCCGCGCGCGGCGCCGTCGCTGGCTTCCTGCATGCGGGTGATGAGCGTGAAATCGTCTTCACGAAAAGCAGCACCGAAGCCGTCAATATGGTGGCGCATGGCTATGGCCGCGGGGTGATGAAGCCGGGCCAGGCCGTGGTGATCAGCGAGATGGAGCACCACGCCAATATCGTGCCCTGGCAGATGCTGCGCGATTCGCATGGGATCGAGCTTCGCGTGGCGCGCATCACCGATGCGGGCGAACTCGACCTCGAGGACCTCGCTGCCAAGCTCGCCGATGGGCGCGTGGGGCTGGTGGCCGTCACGCATATGTCCAACGTGCTCGGCACGGTGACGCCGGCGGCACAGATCGCGCGGATGGCGCATGAAGCGGGCGCGCGCGTGTTGTTCGATGGCAGCCAGGCGGCTGTGCATCGGCGCGTGGACGTGCAGGAGATCGGTGCGGATTTTTATGTGTTTACCGGTCACAAGCTGTACGGGCCCACCGGCATCGGCGTGCTGTATGGCCGCGCGGATGCGCTGAACGCCATGACGCCGTTTTTGGGCGGCGGCGACATGATCTCGGAAGTGACCTTCGAACGCAGCCTCTGGGCGCCGATCCCGGGCAAGTTCGAAGCCGGCACGCCGCCGATCATCGAGGCGGTCGGGCTGCACGCCGCGATCGACTATGTGAACGCGATCGGCATGGCCGCGATCGAGGCGCATGAACGCGCGCTGGTGGACCACGCCATGGCAGTGCTCCCGCAGGTGGAGGGCCTGACCTTGCTCGGCGGCGCGCAGGATCGCGGCGGCGTCTTCGCCTTCGCGATCGATACGGCGCATGCGCATGATATCGCGACGCTGCTCGACCGCGGTGGTTTCGCTCTGCGCAGCGGCCGGCACTGCGCGGAACCGCTGCATGCGCGCATGGGCGTCGAAAGCACCTGCCGTGCGAGCTTCGGCCTGTACACCGCGCCGGAGGAGATCGACCGCCTGGCCGATGCGCTGCGCAACGCCCGGGCGTTCTTTGCATGACGGAAGTGGCGCAGGATCTGCGCGACCTCTACCAGGAGGTGATCCTCGAGCATGGCCGGCGGCCACGGAATCACCGCCGGCTGGACAGCGCCACGCATCATGCGCGCGGTGACAATCCGATGTGCGGCGACCGGTTGGAACTGTTCCTGGCGCTCGCGGATGACCACATCCTGGATGCAGCGTTCCAGGCGCGCGGCTGCGCCATCTCCATCGCCTCCGGCTCCCTGATGACGGAAGCGGTGCGCGGCCGCAGCCGGGCGGAGGCGAAGGCGCTGGCCAGCGCCTTCGGCACGCTCGCGAAGACCGGCGCCTGCCCGGAATGTGACGCGGCGCTGGCCGAGCCGCTCGGGCAGCTTTCGGCCTTGTCCGGCGTGCATGAATTCCCGAGCCGGGTGAAATGCGCCACATTGGCGTGGCAGACGCTCAACACCGCCCTCGATGGCGGCACGGAGGCGAGCAGTGAGTGAGACGCCGACCCTGCCGGAGAATGCCGGCAGTTGGACACCAGAAGGCGAGACCCGCCCCGCCATCCATGAGGATGCGGTAGTCGCCGTGCTCAAGACCGTGTTCGACCCGGAAATCCCAGTCGATATCTACGAGCTCGGCCTGATCTACGCGATCGAGATCGGCGAGGATGGCCATGTGAAGGTGGAGATGACCCTCACCACCCCGTCCTGCCCCTCTGCGCAGGAATTGCCGGCGCAGGCGGAAGAAGCCGTGCGCGCCGTGCCGGGCGTGACCGATGTGACCATCGAAGTCGTCTGGGACCCGCCCTGGGACCAGGGCCGGATGAGCGAAGACGCGCGCCTTGCGCTGAACATGTATTGAGGAGGGCGATCCGATGAGCGCCACCACAGAAGCCCCGACAAAGCGCCGCGCGCTGCCGCCGCTGATGGGCCTGTCCGACGCCGCGGCCGAGCGTCTGCGCGGCCTTTATGCCCATGCCGAGCAGGGGCGCCTGCTGCGCATCGCGGTCAAGACCAAGGGCTGCTCCGGCATGTCCTACGATCTGTCCTGGGTCGATGCGCCCGCGGCTGGCGATGAGGTCGTCACCGACAAGGACGTGACGGTGCTGGTGGACCGCAAAGCGACGCTGTTCCTGATCGGCACGGTGATGGATTACGAGGTGAAAGCCATGTCCGCCGGTTTCACCTTCACCAATCCGAACGAAAAGGGCCGCTGCGGCTGCGGCGAAAGCTTCCATGTCTAGCAGCGTGCGTTCCCATGCACGCAGCGCGTGCCTGGGCAGTCATGAATGCTGGGCACAGGACATGCGTTCGGATGACGCCATCTGAACGCCGATGTCTCGAGAGCCGTTTCACCACGGGCGAAGATGCTGAAACGGCTTTTGCCTAGGTGTTTCCGCATTTTCCGGGTCGCCTTGCGAAGCCGCAAGGCTTGAAAACACGTCGGAGCAATCTGCGTTCAGATGGAATCATTGGAACGCATTTTCCGCTGCTAGGATCAATAACTTCTCGAGCACGGGCTGCGTTCGAGCGAACGCAGCGTGGCCCTGCCCCTCCACTCGCTGGCCACCAAGGCTCACGGGTCCAAGGCCGCGGTGCCTGTCGTGGTCCGCATCCGGGCCTCGCCCGCGATCCAGCGGCACCGGCCGATCCAGGCGTCGATGATCGACCACACTGTCTTTCCCGGGAAAGGCGAGCACCCCGTTGGCGTCGCGCGGCCATTCTGCGGCCGGCTCGGCAGGCGGGAGACCCGCCAGGTCGCCGCCAGCCTCTCGGTCGCCGACCGGGAGCCAGCCTGCCTGTGGTCTGGCGTCTGGATCGGCCGAGGGTCTGGGCCGGGCAGGGGTTCGGGCCGAGGACATGGCGCGGCGCGCCATGGCGGTAGCAGCCGACGCACACGCGCCTCTCGTTGTGCCGCCATCCGCGTCCGCCCGCCCACCGAAACGCCAACCGCCGCCATGCCACGCCGCGGTGGCGGATCGGGCGCAACGGTCGGGGATGACGCTTGAGATCGGCCTCGGCCACGAGAAGGATGGCGGCTGGCGCGGCCTCCATCACCACGCAACCGCCAACTTGCCCGAAGCTTGCCCCGATGCCCGTGCGGCCAACCCACCGCGCCGCATCGCCGCCACGTGACACTGCGGCAGCGGCGGGCTGCGGGAAGGCAGGTGGTTGAGGATGCGCGAGCGACCAATCGGGCAAGGCATGACCCCGCGCCGCCACGCTCTGGGTCATCACGGCCACGCGGCAAGTCGCCGGACGCATCTCATGCCAACGCCCGCTTGCAGCGGCGGGCTGGTTTTTTTGCGCCCGCAGGCGGCGGGCGCGGCTGCCGCGCGATGGGATTTGATACGGCACGGACAGGCGCCGCGCAGCCGACCCATCCCTGTTTTCCGCAGCCTGTTATGGCCCCGGCGGCGTATTTCCGCCGCAACGCTTTGGTGCGAGCCTCGGCATAGAATGTCCCGCACCCTTCAGGGCGTGCTGCTGCAGCTTGTGGCGCTCGCGCTTTTCGTCGCCATGGATGCGCTGCTGAAGGTGCTGGTGGCCGGGCATCCGGTGCCGCAGCTGATGTTCGTGCGCTTCTGCTTCCACACCGCGCTGGTGCTGGTGGCGCTGCGGCTGCTGACCGGGCGCACCCCCTGGCGGTCCCGCGCGCCGGGGCTGCAAACGCTGCGCAGCCTGAGCCTGGCGCTCGCCAATGCCTCGCTCTCGGTGGCGCTGATCCATATCCCGCTGGCGGACGCCACCGCCGTGGCCTTCGCCGCGCCGGTGCTGACGGTGTCGGCCGCGGCGCTCTGGCTGGGCGAATCCGTGTCGCCGCGCCGCTGGATCGGCGTGGCGATCGGGCTGGTCGGCGTGCTGATCGCCATCCGCCCCCCCTTCCTGACCGGGGAGGCGCTGCACTGGGCCATGCTGCTGCCGATCGGTACGGCGATCGGCAACACGGTCTACCAGCTGCTCACCCGCAAGCTGGCCGCCATCGATGACCCGCACACCACCTTCCTGCATACCGGCATCGCTGCCGCGCTGATCACCAGCGTCGCACAGCCTTTCGTGTGGCAGGCGCCGGCGGCCTGGGACTGGCCGATGTTCGCGGCCCTCGGCCTGCTGGGCGGTGCCGGGCATTGCCTGCTGGTGCTGGCCTTCGCGCGCGCACCGGCCAGCGTGCTGGCGCCGATGTCCTACACCCAGCTTCTCTGGGCCGGGCTGGTGGGCGTGTTCCTGTTCGGTGACATCCCGGATGGCTGGACGCTGGCGGGGGCGCTGATCATCGCGGCGGGGGGAATCCTGGTGGCGCTGCCGGACCGACGCGCCGCCCATTGACATCGATCCTTCACAAGAAGCTTGCGCCCGCCCACGGATCGGGCAGAAGGGCGGGCAGACCGCCCCGCCCGGGGCCTGCACCGGGAACCCGATGAAGATCCGCACAGACAGCCCCGACCGCGACCATCCCCGTGCCCTGCTCGATGCGGATGGCGTGCGCGATGCCTATCGCCGCTGGGCCGGCGTCTATGACGCGGTGTTCGGCGGCGTTTCCGCCTATGGCCGGCGCCGCGCCGTGGAGGAGGTGAACCGGCTTCCCGGCACCCGCGTGCTGGAAGTGGGGGTCGGCACCGGCCTCGCCTTGCCGCGCTACCGCGGCGACAAGCGGGTGGTCGGCGTCGATCTGTCGCGGGAGATGCTGGAGAAGGCCGCCGAGCGCGTCGCCGGCGAACGGCTCGGCCATGTGGTTGGCCTCGCCGAGATGGACGCCGAGCGCATGGCCTTCGCCGATGGCGCCTTCGACATCGCCGTCGCCATGTTCACCGCCAGCGTCGTGCCGGACGCCAAGCGGCTTTATGCCGAGATGGCGCGGGTCGTGCGCCCCGGCGGCCACCTGCTGTTCGTGAACCATTTCGCGGCCGAGGCCGGGCCGCGCTGGTGGGTGGAGCGCACCATGGCGCCGCTGAGCCGCCTGCTGGGCTGGCACCCGGATTTCGCCCTTCGCGATCTGCTCGACCCCGCGATGGTACAGGTGGAGGCGATCGAGCCCTGCCAGCCCGCCGGCCTGTTCACCCTGGTGCGGGTGCGGAACCGGCCGGAAGCGGTGCTGCCTGTCGCGGCGTAAGCCGCGCATCGCCCAGCCCCGGCGTAAGCCGCGCATTCGCCTGGCCCGGCGTGACGCGGCGGGTCGCCAGCGCGGCGACCGCCACGACCAGGCCACCCAGCGTGCCGATGAGGCCGGCGGCGTTCAGCGACAGATCGATGCCGAGGGCGGCCGGCACCGGCCCCGCCAGCGCATAGCCCACCGCGCCGATCGCCGCACCCAGCACGGCACCACCCAGCACCTGCGTGTTGTAGCGATCGGTCACCAGCCGCAGCGCCGCCGCCGGGCACACCAGCAGCGCCACCACCAGGATGCTGCCCACCGCCTCGAACGCCGCGACGGAGGCGGCGGCCACCAGCACCGCGAGCCCGAGCTCCAGCCGCCGGGCCGGAAGGCCGAGGGCGGCGGCGTAACCCGGATCGAAGCAGATCAGCTTGAGCGGCCGCCAGAACACCGCGACCGCCAGGCCGACGATGGCGGCGACGCCCGCCAGCAGCCCCAATTGCCGCGGCAGGCCCGCCAAGGCGCGGGCATCGGTGAAGGACGCCAGGCCGGTGGCCTCCGCCCAGACCAGCGTCTCGATCTGGCCGAACAGCACGCAGTCGAGGTCGAGATCGACGCTGCGCGCCCCTGTGGCCTCCATCAGCACCAGGCCCACCGCGAAGAAGGTCGTGAAAACCGCGCCGATGGCGGCCCCGGAATCAAGCCGCGCCGCGCGCGTCACGAAGCCGATCAGCGCCACCGCCAGCAGCCCCGCCACCAGCGCGCCCGCCAGCATGGGCAGCCCGCTGCGTGCGCCGGTGATGGCGAAGCCCATCACGATGCCGGGCAGCACCGCGTGGGACAGCGCATCGCCCACCAGCGATTCGCGGCGCAGCACCAGGAAGCTGCCGAGCAGCCCGCAGGTGCCGCCGGCCAGCATCGCGGCCAGCAGCGGGCCGAGGTCGAGTTGCAGGAAATCGACGAAGGTCATGGGCGTGCCGCCCCCACGGCGTGCGGACTGGACGGCAGGGTTGAGGGTTCGGGCAGCAGGCGCGCCGCCATCTCGGGCGGCAGGCCGTGCTCCACCAGATCGGCCAGGCGGTCGGCCGAGGCGATGTCGGCGGCACCGGCAGACAGCAGGTGATGCTCCACCGCGCGATGCGCGCGCACGGCGCGGCGGGCACCGGCGGCGCCCCGCGGCGTCAGGTGGATGTGGCCCTCCGCGCGCGCCACCAGCCCGCGCTGGGCCAGCCACAGCGCCAGCCAGCGGGCCTTGGAAACCGGCCAGCCGCGCGCCGCGGCGACGGCACCGATCGGCGCCCAGCGGTCGCCCGCCGTCCCCGGGCCGGCGCCGGCGGCTTCCTGCGCTTCCCAGGCCGCGCGGAGGAAGTGCTCCGAATCGGCGGCGAGGCGGCGGCGCAGATGGGTGAAGCCGCGCGCGAGCAGGCCGCGTTCGGGCGCCAGCAGCAGCGCCAGGGTGAAGAGCAGCGCGCTGGCCAGGACCACCGCGGCACCCGTCGGCAATTCGGGGCTGTTGGCCGAGACGAAGGCGCCCGCCGCCCCCGCCGTGCCGCCGAACACCGCCGCCATGGCCAGCATGCGCGGCAGGCGATGCGTCAGCAGCTTGGCGGTGGCCGCCGGCAGCACCAGCAGCGCCACCACCAAAATCAACCCGACGGCTTGCAGGCCGGCGACGCAGACCAGCACGATCAGGCCCAGCAGCAGCACATCCACGCGGGAAACGTTCAGGCCCTGCATGCGGGCGAAATCCGGGTCGAAGCAGACGGCGCGCAGGCGCTGGAAGCCGGCCAGGACCAGCAGCAGGCAGAAGGCCGCGACGGCGGCGGCGATCCAGGCATCCTCGGCCCGCATCGCCGCCGCCTGCCCCAGGATGAATTTGGAAAGCCCGGCCTGCGCTGCGCCCGGCTGCGTCTGCAACCAGGACAGGATGGCGACGCCGGCCGCGTAGAAGCTGCTGAGCACGATGGCGATGGCGGCGTCTTCGGGAATGCGCCGCGTGCGGGCCAGCGCCTGCACCGCCAGCACGCCCAGCGCGCCGGCCACAGCCGCGCCGGCCAGCAGGGGCGGCAGGCTGCGCGGGTCGCCACCCAGCGTCGCCACAATCAGCGCGGCGATGGCCACGCCCGGCAGGGCGGCGTGGCCGACGGCATCGGCCACCAGCGCGCGGCCGCGCAGCAGGGCGAAGGTGCCGACCGTGCCGGAAGCGATGCCGAGCAGCGCGCAGCCCAGCAGGACAACGCCCGTATTGTAGGGGATCATGTGGCGCCGGCCTCCGCGCTGCGGATGCTGGCGTTTTCCAGCAGCGCGAGGCGCGCGCCATAGGTCGCTCCGATCGCGGCGGGGGTGAAGGCTTCCGCCACCGGCCCGGCCGCGAAAACGCGGGCATTCAGCAGCAGGACGCTCGAGAAATAATCGGCCACGGTGCCGAGGTCATGGTGCACCGCCACCACATGCTTGCCCCGCGCGGCAAGGTCCCGCAGGACCGCGACGATGGCCTGTTCGGTCGCGGCGTCCACGGCCGCGAAGGGCTCATCCATCAGGACCAGATCGGCGTCCTGCGCCAGCGCGCGGGCCAGGAACACCCGCTGCTGCTGCCCGCCCGACAGCCGCCCGATCTGGCGGTCGGCAAAATCCTCCATGCCGACCTGCACGAGGGCCGCGCGGGCGGCTTCGCGGTGGCGCTTCGGCACGGCACCCCACCAGCGCATGCGGGGGTAGCGGGCCATGCACACCACATCCAGCGCTGTCGCCGGGAAGTCCCAATCGACGCTGGCGCGCTGCGGCAGGTAGCCGACGCGGTCGCGCACCTCCTCCAATGGCCGGCCGAAGAAGCGCACCTGGCCGGACAGGGCGGGCACCAGGCCGAGCGTCGCCTTCAGCAGCGTCGATTTGCCCGCGCCATTGGGGCCGACGATGGCGGTCAGGCCGGGCGGCGCCGCCCAGGTCACGTCCCACACGGCCGGGCGTTCGCCATAGGCAACGGTGAGATGCTCGACCAGAAGGGGAGGGGGCAGAAGGGGAGGGGGCAGAAGGGGAGGGGGCAGAAGGGGAGGGGCGATGCTCGCCATCACAGCCGCCCGTTCAGGCCGCGCGCCGGCGCCGTGCCGCCCAGCGCCCGGGCGATGGTGGTGATGTTGTGGTCCAGCATGCCTTCATAGGTGCCGACATAGGTGCCGGCCGGCCCCATCGCATCGCTGAACAGATTGCCGCCGAGCGCCACGCGCTGGCCGCGGGCGCCCGCACCCTCGATCAGCGCGCGCACGGCGCGGTCCGGCACGCTGGTTTCGGCAAACACGGCTGGCACGCGACGCTCCACGAGTTTCGTCACCAACGCCTCGATCGCCGAAAGGTTGGCCTCGGCCTCGGTGGAAAGCCCCTGGATGCTTTCGAGCTCCAGCCCGTAGCGGGCGCCGAAATAGGCGAAGGCGTCATGCGCCGTGACCAGCAGGCGGGCATTGGCGGGCACCGTCGCCAGCGAATCCCGGGCATAGGCATCGAGCCGCAGCAGGCGGGTGCGGAAGGCCTGGAGGTTGTCGGCGAAGCTGTCGCGCGCATCGGGCATCAGGCGGGACAGGGCTTCGGCCACCGAGACGGCGGCATCGGCCCAGAGGCTCGGGTCCATCCAGACATGCGGGTCGGCGGCGTCGGGGTAGTCCGGATTGGCGCGCAGCCGGTCGCGGGGGAGGGATTCCGCCATCAGCAGCACCGGCTTGCCGGCGGCCCGCGCCCGGTCGAGCACATCGCCCATGCGGCCTTCCAGCCGGTGGCCATTGGCGAAGATCGCGTCGGCGTTGAGCAGGCGGGCGATGTCGGCGCGGGTCGGACGGAATAGATGCGGGTCCACGCCCTCGCCGATCAGGGTCGTGGCCTGGATGCGGCCGCCCGAAATTTCGCGGACCGCGTCGCCCACCATCCCGACCGTGGCCAGCACGTTGCGGGGTAGCCGGGTCTGCGCCGTGGCGCCGAGCGCGGGGGTGGCCAGGGCGATGGCGAGGAGGGCGCGGCGGCCCAGCCCGTCATATGAATTGCTGTTCATCTGTATCCCTGTCGATGTATTGGGGTGTTCAGCTATTCATATATTTGCGTAAATTCAATTACTTAAGATGGTAGGTGCGGATCCGGGGTGGTAATGTCAAGCGGCTTGTTGCCGCGGCCCGGCGGCGCGACCCTTCCCTCTCACGCAAGGATGCTGCGCATGGCGCGGGCTGAACGAATCGGCGAGGACCAGGTGGTCGAACTGGCGGAGATGTTCCGCCTGATGAGCGACCCGACGCGGCTGCGCATCATCCTGGCCTGCCTCGATGCGCCCGTCTCGGTGGGGGACATGGCGGAGGGGCTCGGCATTTCGGCCTCCCTCGTGTCCCACCATCTGCGGCTGCTGCGCGCGGCGCGGCTGTTGCAGGCGGATCGGCGCGGCCGGCAGGTGTTCTATGTGGTGGGGGACAGCCACATCCGCTCCATGCTGACCGACATGGTGGACCATGTGGCCGAGGGCGAGGCGGAGGCCGAGGGCGCCCCCGGCGGGTAGCGCGCGGGGGCAGGCACCTGGCTTCGCGGCGTTAATCACCTTCCGCTTGTGCGGTGCGGCAGGCGCCACTATGGTCCGGCCGTCCCTGGAGAGGCGCCGGAAAATGGCGCGCCCAGGGGATGCGGAACCGGCGCAGGGCGCCATGTTCCGGCTGTTGGGGAGCATTCGCGGGCGCGGTCCAAACCGCTCCCCCGGACAGGGCACAGGATGCTGCAGGTGATCTCTGCGCTGCGTAGGACGGCTGGCCGGGTCTTCGGCCATGCCATGGCGTTCATGGTCATGCTCGCGCTGGCGGCGATGCCGGCACTGGCGCAAACGACGGAAGGCGCGGTCGGCGCCCCCGTGCCCTGGGGCATGGGCCTGCAGGCCTCCGGCGGGCCGATCAAGGACGCCATCAGCTCGTTCAACAGCCTGGTGTTCTGGATCATCGTCGCGATCACGATCTTCGTGGCCGGCCTGCTGGCCTATGTGGCGGTGCGCTACCGCGCCGCGGCCAACCCGAACCCGTCGCGCACCAGCCACAACACCACGCTGGAAATCGCCTGGACGCTGGTGCCGGTGCTGATCCTGCTGGTGATCGCGATCCCGTCCTTCCGGCTGATCTACTACCAGGACCAGGCGGTGGACGCCGAGATGACGATCAATGTGCAGGGTCGGCAGTGGTACTGGCACTATGCCTACCCCGACCACGGCGCCTTCACCTACGATAGCTATCCGGTGCAGCCCGAGGACATCCAGCCCGGCCAGATCGCCAGCCTGTCGGTGGACAACCCGCTGGTCATTCCGGTGGGTGCGAATATCCGCATCCTGACCACCGGGCAGGATGTGATCCACAGCTTTTTCGTGCCCTCGCTCGGCGTGCAGAAATACACGATCCCTGGCCGCACGCTGGAGACCTGGATCCGCGCCGATCGCCCCGGCGTCTATTATGGTCAGTGCAACCAGATTTGCGGTGTGAACCACTGGTTCATGCCGATCGAAGTGCGCGCCGTGAGCCGCGAGGACTTCGCCGCCTGGACCGAACGTGCGCGCACGCAATTCGCGCAAGGGCTGCCGCCCGGCCCGCCGGCCCCGGCCGCCAACGCCGTCACAGTCGCTGAGGCGCGCCGCTAAGGCGCGCCCCGTAGAAAACCCGAGAAGCGGACACATCCCCGATGGCGCACGCCGCACACGCCGATGACCACCACGACCACAAGCCGAGCTTCGTGAATCGCTGGCTGTTCAGCACGAACCACAAGGACATCGGCACGCTCTATATCGGCTTCTCGCTGATCGCGGGCATCGTCGGCATCGCCCTGTCGCTGCTGATGCGCATGGAATTGCAGCAGCCCGGCCTGCAGATCTTCGCCGATGGCCAGATGTGGAACGCCTATGTCAGCGCGCACGGCCTGATCATGGTGTTCTTCGTGATCATGCCTGCGCTGATCGGCGGCTTCGGCAACTGGTTCGTGCCGATCATGATCGGCGCGCCGGACATGGCCTTCCCGCGCATGAACAACATCAGCTTCTGGCTGCTGGTGCCGGCCTTCCTGATGCTGTCGGCAAGCCTGTTCGTGGGCGGGGGCGCCGGCGCGGGCTGGACGATCTATCCGCCGCTGTCGGATGACACCTACCAGACCGGCATGGCGATGGACCTGGCGCTGTTCGCGCTGCACCTGGCTGGCGCATCCTCCATCCTGGGCGCGGCGAACTTCATCACCACCATCTTCAACATGCGCGCGCCAGGCATGACGCTGCACAAGATGCCGCTGTTCGTGTGGTCGATGCTGGTCACGGCGTTCCTGCTGCTGCTGGCGGTGCCGGTGCTGGCGGGTGCGATCACCATGCTGATCACCGACCGCAATTTCGGCACCGCCTTCTTCGACCCCGCCGGCGGCGGCGATCCGGTGCTGTTCCAGCATTTGTTCTGGTTCTTCGGCCACCCCGAAGTCTACATCATGATCCTGCCGGCCTTCGGCATCGTCAGCCACGTCGTGTCCACCTTCAGCCGCAAGCCGGTATTCGGCTATCTCGGCATGGCCTACGCCATGGTCGCGATCGGCGTGGTCGGCTTCGTGGTGTGGGCTCACCACATGTTCACCAGCGGCATCGATGTCGATACGCGCGCCTACTTCATGGCGGCGACGATGATCATCGCCGTGCCGACCGGCATCAAGATCTTCTCCTGGATCGCGACGATGTGGGGCGGTTCGCTGAAGTTCGACACGCCCATGCTGTTCGCGATCGGCTTCATCTTCCTGTTCACGGTCGGCGGTGTGACGGGCGTCGTGCTGGCCAATGCGGGCATCACGCAAATCCTGCACAACACCTACTACGTCGTCGCCCACTTCCACTACGTACTGTCGCTCGGCGCCGTCTTCGGAATCTATTGCGGCTTCTACTACTGGCTCGGCAAGATGAGCGGCCGCCAGTACCCCGAGACGCTCGGCAAGATCCATTTCTGGCTGACGTTCATCGGCGTGAACCTGACCTTCTTCCCGATGCACTTCCTGGGCAACCAGGGCATGCCGCGCCGCTACCCCGACTATCCGGAGGCCTTCTCGGGCTGGAACCTGGTTGCGTCCGTCGGCTCCTACGTTTCGGTCGCCGCCTTCGTGTTCTTCTTCTACGTGGTGTGGGTGACCTTCGCGCGCGGCGCCAAGGTGGCCGACAACCCGTGGGGCGAGGGTGCCACGACCCTGGAATGGCAGGTCTCCTCCCCGCCGCCCTTCCACACCTTCGACGAACTCCCCCGTATCAGGTAGCCGCATGTCCAGCGCCATGACCGAGAAGGGGGGGGCTCCGGCCCCCCTCGCCACATCCGCCCCGCTTTCGGGCGTGGGGGATTGGCTGGCGCTGCTGAAGCCGCGGGTGATCCTGCTGGTGGTCTTCACCGGTCTGGTCGGGCTGCTGGTGGCGCCGGGCACGCTTCACCCTGTCCTGGCGCTGACCGCCATCCTGTGCATCGCCACAGGTGCCGGCGCGGCGGGTGCGCTCAATATGTGGTACGACCGTGACATCGATGCCCGCATGCGCCGCACCGCACGCCGGCCGATCCCCGGCGGGCGGATCGAGGCGCCGGATGCGCTGGCCTATGGCGTGTTCCTCTCCGTCGCCTCGGTGCTGATCCTCGGGCTCGCCACCAATTGGGTGGCGGCCGGCTGGCTGGCCTTCTCCATCTTCTTCTATGTCGTGATCTACACGATGGTGCTGAAGCGCCGGACGCCGCAGAACATCGTCATCGGCGGTGCGGCCGGCGCCTTCCCGCCGGTGATCGGATGGGCCGCCGTCACCGGCGACACGGCGCTGCTGCCCTGGCTGATGTTCGCCATCATCTTCGCCTGGACGCCGCCGCATTTCTGGGCGCTGTCGCTCTGGACGCATGGCGACTACGCCCGCGTCGGCGTGCCGATGCTGCCCGTGACGCATGGCGCGCGCGCCACGCGCTGGCATGTGCTGGCCTATACCGCCGCGCTGTTCCCGATCGGCCTGTCGCCCTGGCTGCTCGGCTTCGCCGGGCCGGTCTATGGCGGCTCGGCCATCGTGCTCGGCGGGCTGTTCCTGTGGCATGCGACGCGTACGCTGCGGGAAGACCAGGACGCATCCGGCGGCAGCCTGCGGCAGGATGCGGCGGCGAAGCGCTGCTTCGGCTACTCCATCATCTACCTGTTCGTGCTGTTCGGCATCCTGGCCTTCGACATGCTGGTCTCCCCCCGATGACGCCCGAGCCCATGATGCCCCCCATGTCTCCGGAAGAACGCGCAGCGTTCGAGCGCAAGCGCCGCGGCCGCAACTGGGCAATGCTCGCCGGGCTGATCGGCCTCGTTGTGCTGTTCTACTTCATTGCTACCGCACGCCTGCTGAAGGGCTGAAATGGACCGCGCCGCGCTCGCCGCCCGCAATCGCCGCACCGTGACGCTCGCCTTCGGCTTCGTGGCCGGCATGGTCGGCGTGAGCTTCGCCGCCGTACCGCTGTATGATTTGTTCTGCCGGGTCACGGGCTTCAACGGCACGCCAATGGTGGGCGGCCCCGCCGCGCCCGGCGCCGGCGACGCCCGCATCACCGTGCGCTTCAACGCCAACACCCAGCCCAACCTGCCCTGGCGGTTCGAGCCGGTGCAGACCAGCATGGAATTGGCGGTGGGGGAGGAAGGCCTCGGCTTCTACCTGGCGCGCAACCTCAGCGACGCGCCGGCTACCGGCATCTCCACCTACAACGTCACGCCGGAAGTGGTGGGCAAGTATTTCCACAAGACCGCCTGCTTCTGCTTCGAGGAGCAGACGCTGGCACCCGGGCAGCAGGTAGACATGCCGCTCTCCTTCTGGGTCGATCCGGCCATCGCGGCCGACCCGAACACGCGGAACATCCGCACCATCACCATCAGCTACACCTTCTTCCGCACCATGGCCGATGCGGAGCGCTCGGGCGCGTTGGCCAATGCCGGCGCTCATGTGGGCCCGCGCCCCAATCGGTAACGCCCAATCGTTCATGGGGCCGCCGCTTGAAATCGCGGCCGCTTCGGGCCACCTTCCGCTCGCATGAAAACCCGGTAAGGAATCGCGGCCGGCCAGCGTGGCCACCGCGCGGCCCCGGGGCATCGCAGGGATACGGAGCCAGACATGACGGACGAGGAACGCCGGATCATCACCGGCTATGTGGAGCGGGTGAGCGGCGCGGCGCAGGCAGCGCCGGCGCGCCCGGCCTCGCCCTGGGGGAATTTCGGCGGGCAGCAGCCGCAGGCGCAGCCGCTGCCCCCGGTCGACCGGGAGGCCGACGCGCTGATCGCCGATCTGTTCAACCGCTACCCGGAAGCGCGCTACCGCATCACCCAGACCGCCTTCGTGCAGGAGCACGCGCTGGTCGAGATGCAGAACCGCATCCAGCAGCTGGAATGGGAAGTCGAGAACGCCCGCGCCCAGGGCCAGGCCCAACCGCAGCGTAGCGGGCTGCTTGGCGGCCTGTTCGGCGGTGGCCAGCAGCAGCGCCCGATGCCGGTGCGCCCGCGCCCGCAGCCGCAATACCCGCAGGGCTATGACCCGGGTGCGATGCAGCGCCAGGGCGGGTCGGGCTTCCTCGGCACGGCGATGATGACGGCGGTCGGCGTGGCCGGCGGCCTGCTTCTCGGCAATGCGCTGATGTCCGCCTTCTCGGGCGGCACGGCGGAAGCGGCGACCGGCGCGGCCGATGCAGCCGGCGCTTTCGGCCAGGATGCGGTGCCGACGAGCAGCCCCTGGGAGGATCCTGGCGCGGCGCAGAACGACGCGCAGGGCGACCAGGACGATGCCGGCGCCTATGACGATGGCGGCTACGACGAGGAAATCTGAGGCCCTTCTGGGCTGAATGACGGCCGGCGGGGGCAAGCCTCCGCCGGCTTCTTTTGTCACCCGAGGGCGGGCAGAACGCCCAGCACCAGCAGGCCGGCGGCACACGCCAGCCACACCCCCATGGCGCCCGTCTGCGACAGGCCAGCACGCTCCGCGATCGCGGCCGGCACGGCGGAGAGCAGCAGCGTGGCGGTCGAGAGAATCAGGCTGGCGCCGTAGAACACCACCTCATTGTTCGGCCGTACCAGCTCCGGCAGCCAAACGGGATAGAGGCTCCAGATGATCGGCAGCACCGGGCTGATCAGGCCGTTGACCAAGCACACGCAGACGATGACGATGAAAAGGCTCTGTGGGCTCATGGCACGCTGCCCGCGCCGCGCGTGATGCTGGGGCCGAGCCCCGCCGCCAGCAGCACGATGCCGAGCACCAGGCGGATGCCGAACAGCCAGAAGGCCGCGATCACGGGCAGGAACAGGCCGGTGACGTAGGAGGGCACGGCGCGCCGCGCGAGCCACACCGCCCAGTCGGTGGTCAGCCGGAAGCCGCGCCAGATGTAGTTCGGGCTGTCATGCGGCACGAGCGCCTGCATGAGGAAGCGGCCCATGCACAGCCAGGCCGTGAGGGCCAGCGCGTACATGATCGCCCAGAACAGCAGATGGTCGGTGATGAAGGACTGCATGGCGCCTGGATAGCAAAAGGGGCGGTCGTTGCCGACCGCCCCTCTCGGAAAAGGATGCGGCCGTTGCCGACCGCCCCCGTTTGGGCCGGGATCAGGGGGCGGTGGTCAGTCCACCGCCTCCGCACCCTTCACCAGGCGCACGCCGCCACGCGGCACGCGGATGTCGTCGATGAAGTCCTGCATCGCCTGCGACGGGGCGGTGGTGAACTTCGAGACGACGAAGATGGTCAGGAAGGACAGGGGCACACCCAGGATACCGCCCGAGATGTTGTTGATGCCCCAGAGCCGCGCCACGACGCGCCCGCGGATGGTGATGAAATCGGTCGGCATGCCGAGCCCGTTCAGCATGCCGCCGAACCACGCCATCGTGCCGTCCTGCACCGCCGCCGCATTGGCGACGATGCCGGCCGCATAGGCCTTCAGCTCCGGCGAGGCCGTGGCGATGGCTGCGGTGGCCGTGGCGGCCCGCACAATCATCTCCTTCGTGCCGAACACCTCGATGAAGCCGAGGCCGCCGAATTCCGACCACATGAGGTAGCCGGTGGTCACGATGTAGCCGACCGCCATGCCGGCGCAGGCGGCGGCGTTCGTGGTCTTCTTGTACCAGACGCCCATCACCAGCGCGGCGAACAGGCCGGCGGCGGCGATGGAGAAGGCCCAGGCGACCAGGAACAGGATGTCTGCCCCCATGCTGCCCGCGGTGTAGGCCGCCAGCAGTGCCACGACGACCAGCAGAACGCGGGAGATGATGAGGCGCTTCGCGGTCGGCGCATGCTTGTCGATCATCTTGTAGTAGACGTCGTGGGACAGCGCGTTGGCCAGCGCGAGCAGCAGCCCATCCGCCGTGGACAGCGCCGCCGCCAAGCCACCCGCCGCGACCAGCCCGGCGATCACGTAGGGCAGGCCCGCGATTTCCGGCGTGGCGAGCACCACGACGTCGGGGTGGATGCGGAAATCGCCCCAATCGACGATGCCGTTGCTGTTCACATCGACCACGTTCACCCAGGGGGTGCCGTAGGGCGACAGGATCTGCCAGTTGGCAATCCAGCTCGGCAGCGCCGACAGCGGCTGGCCGATGACGGTCTGGTAGATTTCCAGCTTGCCGAAGGCGGCATAGGCCGGCGCCGTGAAATACAGCAGGAAGATGAAGAACAGCGACCACGCCACGCTCTGCCGCGCTTCGCGCACGGAGGGGGTGGTGAAGTAGCGCATCAGGATGTGCGGCAGCGCGGCCGTGCCGACCATCAGGCAGAACACCAGGGCGAAGAAGTTGATCGCCGCCGACATCGAGAACTGGCCATTCGGCCCCGCGAAGGGCGCGCTGTGGTAGCCTGTGACGCCGGGTGGCGGCACCATGCCCGCCGCGCGGAAGCCGGCTTCCAACCCCTCGATCCGTTCGAGGGCGAAGCCGTACATGATCTGCGGGAGCGGCACGCCGGTCAGCTTGGTGGACATCAGGATGGCGGGCAGCAGGTAGGCGATGATCAGGATGATGTACTGCGCCACCTGCGTCCAGGTCACGGCGCGCATGCCGCCCAGCATCGAGCAGACGAGGATGCCGGCGAGGCCGAGGAACACCGCGACCGCGAAGGACACGTCGAGGAAGCGCTGGGTGATGATGCCCACGCCCACGATCTGCGCCACCACATACACGAAGGACGCGGTCAGCAGCACGATCACGCCGAGTGAGCGCGCCAAATTGCCGCCATACCGGGCGCCGAGGAAGTCCGGCACGGTGTACTGGCCGAATTTCCGCAGGTAGGGCGCCAGCAGGATGGCCACCAGCATGTAGCCGCCGGTCCAGCCCAGGATGAAGGCCAGGCCGCCATAGCCCAGCGCATACAGGCTGCCGGCCATGCCGATGAAGCTGGCCGCCGACATCCAGTCGGAGCCGGTCGCCATGCCGTTGTAGAGCGCCGGCACGCGGCGACCGGCGACGTAGTATTCCGCGACGGCGGCGGTGCGGCTGATGATGCCGATATAGGCGTAGACGCCGATTGTCAGGAAGACGAACAGGTAGCCGATGATGCGGTCCGGCACGCCCATCTGCTCGAGGATGGCGAGCAGCACGACGAAGACGGCGAAGCCGCCCGTGTAGCCGGCGTAGATTTTGCCCAGTGAGGCGATGAAGGGGTCCTTGCCCCCGGCGGAAGCTGACATGGGATCAATCCTCCTGCACGCCGAATTCCTCGTCGATCTGGTTCTGGCGCTTGGCGAACCAGAACAAACCGACGACGAACACGATCAGGCTGCCTTGCGCAGCGAAATAGAAACCGAGCGGGAAGCCGAGGATGCGGATACCGTTCAGACTGGGCGCGAACAGGTGCACCGCGAAGCCGGCGACGAACCAGATCGCGAGCACGGTGAACATCAGTCCCGATGTCTTTTTCCAATAAGCCTCGCCCTGCGCGCGATCCAGTGTCGCGCCAGTGCCCGCACGCGGCGGCGCCACGTCTTCCACCAAAGGCATCCGTCTCTCCCCATCAACGCCCGGACTTAGGCCGGGGTGTTCCCCGCGATGCGCCACACGACGCATCGAATGTTCATTCTTGATTTTTCCGGCTATCACGCAAACCCAACGCTTCGCAACATGCGCCTTGGGGCGTGAGGGGATTTTCATGAGGGCGTGGCTGCACGGCATGATCGCCCGCCCAAAATCGGCCGATCCCGCGGCCTTCATGACCTTCCTGGCCCGCCAATCGGCCTTCGTCGCGCAGAAGACCGCGATCGATTATTGCCGCGTCAAGGCCGGCCGGCATGAGCGCCAGATGTTCGCCGACCCGGATTTCATCGCCGCGCTCCGCCATTGCCGGTGGCAGACCTTCGCCGGCGCCGTCCTGGATGTCGTGGCGCTGGCGGAGGCGGAACTGCGCCCGCATGCCGGGCCGGACCCCGTGCCGCTCGCCCGCGCCCTGACCGGGATGGGCCAAAGCATCCTCGATGACGCACCCGCCCCCGCCGAGGAGCGCGAGACGCTGCAAGCCGCGCGGGAACGCCTGTCCTGGCATCTCGCCGCGATGCAGGCCGCGCCGCCGCTGCCGGCCGACCGCCTGCCCCTGCAAGCGGAGGCCCCGCTGCTGGCGACCCTGCCGATCCACCCCGACCAGCGCGTGGGGGAGACGCCCTCGATCCGCGGCGCGCTGCGCTTCCATGTGGTTACCACCCAGCAGGAGATGGAGCGCGGCTTCGATGCGCCGGGGCTCACCGCCGCGCTGCTGGCCGAGCGCAAGGCGTGACGCGCGCTGCTACAGCAGACCGCGCGCGATGCCGCCATCGACATTGATGGTCTGCCCCGTCACGTAGCCGGCGCGGGGCGAGGCGATCCAGGCGACCATCGCCGCCACCTCCTCGGCGCGGCCGAAGCGCCCCAGCGGGATTTCGTGCGCGAATTCGGCGATCACCGAATCCCGACTTGTGCCGCGCTCCGCCGCCAGCCTGTCGGCGCGGTCGGTCCACAGGCGCGTGAGGGTCCGCCCGGGGGCGACACTGTTCACGCGGATGCCCTCGGGGGCGAATTCCGCCGCAAGCGTCTTCACCAGCGCCAGCAGCCCGGCCTTGTGGACGTTGGACACCACCTGGTTCGGATAGGGCATCCGCGCCGATGCCGCGCCGAGGATCACGATGGCCGGGTCCCGGCCCTTTCGCAATTCGGGCAGGCTGGCGCGCACCAGGCGCACCGCGCTCAACACATTGAAGGCGTAGTTGCCCTGCCAATCGGCATCGCTCAGTCCCTCGAAGGGGGAGCGGATCGACCCGCCGACGCAATCCACCACCGCATCCAGCCCGCCGAGCGCCGCCACCGCGGCCGCGACCAGCGCCTCCGCCGCGCCGGCTTCCGTGATGTCGGCCGCCGCCGTCGCCGGGCGGTTGTTGGTCGCCAGCGCCACCTGCTCCGCCATCGCCGCGATGCCGGTGGCCGAGCGCGCGGCGATCAGCAGATGCGCCCCTTCCTCGGCCAGCAGCCGCGCCGTCGCAGCGCCAATCCCGGCGGAGGCGCCGACCACCAGCACCCGCCGTCCCGCATATCCAAGATCCACGCCGCATCCCCCCAGGGCCAAACCGTTGACGACCGGAAACCTAGCTGCCATGGGACAGGCGCAACAGGGCTGCGCGGCAATCGATCCGCAGTGTGCCTATGGTGCGGAATCCGCCGGAAGCGCGGCATGACAGGGAAGGGACCATCCGATGACGCAGAGCAACCTGCCTCTCTCGCGGCGCGCCGCGCTCACGCTCGGCACTGGCGCGCTGCTCGCCGCCCCCGCCACGCTGCGCGCGCAAGCCTTCCCGAGCCGGCCGATCACCTGGATCGTCCCCTTCGCGACGGGCGGCTACAACGACCGCCTGGCGCGCGCCTTCGCGCCCTTCTTCTCACGCACCATCGGCCAGCCGGTGACGGTCGCGAACCGGCCCGGCGGCGGCACCGTGCTGGGCAACAGCTTCTATCTGCAGCAGCCGGCCGACGGCTACACGATGATGGTCCACTCGGCCGGGCCCTACATCCCGCTCAGCATCCTGACGCGCAATGCGCGCTATGCGGTCGAGGATTTCTGGATGATCAACCTGCCGTCGCGCGACGTCACGCTGATGGCCTGCGCCACCGGCAAGCCCTTCCAGACGGTGGACGACGTGATCGCCGCGCTGAAGCGCGACCCGCGCAGCGTGAGCATCGGCGTGCAGCCGGCCTCGGCCGACCTGATCAACCTGGCCCTGCTGTTCCAGGCGCATGGCATCGAGCGTTCGCAGGTGCGCATCGTCACCTATGATGGCGGCGGCCCGGCCCGCAACGCGACCGCCGGCGGCGTCGTCGATGTCGGCTTCGTGGGCGGCGAGGGCTTCCTGCCGATCAAGGACCGCATCCGGCCGCTGCTGGTCTTCGGCGACGAGAAGCTGGAAGACTACCCGGCCGCGCCGATCCTGGCCGAGCACGCCCGCGCCGCCGGCTTCACGCCGCAATTCGTGGAAGGCTCGCAGCGCGGCCTCGTGGTCTCCACCAAGCTCAAGGCCGAACAGCCGCAGGTCTATGCCGCGATCCTGGACGCGGCCGAGCGTGCGACCAAGGACCCGGAATGCGTGGCCAATCTCCGCGGCCAGCAGCTGGCGACGACCTGGTATGGGCCGGAGGCATCGAACCGTGCCTATCTCGGCTCCGCCACGCTGATGACGCGCTTCGCCGATCTGCTGCGCACGGCCTGATCCAAGGTGGTCGAGGGGGGTGCGGCGCGGCAGGTGGCTTGGGGGCAGTTGGCGCTGGCGACGCTGCTCGCCGGCATCGCGGCGGCCTATCTGATCGAGGCGCGCGGGGTTTCCCGCTCGCCGGACAATCTGCTGCTGCTGCAACCCACCGCGATCATCGTGCTCGTGCTGTATGTGCTGGTCGCCATCGGCTGTTTCCGCCGCGCGCCGGTGCGTGCCGCCGATGCCGAGGCGGTGGAGACGGAAGTCGCCGCCGAGACCTGGCCCGAGACGCTGCGCTCGGCCACCATGGTCGCGGCCTTCGGCCTGTTCATCGTGACCCTCGACCTGGTCGGCTACGACATCGGCATCTGGGCCTTCACGACACTCGGCCTCTATGTGTGCGGGGAGCGCAACCGCCTGGCGCTGCTGGTCTTCCCGCCAGCCTTCACCATGCTGATGGTCTGGGGCTTCCGCGCCCTGGTGCCCTACCCCTTCCCCACCACCATCCTGTAGAGCGCCGATGATCGACATGACCGCCGCGGGCGCGGCCATCGGCATGCTGGCGGGTTCACTGGATGCGTGGCTCTGGGTGGTCCCGGGCCTGCTGATCGGGCTGTTCTTCGGCGCGCTGCCGGGCATTTCCGTTACCATGGCGCTGGCGCTGGTGCTGCCGGCGTCGCTCTACATGGAATTCCTGCCGGCGATCATTTTCCTGACCTCGGTCTACACGGGTGCCGGCTTCGGCGGATCGATCCCCGCCGTGCTGATCAACATCCCCGGCACCTCGGCCGCCGTCGCCACCACTTTCGATGGCTATCCGATGGCGCGCAGCGGGCGGCACAATGAAGCGCTCGGCCTGGCGCTGGTGGCGTCCTGCATCGGGGTGCTGATTTCCTACATTGTGTTGTTCGTCACCGTGCAGCCGATGGCCGATGTCGTGCTGCGGATCGGCCCCTTCGAGATGGCGGCGATCGGCATCTGGGGCATGGTGCTGCTGGGCTCGATCGGCGGCGGGTCGCTGGCGAAGGGGCTGTTCGCCGCCGGCATCGGGCTGCTGTGCGGCACGGTCGGCATGAACACCGCCGGCTACATGCGCGGCGACATGGGCATTCCCTGGCTGCTCGATGGCATCCCGACGATTCCCGCCATGGTCGGCCTGCTGGCCGCCAGCCAGTTGTTCGGGCTGGTGAATGCGAAGTTCATCGTCGAGGCGGCGGAAGACCGCAAGATCAGCCTGAAGCGGATTCTGGCCGGCGGCGCCGCGACATTGCGCTACCCGGGCGTGCTGCTGCGCGGATCCGTCATCGGGGTGGTGATCGGCGCGGTGCCGGGCATCGGCGCCTCCATCGCCAACCTGGTATCCTATGCCGAAACGCGCCGCACCTCCGCCGACAAGGAGAGCTTCGGGAAAGGCAATCCGAAGGGCGTCGTCGCTTCCGAATCCGCCAACAGTTCCAGCGAGGGCGGCTCGATGGCCACCATGCTGGCGCTCGGCATTCCGGGCGGCGGTGCCACGGCCATCCTGCTGGCGGCCTTCGCCATGCACAATGTCGTGGGCGGGCCGCGTTTCATGGATGAGAGCCGGGATCTCGTCTACGCCATCATCATCTCGAACTTCGCGCAGGCGTTGCTGCTGCTGCCGGTCGGCATCGCCTTCGTCTTCGTCGCGAGCTCCGTCGTGCGGCTGCCGCTGCGCTACCTGATCCCGAGCGTGCTGGTGCTGTCCACCATGGGCGCCTTCGCCGTCGAGGGCTCGGCCGCCGGGCCGCTGACGCTTTACGTCTTCGCCGTGCTGGGCTGGCTGATGTCGCGCGGCGGCTACCCCGTTTCCGCCGTGGTGGTGGGGCTGCTGCTCGGCCGGCTGATCGAGACCGAATTGCTGCGCGCCTGGCAGCTTTCGGGCGGAGAATTCTCCCGGCTGCTCGACTACCCCTGGGCGGTCGGCATCATCGTCGTGATGCTGGTCTCGCTGGCGTGGTCGGCGTGGAAGGAAATGCGGGCGAAGCGCCGCGCTGCCGCGTAACCTGCGGGGGGGCGTCGCCGAAGCGCATCCGAACCACGGGGATGCGCCATGCTGCAGCAGAGGATGACCGGGCGGCGCCCCCAGCTTCTGGACGGCACGCTGCGCGCCGATCTCTGCATCATCGGCGGCGGGTCCGGCGGGCTGTCCGTCGCGGCGGGCGCGGCGCAGATGGGCGCCGCCGTTGTGCTGATCGAACGCCACCGGATGGGCGGCGATTGCCTCAACACCGGCTGCGTCCCCTCCAAGGCGCTGCTGGCCGCGGCGCATGCGGCGGAGGCGGTGCGGCGCGGTGGCCGGTTCGGGGTCAACGGGCATGAGCCAGCGGTGGACTACGCCCGCGTGCATGCGCATGTGCAGGGCGTGATCGGCGCCATCGCCCCGCATGACAGCGTGGAGCGGTTCGAGGGCCTTGGCGTGACCGTCATCGAAGCCGATGCGCGCTTCATCGCACCCGATTGCGTGGAGGCCGGCGGCACGCGCATCCGCGCCCGACGCTTCGTGGTGGCCACGGGGTCGTCCGCCGCCGTCCCACCCGTGACGGGCCTGGCGGATGTGCCCTTCCTGACCAATGAGACGGTCTTCGACCTCACAGAATTGCCGGCGCAGCTTGTGGTGCTGGGCGGCGGGCCGATCGGCATCGAGATGGCGCAGGCGTTCCGGCGCCTCGGCGCCGAGGTCACGCTGCTGGATCGCGGTGCCATCCTGCCGCGCGATGAGCCCGAGGCCGTCGCCGTGGTCCGACATGCCCTGATCGGGGAAGGCATCCGCCTGATGGAGAAAATCGCCGTCACCGCCGTTCGGCGCGACGGCGCCGGACTCGTGGTGGAACTGGCAGGCCAGCCAGCGGTCACCGGCACGCATCTGCTGGTCGCCGCCGGTCGGCGCCCGAATACCGAAGGGCTTGGGCTGGCAGAGGCCGGCATCGCCGTGACGCCGCGCGGCATCACGGTCGATGCCGGGCTGCGCACCAGCAACCGCCGTGTCTTCGCGATCGGCGACGTGGCCGGCGGCCCGCAATTCACGCATATCGCCGGCTACCACGCCGGCCTCGTGATCCGCCGTGCGCTGTTCGGCCTGCCGGCGCGCGTCGATTACGCGGCGCTGCCCTGGGTGACCTATGCCGACCCCGAACTTGCGCATGTCGGGCTGACCGAGGCCGAGGCGCGCAGCGCCGGCCATGCGCCAACCACGCTCATGCAGCCCTTCTCCGGCAATGACCGCGCGCAGGCGGAAGCCGTGACGGAGGGGCTGATCAAGGTGGTGCTCGGCGCGCGCGGGCGTATCCTGGGTGCCACCATCGTCGGCGCGCATGCCGGGGAGATGATCGGCATGTGGGGCCTGGCCATCCAGCGGAAGCTCCGGATCGGCGCCATCGCATCCTCGCTGGCGCCCTATCCGACGCTGTCGGAAATCTCGAAGCGCGCGGCGGGCGGTTTCTACACGCCGAGCCTGTTCAGCGACCGCACGCGCAAGCTTGTGGGCCTGGTGCAAAGGTGGCTGCCATGACGCTCGCCGGGGTGTTGCGCGATCGGCGCCTTTGGATCGTGCTCGCGATCATCGCCGCCATCCTGGCGCTGCGGGCGACCGGCCTCGCCGAGCATCTCTCGCTGGAGACGCTGGCGCGGCACCGCGTGGCGCTCACGGAATTCGTCGCCGACAATCTGCTGCTGGCCGCACTCGCCTATGTCGCGATCTACGCCGCGGCGGTGGCGCTGAGCGTGCCCGGTGCGGTGATCCTGACGCTGACGGGCGGCTTCCTGTTCGGCGCCGTGCTCGGCACGCTGCTGACCGTGGTCGCCGCCACGCTGGGCGCCACCGGCATCTTCCTGCTCGCCACACGCATCTTCGGCGCCGATGCGCTGGACCGGCTCGGCCCGACCGCGCAGAAGCTGGCGGAGGGCATACGCGGCAATGCGGCCTCCTACCTGCTGGTGCTGCGCCTGGTGCCGATCTTCCCCTTCTTCCTGGTCAACCTCGTGCCGGCCTTCGTCGGCGTGAAGCTGCTGACCTATGTGGTCACCACCTTCGTCGGCATCCTGCCCGGCACGGCGGTGTTCACCCTGGCTGGCGCCGGCCTCGGCGATGTGCTGGCGGCGGGGGGCGATTTCGACATCGGCAGCGTGCTGACGCCGCAGATCATCGGCGCGCTGCTGGGCCTGGCTGCGTTGTCCCTGGCGGCCATCCCGATCAAGGCGCGTCTGGCGCGGCGCTCGGCGTCGTGATCGCGCGCCGCACCCTGCTGGCCGCGCCAGCCCTTTTGCTGGCCCGCGCAGCCAGCGCCGACAAGCTGGATGCCATGTTGGCGCGCCACGTCGTGGCGCATCCGGATGGCGTGGCGCGGGTGCGCTACGCGGCGTGGAAAGCGGGGCCCGACCTGGCCGCGCTGGAGGCCTGGATCGCTGCCGTCGCCGCGGCGCGGCCCAGCGCCATGCCGCGCGGCGAAGCCTTCGCGTATTGGGCGAACCTCTACAACGCGCTGACGCTGAAGGTGGTGCTGGATCGCCATCCGGTGCGTTCCATCCGCGATATCCGCTCCTCCGGCGTGCCCTTCGACCCGAAGCAGTTCTTCGGCCCCTGGCGCACGCGGCTGGTTGCGGTGGAGGGGCGGCGCCTGTCGCTGGACGATATCGAGCACGGCATCATGCGCCCCACCTTCCGCGACCCGCGCGTGCATTACGCGGTGAACTGCGCCTCCATCGGCTGCCCGAATCTCCGCCCCGCCGCCTGGCGCGAAGCGACGCTGGAGCGTGACCTGGACGATGCCGCCGCAACCTTCGTGAACCATCCGCGCAGCGCGACGGTGGAGGCGGATGGCAGGCTCCGTGTGTCTTCCATCTACACCTGGTTCCGCGAGGATTTCGGCGGCGACGAAGCAGGCGTGGTCGCGCATCTGCGCCGCCACGCCCGCCCGGCCCTGGCCGCGCGCCTGGCGCCCGAGACGCGCATCGCCGGCGATGCCTATGACTGGGCGTTGAACGACGCCGTGACCCCTTCCTGAAGGAAAGACGATGCAGCGCAGACAGCTTTTGGCCGCGGCCACCCTCACCCTCGCCACGCCCGCCTTGGCGCAGGCTGGCCCGATCCGCTTCGCGGTCGGTCCCTTCCAGCCCACCGCCGGCGATACGCGCCGCGCCTTCGCGCCCTTCTTCGCGCATCTGGCGCAGGCGGTCGGCCGCCCGCATGAACTCACCGTCACCACGGATTGGGCCGGCATCGCGGTGGCACTCGGCAGCGCGCAGGCGGATGCCGCCTGGATGGGCCCCTGGGGCTTCGTGCTGGCCCGCGCCCGAGCAGGGGCGGAGGCGGTGGCGAGCGTGCTGTGGCGCGGCAGCCCGACCTACCACGCGATCATCCTGGCCCGCCCCGACCTGCCCATCACCCGCTTCCCGGAGGATGCGCGGGGCATGTCGATCTCCTTCGCCGATGCGGGTTCGACCAGCGGGTGGCTGATCCCCCACCATTGGTTCGCGCGTCGCGGCATCGATCCGCGCAGCTATTTTCGCTATCGCGATGGCGCCAGCCATGCGGCGAATGTCATCTCGGTGGCCTCCGGGCAGGTCGACCTCGCCACCGATTTCGACCGGAACCTGGCCGCCATGATCGGCGCCGGGCGCGTGCGGGCCGACCAGGTGAAGGTAGTTTGGCGCAGCGACCCGCTGCCGAACGACGCGCTGGCGGTGCGCCGCGACCTCGACCCGGGCCTGACGCGCGCCATCACGGACGCCGCGCTGGCCGTGCGGGGCGATCTCGCAACGCGCGTCATGCCGACCGACTACACGGGCTGGCAGCCCGCCACCGCCGCGACCTATGCCGAGATCGAGGCTGCGGGCCGCGGGCTCGGGCGGCTGCGCACGACCTGATGGGCGGATGAAGTCTCTCGGCTGGTTCGCCTTCGCGGCCCTGCTGGCGGGCTCGGTCTGGGCGGTGGCGCCCGATCCGGCGCGGCTGGTCGCGGGGCTGCCGCGCCTGGCCGGCTGGTTGGCCACGGCCTGGCCGCCCGACTTTTCCGAGCCCGGCGATATCGCGCGGCGGGCGGCGGAGACGGTGGGAATCGCGACCCTGGGCACGCTGGTAGCGGCGCTGCTTGCGCTGCCCTTCGCGGCGCTGGCGGCCCGCAATGTCGTGGCCCTCGGCATGGTGCGGCAGCCGGCGCGCGCCGGGCTGGATGCTCTGCGCGGGATCGATGGCTTCGTCTTCGCGCTGCTGTTCGTGGCCGCCGTCGGGCTCGGCCCCTTCGCCGGCATGCTGGGTGTGGCGCTGCATTCCGCGGGCTCGCTCGGAAAGCTCTGGTCGGAGGCGCTGGAAGCCTGCGACCCCCGCCAGACCGAGGGACTGCTGGCCGCCGGGGCCTCCCGCGCGCAGGTGCTGGCCTGGGGGCTGCTGCCGCAGGCGCGGCCGGAAGCCACCGGCGCGTTGCTTTACGTGTGGGAATTCAACATCCGCGCCTCCACCGTGCTCGGCCTGGTGGGCGCGGGGGGTATCGGGCAGGAGCTGAAGAACGCCGTGGACCTTCTGGATTTCAACCGGGTGTTCGCGCTGCTGATCGTGGTGGTGGCGCTGACGCTGGCGGCGGACCGAATCAGCGCGCGGCTGCGCCAGGGATTGCGATGATGATCGAGATGGATGCGCCGGTTCTGGCCTTCGGCGGCCCCTATTCCAACCTGCAAGCCACGCAGGCGGTCCTGGCAGAGGCCCGGGCGCGCGGCATCCCGCCTTCCCGCATCCTCTGCACCGGCGATGTCGTCGCCTATGGCGCGGATGCCGCCGCGACCACCGACCTCGTCATGGCCTCCGGCATCCAGGTGATCGCCGGCAATTGCGAGGAACAACTGGCCGAGGATGCCGAGGATTGCGGCTGCGGGTTCGCCGAAGGCACCGCCTGCGACCTGCTCAGTCGAAGCTGGTACGCGCATGCGCGCACCCAGGTCACGGACGCGCAGCGCGCCTGGATGCGCGGCCTGCCGAAGCGCCTGGTGCTGCGCCTGCCGGATGGGCGGCGCATCGCCGTGTTGCATGGCGGCGCCGCTGATATCTCGCGCTTCATCTTTGCCTCGGCGCCCGATGCCGTGCTGGCGGCCGAGATCGCGGCGACGAGGTGCGAGGGCGTGCTGGCCGGCCATTGCGGCCTGCCCTTCGCGCGGGCGGTCGGCGAAGGCCTGTGGCTGAATGCCGGCGCCATCGGCATGCCGGCCAATGACGGCACGCCGCGCGGCTGGTTCGCCGTGCTGACACCGCGCGCCGATGGCCTTGCCATCGCGATCCTGCCCCTGGCTATCGACCACGCCCCTGCCGCCGCCGCGATGCGCGCGGCGCGCCTGCCGGAGGGGTATGCGGCGGGCCTGTCCTGCGGCCTCTGGCCGTCCTGCGATGTGCTGCCGCCGGCGGAGCTTGCCGCGCGGGGCAGGGCGCTGCATTCGGTGGCGGTGCATTGGCCGGCAAAGGGGTAGCCCTTTGCCGCCGAGCGGTGCATAGGGGCGCCCCCCTGTCGGAGTTCCCCACGGATGAAGCCCACCGAGATCGCGCGCGTTCAGGCCTATCTCCGCCGCCTGCTCGGCACCGAGAAGCTGCATTTGATCGCCCCCGCGCGCGCCGGCCTGACGGTGGAGCTTTCGGTCGATGGCGAGGTGATCGGCACGGTGGACCGCGACGATGAGGAGGGCGAGGTCTCCTACGCCGTCACCATCTCGGTCCTCGAGGAAGATCTTCCCCCGGCCGACGCGGCCCCGGCCCCCCCGACCCGCCGCCGTTGAAGGACGGATTGAGCAGCAGCTCGTAGGGGATCGGCTGTGGCGGCGCCATGGTTGCGGGCGGGTTCAACGCCTCCCCGCAGGCGGGACGCAACACGCCGCAATCCCAGCGATGCTGATCCGGCCGGCCGGTGATGCTGCCGCCGCGCTGGAACCGGCAGGCGCAGAGTTTTCCGGAGAGGCAGGCCGTAGCCCCCTCCCGCGCCGGGGTGCAGGCGGGGATCTCCTGCGCCATGGCCGGCGCGCCGATCAACAGGAGCAGGAGAAGCCACATCCCGCCATGATGCAGCGGCAGATGTGACCGGCGCGTTTACGCCGCGAACCCCTCGGCCAGCGCAGCTTCGGAAAAACCGATTCGCCGCGCCGGCGGCACCGGGAAGCGCGCCGCGCGTTCCAGGGCCAGCACCACATCGGCGCGGGCGCCGGCCTGGCGCGCGGAATCGAGAAAGACCAGTTCCAGCACCTCCTGCTGCGCATGGCTGCCGCCCAGGCGATACAGGCCGCCGAGCGCCGGGCGCAGCGCCGCCACCGCCTCCGCATAGCGCCGCTCGCCATGCAGTTTCACGGCGAGGGATGCGGGATAGGCGGCTTCGCGCAGCACGCTTGCATGCGCGGTGGTGCCCTGGCCGGCTTCCGCGATCGCCTCCAGCAGGCGCGCAGCCGCCGCCATCCGCCCGGCGCCGACCAGCGCCATCATCCAATGCGGCTGGGTGAAGGCGCTGAGCGTGTCGCCGACCCGCGCTTCCGCCTTGTCGGCCAGTTCCTGCCAGCGCGCGCCGGGATCGACGCCGCGAAGCGCGAGCCGGAACAGCATCGAGGCCGCGTTCTGCACATCGATGTACAGGTCCGGCTGCGCCTGCAGGACCTTGGACAGCTTGTTGCGGAAGCGCGTGTCGTACAGCGCCAGCACGGCGTCGAATTCCCGCCGCTCGATGTGGAACATCGCCTGGTGCCACCAGATGTGGTGCATGAGGTTGTTGCCCTCGCCGAAATGCGGCTCGCGCGCGGCGATCCAGGCCAGGCCCTCGCTGCGGCGGCCCTGCATTTCCAGCACATGCGCGACGCCATGCGTGGCCCAGAGGTCGCCGGGGTCGAGCGCCACGGCGGCGCGGCCGGCATGTTCGGCCACCACGTAGTTCCCCACCTCCTCATTCGCGAAGCAGCGGCAGGCGAGGATGCTGCCGAAGCCGGGCAGGGCGGCCGGCCAGCGCGGCATCACCTGCTCCACCAGGCCCAGCATGTGTTCGGCGCGCCCCATCCAGAACGCCGTGAAATGGTGCAGACGGAAGGCGAGAAGGTCGCGCGGCGCTTCCGCCACGATCTGCTCCCAGATCGCCAGCGCCTGCTCCGGCGTGCCCTCGATCCAGGCCCGGAGTGCCGCCATATGGGCGCGTTCGCGGGGCGTGGCGGGCAGCGCCTCGGCGCGCGCCAGGCAGGTCTCGGCGCGCGCCAGCAGCGCGCGGTCATAGGCGAGCATCGCGAAGGCCCCCGCCATGACATGGCCGAGCGGCGCCAGAGGGTCCTCCGCCAGAAACGCCTTGAGGCGCAGCCCGGTATCGAAGCGGTATTTCAGGAAGCCCTCGATGACGTGGTCATGGGCGCGTGCCGCGGCTTCGCTGGCGACGGTGATGGTGTTGTCCTGGGCGTCCTGCATTTCAGTCCCCTAAACGCCGCGCACAATAGAGCACGATGCGGCCGGGTGGAGTCACCTGACCGCATGTCTTGACCTGGAAACAATTTCTCCGGAACGACAGGTCACAAAGCGACAGATTCGCCCGATCGGTTGGAGAGTGCTCCGGCAGGCTGCGGAGAAACGGCATGGGTCGGCCGCGTGGCGGCTTTCCGCGCAGGATGCGTCGGGCGACATGCCACCTGGCCGCGACACGGCCGGGCCGTGATGAACCACATCGTGGCGGCGCATCGTCCGGTCTTGCACGGAGCTTCGCGCGTGCATCCTCGATCCCGCGCCTTTCCGCGGCCTGCGGGCCGGGGCCGCGGGAACCGCGCGACTGGCCGCGATGTCATGCGGGGAAAACCTTCGATTCACATCTCCGTGCGATAGGGGGATGCCGCAACCACACCCCCAAGCCACGCAGGCTGCCGGCGGCCGCGCCCAAGCGTGCCCAAAAGGACGCACCAGCATGCTCATCCGCCCCCGGCGCGAAACCGCGCTGCCCATGCAGATCGCAGCCCTCGATGCGCTGCGCGCCAATGTCATGATCGCCGATCGCGATCTGAACATCGTGCACATGAACCCCTCCGTCATGGCGCTGATGCGCGATGCGGAGGCGGACCTGAAACGCGAACTGCCGCATTTCGACGCGGCCGCGCTGATCGGCCGCAACATCGACGTGTTCCACAAGAATCCGACCCATCAGCGCAGGATGCTGGCGGCGCTGGAAAAGCCGCATGACGCCACCATCCGGATCGGCCCGCGCGTGTTCGACCTGCTGGTCACGCCGCTGGTCGACAAGGGTGCCCGCATCGGCTTCGTCGTCGAATGGTCGGATGCGAAATACCGCCAGCAGAGCCAGGATTTCGCGGCCCAGCTTGCCGCCATCAATCGCAACCAGACGGTGATCGAATTCACCCCGGAAGGCGTGATCCTGGACGCGAACGCCAATTTCCTGACCGCCATGGGCTACACGATCGGGGAATTGCGTGGCCAGCAACACCGCATCTTCATGCCGGACGGGGAAGCCGACACGCCCGCCTACAGGGAGATGTGGGACGGGCTGCGCAGCGGGAGTTTCGTCGCCGGCCGCTTCCGGCGCGTCGCGAAGGGCAAGCGGACGATCTGGATCGACGGCGCCTACAACCCGATCATCGACGACCATGGCCGCGTCACCAAGGTGGTGAAATTCGCCACCGACTCCACCCCGCAGGTGAAGCTCGTCGAGGATCTGCGCACCATGGTGGAAGACATGACCGGCGCCATCGCGCAATCGAGCGAGGCCGTCCGCCGCGTGACCGCGGCGGCGCAGACCGCCGATGGCAATGTGCGGCAATTGGCCAGCAGCAGCGGGCAGCTGGCGCAGGCGACGGCCGAGATCGCCGGCACCATGGCCACCTGCCGCAGCGCCACAGAAACCGCCTTCGGGCAGACCGTCACGGTCGGCACCAGCGCCGACGATATGGCGAAGGCCGCGCAGGCGATGACCGGCGTGGTCGACCTGATCCGCAACATCGCCAGCCAGATCAATCTGCTGGCGCTGAACGCGACGATCGAGGCGGCGCGTGCCGGCGCCGCCGGCAAGGGCTTCGCCGTGGTTGCCAGCGAAGTGAAAAGCCTGGCCGTTCAGGCCGCCCGCGCCACCGAGCAGATCAAGACCGAGATCGACAGCATCCAGGCGACCTCCACCTCGGTCGCGACCTCGGTCGTGGCGATCCGCGGTTCGATGACCATCGTGCGCGATGCCGTGGTGGGCACGGCCAGCGCGGTGGAAGAACAATCCGCGCTGACGCAAGGCATGTCGGACGGCATGCAGAGCGCCGCTTCCGCCGTGCAGCAGGTGGCCGGCAGCGTCACCGATATCGAGACCGCGATCGACACGGTGACGGAAGCGGTGGGCCGCGCCAGGCAGGCGGCGCAGGTGCTGGCGCGGTAGGCGGCGTCAGAAGGTCTCGACCCAGGGGCGCAGCGTGATCTCATGCGCCCAGGCGTTGCGCGGCTGGCGGATGGCGGCCAGGGCCGCCGTCGCGATCGCATCGGGGTCGAGCAGCGTGTCGGCGCCGGTCTCCGGCCGCCGCGCGCTGCGGATGCCGCCATCCACCACGATGTGCAGCACATGGATGCCCTGCGGGTGCAACTCCCGCGCCAGGGCTTCGCCCAGACCGCGCAGCGCGAATTTGCCCATGGCGAAGGGCGAGGATCGGGCGAAGCCCTTCACACCGGCGGAGGCGCCGGTGAGCAGGATGGCGCCCTGGCCGCGCGGCAGCATGGCGCGCGCCGCCTGCTGCGCCACCAGGAAGGCGCCGAAGGCGCAGACCTCCAGCGTGCGGCGGACCTGTTCGGGGTCGAGCTCTGTGATCGGGCCGCGCACCCGGAAGCTCGGGTTGTACAGCACGATGTCGGCCGCCTGCGCTTCGGCCGTGGCGAACAGCGCCGCCACCTGCGCGGGGTCGGATGCGTCGCAGGCATGGGTGGTGGCGCCGGTCTCGGCGGCCAGCGCCGCGAGCTTGTCGGTGTTGCGGGCGGCGAGGGCGACCGCGAACCCCTCGCGCGCCAGCAGGCGGGCGAAGCTGGCCGAAAAGCCGTCGCCGGCGCCGACGATCAGGGCCTGGGCCATGCGCTTCAACTCCCTCTTGGCAACAGGATGATCACAGCGCCGATCAGGCACACCGCGACACCCGCCAGATCATAGCGGTCCGGCCGTCCACCCTCCACCGCCCACAGCCAGATCAGCGACGCCGCGATGTAGATGCCGCCATAGGCCGCATAGGCGCGGCCGGCGAAGGGCGTGTCGATCCGCGTGAGCAGCCAGGCGAACGCGATCAGGCAGGCGATGCCGGGGGCCAGCCACCACGCGCTGCGCCCGGATTTCGCCACCGCCCAGACCGCGAAGCAGCCGGCGATCTCGGCCAGCGCGGCGAGGGCGAAGACCGCGAATTGTGTCAGTCGATCGTCTCCATCAGGCCGCACAGCGTGGCGCAGCGGGCGGCCAGGTCGGTCCAGATGATGTGCTCATGCGGCGCATGCGCGCCGGCGCCGGTGCAGCCGAGGCCGTCCAGCGTCGGCACGCCCATCGCCGCCGTGAAATTCCCATCCGACCCGCCGCCGCGATGCTGCGTCGGCAGCGCATAGCCATGCTGTTGCGCGAAGCCGGCGGCGCGGTTGTAGAGCTCCACGATGGCGGGACTTTCCGCGAAGGGCGGGCGGTTCATGCCGCCGGTGACGGTGATGCGGATGCCATCCTCCTCGCCCGCCAGGCCGAGGACCGCCGCCTCCATCTTCAGGCCGAGTTCCACCGTCGGCACGCGAAGGTCCACCTCGCAGGACGCTTCCGGCGGAATCACATTCGGCCGCGTGCCGCCGCGGATGGGGGCGACATTGGTGGTGATGCCGGCGTCGAGATCCGTCATCGCGTGGATCTTCAGGATCAGCCGCGCCAGCGCCACCACCGCGCTCCGCCCCTCCGCCCAATTGCCGCCGGCATGCGCCGAGACGCCGCGCACCGCGATGTCGAAGCGGCCGACACCCTTGCGCGCCGTGACACAGGCGCCGCCGGCGCCGGCGGGTTCCGGGATCAGCACGGCGCGGGCGCCGCGCGCGGCGGCCTCGATCGGGGCGCGGCTGGTCGGGCTGCCGACTTCCTCATCGGGCGTCAGCAGCAGCGTGATTGGCCGGCGCGTCACGACCTTCTGGCGCAGGATTTCGCGCACGCTGTGGAACGCCATGAAACTCCCGGCCTTCATGTCGTAGATGCCCGGGCCATAGGCGCGGCTGCCATCGATCCGAAAGGGCATGGAGGATGCCAGCGTCCCGTGGTCCCACACCGTGTCCAGGTGCCCCGCCACCACCACCGGCGCACCGGTGCCAGGCGTGCGGCAGATCAGCGTGTCGCCATAGCCATCATACCCGGCCAGGCGTTCCACCGTGCCGCCCGCTTCCCGCAGATCGGCCTCGCACCGGTCCATCAGGCCGTTCACGGCCGCCGCGTCAGTGGTCGGCGTCTCATGCTCCACCCAGAGGCGCAGTTCCTCCAGCAGGCGTTCGGAGGTGCCGAGTTCGGTGGTGGGCATGGGGGCTCCCGGATGGTGTCGCGGCCCCATCTTGAGGGCGGAGCGCGGCTTGTCCATCCGTCGCCGGCTTGCCGCCAGGGTGCGGCGCCGGTAACGGAAGCATGTTTGCACCGCAGCAATGGAGTTGCCCGGCTCATGACCACGGCCATGAAGCGCGTCTGCGTGTTCTGCGGCTCCCTCATGGGGGCAAAGCCCGATTATGCCGATGCGGCGCGGGAACTCGGCCGCGTGGTCGCGGCGCGGGGCATCGGCCTGGTGTATGGGGGCGGCGCGGTCGGGCTGATGGGCATCGCCGCCGATAGCGCGCTGGCCGCGGGGGCCGAGGTGATCGGCGTGATCCCGCACGGGCTGCTCAAGCGCGAAGTCGGCCATGGCGGCGGCGTCGCGATGCACATCGTCGATACCATGCACGAACGCAAGGCGAAGATGGCGGAGTTGTCGGACGGCTTCATCGTGCTGCCCGGCGGCTATGGCACGCTCGAGGAAGCGGTGGAGGCGCTGACCTGGGCGCAGCTTGGCATCCAGGCCAAGGGGGTCGTGTTCCTGGATGTGGCGGGCTACTGGAAGCCCTTCCTCGATTGCCTGGATTTCATGGTGGAACAGGGCTTCGTGCGCGCGCCGCAGCGGCCGCTGGCCATGCGCGCCGGCAGTGTGGAGGAAGCGCTGGACCTGCTCGCCGACTGGCAGCCCACGCCGGGCACGCAGCCCTGGCTGCGGCCGCACCAGATCTGAATGGCGGCGCTGTTCCAGACCTGGCTCGGCCTGCCGGAGGCGGCGCGCGGCACCACCGTCGCACTCGGCAATTTCGACGGCGTGCATGTCGGCCACGCCGCCGTGCTGCGGGCCGCCCATGCCGCGCGCCCCGATTTGCCGCTGGCGGCGCTGACCTTCGAGCCGCATCCGCGCGAGCATTTCCGGCCCGAGGACCCGCCCTTCCGCCTGACCCTGCTGCCCGCCAAGGCGGCTGCCCTGCATGAGGCCGGCGCGGCGCTGGTCTATGCGCTGCCCTTCGACGCGGAACTGGCCGCCATGCCGGCCGAGACCTTCGTGGAGGCGGTGCTGCACCAGGGGCTCGGCGCGAAGCACCTGGCCTGCGGCGCGGACTTCGCCTTCGGCCATCGCCGCGGCGGCGATGTGGCGTTTCTCACGCGGGAGGCCGAGCGGCGCGGCATCGGCCTGACCATCGTGCCGCCGGTGGTGGACGAGGCCGGGCCGGTCAGTTCCACCCGCATCCGCCGCGCGTTGCAGGATGGCTACCCGGAACGCGCCGCTGCCCTGCTCGGCCGGGACTGGGCGGTGCATGGCCGCGTGTTCCACGGCGACAAGCTCGGCCGCGTGCTGGGCTGGCCAACCGCGAACATCCTGATGGACCGCCACCTGGAACCGGCGCGCGGCGTCTATGCCGCGCGCGTGCTTCTGCCGGGCGGGGCGGTGGTGCCCGGTGTCGCCAATATCGGCCGCCGCCCGACGCTGGGCGGCGACCTGGTGACGCGGCTGGAGGTGCATCTGTTCGACTGGTCGGGCGATCTGTACGGCCAGGAGATCGCGGTGGCGCTGCCGCATTTCCTGCGGGCGGACGCGAAGTTCGACGGGCTGGAGGCGCTGAAGGTGGCGATCGCCGCGGATGCGCAGGCGGCGCGGCAGGCGTTGGGGATCGGCTAAAGCCCTCTCCTCCGAAGCCGGGGGAGAGGGCTTGCCCCCTGCAACCTCAGGCGCCCCGCGCCTGCAAATCCGCGAAGGCCGCGCGCAGCGCCGGCGCGTAGCCCTTGATGCGCAGCCAGATCTCCCGCGCCATCGTGTGGCTGTAGATGTGCGATGTCCGATTCCGGTCAGCCAGCATGGCCAGCCACAGCGCCTCCTCCGCCAGCCAGCCGGCGGCATAGGCGGCGCGCAATGTCTCGCGCGGGGTTGAGGCGATGATCCCCTCCCGTTCCAGCGCGCGGCGGAGCGTCTTCCAGAACAGCTCGACCGAGAATTCGAAGCGCTGGATCGTGCCGTCGATCACCAGCCGGTTCGCGCCCTCCGGCTCAGCCACCGCCTCCTCCAGCCGGTCCAGCGCCTCGCCGAGGTTGCGCAGGCTGATGGCGAGCTTCTCATCCATGCAGTAGCCGCCCGGTACGCAGGATTTCGGCGCGCAGCGCCTCCGGCGCCTCCTCCATGCGCATGACGTCGATGCGCAGCAGCGTCGGCGCGTCCTCGACAGCGTCCAGGATCGCCTGCCACGCCACGGCATCGGCGGCGGGCGCCTCGATCGCCAAATCGATGTCGGAGCGCGGCTGGTGGTCGCCGCGCGCCCGCGACCCGAACAGCCAGATACGCGCCACGCCGGGCAGCCGCGCCAGCAACGCCGCGACGCTCTCCTCGGGCGCGGCCTCGGCGCTCATTCCAGCCCGAGCGCGCTGAACAGCCGCTGCGCCGGCGGCCAGGCGGCGGCGATGGCGGCGTGGTGCGTGAACACGGCGGCGGTACCGCCAAGCAGCAGGAACAGGGTCGCGATCCAGCCGAACAGCGCCACGCGATCCGTGCCGGAGGAGGTGGGCGTCGCCTGGGGCGGCAGGATCGGCGCCAGTGCGGGTTTGGGTGCGGGTTTGGGTGCGGGCGCAAGCGGGGCGGCCGCCGGCGGCGCGGGCTCGGGCACCGGCAGGCCGGCCGGGAATTGATGGCTGCATTTCGCACAGCGCAACAGCCGCGGGCCGGCCGCCAGCGCGGCGTCCGGCACCTCGTATTCCGCGGCACAATTCGGGCAGGCGATGCGCATGGCCGGCAGATAGGCATCGCCGGCCCGGCGCGTCCAGCACCCATCCGCAACTGGCGAAGCGCGGCTGGCCATGGCATTCCCGCCCCATGGTGAGGTTCGAGGCCGTCGGTCTGCGCTACGAAGCCGCCCGCGCATCCCCACGCGACAGCCGGGGGGGCGAGGCGCCCGAAGCCCTGCGCGGCGTCACCTTCGCCCTGCCGGAGGGGTCCTTCACCTGGCTGACCGGGGCCTCGGGCGCCGGCAAATCCTCCGTGCTCCGGCTGATGCACGCAGCACTCCGGCCGACACGGGGGGAGGTCGAATTGCTCGGCCTGCGCACCAGCCGCGCGGGCCGGCGGGACCTGGCGGCGCTGCGCAGTCGGATCGGCGTGGTGTTCCAGGATTTCCGGCTGCTGCCCTACCTGACCGCCTTCGACAATGTGGCACTCCCCTTGCGCCTGGCCGGGCGGACGGAGGCCTCGCTGCGCGCCGATGTCGGCGAAATCCTGCGCTGGGTCGGCCTGGCCGCGAAGATGCAGTCGCTGCCGCCGGAATTGTCGGGGGGCGAGCAGCAGCGTGTCGCGATCGCCCGCGCCGTCGTCTCCCGCCCCGCTTTGCTGGTGGCGGACGAGCCCACGGGCAATCTCGACCAGCGCCAGGCGCGGCGGCTGCTGGCGCTGCTGGATGAGATGAACCGCCTCGGCACCACGGTCGTGGTCGCGACCCATGACGAGGAACTGGTCGCCCGCTTCCCCGCCCCGCGCCTCGTGCTGCATGAGGGGCGGCTCTACGATCCCGACGGCGCGCGCGACCTGGATGGCACGCGCAGCCAGCCGCCCCGGGAGGACGAGGAGGCAGGGGAAGACAGGCCAGGGGATTACAATGGCTAGGCGCCGTGTCTCCCGCGATCCGCTCGGCCTGCGGCGGGCACTCGCCGGCTGGCTGCTGCCGGGCCTGGTCGCCGCCATGGCGCTGCTGGCCGCGCTCGCGCTGGCCGGGGCCGAGGGCGCGGCCGCGCTCGCCGCCCGCTGGGAACGCGGCGCCGCCGCCGCCGTCACGGTGCAGATCCCGGACCCCGACCCGGCCCGCATGCGGCTTGCCATCGAGGCCCTGTCCGCCATGCCGGAAGTGGCCGAGGCACGGGAGATGGACCCGGCGCGCCTGACCGAACTGCTCCGCCCCTGGCTGGGCGAGGCGCCGGCGCTGGCGGTGCCGGGGGTGATCGAGCTGCGCCTGGCGAATCCGCGCGCCGACCCGATCCTGGTCGGCGACCGGCTTTCCGCCGCGCTGCCCGGCGCCCTCGTGGAGGCGCATGGCCTCTGGGTGCAGCGGCTGGCAACCCTGGCCGTCAGTTTGCAGGCGCTGGCCTGGGCCGTGCTGGTGCTGGTGGCGCTGGTGGCGGCGGCCGTGGTGGCCGTTGGCACCCGCGCGGGCCTCGCCGCCCGGCGCGACGCGATCGAGGTGCTGCACGGCCTGGGTGCGCGGGACGGCGACATCGCCGGCCGTTTCGCCCGCCGGCTTGGCATGCTGGCGGCAGGTGGCGCGGTGCTGGGCACCATCGCGGCGGTGCCGGCGCTGGCGCTGCTGATTGAGCTGGCCGGCCCCTGGACCGGCGTGCCGCGCGGGGTGGGAACGCTGGCGGCGCTGCCCTGGCCCGTGCTGGCGTCGCTCCCCGCCATCGCCTTCCTGCTGGGCTGGGGGACCGCGCACTTCACCGTGCGGCGCTGGCTGCGGCGCCTGCCGTGATCCGCCGTGCCCGCTTGTGGCTGGCATGCGGCGCCGGGGTGCTGGCAGGGCTCGCCCTCGGCTTCATGGCCTTCCTCGCCACGGTGTCGGCGCCGCCCGAGCCGCCGACGCCGGCCGATGCGATCGTGGTGCTGACGGGGGGCGCCCGGCGCATCGCTGCCGGGCTTGACCTGCTGGAAGCCGGCGCCGCCCCGGTCCTGCTGGTGTCGGGCGCCGCGCCGGGGCTGACGCGCGCCGCGCTGCTGCGGCAGGAAGGGCGGGAGGATGCGGGTCTCGGGGGCCGCGTGGTGATCGGCCGCGCCGCCGCCACCACCATCGGCAACGCCGCCGAGATCGCGGCCTTCAGCGGGGCCGCCAGGGCCAGCCGCCTGCTGGTCGTGACATCGGACTACCACATGCCGCGCGCCCTGCTGGAGCTGCGCCGCGCGCTGCCATCCGCGCGCTTCCAGCCCCACCCTGTCGCCCCGCCCGCCGGCCAGTCCCGCCGCTGGGGCCTATTGCTGGCGGAATACGCGAAGTATGTGGCTGCGGCGGCCGGCGTCTCGATACTGATGCCCGCGCGTGACGCGGGACGCTGATGCCCGCGCGTGACGCGGGACGCTGATGCCCGCGCGTGACGCGGGACGCTGATGCCCGCGTGGGAGGCTGGACGCGGATGATCTGGGTGCGCTCGGCGGCGTTCAATGCGCTGTTCTTTCTGTCCACGGCGGCCATCGGCATCGGCGCGCTGCCGCTGCTGATCGGGCCGCGGCGGTATCTGCGTGGCGCGATCCGCATCTGGGCGGAGGTCGTGGTCTGGCTGCTCAAGACGATCTGCGACGTGCGCGTCGAGGTGCGGGGCCTGGAAAACCTTCGGCCTGGCCCGCTGGTGATCGCCTCCAAGCATCAATCGGCCTTCGACACGCTGATCTGGTTCACCCTGGTGCCGGACGTGACCTATGTGCTGAAGCAGGAACTGACGCGCATCCCGGTCTATGGCTGGCACGCCATGGCGCTCGGCCATATCTCGGTGGATCGCGCCGGCGGCGGTCCCGCGCTGCGGGGCATGCTGCGGCAGGCGGCGGAGTCGCTCGCCAAGGGGCGGCAATTGGTGATCTTCCCGGAAGGCACGCGCAGCGCCCCGGGCAAGCCTTCGGCCTACCAGCCGGGGGTGGTGGCGATCGCGGGGCTCGGCGTGGCGCCGGTGATCCCGGTGGCGACCGATAGCGGGCGGGTGTGGGGGCGGCGCGGCTTCCGCAAGTTTCCGGGCACGATCCGCATCTCGATCCTCCCCGAACTGGCGGTGAAGGGCCGCCGATCGACACTGTTGCCGGCGCTGGAAGGCGTGATCGAGGCAGAGTCGACGCGGCTGCTGGCGGAGCAGAATGGTTAACCCATCCTGTGGATAAGTCTGTGGACGCAGGCGGGGCGCGATGCATCCCACGCGGGGCTTCAGGTGAAGCTCTGCATCCTCCTGTGACCCAGGTGTGAAGCCTCCGTGAAGGTTGATACGCCGGAATCCGGCCAAGATACTGGCGATGCTGGATTCTCGCTGAGTGCGGTTTTCATCGCCGCAACCTGCGCGCAAAGGGTGGGTTGCAACCCGCGGTCGTGCCGGCCTGCGGTGGATTATTCCGCCGGCATCAGCGCCGCGATCCGCAGGAGGCCGGCATCCCGCACGCCGATGTCCGCCAGATGCGCGATGGTGTTCAGCAGGTATTCGCGATTGGCGCCCATCTGCCCGTGGCTCGCTGCGATGGTCGCCGCGGCTGCCGGCGCATCGAGGCTGGGCACATACAGGCGGCAGGCGCGATTGGCGACATAGGCGATGGCCGGCACACGGGAAGGTACCCCCGTAAGCCCCGCGGGCCGTGCCACATCCACATGCAGTGTCCGCCGGTGATAGACCACCTCCGCCCCATCCGGCAGTTCGCGCGCATCCAGATAGGCCAGCACCTCGGCGGCCGCGGCGCCGGGCACGCGGAACACCACGCCGCGGCAGGCGCCGCCGCGGTCGAGGCCCAGCACCAGGCCTGGGCGTTCCGGCGTGCCGCGATAGCGGTGCGACCACAGGCAGAAGCTGCGATGATAGCCGCGCAGCCGCGCCGGGAAGCGGCCGTCATGCGCGAAGCCCGGCTTCCAGATCAGCGACCCATAGCCGAACACCCACAGGGTCCCATCGGGGGCCAGCGGCAGGGCGGGGGAATCGGGGCGGGGGGCGCGGGGCTGCACGGTGATGCCGCGTGGTATATCCTCGGCCCCCATGGAAATGAAGCCGAGCCACGCAGAGACGCCTCGGCCCCCGGGGCGCCGGACCCGGCGCCTTGCGCTGTGGGGCCTGCTGGCGCTGCTGGCGCTGGCCGCGGGCCATACCGCCCTCTGGTATGTGATGGCCGGCCAGATCGAGCAGGGTTTCGCCATCTGGGTGGCGCAGCGCCGCGCGCAGGGCTGGCGCGTGGAGCATGCGCCGCCGATGCGCGGCGGCTGGCCGTTCTCGGCCAGTTCCACCATCCCGGGCCTGCGGCTGGAAGGGGCCAGCGCCACCGTGCCGGGCGGCGTGGCGCTGGCCAGCGACCGCGTCGTGCTGCGCGTCGTGCTGCCGCGGATCGACCGGCTGCGGGTGGAGATGCCGGCCACCCAGCGTCTGCGCATCGGTGGCATCGACCTGCCCTTCGCGGCCGATCGGCTGGAGGCCGTGGTGATGCTCGCGATGGATACCCCGCCAAGCGGCGCGGAGCTGCGCGCCGAGCGGCTGCGCATCGGCACGCCGCAAGGCCCGGTCGAGATCGGCGCGCTGTGGCTTTCCACCGGCAGCTCCACCACCGCGACCGAGACCGAATCGGCCCTCGACCTGCGCCTGTCGCTGGAAGCGCTGGACCTGCCGATGCCGCCCGCCCTGGCCGGTGGCGCGGCTGCGCCCGCCCTGGCCCGCTTCGGCAAGCGCATCGACAGCCTGGCGCTGGCGCTGCAGCTCAGCGGCCCGGTGCCGCCCGGCCGCGCGCCGGCCAGCCGTGCCGAAGCCTGGCGGGAAGGCGGCGGCACGCTGGAAGTGGCGGAACTCGCGCTGCGCTGGGGGCCGGTCGGCGCGCAGGGCTCGGCGACCATCGCGCTCGATGACGAATTGCAGCCCATGGGCGCCGGCGTGCTGCGGATTGCCGGCGGGGCGGAGGCGCTGGCGGCGTTGGCCGATGCCGGCGTGATCGGCCGGCGCGCCGCCGCCACGGCGCGCGCCATGCTGCCCTTCCTGTCCCGGCCGACCGGCGCGGAGGGCGGCAGCGAGCTCGACCTGGCGCTGACGCTGGAGGACCGCACCCTGACGGTTGCGCGGATCCCCGTGCTGCGGATGGCGCCCTGGGTCTGGCCGGCGCCGTGACCTACCCGGCTTCGGTCAGGTAGCGCGCCGAGAGGTGCGCGGTGAAATCGGCCGGGTCGAGCGGCTTGCCCGTGGCGTGCCGCAGCAGATCCTGGAAGCCGAGCCGCGCCCCCTCCGCGTGCACATGCTCCGCCAGCCACCCCATCATCGGGCGCATGTCGCCGGCCGCGAAATGCGCATCGAGGTCGGGCACGGCGCGGCGGAGTGCGGCCATCAACTGCGCGGCCGCCATGGCGCCGAGCGTGTAGGACGGGAAATACCCGAAGGCGCCGTCATGCCAGTGGATGTCCTGGAGGCAGCCGCGCGCATCATCGGGCGGCGCGATGCCGAGCAAGCTGCGCAGCCCCTCGGCCCAGGCGGCGGGCAGGTCGGCCACGGCGAGGTCGCCCGCGATCATCGCGCGTTCCAGCCGGAAGCGCAGGATGACATGGGCGGGGTAGGTCATCTCATCCGCGTCCACCCGGATGAAGCCGCGCTCCACCCGGCGCCAGAGCTTTCCGAGATTGGCAGCGCTGGTGGCGGCGTCCGGCAAGCCGAAGCTGTCGCGGAGGCGCCCGCCCAGGAACCCAAGAAAAGCGTCGCTGCGGCAGGCCTGCATCTCGACGATCAGGGATTGCGATTCATGCGCGGCCATCCCTGCCGACTCGCCGACCGGCTGGCGGGCGAAGCGCTCCGGCAGGCCGCGTTCATACATGGCGTGGCCGGTCTCATGCAGGACGCCGAGCAGCGCCTTCGCAACGCTGCCCTCGTCATAGAAGGTCGTGATGCGCACATCGGTCGGCGTGCCGCCGCAGAAGGGGTGCAGCGATTCATCGAGCCGCGCATGGCTGAAGTCGAGGCCCACCACCTCGGCCATCGCCCGGCACAGCGCGCGCTGCCCCGGCACGGGGAAGGGGCCGGGCAGGGGGATGGCGGGGCCGCGCGCCTGCTGGATGGCCTCGGCGCGGGGCAGGGCTTCGCGCAGCCAAGCCTCATACGCGGCGAAGACGGGCTCGACATCGCCGGCGGTCACACCGGGCTGGTAGCCCTCCATCAGCGCGTCATAGGGGCTGAGGTTGAGCGCGGCGCCCAGCGCCTGCGCGACCTCCCGCTGCAAGGCCACCACCTGTTCGAGGTGCGGGCGGACCAGCGCGAAGTCGCTGGCCGCCTTGGCGCGCCGCCAGACCTTCTCGCAGGCCGCGTTGGCCCGTTCCACGGCTTCCACCAGCGCGGTCGGCAGGGCGGTGGCGCGGGTATGGGCCACGCGCATGAGCTGGAGGTTCCGCGCCTCCCACGGGTCGGTCACGTGGTCGGTGGCCGCTTCGGCGGCGGCGAGGTCATCGGCCACGCGCGGGTCGATGATCATCGCGTGCCGGACGCCGGCCAGCGCCGCCAATTGCTCGCCCCGCGCGGCGCCGCCGCCGGGCGGCATCATCGCGCTGGCATCCCAATGCAGGATGCCGGCGGCCTCCCCCAGGGCACCGAGGCGGGCGAAGCGGTCGGTCAGGCGCTGATAGGCGGTCATGCGGGCTCCTTCAGGCGGCGGCGCATCCAGACGGCGGAAACGCCGAGGAGCGCCAAGGCCAGGCCATACCAGGTGATGGCATAGCCGAGATGGTTGTTGCGCGGACGCGGCAGGGTGCGCGCGGGGTCGGGCAGGCCGCCGGGGCTGCCAAGTGCCACCACGGCGTAGGGTGCCGGCGCCAGGCCGATGGCGGCGCCGATCGCCGTCGGGTCGAAGGTGAAGAAGCGGCGGCCGGCCGTGTCGTCCTCCGCGGAAAAGCGGTTGCGGATGTCGGGGGCGCGGATGAACCCCTCGATGGTGACGGGGCCTTCGGGGCGGGCGATCGGGGCGCGGCTTTCCATCGGCACCCAGCCGCGGTCGACCAGCACCGGGGCCGCGTCGTCCCGCAGCAAGGGCGTGACCAGATGCGCGCCGAGCGTGGGCCCGCGCACCTCCAGCCCCAGCAGCACTTCGCGCGCATGGTCGAAGCGGCCGGTGAGGGCAACCTTCTCGAATTCGCGCGGGTTCGGCGTCAGGCGGCGCGCGGGCCCGGCCTCGGCGGCGGCGATCTCGGCGAGGATGGCATTCTTCCAGGCCAGGCGCTGCGCCTGCCAGGTGCCGAGATACAGCAGCACGCCCAGCACCGGCAGGGCGAAGGCCAGCGGCACGGCCACGCGCCTCATGCGTCGCGCCGGTTGCGCCACGTCAGCCACACCAGCGCCGCCTTGCCGAAGCGGGACAGCAGGATAGTGCCGGGCAGCAGCACGGCGGGCCACAGCAGCAGGTGCACCCAGAAGGGCGGTTCCAGCCGGAATTCCACCAGGAAGGCGGCGATCACCGTCAACGTCCCCAGCACGAAGATGCCGAGCACCGCGGGGCCATCCCCCGCATCATGCGCCGACAGGACGAGTCCACAGATGGGGCATGCGGGCGCCACCGCCAGCAGCCCGCCGAACAGCTGCCCCTGTCCGCAGCGCGGGCAGCGGCCGAGCGCGGCCCGCCAGAAGGGTGCGACGGCGCCGGGATCAGTGATGCGCGATCTCGCCGGCGCCGATCAGGTAGATCCAGACGAACAGGAACAGCCAGACGACGTCCACGAAATGCCAGTACCAGGCGGCCGCCTCGAACCCGAAATGCCGCTGCGGCGTGAAGCCGCCGCGCATGGCGCGCACCAGGCAGACGGCCAGGAAAATGGTGCCGACCATCACATGGAAGCCGTGGAAGCCGGTGGCGAGGAAGAAGATCGAGGGGTAGATGCCATCGGTGAAGCCGAAGGGCGCGATGGCGTATTCCTTGACCTGGAAGAAGCTGAACAGCGCGCCGAGTGCGACCGTCAGCGCCAGCCCGTTGATCAGCCCCTTGCGGTCGCCCTGGAGCAGGGCGTGGTGCGCCCAGGTCACCGTGCAGCCCGACAGCAGCAGGATCATGGTGTTGAGAAAGGGCAGGTCCCAGGGGTCGAAGGTCTTGACGCCCTGCGGCGGCCAGATGGCCGTGGTGGCGCCGGCGACGTGCTCGGGGAAGAAGGCGAAGTGGAAATAGGCCCAGAAGAAGGCGACGAAGAACATCACCTCGCTGGCGATGAACAGCACCATGCCGTAGCGCAGCCCGATGCGCACGACCGGCGTGTGAAGGCCCGGCACCTTGCTTTCCCGCAGCACGTCGCGCCACCACATCGCCATGCAGGTGAGCGTGGCGACCAGGCCCGCGATCAGCAGCCAATAGCTGTTGTAGTGCCCGACCATGATGATGCCGAGCACCAGCGCACCGCCCGAAAAGGCGCTCAGCAGCGGCCAGGGGGAGGGATCGACCAGGTGGTAGGGGTGCTTGTAGGGGCTGCCGCCGGCCGCGGCGCCCGGTTCACTTGTGCTGGCCATCGCTCATCCTGGGTGTTTCGGGGCGCAGCCGCGCCCGGAAGGCTTGGGGCAGCGGGGGGCCGCCCGTCGCGCGCATCAATCCCCAAAAGGGGTCCCGGATCAAGTGCGATGCAGCATGCGCTGCCCCTTTCAGAACCTTTCCAGCAACCGGCCGCAGCCCTCCACCCGGTCCGTGATGCCGTTCGCCCGCAGCGCATGCCAGTAGGTGGCGGCGTTGATGGCGATGACCGGCTTGCCGAGCCACAGCTCCGCCATCGCCGCCAGCTTCACCATGGAGAGGTTCGTGCCGACCTGCACGATCGCGTCCACATCGTCGCCGTCCAGCTCCTTGAGCGCGGCGACGCAGCGCGCCGGCGTGACGGCGGCGATTTCGGTCCAGCTCGGGCAGCGCAGTGCCAAGTCCCGCACCACGGTGAAGCCGACATCGCCGAAATACCGCGCGACCTCGGTGTTCATCGCCGGCCAGTAGGGGGACAGCACCGCCAGCCGCTTCACGCCGCCGAAGGCATGCAGGGCGGCGGCGCAGGCATGGCTGCCGACGCTGATCCTGAGGCCGGACAGCGCCTCGACCTCCGCCACGAAGCGGTCGGCGCCGCGCGCGCCGTCGAAGAAGGTCACGGCCGACATGCCCATGACCAGGTAGTCCGGCTTGCTGGTCATCACACTGCGGACGGCGTCCAGCGTGTTGCGGCCGATCAGTTCCGCGCCCGCGCGGAAGGTCTCGTTGGAGACGGCGTCGGCATTGGGCGTGAAGATGCGGCTGTAGTGGTTGGTGACGCCGGCCGGGCGCAGCCTGTCGAAATCCGGCTGCACGACGGTGTTGGTCGAGGGGCCCATGACCCCGAATTTGCACCGCCAGCCCAGCACATCGCCCATATCCGCCACCTTTTTCGCACGCGACCCACAGCGTGGCACAGCAGCGCCGTTGCGCCAGACCCCTGGGCTGCGCATCAATGGCGGGCACCACCGGGGACAGGGGCACATGGCCGATTTCAGTCTGACGCGCCGCGCGGCGCTGCTGGGAATGGGGGTTGGGGCGCTTTCGCCCGCGGCGTTCGGACAGACCGCCGATTGGCCCGCGCGCCCGATCCGCTGGGTCAATCCCGGCCCGGCGGGCGGCGCGGGCGATGTGCTGTCCCGCCTGGTGGCGGACCGGATGGGGGCCAGGCTCGGCCAGCCCGTGGTGGTGGACAACCGCCCGGGGGCCGGGACGAATATCGGCATGGCGATGGTCGCCCGCGCGGTGCCGGATGGCTATACGGTGGGGCTGGCCACCATCGCGGCGAATGCCGCCAACAAATGGCTGTACCGCACCATGCCCTTCGACGCCGAGCGTGACTTCGCGGCGGTCGGCATGATCGCGCTGGTGCCCAATATCGTGGTGATCCCGCCCGCGGTCCCGGCGCGCACCCTGGCCGAGTTCATCGGCTGGGCGCGGGCGCAGAACCGGCCGATCAATTTCGGCTCGATCGGCGCGGGGTCGTCGCAGCATCTGGCAGGCAGCCAGTTCCAGATGATCACCGGGCTGAACCTGCAACACCTGCCCTATACCAACAGCGGCCAGATGAACACCGACCTGATCGAGGGCCGGATCGACATGCTGTTCCAGTCGATCTCGGCCGTCACGCAGATGGCCCAGGCCGGCCGCATGCGCCCCGTCGCCGTCAGCGGTACGGAGCGCGTGGCGGCGTTCCCCGATTTGCCGACGATGCGCGAGCAGGGGGTGGAGATCACCTCCACCGGCTGGTTCGGCCTGTGTGCCCCGTCCGGCGTGCCGGAACCCATCCTGGCGCGGCTGGAAGCGACGCTGAACGCCGTGATGGAGGAACCCGAACTCCGCCAGCGCATCGAGCTTGGCGGTTCGGTGCCCCGCCGCATGGGCCGCGCCGACTTCGCGGCCTTCATGCGCGAGGAGACCGAGCGCTGGGGCGCGGTGATCCGCGCGGTCGGCGCGACGGCCGACTGAGGTCATCTTTCGCGCCCTCAAGCGCCGGGCGCCGGCTCCGCCGGCTTGGCTCGCCGGACTTCCGGCGGCGTCCATTCGGACGCTCGGCCCGCAAAGCGGGCCGCCTGCCGCCCCACTCGGGCGTGGCCTCAAAGCAGCTCCAACTGCTTTGGCGCCGCGCTGGGCGCGCGGAACTGGGTGCAGTCCAGCGCGCCGCCGATATGGCCCCCAGGGTAGTTGGCGTGGCGGTCCCGGCCTTCCAGCCCGTAGCGGCGCAGCGCCAGCCGGAAGCGCTGCCCGAGCAATTCGGCATAGGGGCCGGTGCCGGAATGGCGGGTGCCGAAGCGGCTGTCGTACAGCGCGCCGCCGCGTGTCTCCCGCACCAGGGCGAGCACGCGGGCGGCGCGGTCCGGGTGGTGCTGGGCCAGCCAGGCCTCGAACATCGCCTTGATCTCATGCGGCATGCGCAGCAGCACATAGCCGGCGCGGCTGGCGCCGGCGCGGGCGGCGGCCTCCAGGATGCGTTCCAACTCGGCATCGTTGAGGCCCGGGATCATCGGCGCCGCCATGACGCCCACCGGGATGCCGGCGCGGGCGAGCGCGCCGATCGCCTCCAGCCGCTTCAGCGGGCTGGCGGCGCGCGGTTCCATCACGCGGGCCAGCCTCAGGTCGAGCGTGGTCACGGAGAGACACACATGCACCAGGTTCCGCTCCGCCAGGCGCTTCAGGATGTCGAGGTCGCGCAGCACGCCCGCACCCTTGGTGACGATGGTGACCGGGTGGCCGAAGCGCTCCAGCACCTCCAGCACGCGACGGGTGATGCCGAGCGTGCGTTCCACCGGCTGGTAGGGATCGGTGTTGGCGCCGAGCGCCACCGGGCGCGGCGTATAGCCGGGGCGGGACAGTTCCTTGGCCAGCAATTCGGGCAAATCGGGCTTGAACAGCAGCCGGGTTTCGAAATCGAGGCCCGGCGACATGCTTATATAGGCGTGCGCCGGACGCGCATAGCAGTAGACGCAGCCATGTTCGCAGCCGCGATAGGGGTTCAGGGACCGGTCGAAGCCGATATCCGGGCTGTCATTCCAGGACAGGGCGGATTTCGCGGATTCGCGCGTAAGGGTCGTGGGCAGGGGCGGCAGATCGGCGAATTCGGCGGCAAGCGTGCCCCAGCCATCATCCCAGGCTTCTGTCTGTCGGCTCTCGAAGCGCACGCCGGGGTTGGTCACGGCGCCGCGGCCCTTGCGGGCCAGGGAGGGCAAAAGGGAGGACGTTGCGTGGACGCTGCCGTCGGGCATGGTGGAACCCCTATATTCCCGCTTTGTTCTTGCGCACTGTCCGGCGCTTCGGGCGGGCGGTCAAGAACAAAATGCGAATAAGCGTCGTCATCCCGGCGCTCAACGCGGCCGCGGCCCTGCCCGCCACGCTGGCGGCGCTGGCCGGCCTGCCGGCAGAGGTCATCCTGGTGGATGGCGGCAGCGGCGATGCAACGGCGGCGCTCGGCGCCAAAGCGGGCTGCCGCGTGCTGGCGGCGCCGCGCGGCCGGGGCGGGCAAATCGCGGCGGGGATTGCCGCGGCGACCGAGCCCTGGCTGCTGATCCTGCACGCCGATACCCGGCTTTTCGCCGGCTGGCCGCAGGCGGTGGAGGCCGCGATGCGGGATGCCGGGCGGGCGCATTACTTCCGACTGGCGCTGGATGACGCCGCGCCGGAGGCCCGCCGGCTGGAGCGCGCCGTCGCCTGGCGCTGCCGCTGGCTGGCGCTGCCCTATGGCGACCAAGGGCTGCTCATCCATCGCGATCTGCTGGCCGCGGTCGGCGGGGTGCGGCCGCTGCCGCTGATGGAGGATGTGGACCTGGTCCGCCGCCTCGGCCGGCGGCGCCTGGCGCGCCTGGATGCCGACGCCATCACCAGCGCGGCGCGATGGCAGGCTGAGGGATATCTGCGTCGCTCGGCGCGGAACCTGCTGGTGCTCGGCCTCTGGTTCGCGGGCGCGCCGACCGCCACGTTGGTGCGGATCTATCGGCGAAGCCGCGGCTGATGCGCGGCATCGGCGCCATGGCGGCGCTGCGCTTCTGCCGCGGGCCATTGGCGCGGGTGCTGCACGCGATGGGTCGCGACGGGCGCCAGCGAATGGCGCTGGCCGCCACGCCGGATCGCGCGCAGGCGCGCTGGCCGAGGGGCGTGGCGACGGTGCCGCAGGGCCATGGCGCTCTCGGCCAGCCCAAGCACCGCGCCACACGGTCGGATCGGCGGGGGGGGGGGGGGGTGGGCCCGGATGTGCCGGGGCTGTGCGCAGCCGATGCCGCGGCGGCCTTTGCGGCGCTCGGCTTGACCCAAAGCGGTTTCACCACGAGCGAAGATCGTTCGACGGCTCAAGCCGGTGATTGTGCGGCATTTTCGGGGTCGTCTTGCAAAACCGCAAGGCTTGGAACCGCTACTGAGCAATATGCCTTCAGATGGAATTATCGGAGCGTATTTTTTTCCGTAAAACAATGACTTACAGCGCATGATCTGCGTTCAAGCGAACGCAGCGTGCTCCCAGGATGGCGGCGACTGGCTGGCCGGGCTGGCGCCGGGCCGCCCGGCCGGTCCTTCGGCGATGTGCGCCGGGGCACGGGCGATGCCCTGTTCGATACGCTCGCGAACTGCCAGGGCCGCCGCATCGCGCTGCTGCGCACGCTGCGGGATGTCGACACGGCGGCCGACCTGGCGGCGATCGCACCGGGTCAGGGCTGAGGCCGCGATGCCGGTGGGGGGCGGTCGGACCGGGCCTTCGCCATATCCCCACTCCAGGCAGGCCGCGCCCGCGGCTCCGCCCTGGTTTGCGCGCGGCGCGGGTGGCCGTTGGTCCTGCCTTGCGCGCCCCCCCGGCGCCGATCAACCCGACCGAAGCCGTGGCAAGCCGGATCCTGCTCGCCGATCGCCGGACCGGCCTGGAGCCGGCTCCGCCCAATCGGACGGACCTGTTGCGTCATAACCGGTTGTCGATAGGGCAGGCCGTGCGTTCATTTGCTTCCATCTGAACGCAGATTGCTGCAATGCAGCGCGGGCGGTGACGAAGCGCCCGCGCCCTGCCGGGGCCGAGACTGGGACGAAGCGCCGCGGCGGCGGAGGAACCGGATGCCGAACCAGGCCGCCATCCCCAGCAGCAGCAATCCGCCGCCGAGCACCAGCGGGTTTTCGCTGGCCGCCACCTGCCCGGCGCCCTGCGCGGCGGCATAGCCGGGCAGCAGCATGGTCGGCGCCCAGACGATGGCGGAGGCGATATTCGCGGTCTGGAAATGCCGCTCCCGCATGCGGGCGACACCCGCCATCAGCGGCGCGACCGCGCGAACCGGCCCGAGGAAGCGGCCGAAAAACACCGCCGCCCACCCCCAGCGCCGGAACAGCAGCAGCGCCCGCGCATAGGCACGCCGCTGGCTGCGCGGCAGCCATCGCCGCACCACGCGCGGGCCAAGGGCGCGGGACACCCAGAACCCGACCGCATCGCCCGCGATCGCCCCCGCGATGGCGGCGACCAGCACCGGCACAGGGTCGAGCGTGCCGGCGCCGAGCAGCGCGCCGGTCGCCAGCAGCAGCGCCGTGGCCGGCACCAGCAGGCTGATGCCGGGCAGGGATTCCAGGAAGGTGACGGCAAAGATGACGAAGGGGGCCCAGCCCGCGCCGGCGCCGATCCAGCCTTCGAAGCCAGCGGTCAGGCCCTGCATCAGCGAAGCACCAGGGGGTGGTTGCCGCTCACTGCATGAAGCCGGGTTCCAGCCAGCGCGGGATCAGCAGCGCCATGTCGGGCCACAGGATCAGCAGCACCAGCACGCCGAGCATGGGCAGCAACATCAGCAGCACATCCTTCAGCACGTCCACCAGGCGCAGATTCGCGATGGAGCAGCAGATCAGCAGGCACAGCCCGTAGGGCGGCGTCACCAGGCCGAAGGCCAGGGAGCAGATGCTGATCATGGCGAAATGCACCGGATGGATGCCGGCGGCTGCGGCGATGGGCTGCAGGATGGTGCCCACGATGATGATCGCCGGAATGGCATCCAGGAAGCAGCCGACGATCAGGAACACCGCCGCGATGAAGAAGCCGGCGGCGATCGGCCCCATCTCCCACCCGGCGACGCCGGCCAGCAGCGCCTGCGGCATCTGGTAGAAGGCCATCAGCCAGCCGAAGGTGCTGGCCGTGCCGACGCAGAACAGCGTGATGGCGGCGAAGCGGCCGGTTTCGCTGAAGGCGCCGTACAGGCCCTTCATGTCGAGCTTGCGATAGACCAGCAGCGACAGGGCCAGCGCATAGAGCACGGCCACGCAGGCGGCTTCCGTCGGCGTGAACCAGCCGAAGATCTTGCCGCCGATGATGATGAAGGGCGTCATCAGGGCCGGGATCGCGACGAAGATCGCGGTGCCGAGCTCCGCCCAGGTGGCCTTGGCATAGGTCGGGTAGTTGCGCGCCTTCGCATACACATGGACCGTGCCCATCTGCGCCAGGGCCAGGAACAGCCCGGGCAGGATGCCAGCCAGGAACAGCGCGCCGATCGAGGTGGTCAGCACGCCGCCCCAGACGATCATGAGGATGGAGGGCGGGATCACCACCGCCAGCACGGAGGACACGGCCGTGATCGCGACTGAGAAGCTCGGCGCGTAGCCTTCCTTGATCTGCGCCTCGATGAAGATCTTGCCCTGGCTGGCGGCGTCCGCCGTGGAACTGCCGGAGATGCCGGCGAAGAACACCGACAGCACGACATTGATCTGCGCGAGCCCGCCCGGCAGATGCCCGACCATGGATCGCGACAGCGTCACCAATCGGTCGGTGATGCCGCCCGCCGTCATCAGATTGGCGGCCAGCAGGAAGAACGGCACGGCAAGCAGGATGAACGAGTTGTAGGAGTTGAACGTCTCCTGCACCAGGATCATCGGCCAGAGGCGATCCTCCAGGATGAAGGCGGGCAGACAGGCGAGGCCGAGGGAGACCGCGACAGGGACGCGCAACGCCAGCAGCAGGAAGAAGATGCCGAACATGATCCACGCGGCGTCTCCGGTGGACAGGACATTGCCGCCCATCAGCGCGCCGCCTTCTCGCCATGCAGCAGTGTCTGCACATCGTCCCAGATGCGCTCGCCGGCGAAGATCACCCAGCTCACGCCGGCCAGCGGCCAGGCGATGTGGATGGTCCAGAGCGGCAGTTCCGCCAATTCGCTGATGCGAAACCAGGCGGTGTCGGTGAATTCCCAGCCATAGACCACTAGCACCCAGGCGAAGGCCAGCACGAAGACCGAGGACAGGATATCCATGGCCGCCTTGGCGCGGCCGCGCAGATTGTAGAACAGGTCCACGTTGAAATGCGTGGCTTCCCGGACGCCGATCATGGCGCCGATCATGATCATCCACACCAGCAGGAAGCGGGACAGTTCCTCAGTCCAGATGTAGCGCGGCAGGACATCGGTGAAGCGGGCGAGAATCTGCATCGTCACCGGCAGGATGATGCCGATCACGGTCGCAACCAGCAGCACGTCCAGCAGTTTCGCATAGGCTGCGGTGATGCGGCGGAACACGCCGCGCGCCCCCGGTGACGGCATCGCGGGACCATCCTGCGTTCGTGGAGGGGATGGCGGGACGCCGCTCGGCGCCCCGCCGGGGCGCTCAGGAGGTGAGCGCGTTGATCGAGGAGAAGATGCCCGCGGCGTCGATCTCGCGCGCGTATTCCTGCATCACCGGTGCCACGGCCGCGTTCATCTGCGCGCGTTCGGTGAAGGTGATCTTCTTGAGGCGCCCGGCCGCCTCCAGCGCCGTGATCTTCTGCGCGTCCTCCGAGCTTTCGGCGTTGCGGCCGAACACGCCCGCCTCCCGCCCCGCGCGGCGGACCGCTTCCTGCAATTCGCGCGGCAGCCGCGCCATGGTCTGCACCGAGAAGCACAGCGGCCGCACGGTGATCGCGTGCTCCGTCATGATGAGGTTCGGCCCGACCTCATAGAAACGCATCTGCTCGACACCCGCGGCCTCGTTCTCGCCGGCCTCGATCACGTTGTTCTGGATGGCGTTGTAGACCTCGTTGTAGGCGATGACCTGCGGCGCCATGCCGATCGCCTGGAAGGTGCGCGACCAGATCGGCGCGCCCTGCACGCGCACGCGAAGCCCGCGCAGCTGCGCCATGTTGGTGGCCGGGCGGTTCGCGAAGATGTTGCGCGTGCCGCCGCCGGCGAAGCCGATCAGCGCCACGCGGGCGCGACGTTCGACCTCGTCCGAGATCGGCTTCAGCATGTCGCCGTCGAGCACCTTGTTCCAGTGTGCCAGGTCGCGGAACAGGAAGGGCGCGTCGATGAAGGGCGCGGCGCGGCTGAAGGTGGACATGTGGGCGGGGCTGACGATGCCGAAATCCACCGCGCGGCCGGCCGACATGTATTCGAAATACTGCTTCTCGAGACCGAGCGAGCTGTTCAGGTGCCAGACGAAGTTCACCGGGCGGCCATAGTACTGCACCACCTTCTCGGCGAAGTGCTTCATGGCGCGGGTGAACACGTGTTCCTCGTTGAACTGGCTGGCGCCGTTCAGCGTGATGGGCGCCTGCGCGCGCGCCACATGCGGCGCGGCTAGCAGGCCCGCCCCGGCGGCGAGGCCACCGAGCAAGGCACGGCGTTGGAACGGATGGTTCATGCGCATCACTCCCCTTGTTTGCCGGGTCATGCGCCCGGTTGCAGGGGATCATACCGAAGACGCGGGCCTTGGGAACCGTTCAGTTCCGCGGGGCCCCGCGATCAGCCACGCGGGGCCTGCGCCTCTAGCCGCGCGCGCATCCGCCTGACCGCGCTGTCAGGCGTGGTGACGACAGGCCTGCCCGTCGCGGCGGCCACCAGCGGCGCCGCGCGCGCCAGGCTGAACTGGCCGAGCAGGATGACATCGCACTCCGCAAGCCGCAGCGCGGCCTCCGCCGCCTTCCGGTCATGCGTGGCGGGGTCGCCGGCGTCGAGCGCGGCCAGCGCGCCCTCCGCGAGGCAGGGCACCAGCGTGACGCCATCGGGGAATTCGGCGGGCATGGAGGCGAGCGTGCCCGGGAAGCTGGCCAGCAGGCCGACGCGGCGGCCGATCGCGCAGGCGGCCTCGATCGCGGCTTCGTTGGGCTTCAAGACCGGCATCGGCGCCAGGTCGCGCGCCGCGGCCTCGATGCAGGGGCCGAAGGCCGAGCAGGAGAACAGCACCCCCTCCGCCCCCGCGCCGGCGGCGTAGCGGGCGAGCGTCCGGAAGCGCGCATGCATGGCCGGTGTCAGCGCGCCGTCCCGCGCGAGATCGGCCGAGAGGCTGTCATCCAGCACATTCATCAGCAGCGCCTCCGGCCAGAGCGCGGCGAAGGCGGCCTCGATCGGCGGCGGGGAGTGCCGCAGCGCGTGGATCAGCGCGATCCGGCGCATGGTCAGTTGCCCACGCAGCGCAGGAGGGGGGAGGGGAAGTCGGCGCAATCGGGGAACACGATCTCGTTCTCGCCGCGGCGTTCCACCCGCAGCGCGTTCGGCCCGGCGGCGCAGCCGAAGCCGATATCGGCGGGCAGGCTGCGGCCGAGCGGGCCGGATTGCGCCGGTGTCGGCACCAGGCGGAACTCCAGCACCTGCTCATTGCCGCTGACCGTCTCGACCAGGCGCTGGCGGTAGGGCACGTCGAAGACGCTGGCGCGCAGCACCACGTCGCGCGTGAAGATCACGCTGGGCTGGCCGGTGCAGCGCGGCCCGCTGGTCTCGCTGGCCGGGTACAGCCCGCCGGTCCAGGAGCCGAACACCCAGGCATGCGGCGGCTCCGGCCGCGGCTGCTGTGCCACGCCACTGCCGCTGAGCGCCAACGCCAGGACCAAGCCCGTGATACCCCATCCGGTGATGCGCGCGCGCATGCCAATTCCCCTCACGCCCGGTTCCAGGCGGCAGGATAGCCCGCCTTCGCCCATCACGCGACCGCCGGGCGCGGCGCCGGGTCCTTCACCGGCAGGTGCACCAGCGCCGCGAAGGCCGAAGCCGCGATGCCGATCGACCACATCAGGTCGTAGCTGCCGGTCCAGTCCAGGATCAGCCCGCCGAGATAGGCACCGGTGAAGCCGCCGATCTGGTGGCCGAAGAACACCAGGCCGAACAGGGTGGCGAGCCACCGCGTGCCGAAATTGCGCGCGACCAGCGCCACCGTCGGCGGCACGGTGGACAGCCACAGGATGCCCATGAAGGCCGAGAAGATCAGCACCGTCTCGGTGGTTTTCGGCGCCAGCATGAACACGCTCATCACCACGCCGCGGGCGGCGTAGATGCCGACCAGCAATTCCCGCCGCTTCCAGCGCTGCGACAATTCGCCCGCCGCCAGCGAGCCCGCCACGTTGAACAGCCCGATCAGCCCGATCGCGCCGGCGCCGACCGCGACCGGCAGCCCACAGGAATGCACGAAGCCGGGCAGGTGGACGGTCAGGAAGGAGACATGCAGGCCGCAGACGAAGAAGCCGAAGAACAGATACCAGAAGGTCGGCGTGCGGAAGGCGCGGCGCAGCGCCTGCCGCGCGGTTTCCTCCGTGCTGCCGGCGGGCTTCGGCGCGGGCTTGCCATCGAGCGGGATGGCCAGCGGGATCATCAGCAGGGCGGCCGCCGCCATCAGCAGCATGGCCATCTGCCAGCCGAGGCCGGCGATGCCGAAGCCCACCACCGGCACCACCAGGAACTGCCCGAAGGAACTGCCCGCGGTGCCGAGGCCGACGGCGCGCCCGCGCTGCTCGGGCGGCATCAGGCGCGTCAGCGAGGCCACGATCACCGGCATGCCGGCCGCCGAGACGGCGATGCCCATGATGATTCCGGCGAAGAAGGTGAAGGGCAGCAGGTCGGTGCTCAGCGCCATGCCGAGCACGCCGACGCAATACAGCGCCGCCCCCAGCATCACCACGATCCGCCCGCCGAGCCGGTCCGCGACCTGGCCCCAGAGTGGCTGCGTGGCACCGTTCAGCAGCACCTGCAACGCGATGGCCAGCGCGAAGCCGCTGGCGGACCAGCCATATGCGGTGGTCATCGGCGCGAGGAACAGGCCGAAGGATTGCCTGAGGCCCATGGCCAGGGCGGCGCCCAGCACCGCGCAGGTGACGATCAGGCCGATCGCGGCGTGGCGCCGGGTCATGCTCAGCCTGCCTTGTGGAGGGTGAGGCCGAAGGGGGAGAGCAGATGCGCGCCATGGCGGCGCTTCGGCCAGGGGCGCGTGCCCTTGCCGAACGCCAGATCCTCATCCTCCGGCAAATCGCCGGGGTGGAAGTTCAGCGGCTCCATCCGGTGGCCTTCCTGCTGCAAGGCGAGTGCGAGCCTTTCGAGGTCGATGCGGCGCAGCGCGACCAGGCGTTCCGAATTCACCGTCGCCTCGTTGCTGCCGATGTTGAGGTCGAAGACATGCACCGAAACCCCGCCCGGGCGCAGCACATCGAGGCTGCCCCGCAGGAAGGCCAGCGCCTTGTCCAGGCTGCCCGCCGTGGGCACCGCCGCCAGCGACCAGCAGGCGTCGAACTGCCCATGCAGGGACGTCGGCACCTCGGCGGGGTCGATTTCCTGGAAGGCGGTCAGCCGCTCGAACTCCTCCAGATGCACGACATCGGGGTGCAGCAGGCCGAGCAGCCGATGCCGCAGATGGTCCTGCAGGGTGTGCGCGGTGGCGACCATCGGCTCCGCCCGGTCGGTGGCCAGAACCTCCACCCCGCGGGACGCCAGCAGGGCGGTGATGCGGTTGCGCCCGACCGCGAAGCCGATCGCCCGCTTGCCGGGCGCGATGGCGCCGTGCGTGGCCAGGGCCGAGACGGCGTAGCAGCTCTCCCACAGCCGGCGGGACTGGTCGGTCGGCATGCCCATCGCCTCGGCGATCTCCAGCAGGGCCGGGTCGGTGAATTGCGCCAGGGTGCAAAGCTGGCTGACCGGGGTTTCGAGGTCGGGCGGGGCGAAGCGGAACGGCACGGCCGGATCCTGCGGCGGGCGCAGCAGGAACATCGGCAGGCGGTAGGCGGCCTTGCCATTGCCGGTGGAGCGGTCTGCGAAATCCTGAAATTCCCAGGTCCCGGCGAAGGTGGTGCGCAGCCTGCCGATGTCGGGCAGGCGCAGATGGCGGTCCACCTCCGCGAGATTGGCGGGCTCGCGCCCGATCAGCAGGCGGAAGGCCCAGGTGACGGCATCGCGGGAGACCTTGCCCTCCCGCCGCGGCGCGCCCTCCTGCGGCGGGCCGGCGGCGTCGAGGGCGTCATCCCCAGGGTCCTTCGGCTCCGTGCCCGCGCCCGACATCAAAGCGTCTTCGCGGCCGCCAGCACCTCGGCCGCATGGGCTTCCGGCTTCACCTTTCGCCAGACCTGCTTCACCCGGCCATCGGCGCCGACCAGGAAGCTGCTGCGCTCCATGCCCATATAGGTCTTGCCGTACATGGATTTCTGCACCCAGGTCCCATAGGCCTCGGCCACCTTGTGGTCGGCGTCGGAGGCCAGCGGGAAGGTCAGGTTGAACTTCTTCGCGAATTTCTCGATGGGCGGCATCGGGTCCGGTGAGACGCCGATGACGGTGAGCCCGATCCGGCCGAGCTGCGGCAGCGCTTCCTGCACGCCGCAGGCCTGCTTGGTGCAGCCCGGCGTATCGGCCTTGGGATAGAAATACAGCAGGAAGGGCTTGCCCTTCAGCGCATCCAGGCTGACGTCCCCGCCCATCGCCGGCATGGAAAAGTCCGGCGCGGCGTCGCCCACGGCGGGGCCGGCCTTGGCGGTTTCGGGCTTGGTCTCGGGCATCGGTGGTCCCTCCGGTCACGCGGCGTCGAGCGGGCCGACATGACGCAGGAAGCTTTCCCGCACGCGGTCGGCAGCCAGCCGCATCTGCGCGCGAAGCGCGGGCTGGTCAACCGGCGGCTCTGCCAGATGCGGCGACGCGGCGCGCAGCAGCGCGGCCAGCACCGGGGCGGGCAGGGTCTCCGGCACGGCGCGGCCGACCGTCAGGCGCAGATGCGACAGGATGGCGCGCCACAGCCGCTCCGCCGCGATCAGGGCGGTGGCTTCCGCGGCCGGCAGCAGCCCGGCCTTGGCCAGGCGCGCCAGCGCATCGCGCGTGGTGGCGGACAGGATCGCCGGCTGCCGGCCGGCATGCGCCACCTGCAGGGAATGGGCGATGAACTCCACCTCCGTCAGGCCGCCCGGCATCTGCTTCACATCCCAAGGCCCGTCCGGCGGGTGGTCGCGCAGGATGCGCGCGCGCATCGCCGCGGCATCGGCCAGCACGCGCGCCACATCGGCGGGGCGGGTCTGCGCCGTCCTGATGGCCGCGGCGATGCGCCGGCGGAGCATCGGCGGCCCGGCGACCGGGCGCGCGCGCATCAGCGCCATGCGTTCCCAGGTCCAGGCATCCTCCGCGTGGTAGCGCGCGAAGGCGGGCAGGGACACCGCGACCGGCCCCTTCGAGCCGGAGGGGCGCAGCCGCATATCCACCTCGAACAGCCGGCCCTCCGCCCCCGGCGCGGTCAGCGCGGCGACCACCTGGTTGGCGAGCCGCCCGAAATACACCGGCGGCGACAGCGCCCGCGCGCCGCCCGTGCTGTCCCCCGCCTCCGCCGCATGGTCATAGACCAGGATGAGATCGAGGTCGGAGGCCGGCAGCATGTCGCGCGCGCCGAGCTTGCCGAGCGCCACCACGCCCAAGGCGCCGCCCGCCACCTTGCCGTGGCGCTCCGCGAAATCGGCGGCGAGGCGCGGCAGCAGCGCGCCGATCGCGGCATCCGCCAGGTCGCTGCGTGCAGCACCTGCGGCATCGGCGTCGATCGCGCCTTCCAGGGCGGCGGCGTCGATCTCGAAGCGGCGCTCCACCACCAGGCGACGGGCGGCGTCCAGCGCCTCATCCAGGAAGCGGGCATCCTGCACGAGGGCGGCCAATTGCCCGGCCAGCGCTTCCGGCGGGTCGGCGCCGGCCAGGCTGCCGGCCAGCAGGCGTTCCATCGCGGCGCTGTTCTGCGCCAGATGATCGGCCAGTTGCGGCGCCGCGCTCAGCAGGAAAGCGAGGCGGTCCAGCAGGGCGGGGTTGCGGGCCAGCAGGCTCAGCGTCTGGATTCCGGCCTGGGTGCGGGCCAGCGCGGCATCGAAGCGCAGCAGCGCCGCATCCGGCTGCGGCTGGCGGCCGAAGGCCCTGAGCAGCGCCGGCATCATGCCGGTCAGCAATTCGCGGGCGCGTTCGCTCCGCGTGGCGCGGGTGCGGCCATGATGCCAGCCGCGCACCCGCGCCGCGATGGCGGGCGGGTTCTGGAAACCGAGGCGCTTGAGGGTTTCGAGCGTGGCGGGGTCATCCTCCACCCCGGTGAACATCAGGTTGCCGGCGGCGCCATTGCCGGCCGAGAGGTCGGGTGCCGCCTCGAACAGGCCGGCATAGTGGCGCTCGACGCGTTTCAGGTGCCCGGTCAGCGCGGTGACGAAATCGGGCAGTGTCGGAAAGCCGCAGAAGCTCGCGATCCGCGCCAGTTCCGGCTCGGCTTCCGGCAGGCGGTGGGTCTGGCGGTCGTCCACCATCTGCAGCCGGTGCTCGACCATCCGCAGGAACACGTAGGCATCGGCGAGGTCGGCGGCGGTGCGGCGTTCGATCTTGCCGGCGGCGGCCAGCGCCGCCAGCGCGCCGAGCGTGGTCGGGTCGCGCAGGCCAGGGTCGCGCCCGCCCCAGATCAGTTGCAGCACCTGCACCGTGAACTCGATCTCGCGGATGCCGCCGCGGCCGAGCTTCACGTCATGGCCGAACACCTGCACCTCGGCATGGGCGCCGCGGCCGGCCTTGTGGACGTGGATCTGCCGCTTGATCGCATGGATGTCGGCCATCGCCGCGAAATCGAGATGCCGGCGCCAGATGAAGGGGCGGATTTCCCGCAGGAAGGCCTCGCCAAGCGCGCGGTCGCCGGCGACCGGGCGCGCCTTGATCATGGCGGCGCGTTCCCAGTTCTGGCCCATGCTCTCATAGTAGCCGATGGCGCCGGGCAGGCTGACCGCCAAGGGTGTGGCCGCCGGGTCCGGCCGCAGGCGAAGGTCGGTGCGGAAGACGTAGCCGCCCTCCGTCCGTTCCTCCAGCAGGCGCACAAGGTCGCGGGCGAGCCGCACATAGATGGCGCCCGCGCGGTCCGCATCGTAAGTTGCGAAGTCCGGGTCGTAGAGCACCACGAGGTCGATATCGGACGAGTAGTTGAGTTCCCGGCCACCGAGCTTCCCCATGCCCAGCACAACAAGGCCGGAACCCTTGCCGGTGGCCCGTGGATCGCGCCGCGCGGCGCCGCCGGCCAGTTTCAGCTCGCCCCGCGCCTCGGCGTCGCGCAGCAGATGGGCGCAGGCGTAGTCGGTGCAGGCATCGGCCAGGTCGGACAGCGCCCCTGTCACGCGGTCGAGCGGCCAGAGGCCCGCGAGGTCGGCGGCCGCCGCGATCAGCGCCGCCTGCCGCTTGGCCTGGCGCAGCAGGCTGGCCACGCCGCCGCGCGCGGCGGCCGGGTCGGCGCGGAACAGCGGGTCGATGGCCAGGCGAAAGGTGTCGTCAGGCCCGCGCTCGGCGAAGCGGATCAGCGTGGCCGCTTCGCGCAGCGCGAGATCGGCCAGGTAGGGGCTGTGGCCGCCCAGCGCATCGAGCAGCGCCGCACCCTCCGCGCTGGCGGCGAAGGAGGGCTGGCGTTCGGCGAAGCGGGCGCGCAGCCGGGCCGCATCCTCGGGCCGGAAGGCGCAGGGCAGGCGGGAGAGGTCGCCCAGACGGCGCATCACGGGCCGTGCCTCATGTGTGGACGCCGCGCGGGGTCTCGCCATCGGCCTGTATCGGGCACATGAGGCAGGCAGCGGGTCAAGTGGCGCGCTGGGCGCTGGGCTGGTGCCATGCGTTGTTCGGCCTGGTGCTGGTGGTGCTGCTGGCGGTCGGCGCGCTGGCCTGGCGGCTGGGGCAGGGGCCGATCGACCTGCCCTTCATCGCCGGCGCGATCGAGGCGGAGGCGAATGGCGCCGGCGCCATGGGCCTGCCGGCCGGCCAGCGGCTGGAGGTCGGCAGCGCCACGCTCGGCTGGCAGGGCTGGCGCGAGGGGCGGCTCGCGCCGCTCGACCTCGTGCTGCGCGGCGTCAGGCTGCGCGGCGCGGAGGGCGGGATGCTGGCGGAGCTTCCCGATACCGCGGTCAGCCTGGCGCTGCCGCGGCTTCTGCGGGGGGAGCTGGCGCCGCGGGTGCTGCGCCTCCAGGCGCCGGCGCTGCGCCTGACCCGCGATGCCGCCGGGCGGATGGCGCTGGCGCTGGATGGCCCGGCCAGCGACACGCCCCTCGAAGCCCCGCGGGATGGCACCTCGGCCTTCGCGGATCTTCTCCAGCAACTGACCCGCCCGCCCGACGACAGCACGGCGCTTGGCGCGCTGGAGCGGCTCGGCGTGGTCGATGGCCGGCTCAGCCTGGTGGATGCGGTGTTCGGCGTGACCTGGCTGCTGGATGGCGTGCAGCTCGATCTGGAACGGCAGGCGGCGGGTGGTGTCGCGCTGCGCGGGCGCGGCCAGGTGCGGCTCGGCGCTGCCGTCGCGCCGGTGCGGGTGTTCGGCACGCTGGCTGGCACGCCGCCCGTGGCCGACCTCAGCCTGGAAATCGCGGCGGCGGACCCGGGGCTGCTGGCCGCTGCCGTGCCCGCCCTGGCGCCGCTGTCCGCCATCGCGGCGCCGCTCCGCCTGACGTTGCGCGGCCGCGCCGACATGGCGGGCGGGGCGGAGGGCATGGCCGCCGGCGTGAGCATCGGCGCCGGGCGGATCGACCTCGGCGCCGGGCGGGTGGTGGCGATCGCCGGCGGCGAGGCCAGCTTCGTGCAGACCGCGACGGGCGGACGGATCGAGGCCGGGATGTTGCGGCTGGACGGCCCCGGCGCGCCGGTGCTGCGTGTGACGGCCGAGGCCCGGCACGGCCCGGAGGGCACCACCGGCACGGCCCGGCTGCTGCTGGATCGGCTCGCGGTCAGCGATCTCGGCCGGTTCTGGCCGGAGGCGCTGCTGACGAGCACGCGCGCCTGGATCGTCGAGAACATCACCGCCGGCGAGGCGCGCGACGGGCGATGGACCATCGCCTTCGCAGCCGGCCCGGATTTCGCGGACCCCCGCGTGACGGCGGTGGAGGGCACGCTGGATGTCAGCGACGCCACCGTGCACTGGCTGCGCCCGATCCCCCCCGCCGAGGGGGCGCGCGGCCGCATCAGCTTTGGCCTGCCCGCCATCACCGTGGCGGTCGAGGCCGGCCGCCAGGGCGGCATCGCGCTGCGCGAAGGGGAGGTGCGCTTCCTGTTCCCCGATAGCGGCCCCGAGACGACCGAGATGCGCTTCGCCCTGGCCGGGCCCGTGCCGGATGCGCTGGCGGTGGTGAAGCACCCGCGGCTCAAGCTGTTCGAACGCCGGCCACTGCCGCTGAACAACCCGCGCGGCATCATGGAGGGCACGCTGACCGTGGCCTTCCCCCTGCTGCGCGACCTGCCGGTGGAGCAGCTGCGCGTGCGGGCGCAGACGCGGCTGCGCGACGTCCGGCTGGACGATCTGCTGTTCGGCCGCCCGCTGGAACGCGGCCAGTTCGAGCTGACCGTGGACAATGACGGGCTGCGCACGACCGGCACGGGGACGCTGGGCGGCATTGCGGGGCGGATCGGCGTGGAGATGGATTTCCGCGCCGGCCCGCCGAACCAGGTGATCATGCGCGAAACCGTGGTGGCCCGCGCGACCGCCGCGCAGCTTGAGGCACTCGGCCTGCCGGCGGAGGATGTGGCCAGCGGCCCGATCGCCCTCGATGTGCGCAGCGAACGCCGGCGCACCGGCCCGGCGCGCGTCGCGGTGCGCGCCGATCTGCGCGATGCCACGTTGGCGGTGGCGCCGCTGGCCTGGCGCAAGGGCCCCGGGGAGAATGCGGGCGCCGAGCTGACGCTGCGGCTGAATGGCGATGCGCTGCAGGCGATCGAGACCTTCCGCGTCGATGCGCCGGCGCTGCGGCTGCGCGGCAACGCCACCTTTGCCGCTGGCGCCAGGCTGGAACGCGTCACGGTGAACGAAGGGGCCATCGATGGCAGCCGGTTCGTGGGCGAGGCACGGCCGCCGCCGTCGCGCGGCGCCGCCTGGGCCGTGTCGCTGCGCGGCAGCGTGCTGGATCTCCGCGCGGCCATCGCCGCCGAAGACCCGCCCGGCACCGGCGAGCCCGACCCGCGCCCGCCATTGGGCGTGGAGGCGCGGTTCGAACGCGTGCTGCTGGGCGACCGCCGGCAATTGACGGGGGTGGAGGCGCGCGCGCGGGTCGATGCGCTCGGCGTGGTGCGGGAAGGCCGCATCACCGGCAGCGCCGGGCCGCGCGGCCCGTTCAGCCTGGCCGTGACACCCGAGGGCACGGGCCGCAGCCTGAGCCTGACGGCCGAGGATGCCGGCGCGCTGCTCAACAGCTTCGACGTGCTGCGCCACCTGGAGGGCGGGCGGCTGACCGTGAACGCCCGCTACGCCCATAACCGCCCCGGCGCGCCGCTGACGGGGCGCGCCGAGATGCGCGACTTCGCGGTGCGCAACGCGCCGGGCTTCGCCAAGCTGTTGCAAGCGCTGACGCTGTACGGGCTGGTCGATGCGCTGTCCGGGCCGGGGCTGAATTTTGCCGAGTTGATCGCGCCCTTCCGGCTGACGCCGGACAGCCTGACGCTGGAGGAGGCGCGCGCCTTCTCCGCCTCGCTCGGCCTGACGGCGCGCGGCACGCTGCACCGGCGGCGGCAGACGATCGCGATGGAGGGCACGATCGTGCCCGCCTATGTCTTCAATTCGCTGCTCGGCAATCTGCCGCTGCTCGGCCGGCTGTTCTCGCCGGAAGCGGGTGGCGGCCTGTTCGCCGCGACCTTCCGGCTGAGCGGCGCGATCGACGACCCGCAGGTCAGCGTGAACCCGCTGGCGGCGCTGACACCGGGCTTCCTGCGCGGCATTTTCGGCGGCGGCCAGGGCCCGCCGCCGCGCTGATCATCCGTCGGCGCGCACCAGAACATGCTTCTTGCGGCCGAGCGAGAGTTTTCCCGACTCGCCGCGCAGATCGGCGGCGGTGAAGATGGCTGCCGCATCCGTCACCGGCACGTCGTTCACCCGCACGCCGCCTTGCGCGATCAGCCGCCGCGCCTCGCCCTTGCTGGCAACGAGCTTCGCCTCGGCCAGCAGATCGACGATGCCGGCTGGCAGGGTCGCGATGATTGTGGGCAGCGTCTCGGCGGCGGCACCTTCCTCGAAGGTGCGGCGCGCCGTTTCGGCGGCGGCCATGCCAGCGCCGCGGCCATGCAGCAGGGCGGTCGCCTCGGTGGCCAGCACCTTCTTGGCGTCGTTGATCTCGGCGCCTTCTAGGGCCGCCAGCCGCGCGACCTCCGTCAGTGGCAGGTCGGTGAACAGTTTGAGGAAGCGGCCGACATCGGCGTCCTCCGTGTTCCGCCAGAACTGCCAGTAATCGTAGGGGGCGAGCCGATCCGGGTTCAGCCACACCGCCCCCGCCGCCGTCTTGCCCATCTTGGCGCCCGACGCGGTGGTCAGCAGCGGGGTGGTCAGGCCGAAGGCGTCCCGCCCCTCCACACGGCGCACCAGATCGGCGCCCATCACGATGTTCCCCCACTGGTCCGATCCGCCCATCTGCAGCACGCAGCCATGGCGGCGGTTCAATTCGAGGAAGTCGTAGGATTGCAGCAGCATGTAGTTGAATTCGAGGAAGCTGAGATTCTGCTCGCGATCGAGCCGCAGCTTCACGCTGTCCATGCTCAGCATGCGGTTCACGCTGAAATGCCGCCCGACATCGCGGAGGAAGGGGATGTAGGCGAGCGCGTCCAGCCATTCCGCGTTGTCGAGCATGATCGCCGCATCGGGGGCGAAATGCAGGAAGCTATCGAAGCTGCGGCGGATGCCGGCCTTGTTGACCTCGATCTGCGCGTCGCTCAGCAGCGGCCGGGCATCGTCGCGGAAGGAAGGGTCGCCCACCTTGGTCGTGCCGCCACCCATCAGCGCGATCGGCCGGTTGCCGTGCTTCTGGAACAGCCGCAGCAGCATGATCGAGACCAGGTGCCCGACATGCAGGCTGTCGGCCGTGGCGTCGAAACCCACATAGGCGGTGATCGGGCCGGCGCGCAGCGCCTCGGCCAGCGCGGCTTCGTCGGTGACCTGGTGGATGAAGCCGCGGGTACGGGCTTCGTGCAGGAAATCGCTGGTGCTCATGAGAACGGCCTTGGGGGCTTCCGAAAGAGGGGGCCGCATAGCACCCTGCCGCCATGCTGCGAACCATCGGCCTGATGAGCGGAACGTCCCTGGACGGCGTCGATGCCGCCTGGGTGGAGACGGATGGCGAACGCATCGCGCGCCTCGGCCCGACCCTGACCCTGCCCTATGAACCCGCCCTGCGGCGCGATCTGCGCAGCCTGCTGAACCGGGCGGAGGGCCTCGCCCCCGACGATCCCTTCCTGCGCGATTGCGTGGCGCGGCTGACGGCGCGGCATGTGGACGCCGTGCGGGCCATCGGCTGGCAGGCGGATCTGGTGGGCTTCCACGGCCAGACCATCCTGCATCGGCCCCGTCGCCCAGGTGGGCGCGAATTTGGCAACCCCGGCGATGCGCGCAATGCCGGCTACACGGTGCAGGTAGGGGACGCCGCGCGGCTGGCCCGCGAAACCGGGCTTTCGGTCGCCTATGATTTCCGCAGCGCCGATGTCGCTGCCGGCGGGCAGGGGGCGCCGCTGGTGCCGGTGTTCCATGCGGCGCTGGCCGAATCCCTGCCCAAGCCGCTGGCGATCCTGAACCTGGGGGGCGTCGCGAATGTCACCTGGATCGGCGCGGATGGCACGCTGGTGGCCTTCGACACCGGCCCCGCCAACGGCCCGCTGGATGATTGGGCGCGGCAATCCACCGGCGAGGCCTATGACCGCGACGGCAAGCTCGCTTTGGCCGGCCAGGTGGATGGTGGCGTGCTGGCGCGGCTGCTGGCGGATTCCTGGCTGGCCGCCCCGCCGCCGAAATCCCTCGACCGGCTGGATTTCGAGAAGGCGCTGCGGGAGGCCGGGGCCGGGCGACTCGGCCCGGCCGATGGCGCGGCCACGCTGGTGGCCTTCTGCGCGGTCTGCGTGGCGGCTGCGGCGCGGCACTTCCCGGAGCCACCGGTGCAATGGCTGGTCGCCGGTGGCGGGCGGCGGAACCCGGCGATGATGCGCGCTTTGTCCTCGGCCCTGACCGAGCCTGTCCGGCCGGTGGAGGTCGCCGGCTGGAATGGGGACGCGCTGGAGGCGCAGGCCTTTGGCGTACTGGCGGCGCGGGTCTGGGCCGGGCTGCCACTGACCTTCCCGGGCACGACCGGCGCGCCCCATCCGCTGCGCGGCGGGCAGATCGTCGGGCCGCTGCTGTAGCGCCGTGAGCGACCTGGATACCGTTCTGCGGGGTGCGGCCATCGGCTTCGCCATCGCCGCGCCGGTCGGCCCGATCGGGCTGCTCTGCATCCGGCGCACCCTGGCTGATGGGCCGGCCGCAGGGGTCGCGACCGGCCTCGGCGCCGCGACGGCGGATGCGGTCTATGGGTTGGTGGTGGCGCTCGGCTTCGGGATCATCACCACGGTGATGATCGACCACGCGGATGCGCTGCGCGTGGTGGGCGGCGCGCTGCTGGTGTGGATGGGGGTGTCCGCCCTGCGACATGCCTGGCGCGGCGGGCCGGCCTGCGCGGCGGCGGCGGATGCGGGCAGCCTCGCGGGCGCCTTCGCCGGCACCTTCGCGCTGACGCTGGCCAACCCCATGACCATCCTGGCCTTCGCGGGAATCCTGGCGGCGCTCGGCCCGCAAGGCGCGGGTGGCGGCTTCGCGCTGGTGCTCGGGGTGTTCCTGGGCTCCACCGCCTGGTGGCTGCTGCTGGTCGGCTTCACCAGCCTGGCCCGCCGCGCGCTGTCGCCGGCCGCGACGCGGGGCATCGAGGCCGCGTCGGGCTTGGCGCTGCTCGGCTTCGGGCTGGTCGCCCTGGCGGGCGGGATGGGCTGAGCAGGCGCCGTCTCGGGGGAAACCCTCAATCGGCGGCGCCCGCGATGCGGCGGCGCTATCCTGGTGTCGCGCCTCGCACGACATTTCGGTCGTGCCCGCAGCATCCCCCGGTGCAAGCTGAGCAAGGTGGTGGCCCCGCAGCAGGATCCCCGATGGCTATCGCTACCGTCCCCATGCCGAGACTTCACGATGTCGCAGGGCCCGGCTGGCGCCTCCGGCTGGCTGCGCGCGCGGCCGCTGCCTGGGCGCGGCATCGCGGCGACACCGATGCCGACCGCGCGGAGGCGCTGTCATGAGCGCGGCCACGCCACCCTTCCACGGCTGGCGCGTGGTGTGGGCAGCCTTCGTCGTCGCCGTCTTCGGATGGGGCGTGGGCTTCTACGGCCCGCCGATCTTCCTGTTCGCGGTGCAGGGCGCGCGCGGCTGGTCGGTGCCGCTCGTCTCGGCCGCGGTCACCTGCCATTTCCTGCTCGGCGCGCTGGTGGTGGCGAAGCTGCCCGCACTGCACCGCCGGATCGGCGTGGCCGGCGCCACGCGGCTCGGCGGCGCCCTGTCGGCGCTCGGCGTGGTGGGCTGGGCGCTTGCCGCCGAGCCCGGGCAGCTTTTCCTTGCCACTGCGGTCAGCGGCGCGGGCTGGGCGATGACGGGCGGGGCGGCGATCAACGCCATGGTGTCCCCCTGGTTCGTCCGCCGCCGTCCGGCGGCGCTCGCCACCGCCTATAATGGGGCGAGTGTCGGCGGTGTCGTGCTGTCGCCGCTCTGGGTGGCGCTGATCGGCGCCTTCGGTTTTCCCCTTGCCGCCGCGCTGGTGGGCGGGGTGATGGCGCTCGCGCTATGGGTCCTGGCCGGCCGCCACTTCGTGCACAGCCCTGCTGGCCTTGGGCAATGGCCTGATGGCGACGATGCGGCCGCCGCCGCTTCCCGGCCGCCCTCGCCGCACGCGCCGCTCCCGGGCGGCAGCCTCTGGCGCAACCGGCGCTTCCTGACCCTGGCGCTGGGCACGGCGCTCGGGCTGTTCGCGCAGATCGGGCTGATCGCGCATTTGTTCTCCCTGCTGGTGGGCCCCTTCGGCGCGCAGCTCGCGGGCTTCGCGGCCGGTCTCGCCACCGCCTGCGCGATCGCCGGGCGGACGGGCATGGGCTGGCTGATGCGGCCCAGGACCGACCGGCGGGTGGCCGCGGCAGGCAACTACGCGCTGCAGATCGCGGGCTCCCTCGTGCTGCTCGCGGCGGGCGGGAGCGACGCGGCGCTGCTGCTGCTCGGCATTGCCCTGTTCGGGCTCGGGCTGGGGAATGCGACCTCGCTGCCGCCGATGATCGCGCAGAGCGATTTCGCACCCGCCGATACGGCGCGCGTGGTGGCGCTGGTCAGCGCGTCGAGCCAGGCGGCCTACGCCTTCGCGCCGGCCGCCTTTGGGCTGCTGCGCGTGCTGGACCCGGCGGCGCTGTTCGTCGCCGCGGCGGCGATCCAGGGGTTGGCCGCCTTTGTGCTGCTCGCGGGGCGGCGGCGCGCTCGACCGCGGCCGTGACTGTGGGAGCCGCCACAGCGCTCTCTCGGCTGCCGGCGTCCCGGAGGAGGATTCTGCTGCCGCAGGCTGATCGGCCGTGACTCCCGCCCCAGGCCCGCGGAACGCGCGCCTGGGGGCGAGGGATCAGTCCGCGGCCAGCGCCATGCGGCTGCGGTTGAGCACGCCCATCACATGGTCTTCCGCCGCATCGGCCACCTGGTCCGCCTGGGGCGGCGTGAAGATGTGGCTGGCACCCGGCATCACGCGGTAGTCGATGCGGATGCCCTTCTGGGTGTTCAGCTTCTCCACCAGCTTCCGCACGCTGATTTCCGGCACCAGCTCGTCATCGGCGCCGTGCAGCATCAGGCCGTTGCAGGGGCAGGGGGCGAGGAAGCCGAAATCATAGTGGCTGGCCGGCGCGCTGATGCTGACGAAGCCGCCCATTTCCGGCCGGCGCATCAGCAATTGCATCCCGACATAGGAGCCGAAGGAATAGCCGGCCACCCAGAGGGAGGAGCTGCTGGGGTTCACGGCCTGCAGGAAGTCCAGCGCCGCCGCCGCGTCCGAGATTTCGCCGATGCCGCCATCATAGCGGCCCTGGCTGCGGCCCACGCCGCGGAAATTGAAGCGCAGCGTCGAAAAGCCCATCGCCTGGAAACGCTGGTACAGCGCGTGCACCACGCGGTTGTTCATGGTGCCGCCATGCAGCGGATGCGGGTGCAGGATCAGCGCAACAGGCGGGTTGGCCTGCTTGGCGTGGTGGTAACGGCCTTCGAGCCGGCCGTCAGGCCCCGCGAACATCACTTCAGGCATCGCTGTCTCGATCCAGTCTCGGTTGCGGCCGGGGCGCACGGGGTTGGAGTGATCCCGCGCGACGGCCGTTGATCCGCCCCCGACAGCAGGTGCAGGGGGTCGGCCAAGGTTTGGGAAGCCGCTGGCGCCTGCTTATGGCGCAGCCCCTGGGCGAGACCCGCAACCCCATCCGCCCGACCCCGTGTTGACGCCCCAATCCGCGAACCATAGCCTTCCCGGTGGTGAGTGTGCCGCGGTGCGGCGGCGGTGCGGGTCGGCGCGGTGGTGCGGTGTGGGTCCTGGGTCTCGGCTGCGATGGGCTTGGGTGCCCAGTGGCACCCGAGACCGGCTTCCGGCCCTCGGGTAATACCCAATATAGGGGAGTGGCGGGGCGCTTTCATATTGGAATCATGGCATGGCGCGTATGTTCCTCGGCCTGACCTGCCCATGCGGAGGTCGGGAGGCGCGGTTTCGCCCCTGGACGCCGCCCCAAGGGCGGAAGGGTGCCATATTGTTCCCGTACCGCGGGAGGGAAGATTGAGACTTTCAACCCGTGGGCGATATGCGGTGATGGCCATGGTTGAGCTCGCCGCCCGCGGCCCGGCGGGCGAATCCCCCGCCGCCCGGGCCCGGCCCCCAGGCAGCCCCCCAGGCAGCCCCCCAGGCAGCCCCATGACGCTCGCGGAAATCGCGCAGGCGCAGCGCCTGTCGCTCGCCTATCTCGAACAGCTGTTCGGCCCGCTGCGCCGTGCCGAGTTGGTGGCGGCCACGCGCGGCCCCGGCGGCGGCTATCGCCTGTCCCGCCCGGCCGCGGAGATCAGCATCGCCGCCATCGTGGATGCGGTGGATGAGCCGCTGCACGCCACCCGCTGCGACGAAGGCGGGCCTGGCTGCCTGGCAGGGGAACGATGCCTGACGCATGATCTGTGGGCGGAGCTCGGCGACCAGATCCGCCTGTTCCTGGGCAGCGTGACGCTGGCCGATGTGGTGGAAGGCCGGGTGCTTGGCCGCGCCGGCGCCACAGCGCCGATCGCGTGAGCCTGTACCTCGATGCCAATGCCAGCGAGCCGCTGCGGCCGGAGGCGCGGGCGGCGATGCTGGCGGCACTCGACCTTCCCGGCAACCCGAGCAGCGTGCATGCCGCCGGGCGCGCCGCCCGCCGCATCCTGGAACGCGCGCGGGAGGCGCTGGCCGCCCGCTTCGGCGGCACCCCGGCGGAGACGGTGCTGACCGCCGGCGGGACGGAGGCGAATGCGCTGGCGATACGGGCGCTTGGGCTGGGGCGGCGCGTGTTGCGAGGGGCCACCGAGCACCCGGCGGTGGTCGCCGCCTGCCCCGATGCGGGCGTGCTGCCCGTGCTGCGCGACGGCACGCTCGACCTGGCTGCGCTGGCGGCGGCGGTGGCAGAAGGCGGGCCGGCCTTGGTCTGCGTGATGGCGGCGAACAACGAGACGGGCGTGCTGCATCCCCTGCAACCGATTGCGGAACTCTGCCGCCGGCATGGCGCGCTGCTGCATGTGGATGGCGTGCAGGCGGCCGGGCGCGTGGCCATCCCGCCGGTCTGGGACAGCCTGGCGATCTCCGGCCACAAGCTCGGCGGGCCGAAGGGGGCGGGGGCGCTGCTGCTGCGGCCCGGCCGCGCGCCCATGCCGCTGATCGCCGGCGGCGGCCAGGAACGCGGCTGGCGCGGGGGGACGGAGCCGCTGCCCGCCATCGCCGGGATGGCGGCCGCCGCCGAGGCCGCATCGCCCGACGCCGCCGCGCGGCTCGCCGTGCTGCGGGACGCGATCGAGGCCGGGGCGGTGGGCGCCATCGTCGCGGGCGGGGCCGCCCCGCGCCTGCCCAATACCAGCGCGCTGGTGCTGCCCGGTGTGGCGGCCGAGACGCAGGTGATCGCGCTCGACCTTGCGGGCATGCAGGTCTCGGCCGGTGCCGCCTGTTCCTCCGGCCGCGTCGCTTCCAGCCCCGTGCTGGCGGCGATGGGTTTTGCCGGGTCTGCCGCCTGCGGCATCCGCGTCTCGCTGCCCTGGGATGCGCCGGGGGATGCGGCGCCGCGTTTCCTCGCCGCCTGGACTGCCATGCGCGACAGGCTCTCGCGCCCCGCCGCCTGACCGCCCATGTAGGGGGTGCGATGACCCTGCCGAACCGCCCCATCTACCTCGACAACCACGCCACCACGCCGGTCGATCCGCGCGTGCTGGCGGCGATGCGGCCGTGGTGGGAGGAGAATTTCGCCAATCCCGGCAGTGTCGAGCACGCGATGGGTCGCGCCGCCGAGGAAGCGGTGGATGCGGCGCGCGCCCATGTGGCGGCGCTGATCGGGGCGGATGCGAACGAGGTGGTGTTCACCTCCGGCGCCACCGAATCCAACAACCTGGCCATCAAGGGCGCCGCCCGCTTCGCCCGCGCGCAAGGCACGAAGCGGCTGCGGGTGGTGACGCTGGCGACCGAGCACAAATGCGTCCTGGAATCCGTGCGCGACCTGGCGGCGGATGGGTTGGAGCCGGTGATCCTTCCGGTGCAGCCGAACGGGTTGCTGGATTTGGACCTGATGGAAGCCACCCTGGACGCGGCGCCGACGCTGCTGGTCAGCGTCATGGCGGTGAACAACGAGATCGGCGTGGTGCAGGACCTCGCCGCCATCGGCGCCATCGCCCGGCGCCATGGCGCGCTGTTCCACACGGATGCGGCGCAGGCGGCGGGCCGCGTGCCACTGGATGTGGCGGCGATCCAGGCGGACCTGCTGAGCCTTTCGGCGCACAAGATGTACGGCCCCAAGGGCATCGGCGCCCTCTATGTGCGCCGCCGCCCGCGCGTGCGGCTGGCACCGCTGTTTTCCGGCGGCGGGCAGGAACGCGGGCTGCGCTCCGGCACGCTGCCGGCGCCGCTGATCGTGGGCATGGGGGAGGCCGCGCGGATCGCGGCACTGGAGGGCATGCTGGACAGCGGGCGCATCGCCGGCCAGCGCGCGCGGCTGCTGGCTGCCTTGCAGGAGGGCATCCCCGGCCTGATCCTGCATGGCGATGCGGAACAGCGCGTGGCCGGCAACCTCTCGCTGGGCTTCCCCGGCGTGACGGCCCAGGCGCTGCTGGAGGCCGTGCCGGAGCTTTGCCTCTCCACCGGCTCCGCCTGTTCCTCGGCGGAGGTCGAGCCATCCTACGTGCTGCGGGCGCTCGGGCTGGCGGAGGCGGGGGCGCGTGGCACCTTGCGCATCGGCATCGGCCGCTTTACCTCCCCCGCCGAGGTGGATTTGGCGTCGACGGCGCTGATCGGCGCGTGGCGCCGATGCGCGGTTTCCCAATTTCAGGCTGGGCCGATCCTGGCCGGCGCGGCGGAGTAGGCTTTTCGATGCCCAAGATGACCTTCATCGAGCGCGACGGCACGCGCCGCGAAGTGGACGCGCCGCTCGGCCTTTCCGTGCTGGAGATCGCGCACAAGCACGGCGTCGATATCGAAGGCGCCTGCGAGGGCAGCCTCGCGTGCTCGACCTGCCATGTCGTGGTGGACGCCGCCTGGTATGGCAAGCTCGCGGATGCGACCGAAGATGAGGAAGACATGCTCGACCTCGCCTTCGACCTGCAGGAAACCTCCCGCCTCGGTTGCCAGTTGATCATGACGGATGCGCTGGACGGGCTGGTGGTGAAGCTGCCGAGCGCCACGCGCAACGCCGGCGGGTGAGCGCGTACGGCCAGGCGGGCGGGCTGTACCGGGCGCTGCGCGACGCGGCGGCAGCCGATTGGCGCGCCTATACGTGGCACCCCTTCGTGCAGGGCCTGGCGGACGGAACGCTGCCCGAAACCGCCTTCCGCCGCTATCTGGTGCAGGACTATTTGTTCCTGGTGCAGTTCAGCCGCGCCTTCGCCCTCGCCGCCTACAAGGCCGAGAGTTTTTCCGCGTTTCGCGCCAAGATCGAGGCGGTCTCGGCCCTGCTGCACGAAACCACCATGCACATCGCCTATTGCGCCGCGTGGGGCATTTCCGAAGCTGCCATCCTGGCTGAGCCGGAAGCGCCGGAGACAGTGGCTTACACCCGATGGGTGCTGGACCGGGGCATCGCCGGGGATATTCTGGACCTGGAAGTGGCGCTGGCCCCCTGCACCATCGGCTATGGGGAGATCGCACGCCTGATCGAAGCCAGCCCGACCCGCGAGCGCTCGGGCAACGCCTATGAAAGCTGGATCGCGATGTATGCGGGCGCCGAATACCAGGCGCTGGCCGCCGCCTCCGCCGATCGGCTGGACGCGCTCGGCGAGAGCCATGGCGGCCTGGCGCGCCTGCCCGCGCTGACCGCCGATTTCGCCAAGGCGGCGCGGCTGGAGGCCGATTTCTGGGCGATGGGGCTGCGGGCGGCATGAAGGTGCTGGTCGCCATGTCGGGGGGCGTCGATTCCTCCGTGGTCGCCGGGCTGCTGAAGCGCCAGGGGCATGAGGTTATCGGCGCCACCCTGCAGTTGTACGACCATGGCGCCGCCGTGCAGAAGAAGGGTGCCTGCTGCGCTGGGCAGGACATCCATGACGCGCGCCGCGTCGCGGATACCCTCGATATTCCGCATTACGTGCTGGACCGCGAACAGCGCTTCCGGGACGCGGTCATCGCGGACTTCGCCGATACCTACGCCCGCGGCGAGACGCCGATTCCCTGCGTGCGCTGCAACCAGACGGTGAAGTTCCAGGATTTGCTCGGCCTCGCCCGCGACCTGGGATGCGAGGCGCTGGCCACCGGCCATTACGTGCGCCGCGTGGAAGGGCCGGGGGGCGCCGAGCTGCATCGCGCCGTCGATCCCATGCGCGACCAGTCCTATTTCCTGTTCGCCACCACGCGCGCGCAGCTCGATGTCTGCCGCTTCCCCCTCGGCGATATGCCCGACAAGCGCGCGGTCCGCGCGATGGCGGCGGAGCTGGGCCTGGCGGTGGCGGAAAAGCCGGACAGCCAGGACATCTGTTTCGTGCCCGCCGGCAGCTACGACCAGGTGGTGGCGAAGTTCCGGCCCGAGACGGCCGAGGCTGGCGAGATCGTTGACCAGGCGGGCCGCGTGCTCGGCACCCATGCCGGCATCGGGCGCTTCACGGTGGGGCAGGGCAGGGGTTTGGGCCTCGGTGGCGCGGCCGAGCGGCTGTATGTGACGGCGGTGGACGCGCCGCGCCGCCGCGTGGTGGTCGGACCGCGCGCGGCCCTGCCGAGAACCGACGTGATGGTGGGCGAGGTGAACTGGCTGATCGACCCGCCCGCGATCCCCTTCCGTGCCCAGGTGAAGCTGCGCGGCCGGGAAGCGCCGCGCGATGCGACGCTTGCCTTCGATGCCGGGTTTCTCCGCGTGACGCTCGACGCGCCGAACGTGGTGGCACCTGGCCAGGCCTGCGTCGTGTATGACGGCGACCGCGTGCTGGGCGGCGGCTTCATCCGCCGCGCCGATGACGCCGCGATTGAGAGGCCCGCGGCGCAGGCGGCGATTGACAGTCCCGCGGCGCAGGCCGCGATTGGCAGTCCCGCGGCGCAGGCCGCGATTGACAGTCCCGCGGCGCAGGCCGCGATTGACAGTCAGCTGGCCGCGGCCTAATCGGCGCCGCCTGGATGGCGACGTAGCTCAGCTGGTTAGAGCACGGCACTCATAATGCCGGGGTCGGCGGTTCAAGTCCGCCCGTCGCTACCAGCGCCCTGCCCGAAAACCTCCGATCCCGCGCCATATTTCCGGGCGATTGCGCCTTGCGGCCCGTTCCGCTCCCAGGCTGAATGGTGCATCGCAAACCCGCACCGGAGCGCCCCCGATGGATCGCCGCAGCCTGATGTCCAAAGCCGCCATCGGCGGCGTCGCCACCACCGCCGGCCTCGCGACGCCCGCGCTGTCGCAGGGGCGGATCGAATGGCGCATGGTCACGCTGTGGCCGCGCAACCTGCCGGGCCCCGGTATCGCCGCGCAGAAGGTGGCGGACCGCATCGGCGCGGTCACCGCCGGGCGCATCACGGTCCGCCTGTTCGCCGCGGGCGAGGTGGTGCCGGCCCCCGGTGCCTTCGATGCGGTGGCCGCCGGCACGGCGGACCTCTATCACGGCGTGCCGTCCTTCTGGATTTCCAAGTCGCCCGGCATCGGCTTCTTCGGCAGCTTCCCCTTCGGCCTGACGGTGTGGGAACAGCAGGCCTGGATGATGCATGGCGGCGGCCAGGCCCTGTATGACGAGATCTACGCGAAGTTTGGCGTGAAGCCCTTCAACACCGGCAATTCCGGCCCGCAATGGTTCGGCTGGTATCGCCGCGAGCTGCGCTCGATCGAGGATTTCCGCGGGCTGCGCCTGCGCACCGCCGGCCTCGGTGGTGAGATGTTCCGCCGCGCCGGTGCCTCCGTGGTGGCGCTGGCCGCCGGGCAGATCTTCGCCGCCATGCAATCCGGCACGATCGATGCGGCGGAATTCCTCGGCCCCTTCAGCGACGCGCCGCTCGGCCTGCACCAGGTGGCCAAGAACTACTATTTTCCGGGCGTGCAGGAGCCTTCCTCGGCCGAGGAGATCGGCATCAACATGGGCCGCTGGAACGCGCTGCCCGCCGACCTCAAGGCCGCCGTCGCCTTCGCCTGCCAATCGGTGACGGAGGAGATCACCACCGAATACGACGCCAACCACCCGCGCGCCCTGGCCGAGCTGGTGGCGCGCCACCAGGTGGTGCCGCGCGAAGTGCCGCGCGACATCCTGATCGCGCTGGGCAACAGCGCGGGCGAGATGCTGGCGGAATACCGCGCCAGCAGCGACCCGCTGGTGAAGCGCATCGCCGACAGCTACGCGGTGTTCCGCAACACCAGCCAAGCCTACATGCTGCAGAGCTACGCCGGGAACTACCACGCCCGCCAGCTTCCGATCCGCTGGGGCTGACGGCACTTGCGCCTGCTGCTTCGCATCGCCGACGGCGCGGACGCAGCCAGCCGCGCCATCGGCAGCGTGGTGAAGTGGCTGGCGCTGCTGGTGGTGCTGGTGCAGTTCGTGGTTGTCGTGCTGCGCTACATCTACGGGTCGAGCTTCATCTGGATGCAGGAGGGCGTGATCTACGTCCACGCCTTCCTGTTCATGCTGGCCATCGGCTACACCTTCCTGGTGGACGGGCATGTGCGCGTGGATGTGCTCTACGCGAACTGGTCGGCGCGGCGCCGAGCCTGGGTTGACCTGATCGGCATCATCGTCTGCGTGCTGCCCTTCTGCGCGCTGCTGGTCTGGGCAAGCTGGCCCTTCGTGTCGATGTCCTGGCGCCTCGGCGAAGGGGCCATGGCACTCGGTGGCCTGCCGCTTACGCCCTGGCTGAAATCGCTGATCCCGGCCATGGCCGTGTTGCTGGCGGTGCAATCGCTGGCCATCGCCATCCGCTGCGTGGCCGTGCTGGCGGGCGTGGCCGAGACGCATTTCCCGGGCCGCGCTACGGGCTCCGCGCACGGATGAACAACACAGCCCTCGGGTCGGTGCTCGACCTGCTGATGTTCGCCTCGCTCTGCGCGCTGATCCTGACCGGCCTGCCGGTGGTGTTCATCCTGACCGGCTGCGCGGTGGTGTTCGGCGCGATCGGGATTGCGACCGGCGTGTTCGACCATTTCCTGCTCGGCGCGCTGGCGCAGCGCGTGTTTGGCACCATGACCAGCGAAGTGCTGGTAGCGATCCCGCTCTTCGTCTTCATGGGCATCATGCTCGAGAAGTCGCGCATCGCGGAAGAACTGCTCGAAGCGATGGGCCGCCTGTTCGGCCGGGTGCGCGGCGGGCTTGCGATCAGTGTCTCCATCGTCGGCGGATTGCTCGCCGCCTCCACCGGCATTGTGGGCGCCACCGTGGTGACGATGGGGCTGATGGCGCTGCCGGCCATGCTGCGGCGCGGCTACGCGAAACCCTTTGCCTGCGGCACCATCTGCGCCGCCGGCACGCTCGGCCAGATCATCCCGCCCTCCACCGTCATGGTCATCCTGGGCGAGGTGCTGGGCGCGGCCTACCAGCAGGCGCAACTCTCGCAGGGCAGGTTCTCCATCGAGACGGTCTCGGTCGGCGAATTGTTCGCGGGCTCGATGATCCCGGGCCTGATGCTGGTGGGGCTCTACATCCTGTACCAGCTCCTCATCTGCTGGCTGCGGCCGGAAATCGGGCCGGCCATTCCGGCCGCCGAAGCGGGCACCGTGACGCGGGGCGAGTTGCTCAACGCGCTGGTGCCGCCGATCGTGCTGATCGTGGCCGTGCTCGGCTCCATCCTCGGCGGCATCGCGACACCGACGGAAGCGGCTGCTGTCGGCGCCGTTGGCGCCACGCTGCTGGCGGGCCTGCGCATCGGTGGCGGCCGGCCCTGGCCGATCTACCTGGCGGGGCTCTGCGCCGTGGCCATGGCGCTGCTCGGCACACATTTCGACATGCGGATCGGCCGGAATGAGGTGCCGCTGCCGGATCGCCTCGCGATGGTGGCGGCGGGTGTGGCGGCGCTCGGCTTGCTCGCGGGCCTGGTGCTCGCGCTGTGGCGGTGCTGGCAGGCCCGCGTGCTGGGTGGTGTGACGCAGACCACCATGACCATCACCGCGATGATCTTCGCGACGCTGATCGGCGCCACGCTGTTCGCCCTGGTGTTCCGCGGCCTTGGCGGGGATGAGATGGTGCACGCCGCGCTGTCGGGCATTCCGGGCGGCATGTATGGCGCGCTGCTGGTGGTGATGCTGGTGATCTTCGTGATGGGATTCTTCCTCGATTTCGTCGAGATCACCATCATCGTGATCCCGATCGTCGGCCCCATCCTGCTGGCGATGGGCATGGACCCGATCTGGCTCGGCGTGCTGATCGCGCTCAACCTGCAGACCAGTTTCCTGACGCCGCCCTTCGGCTTCTCGCTGTTCTATCTGGGCGGTGTCGCGAAGGGGCTCGTCACCACCGGCGACATCTATCGCGGCATCATCCCCTTCGTGCTGATCCAATTGCTGGCGGTGGCGCTTGTCGCGGCGTTTCCCGGGCTGGCGACCTGGTTGCCCGGCCTGCTGTTCTGAGGGCTGCGGCGGAAGCCGGCTGGATTTGTCGGCGGGGCCCGCGCATCCTGCGGCAAAGCCCTGGGAAGGAACCGCTCCATGACCAACGCCCTGCACCGCCGCGCCCTGCTGGGTGCCGGCCTTGCCGCCCTCGCGGCACCCGCCATCGGCCAGACCCTGACGCGCCCCGCGCGCATCTTCGTGGGCTTCCCGCCCGGCGGCTCCTCGGATGTGGTGGCGCGCCTCTATGCGGAACATCTCCGCGGCGTCTACGCGCCGAGCATGATCGTGGAGGGCCGTGTGGGTGCGGCCGGGCGCATCGCCGTGGAAGCGACGCGCGATGCCGACAAGGACGGGTCCGTCTATCTGCAAACGCCGGCCTCCATGCTGACGCTGGCGCCGCACGTCTTCCCGAGGGAGGTGCGCTACGACGCGCTGACCGATTTGATCCCGGTTTCCACTGTGTGTTCCTACCCCTTCGCCCTCGCCGTGCCCGCCAGCCACCCGGCGCGCGACTTCGCCCAGTTCGTGGCCTGGCTGCGGGCTCAGCAGGGCGAGATTCCCTTTGCCTCGCCGGCGGCCGGCTCCTCGCCGCACTTCATCGGCGTGATGCTGGCGCAGGCGGTCGGCGTGCGGATGACGCATGTGCCCTATCGCGGCGCGGCGCCCGCCGTGCAGGATCTGATCGCCGGGCGGCTGCCCTGCTTCGTCGGCGTGCTCGGCGACATCTCGCCCCAGCATGGCACCGGCGCGCGGATGCTCGCCGTCTCTAGCGCGGCGCGCAATCCGCGCTACCCGGATGTGCCGACCTTCGCGGAAGTGGGCCATCCGAGCCTCGCCAAGGATGAGTGGTTCGGCGCCCTGCTGCCGGCCGGCACGCCGGCGCCGATCGTCGCGGCGCTGCACCGCGCCATCGTCACCGCCGCGGCCAAGCCCGAGATGGTGGCGGCGCTCGACCGCCTGGAATACGCGCCCACCACCTCCGCCAGCCCCGCCGACTTCGCCGCCCGCATCCGGCGGGAGCGCGACGAATGGGGCCCGGTGGTGCGTTCCAGCGGCTTCCAGCCGGAGAACTGAGGCGGCGTCGCCTTGCGCCTGCCGGAATCCTCTGGGAAATCTCGGCCTCACGACCGCGTGAGTTCAGATGATCCCCGGAATGACCGGCATGGGCGAGAGGCAGAAGGATGCGGCGGCGATCGCCCTGCTGCTGGTCGCCACCATCCTTCTGCGCCTGACCAGCTTCGTGCCCGCCGTGGTCGACACGGATGAGGGCCTGTATATGGTGCAGGCCCGCGAATGGCTGGCGGGTGGCTGGCCGCTGGTCGCCGCCTGGGACATGCACCCGATCGGCGCGCCCGCCCTGTTTGCCGTGGCTTTCCTGCTGTTCGGCGTCTCGGTCGAGGCGGCACGGCTGCTGGGTCTGATCTGCGTCGCGGCGACGGCCTGCGGGCTGTATGGCGCGGCGCGGGCGGCGCGGGCCCCGCGCGGCGTGGGCATCGGCGCGGGCGTTCTGTATGCGGCGCATACGCTGCTGCTGGGCGGCCTCTGCACCAACACGGAATTGCTGATCGCGCCCTTCGTCACCGGCGCGATGGCACTCGGCATTCGCGGCTTCGTCCGCGCGCAGGAGGGGCACGCCCCCGGCTTCGCGCCGCTGGTGGCCATGGGGCTGCTGATCGGGCCGGCGCTGCTGGTGAAGCAGGTGGTGGTGCCGGAGGGGTCGCTGGCCTTCGCGCTGCTGGTCTTCCCGGCGATGGCGCGCGGCCTGCTGCCCTGGCGGCGGGCGCTGGCCATGGCGGGCGCCTATGCCGCGCTCTGTGCCGGGCCCTTCGTGCTGGCGGGTGCCATCTACGCTGTGCAGGGCTGGCTGCACCACTACCTGGATGGCTCGCTGCTGGCGCCCTTCCGCTATGCCATGGCAGGCGTCGAGCCCGCCGAGGCGTGGCGGCGCATCGGCGCGGCGGTGGCGCAGCTCGGCCTGCTGTTCGGCGCGGCCGTGCTGGCGCTGGGCGCCTGGCGGAAGCGCGCGGAACCGCTGCATCGGCTGACCGCCATCGCCTTGGTCTGGTTCGCGGTGACGTGCCTCGGCGTGGCCGGGCCGGGCTACTTCTTCTCGCACTATTTCCTGCTGTGGCTGCCGCCGCTGGCCTTGCTGGCCTCCATCGGTGCCTGGCGCGTGGCGGCCAGCCTGGCGCGCACAGAGACGCAGCGGCTGGTCTGCGCCGCCGTGGTTGCGACCATCGCCGGCAGCGCCTGGTTGACGGAGATGACCGCGCGCTTCGAACGCGGGCCCGGGCTGATGCACCGCGACCCGGCGCGGGAGGTGGCGGCGGCGCTGCGGGAGGTGGCGGGCGGCGGCACCGCGCTGATCGCCAACTACCACCCGAGCGTGCTGGTGATGTCGGGTGCGGCCATCGCCACGCGCTTTGCCTTCCCGCCGCATCTGACCGGCGTGTTCGAGCGGCTGTCCGACACCGACATCCAGGCGGAGCTCGACCGCGTGCTGGCCGCGCGGCCGCGCGTGATCGTGGTGGATCGGGGCTGGATGCACACGATGCGGCCCGCCGCCGCCGCCAAGGTGATGCGGGTGGTGGACCGGCATTATGATCTGGCGGCGTCCGTCGCGGAACGGCGCGGACCTGTCGAGCTATACCGTGTGCGCGATCAGGGCGCCGGGAACAGCGCGGTGGTCCGCCCCATCATCCAATAGGCCGCCAGCCCGACATATTCGCGAAGCGCCCATTCGGCGCGGTTGAGGCGGGTCGGGAAAGGGTCGTTCCACCACAGCGCGGGGTCGCGCCCGGTCGTGAAGTTCACCGGCCAGGGCACCACGCGCCAGCCCGCGGCGCGGAATACCCCGACCGAGCGCGGCATGTGGCTGGCGGAGGTCACCAGCAGCCATGTCTGGTCCTGTGTCGGTTGCAGCAGGCGGTGGGTGAAGGTGGCGTTCTCATGCGTGTTGCGGCTCTCGGCCTCGAACACCATGCGCTCCGGCGGCATGCCGAGGCTGGTCCAGAGGCGGCGCGCCGTCTCGGCCTCGGTCGGGCCGCCGGGCGCGATGGCGGCGGAGCCGCCGGTGAAGACCAGCCGCGCCTCGGGGTGGGCCAGCGCGAGGGCCACCGGCTCCGTCATGCGTTCGGCGGCGCCGTTCAGCGCGGGAATGCCATGCGCCTCGGTCAGCGCCTGCTCGACCGCGCCGCCCAGCACGATGATGCCGGTGACGCCTTGCGGGGCGGAGGCGGGGCGGGCGAAGCGTTCCTCCAGCGGCAGGGTCAGGATGGCGGCGACGGGCAGGGCGAACACGGCGGCATACCAGCCGAGGCCGAGCAGCAGCGGCCAGCGCCCGAAGCGGCGCCCGCGCCAGACCAGCGCGAGCCCCAGCACCGCCAGCAGCAGCGCCAGCGTGTTCGGCCGCAGCACGGCCCAGAGCAGCTTGCTGGCGAAGAAGAACAGGTCATCCACGCGCCTACAGATCCATCACGCGCATCGGGTGCATCCGCCCGCGCAGCAGATCCCACAACGCCAGCAGATTGCCGCGCAGCCGCCCGCGCCGATCCGCCCAGGGTTCCGGCGCCAGGCTGCGCGCCGCGTTCATGGCGAGGTGCCGCGCGGCGGAGGGCAAAGCGTGGCTCCAGGGGTAGCTACCCTTGCGCGCGAGATACAGCGCATTCGCCACCTGGCTGTAGCCGAGCCGCGTCTGCGCAACGCGCCCGGTCTTGCTCCCGAGATGCACGCCGCGCGCCCCGGCAAGGCGTAGGATCGTGCCGTGTTCGCCGAGCCGTCGCGTCAGGTCGATATCCTCGTACCAGGCGTAGAGCGGCAGGGCCTCGTCGAAGCGCAGCGCATGGGCGCGCAAGGGGGCAAGGCGCAGCGCCATGTTGCAGCCATAGCCGTTGAAATGGGGTGTCACGGCCAGGGGGTCGGCGGGTGGCACGTCGGCGGCCATGATGGCGCGGCCTTCATCCACGCCGATCCCCGGCCCCTTCGCGCCATCGGCGATGACGGTGCCGGTGGTGACGACGCAACCGGGATGCGCGGCAAACACCTGTTCCGTGATGCGCAGATGATCGGGGGCCGCGAGGAAATCATCATCGAGGAACAGCACCGCGTCGCAATCCGGGAGCGCGTCGAGAATCGCGTTGCGTTGGCGCGGCAGGCCCGGCGGTGCGGCCAGGAACTGCACCTGCGGAAAGCGCGGCGGCAACTCGGCAATATCGTCCGGCGTGACATGGCAGACCAGCACGCGATCGGGCGGGCGGGTTTGCAGCGCGAGCTCCGCCAGAACCTCGCCGAGGATCGCGGCGCGGCCGCGGGTCGCGATGCCGATCGCGATCCTCATGCGAAGAACCCCTGGGCACGGCCCCAGAAAGTCATGGCGTAATAGGCGGCGTCGCGCGGGCGGCCCTTCAACAGGCTGAGCAGCGCCCCGCCGATCGGGCGGATCGCGAAGGGCAGCCAGACGCGCGGGCCGACGCGATGCCGGCGCAGCGCGTGGCCCAGGCCGCGGCCATAGAGTTCCGCGCGCGCGACGGCCACCTCGCTCATCCGCTTGTCGGGATGCACCACGCGCAAGCCCGGGTCGTAGCGCGCGGCGTGCCCGGCCGCGACGGCGCGCAGCACCAGATCATTGCCCTCGGCCGAGCCGAGCCGCGTGCCGGGCCCCATCGCCTCATCGAAGCCGCCCAGCGTCAGCGCCACGTCGCGCGTCAGCCAAAGGTTGAACTCGATCACGCTGGTCCAGGCATTCCGTCGGGTTATCGCGCCGGCATCCTGGCGCCAGCGGCCGGAGCCGAGGCCGCCGGCGGGGCTGGCCGCCGGGCCGGTCAGCACGCGCAGCGCAGGGTCGGCATCGAAGGCGCGCGCCACGTGGTCCAGCACGCCGGGCGGATAGGTGCAGTCATCGTCGGGGAAGCTGACGATGGCACCCCGTGCCGCGCGCAACCCGACATTCCGCGCATGGTTCGCGCGCGCGACGTCGCTGCGGAGATGCATCAGGCGCAGCCGCGTGGCATAGGGCGCGAGGATGGGGTCGAGGCGCGCATCGCCATTCTGGTCCACAACGATCAGCTCGACATCGTCCTGCCCCTGGGCCAGCAGGCTTTCGCAGAAGGCGGAAACCTCTGCCGTGCGGCCGCGCGTCGCCATCACCAGGCTGAAGCGGATCATGGCGCGGCGATGCCCCGCGCGGCGCAGGCACTCCGCAACAGTGCCAGGAAGTTGGCGCGAAAGGCGGCGCGGCTGAACCGCTCGGCATTGGCGCGGCAGGCTTGCGGCGTGATGCCGGCGGCTTCGAAGCGCGCGACGGCGTCGATGATCGCGGACGCGGTCTGCGTGTGGAAGAACACGCCCGTCGCGCCCTCCACCGCGATGTCGCGCGCGCCGCCGCGCGCGTACACGATCAGCGGCGTGCCGCAGGCCTGCGCCTCCACCATGGCGATGCCGAAATCCTCCTCGGCCGCGAAGACGAAGGCGCGGGCGGATTGCAGAACGCCGACCAGCCTGTCCTGCGCCACGCGGCCGAGGATTTCGATGTTCGGCGCACCGGCGGCCGCCGCGCGCACACGCGCCATTTCCGGGCCGTCGCCCGCGATGATCAGGCGCTTGTCCGGCATGGCCCGAAAAGCCTCGGCGACCAGATCGATGCGCTTGTAGGGCACCATGCGCGACGCGACGACGTAAGCATCACCCTTCGTCGCCACGAAGGGAAATCCGTCGAGATCGACCGGCGGATGCAGCACGCTGGCCTCCCGCCGCCAGGTTTTTCGGATGCGTTCCACGATCCAGGTGGAATTGCCGGCGAGGACATCCGGGCGCGCGCTGCTGATCACATCCCAGGCGCGCATCTTGCCGAGCAGCCATCGCGTGGCGGCACCCTTCACGCCGCGATCCATGCCGGCCTGCCGCAGGTATTGGTGCTGCAAATCCCAGGCATAGCGCATCGGGCTGTGGACATAGCTGAGATGCAGCGTGCCCGGCCCGGTCAGCACGCCCTTGGCGACGGCGTGGGAGGAGGAGACGACGATATCGTAGGCCGACAGATCGAATTGCTCGACCGCCAGCGGCATCAGGCCGAGATAGTAGCGGAACCAGGACCGCGCGCGCGGCAGGCGCTGGATGAAGCTTGGTCTGGGCACCTTGCCGCGCAGGAAATGGCGATCCTGGTCGGGCAGGAAATCGCAGACGGCGAAGATATCGGCGTCGGGAAGGATATCCAGCAATTGCTCCAGCACGCGTTCGCTGCCGGCGTAGCTTTCCAGCCATTCATGGATGATGGCGATCTTCATGGCGTGACCAGTTCGCGCAGCCGCGTCGCGGCCGCTGTCCAGGAATACTGCGCGGCGCGGGCGCGGCCGGCTTCGGCAAGGCCTGCCGCAAGGCCCGGTTCGTCCAGCAGGCGCGCGAGCGCGGCGGCGGGCGTGCGGGGGCCTTCCGCGTCGAACCACAGCGCGGCATCGCCGCACACCTCGGCCACCGCGCCGGCCTCGGCGGCCAGTACCGGACAGCCGCACCACATCGCCTCCAGCGGCGGCAGGCCGAAGCCTTCGTAGCGGGAGGGGAACACCAGGCAGAGCGCGTTCTCATACAGGGCACGCAGCTCGGCATCCGTCACGCGGCCGAGTGCCCGCGCCGCCTGCACATCGGCCGCACCCCGGAACACGCTGGCATCAGCGGCCCCCGCCACGGCGAGCGTCAGCCCGCGCGCAGCGAGCAGCGCGACCGCGTCCCGCAGCGCATCGAGGTTCTTGTGCGCGGCGCGCGTGCCGACGGCCAGCGCGTAGCCCTGCGGCGCCAGCCCGTGTTTTTGCAGCACGGCGGTATCGGCTGGTTCGCGAAGGATGTGCTCGCCGCCTTCCGGCATCACGGCGATGCGCGCCGGGTCCAGGCGCAGATGATGGGCGAGGCGCGCTCGGGAGAACTCCGACACGGTGATGATCTGCGTGCCAAGGGGCGGCAGGCTCAGGTGCAGGGTGCGGTACCAGCTGCGAAAGGCCAGGGAATAGCTTTCGGGCGTGTCGAACACGCCGGCATCGTGGATCACCAGGAAGCGGCGCGAGCCGCATTGCATCGGCCCGGTATTGCCGAGGTTGAGCAGCGTGCCGCCCCGCACCGCGCGCGGCAGGTCGAGCTGTTCCCAGGACTGGCCACCGCGCGTGCCGATCGCCTCGACAGGAAGGCCCGCGAAGCTTTCGGGCGCGCCGCGCGGCGCCAGCAGGCGGATCGGCGTCTGCGCGGCGAGGGCCGTGACGACCTCGCGGGAAAACCGCTGCACGCCGGTGGTGGGCTGGGTCAGGAAGCGCGCATTCACGAACAGGCTCATGCGGGTTCGCCCTTCAGCACGGCACGGATGCGCCCTGGGCGGCGCAGCAGGATGCGGGCGTCGCGGCATTCCTCGGGGCTGAGGGCGCGCAGCGTGGCGGCGAGGAAGCCCGCCAGCGCCAGCGCGGCGATCGCCGCCTGTGCGCGTATATCCGGCACGATCAACAGCACGGCGAGCCCGGTTCCGCCGGCCAGCAGCGGCCAGCCGAGCGCGCGGGCGGCGACCGAAGCGGCCGGGTAGAGCCGCGCGCAGAAATAGAGGCGCCCGAACACATCCGCGGCACAGCGCAGCGCCCAGGCGATGGCCGCGCCGTCGATGCCGGCGTTCAGCAGCAGCAGCAGCGACAGCGGCAGGAACACCGCGGCCTGCGCCAATTGCCACAGCGCGTTCACCTCCGGCCGGCCGATCGCGTCCAGCGCGGCGCCAGGGGCGAAGGCGGCGCAGGAGAAGAAGATGCCGACGGCCAGGATTTGTAGCACGCGCCCGCCGCCGGCGGCGAATTCGGCGCCGAGCCAGAGCTGCAAGACCCACGGCCCCGCGGCCACCAGCACCAGGCAGGCCGGCAGCACCATCCCCATCACCAGCAGCGCGCCGCGCCGCAGCAGCGCCGCCGTCACCACCGGCTGCGTCGCATAGGCGCCCGCCATCGCTGGCAGCAGCGCCTGCGCGACCGCCACGGGCAAAATCCACATGCGCATGACCAGGTCGAGCGGTGTCGCGTAGAAGGCGACCGCCGACAGCGTGAGGAAGGCACCGATCAGGAAGCGGTCGGCATAGAGCAATGCCTGCGTCAGGATCCCCGAGGCGCTCATCCAGCCGCCCATCCGCAGCAGCGGCCCGACCAGCGACAGGCGCGGCCACGCAGGGGCCAGGCCCGGCAGGTCGCGCCGCGCGAGCCAAGCATAGCTGATCGTGTTCGCAAGGCGACAGGCCAGCAGCGCCAGCACGACGCCGACCAGCGATTGCCACGCCAGCAGCACCAGCGCCGGGCCGGCATAGTAGAAGACGGAGACGGGGATGGTGACGAGGTTCGCTTCCCGGAACCGCTGATGCGCCGCCAGCACCCCCCAGAGCGCCGCATTCACCACCACCAGCGGCGCCGCCAGGCACAGCAGCCGGAAGGCCGAAACTGCTTCGTCCTGCAAGGCCGGCGGCGTGTTCAGCAGGCTTTGCATCAGCGTCGGCACGAAGGCGAAGGCGGCGGCGCCGATCAGCACGCTCAGCAGGAACAGGGCGGAGATGGCGGCGCCGGCGAGTGCTGCCGCGCCCTCGGTCTGGCCAGCACTGATCCGGGTCGCCAGCGCGCGGGTCAGGGCGGCGCCGACGCCGAGGTCGAACACGCCGAACACACCCACCAGCGCGAGGGCCAGGGTGAACAGCCCCCAGCGCTCGATCCCCATCTGCGAGACCAGCAGCGGCGTGAGCGCCAGCGCCAGAAGCAGCGGCAGGCCGCGCCCAAGCGCGTTCCAGAGCGTGCCGGAGAGAAGACGCCCGCCGGAGGCGCGCTGAGCGGCCGCATCGGCCATGACCTGCGCCATCCTTTTCAGACCGCGGGAACCATCCGCGGGCTAGAACCGATCCAAGCGGCGATCAAGACCTCAATAGGCGCCCTTGCGGGCGAGCACTGCGATCGGCGTCCGCAGCAAAATCTTCACATCGAGCCAGAAGGACGCCTGCGCGACATACTGCATGTCCAGCGCTACGCGCTGGGCATAGCTCGTGTCGCTGCGGCCGCTGACCTGCCATGGGCCGGTGATGCCCGGCCGCACTGCCATGTAGTGCTGCGCCGCCGAGCCGTAGAAGGCCGCGAGTTCGCTGGCCTGCACCGGGCGCGGCCCGACCAGGCTCATCTCCCCGCGCAGCACGTTGATGAGCTGCGGCAGCTCGTCGAGTGAGGAGGCGCGGAGGAAACGGCCGATGCGGGTCACGCGTGGGTCCTGCCGCAGCTTGCGCGTGGCATCCCATTCGCGCTGCGCCGCGGGGTCGCGGGCCAGCAGATCGGCCAGGCGGCGATCGGCGTCGGGCACCATGGAGCGGAACTTCAGGCAGCCGAACAGGCGGCCGAAGCGGCCCACACGCTCATGCGCGTAGAAGGCCGGGCCGCCATCGAGCTTGACCAGCAAAGCGAGCACCGCGAAGACCGGCAGGCAGAACAGCATCAGGGCCGCCGCGCCCACCACATCCAAAGCGCGCTTGGCCCGCGGATCCGCGCGGCGCGGAAAGCCGGCCAGCCCCTGCCAGCCCGCCAGGGCATCCGGCGCCATGGCCACGTGATGCGGGACGGAGCGCTTGGTCTCCGGCGCGATGCTGATCGACTGCAGTGCTTCCAGGCCAGGCATCGAGTATCCTCGTGAGCGGGAGGGAACCCGCATCTGGCGTTGATTGGGGCCGAGCCGGAGCTTTGTGACCGGGGTGGCAATGCCGTGAGGCACCCGCATCCCCGAACTTTCTGCCCCCAGGCCCATCCCCTTCGCCAAAAGGGTTAACCCTGCTGACCGGCGGGTTTGCGACGCGGTTGGGGCAGGATTGTGGCACGTGGTCCGACCGCACGGATTCCTGGCAAAAGGCGGCGATCACTCGGATGTGTGGTGCCTGCGCGACAGGCTGTGCCATTTTTCTGACATGACTCGGTCAGCACCCCGCCCATGCGACCCACTGAACCTGCCCGCCCGGCCGCCATGGAAGCGGGTTTCACCGCCGCGTCCGCGCTCCGGCCCGGCGCGGGGCATTCTGCTGGCGGTGGTGGCTTCGGGGGTGTTCTGGACGGGGATCGCGTGGGTGACCGCGGCCGCGCTGGGGTGACCGCGTTGGCGAAGCGGGGCTGAACGCCGGCCAGGACTGAGGTAAAGCGCCCGGGTCGCAAGGAACGCCCCGTGTCCCGATTCGCGCGCCCCGAAACCGAGACGCTGCGCCGCCGAAAAGCGTGGCTGGCCTTCGCGTCCGCCCTGCTCCTCGGCCTCGGGTCGAGCTTCGTGCTGTTTCCGCTGGATTTCCTGTGGCCGCGCGCAGGCGGGGCATGGCGGCCGGTGGGGGACGCGGCGCAGCACATGATCGCGCAGCGCTATCTGATCGCCGAGCCCTGGGCCTGGCCGCCGCCCTTCGCCGCCACGCTGAACACCCAGGAAGGCGGCATGAACACCGCCTTCGCGGATTCGATTCCCCTGCTCGCGCTGCTGCTGAAAGCGGTGCGCGGCCTGCTGCCGGAGGGGTTCCACGGCGTCGGGCTGTTCTACGGCCTGGCCTGCGTGGCGCAGCCGATTGCCGCCATCTGGGCGTTGCGCGGCGCCGGTGAGCGGCGCCTGTTGCCGGCACTCGGCGTCGCGCTGGCGGCCAGCGCCATGCCGGCCTTCCTCGGCCGCTTCGGCCATGCGGCGCTGACCGGCCACTTTCTTCTGTTGCTCGGCCTCGGGCTGTATTTCCGGCTGGTGCTGCGGCCGACGCCGGGGCTTTGGGCGGCGGCGGTGCTGCTGCAACCGGCCGCACTGCTGATCCACCCCTATCTCGCCATCATGACCCTGGCGCTGGCCGGCGCCGTGCCGGCCACGCGGCTGTTGCGGGGGGAGGCCTTCATCGGCGCGGGGCTGCTGGTGGGGCTCGGCCTCGCTTTGGTGGTGGGGGTTATGGCGGCGTTCGGCTATCTCGGCGCGCAGGGCGATGGCGGCTACGGCATGTTCGCCATGAACCTGCTGTCGCCGGTCTGGCCGGCGGGCTCCGGCCTGGCCGGCTGGCCTTGGGCGCCGCAACTGGACGCCACGGGGCATGGCGGGTGGGAGGGGTATAATTGGCTCGGCTTCGGCGTGCTCGGCGCGCTGGCGGCGGGCCTGCTGGCGCGGCCCGCCGGCGCCTGGCGCGCGCTCGGCCGGCATCCGGGCCTGTTGGTGGTGGCGCTGGCGCTGACCGCGCTGGCGGTGACGCATCGCGTGGGCTTCGGCGAGCGCATCATCCTCGACCTCGGCACGCCGCCCGCGATGCTGGAGCAGTTCCGCGCTTCTGGCCGCCTGTTCTGGCCGGTGGCATATGGGCTGCTGGTCGCGGGCTTCGCGGCGCTGGCGAAGGCCGGGCGGCTCGGCCCGGCGCTCTGCCTGGTGGCGGGCCTCGTGCAGTTCGCCGATGCGGCGCCGCTGCGCCAGGCGCTCGGCGCTTGGGCGGCCCGGCAGGACCCATGGCGGATCGAGGCGGAGGCGCTGCGCGCGGAGCTTGCAACAGCCACGCGCCTGACCCTGCTCCCCTCCTGGCCCTGCGTCGCGCCGGATGCGGCGGATCGGGGGGAGATTTTTGCGGGATTGCTGGAGGTTTTGGCGCTGGCCTCCGAAAGGGCCGTTCCGGCCAGCACCATGTATGTCGCGCGCTGGCGGACGCCCCCGGTTTGCAGCGACACGGCGCTGGCGGCCGCACCCCTGGCGGAGGGCGAGGTCCGGCTGCTGCTGCCCGCTTCGGCCGGGCTGCTGGCGCGGGTGCCGGGCGGGGATGCGCGCTGCCGGCCGATCGGTGAGCTTACCGCCTGCCGCTGACCGATCGGTCAGCTTACCGCCTGCCGCTGGGCTTCCGGCGGCTGCGCGGGCAAATGGCGCTCCACGATATACAGGGGGCGGCCCTTCGTCTCGTTGAAGACGCGGCCGAGATATTCGCCGATGATGCCGAGCGTCATGAGCTGCACGCCGCCGAGGAACAGCACCACGGCCATCAGGCTCGGATAGCCGGCGACGGGGTTGCCGTAGATCAGCGTGCGGAACACCAGGATGACGCCATAGATGCCGGCGCCGAGCGCCGTCAGCAGGCCGAGATAGGTGGCGACCTTGAGCGGCCCCACGGTGAAGGCGGTGATCCCCTCCAGCGAGAGGTTCCACAAGCGCCAGTAGTTCCACTTCGTCTCCCCCGCCGCGCGCGGTGCGCGGTCATACGGCACGGGGGTGGAGGGGAAGCCGACCCAGGCGAACAGCCCCTTCATGAAGCGGTGCTGTTCGCGCAAGGCCAGCAGCGCGTCCAGGGCGCGGCGGCTCATCAGCCGGAAATCGCCGGTATCGGCAGGCAGTTCGACCTTGCCGCCGATCCGCTGCATGACGCGGTAGAAGCCGGCCGCGGTGGTGCGCTTCAGCCAGGTCTCGCCGGCGCGCGCGCGGCGCTGCGCATAGGCGACATCGAAGCCCTGCCGCCAGGCGGCCACCAGGTCCGGGATGACCTCCGGCGGGTCCTGGAGGTCGGCGTCGATCACCACCACGGCGTCCGTCGCGTCGGCGTGGTCGAGGCCGGCGGTCAGCGCGATCTCCTTGCCGAAATTGCGGCTGAGATTGACCACCGCCACGCGCGGATCGGCGGCGCGGAGCGCCAGCATGATCTCCAGCGTGCGGTCGCGGGAGCCGTCATTCACATAGACCACCTCGAAGGGCAGGCCGATGACTTCCAGCACGGGCACGACCCGGGCGTGGAAGTCGGGCAGGACCTCCTGCTCGTTATAGGCGGGCACCACCACGGAGATGGCGGGGCGCGAAGCGGCGGGGGGGCCGGCAGGGGCTGCGCGGCGGAACGGGGTGAGGGTGGTGGACATGGCGCGAAGCCTATCGCAATTCCGTGCGGCAGAATCGCGGCGGCCGTGGAGGGGGGCAAGCCAGGGCTTGCACCGCCGAAACCGCAAGGCTATTGCCCGCAAGCCATATCGCGCGTCGCTGCTGTAGCTCAGTGGTAGAGCACTCCCTTGGTAAGGGAGAGGTCGAGAGTTCAATCCTCTCCAGCAGCACCAGCCGCGTCCCTCAAGCCCAGGATCGCGCATCGCGCGGCAGCCTTCCGTGGTCGTCGATCACGGCGACGCGGCAGGGCGGGTCCGGCCCCCAGCGCCAGAAAACCATATTGACATCGCGCCCCTCGAGCGAACCAGGGGCGAAGCTCGGCACGATCACGGCGGCCGCGCCCGCCGCGACAAGGCGATCGGCGATTGCCCAGCTCGGCACCGGCTCGCCACGATCCGCCAGGTCCGCCCAGGGCGCGGCGAGGTCCGCGGCGGCGATGCCGCAAGCGGCCAGGTGGCGCGGGTCGGTCAGGTCCAGCACGCCATCACAATCAACACGGTAGGCGCAGAGCGTCATCGGCTGCGCCTTGAAGGCGAAGCCAGCCTGCGCTTCCAGCCACGCGGTTTCAGGCCGCAGTGCCGTGTACAGCGCTGGCAGGCCCGGCCGGTTGAACCGACCGCCATGCAGCCGCGCGCCCTCCCCGCTATCCGGCGCCCAGGCCCAGCCCGGATGATGCGCGCGATAGACCAGCCCCTGCCAGTGAAGCGGCTCCACCGTGGAGGGTCAGGCGAAGCCGCCGGCCGCGATGCGCGAAAGGTGGCGCTTCACCGCCTCCGCCCGGCCCGCCTTCACCAGATCCTCGGCGGTCTGGTCGCCGAAGGCGGGGATCGGTTGGGACCGGTACCAGGCCAGCGCCGCCTCCACCGAGCCGGTCCAGGGGCGGATGCGGTTCAGGATCTCGATCATGTCGCGCAGCCGCGCCTGGGTGGCGGGGGCGGCCAGCCGCGCGGTCTTCGAGACGGCATCCCGCGACAGGCCGGCCGCGGCCGCCAATTGCAGGCGGGTGACGCGCAGCAGGTCCGTCAGCCGGTCGGTCCGGACCAGCCCATCCCGCCCGACGACATCGGCCAGGAAGTCAGCGGCGGTCGCGGACATGCGCGCCTGCCTCTCAAAATGACCCAACATGCGTGTAATATGTGCGGCAAGAACGCCGCTGACAAGGCCTAGCGCGCCATCCGCTCCAGCGCGCGCGCGGCGACGACGCGCCCGATCCGCAGGCCCTCGTCATTGGCGAAGGCGAAATGCGCGCCGGCCCAGACCCGGCTTTCGGCGCATTCCTCGGCGGCCGCGGTGAAGGTCGGGAAGCGACGCTGTGGCCGTCCTTGCGGCTCGATGGCCACATACACCACCTCCCGCCCGGCATCGCCGAGCAGCGCCGCGAGAACGGCGGCACCCGCCCCGCAATCCGCGGCATGGCCGGAGGGGTAGTCGGGGTGCGCCGGGGTCGGCAGCAGCGGGGTCCAGCCGGCTTCCACCGGGCCGCCATCGCCGCCGAGCGTGATCGCGGTGATGGGGCGCCAATGCGCGTGGAAGCGCTTTTCCTCCCAGGCGAGCAGCGCGCTGTCCAGCAGGGACGCCGCCAGGATGGACAGCAGGTGTGCTTCGCCCCACAGGCCGCCCGCCGGCGGTTCCTGGCGCAGCAGGCGCATGGCGAGATGCATGAAGCCGCGCTGGCTGCTCTGCCCGGCCCAGAAGATCGCGGTCTGCGTCTGCTCGATGCTGCGGCTGGGGGAATCGAAGGCGCCGAGGCGCCGCACCTCCTCGCGGTCGGCCAGGTAGCGCGGGCTGCCGATCGCGGGCGGCGGCGGGCCGCGCACCCCATCGCGTCCGGCGAACAGCAGGGGCAAGGCGTTGGAGACGGCGCCGGGGTCGAAGATCGGCGGCGTCGGCCGCCACTTGCCCAGCGCCTCGCTGACCGGGAAGGGGTCGATGCTGGCCGGTCGGAGCAGCCGCGCCGCCACCGCCGTGCCGATCGCGGCACCGAGCGCGATGCTCGGCCCGCGGGCGGCCTCCGGCGTCGCGCGGAGCGCCTCGAGCAGCAGGGCTTGCGCCTCATTGCGCAGCATGGTCGCCGGGTAGAGCGCGCCCAGCACCTGGAAGGCGGCCATGGACAGGGCCGGCTCCGCCGCGGCACCGGGCAATGCCGACGCCCCGGGCAGCCAGCGCGGGTGCCGCGCATCGATGGCGTTCAGCGTGTCGTGCATGGCAATGGCCAGCGCAGCCGTCAGCGGCGGGTCGGTGACGCCGAGCGCGATGCGATCCGCGACCAGCAGCCAGCGCGCCACCAGGCTACCTTCATTGGCTTCCGGCAGGGGCGCGAAGCCGGTCTGCATCTGCGGCATGTGCGCCGGCGCCATCTGCTGCAGCGCCGTCGGCTGCGCCCTGGAGACAGCGGGGTGCAGCGCCAGAAGCAGCGCGGCCGCGCCCCCCAGCAACAGGCGTTTCAAGGGGGCGCGGCGCGGCATCGGCATATCCACATCCATGACAGACGCACCAACATGCCGGCCGGTGCTGCGCTGCCGCAACAGGAATCGGCCGGCGCCCGGACGGGGTTGTTTCGAGAGCAATACATGCGTTTGGAGGGGTTCATCCGAACGGATATTGCGCTTCGCCGATTCCTACTCGGGCGTCACCGTCAGCGCGTCCACCGCGATCGTCACGGTGCCGGGGCCGCCGACCGTCACCGCCTGGTTGAGCGTGCCCCAGGTGAGCGGATTGCCCCCCGTCGCCGCGTCGAACAGGCCGACATGGCTCATGGTCCCGGCGGCGGTCGTGAAGGTGAAGCGCACGGCTTCCACGTTCCGCTGCGCGCCGGTGCCGGTGAAGGTGACGCGCTGGCGGGCATAGCCGGTGCCGGCCGGCTCACCGGTGATGCCGCTGGAATCGGCGCCGGCGGTGCCGAGCCCGGCCCAGACGGCGCTCGGCAAGGCAGGGACGCGGCCGCACAGCGCGCGGGCCAAAAGGTTCTTGGCGTGGTCGGTCAGGTCGGCCATCGAAGCGATCCTCGATCAGGGTGGGGAAGGGGGGGTCAGAAGCTGCCGATCAGAAGCTGCCGAGCAGCCGCGCGCCGAGCTGCGGCCGGTCGGCCGACAGCCCCTCCGGCACGGGCAGGGTTTCGCGGGCGACGATCGCGAGCATCGCGTCGCCATCCAGCGTGAACAGCGCGGTGCCGGGCGGGGGCACCATGCCGCCGATCCGCGGGTCCATCGGCCGTGGCGCCTCGTCCGGCGCGTGCCAGCCCAGCGCCCGCAGCGCGGCCTCGGCGGCCGGCACCGGCCCGTACCAGAAATGCTGCACCCAATGTGTCATGCGGGAATGCTCCTGAAGGCGATGGGGGGGATCAGGGCGCGGCGGCGCCGGACAGCAGCAGCAGCTTCGTGGTGCCGCCATCGGGGCTGAAGGCCAGCAGCGTCGCCAGGCCGTCATTGCGGATCCGCGCGAGGCCATCGGGATGCACCGGCGTGGTGCCGGTGAAGCCGGTCATGCCGATGGCCAGGTCGGCGCCGCTGCGGTTGACGATGAGGCATGCGAAGCCATCCCCCACCGACGCCCAGTTGATGGCGAGGCTGGCCCCCGCCGGCACCGACAGCAGCCGGCCATTGTGCAGCGCGTGGGAAAGCTGGATGGCGCCGGTGCCCGCCACCACCGGCACGCGGCGCTGGGTGAACTGGCCATCGACATAGCCCTTGTTGGCCGCCTGCGCGGCGCTTGCCGGATCGCCCGCCAGCACCAGCGGCGCCTGCAGGGTAACGGTGCCGTTCGCGGCCACGCGCAGCCGCTCGGCCAGCGTGCCGCCCTGGCGGGTTTCCAGCACCAGGGCGCCGGCCTCGGCGCCGGTGGTGACCGTCTCGGCGATGCCGGTCAGGCGGCCGAAGGCGGTCTGTGCGCCGGCGGCATTGGCGCCGCTGAACACCAGCTGCCCCAGCGCGTCGCCATGCGCCGGCATGGCCGAGGCGCGGCGCAGCGTCAGCGCCATCGGGGCGCTCATGTTGCCCGCGGCACCCAGCACTACGCCGCCATTCGGGTTCGCCACCGGCTCCCCCCCGATCTCGAGCGGCGCCAGCGCGCCGGTGCCGATGCCGAGCGAATAGGTGATAGTTCCGTCCTGGTTCTCGATGTCGAGGTCGCCGCCCTCGGTCTCCGACCGGCGTTGCAGCACGGCGCGGGTCTCGTCGGGGGAGGAGCCGAGCGCCTGGCGGCGATTGCCCACCAGCACGATCCGCGACAAGTCGGAAGGCGTCTGCCCCGTGAAGGTGGCGGTGCGGGTGTCCGAGGCGACGATCGAGAGGCTGTCGCCGGCGGATGCGAGGTGGACCGTCGCGGCCGGCAGGTCGCAGGCGACGATCGTCAGGCCGCCATCCAGAACCTCCACCGTGCGCTGCGCGCCGTCGCCGCCGATCATCACGCCGACGAACTGGTTGTCGCCCTGCGTGGAGGATGTGCTCTCGACGCGCAGCGCCGTCGCCATGCTGCTGATGAAGCCGCCCACCCATTTCGTGCGGAAGGCGGTGCCGCGGATCCAGGTGCCGACGGTGAAGGGATCGCGCAGGCTGAGCCGGTCATCGACGCTGCAATTGTGCAGCTGGATCGATTGGCAGCCATCGCCGAGATCGAAGCCGAGGTCGAACCCATAGGCGAAGCAGTTCACGAATTCGGCGACGTCGCTGTGCTCCACCCGGAAGCCGGTGCCGGAGCGGCGGTTGTTCCATACCGAGACACTGCCGCCGCCGGTCCAGGCGCCGCCGAAGCTGCTGGCCTGGAGGTCGATGCGGTTGGCATCCACGAAGGCGGCGTTGAAGCGGCCATTCGCGCCGGGCACGCCGCCGACGTCATGGACATTGACCACATCGCCCTGGATCAGCCCATGCGGCGTCGCCGTCGTCAGCCGCACCGCGCCGCCGCCATTGTTGGCGACCGCGGTGATGGCGTTGGAGACGATGGCGACATTGCCGATATTGCCGGTCAGGAATGGCCAGAAATGCACATCGTGGATGCGCGAGATGTCGACGGTACGCGACAGCCAGATGCCGTTGCGGTTGTCGCCGCGCAGCCGCCGCACGTTCAGCCGCTGGTTGTTGTCGGAGCGGATCGCCAGGTTGAAGCCCAGCACCAGCGCATCCTCGACCAGCGCGTCATGGTGGCCGCCCGCACCGTCGCCGATGGTGATGGCGGTGCCCGCCATCGCGGTGCGCAGATCGATGCCGGCGCGCAGGGTGGTGGGGGGCGCGGCCATGCCGTCGCGGATCACCGCGACACGGCGCAGCGTGGCCGCGCGCAGCACGCGGATGGTGCGCGCCGGGTCCAGCAGCAGCGTGCCGGGGATGTTGCGGTAGTCGCCGCTGGGGCGCTGGCCGCCCGGGAACAGCGGGCCTTCGAGGCTGACATTGTCGCGCACGCGAAGATCGGCGCCGGTCACCCGGTAGCGCCGCGGGCCGAGCCGCACGATGCCGCCACCGGCCGCCGAGGCCGCGTCGATTGTCGCCTGGATGGCGGCGGCGTCGTCGGTCGTGCCGTTCCCCGCCGCGCCGAAATCCCGCACATGGAACATGCGTTCGGCATGCACGCCGGCGGTGATCTGGGCGAAGGTGGCGCGGCGCGTCGCGGCGCTGATGCCGCTGCCCTGAACGATGGGCGCCACATCGCTGGCGGTGAGTGCCACGGCGGCGGGCAGGTCGGAAATACGCGAATCAGACATGGGGCACTCCTGTTGCGCGGGAAGCGGGCGGGTCGGGGTCGCGTCAGCGCAGCAGGCGCCCGCCATTCTCCAGCAGCAGCGCGGCGTTGGACTGCAGCAGCAGCGTGAAGGGGTTGCTGACCACGAAGGGGGAGGAGGTATCGGCCAGCGTCGGATCGGCCGTCGCCTCCACCCGCATCCGGTAGCCGGTGCCCGACGGCGGCGCGGGGAAGGTCACGCTGGCGAGGCCCGCCGAGACCGGCGCGGCCTGCGGCCCCCGCACCGTGGCCCCCGCGGCATTCCGGAGCGAGAAGGTGACCTCCGTCACCGGCCCCGCGATGGCCGCCGCCGCCGCCACCACCCCGTTGGAGACGATGCCGGCGGCGATCGGCGCCAGCACGATGGTGATGGCCGCGGCGGTCGCCGCCTGGCGGATCGAGAAGCGCTGCGCCGCGCTGCGGTTGACGCGGAAAGGCGCGGCCGCGCTGTCCACCGTGATGCCGGCCGCCACCACATCGCCCGCGCGCACCGGCAGCAGCGCCACCGCATCGGCAGCCTGCAGCAGGATCAGGTCCCCCGTCCCGAGCCGCGGGCCGGCGGGGGTGAAATAGCCGGCGCCGAGCGCGGTCGCGCGGGTATCGGGGGTTCGGTACAGCCAAAGGGTGAAGCCGCTGCCGGTCAGCAGGGGCGTCAGGGCGGCGTCGCTGTAGGGCATCGGGGGGCTCCGGGCGCGCGACAGGACGCGCGGCCGCGCGCACCAGGCGCATGGGCCGTATCGTCCGGGGTATCGCGGGAAGGTTCGGGGGTGCCGGGGGGCGAAGGCGCACTTCGCCCCGTGGCAGGGCGTGATTAGCCGGCGGGAGGGGAACAAGTCAAGAACAAAATCCTAGCACCGCAAGGTTTCCCGTCCTGCTTCGCGCAGCGGGATGCATCCGGGCGCGGTCGTGTTATGGGGGAAAACCGTTGTGGAGGAGGTCGTCCCGATGCTGCGTCGCCTGGCCCTTGCCGCCGCCCTTTCGCTGATCCCGCTGCTGCCTGTCGCCCTGCCGGCACAGGCGCAGGATCGCGTGGTGAACGTGTTCAACTGGAACGACTATATCGACGCGGACATGGTCGAGCGCTTCACGCGGGAAACCGGCATCCGCGTGCGCTACGATGTCTATGACAGCCTGGAGACGCTGGAGGGGCGGCTTTCCGCCGGGCGGTCCGGCTTCGACGTGATCGTGCCGACGACCGAGCCCACCTTCTCCCGCCTGCTGCGCGCCAATGGCCTGCGCCCGCTGGACCCGGCGGCGGTGCCTAACCTGCGCAACCTCGACCCCGCCATGCAGGCGCAGGTCGCAACCTCCGACCCCGGCAATCGCTTCGGTGCGATCTATCTGTGGGGCACGATCGGCCTCGGCGTGAATGCCGATCGGATCCGCGCCCTTGCCCCCGATGCGCCGATGGACAGCCTGGCGCTGCTGATGGACCCGCGGCATGCCCGCCGCATCGCGGGCTGCGGCATCACCATGCTGGACAGCGCCGCCGATGTGATCCCGACCGTGCTGCGCTACCTCGGCCATGACCCGAACAGCACAAGCGCCGAGCATCTGCGGGCGGTGGAGCGCGCCTTGCTGGCGATTCGCCCCTTCATCCGCAATTTCAGCTCGGCCGGCGCGATCGAGACCCTGGCATCCGGGCAGTCCTGCCTCGCCTTCGCCTATTCGGGCGACGCCATCCAGGCGGCGGGGCGCGCGGCGGAGGCGAACCGCGGTGTCACGGTGCGATACGTGGCGCCGAAGGAAGGCGCGCAGCTGTGGTTCGACGTGCTGGCGGTGCCGGCCGATGCGCCGAACCCGAATGAGGCGATGGCCTTCATCAACTTCCTGCTGCAGCCCGATGTGATGGCCGCCATCACCAACACGGTGAACTACCCGAATGCCGTCATCGGCAGCCGTGCGCTGGTTGAACCCGCCATCGCCAACGACCCGAGCGTCTTCCCCGATGAGGCGCTGCGCGCGCGCTTCTTCACCATCGGCCCGGTGCCGCAGGCGGCGGACCGCGCGCGCAACCGCGTGTGGTCGCGCTTCAAGGCGGGGCGGTAACGTGGGCGCCTCGGCCCCGCGCCCGGGCACCGCCGAGCCCTGGCGGAATCCGGACGCCACGCCGTTCCTGCGGATCAGCGGCGTCACGAAGCGTTTCGGCGACTTCGTGGCGCTGGATGGCGTGACGCTGGATATCTACCGGGGCGAGTTGTTCGCGCTGCTCGGCGGCTCGGGCTCCGGCAAATCGACGCTGCTGCGCTGCCTGGCCGGGTTCCTGGAGCCCGATTCCGGCAGCATCGTGCTGGACGGGCAGGACATGACGGGTGTCGCGCCCTATGCGCGGCCGGTGAACATGATGTTCCAATCCTATGCGCTGTTCCCGCACATGACGGTCGCCGGCAACATCGGCTTCGGACTGAAGCAGGATGGCCTCCCCAAGGCCGAGATCGCAGCGCGTGTCGCCGAGATGCTGGCGCTGGTGCGGATGGAGGGCCTCGGCGATCGCAAGCCCGCGCAATTGTCGGGCGGGCAGCGCGCGCGCGTGGCGCTGGCGCGCGCGCTGGCGAAGCGGCCGAAGCTGCTGCTGCTGGACGAGCCGCTTTCGGCGCTCGACAAGAACCTGCGCGAATCGATGCAGTTCGAGCTGCAATCCATCCAGGAAAGCACCGGCACCACCTTCGTGATCGTCACGCATGACCAGGAGGAGGCGATGACGATGGCGACGCGCCTCGCGGTGATGGATCGCGGGACGCTGGCGCAGATCGGCACGCCGGGCGAGGTGTACGAATACCCGAACAGCCGCTTCACCGCGGAATTCCTCGGCACCGCCAACATCCTGGAGGGCGTGCTGGAGGCAAATGACGAGGCCGGTGCCCGCATCGGCAGCTCGGAATATGATTTCGACATCGTGGCCGCGACGCCGGCACCCAAGACCGTCGGCAGCCGCGTCTTCGTGGCGCTGCGCCCCGAACGCCTGCGCATCGCGCGTGTCGCCGCCGGCACGCCGCATGCGGAGAATTGCCTGGTCGGGCGCGTGCGGGACATCGCCTATTATGGCGATTTCTTCATGTATCATGTGGTGGTGGAGGAAGGCCGGGTCTTCCGCGTCAGCCAGCCCAATCTGCGCCGCATCACCGAACGCCCCGTCGATTGGGAAGACCACGTCGCCATCGGCTGGGATGCGGATGCGGTGGTGGTGCTGCCGGAATGAAAAATCGCGCGGGTCTTGTGCTGCTGCTGCCCGCCGCCTGGATGCTGCTGTTCTTCGTGGCACCCTTCGCGATCGTCGCCTCGATCGGCTTCACCGAAAGCACGGAGGGCCTGCCGCCCTACGGCCCGCTGCTGCGCTTCCGCGATGATGGCTCGCCCTACCTCACGCTGAACCTCGAGAATTTCCGGCTGCTGCTGGAAGACAGCTACTACCTCGACGCCTATCTGCGCAGCCTGCGCGTCGCGGCCATTTCGGCCGTGCTGTGCCTGCTGATCGGCTACCCGATGGCGCTGGCCATCGTCCGCGCGCCGGAACGCTGGCGGACGCTGCTGCTGATGCTGGTGGTGCTGCCCTTTTGGAGCAGCTTCCTGCTGCGCGTCACCGCCTGGATCGGCCTGTTGCAGGATGCCGGCTGGGTTAATGGCGTGCTGCTCGGCCTTGGCGTCATCGAGCAGCGGCTGGTGCTGCTCTACACGGACCTCGCGATGTATCTCGGCATCACCTATTGCTACCTGCCCTTCATGGTGCTGCCGCTTTACGCCACGCTGTCGAAGCTGGATCCGGCGTTGCTGGAGGCCGCGGCCGACCTCGGCGCGCGGCCGGGCCGCGCCTTCTTCGCGGTCACGCTGCCGCTGTCGCTGCCCGGCATCGTCGCGGGCTTCCTGCTGGTGTTCATCCCCGCGGTCGGCGAATTCGTCATCCCCGAATTGCTCGGCGGCCCCGGCGCGCAACTGATCGGCCGCGTGCTGTGGACGGAGTTCTTCCAGAATCGCGATTGGCCGCTGGCCTCGGCGCTGGCGGTCGTGCTGCTGCTGGCGCTGGTGGTGCCGATCGGCGTCTTCCAGGCGCGGGCGGGCCGGCCATGACGCGGCTTCCCGGCCGGCTGCTGCTGCCGCTCGGCCTCGGCTTCGCGTTTCTCTATCTGCCGATCCTGCTGATGGTGGTGTTCAGCTTCAACGACAGCCGCATGGTGACCGAATTCACCGGCCTGTCCTGGCGCTGGTATGCGGCGCTGTTCGCCAATGAACAGCTGATGCAGGCGCTGTTTCTTTCGCTGCGGATCGCCGCGATCTCCGCCACCATGGCGACCATCCTCGGCACGTTGGCTGGCTTCGCCCTGGCCCGCTTCGCCCGCTTCCGCGGCCGCGCGCTGTTCGGCGCCGTCATGGCCGCGCCGCTGGTGATGCCGGAGGTGATCACCGGCCTGTCCCTGCTGCTGCTGTTTGTGGCGATGGAGGCCAGCTTCGGCTTCCCCGCCGGCCGCGGTGCCAGCACCGTCGCCATCGCGCATGCCACCTTTGGCGCGGCCTATGTGGCGGTGGTCGTGCAATCGCGCCTGGCCGATTTCGACCTCAGCCTGGAGGAAGCGGCGATGGATCTCGGCGCGCGGCCCTGGAAGGTCTTCGCCGTGATCACCCTGCCGCTGATCGCCCCGGGGGTTGCCGCCGGCTGGCTGCTGGCCTTCACGCTCTCGCTCGATGATCTGGTCATCGCCAGTTTCGTCTCCGGCCCCGGGGCATCGACCCTGCCGATGGTGATCTTCTCGGCCGTGCGCCTTGGCCTGACGCCGGAGCTCTACGCCCTGGCGACGCTGCTGCTGGCGGCGGTGGCGGTGGCGCTGCTGGTGGCGCTGCGGATCGGCCGGCCGCGCCTGACCTGATCCTGCCTGCCCTGATTTCTCCGTCTTGCTGCACCACATTGCAGCGATGCGCGTCGCTGTTCTCCTTCTGCTTCTGCTGACCGGTGCCTGTGCCGAACGCTGGCAGCGCCCCGGTGCGTCCGAGGCCGAGGGCGATGCCGCCAACGCCGCCTGCGCCGACCAGGCGACGCTGGCCGTGCCGCCGCAGATGGTCTGGCAGATGGTGCAGCCGCCGCGCTTCGTGACCGACCGGCAATGCTGGCAGGACGGCAACCAGACGCGCTGCCGCAATGTCTCCCGCTATGTCCCGGCCCGGTTCGGCTTCGTCGATGTCTCCCAGGCGCCGCGGGACGCCTGGCGCCGCACCTGCATGCGGGAAAAGGGGTTCACCTTCGAAGGCTACCGCCCCTTGCGCCTGGAATAGCCGGCAGGCGGTGGACGCTGCCGCGCGGCGGCGCTACCAAATATGCGCCGCGCGCGCGGCCCCAGAATACGGGCCCCACACACTCCGGAACCGCCATGAACCTGATCGCCGATCGCCTCGATCGCATTTCCCCCTCGCAGACCATGGCGATCACCGCCAAGGCGCGCGCCCTCAAGGCCGCCGGGCGCGACATCATCAGCCTCAGCGTCGGCGAGCCGGATTTCGATACCCCCCGCCACATCAAGGATGCGGCGATCGCGGCGATCGAGCGTGGGGATACGAAATACACCGACAATCTCGGCACGATGGAACTCCGCCGGGCGGTCAGCCGCAAGTTCAAGCGCGATTCCGGCCTCGACTACGCCCCCGACGAGATCATCATCTGCACCGGCGGCAAGCAGGTGATCTTCAACGCACTGCTGGCCACCATCCAGGCGGGCGATGAGGCCATCATCCCCGGCCCTTGCTGGGTCAGCTACCCCGATATCGTGGCGCTCGCCGAGGGCACGCCGGTGATCGTGCCGGCCGGGCAGAACCAGGGCTTCAAGATCACCGGCGAGCAGCTGGACGCCGCGATCACGAAGAAGACCAAGTGGGTGATCCTGAACAACCCGTCCAACCCGACCGGTGCGGCCTACAACGCCGCCGAGCTCAAGCAGCTCACGGACGTGCTGATGCGCCATCCGGATGTTTGGGTCTTCACCGACGACATCTACGACAAGCTGACCTATGACGGTTTCCGCGCCGCGACGGTGGTGGAGGTCGAACCCGGCCTGCGGGAGCGCACCATCACCATGAATGGCTGCTCCAAGGCCTATGCGATGACCGGCTGGCGCATCGGCTTCGCCGGCGCCCCCCGGCAATTGATCAAGGCGATGGACAAGCTGCAGGGCCAGAGCACGTCGGGCACCAGCAGCATCAGCCAAGCCGCGGCGCTGGCGGCGCTGGACGGGCCGGAGGATTTCATCGAGGGCATGCGCACCGCCTATAAGCGCCGGCGCGATCTGGTGGTGGACATGATGAACGCCGCCCCGGGCATCCGCTGCCACAAGCCGGAGGGTGCCTTCTATGTGTTCCCCTCGGTCTTCGGCTGCCTCGGCAAGACGAGCGCGGGCGGGCACAGGATCACCAGCGATGAGGATTTCGTCGTGGCCCTGCTGGAGGAGACGGGCGTCGCCGCGGTGCATGGCAGCGCCTTCATGTTCCCGGGGCACTTCCGCATCAGCTACGCGACGGATGATGCGACGCTGGTGGAAGCCTGCACGCGCATCCAGAAGTTCTGCGCCGGGCTGGTCTGATCGCGCGCATCGGTTTTCATGTCCGATTCGCACCGCGTTCCGGCAGGCTGCCACCGGCGAGCGGCTGGAGTACCCCATGATAGCCGGTAGCCTTCTCACTGAGTTCTACCTGCGCGAAGGGCTGCGCGAGACGCCCGAATGGCGGGCGCTCGACGCCGCCCATGTGGTGCGGGAGGCTGACGCCCTGCGCGGCCTCTGGCAGCCTCTGGCGGCGATGGCGCGGCCCAATGAGGCCACCACCGAGCAGGCCTTCATCCGCCCCGTCTTCGACCGGCTGGGCTGGCACCACCTGCCGCAGCAGGCGGCGGGCGGCGGGCACCGCGACATCCCGGATGCCCTGCTGTTCGCCACCGGCGCCAGCCGCGACCAGGCCGCCGCGATCGCGGCACCCGGCGACCGCTACCGCCTTGCCGCCGTGGTTGTGGAAAACGAGGCGCGGGACACGCCGCTCGACCGGGGCAGCGGTCGCGGCGGGACACCGGCCTCGCAGATCCTTCGCTACCTCGCGCTGGCCGAGCCTGCTTCGGGCGGCGCCGTCCGCTGGGGGCTGCTGACCAATGGCCGCTTCTGGCGCCTGTATTTCCACGGCGCCCGCAGCCGGGCGGAGGGGTTTTGTGGCTTCGACCTGCCGGCGATCCTCGAAGGCGCGGCGCGCGGGGAGGGCGGCGCGCTGGACCTGGTCCGCGCCTTCCTGCTGCTGTTCCGGCGCGACGCCCATGAGCGCACCGGCCCCGGCGGGCTGACCTTCCTTGACGCTGCCCTCGCCGAGGGGCGCCGCTATGAGCAGCGGATCACCGCCGCCCTGTCCGAGGCGGTGTTCGACCGTGTGTTCCCCCGCCTGGTCGCGGCCCTGTCGGAGGCCGACCCGCAAGCCAGGCCCGCCGATCCAAGTTGGCGGGCGGAGGCGCGGGAGGCCGCGCTGATCCTGCTCTATCGGCTGCTGTTCATCCTCTACGCCGAGGATCGCGACCTGCTGCCGGTGCGCCATGCGGGCTACGGCGCCTATGCGCTCCGGCGCCTGCGCACCCAGGCGGCGGAGGCGCGCGACCAGGCGCGCCCGCTTTCGGCCTCGCTCACGCGGTGGTGGGATGACCTCGGCGCCCTGTGCCGGGCCATCGACACGGGCGACGCCTCGCTCGGCCTGCCGCCCTACAATGGCGGCCTGTTCGCCGCTTCCGCCGCGCCGCTGCTGGCCCGCGCGCGCCTGCCCGACGCGACCATGGGCGACCTGCTGGACGACCTCTCGCGGGAGGGGGAAGGGGCAGCCCGGCGCCTGATCAATTTCCGCGATCTCTCGGTCCAGCAACTCGGCTCCATCTATGAGCGGCTGCTCGAATTCGATGTCGTGGCCGAGGGCGCCGGCGTCGGCGTCCGGCTCAACGCCTTCGCCCGCAAGAACTCCGGCAGCTACTACACGCCCGAGGAACTGGTGCGCCTGATCATCCGCCGCGCGGTCGGGCCGCTGCTGGAGGAGCGGCGCACTGGCTTCCGCGACGCCGCCCTGCGCCTCGGCTCCGACCGCCGCGCGAAGGAGCAGCGCGTGGCCGATCTCCGCCGCCTCGACCCGGCGGAGGCCTTCCTTTCCTTGCGCGTGCTCGACCCCGCCATGGGCTCCGGCCACTTCCTGGTGTCGCTGGTCGATTGGCTCACGGATGAGACGCTCGCCGCCCAGCAGGAGGCCGCTTCGCTGGTCCCCTGGGGCGACTATGCCTCCCCCCTGTCTGCCAAGATCGAGGCCATCCGCGGCCACATCCGCGCGCAGGCCCGGGCGAACGGGTGGGAGGTGCGCGACGAGCATCTCGACGACCGCCACCTCGTGCGCCGCATCGTCTTGAAGCGCGTCATCTACGGCGCCGACCTCAACCCGATGGCGGTGGAGCTGGCGAAGCTTTCGCTGTGGCTCCATTCCTTCACGGTCGGCGCGCCGCTGTCTTTCCTCGACCATCACCTCCGCACCGGCGACAGCCTGTTCGGCGAATTCGTGCATCAGGCGGAGGCGCGTATCCGCGCGCGCGGTTCGCTGCTGATCGGCCAGGCCGTGGTGCAGGCGCGCCAGGCCGCGCGCGGGATGACGATGATCGAGGACCTGACCGACGCCGATATCGCCGAGGTGCGTGAAAGCGCCACCACCTTCGGCGGCGTGGAGGAGGCAACGCGCCCCCTCTCGCGCTTCCTCGACTTCATCCATGCGACGCGCTGGCTGGAACCCGACCTTGGCCAGATGGAACGCCAGACGCTGGACTATCTGCTGGATGGCGTGCTCGGCGACCCCGTGAAAATCATCGCGGAGGGCAAGACGGAGCGCGGGCCGCAGGGCACGCAGGCGATGGCCGGGCGGGTGATGGCGCAGGCCCGCGCCCTGGCCGAGGAGCGGCGCTTCCAGCATTGGGAGGTCGCCTTCCCCGGCGTGTGGGAGGATTGGGAAAGCAGCCGCCCGCGCGGCGGGTTCGACGCCGTGATCGGGAACCCGCCCTGGGACCGGATCAAGCACCAGGAGGTGGAGTGGTTCGCCGCCCGCGCGCCCGAGGTGGCGCGCCAGCAGCGTGCCGCCGATCGCAAGGCGATGGTAGCCGCGCTGCGGAAGAAGGGCGGCGACCTGGCCGCCGAGTATGAGCGGGCGGCCTGGACCGCCGAGGCCGCCGCGCGCGTCGCCCGCGCCTGCGGCGCCTTTCCGCTGCTGTCCGGCGGCGACGCCAACCTCTACGCGCTGTTCGTCGAGCGATCGCTTCGGCTGGTGAAGCCCACGGGCATCGTCGGCCTGCTGGTTCCCTCCGGCATCGCCGCCGACAAGGGCGCGGCGCCCTTCTTCCGCAGCGTGGCGACCACCGGGCGCCTCGGCGCGCTGCTCGACTTCGAGAACCGGCGAACGCGCCTGGGCCTGGACCCGTTCTTCCCCGACGTCGATAGCCGCTTCAAATTCGCGGCCCTGATCGCCGGCGGCGAGGAGCGGCGCTTCGAAGCTGCCGCCTGCGCCTTCTTCGCCCAGAGCGCCGCGGAGGCTGAGAGCTCAGGGCTGGCGCTGACGCCGCAGGACTTCGCCGCCGTCAATCCCAACACCGGAACCGCGCCCGTGTTCCGTGGTGCGCGCGACGCCGAGATCACGCTCGCCATCTATCGGCGCGTGCCGGTGCTCGTGGATCACCGTCCGACGCCGCCCGCGCGCGTGTGGCCGGCACGCTATGCAACAATGTTCCATATGACGAATGACAGCGCAAAGTTCCGAACCGAGGCGGAACTCGTGGCAGCGGGCGCCTATCGCATCGCGCCAAATCGCTGGAAGAAAGCGGCGGCCGAGTGGGTGCCGCTCTTGGTGGGCCGCTCCATCCACATCTTCGACCACCGCGCCGCCGCCGTGGTCGAGAACCCCGAGAGCATCCACAACCCGTTCAGTAGCGAACCGACGACCGAGGCGCAGCACGAGGACCCCGCCCACTGTCCGCGCCCGCAGTTCTGGGTTGAGACCTCGGAAATCCCCTGGCCTGCCGGGCTCGGCTGGGCACTCGCCTTCCGCGACATCGCACGCCCGACCGATGTTCGCACCGTGATCGCCGCCGCTGTGCCCTTCGCGGCCTTCGGCAACAAGTTGCCGCTCCTGCTGCCGCTGCTGCCCGAGGAAACGAGGCAGGGCGGCGCAGCGCGCGACCACTGGCGCGCCGCGTGCGACGCCATCCTCGCCACCTACCGGCGCGGCGCGCCGCTGCTGCTGGCGAACCTCAACGCGCTCCCGCTCGACTACATCGCCCGCCAGAAGGTGCAGGGCACCAACCTCAACTTCTACATCGTCGAGCAGTTGCCGATCCTGCCGCTCGCCGCCTTCGCCCGCCCCATCGGCGCCACCACCGCCGAGGCGATGGTCCGCGACCACGTCCTCCGCCTCTCCTACACGGCGCACGACCTGAAACCCTTCGCCGATGATCTCGGCCACCAGGGCCCGCCCTTCGCCTGGGACGCGGAGGAGCGCCTCCATCTCCGCGCCCGCCTCGACGCGCTGTTCTTCCTGCTCTACGGCCTCGACCGCGACGCCGCCGGCTACATCCTCGGCACCTTCCCCATCGTGCGCGAGGAGGAGGAACGGCGCTTCGCCGGGCGATTCCGCTCCCGCGACCTCATCCTCGGCTATATGGCAGCCTTCGCGGCGGGCGATCCCGACAGCCGAATCGCGGCCTGACCGCGCCGCATTGAGCGCAGGCGTCCAGGCGGGTAGGCTGCTTGTCCTCAGCCCCCGCCAGGAAGCCCCATGCCCGCGCTCGCCAATCGCCTGAAGGATATCGAACTCGCCGCCTCCGCCATCATGACGGGCAAGGCGCGGGCGCTGGCCGCGCAGGGCATCAAGGTCATTTCGCTGGCCATCGGCGAGCCCGACTTCGACACCCCCCGCCACGCGATCGACGCCGCCTACAACGCGGCCCTGTCGGGCGACACCAAGTATCCGCCGCAGGATGGCACGAAGGCGCTCAAGCTTGCCGTGCAGCGCAAGTTCAAGCGGGACAACGGCCTGGATTACGCGCTCGACGAAATCATGGTCTCGAATGGCGGCAAGCAGGTGATCATGAACGCCCTGCTCGGCACCTGCGATCCGGGCGACGAGGTGCTGATCCCCGCCCCCTACTGGATCAGCTATGCCGAGATGGCGAAGCTGGCCACCGCCAAGCCCGTGACCGTCAGCTGCCCGCAGAACAACGGTTTTCGGCTGCGCCCCGAAGACCTTGAGGCAGCCATCACACCGAAGACCAAGTGGCTGATCCTGAACTTCCCGAACAACCCGACCGGCGCCGCCTGTTCGCGGGCCGAGATGCAGGCGCTGGCCGAAGTGCTGCTGCGCCACCCGCATGTCTGGGTGATGACCGACGACATGTATGAGCATCTGACCTATGACGGCTTCGAATTCTGCACGATCGCCGAGGTCGAGCCCCGCCTGCGCGACCGCGTGCTGACGGTGAACGGTGTCTCCAAGACCTACGCCATGACCGGCTGGCGCGTCGGCTTCTGCGGCGGCCCGAAGCCGCTGATCGCGGCCATGGTGAACATGCAAAGCCAGATCAGCAGCGGCATCAGCACGGTGGGCCAGGCCGCCGCGGCCGCCGCGCTCGATGGACCGCAGGATTTGGTGGCGGAACGCGCGGCCGTCTACAAGCAGCGCCGCGACATGGTGGTGGACGCGCTGAACGCGTCACCGGGCATCGTCTGCCACAAGCCGGAAGGCGCCTTCTACGTCTTCCCGAATGTCGCGGGCTGCCTCGGCAAGACCAGCAAGGGCGGGCGCAGGATCGCGACCGACACCGACTTCGCGCTGGCCCTGCTGGAGGAAAACCACGTGGCCGTCGTGCAGGGCGCCGCCTATGGCATGAGCCCCTATATCCGCATCTCCTACGCGACGGACACCGAAAGCCTGCGCACCGCCTGCGCCCGCATCCAGGAATTCTGCCACGGTCTGACCTGACGCGATGCTGCGCGCGGGTCGGGATTCGGACGCGGAAGGCTTCATCGCGCTGATCGGCGCCTGCTGGGCGGAATACCCGAACTGCGTGCTCGATGTGGATGCGGAAGTGCCGGAGCTGCGCGCGCTGGCGACCTATTTCGCCGATTCCGGCGGCGCGCTGTGGGTGGCCGAGGATGCGGGGCGCGTGATCGGCATGGCGGCCACACGCCCCATGCAGCACGACGCGGCGTGGGAAATCTGCAAGGTCTATGTCGCGTCGCAGGCACGCGGCACGGGCCTTGCGCATGCTCTGCTGGATGCCGCGGAACGGCATGCGCGCGCAGCCGGCGCCGCGCGCCTGGTGCTCTGGACCGACACACGCTTCGAGGCCGCGCATCGCTTCTATGAGAAGCGGGGCTATGTGCGGCAGGGCGCCATCCGCATCCTGGACGACCTCTCGAAAAGCCTGGAGTTCCGCTACACCAAACCGCTGCGCGGGCTGGTGGTGGAAGCCCTCGATGCCGCCGCCGCCGCCAGTGCGGAACGGGCGCTGACCCGGCTGCTGGTGGATGCGGTGGCGGAGGGCGCCAGCCTGACCTGGCGCGCGCCGCTGGCACCCGCGGTGGCGCAGGCCTTCTGGCGCGGCATCTCCTCCGACGTCGCACTCGGCCGCGCGGCGCTGCTGGTGGCGTGGGTGGATGGCGCGCTGGTGGGCAGCGTCACGCTGCGGCTCGACACGGCCCAGAACCAGCCGCATGTGGCGGAGGTGCAGAAGCTGCTCGTGCGCGATGCCGCGCGCCGCCAGGGCGTGGGGCGCGCGCTGATGCAGCGGGCGGAGCAGACGGCGCGCGGCCTCGGGCGGCGCATGCTGATGCTCGACACCCGCGTGGGCTCGGCCGCGGAGGCGCTGTATCGCGCCATGGGCTGGATGGCGCTCGGCACCGTGCCGGGCTTCGAGCTCGATGCGAACGGCGCGCCGGCGGACACGGCGTTCTTCTGGAAGGCGCTGCCATGATCAGCACGGATTGGGTGCGCCTGATGGCCGCCTACAATGCCGAGATGAACCGCCGCCTCTATGCCGCGGCGGATGCCCTGACCGACGAACAGCGCCGTGCCGAGCGTGGCGCCTTCTTCGGCAGCATCCAGGGCACGCTGTCGCATCTGTTGTGGGGCGATACGGTATGGATGGGCCGCTTCGCCGGCTGGCCCATCCCGCCGGTCGGCATCCCGGGCAGCGCTGCGCTGCATGGCGACTGGGCGCGGCTGAAGGCCGAGCGCGCCGCGGCGGATGCGGGCATCGAGGCCTGGGCCGCGACCCTGGAGCCCGCCTGGCTGGAAGGCTCGCTCGGCTGGGACAGCGCCGCGATGGGCCGGCACGTGGCGCGGCCGCGCACAGTGTTGGTCACGCACTTCTTCAACCACCAGACGCATCACCGCGGCCAGGCGCATGCCCTGCTGACCGCCGCCGGCGCCCGCACCGGCGACACCGACCTGCCCTTCATCCTCCGGTTCGACTGAGGAAGGGGGCGAGCGCCGCCAGCACCTCCTCCGGCGCTTCCTCGGCCAGGTAGTGGCCGCTGTTCACCGGGCCGCCAGCGACCTCCGCCTTGCTGTATTCGCGCCAGGTTTCCACCGGCTTGTACCATTTGGCGATCTTGCCCTTGGCGCCCCACAGCACGAGCAGGGGGCAGCCGATCTTCTCGCCCGCCGCGCGGCTGGCGCGGTCATGCACCAGGTCGATGGTGGCGGCGGCGCGGTAATCCTCGCAGATCGCCTCCACCGTGCGCGGTTCGTGCAGCGCGGCCAGGTAGTCGGCGCGCGCCTCGGCCGCATAGACATCGCCGGTCGGGTCGCGCGTGGTGTGGCTGGCGAACCAATCCTCCACATCGCGCAGGATCATGCGTTCGGGCTTGGGGTGCGGCTGCGCCAGGAAGAACCAGTGATAGTAGCCGAGCGCGAAATCCATGTCGGTGGTTTCGAAATGGTGCAGCGTCGGCACGATGTCCATGACGCAGGCGCGCGCCACGGCGTCCGGCGCATCGAGCATCATGCGGTGGGTCACGCGCGCGCCACGATCATGCGCCACAACCTGGAAGCGCGGGAACCCTAAATCGCCCATCAGGGCCAGCAGCACGGCCGCCATGGCGCGCTTGGCATAGGGCGCGTGGTCGGCGGTGACCGGAGGCTTCTCGGAAAAACCATAGCCCGGCAGGTCCGGGCAGATCACCGTGAAGTCGCGCGCCAGCGCCGGCGCCACGCGGTGCCACAATCGCATGCGTCTGCGGGTTGCCGTGCAGCAGCAACAGGGGCGGGCCCGAGCCGCCGCGCCGCACGCGAAGCGCAAGCCCACCGGCCTTCCGCGTTTCCAGCGCGAATCCCTCGAACATGGCGTTTCTCATTTCGTTCTCGACATTGACGTGCGGCGAGCCGCTGCTACAGGCTGCACGACTTTTGGGGGGAGCACCATGCGGGAGACAATCGAGCGGATCGGCTTCATCGGACTCGGCCAGATGGGCCGGCCGATGGCGGCGCGGCTGATCGAGGCCGGTTTCGCCGTGACGGTGCACGATGCCGTGCCCGACCGCGCTTCTGCCTTCGTCGCGGCGCATGGCGGCATCGCCGCGTCCAGCGCCGCCGCGGCCGCGGCCGGTGCGCAGGCGGTCGTCACCATCCTGCCCAACAGCCGCGACGTGGCGGAGGTTGTGGCGGCGATACGGCCGGTGCTGTCGCCGGGCAGCATCGTGGTCGAAATGTCCTCCGGCGAGCCTTCGGCCACGCGCGCGATGGCGCTGGATCTGGCGGCGTCCGGCTGCACGATGGTGGACGCCCCCGTCTCCGGCGGCGTGGCGCGGGCGGAGACCGGGACGCTGGCCATCATGACCGGCGGCGATGTCCTGGCGCTGGAAGTGGTGGAGCCGCTGCTGCGCGCGATGGGCGGCAGCATCACGCGCTGCGGCGATGTCGGCGCGGGCCAGGCGATGAAGGCGCTGAACAATCTGGTCAGCGCGGCGGGGTTCCTGATCAGCGTGGAGGCGCTGCTGATCGGCGCGCGCTTCGGCCTGGATCCGGCGACGATGGTTGGCGTGCTGAACGCCTCCACCGGCATGAACAACAGCACCCAGCGCAAGCTCAGCCAGTTCGTGCTCAGCCGGAAATTCAATTCCGGCTTCGGGCTCGATCTGATGGTGAAGGATTTGTCGATCGCGCTGCAACTGGGGCGGGAGACGACCACCCCCGCCCCCTTTGCCGCGCAATGCCGGGAGATGTGGGCGGCAGCGGCCGCGCTGCTCGGCCCCGGCCAGGACCACACCGCAATCGCGCGCCTATCGGAGACACTGGCGAACGCCGAACTGTCGTCCCCGCAGGTGGCGCGCAAGCCGTAGCTATTCGTTCGCGAAGGACCACACGCCGAGGCCGATGCCGACCACGCCGAACAGCATGGACAGCGCGGGCCAGGTGACCTTCGGCCCGCGGTAATGGCCGAAATACCAGTTCAGCGCGGCCGAGCCGAACAGCGCCGCCAGCCCATCCGACCACGCGAAATCCACGAAGCCGCGCATCACCAGCGCGCCCCAGGCCACCAGCGCCGTCAGCGCGATCACCCGCCAGAGCTGGTCCATCAGCGGGTTTTCGGGGCGCATGGAGGGGTGGCGCGACAGGGTGTGGATATACGCCGCGACCGAGCACAGCAGCGCCGCCAGGATGAAGACCTTCATGCGAGGCCCGCCATGGCGCGCCATTCATCCTCGGTCAGGACGCGCAGGCCCAGTTCCGCGGCCTTGCGCGCCTTGCTTCCGGCGTCCGTGCCCGCCACCAGGAAATCCGTCTTCTTCGACACGCTTTTCGTGACCTTGGCGCCGAGCCGCTCGGCCTGCGCCTCCGCCTCGTCCCGCGACATTTTCGCGAGTGTGCCGGTGAAGACGATCACCTTGCCGGCAAAGGGGCTGTCGGCGGCGGCCGGCACCGCGACATCCTCCGGCGTCACCTCGGATGCGAGGTCGTCGAGCGCGGCCAGGTTGCGCGGCTCCGCGAAGAACTCCGCGAGCTCGGTGGCGATGGCCGGGCCGATGCCCTGGATGCTGCCGAGCTCCTCCCGCGCCTCGCTGCCGATGGTGGTGGCGGCAACCATGCGCGCGCGCCATTCGGCGAAGCCGTGATAGTGCCGTGCCAGCAGCTTCGCGTTGGCCTCGCCGATGCGGCGGATGCCGAGCGCGAAGATGAAGCGGTCCAGCGGCACGCGCCGCCGCGCCTCGATCGCGCCGAGCAGGTTGGCGATCTTGCGCTCCCCCCAGCCTTCCCAACCGCGCAGCACATCGATGCGGGATGCGAGGCGGAAGATGTCGGCCGGCGCGCGCACCAGCCCTTCGTCGAACAGTTTCTGGACGTTCTCGATCCCGAGGCCTTCGATATCCATGGCGTTGCGGCGCGCGAAATGGATCAGGCGTTCCACCGTTTGCGCCGGACAGATCAGCCCGCCCGTGCAGCGGCGCACGACTTCGCCGGGCGGGCGCACGGCATGGCTGCCGCAGGCGGGGCATAGGGTGGGGAAGGCGAAGGGCAGGGCGCTGGCGGGCCGGTGTTCGAGCACGACGGAGACGATCTGCGGAATCACGTCGCCGGCGCGTTGCAGCACGACCGTGTCGCCGATGCGCACATCCTTCCGCGCGATCTCGTCCTCATTGTGCAGCGTCGCGTGTGTGACGCTGACGCCACCCACCATCACCGGCTCCATCACCGCGCGCGGCGTCAGCGCGCCGGTGCGGCCGACCTGGATGGCGATGGCGCGCAGGAGGGTGGTGGCCTGCTCGGCGGGGAATTTCCACGCGATGGCCCAGCGCGGCGCGCGGCCGACGAAGCCGAGCCGGCGCTGCCAGTCCAGCCGGTTCAGCTTGTAGACGACGCCGTCGATGTCATAGGGCAGCGATGGGCGATCAGCGCCGATCCGCGCCTGGAACGCCGCCACTTCGGCTTCCGTCAGCATCGTGCTGAGCGGGTTCACACGGAACCCCCAGTCGCGCAGGCGTTGCAGCCAGGCGGCGTGCGTCTCGGCCACATCCTCGCTGCCGGCGCCCATCGCATAGGCGAACAGCTTCAGGGGGCGTTGCGCGGTGATGGCGGGATCGAGCTGACGCAGCGACCCGGCGGCGAAATTGCGCGGGTTGACCGGGATGGTGATGGCGGGCCCCACCTTCTCGCCGCGCGCGCGCCGCGCCTCGCGCTCCTGCGAGGCCGCCTGCTGCTGGGCGCGGAACGCCAGGAAATCCGAGCGCTCGGAAAACACCTCGCCGCGGATTTCGATGCGCGCGGGGAAGGGGGCCGCCAGCCTGCGCGGCAGGTCGGCGAGCGTCAGCAAATTCTGCGTGATGTCCTCGCCTTCCATGCCGTCGCCGCGGGTCGCGCCGCGCACGAAAGCGCCATCCTCATAGGTCAGGTTGATCGACAGCCCATCGATCTTCGGCTCCCCCACGAAATCCAGCGCTTCCGCTGCGGCGAGCTTCAGGAAGCGCCGGATGGAGGCGCAGAACTCGGCGAAATCGGTCTCGGCGAAGGCGTTGTCGAGCGAGAGCATCGGCGCGCCGTGCCGCAGCTTCGCGAAGCCCTCCGCCGTCCCGCTGCCGACGCGCTTCCCCGGGCTGTCGGCCCGCACCAGATGCGGGAAGCGCGCCTCGATCGCGCGGTTGCGCACCACCAGCGCGTCATAGGCTTCGTCGCTGATCTCGGGCGCGTCCTGCCCGTGATACAGCGCGTCGTGATGCGCGATCTCGGCGGCAAGCTGCGCGAGTTCGGCGGCGGCGTCAGCCTCGGTCAATGCTCCGACATCCTGCGACCGCAGCGGCATGTCACTCATCGGTCGCGAGCCTCGTGAAAGCGGCGTGCGTCAGCGCGTAGGCGATGATCGTCTCGGGCTTCGCGCCGAGCCGTTGGTAGAAGGCCTGGCCAGCCGTGTTCTTCGGCAGCGCGGTCCACCACAGATGCGCGCCGCCCGCCTGCCGCACGGCCGCCGCTGCGGCGCCGAGCAGACGGCGCCCGACGCCCTGCCGGCGATGCGCCTCTCGCACGAACAGATCCCCGACATAGGCGCCGCGCGACGCATGGGTGGTCTCATAGGTGATGTGCCAGGTGACGTAGCCGACCAGGACGCCATCGTGTTCCGCCACAGCACCTTCGCCGCTGCGATCCGGGCCAAGATAGGCACGGCCGACCTGCTCCGCCGAGGGACTGAGCTTCGGATCGTAACCTTCCGAAAGGTTCAGCGCGCGGATCAGCGCCGCGACCGCTTCCGCATCGGCGTCCGTCATCGCGCGGATGCGGGTCATGGCGCGCATTCCGCCAGCGCGTCCAGCGCCGGGCCTTCGATGATCTCGCCGCTGAACAGGCCTTCGCTGCGGGCGCCGATGCTGCGGTAGAACAGCGTCGCCCTCTCATCGCCCGCATCCCCGCCCCACCACAGGCAGCGCGCACGCTGCGCGCGGGCTTCCGTGGCGAGGCGCGCGGCATCCCCGGGCACGGCGCGGCGGATCACAGCAGGCTGCCCGCCAGCAGGCTGTCGGCGGCGGCGCGCGCGGCGTCCGTCACATGCTCGCCGGCCAGCATCCGCGCGATTTCCTCCCGCCGCGCTGGCGCATCCAGCGGCTGCACCAGCGTCTCGGCGCGGCCCGCCTTGACCTGCTTTGCGACCGACAGATGCCGCGCGCCGCGCGCCGCCACCTGCGGCGAATGGGTCACCACCAGCACCTGGAGGCGCTCCGCCACGCGCGCCAGCCGGTCGCCGACGGCCGCGGCCGTGGCACCGCCGATGCCGCTATCCACCTCGTCGAAGACCAGCGTCGGCACCGGCGATCCACGCGCCAGCACCACCTTCAGCGCCAGCATGAGGCGCGACAATTCGCCGCCCGATGCCACCTTGTCGAGCGCGCCGGGCGCCTGGCCGGGGTTGGTCGAGACCAGGAAGGCCACGCGGTCCACGCCATCCGGCCCCCAGGCCGCTTCGGTCTTTGCCGAGACCTCCACCACCAGCCGCGTCCGATCGAGGCGCAGCGCCGGCAATTCGCGCCCGATCGCGCGCTCCAGCGCACCGGCCGCATCGCGCCGCGCTTCGGTGAGCGTCGCGGCCGCGGCGACATAGGCGGCGCGCGCGTCGGCCGCGGCGCGTTGCGCGGCGGCCACCGCGCCCGTGCCGGCATCGAGTGCCGCGAGCCGCCCGGCAAGATCGTCGCGCAGCGCCGGCAGCGCCACCACCGGCACGCCATGCTTGCGGGATGCGGCGCGCAGCGCGAACAGGCGTTCCTCCACCTGTTCCAGCCGGCGCGGATCGGGGCCGCCCGATTGCGCCAGGCGTTCCAGCGCCTGCTCGGCCTCCGCCAGCGCATCCAGGGCGCGGCCGAGCGCCTCCATCGCCGGCTCGGCCTCCGCGTTCGGGGCGGGCAGGCGTTCCAGGGCGCGGCTGGCATGGCGCAGCGCGTTCGCCGGGTGGGCGCTGCGGCGGTCGCGCGGATTGAGGCTGAGCAGCGCTTCGGCGATGGCCTCGTTGCGGCGCTCGCCCTGCTGCATCCGCTGGCGGTCGGCCACCAGCGTGTCCTCCTCCCCCTCCTCCAGCCCGAGATCGGTGAGTTCCGCGACAGCGTGGCGGAGAAATTCCTCATCGCGCTCCGCCTGGGCGATCCGCTCGCGCGCCGCGGTCAGCGCCGCCTCCGCGGTGCGCCACGCACGGTGCGCGGCGCCGACCTCCGCGCGCGTCTTGTCGAGGCCGCCGGCGGCATCCAGCAGGCCGGCATGGCTGGCCGGGTCCGCCAGCCCCACCTGGTCATGCTGGCCCTGCACCTCGACCAGCAGCGCGCCCAGGCGCCGCAGCAGGGCAAGGCTGACGGGCTGGTCGTTGACGAAGGCGCGGGACCTGCCATCGGCGCCGACCACGCGCCGCAGCACGATCTGATCCTCCGCCCCGATCCCGTGCTCCTGCACCAGCGCATGCGCCGGATGGCCATCGGCGGGCAGGAAGGCCGCGGCAACGCTCGCCTGCGTCTGCCCGCTGCGCACCAGCCCCGATTCCGCCCGCGCGCCCAGCGCCAGGCCGAGACTGTCGAGCAGGATCGACTTGCCCGCCCCCGTCTCCCCTGTCAGCACCGTGAGGCCCGGCCCGAAGGCAAGGTCCAGCCGCTCGATCAGCACCACGTCTCGGATAGCCAGGGATGTCAGCATGAGGTCGGCATCGGGCGGGTGCCCCCGCGTCAGAAGACCGTGCCGACGACGCGGCTGAAGAAGCCCGGCCGGGGTGTCTCGGCGCCGGAAGCGCCATCCACCAGCAGCGCATAGCTGTCCTGGTACCAGGGGCTGCCCGCATAGTTGTGGCCGAGCACGGAGGCGGTGCGCCGTGCCTCATCCGTCAGGCCGAGCGCCAGGTAGATTTCGGTCAGGCGGTGCAGCGCTTCGGGCACGTGGTTGGTGGTCTGGTATTCATCGACCACCTTGCGGAAGCGCCCGATGGCCGCCGTGTAAAGCCGGCGGTCCAGGTAGAAGCGGCCGATCGTCATCTCATGCCCGGCCAGGTGATCGCGGGCGAGGTCCATCTTGAGCCGGGCATCGCGGGCATAGGGCGTGCCGGGGAAGCGGTTGACGACATCCTGCAGGGCCTCCATCGCGCCGGTCGTGGCGCGCTGGTCGCGCTCGATGTCGTTGATTTGTTCGTACAGCGAGAGTGACCGCAGGTAATACGCATAGGCGATGTCGCGATGCGCCGGATGCAGCTGGATGAACCGCTCCAGCGCGCCGAGCGCTTCCGTGTAGCGATTGCGCGAATATTCGGCATAGGCCGACATCAGCTTGGCGTTGGTCGCGAAGCTGGAATAGGGGTGTTCGCGCTCCACGAGGTCGAACAATTCGACGGCGCGGGGGTAGCGCGCATTCTCCAGCGCTTCCAGGCCGGCGGCGTAGAGCGCCTCGGCGGAGGTATCGGTGGCGGTGGCCGCCGGGCGGGCGCCGAGGCTGCGGGCCGAGCCATCCCAGGCGGAGGGCCCGGAACAGGCGGCCGCCGGCAGCAGAGCGGCCAGCATGAGGGCGACACGGATCGGGGCGGGGGGAGCTGCGCGCATCGCGCTGCTATACCACGCGGGGCGCCGCGCCGGGCAAGACCCGGCGGGCGGGCGGCGGATCAGAGGATCGCCGGCGCCGCTGCGGCGGGCAGGCGGGTGGCCATGCCCTCGGCGGCCATGCCGGGCTCCGTCCACCGCCAGGCGGAGGCATCGGCGAACAGCGCCCGCAGCAGCCGGTTGTTCAGCGCATGGCCGGAGCGATGCCCGACGAAGCGCGCCGAAAGCGCCGCGCCGGCCAGGGCGAGGTCGCCCACCATGTCGAGCATCTTGTGGCGCACGAATTCATCGGCGCGACGCAGGCCGCCAGGGTTGAGCACCATCGGCCCATCCACCACCACCGCATTGTCCAGGCTGCCGCCCTGGGCGAGGCCGGCAGCGCGAAGCTGCGCGATTTCCTCGGCCAAGGCGAAGGTGCGCGCATTCGCGAGACCCGCGCGGAAGCTCGCGGGCGTCATCCGCATCGCCAGGGTCTGCGCGCCGATCGCCGGTGCGTTGAAGGCGATGGAGAGCGTGGCTTCGAAGCCCGGAAGGGCGGCCGGGTGCAGCTCGGCGAAGGCGTCCCGGTCGCCGACGCGGATGCTGCGCAACACCTCGACCACCGGGGCGGCAACGCCAAGGCCGACCGTGCCGGCGCAATCGATCAGGAAGACGAAGGGTGCCGCGGAGCCATCCAGGATCGGGACTTCCGGCCCATCGAGCTCGATCCGCGCATCGGTGATGCCGGTGCCGGCGAGCGCAGCCATCAGGTGCTCCACCGTGCCGATCCGCGCCTGGGGTGCGCCTTCGGCGACCAGCGCGGTGCAGAGGCGCGTGTCGGAGACGCGGTCGAAGCGGGCGGGGATGTCGATGCCAAGGTCGGTGCGCCGGAACACGATGCCGTCGCCGGCGGGTGCAGGGCGCAGCGTCAGGCCGGTGCGCCGGCCGGAGTGCAGCCCCACGCCCACACAGCCGATGGCTGATTTCAGGGTTCGCCTCTGCATGCCTTCGATCGCCAGGAAACCGTCCATGCCCGTCCCGAACCCCTGCCAGCCACAGGCCGAAGCCTTGCCAAATCAGGCACGATTGAGTGAGCGCCCGGGATTGATTGCCACCGGTGTTGGGCCAACGCCATTCAAGCCTTGTTTCGCCATATTACCGCACAAGACATTGAAGACACGAGATTTTTGCGACGCATCATTGCGCAATTCTGCCGTATTTACGCCCCATTCATCATCGGCGGACATTGACGCTTCGCGCACGCGTCGCGCAAACGTGAAACGCTTTGTTGCCGGGCAAAGAAAAACCCGACCGGGCGATGCGCCGGGCCGGGTTTCCAAGGTTCGTCCAGCTCTCAGTTGCTCTGGCGGCGCAGGAAGGCCGGGATTTCCAGGCCCATCTCATCCTGCTGCACCGGCCGCGTTGTCGGGCGCGGTGCGGGCTGCGGCTCAGCACGCGGCGCCGGCATGGGGGCGGCGGCCGGAACCTCGCGGCTCATCAGCCCCGTCGCGCGGCGGAACATGCTGCCGAACCCGCCGGAGGGCGCAGGCGGCGGCGTCGGCGCGGCGCGCTGCATGACGGGCGCGCGCAGCACGGGTTCCTGCGGGGCTGCCGGTTCCGCGGCCATGTCCTGCATGGGCATCGGCGCCAGCGTGGGGGCCGGCATCGGGGCCGGCTGGGGCGCCGTGAAGGCGGTGGTGGCCGGGCGCAGCGCCACGGCGGGGCCGCTGGCGGCCATGCGGGGCGTGAACGGCGTGGGGCCGCGCGGCGCGGCGCCAGGCACCGCGGTGCCGCCGACCACCTGCACCGGCGGCACCGGCCCGCCATTCACCACAAGCTTCGGCCGCTCGGCCTCCCGCATGTCGCGCGCATCGATGCCGGTCGCCACGACCGACACCCGGATGCGGCCGTTCATGTGCTCATCGACGGAGGAGCCGAAGATGATGTTCGCATCCTCATCCACCTCGCTGCGGATGCGGTTCGCCGCCTGGTCCACCTCGAACAGCGTCATGTCGTAGCCGCCGGTGATGTTGATCAGCACGCCGCGCGCGCCGCGCATGGAGGTATCTTCCAGCAGCGGGTTGCTGATCGCGGCCTCGCTCGCCTTGATCGCGCGGTCATCGCCCTCGGCCTCGCCGGTGCCCATCATCGCCTTGCCCATCTCCGCCATCACGGTGCGGATATCGGCGAAGTCGAGGTTCACCATGCCGGGATTGACCATCAGGTCGGTCACGCCGCGCACGCCCATGTACAGGACGTTGTCGGCCATCTTGAAGGCCTCCTGGAACGTCGTCTTCTCATTCGCCAGACGAAACAGGTTCTGGTTCGGGATGACGATCAGCGTGTCCACGAAGGACTGCAGTTCCTCGATGCCCGCATCGGCGGACTTCTTCCGCTTCGGGCCTTCGAAGTCGAAGGGCTTGGTGACGACGCCGACGGTCAGGATCCCCCGCTCGCGCGCCATCCGCGCGATCACCGGCGCGGCACCCGTGCCGGTGCCGCCACCCATGCCGGCGGTGATGAACACCATGTGGCAGCCATCCAGGTGCCGCGCGATCTCATCCGTCGCTTCCTCGGCGGCGGCGCGGCCGATCTCGGGCTTCGCACCGGCGCCGAGCCCCTGCGTCAGATGCGGGCCGAGCTGCACGCGGCGATCCGCCTTGCTGTGCACCAGCGATTGCGCATCGGTGTTGGCCACCAGGAACTCGACGCCGTCGAGGCCCATGGAGACCATGTTGTTCACCGCATTGGTGCCGCCGCCGCCAACGCCCACCACGGTGATGCGCGGGCTGAAATCGGTGTGGGTGTGGGACGGCATGGTGAGGTTCAGGGTCATCGTTGGAAGCCTTTCCTGGAGGGCGAGGGCGGCGGGGTGAACGGGCAGGCCGGGGGCGTCACATGCGTGCCCTCAGCCAGTGGAAAACGCGGCGGATCGGGCCTGGCTGGCGGTCGGGCCCGGTGCCCATGTCGATGAGCGGCCGGCCTTCGCCGGCGCCCCAGGCGAGCAGCCCGATCGCGCCCGCGAAGGGCGGGCCGCCCGCGGTCTCCGGCAGGCCGCGCACGCTGCGCGGGCGGCCGATGCGCACCTGGCGGTCGAGCACACGGGCGGCGACTTCGCGCGCGCCGATCAGCTGGCTGGCGCCGCCTGTCAGCACCACGCGCATGCCGGATTCCTGCGCGACGCCGGCCTGTTCCAGGCGCTCGCGCACGAATTCGAAGGTCTCCTCGATGCGCGGGCGGATGATGTTCACCACCATGGCGCGCGGCACGCGGGCGATGTGGTCCTCATCCTCCCCCACCAGGGGCACCGGCAGCATCTCGCGCTCATCATCGGCGGCCGGCAGCGCGCCGCCATGCAGCGTCTTGAGGCGTTCGGCGTGGTTGATCGGCGTGGACAGCACGCGCGCCAGATCGTTCGTCACCTGCCAGCCGCCCACGGGAATCTGCGCGGTGTGGATCAGGTGGCCCTCGGCGAAGACCGCGATGCTGGTCGTGCCGCCGCCCATGTCGATGACAGTGGCGCCGATCCGCTTCTCATCCTCGACCAGCGTCGCCAGGCCCGCGGCCAGCGGCGCGGAGACCAACTCCTCCACATCCAAATCGCAGCGCAGCAGGCAGGCGCCGAGATTGCGCAGCGAGGCCTGCGAGGCATCCACCAGGTGCACGCGCGCACCCAGCGTGTCGCACACCATGCCGCGCGGATCCTCGACGCCGGGTGTTGCATCGACGGTGAAGGACACCGGCGCGCCGTGCACCGTCTCCCGCCCATCCTCATGGCCGCGGCGGCGACCCTCGCCGAGGATCGCGCGCAGATCGGCCTCGTTCACGGCCCGCCCGCCGATCGGCCATTGCACGTGCAAAAGCCGCGAATCCGGCTGCCCGCAGGACAGGTTGACGATCAGGCCCGACAGCTTCGTGTCGCTCATTTCCTCGGCCTGGCCGACGGCGGCGCGGATGGCGCGCTCGGCTTCCTCGAGGTCGATGATGGAACCCGCCTTCACGCCGCGCCCGCGCTGCCAGCCGAATCCCAGCACGCGCGGTTCGCCATCGCCTTCGATGCGGGCGATCAGGCAGACGACCTTGGTGGTGCCGATATCCAGCACGCCGAAGGTGCCAGTGCGGCCGCCGCGGCGGCGCCGGTCCGAGGGCGGCTCGATCGGGATCGGCAGGCGCGACAGGGCGTTCATCCGCGCGAATTCCCTGTCTGGCGCCGCGCCGGCCCAGGGGAGGGTGAGGCGGCTGGTGTTGCGGGCGGCGTCGGCGGATGGCGCAGCACCATGCGGTCCGGCAGGCGCATGTCGATGGCGACAAGCGGCCGGTCGAGCAGGGCGTGGCGCGTCTGCATCTCGGCCAGACGATTCAGCGCCGGTGCCTCATGGCCCTCCGGCAGCAACACATCGATGCCGTTGTGCAGCTTGAGGTTCCAGCGCCGCTCGCCGACGCGCACCATGGCCTGGGTGCGCGCCAGGATATCCCGGTGCGCGGCCAGCAGGTCGTGCAGCCCCGGAGCATGTTTCTCGGCGCCGGCACCCACGATCAGCGGCAGCGGGCCGAACGCGTCCAGCGCTTCCGTCGCCACGATATTGCCGTCGCGATCGACGATCGCGAAACGCCCCTGGTTCTGCCAGATGGCGAAGGGCGTGCGTTCGTGGAGGCGCACCAGGATGGTGCCCGGCAGGCGGCGTTCGACATGCGCGCTTTCGACCCAGGCGATGGTCTCGAGCCGCGCGCGCGCCTCGCTGGGCGAGAAGTCCAGAATGGGGTCGCCCTGCTGCACGCCGATCGCCGCATGCAGAAGGTCGCGCGGCGTGTTGTGCCGCCCTTCGACCACGATCTCCTCGACCTCCAGCCCCGCCGCGACGGCGAGGTCCGAGGTGTTCCCGGCTACGCCGCGCAACCGGCCAGCCGGATCGGCGCCGTAGAGGCCGAAGCCGACCACGCCGGCCACGACGAGCGCGAGCAGGCCGAACATGGCCGGCTTCGCCAGCCCGCGCTGCCGGCGCAGCCACAGCCGCAGATGGCTCGGCCGATCCGGCTCTCGCCGGCGGCGGGCCAAGGCCTGGCGTGCGGCCGGGCTACGCGCCATGCCGCGCCTCCCGCACCATCCAGGCGCAAAGCTCGGGGAAGGGGATGCCGAGATGCGCGGCCTGTTCCGGCACCAGGCTGGTGCGCGTCATGCCGGGCTGGGTGTTCACCTCCAGCAGGAACAGCCGGCCGGGTTCGCCCGCGGTGTCGTCGTAGCGCAGATCGGCGCGCGTCACGCCGCGGCAGCCCAGCGCCTGATGCGCCCTGAGCGCGATGTCCATCGCCTGCGCGCGCACATCCGCATGGATCGGCGCGGGCAGCGTATGGTGGCTGCCGCCATCTGCGTATTTCGCCTCATAGTCGTAGAAGACGTTGCCGGTGGCGATCTCCGTCACTTCCAGCGCGCGGTCGCCCATGACGGCCACGGTAAGTTCGCGGCCGGGAATGAAGGCTTCCGCCATGATGCGGCGATCGAAGGCCCAGGCGCGCGCGATCTCGGCGCGGCGATTGTCGCCCTCGCGCAGGATCGTGACACCGACGCTGCTGCCCTCATTCACCGGCTTCACCACGAAGGGGCGCGGCAGCGGGTCTTCGGATTCGAGTTCTTCCGGCGAGACCACGCGCGACGCGGCCACGGGCAGGCCGGCCTGCGCGAAGGCCGCCTTGCTCGCCGCCTTGTCCATGGCGAGTGCCGAGGCGCGCAGCCCCGAATGCGTGTAGGGCAGGCCGAGCCAATCCAGCACGCCCTGCATGCAGCCATCCTCGCCGAAGCGGCCATGCAGCGCGTTGAACACCACATCCGGCCGCGCCGCCTGCAACGCCGCGATCAAGCCGGCGAGGTCGGCCGTGACATCGATGGGCGTCACGTCGAAGCCGGCCTGCCGGAGTGCCACCACGACCTGCGCGCCGGTGGCGAGGCTGACTTCGCGCTCGGCGGAGATGCCGCCCTGCAGGACCACGACATGGGTCATGCCGGCTCTCCGATGCGCTGGAGTTCCCATTCGAGCGTCACGCCCGAATGCGCCAGCACGCGCGCGCGGATGTCCTCGCCCAGCGCCTCCAGATCGGCGGCGCTGGCGCCGCCGGTGTTGAGCAGGAAATTCGCGTGCAGTTCGGAGAATTGCGCTGCGCCGCGCGTGAGCCCCCGCCCGCCCGCCGCATCGATCAGCGCCCAGGCGCGATGGCCGGGAGGGTTCTTGAAGGTGCTGCCGCCCGTGCGTGCGCGCACCGGCTGCGTCGCTTCCCGCGCTGCCTTGATCTCCGCCATGCGGGCGGCGATGGCCGCGCGGTCGCCCGGCGCGGCGCGCAGGCAGGCGCGCACGACCACGCCGCACGGCGGCAGCACGGCGCGGCGATACGCCATGCGCAGATCGGCGCCGGTCATGCGCAGCAAGCCTTGCGGTGTTGCGATTTCGGCCCAGGCCAGGACATCGCCGGTTTCGCGCCCATAGGCGCCGGCATTCATCGCGATCGCGCCGCCGATCATGCCCGGAATGCCGGAAAGGAACTCCAGCCCCGCAAGCCCGGCAGCGGCGGCGTGCTCCGCCACCGTCGCATCCAGCGCGGCCGCGCCGGCGACCACGCCATCCGCCGTGGTTTCCACGCCGCCAAAGGCGCGGCCAGCGAGCCGCAGCACCACGCCGCGCACGCCGCCGTCGCGCACGATCAGGTTCGACGCCGCGCCGATCACCGTCAGCGGCACAGCATCCGGCAGGTCGCGCAGCAGCAGCAGCAGATCGTCGCAATCCGCCGGCCGCACGAGGAATTCCGCCGCCCCGCCGACGCGCAGCCAGGTGAAGGGCGCCAGCGGCGCATCGCGCTGCACGCGGCCGCGCAGCGGGGGAAGGGTGGCGGTGGATCGCATGCCGGGCCTCACGCCGCACCCCCGGCCAAGCGCGGCCGCGTGCGGGTCTGCAACGCGGCCAACTGGTCCGGCAGCGCATGCGCCCAGGCCGTGATGTTGCCCGCACCCAGGCACACCACGTAGTCGCCCGGCTTGGCGATGGCATGGACCATTTCGGCCAAGCTGTCGGGGCCGGGCAGCGGCACCACGCTGCGATGGCCGCGCGCGCGCAGCCCCTCCACCAGCGCATCCCGGTCATAGCCCGGCATCGGCGCTTCGCCGGCCGCGTAAACGTCAGCGATGATGACGGTGCCCGCATCGTTCATGCAGGCACAAAAATCCTCGAACAGGGAGGCGAGGCGCGAATAGCGATGCGGCTGCACCACCGCCACCACATCGCGCGCGCCGGCCTGGCGCGCCGCCTTCAGCACGGCCGCGATCTCTACCGGATGGTGTCCGTAATCGTCGATCACCGTGATGCCGCCGGCTTCCCCGATGCGGGTGAAGCGGCGCTTCACGCCCCGAAAACCCATCAGCGCGTTGCGGATGGTGTTCTCGTCGATTTCCATCTCAACGCCGATCGCGATCGCCGCCAGCGCATTCTGCACATTGTGCTGGCCGAGCATCGGCAGGCGCATCGGCCGCAGCGTGCGGCTGCGCCCGGTCGCGCGGTCCCGCACGCCGACCTCGAAGGTCGCCCCCATGCGGTCCATCACCAGCTTCTCGGCCCGCACATCGGCCTGCGGCGAGAAGCCGTAGGTGATGATGCGGCGGTCGGACAGGCGCGGGATCATCGCCTGCACTTCCGGATGGTCGGCGCACAGCACCGCGAAGCCGTAGAAGGGGATGTTGCCGACGAACTGGGCGTAGCCCTCCTTCATCGCGTCCCCGGTGCCCCAATGGTCCAGATGCTCGGGGTCCATGTTGGTCACCACCGCGACCACGGCGGGCAGCTTCAGGAAGGACCCGTCGCTTTCATCCGCCTCCACCACCATCCAGTCGCCGGCGCCGAGCCGCGTGTTGGTGCCATAGGCATTGATGATGCCGCCATTGATGACGGTGGGGTCGAGCTTCGCCGCTTCCAGCACGCAGGCGACCAGGCTGGTGGTGGTGGTCTTGCCATGCGTGCCGCCGATGGCGATGGACCATTTGAGGCGCATGAGCTCGGCCAGCATCTCGGCCCGCCGCACCACCGGGATCAACCGCGTGCGCGCCGCCTGCACTTCCGGGTTGTCGCGCTTCACCGCGGTGGAGGCCACCACGACCTGCGCCGCGCCGAGATTCTCCGCCGTGTGACCCACCATCACCGGAATGCCGGCGTCCCGCAGCCGCGCCACATTGGCGCCTTCCGAGATGTCGCTGCCCTGCACGCGATAGCCGAGATTGTGCAGCACCTCCGCGATGCCGGACATGCCGATGCCGCCGATGCCGACGAAATGGATGGGGCCGATCGACAGCGGCAAAGCGCGCATCAGCGGGCCTCCTCGACAGGCGCGCGGGCAACCAGGCCCTGCACGAGATCAGCAAGCCGCCGCGCCGCATCCGGCCGCGCGAGGCGCGCCGCCGCCGCCGCCGCGCGTGCCAGCACGGCCGGCGTCTGGAACATGGTCAGCAGGTATCGGGACAGCGTCTCCGGCGTGAACTCCGCCTGCTTCATCAGCCGCGCCGCACCGGCGGCATCCAGGGCGCGGGCATTGCCGGTCTGGTGGTCGTCGATCGCGGAGGGCAGCGGCACCAGCACGGAAGGCCGACCCGCACAGGCGAGCTCCGCCACGGTGGACGCGCCCGCCCGCGCGACGACGAGATGCGCAAGGCCGAGGCGCGTCGCGATATCGCCGAAGAAGGGGCTGAGGTCGGCCGGGACGCCGGCTTCGCGATAGGCGGCCTCGACCCGCGGCAGATCCTCGGCGCGCGTCTGCTGGGTGACAACGAGGCGCGTGCGCAGCGCCTCCGGCAGCAAGGCCACCGCGGCCGGCACGACATCGCTGAACACCCGCGCGCCCAGGCTGCCGCCGAGCACCAGCAGGCGGATCACGCCTTCCTCGGCCGGCGCCGCATAGCCCTGGCCAGCGAGTGCCGCGAGTGCGGGTCGCACCGGATTGCCCACGATCTCGACCCTGGCCGAGGCGGGCACGCGTTGGGTGTCCGCGACCGCCAGCGCCAGCAGATCGGCACCACCCGCCAGCAGCCGGTTGGCGCGGCCGAGCACGGCATTCTGTTCATGCAGCGCCGTGGCAGGCCGGCGCGCGGCGGGCAGGGTGCGCGCCGCAAGCAGCGGCGGCACGGAGGGATAGCCGCCGAAGCCGATCACCGCCGCTGCATCGAGCCGCAGCAGGATGCGCCGCGCCGTGATGGTGCCGGCCGCCAGCGCCGCCACCCCCGACACCGCCTTGCGCAGGCCGCGCCCGGCCAGCCCCGCGCCCTGCAGCACGAAGCGTTCGGCATTGGTGAAGGCCGGGCTTTCGAAGGCGGCGCTGCGGGAATCGGTCATCAGCGCGATGCGCTCGCCGCGCGCGATCAGCTCCGCCGCCAGCGCCTCGGCCGGGAACAGATGCCCGCCGGTGCCGCCGGCGGCGATCACGATGGGTCGCACGGCAGGCCCCCTCATCGATCCGTCTCGGCGCGGGTCAGGCGCCGCTTGGTCAGCGCCAGCAGCATGCCCATGCCGAGCGCGATGCCGAGCATGGAGGACCCGCCATGGCTGACCAGCGGCAGCGTCATCCCCTTGGTCGGAATCATGTGCAGGGCGGAGGCCATGTTGACGAAGGCCTGGAGGCCGAACTGGGTCAGCAGGCCGGTCGCCGCCACCGCCACGAACACATCGGTTTCGCGCAGCAGGCGGAACAGGCCGCGCACCACGATGAAGCCGAACAGCAGCAGCACGAGCAGGCAGACCAGCAGGCCGAATTCCTCGCCGATCACGGCGAAGACGAAGTCGTTGCGCGCATCCGGCAGCGAGACCTTGAGCTGCCCCTCGCCGGGGCCGCGCCCGAGCAGCCCGCCATGCGCGAAGGCCTGCAGCGAACGGTCGATCTGGAAGGTGTCGCCCGAATCCGGGTTCAGGAAGCGCTGCACGCGCGACTGCACATGCGGGAAGATCATGTAGGCCAGGCCGGCCAAGCCGATGCCCGCCGCGCCGATCCCCGCGACCAGCACGACATTCAGCCCGGCCACGAAGAACTGCGCGAAGAAGACCGCCGCCACCACCAGCAGCATGCCGATGTCGGGCTGGCTTTTCAGCAGCAGCGCCACGATGCCGAAGATCACGATCGCCACGATGGTCGCCAGGTGCCGGCGATGCACCCGGCCCTCGGTGATCAGCCATGCGGCGACGACGGCAAAGCAGGGCTTCAGCACCTCCGAAGGCTGCACCGTGCCGAAGCCCGGCACATTCAGCCACCGCTTCGCGCCCTTCACATCGGCGCCGACCACCAGCGTCGCGGCCACCGCCACCAGCGCGCCGGCGAGGCCAAGCCAGGCCAGAAGCCGCACCTGCCGCGGTGTCGCCATCGAGACGATCAGCAGCATCGCCGCGGCAAGGCCGAGGAACACCACCTGCTTGGCGAAGAAGATGGATTTCGACGCGGCGGCGGCGCTTTCCGCGGCCGAGGTCGCCAGCATCATCACATAGCCGAAGCCGATCAGCAGCATCAGCGCCGCCAGCGTCCAGCGATCGATGGTCCACCACCAGCGGCCGAGCGTCGAGGTATCCGCGCGCGAGACGGTGATCATGCGGCCCTCCCGAGATCGTCCGCGGCCAACGCCTGCACCAGCGCGCGGAAGCGATCGCCGCGCGCGTCGAAGCCGCTGAACTGGTCGAAGGACGCTGCCGCCGGCGACAGCAGCACCACCGGCGCCGCACCCGCCCGTGCCTGCGCCGCCGCCGCCGGCAATGCGGCGTCGAGCGTGCCGGCCACCTCATGCGGCACGCCATGCGCGGCCAACGTCGCGGCCATGATCGCCGCATCGCGCCCGATCAGCAGCGCATGCGCGATGCGCGGGAACAGGGGCGCCAGGCCCTCGATCCCGCCATCCTTGGCGATCCCGCCGGCGATCCACACCACGCGGTCGTAGCTGGCCAGCGCGCGCGCCGCGCTGTCGGCATTGGTGGCCTTGCTGTCGTTCACGAACCGTACGCCGCCGATCTGGCCCACGATCTCCTGCCGGTGCGGCAGGCCGGCGAAGGTGGCGAAGCCCGCGGCGAGCATCGCGCGCGGCACGCCGCAGGCCAGCGCGATGGCCGCGGCGGCGGCCGCGTTCTGCGCGTTGTGGCTGCCGGGCAGGGCAGAGGCGTCGCGCAGATCGGCGATCTCGCCTTCGTCATCGCGAAGGCTGCGCGCCTCGGCCCAGATGCCGCCGGCCACGCGCCGCAGCCCCGAAATCGGCGTGAGCGGCGCGGTGATCGCGGGCGCCAGGCCTGTGGAAAAATCATCATCCATGCCCAGCACCGCGACGCCGTCCGCAGGTTGGCGCGCGAAGATTTGCGCCTTCGCAGCGGCATAGCCGGCCATGCTTCCATGGCGGTCGAGATGGTCAGGGCTGAGGTTCAGCATGACCCCGATGTTGAAGCCGACCGTCGCGATTCGCTCCAAGCTATAGGACGACATTTCGAGGGTGTAGCTGCCCGCCGACCCCAACATGTTGAGTCCGAGGGCCGGCGGGCCGAGATTGCCGCCGACCGCGGATACCAGCCCCGCGCGCGTCAGCAGGTGGTGTGCCAGCGCCGTGGTGGTGGATTTGCCGTTGGTGCCGGTGATGCCGATGAAGCGCGCCGCGCTGTCGCTGGCGCGCACCGCGCGGAACAGGAATTCCACGTCGCACAGGATCGGCACGCCGGCATCCAGGGCACGCTGCGCGATCGGGTGCGGCGCGGGCAGGCGGTGCGGAATACCGGGCGAGAGCAGCAGCGCATCGAAGGCGAAGCCGCCGCGCCGCAGGTCGCGCAAGGCCAGGCCCGTGCGTTCCGCGGCATCGCGCTGCGCCGTGCCATCATCCCAGCAGGTGACGTCCGCGCCCCACGCGACAAGACGCTGCGCCGCGGGCAGCCCCGCGCGCCCGAGACCCACCACTGCGATGCGCTGGCCGGCAAAGATGCTCATCGGATCTTCAGCGTGGAAAGGCCGACCAGCGCCAGCACCATCGCGATGATCCAGAAGCGGATCACGATGGTGGGCTCGGCCCAGCCCTTCTTCTCGAAATGGTGGTGCAGCGGCGCCATCAGGAACACGCGCTGCCCGGTGCGCTTGAACCAGAACACCTGGATGATGACCGATAGTGTCTCCACCACGAACAGCCCGCCGACGATCGCCAGCACGATCTCATGCTTCGTGGCGACGGCCACCGCGCCCAGCGCGCCGCCGAGGGCGAGCGAGCCGGTGTCACCCATGAACACCGCCGCCGGCGGCGCGTTGAACCAGAGGAAGCCGAGCGACGCGCCGATCAACGCCGAGCAGAACACCGCCAATTCGCCGGCACCCGGCACGGCATGCAATTGCAGATGGTCGGCGAAGATGCGGTTGCCGACGAGGTAGGCGATCAGCGCGAAGACGCCCGCCGCGATCATCACCGGCACGATCGCGAGGCCATCGAGCCCATCCGTCAAATTCACGGCGTTGGACGCGCCCATCATCACGAACATCGCCACCAGCGGGAACACCAGGCCGAAGGGGATCAGCAATTCCTTGAAGATCGGCAGCGCCAGCTTGTCCTCGAGCGGGCTCGGCATCAGCCACGTGATCCAGAGCGCCGCCAGCAGCCCGATGGTCGCCTGCGCGATCAGCTTGTGCCGGCCGGAGACGCCCTTGGTGTTGCGCTTCGTCACCTTCAGCCAGTCATCCATGAAGCCGATCGCGCCGTAGCCCAGCGTCACCAGCAGGACCGCCCAGACATAGCCGTTGCGCAGATCGGCCCAGAGCAGCGTCGAGACGCTGAGCGACAGCAGGATCAGCACGCCGCCCATGGTGGGCGTGCCCTTCTTCGTCAGCAGGTGCGATTGCGGCCCATCCTCCCGGATGGGTTGCCCGCCATTCTGCGTGGCGCGCAGGAAGCGGATCAGCCGCGGGCCGAACAGAAGGGCCACGAACAGCGCCGTCATGCAGGCGGCGCCGGCGCGGAAGGTGGTGTAGCGCACCAGGTTGAACAGCGGGAAATCCGGGCCGAGCGGCGCCAGCAGGTTGTAGATCACGGGTCCATCCCATCACGCGCCGTGCGTGCCTGATTGCTTGTGTCTTCGCCAAGCGCCGCGATCACCCGCGCCATGCGGCTGCCGAGCGACCCCTTCACCAGCACCGCATCGCCGGCGCGCAACGCCTCGCGCAGCCGCGGCGCGAGTGCGGCGCTGTCCGGCGCATGCAGGCCGCGCTGCGCCTCGGGCAGATGCGCGAACAGATGCGCCATCATCGGCCCGCAGCAGAACACCGTGTCCGCCACCGCCGCGACATCGCGTGCCAGTCCCGAATGCACCGAAGCCGCTGCGTCGCCGAGTTCGAGCATGTCGCCCAGCACCACCACGCGCCGCGCCGCCGGCTGCGCCGCCAGCACCGAAAGCCCTGCGCGGATGGAGGCCGGGGAGGCATTGTAGCTGTCGTCGATCAGCAGCGCCGTGCCACCGGGAACCGCGATGGTCCGCTGCGCGCCGCGCCCCGCCACCGCGCCGAAGCCTGCCAGCGCCGCCGCGGCGGTATCGACATCGAGGCCGAGCGCCGCGACCGCGCCCAGCACCGCGCAGGCATTGCGCGCCATATGCTCGCCCGGCGCGCCGATGCGCACCGAGAGCGTCCGGTCGTGCAGCGCGATCTCGGCGCTGATGCCGGCAGCGTCGCCCTCCCACGAGACCAGGCGCACATCGGCATCGGGCGTGCCGCCGAAGGTGATAGCGATTGCGCCGGCCGCTTTGGCGCGCGCCAGCAGGCGGGGCAGATGCGGCGTCCCGGCGGGCAGCAGGATGGCGCCTCCGGCCTCCAGCCCCGCCAGGATATCCGCCTTCTCCTCGGCGATCGCGGCCTCGCTGCCGAGATTGCCGATATGCGCGGTGCCGATCGCCGTGATCACCGCGACATGCGGACGTGCCAGGCGCGAGAGCGGCGCGATCTCGCCGCGCTGGTTCATGCCCATCTCGATCACCGCAAAGGCGGACTCGCGTGGCATGCGGGCGAGCGTCAGCGGCACGCCCCAATGGTTGTTGTGGCTGGCCGTCGCCGCATGGGTGGCGCCGAGCGCGCCGAGTGCGGCGCGCAGCATCTCCTTCGTTGTCGTCTTGCCGACGCTCCCGGTGACACCCACGATTCGCGCGGCGCTGCGGGCGCGGCCCGCGGCGCCGAGCGCCGCCAGCCCCGCCAGCGTATCGCCGACACGCAGCAGGGGCGCGCCGTCCACGTCCCGGTGCACCATCGCGCAGGCCGCACCCGCCTCCAGCGCGGCCGGCACGAAATCATGCCCATCCCGCGCCGCGACCAGCGCCACGAACAGATCGCCCGGCACGATCGCGCGGCTGTCGATGGCGATGCCGCACACCGCCACATCGGCAGCGAGCGTGCCGCCCGTCGCGGCTGCCAGTTCGGCGGTGTTCCACAACCTGCTCATGCCCGGCGCACCTGCGGCCAGGCCTTGTTTCCGGCCAGCGCACGCACCACCGCCGCATCGTCGAAGGGCAGGGTCACGCCGCCGATGGTCTGGCCGCTTTCATGCCCCTTGCCCGCCACGGCCAGCACATCGCCCGGGCCGAGGTCGGCCAGCGCGCGGGCGATCGCATCCTCCCGCGGTCCGGCATCGATGCCGCCGGGGCAGCCGGCCAGCACGGCGGCGCGGATCGCCGCCGGGTTCTCGCTGCGCGGATTGTCATCGGTGATCCAGCAGCGGTCGGCCAGGCGCGCGCAGGCCGCCCCCATCAGCGGCCGCTTGCCCGGGTCGCGGTCGCCGCCGGCGCCGAACAGCACATGCAGGCGCGAGCCTGAGCCGACGTGTGGGCGGAGGGCCGCCAGCAGCCGTTCCAGCGCATCCGGCGTATGCGCGTAATCGACATAGACGGCTGCGCCATTCGGCAGGCGCGCGGCCAATTCCATACGCCCCCGCACACCGGTCAGGCCCGAGAGCGCCGCCACCACCTGTGCCGCTGGCACGCCCGTCACCACCGCCAGCGCCGCTGCCATCAGCGCATTATCCGCCTGGAAACGGCCGGGCAGTTTCAGGTGCAGCTCATGCTGCGTGCCGAACAGGCCGAAGCTGATGCGCTGGCCGCCGGGCAGGGGGGTCTGCGCCAGCAGCCGCACATCCTCGCCGGCCTCCCCCACGCTCACCAGCCGCAACCCGCGGGACGCCGCGCCGCGCAGCGCGGCCAGGCTCTCGGCCTCCATGTCGGCGTTCAGCACGGCCGTCGCACCGGCCGGCAGCAGCGTGTCGAACAGCCGCAGCTTGGCGGCGCGGTAGGCGGCCATGTCGCCATGGTAGTCGAGGTGGTCGCGCGTCAGGTTCGTGAAGCCTGCCGCAGCCAGCCGCACGCCATCCAGCCGCCGCTGGTCGAGCCCGTGGGAGGATGCCTCCATCGCCACCGCCGTCACGCCGGCGGCGGCAAGCTCGGCCAGCGTGGCGTGCAGCGCGACAGGGTCGGGCGTGGTCAGCGACGGGCCCGGCGCGAAACCCGGCGCGATCAGGCCGAGCGTGCCGATCGAGGCCGCGCGCGCCCCGGCCGCCATCCAGACCTGCCGCAGGAAATCGACCGTGCTGGTCTTGCCATTGGTGCCCGTCACCGCGACGGCCACCGCCGGCTGCGGCCCAGCCAGCAGGGCGGCCAGGCGCGCCAGGGAAGCGCGCGGATCGGCGCTGGTGACCAGCGGCAGGGCCACCACGCTGTCCGGCCATGCCGTGCCTTCCGGCGCCAGCACCGCGGCCGCACCGGCGGCGACGGCCTCGGCCAGGAAGGCGCGGCCATCGGCGCGGGCACCCGGCAGGGCGGCGAAGATCATGCCCGGCCGGACGGCGCGGCTATCGGCGGTGATGCCAGTGATGTCCGGGTCATGCGCGCCCGGCTGCGTCAGCCTGGGCGCGGCTGGCGTCTCGGTCAGTCTGCGGAGAAGGGCCGAAAGTTGGGGCATGCCACCGGCCTCATTGCGGGGCGAGGCGCGCCTCCCGCAGCGGCGCGGGCGCGGTGGCCTGCGACGGGCGGGGCGGCGTGGGCGTGCTGGAAGGCGGTGGGCCGGGGCGGGCGGGCGGCGTCGCCGTCACCGGCGCCGACCCTGGGGCCGGTGCGGGGCGCGCCGGGCGACCGCCCTGCATGGTCAGGGCGAGGCCGGCCTGGATCTCGGCGATACGCTCGGCCTCCGGCACCAGGCCGAGCACGGGGGCGACCTGGCGCACCACCATCCCGGCCGCCGGCGCCGCCACCCAGCCGGCCGTGGCATAGCCATGGCTGCGCGCATTCGGCTTCGGCTCATCCACCATCACATACAGCGCGTAGCGCGGGGCCTGGATGGGGAAGGCACCAACGAAGGCGGCGATGCGGCGGGTCTGCGAATAGCCGCGCGCGCCGCCGCCGGATTTCTCCGCGGTGCCGGTCTTGCCGCCGACGAAATAGCCCGGGACATCGGCGCTGCGGCCGGAGCCATCGGTGACGACGAGGCGCATCAGCCGCCGCATGGTGTCGGAGGTGCGTTCGCTGACCACGCGCGGGCCTTCCGCCACATGGCCGGGATCGCGCGCCAGCAGCGTGGGCTGGCGCAGGATGCCGCCATTGGCCAGCGCGGCGACGCCCGTCACCACATGCAGCGGCGTCACCGCGATGCCATGGCCGAAGCCGACCGTCATGGTCGACAATTGCCCCCAGCTCTGCGGCGACTGCATGTTCGGCCGCGCCGCTTCCGGCAGCTCCACCCCAAGCCTGGCACCCATGCCCATGCGGGTCATGAAGTCGCGGTGGCGCTGCGGCCCTACCGCCGCCGCCATATGGGCGGAAGCGATGTTGGAGGAATGCGCGATGATCTCCGGCACGCTCAGCCAGCGGTTCTTGCCGCGGAAATCGCTGATGGTGAAGCGGCCCTGCCGGATCGGCCGGGAGGCATCATAGCCGCCCGAAAGCGTCACGGTGCCGTATTCCAGCGCCATCGCGCTGGTCAGCAGCTTGAAGGTGGAGCCGGGTTCGTAGACGCCGACCACCGGGCGGTTGAAGCGCGGGTTCTGCGCCGCGGCGTCGCCGGTCAGGCTACGCGTGTCGGTGCGCTGCGGCTCGCTGAGGTCGAAATCCGGCAAGCTGACCATGCCGAGCAATTCGCCGCTGGTCACATCCATCAGGATGCCGGCGCCGCCGATGCCGTTGTAGTCGGTGATGGCGTGCTGCACCGCCTCGCTGAGCGCCATCTGCACGCGGATGTCGATCGACAGGCGCAAGGCTTCGCCACGGCGGCGGGTCAGCACCTCATTGAAGTAGCTCTCGATGCCGGCGAGGCCGAAGCCGTCCACATCGACGCCGCCCAGGATATGCGCGGCGGTGCGCCCCTGCGGGTAGATGCGGCGCTCCGCCGTGCGGAACTCGATCCCCGGAATGCCGAGCGCGAGCACCGCCTGCTGTTCGCGCGGCGTGACGGAGCGCAGCAGATAGGTGAATTGCCCGGTGCCGGTCAGCCGGCGCGCCAGCCTTTCCTCATCGAGTTGCGGCAGCACATGCGCAAGGCGGGCGGCGGCGCCGACCGGGTCGGTGATCACGCTCGGGTTCGCGGCGAGCTCGGTGATGCGGAGGTTCACCGCCAGCACTTCGCCATTGCGGTCGGTGATGCGCGCGCGGGCCGGCAGCGGCTCGGCCGGCGGGGTGGCGTGGCGCGCGGGGGTGGCCAGGCGTGGCGTTGCCTCGGGGTTCAGCAGCGTCACCTGCGCAAGGCGCAGCCCGACCAGCCCGAACATCAGCGCGAAGCCGGCGCCGGCCAGGCCGAGGCGCCAGCGCATGCTGGCCAGCACGGCGCGGCGCGCCAGTTCCGGCTGATCGACGCGGATCAGCGCGGTGCGCGGGCCGGCGCTGTCAGGGCCACGCCCGATCGGGCGGCCATGCGGCGCGGCGTTGGCGTCGGGTGCGTCGAGCGTCATTGCGCGGGGGTCATCGCGGGGGCGGCCGCATGCCGGGCGGCAGGGTGCCGGCCGCGGCGGGGTTGATCGGCACCGGCGGCGCAAGGCCGAGGCCGCCACCGAGCGACGACATGCCGAGCGCCGAGACCACGTTCGGTGCCGGGCGGGCGGGCGGCGCCGCACTGGCGATGGCGGTGCGGCCCAAGGGCTGGGGCGCTGGCGTCGGCGCGGTGCGCACCACGGCGGTGGGCCGGGCGGCCGGTGCCGCGTCGCGCAGCGGCGCCGGGCGTGCCGGCATGACAGGCGCCGGTGGCGGCGGACGGCTGGCGCGCTGCGCGGCCAGGGTCGCGGCCAGCGCCTGGGGCGCGGGCGTCTCGGCGCCCCGCGTCGCCGCGGTGGCGGATGCCGCCGGGGCCGTGGCCAGCATGGTCGGCGCCGCGGCGGGTGCTGCGGCGGGCGCTGCGGAGGGCGCTGCGGAGGGCGGGGGGGCGAACAGGCTCGGCGCGCCGGCGAAGGCGACGGCCGGCGGCAGGCGGCGGGCCAGCATGGAGGGTCGCACTGTCTGCTGCGGCTGCGCGGGCTCCAGCGTCAGGTGCCGCTGCGCCAGGCCGCGCACCCAATCGCCCCGCGTGACCAGCGTGAGTTCCGCATCCAGCACCGCGGTGCGGTGCCGGGTCTGCGCAATGTCGGCGAACAGCGCCTGCAAGTGCCGGTCATAGGCGGCGACCTGGTTCTTGACCTGATACAGCCACGCGCCGGCGATGGCGAAGGCAAGGAAGCAGGCGAGGGTGAAGGGCCGCATTACGCCGCAACCCCCGTCTGCGCATGCGGGCGCCGTTCCAGCCCGCGCAGCCGGCCAGACCGCGCCCGTGGATTGGCCTGGATCTCGGCCTCGCCGGGCCGCAGCGCGCGCGGCGTCAGCAGCGTGAAATCCGGCACGGCGCGCGGCATGAAGCTCGCAGGATCGTGGCGGGACGCAGCACCGGCGCGGCCGGAGGCCTGCGCCATGGCCTGCTTCACCAGCCGGTCCTCCAGCGAATGGAAGGACACGACCACCAGCCGCCCGGCCGGCGCCAGCAGCCCGATGGCGGCGACCAGCCCGCGCTCCACCTCCCCCAATTCATCGTTCACCGCGATGCGCAGCCCCTGGAAGCTGCGTGTCGCGCCATCCATGCCGGAGGGATCACGCGGCACCGCGCGGCGGATGATCTCGGCCAGCCGCGCCGTGGTGACGATGGGGGCGAGGGCACGTTCGCGTAGGATGGCGCGGGCCACGCGGCGGGCGTGCCTTTCCTCCCCGAAGTCCCGGAGGATCTGGACCAGGTCGTCTTCCGGCAGGTCGCGCACGAGGTCCGCCGCACTCGGCCCGCTGCGGTCCATCCGCATGTCGAGCGGCCCGTCCGCGCGGAAGGAAAAGCCGCGATCCGGCTGGTCGATCTGGAAGGAGGACACGCCGAGGTCCATCACCACGCCATCCAGCGCCGTCACGCCATGCGCGGCCAGGCTTTCCACCATGTCGCCGAACCGCGCATGCAGCAGATGCAGCCGGCCCGGATGCGCGGCGGCCAGCGCGGCGCCGCGCGCGATCGCATCCGGATCGCGGTCGAGCGCCCAGAGCGTGCAATCGGTGGCGCCCAGGATCGCCGCGGCGTAGCCGCCGCCGCCGAAGGTCGCATCGAGATAGGTGGCACCGGGACGCGGCCGCAAAGTCGCCAGAACTTCCTCCAGCATGACGGGAATATGGCCGGTCATGACATGCTCCGCGGAGTCGTGGGCAGCGGGGCCACGTCCAAAGTCGCATTGCGTTCGAGCATCCGCTTGCGGGCTTCGGCGACATAGGCGCGCCAGGCGGGCTTGGCCCAGATTTCGAAACGATCGCCCTTGCCGACGATCGCAAGCTCGGTGCCCTGCGTCAGGCCGGCATCCTCCAGCATCATGCCGGGCAGGATCACGCGGCCCTCGCCATCGATGCGCAGCAGGTGCGTTTCGGCCAGCATCACGCTTTCCATCTCGTCGCGCTCGGCGGAAAGCATGGGCATGCGGGCGATGGAGGCGAAGATGGCGTCGAAGGCGGCGCGGGGCTGCGCCTCGATGCAGGGGCGCTGGTGGGATGCGCGGAACGCCACCGGATCGCCGCCGGCCCGTTCCACCTCGGCGCGGAAGGCGGCCGGAACCAGGATACGGTTCTTGCCGTCGAGCTTCCCGTCATGCGTGCCGATGAACTGGGCCATCCAACCTGCCGAAAGCCCCCTCTGCGTGCGATCTGGCCTGGGTCAGCGGCCGGCGGGGGTCGAATGCCCCGCCGGCCCGCCCGACCATCCTGACCGCGGCCCGAAGATGCTCCCCCGAGCGGGGCCGCTGCCTGGGACGAATTGGGAATACCTGGGTCTGGGTGGGGGCGCAAGGGAAAAGGGAGGGGGTGGCCTGGGACGCGCGAGGGTGCGGCGAGTGTTATCAATAAGTTAACGGACCCGGCCGCCGGACGGTTCGGAATTTTGTGCGCGGATCGGGGTGGCGGCGCAGCATGGTGTCGGGCGGCCTGTAAGCCGGGTTCTGTCCAGGCCTTGCGGCCCTCAGCGACCATTCCTCTGGAGCCTGCGTCACCGCAGGCTTCACGCGGCCAACCCGGGCGGCGGGGCGGAAAACCCCTGCGTCCCCCTGCGTTGCCGCAGGCTTCGCCGGCCGCCCCTATTCGGCCTTGCTCCCGGTGGGGTTTGCCATGCCGCCCCCGTTGCCGGGGGCGCGGTGGGCTCTTGCCCCACCCTTTCACCCTTACCGCGGGAGGGTTCGCACCCTGCCGTGGCGGTCTGCTCTCTGTGGCACTTTCCCTGGGCTTTCACCCCTCCGGCAGAGCCGGAAAGGCGTGGTCCCGCCGGTCGTTAACCGGCACCGTATCTCCGTGGAGCCCGGACTTTCCTCCAGCCCCGTGTCGCCAAGAATTCTTGACCCACGAGACCAGCGGTCGCCCAGCCGCCCGACACCGCCCGTGTGTTGGGCGCTACCGCGCGCCGGGTCAACTCCACGCGCAGGTGAGATGCGGCCAGCGCGCCAGCCAGCCTTTTCCCGAGACGCGCGCCCGCACGGTCGAGGGGTCTGCGCGGTGGGCCGGGGTGGGACGGATGATGCCGGCGTGCAGGTCCTGCAGCCCATGCGGCGCCAGGATTTCGATGCGGCCTTCCCGCAGCCGCACGGCGATGGCCGTGGCGGTTTCCGGCCATTGCGCCAGCGCGTCCCGCAGGTCGCGGCAGTGCCCAATATGTGCCTGGTTGGTCACCGACCAGGGCAGCTTCCGCGCGCCGCGCAGCGCGGCTTCGAAGTCCGCGTCGCACGCTGGCGGCAGGGACGGGTCGAACATCACCACGTCGAGATCGGCCAGCGCCGCGACATCCGCCGCGCGCCCCGCCTGCGCATCCCACACCAGGTTCCGCACGAAGCCCGCGCCGATCCAGGCACCCCGCGGCCCCGCCAGCGCCAGGATGCGCAGCGCGTCGAGATGCGCGGGGCTCGCCGTCAGCAGCGCCGGCAGGGTCAACCCAGCGCCGCCACGGCCGCGATCCGGTCGCGCGTCTCCGCATCCGCCACGCCATCGACCCGTTCCGGGCGCCAGCGCCGCTGGAAGGCGGTGACCAGCACGGGCAGCGGCAAATCCGTGCGGTAGCCGATCGCGGCGAGCAGCCCCGGCAGGTCCCCCGCCGCGCGCGGGCCATGCGCAGCGGGCCACAGCCCGATGCCATCCGCGGCCAGGCCTTCCCAATCGAACAGCTCGCCAGGGTCCTGCTTGCGGTCGGGGGCGATGTCGGAATGGGCGACGATGCCGCTGGGCGCAATCGGGTGGCGCGCCAGGATCGCATGACAAAGCGCGGCCACGGCGCCCATCTGGAGGGCGGGGAAGGGGCGATAGCCCCATTCATGGCCGGGGTTCACGATCTCGATCCCGATGCTGCTGCCGTTCAGGCCGGAGACGCCGCGCCAGTGCGAAACCCCCGCATGCCAGGCGCGGCGTGCCTCCGGCACCAGCCGGAACACCGCGCCGTCTTCCTCCACGAGGTAGTGGGACGAGACCTTGGCATCCGGGTCGCGCAGCCGCGCCAGCGCCGCGGCGCCGCTCGCCATGCCGGTGTAGTGCAGCACCAGCGTATCGATGCGGGCGCCATCGGGCCGCGCGTCGTGGTTCGGGCTCGGCGTGTCGTGAACGCGCATCACAGCCCGCGCTGGCGCTTCACCCGGTCCCAGGCGGCGTTGATCTCCGCCACCTTGCGGGTTGCGCGTTCGACGAATTCCGGCGGCACGCCGCGCGCGGCCAGCCCATCCGGATGGTTGTCGCGCATCAGCTTGCGCCAGGCGAGGCGCACCTCCTCATCGCTGGCGGTGGGTGGCACGCCCAGCGTCGCATAGGCGTCGTCCTGTTCCACCTGGCGCTTGGCGGCACTCCCCTGCTGGCCGCCACCCTTGGCGCGGTCCCAGGCCGCGGTATCCAGGCCGAAGCGCAGATGCACCCCCTGCAGCACCGGCAATTCGCCGCGCGTCACCGGGCCATCGGCGCGGGCGATGTAGAACAGCGCGGCCAGCACATCCTCCAGCATCGCGCGGTTGTCGGCGAAGGCCTCGCCCAGGCGCGCGGCGAAGGGTTCCCACCCCTCCGCATCCTCCCGCGCGCGGTCGAACATCTCGGCCACTTCGCGCAGGTTCTCGGGTGGGATGCGGAACATCGTCTTGAAGGCGTCGATCTCCTCCCGCTTCACCGGCCCATCGGCCTTGGCGAGCTTGGCGGAGAGCACGATGACGGAGATCGCGAACAGGGTTTCCCGGTTGCCGAGCAGCGCGGCGAGGTCGGCCGCGTCCGGCGCGGAACGCCCGGGCATGGCACCGCTATCCGCCGCATGGCCGAGCGCGGCACCCACCACGGCGCCCAGCGGCCCCCCGGTCAGGAACCCACCCACCCCGCCCAGCAACTTGCCCCAAATGCTCAAGTATGGATCCCGCTTCGCTGCGGCAGCCACGATACCACGCCGCCTGCCCAGCCTACAGGGTGGCCGCCGGCTTGCGGAGGGTGGCGATCCTTGGTCAATGAGGCGCCCTACCCTCGGAGAGCGCCTCATGTCCGGCTGGCAATTCTGGATCGATCGCGGCGGCACCTTCACCGATATCGTGGCGCGCGACCCCGAGGGCCGCCTTTCCACCCACAAGCTGCTGAGCGAGAACCCCGAGCGCTACCGCGACGCCGCCGTCGCCGGCATCCGCGCCTGTCTTGGGCTGGAGGCCGGCGCGCCGATCCCCGAAGGCGTGATCGATGCGGTGAAGATGGGCACGACCGTCGCCACCAACGCCCTGCTGGAACGCAAGGGGGAGGCGGTGCTGCTGCTGGTGAACCGCGGCTTCGCCGACATGCCGCGCATCGGCAACCAGGCGCGCCCGCGGCTGTTCGATCTGCATGTGAAGCTGCCGGAATTGCTGCACCGGCGCGTGGCCGAAATCGGCGGGCGCGTCGCGGTGGACGGCACCGAGATCGAGAAGCTGGACGAAGCCGCCGCCCGCGCCGCCCTTGAGTCGGCGTTCCATGAGGGCATCCGCGCCGTCGCCATCGTCCTGATGCATGCCTGGGCGCATCCGGCGCATGAGCTTCGCCTCGGCGAGATCGCGCGAGAAATGGGCTTTCCGCAGGTTTCGCTCAGCCACCAGGCAAGCCCGCTGCCGCGCATCGTGCCGCGCGGGGACACGACCGTGGTGGACGCCTATCTCTCGCCGATTCTGTCCCGGTATGTGCAGCAGGTGTCTTCCGAACTGCCTGGCGTGCGGCTGTATTTCATGCAGTCCAGCGGCGGCCTCGCGGAGGCCAGCAGCTTTGCGGGCAAGGATGCCATCCTGTCCGGCCCGGCCGGCGGCATCGTGGGTGCCGCGCGCACCGCGGCCATGGCGGGCCTTGAGAAAATCATCGGCTTCGACATGGGCGGCACTTCCACCGATGTGGCGCTCTATGCCGGCGAATTCGAACGCGCCTTCGAGACGCAGGTCGCGGGCATCCGCATGCGCGCGCCGATGATGGCGATCAACACGGTGGCGGCCGGCGGCGGATCGATCCTGTTCTTCGACGGCGCGCGGTTCCGGGTCGGCCCCGAAAGTGCCGGCGCGGTACCCGGCCCCGCCTGCTATCGCCGCGGCGGGCCGCTGACCGTGACGGATGCGAATGTCATGGTCGGCAAGATCCAGCCGGCGCAATTCCCGGCGATTTTCGGGCCGAATGGCGACCAGCCCTTGGACGCCGATATCGTGCGCCGGAAATTCGCGGACCTCGCCGCGGAGATCGGTGCCGCCACCGGCACGCCGACCACGCCGGAAGCGGTGGCGGAGGGCTTCCTGCGCATCGCCGTCGCCAACATGGCGAACGCCATCAAGCAGGTGAGCATCCAGAAGGGCCACGACGTCACGCGCCACGCGCTGCAATGTTTTGGCGGCGCCGGCGGGCAGCATGCCTGCCTGGTGGCCGATGAGCTCGGCATGGAGACGGTGTTCATCCACCCCTTCGCCGGCGTGCTGAGCGCCTATGGCATGGGCCTCGCCGACCAATCCGTGATCCGCGAAGCCGCGATCGAGGCGCCCTTCACGCCCGACTCCACGGCCGACCTGGCGGCGAAGCTGGACGAGCTGGAGGAAGCCGGCCGCGCCGAACTTCGCCGCCAGGGTGCCTCCGGCGACCTGCTGGCCGCGCGGCGTCTGCATCTGCGCTACCAGGGCACCGACAGCTTCCTGCCCGTGCCCTTCGCGGACCACGCGACGGCGCTGGCCGCCTTCACCGCGGCGCATCGCGCCCGCTTCGGCTTCGCGACACCCGAACGCCAGGTGATCGTGGAAGCCTGCGTGGCCGAGGTGACCGCCCCCGGTGAGCGCGTGCGGGAGGCGGCGCTGGACGCGCGCGGCATGGGCGAAGCCATTCCGCTGCTCGGCGAAGCGGAACTCTTCACGGGCGGCGCCGCCCACACCGCGCCGATCCATGACCGCGACGCACTCCGCGCCGGCGACCGCATCGCCGGCCCCGCGCTGATCCGCGAAGCCATCGCGACCACCGTCATCGAGCCCGGCTGGACGGCCGAGGTGACGGCGCTGAACCACATGATCCTGCGTCGCACGTCGCCCCGCGAAGCCGCCCGTATTGCCGATGCGTCGCGCCCCGACCCGGTGATGCTGGAGCTGTTCAACAATCTGTTCATGAACATCGCCGAGCAGACCGGTGCGGTGCTGCAGAACACCTCGCTCAGCGTGAACATCAAGGAACGCCTGGACTTTTCCTGCGCCATCTTCGACGCGGAAGGCCGCCTCGTGGCCAACGCCCCGCATGTGCCCGTGCATCTCGGCGCCATGGGCGAAAGCGTGCGCACCGTCATCCGCTCACGCGGTGCCACGCTCAAGCCGGGCGACGTGGTCGCGCTGAACAACCCCTACAATGGCGGCACGCATCTGCCCGATGTCACCGTCATCACGCCGGTTTTTGACGAGGCAGGCGGGGAGATTCTTTTCTTCGTGGGCAGTCGCGGCCACCACGCCGATATCGGCGGCCTGACCCCCGGCTCCACGCCCCCCGGCTCCGCCACGCTGGAGCAGGAGGGCGTGGTGATCGACGATTTCCTGCTGGTGGAACAGGGCCGCTTCCGGGAGGCGGAGTTCCGCGCGCTGCTTGCCGCCGCGCGCTACCCGGCGCGCAGCCCGGATGTGAACGTCGCCGATATCAAGGCGCAGATCGCCGCCAATGAGAAGGGCGTGCAGGAACTCCGCCGCGCCGTGCGCGAACAGGGCCTCGATACTGTCCGCGCCTATATGCGCCACGTGATGGACAACGCGGAAGAAAGCGTCCGCCGCGTGCTCGACCGCCTTGCCGATGGCAGCTTCGAGACGACGATCGACGATGGCACGAAGCTGAAGGTGTCGGTGCGGGTGTCTCGGGAAAGTCGCCGCGCCATCATCGACTTCACGGGCACCGGCCCGCAGCGCCCCGACAATTTCAACGCCCCCGCCGCCGTGTGCCGCGCCGTGGTGCTGTATTGCTTCCGCTGCCTGGTGGGCGAGGAAATCCCCCTCAACGATGGCTGCCTCGTGCCGCTCGACATCATCATCCCCGACGGCACCTTCCTGAGCCCGCGTCCGGGCGCCGCGGTGGTCGCCGGGAACACCGAAGTCAGCCAAATGACGTGCAACGCGCTGCTGGCCGCCCTCGGCGCCTGTGCCTCGGCGCAGGCGACCATGAACAACCTGCTTTTCGGCGATGCGGTTTATCAATACTACGAAACCGTCTGCGGCGGCATCGGCGCGGGACCAGGCTTCCCGGGAACCTCCGCCGTGCAGACGCATATGACCAACACGCGCATGACCGACCCCGAAATCCTGGAGCTTCGCTACCCCGTCCGGCTGGAGGAATTCTCGATCCGCCGCGGATCGGGCGGCGCGGGGCAATGGCCGGGCGGCGATGGCAGCCGCCGCCGCATCCGCTTCCTGCGCCCGATGGAGGCCGTGATCGTCGCCTCCCGCCGCACCGTGCCGCCGCATGGCATGCAAGGCGGCGAGGCCGGCGCGCCGGGCCGGCAATGGGTGGAACGCGCCAGTGGCGGCGTGACCCTGCTCAAGGGCCAGGACAGCGCCATGCTTGAACCGGGCGACATCCTGGCACTCGAAACCCCGGGCGGCGGCGGCTGGGGTACGCCCAAGCCGGCATGAGGCGTTTATCGGCCGTTCTCCTGCTGGTGCTTGCCGTGGCGGGGGCCGGCCTCTGGGTGGGGCCGCGCTTCGTCGATTGGGAAGCCTGGCGGGGCCGGTTGCAGGACCTGGCGAGCGAACGCCTCGGCCGACCCGTGGCCCTCAGCGGCGACATCGAGCTTTCGCTGTTGCCGCAGCCGGAACTCCGCGCCGCCGGTGTCGCGATCGGTGAGCCCGGGGATGCATTCGCCTTCACCGCCCACGCCCTGCGGGTGCGGCTTGACCTCGCGGCGCTGATCGGTGGGCGGTGGGAACCGCGGGAGGTCGCCCTCGTTCGCCCTGAACTCACGCTGCCCTGGCCGCCCGGCACGCTGCTGGCGCTGCGCCCGCCCACCTGGATCACCGAGCTTGACGCGCTGATCGAGAATGGCCGCATCCGCATCGGCGACACGGTGCTGGAAGGGGTCGGCGCCCGGCTGACCAGCGGCGGCGCGGCGCAGGCGCTGGAACTGGCCGGCGGCTTCACCTGGGCCGGCCGCACGGGGCGTTTCACGGCCAGCCTTGGCCGCCCCGGCTGGGATGGCGTGACCACCTTCGACCTCACCGTCGCCCTGCCGGAGGCTGAGGGCACGGCGCGCGGCGTGCTGACGCCGACCGCCGGATTCGACGGCACCGTCACGATGAGCGGGCGGGACCTTGCCGCGCTGCTCCCCGCGCCGCCAGGCCCGTTCCGCGCCAGCGGGCGCCTGACCGCGACGGCCGAATTGCTCGCGGCCGACGAACTCGCGATCGAGATCGGCGGTGCCCCCGCGCGCGGCGCCGTCGCCATCCGGCTGCTGCCGGCACCGAGGCTGGATGTGGCGCTGATCGCCTCCCGCATCGACCTCGATGGCTGGGCGGCGGCCTTGCGGGGCGCGGCGCCGCGCCCCTGGCCGCTCTCGATCGACCTGTCGGCCGAAGCCGCCATGTTCCGCGGCCTGACGCTGCGCCGCCTGCGGGGCGCCGCCTTCCTCGATGATGGGCGCCTTGCCCTGTCGGACGTATCGGTGCTGCTGCCCGGCGAGACGCAGCTGGATATCTCCGGCGCCACGGCCGGCGACCGGCTGGAGGTGCAGGGGCGCTTTTCGGGGGAGGATCTGCGAACCACGGCGCTGGCCTTCGGCCTTCCCGTGGCGAATGTCGATCCCGTGCTGCTGCGCGCCGGAGAAGGCCGCTTCCGCGCCGCGCTGGAGGCCGGCCAGGTGACCGTGCCGGAATTCGCCGCCGTGCTGGAGGGTTTCCGCCTGTCCGGCGCCGGGGTGCTGCGCCACGGGCCGCGGCCCTCGCTCGGCCTTGGCCTTGCCATGGACAGGCTGGACCTGGCGCGCTGGTTCCCCTCCGGCATGCAGCCCGCCGATGCGGCGCGGCTGTTCACCGGCCTCGACCTCAATCTCCGCCTGACCGCCGAACGCGCGACGCATGGCGCGCTGGTGCTCGACCGGGCGGCGCTGGATGCGGCGGTGGAGGGCGGGCGGCTCACGCTGCGCCGGCTGTCGGGCCGCATGGCGGAGACGGATATCGCAACCTCCTTCGCCCTGATCCTGGCGCCGCAATGGCGGCTTGCCGATTTGTCGCTGGAGGCGAACGGCCCGGCCGCGCGCGGCCTGCTGGCGCTGCTGCCGAGCCCCTGGCCGGGCGACACGCCGCTGGCGCGCCAGCCGCTTGCGCTGCGCCTCGCCGGGGGCGGCCCGGCCGATGCGCTCGCGCTGCGCGGCACGGTCGATATCGGCGAATTGCGGCTGGAGGCGCAGGGCACGCTGGACCTGCCCGGGACGCGCGGCACGGCCAGCCTGACGCTCCGCCACCCCGGCGCGCCGCGCCTGCTGGCCGAAGTGTTCGGCGCCGGCACCGGGGCCTGGCTGGGCGAGGGCAGCCTTTCGCTGATCGCGACACTGGCCGGCGGCCTGCCCTCCCTCACCGCCGAGAGCTTCGAGCTGGTCGCCGGCGGGCTGCGCGCCCGTGGCGGCGCCACCTACACGTCCGGGCCGCGCCCACGCCTGCATGGCCGCTTGCAGGCGGAGCGCCTGCCGATCGCCTTCCCCGGCTGGCGCAGCGCCGAGCCGCTGCCGCTGACCGCCCTGGCCGGGCTGGATGCCGAGCTGGCGCTGGAAGCCGGGCGTGTCGAGATCGGCGGCGCCGCGCTGGAGCAGGCTGCCGGCACGCTGCACCTGGCCGAGGGCCGGCTGCGGCTCGAGGATGTCCGCGCGCGCCTCCACGGCGGCAACCTGACCGGCGCGATCGGCGTGGAGGCGCTGCCCGGCACCACGCCGCGGCTTTCGGTGCAGGCGAAGCTGGCCGGCGCCACCCTGGCCGCGCCGCTGTTCGGCCTGCCCTTCGATATCGGCGCGGGGCTGGTGGATGCGGAAATCGCGGTGGCCGGCACCGGCTTCGCCCCGGCTGCGCTGGTGGCTTCCATGCAGGGCGATCTGCGCGCGTCCCTGCGGGCCGGTGTGCTGGCAGGCTTCGACCTGGCTGGCGCCGCCGAGGCCACGCTGGGCAGCGACGCGCTGGAGGCGGAGGCGCTGATGCGCCGCGCGCTGACCGGGGGCGCCACCGCCGTGGAACGGGCCGATCTGGTGGCGCGGATCCAGACCGGGCGGCTGGTGTTGCAGGATGCGCGCATCGCGGTGGAGGGCGGCGTGGCGGCGACGGCCGCGGGCGAGGTGGATCTGGCGCGCGGGGCGCTGGACCTCCGGCTCGCGCTGCGGCCGCCGGCCGAGGGCGCGCCGGAGCTCGGCCTTCGTCTCACCGGCCCGGCAGACATCCCGCGGCCACTGCCGGAAACCGCCGCCTGGGCCCGTTGGCGCGCCCAGGGCCGATAAGCCTGAGCCGCGGAAGTTCAGTCGGAACACTTGCCCTTCCGGCTCCTCGGCCATCACCTGCCGCGCCGGAGAGCAGGATGCCACGCCGTACGGCGATGGTCTGCGCAGCCATGGCGCATCCCCGTGTGGAAAGCCCGTCCGCGGGGCAGCGGCGCAAGGCGCGTGCCGCAGCGGCGCAAGGCGCGTGCCAGGCTTGGCTCAGGCCGGCGGGTGGGTTGCCCACCAATGCCGCGCGATATCGGCGCGGCGGGCGACCCATACCTCCTCACGGTGGGCTGCGACATGCGCGAGGAAGCGCTGCAAGGCGCGCGCCCGCCCCGGCCGGCCGACCAGCCGGCAATGCAGCCCGACCGACATCATCTTCGGCGCGCCGGCGCGCCCTTCCTCCAGCAGCAGGTCGAAGCTGTCGCGCAGATGGCGCTCGAACCCATCCGGATCGCCGAAGCCTGGGGGAACCGCGAATTTCATGTCGTTGTTGTCGAGCGTGTAGGGGATGACAAGCTGCTTCTTGCCCTCGACCGTCACGTAATGCGGCAGGTCGTCATCATAGCTGTCGCTGTCGTAGAGGAACCCGCCATGGCGGGCGACCAGGCGGCGCGTGCGGGGGCTGAACCGGCCGGTGTACCAGCCGACCGGGCGCGTGCCGGTCAGCCGCTCGATCAGTGCCACGCACCGCGCGATATCGGCTTCTTCCTCGGCTTCGTCCATGCGGTGGTAGTCGAACCAGCGCCAGGCGTGGGACGCCACCTCATGCCCGGCCTGCGCGAAGGCGCGCGCGACATCGGGGTTCAGCTGCAGAGCGCGGCCCACGCCATAGACCGTCAGGTCGAAGCGCGCTGCCGCGAACAGCCGCAGGATGCGCCAGACGCCGGCGCGCGCGCCGTAATCGAACTGCGTCTCGACGCTGCGGTTGCGCTCACCGAGGGTGGGTGCGCCGCCGGGGACTTCGTGCAGATAGAGCTCGCTGCCGGCATCGCCGTTGAGCACCGTGTTCTCGCCCCCCTCCTCGTAGTTCAGCACGAACGACAGGGCGAGTTTCGCGCCACCCGGCCAGCGCGGGTCGGGTGGGTTGGCGCCATAGCCGCGCAGGTCGCGGGGGTAGCCGGAGCCGTCGTCAGGGATCGTCATGCAGGGCAGTCTTGCCGTGCGGCGTTACCCGCGCAACGGTCAGTCGCGCAGGCTGGCCGGCACCTGGCCGCCATTCTCGGCGATCTTCGCCATCACCTGGCGATGCAGCCACATGTTCATCTCGGCCGAACCGTTCATGGCGCCCGTGTAGCCGAGCTCCTGCGCCAGCGCCTTCCGGGAATCCAGGCTGCTGTCGATGTCGAGACGCTTCATCAGATCGACGATCGAGGTCTTCCAGTTCAGCGTCTGCCCGGCCTGCGCGGCCTTCGCCTCCAGCATCGCCATCACATCGACGCTGCTCATGGCCGGCGGCCCGCCCGTGCTGCCGGCGACGATCGTGCCGCCTTCCGCATCCGGGGTGGCCGCGGCCTCGGCGCGGGCGAAGATGCGGCCGAGGATGGTGCTCAGGATGCCCGTGATGGGTCGCTTCGTGCAGCTGAGCCGGGTCAACGCCGGGGCCTGCCCGACGTTGCGTCGCGGCCGCTACCGCCGCGCGACGGGCACCGCCACCTCGTTCCGCCGCAGCGCCGGGATGGTCCAGGGCGGGTCGTAGAACCAGGCAGTAGCGGGCCCGGTCGCTTGCCAGTTGGTATCTCCGAGCGCCGCGCGCAGCCGCGCCATGGCGTCCGCCACCGCCTGCGGCGCGGTGCTTCCCGTGTAGCGCAGCACCGCCACCGTCTCCGCCGGAACCTCCACCAGCTTTACGCGCGGGTCCTTCGGCAGCGGTGGTTCGCGTAGGGATGCGGGCATGAAGAAGCGGATGCGATGGCCGGCTTTCGCGGCCTCCTGCGCGACCGGCGCGGTCATGGCGATCCTCGCCTGGCCGCGATTGCCGCCGAAGATATAGGCGGCCAGGCGGGAGAAGCCCTCGCTGCGGCTGGTCGTCTCATCCGCCGCGATCTCGGTCTCGGCAGCCAGGCGGGCGCCGTAGCGGCGGATGTCGAGGCCGCGGCAGCGCTCGACCAGGTCGAAGGCCGGCTCCTCCGAGCCCGACCTCACGCCGACCACCGTGCCGGCGCCTTGGAGAAGGGCATTCGCGCCCGCGGCGATCCGGCTGAGCATGGAATCCTCCTGAGGACCGCCGGCATGTGGCGCGGCATGGCGCTCAGGCAAGCGCCATCAGCGCGGCCGTGGGCACGGTGAGGGGCGTGCCGTGACGGCACAGCGCGGCGGCCGGCGCCATGCTGGCCTGGGCGAGCGCCACGCGGCGCGCGCCCTCGGCGAAGGCCGCGTCAGCCGCGGCGGCGACCAGCGCGTGGTATCGGGCGGCGTCGCCGGCACGGAAAGCGGCCCAGGCCTCCGCCACCAGCCGCACCGTGCAGGTGGCGCCATGGCGGGCGGCGGCCGCGGCGAACAGCGCCCCGGTCGGGACCAGTGTGGTCTCGACGGCGACCAGCGCGATCACAGGGTCGCCACCGCGGCAGGCGGCGGCAGCCAGGGCCGCGTCCGCACGGAGAACGGGCGGACGTGCGGCCGGGCCGAGCGTCGAGCAGGTGAGCAGCACGGCGTCTCCGTCCAGCGCCGCCAGCGCCGCGGCGGTGCGGGCGGCGATGGCGGGTGTCAGGCCGCCCGCCGCTTCCGCCTCGGCCAGCAGGTCTGCCCGGACTTCGTGATGCAAGGTGAGGCCCGGCGGGCAGGCCGCGTCGAACAGCGCGATGTTGGACGCGGCGGTGTGCAGGCAGGCGATGCGGCGCATGCCCGGCCTGCCTCCGGCCGGCTCAGTTCTTCGCCTTGTCGACCAGCTGGTTCTTGCGGATCCAGGGCATCATGCCGCGCAGCTTCTCGCCCACTTCCTCGATCGGGTGTTCCGCGAGGCGCCGGCGCGTGGCCTTGAAGCTCGCCTGGTTCACCTTGTTCTCCAGCATCCAGTCGCGGGCAAACTTGCCGGACTGGATGTCGGTGAGCACGCGCTTCATCTCGGCCTTCGTTTCGGCGGTGATGATGCGGGGGCCGGTGACGTATTCGCCGTATTCGGCGGTGTTGCTGATCGAGTAGTTCATGTTGGCGATGCCGCCCTCATAGATCAGGTCGACGATCAGCTTCACCTCGTGCAGGCACTCGAAGTAGGCCATTTCGGGCGCGTAGCCGGCTTCCACCAGTGTCTCGAACCCGGCCTTGATCAGCTCCACCAGGCCGCCGCAGAGCACCACCTGCTCGCCGAACAGGTCCGTCTCGCATTCTTCCTTGAAGGTCGTCTCGATCACGCCCGAGCGGCCCCCGCCGATGGCGCTGGCATAGGACAGCGCGATTTCCAGCGCATTGCCGGAGGGGTTCTGCGCCACGGCCACCAGGCAGGGCACGCCGCCGCCCTTCTGGTATTCGCCGCGCACCGTGTGGCCGGGGCCCTTCGGCGCGATCATGAACACGTCGATATCGGCGCGCGGGTCGAGCAGGTTGAAATGCACGTTGAGGCCATGGGCGAAGGCCAGCGCGGCCCCGGGCTTGAGGTTGGCGTCCAGATGGTCCCGGTACAGGTCGCCCTGGAGTTCATCGGGGGTCAGCACCATCACGATATCGGCCCACTTCGCCGCATCGGCGGGCGTCATCACCCGAAAACCGGCGGCTTCCGCCTTCTTCCAGGACCCGCCCGGGCGCAGGCCGATGACGACATCGGTGACGCCGCTGTCGCGCATGTTCATGGCATGGGCGTGGCCCTGGCTGCCGAAGCCGATGACCGCGACCTTCTTGGCCTTGATCAGGTTCACATCCGCATCGCGGTCGTAATACACACGCATCGTCGCAGCTTCCTTTATTGCCCTTCTCGGGCGCTTATTGCCCCGGTACGGGGCGGTGATGCACCACTTCGTGGATGAAACCAAGCTTCTGCGCCACGGGGGCACTCAGCACGAAGGGGTAGAGGTCGGGCGTGCCCATGGAGCGGTTCATCGCATTCATGGCAATGGTCAGCGGGGTCCAGGCGGCCAGGATGTCTTCGATGGAGGCGTCATAGGGGTCGAAATCGAGCCTGGCGCGCAGCGTGCCCTGCTCGTCCAGCACGGGCCTGACGCGCAGCCCGTAGCTCGACGCCACCTCGATGCTGTCCACCATGTGCAGGTAGTGGGCGAAGCATTCAGCCCAATCCTCATGCGGGTGGGCCGCCGCATAGGCGCTGATGAAGCTGCCGCGCCAGGCATCATTCGCGGGGGTGGCGTAGTGGGCCTGGAGGGCGGCGGCGTAGTCGGCACTTTCGTCGCCGAACATCGCCCGGAAATCCTCGGTGCGGCCGGCGCGGGCGACGAGGACGATGAAGTACCAATGCCCGACCTCATGTCGCATATGGCCGAGCAGCGTGCGGAAGGGCTCATTGAGGGTGTTACGGCGCAGTTCGCGCTCGACATCGTCGGCCTCGGCCAGGGCGATGGTGATGTGGCCTTCGTCATGGCCGGTCATGGTCGGCGGCTGACCATCGAGGTCCGCGAGGAAGGAGAAGCGCAGCGCCGCATCGTCATGCGGCAGGCGGAGCTTGCCGAGCGTGTAGATCAGCCGGCGCTTCGCCATCTCCAGCTTCCGCCAGAGGGGCAGGTTCGCGGGGATGGACAGGTCCGGCACCGTTTCGTTCATGCTGCAGGCCGGGCAGTATTCGGCCCCGTCCTCGGCGGGCAGCATCCAGTTGCAGGCGTCATGCGCGGCATTGGCGCAGGGTTTTCGGGCGTTCCCATCCACCAGCGCACGGCCTTCGGCATCGAAGGCCGAAAGCTGGCCGAGGGCGGGGAGGAAGCCGAGCGGCGCGCCGCAGGCTTCGCAGATGGTGTTTTCGAAGTGCAGCAGGTTGCCGCAGCTCTGGCAGGCGAACAGGCGCATGGCACGGGCTCCGCAGGGGTATGTGCCAGGAACGGGCCGGGAGCGATTGGGTTTCAGCCGGCGTGTCAGCTAAGGTCTCAGACGGTGAGCGCGGACCTGCCCCGCACGATCGCGACTGCACCTGTTCTGCACACCTCCACCAGCCCGATCGGCCGCATCAGCGCGCAGAAGGCGTCGATCTTGTCGGCGTTCCCCGTCATCTCGAACACGAAGCTTTCGGTCGTCGCGTCCACCACCCGCGCGCGGAACGCATCCGCGAGCCGCAGCGCCTCCACCCGGTTGTCGCCACGGCCGACCACTTTCACCAGCGCCAGCTCGCGGACCAGATGCGGGCCTTCCAGCGACAAATCGCTGACCTTGTGCACCGGCACCAGGCGGTCGAGCTGCGCCTTGATCTGCTCGATCACCATCTCGGTGCCGCTGGTGACGACCGTGATGCGGCTGATGCGGCCGGTGTCGTCCACCGGGGCCACCGTCAGGCTGTCGATGTTGTAGCCGCGGCCGGAGAACAGGCCGATGACGCGGGCCAGGACGCCGGCCTCATTCTCCACCAGCACCGCGATGGTCGCGGTGCGCTGGGCGTTTCCTTGGGAGTCGGACATGGGATCAGGACTTCGGACGAGAGGAACAGGGCAGGGTGCAGGCGCGGTTCAGACGAGGACCTTGCCCTCATCCGTCACGCCGGCGACGCCGCCTTCCTGACCCGGGCCGAGGATCATCTCATTATGCGCGGCGCCGGAGGGGATCATCGGGAAGCAGTTCTCATCCTTGGCGACGCAGATATCGGCGATGACCGGACGGTCGATCGCGATCATCTCGCGGATCACGCGGTCGAGGTCATCCGCGCTGGTCGCGCGCATGCCCACGCCATGGAACGCCTCGGCGAGCTTCACGAAATCCGGCAGGGCTTCCGAGTAGCTTTCGGAATAGCGGCCGCCATGCAGCAATTCCTGCCACTGGCGCACCATGCCCATGTATTCGTTGTTCAGGATGAACACCTTCACGGGCAGGCGGTACTGGCAGAGCGTCGCCATTTCCTGGATGTTCATCAGGATGCTGGCCTCGCCCGCGATATCGATCACCAGCGCATCCGGGTGGGCGATCTGCACGCCCATCGCGGCCGGCAGGCCGTAGCCCATGGTGCCGAGGCCGCCCGAGGTCATCCAACGGTTCGGCTTGTCGAAGCCGAAATACTGCGCGGCCCACATCTGGTGCTGGCCGACTTCCGTCGTGATGAAGGTCTCGCGCCCCAATTCGCGGGTGATCTCGTACAGGCGCTTCACCGCGTGCTGCGGCTTGATGATCGGGCCGCGCTGCGTGTAGCGCAGGCAATCCTTGGCACGCCACGCATCGATCTGGCGCCACCAGGCGGCCAGCGCTTCCCGATCGACCGGCGTGGGGTCCTCCCGCCACACGGCGATCATGGCTTCCAGCACGCGGCCGGCATCGCCCACGATGGGCACGTCCACCTTGACGTTCTTGTTGATCGAGGACGGGTCGATATCGGCGTGGATCTTCTTCGATGTCGGCGCGAAATGGCTGAGCTTGCCGGTCACGCGGTCATCGAAGCGGGCGCCGATGTTGAACATCACATCGGAGCCATGCATCACGAGGTTCGCCTCGTAGGTGCCGTGCATGCCGAGCATGCCGAGGAACTGCGGATCGGTCGCCGGGAAGGCGCCGAGGCCCATCAGCGTGTTGGTGCAGGGAAAGCCCGTCATCCGCACGAAATCACCGAGCAGGCGGGAGGCTTCCGGCCCCGCATTGATCACGCCGCCGCCGGCATAGACCACCGGCTTCTTCGACGCCTTGAGCAGCGTAACCGCCTTGCGGATCTGCGCCATGTCCGGCTCGGTGCGCGGGCGGTAGCTGCGATGCGGCTGGCTGGCCGGCGGCGCCTCCGCGTAAGGCGCCTTGTTGATCAGGATGTCCTTCGGCAGGTCGATCACCACCGGGCCGGGCCGGCCGCTGCGGCAGACATGGAAGGCCTCGTGCATGACGCGCGCGAGGTCCTCGCTGCGCTTCACGAGGTAGTTGTGCTTGGTGGCGGGGCGGGTGATGCCGGTGGTGTCGGCTTCCTGGAAGGCGTCATTGCCGATCAGATGCGTCGGCACCTGGCCGGTCAGGCAGATCACCGGGATGCTGTCCATCAGCGCATCGACCAGCCCCGTCACGGCGTTGGTCGCACCCGGCCCGCTGGTCACCAGCACCACGCCGACCCGGCCGGTGGAGCGCGCGTAACCTTCCGCCGCATGCACCGCCGCCTGTTCGTGGCGCACCAGGATGTGGCGGATGGCGTTCTGCTGGAAGATCGCGTCGTAGATCGGCAGCACGGCGCCGCCGGGATAGCCGAAGATGACCTCGACCCCCTGGTCCTTCAGCGCGCGCAGGACGACTTCCGCGCCCGACATCGTCAGGGGCGTGGCGTCGGTCTGCGGGGCGGTGGCGGACATGGATAGCGTGCTTTCGGGTGTTGCGCTCGCGGGGCTGGTCCCCGCAATTGCGATCGCTTACGCGCTGCACCGCAGCGCGTCAATGCGCGTTTTCAAGAAAAGCTGCGCAATAATCGAACAAACATTTTGATTCATGCGTGTGAACAGTATATCGCGCACCAATTTTCTGTGTCGTGCCGGCGCCCAGCGCATGGTGCCGGAACCAGGTGGCCTGCCGCTTGGTGTATTGCCCGGTGTTGAGAATGGCGCGGGCGGAGGCCGCCTCCAGGCTCATTTGCCCCGCAAGGTGCGCCAGCAGTTCCGGCACGCCATGCGCGCGCATCGCCGGCAGGCCAGGGTCCAGGCCCTGCGCGCCGAGCGCCCGCGCTTCCTCCATCGCGCCGTCGGCCAGCATGCCCTGCCAGCGCGCCCCGATCGCCGCCCGCAGCGCATCGCGCGGCGGGTCGAGCAGAATGGCGCCGAAGCGGTAGGGCGCCGGCCCGGTCCCGCCCGCTTCCAGCCAGGCCGAAAGCGGCCGCCCGGTGCCGATCGCCACCTCGAAGGCACGGGCGACCCGCTGGCTGTCATGCGGGCGGAGCCGCGCGGCCGTCACGCCATCCAAGGCGGCGAGCGCGGCATGCAGCGCCGCCGGCCCCTCCGCCGCCAGCCGTGCCCGCGCCTCTGCCCGCGCGGCTTCGGGAATGGGGGGGATTTCGGCCAGGCCCTCGGTGAGCGCCGCGAAATACATCCCCGTCCCGCCGCACAGGATCGGCAGCCGCCCGGCATCCCGCGCTTCCTGCATTGCGGCCAGCGCCGCGTCGCGCCACCAGGCGACGCTGCCGGAGGCGGCCGCCGGGCGCACGCCATACAGCGCGTGCGGCGCACGCGCCTCCTCCTCGGGCGTGGGCCGCGCGGTCAACACGCGCAGCTCGGCATAGACCTGCATGGAATCCGCGTTGATGACCGTGCCGCCGAACCGCTCCGCCAGCGCCAACGCCAGCGCCGACTTGCCGCTGGCCGTCGGGCCCGCCACCAGCAAGGCGGGCGGTTGCGCAGCCGCCGTCACGGTGGCACCACCGCCGCGCCATGCAGCACATCCTGACCCTGATCGCCGCCCCCGGCGGGCTTACGCCCGCGCATCTCGCCGCCTGCCGCGCGGGGCTGGAGGCGCTGGGCGCCGAACCCGGCACCCCCGACTGGCTGAGCCCGCATGAGGCCGCGGACATCCCCTTCCGTGGCGCGGCCGAGATCGCCGTCGCCGCCGCGCGCGCGGCCCTGGGCAGCGCGCCGGTGGACGCCATCGCGACGCCCGCCGAGGGGCGCCGCAAGAAGCTGCTGGTCGCCGATATGGACAGCACCATCGTCACCTCGGAAACCCTCGACGAGGTCGCCGCCTTCGCCGGCATCAAGGACCAGATCGCCGCCATCACGAAGCGGTCGATGAATGGGGAGCTGGATTTCCGGGCGGCGCTGATCGAGCGCGTGGGGATGCTCCGCGGCCTCGATGTGTCGGCGCTGGAAGCCACCTGGCAGGCCACCGAAACCATGCCGGGTGCGGCCACGCTGGTCGCCACGATGCGCGCGCAGGGCGCCGTCACCTGCCTGGCCTCGGGCGGGTTCACCTTCTTCACGGGGCGGGTGCGCGACCAGCTCGGCTTCGATCATCACGTCTCGAATACGCTGCTGATCGAGGATGGCAAACTCACCGGCGGGGTGGCCGAGCCGATCTTCGACCGCAACGCCAAGCTTGCCACGCTGATGCGCCTGGCGGCCGAGAACGGAATGCCGATGACGGCCACATTGGCGGTGGGCGATGGCGCCAACGACCTCGACATGATCGGCGCGGCGGGGCTGGGTGTGGCCTTCCGCGCCAAGCCCCTGGTGGCGGCCGCGGCCCGTGCGCGCGTCGATCATGGCGACCTGACCGCGCTGCTGTTCGCGCAGGGCATCCGCCGGGCGGAATTCGTGCCGGCCTGATCGCGCTTCAGCGCGGCGCCAGCCCGCCCATCCGCAGGATGAAGTCAGCGATCTCCGCGACACCCTGTTCCGCCTTGAGATTGGTGAAGATGAAGGGCCGGGTACCGCGCATCTTCTTCGCATCCCGTTCCATCACACCGAGATCAGCGCCGACCAGCGGCGCGAGGTCGGTCTTGTTGATCACCAGCAGGTCGGACCGCGTGATGCCCGGCCCCCCCTTGCGGGGAATCTTGTCGCCGGCCGAGACATCGATGACGTAGATCGTGAGGTCAGCCAGTTCCGGGCTGAAGGTGGCAGCCAGGTTGTCGCCGCCGCTCTCGATGAACAGGATTTCAAGCTCGGGAAAACGCGCCGACATCTCGGCGACGGCAGCGAGGTTGATGCTGGCATCCTCCCGGATCGCGGTGTGGGGGCAGCCGCCGGTCTCCACCCCCATGATGCGGTCGGGCGCCAGCGCGCCGGAGCGCGTGAGGAACTCGGCATCCTCCTTCGTGTAGATGTCGTTGGTGATGGCCGCGACCTCGTTCCCGTCGCGCATCGCCTTGCAAAGCCGATCGACCAGCGCCGTCTTGCCGGAACCGACGGGTCCGCCGACGCCGACGCGGAAGGGGCCGTGCCTCATGATCTGAACAGCCTCGTGTATTGGGTTTCATGACGCATGGAAAAAAGGTCGATTGCCAGCGCGCAGCCGCCGAGCTCGTCGGCGTCGGTGACGGCGAGGGCCGCGTCGGTCGCAGCGGTGATGGCGGGCAGCAGCGACGCGGTGGCGATCTGCCCGTCGGTCTGGCCAAGCGGCACCAGCCGCACCCCGGCCGAGACGATGTTGGCCGCGAAGGACGCCAGCCAGCCGAAGCAGGCAGCGCGCAACGGCAGGTCGTGGAAGCCGGCCGCCGCGCCGAAGGCCACCGCATGCGTCAGCCGGCCGGGATGCCGCGCGGCATAGGCGGCCAGCCGATTCTCTGGCCACGCTGCCAGCGTCACCTGTGCGAAGGCCGCGCCGGGCTGACGCGCCTCCAGCCCGAGTTCCGCCGTGCCGCGCCATGCATGCGCAAGCTCCGTGAGGTCATCGAGCGCGCCATCGTCACCCGCCTGCGCGGCGCGCCAGGCCAGCGCCAGCAGCCCGCCATCCACCGCGCCGGCACCATCGCGCAGCGCCGCCTCCACATAGGCCACCAGGTCGCCGCGCGTCGTCACCGCGCCGTCCTCGACCGCCATCTCCAGCCCGTGGCTGTAGGAGAAGGCGCCGATCGGATAGGCGGGCGACAGCCAGGCCAGCAGCGTGCCGAGTGCCGCCTCAGGGATCATGGTGATGGTCATGGTGCCCATGGCCGTGCGGATGCGACAGCAGCCGGTTGTGCTCGCCATAGGCGCCGCCTTCGGGGTTGAAGGGTGCGCGCAGCTTGGCCAGCGTGGCGCCGAGCCCTTCCAGCATGCGGATGATGACATGGTCATGCCGGATCAGGATGCTGTCGCCCGCAAGCTGCGTCGGCAGGTGCCGGTTGCCGAGATGCCACGCCAGGCGCAGCAGCAGCGCCGGTGTGGGTGCCGTGACGCGCACCAGATCCTCCGGCGCCGCCACCACGCGGATATAGCCGCCGCCTTCCAAGGCAAGACCATCGCCATCCCGCATCACCTGCGCCTCCGGCAGATCGAGCAGGAAGGAACCGCCGCCCTCTGTCAGATAGACTTTGCGGCGGCGATAGCGGTCGTCGAAGTCCACCTCGACTCGATCGCGGGCCTCCGCTTCGGGCCAGGTGCCGGCGGGGATGATGGCGGTGGCGCGGGGCTGGGTCATGCGTCGCTCAAAACAGGAAATAGCGCTGCGCCATGGGCAGCACGCTCGCGGGTTCGCAGATTAGCAATGCGCCATCGGCGCGCACCTCATAGGTCTCGGCATCCACCTCGATCTTCGGCAGCGCGGTGTTCAGCACCATGTCGCGCTTGCCGATGCCGCGTGTGCCCGACACCGGCAGCAAGGGCCGCGTCAGGCCCAGGCGCGCGGCGATATCCGCATCCAGCGAGGCCTGGCTCACGAAGGTGACGGAGGAGAGCAGGCCCGCGCGGCCGAAGGCGCCAAACATCGGGCGGTAATGGATCGGCTGCGGTGTCGGGATCGAGGCGTTCGGGTCGCCCATCGGCGCCATCGCGATGCTGCCGCATTTCAGCACATAGTCCGGCTTCACGCCGAAGAAGGCCGGCGACCACAGCACCAGGTCGGCAAGCTTGCCGACAGCGATGCTGCCGACATGGCTCGCGATGCCCTGCGCGATGGCGGGGTTGATCGTGTATTTCGCGATGTAGCGGCGCACGCGCAGATTGTCGTTCTCGCCGCGCTCGCCGGGCAGGCGCCCGCGCTGCGTCTTCATCTTGTGGGCGGTCTGCCAGGTGCGGATGATCACCTCACCCACGCGCCCCATCGCCTGGCTGTCGCTGCTCATCATGCTGATGGCGCCAAGGTCGTGCAGGATGTCCTCGGCGGCGATCGTCTCCCGCCGGATGCGGGATTCCGCGAAGGCCACATCCTCCGGAATGCGCGGGTCGAGGTGATGGCAGACCATGAGCATATCCAGATGCTCATCCACCGTGTTCACCGTGTAGGGCATGGTGGGGTTGGTGGAGCTCGGCAGGAAATTCGGCTCGCCGACCACCTTCAGGATATCGGGCGCGTGGCCGCCGCCGGCACCTTCCGTGTGGAAGGCCTGGATGGTGCGGCCGGCCACGGCACCGATCGTGTCATCCACGAAGCCGCTTTCGTTCAGCGTGTCCGTGTGGATGGCGATCTGGATGTCGAATTCGTCCGCGACGCGGAGACAGGTGTCGATGGCCTTTGGCGTGGTGCCCCAATCCTCATGCAGCTTGAGGCCGCAGGCGCCGCCGCGCACCTGTTCCTCCAGCGCCGCTGGCAGCGCCGCATTCCCCTTGCCGAGGAAGCCGAGATTCATCGGAAACGCCTCGGCCGCCTGCAGCATGCGGGCCAGGTGCCAGGGGCCGGGTGTGGCAGTGGTGGCGAGCGTGCCATGCGCGGGGCCGGTGCCGCCGCCGAACATGGTGGTGATGCCGCTGGTCAGCGCTTCCTCGATCTGCTGCGGGCAGATGAAGTGGATATGCGGGTCGATGCCGCCCGCCGTCAGGATGCGGCCCTCGCCCGCCAGGATTTCCGTGCCCGGCCCGATGATGATGGTGACGCCGGGCTGCGTATCGGGGTTGCCGGCCTTGCCGATGGCGGCGATCAGCCCGTCCTTCAGGCCGATATCCGCCTTGAAGATCCCGCTGTGATCGACGACCAGCGCATTGGTGATCACGGTGTCCATCGCGCCGTTCGCGCGCGTGACCTGGGATTGCCCCATGCCGTCGCGGATCACCTTGCCGCCGCCGAACTTCACCTCCTCCCCATAGGTGGTGAGGTCGCGCTCCACCTCGATGATCAGGTCGGTGTCCGCCAGCCGCATTCGGTCGCCCGTGGTCGGGCCGTACATGCCGGCATAGGCGCGGCGAGACAGATGCATCGCCATGCTACAGCGCCCCCTCGGTTTCGCCGCGGAAGCCGTGCACGATGCGCGCGCCGGCGAAGGGGATCAGCCTCACGCGGCGGGCCTGCCCTGGCTCGAACCGCACCGCCGTGCCGGCCGGGATATCCAGCCGCTGGCCGCGCGCGGCGGCGCGATCGAAGCGCAGCGCAGGATTCGTCTCGGCGAAATGGTAGTGGCTGCCGACCTGGATGGGACGGTCGCCGGTGTTCGCGACCTCCATCTCGGTGACCGGGCGCCCGACATTGATCGCGATTTCGCCCTCGGCGGCGAACAGCTCACCAGGGATCATGATGGCGATGCGATTCACGCTCCGCTCCTCGCTTCGCTGCGGGGCTCCGCGACCGCATCGCGAATGGGCTCATGCACGGTGACGAGCTTCGTCCCATCCGGGAAGGTCGCTTCCACCTGGATTTCGTGGATCATCTCCGCCACACCCTCCATCACCTGATCCCGGGAAATCACCGTGCCGCCGTCACGCATGAGCTCCGCCACGCTGCGGCCGTCGCGTGCGCCCTCGACGACGAAGTCGGTGATCAGCGCCACGGCTTCCGGGTGGTTCAGCCTGACGCCGCGTTCCAGCCGGCGCCGTGCCACCATCGCAGCCATGGCGACCAGCAGCTTGTCCTTCTCACGTGGCGTCAGGTTCATCGCACACCCCTCATCATGGTCAGCATGGCGCAACCCGCCTCAACTGCGCCAGAGCCGTGGCAGGCGCGGCGGATGGCCGAGCGCGGCTTCGCGCAGCACGGGAATCGCGGCGGCGACCGCAGCCCGCACGGCGCCGGCTTCGCCCAGCCAGCGCGCCACCAGCAAATCGGGCGCCACCAGGCTGGCGCCACCGTCCGAGAGCGCGCGTAGCGTGTCGCGGTGGCTTGCGGCACCGGGCATCGCCAGCAGCAGCGTCGCCATGGCGCCGGCGCCATCGAGCGTGAAGCGCTGCGCCGCGGCGGGGTCGGCGATACGCAGGCTGTCCGCCCAGATCAGCGCCCCGCCGCGCCGCACCCGCCAGCGGTCGAGCACGCTGCCGGCGCAAAGGCGCTCCCCATGCGCGGCGCGGCCGAGCACGAGCATCTCCGCCGCCAGCAACTGCGTCTGCGGGCCGAGCGTGATGGCGAAGTGGCGCCGCAGCCGCGCGGCGTTGAACAGGATCGTCTCCTGCGGCAGCCATTCGCAACAGGCCGTGTCCTGCAATGTCAGGCTCAGCGCGATGTCCGTCTCCGCCCCCAGGCTGCGATAGATTTTCTCGGCGGCCGGCGTGGTCATGGTGAAGCGCGCATCGCCGCTCAGCGTCAGCGCCGCGTCCAGCCGGTCGCCGCCGGCGAGGCCGCCCGCGACATTCACCAGCGCGCCGATGCGCGGGTCCCCGGGATCGGCATCAGGGAACAGCCAGCGCAGCGGCGCGGCCTGGTACAAATGCCGCAACGCGCTGCCCGCGCCGAAAGCGATCTCCGCGCGGCCGGATGCGCGCTGGTGTCGGGGCGGCGGGAAGGCATCCATCGGCGCAACCTTCGCATGCGCATGAAGAATGCGAAACCATCCCGCAGCATGCGCTGCGTTGCTGCACAAACACGGTGCATCTGCACGCGTCGCGTAAGCAATCGGTGTCCGGTCCTGGGGCGCAGCCCGCGGATCGACCACGCAACGGCCCAGGCCGCGCGTGGCACGCATCTCGCTTGGCGTATACAAGGCCACGCGGGCATCGTGGCCGCGACGCGCACCGCCGGGCGGTGCGTGCGTGTTGTCGCCGCGCCCCATCAGGAGGCTGAAAAACAGCAATGACGAACACAAGTTTCACGCGCCGCGCCGCGCTTGCCGGCCTTGGCGTCGCCTTCGCCGCGCCTGCCATCAAGCCGTCCTTCGCGCAGGCCGCACCGATCCGCGTCGGCGTGCTGCATTCGCTGTCCGGCACCATGGCGATCAGCGAGACCGCGCTCCGCGACACCGTGCTGATGATGATCGAGTGGCAGAATGCGCGCGGCGGCATCCTCGGCCGCCGGCTGGAGCCGGTGGTGGTGGACCCCGCTTCCAACTGGCCGCTGTTCGCCGAGAAGGCGCGCGAGCTGCTTGCCGTCTCCCGCGTCGATGTCAGCTTCGGCTGCTGGACCAGCGTGTCCCGCAAATCCGTGCTGCCCGTGTATGAGGAACTGAACGGCCTGCTGTTCTACCCCGTCCAGTATGAGGGCGAGGAGGAGAGCAAGAACATCTTCTACACCGGCGCCGCGCCGAACCAGCAGGCGATCCCGGCGGTGGAATACCTGATGAGCGCCGATGGCGGCGAAGCCAAGCGCATCGCGCTGCTCGGCACGGACTACGTCTATCCCCGCACCACCAACCGCATCCTCCGCGCCTTCCTGAACAGCAAGGGCATCGCGGATGCCGATATCCTCGAGGAATACACGCCCTTCGGCCACAGCGACTGGCAGGGCATCGTCAGCCGCGTGAAGCGCTTCGCCGGCGAGGGCAAGAAGACCGCGATCGTCAGCACCATCAATGGCGACGCGAACGTTCCCTTCTACCGGGAGCTTGGCAACCAGGGGATCAAGGCCGAGGACATTCCCTCGGTCGCGTTCAGTGTCGGCGAGGAAGAGCTGGCCGGCATCGACACGCGCCCGCTGGTCGGCCATTTGGCCGCCTGGAACTACTTCATGTCGGTGAACAGCCCCGCCAACACCGACTTCAAGAACCTCTGGCAGGCCTACATCAAGAACCCGCGCCGCGTGACCAACGACCCGATGGAAGCGACGCTGATCGGCTTCAAGATGTGGGCGCAGGCGGTGGCGCAGGCCGGCACGACCTCGGTCGATGCGGTGCGCACGGCGATGTATGGCCAGAAGGTGGAGGCGCCGAGCGGCTTCACGCTGGAGATGCACCGCAACCACCATTTGTCCAAGCCGGTGATGATCGGCGAAGTGCAGGCGGATGGGCAGTTCAACGTGGTGTGGAAGACCCCCGGCCCGATCGTGGCCGAGAACTGGTCGCCCTTCATCCCCGAGAACGCGAACCGCCGCCGCGGCTGAGCCGATGCTCCGTTGGCTCCTGGTGTTCCTGCTGTTCGCGCTTCCGGCGCGGGCGCAGGACGCCTTCCTCGATCTGCTGCCGGGCCTCGGCGGCGGCTTCGCGGCGCAGGCCGAGGCGGTGGACCGCCTCGGCGCGCTCGCCGATCCGCGCGCCATCCCGCCGCTGCGCGCGCTGTCGGAAGGGCGACTTCTCAAGCGGCCCGATGGCACGCTGATCCTGCGTGAGGGCACGGCGACGCTGGATGCCGCGACCGGTGCGCCGGCAGACGCGACCGGCGCGGAAGTGCTGCGCATCAACAACCGCGTGCGTGTCGCCTTGCGCGGCGCACTCGGGCGGTTGCAATTGATCTCGCCCGAAGCGGCCGAGCGGCAGGCCGCGGCCGAGGCCGTGTTCCGCAGCCGCAGCGCCGCGAATGTGCCGCTGCTGGAAGCCGCGCTGGCGCGGGAGACGGTGCCGCGCATCCGGGACCGCATGGCGATCGCTCTTGCCGCGTCGCGCCTGATGGCGACCGATCCGGCGGACAAGCTGCTCGGCATCACGGCACTCGGCGCCACCGCTTCGCCGGAGGCACGCGCCGTGCTGCTGGAAGCGCGCGCGGGCAACCCCGACATCCTGCCGCAGATCGAAGCGGCCGTCGCCGCGATCGATCGTCGCTTGACCATCCGGCGCACGGCGGAAACCGCCTTCCAGGGCCTGTCGCTCGGATCCGTACTGCTGCTGGCCGCACTTGGCCTGGCCATCACCTTCGGCGTCATGGGCGTGATCAACATGGCGCATGGCGAATTCGTGATGCTCGGCGCCTACACCACCTTCATCGTGCAGGAAGCCTGCCGCGGCATCCCGTGGCTCGCCCCCTGGTCGCTGCCGCTGGCGGTTCCCGCCGCCTTCCTGCTGACGGCGCTGGCGGGGGCGGCGATGGAGCGCGGGTTGATCCGACATCTTTATGGACGGCCGCTCGAGACGCTGCTGATGACTTTTGGCGTCGGCATGATGATCCAGCAGGCCGTGCGCCTGGCCTTCGGCGCGCAGAACCGGGAGGTGACCAGCCCGTCCTGGATGCAGGGCACGCTGCTGCTGCCCTTCGACATTCCCGTGACCCAAAACCGCCTGTGGATCCTGGCCTTCAGCCTGGTGGTGCTGGCGCTTGTCGTCGCCGCCATCCGCTTCACGCGCTTCGGCCTGGAGATGCGCGCCGTCACGCAGCGCCGGCCGATCGCCGCCGCCATGGGCATCCGCACCGGCCGCGTCGATGCGCTGACCTTCGCCTTCGGATCGGGCCTGGCGGGCATTGCCGGCGTGGCGCTGAGCCAGATCGACAATGTCTCCCCCAATCTCGGCACCGGCTACATCATCGACAGCTTTTTGGTGGTGGTGTTCGGTGGCGTCGGCAGCCTGGCTGGCACGCTGATCGGCGCCTTCGGGCTTGGCATGATGAACAAGCTGATGGAGCCCTGGGTGGGTGCGGTGCTGGCGAAGGTGGTGGTGCTGGTCGCCATCATGCTGTTCATCCAGCGCCGCCCGCGTGGGCTGTTCGCACAGAAGGGGCGGGCCGCCGAGGCATGAGCATCGCGATCGCGGATCCCCCGCCGATGTCTCGCGCGCGCCTCGGCCTGCGCGCGGGTCTCGGCATCGCTGTGCTGGTGCTGGCGGCGATGCCGCTGCTGAACCAGTTGCCGGCGGACCACGCGCTGCATGTCTCCGACTTCCTGGTCGGCATCACCGGCAAGTGGATCTGCTACGCGATCCTGGCCTTGTCGCTGGATCTTGCCTGGGGCTATGCGGGCATCCTCTCGCTCGGCCATGGCGCCTTCTTCGCGCTGGGCGGCTATGCGATGGGCATGCATCTGATGCGCCTGATCGGGCCGCGCGGCGTCTACGGCCACCCGGTGCTGCCGGATTTCATGGTGTTCCTTGGCTACCAGGAATTGCCCTGGTACTGGCTCGGCTTCGACAATTTCGCCTTCGCCATGCTGATGGTGATCGCGGTGCCCGGGCTGCTGGCCTTCGTGCTGGGGTATCTGTGCTTCCGCAGCCGCATCACCGGCGTCTATCTCTCGATCATCACGCAGGCGATGACCTATGCGCTGATGCTGGCCTTCTTTCGCAACGACATGGGCCTCGGCGGCAACAACGGCTTCACGGATTTCAAGGAATTGTTGGGCATGCCGCTGAACACCGGCGCGGCCCGCGTATCGCTGTTCTATGCCTCGCTGCTGGCGCTGATCGGCTGCTATCTGCTGTGCCGCTGGATCACCGGCACGAAGTACGGCCGCGTGCTGACGGCGATCCGCGATGGCGAAAGCCGCGTGCGCTTCCTCGGCTACTCTACCACGCAGCACAAGCTGTTCGCCTTCGTGCTCTCCGCGATGATGGCGGGTGTGGCGGGCGCGCTGTACGTGCCGCAGGTCGGCATCATCAATCCCGGCGAGTTCAGCCCGGGCAATTCGATCGAGGCGGTGATCTGGGTGGCGGTCGGCGGCCGTGGCACGCTGATCGGCGCGGTGATCGGCGCCTTCAGTGTCAACGGCCTCAAGACCTGGCTGACCAGCGCCGCACCCGACCTCTGGCTGTTCGTGCTCGGCGGGCTGTTCGTCGCCGTCACGCTGTTCCTGCCCAAGGGCCTGATTGGCCTGCTGCGCGGACGCGGCAAATGAGGAAGGGCAGGCGGCTCTATCTCGATGGCGTCTCCGTCGTGTTCGACGGTTTTCGGGCGCTCAACAACCTTGCGCTGATTGTCGAGCCCGGAGAGCTGCGCGCTGTCATCGGCCCCAACGGCGCCGGCAAGACCACGATGATGGATGTCATCACCGGCAAGACGCGCCCGAAATCCGGCACGGTCACCTTCGGCGATGCCGACCTCACACGCCTCGATGAAGCCGCCATCGCCAATCTCGGCATCGGCCGCAAATTCCAGAAGCCGACCGTGTTCGACGCGCTGACGGTGTTCGAAAATCTCGAACTCGCGCTCAAGGCGCCGCGCGGCCCGCTCGCCTGCCTGCGATGGGCGCTGACCGGGGAGGCGCGGACGCGCATCGAGGCCACGATGCAGAATATCGGCCTGACGGAACGCGCGCAGGATTTGGCCGGCATCCTCTCCCACGGGCAGCGGCAATGGCTGGAGATCGGCATGCTGCTCATGCAGGACCCCGATCTGCTGCTGGTCGATGAACCCGTCGCCGGCATGACCGATTCCGAGACCGAACAGACCGCGCATCTGCTGGCCGGCATCGCGGGTCAGCGCAGCGTGGTGGTGGTGGAGCATGACCTGGAATTCGTCCGCGCGCTGAATTGTCGCGTGACGGTGCTGCATGAGGGATCGCTGCTGTCGGAAGGCTCGATCGACCATGTGCAGAACGACCAGCGCGTCGTCGAAGTCTATCTGGGGCGATAGGCACATGCTCGATGTGGCCAAGATCGATCTGTCCTACGGCGCCAGCCGGTGCCTGCGCGGCGTGTCGCTGGTGGCGGAGCCCGGCCGCGTCACGGCCGTGCTCGGGCGCAATGGCGTGGGCAAGTCCTCGCTGCTGCGCGCCATCATGGGGCTGGAGCGCGTGGGTGGGGGCGCCATCACCTGGGAAGGGCGGGACATCACCCGCATGCCGCCGGCGGAACGTGCGCGCGCCGGCATCGGCTATGTGCCGCAGGGGCGCGAAATCTTCCCCTTCCTGACCGTGCAGGAAAACCTGGAGACGGCGTTGGCCGCGGCGCCGCGCGGCCAAAAGTCCATACCCGCCGAAATCTTCGACCTGTTCCCGATCCTGCGGCAATTCCTGCGCCGCCGCGGCGGCGACCTGTCGGGCGGGCAGCAGCAGCAATTGGCGATCGGCCGCGCGCTCTGCGCCCGCCCGCGCCTGCTGATCCTGGACGAGCCGACCGAGGGCATCCAGCCCAGCGTCATCAAGGACATCGCCCGCGTCATCCGGCATCTGTCGCGGGACCGCGGGATGGCGGTGATCCTGGTCGAGCAATACTACGATTTCGCGCGGGAGCTTGCCGACCACATCGCCATCATGGTCCGCGGCGAAGTGGCGCTGGAAGGCGCATCCGGCACGCTCGACGAAGCGGCGGTGCGACGCCTTTTGACGGTATAGCTACCGCCGCTCCGCAGCGAAGCGCACCGCTTCCTCGGCCGCGCGGAACAGGGCGCGGGCCTTCTGCTGCGTCTCGGTGAACTCGGCCTCCGGGTCGCTATCCGCCACCACGCCGGCGCCGGCCTGCACATGCATCGTGCCATCCTTCACCAGCGCGGTGCGCAGCGCGATGCAGATGTCCATGTTGCCATCCGCGCCGAAATACCCGACGCCGCCCGCATAGACGCCGCGCCGCGAAGGCTCGAGCTCCTCGATGATCTGCATCGCGCGCACCTTCGGCGCGCCGGACAGCGTGCCGGCGGGGAAGCCTGCGGTCAGCGCATCCAGCGCGGTCAGGCCGGGGCGCAGGCGGCCGACAACCTCGCTCATGATGTGCATCACCTGGCTGTAGCGCTCGACCTGGAACTTTTGGGTCACGCGCACGCTGCCGATCTCGGCCACGCGGCCCACGTCATTCCTGCCGAGGTCGATCAGCATCAGGTGCTCGGCCAATTCCTTCGGGTCGGCCAGCAATTCGCGCTCCAGCCGCTGGTCTTCCTCGGGCGTCGCACCGCGCGGTCGGGTGCCGGCGAGCGGCCGCAGCTTCACCTCGCCATGCTTCACGCTGACCAGGATTTCGGGCGAGGCACCGACCAGCGCGAAGCCGCCGGCATCGAAATAGAACAGGTAGGGCGCCGGGTTCAGCCGCCGCAGCGCACGGTACAGCGCGAAGGGCGGCAGGCCGAAGGGGGCCGAGAAACGCTGCGACGGCACCACCTGGAAGGCATCGCCGGCCGCGATGTAGTCCTTCGCGCGCAGCACCGCCGCCTTGAACCCTTCCGGCGTGAAGTTGGAGGAAGGTGCTGGCTGTGCGGGCAGCGCGGCCGGCGGGGCAGGGCGAGGCAATGGCCGGTCCAGCGCGGCTTCCGCTTCATCGAGGCGCGCCTGCGCGGCATCCCAGGCCAGGCGCGGATCGGCGCCGGAATCGGACCACACCGCCGTCACCAGCGTCAGTGTGTCCCGAACATGGTCGAACACCGCGACCAGGGTCGGGCGGATCATCACCGCCTCGGGAATGCCGAGCACATCGGGGTTGGTCGCCGGCAGGCGTTCCATCTGCCGGACCATGTCGTAGCCGAGGAAGCCGAACAGCCCGGCCGCGATGGATGGCAGGCCCGCCGGCATGGAAAGCCGGTTCGCCGCCACCAGCGCGCGCAGGCTGTCGAGCGGCGGCGCGTCCTCCGGCACGAAGGCGTGCGGCGCCGACAGCGCATGCCGGTTCAGCGCGGCGGCGCCGTCGCGGCAGCGCCAGATCAGGTCGGGTTCCATCCCGATGGCCGAGAAGCGCCCGCGCGCGGCACCCCCTTCCACGCTTTCCAACAGGAAGGCGTTCGGCCTTCCCTGCGCCAGGCGCAGGAAAACGCCGACCGGCGTGTCGAGGTCCGCCACGCGTTCGCGGAACAGAACCTGGCCGCGCCCGGCGGCCAGCCCCTCGGCAAAGGCGGCGAAGCTGCCCTGGGCGGTCACGGCACAACCTGGGGAAGCAGGCTTTGGTTCAGCCGCGGTGCCGCACGGCTGCGCAGCGCCGCGCCGAACTGCGCTTCCAGGTCGGCGGCGGCCTGCGCCTGCGCCGCGCGGCGGGCATTGGCCAGGGCTTCCGCGTCGGCGGCGGGATCAACGGGCACGATTTCCAGAAGCTGCGCCACCGCGAAGCCGGACCGTGTCGGCACCATCGTCGCCTGGCCCACCGGGGTCGCGAACAGCACCGGCAGCAATTCCGGCGGCACGCCGGTGCCGGGCGCCGCCTGTTCATCGGGCTGGCGGGCGAAGGGGCCGACCCGTTCGCTCCGCACATTCGCGGCCTGGGCGGCCGCTTCCAGCGTGGCACCGCCGCGCACCGCGCCGAGCAGCGCCGCGGCGCGTTCCTCCTGCGCGCGGCGCCGCGCTTCGGTCAGGAAGGCCAGCCGCACATCGTCGATCACCTCGGCCAGCGGGCGAAGGGCAGGGGGGCTGATGGCGCGCAGCTCGACCGCCACGAAGGCATCGGCCTGGGTCAGTTCCGCCAGCCTTGGCGCGCGCCCCATTTCGGCGGTGGCGATGGCGCGCAGCACTTCGGCCCGCGCCGGTTCCGGCACGGGAAGCGGCGTGGGCAGCCCGTCCGCATCGCGGCCCTGGCGGTCGATCCGGACCACCGCCAGCAGCGCGCCGTTCTCTCGCCCTGCCGTCTCCAGGTTGGTGCCGGCGGCGAAGGCGTCTTCCATGCGGCTTGTGCGCTCGAAGGCGAGGTCGGCGGCACGCTCCAGCGCCACGGTGCGGCGAAGCTCCGCCTCGACCTCCTCGAAACGCGCCGTGCTGCCCGGGGTGATCGACGCCGCGCGCAGCACATGCCAGCCGAAGGGCGACTGGATGGGCGCGGTGATGCCGCCGCTGGGCAGGGCGAAGGCGGCCTCCGCCAGCGCCTCGATCGGCAGGTCCGCCTTCGCGAGCGCGCCGAGCGCCAGCGCACCGCCCCCGGCTTCCCGCGCTTCCGTCTCGATCGCGGCGAAATCGGGTGCCGTGGCCCAGGCGGTGGCCAGCGCCTTCGCGGCGGCCTCGGTCGGCACCAGCACCTGCTGCAGATCCCGCCGCTCCGGCGTTTCGAACTGGGCGCGGCGCGCCTCGAAGGCAGCGCGGACCTCATCCTCGGCCAGATCGACCTGGTCGGCCAGCGCATCGGCCGACAGCACGGCGATCGCCGCCTCCCGCATTTCGGGTGTCGAGAATTGCGCCGGGTTGTTGGCGTGGAAGCGTTCCAGCGCGGCGTCCGTCGGCGGCTCGGGCTCGGGCGCTTCCAGCAGCGGGAATTCGGCAAGCTGCGCCACGCGGCGCTCCCGCTCATAGGACACCAGCGCGCGCGCCAGCGTCTCGGGTGCCGCGGCGCCGGCACGCACGGCGCCGAGAAGCTGGATGCGCTGCAGGTCGTCCCGCACCAGTTGCAGGAATTGCGGCTCGGTGATGTCGTTCTGGCGCAGGAACTGGTCGAGGATGGGGCGGCTGAAGCGGCCGCCCACCTGGAAGCTCGGGATCGCCAGGACATAGTCGCGGATTTCGGTCTCCGGCGTGGCCACGCCCATGCGCACCGCTTCCCGGCGCTGCGCATGTTCGGCGACCAGCCCCTCGATCGCCTGGTTGGCGATGGCGCGGCGCAGCGTCGCATCCGGCTGGAAGTCGCGGCCGAGCTGCGACTGGACGCGATTGAGCTCCCGCCGCGCGGCGTTCTGCGCCTCCGGCAGGTCGATGGTGGCGCCCTCCATCCGCACCACCGCGCTGTCGCGCCAGATGTTGCGGACGACATCCTCGATCCCCCAGATGCCGAAGGACAGGATGAGCAGCACGAACAGGACCTTGGCGACCCAGCTCTGCGCGAGTTTTCGGAACCACGTGATCATGCGGGTTCGGTAGCCGGAAAACGGCGTGGGTGCCAGCCGGGCCGGGCGCGGTTGCCCGGCCCGGGTCCCATCACGCCGGGATCAGCGCCGGCGGCGCAGCGTCAGCGGGTCGATGTCCCAGGGCGCGCGGTCCGCCTCCTCCAGCGCATCGCTGCGCGAAAGGCCGATGTCGCGCAGCATGCGGTCATCCATCTGGGCAAGCTGGCGGCGGGTCGTGATGGTGCGCAGCACGACCTGCATCCATGCCGTCCAGACCGAGACGCGGCCAGCCCGGCCGGCGGCGCGGCCGGCGTTGCGGGGGGCGTGGGTGGCGGGGTGGGTCAGCAGGGCGGACATCACACGATGCTCCAGGATGGGTGGCCGCGGCATCATCCTGATCGGCGCAGCATCAGTAAAACGAGTTATCTTGACGTCGGGCATCAGAACCATTGAAGTGGAGGCATGCCCGCGCTGCCCCCCGGCCTGGATCCCGATCTGCTGCGCAGCTTCGTGCTGATCGTCGAGGGCGGGTCCTTCACCCGGGCGGCGGACCGGATGGGGCGCACCCAATCGGCGATCTCCATGCAAATCCGCCGGCTCGAGGATCTGCTCGGCCAGCCGCTGCTGACCCGCACGGCCAGGGGCGTGCAGCCCACGCCGCAAGGCGCCTGGCTGGCCGAGCAGGCGCGCGCGCTGCTGGCGGTGAACGACCAGATCATCGCCAATTTCCGCGCGCCGCCGATGATCGGCACGGTGCGGCTCGGCACGCCCGATGACTACGCGCTGACCTGGCTGCCCGGCATCCTGGCCCGCTTCGCCGAGACGCATCCGGCGGTCGAACTCGATGTCACCTGCCTCAATTCCGGCGCGCTGGCCGAGCATTTCCGCGCCGGGCGGCTCGACATGACCCTGATGACGGAGGGGCATGAACTGCCCGGCAGCGTCGCCAACCGCATCTGGCGGGGGCCGCTGCGCTGGGTCGGCAGCCCAAGGCACGGGCTGCACCGCCGCGACCCGCTGCCCTTGGCGCTGGCGCTGCCGGATTCCTGCTGCCCCTGGCGCGCCGCCACGCTGGATAGTTTGCGCGCCGCCGGCCGGCATTGGCGGGTGACCTACAACTCCGCCACGCAGATCGGCTGCTTCACCGTGGCGCTGGCGGGCCTGGCGCTGACCGTCAGCACCCCCACCACCCTGCCGGAGGGCCTGTTCTGGCTGAGCGAGGCCGAGGGGCTGCCGGCCCTGCCCGACATGGGTATCCTTCTGTTGCGCCACGAAAGCAGCTTCGGCGTGCCGGCGGCCGAGGCGCTGGCCGCCGCTATCGCGGAGGGCTTCGGCCGCGCCACGGAGGGCGTTGCAAAGGCTGCTTGATCCTGGTGCGTGCCCATGCAGGTATAGGGGCATAACGGGGACGGAAGCTCATGGAACGCAGGACACTGCTGACCGGCGCGGTCGCGGGCCTTGCCACGCCAGGATTGGCGCGGGCGCAGGGGAATTGGCCGGAACGGCCGATCCGGATCATCGTGCCATACCCGCCGGGCGGATCGAACGACACTGTCGCGCGCATCCTCCAGCCTCTCATCATGGAAACCCTTGGTCGGCCGGTGATCGTCGAGAACCGCGCCGGCGCCTCCGGCGCGGTCGCGGCGAACGAGACGGTGCGCGCAGCGCCCGATGGCTACACCTGGCTGCTGGCGAACGACACGCTGGCCACCAACGAAACCCTGATGCAACTGCCCTACAAGGTGATGGAAGGGTTCAGCTTCTGCACGCTGGTCGGCACCTGCCCCTATGCGCTGGTGACCCACCCCTCGACCCCCTACCAGGATTTCGCCCGGATGGTGGCGGCGGCGAAGGCGCGCCCCGGCTCGTTGAACTACGCGACGACGGGTGTCGGCAGCGGTGCCCATATCGCGACGGTGCTGCTGCAGCAGCGCGGCGATTTCCGGCTTGAACACGTGCCCTATCGCGGCGGCGGGCCGGCGCTTCAGGATGCGCTGGCGGGGCATGTGCCGTTGTTCATGTCGAACATCGTCATCATCCTGAGCCATATCCGTGCCGGCACGCTCCGGCCGCTTGGCCTGACGCAGAAGACAGCCAGCCGCTACCTGCCCGGCGTGCGGCCCTTCACCGAGCTTGGCTTCCCGGATTTCGAGGCCTTGACCTACTGGATTCTTGTCGGGCCCGCCGGCATTCCCGCGCCGATCGTCACCCGCATGCGCGACGCCGTCGCGCGCGCCCTGGAAAATGCCGCCGTACAGGCGAGGATGGCGGAGCAGGGCGCGGATATCGTGGCTTCCAGCCCGGCCGAGGCCGAAACCTTCGTGCGTGCCGAAATCGCCAAATGGGGCGCCGTGATCCGCAACAACAATATCCGCGCGGACAGCTAGAAGTACGCAAGGGAGAAACACCAACATGGCTTTTCCGATCCTGCCGCGCCGCGGCATTGTTACCTTGGCTGCGGCGGGCCTCGCGGCGCCTGGGCTTGTACGGGCGCAGGGCACCTGGCCGAACCGGCCGGTGCGCGTGATCGTCCCCTGGCCGCCCGGCGGCTCCACCAACGCCATCGCGCGGCTGTTCCAGCCCAAGCTGGCCGAGATCCTTGGCCAGAACGTGGTGATCGAGAACCGTGGCGGCGCCTCGGGCGCGGTGGGCGCCGCGGAAGGCGCTCGGGCAGAGCCCGATGGCTATACCTGGGTGTTCCAGTACGACAATGAGGCGGCGAACCAGACCCTCATGAACCTCGCCTACAAGACGATGGTCGATCTTGTCCCGGTGAGCCTGGTGGCGACCGGGCCGCTGGTGATGGTGGCGCACCAGAGCACGCCATTCCGCACGTTCCAGGACGTGGTGGCCGCGGCCAAGCGGGACCCGGACGCGCTGAACTACGCGACCTCCGGCGTCGGCGGCCTCGCGCATATCGCGACGACGCTGCTGCAACAGCAGAACGGCTTCAAGCTGACCCATGTGCCCTATCGCGGCGGCGGGCCGGCCGTCACGGCCTCGATCGCCAACGAGGTGCCGCTGTTCATGACGAATGTGGTGATCGTCAGCCAGCACATCCGGGCCGGCACGCTGCGGCCGCTCGGCGTCACGACGCGTGCCGAGACGCGCCATGTGCCGAACACGAAATCCTTCGCCCAGCAGGGGTTCGGCGACTTCGAGGCACCGACCTGGTGGGCGCTGTTCGGCCGTGCGGGCACGCCGCAGCCGATCCTCGACCGCATGCATGGCGCCATCACCCAGGCCCTGGCGGACCCGGCGACCAAGGCGCGGATCGAGGAACAGGGCTGCGATATCGCGGCGAGTTCCCAGGCCGAGGCCCGGCGTTTCGTCGCCAGCGAGATCGAGCGTTGGGGCGCGGTGATCCGGCAGAACAACATTCGCGTGGATAGCTGACCGGGTTATCCACAGATTTCTGGGGCGCGGCAGGCGGTGTGGGCGCGCGGAGGCGTGCACATGCCGGATGCCAAATCTTTGATTCTTCGTTGAAAACCGGCGACTTTCACAAAAGCGACGCGAAGCGGCCCGAGGGGTTTGACAGGCACCCGGCCCCAAACTAGAAGACAGGCACGCCGACGGTGCGGTCGGGCCTTGCAGAGACGAAGCGGCTACGCTAGTTTCTTTGGCCCGCGGATCGCGGCTCGGATGGTAGGCACCGGCGCCCCAAGGTGGTCGGTATTTTTCGTCCCTTGTTCATTCAATCTGTATATCTGATTTGAGGGAAGGAGTTGGTTGCCCTTTTATCCAAGTGTTTGCCTTGAGAGGGGTAGGTGCTGTGGTGGGAAGGGTGGCCGGATGGATTGTTTATGGCTGGTGTTATGAGTTGGGATGATGGGTGTGAGGGATGGTTGCGGACTGCGCTTACCGGCGTGGGAAGCGGTCATCTTGAAGAACCTGAGAG